>SCPN01001476.1_pt1 | contig 1330931 bp, 1323 predicted proteins | sample 6106831 | NCBI WGS metagenome assembly SCPN01 (sample SAMN10720447, study PRJNA508395) | human gut metagenome | isolation source: Participant 1, 0 month | reverse complement strand
GGCATATCCACCTGGGGTCATACTCTCTCCAGGGGCGGAATATATCTTCTGAGTTGGCTTTGGCCTTGCTGCGGGTACGCAGTTTGGCTTTCCGGTAGCGCGAAACAGCATCCTGAATGCTGTCCTGTGCCGTCTGAATATCCTTTTTCAGCGCTTCAATCGCTCTGCGCTCGACCTTGGCTTCCGGCGTCTCGTTTCGTGCCCAAAGGTCAAAGGATTTCATCCGCGGTTGTCAGGCTCATGCTGTCCCTTCTTTCTGTCCGCCGCAAGCCTGCATTCTGCGAAGCTCGGCCTCTAATTCGCGCTTTGGTGTATAACGGTGCAGGTTTTCGTTGACATACCTTGTCGTGTGATACATCAGTATGCCGCACAACTGCCCCATCAGGCGGCCGGCATCATTGTCCTGACGCAGTGTTTTGAAGGTGCCGATCGTGCAGCGGTTGGTACCAGAATCATCAAAGTTGCCTTCAATGGCTAGGTCAACAAAAATACCCTCGCATCCGTAGCTGATATTAGCGATTGCGGAAAACTGATAGTTGGTCAGATAGCTGTCCAGATCCGAAGACAGCGGCTCCTGCGCGTTTGGAAGGTAGTAGTCCAAAATGGGCTCAATTTCCCGCAGGTCGCCGCAGGCTCTGGCCCGTTCCAGCACAGCGCGCAGCAGTGTGCTTTTTCGATCCCGCCGCGGGGCGGTATAGGGCTCCTCGGCGTGGCACCGGCTGATCCAATCCTCAACCACGCCCTGGTCTTCCGCATGGAACAGCTTGAGGAACTGAGCGTTCTTCGCGCCAAGGGTGAGGTCGTCCTGTTCCATGTAATAGGCGCATTGATAGAGACGTGCGGTACGCACCGCCGTCGAAACGTTGATCAAACGGACGGCAGGACTCCATCTGGTGGTAGATCTGCTCCAAAAGGGCATCCACGGTAAGCTCGCCTGGGATATTAAACTTTTTCCCGAGTTGTCCGCCGCAGTGCAGGCACACGCCGGTCAGATAGAGGGCCCTGGCCACTTCCGGCTGATCCAGACAGGTATATTCCAGATTCCAGCCCGCGGGGATAAAGTTTTCCTCATAGTGCTCTTTACTTTTTTGTGTGTCTCTTGTCCGTGCGCCAACGCAGGCGCAGATTTTTTTCTCATTCATGTTCATGCTCCTTCAGCAGTCCGTCTTTCCGCAAAAGAGCTTCAACCGCCCGAGGTGATTTGAATTTTTCCAGGTTGTAGTTTCTCACCCAGTTTTGTGGAACGGGCGTATTGAAATCCAGGCTGCGGAAACAGGTCTTTTCAAATACCTTGATTTTGCGGCCATTCGTAAAAATGGCGATTTTGCAGGGGGTGTCATACATTCCGGGGATAACCGCGTTCAGGATCTTATCAAGCCTCATACGCGGCTGGCCCCCTGAATCACTGTGCTGTCTGCTCATTGGCTGGTCTTACGCTCCATGCCGAACGCCTTCGCCGGGAAAACGGTCGCTTGATTATAGACATAGAAAAAATAGGGGGCTAATCCGTCGTCGATCTCAATGAGCTCCCCGTTCTGTACCGGGACGCCGTTCAGGATCTCATCCACCGTCTGCTCCTGGGCCGCGGTATAGAATTGCTCCGCGGTCAAGCCAAGGGAGATCTCCTGCCTCACCTGGTAGCGGTGGCTCATGGGGAAATACCAGCCCACCTTTGCCGGATCTATGGACAGCCACTCGTCGAAAGCCAGCCTCTCCTGAAGCGCATCCCGGAAGCCGTAAATCCGGCATACAGGTGAAGTCAAGCGGAGCGGGCACCATACCGGCGGTTTGAGCTTGGAATCCTTTTTCAAAAAGCGCTTGCCCTTTTTCCTTTTCATGCAATAGTGCGTCTCGTTGAGCAATGAGCCAACGGTCTTGAAGTGCGGGCAGCTATAACGGCAGCTTGGCTCAGGGAATGAAATCTTTTTTGACATTCAGCTACACTCCTTTTCTGATTTGCGGCGCGCTACTGCGCATCCTGGGTTTCAGTCCGCTCCAGCCAGCCCTGCGCCAGCTCCTGATCCTCCTTGTGGAACAGGCTCAAGAATACCGTGCGGAAGTCCCGCTCATCTTCTGCAGAGCGAAAACCTTCTACCATCCACAGATGGAGGCACCAGTGGTAGATAGCGGCCAGCAGGCGTTCCGGCGCTTCATGCTCCGGAAGTTCCACTCCATAGCAAAGGCGCTGTCCGCATTGGCGGCAGATACCAGTCATGCACAGCCGCCGCCCTTTTTCCGGCTCCAGGCTGTGATAGGCAAGCTCAAAGTGATCAAGCTGCAAATTCTGACGCATATGCCTCAGAAGCTGGTCGGTAGTCATATTCTTTGAGCAGATGCACAAAGGGCGGGAGGAATTGCAAGATTCCTGCATATGATTGCTCCTTTCTGCGGCGGAGCTTACGCCGCTTTCCTCTTCTTTGGCTGTGTCAGACACAAGCGGATGACCCGTTCACACTCATCCATCTCCATCAGTCCGATGTGTGCGTCCTGTTCCGGAATATTCAGGCTGCGCGCCAGCCAGCGGTAAGCCGCGCTCCGGCTCCACCCCTGCTTTTTCCAGAACTGATCGAAAATGCGGTGTGTCTCCTGACGCTCCAGGCGGAGAACGGTGTTAGCCACCTTCCCATCGGTCGGCCATCCGGATAGCACCCGACATAGGCGTTGCAGTTGACGCATAAGTAGATCGGCTCACGCCCCTTGGGATAGAGGGCGCGGGTCGTGGACTTGATGATCTTCCCACCGCAATAGCGGCAGATGCTTGGAATTTCCATGGAAGATGCTTCCCTCCATTCTCACGCAGCCTTTCCACCTGCGGCTTGCTTTGGCGCACGCATCGGGGACTGAAGGTAGCGTGTCTCGCCTGGACGGATCACAAGCAGGCCGTTTTGATCAAATTCCAATGTGATCCGTCCGCGCAGCTGCTTGAGATACCGCATTAGCTGTTTGAAATCGTAATAAAAGGGATAGGGCGACGGGCTCAGGATCAGGGCCTTGACGGGCACGCTGGCCCTCCCGTCGGAGGTTTCCGCACTGACAACCATTTCGTGCTCTCCGAACATGATCTCTCCGCGGCCGGAGGAATCCTTATCAGCAGACGCCAGGGATGTAACCGCGTCTACTGCGGCGTATAGTTCAGCAGCTTCTATCGAGGCGCTGTACGCGCCCTGAATACGGTCCAGAAGCCCATCTGTGTCCGGGTAGCTGCCGTCAATCAGGTGCGTACAGAACATCGTTGTGCCATTCCAGAAGGCCAGGCCCTCGCGGGTCAGGCCCATTTGGTAAACATCGCTGTCCAGGGAGATGGCTGCCAAAATGGACAGGGAGCGGGCTGGGACTAAAATGCAGGTTTCCGAGGCCGCGACACAATTTTTATCCCCGGCTGCCTCCGCAATGCAAAAGCCGTTGCTGCTCGTGGCCTTCAGGCCGTATGGCCCTACTTTCAAACGCACAGTCTTAAGAATATTTTGTTGGTCGCCGGCCGCGGCCGCGAACAAGGTCTGGCGGGCCAGGGAGCATATCCCGCTGACCGGGATGGTGTCTTCCAGAAAGGGGACCTCCGGAAGCGGGTACTTAGCGGCGTCTAAGATGTTGAGCCTGTACTCCGCATAGCCGAGCCGATGTGGATGATACCAGGGCCTACCGTAGAAAAGGAAACCTGATCTCCCGGAAGCCGCTTCAGAATGTCCGGCAGCAGATCTGCCGGAATGACAGCGCTTCCGCTCTCCTCCACCGCAGCGGGCATGGAGGCACGGATGGAAACCTCCTGATTGGTTGCCGTCATGGTCAGCATAGCCAGCCGTGCGTCTGCTTCCATGTGGATACCTTTCAGTTCCGGGATAGTCGTGATCCTAGGCACCGCTTTGGATGCTTGAGCGGCCAGGACCAGCGCCGAATCACGGTTTGCATGTACGCGCATGATGTTTACCTTCCTTTCTATGCAATTTGGAATAGGAGAAGCTGATCTTCATCGACTTCCCCTTTTTTCCGCTTGTGCTCAGCTTTCGCCGTCTCAAAAAAGACGGGGGAATCCTGCGGAAGAACTGCGGCCTGTGGAACCGTCCTCTCCTCCGTACCAAAGGTGAACTCCAATATGGATGGAGAACTGCGCCCCAACACAGCGCTGTCCGTTTTCCGCACAAAGAAAAAAAAAAATGGACCATGCTGCCTCCTGAGGTTTCAGCATAGCCATCCGCTTGAACGTAGCCGCAAGGTCTTCCACGCTGTCTTTAATGCCCATCATCAGCTCACGGGCCATCAGAGTCGTCATGTCCTCGCATTCTGACATGGCGGACAGGCCCTCTTCGCTGAAGGAGCCTTCGATCATGCCGGCAGCGGCCAGCTTGGAGGCCATCAGCTTGATTGCCTTATGCTGCATCGTGCCTGCATGATAGAGCATATAAACCTCTACCCGGGGTGCAGACTGGTTGATCCGCCAGCTGCGCAGGCTGGCTTGACGCAGCGTAAAAAGTTTGTAGCCCGTATCATAGAAAATCAGCGTTGTGAAAGCATTCAGGTCCAAGCCAGTTTCCACAAGGGAGGGATTTCCGATCAGCACCTGAAGGCCGTGGTCAAGGTAATCCTACACCCAGTCCTCCCGAGCCTCCGGTTTCACTTTTGCCTCCAGGATCGCGGCGTTCCAGCCGCGCTCTGTCAAGCTTCAGGAGCCGCTTTGGAGTATCCAGACGGGTCCAGTTTGTATAAATGAGCACCTTCCCGCCGGCCGCGATTTTTTCCTCCGCGATTTTCAGCACCATTTGATCCTTCGGCATGATGGCGCCAGGCGGCATCGTGTCCTTGGGTTTGACAATATCGTAGCCATCGAAAGGGTGCTTGATTGCGGGCTGGCCATAGGGTTGGTCTGGATGAGCGGTCAGAAGATTCATATATGAGGACAGGATTTTTTTACATGCCTTCTTATCGCTTTTCATCACATGCTTCAGCGTATCTTCAAGCCGCTTGTATTCCTTCCGCACTTCCGGCGCCATCTCAATCGGCACTGGGATCTCCTCATACTCAGGCAGGACCTTTCCCATGTCTGTCAGATTCAAAAATGCGGTACAGTCCAGCAGAAAGCGTGTATAGACCAGCGGCGAAACACCCGGCTTCAGACGGCTGCCCTTTTTACTCCGTACAGTACGCCGGTTTGAGTTGTAGGCGCCTTCCCGCTCTTCGTAAATATTCTGTATCACACCGTATTCTGTGTCGAATTTTCTGCTGTCCCTATAGGGTTTTCCATCCTGGCACATGCGGCGCGGGGCAATCCGGTAGAGGAGATAGAACAGTCCGGAGCTATACCCGTTGACAAGGGTGGCGGTCATACCGACCACCTTCTTTGCCGCGCTCAAGAGCTCCTGCATAGCGTCCCCTTGTCCGGAATTGTTGTTATACTGGTGCAGTTCATCTGCGATCAGTGCAAAAATTTTTCCTTTGTAGGCGCGCTTGATGTAGCTGCTGAGCGGGAACGTCCGATAGGCTCCCCGGATCGGGAACGGTATGTCAGGACAGTTTGCCAGCTTAGTCATCCGATCCCGTATGGCTTCGTTCGGAATATCCTCCCGGTATTCGTTCAGGAGCGGGCGGAACACAAATCCATAGCTCCCGAGCTTTGCCCACTGTGTCTGTTGATTCCACAGCGTTGGATTGAGAGCAGTCCACAGGGAACTTCCGCAGATCTTGCACTTGTGGTTTTCCCGATTCTCACTTCTGAAAAAGCGGGGGCCTGCCGGCACGCAGTTGATATGTACCCCCTTTACTGGACACCCAGTAGAGGGGGTATTATTATGCGGTACACATATGAGTACAAAAGGAAATGTGTAGAACTGTATCGAGAAGGAAAATGGCCAGAAACGCCGGAAGGTGTTAGCGATAAATCCTTTCGGGATAAAGTGAGACTATGGGTAAGAGCAGAGGATAGCCGCGGTCCAGAAGCACTGAAACACAAAAATTTCAACAGGAACTGGACACCAGAAGAACGGCTGGAACTAGTATCCCAAGTAATGTCCGGAAAATCCTGTGTGTCAGTGGCAATCGAGGCCGGTATTCAAGATAGACTATTGTATCAATGGGTTCAAAACTATAAAACAAAGGGGTATAATGGCCTGGTAGAAATGAAAAAAGGTCGTCCAAGTAAAGGGTACCCCAAATGAAAAGGAAGAAGCAAGGCCACTGAATGAATCCGAACGAGAAGAATTGATCCGGCTTCGGGCAGAAAACGAGTATATAAAGGCGGAGAATGAAGTTATAAAAAAAGAGCTCGCCTTGAGAGAAGAGGCACGCAGCAACTCAAGGCGAGAAGCAGCGATCATCAAAGAGCTGCGTGAAAAGGATACCAATTGAAATATCTGTTGAAATCTATGCAGATGGCACGGTCTACCTATTATTTTGAGTTGAGCAAGGCCGATCAAGTTGCTGTTCGAAACCATTGCTTGGCAGATGAAATCAAAGACATTTTCTCACAGCATAAAGGCCGCTACGGTGTGCGAAGAGTATATCAGGAACTGATAAGGCGCGGCCACAAGGTCAATCATAAGCGGGTACAACGGCTTATGCACACTATGGGTTGGCAGGAAAGCGCCCAAAGGAAAAGTATCATTCCTACAAGGGCGAGGTCGGCAAGGTTGCTGAGAATATCCTTGACCGGGATTTCAGCACGACAGCTCCTATGCAAAAATGGACTACCGATGTATCTCAGTTCGGTTTTCGTGGGGAAGTGTTATCTCTCCTATACTCGACATGAACACAAACGAAATCATTTCTTATGATTTATCTCAAAGTGCCAATATGGAACAGATCCAGAGAATGTTGGCCGGCGCCTTTACGAAGTTTCCCTCTGTAGATGGCCTGATCTTTCACTCTGATCAAGGGTGGCAGTACCAGCACGTGTACTTCAGGCAGGCACTTAAAGATCACAAAATCATTCAATCCATGTCAAGGAAGGGCAACTGTTACGACAATTGCATCATGGAGACCTTCTTTGGACGGATGAAAAACGAGATGTTCTACGGGCATGAAAAAGAGTATTCCTCTTTTGAAACATTTGCCAAGGCTGTTGACGGCTACATAAATTACTACAACAACGAAAGAATCCAAGAGAAAACAAAATGGATGCCTCCTACAAAATTCAGAGAGGCATCCATGTGCACCTAATTCAATTTTTTATGTGTCCAGAATTCTGGGTACATATCAAGTAGGAGACTCCGTCTTTGCTGACATTCTCCATGATGACCGCTCCGCAATCCGGACAACAAAACACATGCCGAAAAGCGCTAAATCCTGCTGCGGGCATTTCCTCATTGGCGTGAGGCCGGGCAATGTTCAGCCCCTCACGATTCCATTTTCGGAAAATCACAGCGGGAGCCCGCATATAGCCGTCTCTGGCCTTTTCCTTAGAGATGATGGCAAAGCAGTTCCGGCTCCCCTGCTCGTACAGCTTGTAAAGAAGATCAAACTCACTGATACTCCTGACAACTGCGGCAAAGGTGTTTGGGATGCTTTCTTCGATTTCCCGCACCCACTTTTTTGTGACGTGGGCAGGGCAGAGGACAATGCTGAAGGTTTTTGAGTGGCCCGCGCTTATCTGATGGGACTGTAACCCGGCGGCCGCAACTGCAACGCTTCCGATCTTGGTCTTTCCGGTCCCGCATCCGGCTACGATCAGGGCGACCTTACTTTGGCCGAGCTTACGTTTGATCGATTCAGCGACTGCGAGCTGGGCGTCATAAAGGGAATATCCGGCGTGAGCCCGGATATACTCATTGATGTCTAATACTTCTTCAGAGAGCGGTTCAGTGGCCGGATCGAACAGGGGAACAAACAGCTTCTTGATCCGCTCTGCCACGGCAACACCAAAGGTGTTCAGATAGTCTGTTACGGAGTGAACTCCATCCAGCAGAGAGGGCCCCGGGGCTGCGCCCGGAATTTTGATCTTGCCCTGCTTCAGGCCGTCCTCCATGACCTTGACCAGATTTTGATCCTTCGCTTCACAGCAGAGCTTCCATGCCTCCAACTCCTGATACAAAGAGCGCACCCTGAGAGGGCGGAGGATTCTGCGCCGCTTTAGTTCCGCGAGAACATAGTCCTGATATTCCGGGATCATGGGCACATAGGATTTCTGGTCAATGGCCTGGAACAATTCATCCTCATTTCCAGGGTGGCAGAAAATATAGCAGATGTGCGCTGGAATGTCCTGCTGAGGCACATCATCATCAAACAGGTCGTCTTTCTGCGCGTGCTTGCTGCTTTTCTCGTCCTGGCTTTTTGAACTTTCCTGGATCTCATCTTCCGCAATCAATGTGGCTTCCGCGTACAATCCCTCATGGCTCACCTCCCGGTGGTATTGCTTGGAAAGCGATTTCAGCGTGAGGAGGCTACCGTCAACATCCTCGATTTCGATGGTAGCTCCGCCATAGATGGCGTCCGTAAGCCCCCGCACGACTTCGGCATAGCCGCCGAATCGCAGTCCGGCTAATGTCGGGGAAGGATCTTCGCTCCAGATCACGGCATCTGCGTATGCGTTCAGCCGTATCCCTTTTTTGAGATCCTGATAGGTAACTTTCATGAGCCTTTTGGCTTCCATTCATGGACGTACTCCTTTCGTTTTTTGCACAAAAAAAGCCGCAGTCCCCTATGAAGTGGGTAACTGCGGTTTTTGTGTCGATGTTAGGTATTTAGGATGTGGACAAGTCTCCACAGGCCCCAAGGGACCCATGGGAGCAATCTCCGACCTGGCGAAATCTGGCCTAAATACAAATAGAGCATACCATATCAGAATCTGTTTGGACAGTTGCGGTTTTCTCCATGATGAGCGCTGCCTGTACGTTGAACTTATAAACAATGTCTTTTGTCTGGCGAGAGCGGGAGGGGAAAGAGACGGGGCCCAACAGCGATCGAGCCAGCCGTTGTCTCTGCAAGTGCTTCCGATTTTGTGTTTCTGGATGGGTCAGTTCATCTCCTGACGATCAATTAAAAGGTATCCGCGTCTCTTTACAGATTTCAGAATATACCGGCTCGTCTCTGAATCCAGACATAATTTCTTTCTGAGGTTTCGCATATAATTACTGGATTCTGTTAAGGTCGCCGGCTTTCCGTTTCTCTCTTTGGTGATGATTTGAATGATCTCCGAATGCGATACGAGCTGTCCTTCATAGGCCGCCAACAGATGAAGCAAATGAAATTGTGCCCGGGTAAGCGTGTATTGTATTCCATCCATAATGACCTTTCTCCGCGCTGGATAAAATCTGATTCCGAAAGCCTCCGTGACAGGCTCAAACCCATGGGTCATTAAGAGATTTCCTGTGCTGCCGGCGTGTTCTATAATGGACTGTATATTTTCCAGCATGTTTTTTTCTTCTTCCTGGCCTTCCGATACAAATGCGAATACCTTCATAAACACTTCCTCCGTATATTATTTTCAGGCAGGCATCAATACAATCAATTATACTAATTTATATTTCGTTAAGCAATCATTTTTCTGTTGATTTTTGACGGAAAATGCTGCCTTTCAACTTTCCTTTGGACTCCATAGCAGCCTGGTTTTTATCATCTTTAACCGACTATGCCCGTTGCTTGGTAGATTGTTCGCTTTTATAGCGCACATATAATTATAGGTGATTAAAGCTAAAAACTATGTAATACAAAACATAGAATTATATGTATGCTATTTTATCAAAGGGTGTTGCAATGAAAAGTGTGATGGAATTGCTGTATGAGCTTCGTGTTGATCATGATCTGACCCAAGCAGAAGTAGGTGCGGTGCTGGGGATCTCCCAACAACACTACTCCAAATATGAAACGGGTGAATATGAGCTTCCACTCCGCCATTTTGTTTCACTGGCAAATTATTATCAGGTTTCCGCCGACTATCTGATCGGACGCCATCACAATCTGGAGCTGAAAGAGGAAGACATGGTTTACCTGACCGCGCAATACAGCTGCGGAAATCTGCTCCGTGATGTGATGGGCCTCAGTGCGAAAGGCCGGCAGGCTGTTTTGGAATATGTACATTTGTTGCAATTAAAGGAACAGAGCAAAATGCGGATTGAACTGGTTGCCCGCATGAAAAAAGCGCAGAATTGGAGCATGAATAGTCCGTCCGGATGGGCGGGCTTTTCTTGTGCATACATAGAAATTTTGGTGACTGGAACACTTTCCCGTTGGAAAATTGTCGAGAAATATCTAAAGAGGATATTTTACATCTATTCTAGTCAACATTATATCAGGTTTCATTGTAAAATCAATAAACTGGATAAAAAACATCTGTAGTAGATAGGTGTAGGTGAGTATATAAAGTGGGAAAGAATTTGTTTCTGATCCGAGGCAATATATGCGCGGAGCGCGTCCGGCTGGGCCAGGGCGTTGCAGAAGCCTCCGATGACGCAGGACGACCTCGCACGTAAAATACAGCTATTGGGGATGGAGATGACCCTTTAATTATCTCCCGAATTGAGAAAAACCAGAGGCATGTCTGTGACGCGGAGCTGCGCACCCTTGCAAGGGCCCTTTCTGTATCTATGGATTGGCTGTGTGGGGATACAGATGCGCTATAAACACAGGTACAGCAAAAGAAAAATGGGCGTAACGCTGGAGCGCTGCGCCCTCGTGATAAAACCACAATCTTTATCCGTATATGAGAACTTTAGGCGCCTTCTTTAGGGCCCTGTCTCGGTGCCAATCTATCGTATTGGATGATAGTGTCTCCGGTCTGTAGACTGAGTTTTTCTTTTTTTTCAGCAAGGTATAACGCGGCTGACCCTCGGCATAGTCCTTTTCCGATTTTGGGAAAAAGGTACGGCATACCTGCGTGTCCTCGCCCATACGCCGTGCCAGAAATAAGTATACCGGTGTACCCTCGAAACTGTTTTGCAGCAGGTAGTCCGCCTGAATCGCTGAAAAAGCATGTACCTTGGAATTATAGCGGAAAACAATCTCGTTGCTATCCAGAAATTCTTCCAGATGGGCCAGCGGCTTCAGGCGCGGCTCCATCTGTTTGAAAAAAACACTCCGCTGGGCATGGGAAAGTGTAAGATTTCCAGATAGGATTTCCTGCATGATATTTGCTCTTTTCCCGGTTAGAAAACGGACATTATCTGTCAGCTTATGCAGGCCGGCCAGGTGATGAAAATCTGATGGATCAAATGAGATTGTAAAATATATGGTCCGTCCCTTCCTGCCCGCAACAATATGATATTGGTAGGTAAGCAGTTGATGGAAACCAACCGCACATGTTTGAAGTAAATCCATCCTGAATCCTCTTTCATGTAGCAGAAAACCCCGCCGTAAGGCGGGGCTTTCTGGTGCATTTTCTTTCGGCTACTCAAAGCCTACGCCGGTTTGAGGTTTCGCTGCACAACCCCTCCTGAAAGCTCCATAAGACGATGCCGACCGGCGCACCCTCCTACTTCAACGCTTGGACAGACACACGCCGTTGCCTGTCTTACATTATTATAATACGCAGTATTTCAGAATATGTCAATATATTTTTGGCTAGTTGTGTTGCTTCAAATGGGACCATGGCATGACATTGCGGTGGTCGCTCCTCTTGCAAACTCCAGGATTATAGGATAGAATATAATTGATAATCTGTAATTATCTTAACAGTGAAAGTGAGCAGATTCAATGACAGACAAGTATATTAAAACATCTTCCAAGAGCAGAAACTTGTGATATTGGGGCCATTTGCTTTTGTGGTTGCCGTCAACACAGTTACTCTAATTTATGGGATATTCAGTCACTCGGGCAAAGAAAAGGTGGATTGGTTGATTACTTGATTGTTTTATTATAAACTGCAGCATTATTATGCAAAATATAGGATATTCATTTGCCAAAAGCCCCAGCCTCATTTTGTGTTTCAAAATAAACATGACATTCCATTTGTAGACCGTGAAGACCTTATTGAGGAAGTATGTGGTAATTTGGGAAAAATAGTCGCGCATAGGATTATATACAAAAATATCCGCTATGGAATTCGGAACGGAAAGACCTCTTTTGCACAAAAGCTGTGCTGGGAATTACAATGTATCAAAGATCAAAAAGTGTAGTGATTCCCACAACTTTTCCTAGCTTTCCAAATTGGAAATATATACCTGGTAAATTACACCGACTATGGCGATGCCTTTGGAACACACATCAAAACAGATTATACGTATATAAAAGGAAAACTTAATCTGATAGTGGTGACTAATTTTCAGAATGTACAATTCCCATGGAACGATCACTTAAAATGATGAAATTCTTTTGTGCTGCTTAATTTCAACGACACTTCAGAAGATGCCTTATTTTTTGCAGATGACAAAATAGTTTGTCTGCTAAACTCTCTTAAAGATTTACCTGCATTCTCTTCGTTGGTTTCCGGCAAAACCCAGGACGAAATTGAAGCAATGGCTGTAAAATTGGGGAGTCTTACTCATAATAGTATCGGCGCAATCGTTGATTTGCTTACATCTAATGAGTTTTTGCTTTTACTGGAAATGGACGCCCCGTTTGTGGACTTCTATCTAGCGCTAAAACGGGGGCAATACGTTCAAGCCGAGAAGCTTTATCATATATTGCCGCCCCCTCCTCCTAAGAACGTGGCTTTGGGGTACAAAATGGAATATGAAAAGGCGAATTTAGATCATTTCCTTGGCCGGTATGAGACTGCATATGAGGCTCTTAACCATCTGATGGCTCAGATTTGTTGCAACAGTTCATTTATGGACAGTAGTATTGGAAGATCCTTGTATTGCAATATTGTTTTTCTTCTGTCACATATTCTAAAGCACCTCGGGCGATTTGGTGAGGCAGCCAGTACCCTTCACCAAATAGATTGTAGTGATAGAAATGCAATCTGGCTTAGAGCACACTTTTCTCTCAATATATTGCAGTTGAATGAACTCGTTCAGCCATGCTCAGAGTGGGGTGAACTTTTACAGGAACTAAAGCAAAAAATGAAACAGTTCAAGGAAATGCGGAAACTGATCAATTCTGATTACTTTTTTTATGAGGCTTATTATCCCATAGTCGCCTTCTATGACAGCCATTTTGATCGCGCTCTTATCCCAAGGCTTCTTGAAATTGAGGAGAATGCCATTGCGTATTACGAGGTCGAAGAACGGCGCTATTTGACCAACTGCTACTTTATTAAAGCAGAGTTTCTGCGAATCAACAAACAGTGGAAAGATGCAGAAAAATACTATGCCTTATGCTACGATATTTGTTCCAGCAATGGGGATAAAGACATTTTTTATATCGTGGCTATAACCTGTACGTGTCTTCTTTGGTTTGAGGATGTAAAATTAGACATCCCATTCGATTGGGATAAGGCACTTGCTGAATGCAAGCAACAGGATGGATATGGCTTTCACCGTCGCCTTATTTCACAGATGGAGTTGTCCAAAGCAAACGAGGAGTTTCGTAAAAGTTGGCTATCGCACTACCGTGTCACCATTACTCCAATTCCATGAAAAGGTCATCTATTACATACTGATCACTTTTGCACAGGGCCAACGTAGCCTTCAGATTCATAATTTCATGGTACTTTTCGGGTGAATTCAATACAAGGCACAGAAGATGCGCTAGATTGGCAATATGTTCATCAAAATGGTATCGGGCTATCTCCTGAACGCCCAACCGAAAACCAGTCAAATAGGCAGTTTTACGTTTGTTCAATGTAATTCCATAATTTCGGAAGTGTGTATAGGAGATGTCAACTTGCTCCTTAGGAACCTCAATGAAAAGCTGATGTGTATGAGAGAACGCCCCGTCCTCAGTACATTTTACCCGTAGACCATCCCCGCTAAGAGCATCCCCCAGTGCAGGCCGTCCATATAATTTTTTGAGCGTATGCTTCACCGAATTTCAGCATTTCAAGCATAGATAGACATACACTGGTAATATTGTTTACTTGGACATTCCGTAAAAAGTTGGGCGAAATATTCTGTTTTACCCTGTTGATATAGTTGTCGTTGTTGGTCGCTACATAGCCACAGGTTACACTCGGAAAAGTCTTATGTGTCCCTCCAATCATTATAATGTTCTGGCATGCCTCCAAAGGGTTTGGAAGAGCCCCTCCTGCAATGAGTCCCAAAGTTTGTGTAGCATCATATATGATGCCGACCTTTGGAGGAAGATTAATTTTTTGTAGTTCAGGTGGCTGGATAATGTCTGACTGGCAAAAGAACAGGAATGATACTCGGGAATCCTGCTCTAAAATCTGATTGAGACCGTCATAATCAATCTGCATTCGCATATAATCGTAAGGAATGGGGGCGTATTGAATCCCCAAATTGTCACAGAGTTTTGGCAACGAACCGTGTCCACCGGCCTGAGGATCGGTAATAAGTATTTTTGTACCCTTATCTATCAGTGTCATAAGGATGAGGGCCACTGTGTTCATTCCTGTCAAACTACGAAAGTCGTTATATTTTGCATGGAATAATTCTGCCGCCATGTCGTTGGATAATAAAAGAATTTTTTCTAAGTAATCACTGCCAATAAAGTCCTTTTCTTTGTCTCGATCGATATATCCTGAAATGTATTTGCCCTCATAGTTAGAGATTAGGCCCTGCTTTACAAAAGGAGAAGTATAATTTTCTGCAGCGCAGAGGGGAATTTTTGTGCGGTCGAATACTTTATATTCTTCATATATAGTAGTTAGCCTCTTGTAATAGTCGATATATTTCACCATAATTTCCCACTTTCCGAATCTATCTCAGAATAAATAGATAATTACAGATTATCTACCGTTCCAAGAGGCAGACCAAAAGGGGATTGTTACAGGGGGGAAATGTCCTGCAATGATCTCCCTTGGATTTTCATAGAAACAAGCATTCTAAATAAAGTCCACAAGAACAATTTGCATATTCCGAAAAAGTGAGGAACTGAAGGGGTAGACGCAGATAACAGAAATAGCGGTCACGGAAACAGATGGTGGTATGAGCACAGACACGAGTACGGCTCCAGCGAATGATCCGATTATAATACACGTATAGGTCGGTTAACGGCGGCGCATGATGCGCCGCCGTTGACTGACCTATATGCCTTTATTAATAGGTAAAGCCCCAATGGGTCAGGTAGAATAAGTTTCGCAAAAAGACAAAGAGACATGGTTTGCAGATGTCTGGTAGAATGAAGTTGCGACACCACCATTCGAAAGGAGACAGCAAACCATGTCCGAAAAGATTGTACAGCTAAACGAAGAAGTTATCAAGGGGCAGCTCAAGGAACTTGTGCGCGGAAGCGTAGAGGAAACCCTCAACGAGCTGCTGGAGGCCGAAGCGGAGAAGCTGACCCAGGCGGCCCGGTACGAGCGCAATGAGCAACGCCAGGGCTACCGCAGCGGCCACTACAACCGCAACCTTACCACCACTTCTGGGGATGTCACACTCAAGATGCCCAAGCTCAAGGGGATCTCCTTTGAGACTGCCATCATTGAGCGGTATCGCCGCCGGAGAGTAGCGTGGAAGAGGCTCTCATTGAGATGTACCTGGCTGGCGTATCCGTCCGGCGTGTAGAGGATATCACCGAGACTCTCTGGGGCAGTAAGGTCTCTCCCTCCACCATCAGTGAGCTGAACAAGAAAGCGTATGTCCACATCGAGGATTGGCGTAACCGTCCTCTGCAAGGCGGGCGGTATCCGTATGTCTATGTGGATGGGATCTATCTGCGCCGCAACTGGGGTGGAGAGTTTGAAAATGTGGCCATCCTGGTGGCAATCGCGGTCAATGAGGACGGATATCGTGAGGTTTTAGGTGCCGCCGAGGGCATGAAAGAGGACAAGGCCAGTTGGATCAACTTCTTCCAGTGGCTGCGTGGCCGTGGCCTGGATGGCGTGAAACTCATCGTTGGAGATAAGTGCCTTGGTATGCTGGAGGCCGTGGGCGAAGTGTTCCCTGAAGCCAAATACCAACGCTGCACCGTCCACTTTTACCGTAATGTGTTCTCTGTCACACCTCGCTCCAAGGTGAAACTGGTAGCCAAAATGCTCAAGGCGATCCACGCCCAGGAGAGCAAAAAAGCCGCTCGTGAAAGGCCAGGGCCGTAGTGGAGGAGCTGTGTTCCATGAAGCTGAAAGAGGCTGCTAAGAAGGTGGAGGACAGCATCGAGGAGACTCTGACCTATTGTGATTTTCCCAGTGAGCATTGGACCCGTATCCGCACCAACAATGTCATTGAGAGGCTGAACCGGGAGATCCGCCGCCGTACTCGTGTAGTGGGCAGCTTCCCGGACGGCAACTCTGCCCTTATGCTGGTCTGTGCCCGGCTACGCCATGTAGCTGGCTCCCAGTGGGGCAACAAAAAGTACATGAATATGAAGCACCTGGAGGCCGCCATTGAGGATGCCTCCATTGCCGGCTGACTCCATTCATGCCAGAGCTTGCAAACTAAAGTGCGAAAAAATCTTGACACGACCGGCAGCCTACGTACTGCTGGCTGCTTTCGCATAGCAAAATTGGTCATGTGCCGCTTACAGCGGCATGGCCACCAGATTACAGCATGTGGGCCGGGACGGCCCACATGCGCAAACACTTCATGCCCCTAAGCCTTTGCATAGTTTCGTGGTGAGCATGAAGTGTATTGCGGCAAGGCATAGAACTTAAGAGCACGGTACAGAACAAGTGTAAAAGACATATAAAAAACAGGCCGGATTTCTGTTCGATACAGAAATCCGGCCTATCTATATCTGAGCCAAAACAGGATAAAAGCTGTTCCAAAATGTGTACTTTTTGGAACAACCATACAACAACAATTCCATTTGTTGCTCACTACTGTTATCGTCCGATTTCCCGCAAAAATAAGAGGTTATTTCTAAAAATTTTAATTTCGATAGGCTGTTCCAAAAAGTACACCTTTTAGAACAATCTCTGATTCCATGGACAAGTGCGCGGAAAGGGACGGGCGTTATGAAACAGGAAAAACAGGACGGCCATGCCGAAGGGAACCGGGTGATCCAATATAACACCATCAAAGTCCGTCTCTGCCCAACGCCGGAGCAGGAGGAGCTGTTCCAAAAGACCTTCGGCTGCTGCCGGTATATCTGGAACCAGATGCTTTCAGACCATGAGCGCTTTTATGAGGAAACCGACGCTCACTTTATTCCCACCCCGGCCAAGTATAAAAAGGGAGCCCCTTTTCTGAAGGAAGTGGACAACCAGGCGTTGACCCAAGAGTATAACAGGCTATCTCAGGCGTTCCGTAATTTTTTTCGAGATCCGAAGACGTTCGGCTATCCAAAGTTCAAGCGGAAAAAGGACGACCGGGACAGCTTCACTGCCTGTAACCAGTTCTTCGGGAGCAGCGCCACCATTTATGCCACCAGGGACGCGGTCCGCATGACCAAAGCTGGGCTGGTAAAGGCCAAGTTCTCACGCCGGCCCCGCAGCGGTTGGAAGCTGACCCGACTCACCGTGGAGCGGACCAAGACCGGAAAATACTACGGGTATCTGCTTTATACCTGTCCCACATATCAGCCGGAGCCAGTCGAGGCCACAGCAGAACGGACCATCGGCCTGAAATATTCTGTCTCCCACTTTTATGTCGCGGATAACGGGAACTCGGCCGATCCCCCCCGGTGGCTGCGGCAGTCTCAGGAAAAGTTGGCCGTCGTCCAGCGGAAGCTGAGCCGGTCCCAACCCGGTTCTCAAAACTATCAGGAGCTGGTACAGAAATACCGTCTGCTTCATGAGCACATCGCCAATCAGAGACGTGATTTCCTCCATAAGGAATCCAGGCGGATAGCCAACGCCTGGGATGCCGTCTGTATCCGGGAAGACTCTCTCAGGGCGATCTCTGGGAAGCTGGGCGGCAGTGCCGTCCACGATACCGGCTTTGGAATGTTTCGGGAGCTGCTGCGCTACAAGCTGGAGCGGCAGGGCAAGCAGCTACTGGAGGTGGACCGCCTGGTTCCAACCACCAAGGTCTGCTCCGCCTGCGGCGCGGTCAACGAGACCCTCTCCATCCGGGCACGCCGCTGGGTCTGCCCCGTGTGCGGAGCGGAGCACCGGCGGGGGATGAACGCTGCCATCAACATCAAGGCCAGCGGACTGGTAAAAGGCCAGAGCCAGCAGGCTGCGGCGGCCCTTCCACTCCTCTGATACAACAACATCTGCCGGCTGGAACACCGGTGAAGGCCCATGCTCCCGGTCTGGGAGCGTTGAGCGAAGCGGCATACAGGAAGATGCCGTTTCCCTCAGCGTTCTCCGGGCGGGGGACGTTGGGAAACGAGAGGGCGCCTCTCCCAACCGGGAGCCGCGCCGGAAGCCCGGTCAGACGGGCGTTCCCAATATTATGACGATGTTTACACACAAGGAGATCCCCATGCTTCAGCTCTCTCTGCGTCCCGGTGAGTATCTCACCATCCATGGCGACATTGTGGTACAGCTCGCTCAGCTCTCCGGTAGCCGCGCCTTCCTTCGGGTAGAGGCCGACCGCAGCATCCCCATTGTGCGGGGAAAGGTACTGGAGCGGTCGGGGGCTCCCCGGCCGGAGTGCCTGGCATCTCTTCCCCGCAGCCGTGCCAGGAAAGGCCGGGACGCCGTCTACCACTGGAACGGGGCGCGGAAGCGGGCCATCCGCGCCATGGAGCAGATTCTGGACCAGATGGAGTCCGACGGGCCCCGGGAGGAGGTCCAGGCCCTGCGGGTACAGTTGGAGCAGTTGCTCCCCACCCAGCAGGAGGAAGAGTTGTCCGGTCAGATCCAGGCCCTGTTTCGGGATCAAGCGGCCCGGAACACATAACGCTATCCACTCAGTTTGGTTTCACCCGGTCCCGCGAACCGGTTGAAATAAATCGAAGCGCAGGGGGCACAGTCCGCCAAAGGCCACGGCGTCCGTGCCGGTCTGCAACACCACAACACGCACATGAGGGATCTGTGCGTCGGATCAGCAAACCCAATATCATTTCAGAAAGAAAGGAACCGATCGAAATGAGAATTCAGCACAACATCATGGCTATGAACGCCTACCGCAACTACACCAACAACACCAGCGCCCTGAGCAAGAACCTAGAGAAGCTGTCCTCCGGCTACAAGATTAACCGCGCCGGTGACGACGCCGCCGGTCTCGCCATCAGCGAAAAGATGCGCGCCCAGATTACCGGTCTGAACAAGGCTCAGGACAACGCCAAGGACGGCATCTCTCTGGTGCAGACCGCTGAGGGCGCCCTGACCGAGGTCCACGACATGCTCAACCGCATGTACGAGCTGTCCGAGCAGTCCGCCAACGGCACCTTTGAGGATGCTACTGACCGTACCCAGCTCCAGAAGGAGGTCACCCAGCTCAAGGACGAGATCAACCGCATCGCTGACTCCGCTAACTTCAACGGCATCAAGTTGCTGGACGGCTCTATGAGTAGTGCCGGGAAGGCCACTGCCGCCGGTGACCTTGAGTTCGCTGCAACAAAAGCTGTGACAGGTTCTTCAACCAGCGGTGCATTTGTAGATGCCGCGGCGGATATGACGGCGGGGAAAACGGTTTCCTACACGGTTTCGTGGAAGGATGAGGCTGGAACCGAGCACTCCAAGACCGTTGACCTGACCATGTCGGACGATCAGACCAAGCTTGTCGCTGCGGATGGTACTGAATACGATTTGAATGCCAGTAAGCCGACTAAGACTGAGCTTGGTCAGGCGTTCTTGGCGGAGCTGAAGAAGGACAGCACCCTGAACGCTTCCTTTGATATTTCTCTCAATACCGACGCTCTGACTTTCACCAGCAAGACCGCAGGTGCTTCCGGCGCAACGATCACCGCGCTGGGCATGAAATCCAGTGATACCACCGCGTTTACAGATACTCAACTTGCCGCTGGTAAGATCGACGGCACCAAAACCAAGGTCGGTCTGGACTCGATGCAGGTCGTTGATTTCAGCGGTGTGGGCGTTGTTGACGGTAGCAAGGCTGTGACCGCTGAGGATGCCGCTAAAAACATTTTTGAGATCGACGGACATAAGTTCCTGTTTGCCCAAAATGGTTCTACTGCCGAGAATCTCAAGGATGTGGGCTCCGATGTGACTGTCATCACGCTGGCTGCTGATACCTATTCTGGGCAGAATGATGGTGCAAATGTGGCAGCCACCATCAATCGTGTCACCGGTATGGACTTGAAGTACAACAAGGTAGAGAACCAGGACGCTGGTATTGCACAGTATGATATCACCTACAGCGGCGAGAAGAAGCTCTCTACCACCGGCGATGATAACAGCCTGGTTCTCCAGATCGGCGATACCTCTGATAGCTGGAACCAGCTCAAGGTTTCCATCGAGGATTGCCACACCACCGCCTTGGGCATCGACGCGCTGGACATCGGCAACCAGGTCGGCGCCGGCGCCGCGCTGGACACCATCAAGAACGCCATCAACTATGTCTCCGACGTCCGCGGCACTTTGGGCGCCACTCAGAACCGTCTGGACCACACCATCAACAACCTCAGCGTTATGGAAGAGAACATCCAGGATGCTGAGTCCACCATCCGCGATACCGATGTGGCCGACGAGATGATGGCCTACACCAAGAACAACATTCTGATCCAGTCCGCCCAGGCCATGCTGGCCCAGGCCAACCAGGTGCCCCAGGGCGTTCTGCAGCTCCTCCAGTAATCTCTGTTGCTGAGTAGCTGCACGCTCCCGAACCCTTCCGCGCTATCCTGGGGCACAGAGGCCCCGCCGAAGCCCAGCGAAGTGTGTTCGGTTGGGAGAGGAGGCGCGATGAAGAGAGCGAGCTTTGCTGTCTGTGATGAAGCGAGGGATTCGCAGTCCGTGCCAACAAAGGACGTCCTGCAGCTCCTCCAGCAAGAGATCAAAGCGGTATCACATACACAACACTGTGGGGGCCGGGCATTATGTCCGGCCTCCGCTTTTGTCTGGAATGAGGTCATTGTTATGGACACGATCTAAATCGCCCACAGGCTAGCGGAGCACTGCCGCAGGCTGCGCACCAGCCGGGAGGAGGAAATACCGCATCGCGGCGTTTCTCCGCAGGAAGGGGTTGGATGTGCCGCTGGAGGCCCTCACCGGCGGCGGAGTGGTCATCCGCCCCAATTTCGCCCGGGTGATGCTCCGGTGCTGGGATGTCTCATCCCTCTGGAAGACCTTCGACCGCTATCTGGACAAGGACGAATACCAGCGCATTGAGCGGTGGAAGGCCGGGGCCCCGGAATGCATCGCGGCCATCCATGACGCAGGGCTGGATGGGATTGAGTGCTTTTACCCCTAGCATTCCCCCGAACAGAGCACCACCTATCTGTGCCTTGCAGAAACATACGGCCTCCATATCACTGGAGACCGCGATTTTTACGGGGAAACCGTCCGCCACGATACCACTCTTACTCCCATTCCTCTCGACCTCGACTGACTGGGAACCCTCTAAGCGTCACTCCGTTTACACAGTCTATCCGATCAGTTGGTAAACCAAGGATATATTCCGAAAATATCAGTTTCCAGACCATATCCTTGGTTCTTCCAAAAATTAAAATTGAACAAGAAACCAAGCTATGTGAAGCTACGAGCATGAAAGGATATGAATTAACAAAAGAACAATGGGAACAAACCAAGCCGTTGCTGCCACCGGAAGAAACAGGAAAGCGGGGGTGTCCATAGAAGGATAACTGGATAAAGCTCAACGGGATACTCTTGATCGTCCGGATAGGTGCGCAGTGGCGTGAGCTGCCGGAGATCCATAGCCTATGGCGGTCCATTATAGGCCAGATTGCCAAATGACGGAATGATGGCACTCTGAAAGCAGTATTCCACGCACTATCTACAGACGTGGATATGGAGAACTTGGGCATGGACTCCACTTGTGTAAAGGTCACGAAAGCGCAAACGGCGGGGGAGGGGGCAGCGGATAAGGCGGTTGGTTGTACCGAAGGCGGGTGGAGAATACAAAACTCCACGCTGTCGCAGGCGGTGAGATAGATGCCACCGTCAGAGTGGAGAAGCGAGATAACATACAGAAAACGGCCTGGGAGAGTAAACTCTGCCTGGGCTGTTCCATATCGGTTTGTCGCATTGTCCACGGTTCAAAAGAAAGATGGATTTATTCTGTGCTGATATATGTGACATAGTGCTTTTTATAGGTGGAAGGACATCTTGCCTCTCGGATGCAGCTGGCAGAGGAGGTCAGCCTGCCGCTGCGCGGCCACATGGGTGTAGATTTGTGTCGTTGAAATGGAGCTGTGTCCAAGCAGGCTTTGTATGTACCGGATGTCCATTCCAGCCTCTAGGAGCGTAGTGGCGAAGGTGTGGCGGAACATATGCGGTGTGGCCGCATATTGCTCAGGCAGCTTCCGCAGGTATTTTCGGATGATCCGCCGTACTGACTGTGGAGAGAGCGCTCTGCCGCGGTCATTGAACAGGACAGTGCTGGACACTTGGATTTTGCCCCCAAAGGTCTGATAATAAATGCGCATAAGCTCCAGAAGTTCCGGTGTGTCAATCTGAATTACTCGCTCCTTTTGCCCCTTTCCATGGATCAGCAGCCTGAGCTTATGGGCCCCAAGCTGGACGGTTTGGGGAGAGAGGGCGCATAGCTCGGAAACCCGGATTCCTGTTCCGAACAGCAGCTCCAGCACGAGAATATCACGCAGGACAGTTCCGGCTCCCGGCTGGTACTCCATATAGGCGGCTTCCAGCAGATCCCGGATAATATGTTCCGGAATGGTACGTGGGAGTTGCCGCGGCGCCTGGATATGGATTTGCAGTTTTTCAAAGGGATTCTGTGAAATCGCTTCCCGTGTCTCCATCAAACGATAGAAGGCCCGCAGGGAGGCCAGCTTCCGTTTGACTGACCGCGGCGCGAAGGAGTTGTTCAGATATTTGATATACTGGCTCAGCAGATCCCGGCTGACCTCCGCGCCTCCCACAAAGGCGCGGAACTGAGCAAGGTCAGTTCGGTATGCCTTCAGCGTATCCTGGGACAGCTTCTTTTCGTATTGGCAGATGTCCAAATAACACTCGATCAGGGCTTCAAGATTGTTCATAATCGATCTCCTCCGTTATAAAAGCTGGAGACCATTATACAATAAAGAAGGATGATTTCTGGATTGGGCAGCCTGATCCTTTTTCTGCACAGCCTCTAACCGGACTACTGCTCTCTCCACAGGTACGCGTTTGGTGATAATGGGGGTCCCCATGAAAGCGAAACGCACGGCAGATGGATAAAATTAGAATGTCTTTACCTCGTGTCTTTGTCTGGGTGCCGACTGGATTAAAAGAGAGCGGGGCTTATGCCTTGTCTCACAAGGTCAGCAAAAATTTGCTTATCACGCAAATCTCTAAGTTCGATCCTTTGTAAGGAGCCATCTTTTTTTATATGACGATACACTGGATACCACGAAAAGCGCATAAAGGAACAGGCGGGTACTGCATCTACAAGATCTCCCTGCCCTTAAACTTTATATATGTCCTTGTTAGAAGGGACCTTTTGCTCCGCCCCTCTTTATGATTCAGAAAGAGGGGAGAAAGCTATACACAGGAAGGCCCCCCTGAAATGGGGGGTAATAGGACCACCAGGCAGGTGAGGAATATGCCCCATGATTCTAATATTATTACCATCTATCAGAGCCGGGCTGGGAAAATCTTTATTCAGGCGCCCATGCGTGAACAGCAGGCATTGGATATTGCGAGTCTAATCAAAGAAGGCCATATTGTGGTGCTTAATCTGGAACGATGCGGCTCAGTGGAATCCCAAAAATTGCTGGATTTTATATCTGGGGCGTCCTATGCCAGAGAGTATAAAATGAACAAGATTGCGGTTTCAACCTATCTGATAGCACCACCAGAGGTCGCGGTCATCAGCTCGATAGACTAGGCTATATAGATGAATCTCACAATTTCTATGGATGAAACATACAAACGAGAACCGGGAAAAATAAAAAAGGTCCCATCCGGCATCTGAACCGGACGGGACCTTTTTGTGTTTATGTGATTCTAGTGTGTGAGGGTGAGGAGGAACTGGATGCTATACCGGATGTCTGCCGTCCTCCTGCATCGGAACCAGCAGATACCCCATCGCCTCCAGCCATTCCTTGGCCGGGTATTCCTCGGCGGAGATCCGTCCAAGGGCGTCCAGTACCGGGTGCCGGTATGCTGGTGTTCTCAAATCGGAGAGACAGACGCAGCCGCTCATCTGGGCCAGCCGGTCCAACAATCCCATCTGCTGATCCATTTTCACCACCTCACCACTTGGAGAGAATCCGGCCATAGATCATGCTGCGTTCAAAGTTGTGCTTGGTAATCACAATGATTACCGAATCGCCCACATGAAATTCACGGTCTCTCTGCTGAGCGGAATACCTGCACAGGCACACAGAATCATCCGGCAGGGTGCAGAATACGCCTCCGCCATACTTGCCGCTGATCGTGGCCTGCCGTCTGCTGTTGACGGGATGGCGCATGATGGCTCCCTGGAAGGGGTTTACGGTGGCGGCCTTGACGGAAATGTTCATCAGCTGCCGGTAGGGGTCATATTCCGTCAGGACGCACCGGAGCTTCTGGCCCGGGCGGTAGCGTTCCCGCAGGTCAGGGGTCGCGGTATAGGTCAGATCCGCCTGCTTGAGCGTCATGTCCCGTCCGCCACACTCGACCATGCACAGTCTAGGGCCAACGGATACCACCCGGCAGGTCAGATACTCACCGATCTTGTGGCCGTTCTTTTCGGCGTTGAAATAGTGCTGCCTGGCGGCCAGGCCAAGCTTCCGGGAGGCGATAGCCACGCCGCCCTCACGGTCCACATCCAGGATCACATAGTCGATCTCCGCGCCTGCCATGCCGCGCAGGACGTGGGAGGGCCGCTCTGAGCCGGGCTGCCAGATCTCCGTCTCCGGGATCAGAACTTTGACCCGGTAGGCGATGACAACTGCACAGAGGATTTCCCTGTACTCGATCCGCTTGGTGTCCCGGTCCCTGACCTTGAAGGAATGGGTGTCGATGCCAACGACCGTCCCAGTCAGAATCGTCCGGGAGCGGAGAGACGCATAGATCTCGTTCCACTCCTCACGTTCCCTGTCTGTCAGCTCCCGATCCAATTTGTTCAGATCCAGGTCGGAGAGGGTGGGCCTGCCCTCCAGGGGCTTGTCCTTCAACCGGTCCGTCTGGGCGGTGCCCTTCACCTCCGCCTTGGCCCTGCTGCTTTTCTCCCTCCGCGTCCGGGGAGCCTGCCTGGCCGCCCTTTTGGGGCCGCCAGCCGCCATGCCATCCGGCTCCGCGCCGGCGTCTTGCTCAGCCGCTGCGCCGTCAGCCTGCGGCCCGGGGATGCCGGATTCTTCCGGGAAACCGTCGGGCTGTTCCGGGGCTTCACGATCCATGGCCTCCTCAGCGGCATCTTCCGCCTCCCCGGTGCCTTCCGGGGATGTTTCGCCGCCGCTTTCGCCGAGGACCGCGTCACCTTCAGCGGGCTCCTCCTGCTTTTTCTTTCCGCCGCGCTTCCGTGCCGGCTTTGTCCCAGACGGCTCCGTGGTATCTGCTTCCGGCTCCACCGCGGCCGTCTGCTCCTGCCCGGCAACGGAGCCGCCTTCTTCCGCGGGCCTCAGCTCCTCAGATGTGCCCTGAACGCCGCTGGTATCCGCGGCCTCATTCTCCGGCGTAGCCTGGATGACGCCGCTATCCTCCGCTTCGTTCCCCGCCGCATCCGGTCCGGGCCAAGCGCTTTCGTTCATGTAGCTCATACTATGTCCCCTTTCTGTTTCGTCAATTATTTTGGTGCTCTCGTTCAGATTCCGCGCTCAGTTTCAGTGCCTGGCCTCACCCCCTTTATAGAAACGCAGCTTCCCTGCCTGACGCACGACAAAATAGCAGCTCTGACGGATCGTAAGCGCCCCGTGCTGCCCCAAATCGTCCAGGCGCAGGAGCAGGGTAGTTTCCGGCGCAAGTTGATTCAGAAGCAGCGATGCCTCCCGCTCATGCCCCTGCCTGACGATCATGACCGCATAGGAGTCGATCCAATCCTCACCGCGCTGGAGGAGAAAGGAGAGCTTGCAGGGCGGGTTCCGGCTCACCTCCAGAAGCCTGCGCCCGGAAAGCGCCAGCAAAATATCCAGCGCCTCCAGCATCTCCGGGTCCGGCTGCTTTTTCAGCATCTCCGGGGAACAGAGAAGCTGCCCGGAGAAAGCAAGCTCGCCGACATAGCGGAGCTGCCGGATCAGCGCCTCCGTCTGCCCCTGGGTTTTGCGCGGGTCAAACAGGCGGAGCAGGGGAAGGGCCTGGTCCGGCCGGATGAAGTCCGTCTGCCGCAGGACAGACAAAAAGAATTTTTGATCTTCAAATAAGTACACAATGCCTCAGCCTCCCGTATTGTCTGGCCCGCTGCGATCAGCGCGCAGGCTGTTGATATAGGGGTCGATCATCACATCACAGTGCGCCTCATTGATGGAGCTGAAGATGACCTGCATGACATAGGCAATGGGATTTCGGACCTCCCTTTGGTTGTTTTTCAGCTTTCCGGCCACTACCTGGAGCATGGTCCCGTCCAGATCCCAAAGACGGGAGCGGATGTTCGCCTGTGGGAGTACGGCCTTCCCCACCCGCAGTCCGTCAGAATAGAACAGGCGTTCAATAGCTGTTTCAAATACCTTTGCGTCCTCCGGGTCAAAAATCCACAGGTCGCAGTTATCCAGGATCTGTCTTAGCTGCGCCTGTTCCTCCGTCCGATCCATCGGCGAGGCGCCGTATCCGCCGCCCCTCCTCAGGGAAGCCTGCTGGCGCTGGATAGATTGACTTGACTCAGTATGAATCCCATCAGTATGACTCGGATCAGTATAACTGGGGTGCGAAACGGGCACTTCTGGATGTGCCGTTCCCGTACTTGCAGAAGTGCCTGTTTGGGATTTCTGCAAGTGCTGTTCTGGCACTTCTTGCCTGAGTACGGACGGACCGGCGCCATGCTGCTGTGCTTGAAGAAGTTCCGTTTCCGCACTTCTTGTGCCGGCTTCCTCTGCCGGCGGAGCCCCAGCTGCCTCATGCTTTTTTGAGACAAAGGGGGCGCTGCTGTTGCGGCACTCCTGGTGCTCCACCAGCGCAAGATAGATTTGATTGGCGTCGCCCCGACCGCACCGGCGCTCCCAGATCAGCCCCGCGGCAGACAGCTCTTTCATGGAGTCGATGACTTTGCGGTAGCTCACCTGCATCTCATCGGCAAGCGACTTCCTGGTGTAGATGATAAAGACCTCGCCCGCGTCATTGATCCAGCCGTTGAGCCTGGAGAGCTGGAAACGGTTGAGCAGGAAGGTATAGGCCACCTTGGCCTCAAGGGACAGGGCCGTATAGCGCGGGTCGGTAAACAGCCAGCGGGGCATCTGCAGGTGATAGACGCTCTGCACATCTCCCAGCTTCATGAGCCGGAATGCAGGCTTTTGTGTCATAGGCGCAGCCTTCACAAACAATTCCTCCTCGCCCCGCCGCCATATGCGCCCTGCCCACACGGCGCGCCGCATAGATGGCGGGGATTGATTTTTTCATCGTTTCTCATTACAATAAAAAGCACAGCCTGCGCTGTGATTGGAAATACACTTGAATTGGGATGTGTCTTTTATGAATCAAAAAGAACTTGGCGAGCTTCGCCGCCGTTTCCGCCCGGATAGAAGCGCGGTAAGCCGTGTGTACGGCTGCTACGTCAACAGCGGACGGGAAATCATCTCCTACCTGGACGAGTCCCTGGGCCAGATGCCCCAGGAGGAGGCCGAAAAATATCTTGGCCTTCTGAAAAAGGCGTTGTCCGGGACATTGGGGAAAAACCTGATTGATATTGTCTTTTCCACCGAACAGGTGATGAATGGCCCGGAGCACCGGCTGCTCTCTCAGCTCCGCTCTTCCGCCCTGAAGGATGGAGCGGCCCGGGATGCCTTTTATCAAAAGGTGATTGAAAGCCTGGATATGGGAGAGAGCAATTATCTGATCCTTCTGGCGCATGACGCATACGATGTTCCGCACCGGGGAAAGGATGGTGAGGCCCAGGCTGACGGCTCCGACGAGGTATTCCAATACATTGTCTGCGCGATCTGCCCGGTAAAGGACGGGAAGATGGAGCTGGGCTTTTTCCCAGGGGAAAATGAGTTTCACAGCTGCGCCCAGGGGCAGGTCGTGGCGCCTCCGGAGCTTGGCTTCCTTTTCCCTGCCTTTGATGACCGGGCAGCGAACATCTATAACGCCCTGTTCTATTCCAGAAAAGCAGATGAGCTCCATCAGGAATTGATCGACGCAGTCTTCCATACGGAGCCTCCCATGTCACCCGCAGAGCAGAAGGAGGCGTTCCAGAGCGCGCTTTGCGACTCCCTGGAGGACTGCTGCAATGTTGAGGTGGTCCAAGGCGTCTACGAACGGCTGAGGGAGGTCATCGAGCAGCATAAGGAGAGCAAAAATCCGGAGCCTCTGGCGCTGACGGTGGGGGAAATCAGCTCCATCCTGCGCGACTGCGGCGTGCCGGAGTCCAAGGCGGAAGCATTTGGAGAAAAATGCGGGGAATCATTCGGCGCCGGCGCTGTACTGAATCCCGCCAACCTCATTGACAGCAAGCGTTTTGAGCTGAAAACCGCTGACGCCGCGGTATCCATCGATCCGGAGCGCAGCTATCTGATGGAAACCCAAGTCATCAACGGCCGGAAGTATATTCTCGTTCCGGCTGACGAGGGTACGGTGGAGCTGAATGGGTTTCCCGTTGGCATCGCCGGCGGAGAGGATGTCCAGTCATAGGGAAAATGGGACGGTCGCAGGCGGAAAACGCCGCGGCCGTCCCGTTTCTGCATTAAAGCGGCGGGCCTCCTATATCCTCCGGCATGGTCTCCATCAGCTCCAATGCGCCGTAGGGAGCGGTTTCCGCCAATTCGCCTGCGTCCTCCTCTGCGTCGCCCTCCAGACCGCACAGGCTGGAGTCCATCAGGCCGTAGGAATACTGCGGCTCACTAGCCGGCCGCCTCTTTTCTCTCCGGGCCTCCCGTTCAATCCCCACTTCCGGGGGAGAGGGGGTAGCCGAAGGAGATGGGGGCGCCTGGGGAGGCTGGGGAGGCGTGGCATCAGCCGCCGGCGCAGGCTTCTGTGCCGGCTGTGGAGCGTGCCGCCGTTCCGATTCCTCCGTGATGCGCCAGCGCGGGGTATGGCTGGACACCCGGACATCCTTCAGCCGGCAGAACGCCGGAAATTCTTCCGGGGTGATCTTATAGAGTTTTAGGACATTTTGCCCCCGCAGGAGCACAAGGCACTCCCGGTTATTCATGTGGAGCACTTCGTCCAGATACATAAGAGGGCGCTGGGTGTTGCTTTTGGTCTGGGAATAGGGCCGGGTGGTGGAATACACCGGTGAGAAGAGCGGGGCAATGGGCATTTGATTATTCTCCACCCGGATGGTGGTAACGCCGCATTTCTGCGATATGTACTTTGCGGTGTCTACATCGTTGCAGCCGAGACAGATCTGTACATCGGTACAGCCGATAAGCTCCTCCCATTCTGTCTTGGGATAGCGGTCCTTGAGCTGGGGGATCGACTGAACCACAAGCTGACAAAAGATGTTGGAGCCCCGGCACACCTCCAAAACGCGCTTGAAGTCCATCAGCTTTCCGATATTGCAGAACTCCTCCAGACACACGTTGACCCTGACCGGCAGGCGGCCGTGGTCTCCATTGCGGCGTCCGTATTCCATCAGGCTGGAAAAGAGCTGGGAGAAAAACAGGGAGCTTAAAAACTCCAGCGAGGAGTCCTGCGCGGAGATGCAGCAGAAGTAGGCGCAGGGCTTTTGCCCAGGAAGCGTCAGGTCGATCTCATTGTAGGAAGTGATCTTATCCACCAGCGGATTTTGAAACACGGAAAGCCGGTTTCCGAGTCCAATGGCGATATTGCCCCAAATCTGGCGGTTGGCCAGTTTGAAAATGCCGTAGGGCGGCAGGGCGGGATGGCCTTTGGGCAGCGCCTCAAAGCGCTGCTCCAGATCAGCGAAGGACTCGTTGGAAAGGATGCGGTAGATTTCCCCCAAAGACCGCTGCTGGATGGGCAGAAGCTGGTTGGTGCCTGGGATGGTCTGAGTTGCGACATAGTGCATGAGTGCCATGAGCAGATTTAATTCCGCCTTCTCCCAGAAGTCCTGACGTTCGTTGGCGTTGGAGGTATTTTTGATGATGACCTCGGCAATGGATTGGACCAGGTTTTTGTCCTGCTCGATCACGCTCAGGCAGTTCCAGGCGTCGCTATGTTCCTTGTCCAAGAGGTTAAACATCTTGACTTCGTAGCCGTCGTCCCGAAGGATCTGGGACATCCCCTCGTAGATTTCCCCCTTGACATCCACCAGGACCATGCTCTCCCGGCGGCGCATGGCTTGAAGGATGAAGGGCTTGACAAAGCCCCTGGTCTTTCCGGAGCCGGTGGCGCCATAAATCATAATGTGCTCCGTCAGCCCGCAGCCGGGCTTCAGTGTCACATATTCAGCATATTTGTCATCGTCGTCCGGGTCATCCTTCTGCTTGCCCAAGATAGTCCCATCCAAGTCCTGAATGGGACCGGTCAGCAGCACCTTCTCCTGTTCCTTCTTTCCCATAAAGGCAGAGGTGCCGTGCGTCCCGTTGGGTAAAATATCAAACCCCCGCTTATCCCGGGTGTACTTGTACCCCGAAAACCAATGGTACCCTTTTTTGGTGATGAGACAGAACATCAGCGCGCCCACCGCGATGGTTGCCAGGCCGGTAGGGGTAAACACCGCCGCGAAGTTCACAAACGGGTTGACCACCCAGATGCTTTTGATCTGGTCGGAGTCCGCCCCAAATACCGACTGGATGCCCAGGCGGATGGAGTTGAGCAGCATACCGGCGAAATACCATGCGACAAGGCCAAGCGGGATCAGGTATTTCCATTCTCCCTTATGCCTGCTTTGAAACCGGTCCAGCTTTTTTCCCCAGCGTCCGGCAATGCGGTCTTCCAGCTTCGCCAGCTTTTTTGAGAGCCTAAACATGGACGAAGCCGCCTTTCAGGGTCAGAGGGGCGTCCGGCCAGGGATCTCCGGTCTTACAGTCCCCGCCAAAGGCCACGGAGAGGACCTGGGCGTTGATGCGTAGGGGTCTGACCGTCGCGTTTTTGGGCAGGATGGAGAGCAGCAGGCCGGACATCTGACCCTCCAGGGCGGCCACCATGATCTCTTTCCGGCCCTGGCGGACGGCGGCGGTACACACCCGATCCAAGCGGCGCAGATCCATGTCCACCGCAATGACCAGCGGATTTCCGTCCACATGGCCGTCTGCCTCCGGTATCCCATCGTCCTTGCTGTCCCAGCGTGCGCCGAAGGCAGCCTGGGCAATCCTGGCCCGGTAGTCGGTCTGCCGCATCACGGCAAGCTGCATCACGCCGGTGTTGTCGCAGGATACAAGGCAGGCCGGAATACTTAGCTTTTGGTATGCCTCGCTGTAATCCACAAAGCCCTTTTTCCCATGCCGTTTGGAAAGCGTTTTTTTCGTCAAGACCTCATAGACGGACTGGTAGCTCTCCCCGGCCAGGATCAAAGCCTGCGGCGTATCCAGCGTTTCACTGAACACAGAAGCCAGGTTATGGAGGTGGCCCAGTTCATTGGTCATTACAAAGCCGGTGTTCTGCGCGCTGACGTACAGCGTCATATAGGCGGTAGAGCCCCAGTGGCCGAATCCGGCACAGCCGGCGGCGTTCATCAGGTTGCCTCCGGCGTTTCGGAGGGCAAAGGCGGGGAAAAAGACTGGCTGGCGTTTCAGGTGTTCTACCTTGCCGAAGGCAGGCTCAATTCCTGCCCCGATGCAGGTAAGCAGGATGGTCCCCACCTCCAGCCTGCGGCGGAGGGCGGGGCTCTGCGCATATGGGCGTTTGGTAGGCGGCTGACAGGTCTGGTCGATGCCGGAAAGGAATTCATAGCCCTGGGGCGATGGCATCAGGTACTCACCGCTCCTGGCATAGCTGACCAGCCCCAGGGTGGACAGCAGCTCCGCCTCCCGGCGGAGCGTTTTTAATGCGGAAAGCTTTTTCAGCGGCGCCGCAGGAAGCCATTGATAGGTCCCTGCCAAGCGGAGCAGGCCAAAATCCCTGCGGTCGTAAAGCATACGCAATTCCTCCTCTCGGTGCAGGAAATAGAGGCGTCAATGTAACGGCAGACGGCGTAGGACGTTTACATTCCAGATATGTCCCGACATTGCTGGAGCGGCCAAAGGGGTGCGCCGCAAGGGAAAACACACGCCACCATCGGTTACATTCCAAGACCGGATGTAACCGATGGTGGCCCTTTGTTCTGTATGTGGAATGTAACCGATGATATGGGGATTTGCGGGTGGAACGTATCCGAAGGTCTACTTCGGAATTGATCCGTAGTTGTAACCGGAGGTCAGGGAAAAGGGTAGATAGTTTTCTGCCCGGAGGGTGAGAAAGTCGCCCGCGTCCTGCTCCGGGATGAGGTAGATATGGCATACATTTTGTGGCAGGCGTCTGGAGAGAAGGCACACGCCCAAGCTGTACTGGTCGTCATCCGGGATCAGGCGCCCTTTGATGGCATTTGCGATTGCCTTCCAGCCCTTGTTGTCCTGGTCGTACACACGCCTGGCATCGATCTCGCAATGTTCATCAATAATGAGCAGAGCGTGTTCCAGCATGGGAAGCCTGGCGTGGGCGGCCTCATAGCGATCCAGCGCCCGGGCCACGGTATCCGACAGCCAGATGGGTGCGTCGTAGCGGCAGTGGGGCAGGAGGGTATTGAGGCGGATATGGAGCCAGCCATAATCGCTGCGTTCCACCCCGCAGGCCAAGTCCAGCGGGGCCGGGGGAGGCGCATCCTTTGCGGTTTCCGGTGGAAGCGTCTGGCATTGCTCGCAGAGCCGGCGAAATGCCACCGTACCGCGTTCCAGCCGGAAAGCGGCGGCAGACATTTCCCGGGCCAGAGATCTATTTCCATCTCCGCCGCCGTCCAGCAGGGCGGCGACCCGCCCCGTTGTCTTGTAGGCGTCAAACGCAATGGCCTGGATCTGCTTGATCGTATCCTGGTCAAATAACATAGAAGTTTCCTTTCACAGCATAAAGTAAGAATTTTTCGGGGCCCGGTCAGGCATTGTTTCTGGCGCGCCGGTCCGTGGGCGACGTTGTGATGGCCTCATACTCCTTGGGGGAGACGAACACGGAGATCGGGACATGGTTGTGGCCGATGCAGAGCAGGCCCTCGCCGCGCCGGAAGCGTGTGATGAGCCGCACCTCCTCCTCCGTCAGATTTAGGATATTCTGGACCAGCCGAGCCTCCTGTTCTTCCATCTGCATGATGAATTTGATCCGGCAGCTATCCAGGATCGCCTTGCCGTATTTGCCGCCGTCCAGGGCCATCATGTCCGCCATGCCCTGGGAGGTAACGCCGGCAATGCCGCCCTGGGAGCGGATCAGCTTGACCATGCGCATGGTGTAGTCCGCAGCCAGGGGATTGGAATTTGCGCCCAGGAGTTTCCAAAGCTCATCCGAAAGCAGGGCGGTCCCCACATCCCCGTTTTGTACGATGACATCCGTGGCAAAGCCTGTGGCCGCGTAGACGGAAGGAAGGATCAGGTCATCCGGCAGGTCCGTCAGGTCGATCACCAGATAGGGGTTGTCCGTATCGACATTGGTGCGCCCGCCCATGGCCGCGGCAGAGCCGGACACATACCGAGGTCAGTACAACGGCCAGATGCTTTGTCTCCGGATTGTCCATCAGAACATCGTACCAGTCCTCTATGACCGGCATCTCCTTCAATGCCCCGTCCTGGTCATAGAGTGTGCTGTTGTCAAAGGTGATCCCCTTGCGGCGGTAGCACTCGATCAGGGATGCGTCAATGTAGGCCCGATCCTCTTCGCTGAGGTTTTTCTTCTGCATGGGAATACCACACACTCAGCCAGGACACCTTTTCCGCCAGAAGGGATTCCCGCCGGTCCCCGGAGGACCGGGAGCTGTATGGGTCCTCCCGGAAGCGCCTGATCTCCATCAGCCCGATGCAGTCCGGAGACGCCGGGCCGAGCTTGATAAACTGGCCGCCGAGGGATTCACACAGGGGGCGGTACTCATGACCTTTTTCCGGGACAATGCAGATGACCTTGCGCCCCTGTTCCCGCACCCGTTTCCCGATAGATTGCAGGATGGTAGACTTTCCGGCGCCGGTAGACCCGAATACGGCGAAATTGCCGTTGGTGTACTTATAGTCATCATAAAAGTCGATCAGCACGGGGGAGCGGTTGTAGAGATTCAAGCCCAGGAAAATGCCGCCGGAATCGCTGAGCTCATAGGAGGCAAAAGGAAACGCTCCGGCCACACCGGTGGTCAGAGCGTTTCTTCTGCTTTTCCGCTCAATATCCGGATCAAGCCCCAGGCCGGGGAGGAATGATAAAAACGCCTGTTCGTTTTTGAATTCACAGCGTTTCGCCAGCATATCCGAAGCGACACATAGCGTTTCCACCGCTGCGGCCCGCTGCTCCAGCGTCTCCAGATCATCAGCCACTACCTCAATCAGCGTGTACATAAAGTACAGATCCTCGCCCTCGCGGTTGATCCCCTCTTTCAAATAGAGCCCTGCGTTGATGGCGTCGCCCAATTCCTCGAAGTCGCTCCTGGTATCACCAACATCCCGCATCCGGGAGCGGTTAATCATGGTGGTCTGAGAAATGGAACTGAGGATTTTTTCCCGTGGCTGTTTTCGCAGCTGGAAGCTGACACTGACACCCTCTCCCGCTTCAATCAGCGGGGTGAGCCAGCCTTTTCCCACCACTGTGGCGTATCCATACCCGGCAATGTAAAGATAAGTGTGGTACACGCCGTCCACCAGAAGGAAGTGAGGGGAGTGCGTGTCAATGGAGGTGGGCGCGATCAGATCAGGGATTGTTGTCGCGCCGCCCTCCAGCCCAGGCAGCTCCGCGCTTTTTTTCTTTGGCATAAACCACTTTTTCTTTTTGACGCCGGGATTTTCCGGCTTCTGCTCCAGGGCTGTGCCGACAACGCTTTCATCGTAAATACCGTGGATGGTCCCCAGCATATCATACGCACCCTCTGGGAGCCTGATATGCTGCGAGGTATGCTTATTGACCAGTTCATAAAAGAGCTCCAGAACAAAATTGTCCACATACTCCGGTTCCAGAACCGAAATCCCGCATCGGTCCAGAATAGCGCCGCGCCACTTCCGCCTGTTCGTTAAGACGGGCGGCGATGGCGCCTGGAGAATTGTTTGCCGCTTTCATACCTGGCTCATAAGAAAAGGTCAGGAAAAAGCGGTGGGTGATGGCCTCTCGCTCTACAAGCTGGGGGACATACTGCATACTCTCCAGAATCATTTCACGGCAGCTTTCGTTCTGCTCACAGTCCAAACGATTCTTCATCAGCTTCAGATAGCCGTTCAGATTGAATTTTTGAGTCAGGACGTTGATCTGCAGCTGATCGGGAGCCACCTTCAGATAGGCGGCGAAATCGGCGATTGCGTTGCCCTGTTCCGTTTCTGAAAGTGTGTAGAAATTGACCGGCAGAAGTTCCAGCACTTTGACAAAGCGCTTGTCCCGTGTTATGATGACTCCTTTCAGAATATCCTTGATGGGCAGCCACTCCTGGCTGCTCCCGGAATAGGAGCCGCCTAAGTCATGGACGGCCGCAGCGGAATTGCCGAAGATAACGTCTTTCAGATTCATGCGGATGCACCTCTCCTCGATATGTTACGACCCGGCGGCGTTGGCGCCAGATCCACCATGTTTTTAGGTATCTTGTCAAGCTGTCGTCCTTGAGCCCAATCAGTGCAAAGCCAACTGTGGGGACCAAAAAGAACAGGGAGACAGTGATCTTCCAGGTAATCACCAGCGGCAGAAACCTGGCGCAGAGAGCAAGCACCGGAAGTCCGATCAGGACAGCCTCCACTACATTCCGGATCTCGAACAGGCCGAATAGTTTTCCGGCGTCGGTGTAATTTACCGGAATGTGATAAGTTTCATACCCCATCCTGATCCCCCTGTTCCATCGCAAAGATATTGGGACAGGCCGACAGCTCAGCTTCCATCTGGGCCAGTTCCGCATGACGTGCGGACATCAGAGCTGCGCAGGCGCGTCTCAGCATGGCCTCATGCTGCGGCGACTGCCGGCCAGAATCCAGCTCAATCAGACTGAGCAGCTGGGATGAGATCCCGGCACAGAAGGCCAGTTCCGCAATCGTCACCCTATGCCGCAGTCTGAACGCCCTTATCCAGCAAATTTTATCCATGTATGCTGCACCCCCTAAGAAAATACCCAGAAGGGACCGCCCGCAGCGGCCCCGCGCCGGGCTTCATTCACTACAATGCCGAGCTCCCATTCCTGATTGCTTCTTTTGACGCTGGCCGGGTCGGCAACCAATATTTTTCCATCTTCTGTGATGCCGCGCAGGACAATAAAATGTCCGCCGTTTGTAAAATGCCCCTTTTGACATCAGGGCGATCACCAGTTTCCCGTCCTGAAGCGCCTCCACCAGCTTGGTGCTGTTGTTTCCAATCCCGGTTACTGTGAGCCCATAGTGTGCGCCGCCATCCGGGATCAGACTGTGATAGCTTCCGTTCCCCTCGCAGCGGTGGCCGGTCTCCGCCGACCATTTCGCCACATCGTAAGGCGTAACGGATGAATCCACCAGCGTGGCCACCACAATGGCCAGCGCGGTCGGCCCACAGCCTTCCGCGCCAATCGTCCCGGTCTTCCCATAGAGCTTGTTGCCCCAACGGGCGTCCGTCTGATTGTAGTACACCACCGGGGTGTTCTGATGCTCGAAGGTCACATCGCCGTAATCGGTGTTGTAGTAGCCATCCCCGTCCGTATCGTCGTATGATACAGACTGATCATCCGCCAGGACGGAGTACAGGAGGGAGGCCCATTCCTTCTCCTCATCGGTGAAGCCGAGCTTTTCCATATATGCCTCCGGAGTCATGTCCCAGACAGTAATGTTCAGTGCTCGGTCAATCAGAGAGGTGGAATAATCCAGCTTACCGTATATCAAGTCATCTACGGCGGCCTCGTCCATGGCCGTCAAATCCTGTTTATACTTGGTCGATCCGATGGCAACCAGCCAGTATTGATTCAAGTTCCCCAGATTTTCAGTGACGGAATAGCTGTCATACTGAGCGCTCCCGTCTGGAAGTCGAAAACCGGGCAGGATCGTATTCACCAGGCGCTCCAAAATGGACGGAGTCCGGGAGGTCGCCCGGTCATAAATTTGGGTCAGTTCTTGAGCAGAGTCTGTAAATTCGATGATTTCCTGATCTGTCGAGCTGTTGAAGCCGAACAGAATATTGGGGAGCGACACGAAGGCGAACAGGGGGAACAAAACAACCACGAACAGAAGGATCACACCCAACTTGATAAGCTCCGGCAGAAAAGACTTGGCGGCCTCGGCAGCCGCGCCGTACACCCCTCCATAGGCGGCGCCGCGGGCAATATTCGCGGCCGCTGCGGCGACACGAATACCCTTTCCTCCTGATCCGGACTGATAATCGTTCATATACTAAATACGCCTCCTTCTGATTCCCGTTTGACTCTAATTTCTAAAGGCGGAGCATGGGCGCTTCCCATGCGGCTCACCCATGCTCCTTGAGGATTTCAATTATTTTTTCTTATTGCGTTTTTTGGATGTGCTGCCATTGGGCGGAGCCGCCGGCCGTTTGATCCGGTGAGTCCCCGCCGAACTGTCTTTTGCCGTGGTTTCTTCGGAAGCCGTTTGGATTGTAGGCGGCCTTGGGGCGCCGGAAATTCTGCGTGATTCCTTTGCCCCGGTGGAAGCCTGCGTGCCCCCTATGGGAGGCCGGCTGGGACCAGCGGCCCGCTGCGTCCCTGCTGTACCGGCCGGAGGCTGAGTGCCGCCCACGGGAGGCCGGCTGGGACCGGAGGGCTGCCGCGCTCCTGCCGTACCGGCTGGGGGCTGGGTGCCGCCCACGGGAGGCCGGCTGGGACTGGAGGGCTGCCGCGTTCCTGCCGTACCAGCTGGGGGCTGGGTGCCACCCACGGAAGGCCGGCTGGGACCGGAGGGCTGCCGCGTTCCTGCTGTACCGACTGGGGGCTGGGTGCCGCCCACGGGAGGCCGGCTGGGGTCGGAGGCCCGCTGTGCCCCTGCCATATCGGTCATGGGCTGGGTGTCCTCCCCGGGATGCTGGCTTGAGCCGGGAGGCCGCCGTGCCCATGCTGTGCCGATCGTGGGCTGTGAGCTGCCCACGGGAGGCTGGCCGGAACTGGAGGCCCGCTGCGTCCCTGCCGTACCAGCCGGGGGCTGGGTACCGCCCACAGGGGGGCGGCTGGGACTGGGAGCCCGCCGCGTCCCTGCCGTATCGGTTGGGGGCTGTATGTCCCTTCTGTAACTGGAATCCGGCTCTTTTCCTGCCCCATAGTCGCTTTTCCCGGGCGCAGATACGCCTGGAGGAGTGGAGATTTTAGGCGTACCGTTTTGGCGTATCGGAGGCCGCTGCGGACGGTCCTGAGTGGCTTGCTGAGACGATTGCCGCTCCGATGTGATACGAAATGCTTCTTTTCCGGTTTTCCGATAGGAGTGTGAAAAAGTACCTGCCGCATCGGTAGCCTGTTTGGAATGTGCTGCGGACTGATGCTGGGAAGATGCTGCCTGCGTGGCTGCCTCAGCCCCTTCTGGCACCTGCCCCATAAGTATCGTGTTTATTCTGAAGCGCTGGCCGGCACCGGCTCCACCGCTTCTCTGCTCGGGAGGAACAGATGTATGCCGGGTTGGCTTTGCGTCCGGCGGGCAGCTTGGGCCTCCGGACTTGGGCTGATCCTTGCGCGTTGAAGGCGGCGCTGTCTGTGTTTCAGTAGAGGCAGACTGCTGCGCGCTTGTGCTTGCCGCATATGCAGCCCGTTCACTCTCCCGGTGCGTTCCAGACTGACCGCGGCCTGGGCCACCCTGACCTGACCCGCCGCCAGGCGGCGTAGCCCCCCCACCCCCGGATGGAGGCGGAGAAGGCGGTGGGGTGCTGGAGCTGCCCGCAGCGTGGCCGCCGTGGGGCTTTGCGCCGCCGCTTCCCTTTGATGCGGCCGATGCGGAGCGGGTTACAGCCATTCCAAGCCCGCGAATGGCCGCAAAGGCCACCATACCAGGTAACCCACGCCCAAGCCCATCCCCGGTGATTGCGGGATTTAGGCCGATTCGTGCCACAACGCTGTCTATTTTTCGGGCTACTCTTGCAATGCCGACAATCAGAAGCATCCAGGGCAGCACTCCCAGACCGGACGGCACATAGCCCATTGCGGAAATCAGCAGCTTCAAAAAGATGATGTTCATAACCATCATCAGACACATTGAAGCGAACATCCGGCACCAGCCCTTGAAGATGTCCTCTGTGCTCTTTGAGCCGCCTAGTCCGAACGCAAGCGGCGCCATCAGCACCAGAACAGCGGTCACTACATACCGTTCCGCCACTTCAAAGCACAGCTTAACAAACTGCCACATAACTACAAAGCCAACAATGATGATCAGCAGCCAGGACGCCCCAATATTAAAATTGCTCTCTTCCGGAATGGTCACGGTAACACTGCTTGGTATCTGGAGCATTTGTATGATCTGAGCGGAAATATTCAGCCCGATCTCACAGATTTGCTGGCTTGCCAGGAGAAGAAAGGCGAACACAAAGGTGCGGGTAAAGAGGAGTTTTGGGTCCTCGCCCTCAAAACCGAGGCCGGAGACCATGGACCGAACGGCTTGGAATACAAGGTTTCCCATTAGGAGCGCCCAGCCGGCGGCAATCAGAATGGAAAGAATGTCCTTCGCAACAGGAGCTACCCGGAAAAAGTAGTCCAAGTCCATACTGAACACAGTCAGCAGGGAATTTGCAATGTACTGCATCATTTCCAAACATAGGCTGTAAATCCATTGCACAAACCCTTTGAAGATATTTTCAAGGATGGTGAATCCCCCCTTCGGGGGACTCCCATTCGGCACGGGCCTCCTTCCAAACGCAATCCCCCGTTATTGGTTTATACTTTGACTGGGACAAAGCACCGGAGACGGGAGATATAGCGTGCGTTTCAGGCGTTACGGTGCACGCCACCGGTCCGTGAGGCCCTTTTGACGGATGCAGCCCGAACAAACCAATGCGCCCTGCGCGTCTGCGAAACCGCAGCCGGCACAGGACACATTTTGATAGTCCGTATTTTCGTTCTCCAGGATGTCGTAGACAATGCGCGCTGCCTTCAAACCGGAATCTGTCGGGCTGAAATAACACTCTGCGATGCCGCTGGCATGGAGCTCATTCAGCAGACGATAAAATTCCCTCCAGCGCCAAAAGCGTTCTTCACTCAGAAATACGGCCTGCGCTGCGCTGCCTGGGGCAGAATCCAGATAGCCGAAATGAAATTCCACCCTGCCGTTTCTGTTGATTCCAAAGGAGCAGGTTTGTCCATTTGCACGCAAAACCTTTACCGCCCCGCCAGACTCGGGGATGTGCTTGATTTGGACCGGCTCCAGCCGTATCACGTCTTCCTTCCTCTCGTAAGCATCCCAGGGGGCGAAGTACAAAGTTTGCCCGACCGAGAGCTGCCCTTTGAGGAATTTGACCCGTGCTTTTAGACGGGAATCTGGACTCATTTCCAGTATTCAACCCCTCTCCGCAAAAATGTTCCGGCATCTACAGCTCGGTAAAACCGTCCGGGAACTCTGCTTTGATGCGATAATAAACCGACTGGGGGCGTACCCACAGCCGCTGGAACTTGTGCCACTGTTCCGCCTGCTTCCCGCTGGCGTCCCGGTAAAGCATCGCAAAGGGCCAAAAACCGGCTCGGTAGGTGTCAAGCAGCCGTTTTTCCGCCGCGTCCATCGTGTCTCCGGGGTAGCCAATCAGCACATAGCAGGCCGCCCGGTGTGAGGTCTGTGTGACGCCTTCTGAGCGCAGCAGCCGTCCGGCCGCAATCAGCGGCTCATAGTCATCCGGCGTGTCATAGGCAAAAAACATACGCTTGGCCCTGGACGCCTGAAGCAGTTCGACATGCCAGGGACGCAGCAGGCGGGCTTCCAGCCCCCCGGTAAAGGCCGGGCGTTCCTGCCGCTGCATGAGCATGGCAAAGACCGCCCGGATATGAGCTTCTGAACATGCCAGAAGGTTGTCGTCCAGTACATTCCACCCCGAGGTGATGGGGAGCTCACGCAGAACGCCGCCTTCCCGCTTTGGTACAGAGCAAAACCAGCATCGGTTGGGGCATCCGCGTGATGTGATTACATATCCGTATTTGAGATAGCGGCCGGGGACGAACGCACCGCCTGGCTCACAAAAGGCCGGACCGCCCATTCGTACCGGAAGCCCTGTGGCGGACCACATATCCGCCAGCCGCTCCGCTTTTTGCATATCATAGGTGAAGGTTACGGAGATATGGACCTCGCTGATGTCCGGCAATTCCCCGCAAGGCGGCGGGCCGGTAAAGGCGTATGGGTCTTCTGGTGTAGCGGCCGTCCGTCTTGGGAATACCCTGGCGATTTTTCCGTGATTTGACGCCATATCTGTCATTGGGTGGACGTACCGCCGTCCGGATCAAGGGTTGCCAGGCCATCGAAAAGAGGCTGGACGTATGCCAGGAATGCCCCAATCCCGTTTATGACGATCCAGCAAAGCCAGATCCGTTTGAGCCAATCCCATGCCTGGTCGGTTTTATGCTGATTATTGGACACCTTGGCTCCGACAACGGCGACCGCCGACATCAATCCGGCCAGTACAGTGCTGATGCCTGCGATTTTTGTGTAGACATCCTTGATGATGCGGTCTGCGGCATCCCACATATTCTCTACTGCGGAGGCTGAGACTGCCATACTGAACAGAAGGATCACGATAAGCATGATCTGCATATAGTAGCGTGGGAGCTTAGGCCCCAAACGCTCGAAATATATCTTCAAAAAGACCACTCCAATCTGAAATATCATGTTTCCGTTACAGAATCAGCGGACAGGGATTGCCGGCAGTTTGATTCGCCGTATTTTCATAAAAGGCATCAATGTCCCCCATAGCGTCATAGGGCAGATGAAGCCAAACAATCGTCAACACATCCAGAGGATATGTCCACGACGCTGCCTGGCGGACTTGCCTGAGCATCTGCTCCGCACCGTAATTTGCTGCGGGCGGGACGTAGGAGCGGCCGGCCGCATCCATATACACCAAATGTTCATCTTTGGAAATAAAACGCCCTCCCAGCAATGACGCATAGGAAAACGCCGCTTGGCGCAGCTCATTGTTTCCGTAGAAATCCGCGTATCGCACAAAAGCTCTCCTCCTGTTCGTATGGGAAAGCGGTGGGACGGCCCGCAGGCCGTCCCACCAGTTCACTTTATTGCGTCAATAACCGGTTTTAGGCAGCGTCGGCTCATTCAGTCTGACGATCAGAGTGATCCACGCAGCCCGTCCGGTTTCCCACTGGCTCATGTACTGGCCGCCGGCATCGACCCGGTTGACCACCTGATAGCCATTGGCTAGGCTGGCGCTGGTCTGCACAGTGACAGTGGGCTTCACTACCGAGGCAAATCCAGCCGGGACTTTTCCGAATTCCAGACGCACATCCGTGACTACCTCGCCCTGCATCAGCTGGACAGCCGATAAATCGAAGGCGTAGTTGTTGGTACTGAGTAGGTTGGTTGCCAGTACACGGTAATCGTTATAGTTGGTCTTATAGGTGATCTGGTAGTTGAGTCGGGTGTTGTAAGTGCCGGTCGTGATGGTCTTGGCTGTGGAGCAGTCCGTGGGGAATTGGTCGTGGAGATAGAAATTCTCCAGCGCCACATTGGAGTTGTTGGCCACCGTGAGGTCATAGCGCATAGAGTCCCCGGCCAGGAGCTGCTTGTTCCCGGTTTTGGTGACTGTGACCTTCAGATTGGCCGGCTTGTCATAGGCCGCGATTTTGATGATCTGCCCCGCATACTCCAGCGTGACATCGTGGACAGTGGGATCAAGCTGGAAATAGGCGGGTGCAGTGACTTCCCGGATTTTATAACGCATCAAAGGCAGGGGCTTGGAGGCAGCAACACCCCGGGCGTTCGTGGTGATGTAGTCCACCACCCGGCCGCTGCGCTCATGGATGATTTCATAGATAGCTCCCTGGAGGGGTGTTCCTGCCGGATCACCTGTGACAGGATTGGCTTCAGAGGCGTACTTGTAAATCTGGATCTGGCCGGTAATGGCCTCGTTGACCCACTCAATTTCCGCTGTGCGGCCTGGGCGCACATAGACGGTCTTATACTCTTCGTCTAAGATATAGCCTTCAGCCGCTTCCAGCTCCCTCAAGTAAAACCGTCCGCTGGTATTGGCGCCGTCCGGAAGGTCGTCAGAGGTGATGTAAACATAGCCGTTATCATCGCTGGTGAACTCACCGATGGGATTGCGGTCCTCATCGTAGAGCAGGAACTTGACGCCATAGATACCCTCGCCGCTGGTATCCACCTTATGGATCAAAATACCGGAATTGGCCTCATTCTTGATCCGCAGGGTGGTCACTTCTCCGTTTTTGACCTCGAAATAATGCGGGGTGTCGTCCAGCACGAAATCCGGGTTGGCCTCGACCTCAATCGCGTAATAAGAGCCGTCCTCCAGGGGAAGATAGGCCCTGCCATTTTTATCGGTGGTGATGGTGTCTACCAGGGCGTCATCCATGCGGCGGATCTCAAAGGTGGTATCGGGAATCCGTTCGGAGGTCTTGCTCGCGTTGACCTTGATGACCTCGATTCCGCCTATAGGATTGTTATAAAAATATAGCTCCTGCGTGTCATTGGGATTGATCACCACGGTTTGGGACTGCGTATTGGGGTCAATCGTATAGCCCGGGACGCTTTCCACCTCCGTCACCACCACAGTACCCGTGAGGCCAGAAAGAATAATCTGCCCCTCAGAGTTGGTCCAGTACAGGCCGTTGCTGGAGAGCTGTCCACTGTCGGCATCCACAAAACTTCCGTCAGAGTATGTGATTTTGAACTGTACTCCTTCAAGCGGCGTTTTCTTGTCGTCGCCCGAGAGTTTGTGGATAATGAGCTGGCCTGTGGGTTGATTGCGAAATTCAAGGGTAACCGTTTGACCGGCTTTGATTTGGGCAGTCTGGGGTGTGTTGTCCAGAAGGAAACCATCTTTTGCCCGGGTTTCTTTGACCACAAGTGTGGTGCCGGGGTCGATGCCCTCAATGAGGATGGTCCCGGCGGAATCGGTAGTGAAATAGCCGTTGCTGTCGCCCACCACCGTGCCGTCGCTCTCGGTCACAAAGAACTGAACATCAGAAATGGGAGAGTTATCGGCACTGGACACCTTTTGACAGCCCTTTTGATGAGAACAACCTCCTGATCCTCGCCGGAGAGATAGACCGTCTGAGGCGGGGTGTCGATCACATGAGAGCCATCACTGGAGAGCTCTTCTATGATGTAAGTGCCGGCCTTGCAGCCCGTGACGGTGAAAGAACCATTGGCCGAAGTCCGGTAGGTCCCGATGACGGTGCCGCCGGTACCGGAGGTGTTGCCGCTCAGGTAACGGACCTGGAACACAGCCCCCTCAATGGCGGCTCCGGTCTCACTGTCATATTTCCACACAGAAATAGCCGAGAGAGGCCGGTTGCTGAAGCGGAACGTGTGCCCCTCGCCTGCGGCGATAAACGCCTCCTGCGTGTCCGGGTCCGCCAGAGCAAAGCCCGGCGCCGGCTCCAGCTCCTTTACCCGAAACCAGCCATCACGGAGGGAGAGGTCCGGGTCGGAGAGCACGATACGGCCCTCTTCATCGGTGTAGAACACGCCCAGGTCGTTGTACTCTCCGGTAGCGGTGTTGTTGGATGCGTACCAAACCTGGAACGGTACATTTTCGATTCGATCATGTGTGATTGAATTTTCCTTGATGATCTCGATGGTGGGGCGCTTATAATTTTGGAAATAGACATCCCGATCCCGATTGGGGAACAGCGTCACCAGCTGGGACTCCTCCGCCAGCAGGTAGGGCTCCGGGAACCGACTTTTCGATGACCTCCACGACGCCGGGCAGCAAGTTCTCCACCACAGCGACGCCGTTTTCGTCCGTCTCCACTTCCGCAATGGAGTGGCCGTCTGCACCTTTCACCAGATAGACCGTGTGCTCAATGGGCTCCCCGGTGTCCGCATCGGATTTATGGATATAAAGGTTGGGGCGCTTGTGGTTGGTTAGGGTGATGGTGCTGGTCTGCCCGGGGAAACAGCTCCACATGGTGCTCGGTATCGTCCGGGATGTGGTCCAGTACCGAGGACAATTCACGCACGGAATAGACGCCAGGCTCCAGATCGGAGATCAGGATCTCGCCATTGGAATTGGTGGTGCGGTCCAGGTAGTGGCTGCCATCCTCGATCTTGGCGATGCGGAACGTGACCCCGGCCAGCCGGGAGCCGTCGCTGCTCAGCTTGATGAGCTGGAGAGAGGGGTTGATGTGATTGGTGAAAACGAACTGGGCATCTTCATTGGGCTTCAGCTCAATGATACGCTGGGCCTCGTCGATCACATAGCCGTCGCAGGATTTTTCAGTCACTACATAGGAGCCAGGGGGGAGCATGGAAAGGTCGATTTCTCCATTTTCGTCCGTCCGGAACTCCTGGGGTCCATAGGTCCCCTCCACCGATTTGATCTCGAATACAGCGTTGGGGATGACCTTGGAGGGGTCGTCGGAATCCACCTTCACCAGCCGTAATCCGGGCTTGACATCGTTGAAGAACAACAGCTCCTTAATGCCGTCTCCGGCGTGGAGCTCTACCTCCTGGGGGGTGGTGTCCAAAATGTGCCCCTCATCGCCGGTATCTACTTCAAACGCCCGGTAAGTGCCGGGCTCCACATTGGTGAGCAAAATCTCGCCGAACTGGTCCGTCTTGAAATTGCCTAAAAATTTGCCGTCCCGATAGACGGCGAAGGTGACATTGGGCATGGCGACCATATTTTTTCGATCATACTTGATGATCCGCAATCCCGGTAATTCCTCGTTGATGATAGGGATTGTAGTGGTTTCGCCAGCAACCACCGTGGCGGTGTAGACGGTATCATCCAGCTTCCAGCCTGCCGGCGCTGTGATTTCCTGGATACGATATGCCCCCAAGGGGATCTCATCAAAAATAGCGACTCCCGCGCTGGTCGTCGTCGCAGTCCAGGTCTGGCCGCTTTCGATATGCTCAATTTTGATGACCGCCCCCGGCAGGTTCATGCCAGTGTCGGATTTTTTCTCGATACGCAGAGTGCCATAGGGATCATTAAAAAATGTCACCTCGGCTACTTCATCGTAGACGACAGTGACATTCTGTGCTGGCTCTTCGCTGATGATATAATGGGAGGGGGCTTGGCGCTCAATTACGGTATAATTCCCCACTTTGCTCAGCGGAATTTCGATACGGCCATCCCCATTGGTCGCAAAGGTACCGATGGAGTCACCATCCGGGCCGATGACCTCGAACAGTGCCCCACTAATTGGAATCTCGGTGCCGGTCTCATATTTGAGGATTCGCAAGCCGGTGTCGGGGGTGTCTATCTCAGAATCTTCATAGTTGCTGTATGCAGACAATTTCATGCTGGTTGTCGGATCCGTATCGACAACATAGTTTTGCAGATTTCCGTACTGATCCTTTTCTTGACAAACAGCGAAAAATACGGCGTACTTGTATACGTTGGTGCTGAATGATAGTTGGACACTTCCGGTATTCCCTTGTACGCTTTCCAGCGGATACAGCACTTTGAACTTTCCGGCGTAGCCATCTCCGGTACTTTCTGTGGTGATCGATGTAATGTCCTGATTGGACATATTTACAATACGGGTCCCTTCAGGCACATCGTCCGGATTGGTAAACGCGACTTTCACATCATAGTCGCACACCCATGTTTTCGACCAGAACGTGAATATTTGCTGCTTATACTGCTTCCCATCTACCGTTACCAGATAGGCTGTATCCCGATCCGGCGTACAGGTAATTTCAGGCGACAGTGCTTCGTTCCATGCGGTCCCTCGGGCGTAAATGTCCTTTGCCGCAGCCAACACCTTCTGCGCCCGTGTCAATTCAACCCCGCTCAGATTGGGATTGACCTTCAGGTTGTTGATGTCCCAATCACTGATGAGATAACACCACAGCGCCATCTTGGTGGCGTAATAGCCCAAATATTTATTTTCGAGCCCAAGTTCCTGCAAGCTCCGGGTCGGGTATCCGTTGGCCACAATTCCAAGCACCTTCGGATCGCTTGCCTTCTCGTCTGCCAGGTACTCGATGCTTTCTCCGACCTCAACAGTCTGTGGTACACCATATTGATTCGGGTTTACACAGTACGCTGGAATTTCGCGGACCTGACCACTTCCATTATCAAAATTATAATAGGTGTAAATCTGGGATTGTATCTTGCCGTTGATGGACAGGTAGGACATCTTCGTGCCGCCATTATATATATCAATTTCACCAAGCGCTTCATCAATGCTGGAGGCGGCGGCGGAGGCCGGGAAGAGTCCCAGTGCCATAATTAAGGCCAGAAGCATACTAAAAAATCTTTTTTTCATAGGCAACCTCCATAAAAATAGGGAGGATGCCTCCATACGCTGCATCCCCCCTTCGTGTTGAATGGGTAGTGATTTAGTTGTCGGGATGCAAAAAGGAAGTGCGCTCACCGCGCACTTCCTTCTCTTTGAGGCGTTGCTTGTTTATATTGTGTAGATTTGGTATTCCGTGTGTTGAAAAATCCCATCTTTGAACACGTCCCAAGCTTGCATGCAGTAGGTGCCAGGGGGGACGCTGTTAAAAATGTTGGTGATCTCGCTTGCACGCCAGGGCCAGAACATCTGGTAGGATTCGCCCTCTGGGATAGTCAGCTGGATATGAACTAACTGATTGCCTTTTGGGCTCAGGACCGGCGCCCCATCTTTCCAGGTGACCGGGTTATCGCCAATGGCATTATACAAAGTGTAGAGCATCCTTCTGGTTTCATAGATATTGCAGATTCGGAGATAATCTCCTTTGTCCCCAGTATAATGTCTCGCCTCCGCTTCCGGGAGTTCCGGCTGCTCCAGCAGGCTCCAGTCACAAGTGGGCTCCGGGAGATCTCCGACAGGCCCTGATGCAAACATATTTTTATCATAGCGGGATACATCAGTGATGGTGTAGTTACTTCCATCATCGCAGCGGATCACATCTCCAGCCTGTGGAACATAGCGGGACCCATCCGATGGGATATTGATCGAGCCATCGGTATTGTAAGTGATTCCTTGGCGGCCGGAAGCCGAACTCCCTGTCCCGTCCTGCGGGATATTTTCGCCTGCTTCCCCCGCGGCGGCATCGCCTACTCCAATGGAGCCGCCCTCTGGGCTGCGCATCGCACGGTAGAGGAGAATGGCCATATCGCCTCTGGTGACAACGCTCTTTTCCGCCAACTCGCTTGGAGCAAGACCGAGGCTGATCAGCTTATCACAAGCAGTGCTGTAATCCCACCCGCTGGATTCTGGATACCCAAGATGCCGCAGGATTACCGTGCAGGCCGCCGCAGGCGTCACCAGATCTGCGGCGCCAAAGCTACCGTCGTCATATCCCACCATCAGGCCATTGAAGGATAGGTATCCGACATACAATCTGGCCCACTCTGGAACGTCTGGGAATTCGCACTTTCTGGTGTAGAGCTCCCGCTCCGCTTCCAGATGTTCCGGATTCACTGTGATCCGGGTCAGAATGACCGCCAGTTCTGTGCGGCTCAAAGTCTGGTCTAAGGCCATGTCTCCGTTTTGGTCGCCGACCATAACCCCCTGTTCCGACACATAGCTGGCCGCGGCCCGCAGTTCATCGTTTTGAGCGGCAGCCCCCGCGTTGACGCACATGCTCAGGGCCAAGCCTGCGCACAGTACCGCAGACCAAACACGTTTTGCTTTCATTTCAGGCTCCCTCCTCATAAAGTGTCGTGCTTGCGCTTAACCGCAGCACCTTCCGTTTAGCGTCATACTGGCAATCATCGAAGCTGTAAATGCCCCACAGCGCCAGCTGTTCCGCTATATTGGAAGGGACATCGAACGTGAGATCCATGCGCAGATTGATCCTGCCTGTGTCGTCCTTTTGACAGCCGGATTGACGGAATGGGAATTCACAGACCATGACAAGCACCTCGTTTCCTTTTTGTTTGCAGCGCCTCTTACAGCCTCACAATAATACAGGAAATCCAGCTTGTCAAAGGTTTTTTATTCGGTAAAAGGACGTTATTTCGCACTTTGGGCAATCAGTGCCCAAATTCCATCTTTGCGCCTCTTTTGGGGCAAAAACGAACTCGAAAAAATGAATTTGAATTTTTTATGAACTCACTTCAATCCCCTGGACACAGACGCGCTTGGTTGGCTGATCCGCCAGACATGTAATCAAAGTGATCCGATTGTCTGATGTGGCGTTCAAATAGCTCCAGTCAGTCCAGTCGATGATCCCTACATAGCTGACGGAATAGGTGCGGGTTCCCAAACTTGTCTCATAGCGGATGGCATCACCGACCTCCAGATTTTTAATAGAGCCGATATTATGGCTGGAGCCCCGATTGTGTCCACACAAACCAATGTTCCCGCTCCATGCGCTCGTGCTGGGGAAGTGCCCCACACCTTTCCGCATGGACGCGGAGGATGTTCCATCATAGACCCGGTAACGGATGCCCAGGCTTGGGATTGAAAGAGTGCCTATGCTGCCGTTTGCCTGCTCTACGTCGCTGACAGGGGTAAAGGCCGTCACTGGGGTAACAGACGGTCCTCCCCACTGAAGCGGGTAATCATTGGAAGTCCCGTCTGGATAGATGCTTCCGGAAGAACTGCCAATGCCATACTCGATGGTGTTCCCTGCCAACGGAGAAGGTGCGCTGTCAGCCAGAGGGTCTAAAAAATCCACCGCATTCTGGCCGCCGTAATTGTACTGAGCGCCATAAACCTCCTCATACGCAGTGCTTCCGTAATAGTCGGCTGGGGCTTTTGTTTCAAAAGAGTAATCGGCAGCCATTGCCGGTGTGCTGAGCAGCATACACCCCATCAGAGCGAGTGTGATGCGCTGGAACAGTTTCATAGTTCAGATCCCTCCTTATCCTCGTCCTTGACCGCAAACCAATAATTTTCTGTTTCGTTCCCGTCAATGGGTTCTACCAGATGCGTACGCACCCCATCATAAAGGCGGATGCTGATGAGCCGTCCGGCCAGCTTCCGGGCCAGCTTGTTTTTCAATTCCACGCTGGAATCTCCCGCGGGGTATTCTTTCAGCTTGGTAAAGTCCAGCTTTGGATTGCGTACAGCTATGCGCTGCCTGCCCAGCTTTTTATATGCAACACCTTTTGCGTTCATCGCATAGATGGCCGCATTTGGCCGGCGCAGATATAGAAAAGCCAGGATAGCCGCAAGCAGCGCCAATCCGGCCGCCAGCAGAGCTAGAATCGGAAGCCCAATCGAAAATTCAGGTTTCAGCATTGTCCCCAGATAGGTCACCGTATATTGGACGGAGCCAATCCCTTCTGATGTGATCTCGCCCGTATAGGTGGCCGTGGTGATATATCCGGTTGCCGCACTCCGGCTTCCGGTAGCCTGGTAGGTTGCGGTAGCTGTATAGGAAGTTGGCACCAGGGTATCGTCTGCCAGACCTGTCCCTGTCACCGCCCAGGAGATGTTGCTGAGGGACAGCGTCTTTCCGTCCTTTACTGTGGTAGTCGGGACATAAGACGGGTCATTCCTGGGGAGCCCGGTAAACTGCTTTGTGTCCGTAATGGTGTAATACTTGGTGGTATAGCCGGCCGCTTCTGTTTGAAGCGTAGTGTGGTCCAGGGTAAGCACACCAGAATATCCATCCTTGCTGTATTCCATGGTCGGCGCCAGCTGCTCCAGGATTGCGGCCAGAGAATCGCTGCTGGTCGTTACGGTCACAGTTTCCGTATGCGCCTTGGAATCATGGAATGTCTGGTCTTCCTTTACCGTTTCCAAATGCTCATAGTGGTAGCCCTCAAGATCAAACGGCTCGTCAACCAGTTCGGATGGATCATCCTCTGGGCTGAGTTGGTAGGTCTTGATGATCAGCTGCCGGCCATCCCGGTTTTCTGTCACAGAGCTTTCCGGGATATATGCCGCGGAAACAGGTATGCTCAGCAGACAGAGCAGCGATAAAAATACAGCCAGCCTCCTCATGCGTGTTTCCACCACCTTCTGTACAGAGCGTAGAGCAGCGCTGGGACAGCTGCCGCGGCACAGGTCAGGATCAGTTTCTGCTTCATTTTGTTTTTCCTCCATTCACAAAAAATTCTATGGACAGCTCCTGATAGGAGCATGAGCCATCACGCATTCGGTCCAGCAGGCTCAGTGAGGACTCCAAAGCCTGCATAGTATCGCGCCGGTGCTGCTTGACAAATGGGGTCAAAAAGAGCACATCGCCATCTGGCGTCATGGTAAAGATGATGCGGACCAGGGTTTTTGACTTGGCGCGCAGCTCATAGAGACTGCTGTACCGTTCCAGTGTGAAATGCTTTACATAGGGCTCCCGCATGACGGAAACTGGGGCCTGAAGCATGAGCGCGAACAGTGACAGGAGCTTCTGCCGCTGCTTCTCGTTCAGTTCGTCATTGAAGAAATCATACAAAGGCGGCGTTTTATCACTGGGCATTGCGATCATCAGCTTGGACATAACTTTCCTCCTCACGAAATACTTCGGTCAGCGATTCCACAAAACCGATTGAGAATATCTTTAATGCTTTCGGTGAGCCCATCAGCCACCAAACGGGGTCTGGCAGGGGCTTTCTAAGCTGGTCATACTGCAGCGACAGAAAAAGGTAGATGCCCTTATAGTCCTTTCGCCCTGACAGTTCATCAAAAGAGGCCAGCACTGTGCCAACAGTCGATTTTGCATAGCTGTCACACAGGTTATAGTAGAATTGAGCCGCATAAATCCTTGTGAATAAGCGCATGTTCTCTACGTTGATTTCTCCATCTCTTTTGACAATCCCCATCTGATAAAGCCTGCTGAGCAGTGGACCATCCATGGGACGGGCGGTGGAGGGCGTTCCTGCTGCTGTCATTTTGATCCATCCTTTCGTTGTAAAATGTGAAATGGGCAAAAAGAAAGGGCTGATGGCGGATGAAGCCATCATGCCCTAACTTCTTTATGCGGATGATGTGTTCCTTCCTGACTGGAAGTAAAAATCAAGAGCTTTTTCTACAATTTTAGAGATTTCTTTTTGAGACGCACCTTCCGAAAAATACTTCCCGCAGCTTCTGGGGAGGCGGACAGATACCGGGCCCCGATCTGGCTTTGCCGGTTTCTCGCAGGCCAGCAGTTCTAAAATACGCTGTTGACCCAGCTTTCCTTGTTCAAACTCTTCCCGGAGCAGCTTGGCCTTCCCCTTGGACACGGTCGCGCCATGCTGGGAAATTACTTGGTGGATGCAGGCTTGCAGGGTGGAGTTCTCAATAAAGCTGATTTCATAGGCGGCCAGCTGCCCAATCTTTTTGCTCTCGTCCAGTAAAAGGAGCAGTGGACGGTACAGTGTGGCAAGACGGCAGTACTTGGAGATTTTATCTCTCGTCAGTTCGTACTCCTCGGCCACCTTTGGCGTCCGTGTGCAACTTCTCCTGACAGTCAGGAGAAGTTGCGTCATCGTCCTCCACTCTTGCCACGAGGAGATCTGTCCGCCGGCCCTGCTGCTTCATAACATTGTAATGGGCCGCCACACACAGCACTCGCTGGGAAAAGCGCAGATCGGACAACGACCTCTGCTGAAAATTCATTTCAAAGAACAGATCTTCCGCCATCTTGGGCGTTAGATCTGTGCGGATGACTGCGGAGACTGTGGTGAGTCCAGCGAGCTTTGACGCGTTGACCCGGTTATGTCCACTGATGATGATGTGCCGGCCATCTGTTGTTTTCCAGACCAAAATAGGCGTTTGCACACCGTGCTTTTGGATGCTGGAGATCATACCGGACAGGCGAGCCCCGGTATAGAGGGGGAAATGTTCCTCGTGATTTGGATACCCCTCCAAAAGCTCCAGTGGAAGGACCTCTGTGATGAAGGTACTGGTTTCAGGCTGTTCTCCGGGCTTGACAGGGAAATTGATCATATCGGCAAATGTCTGGAACTGGATTTTTGGCTGTCCATCCTTAACCCGCATCTCCCATCAGCTCCTTCAAAAAATCTTCGTATGCGACAGCCGCAGGATTTTTAGGCCGGTATTCACAAATCGTCTGCTGATAGCCGCTGGCCTCCGCCACCTTAACGGAACGGGGGATCCGAGTGTTAAAAATCCGAATTTGATTCCCGATTGTCCGCTCCAGTTCCTGGGTGATCTGAGTGGAAAGATTGGTATTTCCCTGATTCATAGTAATCAGGATTCCGGCAATCTCCAGCTTTGGATTTGCATGTTGACGAATTTGCTGGAAATTCCGGATAAATTTCATGCTGCCAATAGCAGAGTAGTACTCCGCCTGGGTCGGGATTACAACGCTGTCAGCACACACCATGACGTTCAGCATGCTGGTATCAAAGTTTGGCATACAGTCAATGATGATGTAATCATAGCCCGGTGAGATCTGGCTGATGTACTCTTTCAAGATATATTCACGGAAATCCACGTTGCTCAAATTGCGCTCCAGAGTAGAAATTTCCTCATTGGAGGGCACCAGGTCTACGCCGTGGTAGGAGTACATATAGCTGGATGGACTCGGAAGCGGCTCTCCAATGATGACCTGCTTCACAAGGGACAGAATGGTAGTTTGGAGCTTATCTGGGTTTGGCACCCCGTAGGCCAGGGAAGAATCCCCCTGGCTGTCTAAGTCAATCAGGGCGGTACGTTTGCCGCGCCGGGCCAGCAGATAGGCCAGTGTAGTGGCTGTAGTCGTTTTCCCGCAGCCGCCTTTTTTATTATAAACAGCGATAACTTTCGCCACAAAAAGCACCCCTTTTCACAATCATACAGTATCGTTCACCTGACGGTGTACGACAACTTCAGGCTTATTCGAGATGGGCGCTGGGCCCGCGTGTAATGGCGGCAAGTCTAACAGGTTTCTAACAGTCCTCGTTTTTTTCGCAAAATCCCGTTGTCTTACAGGCGGAAGTTGTTTCCATTCAGAGCCTTGTCAGTTACCCTTTTTCCCAGTAAAATCAATGGGTAGAAGGGTGTCGATACGATAATGGAATCGGCCTACTAACATATCTGGGCTGTAAATGGCATTCAAGAGGTCAGCGGTTCGATCCCGCTTATCTCCACCAAGAGACTTGCTTTTATAAGGCAAGTCTCTTTTTTGCTAAAAAGGGAGGCGTTCGTGTATACGCCTCCCTTTTGGTGAAATTATTTTCTATGTATAGGGTTCTGGAACTGTGTCTCACTTCGTTGCAAAGCAGTTCATAAAAAATTCTGTAAATGCCGCCAGTTCCTTCTCCTGAGACACATAGACATACAATGTTTCGTCCTCCAACCAGTCATAGGCGTGGATGCCAATATAGCTTTTCTTATCAGGATAGATAATGAATGCGTCAGTGGGATATTTATTTCGATATGCCTTCAAAATTTCGGAGCGGCGGTAATAGACCGGCTCGCCGCAGCCGGAAAGATCCGGGACCGTAGGAACGACTACAATTGTCTGACTCTCCTCATTCCAACCGACCAGCAGATTCCCAATCTTTGTTTTACTCCCGTGGACGAACCCATAGTTGAACCGGCTTACATCCTCGGTATAACCAAATATCAACCTGTAATCCTCCCCGCCCCCTACTGCTTGGTGAAACAGCGCACGCATTTTCTTTGCATTTGCATCGCTCTTTTCCATATCAATTTCCGGTCCCTTGAACAGTTTGCTAAAAAACCCCATTGCATACTCCTCCTAAACATATATCATATAAAGAACACTCAAATAAGGATTAAATTTATAATTTATCTTTATCTATAGCAGACTTAAATCCGCCCGAATTTGACATCGTACTTCAATATTCGGACGGATTTTCCAATTCCATCAGTCCTGCTCTTTCAATATCTCCAAGGCATCTGCGATCGCGTTGATCTGAAACTCCACCGTTTCATCGGCGGCCTCCGGCACAAACAGCGGAAGCGTGTCCGGGATCGCCCTGCGTATGACCATTACCGTGAGGCTCAGATTGGTAAACAGGCTGATATTTGCCCGATTCGCCCTGATTCCAAAACTCTCCAGTATGGTTCCAAACAGGCGGGCCTGCTTTTCGCGGAACATCTGATAACTCTCTTTGGACAGGCGCTTAAAAATGAGCTGCTGCTCCTCGATGGTCAGAACCGCGATCCCATTCTTCTCGCCATAGCAGCAGGCATGGAGGAATTGCCTCACCCCATCACGCCAGCTCAGAGCAGGATCTGCCATCAGCTTTCGCGCATATGCCACAATTTTGGGCTGCTGGAGGTACAGCGTCTCCACGATCAGATCCTCCTTGGTCGGGAAAAAGGAGTAGAAAAACGTGCGTGATATCCCAACCCTTCTGTAAATCTGCTCAACGGTTGTATGCTGAATCCCCTGCTTTGTCATCAGATCGAGTCCGACCCGAACCAATGCCACCCGGATACGCTCCCGTTCCTCCTCCGAATAAGCGACCCTAGGCATCCCGTCCACCCCCCAATAAAGACAAATTAAATGGTTTATTTTTATTTTAACACACTGGGAGTCCGTTCTCAAGAGTCTTTTGGGCCTTTGTCCGTTCGGTTGGGCCACTTTCCACAGCAAATCCCCTTTTCTGTTGCAATTACAACATACATTCCACCGCGCCTCCGCTATACTTGCGGACAGTTCCAATACTTCCGCCCGTACAAGGAGGACTTTACATGTTTTGTTATCAGTGTCAGGAGACCGCTGGCTGCACCGGCTGCACCCGGGCGGGCGTCTGCGGCAAGAGCGCCCGCACCGCCGCGCTCCAGGATTTGCTCGTCTATGTGACCCGGGGTCTCTGCCAGCTCACGACCGCCCTGCGGAACCAGGGCGAGGCCATCATCCCAGAGGACGACCGGCTGGTGACCGAAAACCTGTTTGTAACCATCACCAACGCCAACTTTGATGATGACGCACTTCAGGCCCGCATCCGCGCCACTCTGGAGCGGAATGCCGCCCTGCGCTCCCGGCTGGACGGGGCGGGGCTGTCCGCCGCCGCGCGCTGGGACGGCTCCGGCGACTGGGACGACAAGGCCCAGGCGGTCGGTGTTCTGTCCACCGCCGACGAGGACATCCGCTCTCTGCGGGAGCTTATCACCTACGGGCTCAAGGGCATGGCCGCCTACAATCACCACGTCAACGCCTACGGCAAGTCCGCCCCCGGCGTGGACGCCTTTCTCCAGGCGGCCCTGGCCAAGACCCTGGACGACTCCCTCACCGCGGAGGAGCTGACCGCCCTCGCCCTGGAGACCGGCAAGTACGGTGTGGACGTGATGGCCGCCCTGGACGAGGCCAACACCAGCGCCTACGGCCACCCGGAGGTGACCCGGGTGAACCTGGGCGTGCGGGATAACCCCGCCATTCTGGTCTCCGGCCACGACCTCCACGACCTGGAGCAGCTTCTGGAGCAGACTGTGGGGACCGGCGTGGACGTTTACACCCATGGCGAGATGCTACCCGCCCACTACTACCCCGCCTTTCAAGAAGTATCCCAACTTTGTGGGCAACTACGGCAACGCCTGGTGGCAGCAGAAGGAGGAGTTCGAGGCCTTCCGCGGCCCCATCCTGCTGACCACCAACTGTCTGGTGCCCCCGAAGGACAGCTACAAGAACCGGCTCTATACCACCGGGGCAGTGGGCTTTCCCGGCTGCCCCCACATCGGGGCCGACCGCCAGGGACACAAGGATTTTTCCGCCCTGATCGCCCACGCCAGGCGCTGCCCCTCCCCCATTGAGCTGGAACAGGGCACCCTGGTGGGCGGCTTTGCCCACAACCAGGTGCTGGCCCTGGCCGACCAGGTGGTGGAAGCCGTCAAGAGCGGTGCCATCCGCAAGTTCGTGGTCATGGCTGGCTGCGACGGCCGGGCCAAGAGCCGCGATTACTACACCGAGTTCGCCAAGGCCCTGCCCCAGGACACGGTAATCCTCACCGCCGGATGCGCCAAGTACAAGTATAACAAGCTGGAGCTGGGCAACATCAACGGCATCCCCCGGGTGCTGGACGCGGGCCAGTGCAACGACTCCTACTCCCTGGCTGTCATCGCCCTCAAGCTCCAGGAGATCTTCGGCCTGGACGACATCAATGACCTGCCCATCGTCTATAACATCGCCTGGTATGAGCAGAAGGCGGTGATTGTCCTGCTGGCCCTGCTCCACCTGGGCGTGAAAAACATCCACCTGGGCCCCACCCTGCCTGCCTTTCTCTCCCCCAACGTGGCCAAGGTGCTGACAGATACCTTCGGCATCGCCGGCATCGGCACTGTGGAGGAGGATCTGAACCGCTTTTTCGGCTGATCTCCCTCCTGCGGCGGATACCACTCTGGTATCCGCCGCAGCTTGTCGAAAAAGTCTTTTCGCCAAGCTGCTGGATTTTTGAGCACTTCAAAAAAGTGCTCAAAAATCGTTTGATTGAACGTGAAAGACAACCCTGACGGTTTTCTTTCACACTATCTTTCCCTCCGAATCCTTCCGTTGGAGGGTTTATCGACAGTCTGCGGCGGATACCTGCCCGGTATCCGCCGTCCTTATGCTTGACAATATCGTCCTTCGATATTACAATATCCATAGACGATATCGAAGCGCGATATCAGGAGGCGAGGCGATGGGACGCAAAATCCTGGAGACCCTGACGGAGTCCATGTTCTATGTACTGATGGCCCTGTTGCGGCAGGCGCGGTGCGGCACGGAGATCGCCGACTTCGTCGCCGCCCGAACCAAAAGCCGGGTGCGGCTGGGGCCGGGCACCCTCTACACCATCCTGGCCAAATTCGAGGAGGTAGGGCTGATCCGGGAGACCGCCGTGGAGGGCCGCAAGCGCACCTACGTCCTCACGGACGAGGGCCGGGCCCGCTACGAGGAAGAGCTTGTCCGCCTGCGGAGCTGTCTGGCGGACGCGGAGGAGGAGAGGAGGGCGATGGACTATGAAACCGAGGACGGTGCGCAGACTGTGCCTGGTTGACGGGATGAACCTGGATCACATCGAGGGCTGGCTGGAGTCCATGGCCGCCCGGGGCCTACACTACGACCACAGTGACGCCTTCCTCTTTCACTTCCGGCGGGGGGAACCGGCGGCGGTACGCTACCGGCTGGAACCCCGTGGTACCCTGGACTGCCCGGAGGGTATGGAGCACTGCCGCACCCTGGGATGGGAGCTGACCGGATACATGGGCAAAGGCTTTTCCCTGTTCAGAACCTGGGAACCAGACGCCCCGGAGCTGCACACCGACCCGGTGGTACGGGGGTACGGGCTGGACAAGCTGGCAAGGCTGGTTCGGTGGTTCGCCACCCCCATGCTAATCTGCGCCCTGGTCATTCTTGCCCTCCCCCTATGGCTCCTTTTGGCCTGGGATGAGCCGGTACTGTCCCTGGTCACCGGAAGCGGGGACAACCTTTTTCTCTGTATCCTGTCCGAGTGGATCGCCATTTATATGTCCTTCCGCTCCTTCTCCTCCTTCTTCGCCCTTCGGCGGCGGCTGCGGGCCGGAAAGGAACCCCGGCGCTCCGGCTGGCGGTGTTCCGCCCGCATCAACGCCGCCTGTCTGGCCGGCTCCTTTATCTTGGTGGCCCTCAGCTTTGCCGTCCTGGCAGCCGGGCGTGGCATGCGCTGGGAGGGGGAGACTGCGACCGTGAACCGCCCCTTCCCCGACTTCGCCCTGGAGGAGCTGGAGGGGCGGCCCAGGCTTGAGGCCGCCCCCTCCGTCTGGTCGGTGGAGCGGCGGGGGGTGGACTTGGACAACTATGTCCGCTTCGACTGGTCTGTCCTGGCCCCGGAACAGTATGAGGTGGAACGGAACATGGCGGACGGATACTACGAGACCAGTTTCCGGCTGGATTGGTACCGTCTCTCCCTCCCCGCCCTAGCGGAGCCTTTTGCACGGGATCTCTTTTCCCGGCACACCTTCTATGCCGAAATCCCGGAGCGGTACACCGTCGCGCCCCTGGACGTGCCGGACACCGACGCAGTTCTGATCACCGAGGAGGGCGGCTTCGGACAGGACGTCCTTCTGTGCCGGGGGACTGTGGTGTTCTATCTGCGCTACTATGGGGATCAAGAGCTGTCCGCCCACCCCGAGCTGCTGGCCGAGCTGGCCCAATTTGACGGGAGGTGAGTCCATGGCGCACCATAACACCGTCCGGCGGTATCCGCCGGTGGACTACTATGATGTGGTGGCGGTGGATCGCTGGCTGGAGCGGATGGCCCTCAACCTCCACGACGGCCCCTATGCGGCCTGTCTGCTCTACGACGGGTCGGGAGAACTGGGCCGCTTTTCCGCCCGCTCCGCCCGGTGGTCTCTTGGGGATTAGAACATGTGTTTGACTTCTCTCGTCCCTTCCCTTATAATGGAGCTACAAGGAGGCGGACGGTATGGACCGGGTGATTCTGCACTGTGATCTGAACAGCTTTTACGCCTCGGTGGAACTGCTGGACCACCCGGAGCTCCGGGACAGACCGGTGGCGGTGTGCGGCGATCCAAATTCCCGCCACGGGATCATCCTGGCCAAGAACGAGCCCGCCAAGCGGTACAAGGTGCAGACCGCCGAGACCATCTGGCAGGCCCGGCGCAAGTGCCCGGAGCTGGTGCTCCTCCCCGCCCACCACTGGAAGTACCGGGACTACTCCAGGCGGGTCAACGCGGTGTACGAGCGGTACACCGACCTGGTGGAGCCCTTCTCCATCGACGAGAGCTGGCTGGATATAACCGGCTCCCTCCACCTCTTCGGCGGAGACGCCAAGGCCCTGGCCGACGAGATCCGCCGGGTGCTGCGGGAGGAGCTGGGCCTGACGGTATCGGTGGGGGTATCCTTCAACAAGATCTTCGCCAAGATGGGCAGCGACTACAAAAAGCCGGACGCCACCACGGTGATTTCCCGGGAGAACTACCAGGAGCTGCTCTGGCCCCTGCCCATCACCTCCCTGCTCTTTGTGGGGCGGTCGGCCGCCGCCGCGCTGGAGCACTACGGCGTGCACACCATCGGGGATCTGGCCCGCCTCGACCGGGAAGCCGCTGCCTCCATCCTGGGCAGGCAGGGCTGCACCCTCCACGACTACGCTACTGGGGCGGAGCATTCCCCCGTGGTGCCCGCCCGGGAGCAGCCTGGCCCCAAATCGGTGGGCAACGGACTCACCTTTCCCCGCAATCTGGTGGGATGGGCGGAGCTCCACGCCGGAGTCACTGAGCTGGCCGACGAGGTGGCTGTCCGCCTGCGGGGCCACGGCCTCAAGTGCACCACCCTCCAGGTGACCATCCGCGACCCCAATTTCAAGGACATCTGCCGCCAAAAGCGGCTGAGCGCCCCCACCTATGTGGCCCGTGAGCTGTCGGAGGTGGCTATGGAGCTCATCCGCGCCGCCTGGAGGGAGAACGCCCCCGTGCGCGCCCTCACCCTCACCGCCCAGGCCCTGGTGGAGGAGGGCGAGGCGGGCGAACAGCTCGATCTGTTCGCCGCCGGCGCCGCCCCCCGCCGGGACAAGCTGGAGAAGCTGGAAAAGGCCATGGACGGCATCCGGGGTACAAATTCGGCCGGGATGCCATCGCTCCCGGCCTCCACCGTCCACCGGGACAGGGCCGAAGTCAAAGCGGAGCAGCGCCTGCCCCCGGTGGACTGAATATCTGGATGCCGCCCGGCAGAGGAGGATTCATCATGATCAAGGCCATCTTTTTTGATGTGGACGGAACCCTGCTCTCCCACCGGACCGGCCGGATTTCTCCGCACACAAGGGCTTGTATTCGCGCGCTGCGTGCCGGTGGAACCCTGGTGTTTCTGTCCACCGGCAGGCACATTCTGGAGCTGCGGAGCCTCCCAGTGGGGGAGATGGCGTTTGATGGCTATATCACCCTGAATGGTCAGCTCTGCCTGGACAGCAGCCAACGGCAGCTCTCCGGTACTCCGCTGCCGCCGCAAGCCGTGCAGGCGCTGGCAGACCTATTCTGTGCGGATGGCCCGCCCCTCGCCCTGGTGGAGGAGGAACGCATCTACATTAACCGCGTCACCGACGCCGTCCGGCAGGCGCAGGCGGAAATCTCCACCCCTGTCCCGGAGGTCGCCCCCTATACCGGCCGACCGGTCTATCAGGCCACGGCCTTTTGCTCCAGAAAAGAGGACCCCCTTCTGAGGGCTCTGCTCCCCACGGGCTGCAAGCTGGCGAGATGGAGTGAGGGCGGCGTAGACATCATCCCCGAGGCCGGAGGAAAGGCGGCTGGCATGCGGCGCTTTCTCACGCGCTTCGGTCTCTCGCGGCTGGAATGCATGGCGTTTGGCGATGCGGAAAACGACCTCGACATGCTGGCTTACGCGGGAATTGGAGTTGCCATGGGCAACGCCTCGGAAGCGGTAAAGCATGCCGCAGATTATGTCACGGCAAGTGTGGACGAAAAAGGGATTGAACAGGCGCTGCGCCATTTTCGGCTCATCTGAAAAAGCGCCGGGACTGCCGATACCTCTTTACTGGTTCAAAGCCAGGTTCAAATGTAAAATAAGTCTTGTCTAAAAGTCCTCCTGCTGTCATGAAACCGGAAATTTAAACAGCCAGAGCCAGCGGCCCTTTTTGGCGCGTCAGCTCTGGCTGTTTCCTCTTTCCTATGGTTCTTATGAATGCGCTGAATCGCTCTTGTCTCTGTTGCCCTTTTGCTGGGATACCCTTTCACGGACGTATTTTTTGAGCTTCCGCCCCGCCACAGGCCACGCCAGGGCCAAGGCCAGAACAACCAAGCTGAGCCACTGAGACGTGGAGAAGGGCCCGTACATCCCCCGGGCCGGATCCCCCCGAAACCACTCCAACACAAACCGCACCGGGGCATAGCAGAACACATAGGCCCGGAGCATCTGCCCCGGCCCGGCGGCCCGCCCGGCATACCAGAGCAGAAAGGCGAAAATCACCAGCTCCGCCCCCGCCTCCCAAAGCTGCACCGGAAGAAGGGGCACGCCGTTGGGCCCGGCAATGGCGTGAGTGAATGCTATGCCCCAGGGGGGCGGAGCCGCCCGTCCATAGCAACAGCCGGCGCAGAAACAGCCTACCCGCCCCACGGCGTGCACCAGAGGCAGGGTGGGCACCAGCACCGGGAAGAAGTCGGACAGGCGGAGCCTTAAATATTTGGCCGCCCCCCAGGCCGCCGCCACACCGCCGAAAAAGCCGCCGTAAAACACCATGCCGCCGGAGAGATAGCGGGCATAGAACTCCCCTGGCTCCTCCCAGAGCAGGGGCAGCTCCACAGCCAGCCGGGGCAGGAGGGGGAGCAGGTAGAGTAGCTTGGCCCCCACCAGGGCCCCCACTGCCCCCAAAATATACAGGTAGGCGCAGTCGTCCCGGGACAGTCCGAAGCGCTTGCAGCGCAGCAGAGCAGCCAGCAGGCCAAAGCCCAGTCCGGCCATCCCCAGCACGCCATAGGTGGGCATCAACCGCCCAAAGAGAGACAGATATGGGAGCATGATCGCATCTTTCCTCCAAAAAATGCGGCAGCCACACCGGCTGCCGCATTTCGTTTCCCCTTCTTAGTACAGAGAGGCGCCCAGAATACCCAAACCAGCCGTACAGGCAATGCAGGCCACCAGGGTAATGCCGCCCAGAACTACCGACAGGACAGAGAGCACAAAGCCGGCCGTCCGCAAGCTGTCGTTATAGCCCATGCTCTTGGAGCGCGAGGACACAACAAGGCCTGCGATACCAAGAATCATGCCGAAAATACCGTTGACGAACAGGGCGACCACCAGGCCCACAATACCCAGAATCAGGGAGATCAGAGCCTCATTTTTTCCAGGGATATTACCTTCATTCATCGTGCCGTTCTCCTTTCCTCCACACACCGCTCTCCTGCGCCCGGCCTGCCGGGCGCAAAAGCGGGATATCCCGCTTTTCGACGTGTTTCGTTCTCTCTCCTATTCTAACTTCCGCGCTGTGGATCTGTCAAGCACATCTTTCAGAGATGGAACCTTCTGCGCGCCTCCTCCCGGAGGGCGGGGACGCGGCGAATAATGATGAGCGGAATCACCATGCCGATGCAGATGGTGAGCACCACCAAGGACCAGGACGGGCTCCAAAGCTGGTGCAGCCAGCGGTCCACAAAAAACTCCATTCCGAACACAAAGACTCCAATGCTGCCGATCAGAATCGTCAGCGTAGTAAGGGCCGACCGGCGGTAGACCCGCAGCACCAGCCCCAGCAGAAGAAGGATCGCCCCGCCCCACAGGATGATGGGGGCTGCCAGGCCCAGATACCAGTCTCTCCCCCCATTGAGATCCACCGAGATCAGGTAGACGTACAGCGCCACCGCCGCGATGTCCAGCAACAGCCGCAGCAGCAGGTGCATCCCCCGGGCCAGCAGCGGCGGCACCAGCCACAGCCACAGCATGGCCGCCGCGCCGATGACGTACAGCGACCACATCCTGTCCGCCCGCAGGAACAGATTGAGTACGCCGCAGCACACCGCCACCGAGGCGAGCATGGCGGTAATGAGCAGCGCCACCTCCTGTTTGGCCGCCGGCGCCACCTCCCCCCGCCGGGTGGGAAAGGGCTTGGGGGAGACGGTATCCACCGGTTGGCCGGGGTCCAGAACCCGCGTATGGCACAGAGGGCAGAAGGACGCCGTGGCGTCCAGCTCCACGCCGCAATGAACACAGTAAGACATATGTGGGCCTCCTTTGGCTTATTCCGTCCGGTTGCTCTCCACCTTCACCGGAATGCCCTCCCGCACCAGAAAGCGGAAAAAATCCCGCTCGGTATCGCTCTCCTTTTGGGTACCCGCGAAGGTGATCTCCATGATATCCCCATAGCTCATGGAGGCACAGTGGGGCCGGGGCGTGGTGGCCTGGCCCAGAATCACCTCCATATGGTGTATGTGCGGAGCCATCTCCTCCCGGCACGGGGAAGGGGCCTGGGTTGGTATAGGTGCCCGAGTAAGGCAGTACACCCCGCCAGCTTGTAGCCCAGGGACATGACCGGATTCTTCAGCACGATGGGGACGAGCTGCAGCAGCCGGTTTGTGGTGAATTTCACATTCCCGGCGATGGCCGCCTGCATCTGCTGGCGGTTGATGTTCAGCCGGAGATAGTGGTGCACCTGAGAGAGCACCTCTTCAAAGGTATACTCTCCCCCAGAGAGGGATCGATGGAGGGCCGCACCGTCAAAATGAAGTTGCGCAGGGTTTCCGAGGGAAACCAGCCCCGCAGGTTGATAGGTATGGCCAGCGCCACCGGCCTCTCCCGCCGGGGGCGCTCCCGGTGCTGCTTGTCGGCGATCACCTTCAGCAGGACGGCAGTCAGGTATTCCGTGATGGACACCCCGTAGCCCCTGGCCTTTTCTCCTTCAGCCGGGCCACCGAGCAGAAAGCCCATGGTGACGTTGAAGGTATAGAAAGGCTCTGCCGTACCGTTGTTCTGGTAGGCCTTTTTCCCCCGCTTCTCCCGCCGGGGACGCACGGTGGCGTAGCGGCCGTAGGCGTCCTCCCGTTCCGCCCGCCGGGGCTCCTCCGCCACGTCCAGAATGCCGTGGGTGTTTGGGATGGAATACCCCAGCTCCCGCAGGTAGACCGCCAGCAGAGTCTTGAAAAATACCAGCGCCCCGCCGCCGTCACTGACGGCGTGGAACACCTCCACGGAGATGCGCTTCTCATAATAGTAAAAGCGTACCAGCCAGCCGTTGTCCTCCCGGAAGCGCACCGGCTGGCAGGGGTTGGAGATATCCTCCTTCACAAAGGGCCCGGGGGCGCTGTTTGGCTCGAAGTAGTACCAGAAAGCCCCCTTCTTGATGCGCACCCCGAAGGACGGGAACCGTGGCATGGTTTTGTCCACGGCCCGCTGCAAGGCATCCCGGTCCACCCGCTCCGCCATCACGGCAGAGAAGCGGTAGATGGCCGAATATTTCTCCTTCTGGAGGGCGGAATAGAGCACACCCGCATTGTCCAGGGGATACCACTCCGGCTTTTCGCCCCGCTTGTCCCTCGGCATACTCCGCCCCCCTTCCGGTCAACATAATCTAGGCCTATCATACCACGTTCCATCCTCCGCGGCAAGGGGAATACGGGCGATCCACCCTTTCTTTTCCGGCAGCCCTGTGGTATAATCAGAACAGTTGACAAGGAGGACTTCCACTATGGAACAGGACCGTATCCACATCAAGCTGGCCCGCCGCACACCGGAAGAGCGCCAGGCCGACGAGACCCGCCGCCTGGACCCCTTCATGCGCGCCCTCAAGGCCATTCACACCGCCGCCACGCCGGAGACCATGAATGTGGAGGATCTGGAGAAGCAGCGCAAGGGGCAGGAGCTGCTGGGCCGTTTGGTGGCCCCCATGGCGGGCATGAGCTGGGAGCCCTTTGAGCTGGACGGCATGAACTGCGCCTGGGTGCGTCCCCACCGGGGCCACGACCGCCGCCGGGCCATCCTCTACTGCCACGGGGGCGGCTATACCAGCGGCAACCTGGGCTATTCCCGTATTCTGGCCTCCAAGCTGGCCAACGTCACCGGCTGGCAGGTGCTCTCCTTCGAGTACCGCCTCGCCCCGGAGCACCCCTATCCCGCCGCGGTGGAGGACGCCGTGAAGGCCTGGGACTACCTGATGTACCAGGGCTACGGCGCCCGGGACGTGGTGGTGGCCGGCGACTCCGCCGGCGGAAACCTGGCCCTGGTGCTCACCCACCTGCTCAAAGAGGCCGGACGGCGGCTGCCCCGGGCCCTCATTCTCCTCTCCCCGTGGACAGATATGACCGCCAGCGGCAAGTCCTACCAGGAGCGGGCCGCCATCGACCCGGTGCTCACGGTCAACTATATTCACGCCGTTCGGGACGCCTACGCCCGGGACCAGGACTGGTCCGACTTCCGGCTCTCCCCCCTGTTCGGCGATTTGAAGGACTTTCCCCCCACCCTCATCCAGGCGGGAAGCAGCGAGCTGCTGCTTTCCGACTCCATCCGCCTGCGGGACCGGCTGGTGCAGGCCGCGGTGCCTTGCCGGCTGGAGGTGTGGACGGATCTCTGGCATGTATTCCAGATGTTCCCCATGAAAAAGGCCACCGAGGCCATGGAGAGCATCGGGCGTTTCCTTTTGGAGACACTATAAAAGAAACGAGGTTTTTGCTATGGCAATTCTAGTGACCGGCGGCGCCGGGTATATCGGCAGCCACTGCGTGGCCGCCCTGATCGAGCGGGGGGCCGACGTGGTGGTGGTGGACGACCTGTCCAAGGGCCACCGGGAGGCCCTCAAGGGCGGCCGCCTCTATGTGGGCAGCGTAGCCGACCGGGCCTTCCTGGACGATGTATTTTCCAGGGAGCCCATCGAGGCGGTCATCCACTTCGCCGCCTTCTCCCTGGTGGGAGAGAGTATGCAGGTGCCCGAACAGTATTTCCGCAACAACGTCACTGCCGGGCTGACCCTCATCGAGACCATGCTGGCCCACAAGGTGCCCTATCTGGTCTTCTCCTCCACTGCCGCCACCTTCGGCGAGCCGGAGTATGTGCCCATCGACGAGGCCCACCCTCAGAACCCCACCAACCCCTACGGCGAGAGCAAGCTCATCGTGGAGAAGATGCTCAAGTGGTGCGACCTGGCCCACGGCCTCAAGTTCTGCGCCCTGCGCTACTTCAACGTGGCCGGAGCCTGGCACGACGGCTCCATCGGCGAGGATCACCGGCCGGAGAGCCACCTGATCCCCCTCATCCTCCAGGTGGCCCAGGGCAAGCGGGAGCAGCTCTCCCTCTTCGGCACCGACTACCCCACCAAGGACGGCACCTGTATCCGGGACTACATCCACGTGGAGGATCTCATCGACGCCCACTTCCTGGCCCTGGACTACCTGAAGCGCACCAACACCTCCGCCGCCTTCAACCTGGGCAACGGGCAGGGCTTCTCCAACCGGGAGATCATCGAGGCCGCCCGCCGGGTCACCGGCCACCCCATCCCCGTCCGGGAGGAGGGCCGCCGCCCCGGCGACCCCGCCACACTGATCGCCTCCAGCCGGAAGGCCACGGAGGTGCTGGGCTGGCAGCCCAAGTACACCAATGTGGAGGACATCATCGCCTCCGCCTGGAAGTGGCACTCCTCCCACCCCGACGGCTACGGCGGTTAACCCTAAACCGGCGGCGGACACAACTCCGCCGCCGGTTTGTTGTATCCAGAAGGCCACTGGCCCAGCCAGTGGCCTTCTGGATACAACAAGCGCCGTCCCGGCCGGGACGGCGCTTGCTTGTTATCTCTTTCGGCCGGAGAGCAGCAGGCCCAGAACGACGCCCACCCCGGCAGGGAGCACCCAGCCCAGGCCTACGTCCGCCAGGGGCAGGGCGTCCAGAAAGTCCAGAGGCACCTTCAGACCCTTCAGGGCAAAGAGTACGCTGAACACTCCAGTGCACAGTACCGCCGCAGGATACACCCAGCGGCGGCCCTCCAGCCACCGCTGGAAGAAGGACAGGGCGATGAGCACGATAGCCACCGGGTAGATGGCGCTGAGCACCGGCGCGGACACTTCCAGGATTTGGGCCAAGCCAGCATTGGAGATGGCCATGCTCACCAAAGCGAAGAGCACCGCCCACCCCCGGTAGCTCAGCCGGGGACAGATGCTGTGGAAGTACTCGCCGCAGGAGCTGATAAGGCCCACGCACACATTGAAGCAGGCAATGAGGAAGATACCCGCCAGCAGGACGCTGCCCACGGTGCCGAACAGCAGGCCCACCACATTGGTGAGGGCCTCCGCCCCGTCGGCCGGGTTGGGGAGTGCGCCGCCAGACAGAGCGCCGATGTGGGCCAGCATGCAGTAGACCGCCAGCAACATCCCTCCGGCGACCACCCCCGCCCGGACGGTACCCTGCACCACGGCGCCCTCCTCCTCCACCCCCCGGGCGCGGATGTTCACCGCAATGACAATGCCGAAGGCCAGGGCGGCGATGGTGTCCATGGTCTGATAGCCCTCGATGAAGCCCTTGACCACCGCATGGGTCGCGTAGTCCCCGGTGGCCGGACCGTAGCCCTCCAGCGGGTTGACCAGACAGCCCACAAAGGTGACGACAATCAGCGCCACCAGGATGGGGCAGAGAATCTTGCCCAGCCGGTCGGTGAGCTTCTCCGGCCGCAGGGCGATGAACAGGGCGGCGGCGAAGAACACCAGGGAGTAGACCAGTTGATACACCCCGATGGGGGCGTCCGCTCCCACGAAGGGAGGGACGGCCATTTCAAAAGAGGTGGTGGCCGTCCGGGGGATGGCCAGGCAGGGGCCGATGGCCAGATAGGCCACGATGGTGAACACCCGGGCAAAGGCGGGATGCACACGGCTGCCCAGGGCATCCAGCCCGCCGGAGCGGGCCACCGCCACCACCCCCAGTACCGGCAGCCCCACCGCGCTGAGGGCCAGCCCCAGCATGGCGGGCCAGGTTTGGGTGCCCGCCTGGGCCGCAATATTGGGCGGAAAAATCAGATTGCCCGCCCCAAAAAACATGGAGAACAGGGTGAAGCCCACCAGAAGCAGATCCCTGCCCTCCAGCCGTCTCTCTTTCTCTCTCACGGTCGTTTCCTTTCCCGCAATTTAAAAACAGCGGCATACCGCACGGCATGCCGCTGTTTTTCACTTACGTACCAAAATCAGCCCTGGGAGATGGCACCCGTGGGGCAGGTATCGGCGCAAGAACCGCAGTCGATGCAGGAACCGGCATCGATGACGTAGTGCTCGTCGCCCTGGGAGATCGCGCCCACGGGGCAGTTGCCCTCACAGGCACCGCAACTCACGCAAGCGTCGCTGATGACATAGGCCATTGGATACACCTCCAAACACTCAAGCTAAAGTCATTGTACCATAACTTTTTAAAAATGCAATGCTAAAATGCGCCGACTGTGGGTATATTTTTTCACAGTGGGAAAAAATAGAATCCAGCCACCCGAAGGAGGCGTATTTTTCCATGGACAAATCCTCTCAATTTCACATGGAGGCGGCCGGGAGCCTAACCCCGGAGCTGGACGGCGCGCCGCGCAGCGGTCTGCACCAGCACAGAACAAAAGAAAAGGGGCGTGGCACAGCGGATGAAGCCCGTCAAAAGGCAGTGGAGGCTCCTCTTTTGGAGACGGAGCAAACGAGGTGAACACATGAGCGAAACCAGATTTACCGAGCGGGCCCAGGCCGCCCTGCGGCTGGCCCAGGAGTGTTCGGCCGAGCTGGGCCACGGCTATGTGGGCAGCGAGCACCTGCTGCTGGGCCTGGCCCGTGAGGGCAAAGGGGTGGCCGCCAAGGTGCTCCAGTCCGCCGGGCTGGAGCCAGAGAGCCTGAAGGCCGCCATCGCCCGCATGGTGGGGGTGGGCGCCCCCGGCGGCGCGCCGTCCCAGGGGCTCACCCCCCGGTGCAAAAAGATCATCGAGCTCTCCCTCACCGAGGCCGCCCGGCTGGGCCACCACTACGTGGGTACCGAGCACCTGCTGCTGGGTATCCTCCGCGAGGGGGACGGGGTGGCGGTGCGGGTGCTCTCCGGCACCGGCGTGGAGCCCCGGCGGCTCCACGCCGACGTGGTGGCCGCCATGGGGGGCGAGGCCTCCCCCTCCCCCTTCCGGGGGCGGCGGCAAGACACCGGGAGCGGGAGTACGGCGGCGACACAAAGCTGCTGGACCAGTTCTCCCGCGATCTCACCCGGCTGGCCGCCGGGGGCATGCTGGACCCGGTGGTGGGCCGGGACAGGGAGATCAACCGGGTCATCCAGATCCTCTCCCGCCGCCAGAAGAACAATCCCGCCCTCATCGGCGAACCCGGCGTGGGCAAGACCGCCGTGGCCGAGGGGCTGGCCCGCCGGATGGTGGCCGGGGGATGTGCCCGACGAGCTGCGCTCCAAGCGTCTGCTTTCCCTGGACCTGTCCTCCATGGTGGCGGGCACCAAGTACCGGGGCGAGTTTGAGGAGCGGGTCAAGAACATCCTGGCGGAGGTGCGCCGGGTAGGTGGCATCATCCTCTTCATCGACGAACTGCACACCATTGTGGGCGCCGGCTCCGCCGAGGGGGCCATCGACGCGGCCAACATCATCAAGCCCGCCCTGGGCCGGGGCGAGCTGCAGGTCATCGGCGCCACCACCACCGACGAGTACCGCAAGTATATCGAGAAGGACGCCGCCCTGGAGCGGCGCTTTCAGCCCGTTCTGGTACCCGAACCCGATCAGGACACCGCCCGGGCCATCCTCCGGGGCCTGCGGGACCGCTATGAGGCCCACCACCGCCTCCAGATCACCGACGAGTCCATTGACGCCGCCGTGGCCCTCTCCACCCGGTACATCGGGGACCGCCACCTGCCGGACAAGGCCATCGACCTCATCGACGAGGCCTGCTCCCGGGTACGGATGGAGCGGCTGGCCACCCCGCCGGACCTGCGGGAGCTGGAGGAGAAGGTGGAGCACACCCGCCGCGAGAAGGAGGAGGCCATCCGGGGCCAGGACTTTGAGAAAGCCGCCATGCTGCGGGACGCGGAGGAGGACTTCCGCAAGGAGCTGGAGCAGCAGAAGACCGCCTGGCGCTCCGGCCAGAACACCGGCGCGGTGACCGCCGAGGACGTGGCCGCCGTGGTGTCGGGATGGACAGGAGTCCCCGTCACCACCCTCACCGAGGCGGAAAGCGCCCGGCTGCTCGGCCTGGAGGAGGCCCTCCACCGCCGGGTGGTGGGCCAGGAGGAGGCGGTACGGGCCGTTGCCCGAGCCGTCCGCCGGGGCCGGGTGGGACTCAAGGAGCCGGGGCGGCCCACGGGCTGCTTCCTCTTTCTTGGGCCCCACCGGCGTAGGCAAGACTGAGCTGTGCAAGGCCCTGGCCGCCACCTTATTTGGCAGCGAGGAGGCCCTGCTCCGCTTCGACATGTCCGAGTATATGGAAAAGCACGCCGTCTCCCGCCTCATCGGCTCACCGCCGGGCTATGTGGGCCACGAGGAGGGGGGCCAGCTCACCGAAAAGGTGCGGCGGCGGCCCTATTGCGTGGTGCTCTTTGACGAGATCGAAAAGGCCCACCCGGACATCTGGGGCATCCTGCTCCAGATCATGGAGGACGGGATGGTGACCGACGCCCAGGGCCGCAAGGCGGATTTCAAAAACGCCATCGTGGTGCTCACCTCCAACGTGGGGGCCGCGCGTATCACCGCCAAGGGCAGCAAGCTGGGCTTCTCCGCTACCGAGCGGCGGGACGGCGAGACCCGCCCCATCGAGGAGCTGAAGGCCGCGGTGCTGGACGACCTGAAAAAAGTGTTTCGCCCGGAATTTCTTAACCGCCTGGACGAGACTATCGTCTTTACCCAGCTCGGCCGCACGGAAATTCAGGCCATCGCCCGGCGCATGCTGGAACGTGTGGGGGAGCGTATGAAGGCTCTGGGGGTGACCCTCCGCTTCACTGACCAGGCTCTGGAGACTCTGGCCGACCAGGGCTTTGACCCCGACTACGGTGCCCGGCCCCTCCGCCGCACCATCCGCGCCCAGGTGGAGGACGTGGCCGCCGAGCAGCTTCTCAGCGGCGCGCTCCAGGCCGGGGACACGGCGCTGGTGGACGGCGCGGAAAACGGCCTGCGTTTGTATGCCCAGCCCGCCGGAACCCAGGCCCTCAACACAAAGGAGAACGAACTATGAAATTGCAGCGCACACTCCCCCTGCTGCTGCTCCTGGCCCTGCTGGCCGGGTGCGGTACGTCCAGCCAGCCGAGCGCCCTCACCGCCGAGGAGCGCACCCAGCTCTACCAGACCGCCATTGAGAGCGCCCGGGACGCCGAGATGAACGAAGCCATTGGTATCCTCACCGATACCGGGGACGACATGGCCGACGTGATCTTTGAGCTGCTGGGGGTCACAGCCGCCGACATGAGCGCCTTCGCCCTGTCGGTCTCCCCCATGAATATCAAGGCCTACGGCATCGCCGCCATCTACCCCGCCGCTGGGAAGTCGGACGCCGTACTGGAGGGTCTCAACGCCTTCATCGACCGGCAGAAGCAGAGCTTTGAGCAGTATCTGGCGGATCAGTATGAAATCGCCAGCAACGCCCGTCTGGAGACTCTGGAGGACGGCACCATCCTGCTGGTTATGTGCGAGGACCAGGACGCGGTGTTTGACGCCATCCGAGACACGATCGAGGGCGCAGCCTGAACCAAAAAGTCGTTTGATTCAACCCGAAAGGGAACCCTGGCGGTTCCCTTTCACACTATTCTTCCCTCCGAAGCCTTTGGCAGGAGAGTTTTCGACAGCCTGACAGCTCCGCCAGGCAGGGGTTGCGGCGGCCGCGCCGGTGGATTATAATGGAGCATACTACAGTCCGTTCCACATTGGAGGTTTTGGTATGCAAGCGCGCGCAAGCGGTATCCTGCTTCCCGTCTTTTCCCTGCCGGGGCCCTATGGCATCGGCACCCTCGGCGCTCCCGCCCGGAGCTTCATCGACTTTCTGGCCCAGGCCGGGCAGAAGTTCTGGCAGATTCTCCCCCTGGTTCCTCCCGGCGGCGGTGATTCCCCCTACATGTCCCCATCCTCTTTCGCGGGCAACCCCTTTTTCCTGGATCTGGAGGAGCTGACCCGGGAGGGCCTGCTCACTCAGGAGGAGCTGGACGCCGCCCGGCGGGCCGACCCCGACCGGGTGGACTATGCCTGGCTGCACCAGACCCGCATCCCCTTGCTACGGCGGGCATGGGAACGCGGCAGGGTGCGCTACGCCCAGCCACTGGCGGAATTTATGGTGGAGGAGGCAGACTGGCTGCCTGACTACGCCCTGTTCCTCGCCCTGCGTAAGCGCTTTGGTGGCAAGGAGCTGAAGGACTGGCCCGACGGGATCCGCCTGCGCCATCCGTCGGCCCTGGCCCGTTATCGGGCCGAGCTGGCGGACGAGTGCGCCTTCCACGCCTTCCTCCAGCTCCTGTTCTTCCGCCAGTGGACCGCCGTAAAAGCCTACGCCAATGGCAAGGGGATCTCCATCATCGGCGATCTGCCCATCTACGTCTCCCCTGACAGCGCGGAGGTGTGGAGCCGCCCAGAGCTGTTCCAGCTCAAGGAGGACATGACTCCTTCCGGTGTGGCGGGAGTTCCACCCGACGCCTTCTCCGACAAGGGGCAGCACTGGGGCAATCCCCTGTACGACTGGGACTATCACCGGCAGACCGGCTTCGCTTGGTGGCGGCACCGGGCCGCCCACCTGGCCCGGCTGTACGACGTGGTACGCATCGACCACTTCCGGGCCTTCCACACCTACTGGTGCATCCCCGACGGGGCGGCCGACGCCCGGGGCGGCCACTGGGAGCCCGGCCCCGGCATGGAGCTGGTGAAGGCCCTGCGCTCCGTCCCCGGCCTGGCCTTGATCGCCGAGGATCTGGGGGATCTGGACGCCGACGCCCTCCGCTTCATCGCAGACAGCGGCCTGCCCGGCATGAAGGTGCTGGTCTACGCCTTTGATCCTGCGGGCGAGAGCGCTTACCTCCCCCACAACTGCCCCCGGGACGCGGTGATCTACACCGGCACCCACGACACCCCCACCTTTGTCCAGTGGCTCTTTGAGCAGGCCGCCCCCGCCGAGCGGGACTATGCCTTCGACTACCTGCGCCTGCGGGAGGACGAGGGCTTCGGCTGGGGCGCGGTGTGCGGGGCGTGGATGTCCCCCTGTCGTCTGGCCATCGCCCCCATGCAGGATCTGCTGGGCCTGGGTGGCGACGCCCGGGTCAACACCCCGGGCACAGCCGGCCCCCGGAACTGGAGCTGGCGGGTACGGCAGGAGGCCCTCAACCCCAGTGTGTCCGGCCGCCTGGCCCACATCACCCGCACCTACCGCCGATAGCATAATCCGCCCGCCGCAAAACCCAGGCTTTAAGGAAAGATGTTTTCTTATCTTTCAGCAGAGGGAGTATCTTGAGGTGCTCCCTCTGCATTTTTACTCCAGGTTGCCGATGCAGTTAAAATAGAAATCGACCCAATCCTTTTTTCTTCCGCCCTTCGGAACGCTCATGCACCAGGATGCGCTCCACGAACTCATGGAGAATTTCCGGCGTCAACTCTTGAATATTCAGGTAACGATCCACGACCTGCAAGAGCTGATCCACTCCCTGAATGTTTTCCTCCTGATCCTCCAGTTCCGTTTCCATCTGTGGGATGTGCGCTTCACACTCCTCCTGCTCTGCATGGCACGGAACCCCTTGTGCTGCTGAGCGAGATGTTACACGATATTCAAGAGGGGCACCGCTGTCTTTTTTGCTTCGGAACATGTTCTATGATTTCGCAGTCCAACAGAGTCGCCAGGCAAGCTGCTCCTCGGCTGTAACGACGATTGGGAAGTATGCCGCTTCATGTGGAGTAATTTGAAGAAAGAAACTCCGGGGCAGCTTTGACTGCCTAGTTTCTTATTTTTTGGTCCCTGATTCTATCTCACTCCAACCCTTGCTGAGATAGTCCGCAGCCGTACCGCGGGGATCTGCCGCCCTGCCTGCCGGTAATCCCCCCCCTCCTCATCTAAGTACACTCAGCAGATGCCAGGGTTCCGCAAACAGAATCGTCTTTTTCACCTCTATTTCATCCGACCAAAGCCTCTGTATCTGGTTTAGATGAAGCCCATAACTCCAGAACAACAATGGTTTGCATGTCATAAACAGTCCGTGGACCGGCGCAAAAAACGGCGCCGGTCCACGCGCTGTCATCCCATGGCCGTGCCGCTGTAAGAGGCGCATGGCCAATTTTGTTATGCTTGTGCATAGCAAAACACCCCAGTCTGAAGAATGACGATTATTTGTTCAGACTGGGTAGGGCCGTTCGAAATTTAGTTGAAAGTATTTCCACTGTTTTGCAAAGCCTGCGCCTCCTATAATAAAAAGTATCACTTAAGATGGAGGTCCTCTATGCAATCAGGAAAAATATATGGTTACGCGCGCGTATCCTCCAAACATCAAAATGAAGAACGCCAGCTTATTGCGCTGCGGGCCTTTGGCATCAGGGACAGGGATATCTACTGCGACAGACAGTCCGGAAAGGACTTCGACCGCCCCAACTATCAAAGGCTGCTGCTCCGGCTTCAGGCTGGCGATGTATTTGTGGTAAAGAGCATTGACCGTCTGGGACGAAACTACAACGAAATTCTGTACCAGTGGCGTCTCCTGACCAAGGAAAAGCAGGTCTTTATTGTCGTACTGGACATGCCGCTGCTGGATACCCGCAGCACACGAGATCTAACTGGTACACTGATTGCAGACATTGTGCTTCAACTGCTCTCTTATGTAGCTCAGACGGAACGTGAATTTATTAAGCAACGACAGGCCGAGGGGATAGCGGCAGCGAAGGAGAGGGGGGTACGGTTTGGCGTACCCCCCAAGACGCGGCCGGAAAAATTTGAACAAATAAAGCAGTCCTGGCAGTCAGGAACTCTATCCGCGCGGGAGGCCGCCAGGCAGTTGGGAATTTGTCACAAGACCTTTTTGCGCTGGGTACGCAGTTAAATGCGAGAAATCGTGACCGTTAAAGCTATGCTGCATATTCTACAAACAAAAAAAGTAATGAAGCAAAAATTTTGGTTATAAAGGTTGAGATTTTGCACCGGTCAAAATAGGGGGAAGAATGAACGCAAAGCCACCTTAACTATTCATAGTTAAGGCTGCCTGGTCACAATCTTGAAGCTCCGGTAAAACAAAAGAAACAGCCGGGTTGTCAGGCATTACAGCAGGGAAATACATCTTTCTTTTCCGCCCAAGATTGCGGAATTATCTGGGAGCTTGGAAAGCTTCTTTATTTTAGCACCAGGTGGGGCATAAAGTCAGCTTTATGCCCCACCTTTTTATTTATGTAAAAGGGCATATCTGCTCCGTACACAAACGGACAGCCGGGTTTGAAGGAATTTGCTTGTGGGAATACAGGGGCAAAATGAAGAGCAGAAGGAGTTGTATGCAATGAGTGGAAAAGAACAGTGGGAAGCAGAAACCGTCGCAAAAGCACTGACGAAGGGCCCGGAGAGACGAACCGTCTTTGAAACCACCAGCGGCATCCCGGTAGAACGGCTGTACACGCCGGAGGATGCGGCAGGCGGCTATGAGGAGCGGCTTGGCTACCCCGGGCAGTATCCTTTTACCCGCGGAATCCAGCCCACCATGTACCGCGGGCGCTTCTGGACGATGCGGCAGTATGCCGGCTTTGCCACAGCGGAGGAGTCCAACAAGCGGTACCGCTATCTGTTGGAGCAAGGGGCAGACGGGCCTGTCCATCGCCTTTGATCTCCCGACGCAGATCGGCTATGACTCGGACGACCCCATGGCCCATGGCGAGGTGGGTAAGGTAGGAGTGGCCATCGACTCCCTGGCGGATATGGAGGTGCTGTTCCAGGGGATTCCCCTGGACAAGGTAAGCTCCTCCATGACCATCAACGCCCCCGCGGCAGTTCTGCTGGCCTTCTATATTGCAGCCGCCGAGAAGCAGGGAGTGCCGGCCTCCGCCCTCAAGGGTACTATCCAGAATGATATCCTCAAGGAGTACGCAGCCAGAGGTACATACATTTTCCCACCGGCGCCCTCCATGCGTCTGATCACGAACACCTTTGAATTCTGCTCCCAGAACGTGCCGAAGTGGAACACCATTTCCATCTCCGGCTACCACATCCGGGAGGCCGGCTCCACAGCGGCGCAGGAGATCGCCTTTACCCTGGCCGACGGCATCGCCTATGTGGAGGCCGCGCTGGAGGCCGGGATGGACATCGACGAATTTGCCGGCCGGCTCTCCTTCTTCTTCAATGCACACAACAATCTGCTGGAAGAGGTCGCGAAATACCGGGCGGCCCGCCGGCTGTGGGCCAAAATCATTAAGGAGCGCTTCCATGCCAAAAAGGACCGCTCCATGATGCTGCGCTTCCACACACAGACCGGCGGCTCCACGCTTACGGCACAGCAGCCGGACAACAACATTGTGCGCGTGGCCATCCAGACATTGGCGGCTGTGCTGGGGGGCACCCAGTCCCTGCACACCAACAGCCGCGATGAGGCGCTGGCCCTCCCGACGGAGGACTCCGTGCGGATCGCCCTGCGCACCCAGCAGATTGTTGCCTATGAAAGCGGTGTGGCTGACAGCATTGATCCCCTGGGCGGCAGCTACTATGTGGAGCGCATGACCGACGAGCTCCAGGCCGCAGCCGAGGCGTACATCGAAAAGATCGACGCCATGGGCGGAGCGGTCAAGGCCATTGAGCAGGGCTACATCCAGCGAGAGATCGCGGAGAGCTCTTACCAGTATCAGCGCCAGGTGGAGAGCGGCGAGCAGATCGTGGTGGGCGTCAACAAGTTCACCATCGAGGAGCCGCCGGCCAAGGGGCTGCTGCACATTGACGCCTCGGTGGCGGCCAACCAGATCAAGAAGCTGCAGGAGATGAAGGCGGCCCGGGACAACGTACTGGTGCGCCAGCGGCTGGACGCCCTGCGCACGGCGGCGGAGGGCAGCGACAACCTGATGCCCTATATTCTGGACTGCGCCAGGGTGTACTGCACCGAAGGAGAAATCTGCGGCGAGCTGCGCAAGGTGTTCGGCGAATACCGTCCGATGGAGGTGCTTTGAGATGAGTGAAAAGAAGATCCGGGTTCTGATTGCCAAGCCCGGCCTGGACGGCCATGACCGCGGAGCCAAGGTAGTGGCCCGGGCGCTGCGTGACGCCGGCTTTGAGGTGATTTACACCGGCCTGCGCCAGACCCCGGAGCAGATTGTGGAGGCGGCTGTGTCCGAGGACGTGGACGCGGTAGGACTCTCCCTGCTCTCCGGGGCCCACAACTATCTGTTCCCACGGGTGATCGAGCTGCTGAAAGAGCAGGAGGCTGACGGTATTTTGGTGTTCGGCGGCGGCGTCATCCCGGAAGATGATATTCCAGAGCTGAAAAAGGCCGGTGTGTCCGAGGTCTTTACGCCTGGCACACCCACTGCGGAGACGGTGAAGTTCCTGCAGGATCACTGTGGTGCCAGGGATGACGGATGACTTTGCAGCACTGCTGGAGCGGGGCCGGACGGGTGATAAACGCGCGGTGGCCCGCCTGATCAGCCACATCGAACAGGGTGGGGAAATGGCGCGCTCCGTCCTCACCCAACTCTGGCCCCACACCGGGCGGGCCCGCATCTTTGGCATCACCGGTCCCCCAGGGGCGGGCAAGAGCACGCTGACCAACGCCTTGACCAAGTGCTGGCGGGCCAAGGGCCTGCGCGTTGGCATCATCGCGGTGGATCCCACGAGTCCCTTTACCGGCGGCGCCATCCTGGGCGACCGGGTGCGGATGGGGGATTTGACCCTGGATACCGGGGTGTTCATCCGCTCCATGGGCACACGGGGACAGCTGGGCGGCCTGTCGCCCGCCACGGCGGGAGCGGTCCACGCACTGGACGCCTGCGGCTATGACCTGATTTTGCTGGAAACCGTAGGTGTAGGGCAGTCCGAGGTGGCGGTCATGGAGATCGCCGACCTGGTGCTGGTGCTGAATGTCCCCGGATTGGGGGACGATGTGCAGGCCATTAAGGCCGGTATTCTGGAGATCGGCGACCTGTTCGCGGTCAACAAGGCGGATCGGCCCGGCGCGGATCGAACGGCCAATGAGCTGCGGGCCATGCTGGAGCTGGGAGAGGATGAGAAGCGCCCGCTGCCAGTGCTCCTGGTCTCGGCCTCTCAGGGCACGGGTGTGACGGAGCTCTGCGAGGAGCTGGAGCGCCAGTACCTCCTCCTGGACGGGAACGGAGAGCTGGCCCGCCGCCGCGCCTTGCGCCTGCGCAGCGAGCTTCTGACCCTGGTGCGGGAGGGCATCGAGCAGCGCCTGCTGCGTCCCCTGCTGGACAGCCCCATGTTCGCTCAGAGCCTGGAGCGGTTCCAGTCCAGGACAGAGAGTCCCCTATCGTTGGGCGGAAAAATTTGTAACACAAATCAGTGGAGGAGGTCCCGGTTATGAATTGCACAAGAGTTGATCATGTCGGTATCGCGGTCAAGGATCTGGCGGCTTCGGTGAAGTGGTATGAGGAGACGCTGGGCCTGCACAGCAAGGGCACGGAAGTTGTCCAGGAGCAGCAGGTGACTGTTGCGTTCCTGCCCTGCGGCGACAGTGAGCTGGAGCTGCTGGAGAGCACCTCCCCGGAGGGCCCCATCGCCCGCTTCATTGAGAAGAACGGCGAGGGCATTCAGCACATCGCCATCCGGGTGGACGACATTGACGCCGCCCTGGCGGAGCTGAAGGAAAAGGGCGTCCGGCTCATTGACCAGACGCCGCGGTACGGCGCCGGCGGGGCCCGGATCGCCTTCCTCCACCCCAAGGCTACCCACGGTGTCCTGCTGGAATTGTGTGAAAGGAAGTGAGGACAATGACTACGGCGGAAAAGCTGGCTCAGCTTGACGCGCATTCGGCCCGTGTGCTGCGGTGCGGCGGCCCTAAAGCGGTGGAGAAGCAGCACGCGCTGGGGAAGCGGACGGCCCGTGAACGGATTGAATTGCTGATGGATACCGGCACTTTTACAGAGGTGGACCGCTTTGTGCGCCACCGCTGTACCGCCTTCGGTATGGGGGATAAGGACATCCCGGCCGACGGCGTTGTTACCGGTTACGGCAAGATCGACGGGCGCACGGTTTTTGTATACGCTCAGGACTTTACCGCCCAGGGCGGGTCTCTGGGCGAGATGCACGCGGCCAAGATCTGTAAAATCATGGACATGGCTCTGGAGGCGGGCTGCCCCGTGGTGGGCCTGTGCGACTCCGGCGGCGCCCGCATTCAGGAGGCGGTGGACGCCCTGTCCGGCTATGGGCAGATTTTCTACCGCAACGCCTGCTCTTCCGGACGTATCCCGCAGATCTCCGTCATCATGGGTCCCTGCGCGGGCGGCGCGGTCTACTCCCCCGCCCTGACGGACCTGATTGTCATGGTGGAAAAGGAGAGTCAGATGTTTATCACCGGTCCCGCGGTGGTAGCGGCCACCACGGGCGAGGAGATCTCTGCGGAGGATCTGGGCGGAGCGGATACCCATACCACTATGTCTGGAGTGGCACACCTTTCCGCGCGCAGCGAAGAGGAGGCCCTGGGAGCGGTCCGATGCCTGCTCAGCTATCTCCCCTCCAAGGCAGGAGGCTCGGCCCCCCCTAATGGATTTTACCGAGCATGAGGAATTACAGCCTCTGCTGGACACGGTGATTCCCGACGACTCCTCCCTGCCCTATGACATGCACGATGTTGTCCGCATCCTTTTAGATGAAGACAGCGTAATGGAGTTGCAGCCCTATTATGCCGACAACATTATCACCTGCTTCGGCCGCCTGGGCGGGCACAGCGTGGGCGTAATTGCCAATCAGCCCTTTTCTATGGGCGGAAGCCTGGACATCAACGCTTCAGACAAGGCCGCCCGCTTCATCCAGCTCTGCGATGCCTTCGGAATTCCGCTGATCAACCTGGTGGATGTACCGGGCTTCCTGCCCGGCGCCGACCAAGAGCACGCCGGCATCATCCGCCACGGAGCCAAGCTGCTCTATGTCTACTCGGTGGCGGAGGTGCCCAAGCTGACCGTGGTGCTGCGCAAGGCCTATGGCGGCTCCTATCTGGCCATGTGCTCCAAGGATTTGGGCGCGGATTTTGTATACGCCTGGCCCACCGCGGAGATTGCGGTCATGGGCGCGGCCGGCGCGGCCAACGTGGTCTTCCGTAAAGAGATCCAGGCGGCGGAGGATCCGAAAGCGGCCCGCCGGGAAAAAATTCAGCTCTATTCCGAGCAGTTTGCCACGCCATATATGGCGGCCTCCCGCGGCTTCGTGGATCTGGTCATCCGCCCCTCGGAGACCAGGGCGCGGCTGCTGGAGGCGCTGGAGCTGCTGATCAATAAGGAGCGGCAGCCCCATCCCCGGGGGAATATGCCGCTGTAAGGAGTTGAAACGAGATATGGGTATTATTCCATACACAGCCATGACCTACGGTCTGACAGCGGTGATTTCCCTGCTGGTGGTGGCCATCATCGTGGGTATCAGCAAGCTGACCAGCCGCCCGGGCCAGACGGACGACGGAGAGGGGGAGCCGTAACATGGAGTTCTTTATGCAGCTGTTTCCCGGCATCGGAACCTTCTTTGCGGTGGAACCCGTAATCGCGGTGGCCCGTATTGTCCTCATTGTATTCGGCTTTGTTTTGGCCTGCCTGGGGTTCAAGCGGACTCTGGAGCCGCTGATCATGGTGCCGATGGGAATCGGCATGATGGCGGTGAACTGCGGCATGATGTTCCTTACTTCCGGAACCGTCGGCAATCTGCTGCTGGACCCGCTTGTCTCCGATGCTTCGGCTATTGTGGATGCCATGCAGGTCAATTTTCTCCAGCCAATCTATAATCTGACCTTTTCCAACGGTCTGATTGCCTGTCTGGTCTTCATGGGCATCGGAGCACGGAGCGAGATCAGCTTTTTGCTGGCAAAGCCCTGGAGCTCCATGATTATCGCCATTTTTGCTGAAATGGGAACCTTTGCCGCGCTGGCGGCGGGCGTACTGGCCTTTGGGCTGACGCCGGAGCAGTCTGCCGCTATGGCTACGATCGGCGGTGCGGATGGCCCCATGGTACTCTTTTCCTCTTTGATGATGGCTCCTGAGCTGTTTGTGCCCATCTCCATCATTGCATATCTGTACTTAAGCCTGACTTACGGCGGATATCCCTACATCATCAAGCTGATGGTGCCCAAAAAGTACCGCGGCATTGACATGTATGTCGAGGTTCCCGAGGTCTCTCAAAAGTCCAAATTCCTGTTTATCATCATCACCTGTACCGTCCTCTGCCTGCTGCTGCCCGTAGCCGCTCCCCTGCTGCTGTCCTTCTTCATCGGCATGGCCGTAAAGGAGGCCAAAATCAACAAGTACACGGAGCTGCTCGAGGAGGGCCTCTCCTATTTCGGCACCTTCTTCCTGGGCCTGATCCTGGGGGTGCTGTGCGAGGCCTCCACCATTCTCAATCCCACTGTGATCATTATTCTGGTCATCGGGATTCTTGCCCTGGCTATCTCCGCGGTGGGCGGCCTGCTGGGCGGCTGGCTCATGTATTTGGTGCACAAAGCCAAGCGCGAGGACTTTAACCCCACCATCGGCATCGCCGGCGTTTCCTGCGTGCCCACCACCGCCAAGCTGGCCCAGCACGCCGCCCAGGATGAAAATCCCTTCGCCGTTATCCTGCCGGTGGCCATGGGTGCCAATATCTCCGGCGTCATCACCTCCGCCATTGCCGCCGGTATCTTCGTCACCACCATAGGCATGGTGTAAAAACGATGCACAGTGATATTTGATTAAGGGAGGAACTTATTATGGAAATCAAAGCACGCATCCCCGGCACCATCGTCGCCATCAACGTCAAGCCCGGCGACACCGTAAAGGCCCGCGATAACCTGGGCACTATGGAGGCCATGAAAATGGAGCAGCCCATCCCCTGCCCAAAGGATGGAGTTGTCAAGGACGTACTGGTCTCCGTCGGCGACAAGGTCAAGTCCGGCGCCGTGCTGCTGTCCATCGAGTGACCGTCCGGCGCCGCCCCTGAGGAAGAGAACCCCCTCTCAAATCTATCAGAAAGGATGCCAGGAGCGCCTTTGGGCGGCTTCCGGCGTTGGTGATTCAAATGGGAGAGATTTTTGAGCTCATCATGGTCATTTGCTTCGGCCTGTCCTGGCCGCTGTCTGTCTATAAGTCCGCAAAGTCCCGCACCGCCAAGGGGAAAAGCCTGTTCTTTGAGGTGTTCATCTGGACAGGCTACGTCAGTGCCATCATTGGCAAGATTGTCACCCAGAACCTGACCTATGTATTCTATTTCTACATCCTCAACATCGTCATGGTTTCCATCGACATCTGCCTCTATTTCCGCAATCGCCGCCTGGACGCGCTGGCCAGCCGAAAGGCGTAATGTATGGAGGCGTGAAATATGGAACGTATTGCTGCATCCCTGCGCGATAAGATCAAGAGCGTGGAAGAGGCCGCGGCACTGATCCAGTCTGGAAGTGTGATTGGCTGCTCCGGCTTCACCCTGGTAGGCGAGCCCAAGGCGGTGCCCCACGAGCTGGCCCGTCAGAAAAAGGCCGACCACTTGACCATTCTGACCGGAGCCTCAGTAGGGGATGCCCTAGATGGTGAGCTGACCAGAGCGGGTCTGCTGTCCATGCGGTATCCCTATCAGAGCAACAAGTCCATGCGCAACGCCATCAATGCGGGCGAAGTGGGCTACTCCGATATGCATTTAAGCCATATGCCGGAGTTTATTAACCGAGGCGGTCTGCATATTGACTTTGCCTTGGTGGAGTGTGCCGCTGTCACGGAGGATGGCGTGATCCCGTCTGCGGCAGTGGGCGCTTCCGACTGCTTCTTGTACCAGGCGGATCAGATTATTCTGGAGGTCAATGAGGCTCTTCCCTTGGAGCTGTACGGCATGCATGACATCTACCGAGTAGGACACGAGCCGATCCCGCTTACGGATGCCACACAGCGCATCGGAACCGCTGCAATTCCGTGTGACTTCCGCAAGATTGCCGCCATCGTTGTGACCAATGATCCGGGCGGCTGCCCTGTGTTTAAAGAGCCGGACGAGGTCAGTGCGGCTATCGGGGCGCACATCATCTCTTTCCTGAAGGAGGAGGTGGCAGCCGGCCGGCAGCCGGCCTCGTTGTCCCCCATCCAGTCGGGCGTGGGCAGCGTGGCCAATGCTGTACTGGCCGGTCTGGGAAGCAGCGGCTTTACCGGCCTGCGCATGTATACCGAAGTCGTACAGGACTCTGCGCTGGAGCTGATCTGGGAGGGAAAGATGGCAGGGGCCTCCACTACGGCGGTTTCTCTCTCCCAGAAAAAGCTGGAACTGTTTTATGAAAACATTGATTTCTTCCGGGAGCGGCTGGTAATCCGCCCCCAGGAGATTGCCAACAATCCGGAGCTGGTCCGGCGCCTGGGGCTGATCTCCATGAATACCCCCATTGAATGTGATCTGTACGGCAACGTCAACTCCACTCACATCATGGGAAATAAGATGATGAACGGCATTGGCGGCAGCGGAGACTTTGCACGCAATGCGGGACTGACCATCTTTGCCACAGCCTCGGTGGCGAAAGAAGGGGCGATCAGTTGTATCGTCCCCATGTGTTCCCACATCGACCACACGGAACACGATGTGCAGGTAATTGTCACGGAGCAGGGACTGGCGGATCTGCGCTGGAAATCGCCGCGGCAAAGGGCGGAACTGATCGTGGAACGCTGTGCGCACCCTCAATATCGTCCGCTTCTGCGCGAATACTTAAAGGACGCCGCAAAATATGGGGGCCATACTCCCCATAATCTCCAGCAGGCGCTCTCCTGGCACACGAGATATCTGGATACCGGAACTATGCTGCCCGGGTAGGATACGTGCCAAAGTTTGCAGCCTGTCAGGCAGCCCCATTCGGAGCTGCCCGGCAGGCTGCAACTGATATCTCGAGAACTGCCGGGTGTGCGGAATGCAGATGCAGGAAGGCGGTGAGGAAATGATGACGAAAAATGCGGTTCAGCAAATCGAGGAGGCTGAACACAAGGCGAAAGAATACCAAGCTCTGGCTGTGGAGCAGGCAAAGAAACTGCTCTCTGATGCGGAGCGGCAGGGGCAGGCCGCACTGGAGCAGGCGCTCCGTGAGGCGGAGGCACAGAGGCGGGAACAGGATACACAAGCGGAACAAGCTGCGCAGCTTCGTGCAGACGCGATTATGACAGAGGCGCGGCGTGCCTGTGACGGCCTGCGGAGGCAGGCGGAAGAACGGCTTGCAGACGCGGCCGCACTTATTGTCAGAAGGGTTGTGGGAGACTCATGTCTATTGTCAAAATGAAACGGCTGCGTATCTTCGGCATGGCATCCGACTGTGAGGAACTCCTTCGGAAACTCCAGCATCTTGGCTGCGTCGAACTTCGTGCGCCAACACAGCCAAGTTCAGATCCAGGCTGGCAGGGCTTTACCGCAAAGAGCGACGGGGAGCTGGCAAATGCACAGCTCAGGATGGACGAGTTTCGCGCCACGCTGGAGCGGCTGAAGCGCTGTTCCCCTACAAATAAAAAAGGTCGCTTCCCCTCCCGGCCCCGAATTACGGAGCGGGAACTGTTTGACCGACAGATAGTTCTGGAGGCGGAGGAAACGGTCGAACGCGTTGCCGCGCTTGAAAAAAAGCGCGACAGTATCTGTGCTGAACAGAACAAGCTTATCGGGCAGAGAGAGGCCCTGACGCCCTGGCTGGGGCTGGACGTTCCCCTGGATACCGCTTCTACGAAACATGTATTAGTGCTGTTCGGGACGCTCTCCGGCCTGGCAAGTCATCAGGCGGTGGAGGCCGCCCTGGCCGAGACGACCGAGCTCTGCCAGGTGCAATGGGCGGGCCGGGCCGGAGAGCTGCAATATGTACTGGTACTCTGTCACCGAAAAGCAGGGGAAGCCGCGCGGGATGCCTTAAAAAGCTTTGGCTTTACCGCCACAAGCTTTCGAGGTTGGAAGGGGACCGCCCGGTCAAACATCGATCAGATTGAGGATCGGCAGAGGATACTTTCACAGGAACTAGAGGCATGCCGGGCTCGGCTGGCACAGGAGGCCGGCCACCAGACCGCGCTTCAGATCTGCATAGACCGCATGACGCAGGATATCCAACGTATGGAGGCGAAAGAGAAACTGCTCTCCTCTACATCCACGTTTTTTCTGGAGGGTTGGGTTCCGGCGGAACAGCTTTCCGACGTAGAGCATCTGCTCTCGCAGTACTCCGCCGCCTGGGAGGCCACTGATCCGGAGCCGGACGAATACCCTCAGGTGCCTGTCAAGCTCAAAAACAACCGGCTCACCCGCCCTCTCAATATGGTCACCGACATGTATGTCTATCCCGCCTATGACGGGGTGGATCCCAACCCGCTTATGGCTCCCTTTTTCATCTTCTTTTTTGGAATGATGATGGCCGATATGGCTTACGGGCTTCTCATGCTCGCCGGTGGCATTTTTATGCGCAGGAAGCTGCGGCCGAGCGGAACGATGGAGCATATGGCCGGGCTTTTGATCCTGTGCGGGATCAGTACGTTTGTGATGGGAGCGCTTACCGGAAGCTTCTTGGGTGACTTTCTCCCCCGTCTGGCGAAGCTGATCCGCCCGGACACAACCTTTACCGCTCTGCCCGCGCTCTTTACTCCCCTTACGGATACGCTGGCTATCCTGATTGGTTCTCTGGCCTTGGGGCTGCTGCAGGTACTGACCGGTATGGCCATCAGTGTTGTGCGGAAGGTACAAGCGGGCACCTGGACTGATGCGCTGTGGGACGAAGGAACTTGGTGGATTATTTTGGCAGGGGTGGCCCTGGCGGTGGTGGGCATCGGAAATTTGGGCGGATATCCCATTGTCCTTTTGATTGGGCTTCTCATGCTGCTCTACGGGGGAACCCGGAATGCAAAAGGCTTCGGGAAGCTCACTGCTTTAATTGGGACGGTATACAATGGAGCCACCGGCTTTTTCAGTGATATCCTGTCCTACGCGCGCCTTATGGCGCTAATGCTGGCTGGCAGCGTCATCGCGCAGGTCTTTAATACCCTGGGTGAGGTAAGCGGCTCGGTGGCAGGCTTCGTTATCATCTCCCTGGTAGGAAACGCGCTGAACTTCATGTTGAATCTGCTGGGCTGCTATGTCCACGATCTGCGGCTCCAATGTCTGGAGTTCTTTGGACGGTTCTACAAAGAAGGCGGCAAGCCCTTCCGGCCGCTGCTCATCAACACTAAATATGTAGATATCAAGGAGGAAGATTGATATGGCTGACTTTATTGCGCAGTTTGGCGGTATTGGCCTGGCGTTTCTGGGTGCCGCTCTTGCGGTAGGACTTTGCTGTGTAGGCTCTGCCAGAGGTACTGGAATGGTCGGCGAGGCGGCTACCGGCGTTTTAAGCGAAACCCCTGAGCACTTTTCCAAATGCCTGATTCTTCAAGTTCTGCCCGGTACTCAGGGCCTGTATGGTTTGGTTATATGGTTCTTTGCGCTGTTTACCATGGGCGCTTTTTCCGGCGGCATTACCGACCTCTCCGTGACGGACGGACTGACCATCTTTGTTTCCTGTGTCCCCATGGCCCTCGGCGGCTGGCTCTCCGCGCTCTATCAGGGCCGTGTGGCCGCAGCCGCCATCAATGTGGTTGCCAAAAAGCCGGACGACTGGGCGAAGGGAATTATTCTATGCGGTATCGTGGAGTTTTACGCCATCCTGTCCCTGCTGGCCTCTGTATTGCTGCTGATGAACGCCCTGTAAGGAGCAGCACGAGGGAGAAAGGTGGGAGCAAATGAACGGAATCCAAGCGATTACAGCGCAGATTATCGCTGATGCACAGACTGAGGCAGATCGGATTTTGGCCCAAGCCAGGGCCAGAGCGAAGGAATGTCTCTCCGCTTATCAAGAACAGGCGTATATTCAGAGCACCGCCCTGTTGGAGCGCAGCGAGAGGGAGTCCGCCCTTCGGGAAGAACGCCTCTCCCATGCTGCAATCTTAGCGGCGCGCAATTTACGGCTCAGTACCGAGCAGGAAATGAGGGAGCGTGCCTTTGCCGCGGCATTAAAGCAACTGTCGGAATTGCCGGACGGGGAATACGTAGGGCTGCTGGCGGGGCTGGCGGCGAAGGCGTCGTCCACGGGACGGGAGGAGGTCATTCTGTCCCAGAAGGACCGGGCGCGCTATGGCAAGCAGGTGGTCACCCAGGCCAACGAGAGGCTGGGAGACGGCCATTTGACCCTGTCTGTCCAGACCCGGCCCATCCGGGGCGGGCTGATTCTCAGCGACGGGGACGTGGAAGTGAACTGCACCTTTGAAACACTGGTGCGCCTCCTGCGGGGCGAGATGGACCGGACGGTTGTGGAGGTGCTCTTTGGCTGAGCGCTCCGATAGGGAGGCGAAAACTTGAGTAAGATCAGAGACACGGATTATTTGACCATCTCGGCCCGCGTGCGGGCGATGGAGAACCGCCTGGTGACCCGGGAGCGGATGGAGCGGATGGTGGAGGCCCGCAGCGACGACGAGGCGGTGAAGGTGCTGGCCGAGTGCGGCTATGAGGAGCTGCCGGCCCTGACCAACCGTGGGCTGGACGAGCTGCTCTCGGCGGCGCGGGCGGCCCTGTACCGGGAGCTGGGCGGCGCAGTACCCGACAAACGGCTGGTGGAGCTGTTTCAGATGAAGTACGACTACCACAACGCCAAGGCCCTGGTAAAGGGGGCCGCGGTGGGGGCGGACGCCGACCGGCTGCTGATGGAGGGCGGGCGGTGGAGCGCCGCCCAGGTGAAGGAGGCCTTTCAGCGGGACAGCCTGCGGGAGTTCACCGGCCCCTTCCGCCGGGCGGTTGTGCAGGCCCGGGAGACCCTCAATGGTGGAAATGACCCTCAACTGGCCGACTTTGTGCTGGACCGGGCCTATTTTGCGGAGATGGCGGAGACGGCCCGCGCGGTGGGCAGCCCCTTCCTGGAGGGGTATGTGCGGCTGCTCATCGACGCCGCCAACCTGCGCTCCGCCGTCCGGTGCGCCCGGATGGGGAAGGGGAGCGACTTTTTGAGCCAGGTACTCCTGCCCGGGGGAAATGTGGAGGCCCACGTGCTCACGTCAGGCAAGGGCAATGATCTGGCGGCGGTGTTCCGGGCCGGTCCCCTCAGTGATGCGGCGGCGGCCGGCGCGGCCCTCACCGCTCCCGGCAGCGGGGAGCTCACCGCCTTTGAGCGGCTGTGCGACGACGCGGTGATGGGCTACCTGGCCCAGGCCCGCCGCATCCCCTTTGGGGAGCAGGCGGTGGTAGGCTATCTGTACGCCCGGGAGGCGGAGTTCACCGCCATCCGCACCATCCTCTCCGGCCGTATGGCCGGGCTGGACGCGGACACTATTCGGGAAAGGCTGCGTGAGGCCTATGTCTAACTATAAAATCGCGGTGCTGGGCGACAAGGACAGCGTGCTGGGCTTCAAGGCCCTGGGGCTGGACGTGTTCCCGGCGGAGAGCGCGGAGGAGGCAAAGCGCACCCTTCACGCTCTGGCGAAGGAGAACTACGCGGTGGTGTACCTGACCGAGGGGTACGCGGCCCACATGGAGGCGGAGCTGGAGCGGTACAAGGACGCGCTGACCCCCGCGATCATCCTGATTCCCCGGCAAGGACGGCTCCCTGGGCATCGGTATGGCCAACGTCAAGCGGGCCGTGGAGCGTGCTGTTGGGCGCGGATATTTTGTAGCTCCCTACGCCCATAACGCGTTGGGCGCCCTGTAGGGGCGGGTGCCCACACCCGCCCGCGCCGAAGACGGAGCAGGCCGAGGGAGCGGATCATCGGCAATGGCCGGAAGGACGGGCGACCATGAAGGTCGCCCCTACGTCCGGAACGCCCTGCGGTAGGGGCGGCCTTTATGGCCGTCCGGACCCCCGGCGGAGCCCAACGAAGTGGGTCCGGCGGGGAGGAGGAGGCGCAACGGAACGAGTGAGCGTTCCCGTTTACGGGGACGCGAAGGATGTGCAGTTTGCGCCGACGAGAAAGAAGGTTGAAGCATTGAGCGGAAAAATTGTCAAGGTCTCCGGCCCGCTGGTGGTGGCGACGGGGCTGAAGGACGCCAACATGGCCGACGTGGTGCGGGTGGGCGAGCAGCGCCTGATCGGCGAGATTCTGAACATGAACGGCGATGCGGCGTCCATCCAGGTGTACGAGGAGACCTCCGGCCTGGGCCCCGGCGCGGTGGTGGAGACCACCGGCGCGCCCATGAGCGTGGAGCTGGGCCCCGGTATCATTGAGAACATCTACGACGGCATCCAGCGCCCCCTGGAGGGCATCATGCGGAAGGCGGGGAACAACAACCTGCCCCGGGGCGTGGAGGTGCCCGCCCTGGATCGGGAGAAGAAGTGGGACTTCACCGCCGTGGCCAGGCCCGGCGACAAGGTCACCGGAGGCGACGTGCTGGGCACCGTCCAGGAGACCAGTGTGGTGCTCCACAAGATCATGGTGCCCCCCACCCTGTCCGGCACCATCGAGTCCATCCAGTCCGGTTCCTTCACAGTGCTGGACACGGTGGCGGTGCTGGTGGACGGGAAGGGGGAGAAGCACGCGCTGACCATGGTGCAGAAGTGGCCCGTCCGCGTAGGGCGGCCCTACAAGCACAAGTATCCCCCCAGAACCCCGCTGCTCTCCGGCCAGCGCATCGTGGACGCCCTGTTCCCCGTGGCCAAGGGCGGCACCGCCGCCATCCCCGGGCCCTTCGGCTCGGGCAAGACGGTGATGCAGCACCAGCTGGCCAAGTGGTCGGACGTGGACATCGTGGTCTACATCGGCTGCGGCGAACGGGGCAACGAGATGACCGACGTGCTGCGGGAGTTCCCCGAGCTGGTGGACCCCCGCACCGGCGAGTCCCTGATGAAGCGGACGGTTCTGATCGCCAACACCTCCGACATGCCGGTGGCCGCCCGTGAGGCCTCCATCTATACCGGCATCACCATCGCCGAGTACTTCCGTGACATGGGGTACGACGTGGCCGTCATCGCCGACTCCACCTCCCGCTGGGCCGAGGCCCTGCGCGAGATGTCCGGCCGCCTGGAGGAGATGCCCGGCGAGGAGGGCTATCCGGCCTACCTGTCCTCCCGCCTGGCCCAGTTCTATGAGCGGGCGGGCATGGTGGAGTGCATCGGCTCCGACGGGCACCGCCGGGGCTCCCTGACCGCGGTGGGTGCGGTGTCGCCCCCCGGCGGCGACCTGTCCGAGCCGGTCAGCCAGGCCACCATGCGCATCGTCAAGGTGTTCTGGGCCCTGGACGCCTCCCTGGCCTACAAGCGCCACTTCCCGGCCATCAACTGGCTCAACTCCTACTCCCTGTACCTGGACTCCCTCAAGCCCTGGTATGACGAGCACCTGGGGCCCCAGTTCATGGTGAACCGCGACAAGGCCATGTCCATCCTTCAGGAGGAGGCCAGCCTCAACGAGATTGTGCAGCTAGTGGGCAAGGACTCCCTGTCCGCCGCCGACCAGCTCACCCTGGAGACCGCCAAGATGCTGCGGGAGGATTTCCTCCAGCAGAACGGCTTTATGGAGGTGGACTGGTACTCCAGCTACGAGCGCCAGGACAAGATGATCCAGATGATTCTGGATTACGACAAGCTGTGCCGCGCCGCCATTGAGAAGGGTGCCGCTACCGCCGAGCTGTTCGCCATCCCCTTCCGGGAGCAGATGGGCCGGGCCAAGAGCGTGCCGGACGACCGGTACGCCGCCGTCTACGCCGACATGGCCCGGGAGATGGAGGAGCAGATCGCGGACATCGCCGCCCGGGGAGGTGCTGAGGAATGATCAAGGAATACCGTACCATACAGGAGGTCAACGGCCCCCTGATGGTGGTGCGCCGGGTGTCCGGCGTCACCTACGACGAGCTGGGGGAGATTGAGCTGCCCGACGGCACCGTGCGCCGCTGCCAGGTGCTGGAGGTCAACGGCGACAACGCCGTGGTTCAGCTCTTTGAGTCGTCCGCGGGCATCAACCTGGCCGAGTCAAGGTGCGCTTCCTGGGCCACCCCCTCCAGCTGGGCGTGTCCGGCGACATGCTGGGCCGGGTGTTCAACGGCATGGGCAAGCCCATCGACGGCGGCCCGGAGATCCTGGCCGAGGAGTACCGGGACATCAACGGCCTGCCCATGAACCCCGCCGCCCGGGACTACCCCAACGAGTTCATCCAGACGGGCATCTCCACCATCGACGGCCTGAATACCCTGGTGCGCGGCCAGAAGCTGCCCATCTTCTCCGGCTCCGGCCTGCCCCACGCGGCCCTGGCCGCCCAGATCGCCCGGCAGGCCCGTGTGCTGGGGGACGACGCGGGCAACTTCGCCGTGGTCTTTGCCGCCATCGGCATCACCTTCGAGGAGTCCGACTTCTTCGTACAGGAGTTCCGCCGCACCGGCGCCATCGACCGGACGGTGCTCTTCACCAACCTGGCCAACGATCCGGCGGTGGAGCGCATCGCCACCCCCCGCATGGCCCTCACCGCCGCCGAGTACCTGGCCTTCGAGAAGGGCATGCACGTGCTGGTCATCATGACCGACATCACCAACTACGCCGAGGCCCTGCGCGAGGTGTCCGCCGCCAAGAAGGAGGTGCCCGGACGCCGGGGCTACCCCGGCTACCTCTACACCAACCTGGCCACCCTCTATGAGCGGGCGGGGCGGCAGCTGGGCAAGAGCGGCTCCATCACCCTCATCCCCATCCTTACCATGCCCGAGGACGACAAGACCCACCCCATCCCCGATCTGACCGGCTATATCACCGAGGGGCAGATCATCCTCTCCCGGGAGCTCTACCGCAAGGGCGTCATCCCGCCGGTGGACGTGCTGCCCTCCCTGTCCCGCCTGAAGGACAAGGGCGTGGGCCCCGGCAAGACGCGGGAGGACCACGCGGGCACCATGAACCAGCTCTTTGCCGCCTATTCCACCGGCAAGGAGAACAAGGAGCTCATGAGCATCCTGGGCGAGGCCGCCCTGTCCCCCACCGACCTCCAGTACGCCAAGTTCGCTGACGAGTTCGAAAAGCGCTACGTGGCCCAGGGCAGCGACGAGAACCGCTCCATCGAGGAGACTCTGGATCTGGGCTGGGAGCTGCTGAGCATCCTGCCCAAGGCGGAGCTCAAGCGCATCAAGCCGGAGTTCATTGAGAAATACCTCCCGAAAAAGGAGGGGTAATCCATGCCCGCGATTAACGTGAACCCCATACGGCCGGCCGCATGGGGCCCTGATTTCCATCCTCGGGCGGAATGAATCCGCCCTGCGGAAATCGCCTGCGGCGCTTTTGCGGCGCAAAAGGCGCCGTCCCCGCGCGGCGGGGCCCCTCTGAAGGCTGACGGTGGCGCAAGGAGAGGAGGGGTAAGCCATGCCTGCGATTAACGTAAACCCCACCCGGCAGGAGCTGACGCGGCTGAAAACCCGGCTGAGAACCTCCATCCGGGGCCACAAGCTGCTCAAGGACAAGCGCGACGAGCTCATGAAGCAGTTCATGGACGTGGTGCGGGAGAACCGGGCCCTGCGGAAGAGGGTGGAGGAGGGCTGATGCGCGCCCACGGCTCCTTCACCGTGGCCTCCGCCCTCATGTCCACCGAGATGCTGGAGCAGGCCATGCTCTACCCAAGCAGAGCGTGGAGCTGGATATGACTTTCCAGAACATCATGAGCGTCAACGTGCCGGTGTACCACTTCAAGACCAAGAGCGACGACGCCGGGGAAATCTACCCCTACGGCTTCGCCACCACCTCCGGCGAACTGGACGGCGCCGTGGAGGCCCTGTCCGGCGTGCTCCAGGATATGCTCCGCCTGGCGGAGATCGAAAAGACCTCCCAGCTCCTGGCCGAGGAGATCGAGAAGACCCGCCGCCGGGTCAACGCCCTGGAGTATGTAAAGATCCCCCAAATGGAGGAGGCCATCCAGTATATTACCATGAAGCTGGACGAGAACGAGCGCGCCAACACCATCCGCCTCATGAAGGTCAAGGACATGTTACTGAAAGAGGCCATCGAGGAGCGCAGAGAGGAAGATGCTAGAGCCACAAGGACTTTTGGGTCTTCCGGTAAAGCGCCCCGGGAGGTATAAAGGACGGTTTTACCCAAATTTACCGCTACTACGATGGAACAAAAAGGAACAGGCGGTATCCCATGGGACTACATGGGATACCGCCTGTTTTTATTTATTATTGTCTCTTATTTGATGTTTTACCCGCTGGTTTTGTCTCGTACAAGCATCTTTATTGAATAGGCCGCGATTATGCGGCGGGCGGCTTTTTTAGGGGTATTTATGATTCCCATTGGGCGGTGAAGGCCCCACCGCCCCCGGCGGCGGCCACGGCCATCCAGGTGCTCCCCTCCGGCACCTCCACCGTGTTCTCCCCCTCCTCCAGCTCCACCACAGTGTCGTCGGGCAGTACCAGCACCACCCGGTAGTCGCCGCACTCCTGCTCGGCATAGGTCACGTGCACCGTCCGCGCTTCGTTTCCCGGCAGGGTCCAGAGGTACTCCACCCCGCGGAAGCTCTCCCAGCTCGCCTCGCAGGAGAAGGTATCGCTGTAGCTCTGCCAGAGAACCGCCGAATATCCCATCTCGTTTGCCACGATATCCGCATCGGTGATATCCTCCAGGGCATGCACCCCCATGTGCCCCACCCCGCAGGCCGTCAGCAGCAGAAACAGCACGGCCAGACAGGGAAGCAGCCGCTTTTTCATGGATTCTGCCCCCTCTCATATTCTGTCCAAAGAATAGCAGCCCCAGCTTTAACCGTTCTGAAAGAGAGATTAAAATCTTATGAAAGCCCCGTCTGTTCGGTGAGCTGGCCGGTAATGTACTGTTCCCCGTAGAGCATGTCATAAACGATGTTGCGCCACGCCGCCACCAGGGGTTCGCAATTCTCTGGAGGCGTGTGGGAGGGGGTGCCGTCGGCGGCTACGAAAAGCCGCTCCCGGTAGAGGGTCATCTCCTCCATAGCGGCGGACACCCACTGGAAATACAGGGGCTTGGGCAGCCCCGCCCACCCCAGCAGATACGTCCCCAGGCCGGTACAGCTCACCTCCGCCGGCGCCTCCAGTTCCGCCCCAAAGTTGTTCCACACCAGGAAGTCGGTGCTGTGCATCCGCTTGAGCTCCTCCGCGTCCCAGCTTCCGGTATCCGCCGAGGACGCATAGCCGAGGCGGGTATAGAGCGTATCGTCCCCGCCCAGTGACAGTCCCGGCAGATGATCCCCCAGAAAGACCAGGATAGTGGGCTCCTCTGCCTGGGCGAAGTAGTCTGTCAGCTTGCCCAGGGCGGCGTCCGCGTCGGTCAGGCCGTGAACCAGAGCGTCCAGCACCCCCGCCTCCTCCCCGCTCAGGTTGTCCGCCGACGCCGCCACCGGCGCCGGGGTGTTAAACTTGCCGCCGAAGTAGGGCTGGTGATTTTCCATGGTCAGGCCGTAGAGAAACACCGGGCCGTCCCCCTTGGCCTCGAAGCGGGCAATCAGCTCGTCGGCCAGGGTGTCGTCGGAGACATAGCCCCCGGCATAAGTCTTGTCCACAAGGAAGTCGTCCTGATAAATGATCTGGTCAAAGCCCAGGGCGGGGATATTGCGTGCCCGGTCATAGAGCTCGTCGTTGTAGGAGTGGACAAAGAGGGTCTCATACCCCGCCGCCCCGAATACCCGGGCCAGCGAAGGCACACGGCGGTAGGCCGACGTATCGCCCAGGCCGGTGAGGGACTCCCCCGCCCCCAGGAAGGCGGAAGGGATGCCGGTGAACAGTTCCATCTCCACGTTGCCGGTACCCCCGGCGTAGGTGTTGGACAGGAAGACGCCGCTGGGGAACGCCTCCGCCAGGGTGTGGAAGTTGGGCACCGGGTCGGCGGAAAAGGACACGCCCGGCAGGCGGGTGGGGTCAAAGAAGCTCTCCGACACCACCAGCACCACATTGGGCTTGACCGCCGGCTCCGCCGACTGCTCTGCCTCCGCCCGGAGCTGGAGCAGGATGCGGTTCATGCCGTCCTCGCTGTAGCTGTCCGGCTCGGCCATGGCGCTCTCCCGGGCGGCGCTGTAAAGCCCGGCCAGAAGGCCCAGCCGGTCGTTGCGCATGGACTGGCTCTCCCCCTCCTCCCCGGCCAGCAGCACGGCGGAGGCCGGACTCAGCAGCACCCAGGCCAGCAGGGCGGCCAGAAGTCCCAGCACGCCCAGCCGCCGCCGGCCGTCCAGGGGCCGGGCCGGGCGGGACCAGACAAAGGCCGCCAGGAACAGAAGCGCCGCCAGGGCTATGCCCCCCCAGGTGCCCTCCCCCAGCTCCATGCCGGGGCGGAGGAAACCCGCCACCTGCCCCGCCTGCCCCGCCATGGCCAGGTCGCTGACCAGCAGGGGGACACCGTTGACCGCCTGCTTCAGATGGCTGGCAACAGACAGCAGCAGGCAGGGCAGGAGGGTGAGGAGCTGGCCGCAGAGCAGGCTGTCGGTCAGGGTGGTCACCAGGAGCTGGGCCAGCAGCAGCACCAGATAGGTGTACCCCGCCGCACCGGCGTGGCTCCCCATCCACGCCCACGCCGCCGCCGGCTCCTGGAGGGTGACCAGTTGGCACAGGTAGACCCCGGCCAGGGGAAGCAGCAGGGCCAGCAAGGCCCGCCCCTGGGGATCGGTGCGCCGGTACCACCGGCTCTGATGCGGCTGCAGCGGTTCCATTCTGCCCCACTCCCTCCTTTCGCGTTCTTTCTACTATAGCAGAAACGCGGCCCCGCCGCAAGGGCGGGGCCGCGTTTTGAAACAGAGAGCGCTATCCGCCGAATTCCACCCGCACATCCCCCATATCACTGGTCACCTTCAAGGAATGAGGGCCGCCGGGGCTGGTCATGACCGGGCGCTGTTCCGAGCCGTTCAGGGTCAGCTCTCCCATGGACAGGTGCATGTCCAGGCCGTAGTCGTCGATGGGTTCTCCGGTATACAGCTCCAGATCCCCCATGGACAGGGTGCACTCCGTATTCCCCCGGAAATTCCCATCCAGATAGACGTCGCCCATAGCATTCTCCACGGTGCAAGAGCTGCGGGTGGTCAGGCCCTCCGCCGTCAGATCGCCCATGGAAACCGCGAGCGCGGCATCCGCCGCCTCCACGCCATAGAGCGCCAGGGACCCCATTTCACTCCCCGCAGCCAGGGTCCCGGCGGTCACCCCCGTGATCGTCACATCTCCCAGAGCGGTGCGGATGTCCGCCGACTCCAGGGCAACCCCCTCGGGCAGCGTGATCACCGCCGCGACCTCGTGCTCCCAGTCAGACAGCTCCCAGGCACCCGACCCGCTGCGTACCTTGAGGGTATCCCCGTCCAGCTCATACTCCAACTGAATTCCGCCCCAACTGGTCAGGGAAATTCCGTAATCCCCGCCGTACTCCACGGTCACGTCCCCAATGCTCACATCCACGTCCAGCCGGGAGAAGGCCGGCAGCGCCGTCCCCTCCTCCACATGGGGAGCGCCGGTATCCACCGGCGTTTCGCTTTTATGTGCCCTGCCCCAGTCGAGGTCCAGGTGGGTCTGTGCCCCCATGGCAAAGCCCGTGATGGCCAGCAACCCCCCCGACATGACCAGGAAGGCACCAGCCCCCAGGCATACCTTTGCCGGCATGTTCATGCCCGCACCTCCCTTCGATTCAGCCAGCGGCCCAGCAGCGCCGCCATGCCGCGGAAGCACAGCCCGGCCAGCAGGAAGCTGCCCGCGATGAGGAGCAGCCCCACGCCGCTGGACAGCAGGCCGACGCCGCAGAAGAACATCATGGTGGGCAGGCCCGCGCTGAACAGCACTGAAAAGCCCGCGCAGGCGGTAAAGACCCCCGCCCCGATGGCCACCACCCCGCCCACGGCCACTCCGGCCACCAGGGCGAGGATCAGGACGACAAGGCCCAATACCATCGCCACCACCACGAGGATCAGCGGGATGGCGATGGGGGCGGCGCAGATGGCCAGCAACACCTTCCACAGTGTACCCAGGCCGTGCCGCTCCCGGGCGGCGCCCTCTGGCGGGCAATCCCGCTCCGCCGGAACCGTCCGGCTCCGCTGTGCTCCCAGGACGCGGCCCACCAGCTCGGCCGGGGTGCCCAGTTCCCGGATCACCCGTCCCTCCCCCTGGGGGCCCGCCTCGTCAAAGTATTCCGTGTAGTAGGCCAGAATGCGCTCCAGCTCGTCGGGCGGCGTCCGCCCCGTGAGCAGGGCCCGCAACTGGGCCAGATACTCCTCTCGTGTCATATGCTCCGTCCTCTCGTTCGAGTCTGGAGAGATCATAACACGTTTTTCTTAATCCGCAACCGTAAAAAACATTAAAATTCCATGAAAGGGCTATTCGTCTGTAAAGTCCAGGCACACGTCCCCCGTGCCGCTGGAGAGAGTCAGTACCCTGTCCCCCGCGCCGCCGGACGCGAAGAAGGGGCCCGCTTTCTCCCCGTCCACCTGAAGTTCGCCGGTGCCCGTGGTCAACTGGTAGGCGTAGTCCGCCCCGCTTCCCGCCGCTCTCAGGGCCACGTCGCCCACGCCGGAGATCAGCTCGGCCTCCCCCACCGGAGCCGTCACATCCAGCCCGCCCACGCCGCTCTCGGCCCGCAGCAGGCCCTCCACGGCGCAGCCGCTCCAGTCCAGCGCGCCCACACCTATGGAGATCTCCGCCCGATTGAGCACCGTTCCCTCCGGGACGGTGAGCACCACCTCGCCCTTCGGGCTGCCGTCACCCGATATATTCTCCGGTGTGCTCCAGATCTCCAGCGTGTCACCGCTCTGGCTGTGGTTCAGCCGGTAAGGTGTGCCGTCTCCGTCTTGGCCACCGCTGGTCAGACTCAGATACCAGCCGTCCCCCTCCTCCATGCGGATATCACCAATGCCCACATCGATGTCTAAGGCGGTAAAGGGCTCCAGCTCCAACTTGTTTTCCGGCGGTGTGGAAACCGGGTCCTGCTCCACCACCGCAGGCTCCTGTCCTGCCGCAACCGGCTGCCGTTCCCCTGCCGCCGGTGCGTCGGGCATCCGTTGGGCCAGGAATACCAGCCTGATGCCCACGCCCAGGAGCAGAAGCGCGGCGGCGCAGATGCCGAGTACGACGGGCCAAAGCCGCCTCGGCCGCCTTTCGGCGGACGCTGCGGAGGGCGCCTGCCCCGTCCGCCCCTCCAGCACCTGGGCCGCCACGGAGGCGGGGGACCCCAGCCCCTCGGCCGCCTCCGCCTCATGCTCCTCACCCGCGTCGGCGAAATACTCCTCATAATAGGACAGCACGTCCTCCAGCTCCCCGGACGGGAGCTTTCCCGCCAGCGCGTCCCGCAGGCCCGCCAGGAATTCCGCCTTATTCATGCCGCTCCTCCTTTTCGTCCAGCAAAAGTTCCTCAATCTGCCCCCGATAGCGCGCCCACTCCTTCCGGTACCCCGCCAGCAGGGCCCGCCCCGCCGGGGTGATGGCGTAGTACCTCCGGTTGCGCCCCTGGAAGGGCTTGTCATACACCGTCAGGCATCCGCTCTGCTGCAAGCGCCGCAGCACCGGATAGAGGGTGGACTCGGACAGTTCCACCACCTCCTTCATCCGCTGGGTCAGGCTGTAGCCGTAGGCGTCCTCCTTCTCCAGCACCGCCAGCACGCAGGCATCCAACAGGGGAGCACCCAATGGAAAGGTCATGACGCCGCCTCCTTTCATTTCACCAATATTATATTCTGTATAATATTATTTGTCAACAGCATTTCAGAATCCGACGGAGATTCCTTCCGACTACGGAACATCCTGTATTTCGCCGCTTTGGGGTTGTAAAAAATCAAATTTTGATATATTATGTACGGTACGAATTCTGATAAAGGATATAAGGTGAATCGAATGAGCCTTCGTATTGGCATTGATATTGGCTCCACCACTGTCAAGGTGGTGCTGCTGGACGAACAAAACAAACTGCTGTTCCGCTCCTATGAGCGGCACTACTCCAAGGCCCGGGAGCGGGCCGCCGAGACTCTGCGCTCTCTGGCGGACCGGCTCGCCGGCCGGCAGGTGCGCATCGTCATCACCGGCTCGGCCGGCCTGGGCGTGGCCAAGGCGGCGGAGATCGACTTCGTGCAGGAGGTGTACGCCACCGCCGCCGCCGTCAACCAGTACATACCCGACACCGACGCGGTCATCGAACTGGGCGGCGAGGACGCCAAAATCATCTTTTTCGGCGGCGCGCTGGAGGAGCGGATGAACGGCTCCTGCGCCGGCGGCACCGGCGCCTTCATCGACCAGATGGCCACCCTCATGAACGTGACGGTGAACGAGCTGGACGAGCTGAGCCTGCGCCACGAGAAGATCTACCCCATCGCCTCCCGCTGCGGCGTCTTTGCCAAGAGCGACATCCAGCCCATCCTCAACCAGGGCGGCCGGAAGGAGGACGTGGCGGCCTCTATCTTCCAGGCCGTGGTGGATCAGACGGTGGCCGGCCTCACCCAGGGCCGGGAGCTCAAGGGCAAGATCGTCTTCCTGGGCGGCCCCCTCCACTTCCTCATGGGCCTGCGGCAGCGGTTCGTGGAGACCCTGAAGCTGGACGCCGACCACGCCGTGTTCCCCGAGGACGGCGACTGCTTCGCCGCTATGGGCGCGGCCCTGTGCTCCTCCGACTACGGCGAGCGCTCCTTTGACGAGGTGCTGGACCGGCTGGAGAAGAGCGTGGACAGCGTGGGCCTGGTGGACACCATGCCCCCCCTCTTTGACAGCCAGGAGGAGTACGACGCCTTCCTGGCCCGTCACAACGCCATGCACCCCCCCGAGGTGGACATACACACCTACACCGGCGCCGCCTGGCTGGGCATTGACGCCGGCTCCACCACCACCAAAATCGCGCTGATCACCGCCGATGGCGGACTGCTCTACACCTACTACCACTCCAACCTGGGCAACCCGGTGGCCATCGTGCTGGAGCAGCTCCGGGAGATCTACAAGCTGTGCGGCAGCCGCATCACCATCAAGGGCGCGGCCGTCACCGGCTACGGCGAGGACCTCATCAAAAATGCCTTCTCCTGCGACGCCGGGCTGGTGGAGACGGTGGCCCACTACAGCGCCGCCCGCCACTTCAACCCCGACGTGGACTTCATCATCGACATCGGCGGCCAGGACATGAAGTGCTTCAAAATCCGCAACGGCGCGGTGGACTCCATCATGCTCAACGAGGCCTGCTCCTCCGGCTGCGGCTCCTTCATCGAGACCTTTGCCAAGGCCCTGGGCTACACCATCGCCGACTTTGCCAAGCTGGGCCTGCTGGCCAAGCACCCGGTCAACCTGGGGTCCCGCTGCACCGTATTCATGAACTCCAGCGTCAAGCAGGCCCAGAAGGACGGGGCCAGCGTGGAGGACATCTCCGCGGGATTGTCCATCTCCATCGTCAAGAACGCGGTCTACAAGGTCATCCGGGCCGCCAACGCCGACGATCTGGGCCAGCACATCGTGGTGCAGGGCGGCACCTTCCACAACGACGCGGTGCTCCGGGCCTTCGAGCAGGAGCTGGGCCGCAACGTCACCCGGCCCACCATCTCGGGCATCATGGGCGCCTTCGGCGCGGCCCTCTACGCCAGGGATCTGCATCTGGAGAAAAGCGCGCTGCTGAGCGAGGAGGCTCTACAGTCCTTCTCCCACACCGCCAAGCCCACCACCTGCAACCTGTGCACCAACCACTGCTCCCTCACCGTCAACACCTTTGACGGCGGGCGGCGCTTCATCTCGGGCAACCGCTGCTCCCGCCCCCTGGGCAAGGCAAAGGTGGAGAACCCCGATCTGATGACCTACAAGTACAAGAAGCTCCGCGCCCTCCAGGGCAAGGGGAGCGGAAACGGCGTCCGGGGCCGCATGGGCATCCCCTTCGGGCTGAACATGTATGAAAACCTGCCCTTCTGGTTCGAGTTCTTTACCCGCCTCAACTTCGAGGTGGTGCTCTCCCCCGAGTCCTCCCGCAAGCTCTACCTCAAGGGCCAGCACACCATCCCGTCCGACACCGTGTGCTACCCCGCAAAGCTGCTCCACGGCCATGTGGAGGCCCTGGTGGAGGAGGGCGTGGACGCCATCTGGTACCCCTGCATGTCCTATAACAACGACGAGGGCATCGGCGACAACCACTACAACTGCCCGGTGGTGGCCTACTACCCTGAGCTGCTGGCCGCCAACGTTCCCCTGCTCAAGCAGACCAAATTCCTCAACCCCTATGTGGGCCTGTGGCGGCACAAGGACTTTGAAAAGCGCATCGCCCAGCTCATGGAGGAGCATTTCAGCATTCCCAGGCGGGAGACCGCGGCGGCGGCCAAGGCGGCCTACGCGGCCTACGACGCCTATGTCCACGACGTGCGGGAGACCGGCATGAAGTACATCCGCCACGCCCGGGACCACCACATGCCCATCCTCGTGGCCTGCGGCCGGCCCTACCACATCGATCCGGAGATCAACCACGGCATCAACGATCTGATCACCTCTTTCGGTTTCGTGCTGGTCACCGAGGACGCTCTGAGCTATCTGGAGGGCTATGCCCCCCGGAAGGTGCTCAACCAGTGGACCTTCCAGAGCCGTATGTATAACGCCGCACGCTATGTATGCACCCAGCCCGACATGCAGGTGGTGCAGCTGGTCTCCTTCGGCTGCGGCACCGACGCCATCACCACCGACGAGCTGCGGGACATCCTTGAAAAGGGCGGAAAGCTCTACACCCAGCTCAAAATCGACGACATCAGCAATCTGGGGGCGGTCAAGATCCGCATCCGCTCCCTGATGGCCGCCATGGAGGCCCGCCAGGCGCAGGATGCCCGGGGCTGACCATCCCGACTTTTTATAGCACAACAGGAGTTTGATGCCGTCATTGACGGCCAGCTCGCCGCCGGCTCGGGAGTCGGTGGGGGCCACCCCCTTTGAGCGCGCGGCGCTCCCATTGCAAGCGAAAGGAATACCCGTTATGGCAGAATTAGTATACGACGAAAACGGACGGCTGCTGTTCACCAAGGAGATGAAGGAGGAGTACACCATCCTCTTCCCCACCATGCTCCCGGTGCACTTCGGCCTGATGGCCCGGATTCTGGAGACCGAGGGCTTCCACGTGGAGATGCTCACCACCAACCACCGGGGCATCGTGGATGAGGGGCTCAAGTACGTCCACAACGACACCTGTTACCCCGCCCTGCTGGTCATCGGCCAGCTCATCGACGCGGTGAAGAGCGGCAAGTACGACATGCATAAGGTGGCGCTGCTCATCACCCAGACCGGCGGTGGATGCCGGGCCTCCAACTACATCCATCTGCTGCGCAAAGCGCTGGAGAAAGCAGGTCTGAGCTATATCCCCGTCATCTCGGTCAACCTGTCGGGCCTGGAGCCCAACCCCGGCTTCAAGTTGGGGCTCAACACCCTGCGCAAGGCGGTGTTCGCCATGATGTACGGCGACATCATCGTACAGACCGCCAACCAGGTCCGCCCCTACGAGGTCAGCCGGGGCCAGACTGACGAAACCATTGAGGCGGTGGAGACCCAGCTTCTGGAGGCCATGAACCAGGGCAAGGGCCTCTCCTTCAAGAGCATGGTGGCCAACTTTGACCGCATTGTGGCCGCTTTCAAGGCCATCCCCGTGGCCGGGGAGCCCAAGGTAAGGGTCGGCGTGGTGGGCGAGATCTACATCAAGTACTCCCCCCTGGGCAACAACAATCTGGAGGAGTTTCTCCTGTCCGAGGGGGCCGAGCCGGTGGTCCCCGGCCTGACCGACTTCATCATCTTCAAGATCTACAACCGCGAGGTGGACGTGAACATCTACGGCGGCAAGTGGGTGAAGAAAAAGGTGTGCCAAGTGCTCAAGGGCTACGTGGAGAAGTGCCAGCGGGCCATGATCGCCGCCATGAAGAAGGGCGGCTTCCGCGCTCCCGGCACCTTTGAGGATCTCCGCCGCCTGATCCAGGGCTATCTGGGTGAGGGCAACAAGATGGGCGAGGGCTGGCTGCTCACCGCCGAGATGTTGGAGCTCATCCACTCCGGCACCCCCAACATCGTCTGCACACAGCCCTTCGGCTGCCTGCCCAACCACATCGTTGGCAAGGGCATGATCCGCAAGCTCAAGGACGACTATCCCCTTCTCCAACATCGTGGCCATCGACTACGATCCCGGGGCCACCAAGATCAACCAGGAGAACCGCATCAAGCTGATGCTGGCCAACGCCCGGGGCCTGGCCAAGCAGGAGGCGGAGCGCCGGGAGGCTGGGGAGGCCGCTCATGTGTAAGGCCCTCTCCTTTGTGGACGCCTGCACGGAAGAGCACTTCGCGGCCATGAGCCGCAGTTCCCCACCCGGCTTCCGCCGGGCGGGGGCCCCGATTTTTTATCTGCGCGGGCGAACTGAATTCGCCCGGCATCAAGGTTTTGCCTCCGGCAAAACGCTTGTACGCGCCACCCGGCGCGGGCGGCTCATCCACTCGCTAAACGAGGTCTGCTTATGAATTCACTGCGCATCATAGACGCCTGCACGGAAGAGCACTTTGCGGCCATGAGCCGCATTCACGCCCGGGGCTGGCACGCCGCTTACCCCGGCCACGTGCCCGACGACTACCTGAGGGACGTGATCACCGAAGATCACTGGATTCCCTTTTTCCGGGAGGACTACGCCACCGGGCGGTGCCGGGGGCCTGTTGCTCTGCGACGGGGATACTCCCCGTCTGCTGCTGCACCTACGGACCGGTGCGGCTGGGGCCCAGTCCCCGCCAGAGCGAGGGGCTGGTGATCCACGGGGATGCCTACCGGGGCTGGGGGGAGATCATCTCCTTCTACACCGACCCCGCCTGCACCGGCCGGGGCTACGGCTCTGTGCTGATGGAGGAGGCGCTGCGCCGCCTCCGGGCCAACGGCTACCTCAACTGCTACGTCTTTGTCCTGCGGGAGAACGAGGGGGCCCGCCGCTTCTACGCCCGGCACGGCTTTGCCTGGGACGGGACGGAGGAGCACATTCCCTTCCCTCCACGACATGACCTGCGTGGATCTGCGCTACACCAAACAGCTATAGCCGCACGGGCTGCCACGCCGTGCGGCAGACGGGTATCGAGGCGCGTCCTCGGTACCCGTCTTTTTTGATCAGGAGGAATTGCTTTGCAGGAAAACAAGATGGCGGTCATACCGGTGCGCCGGCTGCTGCTGAACATGGCCTGGCCCATGATGCTGTCCATGCTGATCCAGGCCCTCTATAATCTGGTGGACAGCATGTTCGTGGCCCAGCTCAGCTCCGACGGGTTTGTAGCCCTGGCGCTTGTCTACCCGATCCAGACCCTGATGATCGCCGTGTGCGTAGGCACCGGCGTGGGCTTCAACGCCTTGCTGGCCCGCCGGCTGGGGGAGGACCGGCCCGACGAGGCCAACCGGGTAGTGGCCAACGGCTACTTCGTCTATCTGGTCTGCTGGGTGGTCTTTCTGGTCCTGGGGGTGGGCCTGGCTCCTGTCTTTATGGAGCTCTTCGCCCCCGGGCAGCCCCAGGTGATCGACTACGGCATCCAATACCTCTCCATCGTCACCGGGGCCTCCGTCGGCATCTGCATGCAGTTTGCCGGAGAGCGCACCCTTCAGGCAACCGGCAACACTGTGGGCCCTATGGTCATCCAGGGCATCGGCGCGGTAATCAACCTCATCCTGGATCCCTTGCTCATCTTCGGCATCGGCCCCTTCCCCCGGATGGAGGTGGCTGGCGCTGCCCTGGCCACCGTGCTGGGCCAGGTGGTGGGCATGGTGGTGGGGCTGTGTATGGTGCGGCGCAGCTCCATCGTGCGCCTCTCCTTCCGGGGCTTCCGCCCGGACAGCGCCATCATCCGCACCATGTTTCGTGTGGGCGTCCCCGCCATCCTGGTGCAGGCCCTGGCCACGGTGATGAACCTGGGCATGAATCTGATCCTCCCACTGTTCACCGCCTCCGGCGTGTTCATTCTGGGGGCCTATTTCAAGCTTCAGTCCTTCCTCTTCATGCCGGTCAACGGCCTGAACAACGCCCTCATCCCCATTGTCAGCTTCAACTACGGCGCCCGGCAGCGCAGCCGCATCACTGGGGTCATCCATTTCGCCCTGGTGCTCTCCGCCGCCATCATGGCCGTGGGCACCGTGGTTTTTCTGGCCATCCCCGGCCCTCTCCTCCGTCTGTTCGACGCAGATGCCGCCGTGCTGGCCGAGGGTATCTCCGCCCTGCGCCTCATTGCCCTCTCCTTCGTATGCGCTGGGGTGTCGGTGATCCTCTGTGCCGCCCTCCAGGCCCTGGGGGCGGCCAATTCCAGCCTGGTGGTTTCCCTGCTGCGCCAGCTTGTGCTCCTTTTCCCGCTGGCCCTGCTGCTGGGCGCGCTCCGGCCCTCTCTGGTGTGGCTGGCCTTCCTCCTGTCCGAGGGGGCCGCCTGTCTCACCGCCCTGCTGCTCTACCGCCGCACCGCACGGGGCCGGCTGGCCGGTATGGAGGAATAAATGCCCCCTCCCCACTGGGCCGGAAGCCGCTGCTTCCGGCCCGGTTTTTTCTTTTAAGAGGGATTTTGACCCCACTCTATTGACAGTATAGTCCCATCGGTTATAATAAGCAGTACAAAAGCCGACACAAGGAGGTCATTCGATTGGCAAAAGCCCCCAAGGAAAAGACGAAGGTGATCGTTAAAACCTCCACCCGCATGTCCAAAAAGGGCCCTTTGACCCCCGACATGCTCCGCAAGCTGGACGCCTACTGGCGCGCCGCCAACTACCTGGCGGCCGGACAGCTCTACCTGCTGGACAACCCGCTGCTGCGGGAGCCTCTGCGCCCCGAGCACCTCAAGCGCACCTTGGTGGGCCACTGGGGTACGGTGCCGGGCCAAAACTTTATCTACACCCACCTGAACCGGGTAATCACACGCCATGAGCTGAACATGATCTATGTCTCCGGCCCCGGCCACGGCGGCAACGCGGTGGTGGCCCAGACCTATCTGGAGGGAACCTACAGCGAGTTTTACCCCAACGTGAGCCAGGACGAGGAGGGTATGCGCCGCCTGTTCCGCCAGTTCTCCTTCCCCGGCGGCATCGGCAGCCACTGCGCCCCCGAGACCCCCGGCTCCATCAACGAGGGGGGCGAGCTGGGCTACTCCCTGGCCCACGCCTTTGGCGCGGTGATGGACAACCCGACCCTGATCGCCGCCTGCGTAGTGGGTGACGGGGAGGCGGAGACCGGCCCGCTGGCCACTGCCTGGCATTCCAACAAGTTCCTCAACCCCGTCACCGACGGGGCGGTGCTCCCCATCCTCCACCTCAACGGCTACAAGATTTCCTCCCCCACCCTGTTCTCCCGCATCACATCAGAGGAGGTGGAGGACTTCTTCAAGGGCTGCGGCTGGACCCCCCGCTTTGTGGAGGGGGACGAGCCCGCCCAGATGCACCAGAAGATGGCCGCGGCCCTGGACTGGGCGGTGCGGGAGATTCAGCGCATTCAGCAGGGGGCCCGGGAGTTCGGCGAGACCGCCCGCCCCCGCTGGCCCATGCTCGTGTTCCGCTCTCCCAAGGGCTGGACCTGTCCGAAGGAGGTGGACGGCGCGCCCACCGAGGGCACCTTCCGCGCTCACCAGCTTCCGGTGGCGGTGGACGCCGCCCATCCGGAGCACCTGGAGGTATTGGAGCGCTGGCTGCGCAGCTACCGGCCGGAGGAGCTCTTTGATGCCGAGGGCGCGCCGGTGCCTGCCCTTCGGGCCGTGGCCCCCCAGGGGGAGCGCCGCATGGGCGCCAACCCCCACGCCAACGGCGGCATGCTTCTGCGGGATCTGCGCACCCCCTCCTTCACCCGCTACGCGGTGGAGGTGCCCGCCCCCGGCGAGGCGGTGGCGGAGGACATGGCGGAGCTGGGCAAGTATGTCCGGGACGTGCTCAAGCTCAACCAGAAGGCCCGCAACTTCCGCATCTTCGCCCCCGACGAGGCCCTGAGCAACAAGCTCACCGCCGCCTTTGAAGCCAGCGACCGCCGCTGGAACGCCGAGCTACGCTCCACCGACGAGGGGTTGTCCGCCGACGGGCGCATTATGGACAGCATGCTCTCCGAGCACATGTGCCAGGGCTGGCTGGAGGGATACCTGCTCACCGGGCGGCACGGCTTTCTCAACAGCTACGAGGCTTTCATCCGCATCGTGGACTCCATGGTGAGCCAGCACGCCAAATGGCTCAAGGTGGCCCGGCAGCTCCCCTGGCGGCAGGACATCGCCTCCATGAACTACGTGCTGTCCTCCAACGTGTGGCAGCAGGATCACAACGGCTTCACCCACCAGGACCCCGGCTTCCTGGACCATGTGGCCAACAAGAAGGCGGACGTGGTGCGGCTCTACCTGCCCCCTGACGCCAACTGCCTGCTCTCCGTCTTTGACCACTGTATCAAAAGCCGGAATTACGTCAATGTGATGGTGGCCTCCAAGCACCCCCGGCCCCAGTGGCTCACCATGGACGAGGCCATCAAGCACTGTACCCACGGCATCGGCATCTGGCAGTGGGCCTCCAATGACCAGGGGGCGGAGCCCGACGCGGTGCTGGCCTGCTGCGGCGACACCCCCACGCTGGAGACCCTGGCAGCGGTGACCATCCTGCGCCGCCACCTGCCCGAGGTGCGGCTGCGGGTGGTGAATGTGGTGGATCTGATGAAGCTCCAGCCCCACACCGCCCACCCCCACGGGCTCACCGACGAGGATTACGACGTGATCTTTACCCGGGACAAGCCCATCATCTTCGCCTTCCACGGCTACCCCTCCCTGGTGCACGAGCTGACCTACCGCCGGCACAACAAGAACATCCACGTACTGGGCTACCGGGAGGAGGGCACCATCACCACCCCCTTCGACATGCGGGTGCTCAACCGCATTGACCGCTTCAATCTGGTCATCGACACGGTAAAGCGGCTGCCCCAATTGGGCAACCGGGGGGCCTTCCTCATTCAACTCATGAAGGACAAGCTGGTGGAGCACAAGGAGTATATCACCGCCCACGGCCAGGACATGCCCGAAATCCGGGACTGGAAGTGGAACGGTGGAAACGGTATCTGACGCGCAAGGGGCCAGGCTTCTGTCCGGCCCCTTGCCTTTTTCCATCATTTTGGGTATGATAGATGGGAAAAAAGGAGTGAACGTATGGAATTTCGACTGGACAGCCACACCCATACCTTGGCCAGCGGGCACGCCTACTGCACCCTGCTGGAGATGGTGCGGGCGGCGGCCGACCGGGGGCTGGAGCTCATCTGCATCACCGACCACGCCCCCGGCATGGAGCTAACCACCCACAAGGACTACTTTCTCAACTTCCGGGTCATCGACCGGGAGATCTACGGCGTACGGGTCATGATGGGCGCGGAGCTCAACGTGATGGACTTTGACGGCACGGTGGATCTCTCCCCCAAGCTGCTGAACAATCTGGACATGGCCATCGCCAGCCAGCATATCTGGTGCATGCCCCAGGGCGGCGGACCGGAGGAGAATACAGCGGCCATGGTCCGCGCCATGGACAACTGCCCCAAGATCTGTATCCTGGGACACCCGGACGACGGCCGCTATCCCCTGGACTATCCGGCGCTGGTGCGGGCCGCCGGGGAGCGCGGCGTGCTTCTGGAGGTCAACAACACCTCCCTCTCCCCCGCCTGTTCCCGGGTAAACTCCACCGCCAACGTGACGGAGATGCTGAAGCACTGCCGGCGGGAGGGCGTACCGGTGGTGGTGGGCAGCGATGCCCACTTTGTCTCCGCCGTGGGCGGCCATCAATATGCCCAGGCCCTGCTGGACGAGCTGGACTTTCCCGAGGAGCTGGTGCTCAACCGGGAGCCCGCCGCCTTCCTGGCCCACCTGGAGCGCCGGCTGAGCCGCACATAAAAAAGAGGATTCCGCCCGGCGGAATCCTCTTTTCGTCTTATTGGAACAGGGGCAGGCTGCCAGCGGGACGGTTGATCCGCTTTGGGGGCCCACCCAGGGTCGACGCCATAACAGCGCCCCTGTTCCCCGCGGGCAGAAGCCACTCGTCCGGTACCAGGGCGCACTTGAACTCACTCAGCTCCGCCCTTACGCCCCTCCTTTCGCGGCTCCCACTCCGACAGCGCCAGTCCGGCCACCGTCAGCGCCGCGCCCCCCAGCGAGAGGGGCGTCACCGGCTCACCCAGCACCAGCGCGGAGGTGACCAGAGTCACCACCGGCACCAGGTAGATGTAGGCGCTGGTTCTGACCGCCCCCAGCCGCCCCACGGCAAAGCCCCAGGTGACAAAGCACAGGGCGGAGGCCCCCAGCCCCAGATAGAGCAGGTTGAGCAGGTAAACCGGCTCCGTCAGAGTCCCGAGCCCGGGCCGGAAGCCCAGCACCGGCAGGACGGGCAGCAGGAACAGCAGGCCCCAGGCAAAGGTACGGCGGGTGGTCTGCACCACCGGGTAGCCGAAGGCGGAGAGCTTGCGGGTCAGCAGGGAGTAGGCTGACCAGGCGGCGGCCGCCAGCAGGGCCAGGAGATCGCCTCTGGGGTTCAGCTCCAGCACGGCGGCGCCGTTATACGACACCATCGCCACCCCAGCCAGGGCCACGGCCAGCCCCGCGAAAAAGAGGGGGCGCAGCCGCTCCCGCCGCAGGAGGAAGTGGGAGAGCAGGGCGGTCAGCATCGGACTGACGGACACCAGCACCCCCACATTGGAGGCCAGCGTGCAGGTCAGGGCGATGTTCTCCAGCAGGAAATAGAGGGTGACGCCGCACAGGCCCGCCGCCGCGAACCACAGCTCCTGCCGCCGCCCGGCCAGCCGGAGCCGCCGGGGGTACAGCAGGCAGAGGGCCGCAAAGCCCAGGGCGAAGCGGAGGAACAGCACCTCCACGGGCCGCAGGCCGGTCAGGAGCACCTTCGTGGAGATAAAGAAGATGGTCAGCAGGGCCGCGGCGTGCCCCGTCAGGCCCGCCCGGCTCACGGCTCCCCCCGCTCTGCCGCAAACACGGCCCGGTACTGGCTGGGGGTGAGTCCGGTCAGGATCTTGAAAAAGTGGTTGAAGTGGCTCTGATCGGCAAAGCCCGCCCGCAGGGCCGCGTCCAACGGGGTGGCCCCCTGCTCCAGCAGGGCCCTGGCCCGGTTCACCCGCACCGTTTCCAGATAGCGGTAGGGGGTGATCCCCTTCTGGCGGGTGAAGCAGCGCAGAAGGTGGTACTTGCTCAGCCCCGCCAGGGTGGAGAGCTGCTCCAGCGTGATGCGCCGGTCGCAGTGGGCCTCCAGATAGTCACACACCGCCCGCACCTCGGGCCGCACCTCCTCCGGCGGCCGGGGACAGCCGCCGCAGCGCTCCAGCAGGCGGCCCACCAGCAGGAGAAAGGCCTCCTCCCGGCGGAGCTCCCCCTGCTCCCCCGCTACCAGCTCCCACACCTCCCGGAACAGACTGGTCAGTTCGCTCCCGGGCAGCACCGAAGGCGTGAAATGGGGGGCAAACTGGCGGCCGGTGACGGCTTCAGCGGCCCGCTCCATGACCTCCTGCGGCACGTGGAGCCCCCGCCAGTCCAGACGCTCCTCCCCCACCGGACGGCAGGCGTGGGGCTCGCCGGGCTGAAAGAATACCAGCTCACCGGGGGCAAGGCGGAGGGTTTCCCCCGCGATGGTCACCTCCCGGCTCCCCCGATCCATGGTTCCAATGACATAATAGGTGTGAAAATGCTCCGGAAACCCCTGGTCGATGCCCTGAAAGAGACATGCCTCCACTCCCAGCTCCGGATCGTAGTACACGCGCCGCAATTCCTGTTCCATAGGGTACTCCTCTGTCTGAGATAAAAGCAGTATAGCACGTCCCTCCGCCTGTTTCTTGCATGATATTGCGCATTTCCCGCACAGGGCGGCCTCGCCGCCCATATGCTGATCCAGGGGGTGGTGGGATGCAGGCGAGCTCCGGGCCGTCCGGCGAGGCGCTGCTGGCCATCGCCGCACTGGCCGCCATCCAGCTCACCGCGGGGAAGAGCGACGCCCAGGCAGCGGTGCTCGGCGCCTTCTTCACCATGCTGGGGGACGCCATCGGGCTGCTCCTGGCCCAGCGGGCGGCGCTGGAAAATCCATAGCGGGCGGCGCAGATGCGCCGCCCGCCGCTTCTTGTAAGCTCAGGAGCCGCTCAGGAAGGCCTGCACCTCGTCCAGCCGCTCCATGCCCTCGTCATAGCCGTCCTTCCACAGCGCCCGAATCTTCTCCACGTCCTTTTCGGTGCGGTGAAAGCCCTCCGTGCTGTGGGGGGCGAACAGGAGGGCCCGCCCCTCCCTCTCAAGCTGAAACAGCCGCTCCCGGGAGGTGTTGTAGGCGTCCGCCCGGCGGCGCATGGTATCGCAGAACCTGGGGTACTTCCGGTAGGCCGCGTCGATGAGGGGCTGGAGCTTTTCCGGCCGTCGGACGTAGCTCCGCTCCCGGGTCAGCACCACGATCACCCGCTCGCACCCCCTCTCCAGCGCCCGCTCATAGGGGATAGCGTCGGCCGCTCCGCCGTCCATACACGGCTTACCCTGGATATCGAAAACAGGGAAGAGGAACGGCAGGGCGCAGGTGGCCTGCAATAGCTTAAACCGGTCATCCCGGCGCTCCACCGGAAAATACTCCGCCTTTCCAGTGTCCATGTTAGTGACCACCGCCTCCACCTCGCCGGGATAAGCGGCAAACGTGTCATAGTCGAAGGGAATCAACTCGTTTGGTATGGTACCAAAGACGAAATCCAGGCCAAAATAGGCCCGGTTGTCCCGCCGGAGCAGGTTGCCGAAGCCCATATACCGCTTGTCGTTGATGTAGTTTACCATAATGTCCAGGTTGCGGCGGCTCTGCTTGGACACATAGCTGACGCCATAGGCAATCCCGGCTGAGACGCCGATGACATAATCCGGCAGCAGATCCCGCGTCAGCAGGGCGTCGCAGACGCCGGTGGAGAAAATGGTGCGCACCGCGCCGCCCTCCAGAACGATTCCAGTTTTCATGTCGGTTCACTTCCTTGCTGCTCCCATTATACGGCAGCGGACGCCGGCCTGTAAAGGAATTCTTGACAACATAATATTTCGCATTATAATAAATTAGGTATACAAAGGAGGCCAAGTCATGCTCGTCAAGTTCATCGTCTGCGTCGTCGCCGGCCTGGGGGCCGGCATCGGAACCGGCCTGGCTGGCCTGTCCGCCGCCGCCGTCATCTCCCCCATGCTCATCACCTTCCTGGGCTTTCCTGCCTATCAGGCGGTGGCCATCTCTCTGGCCTCCGACGTGCTGGCCTCAGCGGCCTCGGCCTATACCTACGGCAAAAATAGGAATCTGGATATCCGCAATGGGCTGGTCATGCTGGCGGCGGTGCTGGTATTCACCCTGATCGGGAGCTGGGCCGCCTCCCTGGTGCCCAACGCCACCATGGGCGGCTTCTCCGTGTTCATGACCCTGCTGTTGGGCATCAAATTCATTGTGCGTCCCGTGATGACCACCAAGGAGAGCTCCGCCCATAAGAGCCGCGGGCGCCGCATCGCGGAGTCCCTGGCCTGCGGCAGCGTGGTGGGCTTCATCTGCGGCTTTATCGGCGCTGGCGGCGGCATGATGATGCTTCTGGTGCTCACCTCAGTGCTGGGCTATGAACTCAAGACCGCCGTGGGTACCAGTGTGTTCATCATGACCTTCACCGCTTTCACCGGCGCGGTCTCCCACGTGGCCATCGGCGGCGGGCTGGATGTATTTGCCCTGACGGTGTGTGTGGTGGTCACGCTTCTGGGCGCCAGAATTGCCGCCGTCTTTGCTAACCGGGCTTCCGCCAAGGCCCTTAACCGGGTCACCGGCGTGGTGCTCACCATCCTGGGCGCAGTGATGGTGGTGGTCAACCTCCTCTCCTGAAGCAGTGGCACAGCCCCCTCCGGTCGGAGGGGGCTGCTTTTTGCCTGCGGCTCCGGACGCCCATCCCAGCTCTATTGAAGATTTCCTTGACATAGATAGACAATCTATCTATACTATACATAGATAATCTATTTATGAGGTGAGGAATATGGCAAATGACCGCACCGCTCCGGGCGGCATGGGCATGCTGCTGCTGGCCCTGCTGGAGGGCCGGGACATGTACGGCTATGAGATGATCGAGGCCCTGCGGGCGCGCTCCAACGAGGTGTTCCGCCTCAAGGCGGGTACCCTCTATCCCCTGCTCCACTCCCTGGAGGCCCAGGGCTGGGTAACCTCCAGCGACGGGGTTGCCAATGGCCGCACCCGGCGCTATTACGCCATCACCCGGGACGGCCGGGCCGCCCTGGCTGAACAGCAGGCGGGCTGGTACGCCTACGCCGACGCGGTGCGCGGCGTGCTGGAGGGAGGGAATCCCTGTGGCGCGTGAGTGCGTGAACGAATATCTGGAGACGGTGGGCGGCCAGATCCGCTGGCGGCGGGCCCGGCGGGTTCTCCTGCGGGAGCTGTCCGACCATATTGCCGATCAGGCCGCCGCCTTTGAGGCGGAGGGCCGGAGCCCGGAAGAGGCCCTGGCCGGCGCGGTGGCCGAGATGGGAGAGCCGGAGGCGGTGGGCCGGGAGCTGGACCGCCTTCACCGCCCCCAGAACCGCCGGGGGCTGGCGGTCACTGTGGCGGCCCTCTTTGCCGCGGGCGTGCTGCTCCAGCTCTTCGCCGCCGGGCTCATGGGGGACGCCAAGGACGTCTTCTACTTCCGGCGGCAGGTTTTGGGCCTGCTGCTGGCCGCCGGGGTTTTGACCGGACTCTGGTTTTCCGACTACACCCTCCTTCTGCGGCGGAAATGGGTGCCGGCGGCGGCGCTGCTCCTTTTCTCTCTGGCCCCCCTGTGGGGTCTGCCATTTGGCTGGCCCTTCTTGAGCTACAAGCTCATGCTCTACCCCACCCTGCTCCTCCCCGTCCCCTACGCCGCCCTTGTGGTCTCCCTGCGGGGGCGCGGCACACGGGCGGTTCTCCTCTGCGGCGGGCTCGCGCTTCCACTCCCTATCTGGGCCTTTGTCGCTATCAGCAGTACCGGCTATTTGGTTACCCTGGCCAGTATGCTGCTGGTACTCCTGGCGGCCGTGGGGCTGGGCTGGTTCCGGGGAAAGCGGCGGTGGAATCTGCTGGCCGCCCTGGGGCCCGCTCTGACTATCCTCCCCCTGCTCTTCCTGCGGCACCTGGAGTACGCTGCTTGGCGCATAGGCGCTTTCCTGGGGCCCGACCTGTTTTACGAGCGACTGCGCATGGGGGAATTGCCCTCCCTTTTTGTAGGCTCCTCCCCGGAGCTCCTGCTGGCGGAGACCGCCCAGGGCCTGGGCCGGTGGGTGTTCTGGGCCGCCGCCGGGCTGATCGTCCTCTTTGCCGCCCTGCTGCTCCGGCGCATCCGCGCCCTCCACAGCCGCACGGGCAAGCTCCTCGCCCTGTCGGCCTTCCTTCCCCTGTTCCTCCAGGCGGCCATCTACTGGCTCTATAACCTGGGCTGGTGGCCGCTGGGCGTGCTCTCCCTCCCCTTCCTGTCCTACGGCGTCTTCTTCCTGTTGGTGGACGCCGCCCTGGCGGGGGTGCTCCTATCTGTATTCCGTATGGACGCCCTGCTGCGGGACACCGCCTGGGCCTCCAGCGCCCCGGCCCCCCGGCCCTCCGCTCTGGACATCCCCCTGGGCCGGGGACAGCTCCACATCGAATACCGCAAAGGGGCGCAACACTTTTAAACATACAAAGGAGGCCTGCGGTAAAGCCGCAGGCCTCCTTTTTCTATTCCTCGTCCGCCCGGTAGGCCATGAGCACATACTCCCAGTGCTCCACGCCCCCCTCAGGCACGCTGTGGGTGCGGAGGTAGCCGTCAATCAGTCCCAGCAGCTCCGCCCGCTCCTCCGGTTTGAGATGGAGCGCGCCGAACAGGAACTGGAGATCCTCCTGCTGTTCCGGCTCGCCGCACTGGCTGGCGGCGTGCAGCACGCCCCGGAAGGTGCCGTCCACCAGTTGGGCGGCCAGCGCCTCCCGCTCCCCCTGAAAGCCGTCCTTCCGGCCCAGGCAGAGCCGGATCTCCACATCGGCCAGCCGGTAATAGGTCGCCTGCCGGCCGTCCGGCGCCGTATATACTCCCAGCTCTACCACGCCCAGCTCCTCCAGCTTGTTCAGGTGGCTCTGGGCCGCGCTGGGTGAGAGCAGCATTTTCTCCGCCACGGTGTTGGCCGTCATGGGCCGTCCCGCCCGCCGCAGCAGGTGAATGATATCCTGGCGTACCGGGTTGAGCAGCACGCGAAATTGTTTCCGTTCCTCCAGATCAATGGTTCTTGCCACCGTTGTCCGCCTCCTCTGTTCCGGCCATGCCGCCTATCTGGTCCGTTCCATGTGGCGCCTCTGCACCTCGTAGTCGAAATCGCCGCCGTACTGAATTTTTCCATCCCGGACCACATGGGGCAGCCACCACTTTCCATGCTCCTCCTCCGGCTCCACATAGCCGTGGCTGGCTAGGAACTTCCGCCGGGCCTCTACCGAGCGGTAGAGCACGGACAGATCCCCGTCCCAGTCCTGGAAGCACTCCGGCCCGCAGTCCGGCCGGGTGAAGGGGCACACCTTGGCGCAGCGGCCGCAGGTACAGCCGTGGGGGTTGGCCGCCCCGTGGGCCACACACCTGCGCTCGTCGGTCCGCCAGAGCATGTAGCCGCGGTACTCCTCCTGTTCCCCAGTGGAGATGGCGTGCATGGGGCACTGCTCGGCACAGATTTTGCATACGGAACAGTAGTTCTGTAGCCCGAAGTCGATGGGGCCGTCGGGCACCAGGGGCAGGTCGGTCAGCACGGCGGCCGCCTTGAAAGCCGCCCCCATAAAGGGGTTGACCACGATACCCAGCCGGGAGAACTCCCCCAGTCCCGCCAGGGCCACCAGCCGGGGCATGATGGTCACGTAGTTGTTGAAAGCGTCGCTGCGGGCCGGCCAGCCCAGGCGGCGGATGTAGTCGGCCAGGGTGTTGGACATGCAGGCCAGCCGCTGATAGGCCTGATAGGCCACGGTATCATCCAGCCACTCGTCCCCGTGGGAGGCCGCAATGGTGGGCAGCTGGGTGCGTACCAGAAACACCACCGCGTATCGGTAAACCCGCTCCACCGGCGTGCCGTCCACCTTGGTGGCGTAATACACATCCCGGGGCACCTCGCACACTCCCACCATCTCCGCCCCAGTGAAATAGGCCATCTTTTTAATGTGCCGTGTCACGATACGCGTATCCTCCGGCAGGGGCGCTTTCTCCGGCGCGACCTCGTTTTCCGGGTAGTCGTTAAGGTACTTCTGAAAGTGGTAATAGGACGCCCCAATGGGCACGCGAACCGTAAAATCCTCCATCCTCTTCTTAAGTACATCCCCGAAGCCCCCCAGGCGGCACTTGGCGAATGCCATCTCCTTCTCATCCACCCGGGGTGAATCCTCCACGATATCCACGGTCAGGCGCTCCACCCGCTTGAGCTTTTCCAGTGGATAGGGCCCCAACTGTTCGTCATTCAGCAACACCCCGCGCCGCGACAGATCCAACGTCTCCATTGCTCGACACCTCTTGCTTCTCTTATGTCAGGTTTCCTCCCACTCGTTGACCACCAGCATATCCCCCTGCTGAAGAACTGTCCCGCCCTTGGGCACTACAGTGGTGCCGTCGGCACGGCGTACCAGGACGATGAGTACCTCCGCCGGGATACCCAGCTCCTTGATCGGCCTCCCAATCCAGTCCCCGTGCTCCGCCACAGGCACCTCCCGCAGGCTGACCCCGTCATCGTCTTCATAGAGCGGCGTGCTGAGCACCATAAGATCCCCTGCCTGGATTGCGGTATCTCCGTTTGGAATCACATTCTCGCTGCCCCGCCGGAGCATCACCACCAGCGCGTCGGCGGGCAGCTCACACTCCCCGATGGTCCGCCCCACCCACGGGTGGCCCGCGCCGATAGGGAAGCGGGTCAGGTGGAGCTGCCGCTGGTCCTGGTAGTCGTTGAAGGTACGGCTGATGCTCTCAGCACTGTCCACCATGTCCAGCTTCCGCGCCGCCAGAGGCAGTAGTGAACCCTGCACCGCCACTGAGAGCAGGGCAATGCAGAACACGATGTGAAAGAGGTCGTAGCCGATGGCGGCCCCGCTGGCCACCGCCATGATGGCAAACACGATAGATGCCGCGCCCCGCAGCCCCGCCCAGGACACCAGCAGACACTGCCGCACCCCGCAGCGGAAGGGGGCCAGCAGCAGGAAGACCGCAGCGGGCCGGGCCACAAAGGTGAGAAACACCATAATGGCCAAAGCCGGGAGAAAAACCGCCGGGAGCTGCCGTGGGAAGGAGAGCAGCCCAAGCAGGAAAAAGATCAAAATCTGCGCCAGGCCCGTAAGTCCGTCGAAAAAGTGGACCAGGGCCGCCTTATGGGGAATTTTGGCGTTTCCGATCAGGATGCCCGCCAGATAGGCCCCCAGGTAGCCGTTCCCCCCCACCACGGCGGGCAGGGCAAAGGAGAGCAGGGCCGCAGCCACCACGAAAATAGTATCCAGCCCGTCGGAGAGAGTGAGCCTGCGGAGCACCAGAATGGACAGCCCCGCCACCGCCGCCCCAAGGCCCAGTCCAAAGACAACCTGCGCAAAAATCATCCACGGGATTGCCCCGCCGCCGCCCACCCCCATCAGGGAGAGGGCGATCACCGTCAGCATATAGGAGGCCGGGTCGTTGCTGCCGCTCTCCACCTCCAGCAGGGAGGCGGTGTGGTTCCTCAGGCCCAGCTTCTTGGAGCGGAGGATGGAAAACACCGACGCGGCGTCCGTGGAACTGATAACCGCCCCGGTCAGAAAGCTCTCCAGAGCAGAAAAACCCAGTGCCAAGTGGCAGAACAGCGCTGTGAGCAGCGCGGTGACCGCCACGCCCAGGGTGGACAGCACCACCGCCCGGGCCGCCGCCGGCCGGGCCGCCTCCCAGCGGGTACCGAAACCACCGTAGAACATGATGAAAATCAGCGCTACGGAGCAGATACGCTCCGCCGCCTCAAAGTTATCAAACGGGATGCGGAACAGCCCATCCGAGCCGAATAACATTCCCAACGCCAGAAACAGCAGCAGGGCGGGCACACCCAGGCGCTGAGACAGGCGGCTGGCGACGATGCAGATGACAATGACCACCGCACAAAGTAACAGAATTGATTCCATGAAAGCCCCCTCTCACAAATAAAACAGGCGGCCCCAGTCCGAATGACCGGGGCCGCTTCGTTCTGTTGAATTGATTATAGCACAAAACAGGCCGTGTTGAAAAGAAAATCCTGCTATTTCCCCCTGTGTCCGCCATATCTGGGGTCCAGCGCGTCCCGCAGACCGTCGCCAATGCCCTGAAGGCACAGCACGGTCAGGATGATGCACAGCCCCGGCGGCACCCACACCCACGGCCGCCCGGTGAGGACAGGCAGGCTGGCGGCGTACTGGATCAGGTTGCCCCAGGACGCCTGGGGCGTGCGGATACCCACCCCCAGAAAGCTCAGGCTGGATTCGGAGAGGATGGCCCGCCCCGCCCGCAGGGGGAGGGCGCACCACACCGGCGCGATCACGTTGGGCAGCACATTGCTCCGCAGAATCCGCCCTGTCCGCCCCCCCAGGGCGCGGGCCGCCAGGACGTACTCCTTCTCCCGGACCGAGAGGGTATTGCCGTACACCAGCCGGGCGATGCCCGTCCAACCCAGCAGGCCCAGCACCAGCACCAGATTGAGGGCGGACGGCCCCACCAGGGACACCAGGCAGAGCACCAGCACAATGCTGGGGAAGCTCTGAAACACGTCGGCCAGCCGCATGAGGCAGAACTCCCAGGCCCCCCGGCGGTAGCCTGCCAGCAGGCCCAGGGGAATCCCCACCAGGGCGCTGAGGGCGGCGGAGCACAGGCCGATGAGCAGGGACACCCGCCCCCCGCAGAGCAGGCGGGCCAGGAGATCCCGGCCCACGTCGTCGGTGCCCAGGGGATGGGCGGCGGAGGGGGGCGCCCAGAAGCCCGCCCCCAGATCGCTGGCGTTGGGCTCCAGCCCCAGCAGCGGGGGCAGGAGCAGCACCGCCAGTAGCTCGGCGCACAGAATCAGCAAGCAGGCCACGGCCCGCCGGTCGCTCCGGAACCGCTCCCAGGGGCTCCGGGACAGCATACAGCGCTCCACCGGCCTACCCCCTCCCATAGCGCACCCGGGGATCGGCCAGCCCGTAGGCCAGATCCAGGAGCAGGTTGGTCAGGAGCACCGCCAGGGCGATGACCACCGTCACCCCCATGACCACCGGATAGTCCCGGTTCTCAATGCCCCAGAAGAGGAGGCTGCCCATGCCCGGCCAGCCGAACACCTGCTCCACCACCACCGAGCCGCCTATGATGTGGGGGATGTGCCCCAGCACGGTGGTGAGCACCGGGGTCAGCGCCCCCCGGAAGGCGTGGCGCACCATGACGGCCCGCTCCCCCAGGCCCTTGGCCCGGGCGGTGAGGATGTAGTCCTCCCCCAGGGACTCCAGGCAGGCGGAGCGGGTCTGCTTGACCAGCTCCCCCAGGCCGCTGACGCACACCACCCCGGCCGGGAGGGCCAGGTGGCGCAGGACGTCCCCCACGCCAGTGAACACGCCGTACTCATACATGCCCTGGGAGGGCAGCCAGCCCAAGAGCACCGAGAAGAGGAGCACCCCCACCAGGCACAGGAAAAAGCCGGGCACGCCGAAGCTCACCAGGCTCAGGGCGGAGGCCGCCCGATCCCAGCCCGAGCGGGGCCGCCAGGCCGCCAGAATACCCAGGGGGAGGGCCAGCAGAATGGCCAGTAGCACTCCGGTGCCGGTCAGCAGCAGGGACGGCCCCACCCGCTGGGCCAGCATGCCGGCCACCGGCCGGCCGCTCAGGTAGGACTGTCCCAGCTCCCCCCGGAGCAGCCCCCCCAGCCACGCCAGATAGCGCACGGGCAGGGGCTTGTCCAGCCCCAGAGCCTCCTCCAGCGCGGCCTGCTGGGCACCGCCGGAGGCCCCCTCTCCCAAGTCGGTAACATCGGCGGGCGAGAGACTTAAAAGTACAAAAACCAGAAAGGTAATCCCGAAAAACACGGGGATCGCCGTCAGCAGACGGCGGCGGAAATAGCGTCCCATCTTCTTCCTCCTGCACTTCCGGCCGCCCGTGGGCGGCACGGGCCGGATGGTACGGCCCTACGGAGGTTTTCTCATTTGTTCGGTTCCGTCAGCCCCGGTACACCCAGTCCCACACGTTCTCGTTGGAGAAGGCGGATGAGGGGTAGTCGATGCCGTCCACCGTGGGGGACTGGACGTGGAGCGTCCGCCCAAACCACAGGGGGATGAAGGGGCGCTCCCCGGCCAGCAGGGCCTGGAGCTCCTCCACCCGCGCCTGCCGCTCGTCGTGCTCTGCCGCCCCCTTGACGGCGGCGATGGCCTGGGTGTAGGGCGTCAGCTCCGCCACGTGGAACAGGTTGTTGTCGGCGGTAAAGCGGCTCTCGGTGAACCACAGGGGCAGGGCGCCGGGGGTGTGGCTGGCGATGGCCATGTCGTACTTGCCGTCCGCCATGCCAGCGAACAGGGTGGCCGAGTCCACCGTCTCGATGGTGACAGTGATGCCCGCCTCCGCCAGCTCCTGCTGCATCAGGGCGGCCAGGCCGGAGCGGTTGGCGGTGCAGGCCAGGGTGTAGGTGCGCCCGTCGTATCCTCCCTCGGCCAGCAGGGCCTTCGCCCCGTCTACGTTCCTGGCCCAGGTCAGGCCGCTGTCATACCCCGTCCCCGGGGTCAGATCGGAGGCCGCCGGCTCCCCCAGGCCCTGGGCGGTATGGAGGCACAGGGCCTCCTTGTCCAGAGCCAGGTCGATGGCCCGGCGCACCGCGGCGCTGGGGATGGTCTCGTTGTTGAGCATCAGCTCGTAGAAGGAGTTGGGCACCGTGCCCTCCAGCACCTCCAGCCCGGCGGCCCGGGCTACCTCCGCGTCCTCCACGGACACGTTGCCTCCAAAGGCGTAGTAGTCCAGATCCCCGGCGATCAGGGAGGTGAGCAGGTTGGACTTGTCAATGACCGTGATCACCAGCCGGTCAAAGCCGGGCGCCCCAAGCTGGTAGTCCGGGTTGGCCTCCAGCACTAGCTGGCTCCCCGGCGTCTCGGAGACGAATTTGCAGGGGCCGGAGCCAACAGGCTCGTCCCACAGCGCCAGCTCCATCACGTCCTCCGGCGCTGTCCCCTCCAGCAGATGGGTGGGCAGAACGTAGTACTCCCGGTTCTTGTCCAGCAGGAAGTCCTCCGGCGTGGTGGGGGTCTTGAAGGTGAGCTTCAGGGTGTACTTGTCCACCGCCTCCGCTCCCAGGGCCTCCCCAGGCACCGCCGCGCCGGTGTCGTCGGTGCCGGAGAGCACCGCAAAGGCCGACCGCCCCAGGGTGGGGCAGGCCGGGTCGGTCAGGAGGGCAATGGTATCCGTCCAGTGCTCCGCCGTCACCGGGGTGCCGTCGTGGAAGGCGGCCTTCTCATCCAGGTGGAACAGGGCGGCCGTTCCGCCGTCGGCGCTCTCCCAGGAGGACGCCGCGCGGGGCTCCAGGGTGCCGTCGGCGTGGACATAGGCCAGGCGGTCGTAAATCTTGTCGTAAATAATACGGGAGTAGTTGCTCCCCGAGGGGCTGTTGTAGGGCATCAGAGCGTCCCAGGCATTGGATAGGCCGTAGCGGACGGTATCCGCCGCTTTGCCCTCCGGCCCGCAGGCCGCCAGGGACAGGGCCAGAGCCGCGGCCAGGAGCAGAGCAGTGAGCCTTTTCATTCCGTCCCCCCTCATTCCACGGTCACCGACTTGGCCAGGTTGCGGGGCTTGTCGATGTCGCAGCCCCGCTGGAGGGCCACGTAGTAGGCAAAGAGCTGCATGGGCACCACGTCCAGTGAGGGGAGAAGCAGGGGGTGGGTGTCGGGGACGGGAATGACGTGGTCCACCGTCTTGGCCATGTCCGCCGCCCGGGCGTCCACGGTGAGGCCCAGCACGTCGGCCCCCCGGCTCTTCACCTCCACCACGTTGCTCATGGTCTTGTCAAAGAGCTTGACATAGCTGGCCAGGGCCACCACCAGGGTGCCCGGCTCGATGAGGGAGATGGTGCCGTGCTTGAGCTCGCCGGCCGCGTAGGCCTCCGAGTGGATGTAAGAGATCTCCTTGAGCTTGAGGGAGCCCTCCATGCCGATGGCGTAGTCGATGTTGCGGCCGATGAAGAAGATAGAGGGGTGGTTGAAGTAGAGGGAGGCGAAATACTGGATGTCCGCCCGGTTGTCCAGAATCTGCTCCAGCTTGGTGGGGATCAGCAGCAGCTCGGACACAATGCGGTCGTACTCCGCCTCGTCCAGGGTGCCCAGGGCCTCGGCGCAGTACAGGCCGATGAGGTACACCACCGCAAGCTGGGTGGAGAAGGCCTTGGTGGTGGCCACGGCGATCTCCGGCCCGGCCCAGGTATAGAGCACGTCGTCGCTCTCCCGGGCGATCGTGGAGCCCACCACGTTGACGATAGAGAGCACCCGGGCTCCCAGGCGCTTGGCCTCCCGCAGGGCGGCCAGGGTGTCCACCGTCTCGCCGGACTGGCTGATGACCAGCACCAGGGTTTTGTCGGTAACGATGGGGTCGCAGTAGCGGAACTCGGAGGCCAGCGTCACCTCCACCGGCTTGCGCAGCAGCCGCTCCAGGGTATACTTGGCGGCCATGCCCACGTGGTAGGAGGAGCCGCAGGCGATCACATAGAGCTTGTCCAGCTCCCGCAGGTAGTCCGGCTCCAGGTTCAGCTCATCCAGCACCACCCGCCCCTCCTGGATGCGGGGAAACACGGTCTTGCGGAATGCCTCGGGCTGCTCCATGATCTCCTTGGCCATGAAGTGCTCGTACCCGCCCTTTTCGGCGGCGGAGATCTCCCAGTCCACGTGGCAGCGCTCCTTCTCAATGGGCCGGAGATAGGCGTCATAGACCCACAGGTGGTCGGCGGTGAGCTCGGCAATCTCCCCGTCGTCCAGGTAGCACACCTCCCGGGTGTACTTGATGAGGGCGGTCACGTCGGAGGCCAGATAGTGGGCCCCCTCCCCATAGCCCAGAATGAGAGGGCTGTCCTTCCGGGCGGCGATGAGCCGGTCGGGGCAGTCGGCGCAGACAATGCCCAGGGCGTAGGCCCCCTGGATGCGGTTCAGTGTCTTCACCACCGCGTCCAGGATATCCCCGTCATAGTAGTGTTCCAGCAGTTGGGCCACCACCTCGGTATCCGTCTGGGAGACGAAGGTGACCCCCTCCGACTGGAGAAACTCCCGCAGCTCCATGTAATTCTCGATGATGCCGTTGTGCACCACCGCAAACCGGCCGCTCTCGCTGACCTGGGGGTGGGAGTTGACGTCTGATGGCTCCCCGTGGGTGGCCCAGCGTGTGTGTCCCAGCCCCAGTGTCCCGTGGACCGTCCTGCCCCCCTGTACCAGATCTTGGAGTACCTGGAGACGGCCCTTGGCCTTGACCACCTGCAGGCCCTCCCGCCTGCCGTAAACCGCGATGCCCGCGGAGTCATAGCCCCGATATTCCAACCGGGAGAGGCCGTCCAGCAGAATGGGGGCGGCCTCCTCCCGTCCGACAAATCCGACAATACCGCACATGGGATTTCCCTCCTGTTTCTATACTCTAAAGTAGTAGTATACCACGTCCCCCCCTCTCCTGGCAACCTCAATTCCCCTTGCCCAGGCGGCTGAGGGGAGGTGTCTCCACCAGAATGGTGTCCGCGCCGAAGCGGCGCACCGCCTCCCAGGGAAAGACCCGGTCCTCCTCCCGGCCCAGCAGGCCAAACAGCCGCAGGCGCCCCGGCACCACCAGCGCCCGGACCTGCCCGCTCTCCAGATCCACCTCCACATCCCCCACCCAGCCGTAGCGGCTGCCGTCGGACACATTGATAATCTCCTTATACCGCAGCTCCGAAACCCGGCACTCCATCGCACACTCCCCCTTCGGCACACTCTATGTGCCGCCCGGCCCGTCCTATGCCCGCTTACCTGCCGGTAACTTTCTTGCACTGCCGGAACAATGCGTCTATAATAGAGAAAACGACCATGCCGGGAGGAGAATTCCATGCTGGAGAATCTGGCCTACTGCCTCAACGCCACCGCCCCCATCTTTCTGCTGATGCTGCTGGGTCTGGTGTTCCGCAGGCTAGGCTTTTTCAGCCAGGCCTTTGCGGACAAGCTCAACGATTTCGTCTTCAAGGTGGGGCTGCCGGTCATGCTCTTCAAGGATCTGGTGGAATCCGACTTCTTCACCGTGTGGGACGGCCCCTTTGTGCTCTTCTGCTTTCTGGCCACCCTGGGCTCCATCCTTCTGACCGCAGCCCTCAGCTTGTTCTGCCGGGAGCGCCCCCTGCGGGGGGAATTCATCCAGGTGGGCTACCGCAGCAGCATCGCTCTGCTTGGGGCCGCCTTTCTGGAGAATCTCTACGGCACCGCTGGGGCGGCCAGCCTGGTGATCATCGGCGCGGTTCCCCCTCTACAACGTGGCAGCGGTGACGGTGCTCTCCCTCACCAGTCCCCAGCAGAGCGGCCTCAACCGGGCCGCGTTAAAGAAAGCCCTCAAGGGTATTGTCACGAACCCCATCATCCTGGGTATCGCCGCCGGTCTGGTGTGGACGCTGCTGGACATCCCCCAGCCTCAGATTCTGCAAAAGACGGTGTCCAGCCTCTCCGCTACCGCCACCCCCCTGGGCCTCATGGCCCTGGGCACCTCCTTCGATCTGAAGAAGGCCCTGGGCCGCTGGAAGCCCGCCTTCGCCGCCACCGCCGTGAAGCTGGTGCTTCTGGCCGCCCTCTTTCTCCCCATCGCCGTGGCCATGGGAGTACGGGACGACAAGCTGGTGGCCGCCCTGGCCATGCTGGCCAGCCCCACCACCGTCAGCAGCTTCGTCATGGCCCGCAGCATGGGGCATGAGGGCACCCTCACCGCCAGTACGGTGATGCTCACCACCTTTTTCAGCATCCTTACCATCACCCTCTGGCTCTATCTGCTCCGCACGCTGGGGCTGATCTGACACAAACGGCTTGGGAGCCGGGCTGAATGCCCGGCTCCCAAGCCGTTTGTTCGGTTACAGTACGCCCTTGCAGACATTGACCACAAAGTCCTGCACGTTGGTGACAATGGTGCGCACCGACAGGCTGCCCCGGTCGCGGAGCTTGTTCACCGCAAACTCAGACACGTCCACCGAGTAGAAATACACCGGGCGCACCACCCCGTCCACCACCCGGTAGGAGGGGGTCATGTTGCCGGTGGCTACGGTATGGAGGGTGGAGGCCATGCAGATGACCGTGGTGGCCTCCCGCACCAGGGTGCGCATGGCGTCCTGCCCTTCATACACGTTTCCATAGACCTCGGGCAGAGGGCCGTCATCCCGGACGGAGCCCACCAGCACGTAAGGAATGTGGTTGCGCACGCACTCGCAGATAATGCCGTCCTTCGCCTTGCCCGCCTCCACGAAGGCGGCGGTGGAGCCGCACAGGCGGATGGCATTGAGGGTGTCGATGTGGTTATAGTGGCCGTTTGGCATGCTCTTCTGGGTGTAGATGTCCTGGCCCAGGGCGGTGCCGAGGTAGCTGGCCTCCAGATCGTGGGTGGCCAGTGCGTTGCCCGCCAGCAGGCCGTGGACATACCCGCCCCGCACCAGGGCGGCGAAAGCCGCCCGGGCGTCGTGATCGAAGGCACAGGCAGGCCCCATCACCCACAGGATGCGGCCATGCTCCTTCTCGTGGCGGAGCAGCTCATAGATGGAGTCGTAGTCCATGGAATAGGCGGTCTCCCGGGAGCGGCCCTGGCGGAATGCAAAGGTCTCCGCCTCCCCCTTCTCCTCGGCAAAGCCGAAGGGATAGACATAGATGCCCTCGGAGGCGTCCTCCGTGCGGCCCACCGCCACCGGCTCGCCGGCCTTCAGGTTGCGAAACTCCACCGCGGCGATCTTCCCGTCCCGCAGGGCGGCCACGCAGTCCATGCGGCTCTCCTCAGCCAGCAGCCACCGCCCCCCCACCTTGAAATACTCCGGATAGATGGTGGTGGCGTGGTAGCCCTCCGGAGCCACCCCATCCTTGGGGGCCGGCTCAAACCGGGCCTCCGGCGCGCTCTGGAACCGGGTCTCCTGGAAGTCGGGCTCATGGTACTGCGGCAGGGTAAAGCTCATAAAAAAAGAACCCCTTTCGTCATTTTTCTGTCCCATTTTACCATGAAAGGAGCAAAACTGCCAACCCCCGCCCGGAAAATAGTTCCGTACGGGGGTTGGCAGTTTGCTGCCTCTTTTTATGAGATTTTTCCTGCTCCCTGCCTTTCCGCCGGGGCGGCGCTGGAAAAGAGCGCCTTTCTCACCTACAGATTTTTCTTAATCTGGTTAATGGCGCTCTTTCTCCCATCCGCACATGCGGCGGATGGGGCCCGGATTTGATTCTTCCCCGGCGGAAGCAAATTCCGCCGGGGCAAGGTTTTGCTGCGCAAAACGCTTGCGCGCCGCACCTGCGGCGCTGGAAAAGAGCGCCTTTCCCACCTACAGATTTTTCTTAATCTGGTTAATGACGCTCTTTCTCCCATCCGCGCATCCGGCGGATGGGGCCCGGATTTGATTCTTCCCCGGCGGAAGTAAATTCCGCCGGGGCAAGGTTTTGCTTCGCAAAATGCTTGCGCGCCGCACCTGCGGCGCTGGAAAAGAGCGCCTTTCCCACCTACAGATTTTTCTTAATCTGGTTAATGACGCTCTTTCTCCCATCCGCGCATCCGGCGGATGGGGCCCGGATTTGATTCTTCCCCGGCGGAAGTAAATTCCGCCGGGGCAAGGTTTTGCTGCGCAAAACGCTTGCGCGCCGCACCTGCGGCGCTGGAAAAGAGCGCCTTTCTCACCTACAGATTTTTCTTAATCTGGTTAATGGCGCTCTTTTCCAGGCGGGAGACCTGGGCCTGAGAGATGCCCACCTCGGCGGAGACCTCCATTTGGGTCTTGCCCTCGAAGAAGCGCAGGTTGAGGATGTGCCGCTCCCGGTCGGAGAGGCGGTTCATGGCCTCCTTGAGGGCGATGTGCTCCAGCCAGCTCTCGTCGGTATTCTTTGAGTCCTTCACCTGGTCCATGACACAGATGGTGTCCCCACCGTCGGAGTACACCGGCTCATAGAGGGAAACCGGGTCCAGAATGGCGTCCAGGGCAAAGACCACGTCCTCCCGCTTGAGCTCCAGCAGCTTGGCGATCTCCTCGATGCTGGGCTCACGCTGGTGCTCGCTGATGAATTTCTCCTTAGCCTGGAGCACCCTATAGGCCGTGTCCCGCATGGAGCGGGACACCCGGACGGAGGAGTTGTCCCTCAGGTAGCGGCGGATCTCCCCGATAATCATGGGTACGCCGTAGGTGGAGAAGCGCACGTCCAGGTCGGTATTGAAGTTGTCGATGGCCTTTATAAGACCAATGCACCCAACCTGGAACAGGTCGTCCAGATTCTCTCCCCGGTTGGAGAACTTCTGGATCACCGAAAGGACCAAGCGGAGGTTGCCCGCGATGAGCTGCTCCCGGGCCTCCATGTCCCCCTCCTTGGTGCGGCGCAGCAGCTCCATGGTCTCCTCATTCTTGAGGACCTTCAGCTTAGATGTGTTGACACCGCAGATCTCTACCTTTCCCTGCATGGCCGCTGCCTCCCTTTGACCGACTGAATCTGTGTTCAGTATGTCCGTGGCGTGGCCTTTCATACGGCTGCAGGGCGGGCTATATTTTTTATTGTGGGACGGTTTTCGATGGACTTTGCCGCCCCTCTTGCGCTTTGGCCCGGTTCATGATACGATAATTAACAAAAATAATCAGATCAGTTTGGAGGTGTCTCCATGTTTACGCCTATTTTGGACAGCAGCCAGCGCCGCCCCCTCTACGAACAGCTCTACCGCTATATCCGGGGGGAGATCGAGGCGGGCCGTCTCGCCGCCGGAGAGCGCCTGCCCTCCAAGCGGGCGCTGGCAGCCCACCTGAAAATCAGCGTGGTAACGGTGGAGGGGGCCTACGGCCAGCTTCTGGCGGAGGGCTACCTCCGCTCGGAGCCCAAGCGGGGCTTTTTTGTTCAGGCCGTACAGGAGGAGCACCGCTCTCCCGCTCCGGCCCGCACCCTGTCCGTGCCGGCCCCGCCCACGCCGGCCCTCCCCTATGACTTCTCCACCAGCGCGGTGGATATTGCCCTCTTTCCCTTCGCCACCTGGGCCAAGCTCATGCGGGAGGTGCTCTCCGAGCAGGCCGCCCCCCTCCTAGCCTCCCCCCACCCCCAGGGCCTCCCTGCCCTGCGGCGGGCCATTGCGGAGCACCTGTATCGCTTCCGGGGCATCCGGGCGGACGCGGAGCAGATCGTGGTGGGGGCCGGGTCGGAGACCCTGATTGGCCTTCTGGTACAGCTTCTGGGCCGGGAGGGGGGCTATGGCGTGGAAAATCCCGGCTACACCAAGACCCAGCGCATCCTTACAAGCTGCGGCGCTGCCGTCCGCCCCCTCCCGCTGGACGGCCAGGGCCTGCGGGTGGATGCCCTGGAGGAGGCCGGGGTGCGGGTGGTTCATGTGACCCCCTCCCACCACTACCCACTGGGCATCATCATGCCGGTAGCCCGGCGGCAGGCCCTGCTGCGGTGGGCGGAGGCCGCCCCCGACCGCTATATTCTGGAGGACGACTACGACAGCGAGTTCCGCTTCTCCGGCCGCCCCATCCCCGCCCTGCAAAGCCTGGACGGCGGAGAGCGGGTGGTTTACCTCAACACCTTTGCAAAGAGTCTGGCCCCTTCCCTGCGCATCAGCTACATGGTGCTGCCCCCCCACCTGCTGGAGCGGTGGCGGCGGGATTTCTGGTTCTACTCCTCCACCGTCCCCTCCTTTGAGCAGTACGCCCTGGCCCGCTTCATGGAGCGGGGCCACTTTGAACGCCACCTCAACCGCACCCGCACCCGCTACAAAGCCCGGCGGGAAGCGCTGCTGGCCGCCGCCCGGGACACTGGACTGACGCGGGTTGGGTCCTTCGCCGGAGGCGACGCGGGCCTCCATCTGCTCCTTTGGATGGACGGCCGCTGGAGCGAAGCCGAGCTGGTGGCGCGGGCCGTGGATGCTGGGGTAGGGGTGGCCCCCCTCTCCGCCTGTGATCTCACCCCGCCGCCCCCCGGCCGACCTCCCGCCCTGATCCTGGGCTATACCCGTATCGCCGCCGTGGACATGGCCCCGGCCCTCCGGCGGCTGAAAGCCGCCTGGGCATTCTGAGCAGGGCGGCTCTGAAAAGGCTCCCCCCGGGAATGTTATACGTTTCAACCACTCCCGCATGTGAAATCCGGCACACGTTTCACTTGAACAGGCTCAGTTGCACCCCTAGGGGACGCGGCACCGGGGCGTGGGCCGGATCCTGACGGAGTGGCAGCCCCGCCAGGAAGCGGGAGGGTTCTCCGCCGCTGAGGAGCACCAGCTCCTCTCTGGCGCGGGTCATACCCACATAGAGCAGCCGCCGCTCCTCGGCCTCATCGGTGTCCAGGCCCTTCCGCTCCAGCGGAATGCGGCCCTCCCCAACGCCGCACAGGAACACCACCGGCCACTCCAGGCCCTTGGCCCCGTGGAGGGTGGAGAGGGTCACCGCTCCGGCGGCATAGCTCAGCCCGGCCCGGCGCAGCAGATCCCCCTCCTGCCCGATGGTCAGATTGCGGAGAAAGGCGGGCACATCCCCAAAAAACACCGCCATATTACGCAGCCGCTCCACCCCGCCAGAGGGGGTGTGGTGGGCCGTCCACTCCTCCAGGAGGGCAGCGGGGGACTTTCCCTCCTCCTGCTGCCCCTCTCAAGCCAGGCCAGCGCGGCCTGCACCTCCCCGTCTAACAGAAAATCCTCCCGGCCGGTGACCACGCAGGGAATGCCGTCGTGGGCCAGACACTCCTCCAGCAGGGCCGCCTGCCGCCGGGTACGGTAGAGCACCGCGATGTCCCCGAAGCTCCGCACGCCCCGAGCGGCCCCCAGCACCTGGGCCTCCAGCATGCCGATGCCGCCCACCATCCGGGCGATCTCCTTGGCCACGAAGATGGCCTCCGCCCGGTCCCCCTCGGCGGTGAGCAGGCGTACCTCCGCCCCGTGGGGGCTGTGGGTCTCCATGCGCCGGGGCGCGCCGTCGATGGCCTCCGCCACCGGCAGGGCCGCGGCGAGAATCTCCGGGGTGGAGCGGTAATTCTCCGTCAGCCTCACCGTCCGCTCCGCCCCCAGGGCGGAGAAGCAGCCGGCGTCCGCCCCGCGGAAGCCGTAGATGGACTGGTCGGGATCGCCGATGGCGAAAAAGGTGCCGCCCTCCCGCCGCCAGGCCCGGAGAAGCCGGAGCTGGAGGCGGTCGATGTCCTGGAACTCGTCTACCAGCAGGTGGGTAAAGCGCCGGTCCGACCGGCCGCCCTCCCACTGGCGCAGGGTCTCCAGCAGGAGGTCGTCAAAGTCCAGCTTTCCCTCCAGCTTCTCCTGATAGAGGGCAAAGGCCGGGTCGTCCCCGCCGTCCGCTCCGGTCTTGTGCCGGGAGATCGCCCGGAGGAAGGCCCCGGGGCTCCCCTTCCGGCCCAGCTCCGCCAGAGCGGCGGCCGCCGCCGCCCGCTGCTCATAGGGGCCGGCCAGGGGCACGTCCCCCAGCAGCTCCAGGCAGATGGCGTGGAAGGTGCCGATGGTCATGGCGCGGGCCGCCCGCTTGCCCAGACGCCCCTCCAGCCGCGCCCGCAGCTCCCCTGCCGCCCGGTTGGTGAAGGTCACGGCGGTGAGCTCCGAGGGCTTGGCCCCCCGCTCCTCCACCAGCCAGACCACCCGCTCCACCAGGGTGTGGGTCTTGCCCGTGCCGGGTCCGGCGAGCACCGCCACCGTGGCCTCCTCCGCCGAGGCGGCGGTGCGCTGGGCCCCATTCAGTCCCCCGGTGGGGGCCGCCCCCTCCTCCCCGCTCCGTGCGGGCTTCGCTACCCTGCCCCGGGCGGTCTTGGCCGCCTTGGGGGCCTCCACCCCGAAGAGGCTCACCTGCCCCTTGAGGTCCTCCCGCTCGGCGGGGCTGAGCAGCTCGATCACACCATAGGCCCCGTCGTACCCCGGGCGGCGCACCACCTGTCCCGCCCGCAGGCGGCGGATGCCCTCCGCCACGCAGGGCCCGGCCGCGGCCCGGATGTCCTCCAGCGGCACCTCCCGGAGAATGGAGAACTCCGGCCCCAGGGCCGCCAGCATGGCCTCGTACTTGGCGCCCACCTTCTTGCCTGCGGCAGAGCCCCCCTCCGAGGCGGCGATCACCTCCGGCAAAGGCGCCAGGCTCTCAAAGGGCCTGGCGTCCGGGCGGACATAGCCCTCCGGCCGGTCCGCCAACTGCTCCACCCGGTGGAGCACGCCGGTGGTCAGCCGCTTGCCGCACACCGGACACACCCCTCCGGCGGCCTCCGCCTCCACCGGGGAGAGGCACACCCCACAGTTCCGGTGGCCGTCAAAGTGGTACTTGCCCTCCTCGGGGAAAAACTCAATGGTACCGTGAAAGCCCTCCCCGGTCTGGATGGCCCGGGCCAGCTCCCGGGTAGGACAGGCCCGTGTCCAGCAGGTTGGCCTCCCGCCCCAGTTTGGACGGCGAGTGGGCATCGGAGTTGGACACCAGGGTATATCCGTCCAGGGCGGAACAGCGGCAGATCATCGTGGGATCAGAGGAGAGCCCGGTCTCCAGGGCGTGGATATGGCCGGTGAGATCGCCGAAGCACTCCCCGATGGTGTCAAAGCCGGAGAAGGCCCCGAACAGGGAGAAGTGGGGCGTCCAGATGTGAGCGGGGATGAACACCGCATCAGGGCAGGACTCCAGGGTGATCTCCAGCAGATCCCGGCAGTCCAGGCCCAGGATGGGCCTTCCCGTCGGAGTGGAGGTTGCCAATGGCCTCCAGGCGGCGGGACAGGGTCTCCGCCGCCTCCAGATGGGGCAGGAGAATCAGGGAGTGAACCTTGCGCACCTTGCCGTTTTTCTTGTAGATGGAGCTGATCTCCCCGGTGATTACGAACCGGGGCGCGTCCGGCCCGGCCCCCTTCAGGGTATAGAGTCCCTCCTCCGCTTCGGCCAGCTTGTCCCGCAGCTCGGCCCGCCAGGCGGGGTGGGTGAAGTCGCCGGTGCCTACCAGGCCGATGCCCTTCCTTCTGGCCCAGGCATCCAGCGGCTCCGGCTCCAGCTCCTTGCTGGTGGCCCGGGAGTATTTGGAGTGGATATGCAGATCGGCGATATACATGCCGCTTCCTCCCCTTCGCGTTTTTTCCCCATTTTACCCCCTTTTCCCCATGGACGCAAGCGGAAGGATATGCTACACTGGAGTGGACAGGAGGGATTGCTGTGACACTGCTGAAGCAGTTTTTGGAGCTGGGACTGGACTGCTCCCCCATCGGCCTTGGGCCGGGCCCCAGCCAGGGCGGCTATTTTTGTACGCCAAAGGGCCTGACCGTGCTGGGCTGGGAAGGCGTTGACGGCATCCACTACGGCCGCATCCGCGGCTATGGGGATATGGTGTTTGCCGTCAACCCCATGCCTGCCGGAGAGCAGCATGTCCGCCCCCTGGCAGGCAGCTTCCGGGACTTTCTGCGCCTGCTTCTGGCCTGCGGCTCCACTACCACTTTGGAGCAGGCAGGAGACTGGACGCGGGAGCAGTTCGACACCTATCTCCGCGCCCCGGAAAACGCCGTCACGCCGGATGCACAGGCGGTGCTGGAGCGCATCGCCTCCGCCTTCCGTCTCACCCCCATGGAAGACCCCTTTTCCTACATCAAGGGCGTACAGGCATCCTTTGACGGCGGCAAGCTGCACTATACCGACGAATATTACGACACGCTGGGCCTGGCCCGCCCGGACAGGCGCGAACCCGCTTCCCAGGGCTTTGAGTTTGAGGCCGTTGTGTTTGCATTGGAAAAGGAGTGACCTCTATGGACACCATGAACGCTCTGGTCTGGAAGGGGGACGGCGCGCTCTCCCTGGAGCGGCGGCCCATCCCCGCCCTGCAAGGCCCCCGCGACGCCATTGTGCGGGTGACCCGCTCCACCATCTGCACCAGCGACCTGCACATCCGCAGCGGCGCGGTACCCCGTGCCCGGCCCGGCGTGGTGCTGGGCCATGAGTCCGTCGGGGTGGTGGAGGCCGTGGGAAACGGGATTTCCAATCTCCGCCCCGGCGACCGGGTGGCCGCCTGCTGCGAGAGCTTCTGCGGCGACTGCTGGTTCTGCCGCCGGGGCTATGTCAACAACTGTGTCCACGGTGGCTGGGAGCTGGGCTGCCGCATCGACGGCTGTCAGGCCGAGTATGTCCGGGTACCCTTCGCCGACACCGGCCTCACCCCCATCCCGGACGCCCTCAGCGATGAGGACGCCCTCTTTGTGGGGGACATCCTGGCCAGCGGCTACTGGGGCGCGGAGCTGTGCGCCTTCCAGCCCGGCGACACGGCGGTGGTGCTGGGCCTAGGGCCGGTGGGGCTGTGCGCGGCGGAGTGCGCCGCCCTGCTGGGCGCGGCCCACGTCATCGGCGTGGAGCCGGACCCCTGGCGGCGGCGGATGGCACTGGAGCAGGGGCTGGTGGCGCTGGCCCTCAACCCCGTCGATCCCGAGCTGGAGTCCGCCGTGGCCGCCGCAACGGAGGGCCGGGGGGCCGACGCGGTGATCGAGTGCGCCGGCAGGCGGGACACCTTCCAGGCCGCCTGGCGGCTGGCCCGTCCCAACGGCACCGTGGCGCTGGTCGCCATGTATGAGGAAAACCAGACGCTCCCCCTGCCCGCCATGTATGGGAAGAATCTGGTCTTCAAGACCGGCGGCGTGGACGCCAGCCGCGGCCCGGAGCTGGTGAGCCTGCTGGCCCAGGGGAAGCTGCGGACGGATTTCCTCATCACCCACCGGGGGCCGCTGTCGGAGATCCTGGAGGGCTACCGGGTCTTTGAGTCCCACGAGGGCCACTGCCTCAAATGGGTGGTCACGCCGGGATAACGCGCGCCGCGCACAGCAAAGGGGCGGGCCGGAACACTCCGGCCCGCCCCTTTCTGTTCTTAGAGCTGCTCCACAATGATATCCCCCCGGGGGACGTTTTTCCATTCAAAGCAGCCCGCCAGCTCCGCCGGAGTCACCAGCTCCGGCCGGTCGGTCTGCCCCGCCCAGAAGGCCAGACGGCCGGTCAGCTCCGCCGGGGTGAACCGCTCCCGCAGGGCACCCATGTCCAGATCGTGTTCCCGCTTGGACAGCCGCCGCCCGTCGGGGGCCAGCAGCAGGGGCACGTGGTAAAACTCCGGCGGCGTCAGGCCCAGCAGCCCATAGAGATAGAGCTGCCGGGGGGTGGAGTCCAGCAGATCCCGCCCCCGCACTACCTGGGTGATCCCCATGTCCCCGTCGTCACACACCACTGCCAGCTGGTAGGCGTACACCCCGTCGGAGCGGCGGAGAATGAAGTCCCCGCAGTCGCGGAGCAGGTTTTCCCGGTACGTCCCCTGCAAGCCATCTGTAAAGGAAATCTCCTGGTCAGGCACGATCAAACGCCAGGCGGGACAGCGGGTCTGGGCCAGTCGGGCGCGCTCCTCTTCTGTCAAGTGTCTGCACTTGCCAGAGTAGACCACCTGTCCGTCGGAGCGGTGGGGGGCGCTGGCCGCCAGGCGCTCCGCCCGGGTGCAGTAGCAGGGGTAGACCAGTCCGCGCTCCTCCAGCGCCCGGAAGGCGGCGGCGTACCGCGCCGTCCGCTCGCTCTGGAGGTAGGGGCCGTGGGCCCCGCCCTTCTGATAGCCCTCATCCCAGTCCAGCCCCAGCCAGCGGAGATCGTCGGCCAACTGCTCGGCGTACGCCGCCCGGCAGCGGTCGGGGTCCAGATCCTCCATCCGCAGCACCATGACGCCCCCGGCCCGCCGCACCGACAGCCACGCCAGCAGGGCGGAGAACACATTGCCCAGGTGCATCCGGCCGCTGGGGCTGGGGGCAAAGCGCCCCCGTACGACTCCCCCCACGCCTTACACCTTGCCCAGCTCTTGGTTGCGGCGGAAGGCGGCCTCCACCGCCTGGATGGCGGCGGAGCGGAAGCCCCGCTCCTCCAGGGCGGCCACCCCGGCGATGGTGGAGCCGCCGGGGGAGCACACCTCGTCCTTGAGCTGTCCGGGGTGCTTGCCGCTCTCCAGCACCATGGCCGCCGCGCCCAGCACCATCTGGGCGGCGTAGGTCACCGCCTGCCCCCGGGGCAGGCCCACCTTTACGCCGCCGTCGGCCAGGGCCTCGATGAAGGGGTAGACGAAGGCGGGGCCGCAGCCCGCCACCGCCGAAAAGGCGTCCATCTGCCCCTCGGCGATGCGCTCCACCCGCCCGGCGGGGGCCAGAAGGTCCTCCACTCCGGCCAGATACTCCTCCGCCGTGCCCGCCTCGGCGCACAGGGCCAGCATCCCCTTTCCGATGGCGGCGGGGGTGTTGGGCATGACCCGCAGGAGGGCAGGCCGCCCCTGCGCCCCCGCCAGCCACCCCCGCAGGGTTCCACAGGTCAGGCCGGCGGCGATGGACACCACCGCCTGCCCCTCCCCCAGGGCGGGAGCCAGCTCGGAGAGCACCCCCTCCATCATCTGGGGCTTGACGCACAAAACGATGTACTCCGCCTGGGCGGCGGCCGCCCGGTTGTCCTGGGCTACGGCGCACCCCAGCTCCGCCGCCAGGGCCTCCGCTTTGGCCCGGGTGCGGTTGGCGATGACCACCTGCTCCGCCCCCACGGCCCGGCACGCCGCCTGAATCAGGGGCGCGCCCATGTTTCCCGTTCCGATAAATGCCGCTTTTTTCATCCTGCTCCGCCTTTCCGCATAGTCCGAAATCAATGCTTCCTTTTCCGCCCGCCGGTACTTTTTGATGGCCGCCTCCCGCCGGAGGGCCGCCCCCCGGTCGGGACACGCCTCCCGGTAGACCACCGCCAGCGGCCCCCGGCCCCGGGTATACTTGGCTCCCCTCCCCCGGCGGTGGGCCGCCAGACGCCGCTCCACATCGGCGGCGGTGCCGGTGTAGAGGGTTCCGTCCCCGCAGCGGAGGATATAGACCCACCAGCTCATGGCCTCACCACTCCGGCCGCAGCTCGGGCAACAGCTCCAGCTCCCGGAAGACCGCCGCCACGGCGCTCTCGTACTCGCCGGTGTCCCGTGCCTTCCGGATGGCCTTGGCGTGCCGCTGGCTGTCCCCGAACAGGTGGATGAGGTAGAACCAGACCTCCTTCATCCGCAGCATGGCGTTGCGGCGGCTGCCGAAGGCCCCGGCGTAGCCCTCATATACCTGGTCGTGAAAGGCCCGCAGCTCCTCCCGGCCCGCCGCCGGGCCGCCCTCGGCCTTCCGGGCCAGGGCGGGGTCGCCCGCCAGTCCCCGGCCCAGCATAATCCGCTCCGCCGCCGGGAACTCCGCCTGAAAGGCCTCCAGCGCCGGGACGGTATAGAGATCCCCATTGTAGCACACCGGGAAGGGGCTGTCCGCCAGCGCCCGGGCAAAATAGGCCCGGCGGGGGGTGTTTTTATACATGTCCTTCTGCACCCGGGGGTGGACAATCAGCTCCGCCAGGGGATAGCGCTGGAACAGCGCCAGCAGGGGGCCGAACTCCTCCGGCTCCCGCAGACCCAGCCGGGTCTTGATGGAGACGGCGCAGGGGGCGGCGTCAAAGACCGTGTCCAGGAACCGCTCCAGTTCCTCTGGCAGCCCCAGAAAGCCGGAGCCCTTGCCCTTGGCCACCACCGTGCCGGAGGGGCAGCCCAGATTCAGGTTGATCTCCGGGTAACCCATGGCCGCCAGCTCCCCCGCCGCCCACAGGAAGTCCTCCGCCCTCCGCACCAGCAGCTGGGGCACGGCGGTCAGCCCCCCATTGTGCTCGGGCAGAATCTCCCGCAGCTCCCGTTTGGTGAAGCGGTGATCCTGGGTGGGGGTGATGAAGGGGATAAAATAGCGGTCCACGCCGCCGAACCAGCGGCAATGGGCCTGCCGGTACAGGGCTCCGGTGAGTCCCTCCATAGGGGCGAATGCAATCTTCACGGCTCTTGTCCACTCCTCACGCGCAGGGCGGCAGGAGGCGGAGCGGCCTGCCGCCCCGCCTCCCAGTGCTGCTTATCTGGAAAAATTGTAGCCTATTTTGCCCTATTCTGTCAAGGGTGCGGCGTTTTGCCCCCCATCTCCCCCAAGTGCAAAAATTTGGGTTGACAACGGGAGGCAGGCGTGTTATTGTTTGTTATGCGGTTAGTAATTGCTAACCGTCATTCTCGGGCTTTAAATTAGCTATAACTAACCTAGAGAGGAGCCACACATATGACCTTTGAAGAGGCGCTGATCGAGCACTGCTCCCCCACTCTGGCCGGGGTAAAGCCCGCCAGCCTGTTCCGCTTCTGCCCGAGGGACAGCGCCCTTTTCGTGCGCCGGTTCCTTGCGCTCCGGCAGCAGTTCGCCGCCCGTGGACTGCGGCTGGTCATCCTCAAGGGCTGCCGCCGCACGGGCTCCTACCTGCTCTACCTGTACCGGGAGCGGGATTTGGCGGAGGTGCTGGGCCGCAGAGAACACCGGGATTTTCTGCGCGCTATGGGCTACACCCCGTGGGAGGCGCCCGGCGACTGCCTGCGGCAGCTGGCCGCCCGCCTCTGTCTGGAGGAGGAATTCCCCCACGAGATCGGCGTCTTTCTGGGCTATCCTCTGGATGATGTCAAGGGATTCATCCGCCATAAGGGCAGGGACTACACCTTCTGCGGCTGCTGGAAGTGCTATGGCGATCCCCAGGCGGCCCGCCGGCGCTTCGAGCGCTACCGCCGCTGTACCGCGGTCCTTCGCCGCCGGTATGCGGAGGGAACCCCGATCACCCAGCTCATCGTGGCTGCTTGATACAATACGTACTTTCATTCAGAACGGTATTCAGAAAGGATGGTTTAATCATGGGTAAGATCGCAATCGTTTACTGGAGCGGCACCGGCAACACCGAGGCCATGGCCAATTTTGTGGCGGAGGGCGCGGGCGGCCAGGCCGACCTGTTCACCCCCGGCGAGTTCAGCGCCGATTTGATTTCCAGCTACAGCGCGCTGGCCTTCGGCTGCCCGTCTATGGGCGCCGAGCAGTTGGAAGAGGCCGAATTTGAGCCCATGTTCGAGGCGGTAAAGCCCCGCCTGAGCGGCAAAACCATCGGCCTGTTCGGCTCTTACGGCTGGGGAGACGGCGAGTGGATGCGCACCTGGGCCGAGGACTGCGAGAGCGCCGGCTGCAACCTGGTCTCCGAGCCCGTGATCTGCAACGAGGCCCCGGACGACGCCGCTGCCGAGAGCTGCCGTGCGCTGGGCGGCGCGCTGGCCGCGGTATAAGTACATACAAAACGGCCGGTGACGCGTGTCACCGGCCGTTTTATTGTCTGACGTTCCTACCCTTCCATTTCGGGCAGCTTTCCCCCCAAGGCGTGCTCCTTCATCTTCTGAAAGGTCTCTTCGCTCAGGTCGTGCTCCACCTTGCAGGCGTCCGCCGCAGCCACCTCCGGGTCGACGCCCAGCCGGATGAAAAACTGGGTCAGCAGCTTGTGCCGCTCATAAATACGCCGCGCAATCTCCTCCCCCGAGGGCAGCAGGGAGATAAAGCCGTCCTTGTCCATCTCGATGTACCCGCTCTCGCGGAGTTTTTTCATGGCAACACTGACACTCGGCTTGGAAAAGTGCAGTTCATTGGCAATGTCGATGGAGCGGACCAGCCCATGGCGCTCATGCAGGCTGAGAATGGCCTCCAGATAGTTTTCTGCGGACTCATAAATGTTCATAAGTCTTTCCTTTCTGCAGCAGTTCCTTTGCTACAGATTAACACAATCCATGTGTTTTTACAAGGAGTTTCACAAAAAGGGCATCGGTCAGCTCAACTCAAACATGCCACGGTAGAGCTGATAGTATTCGCCCTTCTGCGCCAGCAGGGCCTCGTGGCTGCCCCGCTCTACGATCTGGCCGTGCTCCAGCACCATGATCGCGTCGGCGTTGCGCACCGTGGACAGGCGGTGGGCAATGACAAAGACGGTACGCCCCTCCATGAGCTGGTCCATCCCCTTCTCGATAAGGGCCTCGGTACGGGTGTCGATGGAGGAGGTGGCCTCGTCGAGAATCAGGACCGGGGGATCGGCCACGGCGGCCCGGGCGATGGCCAGAAGCTGCCGCTGGCCCTGGGACAGATTGGCGCCGTCGGAGGTCACCATGGTCTCATAGCCCTGGGGCAATCGGCGGATGAAGGAGTCCGCGTTGGCGATGCGGGCGGCCCGCTCGATCTCCTTCTGAGTGGCATCCAGCTTGCCGAAGCGGATGTTGTCGGCAATGGTGCCCGTAAACAGGTGGGTATCCTGAAGGACGATGCCCAGGGAGCGGCGGAGGCTGTCCTTTTTGATGTCCCGCACGTCTATGCCGTCGTAGGTGACGCCGCCCCCCTGCACCTCGTAAAAGCGGTTGATGAGGTTGGTGATGGTGGTCTTGCCCGCGCCGGTGGAGCCCACGAAGGCGATCTTTTGGCCCGGCTCGGCGTAGAGGCTGATCCCCTTCAGGATGGGCTGCCCCGCCTCATAGCCGAAGTCCACCTTCTGAAAGCGCACATCCCCCCGCAGGGGCGCCAGGCTGCCGTCCGGCCTGCGCCACGCCCAGCGGCCGGTTTTTTCGGCGCAGGCGGTCATGGTTCCGCCCTCCTCCTTCACGTTGACCAGCTCCACCTGCCCCTCGTCGGTCTCAGGCGGCTGCTCCAGCACCTCAAAGACCCGCTCCGCTCCGGCCAGCGCGGCCAGCAGGAAGTTGCTCTGCTGGGTCATCTGGTTGATGGGCATGGCCGCCTGCCGGACAAAGACCAGATAGCTGGCCAGGCTGCCCACGTCGGTCATGCCCTTCAGCGCCATGATGCCGCCCAGCACCGCCACAAGGGCGTAATTGACGTAGGAGATGCTGACCACCGCCGGAATCATGGTGGCCGCATAGCTCTGCGCGCCGGTGCCCGCTTTCCGCAGGGCCTCGTTCTTCTCCCGGAACGCCCGCAGGCTTTCCTCCTCGTGGTTGAACACCTTGACCACCTTCTGCCCGGCCATCATCTCCTCGATATAGCCGTCCAGCTCCCCCAGGCAGTCCTGCTGCTTCTTGTAATAGGCCTTGCTCCGCCTCCCACTGAAGCGGACGTAGAGGAACATGAGGACATAAAACACCGCCACGACGAGGGTAAGCTGCCAATTGAGCAGAAACAGCATGGTGAAGGTGCCCACCACCTGGATCGTACTCTGGATGAGCATGGCAAAGCTGTTGTTGAGCGCCTCAGAGATCGTGTCCACGTCGTTGGTGAAGTAGCTCATCACATCGCCGTGGCGCTGGGTGTCAAAAAAGCGGAGGGGCAGGGTTTGGATGTGGGCGAACAGATCCCGCCGGATGTCGTAGAGCACCTTCTGGGCCGCCTTCACCATGATTTGGGTATAGCCCAACGCAGAGAGCACCCCTGCGCCGTAGATGGCGGCAGTGACCGCCACGCCCAGCACCAGGGTGTTGAGGCTGCCGGCCGCCAGACTGTTGACCACCGGCCGGATCATATAGGTGCCAAGAAGGTTAGCCAGGGCGCTGAGGGCCACCAGCACCGCCACGGCCAGGAACAGCAGCTTGTGCCGTCCCAGGTAGGACAGCAGGGTGCGCAGCGTGTGGCCCAGGTCCTTGGGTTTTTTAGCACTCAGTTGCCGGGACGCCATGGTCCTCCCCCCCTTTCATCTGAGATGCGTAGATCTCCTGGTAGATGGGATCGCCCGCCAGCAGGCTCTCGTGGGTGCCCACCGCATGCACCCGGCCGTCCTCCAGGATGACGATCTGGTCGGTGTGCATCACGGAGGTGATGCGCTGGGCGATGATGAGCTTGGTCACATCCCTCAGCTCTGCCAGAGCGGTGCGGATCTTCCCCTCAGTGGCGGTGTCCACGGCGCTGGTGGAGTCGTCGAAGATCAGGATTTTCGGCCGCTTGAGCAGGGTACGGGCGATGCACAGCCGCTGCTTCTGCCCGCCGGAGACGTTCACGCCTCCCTGGCCCAGGTCGGTGTCCAGGCCCTTTGGCATCCGCTCCAGAAATTCGGCGGCGCAGGCCGCCCGACAGGCCGCCCACAGCTCCTCGTCGCTCGCGTCCGGTTTCCCCCACCTCAGATTCTCCCGCACGGTGCCGGAGAAGAGAACGTTCTTCTGGAGCACGATGCCCACCGCGTCCCGCAGAGCCCGGAGATCGTACTCCCGCACATCCCGGCCGCCCACCCGGACTGTCCCCTCGGTGGCGTCGTACAGCCTGGGAATGAGCTGCACCAGGGTAGTCTTGGCCGAGCCAGTACCGCCCAGGATGCCCACCGTCTGCCCTGCCGGGATATGGAGCTCCACGCCGGAGAGGGCGTACTCCCGGGCGCCGCTGTGGTATTTGAAGGAGACCCCTTCAAACTCCACGCTGCCGTCGGGCACCTCCTCCACCGCATCCTCCGGCGAATCCAGCACAATATTCTCGTCCAGCACCTCGCTGATGCGGCGGGCGCTGGCCAGGGAACGGGTGAGCAGCAGGAACACGTTGGAAATGAGCATCATGGAGTTCATCACCTGGAGCACATAGCTGAGAAAGCCAGTGAGCTGCCCCACCTGGAGGCCGCTATTGAGCACCATGTTTCCGCCGAGCCACATGATGAGCACAACGGCGGTATACATGACCAGTTGGAACACCGGCAGGTTGAGCACGGCGAGGCGGAAGGTCCGCTGGCTGGTCTCCATGAGCTCAGAGTTGACCCCCTGAAACTTCTCCTCCTCGTACTCCCCGCGGACAAACGCCTTGACCGCCCGGATGGCGGTGAGGCCCTCCTGCACCACGTTGTTCAGCCGGTCCACCGCCTTCTGGAGCCGACCGTACATGGGGGCCACCCGGCGCACTATGACAAAGAGGACGCCCCCCAGAACCGGCGCACACACCAGAAACACCAGGGCCAGCCTGGGATTCATCCAGAAGGAGAGGCCCACGCCCATGACCAGCATGACGGGACTGCGCACCAGTGGGCGGTAACCGCCATTGACCGTGTTCTGGAGCACGGTCACATCGGTGGTCATGCGGGTTACCAGTGAGGAGGTCTCAAATTTGTCCAGGTTGGAAAAGGCATATTTCTGCACCCGCTCAAACTGGGCCTCACGAATGTTGGCGCCCCAGCCATAGGCGGCCCGGGCGGTAAAGCGGGCGTACAGCAGCCCCGTGGCCAGGGCCAGCAGGGCGCAGACGCCCATCTGAATTCCCCTCTGGAGGATCACCGCCACATCCCGGTTGGCCACTCCCACGTCGATGATGTCCGCCATGAGGACGGGGATCACCATTTCAAATGCAGTCTCTAGGATGATCATCACCGCCGCGATCAGCAGATCCCGCCGGTACGGCCCCAGATAGCCCAGCAGCCGCCTCAACTCCCTCATTCCGTTCCCTCCTCCCGCTCTGCCCGAAGATTCCGGTAGGCCCGGGACAGGTAATCGGCAAACTGCCGCCGTTCTTCCGGGTTGAAGCCGCTCAGCATGGCCTCCTCCATGACCCGGCAGCGCCTCTGCCAGTCCAGGTTGATCTGCCTGCCCGCCTCGGTCAGCTCCACCACGTCTCTCCGGCGGCTCTGCCCATCCGCCCTCCGGGTCACAAAGCCGCTCTTTTGCAGGCAGTCCAGCATCCGGCACACCGCAGCGGGGTCAATCTCAAAGTAGTCCGCCAGTTCCCGCTGACGGCAGGGCCCCCGGTTCATCAGGTAGTTCAGCAGCTTGGGCTGCCCAGGCCCCAGCCCCAGCTCGCCCAGGCTGGGCCTCAGGAAGTTGCGCTGGGCGTGAAACGCCCGGTACAGCAGCATATGGAAGGTTCGCTCCACGTTCCGCCGCCCCCTTTCTTGATATATCAATAATTGATATATCAATTATATAAAGTTCTCCCCGATTGTCAAGGCTTCATTTGTTCCCTGCAAATTTTCCCTGGGTAGCCGCACCTCCACTGGTACATGCTATGCGGGAGGTGATTTCATGCGTCCGGTCTATACGGATCTCTACGCGCTCTTCCGCCGCGATCCCGGCGCGGAGGAATATTTCAATCAGCTCCCCGCCTATGTGCAGGACCAGCTCAGCGCCCGCTGCCGGGCCGTAGACTCTCTGGAGCGTCTGCACGCCTATGCCGATCAGTTCCAGGCCAAGGGTTCTCCGGAGCTGGTGGAGGAGATCGGCGGAAAGGCCTTTCTCCCTCCGCCGTTCCGCCCGTGAGCGGTATATGGCGGGGTGATCTCCCCGCCAAAACAAGCAAAATGCCTGCTGCTTTCGCAACAGGCATTTCAAAAGGCTTATTTCCGCTTGGCCAGCTCCTTCCAAACGGCCTGGGCGATCACTTCCTGCCCCTCAGGGGAACGGAGCACCTCCAGCACCATGGCGCGGAACTGCTCCCTGGCCTGTCGGCCCCCGAACAGGGCGTCCAGCATGGTGGCCCCCTGGGAGGGCGCCTCCGCTTTCATCTTCTTTGGGGCCGGGGCGGGCCGGTAGACCGGCTCCTCGTCTGCCCCGGAGTACCCCTCACTCATCCAGTCCTCCTGCCGGGTACGGTCGTTGCTCTCCCCCCGGAGGTAAAACAGGGACACGCCGAAATAGGAGGCCAGCTTTTCCTGCTGCTCCTTCGTAGGGGTCTGGCGGCCCGTTTCAAACTTCTCAAAGGCGTTTTTGGGAAATCCCAGCTCCAGAGAGGCGGGCACCCGTGCCAGGCCGGCCTCGGTGCGCAGCGCCTCGATCCTCTGTGCCATTGTCACCATGGTTAACTCCTTCTTTCCTGTATTGGATTATTTACTTATTATACCGCCCCGGCAGGCGGGCCGCAAGCCTTGACATATGCTCCGCCCGGTGGTATCCTAGCTTCATACCAAGGAGGTGTGTGGATGTCCGTATAAGCGATTCGCCGTTTTGCGGCGCAGCCTGGAGAGGGGCGGAGGCCTCTCTGTTTGTGTTGCCCAAACCGGAGAACTGCGGTACGGACCGCCCCATGCGCCCCTGTCCTTATGGGGGATTTTCCGCTCGCGGGGAGGTGCCCGCGTCTTTGGCGCGCCGGTTCTCCGCGGGCGTTTTTTGTCACCTGGAAAGGAGTATCAGAACGGATGAACCGTGATTCTGTGCGCGGCGCCTGAGCGAAGGCTTCGGCGCCGTATCCCACCCGCTGGTAGCCTTTGCTCATTCCAAATGATTCCATCGAGTTTGGAGGAGCACCATGCGCTATCAAAACGCAGCCGAGCTGCTGCCCGCCGAGCTGCTGGAGGCCCTGCAGGGCTATCTGGACGGCGGTTATCTGTATATCCCCCGGCGGGCGGAGCACCGCCGGGCGTGGGGAGAGCGCACCCGGCGGAAGGAGGAGACCCTGGCCCGCAACCGGGCCATTTTCCGGGACTACACCGCCGGTCTGGGCGTGGACGAGCTGTCCGCCCGCTATTTTCTCGCCCCAAAGAGCATCCAGCGGATTCTCACCCTGGGCCGCCGGGGCCTGCTGGAGCCATAGTCCTGCGCCGGAGCGAAGCACGCTCCGGCGCAGCTTTTTTTCGGTACCGTCTTTGCGGTTGCCTCCGCGCGGCCCGCTCTGCTACAATGGGCGCGAAAGCGAGGCAAGATACCCATGAACCAATCCAACCTTCTCACCGTCCGCGTGGCGGGCGTCATGAACCGACAGGCCGTCGTGCTCCACGCGGGCCGCACCCTCCCCTGCCTGCTGTCTGGCCGGCTGCTCCGGCAGAAAGATAGCCTGGCCGTGGGCGACCGGGCCGAGGCGGAGGTCCTGGGCGGCGGCCAGTACCGTCTGACGCGCATCCTCCCCCGGACCAGCGCCCTGCGCCGCCCCAGCCGCCGCGGCTCCGGGGATGCCCTTCTGGCCGCCAACGCGGATTTTGTGCTGGCCGTGTGCGCGGCCCCCTCCCTGCTTCGCGCCTTCGCCCTCCCGGAGTGGGCGCTGGAGGCCGCCCGGGCGGCGGGCCTGCCCGCCGGGCTCTTTGTCAGCCACTGGGACCGGCTGGCCCCGGAGGAGGGAGACGCCCTGGCCCGCCGGCTGGAGCCGCTCCGCGCGGAGCTGGACAGCCTGGCCTGGGGCTCCGCCCTGGAGCCTCCCGCCGGGCTTCTCCCCGCCCTGCGCGGAAAATCCGTGGCCGTGCTGGGCGGCCCGGGGTGCGGCAAGACCGCCCTGATCCAGCGTCTGGCCGGGGTGCAGGCCCCCCTCCGCCCCACCACTGCCGTCTCTCTCTCCCAGGGGCCGGACGGCACCCTCTGGCTGGACACCCCCGGTTTCCGGGGCGCGTCCCCCGCCGCCAAGCCCGCCCCGGACTACCGCCGCCAGCCCTGCGGGGAGTCCTTCTCCTGCAAGGCCTGCGGCGCGCTGGTCACCCCAGAGGGGGCCGCCAGCCGGCACCGCAACCACTGCCCCCACTGTCTGTCCAGCCTCCACGTGGACGAGGAGCCCGGCGACCGGGCCTGTACCTGCCGGGGGATTATGGAGCCGGTGGGCGTGTGGGTGCGCAAGGGGGGCGAGTGGGCGCTCATCCACCGCTGCCGCGCCTGCGGGGCCCTCCGCTCCAACCGGATCGCGGCGGATGACAACCCGGCCCTCCTCCTCTCCATCGCCCTGCGCCCCCTGGCCCAGCCCCCCTTTCCCCTGTCCTCCCTGTCCGGGGTGGATCTTTCCCGGGAAATGCGGCATAATGAGGGAAACGACAGACAGGAGGCAGACGCATGACACAGGACTGGACACTGGAGGAGGCCCTCGCCTATTACCGCCGCCAGGGGGCGCCGGGGGAGCAGGGGGCGCTGGTGGCCCTGCTGCGGGAGGTGCAGGAGGAGCGCGGCGGCGCACTGCCCGCCGCCGATCTGGCGGAGATCGCCGCCGCCCTCTCCCTCAGAGATACCTTTCTGTCCGCCATCATCAGGCGTTACCCCGGCCTGCGCACCGAGGAGGCCCCCCACCGCCTGGAGCTGTGCGGCGGCCCCCGCTGCTCCGGCCGGGGCGCGGCCCGTCTGGCCGCCTTTGTGGAGGAGACCTACGGCGTGCGCCCGGGCGGCGTCAGCGCCAGCGGCCGCTTCACCTACCGCATCACCGGCTGTATGAAAAACTGCCCCAACGGCCCCAGCCTCCGGTGGGACGGCGCGCTCCACTCCCGCGCTGACGAGGCTCTCATCCGCGCCCTGGTGGACGAGGGCGGCGGGCGGCCTTCCCCTTGACAGTTTCCCTCCGCTATGCTACGATCGGTTAGTATCTGCTAACAAAATATTCCGGCACAGCGGAGCGGAAAGGGCGCGGTTTTATGACAAAGTATACTCTTGTGGTGGACGGGATGATGTGCGGCATGTGTGAATCCCATGTAAATGACGCCGTCCGCAAGGCCTTCCCCGTCAAGAAGGTCACCTCCTCCCACAGCAGGAAACAGACCGTCGTGGTGGCGGAGGAGCCTATCGACGAGGCAAGGCTGCGCCAGGTTATCGACGCGACCGGCTACACGGTGCAGTCGGTGAGCTGCGAGCCCTATGAGAAAAAGGGCCTGTTCTCCTGGGGAAAATGAGCGAAACAGAGGGGCGGAGCGCCGGCCGGCGCTCCGCCCCTCTGTTTCGCAGCCGCTTCACGCGCCCGGAAGCCCGCACTCCAGCAGGCGGCACGTCCCCTCCGCCGTACACTGGTAGGAGGCCACGCCGTGGGGGACAAAGAGCTCCTCGCCCCTGCGGGCCCGCAGGGAACCGCCCTCCCATTGGAACTCCGCCTCCCCCTCCAGCACCAGGAGCACCTGGAACCCGCGGTTGACACAGAGGGCGCTCCCATGGGCCTCCCGGCGCAGCTCCACCTCATCCATATAGAAGCGGGGGGTCTGCTCCGGCGTGATGAGCCGCTTCCGCCAGGGCTCTTCCGCCCCGGGGGCGGGGCGGAACCGGTGCCGGGCCAGCAGCTCCTCCCGGGGCAGGCAGTCAAAATGGAAGCAGTCCAGCAGGCCGTCCATGCCGGCGGGGCCATACATGCTCTCCACCGGCAGGCGGGAACCGTCCGGGCGGATGTACTCCGCCCGCAGGGTGATGTCCACCGGCTCCTGCAGCTCGGCCACCAGGGAATCGCTCCCCATGGCGTGGGCCGTGCCCGCCGGGATGAAGTACACCTCCCCCGGACGGATGGGGATCTGGTGCAGGCAGTCCAGCAGGGCCGCCGTGTCCTGCCGCTCGATCAGCCCCCGGAAATACGCCGGCGTGACGCCGGGCCGGAACCCCAGCCAGATGCACGCCCCCGGACGGGTGTCCAGCACGTACCACGCCTCATCCTTCCCGGAGGGCAGGCCGAAATACTTCCGCGCCCGCGCCCCGTCCGGATGGGTCTGGAGCAGCAGGCGGTCCCTGGAGTGGAGCAGCTTGAGCAGAAAGCCCAGGCTGGCCCCCCAGCGCGCGGCGTGAGCCTCCCCCAGCCAGGCCGCAGGGTTTTTCCGCCAGGCAGTCCCGCAGTAAAAACGTCCGTCCCCGCCACCCGGGACAGCCCCGTGGCAGTGCCGGGCTGGAGCGCGGAGGTCACCAGGGAGGCGATCCACATCTGGGAACACACCCGCGCCCCCGGCCCCTCCCCCAGAAACTCGTTGATCATCTCGCCCCCGGGGATCAGGTAATCCACCTTGTTGGGGGCCAGCTTGAGCATTTGGTTCGGTGATAGGTCCATTCGTCCCAGCCTCTTTCCCATTGTGATACTGGGGCCAGTATATCACACCGCAGGGCCCTGTTCCAGCGTTTCTTTTTCTAGGGCCTCCCGGAGCATCTCCCGGAGCTCCGCCTGGCCCGGCACGCGGCCGCAGGACACCACCCGGCCTCCCACCACCAGGGCCGGGGTGGTCATCACCCCATAGGCGGCGATCTGCATGAAGTCCGTCACATGTTCAATGGCGGCGTCCACCCCAAGCTCCGCCAAAGCCGCACGGACGGCCGCTTCCAGGGCGCTGCACCTGGCGCACCCGGAGCCCAGCACCTTGACGCTGGCGGCGGTCTTGTCCGCTCCCACCCGCACCGCCGTTTCAGGGGTACGGCCACAGCAGGGCGGGAGGCGTACCTTTTTTCTTTTTTCCGAACAGTCCCATGTTTCGTTACCTCCTAAATGGAAATCAGATAGAATTGGAACACGTTGAACAGATAGCCGATGAGGATAATACCGCCTGTGCAGATGGCGATAAACAGCCCCAGCAGTCTGGGCTTCACCGCCTTGCGGAGCATGATCATCGAGGGCAGGCTCAGCGTGGTGACCGCCATCATGAAGGTCAGGACCGTACCGAGCTGCGCGCCCTTGGCGAGCAGGGCCTCCGCCACCGGGATCGTACCGAAAATGTCCGCATACATCGGGACGCCCACCAGCACGGCCAGGACAACGCCGAAGGGATTGCTGCCGCCCAGAACGGCCTCAATCCATGACTCGGGTATCCAGTTGTGGATCACCGCGCCGAGCCCCACGCCCACCAGGATGTAGGGAGGCTACTTTCTTGAAGGTGGACACAGCCTGCTCCCTTGCGTACCGCACCCGCTCTCGCCTTGTCAGCTCGGGCGACTCAATGTCTATACTGCCGGCCGAAAAGACGAATTGCTCAACATGCTTCTCCATGTGCAGCCGCTCCAGGAGTGTACCGCCCGCCACGGCAAGCGCCAGCCCTACCACCACATAGAAAATGGCCACCTTAGTCGAAATAGCTCTGTATATAGGAAATAGAAAAAATCAGAACACAGAGCAGTACTGTAATTTTCAAGCTGTCATACAGGAAAAACTGTACACTGCCGCCGAGCCGTCCATGGATATCCAGGCCCAGCGCGGACAGGCCGCGTCCGAGCCACTCGTTCAGCCACCTCATGCCCAAAATCTGCTCCTGAAACAGGCTCCATAACTCCATATCGTTCCGCCTCCCTTTATGTATTATAGATCAAGTTTTTTTGATGTTTTGCTGGAAAACACGCCATCTACTGTGACGGCGCGTTCCGCTCCCGCTATTCAAGCGGTGTCCCCTGTTCTGTAACCGGCGTAGTCAGCTCCAGCAGCAGCTTCACCGCGCACTCCCTGCCCGTCCTGCTCAGCTGGTAGTGGGTCCACTTGCCCTCCTGCCGGCTCTCCACCAAGCCGGACTCGCACAGCACCTTCATGTGGTAGGATAGCCCGGACTGGGTCAGCTCCATGGGCTCCTGCAAGACACAGGCGCACTTTTCCCCGCCGCGCAGCTCCTCCAAAATGGCCAAGCGCTTGGGATCGCACAACGCCTTGAATACCCGAGCCGCCGCCCTATAATCTCTTTCCATAAAGCCCTCTTCATATCAAATATTTTTGATATTATTTTATATGGCTTTTCTTCAATCGTCAACCCTCAATTTTTAAGCAAAAGCCATCCCAGCAGGAAAGCCATACTGCTCTGCCTCCGAAAACAAAGGCTGTATAAAAACTCTGCATGTCAAATCCCTTTCCAGCAGAACATCGGCAGAGTGGACAGAGAACTCTTCGTAACTATATAGAACAAGCGGCACACTGTGCCCGATACCGTATACCTTGTGTCCTGTCACAGTACAGCGGCGGGCCGGTTCGCCTACAACTTTGTAGCTGATATGATCACAAAAAGTATTTTCAGATAAGTTGACACCCTTTCCGCTCAATGGTATAATAACACCGTTATATAACACTGTTATAAGGCGGTGAAGTTTGAATGGAGGAGCGGTCCACTGCTACACTGGAAAAAATTCAGCAGGCGGCTTTGGCGGAATTTCTGGACAAGGGATTTCTGGGAGCCTCCCTGCGGCAGATTGTAAAGAACGCCGGGGTGACCACCGGGGCCTTTTACGGCTACTTTTCCAGCAAGGAGGCCCTGTTCAACGCCATCGTGGAGCCCCACGCCGCGGCCCTCATGGGCCGCTTTATGGAAGCACAGACTACCTTTGCCGAGTTGCCGGAAAAGGAGCAGCCGGAGCACATGGGCCTGGAGTCCGGTAGATGTGTGGACTGGATGGTGGACTATATCTGCGCCCACCGGGAGCCGGTGAAGCTGCTGCTCTGCTGTGCGGAGGGGACCAGCTATGAGCACTTCGTCCATAACATGGTGGAGGTAGAGGTGGAGTACACCCAACGCTACATGGAGGTGCTCCGCCGCCTGGGCCGGGACATCCCGGTGCTGGACAAATCCCTGTGCCATATCATCGCCAGCGGGATGTTCAATGGCATCTTTGAGATCGTGGTTCACGATATGCCCCGGGATCAGGCGATGCGGGATGTGGATCAGTTGCGGGCGTTTTACACCGCTGGTTGGTCAAAACTGATGGGGGAATAATCCCCTATCTTTTTGAAATATGGTTAGTTTATACTAACTTTAAGAGGAGGTTTTTTCATGAAGCAGAAGAGAAAGAGCGATGTGGCCGTCTTGCTGGACTACGCGGGCAGCCACAAAAGGCTGACCTTCCTGGGGCTGGCCCTGTCGGCGGTGTCCATGCTGCTGAGCATGGCGCCCTACATCTGCATCTGGCTGGCGGCCCGGGATCTGATCGCGGTGGCGCCGGACTGGACGGAGGCGCAGAGCGTCGCCCAATACGGCTGGCTGGCGTTTGCCTTTGTGGTGGCCGGTATCGTCCTGTACTTCGCGGGATTGATGTGCACCCATCTGGCGGCCTTCCGCACGGCGGCCAACATCCGCAAGCAGGGCGTGGCCCATGTGATGAAGGCCCCGCTGGGCTTTTTTCGACTCCAACGCCTCCGGCCTCATCCGCGGGCGGCTGGACGCGGCGGCGGCCGACACGGAGACCCTGCTGGCCCACAACCTGGCGGACATCGTGGGCACCATCACTCTGTTCGTCGCCATGCTGGTGATGATGCTCGTCTTTGACTGGCGGATGGGGGCGGCCTGCCTGCTGGCGGCGGTGATCTCCATTGTGGCCATGTTCTCCATGATGGGCGGTAAAAACGCCCAAATCCTGGGGGAATATCAGGCGGCCCTGGACCGCATCACCAAGGCGGGCACCGAGTACGTCCGAGGTATCCCGGTGGTCAAGATCTTCCAGCAGACCGTCTACTCCTTCAAGGCGTTCCAGGAGGCGATTGAGGACTACAGCACCAAGGCCGAGCACTACCAGGCGGATATTTGCCGGACACCCCAATCCGTCAACCTGACCTTCACCGAGGGGGCCTTTGTGTTCCTGGTGCCTGCGGCCCTGTTCCTGGCGCCGGGTGCCCTGGCCGGGGGCGACTTTGCGGGGTTTGTCACGAACTTCGCCTTTTATGCGGTGTTCTCCGCCATCATCTCCACGGCCCTTGCCAAAATCATGTTTGCCGCATCGGGCATTATGCTGGCTGGCACCGCTCTGGGCCGCATTGATCAGGTCATGGGCGCTCCCGAGCTGAAAGTGCCGGAGCATCCCAAGTCCCCCCAGAGCAGCCGTGTGGAATTTGAGGATGTGAGCTTTACCTACGACGGTACAGAGACGCCCGCCCTCTCCCATGTGTCCTTCACGGCGGAGCCGGGACAGACCGTGGCCCTGGTGGGGCCCTCCGGCGGCGGCAAAACTACCGCCGCCAGCCTGATCCCCCGTTTCTGGGACGCCGACCTCCGGCGCGGTGAAGGTGGGCGGCGTGGATGTGCGGCAGATCGACCCCCATGTGCTCATGGACCAGATCGCCTTTGTGTTCCAGAACAGCCGCCTGTTCAAAGCCTCTATCTTGGAAAATGTCCGGGCCGCCCGCCCCGACGCCACCCGGGAGCAGGTGCGCGCGGCGCTGATGGCCGCCCAGTGCGGGGACATTCTGGAGAAGCTGCCCCAAGGCATGGACACCCTGATCGGCTCCGAGGGGACCTATCTCTCCGGCGGCGAGCAGCAGCGCATCGCCCTGGCCAGGGCCATCTTAAAGGACGCGCCCATCGTCGTCCTCGATGAGGCGACCGCTTTCGCGGACCCCGAGAACGAGGCGCTGATCCAAAAGGCATTCTCCGAACTGACCCGGGGCCGCACCGTTATCATGATCGCCCACCGCCTGTCCACCGTTGTGGGCGCGGACAAGATTCTGGTGTTGGAGGAGGGCCGCATCGTGGAGCAGGGCTCCCATCAGGAGCTGACCGCCGCCGGCGGGCTCTATGCCCGGATGTGGGCGGACTACAACCAAGCGGTCCAGTGGAAGATCACCAGCGAGCAGTGAGAGAGGGGTGAAGAAGATGTTCAGCAAAAGCTTTCAGCGCAAATACGCCCTCACCGACCAGGGCGTGAGAAAACACCAAAAAGGGCGCCTTCTGGACGGTCATTGTCAATCTGGTCGTCATGGGCGGCATGGGCATCCTGTACCTGTTGATGTACGGCCTGATGGGAACCCTGACGGACGGAGCGCCGCTGCCCGGCCCGGCGCTCTTTTCTTGGGCTGGTAATCGCGTTTGTCATTCTGTCCTTCGTGACCCACCTGCAGCAGTACCACGCCACTTACGGCCTAGTCTATAACGAGGTGAAGTCCACCCGTCTCAGCCTGGCGGAGCGGCTGCGCAAGCTGCCCTTGGGCTACTTCGGCAAGCGGGATCTGGCGGATCTCACCGAGACTCTCATGGGCGATGTGAACCGCATGGAGCACGTCTGGTCCCATGTGCTGGGGTACCTGTACGGGGCCTACATCTCCACGGCCATTATCGCGGTGTGCCTGCTGGTATATGACTGGCGGCTGACCATCGCCTGCCTGTGGGGGGTGCCGGTGGCCTTCGGCCTGTTGTTCGGCACCCGGAAGATCTCCGCCCGTGCCTCGGAACGGACGAAACAGGCCGCGGTCCGTGTCTCCGACGGCATCCAGGAGGCGTTGGAAAATGTCCGGGAAATCCGCGCCACCAACCAGGAGGCGCGCTATCTGGCCGGGCTCAACCAGAAGATCGACGACCATGAGAAGGTCACCATCCAGGGCGAGCTGGGCACCGGCATCTTTGTCAATGCGGCCAGCGTCATCATGCGCCTGGGGGTAGCCACCACCATCCTGGCGGGGGCCAGCCTGATCCTCTCCGGGCAGATCGACTTCATGCTGCTGTTTTTGTTCCTGCTGGTCATCACCCGTGTGTACGCCCCCTTCGACCAGAGCCTGGCCCTCATCGCAGAACTGTTCGTGTCCCAGGTGTCCGCCGACCGCATGAACGAGATTTATGATACGCCCACCGCAGAGGGGGCCGAGGTGTTCGAGCCCAAGGGCCACGACATTGTGTTCGACCATGTGGGCTTCGCCTACGACAAGAAGAAGGTACTGGACGGTGTGAGCTTTACCGCCCGGGAGGGTGAAGTGACCGCTCTGGTGGGGCCCTCCGGCTCCGGCAAGAGCACCTGCGCCCGGCTGGCCGCCCGGCTGTGGGATGTTACGGAGGGCACCATCAGGGTAGGAGGCGTGGACATCTCCACCGTGGACCCGGAGGCGCTGCTGACCGACTACTCCATGGTGTTCCAGGATGTGGTGCTCTTTGACGATACCGTGATGGAGAACATCCGCCTGGGCAAGCGAGGAGCCACCGATCAGGAGGTGAGGGCCGCGGCGGAGGCCGCCAACTGCGGGGAGTTCATCCGCCGTCTGCCCCAGGGATACGACACCCCCATCGGAGAAAACGGGGCGAAGCTCTCCGGCGGGGAGCGGCAGCGCATCTCCATCGCTCCGGGCGCTTTTGAAGAATGCCCCCATCGTCCTGCTGGACGAGGCCACCGCCAGCCTGGATGTAGAGAACGAGACCAAGGTGCAGGGCGCCCTCTCCCGCCTGCTGGCCGGTAAGACGGTGCTGGTCATCGCCCACCGGATGCGCACCGTGGCCGGGGCGGACCACATCGTGGTGCTGGAAAATGGCCATGTAGCTGAGCAGGGAACTCCGGCGGAGCTGATGGGAAAAGGAGGACTCTACCGCCGTATGGTGGAACTACAGAGTCACAGTGCCCAGTGGCAACTTAACGGGAACAAATAGCATAGGAACCCGTAGCAGAGACTAGGTAGTTTTCCTTTATCAGAAATTTGGCCGCTGATCTGTTACTGGTTTTTCGTTTGGAATTATGAAAGAATCAATCATAAAACATAAAAAGGTCTTACCGATTTGCAAAAATCGGTAAGACCTTTTGTTATTAATAAGCTATGCGTTGCACTTAAAGACCTGTGATGATCTGACTGAAATCCAAGAGGTGTGAATTGGGAAAGTATTATCAGATACAAAAAATTTTTTCTTAAAAGCACCGTTTTCCCGGCTAAAGCACCGCAAGAGCCGGAGACAGAATGAAATCTCCTCATTCCCACTCGCTCCTGTTAGATGTTTTCTAAACAGATTTGCTTATGGGATTTAGCTCAGAGTATTGGCATTCTTTTCATTATTCAGATAGTAGGGGCTATCTGATTTTTTGTTGCCATGGTGTTGCCACCAATGAATTTTTCTGATGATTATTCTGTCGGAGTCCATGTTTCAATAATTGAATTACCAATATCAGAAATTTGAGTCAACAAATTATTTCTGACATCAGCATCATTCTCATTGTGTGCTTCCCGCACCAATTCAACTAGGTGCATATGCTGGTGGTTTCTTTCATCAAATTCAGGCAACCGCATATGTTTGAAAATATCGCCCACTTGTATCATGATGTGAAAACTGGCAATAAATTTTTGGACAAGACTGCATGTAAGCAAGCCACATAAGTAGAGTGCAGTGGTTTCATCGTCAAACTCTGCAAAGTAAATTTTGTGATCCGGAACAACAATTTTCTCGCCGACACCTTGCAGTGTTCTCGTATTAACTACCGCTACAGGGAGTCCGCTATTACCAGGCTGTTCAGGCCAAACTACTTTCCATGGCGCAAATGTATAGCCACCCACATTATATACCGCATAATATGGAGCGGAAGGCATTCTTGTCCGATATGTGGAGCGACTCCGCAGCTGCTGTTCAAATGCACGGAAATAATCATATAAAAGCCGATTGTTTTGCTCAACTTCCGTTTCTGCTTGGGATAGCCATGTGGATGTAATTCCGCGATTTGGGACGATTGCATATAACTCATGTTGCGGGTTATACTGGCAGGCCTTCAGGTCGGAAGCTCCCTTAATCACCGGATAAAGCAAATTGTGTTCTACCCAAAAACGACGTTTAGGGCCAATGTTTGTGCGACCTGCTTCAGGCCTTGTTTCGATTTGTACACGGGTGCCATCGTACGACACATTAACTACATTTACAAAGTATACACCATTAAGATCACATGTAATTCCCTTACGCCCCTCCGTCCATGTACATTTGCCAACTAATTTTTTGCATATGTCAAAATCACCGGAAGGCAGGATTGCCCAAGGGGACGAGCCTCCTTGAACTGGATTTGCTTCAAGAAAAGTGCGAGTAGTCCGATTTAATACCTCTTGTTTTGTGGCATGCTCCGGAATTGTGCGTGATTTTCCTTGGGCACTACTCCATACAGCATAGTCAACGGGGAAAGACGGCTGTACTCCGCCTTTTTTTGCGACAAAAATCACAGTTTTATTTGCCGCATCAGGAAATGGTTTTAGGGCTTTCAAATCCTCTACACTTTCAGGGAAAAGGAAATTATTCTCATCAATGCGAAAACGTCTAAATCCCTCCGAGGATGCTGACTGGAAGTGTGTTTGTGTAAGCAAGAAGATCAGTTGCCCACCACTTCTGAGCCATTTGTCAGAGACTGTGTAGGTGATAAGTCCAGAAATGTCCAACTCATTCCCGCCGTAATAAGGTGTACGTGAGAAAATATCATATTTACGGCATGTAGGAGCCACTCTGTTCCGATACAGTTCTGGTAACTTTGACCAGCGGACCCACGGGGGATTGCCAACTATTACATCAAACTCACCCGCGGTTGATGACCAGAAGTAATTGCGGACAATTCGGAACCAAATCCCGTTCCAATTTCTTCTATGAAGATCTAAGACACGTGCATAAGTTGATGAAAGTATAGGCTCCCAAGATTCTCTTTCTTCTACAGTTATCGCATTGTGCACAAGGAGTCCATCTATCATACGAACAGGCTCCATATCATTTTCCACACATTCACCCATGATAGAAAACACCGTATCAAGCCGATCTCTACTTTGTGACAATACTGTTGGCAAGGTAATTGTCAAATCAGCTACGTTGCTTCCTATGACATAGTTCACTACGCTAGTATCTCCCTCATCGGGAGCCGGAGCATAGATTGCATCTGCCAGTAATATAGGAATCTCAATATGTATCCCTGGAGCTTCAGCAATCAGGTCAGAAAGCGCAATCAGATAATTTACACGAGCTGTTTGCACCGCCAGTGGGTTTAAATCAAATCCCCACACATTTTGAGTTATTCTTTGTAACAGATCTACAGCAGACAAATTTGAGCATTCTCGAATCCTTTTTATAATTGCTAATAGAAACGAAGCAGAGCCACAAGTAGGGTCAAGGAATTTTAGCTCATCAAATTGGCCTTCAACTTTATCTAAAGTCACGTCTACAAGCCAATCTGGCGTATAGAATTCTCCCAAGCTCTTTCTCAACACTTGCGGCACGATATTCTGATAGAATCGTTTAAGCACATCATTTGTCTGAGCATGGGACAGGTCTTCCATTTGATACAAAGAAAGTTTTATCAGAACCTCTTTTAATGATGTAACAATATCATTTACAACTTCAGGATATACATTGCTTGTACATGCATCAATATACCAACTAAACAACGGCTCTTCCACGAAACCGTGTATATTTGCCCTTGTATAAAGTTGTGAGCGTTCGATATCCAAATCTAGCATCGAGATAAGCTCGTAATCACTTACAGACACAGCATTTTGGGCAAAATCAGAATATGATGTTAACTCGGTAAGATGAGAAACAATCTCAGCAGATAAGAGTTTAATAATAATTGAATCAAATGTGTGAATCACGAAAAGGATACGAGACAACTTATCAGTTGATGTGCTAGTACAAGTAAAACCAATAGAGTTTATAATTGCTTCCACTTGAAAAGAACTAAGATCAGCTACTTGCCCATATAAAGCTTTCCATTCTTGGTAAAGCATCTTGACTTTGTTGTTATTAGGATCATCAAGATATAGCATTAACGCAGTAGCAAGAGCCTGCATGAGATTACCACCAGCAACTGAACCATGACCAAAATCTTCAATTAAATTCGTTGCTGTTACTGCTCTACGGCAAGACTGGCGGCATGCTTCGAACACCATTTGCACACTATCTGGAGAGAGTGGCATAATGGGGCCAGGAATGGGCTGTCCATTTTCAGATGAAATGTGAACAAAAGCAATCGATTCACCATCGATGGCAATTCCTTGATAATGACGCACATCTAAACCTTCAATACCAGCCTTTGCAGGGATATATCTTGAGAGTTCCTCTAATGCTTCCTGAAATTTAGCACTATTTTGATTGCCATGAAATAGGCCTACATTCTTAAACTCAATAATAACTTGATTGTAGTCAGCATCAGATCGCCCTCTCTCTGCATGAAATGTGATCGCGAGCGTATTCTGTAAAATGGTAAGCCAACCTAGTCTAACTTCCTCTTCTGTTTGCCAATCTACGCGCTGGCGATTGAGCTGATTGTATTGTTCGGTATACATTATTTTTCCCTCATGACACAATTATTTCTCTTACAGCAGGCTTCAATCGAAACCGTTGAACTTGTTTTACTTGGTCGTTTCCTGCGTTAATTCCATTATATCTCCAATGTCACACTGTAAAGCCGTGCAGATTTTTACCAGCACATCTGTAGTAACATTTTCATTTTTTCCTAATTTCGCCATCGAAGCATGGCTGATTCCTGCCGCCGCACATAGATCTTTTTTCTTCATATCTCTGTCAATTAGTAATTTCCAAAGCTTTTTATAACTAACAGCCATCTTCCACACCTCAGCAACAAGTTATATATTCTGAAAACGCTGAGCGCTATTCAGTGTTCGCAAACTTTTGGGTTATTATATCATATTTGCCTTAGTGCTTCAATAAGGGATTGTGAAAGATGAAAGGCTAACAGTTAAAGTTTTTAAATAGTGCGCGACACAATTAAGTGTTAAAGTATTTATGGTTAGTAATTACTTTCAAATACCTGTCCGGCTCACCATTTAAAATTAGATTGACATACTCCAACGGAGCGTTATAGATCAACCAGTCCAGTTCTGACCCGCTGGTGCATACTGTTTGCCACCTCGTTCGCCACGGCGGTGCAGTCGATGGAGAGCAGCGTCCCGTCTTCTAGGCAAAGTTCCACGCAGGCGGTGTCCAGGTTTAACTCACAGGACAAAATCTTTCTCATAGTCGTTACCTCCTAATACTTAAATTTCGGTTGATTTTCCGCAGCGACACAAGGTTCGTTTCGCTAATTTTAGAATCTGGCAAGCAATGCGTGTGGCTATCCACACACAAATCCAGCAAGCAATGCGAGTGTTAATACACACTCACATTTCCTGCCGTCTGCTTGTTGAGGGCAGTGCCCCCCAAGCCCCCTTTGAACACAGGATTTCATTCTGTGGCTACGCGTTCTGCGAACGCTTTGAAAGGGTACGCCAAAGCGCCGTCCCCTTTAAGATACCATGGAACAAATCGTTCCACCCTTACGCCTGATGGCTACTGCGAAACACAGTAGCCCTCGCTAGATGCGTAGGCAAAGTATTTTCCCATCGTTCGCATTTACTTTGCACCCTGTGCCCTGGTTTCAAGGCATGAGGGCTACTCCTTAATGATTACATGGTACGCCCTAAAATAGGGCTCACCTGGAAAGATGGGGTGGCAAAACACCACCTCACATTTTTTTCCGCAACGGTGGCGACGGTCGCAACGGTGCTGGGAGTCCCCCTCAAAACACCGTCGCGACCGTTGCAAGCGTCGCGCTTTACTTGATTACTTCAACATAGGTGCTTCTATCACCACGTAGGTCAGCCGGATACGCCGCCCTTCGTGTTTGATTTTGTATTCATACTTCACCTGATGTTCTTCCAGCAGACGACTGGCATTTACATTCAGATGCTTAGTAAGGCGGTTCACTGCCATATCCAACCGAAGGGCTTCGGCAAGCTCTGTTGGGCTGCCTTCCCATTCGCGGTTCTCGTCAGATACGATTTTCGCTACCGCTTCCAGCACCGGGTCCGGAGGTTGCTTCCAAAGCTCATTCTCTGCATGGTCGAGAAGCCATACCAAACGCTCCTGATCTTTACTTAAATACAGCCGCTGATCCGGCTGATCCCGTCCGCTGATTTCCAGTGTGGCCTTTCCGTCAGTTCGTTTTTCTTTCTGCATAATGAGGGCCCCATCTGCACAGCCCGACAGTCCGGTGGTGCCGGAAATCTTCTCAAAGCTATCTCCCGCAGGCTGCTTTCTGGTGTGGTGGACAATCAGGATGCAAACTCCATGCCGGTCTGCAAATTGTTTCAGCTTTCCAATCACCTCATAGTCGCTGGAATAACTGTAGTTATCGCTCACCATCTCCCGAACTTTTTGAAGGGTATCCACGATAATCAATTTGGTATCACTGTGTTCCCGGACAAACTTTTCCAGCTGTTCATCCAGACCGCTGCCGATCATCTTGGCGCTGGTAGCAAAGTGGAGGGTGCTTGTCCCTTCCACACCAAACATACGGAACATCCTGCGCTGCAAACGGCTTTCGTCATCTTCCAGAGCAAGATAGAGGACTGTTCCCTGATGAACCTTGTAGCCCCACAGATCCTGCCCGGTGCTGACATGGTGGGCTATTTGTGCCACCAGAAAAGATTTGCCGATTTTGGGCGCTCCGGCAAGGATATATGCTCCAGTATAGAGCAGGTTTTCAATCACTGCGGACTTTACCTCAAATACATTATCCATCACCTCATCCAGGGTTACAGTGTGCAGGTAAGCTGGGTCGCTCATGCGCTGTATCCTGCGGTACATTTCCTCCAGACTTTCCTGCGGATTTACAACTTCATCATTGATTTCTTCCTTGGAAGTGGTTATACTAATGTCAGAATTTTTAGAGATTGACTGCCCATCGTCTGCGCCAACAGATGAGTCCTGGGTGGTCATTTTCTTTTTTTCATCGATCATAGGCAATATCCTCCTGCATTCCTTTCATAATGGTTGTGATCATCTGAATGGTGTCCAACAGTTCCTCATTTACGCCTTGCCCGGCTTCGATCCGGCGCAGCTCGTCCAGCACAGCAACCAGCTGATCTCGCAGTGCCTTATAGACTCTTGGATTGCCCTGAGCCACCACATCCCGACAGAGCAGCCGACGGATGATATAATCCTGTTTGGTCAGTCCTGTGAGCTTGACTGCTGTTTCAATCTTGGGCATCCTCCTCCGGGGAGACCCGGAAAAATACGGCCTTGTTCCTCCAACGGTTGTGCTTATCCAAATTCTTTGCTGACATTCTTAATTGCCCCTTTCCATATTCAATTTATCTGCCATTTCCGTTTGCTTGGACGGAAACAGGTGTGCATAATTGTAAGTGATGTCGATGCTCTCATGTCCCACCCGGTCCGCGATGGCTGTGGCAGAGAACCCCATATCGATGAGAAGCGAAACCGCGCTGTGACGAATATCGTGGATTCGGATGCGCGGGACTCCGGCCTCTTTGGAGCCTCTATCCATCTCCCGATGGAGATAACTCTTGGTGACGGTAAACATTCGGTCATCTGCTCCAATTCCGTAGAGCATTTTGAGGTAATCCTGAATTTCCTCTGCCAGAAACTGCGGCATAGTGATAACACGATTGCTCTTTTCGGTTTTTGGAGTGGTAATCAAATCCTGCCCGTTTAGCCGCTGATAGGATTTGTTGATGGTAACAGTTCGCTTCTCAAAGTCAAAATCTGCCGGGGTCAGAGCCAGCAGTTCCCCCTCCCGGATGCCACACCAGTAGAGCATTTCAAAAGCATAGAAGGATAGTGGTTTATCCATCATCACCTCAGCAAATTTCAGGTACTGCTCCTTGGTCCAGAACATCATCTCACGGTTTTTCTTTTTCCCCATGCTGCCTGCCTTTTTACAAGGGTTATCCCGGAGGTTATAGTACCGAACCGCGTGGTTGAAGATGGCGCTAAGCTGATTGTGAACCGTCTTAAGGTACACAGGTGAATAGGGCTGTCCCTTTTCATCCTTGTGGTTCAGCATCTCGTTCTGCCAGGTGATAATCTGCTGGGCAGTGATGTTGCACATCTTCAGCTTGCCGAAGTATGGGAGTAGCTTTGTGCGGATAATATGCTCCTTTGTGGCCCAAGTGTTTTCCTTGAGCCGGGTCTTCATATCCGCTGTATAAAGTTCCACAAAGCTTTTGAAGTTCATATCCAGATCAGCACTGGTTTTATGAACCTGCTCACGCTCCCAGGCCTGCGCCTCTCGCTTAGTCTTAAAACCGCGCTTTTGGGTCTGCTTCCGCTCACCATTCCAATCGGTATAGCGATAAACTGCCCGCCAGGTGCCGGTTTTTTCTTCCTTGTAAACGGCCATTATGATTCCTCCTCGTATAATAAGTTTCAAAGTTAATAGTTTCAGGTATCAGCAGGCTTTGAGGTGCCCGTGATACAATAGCTGTAGGACAGCAGGGTCAAGTTCTGAGTCCTCCGGTTGAGCCGTAAGGCTACTTCACTGAAAGTCTGTTCCCCTGAACCGGAAGTTAGCTGCAAACTCATTGGCTGTTTGCCTGGGACAAGACCGCCCTTTCAGCAGTGAGGGCTATCGCATTGGTCTGCCCAGGAATGATTCTGATAAGCGAGGGTGCCAGATGCTCCGGTTATCATGGGTATCTCAAAGCCTGCTGGCCTGAAATCTCCATGCGGGGAGGTGAAAATTGTGAATCCACTATTCGTTGGCATTGATGTGAGCAGCAAGAACAATGTGGCCTACCTGATGAAACCGGACGGCAGCAAACACTCCAGCTTCTCCGTGCAGAATAACCTTGGCGGTGCTAAACTGTTATCAGAGAGAATCGTATCGGCACTTGGCTCCATGCAGCTTGAGCGTGTGGTGATTGGCCTGGAGGCCACCTCCATCTACGGGGACAGCCTAGTCTATGCTCTTCGTGAGGATGGCCGCTTGGGGCGGTTTCAGAGGAAAATCCATGTTCTAAATCCAAAGCAGGTGCGGAAATTCAAGGAAGCCTATTCTGACCTGCCAAAGAACGACTGGGTGGACGCCTTTGTGATTGCCGACCATCTCCGTTTCGGCAGAATCAACAGGGAGGTCTACATGGACGATTACCGCTACAAAGCCCTGCAAACCCTTACCAGAGCCAGATTTGATGTCATCCAAAACTTGACCCGGGAGAAGCAGCGGTTCGCCAACTACTTATTCCTCAAATGCTCCGGCATGGCCCAGGACAAAGACATTCAGAACACCAGCGCCACCACCATCGCACTCATGGAACACTTTGAAACCGTGGATGACTTGGCGAATGCCGACCTGGAGGAACTGACTGCCTTTATTACTGAAACAGGCCGTGGCAAATTTGCTGACCGGATGCTACCGCCAAGGCAGTTCGGGCTGCAGCCAAAGGCTCCTATCGGCTGCCCAAAACAGTAAACGACACTGTAAACCAAGCAATGGCTGTTTCTATTGCCTCCATGCGCGCCTTGAAAGGGCAGGTCAAAGTATTAGATAAGGCCATTGAACAGCAGTTTGAAATCATTCCGAACACTTTGACCTCCATCCCCGGTATTGGCAAGGTCTACTCCGCCGGTATCATTGCTGAGATTGGTGATATCCACCGTTTTGATTCCCAAGCCTCGGTTGCCAAATACGCCGGCCTTGTCTGGAACAGGAGCCAGTCTGGCGACTTCGAGGCCGAACACTCCAGAATGATTAAATCCGGCAACCGCTATCTCCGCTACTACCTGCTGGAAGCCGCCAACTCCGTGAGAAGATGCGACTCCGAGTTCCGGCGTTACTATGACCTCAAATTCAAAGAGGTCAACAAGTACCAGCATAAACGCGCACTCGCTTTAACTGCCAGAAAACTGGTCCGGTTGGTCTTTCGGCTGCTAAAGGACAACCGCCTGTATATCCCGCCGGAGGGCTGAGAGCGCAGCTTGCCACTCTGACTCATAGGCCCTGTTTCAAAATTTCTCAGGGACAGGGCTTTGGTTGGTGTTGCCTTTTTGCTGTCTACACAGTGCTTTTTACTCTGTTTCGCTTAAAATTTTCTTGCATCACCTACTTGACTTCATACCATTGGACTTTACCGTTTTGGTATAGTAATACTTCTCTCTGAAGAATTCTCGATTGACACGGCCAGAGATGGTCAGATACCCTTTCTCCTGCAATTCTTCATTAAGCCCATGGATCACCTTGTAGGCGTGGGATTTGGAGATACCCAATTCCTGAGCAACTTCGTCTGCTCGCATAAAACTCTGTTTTTGCATAAATGAAATACCTTCCTTTCCTTGCTGGTTGTTTTTTCCTGCTGATTTTGTTTCTCATAAAGCCCTCCTCACTCTCTACTGCCACTTTTTTCAGATTTTGCACCCAAAAATTTTGAAAAAAATTTTCTTCGGGTATTACAGCTAAGCAAATATGCTTTGTTTATTGTAATTATACTAAGCATAATAGCTTATGTCAATCGGCGTATGCAAAATAAATTAAATAAAATTGTTTAGGATTCTCTTGACTTTACTAAGCATTTCTGCTACGCTTTTTATAAAGACAACCAACGATTGGAGTTGACGATATGGCGATTGGTGAACGAATTCACTTTTTCCGTCTCCTGCGGGGGATGACACAAAAATATCTCGGTATGACGTTGGGATTCCCGGAGAAGTCTGCTGATGTGCGCCTTGCACAGTACGAAACAGGATCAAGAACCCCAAAGGCAGACCTGACCGCTGCCCTGGCACAGGTACTGGATGTCTCGCCCCATGCGCTCTCTGTCCCGGACATAGACTCCTATGTAGGGCTCATGCACACCCTGTTTACCCTGGAGGATAACTACGGGCTCAAGATCAGCGAGATGGATGGAGAAGTCTGCCTGAAGGTCGATGTTCGGAAAAACAAGGACGCCGCCCGGCTGCATGAGATGCTCTGGACCTGGCGGGAACAGGCAGCCAAACTGGAGGTCGGTGAGATCTCCCAGGAGGACTACGACCGCTGGCGTTACCACTATCCAGAGTTTGACAAGGCCCAGAACTATGTGAAGGTGCCGCCCCAGGATCTCGCTTGACCATCTCACTTGTAGACCATGAGAGAGGCCGTTTGTTGCACAGGACAATAATAAAAAGAAAAAGAGAGCTAACTGACTAATCAAAATCAGTTAACTCTCTTTTTATGAATAATGAAAAAGTGTTGCCACGGAGGGCCTTAACCCCTCAAAAACCCAGTTATATCAGGCTTTTCCGGGCATCTGAAATTACTCCCACTCAAGTCTTGGGCTTTGATTTAGGGTTATAAAATGTACTTTAAATACGCTTTTTGTCCAGATAGTCCACGTATTTCACGCTGTGCACAGGTTCTTTACGAATTTTGTAGCCGTTTTGTAGCCAGCTATTTTATACGTACTAACCGTTCGCAACGACTTGTTTTGAATGATTTGCAGCAGATTTCGATATGATTCCCGCTAATAATCACCCGGAAATTGACCGCCTGATTCACCTCAAAAAACATCCTGGAGGTATGACCATGAGCAAACTTATATCCTGTCAATTCAACATAGACACAGCCTGCGTGGAATTGGTTTTTGACGATGGAAGCCAGATTTCCATTGACTGCACCGCCGTTGAAAACGAAGTTGCCGACAATCGCTTCCAGCGGTCAGAGCTGGATTATCTGATCTACAATGACTCGCTTGCTTATGCCGATCTGATTCTGAACAGCAAGCTGAACGTCCTGTTTGAATAAACCGACATGAGCATAAACGACAGCGTCCCGGTTCATAATGATTGGGACGCTGCTTATTATATCATTGTATTTTGCGAACTCATTCCTCGAACAGATACAGAAGATATCCGTAGCCCTCTGCTTTCATCTTTGCGTAAGGCACAAAGCGGAGGGACGCGCTGTTGATGCAGTAGCGCACGCCATTGGGGGACTCCGGATCGCCGGTGAACACATGACCAAGGTGAGAATCTCCGGCACGGCTTCTGACCTCTGTGCGGCGCATGCCGTGGCTCAGGTCCTCCAGTTCCACCACGGCAGGCTCTTCAATGGGCTTTGTGAAAGCCGGCCAGCCGCAGCCACTCTCAAACTTATCCGTGGAGGGAAAGAGCGGCTCGCCGGTCACGACATCCACATAGACGCCCTTTTCGAACTTGTCCCAGAACTCGCCCGTGAAGGCGCGCTCCGTGCCGCTCTCCTGCGTGACGCGGTACTGCTCCTCCGTCAGCTTGTCACGAATGGACTCCGCCGCGGGTTTTTGATAATCACCCGGGTCGATGCGCAGCCGGGAGAAAAGCTCCATCTCCGCGCGCGGGATGTGGCAGTAGCCGTTCGGGTTCTTTTCGAGGTAGTTCTGGTGGTATTCCTCGGCGGGATAGTAGTTCTTGAGCGGACCGATCTCCACAAAGAATTTCTCGCTGCGGCCACGCTCGATCTCCGCGATGCGTTTTACCGTTTCTCTCGCGCTTTCGTTGGTGTAGTAGACGCCGGTCTGGTACTGGCTGCCGCGGTCGTTGCCCTGCCGGTTTTGTACCGTAGGGTCGATCACATAAAAGTAGGCCAGCAGCAGCGCGTCGAGGCTCACCTGCTCGGGGTCGTATTCCACCCGCACGGTCTCCCGAAAGCCCGTATTGCCCGCGCAGACGGTTTGGTAGTCGGCGTCCTCCTCGCAGGTGCCGTTGGCGTAGCCGCTCTCGGCGTCGATGACGCCGGGGATGGACTGCATCAGCTGTTCCATGCCCCAGAAGCAGCCGCCCGCCAGATATATGACATTTTCCGTGGTATTCATATACATGCTTCCTTCACCGGACATATCAGCGGGCTGTCCGGTCATTTCCTTCTCGTCCGTTTTCTGCGGCATATTTTTCTGCCCGGCAGTGCAGCCGCTCAGCAGCAGTACCGCGGTGAGCAGAAGCGGCAATACTCTCCGATACATGGTGTGTCCCTCCTTTCTGAGAAGATAAATTCGTTTGTCAGCCCATATCGGCGGCAAGCGCCTGATCAATGAGCTTTTGCAGCGTCTCCGCCTGCTTCTTTTCCGTGATGGCGCCTACGATGGGCTCGCCCACGATATTGCCGCTGCGGTCGACCACATAGGTGGTGGGATAGGCGAAGATGTTGGTGGTAAACTTTCCTGCCTCGCCATCGGAGTCAAAATACACATTCTGATAAGTGGCGCCCTTCTTGGCAAGCACAACCTTAGCCTCGGAAATTGCTGTTTCATCGCCATCCAATGTGAAGGTGTTGACACCGATGAGGGAGCCGCCCTTCTCCGCCAGTTTCTTGTTCAGCGCATCCAGCTCGGAAAGCTCGCCTACGCAGGGATTGCAGGTGGTGAACCAGAAATTCACCACGGTGACGGCGTTGCCGGAGAACAGCTCCTCGCTCTTCACCGTGTTGCCATCCAGGTCTTTGCCTTCAAAGGCGGGGAACTTCTGCATGCTGCCGTCGTCGGGAGGGTTGCTCGTGTCGCTGCCTGCGGGTATACTCATATCGCCGTCCATGGATTGCTGCACGATCTCAGGGTACTTTTCCTCCAGCGCGGTCAGCTTGTTTTCGATATTGCTGATCTCCGTGGCGGCCTCCTTCAGCCACTCATACTCCTTGTCGGTGAACTGCTCTTTAGCGGCCTCGACGGTATCCAGCAGGAAGTCGCCGTAGTTTTTTCCCGTCCTCGATCATGGCCATGCCCTTGTCGGCCTCCATAAAGACCTTTTCCCACAGCTCGGTATTTTCCGACAGGAGCGCGTTCTCCCGCTCCAGCAGCTCCTTGTGCAGGGCGAGAGCCTCCTCGGCGGTTTTTGGCTCGCCGGTCATGGCGGAGCCGTTGCCGCTCATGTCGCCCATCTTGTCATTGTTCTTCGTGCCGCAGGCCGCCAGGGCCAGCACCATCAGCACGGCAAAAGCCAGTGCAAAAATTCTCTTCATGTTCATTTTGATTCCTCCATCGTTGTTTTCTTTGTTGTTTCTTTCCCGCTGCCGAAGCCGTAACGGAAGCACACTGCGTTTCGTCGGACAAGCGCGGATGCACATTCCGCAGCGGATGCACTCGGTATGGTTGGGCGTTTTTGTCACGTCCACGTCCATCTTGCAGGCTCTGGCGCATTTCCCGCAGGAGATGCACTTATTCTTATCCACCTTCATCTGGAAGAGGGACACCCGGTTGAACAGCGCGTAGAATGCGCCCAGCGGGCAGAGCCACTTGCAAAACGGCCGGTAGAACAGCACACTCAGCACGATCACCGACAGCAGAATGCTGAATTTCCATGTAAACAGCTTGCCCAGCGCCGCCCGGATGCCGGCATTGGCAAGGGACAGCGGGATGGCTCCCTCCAGCACGCCTTGGGGGCAGAGGTATTTGCAGAAGAACGGGTCTCCCATGCCCACATCGTTCACAAGGAACGCCGGCAGCAGGAAAACCATCACCAGCAGGACGGCGTACTTGAGGTATGTCAGGGGCTTGAGCTTCTTTGTGGAGAGCTTCTTTGTCGGGATCTTATGCAGCAGCTCCTGAAACCAGCCAAAGGGGCAGAGGAAGCCGCAGATAAAGCGCCCCAGCAGCACGCCCAGCAGGATGAGGAAGCCTGTGATATAATAGGAGAAGCTGAACTTGGACGACCCCACTACCGCCTGAAACGCCCCGATGGGACAGGCTCCGGAGGCCGCCGGACAGGAGTAGCAGTTCAGCCCCGGCACGCAGACAGCCTTCCCCGCCTCCCTGATACAGTCCGCCTTTGAGAAAATTCGGCAGGTGCAGGTTGGTCAGCAGCGTTGCCCCCGCCTGGATCCAGCCCCGGAAGCGGGACATGGTCTGTGAAAGGCCTGAAAACGTTTTTACCCAATGCCCACACACTCCAGACATAGTTTGATGGCCTTGCTCAGCACCGTCGCCGCCTCGCCCCGCCATACACCGAAACACAGCATGGTAATTCCGGTTATCAGCAGCGCGATCTGCGCCGCGGCCTTTTTTCCGCAGCTCATTTTGCATTACCCTTTCCGATTTTCTGCCCTCATCATAGCGTAGGAGAGTTAAAGTCTCTGTTAAGAACGAAAACTTAACGCAAACCTTATCTATTTTTGCTATAATGAAAGCAACACAAAAACGAAGAAATAAAAAGGAGGGCTCTCATGCACCTTTTAGTAATTGAAGATGAACGCGCCCTGTGCGAAACCATCGTCCGCAGCCTGCGGCGGCTGGCCTACAGCGTGGACTACTGCTATGACGGGGAAAAGGCGCTGGCGCTTCTGGGCGTGGAACGATACGATCTGGTGCTTCTTGATCTGAACCTGCCGAAAAAGGACGGCATGACGGTGCTGCGCACCCTGCGGCAGACCGACCGGGAGACGCGGGTGCTGATCCTCCGCCCGCAGCGAGGTGGATGACAAGGTCGAGGGGCTGGACGCCGGGGCCAACGACTATCTGGCAAAGCCCTTCCACTTGGCGGAGTTGGAGGCTCGCATCCGCAGCCTGACATTGCGGCAGTTCACCCAGCAGGATGTACTGCTAAGCTGCGGAGGCCTGACCTTTGACACCCGCTCCCGTACCGCCACCGTCAACGGGCAGACGCTGACGCTGACCCGCAAGGAGACGGGCATTTTGGAATATCTGATGGTACATCAGGGACGGCCGGTGAGTCAGGAGGAGCTGATGGAGCACGTCTGGGACAACAGCGTGGACAGCTTCAGCAACTCCATTCGCGTCCACATCTCCGCCATGCGCAAAAAGACTCCGCGCCGTGCTGGGCTATGACCCCATCCGCAACCGCATCGGCGAGGGCTATCTGATGGGAGGCGAGGAAGCATGAAGCGTCTTTCTTTGCAGTGGCGCATCACGCTGATGTCCGTCCTGCTCATCGGCATCACCTGCGTGGCCATGAATTTGCTGCTGTGCTCCTCCGGTGTGTACTATATGGACACCATTGCGGACAGCTTACAGGGCGGCGGCACAGTGATCCTGAATGAGGACGAAGAGGCGAGCTTTGACCCGCAGCTCATAGCGCCCGACGAGGAGTTGACCATCGTCGTCGACGGGGTGCAGGGGCGCTTCCGCACCACCAACTGGTACATCACGGCGGCGGTAACGCTGCTCAGCGGTTTCCTCGCCTATTTTGTCAGCGGACGCGCCCTAAAGCCCCTGCGCAGCTTTGCTGCACAAGTGGAGCGGGTGCAGCTGAACAATCTTGCCGATATGAGGATCGATGAAGACGCCATTTCGGAGTTCCGGCAGCTGAGCCGCTCGTTCAACCAGATGCTGGAGCGGCTGAATAACGCCTTTGCCGCCCAGCGGCAGTTCACCGGCAACGCCGCCCACGAGCTGCGCACGCCGCTGGCTCTGATGCAGGCGCAGCTGGGCTGTTTTCCTCAGAGCACCCTGACGTGCTACCGGAGACTGCGGAGTTTCACCCTCCTGCGCGAGCAGACTGAGAGGCTGACGCAGATGACCAAGACACTGTTGGAAATGAGCAATTTGCAGCAGGTGGCACGGAATGAGCGAATCCAGCTTGCTCCTATGATCGAGGAAATCTTTACGGATCTTGCGCCGCTGGCGGAGAAGCGCGGCGTCACGCTGGATGCGGAGGGCGACGGCTCCCTGATCGGCAGCGACGCGCTGATCTACCGTCTGCTCTTCAACCTGACGGAGAACGCCGTCAAATACAACCGCCCCGGCGGCTCAGTGCGGGTCGAGCTTGCACAGGGGCAGGAAAAGTGCATCATTCGCGTTTCCGACACCGGCTGCGGCATTCCGGAGGAATATCAGCGGAGCATTTTTCATCCCTTCTTCCGGGTAGACAAGTCCCGCAGCCGCGAGTACGGCGGCGCGGGACTGGGGCTTTCTCTGGTATGGGAGATCGCCAATCTCCATGGCGGCTCCGTTTGGGTGGAGAAAGCTCGGGCACGACCATCGCGGTGGGGTTGCCAACGCAACAATCAACGAAGCCCTAAAACCCTTTTATTCGTTTTTCGCCGCTTCGCTTGCCGCCCGTTTCCGTTCCTCGCTGTACGGTGCGGTCAGCCGGAAAGAGAAGCGTCCCTTTTCAATTTCAAACTCCTTGCAGCCTGTTTCCGGGTCATAGCCCGTCAGCTTGCAGACGGCAGGGTATTTGCGGCTGTAAGCAAGCAGCCGCTTCTTCAAGTCGGTGTTGTGGGTGCGGATATGGATTAGCGAGTCTTTCTCGTCAAACCATATATCGGTGGTCTTTTCCTGCTTCGTAAGCCCTGTTCTCATAAACTCTCCTTTCTGCGCCCCTGTTACGCAATAGGGGCATTTTTCGGGTGTTTTTCCCGGCTCTTGACTTGAAGAAAACGGCGATTTTCAAGCAGGAGCGCGCCGGACGATGTCTGCCCTGTCCGACGCGCTCCCATTCGATAAAATGCGTTTTTTCCGGCTCTACACAGGAATCAGCGAGCTTCGTCCCTCGTGACCGCTTTTTCTTTGCGCGGATGGAAGAATCTCCACAGATTATTGCGCTGAATCACATCCTCATAGCTGCGGACTTTCCCGCGCAGCTCCGTATTTTCACGCTCCAATTCTGCCGCACGGAGCTTGCTGTGGACAGACTTATAATCAGAAATTTCCTGTTTCAAACTGTCAATCTCAGCCTTGAGCTTTGCAATCAGTTTGCTTGCCGCATCCAACGCCTTTTGCAGTTTGGATTCCTTTTTCTCTGCTGTAACGTACTTCTTTGCCAGAGTGGAAAGTCGGTCAAAGTCCTCACGCTCCACGGCGACTTTGGATGAGAAGGGAATGGACGTTGCCACGATTTTTTCGATAGACCGCACACGACCCGCTGATTCTGGATTTTTTCAATTTTGCTCCCAAGCGTTGCTGCCTGTTTTTCCTGCTGACGGTTCTGCTCTGTGAATTCTGCCAGCCGCGCCTGTTCCTGCTGCACCTTGAACTGCGTCACCGTCAGGTGTTCCTCAGAGCTGCCGCGCTCGCCTCGCTCCACATCGTCATACCCTGCATTTCGCATGGCGGCGAAGAAATCATCTTGCAGAACGGAATAGGATTTTCGGAGCACAGTTTTTCCCGTTTGCGTTCAGCAGCGGTTTCCCATGCTCATCCAGCGCGGGCTTGGAATCCCACTTTTTGCTCATGCTGACCTGCTGAATCGTTTCCTTGACCGTCCCCACCAGCGATTTATCCTTGCAGCGTTTTGACCACAGGATTTGCTTTTCCACGATGGGAATGTAGACCACATGAAGGTGATAGTGGTACACGTCCTGCCCCAGCGCGTCGGACATGGCGCGGTTGCGCTCGTCGGCGTGCATGACTGCCGAAAGGATGTACTGCTCGCCGCCGACGATTTCTATTGCGGATTTGTATGCGTCGGTGTAAAATTGTTTTGCGAAGTCATAGCCGCCGTGATTATGAAAATAGGCGGTGTTTACGTCAAAGACCAGCTCGCCGTAGAGAAAGGCATCCTCTTTCAATCCGCGGGTGGAGATGATCCCGTCCTTTTTCAACTGCTCAAACATCTCCGCATATCCGGCGGTCGGTTTCTTGAAATGGACATTGAGGTGCGTTCTCTCCGGGACAATATCCTGATTGACATAGGATTCCTTTTCCCGTTCGTTGTGCTGCTGCGCGTTGCCGATTTTGGCAGCGGTCAGCCTCATATTTCTTGCGTTGGTACGATGAATACCGTCGCCTCTTGCCATAGGCAGTTTACCTCCTGATTTCAGATTGTGCAGGACGGGGCAGCTTTCGGGGAGACACTTCTGCGGAAGTGTAATAACCCACTATGATACTTTCATCCTGCGGCTGCAAAGTATCGTGGGCTCTCCGAGGGGGAATGCGGCTTCTGCGGAAGCCTCTGCCGTGGCTTGCAAGTAGTACCCACTTTGCAAAATCCACGGCGTGACCGACAGCCTTTCAGCAATCGAAGTTGCTTCAACGCTGCCGCCCACAGGCAGAGAAGATTTGGGAAATCCTCTCTGCCATCCATCTCAAAATCTGCGGGTTTTTCGATGGGGACGGGGATGCGAGGGGCTTTGCCTTGTCCTCCAGCAACAGGAGCGTGGCACGCTCCTGTCACAGTTCCCAAGGAGGAGTAGTCCATCGGTAGCTCTGCGGCACTCCACGCCGGTCAAGATACTCCTGCCTTGCCTGTTCCCGCTGTTCTTCGGTAGGAGCGGTCTTGTATTGTGAGTAGAGCTGTCGGTTCAGCATGGCGTCGAGCTTCTTCTCAAGCCCTGCCGGATTTCTTCTTCAAAATCATCCTCGCCCCGCAGATGGTACATGGCGAGGTCGATGAACAGATCATAGGGATTTGTACGCTTTTCATTTTCCTATCCTTTCCTATCCGCGATGGTCGCAACGATTGCGACGGTTGCTTTGATGGCATCATTTCCACCGTCGCGACCGTCGCAGCCGTCGCGCTGTCCTCAGTCGATTACTTCGTACTCAACATTGTCAATTATCATATGGGTGAGCTTCACCTGCCGCCCGGAGTGTTTGGCCCTGTTCTCATACCTCACATGGTACTCGTCCAGCAGCCTGCCGGATTTAACGTTCAGGTATTTGGTGAGGGCATTTGCCGCCATGCCTGTATTCACCGCTTCCGCAAGCTCGGTCGGGCTGCCTGTCCATTCTCTGCTTTCGGAGGAAACAAGCTGGGAAACCGTATCCAATACCGGGTCGGGCGGCTCCTGATACGGCTCGTTCTCCGTCCGTTCAATGCTCCATATCTGCGTGTCGGCATCTTTTTTCAGATATAGAATCTGATCCTGTTGATCTCGCCCCACTGCATCGACCGTGGCCTCCAATGCAGTCCGTTTCTTCTTCTGCATCAGGAGTGCTCCGTCTGCACAACCAAGAAGTCCTGTTGTGCCGGAGATCGTTTCAAAGCTGTCTCCGGCTGGCTGCTTTCTTGTGTGATGAACGGTAACGATGCAAATGCTGTGTCTGTCCGCAAAACGCTTGAGCTTGCCGATGATCTCATAGTCGCTGGCGTAGCTGTAAGCCTCGCCTCCGGCCTCCCGAATCTTCTGCATGGTGTCAATGATAACCAGCTTCGTGTCGGGGTGTTCCTTTATGAAATTCTCAAGCTGCTCGTCAAGACCGTTTCCGATTTTGTTTGCTGCCGTTGCAAAATGCAGGCTGGCGGTATCCGCCACGCCGTACATCATAAACATCCGGCTCTGGATTCTCTGGAAATCATCCTCCAGCGCGAGGTATAACACCGTGCCGGAATGGACTTCATAACCCCACAGCCTTTGCCCTGTGCTGACATGGTAGGCAAGCTGCGCTACCAGAAATGATTTTCCGATTTTGGGTGCTCCTGCGAGGATATACGCTCCCGCATAGAGCAAGCCATCGATGACGGGCGGTCTGCTCTTGTATGCGGTCTGATACAGCTCTGTCATGGAAACGGTATGAAGATAATGTGGGTCGTTCATGCGCCGGATTCTCTCACGTATTTCCTCAATATTTTCCTCCGGGGGATTGCTTTCGCAGGTTTCATGTGGTATCCTTTGTTTAGTTGAATTGTGAGGCGGCTGCCCTCCATCTGCGCCAACAGATGGGATGAGGGCGGTCGTTTTCTCATTTCCCGTCATTGCGCTCACCTCCGGGAATCTGGAAGCCGTAGAACTTCTGCTTGAAATACTGGGCAGGGCATTTTCCGGCTACGGTCAGATAGCCTTGGGCTTTTAGCTCTCTGTTCATTTCCCGGACGATCTGATACGCCTTGCTGCGGCTGATGCCCATGATCTCCGCCACCTCTGACGCTGTGATAAACTGTGCTCTCATAGTACCTCCTGTTTCAAAGTGATTCGCCTCGGTCTGCGCATCTTTTGTTCATCCTCCTTTCTCTGCTCTCCTCTAAAATGCGCATCTTGAGTACATATTTTATTATACGCATACAAGATGCATCTGTCAAGCCTTCAGAAAATAAAAATATGTACTTGCAATTCGCTTTATTCTGTGATATGATATGGACGAGGTGAATCAGATATGGACAATTTCGATTATCCCGCCATTGGGCAGAGAATCAAGCAGCTCCGAAAACGGAAGGGGCTGAACCAGACCGAGCTGGCACAAATGCTAAAAAAATCCCTCCGCACCGTACAGAAGTACGAAACCGGAGAGATCGAAGTGTCGATTGCCGTTGTCAATCAGATTGCCGACCTGTTGGATTCAACGCCGACCTATATCCTCGGCTACGAATCCAGTACAACGCAGATCAGAACGCTTTCCGACGTGATGGACTTTCTCTTTAAGCTGGAAACGGTAGAAGGCATCGACTTCAAGATCGACGTGCAGAAGCCACCCCGCAGCAAGCGGTGGGAATGTTCCATTTCCTTTGACGGAAAGAGCACGGCGGAGTTCAACGCGGATATATGCCTGTTCCTTGAACAATGGGAGGAAGAGCGCAGCGAGCTTCGCGCCTATAACTCCACGCAGGCAGCATATAAGCGCTGGAAGGAGCAGACTTTGGCATATTACGCCGCGAACGCAGTCAAATGCACAGAGCCGGAAGAACTTGACTGCGACGAACGGATTGCAAAACGGACGGCATTTTTGGAAAAGGAATACGGTAAAAACGAGAGTAATGAGTAAATAACCCCATCAAAGCCTGATTCTTGAGGGAAGGAGGTAAAAATGTCAGTAACAAAAGACGGCGACACCGGTCGCTGGATGTCTCAGATCCGCGTGACGGACTGGACGGGCAAGACCATCCACAAAAAGAAGCGGGGATTCACCACCAAGAAGGAAGCCCTGCAATGGGAACGGGACTTTATCAGCCAATCCACAGGCAGCCTCGGCATGACGTTCGGTGACTTCATCACCCTGTATGTCAAGGATATGGAGCACCGCCTCAAGCCCTCCACCGTTGCCAGCAAAAATGGCTGATTGACCTGAAGGTAACGCCTTTCTTCAAGAAAATCCCGCTGAACGAGATCAAGCCCACTCATGTGCGCCAATGGCAGAACTCCCTGACCAGCTATCGGGATGAAAACGGCAAGCCTTACGCCCAGACCTATCTCAAGTGCATCAACAACCAGCTCACGGCGATTTTCAACTACGCAGTCAAATACTATGGCTTGAAAGAAAACCCCTGCCACAAGGCGGGGAGCATGGGCAAGAAGAAAGCCGACGAGATGCTGTTCTGGACAAAGGACGAGTTTCAGACCTTTATCGAGAGCATGAAAGACCGTCCCGCCAGCTACACGGTATTTATGACCATGTACTACACGGGGATTCGGGAGGGAGAGCTGCTGGCGCTCACGCCGTCGGACATCGACTTCGAGAAGAAGACCCTGACGGTGAACAAGAGCTATCAGCGCCTCGGCAGAGAGGATATTATCACCACTCCGAAAACACCGAAAAGCATCCGCACTATCCCCATTCCCGACGGTCTTTGCACCTGTTTGCAGGAGTATATGTCCCATTGCTACGGACTGCAAAATGATGATCGGCTGTTTCCCTACACCAAGAGCTTTCTGTACCACGAAATGGAGTATGGCTGCAAGGCATCGGGGTAAAGCGCATCCGGGTGCATGACATTCGACACAGCCACGCCAGCCTGTTGGTGGAGATGGGCTTCTCCCCGCTGCTGATCGCGGAGCGTCTCGGACACGAGAAGGTGCAGACCACGATGGACACGTACAGCCACCTGTACCCCAACAAGCAGGTGGAGGAAGCCAGACAGCTTGACGGCATTATGCCGTGAGCCTCTGGCTACAAAAATCGCTACAAATGTAGCCAATTTGTAGCCACTAAAGAAAAATCCTGAAAACGCTGTATTACCAACGCTTTTCAGGATTCAGGAAACACTGATTATTTATTCCCACTCGTTGTTGGGCATCGTGTTTAACGGATTTTGCTTCATAAATTTGATACCTCATTTTTTTGATTATTTGATGTGTCCATATTATCCAGCCTATACGATGGGCTGTTATCAAATTGTTATCGGTGGTGATAACGGGGGTAGCAGGGTTGTTGTTTTCTCTGGTGGTTTACAACTACATTTTACCACGAAAGGCGAAATGCAATAACCATCCTTGCTGTGGCGTATCAAGGAATCTTACTGAACATATGGCGCACCTTATCCAAACGGCTGTTTGGACGACGGGGCTGGATGACTGGCTCGCCGACAGTGGCCTGATACCCTTTCAGTTCCGTCAGGCACACGCCGCCCGTTGGTGTAAAAGGCCAAATCAGTACGGTATGCCTGTATGCAACGGGCGGGAATCTCGCCAGTAAAGACAACTTCATCCTTTTATCTGGGCCGTTTCGATGGTGGCACAGTATTTCGGCGCATCATGATAAGCCCTGGAAGGTATTCCTGGGGCGCATAGAGGGTGAAGGAGAGATAAGGTTCCAGCAACTGCGTCCCAGATTTCTTCAATGCCTGTTCCAATACAATCAGGGGCCAATGAGCGGAAGTCCGCCGGCGTACTGACCGGGCTATAGTAAAGTCCATATTCAAAGCAAATCTTACAGTCCGTTACGTTCCAGCCACACAAGCCTTGCCCCAAACCGTAACGGATACCATCCATGACAGCGTTTTGAAAACTCTGGTTCAGGTATCCCAGGGAAACCTGCTCTCGTATTTTACCCGGAGCCAAGCGGGAGCGGTGTAACAGACAGTCCGATAGATGCCCAAAACGGGTTAGGCGGCACCTCGATATGGATGGTGTGACTGGCCACTTTGAGCGGCCGCTCTAAATAAATGACGGTGGGTTCCTTCACTGCTGTTTCAATCTTGTATTTTCCGTCAGCAAAGCGGAAACAACCTCCAACCGCATCCGACCAAAAAGAAAGAATGATCTCATGGGTGGTGGAATCCACCTCGTAGTACTCAGTATCCGCAATTTGCAAGAGCGTCCAGCAACCGGTCTCTTTGCTCTGCCGTTTTTGGCGTAATCGTCGTCCACAGCATAGGAAGGGAACATCACTCCACATTTCACGAGGAAGTTGGTTTTGTCCCCCAATATATCGTTTAACCCGGCACGCAGACGGTCTCCCCGCCCTTGATACAGTCCGCCCTTGAGAAAGTTCGGCAGATGCAGGTTGGTCAGCAGCGTCGCCCCCGCCTGAATCCAGCCCCGGAAGCGAGACATGGTCTGTGAAACGCCTGAAAAATTCTTTACCCAATGCCCACACACTCCAGACATAATTTGATTGCTTTGCTCAGCACTGTCGCCGCCTCGCCCCGCCAGACACCGAAGCACAGCATGGCGGCTCCGGCCATCAGCAGCACGATCTGCGCCGCGGCCTTTTTCCCGTAGCTCATTTTTCATCACCCTTTCCGATTTTCTGCCCCCATCATAGCGCGGGAGAGTTAAAGTCTCTGTTAAGAACGAAAACTTAACGCAAACCTTATCTGTTTTTGGTATAATGAAAGCAACACTAAAAACGAAGAAATAAAAAGGAGGGCTCTCATGCACCTTTTAGTAATTGAAGATGAACGCGCCCTGTGCGAGACCATTGTTCGCAGCCTGCGGCGGCTGGCCTACAGCGTGGACTACTGCTATGACGGCGAAAAGGCGCTGGCGCTTCTGGGCGTGGAACGATACGATCTGGTGCTTCTTGATCTGAATCTGCCGAAAAAGGACGGCATGACGGTGCTGCGCACCCTGCGGCAGACCGACCGGGAGACGCGGGTGCTGATCCTCTCCGCCCGCAGCGAAGTGGAGGACAAGGTGCAGGGGCTGGATGCCGGGGCGAACGACTATCTGGCGAAGCCCTTCCACTTGGCGGAGCTGGAGGCCCGCATCCGCAGCCTGACATTGCGGCAGTTCACCCAGCAGGATGCTGCTGCTGCGGAGGCCTGACCTTTGACACCCGCTCCCGTACCGCCACCGTCAACGGGCAGACGCTGACGCTCACCCGGAAGGAAACGGGAATCCTGGAATACCTGATGGTGCATCAAGGAAGGCCAGTAAGTCAGGAGGAGCTGATGGATCACGTTTGGGACAATAGCGTGGACAGCTTCAGCAATTCCATTCCGCGTCCACATCTCCGCCCTGCGCAAAAAGACTCCGCTCCGTGCTGGGCTATGACCCCATCCGCAACCGCATCGGCGAGGGCTATCTGATGGGAGGCGAGGAGGAATGAAGCGGCTTTCCCTGCAGTGGCGCATCACGCTGATGTCCGTCCTGCTCATCGGCATCACCTGCGTGGCCATGAATTTGCTGCTGTGCTCCTCCGGTGTGTACTATATGGACACCATTGCGGACAGTTTACAAGGCGGCACGGTGATCCTGAATGATGGCGGAGCAGCGAGCTTTGACCCGCAGCTCATAGCGCCCAACGAGGAGTTGACCATCGTCGTCGATGGGGTGCAGGGGCGCTTCCGCACCACCAACTGGTACATCACGGCGGCGGTAACGCTGCTCAGCGGCATCCTCGCTTATTTCGTCAGTGGACGCGCTCTCAAGCCCCTGCGCAGCTTTACCTCGCAGGTGGAGCAGGTGCAGCTGAACAATCTTGCCGATATGAGGATCGATGAAGATGCTATTTCGGAGTTCCGGCAGCTGAGCCGCTCGTTCAACCAGATGCTGGAGCGGCTGAACAACGCCTTTTCCGCCCAGCGGCAGTTCACCGGCAACGCCGCCCACGAGCTGCGCACGCCACTGGCACTAATGCAGGCGCAGTTGGAGCTGTTTTCCGCGGAGCATCCTGATGTGCGGCCGGAGACGGCGGAGTTCCTCACGCTTTTGCGTGAGCAGACGGAGCGGCTGATACAGTTGACCAGGACACTGCTGGAGATGAGCAATCTGCGGCAGGTGGCGCGGAACGAGCGCATCCAGCTCGCTCCCATGATCGAGGAGATCTTCACAGATCTTGCGCCGCTCTCAGATAAGCTCGGCGTCACGCTGACTGCGGAGGGCGACGGCATTATGACCGGCAGCGATGCACTGATCTACCGGCTGATCTTCAACCTGACGGAGAATGCTGTCAAGTACAACCGGCCGGGCGGCTTGGTACGGGTTGTGTCACTCAGGAGTTGAAAAGCTCCTGCTCCGCGTCTCCGACACCGGCTGCGGCATCCCGGAGGTGTATCAGCGCAGTATCTTCCAGCCCTTCTTCCGGGTGGACAAGTCTCGCAGCCGGGAATACGGTGGCGCAGGACTGGGGCTCTCACCTGGGGAGATCGCCGACCTCCACGGCGGCTCCGTTTGGGTAGAGAAAAGTTCGGAGAAGGGCACTACCATTGCGGTGGGGTTGCCAACGCAACAATCAACGAAGCCCTAAAACCCTTTTATTCGTTTTTCGCCGCTTCGCTTGCCGCCCTGCGGCGTTCCTCTCTGTATGGGGCGGTCAGCCGGAAAGAGAAGCGTCCCTTTTCAATCTTAAATTCCTTGCAGCCCGTGTCCGGGTCTACGTCCGTCAGCTTGCAGACGGCAGGGTGTTTGCGGTTGTATGCGGTCAGCCTGTTCTTTGAGGTCGGTGTTGTGGGTGCGGATGAAGATGGTGGGGTCTTTCTCGTCAAAATAGATTTCGGTGGCCTTTTCCTACTTGGTAAGTCCTGTTCTCATAGGCTTATCCTTTCTGCGGCTCTGTCACGCAATAGGGGTGTTTTTCGGGGGTTTTCTTCGGCTCTTGACTTGGGAAAAATGGCGATTTTCAAACAGGAGCGCGCCGGACGATGTCTGCCCTGTCCGACGCGCTCTCATTCGATAAAATGCGTTTTTTCCGGCTCTACACAGGAATCAGCGAGCTTCGTCTCTCGTGACCGCTTTTTCTCTGAGCGGATGGAAGAATCGCCACAGATTATTACGCTGAATTACATCCTCATAGCTGCGGACTTTCCCGCGCAGCTCCGTATTTTCACGCTCCAATTCTGCCGCACGGAGCTTTCTGTGGACAGACTTATAATCAGAAATTTCCTGTTTCAAACTGTCAATCTCAGCCTTGAGCTTTGCAATCAGTTTGTTTGCCGCATCCAACGCCTTTTGCAGTTTGGATTCCTTTTTCTCTGCTGTAACGTACTTCTTTGCCAGAGTGGAAAGTCGGTCAAAGTCCTCACGCTCCACGGCAACTTTGGATGAGAAGGGAATGGACGTTGCCACGATTGTTTCGATAGACCGCACACGACCCGCTGATTCTGGATTTTTTCAATTTTGCTCCCAAGCGTTGCTGCCTGTTTTTCCTGCTGACGGTTCTGCTCTGTGAATTCTGCCAGCCGCGCCTGTTCCTGCTGCACCTTGAACTGCGTCACCGTCAGGTGTTCCTCGGAGCTGCCGCGCTCGCCTCGCTCCACATCGTCATACCCTGCCTTTCGCATGGCGGCGAAGAAATCATCTTGCAGAACGGAATAGGATTTTCGGAGCACAGTTTTCCCGTTTGCGTTCAGCAGCGGTTTCCCATGCTCGTCCAGCGCGGGCTTGGAATCCCACTTTTTGCTCATGCTGACCTGCTGTATCGTTTCCTTGACCGTACCCACCAGCGATTTATCCTTGCAGCGTTTCGACCATAGGATTTGCTTTTCCACGACGGGAATGTAGACCACATGAAGGTGATAGTGGTACACGTCCTGCCCCAGCGCGTCGGACATGGCGCGGTTGCGCTCGTCGGCGTGCATAACCGCCGAAAGGATATACTGCTCACCGCCGACGATTTCTATTGCGGATTTGTATGCGTCGGTGTAGAATTGTTTTGCGAAGTCATAGCCGCCGTGATTATGAAAATAGGCGGTGTTTACGTCAAAGACCAGCTCGCCGTAGAGAAAGGCATCCTCTTTCAATCCACGTGTGGAGATGATTCCGTCCTTTTTCAACTGCTCAAACATCTCCGCATATCCGGCGGTCGGTTCCTTGAAATGGACATTGAGGTGCGTTCTCTCCGGGACAATATCCTGATTGACATAGGATTCCTTTTCCCGTTCGTTGTGCTGCTGCGCGTTGCCGATTTTGGCAGCGGTCAGCCTCATATTTCTTGCGTTGGTACGATGAATACCGTCGCCTCTTGCCATAGGCAGTTTACCTCCTGATTTCAGATTGTGCAGGACGGGGCAGCTTTCGGGGAGACACTTCTGCGGAAGTGTAATAATCCCACTATGATACTTTCATCCTGCGGCTGCAAAGTATCGTGGCTCTCCGAGGGGAATGCGGCTTCTGCGGAAGCCTCTGCCGTGGCTTGCAAGTAGTACCCACTTTGCAAAATCCACGGCGTGACCGACAGCCTTTCAGCAATCGAAGTTGCTTCAACGCTGCCGCCCACAGGCAGAGAAGATTTGGGAAATCCTCTCTGCCATCCATCTCAAAATCTGCGGGTTTTTCGATGGGGACGGGGATGCGAGGGGCTTTGCCTTGTCCTCCAGCAACAGGAGCGTGGCACGCTCCTGTCACAGTTCCCAAGGAGGAGTAGTCCATCGGTAGCTCTGCGGCACTCCACGCCGGTCAAGATACTCCTGCCTTGCCTGTTCCCGCTGTTCTTCGGTAGGAGCGGTCTTGTATTGTGAGTAGAGCTGTCGGTTCAGCATGGCGTCGAGCTTCTTCTCCAAGCCCTGCCGGATTTCTTCTTCAAAATCATCCTCGCCCCGCAGATGGTACATGGCGAGGTCGATGAACAGATCATAGGGGATTTGTACGCTTTTCATTTTCCTATCCTTTCCTATCCGCGACGGTCGCAACGATTGCGACGGTTGCTTTGATGGCATCATTTCCACCGTCGCGACCGTCGCAGGCGTCGCGCTGTCCTCAGTCGATTACTTCGTACTCAACATTGTCAATTATCATATGGGTGAGCTTCACCTGCCGCCCGGAGTGTTTGGCCCTGTTCTCATACCTCACATGGTACTCGTCCAGCAGCCTGCCGGATTTAACGTTCAGGTATTTGGTGAGGGCATTTGCCGCCATGCCTGTATTCACCGCTTCCGCAAGCTCGGTCGGGCTGCCTGTCCATTCTCTGCTTTCGGAGGAAACAAGCTGGGAAACCGTATCCAATACCGGGTCGGGCGGCTCCTGATACGGCTCGTTCTCCGTCCGTTCAATGCTCCATATCTGCGTGTCGGCATCTTTTTTCAGATATAGAATCTGATCCTGTTGATCTCGCCCCACTGCATCGACCGTGGCCTCCAATGCAGTCCGTTTCTTCTTCTGCATCAGGAGTGCTCCGTCTGCACAACCAAGTCCTGTTGTGCCGGAGATCGTTTCAAAGCTGTCTCCGGCTGGCTGCTTTCTTGTGTGATGAACGGTAACGATGCAAATGCTGTGTCTGTCCGCAAAACGCTTGAGCTTGCCGATGATCTCATAGTCGCTGGCGTAGCTGTAAGCCTCGCCTCCGGCCTCCCGAATCTTCTGCATGGTGTCAATGATAACCAGCTTCGTGTCGGGATGTTCCTTTATGAAATTCTCAAGCTGCTCGTCAAGACCGTTTCCGATTTTGTTTGCTGCCGTTGCAAAATGCAGGCTGGCGGTATCCGCCACGCCGTACATCATAAACATCCGGCTCTGGATTCTCTGGAAATCATCCTCCAGCGCGAGGTATAACACCGTGCCGGAATGGACTTCATAACCCCACAGCCTTTGCCCTGTGCTGACATGGTAGGCAAGCTGCGCTACCAGAAATGATTTTCCGATTTTGGGTGCTCCTGCGAGGATATATGCCCCGTAGAGCAGCCATCGATGACGGGCGGTCTGCTCTTGTATGCGGTCTGATACAGCTCTGTCATGGAAACGGTATGAAGATAATGTGGTCGTTCATGCGCCGGATTCTCTCACGTATTTCCTCAATATTTTCCTCCGGGGGATTGCTTTCGCAGGTTTCATGTGGTATCCTTTGTTTAGTTGAATTGTGAGGCGGCTGCCCTCCATCTGCGCCAACAGATGGGATGAGGGCGGTCGTTTTCTCATTTCCGTCATTGCGCTCACCTCCGGGAATCTGGAAGCCGTAGAACTTCTGCTTGAAATACTGGGCAGGGCATTTTCCGGCTACGGTCAGATAGCCTTGGGCTTTTAGCTCTGTTCATTTCCCGGACGATCTGATACGCCTTGCTGCGGCTGATGCCCATGATCTCCGCCACCTCTGACGCTGTGATAAACTGTGCTCTCATAGTACCTCCTGTTTCAAAGTGATTCGCCTCGGTCTGCGCATCTTTTGTTCATCCTCCTTTCTCTGCTCTCCTCTAAAATGCATCTTGAGTACATATTTTATTATACGCATACAAGATGCATCTGTCAAGCCTTCAGAAAATAAAATATGTACTTGCAATTCGCTTTATTCTGTGATATGATATGGACGAGGTGAATCAGATATGGACAATTTCGATTATCCCGCCATTGGGCAGAGAATCAAGCAGCTCCGAAAACGGAAGGGGCTGAACCAGACCGAGCTGGCACAAATGCTAAAAAAATCCCTCCGCACCGTACAGAAGTACGAAACCGGAGAGATCGAAGTGTCGATTGCCGTTGTCAATCAGATTGCCGACCTGTTGGATTCAACGCCGACCTATATCCTCGGCTACGAATCCAGTACAACGCAGATCAGAACGCTTTCCGACGTGATGGACTTTCTCTTTAAGCTGGAAACGGTAGAAGGCATCGACTTCAAGATCGACGTGCAGAAGCCACCCCGCAGCAAGCGGTGGGAATGTTCCATTTCCTTTGACGGAAAGAGCACGGCGGAGTTCAACGCGGATATATGCCTGTTCCTTGAACAATGGGAGGAAGAGCGCAGCGAGCTTCGCGCCTATAACTCCACGCAGGCAGCATATAAGCGCTGGAAGGAGCAGACTTTGGCATATTACGCCGCGAACGCAGTCAAATGCACAGAGCCGGAAGAACTTGACTGCGACGAACGGATTGCAAAACGGACGGCATTTTTGGAAAAGGAATACGGTAAAAACGAGAGTAATGAGTAAATAACCCCATCAAAGCCTGATTCTTGAGGGAAGGAGGTAAAAATGTCAGTAACAAAAGACGGCGACACCGGTCGCTGGATGTCTCAGATCCGCGTGACGGACTGGACGGGCAAGACCATCCACAAAGAAGCGGGATTCACCACCAAGAAGGAAGCCCTGCAATGGGAACGGGACTTTATCAGCCAATCCACAGGCAGCCTCGGCATGACCTTCGGTGACTTCATCACCCTGTATGTCAAGGATATGGAGCACCGCCTCAAGCCCTCCACCGTTGCCAGCAAGAAATGGCTGATTGACCTGAAGGTAACGCCTTTCTTCAAGAAAATCCCGCTGAACGAGATCAAGCCCACTCATGTGCGCCAATGGCAGAACTCCCTGACCAGCTATCGGGATGAAAACGGCAAGCCTTACGCCCAGACCTATCTCAAGTGCATCAACAACCAGCTCACGGCGATTTTCAACTACGCAGTCAAATACTATGGCTTGAAAGAAACCCTGCCACAAGGCGGGGAGCATGGGCAAGAAGAAGCCGACGAGATGCTGTTCTGGACAAAGGACGAGTTTCAGACCTTTATCGAGAGCATGAAAGACCGTCCCGCCAGCTACACGGTATTTATGACCATGTACTACACGGGGATTCGGGAGGGAGAGCTGCTGGCGCTCACGCCGTCGGACATCGACTTCGAGAAGAAGACCCTGACGGTGAACAAGAGCTATCAGCGCCTCGGCAGAGAGGATATTATCACCACTCCGAAAACACCGAAAAGCATCCGCACTATCCCCATTCCCGACGGTCTTTGCACCTGTTTGCAGGAGTATATGTCCCATTGCTACGGACTGCAAAATGATGATCGGCTGTTTCCCTACACCAAGAGCTTTCTGTACCACGAAATGGAGTATGGCTGCAAGGCATCGGGGGTAAAGCGCATCCGGGTGCATGACATTCGACACAGCCACGCCAGCCTGTTGGTGGAGATGGGCTTCTCCCCGCTGCTGATCGCGGAGCGTCTCGGACACGAGAAGGTGCAGACCACGATGGACACGTACAGCCACCTGTACCCCAACAAGCAGGTGGAGGTAGCCAGACAGCTTGACGGCATTATGCCGTGAGCCTCTGGCTACAAAAATCGCTGCAAATGTAGCCAATTTGTAGCCACTAAAAAAGAAAAATCCTGAAAAACGCTGTATTACCAACGCTTTTCAGGATTCAGGAAACACTGATTATTTATTCCCACTCGTTGTTGGGCATCGTGTTTAACGGATTTTGCTTCATAAATTTGATACCTCATTTTTTTGATTATTTGATGTGTCCATATTATCCAGCCTATACGATGGGCTGTTATCAAATTGTTATCGGTGGTGATAACGGGGGGTAGCAGGGTTGTTGTTTTCTCTGGTGGTTTACAACTACATTTTACCACGAAAGGCAGGGAAATGCAATAACCATCCTTGCTGTGGCGTATCAAGGAATCTTACTGAACATATGGCGCACCTTATCCAAACGGCTGTTTGGACGACGGGGCTGGATGACTGGCTCGCCGACAGTGGCCTGATACCCTTTCAGTTCCGTCAGGCACACGCTCCGCCCGTTGGTGTAAAAGGCCAAATCAGTACGGTATGCCTGTATGCAACGGGCGGGAATCTCGCCAGTAAAGACAACTTCATCCTTTTTTATCTGGGCCGTTTCGATGGTGGCACAGTATTTCGGCGCATCATGATAAGCCCTGGAAAGGTATTCCTGGGGCGCATAGAGGGTGAAGGAGAGATAAGGTTCCAGCAACTGCGTCCCAGATTTCTTCAATGCCTGTTCCAATACAATCGGGGCCAATGAGCGGAAGTCCGCCGGCGTACTGACCGGGCTATAGTAAAGTCCATATTCAAAGCAAATCTTACAGTCCGTTACGTTCCAGCCACACAAGCCTTGCCCCAAACCGTAACGGATACCATCCATGACAGCGTTTTGAAAACTCTGGTTCAGGTATCCCAGGGAAACCCGGCTCTCGTATTTTACACCGGAGCCAAGCGGGAGCGGTGTAACAGACAGTCCGATAGATGCCCAAAACGGGTTAGGCGGCACCTCGATATGGATGGTGTGACTGGCCACTTTGAGCGGCCGCTCTAAATAAATGACGGTGGGTTCCTTCACTGCTGTTTCAATCTTGTATTTTTCCGTCAGCAAAGCGGAAACAACCTCCAACTGCATCCGACCCAAAAAAGAAAGAATGATCTCATGGGTGGTGGAATCCACCTCGTAGTGCAAAAGCGGGTCAGTATCCGCAATTTGCGTAAGAGCGTCCAGCAACCGGTCTCTTTGCTCTGCCGTTTTTGGCGTAATCGTCGTCCGCAGCATAGGGAAGGGAACATCACTCCACATTTCACGAGGAAGTTGGGTTTTGTCCCCCAATATATCGTTTAATCTCAAGCTGTCGCTGGGAAGGATGACAATTTCGCCCTTATGGGCGGTATCTGTCCGAACAATCTCCCCTTTGGATGGAATACGCATCTCTGTGATTTTCAGCTTTTCTCTCCCGGCCAGGGCCACCGTATCCCGCAGACGCAGCGTTCCGCTGTATAGCCGCAGATAGACAAGCCTCTGGCCGCAATCTGTATACTCCACCTTAAAAACTCTACCGCACAGGGCGGCGCTCCCCTGTTCCTTGGTCGATTGGAACAGCCCTATCACCGCATCCATCAACTGTTGAATGCCAAGGCCGTTTTTGGCGCTACCATGATAGACCGGGAGCAGGGAGGCGTCTTGAACTCGCCGCTGTTCTTCTTGCGCAAGTTCTTTCTGACTGATTGATTCTCCTGCGATATACTTTGCCAATAACTCATCGTTATTTTCGATGACCGAATCCCACACCTCTGCACTAGTGTTTTCTGTCAGAGTTATTTTCGAGGACAGCGACACTGTCTGCTTGATGATAATATCAGCGGAGAGCTTATCCCGAACAGACTGATATACGCTCTCCAAATCAATGCCAACCTGGTCGATCTTGTTGATAAAGATAATGGTGGGGATGTTCAATTTCCGTAGGGCATGGAACAGAACACGGGTCTGGGCCTGCACGCCATCTTTAGCGGAGAGCACCAAGATGGCCCCGTCCAAAACAGCCAGAGAGCGGTATACCTCTGCCAAGAAATCCATGTGGCCGGGAGTATCCACAATATTGACTTTACAACTGTGCCACTGGAAAGAAGTGACTGCCGTTTGAATGGTAATTCCACGCTGCCGCTCCAAAAACATAGTGTCCGTTCTCGTTGTCCCTTTTTCGACGCTCCCCGGCTCTGAAATGGTTCCGCTGGCATACAGCAGGCTTTCTGTCAGTGTCGTCTTGCCCGCATCTACATGGGCAAGAATCCCGATATTGATAATGTTCATGTCTATCCTCCATACAAGGCCCAAAAGGGCGCAAAAATCCCCAGCGGCAAATACTTTTACCGCTGGGGATCATGACTTCGGATACATAGAAACGCATTCAGCTAACATGAGCCGTTATCCGTCACGATATTTGATAAAAAGGCAAAAGCATTCTTAAATTGGGTACAAAAACCAAGCCCCTGCAAGGGGCAATTATTTTTGTGCCCATTATCAAATTTTATTTAAGAATACCTTGCCGCATGTTGAATAGACTCCTCAAATCAGGATGACAGCAGTATAGCATAGCACACTCTAAAATGCAAGAAGTTTTTACCCGCTGTCCCAAATAAATCAGGAGGGCATTCACCGGGACACCCTCCGATTTGGGGCCTCATGCGCAAATAATTTCTGTGTCCACGATTTCCGCCGCACACGCCCGAATATTGTTAGTCCCTCTGCAACTCATACCACAGACCGTTGCCCTCGTCAAAGATGTACTTTTCCATGAAATTACCTCCATTTTTTGTGATTATCGTGCGCCTACCCTCATTTTTGACCTTGCACCCCATTTCCGCTCCTTTTCGACCTGTTCCTGCTGGTAAGCTGCCTCCAGTATCCTGTCCGCCTGTTCCGGGCCAATGGCCCGTCTGACCCGCTCATAGTCCCTGACTTGCCCTTTCAAGCCGTCCCTCTCGGCACAAACCTCATAAATCCTGGCTGACAGGGAGCCGTTCTTACTGACCTCACGATCATAGGCGCTCTGCAACCGCTCAAACTTGCTCTTGAGGTCGAAGTAGGCCCGGTAGACGGAGCGCAGCACCTTGACGATCTTCTCCCAAAGGGGCTTGGCCTTTTTCTCCCGGTAGGACTTGGCCGATTCCAGCGGCCCCGCCTCCGGCAGCGTCCGCTCCGGGTCGTCGGAGAAGTCCGCCGCCAGTTTCTCCATGCCCTTGAGCAAGGGCGCTACATCGTCCAGCTTAGCCCTGGCCTGGGCCGCTTTCTTCTCAGCTGATGCTGCCTCCTTATTCTTTTTGTCGGCCTCAACCTGGGCCAGCGCCGACACCTCTTGAAGCTGTGCAAGCCGTTCCTGCTCACGCTCCGTCTTGAACTGCGTAACAGTCAAATGTTCTTCGGAACTACCACGTTCCCCACGCTCTACATCGTCATAGCCAGCGGAGCGCATATGCTCAAAGAAATCATCTTGCAGGACACTGTACGACTTTCGTAGAACGGGTTTGCCCTTAGCTGTGCGTAACGGCTCCCCGGTGGTTTCGTCCAGAATGGGCTTGGACGCCCACTTCTTGCTCATGCTCACCTGCATGATCGTTTCCTTGACCTTGCCCACCAGGGACTTGTCCTTGCACCGCTTTGTCCAGCGTATCTCCTTCTCCACTACCGGGATATAAACCACATGGAGGTGGTAGTGGTACACGTCCTCCCCCAGCGCCTCGGACATGGCCCGGTTGCGCTCGTCAGCGTGCATGACCGCCGACAAAATATACTGCTCTCCGCCCACGATTTTGATTGCGGCTTTGTATGCTTCGGTGTAAAATTGTTTTGCAAAGTCATAGCCGCCGTGGTTGTAGAAGTAAGCGGAGTTTACGTCAAAGACCAGCTCACCATATCGAAAGGCATCCTCCTTGATACCACGAGTGGAAATCACGCCATCAGCCTCCATTCGAGCAAACATCTCTCGATACCCGGCAGACGGGGTTTTGAAATGGACATTGAGCGGCGTCCGCTCCAGTACAATGTCCTGATTGACATAGGAATCCTTCTCACGCTCGTTGTGCTGCTGGGTGTTACCGATCTTGGTTTCGGTCAGCCTCATATTTCTTGCGTTGGTACGGTCAATACCGTCGCCTCTCGCCATAGGCAAAAATCCTCCTGTTTCAGATGTTGGGTTGTTGAAAGAGGACGGGGGTTCGGGGGAGGCACTTCCTGCGGGAAGTGTAATAACCCACTATGACACTTTCATCCCTTCGGTCTGCAAAGTGTCGTGGGCTCTCCGAGGGGGTGTGGGGGCTTTGCCCCCGGCAACTGCGGTTGCCTCCCCCAGCAGGGCCGCCCTTTGAAAAGGGCACCCTGCACCCCGCCTAAACTTTGCTGCTCCCCGTGACAGCCGTGACGACCGTGACGATGTTTCAGACACCGCCGCCACTCTCAAAAAAGCCGTCACAGCCGTCACGGTCGTCACGCCTGGGACGGTTCCAGCGTCAGGCTGATACTTCTCCCGGCGTGGCTCCTGCTGTTCTCATAGCGGATGTGGTAGTCTGTCAGCAGCTTCCCGGCCCGGACGTTTAGCCGCATCGCCAGGGCGTTGGGCTTCATGTCAGTCTGGAGCGCCGCTACCAGCTCGGTGGCCGTACCACCCCAGGTCGGCTTCTCCACCGTCACAAGGGCGGCTATGGCCTCCAGCACCGGGTCGGGCGGCTCTGTCCATGCCTCCGTTTCCGTACGCTCCAGCGTCCATATCAGCCGTTCCTTGTCCTTGGTAAGATAGAATCGCTGGTCTTGCTGGTCACGCCCGGCCACGTCCAGAACGGCGCTGCCGTCTGTCCGCTTCTCCTTTTGAAGAAGAAAGGCCCCGTCCGCCGCTCCGAGCAGGCCGTTGGTGCCGGAAATCATATCGAACTTATCATCGGCCTGTTGTTTGCGGGTGTGATGTACCAGCAGGAGGCAGACGCCGCAATCATCGGCAAGGCGTTTCAGTTTCCCCACCACTTCGTAATCATTGGCATAGCTGTACTTATCCCCGCCAGCCTCCCGGATTTTCTGGAGAGTGTCAATGATAATCAGCTTGGTGTTCGGGTGTTCCCGGACGAACTTCTTTAGCTGTTCCTCCAGGCCAACGCCAAGCTGTTTGGCGTAGACCGCAAAGAGCAGATTGTCGGTGCCCTCTGTGCCGAACATTCGGTATAGCCGCCCCTGCAAGCGGCGGTGGTCGTCCTCCAACGCCAGGTAGAGGACAGTCCCCTTGTGAACAGGATAGCCCCACAGGGGGAGGCCCATGCTGACATGGTAGGCAAGCTGAGCCATCAGGAACGACTTGCCCACCTTGGGCGCTCCCGCAAAGAGGTATGTCCCAGGGTAGAGCAGACCGTCAATGACGGGCGGTCTGCTCTGGTAGATGTTCTGGTAAAGGTCGTTCATAGAAACCGTGTGGAGGTAGGCCGGGTCGCTCATGCGCCGCATATCTCGGAGCATTTCTTCCAAACTTTCCTCTTGGGGGTTGTTTTCAGCCGTTTCCTCTGCTATACTTTTGGCAGTTGTTTGTGAAATGGGCTGTTCCCCGTCTGTTGGCGCAGACGGAACCGGGACAGTCCTTTTCGTTTCTCTGGAATCCATCAATCTATCAATCCTCCTTCATGCCGCCCATGATAGCGGCGATCATCCGAATGGTGTCCAGCAGCTCGCTGTCCACGTTGGCCCCGTCCCTGATCCGCCACAGCTCGGCCAGCACAGTGGCCAGTTCGTCCCGCAGGGCCTTATACACCCTGGGATTGCCCTGCACTACCACGTCCCGGCACAGGAGCCGCTTGGTGATGTAGTCTTGCTTCGTCAGGCCAGAGAGCCGCACAGCGGCGTCGATCTGCTCGTTTTCCTCCGGGGATACCCGGAAGGCCACGGTCTTGTTCCTCCAGCGGTTGTGAGTGTCCAAATTCTTAGCTGACATTACGCTCCCATCCTTTCAAAGTCCAGTTTGTCCGCCATCTCCGTCTGCTTGGACGGAAACAGGTGGGCGTAGCGGTAGGTGATCTCGATACTCTCATGCCCCACGCGGTCAGCAATCGCCACAGCGGAGAAGCCCATGTCAATCAGAAGTGAGATGTGCGAATGCCGGAGGTCGTGGATTCTGATACGCTTGACCCCTGCCGACTTCGCCCCTCTGTCCATCTCATGGTGGAGATAGCTTTTCGTGATGGTGAAAATGCGCTCCTTCTTCTTGATGCCGTAGAGCATCCCCAGGTAGTCCTTCATCTCGTCACAGAGGAAGTTGGGCATTTTAATGGTGCGGTTGCTTTTCTTCGTCTTTGGCGTGGTAATGACGTCCTTGCCGTGGAGCCGCTGATAGGACTTGCTGATTTTCACCGTCCCGGCCTCAAAGTCAAAGTCTGCCGGGGTCAGGGCCAGCAGTTCCCCCTCCCGAATACCACACCAGTAGAGCATTTCAAAGGCGTAGTAGGAAACGGGCTTGTCCATCATGGCGTCCGCAAACTTCTGGTACTCCGCTTTCGTCCAGAACAGCATTTCCTTCCGTTCCTCTGACCCCATGTTTCCAGCCTTGGCGGCGGGATTGGAGCGCAGCTCATAGAAGCGGACGGCGTGATTGAAGATGGCGCTAAGCTGGTTGTGCAGGGTTTTGAGATAGGTAGCCGAATAGGGCTTGCGCTTCTCGTCCCGGTAGGCCAGCAACTCGTTCTGCCATGCGATCACGTCCTTGGTGGTGATCTCGCTAATCTTCCGCTTGCCAAAGTAGGGCAGAATTTTCTTCTGGATGATGTTCTCCTTGGTCAGCCAGGTGTTCTCCTTGAGCCGGGGTTTCACATCCTTGGTGTAAAGCTCGGTAAAGGCTTCAAAGGTCATATCCAGGTCGCCGGAGGTCTGCATCTGGAAACTGCGCTCCCACTCCTGGGCCTCCCGTTTGGTGGCAAAGCCACGCTTGCACTTCTGTTTGCGCTCCCCCGTCCAGTCCTGATACCGCACCATGACGTACCATGTTCCTCTTGCTTCGTCCTTAAAGACTGGCATTTAGTTCCCTTCCTTTCTGGCCCCGTAGAGCCGTTCGTTGAAATACTGGCGGTTGACCCGCCCTGCGATGGTGATGAAGCCCTTGTCCTTCAATTCTTCGTTGAGCTGCCGGATGAGTTTATAGGCGTAGGGCTTCGATACACCCAGCTCGTCCGCAACTTCTTCCGCCCGGATGAATCTGTTCTCCATATGGATTCCTCCTTTCTTTTGATTTAACGCTATTTGCTTAACGTAGTCCTATTATACTAACTCTATTCCGTTATGTCAAGACCTTCCAACGAGAAAATATAAACAAATTTATTTATTTTTCTCTTGACTGGTCTAAACATATCTGTTATACTTCAAGTGTCCCCATTACATAGATTGGAGTTGGCAGTTATGGCGATTGGTGAACGTATTCGTTTCTTCCGCAACATGAAGGGCATCACACAGAAGTATCTTGGCATGGTGGTGGGTTTCCCGGAACGCTCCGCCGATGTGCGTATGGCACAGTATGAAACCGGGAGCCGCACCCCCAAGGCCGACCTGACAAAGACACTGGCTGACTTCTTTGATATTTCCCCTGATGCCCTGACCGTCCCTGACATAGATACCGACATCGGCCTGATGCACACCCTCTTTGCTTTGGAGGATATTCGGGGGCTGACTATTGGGGAGATTGACGGCGAGGTTTGTCTGCGTCTGGACAAATCCAAAGGCAAGACCTATACCAATATGCTTGATATGCTGTCCGCCTGGGCGGAGCAGGCCAAGAAGCTGGAGGCCGGGGAGATCACCAGGGAAGACTATGACCGCTGGCGGTACAACTACCCCAAGTACGACACCACTCACCGCTGGGCCAAAGTCCCCTCCAAAGAGTTGAGCGATTTTCTGGTAGAAGCGTTCCGGGACAGGCTTGACATAGACGAATAGACAGCAAAAGCCCTTACCGACGTTGCCATCGGTAAGGGCTTTCTAATATGGTTGTCCTCACTTATAAGCCGTAAAAAAGCATTCTTTACCCGCAATCCAGTGGGAATATAGAATGATACGGTATATGGGGAGCGTTATCAAATCGTTATCAAAAGAGAGATATAAAACCGTAAAATCGTTGTGCCACAACGGGTTCGGAGTTTCAAAAAATCACTCCCACTCAATCGTTCCAGAGGGCTTCGGTGTCAGGTCATAGAGCACACGGTTGACTCCCTTGACCTCGGAGGTGATGCGGGCGGTGATCTTTTGTAGCAGGGCAAAGGGCACATCCTCTACCGTGGCAGTCATGGCGTCCACGGTATTCACCGCACGGAGGATCACAGGCCAGTCAAAGGTGCGCACGCCGTCCCGTACGCCCACGGACTTGAAATCAGGCACCACGGTGAAGTACTGCCAGACCCTTCCCTGGAGCCCGGCGGCAGCAAACTCCTCCCGTAGGATGGCGTCGGATTCCCGAACGGCCTCCAGGCGGTCACGGGTGATGGCGCCCAGACAGCGCACGCCCAGACCCGGTCCGGGGAAGGGCTGGCGGTACACCATGGAATCGGGCAGGCCCAGAGCCTTGCCACAGGCCCGGACCTCATCCTTGAAGAGCATCTTCAGAGGCTCCACCAGCTCGAATTTCAGATCCTCCGGCAGGCCGCCTACGTTGTGGTGGCTCTTGACCGCCTTGACGGTCTTGGTGCCGGACTCGATAATGTCGGGGTAGATGGTGCCCTGGGCCAGGAATTCGATGCCCTCCAGCTTACGGGCCTCCTCCTCAAACACTCGGATGAACTCCGTGCCGATGATCTTGCGTTTCTGCTCAGGATCAGCTGCGCCGGCCAGTTTATCCAGGAAGCGATCCACTGCGTCCACATAGATCAGGTTGGCGTCCATCTGATGGCGGAACACCTCCACCACCTGTTCTGGCTCGCCCTTGCGCAGCAGCCCGTGGTTGACGTGGACACAGGTGAGCTGTTTGCCGATGGCGCGAATCAAAAGGGCAGCCACTACGGAGGAGTCCACACCGCCGGAGAGGGCCAGCAGGACCTTCCGGTCTCCGACTTGCTGCCGGATCAGCTCCACCTGGTCGGCAATGAAGTTCTCCATATTCCAATTGGGCTGGGCGCCGCACACACCGAACACGAAATTGGAGAGGGCCTGCTTGCGTTCCTCCTCATCGCTGGGCCAGGGCTGATCACCCTTGTGGTCGGCCAGAAGGACGGGGACATCGTGGTTGTAGATCTCCTTGGCGGCGTCGATCTCAACACCGTCCACCACCCGGTTGGGGCCGCCGTTTAGGATGATCCCCTTCACGTTGGGGAGGGCCTTGACCTCCTCCAGTGTGATATCGTGGGGGTGGATTTCGCTGTAAACGCCTAGAGCGCGGATCTCACGGGCCAGACGGGGGTTTTCCTCGCTGCCAAGATCGAGAATAAGGATCATGTCCTGTTTCATTTTGGTACCTCCACTTCTTGTTGAATGATGCCTCTATCCTACCACAACAGACGCCGGGCCATCAATAGAAAAATAGAAAAAAGGCGGATCTTGCGGGAGAGGAGAAAAGCGGGGGAAGGGCGGCTCAGCGCCGGAGAGCAAAGACGCCAGAACGGGTGGGGCAGAACCGGGGAGACTCAGTCGGACGTGTGACGTGTGTTGTATCTGGCCTGTGTATCCCGGCTCTAAGAAATATTTTGCAATAAAATTGGCGGAAGCCCTTGACAAAGGTAAGTGCGTCTGCTAAAATAACCTCTGCCCTGTGAGGCACAATATGGGGGTATAGCTCAGCTGGGAGAGCGCTTGAATGGCATTCAAGAGGTCAGCGGTTCGATCCCGCTTATCTCCACCATGAAAAGCAAGGGAAACTGCGTGCGGAAAGCCTTGGGACCGTAAGGTTCCAGGGCTTTTCTGCGCTTTCTGGCAGGAATGCTGTGAACCCCTGCGAGATTGCCCGTACCAGAATGATACCAGAATGAAGAATAGATATGCTGTCACGAGAGGATAACGGATAGGACAGCCTATCATCTATCATAAACTGCTCCCTTGAATTCTGGTACTGTACCAGAATTTTATAAGGGAAAACACAGTGAATTTTCTACGTTATCAGCGTGAGATTCCAAAAGTCTTACTGAATTTTTCGGCGGCGGCCCGCCGGGATTCTTCTTGTACGTGTAGGTAGTGCTGTGTCATTTCAATGTCAGCGTGTCCCACCATACTTTGAATGGTTTCCATGTCCACGCCCAGGGCTTGCAACTGTGATACGTAGGTATGACGGCAACTGTGGGGCGTCAGCATACGGACGCCCGGAATGCGGAGCAGGGCGTTTCGGTATTTATCCCGGAAGTGGCTGGGATTGACAGGCTGGCCGGGGATCGGGCTGTCCCACACGAATTTCCCGGCCTGTTCCCGGAGGAACACGGCACAGGTTCGCACACTGGGCGGCACAGGCACGTCCCGGACGCTGTTGGCGGTCTTGGGCGGGCCGACATGGGGTTTCCCCTTGACCATGTTCACCGCCTGCCTGATGTGGATACAGGAGCCGTCCGGCTCAATGTGCTGGGGCTCCAGAGCAAGGACTTCCTGTGTCCGCATACCCGTTGCCAGCATGAGGCGGATGGTATGTCCCACCTTGTTGTCTGGCAACTGCTCCATTAAAATCTTGACTTCCTCCTGGGTAAACGCCTCTTTCCGCTTTACCGGCTTGTGGGCCTTCATCTTTTCCGCAAAGCGGACGGGATTCTTGCGGATCAGGTCGTTGGCCTCCGCCTTGTGCATGATCTGGTACAACATCCCCCGGCATTTGGTCAGGTAGGAATCAGACTTCCCATCGGCCCGGAGGCCCTTTAGGAACTGCTCCACGTCCAGAGGCTTGATACTGCCCAGTTTGCGGGGGCCGAAAGCCCCGACCAGGATTTTCAGCGTGTAGCCGTAACTCTCATAGGTGGTGGGGGAAACGGAATCCCTGTACCCCTCATACCACTTTTGCGCCCACTCCTGGAAGGTCAGGTTTGGGTCTATGTAGAGCCCGGCGGCGGTGTCCCGCTTATATGCCTCCGCCTTGTCCCTGGCCTCCTTCTGGGTCTTGCCGTAGAAACTCTTGTAGCGGCGCCTGCCGTCCTCCTGGTAGCCCACCATCATCGTACACTCCCACAGGCCGTTGGGCCGCTTACGCAGCGTCCCTTCCCCATTGGAGCGTTTTCCTGGCATAGACTGCCCTCCTTCATTACAAATTTACTGCCCTTCCCGCAGTTTCCGCTCCTTCACCCTCTTTCTGGTCATTTTGGAGTTATAAGCACCCCGACAGCGGGGAGAACAGTATTCCGCACGCAAATCCTCCGCGATAAAAAACTTACCACAGTGCTTGCACTGCCGGACGGCCTTGCCCTCCCCGGAAACGAGGAAAGCATGGGCCAGGTTGATACAGGACAGCAGATCGAACACCTGGGCATTCAGCCTGGGTGTTTTTTCATGCTCATAGTGGATCATCCACTCGGAATTGCGAAGGAAGAAATCCCCACGTTCCGTCCCTTCCAGGAAACGGAGATAGAGGTCTAACAACAGAATCGCCAGCGTGCAGACAGGCAGGGAGCCTTTGGACTGGCAACTGCGTTTCATCAACTCATATTCAATCAGATACCGGGTTTCTTCTGTGCCCTCCCGGTCCGGGTCATGGCGGCGGCTCATAAGCCGGGGAGCGTACCGGGCCGGATAATCGGCGTAGGCCATGGACTGCACTTCCCAGGCCGGGAGGCCGTACCGTTCCACAAAAGCCATGAGCGCGTCCAGGACGGGCCGGGCCTCGTCGGGATGCTTTGCAAAGAAATCCCCATGGAGCCAGAATCCAGCGTCCCGGAGAGGGAACATATCATGGGCTATGGCATACTCAAAGAAACTGTCACAGGCGGCTACCTGTCCCCCAGCCCGCACCACGTCCAGAAGAAGGGCCTCCATATCCGCAAAGGGGTCATAGCGGCGGGCCCCTTTCAAGTCCTCCGGGATGATATACAAAAAGCCTTGGTACTCGGACAGCGTGTAGTACTGGCACCTGGGGACAGCCCCTTGGAATCGTATAAAATTCAAGGCCGGCATTTCATTCGCCCTCCTTCGTTATAGGAATTATAGAAACTATATCACGAATATACTGTAGCACAAATATAGCAGTTTGTCAAAAAATATCCTGTCAAATCTTGGGGAACGATTCTGCTTGACCAGAAAGAGGGGGTGATATAATATAACAACATCATATCACCCTATAAGAGAAAGAAGGAAAGCGAATAGGAGTGGATGAAAACCTATCACGGAAGGAGAATCGAAGATGACCGTAAACTGCAAGAGCCTGGACGACCTGCCCGCCATGCTGACGGCGGCAGAGTTGGCCGGGGCCCTGGGTATCTCCAGGGCAGGGGCCTATGCCTTGATCCACAGGAAGGACTTTCCCACCCTGCAAATCGGGAAACGGCTCATGGTGCCAAAGGACAAACTGATGGCCTGGATAGACCGGCAGACGGCCGGGACGGGGGACGGGGGTGACGTGTGTGAGAGATGTTAGCAAGCACTGGATTTGTGCGACAAATCCGCTTGGGCAGGGGTGTCCCCCTGCAACCCCCGGCAGAGAGGGGGTGCGGCAGTGAACAGGACAGAGCGGATGGCCCTGCGCCTGTCCCCGGAGGAACTTGCAAATTTGGAACAGGCCGCCGCCCTGTCCGGCATGAGCAAGTCTAACTACCTCCGAATGCTCATTCGAGGGTATCTGCCCAGACAGACCCCGCCAGAGCCATTTCAGGAGGCCATGAGGCAACTGCGGGAAATCAGCGGGAGCATGGCCCAAATCGCCCATACAGCCCAGATGCATGGGGCCGTAGACACACAGGAGTATTCCGTTACAGTACAGCGCCTGTTTGCTGAAATTTTGACCTTGGAGCGGGCGGCTATGCTCCCGGAAAAAATCTGATGGCTACTACCGCCATTTGGAAGGTCAAGGGCAATTTAGGCCGGGTGGTGGGCTACGCCGCCAACCCGGACAAGACGGAAAACCCCGCCTTTACCGCCCAGGACTTGCAGGGCCTCCGGGATGTGATGGACTACGCCACCCAGGACTACAAGACGGAGCGGCAGCACTATGTCAGCGGTATCAACTGCGCCCCGGAGATCGCCAGGGATGAAATGCAGATGGTGAAACAGCAGTACGGCAAGGAGGGCGGGATCATCGCCTTCCACGGCTACCAGTCCTTCGCTCCCGGCGAGGTCACACCGGAACAGGCCCATGAGATCGGCGTGGAACTGGCTCGGAGGCTGTGGGGGGACAGGTTTCAAATAGTGGTAGCCACCCACCTGGACCGTGAGCACATCCACAACCATTTTGTGCTGAACTCCGTCTCCTTTGTGGATGGAAAGAAGTACAACGACTGCAAAGCCACCTACGCCCTCATGCGCCAGACCTCCGACCGGCTTTGCCGGGAGCATGGCCTGTCCGTGATAGAAAATCCGGAGCAGGGCCGCACCATGAGCCGGGACACTTGGGAGGCGGAGCAGAAGGGCAAGCCTACATGGTATAGCCAGATAAGAGCGGACGTGGATTCCTGCATTACCCGCTCCTTCCTGTTTGAACACTTTATCACCAATCTGAAAAAGCAGGGGTATGAGGTTAAGACAGGGAAGTACATAGCGCTGAGGCCGCCGGGCCGGGAGCGGTTTGTGCGCCTGAAAACCCTGGGGGACAACTACACGGAGCAAGCGATCCGCCGACGCATCCGTGACCATGAGCGGATACCTCTTTACCATCGGCCCCCAGCCCAGCCAAAGAGATATTACAAAACCAGGGGCAAGCCCAGGAAACTGACAGGCTTTCGGGCCTTGTACTACCACTACCTGTATCTGCTGGGCAAACTGCAAAAGCCCGCAGCCCCGCCGAAAAAACGGCGGTACAATATGGCGGAAGTCATTAAGTTTGACCGCTATGTGGAGCAGGCCAAACTGCTGATGAAGTACAAGGTGGACACCTGGGAGCAGTTTTACACACTGACCGGGGCAATACAGGGGGAGATAGATACGCTTGCCGAGCAGCGGAAAGAACTCTACCGCCGAAAGCGGCGAGAACCCCAAAACGAACCCCTCTCTCTCCGCATTCAATCCATCAATCAATCCATCCAAACGTACAGGCGGGAGTTACGGATCTGCGCCCGGATAGAAGTAGAGGCCCCCGACATCCAGCCAAAAATCCGCGCGTTAACGCCCACGCCGGAAAAGGAGAAAAAGCCCCCTTCACGCCGCCGCGCCAGGCCGCTCCAGCGGTGAGGGTGTTTGCCCCGGCGGGAGGGTACTCCGCCGCCCTGTCGCCCGTCAAGGCTAAAATGAACCGGCCCGCCCCATCGGGGCGGGCCGGCCTTGACCGGCTCCGGGCGGCGGAGTAAAAGTAACCAAGGGGCAAATCCCCAAAGAACGTCGGGCATGGCCCGGCGTTCTCTCTGTTATGGGAGAGCGACTCCCACTACTGGCCTGGGTGGTTGAGAGGGGCAGCCTCCGTCCAAGGACTGCCACTACACCTTGAACAACAACGCCGCCGCTCCTGCGGCGGCAAACAGCCAGGGCCCCGCCATACAGCGGGGCCCTGGCTGCGCCACAAATCGGATCTCACGGTGCAATTTATTTTGTCGAAATTCGCCTCAATTTGAGGCAAGTTTTTGCAGTTTTCCACCTCAAACCAAGTCTGTTGGAAAAGTCAGGTACAAATTTCTATTAAAATCTATTAGTTATTCAAATACTGCTTTCAGGTTTGACAAGCATAGTCTGGCTTCTGTTTCCCAAATTTCAGGGCTGTCCACACGTCCCTCTATGCTGATTCCTCCCTGATACCCGAGCTGATGGAGGGCTGCCGCATATTCAGTCAGCATAGGCTCATGACTCAAATCTGTCAGATACTTCCGATTTTCCAGCTGTGCAATATGAGTATGGACCAGTATGCCCTTTCCCTCTGACAATACCGATGGTGTATCCTGCTCAAACCTAAGATGGTAATAGTCACACAATACCTTAACATTTGGATGGCTTACTGTTTTCACCATATGTACTGCGTCGGAAAAGTGGTTCAGCATATTTGTTTCTTCGTGATTGTTGTGTTCTACCGCGATCACAATGTCGTTTGCAGCTGCAACTTCCCCAGCCATATGTAAAAAATCCGCAATTTGTTGAAATGCTTCCTGTTTAGAAAATCCATCTGGACAATTTCGAGACCAAGGGCTTCCAAACACAGAATAGGCGGCCCCTAAACGCTTTAGACGTGCCATGGCCAATTCCAGATAATTTTGAAGCTCTTTCGTTGAGGTCAACTTCTCGCCCACAATTCTAAAGCTCGAAGGCATAAAATCATTACAGCACAAACAGGGAAAGCCGATTCCCTGCAGCGCCAAAAGAAACGAGTCAAATTCCGCATTGCTTAATTTAGACAGTTCGTTCAAGGGTAATTCCACATAATCATAGCCAATGTCTTTTAGCTTCTGTACATACTCGATCCCTGTTTTTGGACCCGATTTAGGTAGAATATTGACACAACACCCATATTTCATCGTATTCAACTCCAAATCGACTTCTTAAAAAGGACTTTATTTTATCTCGTTTGACGCTAAGTATGCTTTGGTCGTTTCTAGGACCCGCCTTTGGTGTTCAAATGTCCCAAGCTCTTTCGCTTTCTCCCAGTTTGGAAGTTCCAGAGAAAGAACTGTGTCCGGATTCATAACTTGAATGATACTGGCAGCATCCACTCCATTGTCCGGGTCAGTCAGATAGTAGCGAGCTTCCCGGCCATTATGGATCAACGCCTGTGTATCAGAGCGGTCAGGGATTTCTTTTGGCCCGCCACAGATATGGGCAAATTCAAACCATTTGTGGGGACAGGCATCGATTTCCTCCACCGTAACCTTGGAGCGGTGTGCATGCAGAGTATCGACCAACATCCCGGCATTGGGGCGATCCACTGTTTCCAGCACTTCTTTGGCCTGCTGTAAATTCCAGACCGATGCCCAGGTCACAAACTCCAGTGCCACCAGCAGATCATACTTTGCGGCCAGATCACAAATCTGCTCAAACTGCCGAAGAGCGCAGGGTTTGTCATCAGTCCAGATGCTGCTGATCACATTGATGACCCCCAACTCCTGAGCTGCGGCAAAGGCGCTTTCATACTTTGTCACGTCGGAATTGTCATCGACTTTCGCCAGCTCGATGTCGTGGATCCCTACACCGGTTTCGGCTATGGCCTGCTTGGCCAGGCGGAACAGCTCTGGGTGCCGATGAAAATCATAGTCTACCTCACCCTTGATCCCCTGCACAATGGTGCGGATACTGACATAGTCGTATCCAATGGCTTTCGCATTATAAATCATCTCCGCAGGGGTCCAATTCAGGCAGCCCAAATGGGCCATGGAATATTTTCTTGCCATTATTAAATCATCCGTTCCTTAATCTCATAGTCTGCAAGGTGTTATCCCGCCGCAGATACATTTTGGATGTACCGGGCGAGGATATCTTCAAATCATGTGGATAGTCCGATGGCGGCAGACAGTCCCTCGTGTACCGCATGCATGATCTTCCTAGGGGCCTGGGCATCGCCTATGATGCGAATCTTGATCCCAGCCTGATCTAGTTCCTGGGCCAGCTGCTGCCGGGACTGGAAGCCTACGGACAGAATCACCGTGTCCGCCAGTATGGTCTTTGTCTGTCCGGCCTGCTGATAGGTAATGGTGTCCGCACCGATGGACTGGGTCTGCACGCCGCACTGGATCTCCACGTTTCGGTCGGCGAGCATCTGACGCAGGGCTAGCTGGTTATTTCGGGCCTCCGTGCGGAAAAGCGGGAGAGAGGGCATGTACTCCAGAACGGTGACTCTCTGGGCACTTTCTGCGGCCATCAGAGCAGTCTCACATCCCACCAGCCCACCGCCAATGACCACAACATGGCCGGACGGCCTTTCCCGGCGATGCAGGACCTCCAGAGCAGTCTTTACATGAGGCTGATCCACACCGGGCACATTCAGTATCCGGGCCGTCGCTCCGGCGGCATAGATCACCTGCTCCGCGCCGCTCTCCTTCACCCGCTCCACTGTGGCCTCCTGCCCCAGACAGACAGTGACGCCGCTGATCTCCAGACACCGCAGCAGATAGTCCCGATAGCTCATCAGGTCTTTCTTAAAAGAGGGGGCTCCGGCGGCGTTCAAGTTGCCGCCAAGCTCCTGCGACTTCTCCCACAGCTCCACCTGATGTCCTGCCTGGGCAGAGAGCACTGCAGCAGAAATGCCGGCTGGCCCTCCGCCGATGACCAGGACCTTCCCGGGGTGTTCCGCTTTGGGGACCTGAAAATGGGGGTCCTCCTCATGAGAGACATAGGGGTTAACGGTGCACCGGAAGTTCTGGCCTGAGCAGATAGCCAGGAAACACTCATTGCAGCCAATACAGGGGCGAATAGTGTCCGAATGTCCATTGTGGACCTTGTTAACCCACTCGGGGTCGGCCAGTAGGCCGTGGCCCAGGGCTACCAGGTCACACCAGCCCTTCTCCACAGCGGCGGCGGAACAGGCGGGATCATTCATTTTATTCTGTCCAATAACAGGAATGGATACTTTCTCACGCACCTGGCGGGCCAGGTCAATGGAAAATCCGGCGTGCTCATAAACAGTAGGAATACAACGGTTCCATTGAGTGGGGAAAGAGCCGCCGTCCACCATAATAGCGTCCGCTCCCATTTTCTCCAACATCTGGCACATCTTCAAGCCCTCGGGCAGTTCCCGGCCGCCCTCCGCGTGGTGCTCCACAGAGAATTTTACAATGATAGCGAACTGGGGACCGCAGGCCTTGCGGACGGCGTCAATGGTCTCGGCAGTAAAACGCATCCGATTCTCCAGGCTGCCGCCGTACTCGTCGGTGCGGTGATTCCACTCTGAAGACTGGAATTGATCCAGCAGATACCCGGCGTAGGCGTGGATCACCACGCCGTCCACCCCAGCCAGCTTGGCTTGGGCCGCAGCCTTCCCCGCCTGCTGGACCAGGAAATGGATGTCTTCCTTGGGCATCTCCCGGCACAACACATCGGGATATTGCAGGGTGGGCACCGCCGAGGCAGAGAAGGGGGGCTTGCTGGGGTCACTGCAACCGCAGCGGCCGTTTCCATAAGTCAGCTCCAGGCAGAACTTAGCTCCGTAAATGTGGATGCGGTCAGCCAACTGAGTCAGACGGGCGGTGTGCATTGGACTTCCAATCCAGCCGCTGGCAGGGGTACCATATCGGTCCGTCACGGCCAGAGCGCCGCTCATGATTAGGCCGGCTCCCCCCTTGGCCCGGGCAGTAAAGTAGTCACTGACCACCTGTGAAAAGCCGCCGTCTGGGTCGGCAACTGTTGCCATGGGTGCCATGGCGATTCGATTCTTCAACGACATGCCGCCAATCTTCATTGGCTGAAATAACACTTCATACATCGCGCAAAACTCCTTTTCAAGAAAAATCACTATACCAGAGGCTTATGACTGGCCAAATTCGATCCTACGCCCCTCTTCCGCCGACTGATAGGCCGCGTAGACCACCTTCATAGTGTCCCGAGCCAGCGCAAAATTGGAAATCGGCTCCCGACCGGTCTGGATGCACTCCACAAAGTCCTGAAGCTCCCCTAAAAATCCCCGAATGGTCTCATCTGCTACAAAGGGATTGTTCCATCCCGTCTTGGTCAGCAGCATTTCAGACAGCTCCACATCTTCCAGTCCGTCTTCGTCCAGATAATAGCTCTTTACGATGTCCACAGGGGAGATTTTTCCATAAAGCACACCATCACTGGAATATGCCTCAATAAAGCCGCGGGTACCGCCCAACAGCAGGTCGGAAGCATTGACTTGAGCCTTGGTCCCGTCGGTGAAGGTGATGCTGAGGCTTGCGTAGTCCTCCACATCGGTGGGGTCGGCGGCAATATAACGGTGATCATACTTGTTTAGGCTGCGGGTAGCAGTTCCCGTGTCGGCTGTCACACTGGCGATCCCAATCACTTCTCCACGGGCCTTAGCTTCGGTCTGCTTGAGCATCAGCAGACTGGACAGAGGATGGACACCCGCACGGATCAGGGATCCACCGCCGATATTCTTCCACTCACCGGAGGCCCGGGCCTGGGAGCCTTTTAAGCTTTCTTCGCCTTTCAAAAAGAGCAACTTGCTCTTTTTGTGGCGGATCAGCTGGGCAGCACGCTGGACCGCCGCAGAGTAGACATAGTTTTCCGCGTAACAGAACACCTTGCCTGACTGCTCCAGTGCCTGTTCCATTTCTTCCATGTCAGAGAGCACCTTCGCGTACATTTTGGACTTCGGTACTTTGAGTCCCACCGGTTCCTGGTCATCCGCCTCCCCAAAATAGCCTAGCAGCGGCTTCTCACAGATGACATGCTTGCCCGCCTTCAGGGCGGCCAGGATCATGTCCCGATGGCAGACCGGCGGGGTACAGATGTCAATGACATCTACCTCACTGTCATTCAGAACCTGTTCAAAGTCCAAAGCGGCAGATTGATACCCATAAGAGGCTCTCAGCTTTTCCGCCCGCTCCATGTCTGGATCGATGATCCATTTCAGCCTCAGAGAGGCCCCGTAGACCCGCTTATAGGCATCCCCGTGCAGGCGGGCCGCATATCCTGCGCCAATCACTGCGATGGTCAGAATATCTGTTGTCTGTTTCATCGTTTAAACTCCTTTCGGTTGTTTGAGTCCTCTTTTGATGATATTATTATGGTTTGGGAGCGGCCTACAATCAAGCGCCTCAGCGACAAAGATTCATTACAGAATTGCTATCTTTTCACACTTGTGATATGATAAAAAAACTAATCAGCCCTCAGAGCAAAAGTCCCCATTCTTCCGCGTATTCCCGCTCTCCACAAGGGGGGATACACGGAAGAATGGGGGAACAGAACTGCACAAGACACATCGACCGGAGGGATTCCCATGAATCTGACACAGCTGCAATACTTTAGGGCATTGGCACAGTCCCAGCATTACGCCTCCACTGCTGAACGGCTTGGAGTTGCCCAGTCCTCGCTCAGCCGTTCCATCTCCGCATTGGAGGAGGAGTTAGGCGTGTACCTCTTTGAGAAGCAGGGGCGCAATATACGCCTTACAAAATATGGAGAAGCCTACTACTGCTATATTCGGGATGGACTGAACCTGCTGGAGACCGGCGAAAAATTTGTCCGGGACATGGCCGACCCTACCTGCGGCGAAATCAACCTCGGACTGATCTATTCTCTGGGGCCCAAGATCATGCCGGACATCATCCGCCGCTTTGCAGCCCGTCCCGAAAATCGGGGCTTTCGGATCAGGCTTTCTCAGGCACCGACTACGGGCTTAGTGCAGATGCTGACAGAGGGGCAGTGCGATTTGATTTTGTGTTCGCCTCTGGAGACCCCTGATCCCAATCTAGAACTGGTGGAGATCCTGCCTCGGAAATTTATTGTTCTGGTGTCCATCGACCACCCCCTCTCCGCCCGGGAACACATCTCCCTGGAAGAGGTCTCTCAATATCCTCTGGTAGTATCTACGGAACAAATCTCCAGCCTGCGCCGAATCTTCCGCAGCCGCGGCCTTCCCCTGAATATTCTGTCTGAAATCCAGGGAGAGTGTGCTGCGGCCGGATTGGTAGATGTCAATTATGGGGTCGCAATTTTGAATACAGCCGTGAATTACTCAGACCTGAATGTGAAGGCGTTGACCCTTGATGAACTGGAGGACTACGATTTCCCGCTCTACCTGGCGCAATTCAAAAACCGCTGGCTGTCCCCCGCGGTTCTGACTTTCCGCAAATTCTTGCTGGAAGAAATGGAGCGTTGGTGAGATTTTGGCGGCGGGGCATGCAGACCATGGATAGTCCATATATTTTGTACCAGAATCCATACCAGAACAGGGCTGAAAAAAGATGTGCCGGGGCATCACTCGTTGAGAGCGATACCCCGGCCAAACCCTTGAAATCTCTACGTTTTTTCGCTTTATGCATCACTGTGTTTTTCGTCCTGGGTCTATGGCATTCAAGAGGTCAGCGGTTCGATCCCGCTTATCTCCACCAAAGAGAAAGACCCACACAGTTTAACTGTGTGGGTCTTTTATTTTTTGAGAAAAAGAGGACGGCATCTAGAATCTTATAGTGCTGGGGGACAGGGGAGGCGGACGGTGAAGGTGCTGCCCTGATCCACCACGCTATCCACCCGGACCTGGCCGCCGCACAGCTCCAAGATCCGGTAAACAATAGACAGCCCCAGCCCCAGGCCTCTCCCGCTGCCGCTGGAGCGGCTGCCTTGGTAGTATTTATCAAAGACATGGGAGCGGACCTCCTCCGGCATGCCGATGCCCGTATCAGCGACCGAGATCTCCAGCTCCTCCGGGCGGACCTGGAGTGTCACAGTGATCTCGCCCCCTTCCGGGGTGTATTTTACGGCGTTATCGAACAGGTTGATCCACACATGGCGCATCAGCTCCTCGTTGCCTACGAACTCCGCCGGCTCCAGGCTGGCGGTAAAGGAGATCTGCTTTTTCTCCCAGGAGGGGGAGAGGAGGATGGCGCACCGCTTGATCTGTTCGTCCAGGGGGTAGGGGCGCTTCTCAGCAATAAACTGCTGGGACTCCAGCCGGGTGAGGAGCAGGGTGCTGTTGGCCAGGTCGGCCAGGTGGGAGGACTCATCCAGAATGATCTGGAGGTACTGTTCACGCTCCTCCGGGGTGGTGTCCGGCTCCCGCAGGAGCTCCGCAAAGCCTTTGATAGCGGTGATAGGGGTCTTGAATTCGTGGGAGGAGTGGTTGATGAAGTCGGAGCGCAGGGTCTGGATGCTCTGCAGCTCTTTGGACATCTTGTTGAAATCCTCATAGGCAGGCTGGAGGGGGCCGCCCTCCTCCGGCTCCAGATACTGGGAAAAATCCCCGTCTGCCACTGCCTTTAAGCCCCGGGTCAGGCCGGACACCATTCGGTTGAATTGGCGGCTGAACAGCGTGGCGGTGATCCCCACCACCAGCCCCATCACCGCGAGAATTCCGAGCACCGAGACCGTGGATGCCCGGAGCCAGTGGAACCGGTCCAGAATGTGGAGCATCGCAAAGGGGGCCACTGTCACCAGTGTGACCACAACGGACTCGATGGACAGCCAGAAGGCCAGCGTGCGGTTCCGCCACGGACGTCGCTTTTTCATGGCTGCTCCTCCTTTGTGATCTCCGCCTTATATCCCAGGCCCTTGATAGTGACGATGCGAAACTCGGGAATGTCCCGCAGCTTGTTGCGCAGGCGGCTGATGTGGGTCTTCACGGTATCCTCCCCACTCTCCGAGTCATAGCCCCAGACCCCGTCCAGCAGCTGGTTTCGGGTGAAGATCTGTCCCGGATAAGACAGAAGCTTATAGAGCAGCTCGAACTCCTTTTTGGGCAGCTCCATAGCCGCCCCCTCCCGGGTGACGGTGTATGTCCCTGAGTCCAGCACTGTCCGCCCCACCACGATCCGATGCTCGCTGGCGATGTGCGCCCGGCGCAGCAACGCATCCAGCCGCCAGATCAGCTCCTCGTAGTTCACCGGCTTGGTCATATAATCGTCCACGCCGGAGGAAAATCCCTCACGCTTGTCCTCGAAAGACTGCTTGGCGGTGAGCAGGAGGACCGGGATCTGGTCCCCCCGCTCCCGCAGGGTCTTTACCAGCGTATAGCCGTCCATTCGAGGCATCATCACGTCAGCAATGATTAAGTCCACTGGCTGCCGTTCCAGCACGTCCAGGGCCTCCACCCCATCCTGGACGCTGATGATGGCATACCGGTGCTTCAGCTTGGCGGTGGTGAGCAGGCGCATAGAGGTATCGTCTTCCACCAGCAGAATGGTCGCCATTGCCGTCTCCCTTCCCCGGCCTTGGTTTGGGAAGACCCCTCTGGGCAGTTCTCCCGCGCCGGAGTTATTTTTGATAGTTCCACAACAAAAATCAACGAAAGAACAACAGCCTAGTATCTCATCCATGGGATATAGGGTGTCACAGACATTATATCGTCCCAGGGGCTGTCCGTCAAAGGGAGAGCCCGCCTCTGGAAGACCAGCATAGCCCCTTCGGGTAAACTAGACGTAAACTTCCTGTCGCTCTTTGTGGGTTTTTCTAAAAAATGTGGGGCAGAGAGGGGGATTTCCGGCGTTTTCTTCCTGCCGCCCGGGCGGCCCAGTTTACAATGAGTTTACCTGAGCGTGCTATGCTACCGCCGTTAGAAAATCTGCACGAACGCGCAGCGACGATGGAGGCACAACCATGAGACAAAGAATTTCTCTGCTGCTGGCTGTATTGATTCTAGCCGGTACGCTGAGCCTTCCCACCCTGGCCGCAGAGCCGGGGGAGGACAACGCACGGGAGACCGGGGCCCAGAATGGGGGAGTCCAGCAGGCCCCTGCTGACCCGGAGGAGACCCAGAATCCCCGGCCCGACCCGGAGGAGACCCAGAATCCCCGGCCCGACCCGGAGGGGACAGTGACCTGGGCCAACCTGGACAGCCGCATCCGGGAGGGGAGCCTGAGCGCCCTGATCCTGGCGGAGAACATCGGCGGCATCGAGGGCATCGACTATGACCTGATGTATGATGATTTGCGCCGACAGATCAACGACATCGCCGATCTGCAGTGGATGATGGTCCTGATGGGCAACAGCATGGGTGCTGACGCCCTGGACCAGACCTATGACGCTCTGCGGGAGACCTTTGACGCGATCAAGGACGGAGAGCTGCAGGCGGACAACGCCGATGTGGTGTGGCAGCTGGAGGACACGGTGAACCAGGTGGTCTCCGGGGGCGAGACGCTGTACATCACCCTTCTGGGCCTGGAGCAGCAGGCCGCCGACGGACAGCGGGGCCTGGCCGCCCTGGACCGGAGCTTGGAGGAGCTGCGCCTGCGGCAGACGCTGGGCCAGGTGTCCCAGCAGACGGTGGCTCAGCTGGAGCAGACCCGGGTGGAGACCGTCAGCCAGCTGAACAGCCTGGACGCCACCATCCGGGAGCTGAAGGTCCAGCTCCAGAATCTCATCGGTGAGGCCCCCACCGGAGAGCTGGAACTGGGCGCTCTGCCTACCCGGTCGGAGACAGTGTGGGAGGTCCCCGACTATGAGGCCGGCCTGGAGGCCGCCAGGGCGGCCAGCTGGACCCTGCGCAGTGCCCAGAAGGCGCTGGAGGATGCGGAAGAGGATTGGAAGGACGCCCGCTCCGACTACCGCTCCTCCCGCAAGCAGTACCTGCTCCAGCAGGCGGAGCATACCTGGAACGCCGCTCAGCTCACCTACCAGTCCACAGTCCAGAACTTCGAGACCAGCTTCAAAAGCCTGTATGACTCCCTGGCCAACTATGAGCAGCTGTATGCCAGTGCACAGTCCGCTCTGGTTTGGCAGCAGTCCCAGCTGGACACCGTCCAGACCCGCTATGACCTGGGGCTGACCACCTGCTCCGCGGTGCTGGATGCCCAGGACGAAGTGGCATCTGCCCAATCTGCCCTGGACAGCGCCTGGAGGGACCTGTTCTCCGCCTGCAACAGCTATCGCTGGGCGGTGGAGTACGGCCTGCTCCCGGCCCAGGGAGCATAAACAGAGACACTCAGGGCGGCCCCTGCCGGCTGCCCGCAGTTTGAAGGGAAGAAAGGATGGAACACGACTCCATGGATTGCAAACTTTCCGTTTTATTGTGCGGTGCCCTGACCCTCGCCTTGGCTGGCTGCCAGGCGCCGGTGGAGGAGCCCCTGCTGGACCCCACCGTAACGGTGGAGACCACCGCCGTCCAGGCCGGGGACCTGAGCACCCAGAGCACATACATCGGCACCATCTCCGCAGAGGGTACTGCCAGCGTGGTATCCATGATCTCCGGCAATGTGGAGCAAGTGGCCGTTGCCGTAGGGGACACCGTCTCTGCCGGGGACCTGCTGTGCCGCTTTGATGACGAGAGCGCCCGCCTGAGCCTGCAAAATGCCCAGGCCGCGGCCAACAGTGCCCAGGAGAGCTATAACAGCGCGGTGTCCAACTACGGCGGCACGGACCTGCCCCTGCTGCAGGAGCAGCTGCGCCTGGCCCAGGACAACTATGACGACACTCTGGCCCTGCTGGAGATCGGCGCTGCCTCCCAGGTGGAAGTGGACCAGGCCCACCAGACCCTCCTGTCTGCCCAGGCTGGCCTGGAGGCGGCCCAGGCATCCCTGAACTCTGCCCGGGCGGGCATCCAGTCCGCCCAGGTGGGGGTGGATTCCGCCCAGTACCAGCTCTCCCTCTACAACCTCACCGCCCCCATCAACGGCGTGGTGGAGGCGGTGAACGTCACCCAGAACAACTTCGCCGCTTCCGGTCAGGTGGCCTTCGTCATCTCCAATGGGAACAACAAAACGGTCACCTTCTATGTCACCGACTCTGTGCGCCAGACCCTTACTCCTGGCCAGGCGGTCACCGTCACCTATAACGGCCAGTCCTATGAGGGGGCGGTCACCGAGATCGGCGGCGTGGTGGACGCCCAAGTGGGCCAGTTCAGGGTAAAGGCTATTATCGACGGAGCCCAGGACCTGCCCGACGGGCTGGCGGTGGAGCTGACTACCACCGCCCACCAGGTCACCGGGGCAGTGCTCATCCCCAGCGACGCTATGTTTTTTGAAAGCGGCGTCTCCTATGTGTATGTGGTCCAGGACGGCAAAGCGGTGCGCTCCGACGTGACCATCGGCCTGTACACCGCTGACACCATCGCCGTAACCAGCGGCTTGACCCTGGGGGACGAGGTCATCACCACTTGGTCCTCCAGCCTGCGGGACGGGGTCTCCGTGCAGACCGCCGCCCAGGCGGAGGACAGCGAGAGCGCCCAGGCCGATCCGGCGGCATCCGGCCCAGAGGCGGAGGGATAACGCGGCATGAAGTTCATTCAATTAGTCCTGCGGCGCCCCATGTCTATCATCACCCTCATCCTGGGCGTGGTGGTGTTCGGCTCCGCTTCCCTCACCGGGATGCCCCTGGAGTATATGCCGGACATGGAGATGCCCATGGAGCTGGTGATGATCACCTGGCCGGGGGCAGATGCGGACAGCGTAGACCGGCTGCTGACCCAGCCAATGGAGGACGAGTGTGAGTCCCTGTCCGATCTGGATTCCATCAACTCCTACTCCTCGGAAAACTACACCATGCTCCAGCTGACCTATCAATACGGCACGGACATGGACGACGCCTACTCTGATCTGAAGAGCGCCATCGATAACCTGATGCCCTCCCTCCCTGACGAGTGCGGCGACCCCATCATCATGGAGATCAGCGCCGACGCCCTGGGAACCATGATGATCTCCGCCACCGCCCCCGCGGGCATCGACGTGGCGGACTATCTGGACAACGAGGTGGTCCCCGCCCTGGAGAATATCGGCGGCGTGGCCCGGGTAGAGCTGTCCGGCGCCCGGGATGAGTACCTGCGCATCGTGCTGGACGAGGCGGCCATGCGGCAGTATGGACTGTCCATTTCCACCGTGGGCTCTGCCATCGCGGCGGCCGACTTCGACATGCCGGTGGGCAGCGTGTCCCTGGGCTCCCAGGACATCGCCCTGGGCGTGTACGGCAACGTGGAGGTCAACCCCAACTTCCGGGATCTGCCCATCCAGACCCCTTCCGGCCGCACGGTGATGCTGGAGGATATCTGTACCTTCTTCAACCTGTATGAGGAGGATGCGGACACCGTCAGCCGCTACAACGGCCAGGAGAGCGTCATGCTCACTGTCACCAAGCAGGATTCCGCCGCCACTATGGAGGTGTGCAATGCGGTCCAGGACGTGCTGGACCAGTACAGCGTGGACGGTGTGGGCTTTGAGACCATTTACAGCGAGGGCGACAGTATCCTGGAGACCCTGGGCGAGGTGCTCAATACCCTCATCACCGGCGTCATCCTAACCATGATCGTGCTGTTCGTCTTCTTCGGCGACCTGCGGGCCAGCCTGATCGTGGGCATCAGCATGCCTCTGTCCATCCTGCTGGCAGTGATCCTGCTGAACTTTGCCGGCTTCAACATCGACCTGATGACCGGCTCGGCCCTCATCATCGCCATCGGCATGATCGTGGATAACTCCATTGTGGTGCTGGAGAGCTGCATGCGCTGCAAGGAAGAGGGAATGGATTTCCGGGAGGCTGCCGCCACCGGCACGGCCACCATGCTCATGTCCATCCTGGCGGGCACCCTCACCACCGTGGTGGTGTACATCCCCATGGCCATGGCCGACGGCCTGGTGGGCATGATGACCGGCCCCCTGAGCTGGACCATCCTGCTGACCCTGCTGTGCTCCTTCCTGTGCGCTGTGGTGGTGGTCCCACTGGCCTTCCTCTGGCTCAAGCCCCGGACCAAGGATCAGCTTATTACCAACCGCATCCTGGGCCGGTTCAAGGGCTTCTACCGCCGGACCCTGCCCCGGCTGCTGCGCCACCCCGGGCGGGTGGTGCTGGTGGGCGGCGCCTGCTTCCTGGCCGCCATCCTGCTGATGACCCAGATGGAATTTGTGATGATGGCCAGCAACTATGACGGCAGCATCACTGTGGACGTAGCTTTCCGCTCGGGCACCAAGGTGGAGGTGATGAACCAGCGCATTCAGACCCTGGAGGACGCCCTCCTCTCCGACGAGAACTTCGAGAGCGTGACCCTGGACCTGTCCGGGAATACCGCCTCCTTCACCGCCTACTCCGTAGATAACTGTGACCGCTCCAGCGAGGCGGCGGTGGAGGAGTACACCGCCCGCTTCGGCAGCGTGCCGGATATGGATGTGTCTGTCTCCCCCAGCGGCGCCATGGACATGAGCGCCCTGATGAGCAGCAACAGCAAGGACGTGGTCCTGCTGGGCAGCGACCTGGATACCCTTCAGACCGCAGCGGAGCAGGTGGAGGAGGCCATGACACAGGTCCCCGGCGTTATCCGCATCGAGAACCCCTTCCGCTCCAGCCAGTCCAAGGGCCGCATCGTCATCAATTCCCAGAAGGCCATGGCCCTGGGCACCTCTGAGTCAGCGGTGGCCATGCAGATCTACTATTTGCTGGAGGGCATGAATGCCACATCGGTGGACTACGGCGACACGGAGTATGATGTGGTCCTGGAGTACCCCGAGGGCAAGTACGACGATATCTCCGCCCTGCTGGACTACCCCATCACCACCCAGACTGGCCAGCAGGTGGCCCTGCGGGACATCTCCACCGTAGAGTACATCACTACTCTGCCCATCATCACCCGGCAGGAGGGGCAGTACAGCGTCACCCTTACGGCCACCACCACCGATTCCGCCAAGTACAGCGCCCCAAAAGAGATCGACGCCCGGACGGCCCAGCTCGACCTGCCCCAGGGGGTGTCCTTCGGCGTGGGCATGATGGATGAGAGCACCGCAGAGGGCCTGGAGAGCATGGCGACCGCCATCGCCGCGGGCATCTTCCTGGTGTTCCTGGTCATGGCCATCCAGTTCGACTCCCCCCGGCTGTCCATCATGGTGATGATGTGTATTCCGCTGAGCCTTATTGGCTCCATCGGCCTGGTGTTCCTCAACGGGCGGCCCATGAGCATCGTGGGCCTGATGGGCTTCCTGATGCTGGTGGGCATCGCGGTGAACAACGGCATCTATCTGGTGGACGGCACCAACCAGCTGCGGCAGACCATGCCTCTAGGGGATGCACTGGTGGAGGCGGGCACCACCCGCCTGCGCCCGATCCTGATGACCACCCTGACCACCATCATCTCCATGGTGCCTATGATTTTTTCCAATGACAGCGGCATGAGCATGATGAAGGACATGGCCTACGTCATGGTGGGCGGCCTTATCGCCTCCACCCTCCTGGCCATGTTCCTGATGCCCGCCTTCTATCTGCTGATCCGGCGGGAGAACCTGGACGGCACCAAAAAGGGCCGCCGCAAAAAGCAGCAGCCCGAACCTGTGGAGGCCGGAAACACCCAGTCCTGACCGCCCCCAATAGAGACAAGACAGGAGCGCCCCGGCGGGGCGCTCCTGTCTTGTCTTTCCCACTGTGGACAGCTTGCCTTTTTCCGAGGGGGAGAGCTCCGGGGGAGATCCATGTGTGATGGAAGCCTGTACCATGTTTTACTATGAACGGGAAAGGTATATGCCGTCGGCAGTGGGGCTTAAATATGTAGGCGCGTCCAGATCCCAAAGGAACAGGATCTCATAGATCCGGCTGACCTCTATAAATATTCCCTTCCACCTATCAAAAGGATTATGCACAATACAGGACGCAGCTGCATCACACTCAGATGAAGACACAACTGTTTGCGGCACAGTTTGGTTGGAAACGCGGTGGAGAGGGCAGACGTGGGAAGAGAGATATGAGGGAGGAACTGTGATGCCCAGAGCACAGGAGAATCGTATTTCGGGGGAGTGACTTTCTTGGCTCCTGGCGGGGGCAGCTTTTGATCGACTGCGGGGATGTTACACTGCGCAGGAAAAGAAGACCTGAAAAAATGACCCTTTCAAAAAGAAGAGGAGATGTTGGCATTAAAAATGCTGCGGAGCATAGCTCCGCAGCTGGGGATATGAGAGGCAAACTGTTTTAAAAGATCATTGGACCGATGAAAGCATAAAGTAAAACGAAAGCCCATGCAAAAGCGGCACCAATCCAGTTTGCACGAAGAGCTTCCTTCGTGTTGTCGCAACGGGCGGTGATCATCTGACCGATAAAATTGCTGGTGGGATAGACAGAACTGGTCAGGCGGGTTGCCGCGAGGATAGAGACAGCAAAAACACCCATAGGAAGTCCTGCCTTAATTGCCATCTCACCGAACATCTCAGCCACGATCTGAATTTCCAGTACAGCGGCGGTCTCAATTCCAAATCCGCCCACCACGGCGGAAACCAAAGCGAGAGCGGTGGCTCCACCACTCTGCGCCAGCCCGCTGAGAAGATTGCCCAAAGCGGTAAAGCCCTCGCCGGCGTTGACCAAGTCCATCATAACGGTGAAATTCAAAAGCAGGACCAACGTGGAGGCCTGACTACCGATGCCTTTGCTCAGCATTTTGACACCTTCATCTACCGGAAAACCGGCAATCAGAATAATAATTCCAGCCAAAAGTAGCATGACAGTCAGCGCATAGGAAGTACTCTGCTTCATCAGGATGCCGTAGGTGATCAGGACGACAAAGGAGATCAAGAAAATAATTGTATTTCTTTTTTCCTTTGGGGTTGGAGTGATAGAGTCAATGCTGGAGATATCGGAAGAAAGCTCATAATGCTCAGTGCCTTCGGTAAGCCGCTGGGCGCGGTTGCATCCGATCCAGGCCCCGGTCAGCCAGAAGAGAGAAAAGGGGATCACGGCATACAGCATCAGCTGCCCATAGGAGAGGCCGGTTACCTGCATGGTGATCAGGGTGACACCAGTCAGCGGGCCAACAATCAGGCCGATTTCGCCAGATACCTTGAATAGGACAGCCACCACAGTGGGGGTGATGCCCAGAGCAGCCAAAATCGGGATCAGGATGGGAGAGATGATGGCGTTTCCGCCGGCCAGAGTCCCCAGCAGCCCGCAGACCAAGATGGAAGAGAGGATCAGGACGATTTTTCCTTTGGCACGAGTGTTGATGCCGATCCGTTTGACGATCCAATAGACAAGAGTGTGGGTGATACGTGCCTCCGTCATGAGAACGCCGAGCCCTGTTCCGAACATGATGAGCAGACCGATCACTGTGGTGGAGGAGGAGATCGCAGCGGTATAGGCATTGGTCAGGGAAACCAGGTCCTGACCAGTCAGGAAGAAGCCGACGATGATGCCCAGGAACATGCCCAGATAATTGCCCTTTCCAAGAAGAGCAAACACAATGAAGATGATCAGCGGGAGCAGCGCCAGGAGAGAAGGGGAAGAGATCAAAGCCCAATTACCAAGTTCCACAAGAAATTCTCCTTTCTGTTCTCGTTTGCTTATGTGCAGGTGATCACAATTTACCGCAGCAACACTTGACCGGGGCGGGCTCCGGTTATGGAACCAGACTTCAGGGAAAACACGCCGCTTACCAGGACATGCTCAATGCCGGACGGGGCGACCAGGGAATTGGTGAAAGTACATTGGTCACAGACGGACTCATAATCGAACACAGTGATGTCAGCAGCCTTGCCTGGCTCCAGGGTTCCCCTGTCACGAAGCCCCAAAATGGCTGCAGGAAGGGCGGTCATCTTGTAGACAGCATCCTGAAGAGACATCAGTCTGTGCTCCCGCACGGTCTGCAGAAAACGGGGAAAGGTTGCAATGTTGCGAGGGTGAGGGCTGGGCAGGCCCTGTGTATCCTGAAGAGAGAAGGCGGAGCCATCACTGCCAATGGCGACATGCATGTCGCACATGATGGTATGGACGTCCTCTTGGGACATGGAAAAATAGATGGCAGACACAGTTCCGGAACAACGCGCCAAAATATGGGCAACAGTTTCGGCTGGGGTAAGTCCCAGGCAAACAGAGAGCTGGGAGACGGTTTTTCCGTGATATTCCGGCGCGCTTCCGTGGGTGGAGGCGACTAAAACAGCGTCCGCGCCGCCGCGCCGCTCCATCTCTTCTGCGATGTCCCGAAGAAGGGATGTGTCTGGGTCCGACACCCTGCGCAGCATGGCGGCAGAACCTCCGTCATAGGCCCGCCTGGGGAGCAGTGCGGCCAGAATAGTGGAGGTTGCGGTATAAGGGTACTGGTCACAGGTGACAACGGCTCCACGTTGCCTGGACGCTTCGATGCGCTCAAGTAAGCGGGGGGCCTGCCCCCACTGGGCTTTCCCCATTAGCTTCAAATGGGAGATATGCAGATGAACACCGGTTTCCTCCGCAATAGAGAGCATCTCTTCCACTGCCTGGAAGATATTCGGCCCCTCATTTCGCATATGGACGGCGAGGATCTTCTTATGCTTTTGGACCACACGCGCCAGCTCCCTCAGCTCTGACGTGGGGGAGAAACTGCCGGGGGGATAGATCAGACCGAGGGATAGTCCCAGGGCACCTTGGTTCAGCTGATCATCGAGGAGGAACTTCATTTGCTCCATTTCAGAGGGCGTTAAGGGGCGATCTTGAAAGCCCACGATACCAGCCCGCAGAGTTCCCTGCCCGATCAGCGTCCCGAGGTGGGAAGGATAGCCTGTCTGGGCCACATGAGCGGCATATTTCTGGACAGAGGCATCACGGACAGCCTCCTCCGGCACCGGGATCTCGCTGATCTTTCGAAGATAAGCCGTCTGTTCCGCCTGACAGGATGGGAGAATGGGAACGGCAGAAACGCCGCAGTTCCCCACGATCTCCAAAGTGATTCCCTGCGCTACTTTACTTTCCGGAAAGACAGCAGAAAATGGACAGGTATCAGAATGGGTGTGAATGTCAATAAAACCGGGAGAGACGATTTTTCCGGTGACATCCACCCTCGTGCGGCAATTACCCTCCCACTGAGGGCTGATCGCGACAATTTTTCCGTCCTGAATACACAAATCAGCCTGATAGGGGGGCGTGCGTGTGCCGTCTATGATCCAGCCCCCGGATAAGACAGTATCTACCATAAACATCCTCCTTGTATTTTTGTGAGAGTTGGCGCCAGTTTTCTGTGCTTGTATCTCTCATGCCCTCTGCGGCCGGCTTCGCAGGGACAGGACGAGTGTTATGAAAGGGGAGAACGATGCCCGGAACTCCAGTTTATCCATTTGGTGTGAGCCTGCTTGATGGCGACTAAGATCGATTTGCGGGAGTGGCCCCAATAGCGGGCCTCGACCTGATGGAGCATCTCTTCGACCTGTGTGGAAAAGCTGTAGCCCACCAGAAGCTGAGACAGGAAGGAGCTGGTTATCTGGCAGAGCGCATTGACCTCCACTTCCAGAATGGTGCCGGTTTTCGCATCCACCAGGAAGGCAAGAAACAGAACCCTATGGCGCTGGGAAATGGGATTTTCTGTGGCAGGCCTGGAGATTCCGGTAATGTACAGCGTTTGAGGAACGGACATATCAAACAGCTCCTGATATGGTTATGGAAACAAAAAAGACGCACTGACATTGAAAAATGTCAGTGCGTCCTACTTACAACGGCATCCGGGGTCACCGGGCCAATAAATAGTTCTGAACAATATATAGATAACTCAGTTCAGCATCAGTATAAAATATTGACAATAATATGTCAAGAGAAAAATAAAAAATCAGCCAGAGTGCTGCGGAAGCATGCTCTGCTCCTGAAGAGTATGAATGATATTTCGGATACAGAAAATAAGGGCCTTTTGAGAGTGCCCAAGATACCGGGAACCAATATCTTGGATAATTGCATTGTAATCGGTATAAATGCTTCTGCCGACCAAAAGGCTTTTGACAAACCTCTCTGTAATATCACAGACAGAATTGATATCTGCATCATAAATTTGGCCTGAATCCCGGTCAAAGATGATCGGCAGAATGAGGTATTGGCTGGCGACAGTAATTGGGTTTTCTGCGGCAGCCTTGGCACAACCGACAATATAAATGGAATTCTTTGAATACTCCATTATCAGTCCCCCAACCATATCTGATCGTTTAAAATATAGCATAAATACACAGAACCGTCAAGAATAGGAACACACAAAGAGAAATTTTGCCACGGGAACACAAGACGAAATTGAAAACTCCATATTTTTTGCCAAAGGACCCTTTGGACTGCCTGCAGCTGTTGGGACAGTTTATGGAGGCGGACGTGGTTTTGGCTGTTTTACATATAGATTTTACAAAGAAATCATTATAAAATACAACTGTTAAAAAGCAGGGGTGCCGGGGCTGGGATCTGCGGCGGAATGGTCCATGTAGCAAGCGGGACTGGGGTCCTGCACGGCAGGATCAAGACGCCGGACAGGCGGAGTGCGGAGAAGCGCGGCCATAGGAGGCGGGAGATGGTGAAAGGGGAAGTCCATAATTTTTCCAGAGGGAGCATCCCCCGCAATATCATGTCCCTGGCTCTGCCCATGACCGCCGCGCAGCTGATCAACGTACTGTACAGCGTGGTGGACCGGGTCTACCTGGGGCGTCTGCCTGGGCATCTGGCCCTGACCGGGCTGGGACTGACGATCCCAATCGTATCCATCATCATGGGATTTGCCAACCTGTGCGGAACTGGAGGCGCGCCGCTGTGTTCCATCAAACGGGGACAGGGAGACAATGAGGAGGCGGAGCGGGTGCTGGGCAACGCCTTCACCCTGCTGCTGATCTTTGGGGCTGCGGTCACTGCCGTCTTTCTATGGTTCAAGCAGCCGTTGCTCTACCTGTTCGGCGCAAGCGACGCCACCTATCCCTATGCCGACGCGTACATGACCATCTATCTTCTGGGAACGATCTTTGTGATGATCGGCCTGGGGATGAATCCCTTCATCACGGCCCAGGGGTTTGGCGGGGTGGGTATGATGACGGTGGGGCTGGGAGCCTTGGTAAACATCGTGCTGGACCCCATTTTTATTTTTGGGATGGGGATGGGGGTGCGGGGCGCGGCCCTGGCGACTGTGATCGCCCAGGGGTGCTCCGCTCTGTGGGTGCTGCGCTTCCTTACCGGGCGGCGGGCTATTCTGCGGCTGAGGGTGCGGAATATGGCGCTGTGTGCCCCACGGGTAAGATCCATCGTGACCCTGGGCCTGTCTGGCTTCTTTATGAACTTGACCAACAGCTTGGTCCAGGTGGTGTGCAACGCCACCCTTCAGGCCTATGGCGGGGACCTGTACGTGGGGGTGATGACCATCATCAACTCGCTGCGGGAGGTGTTTTTCATGCCGGTGCAGGGCCTGAGCAATGGCGCCCAGCCAGTGACGGGGTACAACTACGGCGCCGGACAGTACAGCCGGGTCCGCCGCTCCATCCGCTTCAGTGTGGCGGTGACCGTGGCGTATGCCGCCGCCTTCTGGGCCGTGGCCATGCTGTTTCCCGGCATGCTGATCCGGGTGTTCAACAATGAACCAGAGGTGGTGGAGGCCGGTATCCCTGCGCTGCGCATCTATTTCTGCCTGTTTATCCCCATGTCCCTCCAGATGGCGGGTCAGGGCGTCTTTGTGGGGCTGGGGCGCTCCAAGCAGGCTATCTTCTTCTCCCTGCTGCGCAAAGCGGTAATCAACGCGCCGCTCACTGTCATTCTTCCCATTTGGATAGGGACGACCGGCGTCTTCACAGCGGAGGCCGTCTCCCAGCTGATCGGCGGCCTAGCCTGTATCCTCACCATGTATTTCACCGTCTACCGCCCGCTGGGCAGCCTGCCGGACCAGCCCCTGGAGCGCGTGTGACACGATCGGAGCATAGGAAATGCAAAAGCGGACTGCACCAGCAGTCCGCTTTTGCGTTTGTGGTTCCAAAGCATCCGGCTTAGCCGAAGGTTTTGGCTTGTGGAAGATCAGTTTCCCAAAGTATCGCCATAAGAATGCACATTGTCTGGGAGTCGGAACTGTCCAACAAGATCGTCAAGGAGCTGCGCCTGGGAGGACAACTCCTCACTGGCGGCAGCGGACTGCTCACTGGTGGCAGAATTGGTCTGAACGACCGCGGAAATCTGATCCAATCCCACAGTAACCTGTGCGATTGCCGCTGAAATGGTATCCACCATTTCAGCTACCCTGACCATATCGTCTACAGCCAAACCGGCAAGATCTGTTGTCTTTTGGAGCGAATCCGTTACATTTGTCACAATGGCGTTTCCATTTTGCACCGACTCAACAGAACTCTCGATCAGTTCTTTCGTGGCCTTAGCCGCTTGGTCGGATTTAAAGGCCAAATTGCGTACTTCGTCAGCAACGACCGCAAAGCCCTTTCCAGCTGTCCCGGCTCTCGCTGCTTCCACAGCGGCATTGAGGGCCAGAATATTGGTCTGGAAAGCAATGTCCTCAATGGTAGTAATGATATTCCCGATTTTTTTAGAGAACTCTGTGATCTCTGCCATGGCAGTCGTCATTTGGAGCATCATTTTGTTGCTCTGCATGACCTGTCCACCGGCCTCCTCGGCCCGGGAGCGGGACTGTCTCGATACATCCGCTGTTTCGTCCACATTCTGAGAAATGTCATGTACGGTAGCTGCCAGTTCCTGTACAGAACTGGCCTGTTCGGTCGCACCCTGAGCCAGTGCCTGGGCGCCGTCCGATACCTGGGAAGAGCCGGCAGCGATCTGGGCGGAACTTGTGTGGATTTGGGAGAGCACATCGCTCAGCTTGTTCTTGATGCGGCGCATGGAGACCAGCAAGGGGGCAAAGTCTCCAATATACAGCTCCGGAACCCGGGAATCGACTACAAAATTCCCCTCTCCCATCTGGCTGAGCAGATAGTCAATATCCTTCAAAATGGTACTTAAGGCGGTGACAATAATTTTGGTGGAGGATACCAATTCGCCCACCTCATCGTTGCGGTCAAAGTCGGGTACGGGAGCCTCCAGATTTCCTTGGGACAGCAGATGGAGGCGGTCCGAACAGGCCTTGATGGGGCCGCCAATGCCAACTGCCAACCGCAGAGCAACCAAGGACGCGACAATGACAGCCGCGATAAGCAGAACAAGGGTGATAATGATCCCCAGGATGGCTGTGCCAGTAAAATCGGAGGTTGGGGCATTGATAGCAATGCTCCAGCCGTTGGTCTCAGGGACGGGAGCATACGCAGTAAACTTTGTCTCTCCGCCATAGCTGTACTGGCTGAACCCGGTGCCTCCAGCAATCATATCCGTCTCGATCGCGGCCAAATCGGCCAGAGATTTATCGCCTTTTGCATCTTGAATGGTATTTTCCTGATTGCGGACGCTTTCCAGATTGCGGTGGGCAATGGTGTTGCCAGTGGCATCCAGCATATAAGCTGTTCCGCCTTCACTTATCTGGAGGTTGCTGACAATCTCGTTAAGGAATGTTTCCTGGGGCACAAAGTAGACCACGCCAGCTACCCGGCCCCCCACTTGTCCATCCTGCCAGACTGGAGCGGAAATAATGATCGTCATCTCACCGGTAACAGAGGAGATCAATGGCTCGGAGACATAAGTGTTCCCCTGCATTGCGGCTTTGAAATAGGCCCGGTCGCTGTAATTTGACCCGTCGATCAGGCTGCGGCCCTGGGTATTCAGTAGGTTATAACGCTGAAAACCATAGGTATCTACCTTTTGCTGGAGCAGATCCTGCTTTTCTGCCAGGGTGATCTCCGGGTTGGAGAGGCGTGCAGTACTTCCCGTTTCTCCCACGATGTTCCGATATGCCTGGAGTTCATACGACACCCGGTCAGCAGCCACAACAGCCATTTCTTTCATGCTGGCCTCCAGCGTCGACTGTGTACCCCTATAGCTCAGGATACAGGAGGCGCCGCCGACCAGGATCAGGGAAATTGCCAATGTTAGGACCATGGACACCAATATTTTTGCCTTAATGCTCCTCATTGTTTCTTCCTCCACACGTTCTCTCTGTATTAACGTCCTAATAGTGGGTATCCATTTAAGTTATCGGCATAATTCGGCATAAGATAATAGCTGAGACACATGGCTATAGGCTTCGAGAGATAATATTTTACGGACAGGTGCTTCTGCGGCAACTACTTGTTGGGGGCCCAGAGAAAGCTGCGGCTGTATAGAACGAAAATTTATTCTATATATTTATATATTTTTAGCCGAAAAAGCAAGGGGGGCGAATAAAGCTTGACATCAGCGCATTAGTCAGTTAAAATTTTCTATTATGTGTGTGAACAGAGAGGAGAGAGAACCATGAGCTATATTATCGCGATCGGTGCATACCTGTTTCTGCTGATGATCTATGGCTTGGTCATTGCGCACAAGAAAGTGAAAACTGCAGACGACATGGTCACAGGCGGCCACCGGATACCCTTCATCATCCTGGTGGGAAGTCTGCTGGCCACCTGGTGCGGCGGAGGCGGCATCACCGGAAATGCCAGCATCATTTACAACGGCGGCCCGTGGGTGGGCGCCATCACCTTTGCCGCGCCCCCTATCGGCATTATCCTGCTGTATTTCATCGCGGGCAAGGTCCGCAAGTCCAATAAGGTCACGGTCCCGGAGATCATGGGCGCCCGTTACGGCCAAAGCGCCAGCATCATTTCCGCGGTGTGCGTCATGCTGGCCTATGTGGGCGTATTGGCCACTCAGCTGAAGGCGGCGGCCGACATTCTGGTCCTGCTGTGCAGCTCCAGCGGTGTGGAGATCTCCCGTGGGCTGGCACTTGTCATCTGCACCACGATTATTGTGGTCATCACAGTGGGCGGAGGACTGGTATCCGTGGCATACTCCGACGCGATCAGTGCGCTGATCATGATCGGCGGATTCTTCATTGCCATCCCCATCCTGATCAGTGTGGCAAACGCGCAGGGTGCTGTGCTGCCCCCGGAGAAGACCACTCTCACCGGCGGCATGTCCGGTTGGGAACTGCTGGGCTATTTCCTGCCCTCCCTGGCCCTGATGCTGGGCGACCAGAACATGCTGCAGCGCTTTGCCTCCGCCAAAAACAGCACAGAGGCCAAAAAGTCCAACATCGGCATGTTCATTGGCGAGATCCTGGTCATCGTCAGCATCATCGCAGTGGTGACCCAGGCGGCCCGCCTGTATCCCACGCTGGACACGCCCTCCAACGTGATCTTCCAGGTATCCGTGGACTATCTGCCGATGGCCTTCGGTGCGCTGATCATGTGTGCCTGCATGGCGTTTATCGTCACCACGGCGGACAGCTATCTGCTCTCCTCCGCCACCAACCTGACCAATGACATCTATGTCAAATATATCCGCAAGGACGCTACGGACAAGCAGAAGATGCTGGTGCTGCGGGGGACCATCGTGGTATTCAGTGTCATCGCGGTGGCCCTGACCCTCTATTTCCCCACCGTGCTCTCTCTGCAGATGACCGCCTACACCATGTACGGCGCGGCCATCACGCCGGCTATCCTGTTCGCGCTGTTCTCCAAGAAGGTGACCCCGGCTGCCGGTATTGCCGGCATCCTGGTGGGCGGTCTGGCAACGATCGTCTGGACGCTGATGGGAACGCCCTATGGGATACAGTGTGCCATCGTAGCGGTGCCTGCCTCCGTCATTGCCATCCTGGTCGTGTCCGCTGTGACACCGAAAGGGGAAGCCGCCCGTTCCCTGGATGCGCTCTATCAGGAGAAGTGATCGTAAAGCGGGGCAGAAGAGATCCTTCTGCCCCGCTTTTTTCAATAGGATCAAAATCAGGAAAGGAAGTGCTCTGTCATTATGGAGGACCCGAGAATTCGCAAGTTTGCTCAATTTCTGATCCGGAGCGCGGTGGAGCTGCAAAAGGGGGAGAAGATCCTTATTGAGCTCCACGGCAGCGAGACTGGACTGATGAAGGCGCTGGTCCAGGAGGCCTATGCGGTGGGAGGAAAGCCCTTTATCCACATTTTTGACTATGGGGTGGAGGGGGCGCTGGTCCAGGGGGCCGACGCGGAGCATATGGAGGAGATCGCCTCCTATGAACTGGAGCGGATGAAGGATATGGACGCCTATATCGACATCCGGGCCACGCCCAACATCAGCGCATGGCACAATGTCAGTGACGAGGCTCAGCGCCGTTACCGCCAGTATTACTGGGGCCCCATCCACCTGGCCCAGCGGTGCAACCACACCAAGTGGTCCGTGCTGCGCTATCCAAACGACGCCATGGCCCAGCTGGCCGGCGTGTCCACCGAGGAGTATGAGGACTTCTATTTCCGGGCCTGTCTGGTGGACTACGACAAGATGGGGCGGGCTATGAGGCATCTGGAGAAGCTGATGGACCGGACAGACCGGGTGCACATCAGCGCTCCAGGGACAGACCTTACCTTCTCCATTCAGGGCATACCCTGCTATGCCATGCACGGGAACCGGAATATCCCGGACGGAGAGGTCTATACCTCGCCGGTGCGGGATTCGGTCAACGGACATATCACCTATAACTGCCCCTCCCCTTATGACGGCTTCCTGTTCCGGGACGTGTATCTGGAGTTCCGGGACGGCAAGATCGTAAAGGCCACCAGCAACAACACCCCATATATGAATGAGATCCTGGATATTGATGAGGGCGCCCGGTACATCGGTGAGTTCGCCTTCGGGGTGAACCCAGTGATCACCCATCCCATCGGGGACATCCTCTTTGATGAAAAGATCGCTGGCAGCTTCCATCTGACGCCGGGCAACAGCTATGACAACGCCTCCAACGGCAATCATTCCGCCGTCCACTGGGACCTGATCCAGATCCAGACGCCGGAGTTCGGTGGTGGTGAGATCTGGTTCGATGATGTGCTCATTCGGAAGGACGGCCTGTTTGTGCTGGAGGAGCTGAAGTGCTTGAATCCGGAGAATCTGCTCTGAGAAGGATAAGGAGGGTCATAGAATGGATACAGTTGTAGACCGTCTGATCCGCTATGCGAAGGTGTACAGCGAGAGCGACTACCATGCCGGGAGAGCGGTGACGCCCAGCACGCAGCGGCAGTTCGATATGGGCCGTCTGCTGGTGGAGGAACTCCACGGGCTGGGCATCGAGAACGCGGTGCTGGACGAGAAGTGTTATGTGTATGCCTCTGTGCCCGCCTCACCGGGCTGTGAGCATCTGCCCGCCATCGGCCTGATCGCCCACATGGACACTACCCCGGATATGACGGGGAAGGATGTGAAGCCCCAGGTGATCCATTACGAAGGGGGAGACGTGGTGCTGAACCGGGAGCGGGGGATCGTCATGGAGGCGGCCCAGTTCCCCGAGCTTCAAAAGTTTGTGGGGCAGGATCTGGTCTGCTCAGACGGGACCACCCTTCTGGGGGCGGATGACAAGGCAGGCATCGCCATGATCCTCCAGGCAGTGGAGGAGCTGCTGGCTGAGGGCGTGCCCCACGGGAAGATCTGCATCGGATTTACTCCGGATGAGGAGATCGGCATGGGGGCCAGCGGCTTTGATGTCAAAGGCTTTGGCGCTGATTTTGCCTATACGGTGGACGGCGGGGATATCACGGACTATGAGTACGAGACATTCAACGCGGCCAAGGCCACGGTTACCATTCACGGCTTCAGCATCCATCCCGGCACTGCGAAAGATAAAATGAAAAACGCCATCCTGATGGCCGGGGAATACAACGCGCTGCTTCCGGCCCTGGAAATACCGGGGCATACAGAGGGGTACGAGGGCTTTTTCCACCTCCAGGAGATGCACGGGACTGTGGAGAAAGCCGACATGATCTATATCGTCCGTGACCACAGCATGGAGAGGTTCCAGGAGCGGAAAGCGATGATGGAGAAAGCGGCGGCAGAGATTGACCGCCGCTATGGGGCGCACACGGCCGAGGTGGAGCTCCAGGACCAGTATTACAATATGCATGAGGTCCTGAAGGATCACATGGAGATCCTGGAACTGGCAGAGCAGGCCATGAAGGCGGCAGGCATTGCTGCCCCCACCCATTCGCCCATCCGGGGCGGGACAGATGGAAGCGTCCTGACCTACATGGGTCTGCCGTGCCCAAATCTGCCCAGCGCGGGACACAACGCCCACGGAAGGTTTGAATATGCGCCGGTGGAGTCCCTGAAGACCGGGGTGAGGATCATCAGGGAGCTGCTCTCTCCGGCGCTGGTAGAGTCCGTGATCTTGAAGAAGAAAGGCTGATGATCCATGTATCAGGAACGTATCAAAAGAGTGCTGGACTCCATGGAGGAGATGGGGCTGGACCAGATGCTGGTGTCTGACCCAGACAGCATCTGGTATCTCACCGGGTATGACGTGTTTCCCTTTGAGCGCCTGTTTGCTTTTTATCTCCGCCGGGACGGGCACCACAAGCTGTTTTTGAACAGGCTGTTCCCTGTGCCGGAAGCTCCCTATGAGCAGGTGTGGTCCTCCGACACCGATGATGCGGTGGCGATTTTGGCCTCCCATGTGGACGGAAAGAGCGCCCTGGGGATCGACAAGGAGTGGCCGGCCCGGTTCCTTCTGCCCCTGATGGAGCGCAATCCGGACAGCCGGTATATAGTGGCATCCGACTGTGTGGATCACGCCAGGGCCTGCAAGGACGAGGCGGAGCGGGAGCTGATGCGGGCGGCCTCCCGTATCAATGACACAGTAATGGAACGGGCGGCGGCCTTCCTCCAGGAGGGGATCACGGAGCGGGAAGTGGCCGACTATATCATAAGCCAGTACGCGGCGGAGGGCTGCGACGCTGTGGCGTTCCAGCCCATTGTCTCATTCGGCGCCCACGCCGCCGACCCCCATCATGAGGCGGACCAGACCCGCCTGAAGGCGGGAGACTGCATTGTCATCGATATGGGCTGCCGGAAAGACCGGTACTGCTCCGATATGACCCGCACCTTCTTCTGCAAGACTGCGGACCCCAAATACGCGGCCATCCATGACCTGGTCCGCAGTGCCAATGAGATCGCGGAGGGAATGATCCGTCCCGGCATCCCCCTGCGGGAGCTGGACATCGCGGCCCGGGAACATATCGCTTCGGCGGGCTATGGTGAGTACTTCACCCACCGCCTGGGGCATTTTATTGGCCAGACAGAGCATGAGAAGGGGGATGTAAGTGCAGTCACAGAGCTGGTAGCCAAGCCTGGAATGATCTTCTCCATTGAGCCAGGAGTGTACCTCCCTGGTCAATTCGGGGTCCGGGTGGAGGACTTGGTGCTTGTGACGGAGGAGGGCTGTGAGATCCTCAACCACGTGGACAAGCATTGGAAGACGGTGGGCTGAGAGTGGAGCTCCCATAAAATGAGAGCATACTCTGTTTTTGAATCGGGATTGACAGCGGCTCCCGGGGCCGCAGAACGAACCATCGTAAAACGAGGCAAAAGCCTCCCCAATAAGGAATCAGCCCCGGACAGAGATCCTGTCCGGGGCTGATTCCATAAAAAGCAGCGTTGGCTTAGGACGGACAAAACCGGGGAATGCCGTCAAGGGCGCGAAGCGTTCATCTTGACCCTTGCACGGCATTCCCCAGTTTTGCTACTTCTTCGTAATGGCATGCATCAATTTGCTTTGCAAACGGCCTTTCATATATGGGGCTATCTGCTTATGGGGGTGCCCGCTTTCATCGATTATATTTCACCATACTCATATAATGCCCCCTGCCTATATTGTAAATTATACCAGAATTTATCTGGAAACCCTACTCTTTTCTAAAAAAGTGGTCTTAATCTGCGATTAGCCATTTGGCTATTTTCTTTAAATATAACAAATAATCCGAACCTATTTCCTATCGGAAACAAGTTCGGATTATATTGGTTTGGTGCCGGTGGTGGGACTCGAACCCACACGATGTCGCCACCAACGGATTTTGAGTCCGTCACGTCTACCAATTCCATCACACCGGCATATTTGATCAAGTACCAATTAATTATATAACAAAAATGGGATGGGCGCAAGAAAAAATTTTGCCTTTTTCCTAAGAAAAAAGAAAAATTTACAGAAAGCCCCTTGACAAGTTAAAGGCTTTCATGGTAAAGTAAAATGCTTTTATATCCTCATAAAAAGAGCACGGTCCCCCCATGCTCCACGAAAACTATAACATAGGCCCCGGAAGTTGACAAGAGGAAAGTTGAAAAAGATTCAAACTGAGCCGGGCGTTCGCAAAAGGCGCGGTTTGGCGCTTTTGTGCACAACGACGGGGAAAATGCGGAAGAGAGCCGGGAAAGGACCGAAAAACAGTAGATTCACCCCTTTCAAATCAAAGAAAGTGAGTTGATTTTTAGAAATGACGGTCAAGGACGTATATTACGGAAAGACCCTGCGAAAGAGCTTTGCCCGCTATCAGGAGATCCTGGAGATGCCCAATCTGCTGGAGATCCAGAAGAAGTCCTACCAGTGGTTCCTGGACGTGGGACTGCGGGAGGTCTTTCGGGACGTAGCCGCCATCACTGACTACGCCGGCAACCTAGAGCTGTCCTTCATCGACTACTCCATGGACGAGAAGCCCAAGTATGACGTGGAGGAGTGCAAGGCCCGGGACTGCACCTACGCCGCGCCCATCAAGGTCCGGGTGCGCCTGCGCAACAAGGAGACCGAGGAGATCAAGGAGCAGGAGATCTTCATGGGAGATTTCCCCATCATGACCAATTCCGGCACCTTCGTCATCAACGGCGCTGAGCGGGTCATCGTCTCCCAGATCGTCCGTTCCCCCGGCATGTACTATACCCGCACTGCGGACAAGGCGGACAACCTGACTTTCGCCACCACCGTCATTCCCTATCGGGGAGCCTGGCTGGAGTATGAGACCGACCTGTCCGACGTGTTCTATGTGCGCATCGACAAGAACCGCAAACTGCCTATCACCTGCCTGATCCGGGCCATCGGCCCCAAGACCGACGCCGAGATCATCGAGATGTTCGGTGAGGACGAGCGCATCCAGTCCACCCTGGAGAAGGATACCTGCAAGAACTATGAGGAGGCCCTGCTGGAGATCTACCGTAAGCTGCGTCCCGGCGAGCCCCCCACGGTGGACTCCGCTGAGAGCCTGCTCAACGGCCTGTTCTTTGATCCCCGCCGCTACGACCTGTCCGCGGTGGGCCGCTATAAGTTCAACAAGAAGATGGCTATGGGCAGCCGCCTGTCCGGCCACACCCTGGCCATGCCCGTGGCCGACCCCCGTACCGGTGAGATCATCGCCGAGGCCGGGGAGAACCTGACCAGGGAGCGGGCCCGGGAGCTGGAGGACCGAGGGGTCAATGAGGCTGTCCTGGATGTGGACGGCAAGCTGGTGAAAGTGTTCGCCAACAACATGGTGGATATGAAGAACTTCGTGGACTTTGACCCGGAGGAGTGCGGCATCACCGAGAAGGTGTCCTTCCCCGTGCTGTGCCAGCTCCTGGAGCAGTACTCCGGCGAGGAGCTGAAGGAGGCGGTGGCCGACCACGTGGACGACCTGGTGCCCAAGCACATCACCGTGGCGGACATCATGGCCTCCATCAACTATCTCAACGGCCTGGCCCACAACGTGGGCACCCCCGATGACATTGACCACCTGGGCAACCGCCGCCTGCGTTGCGTGGGCGAGCTGATCCAGAACCAGTTCCGCATCGGCTTCAGCCGTATGGAGCGGGTCATCCGGGAACGCATGACCATTCAGGACTTGGACGTGGTTACCCCCCAGAGCCTGATCAATATCCGCCCTGTCACCGCTGCCATCAAGGAGTTCTTCGGGTCCAGCCCTCTGTCCCAGTTCATGGACCAGACCAACCCCCTGGCCGAGCTGACCCACAAGCGCCGTCTGTCTGCCCTGGGTCCCGGCGGCTTGTCCCGTGACCGGGCCTCCTTCGATGTGCGCGACGTCCATTACAGTCACTACGGCCGCCTGTGCCCCATCGAGACCCCCGAAGGTCCCAACATCGGCCTGATCTCCTATCTGGCCTCCTACGCCCGGGTGAACCGGTTCGGCTTCATCGAGACCCCCTACCGCAAGGTGGATAAGGCCACCGGCAGGGTCACCGACGAGATCGAGTACATGACCGCCGACGTGGAGGATGAGTACACCGTCGGCCAGGCCAACGAGCCGGTGGATGAGAACGGCTGCTTCGTCAACGAGCGCATCACCTGCCGCCACCGCAACGAGATCATTTCCGTGGACCGCAACAGCGTGGACTACGTGGACGTATCCCCCAAGATGATGGTCTCCGTGGCTACCGCCATGATCCCCTTCCTCCAGAATGACGACGCCAACCGCGCCCTGATGGGCGCCAACATGCAGCGCCAGGCTGTGCCCCTGCTCCGGCCCGAGGCACCCATCGTGGCTACCGGCCAGGAGCATAAGAACTGCATCGACTCCGAGGTGGCCATCCTGGCGGAGGGACCCGGCGTGGTCACCAAGGTGTCCGCCCGGTATATCACTGTAAGATATGACAGCGGCGAGACCAAGGAGTACCGCCTGACCAAATATCTGCGCTCCAACCACACCACCTGCATCAACCAGCGGCCCATTGTCAATGCAGGCCAGCGGGTAGACTATCAGGACGTACTGGCCGACGGCCCCTCCACCGACCGGGGCGAGATCGCCCTGGGCCGGAACATCCTCATGGGCTTCATGACCTGGGAGGGCTACAACTACGAGGACGCCGTGCTGCTCAACGAGCGCATGGTGAAGGAGGATGTGTTCACCTCCATCCATATCGAGGAGTATGAGACCGAGTCCCGGGATACCAAGCTGGGCCCCGAGGAGATCACCAGGGACATCCCCAATGTGGGCGAGGACGCCCTGAAGGACCTGGACGAGCGGGGCATCATCCGGGTGGGCGCCGAGGTGCGTTCCGGCGATATCCTGGTGGGCAAGGTCACCCCCAAGGGCGAGACCGACCTGACCGCCGAGGAGCGCCTGCTCCGGGCCATCTTCGGCGAGAAGGCCCGGGAGGTCCGGGATACCTCCCTGAAGGTGCCCCACGGAGAGAGCGGCATCATCGTGGATGTCAAGGTCTTCACCCGGGAGGCAGGTGACGAGCTCTCTCCCGGCGTCAACGAGGTGGTCCGGGTCTACATCGCTCAGAAGCGCAAGATTTCTGTGGGTGATAAGATGGCCGGCCGCCACGGCAACAAGGGCGTGGTCTCCCGCATCCTGCCCCAGGAAGATATGCCCTTCCTGCCCGACGGCACCCCCCTGGATATCGTGCTCAACCCTCTGGGCGTGCCCTCCCGTATGAACATCGGTCAGGTGCTGGAGGTCCATCTGGGCTACGCCGCCAAGGCCCTGGGCTGGAAGGTGGCCACCCCCATCTTCAACGGCGCCAACGAGCAGGACATCCAGGAGTGCCTGAAGATGGCCGGCCTGGCCCGGGAGGTGGGCTATGATGAGCCCCTGATCGGCAAGCAGCTCTATCTGGCACCCCAGGAGGAGGGCGGCGAGCTGCGGGCCCTCACTCCGGAGGAGATGGCGGACAACGTCCAGGTCCGGGAGTGGCAGAAGGCCGGCCAGCTGCGTCTGGTGGACGGCAAGAACTGGCTGTACGACGGCCGCACCGGCGAGCGGTTCGACAACCCGGTCACTGTGGGCTACGTCTACTTCCTGAAGCTGCACCACCTGGTGGACGACAAGATCCACGCCCGCTCCACCGGCCCCTATTCTCTGGTCACTCAGCAGCCTCTGGGCGGCAAGGCCCAGTTCGGCGGCCAGCGCTTCGGCGAGATGGAGGTGTGGGCCCTGGAGGCCTACGGCGCCGCCTATACCCTCCAGGAGATTCTGACGGTGAAGTCCGACGACGTCACCGGCCGTGTCAAGACCTATGAGGCCATCGTCAAGGGCCACAACGTGCCCCGGCCCGGCGTGCCCGAATCCTTCAAGGTGCTCATCAAGGAGCTCCAGTCCCTGTGCCTGGACATGAAAGTGCTGGATGCGCAGGGCAACGAGATCGAGCTGAAGGACGACGACGAGGACGCCTACCAGCCCGGCCGCCGCGATGACGACGACGATTTCTATTTCTCCGCGGAGGACTCCGACTTCTCCGCCGCCGGCTACACCCTGAAGGGGGAGAGCGACGACGATGACCTGGAAGTGGGAGAGAGCACGAACGATTCCATGGACGGAGAGGACTTCTCCGACGAGGATTTTTGAGAGAAAAGGGAGGAGATTGAACGATGAGTTATACGGAGTTTGACGCCATTCAGATTGGCATCGCCTCCCCTGAGCAGATCCGCGAGTGGTCTTACGGCGAGGTCAAAAAGCCGGAGACCATCAACTACCGCACCCTGAAGCCGGAGCGGGACGGCCTGTTCTGCGAGCGCATCTTTGGCCCCACCAAGGACTGGGAGTGCCACTGCGGCAAGTACAAGAAGATCCGCTACAAGGGCAAGATCTGCGACCGCTGCGGCGTGGAGGTCACCCGGGCCAAGGTGCGCCGGGAGCGCATGGGCCACATCGAGCTGGCCGCCCCGGTCTCCCACATCTGGTACTTCAAGGGTATCCCCTCCCGGATGGGCCTGCTGCTGGACATCAGCCCCCGCATCCTGGAGAAGGTGCTGTATTTCGCCGCCTATATCGTCACTGATCCCGGCTTCTCCCCCCTGGCCAAGAACCAGATCCTCTCCGAGAAGGAGTACCGGGACATGCGGGAGAAGTATGAGGACGACTTCGACGCCGGCATGGGTGCCGAGGCGGTCAAAAAGCTGCTCCAGCAGATCGACCTGGAGCAGCTCTCCCAGCAGCTGCGCAGCGAGCTGAAGGACGCCTCCGGACAAAAGAAAGCCCGGATCGTCAAGCGCCTGGAGGTGGTGGACGCTTTCCGCCTCTCTGGCAACAAGCCCGAGTGGATGATCATCGATGTGCTGCCCGTCATCCCCCCGGAGATCCGCCCCATGGTCCAGCTGGACGGCGGCCGGTTCGCCTCCTCTGACCTGAATGACCTGTACCGCCGGGTCATCAACCGCAACAACCGCCTCAAGCGGCTGATCCAGCTCAACGCCCCGGACATCATTGTACGCAATGAGAAGCGGATGCTCCAGGAGGCGGTGGACGCCCTCATCGACAACGGCCGCCGGGGCCGTGCCGTCACCGGCGCCAACAACCGGGCCCTCAAGTCCCTGTCCGACATGCTCAAGGGCAAGCAGGGCCGCTTCCGCCAGAACCTGCTGGGCAAGCGCGTGGACTACTCCGGCCGAAGTGTTATCGTGGTCGGCCCCAGCCTGAAGATCTACCAGTGCGGCCTGCCCAAGGAGATGGCCATTGAGCTGTTCCGCCCCTTCGTGATGAAGAAACTGGTGGAGGATGGTCTGGCCAACAACATCAAATCCGCCAAGAAGATGGTGGACAAGGGGGCTCCCGCCGTGTGGGACGCCCTGGAGTTCGTCATCAAGGACCACCCGGTGATGCTCAACCGCGCGCCCACGCTGCATCGCCTGGGCATCCAGGCCTTCGAGCCGGTGCTGGTGGAAGGCCGTGCCATCAAGCTGCATCCCCTGGTGTGTACCGCCTTCAACGCCGACTTCGACGGCGACCAGATGGCCGTCCACGTCCCCCTGTCCGCCGAGGCCCAGACCGAGGCCCGCATCCTGATGCTCTCCGCCAACAACCTGCTGCGGCCCCAGGACGGCGGCCCAGTCACCATCCCGACCCAGGATATGATCCTGGGCTCCTACTACCTGACCTACAGCCGGGAGGAGGAGGGCACCGGCCATATCTTCGCCGACAAGGATGAGGCCCTGCTGGCCTATGACGCCAAGATCGTCACGCTCCACTCGCCCATCAAGGTCCGCCTCTACCGGGAGGTGGACGGCGTGATGCGCTACAAGCTGGTGGAGACCACGGTGGGCCGCCTGATCTATAACGACGCCATTCCCCAGGACCTGGGCTTCGTGGACCGCTCCGATCCAGAGACCATGTTCGACCCGGAGATCAACTTCGTGGTGGGCAAGAAGCAGCTGGGCAAGATTATCGACAAGTGCATCACCAAGCACGGCTTTACTGTATCCGCCGGCGTGCTGGACGCCATCAAGGACCTGGGCTACCACTACTCCACCGTGGGCTCCCTGACCGTGGCCATTGCGGACATGACTGTGCCCGCCAAGAAGTATGAGCTCATCGGCCAGACGGAGAAGGAGATCATCAAGATCGACCGGCAGTACCGCCGCGGCCTGATCACCAACGACGAGCGCTACCGCCTGTCCGTTCAGGCGTGGGAGAAGACCACCAACGACGTGACCGACGCCCTGCGGGAGTCCATGGACCGCTACAACCCCATCTTCATGATGGCCGACTCCGGCGCCCGCGGCTCCATGGCCCAGATCCGTCAGCTGGCCGGTATGCGCGGCCTGATGGCCGACACCTCCGGTCGCACCATCGAGATCCCCATCAAGGCAAACTTCCGTGAGGGCCTCAGCGTGCTGGAGTACTTCATCTCCTCCCGAGGCGCCCGAAAGGGCATGGCCGACACCGCCCTGCGTACCGCTGACTCGGGTTACCTGACCCGCCGTCTGGTGGACGTGTCCCAGGAGGTCATCATCCGGGAGGAGGACTGCGGCACCCGGGACGGCATCGAGGTCAGCGAGATCGAGGAGTACGGCCAGGTCATCGAGACCTTTGCCGAGCGCCTCCACGGCCGCTACCCCGCCGAGGACATTGTGGACCCCGCCACCGGCGAGCTCCTGTTCAGCCGGGACACCATGCTCCGCAATGAGGACGCCAAGGTGCTGGAGGCCCACGGCATCCACTCCGCCAAGATCCGCTCCGTCCTCACCTGTGAGGCACGCAGCGGCGTGTGCGCCAGGTGCTACGGCATCAACCTGGCCATCGGTGAGCCTGTGGGCGCCGGCGAGGCGGTAGGCATCATCGCCGCACAGTCCATCGGAGAGCCCGGAACCCAGCTGACCATGCGTACCTTCCACACCGGCGGCGTGGCCGGCGGCGACATCACTCAGGGTCTGCCCCGAGTGGAGGAGCTGTTCGAGGCCCGTAAGCCCAAGAAGATGGCCCAGCTGGCCGAGATCAGCGGCCGGGTGTCCATTGAAGAGACCAAGCGCAACATTATGTGCAACGTGACCATCACCGCCGACGACGGCGAGGTGGTGACCTATGCCCTGCCCTATGCCGCCGGCCTGCGCGTCAAGGACGGCGACGTGGTGGCCAAGGGCGACCAGCTCACCGAGGGTGCCCTGTCCCCCCACGAGGTGCTGCGCATCCGCGGCCTGTCCGCCTGCCACAACTATCTGATTCGCGAGGTGCAGAAGGTGTACCGCCAGCAGGGCGTTGACACCAACGACAAGCACATCGAGGTCATCATCCGCCAGATGATGCGGAAGGTCCGGGTGGAGGACGCGGGAGATTCCGACCTGCTCTCCGGCGCTACCATCGACATCATCGAGTTCTGGGACGCCGAGAAGGCTGTGAGGACCCGCATGGAGGCCGGGGAAAAGAACGAGATGGGCGAGGACCTGCGCCTGCCCACCTGCACCCGTCTGCTCATGGGCATCACCAAGGCATCTCTGGCCACCGATTCCTTCCTGTCCGCCGCCTCCTTCCAGGAGACCACCAAGGTCCTCACTGAGGCCGCCATCAAGGGCAAGGTGGACCACCTGCTGGGGCTGAAGGAGAATGTCATCATCGGCAAGCTGATCCCCGCCGGTTCCGGACTGGCACAGTACCGCAAGGACGACCCCATCGACGAGAACGGCAATCTGATCACCACGGAGACCGCCGGCGCAGTGGAGGCCGAGCCCTTGGAGGAGCCGGAAGAGGAGGGCTTTTTCGCCGAGGAGGAGCCTGAGGTGGAGGCCGCTGCCGACACCCAGGAGGACAGCGGAACGCTGGTGTAATATCGCTCCTTCCCCAACAGAACAGCACGTCCAGTGAGAAAGCCCCGGCGCATGCGCGCCGGGGCTTTTTGTCAGTTTGGTTGTTTCCCACCCCAGGGCGGCGGCTGGGCAGGGCAGTCGGAACGGGTGAAAGGGAAATAAGCTCTGTTGAAAGTTATGTCAACTGAAAAACACCTTGACGGAAGAGGAGGCGGCGGGCTATCATAGAACGAAAAGGAGGGGGAGCACCATGATAGAGTGGCTGATGGCGCTGGTGATGGCGGGGATCGTGGCCCTCTGGCTGTATCAGAACGGAAAGGACGGAAAATAACGGGGCCGGATGCCGGTCCTGTACCCGCTGCCAGGGAGGCGGCGGAAGAGGAGGAACGTATGGATCTGCTGGTGACATTGGATCAGAATTACCTGGGACCGCTGCGGGTGCTGCTGGGCTCCCTGTTTCTCAATGATCCAGGGGAGGAATTTCATATCTATATGATCGAAGAGGGGCTGACCGGGGCACAGGTGGAGGAGCTTTCCCAGCTGTGCCGGGCCCACCACAGCCAGTTGCACCCGCTGGAGGTCCCGGACGGCCTGTTCACGGACGCACCGGTGGTGCGGTACTACTCCCGGGCCATGTACTACCGCCTTCTGGCGGCAGAGCTGCTGCCCCGGGAACTGGACAGGGTGCTCTATCTGGACCCGGATATCCTGGTGATCCGGCCGGTGCGGCCCCTGTATGAGACACAGCTGGGAGACAGCCTGCTGGCGGCGGCCAGCCACAGCGGGTTGACCGGGATGTCTGACTATGTAAACAAGATCAGGTTGTCCAACTATGAGGCGGAGAGCTACTACAACTCCGGTGTGCTGTTGATGAACCTTCCCCAGATGCGGGAGGAGATGCGCCCGGCAGATATTTTCGCCTACGCCAGGGAGTACGAGGAGCGGCTGATCCTGCCGGACCAGGACATCCTCAACGGCCTGTACGGCACCCGGATCCTGGGTGTGGACGACAGTGTGTGGAACTATGACGCCCGGCGATATGACCGCTACTGGCTGGGCAGCCACGGGGAGAAGGATATGGACTGGGTGATGGACCACACGGTGTTCCTCCACTTCTGCGGCAAGAACAAGCCCTGGTCCAGAGGGTATGAGGGACATTTTTCCGCCCTCTATAAGCACTACCAGCGCCTGCTGGGAGAGGTGTAACGCAGAGAGGCTGTCGAAAAAGTAGTAGCCTGCCGCACGCAGGGCCTGACCGCCTGCGGCGGACAAACCCCACATCTGCAGCCTGAGAAGTGTTTTCCCCGGCGTACATGCCGCCGGGGAAAACAGGTCAGAACTGGATTTGCGCCTGCGTGTGCGAACTCTGGGAGGCTTTTTCCATAAGCTGAGGGGCGCGGCCTGGAATCAGGCCGCGCCCCGTGATCTCGACATAGGGCCCTGACGGATCATAGGCCTTCAAACGTGCCCAGAAACAGGGGCACTCCGTTCTGCAGGTCCACGATGCCATAGAGGAAGGGGCGGTCGAAGATCAGGGTGACGCCCTCCTGGGGCGGGGCGGCGCCGGATGCCGCGGCAACCACTGTGGCGGACGCCGCCTCGGTGCCCTCCTCATTGACTTCGATCCTGGCGGCATGGATCACCTGGGAGAGGTAGTACCCCCTGGGGTCATCCCCCAGCAGGGAGAAGTCGGCCAGGTCCGGGTCAAAAGCGTCCGTCAGTCCAAGAGCGGCCAGGGCGTCTTTCAGCTCTCCCGACCACTCCTGCTCAAATTTGGGCAGGGACAGGCGGAGGAAGAAGGTCTCCTCCCTGCCGGAGAGGAGGGCGGACAGCCCCTCCCCGGTGAGGGAGGACAGCCAGCGCTCAAAGTCCGGGACGCCGGAGGACTGCCGGGGCATGAGGGCGAAGAAAGCCAGCCGCCCGTCGTCATAGGGGAGGAGGACGCCTTCGTCGCTGCCGCTTTGGAGATAGGTCAGAGAGCGGGAGAAGTGCTGGAGGAAGTCCAGGGGCTCCGCAACTCCGTCGGCCCGGGTGAAGTCCCGTGTAACGGTGTCGCTGGGGTCGAATTTGGCCGCCCAGGTGTTCTTCAGGTAGAGGGCATTGACCATCAGGGCGGCGGCGTCCTCCCCGAAGGGCCGCTGGATGATCTGGGGGATCATGCCTGCGGTATGGTCTGACACCCAGCTGTTGAGGGCGGGGACGATGACTGGGGCGGACAGGTCCTCCTGGAACACCTGAGCGTCGAAAATGCCGGAGCATCTGCCTACAAAGTCTTCTTGCATACGGCCCTCCGGGTCGGTCCACAGGCTGTTGGCAATGGAGCACTCCGTGGAGCCCCCCAGTCCTCCATAGAGTTTCATGAGGGCAGAGCAGGAGACGTTGAGGGCCTCCAGGCTGGCACCGTCCCCCAGCACCTCCCGGAACTGGTCCAAGGTCTCCCCATCAGCACCATTGGCGGCCATGGATAGTGCCAGGGCCGCGGAAAGGGGGGATAGGAGTGTTCCCTCCCCCTCCTGGCGGGCAGTTTTCAACAGGTCCAGCCCAAATTCAGACAGGGCGGACCAGACGGCGGGGGTCTCCAGGTCATAACGCATCATCTCCTCTTCGGAGATCGTCACCGGCTGGGCAGAGAGAGGCTGCGGGGCGGCAGAGGCGGAGCAGCCCGACAGAGCGGACAGCCCCAGGGTGCAGGTGAGGAGCAGGGCGGAGACGCGTTTCATAAGATCCCTCCTTGTTTTTTGATAGGGCCTGTGTGGGACAGCGCCGTAATGGCGGGAGACTCTCCCGTCTTTTACTCTGTTAGACGGCGGAAGGGGAAAAAAGTTCCCTGGGGGAGAAAAATAGAGGCGGGAGGACGCAGAGCGGACTGTGGGATGCGTGTCCTTCCCGTCCCCGTGCAGGGCGGAACATCTCTGACAGATCCTACGGCTGCGACTGGGACGGGAGAAGGAAGGCCCCTCATCCGTCGCGGCATACGCCGCGGCACCTTCCCCCCAAAGGGAAGGCTTTGGGCGGGCAGAGCCCTTTGGGCCATCCTGCGGGTGGGACGGGCAAGATGCACACCGCTCCCGGTCCCGCAGGGAACAGGAACGACCAGGGGAAGCTTTGGCCCAGGGATATTAAGATGGAATTTTGAGTTTTGCATCAAAACAGAAGAAAATTTGCTCTTGACGGCGGGCGGAGACCATGGTATAATCCGAAATTGCGGTGGTAGGGGCATTCTGCCCTTTTACCCGATGAAACGCCCCCGGCGACGGGGGAGAGGAGGGGCACCGAAATGCTCGAAGAACTGAAAGCGGGTTCCAGGGTCGTGGGAGCCAAACAGACCCGGCGGGCCCTGAAGGACGGACGTGCGAAAAGGGTCTACATGGCCAAGGACGCCGACCCCAGGCTCCTCCAGCCGCTGGTGCAGGAGGCGGTGCGGCAGCGCGTCCCCCTCATCCAGGTGGACACCATGCGCCAGCTGGGAGAGGCCTGCGGCATCTCCGTGGGCGCCGCCATCGTGGCGGCGGTATGACCCCATATTTTTGGTTTTAACAGAATAAGGTCTTCCTGATTCTGTTAAAATATATATTACGCCCCAATGTGGGCAGAAATCGAGAAAGGAGGAAAAACATGCCTACTTTTAATCAGCTGGTCCGGAAGGGCCGTGAGCAGGTGACTTACAAGTCCACTTCCCCCGCCCTCCAGCATGGCCTGAACACTCTGAAGAGCCGTCAGACCGACCTGCACGCTCCCCAGAAGAGAGGTGTCTGCACCGCGGTGCGTACTTCCACCCCCAAGAAGCCCAACTCCGCACTGCGTAAGATCGCCCGTGTGAAGCTGACCAACGGATACGAGGTCACTGCCTATATCCCCGGTGTCGGTCACAACCTGCAGGAGCACTCCGTGGTCATGATCCGCGGCGGCCGTGTCAAGGACCTGCCCGGCGTGCGTTACCACATCATCCGCGGCACTCTGGATGCCCAGGGCGTTGCCAACCGCATGCAGGCCCGTTCCAAGTACGGCGCGAAGCGGCCCAAGGCCGGCAAGAAGTAATTTTTTGCGGAGCAAAAAATTGCTGTATGGGCGGATATCACCCGCCCGCCGCTCAAATCTGCTGAGATTTGAGGCTTGAATTGCATTGTGCGTTCTGCGCAAGGCAAACCGCCTTGCCGAGCGTTTTCCTATATTTTTTAATATGGGCAGACCTCGGACAGGCATTACACAAACTGCAAGGCAGTTTGAGTACCTATGATTTCTAATTTTATAAGAAGGAGGGAAGCAAAGTGCCCAGAAGAGGAAATGTACCCAAGCGGGAGGTTCTGCCCGATCCGATTTACAACTCCGTCCTGGTGACCAAGCTGGTTAACAGCATCATGCTGGACGGCAAGAAGGGTGTGGCCCAGAAGGTCGTCTACGGTGCTTTCGACATCATCAAGGAGAAGACCGAGAAGGACCCCCTGGAGGTCTTCACCCAGGCTCTGGAGAACATCATGCCGTCCCTGGAGGTCAAGGCCCGCCGCGTGGGCGGCGCCACCTACCAGGTGCCCATCGAGGTTCGCCCCGAGCGCCGTCAGACCCTTGGTCTGCGGTGGCTGACCAACTACTCCCGCGCCCGAAGCGAGAAGACCATGAAGGAGCGGCTGGCCGGCGAGATCATGGATGCCGCCAACAACCTCGGCTCCGCGGTCAAGAAGCGCGAGGACACCCACAAGATGGCCGAGTCCAACAAGGCCTTCGCGCACTATCGCTGGTAATAAGGAGTTAGAGTATGCCTAGGAAAGTTACCTTAGAGAATACCAGAAACATCGGTATCATGGCCCATATCGATGCCGGTAAGACCACCACCACCGAGCGTATCCTCTACTACACCGGCGTCAACTATAAGATCGGTGAGACCCATGACGGCACCGCCACCATGGACTGGATGGCTCAGGAGCAGGAGCGCGGCATCACCATCACTTCCGCGGCTACCACCTGCTATTGGAAGGGGTCCAAGGACCAGTTCCCCCAGACCCGCATCAACATCATCGACACTCCAGGCCACGTGGACTTCACCGTGGAGGTGGAGCGCTCCCTGCGCGTGCTGGACGGCTCCGTGACCGTCATGTGCGCCAAGGGCGGCGTCGAGCCTCAGTCTGAGACTGTCTGGCGCCAGGCGGATAACTATAAAGTCCCCCGCATGATCTACGTCAACAAGATGGACATCATGGGCGCGGACTTCTACAACGTGCTCAACATGATCCACGACCGGCTCAAGTGCAACGCGGTGCCTGTCCAGCTGCCTATCGGCAAGGAGGATACCTTCAAGGGCATCATCGACCTGGTGGAGATGGATGCCGACATCTACTACGACGAGCTGGGCAAGGACATGCGCGTGGAGGAGATCCCCGCCGATATGCTGGAGCTGGCCCAGGAGTACCGCACCAAGCTCATCGACGCCTGTGCTGACATCGACGATGAGATCATGGAGCTGGCCCTGGAGGAGAAGCCCATCCCCCAGGAGAAGCTGCGTGCCGCTCTGCGCAAGGGCACCATCGAGAACCTGCTGGTTCCCGTGACCTGCGGTACCTCTTACCGCAACAAGGGCGTCCAGAAGCTGCTGGATGCCATCGTCGACTTCATGCCCTCCCCGCTGGACATCCCGGCCATCAAGGGTGTGAACCCCGACACCGACGAGGAGGACGAGCGTCCCGCCGACGACAACGCGCCCCTTCTCCGCCCTGGCCTTTAAGATCGCCACCGACCCCTTCGTGGGCCGTCTGTCCTTCATCCGTGTGTATTCCGGCGTGCTGAACACCGGCACCACGGTGCTCAACTCCACTAAGAACCAGAAGGAGCGCATCGGCCGCATCCTGCAGATGCATGCCAACCACCGGGAGGACATCGAGTGCGTCTACTCCGGCGACATTGCCGCCGCCGTGGGCCTGAAGAACTCCACCACCGGCGACACCCTGTGCGATGATAATCACCCCATCATCCTGGAGTCCATGGAGTTCCCCGAGCCCGTCATCCGCGTGGCCATTGAGCCCAAGACCAAGGCCGGCCAGGAGAAGATGGGCCTGGCGCTGGTAAAGCTGGCTGAAGAGGACCCCACCTTCCGTACCTGGACCGACGAGGAGACCGGTCAGACCATCATCGCCGGCATGGGCGAGCTGCACCTGGAGATCATCGTCGACCGCCTGCTGCGCGAGTTCAAGGTGGAGGCCAACGTGGGCGCGCCTCAGGTCGCCTACAAGGAGACCATCAAGAAGCAGGTGGAGCAGGACACCAAGTACGCCCGTCAGTCCGGCGGTAAGGGCCAGTACGGTCATGTCAAGATCCGTGTGGAGCCCAACGAGTCCGGCAAGGGCTATGAGTTTGTCAACGCCATCGTGGGCGGCGCCATTCCCAAGGAGTATATCCCGGCGGTCGATGCCGGTATCCAGGGAGCCATGCAGGCCGGCGTGCTGGCCGGTTACCCCGTGGTGGACGTGAAGGTCACCCTGTACGACGGCTCCTTCCACGAGGTGGACTCCTCTGAGATGGCCTTTAAGATCGCCGGCTCCATGGCGTTCAAGGAGGCCTGCCGCAAGGCAGACGCCATCCTGCTGGAGCCCGTGATGAAGGTTTCTGTCATCGTGCCCGAGGAGTATATGGGCGACGTCATGGGCGACCTGAACAGCCGCCGCGGCCAGATCCTGGGCATGGAGGCCCGGCCCGGCGCCCAGCAGATCGACGCCCTGGTGCCCCTGGCCAGCATGTTCGGCTACGCCACTGACCTGCGCTCTTCCACCCAGGGCCGCGGCCAGTACTCCATGGAGCCCCACAGCTATGTGGAGATCCCCAAGAGCATCGCCGAGAAGATTATCGCGGAGCGCGGACGCAGCGAGGGCTGATTTTCACAGGAATTACGGGAAATTTCAGTTGCATTTTTCCCAGTAATACGATACAATGTTTGCGATATCCATCATATCGCAGTCAAAACATCATTTGAATGAAATGATATAAGGAGGAAATTCCAATGGCTAAGCAGAAGTTCGAGCGTACCAAGCCCCATGTCAACATCGGCACCATCGGCCACGTTGACCACGGCAAGACCACTCTGACCGCCGCTATCACCAAGTATCTGGCTCTGAAGGGCCAGGCTCAGTACGAGGATTACTCCAGCATCGACAAGGCTCCCGAGGAGCGTGAGCGCGGCATCACCATCAACACCGCCCACGTGGAGTACGAGACCGATGCCCGTCACTATGCCCACGTTGACTGCCCGGGCCACGCCGACTATATCAAGAACATGATCACCGGTGCTGCTCAGATGGACGGCGCCATCCTGGTTATCGCCGCCACCGATGGCCCCATGGCTCAGACCAAGGAGCACATCCTGCTGGCCCGTCAGGTGGGCGTGCCCGCCATCGTCGTGTTCCTGAACAAGTGCGATCAGGTGGACGACGAGGAGCTGCTGGAGCTGGTCGAGATGGAGGTCCGCGAGACCCTGTCCAAGTACGAGTTCCCCGGCGACGATATCCCCATCATCAAGGGCTCCGCTCTGAACGCCCTGACCTGCGAGGGCGGTGTGGACGATCCCGACTTCGCCTGCATCAAGGAGCTGATGGATGCCGTCGACAGCTATATCCCCACTCCTGACCGTAAGGCGGATCAGCCCTTCCTGATGCCCGTCGAGGACGTGTTCACCATCACTGGCCGCGGCACCGTCGCTACCGGCCGTGTGGAGCGCGGCCAGCTGAACGAGGAGGTCGAGATCGTTGGTCTGACCGACGAGAAGAAGAAGACCGTCGTCACCTCTATGGAGATGTTCCGTAAGACTCTGGACTACGTCGAGGCCGGCGATAACGTGGGCTGCCTGCTGCGCGGCGTCGCCAAGACCGACATCGAGCGTGGCCAGGTTCTGTGTAAGCCCGGCTCCATTCACCCCCACACCAAGTTCACCGGTCAGGTGTACGTTCTGAGCAAGGACGAGGGCGGCCGTCACACCCCCTTCTTTAACAACTACCGTCCTCAGTTCTACTTCCGTACCACTGACGTTACCGGCGTCATCACTCTGCCCGAGGGCACTGAGATGTGCATGCCCGGCGACAACGTGGACATGAAGGTGGAGCTGATCACCCCCATCGCCATCGAGAAGGGCCTGCGTTTCGCCATCCGTGAGGGCGGCCGCACCGTGGGTTCCGGCGTTGTCATTGCCATCGAGGAGTAATTCAAGCTCCTTTTGGAAAAATCCCTGCCTTTGGCAGGGATTTTTCTTTTTCTCGAAGGAGCCCGGCAGCCCTGAGATCCATCCGGCTTTGCCCTACTTCTGATCTGTACCCATTCCGATAAGAAAAGGCCGGACGTACCGGTCGTTCCTTGATTTCTGGCCCGGACCGGGATACAATAGAGATACTGTCCGAGTGGAGCGGAGGTGCGAGAATGAAGCTGCTGTTGGTAGAGGATGACAGGGAGATTCAGGAGATGCTGGGGGACTATCTGCGGACGGAGGCCTATGAAGTGGTCTGTGCGTCCAACGGGCGGGATGCATGCCGGCTGTTCGACGAGGGCGGGATCGGTCTGGTGCTGCTGGATCTGATGATCCCTCAGGTCAGCGGGATGGACGTGATGGAACACATCCGAAAGAAGAGCGTGGTGCCTATCATCATCCTGTCTGCCCGGGACACGGAGGCGGACAAGACCTTGGGGCTGGGTATGGGGGCAGATGACTATATCACAAAGCCATTCTCCGTAGCGGAGGTGCTGGCCCGGGTCAGGGCCAATATCCGGCGGGTGACCCAGTATGCGGAGCCGCCGGAGAAGAGCATGGTCCTTACAGCCGGAGCGCTGCGCCTGGATGGGAAGGAGCGGACAGTGACCAAGGCGGGGGAGCGGATCGAGCTGACCGCCAAGGAATTTGACATCCTGAAGCTGCTGATGGCGAATCCTAAACGTGTGTACACCAAGGCCCAGCTCTACACCCAGGTGTGGAACGACGCCTACTGCAGAGACGAGAACGCGGTCAGCGTCCACATCAGCAGGCTGCGCGGCAAGATCGAGGACGACCCACGGGACCCGAGGTATGTGGCGACAGTGTGGGGCATCGGCTACAAATTGGGGGAGAAATGATGGACGATACAGTGCTGACCGCCCTGCTGTGTGCCGCTGTGGCGGCGCTGAGCGGGGCAGTCCTCTATCAGCGGATCGTTCTCCAGGCGCAGATGCGACAAAGTCTGGAGGAGATGACCGCCGCCCTGGGCAGGGTACTGGACGGGGAGAGCGGGGAGCAGGTCATGGTCTTCACCCAGGACCAGACTCTGACCGGTTTGATCGCCCAGATCAACCGGCTGCTGGAGGAACGGCAGAGAAGGCGGGCGGAGTACCGCCGGACGGAGCAGGCAGTCCGGCGTATGCTCGCCAACATCTCCCACGATATCCGAACCCCCATGACGGTGGTGCTGGGGTACCTGGAGATCATGCGGCTGCGGAAGGAGTGCCGGGAGGAGCTGCTGGAAAAGGTGGAAGCCCGGGCGGGGGAGGTCATGGAGCTGATGGATCGTTTTTTCACCTTAGCCAAGCTGGAGGCAGGGGATATGGAGCTGGAGCGGTCCAGGGTAGACGTAGGTGAGGTCTGTCGGGAGACTGTGCTGGACTTCTACCAGATCCTGACCCGCCAGGAGATCCGCGTGGAAGCAGAGATCCCGGAGGGAGCGGTGTGGGGGTGCTGTGATCGGGAGGCGCTGCGCCGCATCCTGAACAACCTGATCTCCAACGCGGTGCGCTACGGCGGCGACGGCGGATATCTGGGCGTGTCCCTGAGAGAAGGGGAGGACGCCCTGTTCCTGGAGGTGGCGGATCGCGGAAAGGGAGTCGCACCCGGAGCGGGGGAGCAGGTGTTCCAGCGCCTGGTCACCTTGGAAGACAGCCGAAGCAGCGGAGAGGGGAGCGGACTGGGGCTGTCCATCGCCAGAGAGCTGGCCCGGCGAATGGGAGGAGACATTGACCTGGAGAGTGTCCCCGGACTCCGCACTGTCTTTACGGTCAGACTGCCCAAATGGCAAGACGAAAGAGATTCGTAAGAATTGTGCAAATTTTCTGAAAAGTCCTGGGACTACAATGGGAAGGTGAAAGGAGGCAGAAGACACATGCCGTATATTCTGCAAACGGACCGCCTGACCAAGATCATTGGAGAAAAAGAGCTGGTCCGGGACGTGGACCTCCATGTAAGGAAGGGAGAGATCTACGGATTCCTGGGCCCTAACGGGGCGGGAAAGACCACAGTGATGAAGCTGGTGACCAACCTGTGGAAGCCCACCGGGGGCCGCGTGCTGCTGTTCGGAGAGCCCCTCACGCCCACCTCCTACGGGGTGCTGAAGCGGATGGGCAGCATCATCGAATTTCCCACCTTCTATCCCCACATGACAGGCCGGGAGAATCTTCAGATCCACTGTGACTATATGGGGTACAGCCGTCCCAAGGGCGTGGAAGAGGCGCTGGAGCAGCTGGAGCTGGACGACGCTGCCGACCGGCCGGTGGGGAGCTACTCCCTGGGTATGAAGCAGAGGCTGGGGATCGCCCGGGCCCTGCTGTGCAGGCCTGAGCTGCTGATCCTGGACGAGCCCACCAACGGCCTGGACCCGGCGGGCATCAAGCAGGTGCGGGATCTGCTGAAGCGGATGAGAGAAGAATATGAGATGACCGTGATGGTCTCCAGCCACATCCTCGGAGAGATGGAGGCCATGGCGGACACCGTGGGGATCATCCACCGGGGGAGGATGCGGGAGGAGATCTCTCTCCGTGAGCTGGAGGGAAGGGGCACCTCTTATCTCCATCTGACCGTGGACGACCCGGGGAGGGCCAGTGTCCTGCTCAGTGACGTGATGCACTTGGGCAGCTTCCGGGTCATGAAGGGCGGCATCATCCGGATCTATGACCGGCAGGCGTCCCCCCAGGAGGTGGCCGGCGTCCTGGCCCGGCACCATGTGGCGGTGGAGGAGATCGGAAGAAGATCGGAGACGCTGGAGGAGCACTTTTTGAAGCTGACATCGGAGGAGGGCAGCACATGGGAAAGCTGATCGAACTGGAATGGCGGAAAAACCGGATCGGGAACTGGGTGAGATGGGCGGCTCTCCTTGGGGCGGCGCTTGGCCTGCTGATTTTTGCCATGGCTTTCCTGGGGATCGCCAACGACCCGGAGACCGGTGTGCCTGACGCGGTGCCGGGGCATGGAGGGATCTCGTCCCCCATCGAACTGCTGACCAGTATGTGTTTTTTGGTGTTCACCGGGGTGATGCTCTCTGTTTTCATCGTGGGAGCCTATCAAAACGGGACCATGTCTCTTGTGTTCTCCTACCCCGTCCGGCGGCAGAAGCTGCTGGCGGCCCAGATGCTGGCGGTGTGGATCTTCTGCTTCGGCGCCCTGGCGGCGGCGAAGCTGCTGCTCTACGGCTGTGTGCTGGCAGGGAGCCGGTTTCTCCCCTCCGCCTTCCCTCTGGACTTTGACATGACCCGGGGAGCCTTCTATGGGCAGCTGCTCCTGCGCTCTGCCGTGACGGTCACAGAGGGCTTTATCGCCTTGTTCGCGGGGCTGGCCCTGCACTCGGCCAGAGCTGCCATTGTGACCTCCTTCCTGCTGGTTTTGCTGACCCAGGCGAACATTGGGAGCTTTACCATGGCGGACAGCGCGGTATTTCCCGCGGTGCTGACCGGCATCTCGCTCCTGTGCGCCCTGCTCAGCCTGCGGGGGGCGGAGACGCGGGACCTGATGTAAGGAAGGTGGAAGGACCGGGAGCGGCCGCAGATCAGAACAGAAGAGGAGGAGCCGCCCATTCCTGTGGGCGGCTCCTCCTTTGCACGTATGGGGAGAAAATGGGACTTGCAGCGGTCCGGCTCAGCAGCCGGCCATGGCCAGGGCCCGGTCCAGGATGGTGCCGGCGGCCTCCTCCTTGGACATGAGGGGCAGTTCCTCCGCACCGTCCGCGGTGATGAGGGTGAGCACGTTGGTATCCACCCCGAAGCCGGCCCCTGCCACCTTCAGGTTGTTGGCGCAGATCATGTCCACCTTTTTTTTCTCCAGCTTGGCCCGGCTGTTCTCTACCATGTCCCGGGTCTCCATGGAGAAGCCGCAGATGAACTGGCCAGGGCGGCGGTGCTCCCCCAGATAGGAGAGGATGTCATGGGTGCGGGACAGAGGGATGGACAGATCCCCGTCCTTCTTTTTCATCTTGTCCCCGCTGTACTGGGCCGGGGTGTAGTCCGCCACGGCGGCGGCCTTAAAGATAAAGTCGGCCTGCTGGCAGGTGCGGGACACCGCCTGGAACATGTCCTCCGCGGAGATTACAGGGACCACTGTGACGAAGGGAGGGGGCTCCAGGGCGGTGGGACCAGAGATCAGGGTGACCTCCGCTCCCCGGAGCATGGCCATCCTGGCGATGGCGTAACCCATTTTTCCGGTGGAGTGGTTGGTGAGGTAGCGCACCGGGTCCAGGGACTCCTGGGTGGGACCGGCGGTGACCAGGACCCGCCGGCCCGCCAGGTCGTGGGGGAGGGCCAGGACGCGGAGGATGTGCTGGACCAGAGTGTCCGGCTCCGGCATCTTGCCGGGCCCCACAGCGCCGCAGGCCAGCCGGCCCGAGGCGGGGGCGATGACCTCCCACCCATAGCGGCGCAGCAGATCCAGGTTGTCCTGGGTCACCGGGTTCTCATACATCTTGGTGTTCATGGCCGGAGCGATCAGCTTGGGGCAGGGACAGGCCAGCACTGTGGTGGTGAGCATATCGTCGGCCAGCCCGTGGGCCAGCTTGGCGCACACATTGGCGGTGGCGGGGGCGACGATCACCAGGTCGGTGCGGTCGGCCAGGGCGATGTGCTCCACCTGATGGGAGAAGTTGCGGTCAAAGGTGTCCACCATGGTCCGGTTCCCGGTGAGCTGTTCAAAAGTGAGGGGGGTGATGAACTGGGTGGCGTTCCGGGTCATCACCACCTCCACTGAGGCGTGGAGCTTCACCAGCGCGGAAGCCAGTGCCGCGGCCTTATAGGCGGCGATGCCGCCGGTGACGCCCAAAAGGATGGTTTTTCCGCTGAGCATTGCAAATCGCTCCTTTGCATAGAGCGGCGCGGGGCGCCGCTGTCGTTTTTTTCATTATAGCTGACCAGGCGGCAGATTGTAAAGGGCAGGGGGATATTTTGCGCGAGAGGAAAAGAATTGCAAAGTTTCGGTTAATTCCTGCCTTGTATTCCCACCGGCGGTCGGGTATAATGTGGCAGAATAAGGACCCGTGGGCGCGTCTCCGGCAAAGGGGGGCTGGCGGGTCAGAGAAAAAACGGGGGCCCTCCCCGCTGAGGTGAACAGATCATGCTGATCGCCATTGATATCGGCAATACCAATATCGTTATCGGAGGCATCCAGGGCGACGCCATCCAGTTCGAGGCCAGGATCGCCACCGACCGCATCAAGACCTCCGACCAGTACGGGGTGGAGATCAAGAACATCCTGGCCCTGTTCGGGGTGAAGCCCTGCGATGTGGACGACTGCATCATCTCCTCGGTGGTGCCGCCGGTCTTCAACTCGGTCTACACCGGACTGGTGAAGATGACGGGAAAGCACCCCCTGGTGGTGGGGCCGGGCATCAAGACCGGCCTGAACATCCAGATGGACGTCCCCTCCCAGGTGGGCAGCGACCGCATCGTCATCGCCGTGGCCGCGCTGGCGGAGTATGAGCCCCCCCTGATCCTGATGGACCTGGGGACGGCCACCACCATCGAGGTGGTGGACCGGGGCAGCACCTACCTGGGGGGCTGCATCATCCCGGGGGTGCGCACCTCCCTGGACGCCCTCACCTCCCGGGCGGCCCAGCTGCCCGGCATCCGGCTGGACCGGCCGGGCCGGGTGATCGGCAAGAACACGGTGGACTGCATGCGCAGCGGCATCATGTACGGCACCGCCGCCATGCTGGACGGCATGCTGGACCGGGTGGAGGAGGAGCTGGGCAGCCGGGCCACGGTGGTGGCCACGGGGGGGATGGCCCAGTTCATCGTGCCCCTGTGCCGCCGGGAGATCAAGCTGGAGAAGGACCTGCTGCTCAAGGGCCTGAACATCATTTACCAGAAGAACGCCGCCAAGCGGGGGGGGCGCTGAGACAAGGAAGAAAAAACTTGCAGCTGATCATAAAAATGGGATATGCCAGGAAGGCATATCCCATTTTTAATGGAATTATCTGTATCAAGATGCTGTCGTCACGGAGCGAAGGAAGTCCAAAAGTTCATCAAATCGTTCTTGATCCACCGCCTCATATTTGCTCTCGCCCAGATAAATATATCCGTTTTCGAAAACGGATATATTTCCGATCTCTTCAAGCTGATCATTTACCTTGAAAAACCAGATCTCATATATATGCTGTCCGGTTTCAAATCGACGCACACCGAAAGAGGGGCCGCAGTATCGAATGTTCAGTGCATCGATCATTTCGATCAGCGGGGTGTCGTCCAGGCTGCGCGACTTTGATGAAACTGCGTTTGGCATCTCCGTGACAGTGTAGTCTGTGGCCTCAGATGGCTGGAAATCCAGGACATTGGACAGTTCTTTGGGAGAGAACACATAATAGATCCAGCCAACTAAAATCAATACCAAAACCAGAGCAGCCAATAGACCCGCCGCTTTATGGCGCTTATTGCTTTCAACCGCTGTCATATGGGAGTCCATCAACAACCGACTTCCTTCAATTTATTTTGGTCAATTTCAATAATAACATAGATTGTCAATGCGTGTCAATATGTCGGTATAAGACAAATTTGTTTTGCGGCTCCCCTGCTAGGCCATTTGTGAGCAAAGAGCACCGTGATCAGAAGAACGCTTCCGGCCGGAAGGCCGGCGTTTTTTTCTATAGGCGGAAAAATTTTTCTCCCTGGCGGCGCGACCTGTCGGGGCGGGACATGCTCTATATAAGTGAAGAGACAATGGAAAAGAGGTGAGGCCATGACGGATCAGGAATTGGTAGAGCTGTTCTGGCAGCGGCGTGAGGAGGCCCTGACCGGGCTCCAGGACAAGTACGGGGGCTGGTGCCGCTCCATCGCCGGCCGCATCCTGGGGGAAGAGCGGGACGTGGAGGAGTGTCTGGGGGACTGCTGGCTCCAGCTGTGGAACGCCATCCCGCCCGCCCGGCCCCAGCACTTCCGGGGCTATCTGGGGGCGGTGGTGCGCAACCGGGCCCTGCTCCTCCGCCGGCGGCGGGGACGGCAGGGGGACACGGTCTCTCTGGCCGCTCTGGAGCTGGCTGAGTGCCTCCCCAGCCGGGAGGGGCCCGAGGAACAGGCCGAGGCGGCGGAGCTGGGGCGGGCCATCTCCGCCTTCCTGAGAGAGCTGGGGGAGGGGCCGCGTACCGCCTTCCTGCGGCGGTACTGGTACGCAGACACCGTGGAGGAGACCGCCGGGCACCTGGGCTGGTCGCTGTCCAGGACCAAGAGCGTCCTGTTTCGGACGCGGAAGAAGCTGAAAGCTTATTTGGAACAGGAGGGAATGTTGTGAACCGAGGAGAACGCATGATGGAGGCTGTGGGCCTTGTGGACCCGGCCTTGGTAGAACAGGCCGCCGGTCCGGCCCGGCGGCACAGCGCCCGCCGGCCCCTGCGGACCGGCCTGATCGCCGCCTGCTTGTGTGCGGCCCTGCTGGGGTCGGCGTGGGCGGCCAACCAGATCGGAGGGTTCCGGTCCCTGAAATTTTTTGAGGACCTGTTGCTCCCGGCTGAGCTCTCAGATGACGGTGAGGCGTTGGGGGAGGCGCACTACGACGGCTATACCCTGGAGGGAGGGATAGACTTCCTGGCGCTGGAGGATCTGCCCCAGGAGGCGCTGGACATGGCGGCGGAGCACCCCGCCTCTACGGTGGGGCTGGACCTGACAAGCTGGGAGGAGGCGGAGGCATACTTTGGCCTGGAGCTGCCGGAAAACACCTATCTGCAAGAACAGCTCCAGTCCGGTTTTCGGGCGGCCCTGAGCAGCGACAGCGAAGGCCCCACCGCCCTGGAGTGGACGGCGGAGTATCTGGATTCCGGCGTCCGGCTGGAGGTGTGGGTGACGGCGTACACCCAGCGGATGGAGCTGCCGGATCATCCGGTCAGCCAGAGCCATCTGCTCCCCTCGGATACCCAGTACACCACGGAGGAGCACACCGCCCCCAACGGCCTGTCCGCAGTGATGACCACGGTGGAGCAGGGCCCTGAAGACCCCTATTACGACAAATGGGGCGCCCGGATGTTCCGCGCCGACTTCGCGCTGGGCGGGGTGTGGTACCGTGTGGACGCCTATGATCGGGCGGAGCCTCAGCGGGCACGGGAGGCGCTGGAGGAGCTGCTGAACGGCTTCATGCTGTAAGTTGCCTGGGGCGCAGCCTCCGGGGCGGGCGGCCGCGCAGGAAATTTTACCGGTCCTCCCGGCTCGGCGTCCCTTGACAGGACCGGAGAAACTGGATATAATACCACCTGTATCACAGGCGCTGAGGGGGAGGAGTAACCGCAGTTCCCATGGCAGAGAGTGGCCGGACGGTGCAAGGCCATATGGGGAAGCGGCGAAGTGGCCCCGGAGCTCCGTTTTCGAGGCCCCAGCGGGGCGGTAGACAGCGGCGGGTCCTCCCGTTACAGAGGATAGGAGCGCCCCGCGAGGGGAATTCAGGTGGTACCGCGGACGATGACAGGTTCGCCCTGAGCCATGACCGGCTCAGGGCGTTTTTTATGGAGGGAGCGCAATGGAATTTGTAAATGAGACAGACTATGACTGGCGCGCCCTGCGAGCCCTGAACCGGGCGGCCATCCGCCTGGACAGGCGCTGGAGGAGCCTGCTGCTCCGGGCCATGGGGGTGCTCTGCGGCCTGATCCTGCTGCGGGGGGCCTGGACCTCCGGAGGAGGGGCGGGTCTCCTGTATGGGCTGCTGGGGGCGCTGATGCTGGTCTGGGCCCTGTTCCTCAACGAGATCCGGGCCTGGCTGGTGGGGCGGTTCGTGATGAAGGGCGTCGCCCGGCACACCGCCCGGTTCACCGATGAAGGGTATGTCATCGCCAACCAGCGGGGGGAGCAGTCCTTTGACTACTCTTCCGTCCAGGCCCTGTGTGAGGACGGGCGCTACTTCTTCCTCATGCTCAGCCGCCAGCAGGGCAACCTGTTCGACAAGCAGGGCTTTCACACCGGGACCGCGGACCAGTTCCGGGCTTTCCTGGAGCGTAAGACCGGACAGACCATGAAAAAGCTGTGAGACCCGGGGCCGGAGGGCTCCAATCGGAATGAAAATACATTGGAAATAGGACGTGAACGACATGAGAAAAGAACTGCCAAAGGTCTATGAGCCCCAGGAAGTGGAGTCCCGGATCTATGAGACCTGGGAGAAGAACGGCTGCTTCCGGGGCCACCGGGACCCTAAGAAGAAGCCCTTTACCATCGTCATGCCGCCCCCCAACGTGACAGGGCAGCTGCATATGGGCCACGCCATGGACTCCACCCTCCAGGACATCCTCATCCGCTTTAAGCGGATGCAGGGCTACGCCGCCCTGTGGGTCCCCGGCACCGACCACGCGGGCATCGCCACCCAGATCAAGGTGGAGGAGGAGCTGCGCACCAAGGAGGGGCTGACCCGCTATGACCTGGGCCGGGAGAAGTTCCTGGAGCGGGTGTGGGATTGGAAACGCCAGTACGGCGGCCGCATCGTCCAGCAGCAGAAGAAGCTGGGCGCCTCCTGTGACTGGGACCGGGCCCGGTTCACCATGGACGAGGGCTGCTCCAAGGCGGTGCGGGAGACCTTCTGCGAGCTGTATGAGAAGGGCCTCATCTACAAGGGCAGCCGCATCATCAACTGGTGCCCCCACTGTGTCACGGCCCTGTCTGACGCGGAGGTGGAGTATCAGGACAAGCCCGGCCACCTGTGGCATATGCGCTACCCTCTGACTGACGGTTCCGGCTATCTGGTGGTGGCCACCACCCGGCCGGAGACCATGATGGGCGACACCGGCGTGGCGGTCAACCCCAACGACGAGCGGTACAAGCACCTGGTGGGCAAGACCTGCATCCTGCCCCTGATGGACCGGGAGATCCCCATCGTGGCCGATGAGTACGTGGAGATGGACTTCGGCACCGGCTGCGTGAAGATGACCCCCGCCCACGACCCCAACGACTTCGAGGTGGGCCTGCGCCACAACCTGGACACCATCCGGGTGCTGGATGACAACGGCAAGGTCAACGCCAACGGCGGCAAGTACGAGGGCATGGACCGCTATGAGGCACGGAAGGCTGTGGTGGCCGACCTGGAGGCCCTGGGGCTCATGGAGAAGATCGAGGACTACTCCCACAACGTGGGCACCTGCTACCGCTGCCACAACGACGTGGAGCCCATCATCTCCGCCCAGTGGTTCGTGAAGATGAAGCCCCTGGCCGAGGCGGCCATCAAAGTGGTGGAGGACGGGGAGACCCGCTTCGTCCCCGACCGATTTGCCAAGACCTATCTGAACTGGATGGAGAACGTCCACGACTGGTGCATTTCCCGGCAGCTGTGGTGGGGCCACCAGATCCCCGTCTGGTACTGCGATGACTGCGGACACATGACGGTCACCCGTGATGACCCGGACTGCTGTGAGAAGTGCGGCAGCAGGAAGATCCACCGGGACCCGGACGTGCTGGACACCTGGTTCTCCTCCGCACTGTGGCCTTTCTCCACCCTGGGCTGGCCGGAAAAGACGGAGGACCTGGACTACTTCTACCCCACCGACGTGCTGGTCACCGGCTACGACATCATCTTCTTCTGGGTGGCCCGGATGATCTTCTCCGCCTGCGAGCAGACCAAGAAGCCCCCCTTCCACACCGTGTTCATCCACGGCCTGGTGCGGGACGACAAGGGAAGGAAGATGTCCAAGAGCCTGGGCAACGGCATCGACCCCCTGGAGATCGCCGACAAGTACGGCGCCGACGCCCTGCGCTTCAACCTGGTCACCGGCAACAGCCCCGGCAACGACATGCGCTTCTACACCGAGCGGTGTGAGGCTATGCGCAACTTCGCCAACAAGATCTGGAACGCCAGCCGCTTCCTGATGATGAACCTGACCATCGACGCGTGCCAGCTGCCCGGGAAGCTGGAGCTGGAGGACAAGTGGATCTTGTCCAAGCTGAACACTGCCATCCGTGAGATCACCGAGAACATGGACCGGTATGAGCTGGGCGTGGCGGCCCAGAAGATCTATGACTTCATCTGGGACGACTACTGCGACTGGTATATCGAGCTGACCAAGACCCGTCTCCAGGGGGAGGACGAGGACAGCAAGGTGAGGGCCCAGCAGGTGCTGTGCCATGTGCTCACCCAGATGCTCAAGCTGCTCCATCCCTTCATGCCCTTCATCACCGAGGAGATCTGGCAGGCCCTGCCCCACGAGGGGGACTTCCTCATGCTGTCCGACTGGCCGGTGGCAGACGCCGCTCTGGACTTCCCGGAGGAGGAGAAGGCCATGGAGCTGATCATGGATGCCATCCGTGGGGTGCGCACCCGCCGGTCTGAGATGAACGTGCCCCCCAGCAAGAAGGCCCACCTGACAGTGGCCACCGGGGAGCGGGACATCTTTGTCCTGGGCGTGCCCTTCCTGAAGAAGCTGGCCTATGCCAGCGAGGTGACCTTCGCCCAGCCGGGCACCGCCCCGGAGGCGGGCTCCGTCACCGTGGTCACCCATGCGGCCCAGATCTCCATGCCTCTGGCGGAGCTGGTGGACCTGGAGAAGGAGAAGGCCCGCATGGAGAAGGAGCTGAAAAAGAACAGCGACGAGCTCCAGAAGCTGAACACCAAGCTGGCCAATCCGGGCTTTGTCAATAAGGCCCCCGAGCATGTGGTCAAGGCGGAGCAGGAGCGGGCCGTGAAGCTCACCGAGCTGGTGGCCAAGCTGGAGGAGCAGCTCAAGACCATGTGATTCGGCACAGGAGCTGTGAACGCCGGAGGATAAGAGAAAACGATCTGACGAGCCGGACCGCGGGAGACCGCGGTCCGGCTTTCCGCGTCTTTTTGAGGTGGAAAAAAGGAAAAGCTGCTTCGGGGGATCTTTCCGGCGGCCGCTTCCCCGTTCCTAGCCCCATAAGGCCGGATGCCCAGAGCCGGTCATGCCCCGCCCGGTATGGCGGTCATACAGTGTACCCCCCTGTGCGGCTGGCTGGGGCTTTTCGGTATCCCTTTCATCAGAAAGAAGTAAAAAAGAATTTTATTAAAATAAAAATTTAGGATTGACTTTAATAAAATTAAAGTATATAATAAATATTGTGAAAGGGGGTAAAAGGATGGCAGTGGAACTGGTGCCCGAGTGGATGGCCGGTCTGGAGGAGGAGGACCTGGTGTTCATCAAAAAATTTGTGCTGTCCTCCGGCTCCCTCAAAGAGGTGGCGGGACAGTACGGCGTCACCTATCCCACGGTGAGACTGCGGCTGGACCGGCTGATCCAGAAGATCAAGCTGGGGGAGGACAGGGCGGCCGACCCCTACATTGCCCTGATCAAGCGTCTGGCGGTAAATGAGCGGCTGGACTTTGACACGGCCAAGCTGCTGATCGCCGCCTATAAGAAGGAAACAAGAAAGGATGAGATGACGTGATGAGCGGTTCCATAATGACAATATTGTTTGTGCTCCCTGTTGTTCTGCTCTCTATGCTGCTGCCCCTGGCCCTGGTGGTGGCCCTTCAGGTCTGGCTGTGCAGGAAGGGAAAGTGGCTGGGGCTGATCCTGCCCGCCATCACCCTGGCGATGAGCCTGATGATCTGCCTGTCGGTGGTCGGCTTCTCCGCTGTCACCGGCGGCGGGTCCGTGCAGGTCACGGACGGGCACGGGAATATCGTGGAGGAGTACCACCGGGAGGAGGAGCATCACCAGCTCCAGCCTGCGGATCTGGCCATGGTGGGCGGTGTGTTCCTGGTATTCAACGTCCCCACTCTGGTGCTGGGCGGGATCTGGCTCTACTACAAGAACCGCCGGGAGTGGAAGGAAGACATGAAGAAAATGAATATCCAGGATCTGGAGTAAAAGGTGGGGCGTCCCGGGGAGGGACGCCCCTTTTGCGGGGATCGCGGTTGAAATCCGTTCCAAAACATGATAATATAACTCAATAAAAAGCAGATCCGCCGCAGGCGGACATGAGAGGAGAGTCCCTATGCCGCTGCATGAATCAGGAGAAGATTATCTGGAGGCCATCCTGGTGCTCCATGAGCAGAAGGGCAACGTCCGGTCCATCGACGTGGCCCAGCACCTGGGCTACTCCAAGCCATCTGTGAGTCGGGCTATGTCCATCCTGCGCTCCAGCGGGTATATCACCATGGAACGGGACGGCCGCATCCTGCTTACCGAGGCGGGAAAGACGGCGGCGGAGTCGGTGTACGAGCGCCACCGCTTCCTGACCAAGTGGCTGATCCAGCTGGGCGTGACGCCGGAGGTGGCGGCAGAGGACGCCTGCCGCATCGAGCACGACATCAGCCCGGAGACCTTCGCCTGCCTGAAACGGCACGCGGGGGGCGGGGAGAGCTGACGCTCCGAACAGAAAAAATGACGCGGCGGACCGAGTCCCGGCCTGCCGCGTTTCTCCTTGCCTGAGGGGAAAAAGCTTGTTATAATAAAAACCAAAATACAGATCCTGTCGAACTGGGGGAAAACTGCCATGTCTACCGAAGAACTGGTCTCCGGCGTGCTGGAAGGGCTGAAGCTGAATGCCCTGGACCTGAGCGCCCTGTTCCGCACTGCCCTGCTCATTCTGGCGGGGGTTGTGGTGATCCGGGTCCTTCTGCGGATCGTGGACCGGATGCTGTCCAGATCTCAGAACCTGGGGTCAGTGGGGGGCTATATCCGCTCTGTGGTGCGGATCGCCCTGTGGTTCCTCCTGGTCCTGGTGGTGGCGGACTCCCTTGGCATCCCGGTGGCCTCCATGATCGCCCTGCTCAGCGTGGCCGGCCTGGCTATCTCCCTGGCGCTCCAGAACACCCTCTCCAACCTGGCGGGGGGCATCATGATCCTGGTGTCCAAGCCCTTCGAGGTGGGGGACTATGTGGAGGCGGACGGGGTGGGGGGCACGGTCATCTCCATCGGCCTGGCGTACAGCACCCTGGCCACCGTGGACAACAAGGAGATCTTTATCCCCAACAGCCAGGTGGCGGCGGCCAAGATCATCAACTATACCAAGCTGGGCAAGCGGCGGGTGGAGCTGACCTTCTCCGCCTCCTACGATGCGCCGACTGAGACGGTGAAGCAGGCGCTGGGGGAGGTGCTGGCCCAGTTCCCGCAGATCCTGGAGGACCCGGCCCCTTCCATCTGGATTTCCAAGTACGGTGCCAGCAGCATCGAATATGTGGTGCGGATGTGGACCGCTGCGGGGGACTACTGGGACGTGTATTACGGCGTTATGGAGGGGGTGCGCCCCGCTTTCCAGCGCCACGGGATTCAGATGACCTACGATCATCTAAACGTCCACCTGCTGGAGAAGTGAGCCCTCAGACCAGCCGGGCGCCCCGTCCACGGGGCCTTCAGGGCATGGCCAGCCCGTGGAGAAAGCCGTCCAGCTGGGGAGAGAGGACCTCGCCCCCGATCACTGTGTTTTTGTAGATCAGCAGATTGGCCAGGATGCCGGTCTCACCGGTGGGGTAGTTGGTGATCTCGTAGGTGTAGCGCTTCACCCGCTTGCCGGCATATTTGGACAGGTCGAAGCCCTGCCCGCTTTGCAGGGCCAGATAGTCGTCATAGCTCGCATCCATCTCCTTGGGGATGAGCAGCTCCTCGGTGGCCAGGGGCTCGGCACTGACCTCCCAGCCGTAGGACTGGAGGTAGGCCACCCGGTCCTCGTTGCTCTTGACCCCCTTTGGGCTGGGGACGGCAGAGGCGGACGCCTCCCGGGCGGGGCCGCCGCCCAGGGTCAGCACCAGGGCGGCGCAGCAGGCCAGGGCGGCCACGGCCACCCCGATGGTCAGCTTTCGGTGGCGGGGCAGTTTTGCAGTCAGGATTATCACAGCGCATTCTCCTTCCAACGCCTTGGTTTCTACTCATGTCTATGAGGGGCGGGACAAATTTATGCCTGCCCTCATAAAGTCCGGACAGGAGCGCGGAGACGGCCGGCAGGCAGGAGGGGGCGGAGGAACAGGAGGACAAGTATGGAACAGGAGCGTCTGGACAAGCTGCTCTCCTCCACGGGGCGGTGGTCCCGCCGGGAGGTGAAGGAACTGATCCGCCAGGGGCGGGTGTGGGTGGACGGCGTCCCTGCCCGGCGGCCGGAGGAGAAGTGTGAGCCCGGAGCGGCCGGCCTCACTGTGGACGGAGAGCGGGTGGACTGCGCCCCTTTCGTCTATCTGATGCTCCACAAGCCGGCGGGCCTCCTGTCCGCCACAGAGGACCGGCGGCAGAAGACAGTGCTGGACCTGCTGCCGGAGCACCTGCGCCGCCGGGGGCTCTTCCCGGTGGGGCGGCTGGACAAGGATACCGAGGGGCTCCTGCTCCTCACTGATGACGGTCCCCTCGGCCACGCCCTGCTCTCCCCCAAAAACCACGTGGACAAGGTGTACTACGCCAAGGTGGAGGGTCGGCTGGACCGGACGGACGCTGAGGCCCTGGCGGCGGGGATGGTGCTGGGGGACGGGCTGCACTGTCTGCCCGCGGAGCTGGAGCCGCTGGGGGACGGCTCCCAGTGTCATGTCACCCTGCGGGAGGGGAAATATCACCAGGTGAAGCGGATGCTGGCCGCCCGGGGGAAGCCGGTGGTCTATCTGAAGCGCCTGTCCATGGGGCCCATCGCCCTGGACCCGGCGCTGGCGCCGGGGGAGTGGCGGCCGCTGACAGGGGAGGAGAAGGCGCTGCTACGGCGGGGAACAGCGGGAGATCCAGGTTTTTCGGCGTTTTGAACAAAAAATTATGCAAAACCTCTTGCCAAAACCGGGGGGGAACCGTTATAATAGGCGTAGTGTACAAGTAACACATGGGAGGGATCAATGTGTCCAGCAGGATGTTCCAGGGAGTCGTACTCCAGATGAAGGACGGCATCGACCGGGTGGTGGGTGTCATTGACGCGGACGGCATCGTCGTGGCATGCAGTGAGCTCACCAGTATCGGTGAGCATTGGTCCGGCGCGGTGGCGGCCATCAATGCCGCCGACAACGGGATCACCCGGTATGAGGGGAAGACCTTCAAGCCGCTGGCCGGCTGGGGCGCTCAGTTCGATTACGCCGCTTTTGTCCAGGGGGAGGACCCGGAGAGCGCGGCCCTGTGCGCCATGGCGGTGGTGGCCTTCAACGGAGCCAAGACCTCTTATGAGGAGAAGCACGACAAAGCCACCTTTGTGAAAAACATCATCTCGGACAATATTCTGCTGGGGGACATCTATGTCCGCGCCAAGGAGCTGCACTTTGTCTCCGAGGCGCCCCGGGCAGCTTTCCTGGTGCGCCAGCTGGGGCAGGCGGATGTGAGCACCATCGATGTGATCCAGAACCTGTTCCCGGACAAGCAGACAGACTTTGTCATCTCCATCAATGAGACAGACGTGGCCCTGATCAAGCAGCTGCCCGAGGGGGCGGATGCCAAGGAGCTCCAGAAGATCGCCAAGCAGATCTCCACCGCGGTGAACCAGGAACTGGGCATCAAGGTGGTCATTGGAATCGGCACCGTGGTCAACCACATCCGGGAGTTGGCCCGGGCCTACAAGGAGGCGGGGATCGCCATCGACGTGGGCCGGGTGTTCGACACGGAGAAGACGGTCATCAACTATGAGAACCTGGGCATCGGCCGGCTGATCTATCAGCTGCCTACCATCCTGTGCCAGATGTTCCTCCAGGAGGTCTTTAAGAAGAACCCCATCGATGCTTTGGACCAGGAGACCCTGTTCACCATCAACAAGTTCTTTGAGAACAACCTGAACGTATCCGAGACGGCCCGGAAGCTCTTTGTCCACCGGAACACCCTGGTGTACCGCCTGGAGAAGATCAAGAAGCTTACCGGACTGGATCTGCGGGAGTTCGATGATGCCATTACCTTCAAGGTGGCGCTGATGGTCAAGAAGTACCTCATTTCCCGGGGAATCGAATCCTGAACCGAAGAACAGCACGCCCCCGCGCCGGGTCCGGCGCGGGGGCGTTGATTTTTTGTGAGAGGAGGAAAAATTTGGAGGACCAAAATGCCAAAATTTTTTTGTGGGAGGGGTTGCCGTTCCGGGGCGGCGCCGCTACAATATAGGAGCGGAAGCGACAAAATGGCCGCAAAAATCCATTTACATAACACACAAACTGTGATACACTTTGAGAAAAGCGCATCAGCCGCCCGCCCCTGGGAGAGAGCGTGCCAAAGGCACGACTTGGGGGAGTGGCGGCCGTCTGGCGGAGGGACACATGATACGGTTCATCGATGTATATAAAGAATACGACAACGGGACCAAGGCGCTGAAAGGGGTCTCCATGCGCATCGATGACGGGGAATTTGTCTTTCTGGTGGGCCCTTCCGGCTCCGGGAAGTCCACCATCATCAAGCTGATCACCGGGGAGATCGCCACCACAGAGGGGCGGCTGATGGTCAACGGCTACAATCTGAACAACATCCGGCCCCGGCAGGTGCCCTACATGCGGCGCACCCTGGGGGTCATCTTCCAGGATTTCCGGCTCATTGAGAAAAAGACGGTGCGGGAGAACCTGACCTTTGCCATGCGGGCCATCGGCACCTCCACCCGGGAGCTGCGCCGGCGCATCCCCTATGTGCTGGAGCTGGTGGGTCTGGAGAAGAAGGCGGACCAGTATCCGGGGGAGCTGTCCGGCGGCGAGCAGCAGCGGGTGGCCATCGCCCGCGCCCTGGTGAACAACCCCCAGATGATTATCGCCGACGAGCCGACGGGCAATCTGGACCCCCATGCGCTCCCTGGAGATCATGATGCTGCTGGAGCGCATCAACGAGCTGGGTACCACCGTGCTGGTGGTCACCCACGAGAAATCCCTGGTCAACCGGTTCTCCAAACGAGTCGTCGCCATTGAGAACGGCAGGATCATCAGCGACGAGACGGGCGGGTATTACAACAATGGCGAGACGATTTAACGGAAAATACTATCTCAGCGAGGGCTTCCACTCTATCTTCACCCACGGCTTCATGTCCTTTGCCGCTGTGTGCATGATCGTGGCCTGCCTGCTGATCATGGGTTCCTTCACCCTGCTGGCGGTCAACCTGGACCACATGCTGGGGGACCTGGAGGACGAGAATCTGTTCCTGGCCTACATTGACGACAGCTACTCGGAGGAGCAGGCCCGGGCCCTTCAGCCGAAAATCGAGGCTGTCCCCAATGTGTCCCAGGTCACCTTTGTCACAAGGGCGGAGGCATTGGAGGATTTTAAGGCAGGGCGGGAGCAGAACGATTTGATGGACAGCCTGCCCCCCGAGGTGCTCCGGGATCGGTTCGAGATCCATGTCAAGGATATCGAGCAGATGGCGGCCACCGTGTCTCAGGTGGAGGCTGTCCGGGGAGTGGCCCATACCCAGGCGGCCATTGAGATCGCCCAGGGCTTCGTCATGGTGCGCAACATTGCCACAGGCGTGGCGGCTGTGCTGGTGGCCATGCTGGTGGTGGTGTCCCTGTTCATCATCGCCAACACCATCAAGCTGGCCACCTTCTATCGGCGGGAGGAGATCGCCATCATGAAGATGTGCGGTGCGACCAACGGCTTCATCCGCTGGCCCTTTGTGGTGGAGGGCATGATCCTGGGCCTTACAGGCGCCCTGGTGGCTTTCTTCATCCAATGGGGGCTGTATGAGGCGGTCTCCCGGCTGATCCTCCAGACCAACGGCCTGAGCCTGATCACCGTTCTGTCCTACGCCTCCATGGCGGGGAACATCGTGCTGGTCTTCTGCGGCGTGGGACTGGTGATCGGTGTGGGCGGCTCGGTGGTGGCCATCCGGAAGTTCCTTCAGGTATGAGATAAGGAGAAGCAGGTATGAGAAAAAAGACACAGAGGATCGTGATGGCGGTGCTGGCAGGGATCATGGCCCTGCTGATGCTGCTGCCCATCGTAGCCAATATTTTCGTCCACTGAGGGGAGGCGGCCCATGAAAAGACGCGCTATCCCCGCCATCAGCCTGGCGCTGGTGGTCCTCTTTTCCGCCTCCTTTCTGCTGGCTCTGCCGGGGGCGGTGTCCATGCCGGCCTCCGCCGTGACTCAGGCGGAGATCGATGCGCTGAAGGAGAGCGCCGGCGAGCTGGAGCAGCAGCAAAAGGAGATCCAGGCCCAGTTAAACGCCATCGCCGCCGACAAGGATGAGGCATTGGAACAGAAGAGCCTGCTGGAGCAGCAGATCAACGTGATCCAGTCGGAGATCAACAACATCGACGCACAGATCGCCAAATATGACGAGCTGATCTCCCAGAAGGAGGACGAACTGGCTCAGCTGGAGCAGCAGGAGGCGGAGCAGTATCAGCTCTTCTGTGAGCGGGTGCGCTATATGGAGGAGGAGGGGGAGGTCTCCTATTGGGCCATCCTCTTTAACGCGGAGGATTTCTCTGACATGCTGGACCGCTTCATGATGGTGGAGGAGATCATGGCCTATGACAATGCCATCATGGACGAGCTGCTGGCCACCCAGGCCCAGATCGAGCAGGAGAAGGCGGAGCTGGAGGAGGCCCGCACCGCCCAGGAGGAGGCCCGGCAGAAGCAGGCGGACGCCAAAGCCAGGCTGAAGAGCCAGCAGGCGGAGGTAGACGCCCTCATCAGTCAGATCAGCAGCCAGGAGGACGAGTTGGAGGCCATGGAGGCCAAGCTCCAGGCGGCGGCCAAGGCCATGGACAACGAGATCGCCCGGAAAGAGCGGGAGCTCCAGGCCCAGCTGGCTGCCCAGGGCGTGACCATCGTCAGTGAAAAGGGCTTCAAGTGGCCCAGCTATGCCACCACCATTACCTCCCTGTTTGGCAGCCGTACGCACCCGGTCACCGGGCGGCCCAACAACCACACTGGAGTGGATATCGCCGCCGCCGGCGGAACGGACATCTGGGCCGCCAAGAGCGGCGTAGTCCTTACTTCCACCTACAACAGCTCCTACGGCAACTATGTGGTCATCAGCCATGCCAACGGAGAGAGCACCCTCTACGCCCATATGAGCAAGCGGCTGGTCAGTGAGGGAGATAAGGTGACCCAGGGACAGACCATCGGCCTGGTGGGGACCACCGGTTCCTCCACCGGAAACCACCTCCACTTTGAGGTACGTCTGAACGGACAGCGTCAGGACCCCCTGAACTATTTTAGAGGTTCCACCTTTACACTGCGGGCCAGTGGCAAGAGCGTGAGCTACACTGTGAGCTGAGAGAGGGGAGCGCGGCATGGAAGAGATGCGGTGTCCCTGCGGCGGGATCTTTCAAAGCCTGGGGATGGAATACCTCCGAACTGGAGCTGTAAGCGACGGTTTTCTGTTCGGACGGGATGCCAACGCTTGGGCAGAGGGAGCCATCCCGGTGGAGCTGTTTTCCTGCGGCCGCTGCCGGGCCCTGCGCTTCTGCGCGGAGGAGGAATGGGTGGCCCGCCGCCAGGAGGAGGAGCGGGAGAAGGCAGAGAGAGCCCGGAGACATGAGGAGCGGCTGGAACAGCAGCGGGAGGAACGGGTCCAGATAGCCATGAAAGACTATGCCTCGTACAGCGAGAAGCGCCTGCAGAAGATCGCGGACGGGGAGACCTGGAGCAATCACTGCGAGGAGGAGCGGGAGGCCGCCCGCCGCCTGCTGGAGCACAGGACGCCCCAGACCAAGAAAAATGACGTCCCCTGGGAAAAATAGGGGACACAGACAGAGACTTCAGGCGGCGGGCACAGGCCCGCCGCCTCAGCTTGTGGAAAAAGCCTCGCAGAGTTCGCGCCCGCAGGCGCGAACCCAGTTTAGATCCGTTTTCCCCGGCGACCTGTGCATCGGGGAAAACACTGCTCAGGCTGCAAATGTGAGGGTTGTCCGCCGCAGGCGGTCAAACCCTACGCGCGGCAGACTGCATCTTTCTCGAAAAAGTGGCTTTGCCACTTTTTCGACAATCTCAGGCGGCGGGGGCAGACCCGCCGCCTTTCTCAGTGCCCGGAGGCATAGGCGGGGACGGCGGCGGCATATGCTGTGGGGGAGGTGAGGGGCGTGCTGGGACAGGTGGTGTACCAGAGGGACGGGAAGGGGACTAAGGTGGTCCGGGCCCCGCTCCATGGGGTGCCGGTGCTCCGAGTGGCGCTGGACCCGGAGGGGTTCTGGGCCCGCAGACGGGCGGGACGGGCGGCCCGGCGGCTGGCCCGGCAGGGGGCGGCACGGGTGCTGGTGCCGGAGGATTTCCCCTTCTGGGAGGAGCTGAGCCGGGCCGGCCTGCGCCCTGTGGACCCCCTGCCCCTGCTCCGGTCCTGCGCCGCCCCTATGGCTCTGGCGCTGCTGCGCCGCCAAGGGGAGGACCCGCTGCGGGCGGCGGTGGCCCTGCGGGGGAGCCGGGCGGAGCGGGATCTGGTCCGGGCGGCGGAGGAGCTGTGCCCCAGGGTGCGGGATTTGTGCCTCTCCGTACAGACGGGCGGAGGGGAGCTGGAACGCTACCTCCACCGACAGTACGGTGTGGCCCTGCGGCCGGACTGGGACGGCGTCCAGGCGGCCATCCGCTTCGATCCCCGGGCGGAGGAGGCGGGGCAGGCGGTCCTCTCCCTGTTTGGGCCGGAAGCGGATCTGGCGGGGCTGGTGGTGTCGGTCCCCGGCTTAGAGCGGCAGAAGGAGGGCCAGTGGCTGCCCCTGCTGGAGATCCTGTGGGAGACAGGGCGTTTGGAGCGCACTGACCTAGAATTTACTTGACAGACGGAGCCGAAAACACTATAATAGCACATACTGCATCCATATACCCATTTTCATATTCTGGAACGATCATCCGCCCCGGGGCCGCCCCGGAGAGCGGTCTGAAAGGTGTGCAACGAGTCATGGCAAAGGAATATAAACTCAGCCCCCAGCGCCTGAAAGAGCTTCAGGACGAGATGAATTATCTGAAGACAGTTCGGGAGAAGGAAGTGGCCGAGCTGATCAAGGAGGCCCGCTCTTTCGGCGACCTGTCCGAGAACAGCGAGTACGATGAGGCCAAGAACGAGCAGGGCAAGCTTTACTCCCGCATGGCTGAGATCGAGGAGATCCTGTCCAACTATGTGGTCATCGAGGAGGAGCCCTCTGACGGCAGCTCTGTCCGCCTGGGCTCCACGGTCACCGTGCTGGACGAGGAATTCGACGAGACTATGGTGTACCAAGGGTGGTGGACGCCCCCGCCGGACGCATCGAGTACAAGCTGCTGAAGGTGGAGCAGCGCTGAGCGCCCCGCCATCCACAGAGATAGGAGAGAGACAACATGGCTGAAGAGAAGAACCAGGAGCAGAACCTGTCCCAGCTGCTCCAGATCCGCCGGGACAAGCTGAAGGAGCTCCAGGGGGGGGGGCGTGACCCCTTCCAGATCACCAAATATGAGGTCACCCACGACAGCGCCGCCATCAAGGCGGATTTTGACGCCATGGAGGGCAGCCAAGTCTCGCTGGCCGGGCGGCTCATGTCCAAGCGGGGCATGGGCAAGGTGTCCTTCTGCGACCTGCAGGACAAGTCGGGCCGCATCCAGCTCTATGCCCGCCGGGACGAGATGGATGGGGAGGAGTACGACCGCTTCAAGAAGCTGGATATCGGCGACATCGTGGGAGTGAAGGGCATCGTGTTCCGCACCCAGCGGGGGGAGATGTCCATCCGGGTGGAGGCGGTGACCCTGCTGTCCAAGTCCCTTCTGCCCCTGCCGGAGAAATTTCACGGCCTGACCAACACCGAGCTGCGCTACCGCCAGCGATATGTGGACCTGATCGTCAACCCGGAGGTGAAGCGCAACTTCATCATCCGCTCCCAGTTCATCAAGCATGTGCGGGACTTCCTGGACGGCCGGGGCTATATGGAGGTGGAGACCCCCGTCCTGAACACCATCTCCGGCGGCGCCACTGCCCGTCCCTTCATCACCCACCACAACACCCTGGACATCGACATGTATATGCGCATCGCCACCGAGCTGAACCTGAAGCGGCTCATTGTGGGCGGTCTGGACCGGGTGTATGAGATCGGCCGCATTTTCCGCAATGAGGGCATGGACCCGAAGCACAATCCGGAGTTCACTACCGTGGAGCTCTACCAGGCCTACGCCGATTTCAACGACATGATGGATCTGTTCGAGGACCTGCTCTCCTCCGCCGCCCAGAAGATCCTGGGCACCTATCAGGTGGAGTGGCAGGGGGAGCAGATCGACCTGACTCCCGGATGGCCCCGCATGCCTATGCATGAGGCGGTGAAGCAGTACTGCGGCATCGACTTCATGGCCATCAACAGTGACGAGGAGGCGGTGGCCGCCGCCAAGTCCATCGGCGTGGAGCTGCCCGAGACCGCGGACAAGACCTGGGGCAACGCCCTATATGAGTGCTTTGATCAGAAGGTGGAGGAGAAGCTGATCCAGCCCACCTTCATCACCATGCATCCGGTGGATGTGTCCCCACTGGCCAAGCGGTCCCCCAAGGACCCCCGGCTCACCGAGCGGTTCGAGCTGTTCATCTGCCACAGTGAGATGGGCAACGCCTTCTCCGAGCTCAACGACCCCATCGACCAGCGGGGCCGCTTCCAGAAGCAGGTGGAGCTGCGGGATAAGGGAGATGACGAGGCCGGCATGATGGACGAGGACTTCCTTACCGCCCTGGAGTACGGTATGCCTCCCACGGGCGGTCTGGGCATCGGCATCGACCGCTGTGTCATGCTGCTCACCAACAGCGACTCCATCCGGGAGGTCATTTTGTTCCCCACGATGAAGCCCCTGGAAAAAAATGATGGTGCGAACACGAAGAGTGAAGGGGAAAATCAAGCTGTTGTAACTCGTAATGTGTCCACAAATAGCGCACGCATTGATCTTTCAAAGGTGAAGATTGAACCTTTGTTTGAGGAGTTTGTGGATTTTGAAACTTTTGCAAAATCCGATTTTCGTGTGGTGAAAATCGAATCCTGTGAAGCGGTCGAAAAGTCTAAAAAGTTGCTGAAGTTCACATTAAATGACGGAACTGAGCGCAAACGGACTATTTTAAGTGGCATTCACACCTATTATACTCCTGAAGAATTGGTGGGTAAAACCTGCGTTGCAATCACGAATTTGCCCACTAGAATGATGATGGGAATTCCGTCTGAGGGAATGCTGATCTCTGCTGTGTACGAGTATGACGGACACGAAGGGTTGAATTTGCTCATGTTAGATGATGCGATTCCTGCCGGTGCTAAATTGTACTAAAATGACATGATTTTCTGTGTTGCCACAGTATTACCACACTTGCCGAAAATACCACACGGGATGTGGGGGAGTGTGATGAGAGAGCTGACTGATTAGGCTGGCGAAGGCACCCAAGTGTTATATTGGGGGATGATCGCAAATGCGGTCTAATAGGGGATGTTTGCCCTAAAATAATCAAACGATATAGGGAGTCGGCGTTGGTCCGGCTCCCTTATTTTTTGCTGGGGAAGGTATAAAAATTTTGGTATGCTACGATTTATCTCATAAGATCAGAAGAAATATCAGCTCTATGTATAAAACAAGGGTGCAGAAATTGGGATGGGTAATATCAAAAATATATATACTGACATAGTTTCAAATAAGAATGGGGCGGCCGTGTTTTGCGGCCGCCCCATTCTTATTTGAAACTTGAGGTACCCCAGTGAAAAGTGAATAAATATCTGACTCACTTGGTTGGCTTAAAGTCGACTTAGGAGACCATTGGATATGAACAGTTCTATTAGTCAGTCACTGAGGTCCTATTGTCCGAACATGTCAATAAAGCGTTTGACACAGCCAGAGTACATGACACTGCTGTTCCACATCATAGTAGGATATGATTTTGCGGTTATGCCCCGGATCGGCTTCGAGTAAAGCTCATGTGAGCCGATTATATTCACAAGTGCCGGAGGCAAAAAACTAATTCCAAATCCAGACTGTACCATCTGAAGAGCCATGGGGGTATCATAACACTGGCAGACGACATTGGGAGAGAAACCATTGCGCTGACACTCATTAATAAGGTAATTGTTGTAGCTCCAAAGGTCATCGCTGCGCAGCAGGCACATTGGGACATCTCGGAGACGCTCGATAGGAATATAATCCAGTCCGGGTGCAGGATCTAGGCTCTCTGTCAAAATGACTTCCAGTGTTTCTTCACCGAGTATGCGTTCCCATGAGCCGGAGATTTCACTTGTAGTCCCCCGGAGAAATATCACATGAAGATCGCCATTGCTCAGATCTTTCAAAAGATCCCCGGGAGTTCCCATGCGGATGTAGTACTCTACATTGGGGTATTCCGCATGATATTTCTTTAGAAAATCCAAGGTGAAAGAAATAGTGGAATAGATCGATCCAAGTTTCAAGCAGCCCCGCAGCCCCTGGTCAATATCCCGCACACTGTCGATCATGGTGTGCATGCTTTGGAAGATATGCTTGCTTTGGACATAGAGGCTCTGCCCTGCTTCGGTCAGTTCTATTCCCTTGTTTGTACGCAGGAAAAGACATACTCCCAGTTCGTCCTCTAAAAGTGCGATTTGGCGGCTCACAGGTGGCTGGGCCACATGGAGCTCCTGAGCGGCCTTCGAGATACTTTTTAACCTTGCCGCAGTAGTAAAATACTCCAATTGCCTGAAGTTCATAGTGGCATACCTTCTTTATATAACAAATATACGAATTAAGTACTTTTTATTATAACACTTATCTGTTAGAATTCAATATATCAAGGCGAGAAAAAGGATTAAAAACTAGACATCTTGCTGACACATATTTGAAGAAGAAAGGAGAACCATTATGACCCCAGCACATCTTGACATGGACAAGTGCATGACCATTCACTTGGACTATGAACTACCTGAATATCCCGCTTTTGAAGAGGGCTACCGCCGTGCCCCCCGCCGTGAATCCCATCTGACTGAGGCCGACAAGATACTGGCCATTAAGAACGCCCTGCGCTATATCCATCCTGATCATCATGAGCAGATGGCAAAGGAGTTTGCCCAGGAACTGGAGGAACACGGCCGTATCTATGGATACCGTTTCCGGCCGGAGGGAAAGCTGTACGGCAAGCCCATCGACGAATATAAAGGCAACTGCATCGAGGGCAAAGCGTTCCAGGTGATGATCGACAACAACCTGGACTTCGAGGTGGCGCTGTACCCCTATGAACTGGTGACCTACGGCGAGTCCGGACAGGTGTGCCAGAACTGGATGCAATACCGTCTGATCAAGAAGTACCTGGAGATCATGACGGACGAGCAGACTTTGGTTGTGATGTCCGGCCATCCTCTGGGCCTGTTCCACAGCCATAAGCTGGCTCCCCGCTGTATTATCAGCAACGGCCTGATGATCGGCATGTATGATGACCAGAAAAACTTCAACCGTGCGGCAGCCATCGGGGTTGCCAACTACGGCCAGATGACCGCCGGAGGCTGGATGTACATCGGTCCCCAGGGCATCGTGCATGGCACCTTTAACACCCTGCTGGGTGCGGGGCGCACCAAATTGGGTATCCCCGAGGACGGGAACCTGGCCGGCCGCCTGTTCGTGTCCGCCGGTCTGGGCGGTATGAGCGGTGCCCAGGGCAAGGCTGCGGAGATCGCAGGTGCCGTTTCCATCATTGCTGAGGTGGACCTGTCCCGGATCATGACCCGTTACAACCAGGGCTGGGTGAGTGCGAAGTCCGATAACTTGGATGAGGTCCTGAAAATGACTCAGCAGAAGCTGGCTGCCAAGGAACCCTACGCCATCGCCTATCACGGCAACGTGGTGGACCTGTTGGAGTACCTGTATGAGAAGAATATCCATGTGGATCTAATGAGCGACCAGACCTCCTGCCACATGGCGTACGACGGCGGATACTGCCCGCAGGGATTGACCTTCGAACAGCGTACTGAGATGCTGGACAAGGACCCCGAAGGCTTCGCCAAGCTGGTTGACAAGTCCCTGAAGCATCACTATGAGATGATCTGCAAATTTCACGAGAAGGGAACCTATTTCTTCGACTATGGTAATGCATTCCTGAAGTCGGTGTACGACGCCGGCGTGCCTGCCGAGAAGATTTGCAAGAACGGCGAGAATGACTTGGACGGCTTCGTATTCCCCTCCTATGTGGAAGATATCCTCGGCCCCTTCCTGTTTGACTATGGCTATGGTCCTTTCCGCTGGTGCTGTCTGTCCCGGAAGGAAGAAGATCTGGATAAGACCGATATGGCTGCCGCCGAGTACATCAGGGCACACAACCGCCGCTATCAGGATCACGACAACTACATATGGCTGCGTGATGCGAAAAAGAACAAGATGGTAGTAGGCACGCAATGCCGGATACTGTACTCCGACGCCATGGGCCGTATGAACATTGCCCTGAAGTTCAATGAGATGGTCCGCAAGGGCGAGATCGGGCCCGTTATGCTGGGCCGCGACCATCATGATACCGGTGGTACCGACTCTCCCTTCCGTGAGACTTCCAATATTAAGGATGGCTCCAATATCATGGCCGATATGGCCACCCAGTGCTACGCTGGAAATGCTGCCCGCGGCATGAGTCTGATTGCCCTGCACAACGGCGGCGGTGTTGGTGTGAGCAAGTCCATCAACGGCGGCTTTGGTATGGTGCTGGACGGCTCCGAGCGGGTAGACCAGATTTTAAAGATGTCTATGCCTTGGGATGTTATGGTGGGGGTTGCCCGTCGTGGCTGGGCCGGAAATCCCAATTCGCTGTCAACAATCGCTGAATACAATAAACTGTACGAGGGTCAGGACCATATCACCCTGCCCTACTTGGCAGATGACAGTATTGTGCATAAAGCACTGGAAGATATCTGAGATCAAACTTAGGAGGTATCGAACGAAATGAGATTGACAGAGAAGGAACAAGCCATGCTGAATGGCGAAATGGGACCAGGATTTGCCCGGGCAATGCGGGTCCTGGTAGGGATCGGGAAAGCTTTCGGCGCTGAGCGTATGGTACCGATCAGCCGGGGGCATATCTCTCTAAGCAACCAGGAGGGTGACCTCTGGTTTGTTTCGAAGCTGTTGGAGGAGCAGGCACATTGTATGGTGCCTCCCACGGTCAATCCCGCCTATGACTATGAGTATTTTAAGACGATTTCGAAATTAGATGAGGAAAATGAGCGCACACTGAAGAGCACGATCGATGTTTATCGGAAGCTTGGCGCCATCCTCACCTTTGACTGCACCCCGTTTTTTGAAAACAATGTCCCCCGCTTTGGAGAAATCTGTTCTTTCTCCGCTTCTGGCGGCGCAGTATATGTCAACTCGGTGCTGGGGGCCCGGACAAATCGTGAGGCTGCTCAGAGCGCTATGTGTGCGGCCATTACCGGTGTCACACCCGAATACGGACTGCTGCTGGAGCAGAATCGGGCAGGCGATGTCCTTATTCAGGTAGAGGCCGATGTGGACAGTGAATACGATTATGAGCTGCTGGGTTATATTACGCCTAAAAAGATGGGCCAGGCATACCACTGCCCTGTGTTCAATGGTTTGTCCAAGCAGACCACGTCGGAACAACTGATGGACCTGGGTACTCAGTTGAATATCCATGGGATCGTCCCCATGTTCCATGTGGTAGGCGTAACACCGGAGGCGGCAGATGTCCACACTGCCTTTTTAGGGCGGAAAGATCCCCCTGTGGTCACCATCACGAATGAAGACTTGGCTCAGGCCAGAGCGGAGATCTCTGCCGGCACTGGAAAAGCGGACTTCTGTATCTTGGGCTGCCCCCATTTGACCATCAACCAGGTGGGTTCCATCGCGAAGATGCTGGATGGTCAGCAGCTGGCAGGTCAGCTGTATATCTTCACCTCTACCTCCACCAAGGAGCTGGCGCAGCGGATGGGCTACCTGGATATCATACATAAAGCTGGTGGAGAAATCGTTATCAACAGTTGTGTGGATCAGCCATGCTGGTCGCATCTGTATGGGATGAGCGGCGTGACGGAATCGCCTAAATGTGCCTACTATACTAAGCGCTGGAACATGACATTTACTGTCAAGAGTATTCCCGCCTGTATCCAATCTGTGCTGAAGGGGGAGATCGTATCATGAAGGATGAGAGACTGCTGAAGGGTGAGCCGATTGCCAGCGGCATTGTTGAAGGCGAGATCCTGGTGTCAAAAGATCCGATCAATTTCTATATGGTAAGCCCGGAGAAAGGTACCATCATTGAACAGGATCATGCACTGACAGACAAAGTGATTGCAAAGAAAATTATCGTGTTTCCTATTGATAAGGGCAGCTCTGTGGTGCAGATGGACGGCCTGTATCAGATGTCCAAGTTTGACAACAAACCTGCGGGATTCATTGTGCTGGATCTAAGTACTGTTCTGGTGTCTAATGCGATTATTATGGATATCCCGCTGATCCGGGTGGATCAGCAGACCTATGACAAATTCTGCGAGGGGCAGAAAGTGAAAATGGACGGAGACTCTGGCGAAATAACGATCCTGGCGTAAAAAACGCACTGAAAAAAGGAGAGAATCGCTATGACACCCAATCAAATCACAATGCTGATAATCCTGATCGCCTATATGGCGGTCGTGCTTGCTGTGGGTCTTTATGCATCCCGCAGGGTAAAAGGCTCTGAAGACTTCCTTTTGGCTGGCCGGTCCATGGGCCTGTTTGTCCTGGTGGGTACTCTGTGTGCTACCCAGCTGGGCGGCGGCAACATCATCGGAACCTCTACAAATGGCTATAATCAGGGATTGTCCGGCATGACATTCGGCGTTTCTACCGGCCTCGCCATGCTGGTGCTGGGTCTGCTGATGGCAAAGCCCATGCGTAAAATGGGACTGTGTACGATCAGCGACTTCGTTTATAACCGCTACCAGTCCAACACTGCGCGTGTCCTCACGAGTGTATTCTCCTTTGCGGCTCTGGTCGGTATCCTTGCCGCCCAGGTCGGTGCCATCTCCAAGGTGCTGACTGTATTTGGAATCAACACTACAGTAGCAGCTGTGATCGCTATCTGTGTGATCATTCTTTATACAGCCTTTTCCGGCATGTGGGGAGTGGCCCTCACCGACGTGATCCAGCTTATCGTCATCTTCATCGGGGTCCCCCTGACTACGTTTATTGGCCTGATTAAAATTGGTGGTTGGAGCGGACTGGTTGAAAAACTGTCCACCATGAACGTTCCGGGCGGCATTGATACTTACATGAGTCCCACCGGCATCGGTCTTGCAGCAATGGCGTCCATCGCGCTGCCGATGATCGCCTATGAAATCATCGGTCAGGATTTCTACCAGAGACTGCTCTCTGCAAAGAATGAACGAATCGCAAAGACCGGCTGTATCATTGCCGGCTGTATTCTGATGGCAATGGGCGTCAACAGCGCTATAGACGGTATGCTGGCCCGTGCCTTCCTGGGCGATACCCTGACTGAGGTAAGCGCCATCGCCTCTCTGGCTGTGGAGGTGCTGCCCACCGTGGCTGCCGGCATTGTGATCGCTGCTCTGTGTGCTGCCGTCATGTCCACTGCTGACTCTCTGCTGCTGGCTTGCACTTCCCATGTAGTCAACGACATCTACCTGGGTGCTATGGGTAAGTCTGCCAGCGATGAAAAGAGTTCCAAGACGATTCTGCGGATGTCTGTGGTGACTACCGTAGTGGTCGGTATCGCATCCCTTTTCGTGGCCTTGGCCATCCCTGGCATCATTGAGATCCTGGACTATGCTTATACTTTCTATGCCAGCGGTCTGGTCGCCCCTGTTCTCTTAGGCCTGTTCTGGAAAAAGGGCAACGCTTTGGCAGCAGTTTCTTCCATCGTTGTAGGTGGCGTTGTCTCACTGCTGTGCGTATTTGGTATTCTTCCCATCCCGGTGGATGCTATTATCGTTGGTATGAGTGCCTCCTTTATTGATTACGTTGTGGTCGCTCTGGTAACTGGAAAGAAAGAGGGCTGAATCCAACTGTATCAAAGCGTCATCAAATAGGCGTTACCATCCATTTTGCTAGGGAGGAGGCGCATGTGCGTCTCCTCCCTCTTGAGAAAGGATCGAACTATCATATGGAACGAGTGCTGCTCTTCAACATCGGCGTTCTTGCCACTCCGCTGGGATACGGACCCAAAGGCGGGGCAGCTCAGGGCGCCATCCAAATCCAAAGAGATGCGTGGGTGCTGCTAGAAGGCGAACGGATTTTTCAGGTTGGGACTGGCACCCCTCCCGACATAGATGCTGAACGGATAGATGCAGAGGGAGGACTGGTCACGCCGGGCCTTGTGGACGCACATACCCACCTGATTTTTGGCGGTTGGAGACAGAATGAGCTTGGTATGAAACTCCATGGTGTCCCCTATCTCGATATCCTTGCCCAAGGCGGCGGTATCCTTTCTACCGTCAAAAGTACACGGTCGGCCAGCGAAGAGGAGCTGACAGAGAAGGCGTCCCTGGCGTTAAGTGAGATGCTGTCCTTCGGCACCACCACCTGTGAGGCCAAGAGCGGATATGGCCTTACGACCGATGAGGAGCTAAAACAGCTTCGCGCGATCCAAAAGTTACAGGAGAGGCATGCTGTGGACGTAGTGGCCACCTTTATGGGGGCCCATGCACTGCCTTCTGAGTATAAAGGAAACCGGGACGCATATATCCGTCTTTTGTGCGAAGAAATGATCCCAGCAGTTGCGGAACAGAAAATCGCTAAGTTCTGTGATGTGTTCTGCGAAACAGGCGTATTTAATGCACAAGAAAGCCGAAAAATTTTGGAAACGGGCCGCAAATATGGCCTGACTCCCAAAATACATGCAGATGAAATCGATCCGATTGGTGGATCTGTCTTGGCCGGAGAGCTGGGTGCGGTCTCTGCGGAACATTTAATTGTCTGTCCGCCTGAAGGAATCTCCAGTATGGCAAAAGGGGGCACAGTAGCCTGTCTTCTGCCGGCTACTAGCTTTTACCTGGGGGCCGGTTTTGCGCCTGCACGTTCGATGGTGGAAGCTGGAGTGCCGGTTGCCATGGCATCAGATTTCAATCCTGGCTCTTGCCCATGCTTGAATATGCAGTTTGTTATTGGACTGGGATGCCTGAAGTACAAGCTTACGCCGGAAGAAGTGCTAACAGCTGTCACGCTTAATGGTGCTGCCGCAATTGGGATGGCTGACCAAATCGGCTCTGTGGAAGTCGGAAAACTGGGCGACCTTGTGGTTTGGGACGCACCGGATTTGGACTACATCTGCTACCGCATTGGAAGCAATTTGGTCAAAAAAGTTATCAAAAGAGGCCGAATGGTACCGTAGAGCTATGAACAGATACTACAGCGCCAATCGGAGTCTCAAAGCCCGTTTGCTGGTGTGCAGACAGCCAAATGGAAGTACTCAAACAGCTAGACTGCGATTTTAACTAACAGAGGAAGTTTTGCTAAAAAATATGGGCTTTCACTTAAAATGGACAACATAAGTTCTGTACGAAAAAAACGGTATATATTACAGATATAGAGTTCCAAATATCCTATTTTTATATATCAACTTTCCGTGTTGTTGATTTTTTGATCTACAAAATTGAGCAATATTTGCTTTATTACATTACACAAAAGCCGTCCGGCGTTCAAATCGGGCGGCTTTTTTGCATGGATAGGCGGGAAGGAGGTGGAGAAATCATTACAGAAATTCATCCCGTAAAATTGCGCAACTTTCACGAAAAGGAGGTTGGTGAATAGCCGATGAAAAATTGAACAAAGGCCCCGGGGAGGGTGAACCAGCTAAGCGCGGCAAATGTACCCGAAGTGCCGCCCTCCATCTCGGAATACACTGTCCAGCCAGCGGGCAGCAACAGCAGAACATGCCCCCGCCCCAGCAGGAGACTTCGGTTCCCTGCTTTTTATTTCTCCCCCTCTGCACCGGAAATTCATACCGGCGTGCCTGATGAGCGGGGATTTGTGGAAGCGATTTTTCAAGGCTGTGCGTTCCTGCCACAAGAGCCGACGATATTTGAGATGGAACGCTAGGCAGAATATCTCTGTGAATTGCTATCCTGTTACCAGCAAGTCTTTTGCCCCTTTCTCAGAGACAAAAAAGCGGCCTGCCCCTCCAAGGCAGAGGCACGCTGGGGGCACCGTGCGCTGCATATAAAGGGGACGAATACAATGATGCATCGGGAAGCCCTGTCCGCAGCTCATTCTCCTTGCCGATGTTTTTCGCCTTTTCTATAAGTGATTCTCTCACATAAAAGCCGCTCCGTTGGGCATGGATAAAGCAGACATTCACTGCAGAGGATCAAAGGAGGCTTTTATGGGATCTATCTGGTCTCAGACCTGCTCTATTGGGCGCAGGCCGCCCCTCCGGGGGCATTTGAAAACTCAGGCAGCGGTGGTAGGGGCGGGGATGGCCGGGGTGCTGACGGCCTATGCCCTCCAGCAGGCCGGGCTTTCAGTCGTTGTCCTGGAGGCCGGCCGGATCGCCGGCGGGCAGACCCAAAACACCACGGCCAAGATCACCTCCCAGCACGGCCTGATCTATAGCAGGCTGATCCAGTCCTTTGGGGAGGAGACCGCCAGGCGGTATGCCAAAGCTAACCAGGATGCGGTCCGGGCCTATCAGGACCTGATCGACGTCCAAGGCATTTCCTGCGACTGGGAGGAGCGATGTGCCTATCTCTACGGCCCTGACGTCACTGTCTTACAGGAGGAGGCGGAGGCCGCCCGGCGCCTGGGCCTGCCGGCCTCGTTTACCAGGGAGGTCTCTATCCCCATCCCCCACGATGGGGCGGTCTGCTTTGAAGGGCAGGCACAGTTCCATCCCCTGAAATTCCTGAAAGTGCTGGCGGACCAGCTGACCATCTACGAGCAGAGCCGGGTCCTCACCGCGGAGGGGGACCTCCTGACCACAGAGCTGGGCTCGGTCCAGGCGGAGCACATCGTTTTCGCCTGCCATTTTCCCTTTGTCAACTTTCCGGGGATGTATTTCGCCCGGATGCACCAGGAGCGCTCCTATGTGCTGGCCCTGCAGGGCGCTCCGCCTGTGGACGGCATGTTTCTGGGAGTGGGACGGGACACCTTCTCTCTCCGCACCTATGGGGAATTGCTCCTGCTGGGCGGCGGAGGCCATCGCACCGGCGAGAACACCGAGGGGGGCCAGTATGACCTGCTCCGGCGGAAGGCCCGGGAGTGGTTCCCCCAGAGCCAGGAGACCGCCCACTGGTCTGCCCAGGACTGCATGCCCCCTGACCATGTGCCCTATATCGGCCCCTACTCCTCCGGCCATCCCGGCTGGTATGTGGCCACTGGGTTCCAGAAGTGGGGTATGACCTCCTCCATGGCGGCCGCCACCCTCCTGTGTGATATGATCCAGGGCAGGGACACCCCCTATGCCGGCCTTTTCTCTCCCAGCCGTCTGGACCCCGCGGCGCTGCCCGGCATCCTGACGGAGGGCGGGCAGGCCGTCAAGAGTATGGTCAAGCGATTCTTCCAGATCCCAGCAGAGGCGGCCAAAGATATCCCGGCCGGACACGGCGGGATCGTGTTCCTCAACGGGAAAAAGGCCGGGGTCTACCGGGACAAGTCGGGGGCGCTCCACCCCGTGGACATCCGCTGCCCCCACCTGGGCTGCCAGCTGGAGTGGGACCCGGACGAGAAGACCTGGGACTGCCCCTGCCACGGCTCCCGGTTCGACTGCCTGGGCCGGCTCATCTCCGGGCCCGCGCAGACAGACCTGGACTCCAGTCTCCGGACCGGCCGGCGGTCTTTACCGCCATCAGTCGAGCGGTCTCCATAATGATCGATCTGGTCCGGAAGGGCTTGTCCCTCCGCTTTACCAACCAGGCCGCAGCGCTGGTGTGCGGATCTTCGGCGGATGTCCGCCCGATGTCTCTGCTCTTCACGGCCTGGGGCCAGCGGCGCGCCCCCTCCTCCCCAGCTGCGGCGGGGGAGGAGGGGGCGCTGGTCCGGCTGGTCTGAAAAAACTTTTGTGAGTCTGGATTTTCCCCTTGCATTGCACGCCAAGTTGTGGTATATTATACAGGCTGAAACCCATGCAGGTGTAGTTCAATGGCAGAATGTCAGCTTCCCAAGCTGAACACGGGGGTTCGATTCCCCTCACCTGCTCCAAGTCGGAGCAAACGTCTATCGTTTGCTCCGACTTATTTTATAAGTCAGAGCGCACTCATTTTGCTGCTCCTCCTTTCCAAATCACAACCGCTGCGCTGGGTTGCGATTTGGTTTCGCCGCGTTGCGGCGTTTTTGTTTTTTCATTTTTAAAATATCGATTTTAACCGTCTTTTGCAAGTCGGAGCAAGCGTCGTAGCGCTTGCTCTGTAAGTCAGAGCGCGCTTATTTTGCTGCTCATCCTTTACAAATCGAATCCGCTGTGCTGAGCTTGCAGTTGGGGCCGCTCTGCGGGCGATGTTTTTGACGGCAAAATTTGGCGGACCGCTTGCCCGGACTGGAGGAGTAGAGTATAATAGATGCGGGCCCGGTCGAAGACACAGGATGGTTCCAAAGATCTGTAAAATGAGTTGACGAGGCGGGCAGGATATGGTATAATTTAAACAGTAATTATTCTCATTAAGAAACTAAAGGAGGAAATCATCATGCCTGAACTGAAGGGAAGCAAGACAGAACAGAACCTGTGGACAGCCTTTGCTGGGGAGTCCCAGGCCCGCAACAAGTACACCTATTTTGCCTCCAAAGCGAAGAAGGACGGTTTTGTCCAGATCTCCAAGATCTTTGAGGAGACCGCCGCCAATGAGAAGGAGCATGCTGAGATCTGGTTCAAGCTGCTGGGCGGGATCGGTTCCACTGCGGAGAACCTGGCCGCCGCTGCTGAGGGCGAGAACTACGAGTGGACCGATATGTACGCCACCATGGCCAAGGAGGCCGAGGAGGAGGGCTTTGACCACATCGCATTCCTGTTCTCCGAAGTTGCCAAGATCGAGAAGGAGCATGAGGAGCGTTACCGCAAGCTGCTGGCCAACGTGGAGGGGGGCCTGGTGTTCTCCAGAGACGGCGATATGATCTGGCAGTGTTCCAACTGCGGCCATATCCATGTGGGCAAGCAGGCGCCGGAGGTCTGCCCCGTCTGCGCTCATCCCCGGGACTACTTCCAGCTGAAGGCGGAGAACTATTGATCTGCTGATCCATACATATCTCTAAAAGGACGCGCCTCGCATTGAGGCGCGTCCTTTCTGCGTCTGGTCAGTTCTCCTCCGGACCGGCCGGGGGTTCCAGCCCGATTTTGCGGTAGTAGTCATTGAATAGGATCTTCTCCGAATAGCTGCGGATATACCGGGCCTCCCAGTAGGTGTCCTGGGCGTAGTTTTCCGGCACCTGCGCCCCCTCATTTGGGGTGAAGGTGTCCGTGTCCGCATTGTAACGCCCCAGTTCGGTGAGATAGCTGTAATCGTTAAAGATGACTAGCCCAGGGGCGTCGGAGAGGATATCCCGGCCGGCCAGCAGGCGGGAGTCATATTCCAGGCCGAACAGATTGGACAGGGTGGGGATGATGTCCACGCTGTAACAGGGCTTGTCCACTACCACAGGCTCCTCCATGTCACCGGACCAGAGGATCAGCGTGGAGCGGTACTTCTCAAAGGGATCGGCCTCCGTCCCTTCCCCCGCCAGCTCGTCGATGGCGCCGGTGCCGTCCAGGCCATAGGGGTAGTGGTCCCCGGAGAGGACGATCACGGTGTTCTCCAGCTCGCCGGCCTCCTCCAGTGTCTTGATGGTGTACTCCAGAGCCTGGTCCAACTCCATGTTGCAGGCCAGATAGGCCCGGGCGGCCTCGCTCATGTCCAGATCCGCCACCTCATCCCGGTGCTTGGCGGACATGGCGTTGCCCGCGAAGCTGTAATTCATGTGGCCGCTCACCGTCATATAGTAGTTGTGGAAGGGCTTCTCTCCGGCCAGAGCCTGGGGGAGGGTCAGCTGCATCATCTCCAGGTCGGACTGGGGCCAGGTCATGGCCACATCCAGCCCGGTGTCACAGGCGTAGAAATCATAGCCCAGGTTGGGGTGGGAGAGGTTGCGGTCATAGTAGTTGGCTGTATTGTTGTGGTAGGCCAGGGTGGGATAGCCCAGGGCCCGGAGCTGGTTGCCCATGGAGAAGTACATGGAGACCCCGTTTTTTCCTGCATACCGCTGGGAGGCATTGACCTGGTTGGTGGGGATCAGGCCGGTGGTGGCGGCATACTCCCCATCCACCGTGGAGTAATACCACAGGGGGTTGTAGAAGTTCTCAAACACAAAGCCGGAGTGGGCCAGCTTGTATAAGGTGGGGGTGTACTGCTCGTTCACTGCGCCGATCCAGAAAGCCTCGCCGGTGAAAAGGAGCAGATTCTTGCCCTGGAACATACCGGTGTACTGATTTTTCTCCGTGGGCGTCCGGTCCCGGAAATACTCGTGCATGTCCTTCAGGGTGCTGTCCGTCTCGTTGGCGATCAGGGCGTCGAAGTCGATGTCCATGACATTGGGACCGGAGGCGGCGGGGGTCTCCCCTTCCTCCGGCTCCTCCGGCTGGACAGAGACATTCCCCGGGGCCAGCGTGGAGACCGAGCCCTCACCCGGGTCGGGGCGGCTGGGTTCCTCCAGGCCAAAGAGGGTCTGCTCGATATCCAGCCGCAGGGTGGTGGCCAGGCCGAAGTGGGAGACCGTCAGGTCTGGGACAAAGGTCTCTCGATAGATCTGGCGGGTCGTCATGATCCCGCCGGTGGGCAGGGCGATCGCCAGCACTGCTGCGGCCTGCACGATGATCACGCCGCCGATCACTCCCAGCAGCACCCGGCCGTCCGGGCGGTTCAGGAGGGCGAACCGTGGCTGGAAGAAGTACACCACCAGAGGGACGGCCAGCAGGAGCAGGGCGGGCAGGGCCTCCCAGATGCCCAGCAGGGTCTCCTTCCAGTAGCTGCCCAGGGCCTGACCTGCCATGTTGAAGGACTTGGTGACCAGCACGGTGGCAAAGATCGTGTGGTACACCGACTGGATCATGTACCACAGGGTCAGCACGCCAAGCACGGCGAAGCCGGCCTTGCGGTTCCCCTTCTTGCCCCAGAGAGAGGTCAAAAGGGCACACATCCCGGCCAGCGGCAGGGAGAAAAGCAGGATATAGACCAGCCCCACATCAAAAAAGGGCCGGACATAGAAAGCCCGGTAGATCCCCTCCAGCCAGAGGATAGAGCCCAGGAAAAACAGGAGCGGTTTTACGATGTCCCAGGGAGTTTCTCTCCGATACATGATATCAAATCCTCGCTGCTCTGCCCGACCCGGGGCAGATGCTTGATCTCAGTGTGCGCGGACCCCAGGCGGCCCGCAGTGCTTACCTCTTTATCATACCTCCTGCCGGGACTTCTGTCCAGAGGGTTCTCCCTTTTTCTCTGCCCTGTTTCCCGGGGAATAGGGATGACGGCCGAGTCCCTCTGTGATATAATAGGGAAACAACAGGGAAACGGGTTTGCTTGTTCCCAAAACGGACATACTGACCACTGTATCGACAGAAGGGGAGGACCACCATGACCTTTGAGGAACTTTACCGCACTATGCTGAAGCAGGCTGTTGAGAAGGGCTCCGTCCAGGCAGATGATCTGGAGGCCAGTGCCGGGCATCTGGACTGCCTGCTCCACCCTCAGGACCACCCCTTGGTCTGGCCGCTCAACCCCTGCACCTGTCCCAAAGAGGAGACACACTGCGCCGCCGCCTGCCTGTTTGACGCCATCGTGCGCAGGGACGACGGCACGCTTGCCGTGGACCCGGACCGCTGCTCCGGATGCGGCGCCTGTATCCAGGCCTGCCAGTCTGGAAACCTGACTGCCAGCCGGGACGTGCTGCCTGCCCTGGACGCAGTCAAGCATGCCAAAGGGCCCGTCTACGCCCTGATCGCCCCTGCCTTCCTGGGCCAATTCTCCACTGTGGTGACGCCGGGCCGGCTGCGCTCGGCTTTCAAGCTGCTGGGCTTCACAGGGATGGTGGAGGTGGCCCTCTTCGCGGACCTGCTGACGTTGAAGGAGGCGCTGGAGTTTGACCGGAACATTCACACAGAGACGGATTTCCAGCTCACAAGCTGCTGCTGCCCCATGTGGATCGGCATGATCCGAAAGCTGTATCATGAGCTGATGCCACACGTTCCCGGGGCGGTATCCCCTATGATCGCCGCCGGCCGGACGGTAAAAAAGCTGCACCCAGATGCGGTCACCATCTTTGTGGGGCCCTGCATTGCCAAAAAGGCGGAGGCCCGGGAGGCAGACCTGGCCGGCGCGGTGGACTATGTGCTTACCTTCCAGGAGATGCAGGATATTTTCCAGGCGGCGGATATCCACCCGGAGCTGCTGGAGGAGAGCGAGCGGGACCACTCCTCCCGAGCGGGGCGGATCTACGCCCGTACCGGCGGAGTCAGCGAGGCGGTTCGGACCACGGTGGCCCGTCTGCACCCGGAGCGGCCTATCCAGGTCCGGACCCGGCAGGCAGACGGCGTGCCGGCGTGCAGGGCGATGATCGAGGACATCCGCTCCGGCCAGCACCAGGCGAATTTCTTTGAAGGGATGGGCTGTACCGGCGGCTGCGTAGGCGGGCCGAAGGTCCTGCTGGACCGGGAGACCGGGCGGGAGAATGTAGACCGTTACGGAGACGAGGCGGAGTTCGGCACTCCGCTGGACAACCCCTATGTCCTCAAGCTGCTCCGCCTGCTGGGCTTTGATACGGTGGAGGAATTTTTGGAGCAGAGCGATATTTTCATCCGGCATTTTTAAAGGAAGCACAGAGCGCAAGGGCAGGGCTGTGATCTTCCGGCTGTCCCCGGCAAAAGTCCGTCCCGGCTCCTAGAGCCGGAAAAGGGGGGAGAGCAAAAAGGAGCGGAAGCAAAAGAGGAAAGACATCTGCACAAGCAGATGTCTTTCTTTTTGTGAAGGGCGGTTAAGACTGATATTTCTGTCAGAAACGAAAAATGCCGCCCGCAGGGCGGCCCACCAACTGCGAGCCCAGCACAGCGGGTCGCAGTTGGAAAGGAGGAGCAGCGGCGTGAGCGCGCTCTGACTTATAAAATAAGTCGGAGCAAGCGATACAAAGCTTGCTCCGACGTGGTGCGCGAGGCGGGACTTGAACCCGCACGTGCGTAATGCACACTAGAACCTGAATCTAGCGAGTCTGCCAATTCCACCACTCGCGCATGGGGGACTGCGCTCTTCAGCGCAAGTGGTATCATACCATATAAGGGCCTGCCTGTCAACACTTTTTTGGCCCTCCCTGGATCTTTTGTTTGTCCCCGCCCGCGAGAGCGGGGACAAACGGAGGGCTTTCCGCTGGGAGCCGGAGAAAAGAGGGACTTTTGAGCGAGCAGAGGGATCGGCCCGCCCGGGCCAAGGAGAGGCCGGGATTCAGGTGGATGGGGTGGAGCCTGCCAGGCGGTTCTCCGGGTAGCGGCGCAGATCGATGTGGCTGATGACAAAGAGCTCATAGAGGCGGGCCAGAATATCCCAGGTCTCTCGGTCCAGCTCACCAGTCTGGGGCAGCATAGCCTTCTCCTGGAGCCACTGGGTATTCCGGACCGAAGCAGCATCGTGGATGCCGTCGATGGACTCCGGCTCCAGCCCATCCAGGACATGGGAGAGGCTCTGAAACATGGCCTGTACCGGGAGAAGGTAGTTGTGGGAGGAACCGGCCTGAACTTTAGCACTGGGAGGAAAAGCACGTATCTGTCTGGGATCGGCAAGCTCTCGCTCCAGATCCAGCCACTCGTCCAGAATGGCCTGCCAGGTCTCACGGTCCACCACGCCGGTGACAGGGGGGTGGAGCTCCCGCTGGAAGAGCATCACCGCCTCCAGGGTACGCTCCCCGAACACACCGTCCGGGACCAGAGCGGGCAGAAAGTCATAGCGCAGAGACAGGCGGTTCAGCATATACTGAAGACTCCGTATGGGCTGGGCCACCATCTCGCGTTCCAGCTGCTGTAAGGTCATGACAAGGACACCTCCTGTTGATCCGACTGCCCCAAACGCAGATCGGTGCCGGGATGCTGCCCGAAGCGGGGCGTCTCACTGTGTCCGCTGACCGCCGCCAGGGTCAGGTCCACCAGCGAGGGGATGAGCTCGGAGGCCTGAAAGGGGAAGCGAGCCACATCCTGTTGGAGCACGGCTTCCAGGCTGGCGAACTCACGGTACAGGGCGTCCCAGGTGGCTTCCCCCACTACGCCGTCGGGGAGGAGGTCAGTCTGCCGCTGAAAGGACTGGACCGCATTGGCGGTGGAGGGGCCGAATACGCCGTCCACCGTCAGCGGGGGGATGACCTCATCAAATTCAGCCAGTACGGCCAGCATGTACTGGAGGACCTGAACCTCGGTGCCGGTGTCCCCCTCTCGGAGGACGCCAGGGTACTGGAACTGGACCTTATAGAAGGTCTGCCCTTCGCTGACCAGCTCAGAGAGCCGGGTGACGCCCACATAGAGGTAGACCAGCTTATACCAGGTGGCCTTTCCCACCACGCCGTCTGACGCCAGGTTGAAGATGCGCTGGAACTGCCGCACGGAGTATTCGGTGTCTTCCCCGAAGATGCCGGTGACGGGCTTGATCTTGGGGATGGCGGGGTAGTTCTGGGAGATGCGGTTCAGGCTGGTCTGGACCACGGCCACCTCCTCCCCCACAGAGCCCAGCCGCAGGGAGCTGCCGGGATAGGACTGGGTGATGTCCTGGATGGGGGCGTTGACCACCAGCTCGATGTCGTCCCCGTAATAGTGGCGGAGGATCTCCATGGAGTTGTAGCCCGTCTGGGCCATCTCCTGGCTGCCCCACTGGGAGAGCCCGTCACAGGTGGAGGTGGTCCCGTTGCAGAACTTGGCGGAGAGGGGCTCCACAAAGCCCTGACGGCGGATGTAGTCGTTGAAGATCTCGTCCACCACTGCGCTGATGCTCTGGAAGAAGCTCCTTCCCCGAATGAACTTCTGGTCATAGGCGGTGGTGTTGGTGATTTGGAAGTTGTAGCCCCGGCTGGGGTAGAACTCGGTATAGACCCGGTTCAGGGCAAAGGAAATGATAGCCAGCACATTGGCCCGGATCGTGGAGAGCTCCCAGGTGGGATAGATCTCACTGGAGGCTACGTTTTTGACGTAGTCGGGGAAAGAGACCGTCACATTTTCTGCCCACTGGTCGGGCAGGCCCAGATGCACCGTGATGGTGCTGGGGATGTAAGGAAGGACGATGACCGGCATAGGGACACCTCACAGATTCTGAGGGGAGGTGTTCAGGATGGAGCTGTCAACAAGACTGTGCTGCCCCTCGGCCAAGGGGATGAGCTCCATGTCCTGGTCGGTCTCTTCGCCGGAGAAGATCTGGACGCCGTCCACCCGCAGGGCGGTGTAGCCTGGGTGTTCCGCCCAGACCTGGCAGACGGAGAAGGGGACCATGTCCTGGGTGGGACCGGTGCTCTCCCAGCGGGGGGGCGCAGGGATGGTGAGGGGCTGGACCCGGCCCTCACGGTCGGTGATCTGGACAGACAACAGGTGATATTTCCCGGTCGGGCTGATCTGGGTCACCACAACAGTGGCGTCCTCGATGGGGAGCTGCGCCCGGGAGGTATAGACTCTGATCTGCAGAGTCCCAAACTCTTCCTCCATATGGAGCCTCCTTCCGGCGTGATGGTGCGCCGTTTACTGGACCATCCTATGCCGGGACCGCGGAGCGGGTTCCCCTGTGGAAAAAAGATGCCCGCCGGAGCAAAAACGCTCCCGGTCGGGCATCTTTTTTCCACAGAAACCGCATCTGCGGTGGGTTTCCCTTTTTTTCTACACAGACATACCATATAATGTGGATAGATTTTTAAAAAAGGAGAAATGGGCACAATATGATGGAACTTAAGATCGCGTCAAGATCCTTGACGGATGAGGCGGGGAAACTGCGCCGCCTCCACTATTTTCTGCTGGTGGACGAGCTGGAGGCGGGGAGCTTCTTCTGCGAACAGTACGGGGTGAAGATCGCGGAAGAGGACGGAGACTGCGCGCAGATCCGGGGCATCACCACCAGCGCGGTGCGCATAGACGAACTGATGACCACACTGGTGGAGCAGCAGGTCAGCCCTACGGTGCTGGAGGATGTGGTGCAGGACTGGCTGTGACAGAGACACAGGTCAGCATATCCCACGCCTCCCTCTCAGAGAAACGCTGTTATTTTTTCTTTCCCCTGTGGTCGATGCGCTGCATCAGCGCCACCAGCAGAGCGATGGCGCCCAGGACCACAAAGATGCCCAGCATTCCCTGCCCCATCATTTCCAAAGCATGCGTAATATTTTCCATGTTCGAATGTCCTCCTTTTTACTCCATCACAGGATGGGATTGTTGGCAAAATACTGAAGCACCACACCGCCGGCCACCACAGAGGCGATCTGGCCGGAGACGTTAGCCGCCACCGCGTGCATCAGCAGGTGGTTCTGGGAGTCGGCCTCCTGACCCAGCTTCTCGATGACCCGGGAAGACATGGGGAAGGCAGAGATGCCGGCCGCACCCACCATGGGGTTGATCTTGTTCTTGGGGGTGAAGATGTTGAGTACCTTGACGAAGAGCACGCCCACCATGGAGTCCAGCACAAAGGCCACCAGGCCCAGACCCATGATCATGATGGTCTCCTTCTGGACGAACTGATCCGCTTTCATAGAGAAGGCGATGGTGATGCCCAGCAGCAGGGTGATCAGGTTGGCCAGCTCATTCTGGGCGGTCTGGGAGAGGGAGGTGAGCACGCCGCACTCCCGGATCAGGTTGCCGAACATGAGGAAGCCTACCAGCGCCACGGAGGAGGGAGCCACCAGGCCGGCGATGACGGAGACCACGATGGGGAAGAGGATGCGCAGGCGCTTGGATACGCCCTGGGCCCGGTAGGGCATGCGCATGGCCCGCTCCTTCTTGGTGGTGACCAGCTTGATGGCAAAGGGCTGGATGATGGGTACCAGAGCCATATAGGAGTAGGCAGCCACTGCGATGGCCCCCACATAGCGGGAGTCGAGGATCTGGGAGACCAGGATAGAGGTGGGGCCGTCTGCGGCGCCGATGATGCCGATGGAGGCGGCGTCCTTCAGGTCAAAGCCCAGGGCCGCAGCCAGGAGGATGGTGAGGAAAATACCGGCCTGGGCGGCGGCGCCGCACAGGAACAGCTTGGGGTTGGCCAGCAGGGGACCGAAGTCGATCATAGCGCCGATGCCGATGAAGAGCAGGATGGGGAAGGCCTCGCTGGCCTCGATGCCAACCTCAAAGAGCCACTGGATGATGCCGTGGGTCTCACCCACGCCCTCGCTGAACTGATTGATGACGCCGGACAGGGGCAGGTTGACCAGGATGGCGCCGAAGCCCATGGGCAGCAGCAGGGCGGGCTCAAACCCCTTCTCGATGGCCAGCCAGATCAAAAGGCCGCCCACGACGTACATCAGCAGCTGCTGCCATGTGATAGACAGAAGCCCCTCCCAAAGAAATTCCATGCTTTCTTCCTCCATTTCTTTATAGTATGTGTACCCTTTCGGAGAAAAATCGGCCCGCGCCCGGCAGACAGCCCGCAAAAAAAGACCTGCGTTCCCATTGGAACGCAGGTCTGGTCATTTCAGGAAAAACCAGAATGGAACAAGCTCCATCCATGCTTGTTGGCCTTTCCGCGCGGGAACCGCGCCGACTACTCCCCTTTGTATTTACGGATTTTATCATCTTCCCCTGGGGCTGTCAAGAGAAATCTCCGCTTTTTTCACCATGCAGAAACGGCGGGCCATTCACCCCAGGGAGCGGGTCCGGAGGTGACCCAGGCCGCGGCCGGGCAGGGGCAGCCTGACGGTGAAGAGGGTGCCGGAGATGGCGGAGCTGGAGACGGAGATCCGGCCCCGATGGCCGTCTACGATGCTCTTGGCGATGGACAGCCCCAGACCGTAGCCCCCCTGGCTCCTGGCCCGGTCGCTGTCAGTGCGGTAGAAGCGCTCGAACAGGCGGGGCAGATGCTCCTGAGGGATGGGCTCGCCGGTGTTGTGGACGGAGAGGACTGCCTCGTCTCCCTGGGGGCGGAGGATCAGTGAGGCCGAGCCGCGGGGCCCGGCATACTTGACCGCGTTGTCCACCAGAATGGCCACCAGGCGGCGCAGCTGCTCCGGATCGCCCAGGAGCTCCAGATCAGGCGTGATCTGGCTGTCCAGGGCCACGCCGGCCTCAAAGGCCACCGACTCAAAGGGGAGCAGGGCCTCCCAGGCCAGGTCGCTGAAGGACACCGTCTGGAGACGGAGGGGAGAGCGCCGGTCATCAGAGCGGGCCAGGAAGAGCAGGTCCTCCACCAGTGACTTCATCCGCTGAGCCTCTGCCTGGATGTACTCCACCCACTTGCGCTGTCCATCAGCCATGTCTCCGGAGTGGGCCAGGAGGATGCCGGCGTTGGCCAGGATGACAGTGAGGGGGGTCTTCAACTCGTGGGAGGCGTCGGCTACGAACTGCTTCTGCTGCTGCCAGGACCGCTCGGCGGGGCGTAAGGCCAGGGTGGAGAGGAGCAGGGAGATGACGAAGAAACAGGCCAGCCCCAGCAGCCCCACCAGCAGGCACGTCCGCAGCAGGGCCAGAAGATTTTCCCGCTCCCAGGTCCGGTCGGCAAAGGCCAAGCGGACCGCGCCTCCCTCCGCATCCTCCCGGAGATAGCGGAGGGAGGAGACGGTGCCATCCCGGCGGCCGTCCTCCAGAGCGGCCTGGGCGGCCTGTTGGGCCACTTCCAGAGAGACATCCACTTGGTCTCCGTCGTTGATAGCGGTGACCACGCCGTCCTCCACTGTGACGGTGAACACCGGGAGCAGGGAGCGCTGAGCGCCCTGGCCGCTGGAGGGGCGGCGGGACCCATCCAGGGGAAAAGCGATCTCCGGCCGGAGGGGACTGCCTTCCTCTCCCCACATCAGGGCGGCACGCATGGCCAGCAGGCTCTGGTCCTTCAGGCGTTGAGCACTGCTTGCCATAAAGACCCCAAAGACCATAAGGAGGACCAGGGACACCAGCAGCATGTTCACCAGAATGAATTTGCGCCGCAGGGTACGGATCATGGCATGCCCCCTCCGCCAAAGCTGCCGGGCTCATCCGAGGTAGTGAGGAAATAGCCCACCTTCCGCACGGTGCCGATGGAGACCTGGGAGGCCAGGAAGGACAGCTTCTTCCGCAGGAAGGAGATGTACACTTCCACATTGTTGTCCTCCGCCTCCGAGTCCAGCCCCCACACCTTGGCAATGATGTCGTCCTTGGGGGTGACCAGCTTGGCGTTCTGGAGAAGCAGACGCAGCACCTCGAACTCCTTGAAGCCCAGCCGCACCGACTTGTCTCCCCGGCGCAGGCAGTGGGAGGAGAGGTGGAGGGACAGGTCTCCGAAGGCCAGCTCCTCGGACACCACCTCCCCCTGGCGGCGGGTGAGGGCCCGGACCCGGGCCAGCAGCTCGGAGGTGTCAAAGGGCTTGGTCATGTAGTCGTCCGCCCCACAGTCCAGGCCCTTCACTTTGTCGGAGATCTCGTCACGGGCGGTGAGCATGAGGATGGGAGTGGACACGTGGGCGGAGCGGAGGCGGCGGGCCACCTCCAGCCCGTCCAGCTTGGGCAGCATCACATCCAGGACGATGACATCGTACTGGGCGGTGAGCGCATAATCCAGGCCGTCGGCACCGTTGTGGACCTGGTCCACCTGATATTTCTGCTCTGCCATGATCTGGGCCAGGGCCTCCGCCAGCCGGACCTCGTCCTCCACGATCAGGATACGCATAATGGGCCTCCTTTCCCAATTGGGCTCTGTTTTTTCTCACTATACCACAAAAAACTGAAAATGCCCTGAAAAATTCAGAGTAATTTCAGCTTCTCCTGTTATACTGGCCCCAGAAGAGCATCAAGGGACAGGGGGGATACTCGTGCGTTATCGCGTGGTGACCACCGTGGCCGCGTTGCTGCTGTGTCTGGGCCTGATCGCCTGCTTTGTCCCGGGGGGCGTCCCGGCGGCAACATCTGGGGAGGGAGACGGCAGGGCGGCCCTGACAGCGGAGGACCGGTGATGCCTCCTGTAAAAGGGACCGGCGCGGAGCCACAGGCTCCGCGCCGGTCCTTTTGGCGGCGGAAAGAGGGGGGAAGGCCCTCAGGCGGGGAAAGCGCCTCGGCGGGTCAGCTGGCGGGAGAGGGAGAGCAGCACCGGGATCAGCAGGATCTGGGCCGCCACCATGCAGATAGTCTCGGTGAAGCGGGCGGGAAGCATGCCGAACAGGCCTTTGCCGTACATGATGTAGAGCCAGACGCTGTTGAGCACGAGCCGGGTCAGGCTGGCACACAGGGAGGCGCCCACCACCCGCAGCCACAGAGCGCGTCCATGGAAGCCCTCCCCCTTCTGGTGGAGGAACAGGCCGTAGATCAGTCCCACCAGTCCGGCGGTGACAGTGAAGCCGGGGAAGAAGGCGCCGAAGGGGAAGAGGGTGGCGCCGATCAAGTCGCTTACCGCGCCCACGGCCAGAGCCCACAGGGGGCCAAAAAGGATGCCGGACAGGGCGACGGCCAGGAAGGAGAAGTTGACCACCACGAAGGTGGTGTTGATGGAGAGGAACCGGGCCAGGATGACCTGGAGGGCCACCAGAAGGGCGCAGGTGACCATGATCTTGGTGTTTTTCTGAGCTTTCATTTATCTCTTCCTTTCACGGGCTGAGAGAGCCTCTCAGCGGTTTCCTCTTCAGTTGCCGTAAAAGGATACCCTGATACGACAGCGGAAGCGGAGCACCACCGCAAGACAGCTGCCTTTTCGTCCGGCGGCCACTTCCCATCCGCCGGCACTTGACGCGGTACTCCTATTCTGTGTATGGTCGCTGGGAAAACGGGGGAGGGGTCAGCACAGCCCCAGATGGTGGCGGATCTCCCCTACGGAGTAGAGGGAGCCCCAGGCGCAGATCACGTCCTCCGGGCCGGCCAGGGCCAGGGCGGTGTCCACCCCCTGGTCCAGGGTCTCCTGGACGGAGACTGGGATGGAGAACTGGGCCAGCCAGGCCGCCAGCTCGGCGGCGGGGAGGGCCCGGGGGCTGTCCGGTGTCACCGCCACAAAGGCCTTTGCCAGGGGGAGGACACGGCGGAACATGGAATGCCAGTCCTTATCGGCCAGGACGCCGGAGAGGAAAATGAGCTTCCGGCCGGGGTAGAGGCTCTCCAGGGCGGCGGCAAGGGCGTCCACGCACTGGGGGTTGTGGCCGCCGTCCACGATGAAGTCGGGGGAGCGGCGGGCCAGCTCCAGGCGGCCGGGCCACTGGGCCGCGGCCAGTCCCCGGGCTGCCGCCTCCTCCGGGATGGTCCAGCCGGCATCCCGGAGTGCCTGCACCACCTCCAGGGCGGTGATGGCGTTGGAGAGCTGGTAGCTGCCCAGCAGGGAGAGGCGGTAGGGGCCACGGCCCCGGTAGCGGAAGTCCTGGCCCTCCAGACCGGAGCAGAGGACCTCCAGCTCCTGGGGGTCGGTCTGACGCAGGGGGATGTCCAGCTGGCGGCAGACGGACTGGATCACCTGGGTGACCTCATCGCTCTGGCGGTAGAGGACGGCCCGGCAGCCCGGCTTGAGGATGCCGGACTTCTCCCGGGCGATGAGAGTGAGGGTGCCGCCCAGCTCCTGGGTGTGCTCCAGGCCGATGTTGGTGATGACCGCCGCCTCCGGGGCGGGGATCACGTTGGTGGAGTCCAGGCGGCCGCCCAGACCCACCTCCAGCACCACGATGTCACACTGCTCCTCCAAAAAGAACTCCATGCCCACCGCGGTCATCAGCTCGAACTCGGTGGGGGGATCGGACATCCCCTCCGCCACCTCCAGCACCTGCTGGGTGAGGCGGCCCAGGACTTCATCCGGGATGGGTGCCCCGTTGACCTGCATCCGCTCGTGGAAGCGGTAAAGGTGGGGAGAGGTGAACAGGCCAGCGCGCAGCCCAGCCTGAGCCAGGATGGAGGCTGTCATGGCCGCGGTGGACCCCTTGCCATTGGTCCCGGTAATGTGGACGAAGCGCAGGCGGCGCTCAGGATTGCCCAGGCTGGCCAGCAGTGCCTGGGTACGCTCCAGGCCCGGCTTCCGGCCGGTCCAGGCCCGCTGATGGATCAGTTCAATGGCTTCCTGTCCTGTCATGAAGGAGTCCCTCCCTGCTTTAAGTGACAATACCAAAGGAGCAAGGCCAGCCCAGCACCCCCCAGGATGTTGCCCAGGGTGACGGGGACCAGGTTGGAGGCGGCCCCGGTCAGGGTGAGAGGGGCCAGATCGACGCCCGCGGCTGCTGCCAGCGAGGCGTACTGGGGGACAGCGGCGGCCATTAGGGCCGCGCCGATGTAATAGAGGTTGGCAACGGAGTGCTCAAAGCCGCACAAGACGAAAAAGCAGACCGGAAGAAAGGCGCCCATCAGGCGGCCCGGTGTCTCCCGGGCGGAGGCGGCGGCCAGCACCCCCAGACAGACCAGCAGGTTGCACAGCACGCCCAGGCCCAAGGCGCTGCCGAAGGGAAGGGCGCATTTCGCGGCCCCGACCCGGATGGTGTATACGGCCAGGGCCCCGGCGGAGTAGTCCAGCTGGCCGCAGGAGACACACAGCCAGGCCACCAGCAGCGAGCCCAGGGCGTTCCCGGCAAAGACCAGCGCCCAGTTGCGCACCATCAGGACCGCCGATCCCCCCTTTTTCTCCAACAGAGTGAGGGGGAGCATGCAGTTTCCGGTGAACAGCTCCGCACCGGTGACGACGACCAGCCCCAGACCGAAGGGGAAGAGCAGGCCGCAGATGGTCCGGACGGTCCAGGTGTCTGAGATGCCGTAGACCGCCGTGTTGGTGGCGGCCGCGGCGATGGCGATGATGGCCCCGGCCAGCGCTCCCAGCAGGAGCAGGCTGGCGGCGGAGCGCTCCATTTTCCTGACGCCCGCCGCACTGTACGAGGCGAGCAATTCTGCGGGGGAGAGGTAGTTGTTCATGATCTCCTTTGTTCCAGAGACCGGCAGGCCGCCTGGGCCACATGCAGGGCCAGCACGGTGGAGGTCACCGCGCCCACGCCTCCGGGGACCGGCGTGATGGCAGCCACGATGGGCTCCACCTCGTCAAAGGCCACGTCCCCATGCATGGCGCCGTCCGGGCCGATATTGACGCCCACATCTACCACCACCTGGCCCGGGCGCACATAGTCGGCCCGGATCAGGTCCAGGCAGCCGGCGGCGGAGATGATGATGTCGGCGTCCTGGCAGAAGCTGCGGGTGTCCTCCTTGTCTGTGAAGATGTGACAGACGGAGACGGTGGCCTCCTCCTTAATCAGCAGCAGGGCGGTGGGCAGGCCCACGGTGGCGCTTTTGCCGATCATAGCGATCTTCTTGCCTTTCAAGGGGATATCATAGTAGTGGAGCAGTTCCAGGCAGGCGGTGGCGGTGCAGGGGGGAAAGCCGATGTCACTCTTGGTGAGCAGGCCGCCCATGGAGGCGGTGGTGATGGCGTCGATGTCTTTCTCCGGGGCCAGGACGCTGGTCACCGCCTCGGTGTCCAGATGGGGCGGCAGGGGGCGGAATAGCAGGCAGCCGTGGATGGAGCTGTCCTCGTTCACTGTCCGCAGGGTCTGGATCAGCTCCTGCTGTGAGGCGTCCGCGGGCAGCAGGAAGCGCCGGACGGCGATGTTCAGGCTTTCCGCCCGGCGGATAGCCCCCCGCTCATAAGCGATGTCCTCCTCCCGGCGTCCCACCCGGACGATGCCCAGGGTGGGAGTGACGCCGCGGCGGGAGAGCTTCTCACAGCGGAGCCGGATGTCCCGGCACATGTGTTCCGCCACCGGTTTTCCGCTGAGCAAAACTGCCATGGGTCTCCTCCTTTTGGTGATTCGGGCAGGGGGAGGCGGCGTGCGCCTCCCCCTGCATGTGGTCATATGCTCAGAACAGGCCGGTGATCCTGCCGTTCTCGTCTACGTCGATCTTCTCGGCAGAGGGGACTTTGGGCAGGCCGGGCATGGCTCCCCACCGAATTTTGATTCGGTGGGGGCCCTGTTTTTTTAGATCCTCGGGCGAAATAAATTCGCCCTGCGGAAATCCTCCGCTGTGCTTCGGATTTACGCCGCACGAGCGGCGGGGTGCTGCCGCACCCGAATGCCCATGCCCGGCTCAGAACAGGCCGGTGATCTTGCCGTTCTCGTCTACGTCGATCTTCTCGGCAGAGGGGACTTTGGGCAGGCCGGGCATGGTCATGATATCGCCGGTGAGGGCCACGATGAAGCCGGCGCCGGCGGAGACCTTCAGATTGCGCACCGTGACCTCGAAGCCGCTGGGCGCGCCCAGCAGGGTCTGGTCGTCGGAGAAGGAGTACTGGGTCTTGGCCATGCAGATGGGCAGGTCGCCGAAGCCCAGGTCGGTGAGCTGCTGGGCCTGCTTCTTGGCGTTGGCGGTGAGCACCACCCGCTCGCCGTGATACACCTTCTTCACAATGGTGTCCAGCTTCTCCTGGATGGAGGCCTGGGTATCATACACGAACTGGAAGTGGCTGGGCTGCTCGCACAGGCGGATGACCTCCTCGGCCAGAGCCTTGCCGCCCTCGCCGCCCTTGGCCCACACCTCGGACAGGGCCACATTGACGCCCAGCTCATTGCACTTCCTCTCTACCAGGTCCAGCTCGGCCTTGGTGTCGGTGGGGAAGGCGTTGATGGCCACCACGCAGGGCAGGCCGTACACGTTCTTCACGTTGTCCACGTGCTGCAGCAGGTTGGGCAGGCCCTCCTCCAACGCCTCCAGGTTCTCCTGGTTCAGCTCGGGCTTGGGCACGCCGCCGTGGTACTTCAGCGCCCGCACGGTGGCCACGATCACCACGGCGGAGGGCTTCAGGCCGGCCTTGCGGCACTTGATGTCGATGAACTTCTCTGCGCCCAGGTCGGCGGCGAAGCCGGCCTCCGTGACTGCGTAGTCGCCCCAGCTTCAGGGCCATGCGCGTGGCCATGATGGAGTTGCAGCCGTGCGCGATGTTGGCGAAGGGGCCGCCGTGGATGAAGGCAGGGGTGCCCTCCAGGGTCTGGACCAGGTTGGGCTTCAGGGCGTCCTTCAGCAGCGCGGCCATGGCGCCCTCGGCCTTCAGGTCATGGGCGGTGATGGGCTTGCCGTCATAGGTGTAGGCCACGATCATCCGGCCCAGCTTCTCCTTCAGGTCGGTGATGCTGGTGGACAGGCACAGCACGGCCATGATCTCGCTGGCAACCGTGATGTCGAAGCCGTCCTCGCGCGGCACGCCGTGGGCCTTGCCGCCCATGCCGTCCACCACGTTGCGCAGCTGGCGGTCGTTCATGTCCACCACGCGCTTCCAGGTGATCTTGCGCACGTCGATGCCCAGCTCGTTGCCCTGCTGGATGTGGTTGTCCAGCATGGCGGCCATCAGGTTGTTCGCCGCGCCGATGGCGTGGAAGTCGCCGGTGAAGTGGAGGTTGATGTCCTCCATGGGCACCACCTGGGCCCAGCCGCCGCCGGCCGCACCGCCCTTGACGCCGAACACAGGGCCCAGGGAGGGCTCACGCAGGGCGACCACGGACTTCTTGCCCAGCTTCCGCAGGCCGTCCGCCAGCCCTACGGAGGTGGTGGTCTTGCCCTCGCCCGCAGGGGTGGGGGTGATGGCGGTGACCAGGATCAGCTTGCCGTCCTGAGCCTGGGTCTCGTTGAGCAGCTTGTAGTCCACCTTTGCCTTGTAGTTGCCGTACATCTCCAGGTACTTCTCGTCCACGCCCGCCGTGGCCGCGATCTCCCGGATGTTTTTCATTTCACAGCTCTGTGCAATTTCAATGTCGCTCTTGATTTCCATGGGAATCAGTCTCCTTCTTTTATGATTTATCGTGGATGTCTATGAAGTTAGAAGTTAAGGGAGGGAACGGACCTGGGCCGCCATAAAGGAGGCCGGGCCCGGGCAGTCCAGGTGCAGCGGAGCGCTGCCGGGGTCCTGGATCAGAACGGCTTCTCCTGAGGCAATGGTACTCGATTCCCCAGCGAAAGTCAAGGTGCCGCTCCCCTCCGCGCAGTAGAGGATGAGGGTGGAGGAGCCGGGTTCGGCGGAGAAGCTGACAGGGCCGCCGCTGGTGCGCAGGGGGGAGACACTGCCGGCGCATCTGTCCTTGCGCAGCATCAGGTTGAAGTCCACGCAGCGGCCCCGGGAGTGGGTGTCCGCCCCGCCGTCGAAGGCGTGGACCTGATAGGGGGCCAGGGAGATGAGGGGGCCGCCGTCGTGGGTCAGTTCCATCTCTCCCCGGAGAGGGGCAATGAGCCGGTGGTAGTCGGGGAGGGGGGTGAAGTCGGACTCGTCCAAGTCCACGGTGGCGGAGCTCAGCCGCCAGAGGAAGTCCCGGTCCGCATAGAGGGCCCCCTGGGGGGCGATGGCGATCTGGGTGGTGGTCCCGCCGGACCACTGACTGATCTGGTAGTCTGCCTGGGTGAGGTGAGTGATATGGGGTGCCATGGGGACTCCTTTCTGAACGAGGACGCCCCCGCGGCGGTTCACGCCGCGGGGGCGTCCCGTCGGTGATTCATGGGAGGGGGATCACAGGGACTCCAGGACCTCCTGGTAGATGGCGTCGGCCAGAGGCAGGGCCTTGTCCAGCAGGGCCTGGCCCTTCTGGCGGTACTCGTCGGCAAAGGCCTGGTCCTGGATACCGCCGATGTTGATGAGCACGTTGAGCCAGGCGCCCTGGATGGCGGCCTTGAGGCTCAGGGCGGCGCAGCCCAGGTCGCTGGCGGCGCTGGCGTTGAGCTTGCCCACCACGGAGCGGGTCAGCTCCAGGGCCTGGTAGGCCAGCTCCATCATCTCAAAGGGGGTCTTGGTGCAGCCCTTCAGGGCCTCCTGCATGGCGGCCTTGCGGGCAGCCTTCTCCTCGTCGGTGTCCTTGGGCATGGCGAACACGGCGCTGACGGCGTTGAACGCCTCGGTATCCCGGTCCATCACGTCCACGAACTGAGCCTTGAGCTCGTTCCCCTTCTTCTGGGACTCGATGGCCAGCTCCTGCACGTCGGCGTACTTCTTCTTTCCCACGGTGAGGGCGCACACCATAGCGGTGAGGGCGGCGCCCAGGGCGCCCTCCAGCGCGGCGGCGGAGCCGCCGCCGGGCGCGGGTTCATCGGAGGCCATCAGGTCCACGAACTCATTGACCTTCATTTCCACAAGCTTCATAACAGTCGATTCTCCTTTTGTCAGAACGGCTTATTCCATGCCGATCAGGTGGTACTCCATGATCTGATTGTGGCAGTCGAAGTCACGGGCCTTCAGATAGAACTCAGCGCAGTCGATCATGGCCTTGGCGGGGGTCAGGCCCACGATCTCGCTGTCCACGATATAGGTGCCGTAGCGCTCGGCCAGGGAGCGGATCATCTCATAGACCACATACAGAGGGGTGTCCTCATAGTTGACCATGTTCATGGAGACCTGAGCGATGCCCCGGTCCTCCAGCATGAAGCCCATGGCCTTGCAGCTGCGGAAGCCGCCGGAGGAGCCGCGGATGACCTTGGCGATCTTCTTGGCGATCTCCACGTCGGAGGTGGCCAGGTTCACGTTGAAGGCCACCAGGGGCATGCGGGCGCCGATGGCGGTGATGCCGGCGGTGGGATGGATCTTCCGCTCGCCGAAGTCAGGGGCCCACTCGGGCTGGAGCAGCTTCTCGGGCATGCCCTCGAACTGCCCCTTGCGGCAGGTGGCCAGATTGCGGCGCTCGGGACGGGTGGCGGAGTCCTCATACAGGAAGCTGGGGATCTTCAGCTCGTCCCAGATCCGCTGGCCCAGACGCTTGGACATCTCCACGCACTCCTCCACGGTGACGCCCATGGTGGGGACGAAGGGGATGACGTCGGTGGCGCCCATGCGGGAGTGCTCGCCCACATGCTTGGTCATGTCGATGACCTCGGAAGCCTTCTTGGTCAGCTGGAAGGCGACCTCCTCGATGGCCTCGGGGGAGCCGATCATGGTGAACACACAGCGGTTGTGGTTGCCGTCGGTCTGGGCGTCGAACAGGGTGCAGCCGGGCACGCTGTTGGCCACTTCCACCAGGGCGTTATAGGCGGCCTCGTCCTTCTCCTTGCTGCAGCTGAAATTGGGGATGCATTCCACAAGCTTGGACATAAGAAATTCCTCCTTAAAAATATCGGTATCAAAAATGTTTTGAGATGTAGCGCTTGAAAGGATCAGCCCACCAGATTAGAGGCGGCGGGGACAAAGAACTTGATGAAAGCGATGGTCTGGGGCTGATAGATGATGTCCACCAGGAAGGCGCCCACGATGGGGACCACCATGAAGGCCCGGCTGGACATGCCGTACCGCTCAGTGACGGCGGTCATGTTGACAATGGCGGTGGGAGTGGCGCCCAGGCCGTGGCCGCACAGGCCGGAGCACATGACGGCGGCGTCATAGCTCTTGCCCAGGATGCGGAAGATCACGAAGTAGGACACCGTAACGATGAACACCACCTGGCAGATGACGATGAGAAGCACGCCGCCCATCAGGCTGGCCAGCTCCCACAGCTTCAGCGTCATCAGGGCCAGAGCCAGGTACAGGTTGAGCATCACGTCGCCGATGCCGTCCACCAGGGGGAAGGAGAACTTGTAGAAGTGGAAGGTGTCGTTGAGGTTGCGGACGATGACAGCCACGAACATGGCGCCCACATAGTTGGGGAAGGACATCCCGATCAGCTTGCTGACCCAGCCGGACACCATAGTGCCCACGGCCATGCACACGATGATGACGACCACGTTCTTGATAATGTCCAGAGCGGAGAGGGGCTCCTTGCCGGCGGCATTGACGCTCTTGATATCATCGTAGTTGGCCTGATGCTCCTCGGGCTTCAGGTCATACTTGACGATGAGGCGGCGGCCCAGAGGTCCGCCCACAAGCACGCCGGAGATCAGGCCGAAGGTGGCGGCGGCGGCGCCCACGCCCATAGCGGCGGAGTAGCCCAGGCTCTCAAAGGTGGAGCCGTAAGAGCCGGCTGCTCCGTGGCCGCCGATCATGGAGATGGCGGAGGACAGCAGGGCGTAGGGGGCCTCCAGGCCCACCGCGGTGCCTACGGCGATGCCGATGATGTTCTGGAAGATGGAGACCACGCCGGCGCACAGCCAGTAGACGATCAGTAGGATGCCGCCCTTCTTCAGCAGGGAGAAGCTGGCGCCCAGACCCACGGTGGTGAAGAAGGCCAGCATGAAGGGGTCCTGGAAGGTGTTGGTGAAGTTGAAGGTAAAAGTACCGGTGGTGTGGCCGGCGAAAGTGATGAACATAAAGATGAAGCCGCCAATGACGGGAGCAGGGATACAGTACTTGGCCAGGAAGTTGACCTTGTTTTTGATCGCGTAACCGATCAGCAGAAGAATGGAAGCCATTGCCAGGGTCATGATTGCGTCGGTGTTGATGTTGAGGACGTTTTCCACAGTTTCAAATGACATAATGTTACCCTCCCATTGATTCTCTTTTTTCCTCGGACCGCTCTCCTTACGGACCGAAACACTGCCCCGGCCAGCCGACCTCCTTTCGCCGGAACAGAATTAGACGTTTCTGACGCCAGTATAGTCAAAGAGCATCTAAAAAACGTCTAATTCTAAAAATTGAAAAAAGACGCCGCAGTCCAAACGGACCGCTGCGTCTTTGCGTGTCCATAATATATCCATAGAAGAGCATCTGTCAAGACGCACCGATAAATTTTAGGCGCATCTATAAAAATGGCGATCATGTGGGGGCGGTTACTGCTCATTCCGCCATAAAATGCTTGTTTTTGCTGTACAGCTCAGAGGCACGGTACCGCTGCTGGGTGGCGATGCCGTTGCGCAGGCTCTGGGAGAGCTGCTCCGCCTCGAATACGCTGGGGACGCTGGAAAGCAGGCGGACCCCCTGCCGGGCGTAGCTCTCCGGGGAGTAGGTGAGCAGAGGGGCGAGGGGGGAGCCCGTCCGCTGCTCCAGGTCCAGCCGGCTGCGGATGTGCATGGAGACAAAGTGGAGGATGACCCCCTCCAGAGGGGAATTCAGCCGCTGCTGGCAGGACTGGGCATCGGCCAAGCTGACCGCCGCCCGCTCGTAGTCCCCCTCCATGGCCTGATAATAGGCGGTGTAGGCTGAGGCGGCTGTCCGGCCCCACAGCTCGCCGGAAACTTTCGCGTTGTCATACCCATGCTGAAACAGCTCACGGGCCCTGGGATGGTCCTCCAAGGCAAAAGCGGCCCGCCCGTAATGGACATAGACCCAGACGCCGCCGGGCCAGGGCAGGTCTCCCAGCAGGGAGAGGGCCCGCTTATAGTAGGAGCAGGCGTCGGCGTACTCCAGCCGCTGACGGCAGACCCGGCCGTAGTCACAGTAGACGGCCGCCAGCTGGAGCCGGACCGCGGTGGAGCGGGGCTGTCCCCGCAGAGCGTCCATGGCCTCCAGCAGATAGTAGCGGCTCTTGTCATAGGCGCCCTGGAGACAGAACAGGCCGCCCCGAAGCCGCTGGAACTGGGCCTGCTGGACCGGGTCCCGGGTGCGCTCCAGCAGGCGCATGCCGGTGGCGGTGTAGCGCTCCACCTGTTCAGTGGCCTGGCGGTAGAGGGCGGAGGAGGCCAGCAGGTAGCAGGCCCGGATGAGCACCCCCGTGTCGGGGTGGATGCTGCCGCCGCTGAGGGCGCCCAGGATGTCGCTGCCCCGGGCGCTGTCCCCCTGGAACAGGGCGATGCGCCCCTGGATCAGAGCGGTGGCCAGCTCCAGACGGCCCAGGACTGCGGGGTCCGCCCCCTCACGGCGCAGGGCGGACAGCTCCCGCAGGAACTGCTGGGTCTGCTCCTCCAGCTCCTCTGGGGAGCGGGGGGCGGGAGCGTCTCCCCCCAGGGGGGAGAAGGGCTCGAAGGCCCGGGAGCTGTCCAGATCACAGGCCCGGATGCGGTACTCCAGAGCACGCAGGCGGCTGCCGGCCAGCTGAAAGTGGCGGGCGATCTGGCGGCAGGCGCCCCCCTCCTGGGGCTGCTCCCCCTGGGAGAGCAGCTCGGCGGCCTGGAGGTGGAGGGGCTGACGCTGGGAGTAGGAGAGCCGGTCGTAGACCAGCTCCCGGATGCGCTGGTGGGCAAAGCGGTAGGTGGGGTCCCCCTCGGTGTGGTGCTCCAGGATAATGCCCCGGCCCCGCAGCTCGTCCAGACCGGCGGTGAGCAGGCGGTCATTCTGGTCCATCAGCTCCAGCAGCAGGCGGCTGGGCACCTCCTCGGAGAAGAGGGAGATGAGCTCGGCCACCTGGAGGGCCGCTCCGGACAGGCCGGAGAGCCGGTCCATCAGGATATCCCCCAGGGTCTGGAGGGTGGCCTCCACATCGCCGCTGCGGCGGTAGGCCTGGGTCAGCTCGGTGAGCAGATAGAGATTGCCTCCGGTCTCCCGGTGGAACTGGGGAGCCATGCGCCGGGCGGCCTCACCGCCCAGCTCCCTGCGGAGCAGCTCCTCTGTCTGTTCCGGGGTGAGAGGGGGCAGGCGATGGCGGCGGAGCAGGCCGTCCGCCTCCAGCGACTCCAGCCGGGCCAGGGCAGAGGGGGAGAGGTCGTCCCGGGCGGTGAGGATGGTCATCAGCCCCCTGCCCTCCAGGCGGCGGAGCAGGGCGTCCCCCAGACGCAGGCTCTCCTCGTCAGCCCATTGCAGGTCCTCCAGCACCAGGAGCACCTTTTTCCGGCGGGTGACAGCGGAGAAGAGGAGCAGGAGGCTGTCCTCCAGCCCCTGGTCCCACTGGCGCAGCGCCCGGGCGGAGACTCCGCCCGGCCAGGCGTTCTCAGAGCGGAAGAGAGGGAACGCCTGGCCTAATCGGACCTGGACCGGGACCGGGAGGGAGAGCTGCTCCTCCTGGATGAACTCCCGCAGGGACAGCAGGATGCGGTCCCAGGGGGCCAGAGGGAGGCCCTCCTCCGACTGGAGGCAGCCGCACCGCAGCACCAGCAGGGCGGACAGATCGGACCAGCGGAGGAAGTGGCTGATGAGCTCGCTCTTGCCGGAGCCCACCTCCCCGATGAACAGCTGGGAGCAGCGGCGCACCGCCCCCTCGGCGAAGGAGCCCGCCGCCGCCCGCAGGGCGGCATAGAGGGTCTCCCGTCCCACGGGGACCTGGGGCGCCTCTGCCTCCCCGGGGGCCTGGGTGGTGTCGTTCCACTGGTTCATGATCTCGTAATAGAGCATGGTGGTGCTCTCCAGGGGGTCCACACCCAGCTCCTCGGAGAGCTGCTCCTTCAGCCGCTGGTACACCTGGGCGGCCCGGGAGTACTTCCGGGCCGCCCGCAGGCGCTCCATGAGGAAGGCGGCCATGGACTCGTCAAAGGGGTCCTCCCGCAGATACTCGGTGGCCAAGCGGGCAGCCTCCTCCGGGTCGCCGGCCTCCAGGGCGGCCTGGGCCTGCTGGGCCAGCCGGCCCAGATACTGCTCGTGGAGCTTCTCCCGGGTGCGGTCCAGCCACTCGTCGAAGGAGAAGGCGTGCTTGACGGCGAAGCCCTGGAGGAAGGGGCCTCGGTAGGCGGAGAAATCCCCCTGCTGGGTGAAGCGGTCGTAGTCGCAGTCCACCTCCCAGGCGCTGTTCACCACCACCAGGGACTTCTGGGGGGAGAGGAGAAAGTCGCCCCCCAGGGTCTTTTTCAGCGTATATAAGGTGTTGCGGAGATTTTTCAGGCCGGTGGCCTCGTCGCAGCTCTCCCACAGCAGAGAGATGAGCTCCTGCCGGGTGGCGCTGCGGCGCACCAGCATGTAGTACAGCAGGGCGTCCGCCCGCTTGAAGGGAAAGGAGACCGGGACCCCGTCCAGCGTGACGCTGGGGGTCTGGAGCATGGTCACATTGAGCATCAGAAAGCCCCCCTCTTTGGTCTGGGTCCAGTATATCGGATTTGGGGCCGGGTGTGCAACTGTTCCCGGGCAAAAATTTGCCGGGGACGCGTTTTTGCCTTGCCAGGGGGAGGGGAAAACACTATAATAATATAAAAAGGTAAAAGAGGGGGGCGTCCCCGTGGCCCAGGACAGAGAGAGGAGAGAGACATGAAGCTGGATAAATGGATCGAATCCGTCCCCAATTTCAGCGAGGGGCGGGACCTGAAGAAGGTGGAGCGCATCGTGGACTCCTTCCGGGCCAAGCCGGGAGTGAAGCTGCTGGACTACTCCACAGACCCAGACCACAACCGCTGCGTGGTGACGGTGCTGGGCCAGCCGGAGCCCCTGAAGCGGGCCATGGTGGAGGCCATCGGCACGGCGGTGGAGCTGATCGATATGACCCGGCACGAGGGGCAGCACCCCCGCATCGGCTGCGTGGATGTGATCCCTTTCATCCCGGTGCGGGACTGCACCATCCAGGAGGCGGACCAGCTGGCCCGGGAGATAGCACAGGAAGCCGCTCTGCTCTACGGACAGCCCTTCTACCTCTATGAGAAGTCTGCCACTGCCCCCCACCGGGTGGACCTAGCCAACATCCGCAAGGGGCAGTTCGAGGGGCTGGCGGAGAAGATGAAGGACCCCCTGTGGAAGCCGGACTTCGGGCCGGACACCATCCACCCCACCGGCGGGGCCACCGCCATCGGGGCCCGGATGCCCCTGATCTGCTTCAACATCAACCTGGACACCCCCAATGTGGAGATCGCCCGGCAGATCGCCCGCCGGGTGCGGAACATCGGCGGCGGCCTGCGCTATGTGAAGGCCATGGGCATCGCCCTGGAGGAGCGGAACCTGGCTCAGGTGACCATGAACCTGACCGACTACACCAAGACCTCCATTTACGGCGCCTTTGAGATGGTGAAGATGGAGGCCCGGCGCTATGGCGTCCGAGTGGTGGGCAGCGAGGTGGTGGGCATTGTCCCCATGAAGGCCCTGCTGGACTGCGCGGAGTACTACCTCCAGATCGAGGACTTCTCCTCCGAGCAGGTGCTGGAGCTGCATATCGAATAGATGGACAAGCTGAGCGGCCCCTCTGTTTCAGAGGGGCCGCTCAGCTTGTCGAAAAAGCCTCGCAGAGTTCGCGCCCGCAGGCGCGAATCCAGTTCTAATCCGTTTTCCCTGGCGACCTGTGCGTCGGGGAAAACACTTCTCAGGCTGCAAGTGTGGGTTTTGTCCGCCGCAGGCGGACAAAACCTGCGCGTGGCAGACTGCATCCTTCTCGAAAAAGTGGCTTTTCCACTTTTTCGACAGTCTCAGGAGATCTGGATGCTGACGCCGTTAACCTCCACGCCCTCGTTGGCCCGGATGAGAATGTACCGGGTGCCCTCGATCATGCGGGTCTCCACCAGGTCGCTGCGCTCCGGGTTGACGTGGATGGTGACGTCGGGAGTGCGGACCTCCAGCTGCTTGGGGTCCACCAGATTGCGGGGGCTCAGGCCGGCCTCCGGGCCGAAGGCCTGGTCATACTGGGCCTCAAAGGCATCCACATGGGGGGCGGCCACGCCGCAGGAGGACAGGACGGACCGCACCTCCCCCTTGGAGAGCAGGAGGGGCTGCTCCTCCTTGCTGGCCTTGTGCTCTTCAATCATGTCCCGTAGCTGGCTGTGGACGGCCTGGACCACGTGATAGCTGCAATCCTCCGCCAGCGTCTCCCCCAGGAGGGATTCAAAGGTCTCCTTCTGGACGGCGGCAGGCATGGGAGGAGGGGTGCGGAACAGGGCGTCAATGAGCTCCGGGTGGTTCTCCCCGATGTCCCGGGAGTAGTAGAGGGCATTATAGAGGTTGGTGGTGCGCTCGTCAAAGGCGGGGAAGAGGAAGCCTGCCTCCGGCGGAGAGACGACCCAGTCCGCCTTCAGGTCGTGGAAGGCATTTTCATAGACAAAGTAGCTCAGGGCGGGCTTGGTCAGCTTCACCGGGCAGATGGAGCACAGGATGTAGGAGAACACCTGGTCGGAGGCGTCGTCCATCCGCTCCCCGTCTTTGGCCCGGTAGGGGACGTCGTAGGTGTCGTGGGCCAGGAGGATGAGATAGTTCCCCTCCAGGGTGAGGGAGGAGATGACCCGCTGGAACAGGGCCTGCACGGCCTCTTCGTCCGCCAGGGAGGAGCCCCGCAGGGCCATGAGGAGCCGGTGCTCCTCGCTGTCCACCACCTGCTGGGTGGAGAAGGTGATGTCCGCCAGGTTTTTGCCCAGGGTGCCGGACAGGGTGCGCCGGAGGATGGCCAGCAGCTTTTCCGACTCCTCCTGGGACATCAGCCCCAGGGACTGGTCGAACTGGGAGACGATCTCCCGATTTTCATTGACATAACATCCGCGGATGTGGGAGATGCCGCTCCTGTCCGGCCGAAACCGGCGGCGGATCTCGGAAATTTCCTTTTCGTTCATAGAGACTCCTTTTGTAGATGGATTGTTTTGTATCTGCAGTCAGAAGGGGGCGCGGACAGGAATAAGAGTGTCCTGAAGGGATTGGGTTTGGAGATAGCGGTCCGGGTGTACGCCGAAGAACTGCTCAAAGGAGCGGATAAAGTGGTACACATCATGGTAGGCTAGCCGTTTCGCGATCTCTGATGTGGACATATGACTCCGGAGAAGATAGGTCCTGGCAGTGCGCATCCGACAGTAGATCAGATAGTTGATAGGGGAAGTGTGGTAGGCGTTGGAGAACACCCGGGAGATATGGGAGGCGCTGAGGTGGAAGGTCTGGGAGAGGGTCTCCATGGTCACCTTTTCGTGGATATGGGTCTGAAGATAGGTAAGGATATCGTTGGCATACTCCGGAAAAGAGGTCCTGACCACCGTACCGGAGGCCCGGAGCTCCGGGAGGACCAGCTCCAAAATAGAGAGGACTAGGGCCTGGACCGGGCGGTCTATCTGTCCGCCGTTTTCACCGGCCAGCTCCTGAATGATGTCCAGAAGCCGCTGGACTGTGGACATCTTTTCAAAGGGGGCGCAATAAGCGGGGCCCGGAGCCAGAAGGTCGTTCCAGGCGGTCAGCCGTTCCGCTGGACCGGTGAACCGGATGGCATAATGTGTGGAGTCCCTATCATCGTCGCACTGAAAACAATGAGGAGTCTTGGGCGGAATGGAGACAACGCTCCCGGCCTGCAGCGGGATAGTACAGCCGGGGAGGTTTAAAGAGAAGTGCCCCCTGGTAATGAAGGCGAGCTCATAGTCCGCCTCGTGAAAATGCGGATACACAGTCCAGGGAACGGGAACAGGGAGATAACTGATCTGTGTGATGTGATAAAAAGGAAATCCCTGATGGGGATCTCGTTCCTCAGAAGTGCGTTCAAAAAGCCACATGGGTCTCTCACATCCTTTGACGAGTTCCAATTATAATGGATATGACGGAGAAAATACAAGAAAAAGGGCAGAATTATTTGCGACATGATAGGATTTTTCCAAATGGAACGGGAGGAGGGGAGACAGACGGGAGAAAACAGCGGATCGATGATAGGATTTTAAGCGGGAAGGCGAACATGTGCAGGGACAGGTATGGTATGCTTTGGGAAACAGCAGGATCGCTGCTGACGAAAGAAAGGATGAATGAACATGAGTCTCAAGCACAAGGTACTCAGCGGGCTGATGGCGGCTGCACTGTCGGCCTCCCTGCTGGCCTGCAGCTCCGCCCCCGCACCTGCCGCGTCCTCTGCACCTGCCTCCTCACTCCCCTCAGTCTCTCAGCAGACGGAGACGCCCAGCTATGCCTATCAGCGGGGAACGGTGCAGAACACACGCTATGGCACTCTGGAAGGATTTTCTGAGGATGGTGCGCTGCACTGGTTCGGTGTCCCCTATGCCCAGGCGCCGGTGAACGAACTGCGGTGGAAAGCGCCCCAGCCGCTGGAGCCCTGGGAGGGCACTTTGGACGCCACTGAGAGCATGGTCGCCAGTCAGACCGCAAGCGTACAGGCCAGCAAAGACAAGGCGGGCAACGGCACAGTGGAGGCCACAACCGCCCTGCTGGGCAGTGAGGAGGGGGCGGTCACCCTGGACATCACCCGCCCGGACACGGACGAGACCGGCCTGCCCATCTTCTTTTATATCCATGGAGGCAACAACCAGACTGGGAAAAGCGCGGCTTTCCCGGCGACTCAGTTCGCCCAGGAGGTCAACTGTGTGGTAGTCTCGGTGAACCACCGTCTGGGGCTGCTGGGGTACAACGCGCTTCCCGCCATCCAGACAGGTACGGAGGAAGAAAATTCGGGGAATTTTGGACTGCTGGATCTGGCCGCCGCTCTGGACTGGGTGGCGGAGAACGCTGAGAGTTTCGGCGGAGACAGCGGGAACATCACCGTCACCGGCTCCTCTGCGGGAGGCCGCAATGTGATGGCCATGCTGATCTCCCCCGTGTTTGAGGGAAAATTCCAGAAGGCGATCTCTTACAGCGGCGGCATGACAGTGGCCGATATGGAGGACAGCCAGCGGGTAGAGGCCAGAGCGCTGGCACCGCTGGCGGTGGAGAAGGGGGTCCAGTCTGACGAGGAGTCCGCCGCCCAGTGGCTGCTCACCGATGGAGAGGACGTGCGGGACTTCCTGTACAGTCTGTCTGATGAGGAGCTGGCCGCCGCTTTCGGCGGCGCGGGCATCCGCATGAGCGCGTTCCCCCACCACTTTGCCGACGGCGTGGTGCTGCCTAAGGAGGGGTTCGATACCACCGTTTACAACGACGTGCCCGTCCTCATGGTCAACGGTGACCGGGAATTCTCTACCTTCTGTAAGAGCTCTCCTCCCTTCAATACCCCCAGCGTGGCCGAGCTGATGAAAGATGAGGTCCTGCTGCCCCAGTATCGATTTGCCGAGAAGTACGGCAGCCTGATGTACGGATACTTTAACGGGGAGGAGTCTGCCGAGCGGATGCTGGGCAGCGGCTATGAGTCCCCAATCTACACCTGTATCATCCGCTGGGGCGATGATCCGGCGGTGGTAGGAGAGGAGTATGCTACAATCTATGGATCTTATCATTGCATGACCACTCCGCTGATGACCCATGTGCTAACCAATGCCTCTTCCAGCTATCCGGAGCTCTATGCCTCCCCCAGCTGTCAGGCCGTCTCCTCCATGCTCAACACTTATTATAAGAATTTCCTGTGGAGCGGCAATCCAAATGGTGGGGAACTGCCCCAGTGGGATGCCTGGACCAGTCTGGACGGCACCACTCAGCTGATCGTGGACGCCAATGACGATGGGGCTTGGGCCGAGATGTCCACCGACCACATCTCCTATGCCGAGATCATTGAGAGGATGGAGGCGGACCACTCCATTCCTGATGACCAGAAGACCGAGATGATCCGGACTGTCCTGAATGGTCGCTGGTTCAGCGGCGAAATGGATGCATATTACGGAAATGAGGACCTCTGGGCCTGAACTGCCGTACAAAATGTCCCGCGAGCTCTGCTCGCGGGACATTTTTGTGTCCGGCGCTCACCGCTGCCGGGCCAGCTCCTTGCGGACGGCCTGGGTGAGGATATCCTGCCCCTCAGGGGAGCGCAGGGCCTCCTGTACCGCGGCGCGGATCATATCCTGAAACGCCTTGCTGTGGAGGAAGGCGTCAAACACCGTGCCCTGGTCCTGGCCGGCGGGGCCGCTCTGGGGGACGGGCCGGGCGGCGCGGCGGGGCGGGGGAGCGGGCTCCTCCTCATCCTGGAAGCCGCCGTCCATCCAGGTCTCCTGACGGGTGCGGTCGTTGCTCTCCCCCCGGAGATAGAAGAGGGAGACCCCGAAAAAGGCGGCCATCTTCTCCTGCTGCTCCCGGGTGGGGGTCTGGCGGCCGGTCTCGAACTTTTCCGCCGCATTTTTGGGAAAGCCCAGGGCCTGGGAGAGGGCGGGACGGCTGAGACCCCGTTCGGTGCGCAGGGCTTCGATGCGCTGTGCCAATGTGATCATAGAAAAGACCTCCTCAGTGGAATGGCTCTATTATACAACAAGAGGGACAGGGGGAAAAGAGGAAAAGAAGGGGGCGGTCATTTGACCCACTCCCGGGCGAACTGGACCGCGGCGTCCACCAGGGGGGAGGCCGCGTCCCGGCGCCAGGCCACCCCCACCTCCTTGACGATCCGCTCCTCCAGTTTGATCTCCCGGACGCCGGAGAGGGTATGGGAGCGGAAGTCCTCCGAGGGCAGAAAGGCCACCCCAAGCCCGCCCTGGACCATGTAGAGGCTGGTGGTGGGACTGCTGGAGCGGCAGACGATGTCCGGCTCAAAGCCCGCCCGGCGGCAGGCGGTGAGGCACAGCTCCGCGGCCACCTGGCCGGTCTGGTGGAAGATGAAGTGCTCCCCCCGCAGCTCCCGCAGGCTGACGTCCTCACGACCGGCCAGGGGGTGGACACGGGGGACCGCCAAGGAGTAATGGTCCTCCCCCAGCTTGACGAACTCCAGGCTGGAGGCCAGCTGGGACAGGGGGCGGTTGAGAAAGGCCAAGTCCACCTTCCGGTCCAGCAGCAGCTCCAGCAGCCGGTGGGTCCCCTCCTGAACGATGTTTACCGAGATGTCGGGGTAACTGCCGCAGAAGGCGGAGAGCATGCCGCCGAAGTTGATGCACTGGAGGCTGGTGATGATGCCCAGGTTGAGGGAGCCCTTGCGCAGCCCGGCATAGAAGGACATCTCCGCCTGGAGGGCCTGGGCGCGCTGAAGGATCTCCCTGGCCCGGAGAACAAAATCCTTGCCCGCCTCCGTCAGGGTGGCACCCCGGGGATTGCGGGCGAAGAGGGCCACCCCCAGCTCCTTCTCCAGCTTGGCGATCTGCTGGGACAGGGCGGGCTGTCCCACGTGGCAGGCCTGGGCCGCCAGGGAAAAATTCCCCGAATCGGCCACGGCCAGCACATAGCGAAGCGTGTAAAGTTCCATATGGTTTCATGCCTCCCAGCGATGGGTCGGCCGCCAGTCCCCGCGGCGGGCGGAGCGGGCAGCAAAAGCGTTTTTTCAGACCAACAAAATAGAGAGCATCTGTTTTGTGCAAAATGTCAAATCAAAAGGAAAAGCGGGGGCTCGTTCCAGAGTGGAGAAGGGCTGCCAAAGCTCAGTATCCGCTATTTTCCCGGATTTGTCAAGAAAGTTTGGGGCTGCGATATCATTTTTAATGATACCAGCTGTCACAAACAAGAATTGGACTTTTTTCGCCGGCGGAGGTAGTCTATGGGCGAAGAAGGAAACAGGCCCCCGGCAAAAGGCTGGGAGCCAGGGAGAACAAAAACTGATGTAGAAAGGATTGAATGATGGTGAACCACAACTACTTCACCCAACGGGATGTGGAACGGCTGGAAGAGCAGGCCGTCCAGATCCGACAGGACATCATCTCCATGATCCACGCCGCCAAGGCTGGACACCCCGGCGGCTCTCTCTCCGCGGTGGAGATGGTGACCGCCCTGTACTTCCACGTGCTGAATATCGATCCCCAGAACCCCCGCTGGGCTGACCGGGACCGCTTCATCCTCTCCAAAGGCCACTCCTGCCCGGTGCTCTATGCGGCACTGGCCCGCCGGGGCTACTTTGACCCCAAGGAGCTGAACACCCTGCGTCAGTACCACTCCATCCTCCAGGGCCATCCGGACATGAACAAGACCCCCGGCGTGGACATGACCGCCGGCTCCCTGGGCAACGGCCTGTCCGTGGGCGTGGGCATGGCCCTGTCCGGCAAGCTGCATCACCAGGACTACATGACCTACGTCATGCTGGGTGACGGTGAGATCCAGGAGGGCATGGTCTGGGAGGCCGCCATGGCAGCCAGCCACCACGACCTGAAGAACCTGGTGGCCATCGTGGACTGCAACGGCGTCCAGATCAACGGCTGGGTCAATGACATCATGACGGTGGAGCCCCTGGCTGACAAGTGGCGCGCTTTCGGCTGGAAGGTGGTAGAGGTCAACGGCCACAACATGAAGGACGTGCTCACCGCCCTGCACACCGCCAAGACCATGCGCCACCCCACTGCCATCCTGATGCGCACTGTCAAGGGCAAGGGCGTCTCCTTCATGGAGGACGACTCCGTCTGGCACGGCTCCGCGCCTGACGACGAGCAGATGGTCAAAGCAATTGCGGAAATCAAGGAAGGGGGCGTTGTGTAATGGCAAAGACTCTTGCCACCCGTATGGCCTTTGGACAGGAGATCATTGAGATCGCCAAGACCAACGAGAATTTTGTGGTTTGTAACGCCGACACCAAGACCTGCGGTCTGGAGAAGTTCGGCAAGTATTTCCCCGAGCGGGAGTTCTCCTTCGGCATTGCCGAGCAGAACCTGGTGGCCGCCTCCGCCGGCATGGCCGCCTGCGGCAACAAGGTGTTCCTGGCCACCTTCGCGGTGTTCGCCTCCATGCGGGCCTGCGAGCAGGTGCGTACCTTCGTCTGCTACCCCAACCTGAACGTCACCGTCATCGGCACCCACGCCGGCCTCCAGGTGGGCGGCGACGGCGCCACCCACGCCGCCATTGAGGACGTGTCCATCATGCGCTCCTTCCCCAATATGACCGTGGTGCAGCCCGCCGACGCCGTGGCGGCCCGGGCCCTGGCCCATGCGGCGGTGGATTTCACCGGCCCCCTGTACGTCCGTCTGCACCGCAACCCGGTTGCCGACCTGTATGACCCCGCCACCTACAAGTTCGAGTGGGGCAAGGCCAACACCGTGGTGGACAACGGCAGCGACATGACTATGATCGTCTCCGGCATCCTGCTGAAGAAGGCGCTGGACGCGGCCGCCATCCTGAAGGAGCAGGGGATCGGCGTCCGGGTGCTGGACATGGCCACCATCAAGCCTCTGGACAAGGAGGCCGTGCTGAAGGCGGCCGGCGAGACCGGGGCCATCATGACCATCGAGGACCACTCCATCTTCGGCGGACTGGGCTCCGCCGTGGCTGAGGTGGTGGTGGGCAACTGCCCCGTACCCATGGAGATCGTGGGCATCCAGGACCGCTTTGGTGAGTCCGGCGACCCGGAGCTGATCTACAAGGACCACGGCATGGACGTGGACTCCATCGTGGCCAAGGCCAAGGCTCTGGTGGCCCGGAAGGGTTAAAAGAGACAGGCACTTCGGACAGGGCGCTGTCCCTGCCCGAAGTGCAGAAAAATGTGAGAAAGGATGAACCCAACTATGGCAGCACCTCATGTGTGTATTCTTCAGACCAGCTTCGCCAAGCGGGAGGACACCGTCGCCTTCCTGAAGGAGAAGGTCCCCGGCGTGCGGGTGGAATTCATCACCGACAGCACCCTGCTCACTGATGTCCGGGCCAATGGCGGCCCCAGCCAGGCGGTCATCGACCGGATGACCCTGTACGCCAAGGCGGCGGAGATCTCCGGTGCGGACCTGATCGTCAACTCCTGCTCTACTGTGGGCGAGGTGGCGGACATCTACGCCAAAGAGGTCAACGTCCCCGTGATGAAGATCGACCTGCCCATGGCCCAGGAGGCCGTTCGGCTGGGCACCAAGATCGCCCTGATCGCCACCCTGGAGACCACCCTGGGCCCCAGCCAGCGGCTGATCGAGAAGGTGGGCGCGGAGCAGGGCAAGAAGATGGAGTGCACCCAGTACCTCCAGAACCCTGCCTGGGATGCTCTCCAGGCCGGCCACCCCGAGGAGCACAACCGCATCCTGATGGAGAGCATCCGGGAGCTGGACAAAATGGGCTATGACGCCATCGTGATGGCCCAGGTGTCCATGCGCGCCCTGTTGCCCGACCTGAAGGACGTGAAGACCCCCCTGCTGTGCAGCTTCTTCTCCGGCTACGGTGCCATCGCCGACAAGCTCAACGAGATCGCGGCGCAGAAGCAGTAAATCCCCCCTGAAATTCGGAAGACCGAGACAATCAAAAAACGGAGGAATCGAACTATGAGCAAGAAACTGGTATCTGACCTGTTGGTGGACTACCTGGAGCGCCGGGGCGTCACCAAGCTGTTCGGACTGTGCGGCCACACCGTCATCGGTATGCTGGACGCCCTTTCCCGCAGCAAGAAGATCGAGTACATCGGCACCCGGCATGAGGCCATTGCCTCCACCGCGGCTGACGGCTACGCCCGCATCACCCACAAGGCCTCCGTGGTCATGTGCCACCTGGGCCCCGGCCTGACCAACGTCATCACCGGCGTGGCCAACGCCTCCCTGGACTCCATCCCCATGGTGGTCATCGTGGGCGATGTGCCCAGCTATTACTTCGGCCGTCACCCCCATCAGGAGGTCCAGATGCATGAGGACGGCGACCAGTACAGCATGCTCAAGCCCGTGTGCAAGCGCAGCTGGCGCGTGGACGATGTGGAGGCCCTGCCCTACATCCTGGACAAGGCGTTCCGTCTGGCTGAGGCCGGCCGTCCCGGCCCCGTCCTGGTGGACGTGCCCATGGACATGTTCTCCCGTGAGATGGACGAGGAGCTGTGGGCCCGCACCTACAAGGACAGCCACGAGACCCTGAAGCCCGCCCTGGACCCCGCTGCCGCCAAGGCCATCGCCAAGAAGCTGGTGGAGGCCAAGAACCCCGTCCTGCACGCCGGCGGCGGCATCCTGCTGGCTCAGGCCTCCGAGGAGCTGGCCGCTCTGGCCGAGTTCCTGGATCTCCCTGTGTCCCGCACTCTGGCCGGCCAGGGCTGCCTGTCCGACCAGCACCCCCTGATGATCGGCCAGACCGGCTTCTGGGGCCTGGAGTTCACCCACTCCCTGACCACCAATGCCGACGTGATCCTGGGCCTGGGCACCCGCTTCGGCGAGGCCGACAGCTCCAGCTGGTATCAGGGCGTCACCTTCGATCCCGATAAGACCACCTTCCTGCAGATCGACATCGACCCCAACGAGATCGGCCGCAACTACCCTGTGGAGATCGGCGCTATCGGCGACCTGAAGATCGGCCTGGCCCAGATCCTGGAGGAAGTGAAGAAGATCTGCCCCAAGGGCAAGAGCAACCCCGAGCTGCGGGCCCAGATCGCCAAGGCCAAGGCTGCCTTCAAGGAGAGCAACGCGGCGATCTCCAGCGACGGCCGCTTCCCCATGACTCCCCAGCGCATCCTGAAGGACGTGAAGGAGGTCATCCCCGAGGACGCCATCATCTTCACCGATGTGGGCTGGAACAAGAACGGCGTGGCCCAGGAGTTCGATATCACCCTGCCTGGCACCATCCACCACTCCTCCGGCCTGGCCACCATGGGCTTCGGTCCCTCCGCCGTCCTGGGCGGCAAGCTGGCTGCCCCCGATAAGATCGTGCTGAACCTCACCGGCGACGGCGGCTTCGGCATCAACCCCTCCTGCCTGGCTGCCGCCGTGGAGCACGGCATCGCCTGCACCTGGGTGGTCATGAACAATGCCGCCTTCGGCACCATCGCCGGCCTGGAGAACGCCAACTACAAGACCAAGTTCGGCACCGTGTTCTATGACGCCAACGGCGAGCGCTACACCCCCAGCTGGGCCGACGTGGCCAAGGCCTACGGCGTGGACTCCATCTGCATCTCCTCCGCCGACGAGTTCAAGCCTGCCCTGGAGAAGGCCATCGAGGCCAACAAGGCCGGCAAGCCCTTCCTGGTGGAGGCCCCCATGGAGAACATCGTGGTGCCCACCCCCGGCTGCTGGAACATCAACGACATTTACAGCCCCAACGAGCTGGTCAAGGAGGGCAAGCTGGTCAAGAAGGAGAACGGCCAGTACGTCGCCCCCAGCCACTCCAAGTCCCACGACGCCTGATCGGGACATCCTGTTTGCTACCTGTCTTCAATCCTCTATATCAGCCGAAGGGCCGCTCCATCTGGGGCGGCCCTTCGGCTCAGTTTGCTGAAAGCCTTTTTTCAGAGAAGATGTTTTGGGATCGGGCGGGGGAGTTCGAGGGGGCGGAAGTCCGCCTCGAATGGAAATCCCAACCCCCGCCGCCCTTGCTCCGCAAGGGGGCGGCGAGCAGAGCGAGGCGAGGGCTTTTCCGCCCTGGACGGGGCGGAAAAGGATCGGGGTGCCGGCTGAGGGAAAAGTCCTCCAGGGACTTTTTCCTCAAACTGAAGGGCCGCTCCAGATGGGGCGGCCCTTCAGCATTTGTACTGCAAAGTTTTACGGATAGAGTGCCAAGATCCGGGTCCAGACGCCGGTGGCACCCTGGGAGTTGGGGAAGGTGCCGATGGTATAGCAGCGGTCGGCCTCGATGTCCCCCAGGTTGCACACGTTCTCTACCACGCCGACGCCGTTGCCCAGGAGGATCTGGTGGCTCTCGGTGGTGGTGGTGTCGGGAGAGATAGACTCCATGGCGATATAGCGCACTCCCTTGTCCACCATATATTGGGCAGTCTCGGGGAGAAGATAGGGGTAGTTGGTGATATACTCGTCGGGATCAGTCTCCCAGAGGGCGTCATGGCCGGTATGGAAGAGGACAGCCTCACCGGACTGGATCTCTCCGTTCTCCTCCTCCCAGGCTTTGACATCGTCTACTGTGATGCCGTAGGAGCCGGCGGGCACATCCAGCTTTACTACACAAGCGGGGCCGATCAGAATGAGGGGGTCCACGGTGTCGATCCCACCGCCAGTCTCGATGACATGATAGGGAGCATCCATGTGGGTGCCAGTGTGGACGCAATAGCTGAGGACCTCCAGGTTGTGCAGTCCGCCGTCTACGCCGATACGGCCGAAGAAGTCAGACTGGGGGAGCTGGAGAGAGGGGTCCGCCGGCATATCGGCTTCTTGAAGATGAGAGATGTCGACCACCGTGTACTGGCTCAGGTCCATGCCCAGGGAGGCTGGCTCTTCGGCTTGAGTGGAACAGGCGGAGAGGGACGCCGCAATGGCGCCGGTCAGAAGGATCGCAGTCAGTTTTTTCATCGTAATTCTCCTTTCAATCTGGTCCGGAAGGTGATATGAAATCTTCCAGGGGCCCGCTGGAAGGACTTCATCTTGAAATGGCTCTACCAGGGAAGATCCTGGTCCAGATACCACTGGGCGTTTTCCCGCGTGATGATATCGGTTTGCTGATAATTGGAGAAGGACAGAGGCTCGCCGTCCAGGTAGCGGCAGATCTCTTCTACGGCCTCCAGCGCCATATCGGGATATTGAATGACAGTGCCGTCTATGCCGCCAGCGGCAATCTCCTCCACCACAGAACGCTGGCCGTCGATGCCCACCAGAGCCACCTCTCCGGCCAGCCCCCGGCGGACCAGAGCCTGGTAGCAGCCCTCGGCCATGAGGTCATTTTGGCAGATGACCCCATGGAGATCAGGGTAAACATTGAGGCAGTCATCCAGGATGCTCTCAGCGTTGAGGCGGGAGAACTCCCCGTTATAGGTGCCCAGGAGACGGATGCGGGGCTCCTGAGAGAGCACCTGGGTGATCCCCTTGTCCCGGTCTACGGCGCCGGAGGAGTTGGGAATGCCGGTGAGGTAGATCACGTTCCACTGGGCGGCGTCAGGAAAATGCTCCTCCAGAGCGGAGATGAGCAGCCGGGCGGCCTGTTCCCCCATGGTGACGTGCTCAGCCCCCACATATCCGATGGTGCGGGAGAGGGAGGAGGACTCTACCCGGTTGTCCAAGGTGAGGACCGGGATGCCGCGGTCGTTGGCATACTGGATCGCGGGAAGGGGGCCCTCCATGGTATAGGGGATGAGGATGATCCCGTCCACAGGATCATCGATCAGATTTACCAGGTCCTGATTCTGTTTCTCCTGGCTGTTTTCCCCATCGCACAGGATCAGCTCCACAGATCCCTCGGAGAGATCGAACTCCTCCAGAAGCTGAAACATAGCGCTGCGGAAGAGCAGGCTGGTGGTGGGAAAACTGACGCCGATCCGGTATGATCCCTGATCCGCCTCCTGAGAGGCGGGCGAGGAGGATGGGGGAAGGGACGTCCGGCAGGAGCAGAGCAGGAGAGCGAGGGTGAGAAAAAGCGGTGTCAGCGGTCTCATGGCAGAGAGGTCCTTTCTGGTAATATGGCCATTCGCCCCCTTTAAAAGTTTGCTTTCTCTCTCTACCAACATTGTATCAGAAACTTTTTCAGGGTAAATGGGGCAATCTTTCATTTTGGTGTGTTATTTTATGCCTTCCCTCAGAACAGATGGCTCTCCCGGTATTCCCGCGGGGTCATCCCCACCTGCTTTTTAAAGACCTTCATAAAATGCTTCACATCCTGATATCCGACCTGGGCGGCGATCTCATAGATGCGCCTGTGGTAGTCCAGAAGGGCCTCCTTGGCATGCTGGATGCGGAGAGCGGAAAGATATTCGGAAAATCCCATCCCTTCCACCTCGGCAAACAGCTTGGAGAGATAGGTGGGGGTGAGATACACCAGGGCGGCAGCGGAATTCAGGGTGATGCGCTGGGTGTAGTTTTCCTGAAGATACTCCTTGACCTGCTGGATGAGCAGGACCTTGCTCCCGCGGGGCTGGGCGTTCTCGTGAAAAGAAGGAGGTTCCGGTCCGGGCTCTTCCAGAGGGACCGGGTCGTCAGGGCCGCGGGTCTGATCGATGCGCTCGATGCATTTGAAAACAGCTTCAAAGAGCTCGTCTTCGGAGGCGGGTTTGAGCAGGTATTCCACCACCATCCCGCTGGAAAGCATTTTCCTGGCCGCTTCAAAGTCACTGTAACCGCTCAATGTGATGACCTTTGTAGAGCTGTGCCGGAGGACCAGCTCGTCCAGGAGCTGAAGCCCGCTGAGGCCGGGCATTCGGATATCTAAGATGAGAATATCGGGCTGATGTTTCAAAAGCAGGGCCAGGGCCTCCCAGCCGGTGGAGGCCTGATAGAGGGGACGGATGTTCAGCGTGTCCCAGGAGATATCCTCCAGGATGTGCCGGCGGGGGATCTCCTCGTCATCAGCGACTAATAAAGAATAGTTAGACATGGGGCTCTCTCCTTTCCAGAGGGATGCGAAAGAAAACACGTGTGCCCGCACCGGGGCGGCTCTCTATGTGGATATCCCGGGGCCCATAGGCAATGCAGAGCTGCTCATGGATATTGCGCAGAGCGAAGCTCCGCCCCTGGATGGGCCCCTCACCATTGATCTGACGCAGCAGGGGCCCCAGATCCTGGGGCGAGATCCCGATGCCGTCGTCGGCCACCTGAAAGAAAAGCATGTCGCCTTCTTTTTGAAATGTGATCTCGATTCGGTGCTGCGCGGGGCGTTTTTCAAAACCGTGGACGATGGAATTTTCCACAATGGGCTGAAAGAGATATTTGAGTGCCACAAACTGCTCCATCTCCGGGAAACGCTGGATCTGAAAGACAAGCGAGCGGCCGAAGCGCATCTGCTGGAGCTGGAGATAGCTGCGGAGCAGGTCGGCCAGCTGGTCCAGAGGGAGCTTGTCGCTGCCCTGAGAGAGACTGATCCGGAAATATCGGGACAAGGTCAGGATCATCCGGGCAGAGGTGTCCGCGTGTTCATGGCTGGCCTGGCTGTAAATGGTGTTCAGAGTATTGTACAGGAAGTGCTCGTCCATCTGGGACTGGAGAAACGAAAGCTCAGCCTGCTTTCGGAGCAGCTGCTGGACATAGATCTCGTCGATGAGCTTTTGCAGCCGTTGGATCATTTGGTTGTACCGGTGGAAGAGCAGGCTGATCTCATCCCGCTGGACCGGGACTGGAGCCTGGGCGAGTGTGCCCTGCTCCATATCGCTCAGATGGCTCATAAGGGCGGAAATGGGCCTCACCACATACCGGTACAGGATCAGACTGCCCAGAGAGATGCCCAGGGCACCGCACAGCAGGGCAAGGAGAGAGAAGGCCCGAGCGCCGCCGGAGCCGGAGAGGACGATATCTTCCGGGACACAGGAGAGATATTTCCATCCGCTCTCTACGGCGTTATAGTAGGAGATCAGATAGTCGGTGCCATCCTCCTGGTAGGAGTAAGTCCCATACTGGCGGTTTTGCGCAAAAGCCTGGGAAAAGCGGCTGTCTTGGCCAATGTTCTGGGACGTGGAAAGCGTGCTCCCATAGGAGAGGAGCACCTGTCCTGCATAATTGCTGATCCAGACAGAACCGGAGTACAGCTCCAGAGCGGAAAGAGCGGTCTGCCAGGCGGAGTCCTTCAGATTGCAGATCAGGATGCACTTTTCCTGCTGGGCAGGACCTGAGACCGGCCGGATATGGGAGAGCATCCGGCTGCCTCCGCCGGCGGAGGGGAGCAGGTGCCAGACGATGGGGGACTCAAAAACATCGTAGTACATCTGGTACAGCTGCTGAGCATAGTGGTGGGAAAAGGAGAGCTCCTTCTGCCCGGGCAGCATGGTGACCACTGTCTCTGTCTCGGGGAACATGAGATAGATGGAATCCAGGGTACGCAGCTGGCCCACATACTGGCTCAGAGCCAGGGAGAGCTGGCTGCGTGCTTTTTGGCGCTGGTCAGAACCGGCGTCGGCCTGCTGGTATTGGGAGATCAGAGAGAGAAAGCCGGGGTCCTGACTGATCTCCCGGCTGAAATCACTGACCTGTTCCATCACATCATCCATCAGGAGAGAGGCCCCGTAGAGGTTGGTATAGATCAGATTTGATGTTTGACTCAGCATATTTTTTCGGGTCAGCTCCATGGAATGGTGCCAGAAGACCACGATGGGGACCAGAAGGACGAGAGCGATGACAGCAGGGATGCGGAAGCGGATGCTGCGGTACCAGGAAATCTGTTTCATAGGCTTCCTCCAGCAATAGAGTGGTCTTGTTTGTGTTCTATTATAGGTATTTTCCGGCGCACCGGCAAGAGAAATCGTACCGGCGAGAGAAAAGGGCCGGACGGCGAAAGCCGCCCGGCCTCAGGCTGTTGAAAGAGTCCCCGCTAAGGTGGGGGTGGGAGAAAGCGGGGAGAATAAGACCGCGGCCGGACAGGATGCTCCCGTCCGGCCGCGTATCGTCTGGGGACAGCTTCAGTTCCCCAGCATGATGTTCAGGATCTCTACGTCGGTGCTCTTCATACCCACCCGGCCCATGCGGCCCACTGCCGCGATGGTGTCCTCCGGGTCCTCCATGGTCATGCCCTCGCCGGGCTGGAAGACGTTGCCTGCCAGGCTCAGCTCCAGGGCCATCAGGGCGTTCTCCACCGCCAGGCCGATCTTGGCCGCACAGCTGGCCTTGGCCCCGTCGCACACCATGCCGCCCAGGGTCTCGATGCTGTTGGTGATGGTGTCGCAGAGGATCTGATAGATCCGCTCCTGCTCCCCCTTCTGGCGGAGCATCATATAGGCCACGCCGCAGGCGGCCCCGGTGGCGGCGCTGGTGGCGCCGCAGTAGGCGCTGAGGCTGCCGATGTACTTCTTCTGATGCACGCTGATCAGATTGGCCAGCACCAGGGCGCGGAGGATCAGCTCCCGGTCCGCCTGCCAGGCCCGCCCATAGATGACGATGGGCATGGTCACAGTGATGCCCTGGTTGCCGCTGCCGCTGTTGATGACTACCGGCAGGGAGCATCCGCTCATCCGGGCGTCGCTGCCTGCGGCGGCGGCGGCCCGGGCCTGGAGGCGGACACGGTTCAGCCCGCTGGCATTCCCCGCGTTCTCCATAAGGATGCGGCCGGTCTCCACACCGTAGTTGCCCTTGAGACCCTCGTCAGAGATGGCGGTGTTATAGTCGATCTGGCGGCCGATGAGCTCCTCCACATCCTCCATTTTCACCGTGTCCGCGAATTCCAGGATGTTGGCCACATTGAGGAGCATCCGGTCCGGACCGCCGCTCTGTTTTTTGCAGCTGGGGTCGGGGCGGCTGTCCAGCAGGACCGTGCCGTCCTTCTTCATGTAGGTGATGTTGTTGTGGTGCTCCTGGATCTCGATCTCGGCGGAGTGTCCGCCGCCCTCCAGCTCCACCACGATATACAGGTTGTCCACGTCCTCCACCAGCTCGCAGGTGCAGAAGCCCTCCTTCACCAGTGCCTGGGTGGTCTGGATATCCGCCGGCGTCACGGTCTCCAGCACGGCCAGCTCCCGGTCCGGGTCTCCGCCCACGATGCCCAGGGTGGCCGCCACGTCGATGCCGCGCATACCGCCGGAGTTGGGGACGATGACGCCCTTCACGTTTTTGATGATGTTGCCGCTGCACCGGACCCGGCAGTGCTCTGGCATTACGCCCAGCAGCTGCCGCGCCTTGGCGCCGGCATAGGCGATGGCGATGGGCTCGGTGCAGCCCAGGGCCACCAGCAATTCCTCCCGAAGGATGCCGAGGTGATTCTGATAAAGTGCTTGATCCATGCTGTATCGCTCTCCTATCTGGGGTGGTATCTGAAAATGAACACTTGTAAAGCACAAGCAAATCGAATAAAATAAGCAAGAGATAGACAACTGTTTGATTGGAGGAGACGGCCATGTTCAGTCTGACCAGTCTGAAATGCTTTGCGGCGGCGGCGGAGGAGCTGAACTTCACCCGGGCAGCCAAGCGCCTGTTCATCTCGCAGCAGGCCCTGAGCAGCCACATCTCCAAGCTGGAGGAATATTACGGGGTCAGGCTGTTTGACCGGGGCATCCCCATGACCCTGACCGATGCGGGACGGGCCCTGCAGAAGCATGCCCGGGAGATCCTGAGCTCGGTGGACGACTACGCCCGGGAGGTCCAGGACATCAAGAACTTCCGGCAGGGCGAGCTGACCGTGGGCATCCCGGTGACCCGGGGGACCATCATGCTGCCGCCCCTGCTGTCCGCCTTTCATCAGCTCTTCCCCCAGATCCGGCTCCATCTGGTGGAGGGGACCGTCAGCGGGAACATCGCGGATGCGCTGTACGATGGCACAGCCGACCTGTGCATCGGCTATCAGCCCGAAAACACGGAGGAGCTGGCGGTGACGCCGCTGTTTGAGGAAAAGTTCGTGGTGCTGGTCCCTGACCGGCTGATGAAGGAGCACCATCTGGACCGGAAGCTGGGGGAGGGCGCCCTGTCCATGGACCGCTTTGCGGAGCTGCCCTTTGTGGTGCAGCATCCGGAGACCATGAACGGCCGGGTCTTTCAGACCCTGTGCCGGAACGCCGGGATAGAGCCGGAGGTGGTGGTCTCAACCCAGAATCTGATCACGGAGGCATCCCTGTGCATGGAGGGGATGGGGGCCTGTGTGCTGCCTCTGACCTTCCTGTCACCCGACCAGCGGCTCTCCGGCCACGGGAGCACCCCCCTGTTCAGCCAGGAGGGGCTGGACAGACTCTCTATTTTCCTGCTGGATACCAGCGGGATCGGCCGGTTCCAGATCTCAGTCTGCCGTCTGAAGAGCAAGCTGCTCACCCGGGCGGGCCGGGAATTCATCAGCCTGGCCCGGGAAATTTACAGCGGCGTCAGCGCTGGTCAAATACCGCCTCAATTTCATTTCGAGTCGTCCCGATAAAGGAGAGCATGTCGTCGTCCAGGGGGTAGCGGATGACGCAGCCCGGGGTGAGGATCTGATGCCGTCCGCCCAGGAGCTTGAAGCACTGGAAGATCTGGTTCTGGATGGCGCCCCGGTTCTGCTGGGTGATGTCGGTCCGGCTCAGGCCGCCCATGAGGCACTTGCCGGTGAGGGCATAGGCCTCGTCCAGGGCGGGCAGGGATTCCCAGGCGTGCCAGTTGAAGACCTGGACGGGGTAATCCTTGAGGATGTGGAACATGATGTGGTCTCCGTGGCAGTGGATGGTGTTCATCCAGCCCTTCCCGGCGGCCTCCAGCACCCGCAGGTCGTAGGGCTTGCCGTACTCCAGATACTGGCGGTCCGTACACTTGTCATAGGAGCTCATCTGGGAGGCCAGGAAGATCCCGTCGGCCCCCATGTCGATGGCCGCGGCCACCAGCTGGGCGGTGGTCTCGGTGATGACCTCCAGCGCCGCCTTGACATCGTCGCCATGGCCCTCCTCGATGTAGGAGATCAGCTTCCCGCCGCTGATCTTGTCTGCGATGGTGATGGGGGTGAAGGCGGTGAAGATGACGGGGACCTCCTCGCCCTTCAGCTTCTCCAGGACCAGCTGCAGATGGCGCAGCTCCCGGGCGTTGCTGCCCTGGGTGCAGGGGCAGACCGTCAGCTTCCGCCAATCGGCGGCGCAGGAGATGGGGGTGCTCACCACCTTGGCCACGCCGCCCTTGACGATCTCGGAGTAGTCCACGGTGCAGCCGAAGTCCTCGATGGCGTACATGCCGTTGTTCATGGTCTTGACGAAGTCGAAGTCATATTTTTTGTAGAACTCATAGGTCTTCTGGGAGATGGCCTCCGGGTCCAGATCGGTGCCCGGCATGTGGGTCCAGAAGGAGTAGGGCATCTTGTCCGGCTTCTCGCCGCGGATGGCGGCCTGGATGCGTTCTTTTTTTGTCATGAGATCACAGCTCCTTTTTTATGGCGCTCTCGTGCGCCTGCGTCAAGCTCCGGCCCGCCTCCAGCAGAGGCGGGCCGGTCAGGTTCAGCCTTTTTTGATGATGATCTTGTCCCGGGGGGAGTTGGTCAAAAACTCGAACCCGTCCTCGGTGATGAGCACTGTGTCGCTGTTGCGCACCGCGCCCAGCTCTGCGCTCATCAGGCCGGGCTCCACCGTGAGGATCATGCCGGGAGCCAGGGGGGCCTTGTTGCCCTTGGTGACGGAGGGGAACTCGTGGGTGGACAGGCCCATCCCATGGCCGCAGCGGCCGGGGAGGATGCTGCCGAAGCCGGCGTCCTCGTACTCCTTCATGGCGGCGAAGTACAGGTCCTCGAAGATGGCGCCGGGGCGGAGCATGCGGAAGATGTTGTCCCGGGCCCGGAGCATGGCGTCATAGGCCCGGGTGCGCTCCTCGTTCACATGGCCCACGATGACGGTGCGCTCGTTCTCCACGTTGTAGCCCGCGATCCGCGCCCAGCTCATGGGCATGGTCAGGTCGCCGGGCATGGGGACGTAGCCGGTGGGGCAGTCACAGCCGTAGTTGAGCCGCTCGTTGGACATGCACCAGACCACGAAGGTGTCGATGTCGGCGGTCTCCGAGTTGGAGAAGCCGGACACCTCGTACTGCTGATACTTCTCATGCCAGCGGTTGCGCATGGCGTACTGTCCCTCAGTGGCGGCCTGAGCCTCGCTGGCGCCGCCCTCCAGGGCCTCGATGGCCCGGGTGACACCCAGGTCCACCAGCTCGCCGGAGATGCGGCACATCTTGATCTCGTGGGGGTCCTTGATGAGCCGCAGGTCCACAGCGTCCTGGGCGATATCCACATAGCCCTTGACCTGGAGCTTCGTCTTCAGGCGGTCCAGGAAGTTCATGCTGGCGTAGTCGCCCTCCACGCCCACGGTGAGGGGGCCGCCGCCCAGAAGCTCCCGCATGGCGTCCATGGCGTCCATGGCCACGGCCTGGGTGGCGCCCCACTTGCCGTAGCACAGGACCTTGTCCACCGCGCCCTCATTGACGGCGTGGTCGTGGCGGATGCAGTGGACCAGCAGAAAGGCGTCATCCCGGGTGAGGATGAAGTAGGGGACGTGGCTGATGAGGATGGGGTTGAAGTTGCTGAAGTAGAACACGTTCTCGGGGCGCATGAGGATGGTGACATCCACCCCTTTGCGGGCCATGACGTCCTGCATCTTCCGGATGCGCTCCTTGACATAGCCGCGCAGCTCCGGGCTGGAGCGCTTTTCGTCTAAAACATTCATAGATGACCTCCTGAGATACACATTTTTCATAAAAAGTGAGAGTTACATGGAGAAATGGACCGGGCTGTTGGGACCCAGCGGCAACCCAAGGAAGAAGTAGATCAACAGCTCTGCGACCATGAAGAGGAAGAACGCAATGACGTAAGGCATGGTATTGGACATCAGGGTGCCGAAGCCGGCCTTCTTGTCATATTTCTGGGCCAGGGCCAGCAGCATGCCGAAGTAGGCGTCAGACACATTCATGGGATTGGTAACTGCGTCGCCGATGCGGTAGGCCATCTGGACCAGGGCGGGGGAGTAGCCCATCAGCATGAACATGGGCACGAACACGCTGGCCAGGATGGACCACTTGGTGGAGGCGGAGCCGATCAGCAGATTCAAGAAACAGCACATCAGGACGAACAGAACCAGGATCATCCAGATGGGCAGGCCGGAGGCTTCCAGAGCGTTGGCACCCTTGATCGCAATGACAAGCCCCAGATTGGACCAGTCAAAGTATTTCAGGAACTGGGCAATGAAATAGAAAAGTGCAATATAAGTCGCCATATTGCCCATAGCCGTGCTCATGGCGGCGGCGACATCGTCAAATTTCTTGAAGCGGCCGGAACCATAACCGAAGGCGATGCCGGGGATGGCGAACATCAGGGCGATCAGCACAGTCATGCCAGACATGAGGGGAGCCTTAGAACTGATGAGAGAGCCGTTTTCATCGGCCAGTACGCCAGTGATGCACAACACGACAATGACTGCGATATAGGTCAGAAAAGCAATCAAAGCGGCTTTCAGACCCTTTTGGTCCATAGGGGAAGTCTCATCGGAGATGGGGGAATAGGTTCCGGTGTAGACGCCGAGGCGGGGCTCCACGACCTTTAGGGTGACCAGGGTGGAGACAATGACCAAGCAGACTGCCGATACCGCGGAGAAGTACCAGTTCATGGAGGGACTTAAAGAAATCTCGGGAACCAACATCTGGGCAGCTGCCTCGGTGAAGCCCATGTTGATCACGTCCATGGAGGTAATTAGAATATTGGAAGCAAATGCGCCGGTGACAGAAGCGTAGGCCGCAAACATGCCAGCAAAGGGATTGCGGCCCATGGCAGACCAGAGCATGGCACCCAGAGGGGGAAGAACGACAAAGCCAGCGCCGCCCGCACAGTCGGCCAGAACGCACACAGTGATGAAAACAATAATGATCTTCAGGTCAGCGCCCTTCGCCTTCGCCAGGCCGCGCAGAGCAACCTGGAAAAGGCCGGAGGCCTCGGCCACGCCGACGCCCAGCATACAGGTCAGGGTCAGACCCATGGCAGAGGTGCCAGTGAAGTTGGTAACAAAATTGGTCAACATGCGGATAAAGCCATCTTTGGTGAGCAGGTTGACAACCTCTACGGTCTCACCAGTGACGGGGTTTACCGCGCTGACATTAAAAAAGGAGCAAATTGCAGAGGCAAGAACGACGATAATACAAAGTGAGATAAACAGCAGCATTGGATTGGGGATCTTGTTTCCTAAGACTTCAACACCCCGTAAAAACCGTTCCAACAATCCTTTCTTTTTGACTTCCATTTCCATAGATGGATGACCTCCCTAAGCTTTTCTTGTAATCACACACATTGCAGGGGAATGGAAGATTCCGGACGGCTCGGCTTCCGACACGGAACCTTGTGCCGAAAAGGGTGGGACCCCACTTTTGAACAGAATGTTCCCATCTGTTCATGATAAAGCTATTTTAGTGCCAGACACAAACTAAGTCTAACAGAAAAATGAAAAAATCAACAAGCAATTGGTTGTGACATTGAGGAAGCCATAGGTTTTTCCCCCAGAGCGGCCCGGGGAGCTGCAAAAAATGTCTAAAACCGGCGGATAAATTTTGTATGCTTCTGCATCCCATGCTTGTGGTCAGGCTCTCAGCCGGGGCCGGGGCTGGAAAACATGAGGGAATATGCCTGGATAAGGCGGCCCGGGGGGTGAGATCTTGGATATTCCGCACAAAGATGGGGAGATGCACGGAAAGAGAGGAGTTGAAAAATTCCCCGCTTTATGCTCTAATAGAACAAACTTTCAAAGGTAGGGGAAGCAGAATATGAAGTTTGCGATTTTGGGAGCGGGAAATACCGGAAAGGCGTACAGCGCATTTTTGTCCCACGGGGGGCATCAGGTCCTTCTCTATGACCGGAGCCAGGAGCGGCTGGCGCCCATCCAGGCCCGGGGGATCTCCGCCACCGGCGTGGTGGAGGGGCGCTTCCCTGTCCCGGTGACCACACAGCTGGAGGACTGCGGGGACAGCGACGTGATCCTGGTGTGCACGGTGGCGGCGGGACACCGCCCGCTGGCGGCGGGGCTGGGGGGCGTGCTGCGGCCGGGGCAGATCATCCTGGTGACCAACTGCTGCTGGGGCGCGGTGGAATTTGATATGGAGCTGGGAGCGGAGGCGGAGCGGAAGGGCTGCCCCATCGGGGAGACGGGGGGACAGCTGATCCTGTGCAGCTCCCCCGCGCCGGACGCGGTCTATCTGAAGACCGTCAAAAAGAGCATGGGACTGGCATGCGTCAGGCCGGGGGATACCGCCGGGGTGCTGGAGCGGCTCGCCCCTGTATTCCCTCAGCTGTGCCCTGCGGCCAATGTGCTGGAGACCTCGCTGAACAACTCCAACCCCATCTCCCACGGGCCGCTGGCCCTGTTCAACATCACCCGGATGGAGAACGGGGAGGACTTCCTGCTCTTCGGGACAGGAGTGACCCCCAGGGTGGCCCGCTTTATGGAGAAGATCGACAGGGAGCGGGTGGCGGTGGTCCGCGCCTGCGGCGTGTCCGCCCCCACAGAGCTGGAGATGCTCAATTCCTTCTGGCCGGAGCCCCAGGAGAGCCTGTACAATGTGCTGCACAACACGCCGGCCTATTCCGTCACCAAGGGCCCCAGGACCCTGGACCACCGGTATCTTACGGAGGACCTGCCCTATGGCCTGGTGCCCTATGTGCGCCTGGGCCGGAAGCTGGGGGTGGAGACCCCGTGCCTGGAGGCGCTGATCGGGATGTTCGGACTGTATATGGACCAGGATTATTTCCAGCAGGGGCCGGAGGTGGAACAGCTGGACCTGTCCCGGTACCGGTAAGGCCAGCGGGGGCCGCACGGATGTGCGGCCCCCGCTGCAGCTTGTCGAAAACCCCCTCCCACGTGAAGCCTCGCAGAGTTCCGTCGCCCGCAGGCGACGGAATTCAATTTAAATCCGTCATTTCCGAGGACATGAGCCTCGGAAATGACACTTCTCATGGCGGGTGAGGCGACTATTTCGCATGAAATCGAGTCCCACACGCCATGCAGCCCTCTTCTCGAAAAAGGCACTTGTGCCTTTTTCGAGAGTCTCCAACGGGGGCCGCACGGATGTGCGGCCCCCGTTGGCCCTTCCTTTTCCCTGAGATCGATGGTAAAATAGCCCTGTGGAACGCCGGCGGGACTCCGGCGGAAAGGAGGCACGACTGATGCAGCATGAGATCACACAGGCCATCCCGCTGCTGGACGAGCAGGGGGAGCTGACCCAGCCGGGGTGGGCCCGGAGGCTGCTGCCTGTGTACGACCGCTCCAGGGTGAGGGGCGGCCCTCTCCGTCTGAAGGAGAGGGACTGCTATCTGGTGATGAACCGCCAGTGCGCCCTGGCCCTCACCATTTCGGACAACCGCTACATGGGGATGGACTCCATCTCCCTGATCGACCTCTGGGAGGGATGGCAGGTGACCCGCAGCCCCATGCGGCTCATGCCTCTGGGCGGGACAGGGCTGCCCCAGAGCTCTCTCCGGGGCAGCTGCGCCAGGGCCGGGCGGGGCTACGGCCTGCTGTTCCAGCATGAGGGAGAGGGGCGCACCCTCCACGCCCATATGGACCGCTTCCGGGACGGGCAGGCGCTGGACGCCCAGATCCTGCTCACCCAGGAGCCGGAGGAGTCCATCGTGATGTGCACGCCCTTTGAAAAGCCGGGGCAGTTCTATTTCAACCAGAAGATCAACTGCATGCGGGCCCAGGGAAAGGTCACTCTGGGGGACCGGGAGTATGTCTTTGACCCGGAGGACTCCTTCGCGGTGCTGGACTGGGGCAGAGGGGTGTGGACCTGCCGCAGCACCTGGTACTGGGGCTCCGCCTCCGGCATGGTGGACGGGGTCCCATTCGGCTTCAACATCGGATACGGCTTCGGAGACACCTCCGCCGCCACGGAGAACGCCCTGTTTTATGGCGGGAAACTCCACAAGCTCTCCCAGGTGACCTTCCATATCCCACGGAAGAACGGCCAGGAGCACTACCTGGCCCCCTGGACCTTCGACAGCGACGACCGGCGCTTTCGGATGAAGTTCCGCCCCATCCTGGACCGGGCGGCCTGCCCCAGTGCCGGCGTGGTGCGGTCCGGCCAGCACCAGGTGTTCGGCAGCTTCACCGGCACCGCGGTGCTGGACGACGGCACGGCGGTCCGGCTGAAGGAGCTTCTGGGCTTCGCGGAGAAGGTGGACGACCGCTGGTAGGCAAGATCCCGACAAATACGCCGCAAATTGAAACCAAAAGCCCGTCTCCTGTGTTTATAGGGGTGAAACGCGTTTCAGGGAAAGGATGTGACACCCATTCAGGAACAGGAGATGTGGCGGGCCCTGCGCCGGGGGGACCCCCGGGGGCTGGAGGAGCTGATGAGCCGCTATACCCCCTATGTGGCCGCGGTGGCCGCCCGGGTGCTGCCCGGCCGGCCCCAGGACTGGGAGGAGCTGACAGCGGACGTGTTCCTGTCGGCCTGGGAGCACCGGAAGGCGCTGCGCCCGGAGCAGATCCGGGGCTGGCTGGGAAAGGTGGCCCGGAACCGGGCGCTGAACCGCCTGCGGGCCAGCCGGGAGGTCCTGGCGCTGGAGGAGGACGTGCTCTGTCTGGCGGAGGACGGCCCCCAGCGCCTGCTGGAGGAGCGGGAGCAGGCGGAGCTGGTCCGGCGGGCCCTGGGAGAGCTGGAGAGGCCGGACCGGGAGCTCTTCGTCCGGCACTACTACTACGGCCAGACGGTGGCCCGGGCGGCGGAGGAGATGGGGCTCAACCCGTCCACCGCCAAGACCCGGCTCCGCCGGGGCCGGGAGAAGCTGAAGGAACATTTGCGGAAAGCGGGGTTTTGTGTTGAAGAAGCTGAAGATCTCAAGCCTGATGAACGAGTATCAGGATCAGGAGAGTGAGCCTGTCCCCCAGCCGGGACTGGTGGATGGGGAGCGGGTGCGCCAGCGGGTGCTGGGACAGGTGGCCGGACGGAGAAGACGGGAGCTCCGCCGGGCCGTGATCGCGGCCGTGGCCGCGGCGGCCTGCCTGGGCCTGGTGGCCTGGACCTGGGGAGAGAGGATCTATCAGATGGCCTCCGGAGGCCAGGTGACCATCGGAGAGGGCTATGGGTCCGTCACCATGTCGGACGGGAAGGGAGAAGAGGGGGAGCCGCTGGTGGTCTCTCTGGAAGCGGGACGGCTGTGGTTCGTGGCCGGCGGCGAGCGGACCGATATCACCGATCTGGTGGACGAGGACACCCCCTACGTCCACACCTACACCGACGGGGAGGGGGTGCTCCACTATTTCCTGGTGGGGGGCACCCCGGAGGACTACGGCTGGTTTGAAGGGCTGAAAGCCCCGGACGGCAGCGGCGGCGGCGCCGGTGTGCTGAGCAGCGTGGTGCCGGAGCCGGGAACCGTGGAGACGGCGGAGGAGCCCGGATGGTACACGGCGGGAACGGCGCAGGTCCAGGCCCTCTGGCGGGCCCAGCAGGGAAAATAAAATGGGAGAAGCGGGCGGCTGTCAGGCCGCCCGCGGCCTTTGTTCGGGGAGAAATGCCGGCCCACGGGCCGTGTGCCGTGGCTTCGGGCCCTGTATGGTGCGCACCCCTCCCGGCCCCTGTGCAGGGGCGAGGCCCAGACCCGCCCGGCCTTCTGGGGCGATTGCCCTCCTCATCCGGCACAGCATATGCCGCCCTGCACAGGGGCTGAGGAGAGGGGCGCCGTTGTACGACCCGAACCGGCCGCCGGGAGAGCGGTATGGGGGGAGCACACCGGGCGGAGCTGAGGCACTCACCGCCCTTGCATTTTCTCCAAAATTCTGTTATCCTCCATGGAAAGACCGGGTACAGAGAGGGGGCGGAACAGGATGGAGCAGCTGCGGATCACGGACACTCCGGCGGGGCCCATCTCCTATCTGCTCACCCGAAAGCGGGTGAAAAACCTCAACCTCCGGGTGCGGAACGGTCAGGTGAGCCTGTCAATCCCGCTGGGCTGCCCGGCAGAGGAGGCGGACGCCATGGTCCGGGCCAAATGCCGGTGGATCATCCAGGCGCTGGAGCGGCAGTGGGCCCCGGGGCCGGAGCTGCCGCCGGAGCCCGCCCGGCGGGAGTGCCTGCGGCTGCTGGGGGAGGCGCTGGACCGGGTCTATCCTCTGGTGCAGCCCCTTGGGGTGGCCTGGCCGGAGCTGAGGCTGCGCCGTATGAAGAGCCAGTGGGGCAACTGCCACTGGCGGCAGGGCTACATCACCCTGAACACCGCCCTGGCCCGCTGCCCGGAGACCCTGCGGGACTATGTGGCCCTCCATGAGCTGGTCCACTTTGTCCACCCGGACCACGGGCCGGGCTTTTACGGGCTGATGGACCGGCTGATGCCGGACTGGCGGCAGCGGCGGAAGGAGCTGCGGCGCTATGGCGGGGCACTGGCGGGATGACGGCCCCCTCACCCCGGCGCGGCGGGGGGCTCTGGTTGTACGATCCCGTGCAAATAGGGCCCCGTAACAGTAACAGAGATAGTAATGGAAAAGAAACAGTTATCTCTGTAATAGGAACAGTCAGTGTGGCGCCGCGTGCGCTGGTGAGAGAAAGAGAGAGCGGTTTTTGAAGGGATGCGTCTCCGGACTCCCCCGTCCGGAGGTTTCTTTTCCCTTTGGATTTATCGAAAAACGATAAAAATATATTGACAATCGTGTTTTGAGGTGGTAGGATATGGGCAATTACAAAGGAGGGAGCCGCGCTCATGGAACACAACGTGGTCGTCCGCATGGCCAAGGTCCTGTATGGGATGGTGCTGGCGGTATTTGTCTTCAATCTGCTGGTCCTGCCTCTGGTGCCGGGCTATACCATGATGGCCTATGAGGGGATGGGGATGGGACACCCCAGCATCAGCTCCCTGATGGGGACCATGCGCTCCCTGCTGGGGGCTGGTGTGCCCGCATGGGAGATCCTGGTGGTGCGGCCCCTGGCCATGCTGGGAGGCGACTGGTCGGGGTACGGGCCGGAGGTGTGGTGGAGCGCGGCCTTTTTCCTGGGCTGCGGCATCTGTACCGCCGTGCTCCTGTGGCAGGCCCGGTGCATCCTGTCCACGATCATCGTCCAGACTCCCTTTCAGCGGTCCAATGCCCGGTCCATGAAGCGGGCGGCGGCCAGCTGCTGGGGCATCGCCCTGCTGGCGGCAGTGCGGATGGCGGTGTGGTTCCTGCGGCTGAGGAGCGCAGCCCCGCTGTTCACCTTCACAGCCTTGTTCATTCCGGTGTCGCTGATGGCGGGCCTGCTTTTCCTGGTGATGTCTGCCCTGTTCCGCCAGGCGGCGGAGCTGAAAGAGGACCAGGACCTGACCATCTGAGGGGGCGGAGCATGAAGATCGTAGTCAACCTGGACGTGATGATGGCCCGGCGCAAGATGTCCCTGGGGGAGCTGGCCCAGAAAGTGGACATCACCATGGCCAACCTGTCCATCCTGAAGAACAACAAGGCGAGGGCTATCCGCTTTTCCACTCTGGAGGCCATCTGCGCCGCCCTGGACTGCCAGCCCGGGGATATTCTGGAATTTGTGCCGGAGGAGGGAGACCGATGAAGGCGCTGCCCATTCTGCTGGTCCTTCTGATGCTGTGGAGCGCCATCTGGAGGCCCGGCCCGGGGGACTATGTGGCCCGGGAGCTGGAGCTGGAGCTCCCCACGGCCCAGACAACGGACACCTATGACGACCACGGCGGCTTCCACGGGGACGGCCTGCTCCACACGGAGCTGACCTTCTCCCCGGAGGACGGGGCCCGGGTGGAGGAGGCGGTGTCCCACCATCCCTCGGGCAGGTGGAACCCCTTCCCCATGGACGACAAGATGGAGTCCTTCCTCTACCGGGGCGGGGCGGCGGAGCTGGCGGGCTGGACGGTGCCGGAGCGCGGATGGTGGTATCTGCTGGACCGGCAGGAGGACCGGGAGGGCAGCATGTTCCAGCGATCCTCATTCAACTACACCCTGGCGGTGTACGACAGCGCCGCCGCCACCCTGTCCTATCTGGAATTTGACACCTGAGGAGGGAGAGCGGGATGGAGCGGAGGGAAAAGAGGGCGCTGGCCTTTCTGCTGGCCGCCTCGCTGCTCTGCCTGGCCCTGGTGGGCCTGGCCGCCGGGGACCCTCCGGCGGAACGGGCGGAGGCCCTCTTCCAGGCCGGGCGGGAGGAGTTCGACCGGGCGGCGGAGGAGCTGCTGGCGAGGAATGGGCCGGCGGAGCTGCCCCGGGGCGTGATGGAGGTCACCCTCTACCCGGCGGGGGAGGGGCGGGTCCAGACCGTGGAGTTCCTCTGCGGAGGCTGGGGGGTGGGCCCCTCCACCAGCTATTGGGGGATCAGCCATGTGCCCTCAGACGTCCTGACAGGCTTCCAGGGGGCGGCGCTGTCGGGCTGGGAGCCCTGGGACGGCGGCTGGCTCTGGAGAGAGGCGGGGGGCGACAACCGCTGCTTTGTGCGCAGGCTGGAGCCCGGGTGGTTCTGCTTTGAGATGCGGTTCTGACCGCTCCAACGGCGCGGCCCGGTGTGCGCTTTAAGGTAACATAAATTATAATATGGTAAACTATGGAGGAAACACATGCCTGTGGTGATGCTGCTTTTGATCCTGATGCCCCTGACCATGGCGGGGGAGCTGTGCATGCTGTGCCAGTGTCTGTTTCTGGGGCGGGGCCGGGCGCGCCGAAGGCTGGCCCTTCTGGCCGGGGCCGTCCTGCTCCTGCTGGCGGTCTGGCTGGGGGGCGGCGCCCTGCTGGAGACGGCGGGCCTGGGCTGGCGGCGGTGGGTGTCCGGCGGACTGGTGGCGGCAGCTGCCATCGCCGCGGCTGCGCTGGCCCTCCTCCTGCCCCGGGAGCTGCATACGCTGCTCCCGGGGGCAGAGAGCCTGGGCAGGATCTGCTCCTATCTGACTGTGCTGGTGCTGGCGGCCTGTCTTGGGCTGCTGTCCATGCTGGGGCTGTGGAGGGATCGGGTCAGGGAGTGGGAGGGGCAGACCGTGGTGGCGGAGTACAGCGGCATTTTCCGGGAGACTGGATACCGTTATGTAAACTGGTTCGTCCACGGGGAGCAGGTCTATGTGTGGGAGGACTGAGACAGTGGAGCGGCGGCGGATGGTCCGGACCCTAGCGGGGGCGGCGGCGGTCCTGACAGTCCGGTACGGGGGCGGCTTCCTGCTGGCGCTGGCCGGCCTGGGCTGGCGGTGCTGGGTCCGAAACCTGATGGTGCTGGTACTGTGCGTCCTCCTCTTCCAGGGGATCTGGTATGGGCTCCAGGTCCTGGGGGAGCGCCCCCGGGTCCGGGGGCGCTGGCCGGAGATCGTCCTGGGTCTGGCCGGCGGCGCGGCCCTGCTGACGCTGGCGCTCTTCCTTCTCCTGTTCGTCTTTTTCCTGCGGGATTATGACCGAGTCAGCGAGTGGGAGGGACAGGCTGTGGTGGCGGAGTACAGGGGAATCGACCGGGGGAGCCATCAGTGCCCCAGGGTCTGCCGATATGAAAGCTGGCTCCTCCGGGGGGAGGAGCTGGGGCCCGGGAGGTGACGGGGATGGACACTGTGAGCTGGCTCAGCTTTTTTACCGCCTCCGGCCTGGGGGCGGCCCTGGGGGTGCTGTCCCTGACGGCGCTGGGGGCCTGCCTGTATCTGAGAGCCCCAGGGCAGAGGCGGCTGGCCATCCTGGCCGCGGCGCTGGGCTGTGTGCTGGTCCTCCAGTATGGGGGCGGTGCCCTGCTGGAAGAACGGGGGCTCTTCTGGCGGGGGTGGGTCCAGACCGCCCTGTCTCTGACCGGGGGCGGGCTGGCGGTCCTCCTGCTGGCAGGGACCATCCGGGGCCTGGGGGCGCTCTGCCTGGGGAAAGACTGGGTGACAGCGGTGTGCGTCCTGGGCTGTGCGGCAGCCCTGCTGGGGGCGGCCGCCTGCGCCGGAGCGGGGCTTGTGGGAAGCGGCGGGAGAGAACAGGTGGTCCGCCTGGCGGGAGAGACCCTGGTGGTCCGGGATGCGGATCTGCTCCACCAGGTGGGATGGCGTTATGTAAATTTGTTCGTGCATGGAGAGCCCCTGGCCTGTTGGCGGGTCTCATAAAAAGAGAGGAGGAACACAGCGATGAACGCAGCGGAAATGAAGAGGGCGGCGGGCCGGGCTCTGGAACTGGGGCTGACGGCAGTGCTGACCGTCCCCGTGGTCCTGGTCATACTGGCGGCCGCGGCGGCGGTGGTGTGGCTGTGGGCGAGCCGCATGCTGCCCCAGCCGGTCTATGAGCCGGAGACCTTCACCCAGGCCCGGTGGGAGGAGCTGGATGACCGGGGCGTGCTGGTAGACAGCCTGCTGGAGCAGTACGACGGGCTGGAGGGCATGGACCTGGCGGAGGTGCAGGCCCTGCTGGGGGAGCACCCCTATACCCGGGAGGACCCGGAGGTGGGGATGTACCGGGACGGCTACTACATCGGCGCGGGCCGGGAGAACAGCGGCCGGGAGGAGGTCATGGTGCTCCAGTTCCGGGACGGGGAAGTGATCCGGGTGGAGTTTGAAGACGCCGGCTGACCGGAGGGGGCGCCTTCCGCCGGACCGGTCCAATGGGACGGAGGGGCAGGCCCCGCCCCTACACAGAGGCCGGAGGGCGGTGCACAGGGCCCGATGAGGGAATTGGACCCTGCGGAGAAAAACGGGCCCCGAAGAAACGGCCGCCCCTTTGGGGGAGACCTATGGGAGGACAAAAGCGCCAGGACACAGAAAGGACGAATGAAGTGGGGTACGGATGGATGAACTTGGGGAGCCTGCTGCTGGGCCTGACCGCCTGGGGCATCCCAGCGGTGTATTTCTCCCGGAGAAAGCCGGGCGGGGACCGGGCAGGGCTGGCCTGTCTCCTCAGCATGGCGGCCTGCGCCGGGGCCCTGTTTTTGCAGGTCCTCTACAACAAGCATCTGGTGGAGCTCCAGGACTGGTCCGCCCTGATGGACACCAGCGGAGCGGTGGCCTGGGTGTCCGCCCTCCTGCTGGCGGTGACGCTGATCCTTGACCTGTTCTGCCTGTGGGCGGAGGGAAAGCTGAATGGGGAGGAGCGGGGCAAGGGCGGCCCGGAGGAGCCGGAGATACGAAGGGAGGCGTGAGGCGGCGCTCCGGCCGCCCATCCCGCGCCGCCGATCCCATGAACAGAGAGAAAAAGACGGCCAGCAGCCCCGTGGGACTGCTGAGGACAGCCGCCGCCCGGAAACCGGGCGGCGGCTGTTCCTGTCCGGGACTGCCCGCCCTGCTGGGGCGGGGCCGGCGCGGAAAAATCGGGTACAACTTTTCCCATCCTCCCTCATACACATAAGCAGAGGTGATGCGCCATGGAGAAAAAACCGCGCCGGGAGGGGCTTTTGGAAAAGACGGCAGAGCTGTTCGATCTGCCTGCGGACGCCCTGGCCGGACTGCCCAAGGTGGAGCTGGTGGGGGACCGGGAGCTGCGGATCGAGAACCACCGGGGCATCCTGGCCTACGGAACGGAGGAGATCCACGTCAGCGGCGGGGCCTTCGTCATCCAGATCACCGGCCAGGGGCTGGAGCTGCGGGCCATGACCGGGCTGGAGCTGCTCATCACCGGCCGCATCGCCGGCATCCAGCTGGCCTGAGGGGAGGGAACGCGTGTGCAGTGGATCGTGAACCGGCTGCGGGGGGAGCTGCGGGTGGTGGCCCGGGGGCCCTTCCCGGAGCGCCTGATGAACGTGTGCGCCCAGAATGGGATCTCATTCTGGGCCCTGGAGTGGCGGGATGGGCACACCCTGTCCATGACGGTGCGGCAGGAGGACCGGAAGCAGCTGTGGAAGCTGGCGGAGCGGGTGGGCTGCACTGTGGAGACGGAGGGGAGCCGGGGCCTGCCCGCCTTTTTGGCCCGCTTCCGCACCCGGTATGCCTTCCTGGCGGGGTTCGCACTGTCCCTGGCAGCGGTGTGCATCCTGTCCAGCTTCGTGCTCACCATCCAGGTGACAGGGAACGAGACCGTCCCCACTGGGGTGATCCTCAGCGAGCTGCGGCGGCTGGGGGTGCGGCCCGGGGCATACGGTCCGGCCCTGGAGCGGCGGCAGATCGCCGAGGAGGCCCTGCTGTCCCTGGATGAGCTGTCCTGGATGTCCCTGAACCTCCACGGCACCCGGCTGGAGGTGCAGGTGCGGGAGGCGGTCCAGCCCCCCGAGCTGACCCAGGAGGAGGGCCACTACCACGTGGTGTCAAAGGCGGACGGCATCGTGACCCGGGTGGAGACCATGGACGGGGAGGCGGCGGTGAAGGAGGGGGATACAGTGACGGAGGGGGAGATCCTCATCAGCGGCACGGTGAGCATGGAGCCCCCCATGTACAGCGACCAGCCGGTGCGCTACTACCAGACCCACGCCCGGGGCCGGGTGGAAGCCAGGACCTGGCGCACCCTCACCGCGTCCATCCCGCTCACCGCCCAGGTCAAGGCGTACACAGGAGAGGAAAAAAGCCGCTTTACCCTGACGGTCCTGGGATATCCCGTGGAATTTTATCAAAACGCTGGCATTTCCTGGCCCTGGTATGATAAAATAAGTACAGTGTACCAGGCCGGGCTGCCCGGCGGGCTCACGCTCCCCCTGTCCTGGACAGTGGAGCGGTACCGGGCCTATGAGCCCGTCCAGACGGAGGTGGACCGCACCGCCGCCCAGACTCTGTTGGAGGAGCGCCTGCTGGCGCAGCTGAAGGAGCAGATCGGGGAGGAGGGCCGGGTGGTCTCCACCTACTACACCGCCCGGGCGGCGGACAGCTGGCTGGAGGTCACCCTCACCGCCGAGTGCCGGGAGGAGATCGGCCGGGAGGTGCCCGCGGCACCGGACGCCGGAGACAGCGCCCCGGAACAACCATAACAAGTAAGGAGATTTCCTGCAAATGACAGAACAGAGCATCAGCCTGGAGCGGCTGGAGGAGACCATCAACGTGTTCGGCTCCTTTGACGAGAACATCCGTATCATTGAGGGCGAGATGGAGGTCTCGGTGGTGAGCCGGGACTCCATGCTGAAGGTGAGCGGCGAGAACGCGGAAAACGTGATGTACGCGGTCAAGGCCATCGAGGCCCTCATGTCCCTCTCCTCCCGGGGGGAGGCCATCAACGAGCAGAACGTGCGCTATATCATCCAGCTGGTCCGCAGCGGCAACGAGAGCCAGATCAGCCAGCTGGCGGGGGACGTGCTGTGCGTCACCGCCAAGGGGCGGCCCATCAAGGCCAAGACCCTGGGACAGAAGAAGTATGTGGAGGCCATCAAGAAGAACGTGGTCACCCTGGGCATCGGCCCCGCCGGCACCGGCAAGACCTATCTGGCGGTGGCGGCGGCGGTGGCCGCCTTCCGGGCCAAGGAGGTCAACCGCATCATCCTCACCCGACCCGCAGTGGAGGCGGGTGAGCGGCTGGGCTTCCTGCCTGGGGATCTCCAGTCCAAGGTGGACCCCTATCTGCGGCCCCTGTACGACGCCCTGTTCGACATGCTGGGCGCGGAGACCTACAACAAGTATCTGGAGCGGGGGAACATCGAGGTGGCCCCCCTGGCCTATATGCGGGGCCGCACCTTGGACGACAGCTTCATCATCCTGGACGAGGCCCAGAACACCTCCCGGGAACAGATGAAGATGTTCCTCACCCGCCTTGGCTTCGGCTCCAAGATCGTCATCACCGGCGACATCACCCAGATCGACCTGCCCGCGGACAAGGTCTCCGGCCTGCGGGAGGCTATGCGGGTGCTCAAGGGGGTGGAGGACATCTCCATCTGCCGCCTGACGGAGAGCGACGTGGTCCGCCACGTGCTGGTCCAGCGGATCATCAAGGCCTATGAGGAGGACGAGGAGCGCCGCGGTCCCAAAAAGGACAGGCGGGAGCGGCCCTGACCTCGGGCATCCCAAAGAGGTCCCGCCCTGAAGAGCCCCCGCGCAGGGTGCGCGCGCCCGCCGGGAGAAACGATGCAGCGGGAGGAAGAGATACGATATCCATCAATGGAGGCGGGTACAAATGATATTCAATGAACGGCTGAGGCGCCTGCGGAAGGAGCGCGGTCTGACCCAGGCGCAGACGGCAGAGCACCTGTCCATCGCCTGGCGGAATTACCAGCGCCTGGAGAAGGATGGGAACGCCCCCAGCTTTCTCACCTTTGTGAAGGCGGCGGAGTTCTTCGGCGTCTCCCTGGACTATCTGGCGGGCCGGACCGATGCGCGGGAGGTCAACCGGGGGACATGTCCTCCGGCGGGGCCGGAGCACCGGATCATCCTGGAGGCGGAGGTGGAGGCCCCGGACACTGTGGAGCCCCTGCTCCGCCGGGTCATCTCCGCCGCCCTGGAGGCGGAGGGGATGGACCTGCCCTGTGAGATCAACGTGCTCCTCACCGACGACGAGGGCATCCATCAGGTGAATCTGGACATGCGGGGGGTGGACAGGCCCACTGACGTGCTCTCCTTCCCCATGTTCGACCTCTCTCCGGGGGAGAAGCCGGGGGAAGAGCACGAGGACCCGGACACCGGGCTGGTGCCCCTGGGGGATATGTGCATCTCTCTGGAGCGGGCCGCCGCCCAGGCGGAGGAGTACGGCCACAGTGTGGAGCGGGAGCTGAGCTATCTGGCGGTCCATTCTGTGCTCCATCTGCTGGGCTATGACCACATGGACGAAGGCCCCATGAAGGCCCAGATGCGCCGGCGGGAGGAGCACATCCTGGAGGGGCTGGGCATCCGCCGGGGATGAGAGGCCACGTCCCGCGGGGAAGCGGGAGAAAATGTCCCGCCGGGCCCGGAGGGGATTGCGCGGGGCGGGCCGGTGTGGTACAATAAGCAGTCCCGCAGAGGCGCACCGGCCCGAAATGCCGGAGAGGCCGGCGGCCGGCCGCGGGAGACAGAAAGAGAGATCTAGGAGAGAAAGAGATGAATATTTGGCAGAAAAGGGCACCCGGAGTGCTGCTGTGCCTGGCGGTGGCACTGCTGGCCTGGTTTTTGGTGGAGCTGGCCCCGGCTCTGGAGATCGTGGGCAGCGCGGTGCTGGCCATCCTGTTCGGCATGGTGCTGTGCGCGGTGATGAAAAACAAGGACAAGGTGAAGGACGGGGTGGCCTTCACCTCCAAAAAGGTGCTCCAGTACGCGGTCATCCTGCTGGGCTTCGGCCTGAACCTGCGGAAGATCGGTGAGGTGGGGCTCACCTCCCTGCCCATCATCCTGTCCACCATCGCCACCTCCCTCATCGTGGCCTTCCTCATGAGCCGGGCCCTGCATATGCCCGGGAAGATCGCCACCCTCATCGGCGTGGGCTCCTCCATCTGCGGGGGCTCCGCCATCGCGGCCACCGCCCCGGTGATCGAGGCGGACGATGAGGAGATCGCCCAGTCCATCTCGGTGATCTTCCTGTTCAATGTGCTGGCGGCCCTGATCTTCCCCACCCTGGGCGGGGCCATCGGGCTGAGCGACACCGGCTTCGGCCTGTTCGCCGGCACTGCGGTGAACGACACCTCCTCCGTCACGGCGGCCGCCTCCACCTGGGACACCCTGCACAACACCGGCGGCGCGGTGCTGGAGTATGCCACCATCGTCAAGCTGACCCGCACCCTGGCCATCATCCCCATCACCCTGGCGCTGGCCCTCTTCCGGGTGCGCCAGGCGGAGAAGGCCGGCGGGAAGAGCGGCGTGAAGGTGTCCGCCAAGTCGGTGTTCCCCATGTTTATCCTGTACTTTGTGCTGGCCTCCGTCATCACTACGGTGGTCACCGCCGTGCTCTCCGGTCCCGCCCTGGCGGGGGCCAATGAGCTTTTCTCCCTGCTCAAGACCCTGAGCAAGTTCTTTATCGTCATGGCCATGGCGGCCATCGGCATCAACACCGACGTGGTCAAGCTGGTGAAGACGGGAGGCAAGCCCATCCTGCTGGGCTTCACCTGCTGGGCGGCCATCACCTGCGTCAGCCTGGGCATGCAGCACCTGCTGGGCATCTGGTAAAGGACCTGCGCCCGCCCGTCAGCGGGCGGCGCTCCATGAAAAACAGGGAGGGAAAACGATGCTCGCCAACTTTTTTGTCCTGTGGCTCCTGCTGGCTGTTGGCGGCGGATTTCTGCTCTTTTTCGGCGGGCTGCTGGCCTCCTGGATCGGGGAGGAAATGGCCTGCTTTCTGCTGGCCACCGCCCTCCTGGCCCTGGCCGGGGCGCTGATCATACAGCTGCGGGAGCGGCTCCAGCAGACCCGGCGCCGGCTGGAGGAGGAGACAGACCGGCTCCGCCGGATGGAGGAGAAGCTGGACCAGCTGCTGGAGCGGGGAACGGATCATAAGGCGGAAAGTGCTCACACCGCCGGAAAAGAAAGTTGAGGAACAAACGCTATGTCCATCAAAAAATCGGGAATGATCTCTATTGTAGGCCGCCCCAACGTGGGCAAGTCCACCCTGACCAATGCCCTGGTGGGGGAGAAGGTGGCCATCGTCTCCAACAAGCCCCAGACCACCCGGAACCGGATCTGCGCCATTCTGAACCGGGGGGAGAGCCAGTTCGTCTTTCTGGATACGCCGGGCCTGCACAAGGCACGCACCCGCCTGGGGGACTACATGGTGAACGTGGTGAAGGAGAGCGTGGCCGACGTGGACGCGGTCATGCTGCTGGTGGAGCCCATCCCCAACGTCGGCGGCCCGGAGGCGGAGCTCATCGCCCGCATCAAGACTCTGGGCTGCCCCTCGGTGCTGGTCATCAACAAGGTGGACACCCTGGAGCACAAGGAGGAGCTGCTGGAGGTCATCCAGACCTACGGGCAGGCCCATGAGTTCACCGCCGTGGTCCCTGTCTCGGCCAGGACCGGCGAGGGGGTGGAGGAGCTGCTGGACGTACTGGACGGGTTTCTGCCCCAGGGGCCCCAGCTCTTTCCAGAGGACATGGTCACCGATCAGCCGGAGCGCCAGATGATGGCGGAGATCCTGCGGGAGAAGCTGCTGCTCTGCCTGGACAAGGAGATCCCCCACGGCACCGCCGTGGAGATCACCAAGTTTTCCGAGCGGGATGACGAGGTCATCGAGATCGACGCCACCATCTACTGCGAGAAGAACAGCCATAAGGGGATCATCATCGGCAAGGGGGGAGCCATGCTGAAAAAGGTGTCCTCCCTGGCCCGGCAGGACATGGAGCGATTCATGGGGACCAAGGTGTACCTCCAGACCTGGGTGAAAGTAAAAGAAAATTGGCGCGACAACGTGAATCTGATCCGCAACTTCGGATACCGGGATGAGTGAGGGAAAAGACCGGGCCTAAAAATTACCGCGCATGTTTTCCACTGGAGATGCCAGCCTAAGCAGCAGAGACAGGAGGGCAAGACAGATGGAACAGAGCGGATTTTGGAACTTCTTTTTTGCCACCGGACTGCCCCAGGCCTATCTGGCGGCCCGGCTGAAGGAGGGGGAGGAAGTGGTCTTCCCTCCCATGCCCCCTCCCGGAGCGCCGGGGGGCGGGACTCTGCCCCCGTCTGTGCCGGGCATGATGGACAAAAAGGATATGTGAACTGCCCGGCCGGCCCGCCCTCGGCGGACCGGCCGGAGATACATAGAGGAGCGGACGAGATGCATATGCGCACCAAAGCGCTGGTCCTCCGTGCGGTGGATTACAAGGAGTCGGACAAGATCCTGACCCTGCTGACCCAGGAGAGCGGGAAGCTCACCGCTTCGGCCCGGGGCTGCCGTAAGAAGGGGAGCCCGGTGGCCGCCGGGGTCCAGCTGCTGGCCTGGTCGGACCTGGTGCTGTATGAGTACCGGGGCCGCTGGACCGTGAAGGAGGCGGCGGTGGAGCGGGAGTTTCTGGGGCTGCGCCGGGATGTGGAGCGGCTGGCCCTGGCCTGCTACTTCGCCGAGGCGGCGGAGGCGCTGGCGGTGGAGGACGTGCCGGCGCCGGAGCTGCTCTCCCTGGTGCTCAACAGCCTGTACGCCCTGGACCAGATGCCCCAGAAGCCCCTGGCCCTGGTCAAGGCGGCCTTTGAGCTGCGGCTGATGTGCGCTGCGGGCTATGAGCCCATCCTGGACGGCTGCGCCGTCTGCGGCGCGGAACGGCCGGAGGAGCCCCGCTTCCACCTGCGGGAGGGGGCGCTCCACTGCGCCAAATGCCGAGGCGGTGTGGGGGAGGGGATCTCCATGCCGGTCTCGCCCCCCGTCCTGGCCGCTATGCGGCATGTGGTCTGCGGGGACGCCCGGCGGCTGTTTTCCTTCCGGCTGGACAGCGGGGCCCTGGAGGAGCTGGCCGGGGTGAGCGAGGCGTATCTGCTCACCCAGCTGGAACGGGGCTTCCGCACCCTGGACTTCTATAAGCAGATGACCCTGCCGGCCGGGCCGGACAGGTGAGAGGGACGCTGTCCGTTCGGACGGACAGCGTCTTTTTTCCATCCGTCCAGCCTGGGCCGGACGGGGCCTCTCCTGCCTGGAGGGGAAAAGACGAGAAGTTGACATAAGTTTGGAGGAAAAAGACTGGAATTCCCTCCCCGCTTGTGCTAATATAATAAAGTGCCTGTTTCCGGAGGAGGGGACTCTTCCGGGGAACGGGACAGAGTATGACAGTTTCACGGAGGTACATCGTTTTGACCTATTGGATGTCGATCTTGATGGGGATCCTGCAGGGGATCGCGGAATTCCTGCCCATCTCCAGCTCGGGCCACCTGGCCCTGTTCCAGCACTTCTTCGCCATGGAAAACGTGGAGGAGTCCCAGATGTTTTTCACGGTGCTCCTGCACTTTGCCACCCTGATCGCGGTGTGCGTCTACTACTGGCAGGACATCATCGACATGATCCGGGAATTTTTCCTGGGCATCCGGGACCTGGCCTCCAGGGGACGGCGGGGCCGGGAGAAGCTGCCCCCCGCCCGGCGGCTGGTGCTGCTCATCATTGTGGCTACCCTGCCCTTGTTTGTGGTGCTGCCGATCAAGGATCTTGTGGAGGGGGCCATGTCCAACGTGACCTTTGTCTCTTTCGCCCTGCTGGCCACCGGCTTCATCCTGTTTTTCTCCGACCGGATGGCTCGGGGGCGGAAAACGGAGCGGACTGCCACTGTGCTGGACGCCCTTCTGGTGGGCTGCGCCCAGGCGCTGGGCACCTTGCCCGGCATCTCCCGGTCCGGCATCACCATCTCGGCGGGGATGCTGCGGGGCTATGACCGCACCTTTGCCGTCCGGTTCTCCTTCCTGATGAGCCTGCCTGCCGTCTTCGGCGCCACCCTGCTGGAGCTGATCGACGCGGTCCAGGCGGGGATCGACACCAGCCTTCTGCCCGTCTATCTGGTGGGCATGCTGGTGGCCGGCGTGGTGGGCTACTTCGCCATCCGCCTGGTGAACCTGCTGGCGGGCAAGGGAAAGTTCGGCGCCTTTGCCTACTACTGCTGGGCGGCGGGAGCCATCTCCCTGGCCGCCAGCCTGGCGGGGCTGTGAGGGCGCCCCGGACCAAGACCTGATTGACCGGAAAGGGAGGCGGACACATGGCCGCATCACAAAAGAAGACCGGAGGAAAGCGCACCTCCTCCGGGGGAACGCGCAGGAGCGGCAGTGCCTCCGGCAGCAGCCGGGGGAACAGCCGCGGGAGCAAAGCGCCGGCCCGCCGGCCCATGCGTCGGGAGATCGGGGCGGCGGTGTGTCTGGCGCTGGCCCTGTTCGCGGCGCTGGGCTATTTCCACATCCAGGCCATTTTCATCGATTTCTTCTCCGGACTGCTGAAGGGCCTGCTGGGCTATGGCTTCTGGCTGATGCCTCCGGCCCTGCTGCTGGCGGCCTATATCCTGGCCTTCCACCGGGGGCGGCCGGTGCGCCTGCGGGTGACCTGCGCCCTGCTGCTGCCCCTGCTCTTCTCCTGCATCGTCCACGGGCTGCTGGGCAGGGTCCTGCCCTGGGACGCCGCCCTGGTGAAGACCCTGTGGGCGGCGGGGGAGGAGCTGACCTCCGGCGGCGTGCTGGGGGGCGTGCTGGCCCAGGGGAGCGTCCAGGTGTTCAGCCGCCTGGGCTCCACCATCCTGTTCGTGCTGGCCTTCCTGCTGGCGGGACTGGGGGCCTTCCGCCTCTCCCTGGCCGAGGTGGCGGACTGGATCTTCGACCGGCCCCGCTATGAGTATGAGCCGGAGGAGGAGCCGGAGCGCCCGCGCCGGAGCAAGCGGGAGGAGCGGCCTGCCGCCCCGGAGCCCGTTCGGCCCCCCTCCCGCCGGGCGGACATCGACATCCCGGTGGAGGACGGCCCCCTGGTGGGCAAGACGGCCCAGACCGCTCCCGAGGTGAAAAAGAAGGGGAGCTTTTTCAACCGCAAGGCAAATGTCCCCGCTCCGGACCAGGTGCTGGCGGGGGCGGAGCAGCGGACGGCGGAGCAGCCCGCCCCGGCGCCGGAGCCGGCGGCAGAGCCCGCCCAGGCGGAGCTGGTCCGGCAGGCGCCGGAGCCGGCCCCCGCGCCTGTCCCGTCTGTCCCGCCCGCCCCGCCGGCCGCCCCCCTCTCCGGGGAGAGCCCCCGGGAGCCGGAGCCGGCCAAGGTCTCCCGGGAGGAGGCACGCCAGGCCGCCCAGGAGGTGGCCCGGGATGTCCAGTCCCGGCTGGCGGAGGCGGGGGAGCACCCCTATCAGTATCCCCCCCTCTCCCTGCTGAAGGAGGGACCGGGGGACATCGGCGGGGAGGCCCTGGTGGAGCTCAACGCCAACCGGCAGCGGCTGGATGACACCATCCACTCCTTCGGCATCGACGCCAACATCGTCAACGTGACCCGCGGCCCATCGGTGACCCGGTACGAGGTGGAGCTGGACCAGGGGGTGCGGCTTAACAAGCTGACCAACCTGGCTGACGATATCGCCCTGGCCTTGGGGGCTACCGGCGTTCGCATCGCCCCCATCCCGGACAAGATCTCCATGGTGGGCATTGAGGTGCCCAACAAGCTGGTGTCGCCGGTGAACATCCACAGCGTCATCGGCTCCAGGGAGTTCACCGACAGCCCCTCCAAGGTGTCCTTCGCCGTGGGTAAGGACATCGGCGGCCACTGCATCGTGGGCAATATTGCCAAGCTGCCCCACCTGCTCATCGCCGGCACTACCGGCTCGGGCAAGTCGGTGTGTACCAACTCTCTGATTATCTCCCTGCTCTACAAGGCCACCCCTGAGGAGGTGCGCCTCATCATGGTGGACCCCAAGATGGTGGAGCTGGGCATCTACAACGGCATCCCGCCATCTGCTCATTCCCGTGGTCACCGACCCCAAGAAGGCGGCGGGCGCCCTCCAGTGGGCGGTGGTGGAGATGATGAAGCGCTACCGCACCTTTGCCGAGGTTGGGGTGCGGGATCTGGCCAGCTACAACGCCCACGCCGCCAAGACCGAGGGCATGACCAAAATGCCCCAGATTGTGGTGGTCATTGACGAGCTGGCCGATCTGATGCTGGTGGCCGCCAAGGAGGTGGAGGAGTCCATCTGCCGAGTGGCCCAGATGGGCCGCGCCGCCGGCATGCACCTGATCATCGCCACCCAGCGGCCCTCCGCCGACGTGATCACCGGTCTGATGAAGGCCAATATCCCCAGCCGCATCGCCTTTGCCGTGGCCTCCTCCCTGGAGTCCCGCATCATCCTGGACACCACCGGCGCGGAAAAGCTGGTGGGCCGGGGCGACATGCTCTACTTCCCCCTGGGCACCGGCAAGCCCCAGCGGGTGCAGGGCTGCCTCATCTCCGACGAGGAGGTGGCCGCCGTAGTGGGCTTTATCAAGCAGAACAGCGGCGACGCCAGCTACGATGACCAGGTGATGCAGGAGATCGAGCAGCACGCCGCCGAGAAGGAGAAGGGGAGCAAGGGCGTGGGCGGCTCCGCCCCCGAGGAGGTGGGGGAGGAGTTCGACGAGCTCATCGACGCGGCAGCCGAGGTGATCCTGGAGACGGGACAGGCGTCGGTCTCTATGCTCCAGCGCCGCCTGAAGCTGGGCTATGCCCGGGCGGCCCGGCTGGTGGACCAGCTGGAGGAGAAGGGGGTCGTGGGGCCCTTTGAGGGCTCCAAGCCCCGCCAAGTGCTCATTACCAAGGATCAGTGGCAGGAGATGAAGTACCGCCAGGGCGTCCCCGGGGGAACCCCTCCCGAGAGCGCTTCCGGGGCAGCTCCAAGCGGAGCGGAGGAGGACATGCCCCCCTTCGATGTGGGAGAGGCCCTGGACCGGGCGGAGGAGGACACCCTGTGACCCGCGCCGGGGAGAGCTCCCGGACGGCCCCTGACATAAGAAGGCCCGCCGCGTCAGCGGCGGGCCTTTTCTGCGCGCAGTCCCCGGTGCAGCCGGGGGACGTTGTACGAGCGGAGCCTTTGAGATCGGATCATTTGTTAACTTGACCGTTTATGAAGTATGTACGCGACAAGGGAACATACCGCGATCCCGATGCCAAACGGGATGGCATAGAGAAATGCCACGCTGGCAGGTGCGCTGTAACATGAGTGCTCGATCCCGCAGAGCATATCACGATAGCCAAATGCCACAACGGCACACATGACATCTGACAACAAAATTGCGACAGCGCTAAAAAGATGACTCAATTTCCGCATAGGCTTGCCTCCGTTCATTTCTTTCGCAGGATCAGGACCGCTCCAGTGACCATCAAAAGGACGCACAGGGCGATGAGCACACCAGACCCATTGAGGGTGATCGTTGAAGCGGTATTCAGCTGCTCTGCCGCACCGGGGCTTATGACCATCATGAGTCCGGATAGTGTCAGACAGATGGCGCCAGCCAGGCAAAGACAAATGCCGGCTTTCTGATCCATGGCTTTCGGGCCCTTGGCTTCTTTTGGCGTTGACCGTGTTTCTTCTGTCCTTTCCTCAGCCCCTCTGTCCTTTACAAGTTCATCAAGGGTGATGTGGAAGCACTCACTCAAAGCCAACAGTTTTTGAAATTCAGGCATTGATGTTCCGCTCTCCCATTTGGAGATGGCCTGTCTCGAAACGCCTATCTTCTCCGCAAGCTGCTCTTGAGAAAGGCCGCTCTTTCGTCTGAACTGATATATTCTTTCAGACAACATTTGTGTTACCCCCTTGGAAACAATATACTGCGATCCATGGTAACATGCTACCAACTACGGCTGAAACTTCCGCAACTGCCGGTTGCATCCCCTGAGATCCTTCTGTTCCGCGCCATAGATGCCCTCAGTGTACGGAGGGTATCGTCCTATCCGCACCAAGGGGACAGCCTTGGCCCCGCGGGAACGGCTCATGACACGCCGAGCCTGACAGCGGCCCAATAGTTTTGGATGATCTTTCTCTGCCAGGCCAGAAAGAGACAGCCGGCAAAAAGGAGGACAGCACCCAACAGGACAGCCCAGGGGCTTGCACCGGAGCTTTCTATGAATCCGGTCACATCATCCCCTGGGGGTGCCTGATCGGAAAGATACAGGAGGGGGACGATCCCCCATGCCAGGGCAGGGGCTGTGAGGATCAAGGGAAACAGAAAAGAAAAAATTCGATAAAAGACGGACTGCGCTGCGTCCCGATAGAGCAGCATATAGGCGATGGATATGAGGACCGGCAGCAGCATTCCCGCAATATAAAAAAGAGACAGCGTCAGAGCGGTGAACGTACCGCCTTCATAGCGCATATAGGCGCCCAGAATGCTGAATTCTGTGATGCGGGCGCCGCAGGACAGCGCGATCAGGGCATGCCCGCCCTCGTGCAGAATGATATAGACCGGAATGGTGAATAGGATGCTTGCAAATAGGGATAGGATCTTTCGCGTGTTCAGGTCCATAGAGCTCCCTCCATCGTCCGTGCTGACAGTTTTTTCTCCTGCTCTTGTTTTGGGGCCCCAGGGCAGGCTTTCCCCTCCGCGGTCCCGCCCCGCAGAGGGCGGGGACACACAGACGCATCGGAGGGGATGTTTAAGCAGAGTTTTCCCTGAAAATACCCGCCGAGAACCCCTGTCGTTTCTGTTACCATGATACAATATTTGAGGGGCTGTTTCAAGGCAGGAATGAGGGCGCACGAAGTGCGCCCCTACACAGGACCCGGGGGCCGGTGCGGGCATCAGGCTCTGCGCCGGAGGGCCGGAAAAAGCGGCCGCGGCTCCCGGACAGGAGCCGCGGCCGCGGAGCCGGAACAGGGACGGCCACTCAGCAGGGAGAGGAGTCCGAGCCGGGAGCGGAGAGGAGATCGGCCAGGGTCACCTGGTCCAGATATCCACAGATGAGCGCGTCAAGCCGCTCCCAGAGGGGACGGGTGCGGCAGCTGCCGGCCCGGGCACAGGGGTCGGAGCCGCAGTCGAGACAGGCCACCGGGGCCAGGGAGCCCTCCGCCAGACGCAGGATCTCTCCCACGGAGTAGTCCTCCGGCGGACGGGTGAGTCGGTAGCCGCCCCCCTTTCCACGCACGCCCTCCACCAGGCCGCCCTTGGAGAGGGTGGAGATGATGCTCTCCAGATACTTGCCTGAGATGCCCTGCTCCGAAGCGATGGAGCTCAGGGCGGTGTAGCAGTCCCGGCCGTGCTGGGCCAGCTCCAGCATGACCCGGAGCGCATATCTGCCCCTTGTGGAGACCAGCATGGATGTCACCTCCTTTTTGTCGCCCCTATTATACCATTGCATGGGCAGAAATTCAAGAGAGCGGCGGAGCAGAACCTTGATTTGCGTCCCGGAGTGTGGTAAAGTATGGAGCAGGGCGTGCGCTTCCTGCGGGCTGCCCAACATTCAGGACGGAGGGACCAACATGCTCTTTGTATGCTACCCCAAATGCACCACCTGCCAGAAGGCAAGGGCCTTTCTGGAGGAACGGGCGATCCCCTATGAGTTCCGGGACATCAAGCTGGACAACCCCAAAAAGGAGGAGCTGCGGGAGTGGCAGCACAGGAGCGGCCTGCCCCTGAAGCGATTTTTCAACACCAGCGGCCTGCAATACAAGGCTCTGGGCCTGAAGGACAGGCTGCCCGGCATGGACGAGGAGGAGCAGCTGGACCTGCTGGCTGCGGACGGGATGCTGGTCAAGCGGCCCATCCTGGCGGGAGAGGACTTCGTGCTGGTGGGCTTCAAGCCCGCCGAATGGGAGGCACGTTTTGGAAAAAGCGGCGGGAACGGTTGACAAGCGCCGAAATTGTGATAAAATATTGCGGTAAATGCGATGATGGAGCCAAGCGCAGCAGGCAGCCTGAAGCGAGAGGGGAGCGGTGTGAGCCCTCGGCAGAAGCGGCGGCGCAGGCCACTCCGGAGCGGCCCGTGAGGAGCGGGACGGACGATCCCCCGTTAGCTGGGATGCTGAGAGGCCGGAGCGCTCCCGAAAGGGCGTGCTCTGGCGATCAGGGTGGTACCGTGGTGATGATCCGCCCCTGACTTGGTCAGGGGCGATTTTTTATGGAACAAGGAGCTGATGGAATGAGACAATATGTGGTGGACGCCTTCGCCGACAGGATATTTGAGGGCAACCCGGCCGCGGTCTGCGTGATGGAGCGGTGGCCGGAGGAGGATCTGATGCTGAAGATCACCCGGGAGAACAACCTGTCTGAGACGGCCTTTGTTGTGAAAGAGGGGGAGGAGTACCGGCTGCGCTGGTTCACCCCCGGCGGGGAGATCGACCTATGCGGCCACGCCACCCTGGCTGCGGCCCATATCATCACCAGATTCGTGGAGCCGGGAGTGGAGAGGGTCGGCTTCCAGACCCTCAGCGGACTGCTGACCGTGCGGGCGGAGGGAGAGCTGCTGAGCATGGATTTCCCCGCCTACCAGCTGAAGCGGCTGGAGGTGACGGAGGAGATCACCCAGGCCCTGGGGGCGCGGCCGTCGGAGGTCTGGCGGGCCCGGGACCTGCTGTGCGTCTTTGACCGGGCGGAGGACGTGCTGGCGCTGAAGCCGGACATGGACAAGCTGCTGAAGGTGAAGGGGGCCCTGATGCAGGTCACGGCGCCGGGGATGGAGGGGTACGACTGCGTCTCCCGCTCGTTTGCCCCAAAGATGGGGGTGCCGGAGGACCCTGTGTGCGGCTCCGGACACTGCCATATCATCCCCTACTGGGCGCAAAAGCTGGGCAAGACCCGGTTCGTGGCCCGGCAGGCATCCCCCAGAGGGGGGACCCTGTACTGCCGGATGGAAGGGGACCGGGTCATTCTGGCGGGCCGGGCGGTGCTCTATGCCCGGTCTGAGCTGATGCTGGAGGACAGACCATGAAACAGAGGATCGTGCCGCTGCTGGCGGCGGCCCTGGCCCTGACCGTGATGCTGGCCGGCTGCTCCTCCCAGGAGGAGGCGGAGCCCCTGCCCCAGGGCATGGACACAGAGGCCGTCCTGACCGCCGGGGAGGCTGTCCTGGACCAGCTCCTGGAGGGCGACTACGAGGCGGTATATGAGTCCTTCCGGGAGGATATCCGGGCAGACCTGACCGCCCAGAGCGTCCAGGACCTGGTGGAGCCGGTGTTCCAGGAGGCGGGGGACTATCAGGAGCTCAAGTCCGCCCAGGTCACTGGCAGCACCGAGGGGGAGGAGCACGGCATCGCCCAGCTCCTGTGCATCTTCTCCCAGGAGAAGGTGTCCATCCGGGTGGCCTTTGACCCGGACATGGAGCTGATCGGCCTGTCCGCCGGACTTCAGAAGTCCAGCTGGAGCCTGTCCAATCTGGTGAACAATTTCACCGGCCTGTTCCGGGGCGACTGATGATATGGCCCGGTTATTTGTAACACAAAAACATGAAAAAATATTGGAGGTAGACCACCATGCGCGAGCCCAAGCCCTTTGGCCTGAATGAACTGAGGGAGATGTTCCTGTCTTTTTTTGAGAGCAAGGGACATCTCCGCCTGCCCAGCTTCTCCCTGATCCCCCAGAACGACGCCTCCCTGCTGCTCATCAACAGCGGCATGGCGCCCATGAAGCCCTGGTTCACCGGGGAGCAGGAGCCCCCCCGCCACCGCGTCTGCACCTGTCAGAAGTGCATCCGCACCGGCGACATCGAGAACATCGGCAAGACCGCCCGCCACGGCACCTATTTCGAGATGCTGGGCAACTTCTCCTTCGGCGACTACTTCAAGCGCGAGGCCATCGCCTGGTCCTGGGAGTTCCTGACCAGCCCGGAGTGGGTGGGCCTGGACCCGGACCGGCTGTATCCCTCCGTCTTTGAGGGCAACGAGACCACCCCCGCCGACGACGAGGCCATGGCCATCTGGCGGGACGAGATCGGCATTCCGGAGGACCGCATCTTCAAGTTCGGCAAGGCGGACAACTTCTGGGAGCACGGCTCCGGCCCCTGCGGCCCCTGCTCCGAGATCTACTACGACCGGGGCCCGGCCTATGGCTGCGGCAAGCCGGGGTGCACTGTGGGCTGCGACTGCGACCGCTATATCGAGGTGTGGAACATCGTCTTCTCCCAGTTCGACAACGACGGGGAGGGCCACTACACTGAGCTGAAGCAGAAGAACATCGACACCGGCATGGGACTGGAGCGCCTGGCCTGCGTGTGCCAGGGGGTGGACTCCCTCTTTGATGTGGACACCGTGATGAACATCACCCACAAGGTGTCCCAGATCACCGGCGCCCACTACGGCGAGAGCCACAGCAAGGACGTGTCCCTCCGGGTCATCACAGACCACATCCGCTCCGCCACCTTCATGATCTGTGACGGCGTGCTCCCCTCCAACGAGGGCCGGGGCTATGTGCTCCGCCGTCTGCTGCGCCGGGCCGCCCGCCACGGCAAGCTGCTGGGGGTGGACCACCCCTTCCTGTATGAGGTGTGCGACACCGTCATCCACGAGAACGAGGGCCACTATCCTGAGCTGCGGGAGCGCCAGGACTATATCACCAAGGTCATCCGGGTGGAGGAGGAGAACTTTGCCAAGACCATCGACGGCGGCCTGAAGATCTTCGGGGAGATGCTGGAAGGGCACAAGGCCCGGGGGGAGAAGACCTTCTCCGGGGCGGACGCCTTCAAGCTGTATGACACCTACGGCTTCCCCATCGACCTGACCATCGAGATGGTGGAGGACGAGGGCATGGAGCTGGACAAGGCCGCCTTCGACACCCTGATGGAGGAGCAGAAGACCCGGGCCCGGAAGGCCCGGGAGGCCCTGGGCGACCTGGGCTGGGCCGGCGTGGAGTTTGGCAAGGACATGCCCGCCACCCAGTTCCTGGGCTATGAGAGCCATTCTGCCCAGGGGAAGGTGCTGGCCCTGGTGGCGGGCGAGGAGCTGCGGGAGGAGCTGGGCACCGGCGCCGAGGGCATCCTGGTGCTGGATCAGACTCCCTTCTACGCCGAGATGGGCGGCCAGGTGGCCGACCACGGCGTGGTGGAGAACGACGGCTTCCGCTTCCAGGTCAGCGACGTACAGAAGAACAAGGGCGGGAAATATATGCACTACGGCCGGGTGCTCTCCGGCAATGTGAAGGTGGGGGATACGGTCACCGCCTCCATCGACGCCAAGCGCCGCCGGGCCATCCAGCGGGCCCACACCGCCACCCATCTGCTGCACAAGGCCCTCCAGACCGTGCTGGGCGACCACGTGCATCAGGCCGGCTCCCTGGTGGAGCCCGACTTCCTCCGCTTCGACTTCACCCACTTCTCCGCCATGACGCCGGAGGAGCTGAGCGAGGTGAACCGCCTGGTGAATGAGTCCATCCTGGAGGGATATCCGGTGGACACCAAGGTGATGGACATCGAGGAGGCCAAGAAGACCGGCGCCACCGCCCTGTTCGGCGAGAAGTACGGCGACACCGTCCGGGTGGTGGACATGGGGGGGTACTCCGTGGAGTTCTGCGGCGGAACCCATCTGGACAACACCGCCAAGGCGGGGGTGTTCCACATCTCCAGCGAGTTCTCTGTGGCCTCCGGCGTGCGCCGCATCGAGGCCACCACCGGGCAGGCGTCCCTGGACGTGATGAACCGCAACCAGGAGATGCTCTTCCAGGCCGCTGCCGCCCTGAAGGCCAAGCCCGGCGAACTGCGGGACAAGGCGGAGCACATCATGACGGAGATGAAGGAGCTGCGCCAGTCCCTGGAGAAATTCCGAGCCAAGGAGGCTCTGGGCGAGGCTGAGCGGTTCCTCTTCTCGGCCCACGAGGTGGGCGGCCTGAAGGTCCTCACTGCCACCGTGCCCGATGCCGATGCCAGCCGTCTGCGGAACATGGGCGACTTCCTGCGTGACAAAGAGCCCAGCGTGGTGGCGGTGCTGGCCTCCGTCAATGGGGAGAAGATCACCTTCCTGGCGGTGTGCGGCAAGGAGGCCGTCAAGCGGGGCGTGAAGGCGGGGGATATCATCAAGCAGGTGTCCGCCATCGCCGGCGGTTCCGGCGGCGGCAAGCCGGACAGCGCCATGGGCGGCGGCAAGGACGTACTGATGCTGGATAATGCCCTGGCCATGGTGGACAACGTGGTGTCCATGAAGCTGGGACTGTAAAGCCGCGGAAGCCGGCGTCTCTGCCGCCGGCCAAACCGGAGCCCAGCGAAGCGGGTCCGGTTTGGAGAGGACGAGCAAGGGAGCACGTGGAGCTTTCGCCAAAGGCGGAAGCGGAACAGGATCAGTTTCGATGATAAGAGATCGTCCGGGGCCTCGGCTCCGGACGATCTCTTATATCAAGCTGGCCATTGGCTGAGCCGGAGGTTATGAGGGGCCCTCCCCGGGGATGCGGCGGGAAACGGCCGGCGCCCATACAACGGACTTTTGGGCGGCCCTGCATACCATCTGGAAAGGCGGAAGCGCCCCGCTGTCAAAGGACAGCGGGGCGCCTTTTTGAGCTTACAGGACTTTGGAGAGGAAGAGCTGGGTGCGGGGGTGCTTAGGATTGGAGAAGAAGGCCTGGGGCTGCTCCTGCTCCAGGATCTTTCCGCCATCCATGAAGAGCACCCGGCTGCCCACCTCCCGGGCGAAGCCCATCTCATGGGTGACCACCACCATGGTCATTCCCTCATCGGCCAGCTGCTTCATGACCTCCAGCACCTCACCTACCATCTCCGGGTCCAGGGCGGAGGTGGGCTCGTCAAAAAGCATCACCTTGGGCTTCATGGCCAGGGCACGGACGATGGCGATGCGCTGCTTCTGCCCGCCGGAGAGCTGGGCGGGGTAGGAGTCCGCCTTGTCCTCCAGTCCCACCCGGCGCAGCAGGGTGGTGGCGGTGTCGTCGGCCTCGGCCTGGGTCAAGAGCTTGGTGCGCACCGGGGCGAGGGTGATGTTTTTTCGGATGGTCATGTTGGGGAACAGGTTGAAATGCTGGAACACCATCCCCATCTGCTGGCGGATCTGGTCGATCTTCGCCTTGGGATCGGTGATCTCTGTGCCGTTGAAGGTAATGGTCCCCTTGGTGGGGGTCTCCAACAGGTTGAGACAGCGCAGGAAGGTGGACTTGCCGGAGCCGGAGGGGCCGATGATGACCACCTTCTCCCCCACCTGGATGGACTCAGTGATGTCGTCCAGCACCAGGTGGTCGCCAAAGGACTTGCTCAGATTTTTAACGTCGATCACTTTGACGCAGCCTCCTTTCCAGTTTGCCCAGAAGCCAGGTGAAGATCATGACCAGAACAAGATACATGCAGGCGATGCCAATCAGAGGGAACATTGCCTCGTAAGTACGGCCCATGATGCCCTGAGCGGCGTGGAGCAGCTCCTTGCCGCCGATGACCGTGATCAAAGAGGTATCTTTGAGCAGGATGATGAACTCGTTGCCCAGGGCGGGGAGGATGGCCTTGATGGCCTGTGGGATGACGATGAAGCGCATGGTATCAAAGTAATTCAGCCCCAGGGAGCGGCCCGCCTCCATCTGACCGCCGTCCACCGCCATCAGCCCACCGCGGATGATCTCCGCCACATAAGCTCCGGAGTTGATGCCCAGGCCCAGGATTCCAATTTGGGTGAAATTGCGGCTGCTGACGAATACCACGGAGCTCCAAATCAGCAGCTGGACCATCATGGGGGTGCCGCGGATGACGGTGACGTACACCTTGCATACCCCGTTGAACAGGCCGAGGACCGGGTTCCTGCGGCGGTCGGCGCGCTGCTGGTCGTGGGCGGTGCGCACCAGAGCCACCAGGATCCCCAGGACTACGCCCAGGACCAGGGCCAGAGCAGTGGCGGTGAGGGTGGTCCCGATCCCGTCCAGATACTGTTTCCAGCGGTCGGCCTCAATAAAGGCCATATAGAACTTCACATAAAATTCCTGCCACCAGGCGACGGCGTCTGCAACAGCCGGGTCAGCGGAGAGCATCATCCCGCGCCATAGCTCATAATAGTAGGCCAGGTCCATTGTTCTACCCCTCTCTATGTCTTCGTAAAAAAAAGGGCGGCCAGGGGCCGCCCTTTCTTGATCTGGCGTGCGGACGATCAGCCCTCCGCGGGGATGTACTTCTCAATGATGGACTGAATGGTCCCGTCGGCGGTGAGCTCGGCCAGCGCGCCGTTCACGGCGTCCACCAGAGCGGTGTTGCCCTTGGCCACGCCGATGGCGTAGTCCTCGTTGGCATACTCGGTGTCCAGAATGACCAGGCCGGGGTTGGCGGACACGAACTCCTGGGCAGGGGCCTTGTCGATGACCACGGCGTCCACCTTGCCGTTGAGCAGGTCCTGCACGGCCACGATGCCGTCGTCATAGGCGATCACATGGTCCTCGCCGTAGTCGTCGGTGCAGTAGATGTTGCCGGTGGTGGCCCGCTGGGTGCCGATGAGCTGCTCGCCCAGGTTGTCCAGAGTGACGTCGGAGCCCTCGGGCACGATGACGACCTGGATGCCGGTGGCGTAGCTGTCAGAGAAGTCCATGACCAGCAGGCGGTCCTCGGTGACGGACAGGCCGGCCATGCAGATGTCGCTCTTACCCTGCTGGACCGCCAGCTGGGCGGCGTCGAAGTCCATGTCGTCAATGACCAGCTCCAGGCCCAGCTTGTCAGCGATGGCGCCGGCGATCTCGGCGTCGATGCCCACCACATTGCCGCTGTCGTCGGTCATCTCATAGGGAGGGAAGGCGGCGTTGGTGGACATGATGAGTTTGCCGGTCTCCACGGTGGTCAGCTCGGCGGGGGTGCTGGTGTTGCCGGTGCTGGAGCCGGCGTCCCCGGCGGAAGAGGACACGCCGGAGGAAGCGGCGGGGGCGGAGGAAGCGGAGCCGCTTCCGGAGCCGCCGCAGGCGGCCAGGCTCAGGGCCATGGCCAGGGACAAGGTCAAAGCAAGAAACTTTTTCATTCAAACAGATCTCCTTTATTTTGGTGCCCCGGCAAGCCAGGGCGATACCCTGAGTATAAACCACTATTCCATGCATAGTCAATAGATAAATATGCGAATTTGAGAAAAATAAGGCCGTCTTTTTGGTGAAAAAGCGAATACCAGAAAAGAACGCACCGGCAGGAGGAGAAAACTGAGAAGCAGGCCGCGGACGGGGAGGCGGCCCCCTGACAAATATTCATACAAAAGCGTATATTTGAATAGCAGAAAAAGGGTGGAACTTTTTTCCCTTTTCTTCGTCTATTTCAGAGGATACCCTGGAAAAGGATGCAGAGTTCATTAAAATTTGATGAAGGCTATTGCAATTTTTCGGGGACGCGCTATCCTATAAAAATACGGCATATTTGGTCTGCCGTTTTTGGAGGATAAACATGAGAGCGCTTTTCTGTAAAGATACCCTGCTGCGTCCTTTCCGAAGCATGCGGGGGGACCCGGACCGGTGGATCTCCCGTCTGGTGTTCCTGCTGGGGCCGTGGGCGGCCCTCTGGATGGTGGAGATCCTGAATGAGAACGATGTGTTCCAGGATCTGGCGGCCTGGCAGGTGCTGATGAACATGATCTGGTATTACCTGCTGTTCGCCCTGTGCCAGCTGATCCTGGGGCGGCGGCGGCGATCTGCGGCGGTGGCGGTCACCCTGTGCTTCCTGGTGGGGCTGCTCAACCACTATATCCTGCGCTTCCGGGGGCGCATCCTGTTCCCTGCGGATGTGGCGGGCTGGCGGACCGCGGCCAACGTGGCCAGCGACTTCGACTACTCGCTGGACCACTACATCGTCCAGGCGGCCGTTCTGCTGGTGGCCTACCTCTTCCTGGTCTGGGCCTGCCCGGCCCAGCGGCGGCGGGACCGGATGCCCCGGCTGGCCGGAGCCCTGCTGATCCTGTTCGGCGCGGGTTACAGCTTCGCCTTCTTCTGCACCGGGATGCTGCCCGCCCTGGGCATCTACACCCAGCAGTGGGTCACCCAGGCCAACGGCTTCCTGCTGAACTTCACGGTGGCCATGCGGTACAGCTCGGTGGACAAGCCGGAGGATTACAGCCGGGACCGGGTGCTGGAGCTGGCGGAGGAGTACCCGGCGGTAGAGGCGGACGGCTCCGTCACCCGGCCGGTGAACATCATCGCCATCATGAACGAGTCCTTCGCGGACCTGACCATTTTTGAGGGGCTGGAGCTGGAGGAGGACCCCACTCCCTTCCTCCACTCCATGACCGAGAACACCATCAAGGGCTGGATGTACTCCCCGGTCACCGGCGGCGGCACGGCCAGTGTGGAGTTTGAGTACCTCACCGGCTTCTCCACTCTCTTCCAGCCGCCGCACACGGTGGCCTATCAGCTGTATGTGGAGGAGGGCATGCCCTCCCTGGCAGCCCTGGCTGGGAGCCAGGGCTATGAGACGACCGCTTTCCACCCCTATCTGTCCTCCGGCTGGAACCGGCCCATCGCCTACCAGTGCCTCAGCTTTGACCACCAGCTGTATCAGGAGGACGTGGAGGACCCCTATCTGATCCGCCGCTATATCTCGGACAGATCGGACTACGAGACCATCTTTGACGTGACCGGGACCACCTCTCCCGCCTTTGTCTTCAATGTGACCATGCAGAACCACAGCGGATATGCCCAGGGATGGAACAACCTGACCAAGACCATCCGGCTGTCCACCCAGCTGCGCACGGCGGACAGCAGTGCCGAGCAGTATATCGCACTGGCCCAGGCCAGCGACGACGCGCTGGAGGAACTGATCGGCTATTACAGCCAGGTGGAGGAGCCCACCCTGATCGTCTTTTTCGGGGATCACCAGCCGCCCCTGAAAAATGCCTTCTACGAGGAGCTCTACGGGAAAAAGCTGTCGGAGCGCACCACGGCGGAGGTGCTGCAGCAGTACGCCGTCCCCTTCTTCTTATGGGCCAACTACGACATCCCGGAGCAGAGTGGCGTGATCCTCAGCCCCAACTATCTGGGGGTGCTCACCGCTCAGACAGCCGGCCTGCCCCTGACGGGCTACATGAACTTCCTGGCCCAGATGTACCAGGAGCTGCCGGTGATCACGCCGGTGGGCCTGATCACCGCGGACGGCCAGACGCTGACGGAGTCGGAGCTGAACGAGGAGCAGCAGGAATGGCTGTGGAAGTATGAGACGTTCAACTACTGCGGCATGATCGACCTGTTTGACGAGGCGCGGCCCTTCTTCTGCCCGCCGCAGGACAGGGAGCAGAACGGATAGATGCGGTGTGAAAAAGGCGGGAACATCTGAAATGATGTTCCCGCCTTTTTTACTGATTCAGTCATCGTTCTCTTTACGACGATCCTTCAAAAATAAATGCACACGCCGGATGCAGTATTGCGTTCTCATGACACAGTTTGATCGAACATGACCGCATCCGCTAAGTCTTGATTGGCATTTGATAGTTCTGGGTCTGCAATAGATACCGGAGCATCACGCTTCACGATCTCTGCTCCTGTGAAATCCCATCCGCCGCCAGGAGCGGCTTCGTTTGTATTCACCATGACTTCCATATCATGATACGTGAATCTTAACCAGCCCTCTCCAGTTATTACCTCTGGTCCCAACAAGTACTCATAGTCGTCCACACCGATCAAGGAAAAGAAATCTTCAAAGGGCATGTCATCTTCCATGTCTGGAAAGAGTATGCTTGCGGTGGTGACAAAACCGGCGCATTTCAGCTGGTCTTCACATTCGTTCATAGCCTTTTCAGCATCACCGCTCTGTGTTCCAAAAAAGTAGTAAAGATATTCCGCCTCGGGGTCCCCAAAACATATAGCAGCGCTATCCGGAGATCCATCTAATCTTACAATCAATTCGCCTTCAGGATGCTCTTTTTTTAATTCACTCAGTGTTTTTCCAATGTCATGAAAAAATTCAGGCGTTTGGCCGCTGGGGGCCGCAGGCGCGCAGGCAGAAAATGTGAATGATACAAGCAGACACATTATGATTGCAATGGCTGGGTTTCGCTTCATATTGACCTCCGTTTTGTGATATGATACTTTTATGGTCTAATATGGTCTTGCAGAAAAGAAATGAATTGATCTTTATTACCTGAGACCATGTCTTTCTTTTGCAAAATAGTTACCTGTTCATTCCATGTCAAAAGAAATAAATCTTTTGTTTCATATATAAAATTAAAATCAGAATATGGAACTGTCTGCTGGTCTGCAATTTTCATTCCGCCTTGCGTGAACTGAACACGAACAGGGGGAGGAGCCTCTAAACCCTTCAAAAGTTTTACTGCGGCTTGATTAAAACGCTCGCTTTGTAGCTTTTGGGCTTTACTGCTCCATAGAGTAAACACACCGAGCAAAAGGCCCAAAATACCCGCAAATAAAGGGACTGCCAATTCTTGCGGCTCCATTAATCCCGGGATAAGCAAAAATGCTCCCATAATGATAAGTAAAATACCATATACCCTGTATCGCAAGCGCCGTCTTTTTAAAACAATTTCAGAAACTTTTTTTGAGTTAAAATGATCGGTGATTTTCCACATCTTCGGGTATTTTTCTCTTGAGATGGATTCAGTCCTTTTTTCTAATGCACAACTGACTTGTGGAACAAGAGATGATCCATCATATGGAGAGAGCTGAAATTCATAATCCATAGCAGTTTCCCTTTGAAATGAAATATTGTGAGTGAAATATAGCATAGAACAGCGAAAAGGGCAAGGGCGGGAGTTGGCAGAGCGGAAAGCACAGCAGGAACAAGAAAAGTCAAAACAGGACTAAAGCACAGGGCGGGAACATCTGAAACGATGCTCCCGCCTTTTTATTAACTCTCGTTAGATGCTTTTTTCCCAAATAGAACAAAAATATATGGAGGCAATATCCAGTTGATTACAGCAGAAATCCAAACATTTTGAGTAACTTGGAATAGCAGGCTTGAAATAAGACTATCCCACTCTGTTAACTCGGCAAAATAAAAAGAAAACATTCCTTGCATTTTATAAGCAATTAAGCCAAATACAATATTGAGTACAACCAAAACAGACGCAGAGCAAAAAAGTTCTTTGTGAGTCATTTTACGAAAAAAGAAAAATCCACCAATTGCAACAACAATTATAAATAGCACAATATTAAGAATTAACCGTCGTGTACTATCTGTAGATATTGACCCGTCTGGCAATGTTACTATTGTCCATCTTACCAAAAAACGAACTTCCAGTTGAAAGCATATCCAACTTGCAACTATACAATATAGAGGAATTTTCCACCATGATTTTCTCATATAACACACCACCTTTATTCGGTTTATATAATTATATATGGATTTCATAAAAAAGGCAAGGGCAGGAAAACAATCCTGCCCTTGTCCATCAAAGCACATTTTCAATAGAAATGATAAATCCGAACTACATTACCCACTTGGATAATGTAGTTCGGATTATCATTGTTTGGTCCGAGTGCTGAGATTCGAACTCAGGGCCTCTTGAACCCCATTCAAGCGCGATACCAAACTTCGCCACACCCGGAAAGCCGCGGTCCGAAGTGAACTCACCGGACAGCTTTTGTATATTACCACACCTGTCAAAATAATGCAAGCCCTTTTTGAAAAAAACTTGAAAAATTTTTGGCGGGCGTCTCCGGGGGCGGGAGAGGGCCGATTGGGTCAGTCCTCAAAGAAGAAGATATCCTCCACAGTGCACCCAAAGACATGGGCGATGTCCATGGCCAGCTTCAGGGAGGGGTTGTAGTGTCCATTTTCCAGGTGGCCGATGGTCTCCCGCCGCACGCCCACCCGCTGGGCCAGCTCCTCCTGGCTGAGCCGGTCCCGGAGGCGGAGCTCCCGGATCTTGGTGCGCAGGCTCATGCGCAGTCCCTGCTTTCCTTCCACTCCAGCCAGGTGTGGAACAGGCAGAAGAAGATCAGGGAGAGGGCGAAGCTGAGGCCCAGGGCCTGGGGCATGGGACTGGAGCCGGGCTCCAGGAGGTAAAAGAGGAGCAGCAGCGGAGCCAGGAGCACGCACTCAGCCAGGAAGGCGCTGGTGGCCGCCCGGCGCAGGGTGAGCAGGAAGAGCTCGTCCGGGTTGACCCACAGGTAGCGCAGAAAGACCAAAAAGCCGAGAAAGCCGAGAAAATCCGCGTCCCCGGTGGGGAAATAGATCAGGGCGGCCAGGGCGGGGAGTGAGAGCAGAGACAGATAGTTGAACGGGTGCCGCATAGAGAGGCTCCTTTCTGAGATGAGAGATATTTCTCACACGTTGTGAGTGAAATATATCACATCCCTGGAGAGATGTCAAGAGAGATGTGCGAAAAATATCACACAAAAAGGAGGAATAGGCGGGGGCCTGTCCTCATAGGATGAGTCAAACGGAGGTGGACAGGCTGATGACGCAGAGAGAATCCGGCGTGGAGCAGGCGGCGCGGGTCCTGCCCCTGCGCCTGCGGAGCGGGGTGATGTCCCTGCCGGAGGACCGGCGGAGCCAGATCGAGGAGCTGCGGCTGCGGGTGGGGCTCCCTATGGCGGCAGTGCTGCCGGAGGGGGAGAGGGCACTGGCCGGGCCCCCCGTGACCCAGCAGGAGCTGGAGCAGCTGCTGGAACTGGCCAGCCGGGCCTCTGTCCACGCCGTGCTGGACCAGCTCAGCCGGGGGTACCTGACCGTCCAGGGGGGACACCGGGTGGGGCTGTGCGGCACGGTGGCCCTGGAGGACGGGGCAGTGCGGACCATCCGGAAGCTGTCCTCCGCTGCGGTGCGGGTGGCGCGGCAGTTCCCCGGGGCGGCGGAGGAGGTGCTGCCGTCGCTGTTAGAGGGCGGGCGGCTGGAGAGCGCCCTGATCCTGGCCCCTCCGGGGCTGGGCAAGACCACCCTCCTGCGGGATCTGGTGCGGGCCGTCTCCGCCGGGGAGGGGGCGCCTCCCCGGCGGGTGGGGGTGGCCGACGAGCGGGGGGAGATCGCGGCGCTGTTCGACGGGGTCCCCCAGCTGGACGTGGGCCCCCGCACCGATGTGATGGAGGGGTGTCCCAAGGCGTGGGGGCTGATGACCCTGCTTCGGGGGATGAACCCCCAGGTGCTGGCGGTGGACGAGATCACCGCGCCGGAGGACGTGGCGGCGCTGGTGTCCGCGGCGGGCTGCGGCGTGACACTGCTGGCCACCGCCCACGGGGCGGGACGGGAGGACCTGTCCCGGCGGAAGCTGTACCGGGGGCTGCTGGAGGAGGGAGTCTTCCGGCGGCTGGTCCGCATCCGCAGGGAGGCGGGCCGGAGGATCTATGAAGTGGAGGTGCTGGAATGATCCGGATGCTTGGCGCGGTCTGCCTGGCGGCGGGCCCGGTCTGGCTGGGAATGAGCGCTGCGGCGGAGCTGGCCCACCGGGAGCGGGCCCTGGGGGCCCTGTGCGCCGGACTGGAGCTGATGGAGCGGGAGCTGGCCCTGCGGCTGACCCCGCTGCCCCAGCTGATGGAGGAGCTGGCTCACCGGACGGAGGAGCCCGCCCGGCGCCTGTTCTCCGCATGCCGGCGGGCGCTGGACGGACTGGAGCGGGAGACCTTTGCCCACGCCTGGCGGCGGCTCACCGACCAGCTTCCCGTCTCACCGGAGGCGAAGCGGGCCCTGTACCCCCTGGGGGAGGTGCTGGGGCGCTATGACGGGCGGGGACAGCAGGCGGCCATCGCCGGGGCCCGGCGGGAGCTGGAGGGACTGCGGGCCCGGGCCGGGGAGGAGCGTCTCCGGCTGGGAAAGGTGTACGGGGCCCTGGGGGTGACAGCGGGGGCCTTTCTGGTCATCCTCCTTTTGTAAAAAGTGGAGAATCTGCCGCCGGCCCGGAGTTCCGACGGAAAAAACCGGGACAAGTCGGTACAGTTACTGAGGAGCGGAAAAGAGGGATCTGACGTTGGATGTGGATTTGATTTTTAAGATCGCGGCCATCGGCATCCTGGTCGCGGTGCTCAACCAGGTGCTGAGCCGGGCCGGGAGGGACGAGCAGGCCATGATGACCACCCTGGCGGGGCTGGTGGTGGTGCTGATGATGGTGGTGCAGGAGATCGCCCAGCTGTTCACCATGGTCAAGACCCTGTTCCACCTGTAATGGAGGGGATCATGCAGATCGCCGCTCTGGCGGTGACAGCAGTGCTGTGCGCCGCAGTGATCCGGCGGGGCGCGCCGGAGGCGGCGCTGGTGCTGGTGCTGGCGGCGGGGTGCTGGATGCTGATGCTGGCCGCCGGCGCCCTGGGTTCGGTGGTGGAGGCCATCGGCCGACTGGCCGGGCGGGCGGGGCTGGACAGCACCCTGGTGGAGCCGGTGCTGAAAACGGCGGCCATCTCCATCCTGACCAAGGTGACGGGGGAGGTGTGCCGGGCCGCCGGGGAGGGGGGCGCAGCGGCCTTTGTGGAGGTGGCCGGGACCATCCTGGCCCTGGCGGTGGCCCTCCCGCTGGCGGAGGGAGTGCTGACGATGATGGCGGAGTTGCTGGGATGAAACAGGTTTTGACAGTGGTGGCGGTGATGCTCCTGCTGGCGATGCCCTGCAGGGCGGCGGGGGAGCCGGAGCAGGTGGAGGGGCTGGACGAGCTGTGGCAGGCGGCGGAATCCTACGGCGTGGAGCCGGACGGGGATTTGAGCGGCGGCCTGTCCGGCCTGGCGGAACAGGCCCTGGGACAGGCGGGGGAGCTGCTGCGCCGCAGCGCCCAGACCGGGCTGAAGCTGCTGGCGGTGGCGGTGTTCTGCGGTCTGGCGGAGGGGGTGTACGCCGGAAAGCGGGAGGGGGGCCTCCAGGCGGTGCAGATGGCAGGCACCTTGGCGGTGACCGCCCTGTCGGTGAGCGACATGCAGACCATGATCGGTCTGGGGCGGCAGACCATAGAGCAGATGGACGGCTTTGCCGGGCTGCTGCTGCCGGTGGTGGCGGTGCTGACCGCAGCCACCGGAGCGGCCACCGGGGCGGCGGTGCGGCAGGGGGCCACCGTGCTGTTCTCCGACCTGCTCATCGGAGCCATCGACACCCTGCTGGTGCCCATCGTCTACGCCTATGTGGCGGTGTGCGCCGCCCACGCGGCGGTGGGGAACGAGGGGTTGAAAAAGCTGGCGTCGGTGCTGAAATGGGTGGTCACATCCCTGCTCACCGCCGTCCTGCTGGCCTTTGTGGGCTATCTCACCGCCAGCGGGGCCATCGCCGGCTCGGCCGACGCCGCCGCGATCAAGACAGCCAAAATGGCCATCTCTCGGGCCGTCCCGGTGGTAGGAGGCATCCTGGCCGACGCGGCGGAGACCGTGCTGGTGGGGGCCGGCGTGCTGCGGGGGACGGTGGGGATCGTGGGGATGCTGGGGGTCCTGGCCATCTGCCTGATCCCCTTCCTTCAGCTGGCATTTCACTACCTCACCTATAAGCTGGCGGCGGCGCTGATCGGGACGGTGTCTGACAAGCGGCTGTCCGACCTTCTGGACAGTATCGGCGGGGCCTTCGGCATCGTGCTGGGCATGACCGGAGCCTGCGCCCTGATGCTGCTGGTCAGTCTGGCCTCGGCGGTAAAGGCGGTGACACCATGATGGATGCGGCCCGGGAGTGGCTGCTGGGAGTGACGGCAGCGGCCATCCTGGCAGCCCTGGCCGAAGGGCTGATGCAGGAGGGCGGACCCAAGCGGGTGGGGCGGCTGGTGTGCGGACTGGTGCTGCTGGCGGCGGTGTTCCGTCCGGCGGCGGAACTCACCCTGCCGGCGGAGGGCGGGCTGTCCGGGTATTCGGCCCAGATCGAGGAACAGGCGGACCGGCTGAGGACAGATACAAATGACTGGATGAAGCTGGTCATAGAGGAGCAGTGTGCCGCATATGTTATGGACAAGGCGGCGGAGCTTGGGATCACCTGTCAGGTCCGGGTGACCTGCACCCAGGAAGAGGCGGGGGTGTTCCTCCCCTGGAGGTGCAGCGTGACGGGGGACCTGGCCCAGGAAGAACAGGAACAGCTTGTCCGGGAGATCCAGAGTGATCTGGACATCCCGGCGCAGCGGCAGGAATACATAAGGGAGGAGTCGCCGTGAAAGAGATCTGGCCCCAGCTGCGGGAGCGTTGGAAGGGGGCGCTGAAACGGTATCAGTATGTACTGCTGGTGATGGCGGCGGGGGTGCTGCTGATGATGCTGCCCATGGGTCCGTCCGGGGGGAGCGAGGAGGCCCAGGGCCCGCCGGAGGGGGAAGGTCCGTTCGACCTGGAGTTGTTTGAGGAGAAGCTGTCTCAGGTGCTCTCCGATATCCAGGGGGCGGGAAAGACCCGGGTGGTGCTGACCCTGAAGAGCGGCAGCCGCCAGATCCTGGCCCAGAACGTGGAGCGGGACGGGGAGCGATCCTCCGCCTCCGCCGTCACGGTGGGACAGGGGGCGGGGACGGAGGGGGTGGTGCCCCTCTACACCCTGACGCCCCAGTTTCAGGGGGCGCTGGTGGTCTGTCCCGGCGGGGGCGACCCGGCGGTCCAGCTGCGGCTGCTGGAGGCGGTCTCGGCCCTCACCGGCCTGGGCAGCGACCGCATCTCCATCTGTGAAGGAAATTAAAATTTTGAATTTGAGGAGGACATGGGTATGAAGACAAAGGGAAAGGGCGTGAGCCTGTCTCAGCTCTGGAAGCGGAACGCGGTGGTGGCCGCCATCGCCTTGTTCGTGTGTGCGGCGGTCTATCTGAACTGGAACTACGAGCAGGAGACGGCGGCGGGAAAGACCCTGGGGGAGTCCACCATGGTGGACGGACAGACGGAGGACCCGCTGGTGGGGGCCTCCGGCACTGCCGGACAGGAGGACCCGACAGCGGGCACGGGTGAGGCGGGGCAGACGTCCTCCTCCTCTAACAGCTACTTCGCCACTGCCCGCCTCAACCGCCAGCAGGCCCGGGACAGCGCCCTGACCCTGCTCCAAGAGGCGGCTGCCGGGGAGGATGCAGACCAGACCATGAAGGACCAGGCCAACGACACCATCCAGGCCATGGCGGACTACACCGTCACCGAGGCCCAGATCGAGAACCTGGTAGTGGCCAAGGGCTATACGGACTGCGTGGCCTTCATCGGGGACGAGAGCGTCAGCCTGGCGGTGGCCGCGCCGGAGGGCGGCATCACGGAGGCGGACACCGCCCGCATCGTGGACATCGTCACAGAGGTGGCCGGCTTTACCGCCAGCCAGATCAAGATCATTGAGGTGGAGTAGAGACGCGCGGGAAAACAGGATAAGAAAGAAGAGGGGAGCGCTGCTCCCCTCTTCTTTCTTATCTGATTTCTGCTGGGTGAGATGTCTCTATAGATCTCGCTATGTGTTGATTGAAGCAGAGAGACATGATAAAATAAGAAAAATTTGTTTTTCATCCCGCGTATTGCAGCATAATCGAAAGAATAAGAAATTTAACTTGTGAGAGAGGGTAGATCTGATGTTTTACAAATCAGTTGTCGTGGAATGTTCTACCGGTACAGAAGACCTGGCAAAGGCTATCGAAAAAAAGGCGGAAGAAATGATGAAGAAGGGTACATATAAATTGGCAGCCATGTCGACAGTCGGAACAGATCAAGCCATTCTGATATTTGAAATTTAGAGTATTGCCCATGAAATTTTCAAATTTATTGAGCAGCAGCTATCTGTGGACATATCTTCTTCCGTGATTTTGACGGTGGGAGGTCATTTATATCCAAAACCACTTCAAAAGGCAAAAGGGACTTTTTGAGGTTTCAGTTGTCAAAGCGCCTCTGCTGTGGTACAATAGTGAACAAGATCTCCGCAGACGCGGAAACTGTGACGTGAAGGAGCGTGACCATCCGTGAGTGAGAATAGAGAGTACGTCTCCCGCTCTGACGAGCTGGGCAATATCCATATTTCCGGGGAGGTCCTGGCCAGCATCGCTGCCGCCGCCGCTTTGGAGGTGGAGGGAGTCAGCGGGCTGAGTGCCAACCTGGGCAGCGACATCGCGGAGCTGCTGAGCAACAAGAAGAACCTGACCAAGGGAGTCCATATCCAGGTGGAGGACGAGCAGGTCACGGTGGAACTGGCGGTGCTGATGTCCTATGGACACACCATCCCCGAGGTGGGACGGGCCGTGCAGGACGCGGTGAAGAGCAGCGTGGAGTCCATGACCGGCCTGACGGTGGCCGCAGTCAACGTGGGCGTGGGCGGGATCACCCTGGAGAAAAAGGAGCAGCAGACCGGCTGATCTCTGCGGCCGCAGCTGAAAATGGAACAGAAGCGGGGGGCCGAGCCATCGGCCCCCCGCTTTTACAAGATCTGTGTCCCCTCCGCTGGTTTTTCTTGCTTTTTTTCGGAAAAAGAGGTACACTGAAACAAAGGCAGAGTAGGGGCATGCATGCTGGTCCCAAAGGGGACCGTGTAGTGCCGGCGGGACGGGGAGTTGTCCGCCGGACGAACAGCGCAGACGCGCGGCAGTGCATGATCCCGCATCCCGCTGCCGCATACCGGGGCGGGACCTCCGCTTCCTCTGTGCGGCAATCCCGAAAGGGCTGCCGGATCGCAGAAGGAGGCGTTTTCTTTATGTATCGAGACCAATGTTCCAAGACCCTGTACCGCACCCCGCTCCAGCCCGGCTGGTGGCTGGAGGGGAATCAGGCCATGAAAAGCCTGAAGCTGCTGATGTTCGCGGCACTGATGGTGGCGATGGCCCGGGCGCTGTCCCTCATCCCCGGCATCCCCATCGCCCACACCAAGATGACCTGGGGCTTTCTGGCCCGGGCGCTGTGCGCCCTGGTCTGCGGGCCGGTGATGGGACTGGTGTTCGGCTTTGTGGAGGATATCCTGGGCTTTATCCTCCAGCCCACCGGGGATTTCTTCCCTGGCTACACCCTGTCTACCATGGCAGGGGTGCTGGTCTATGCCCTGTGCTTTTACCGGGCGCGGATCACGGTGCTGCGCATCGTGCTGGCCAACCTGGTGGTGAACCTGCTGGTCAACGCCCTGATGGGCTCCCTGTGGAACCTGATGCTCCGGGGCGGGGTCTACTGGGGGTGGTTCTTGCCCAGCCTGGGCAAGAACCTGGTGACCGTCCTGCCCAAGACCCTGGTGATATATGTACTGTTCCAGGCGCTGCTGCCCATCCTCCAGCAGATGGGGGTCATCCCCAGACAGCTGGATGAGAAGGGGCGGCTCCCCCTGATCTGAGAGAACGGACAAAAGGCGGACAGAGAGGAGGAGAGGGCTGTGCGGGTGCTGGCAACGGCGGCGGGCTCCTTCTCTCTGGCCGTCTTTGCCGCCAACTGCATCCCGCTGCTGGAGGGGGCGCTGCTCCCGCTGAGCTGTGCCCTGGCGGCGCTGTGCGCCGTGGCCCTCCTGTGCCTCCGTGGGCGGGCACGAGTAAGAGGGGCCCTGATCTGCGGCGGGCTGGCCCTGGGACTGCTGTGGACGGCGGCCTATGGGGCGGTGTTTTATGCCCCGGCCCGAGCGCTGGACGACAGGACCATCCGGCTGTCCGGCACGGTGATGGAGTACCCCCAGGAGACCGACTACGGCTGGTCAGTGCTGGTCCGGGCGGACGGGGAGCCGGGGGCCCCGGTGCCCACGCTGGTCTATGCGGACGAACAGGGGGCGGACCTGCGGCCAGGGGACCGGGTGGAGACGGTGGCCCACTGCACCCTGGCAGAGCGGACCTTCGGCGGGGAGGAGATCACCTACTACACCGCAAAGGGCATCTTTCTGCGGGCGGAGGCTTACGGCGAACTGCGGGTGACGCGGCCGGAGCGGCTCCCGCTGCGGTATCTCCCGGCGGAGCTGGCCCACCAGCTCAAACAGGGGGTGGACGCCGCCTTCCCAGAGGATGCGGCGCCCCTGATCCGGGCACTGACCACCGGGAACCGGGACAACCTCACCGACCACTACACCTCCTCCCTTCAGCGAACCGGCCTGTCCCACACGGTGGCGGTGTCCGGGATGCACCTGTCCTTCCTGGCCGCCCTGGTCTCCGGCCTGCTGGGCCGGGGAAAGCGGCGCTCCGCCCTGGTCACCTGCGGGGTGGTGCTGGTCTTTACGCTCATTTCCGGCTGCACGCCCTCAGTGGTGCGGGCGGCGGTGATGCTGATCCTGCTGCAACTGGCCGCCCTGCTGGGGCGGGAGCGGGACCCGCTGACGGCCCTCGCCCTGGCCTTGATGCTCCTGCTGGCCTGGAACCCCTTTTCCGCAGCCCATATCGGACTTCAGCTCTCCTTTGCATCGGTGGCGGGCATCCTGCTTTTTTCAGACCGGCTCCAGGAGCGGATGCTGCGGGGGTGGAAGCGGCCGCCCAAGGACTCCATCCCGCTCCGGCTGCTGGGGGCGCTGGTCCGCTTCGGGGCGGCGGCCCTGTCCGCCACCCTGGGGGCCATGGTGTTCACCACGCCGTTGACGGCCCTCTATTTCGGGAGCCTGTCCCTGATCTCCCCCCTGGCTAATCTGATGACCCTGTGGGCCGTGTCTGCGGCCTTCAGCGGCGGGCTGATCGCTGGAGCGGCGGGGGCAGTGCTGCCGGAACTGGGCAGGGTGCTGGCCCTCCCGGTGCTCCCCTTTGTCCGCTATCTGGACTGGGTGGTGCCCCGGCTGGCCCGGGCCCCCTTCTCGGCACTGAGCACCAGCTCCTTCTACTATCTGGCCTGGCTGCTGTTCGTCTATGTCCTGCTGCTCCTGGGGCTGCTGTACCGGGGGAAGAAGGGATGGAAGACCCCTGTCTGTGCCTGTCTGGCTGCGCTGTGTGCCAGCCTGCTGTTCCACGCCCGGAGCTTTCAGGCGGGGGATATGACGGCGGCGGTGCTGGATGTGGGGCAGGGGCAGAGCGTCCTGATTCGGCTGGGGGACCACTACACCCTGGTGGACTGCGGCGGGGACGGACCGGACGACCCCGGGGACACGGCAGCGGACTGCCTTCAGGGGCTGGGGCGGGACCGGCTGGATCTGCTGGTGCTCACCCACTTCCACGACGACCACGCCAACGGCGTGCCCGAGCTGCTGGAGCGGCTGTCGGTGTCCGCCATCGCCCTGCCGGACGTGGAGGAGGACAGCCCCCTGCGGCGGGAGATCCTGACGCTGGCGGAGGAGAAGGGCATTCCGCTGTGGTGGGTCCGCCGGGATACCACAGTGGAGCTGGAGAAGGGGCAGCTGACGCTGTATCCCCCTCTGGGAGCGGGAGAGGCCAACGAGCTGGGGCTGTCCGTGCTGGCTGGCGCCGGCGGACTGGACCTGCTGGTCACCGGAGATATGAGCGGGGATGTGGAGGGCATGCTGGTGGAGCACGCGGGGCTCCGGGACGTGGAGCTGCTGGTGGCAGGCCACCACGGGTCGGCCTCCTCCACCTCTCAGGCCCTGCTGAACGCCCTTCAGCCGGAGACTGCCATCCTCTCAGTGGGGCGGGACAACGCCTACGGGCACCCGGCCCCGGAGACGCTGGAACGGCTGGAGCGCGCGGGTGCGGAGATCTATCGCACCGACCGGGACGGCACCGTGACCGTGAGGACCCGGTGAGCGTACAAAGAAAAGACGGAGGGAATGCTATGCCGCCCAAACAGAAGGCCGATACGGCCGGATATCAGCAGCTGAAAAAGGATCTGGTCGGGGGAGAGCCGGGGAGGCTCTATCTTTTCCACGGGGAGGAGACCTATCTGAGGGACCACTACCTGGGGCGGCTGAAGGAGCTGCTGCTCACCGGGGGGATGGGGGAATTCAACCTCCATACTATCCCGGCGCGGGAGATGTCCCCCCGCCGCCTGGAGGAGGCGGTGGACTGCCTGCCCATGATGGCGCCCCGGACCCTGGTGCTGGTACGGGATTTTGACCTGTTCAAGGCGGGGGAGAAGGACCGGGAGGAGTATGCACGGGCCTTTGCCCAGCTCCCGGACTACTGCTGCCTGGTCTTTGTCTATGACCTGATCCCCTACAAGGGGGATGCCAGGACCAAGCTGGCGGCGGCCATCAAGCAGAACGGGACGGTGGTCAACTTCGCACGGCAGGACCAGGGGGACCTGGTGGACTGGGTGCGCCGGCGCTTCCGGGCGCTGGGCAAGGAGATCGACACCCGGCTGGCCTGCGATTTGATCTTCCTGTGCGGGGACCTGATGACAAATCTGATTGGGGAGATCGAGAAGATCGGGGCATATGCCAAGGGCGGGCGGATCACCCGGGAGGACATCGACGCGGTGGCCACCCCCCAGCTGGACGCGGTGGTGTTCCGCATGACGGACGCCATCGGCGAGGGGAACTTCGACCGGGCGGCCTCGGTGCTGGGGGAGCTGTACCAGATGCAGGAGCCGCCCATCCGCATCATGTGGTCTCTGGGCCGGCAGATGCGCCAGCTCTACTCCGCCCGGCTGGCCATCGAGAAGGGGAAGGGGGCCCCCTATGTGGCGGGGCTGTGGGGGCTGAAGCCCTACCCGGCGGACAAGCTGATGACCTCGGCCCGCCGGTTCTCCCTGAGCTGGTGCCGGCGGGCGGTGGTCCGCTGCGGCCAGACGGACCTGGCCATGAAGTCCACCGGACAGGACGCCCAGGAGCTGCTGACCGGCCTGCTGCTGGAGCTGGCGGCTCCGTCACGGCCGGCGGGGCGGCAGGGGGCCCGGGGCTGAGAACGGTCCGCAGGCGAATGAGAGGAGGAGAGGAGATTGCTTCACATCCGGGAGGCTGTCGTGGTGGAGGGCCGGTATGACAAAAACGCGCTGTCCCAGGTGGTGGATACCCTGATCCTGGAGACGGCGGGCTTCGGTATCTTCAAGGACCGGGATCAGATGGCCCTGCTGCGCCGGGCCGCCGAGCGCCGGGGGCTGATCGTGCTTACCGACTCCGACGGGGCGGGCTTTGTGATCCGAAGCCGGATCAAGAGCTGTATCCCGGGGCAGTATCTGAAGCATGCCTATATCCCGGACGTGTACGGCAAGGAGCGGCGGAAGAAGCAGAGGGGCCGGGAGGGCAAACTGGGAGTGGAGGGGATGCCGCCCCAGGTGCTGATCCAGTCCCTCCGACGGGCGGGGGCCACCTTCCTGGAGGAGGGAGGGACGTGCGCCCCGTCGCCGGGGCTCACCAAGGCGGACCTGTACGCGGCGGGGCTGTCAGGCCGCCCCGACAGCGGCGCCCGGCGCCTGGCCCTGCTGCGCCGGCTGGAGCTGCCGGAGCACCTTACCGCCAACGGCCTTCTGGCGGTGCTGAATGCCTGCTACGGGGCCGGGGAGGCGGAGGAGATTCTGTTTTCCGAGGCCCCCGCGGCGGCCGGTCGGGAGGCGGAAGAAAAGAAAGAAAAAATTTTTCCAAAAACCCCTTGACAATTCCGCACAATTTGCTATAATAACGTTCGTGCTCGCGAGAGCTACAAAGAAATAGCGGGATTGTGTAAGGGTAGCACGACAGACTCTGACTCTGTTTGTGAGGGTTCGAATCCTTCTCCCGCTGCCATGTCGGGGCAAAGTTCGCTTTGCTCCGACATCTTTTTATCTCTATAGAAAAAACATCATCTGCCCGTTCCATTGTCCCTCATTTTCCGATTACGGACGTTTCGCTGGGCTGTGATTTGGGGTCCACTGCCGGTCAGGCGGCCTTTGTTTCCGGAAAAGATGGTCCTGATTTTGTCTTCTGAACAGAAAGGCATCTGCTTTTGCAGATGCCTTTCTGTTCAAGTTCCCGCCGTCCTCTGGGCGGCGGGAACCTTTTGTGAGACAGCCTCTCGGGCAGGCCGGAACATTTGAGCCTAAGGCGGGGATTACTGGGGAGTCTTGTTGGGGTCGAACTGTCCGATGGGCCAGTTATAGCCGTAATTTTTGTCCAAGACCCGATCCAGCCATAGGAACAGCAGATGGGGCCATTCAGCCACACTCTGGACATAGGGGGCGGGGCCCTTCTGCAGCTGAACATAGGGCTGCTCCCGGTAATACTTGAAGTCGCCCATGCCGAACCCGTGGGAGATCCCGTCATAGATGTGCAGCTCCACGGCCACCTTGTTGACAATCAGATCGTTGAAGAAGGGCATGACCCGCCAGATGGAGAAGTCCCGGTTGCCCATGATGCCGAAGGTGGGGGGAAAGTCCGCGTAGTTGCTGGCGGCCTGCCAGGGGAAGGTGGCCGGATATTCGGAGATGTAAGCGTTCAGCTTTGCGCTCTCCCGGTCGATCGCATCGGAGACATAGGTGCTGTCGATCTCGTGGGGGTCGGTGCGGATGCCCAGGCTGTTGATGAGGTCGATGGTGGGCCGGTTGCCCATAGACAGGCCGAAGGTGACGATCTGGTCCCGGTCCACCCCCAGTTCGTCGGCATTGGCCCGCACGATCCGGATGGCCCGCTGGAGATCCATGGCGCGCACCAGAGACTTCCGCACCTCCAGGCCGCCGCCGTGCCGGTCATTGAGCACAAAGGCGTTGTAGCCGTGGGCAGCCATCATCTCCGCCACCGGGCGGCCGCCCCGCAGGTTCTCCCGGTAGCGGCCGCCCGAGATGAAGACAGCGGGGTGCTTCTTGCCGTCGTTGACTAGGTATTTGACGATGTGGGGGCGGAAATTGGGGGCGTCAAAGCTCTTTTTCGACCAGCCGCCCGCGTCCAGCAGGTGCCAGGGCATATTGTCCCCGCTCCACAGATAGATCTTATCCGCCTCAGGATCATGGAGGGGCTCCAGAGTCCGTTCCGCCGCCTGGAGCGTGCCGTGGATGCGCTGCAGCTCAGCGTCGGTGAGCTCCGGTCTGGGTACCACCTCGCCGGTCTCCCGGTCAAGGGTAAAGAGCTGCTCAAAGGTCAGGTAGAGCTGAACGACAAAGCTGTCCCACTGATCATGGGGGTAGGCAGCGGTCTCGTCGGCGTAGTGGCGGCAGCTGAGATAATAGTTCTTGACGGATTCAAAAAGTGCGTTGTCCATGGTTTGAGATCCTCCTTATGAATTAAGAGAGTGGTCCTGGCCGGGGACCAGCGGGTGAAATCAGATGTTGTAGAGGCCAATCAAGATACAGACCTGAACCAGAGCAAAGGCCAGAAGGACAGTGAAAATCTCACTGACAAAGACCTTCTGCTTGTCCTTCTCGCCGATGACGCTGTATGTGACAGCGCCCATGGTAGAGAAGGGGGAGATGCCGGCCATGCCGGAGCCGATGGTGAGGGCGGAGACCATCAGTGCGGGGGAGATGGACATGGTCTCAGCCAGGGAGAAGGCGATGGGGTAGAAGGTGGGCAGGACGACGCTGATGGTGGCGGTGAACAGGGACATGCAGCCTGCGCTGAGAGCCAGCACCGAGGGGACCCAGGCGGGGTCCACGTTGTTGGAGATGAAGGAGGACAGCACATCCACTACGCCCAGCTCGGTGCAGACCTTGATGAAGGTGCCCATGCCGCCCACAGTGATGAGAGCCATCCAGGGGACGGTATCCAGCATCTGCTTCATATCGCTGAGCTTCAGGATCAGGCAGAGGAGCGTGAACACACAGGCCAGCGTGAAGAGGTTGAGGCGGGCGTTGATAAAGTCCAGGGCGGCGCTGTCGATAAAGTTGCCCAGAATGGTGGGGACCATATAAATGAGGACGAAAGCGGCGACCAGGATCAGGGTGACCCGCTGGTCTCTGGTAAAGGGGGTGGGCTTGTCAGTCACCAGGGCCTGACACTTCCAGCCCTGGAAGATGACATAGCCCACTGCGAAAAGGAGCAGAGAGGTGAGCAGGTAGTGCAGTCCCAGCTTGGTGCCGATCTCGGTGGCCTGCTGGGTGGTGAAGCCGGCGTTGGCCATGATCCCGCTGGCCACGGCGCCGTCTCTGGAGAAGATCTGCCAGGAGCCGGCGTTCAGGCCAGCAATGACGATGATGGGGATGAAACCGGGCTTCATCTTGATATCCTTGGCGATGAGGTAGATGGGCAGGGCCATGATATACACGGCGGTGGAGCCGGTGCCCACCAGGGCCACCAGGAGGATGGACAGGTAGAGCAGAAACGGCATCAGCGGCGCGAAGCCTCGGCCGGCGTAAATGATCTTGTCAGCCACGGCCTTGAAGGTACCGTTGGTCATGGCTACGCCGAAGAACAGCATGATGCAGATGACCTGGGTCATGACCGAGATGGGCCACATGCCCAGAATGTTCCCGGCAGGGATCCCGCCAATCACAGAGCCGCAGATATAGGCCGCTACAAGGCCCAGGACTCCCAAGTTGATATTCAGTCTGATCCCGACTACGATAATGGACACCAAAACGATGAGGGCGATCAAGCATGGTACAGACATCATAATTCCTCCCTGTATTTTTTCTGCCGGCGGTACGGCCGGACGGTCCGCGGAGATTGAGAATAGCTGACAGATCTGCGGGGAAGAGCGGAGATCCGGGAGCGGAGGCACCCGAAAATCGCCACCGGTCCCGTGCGGTGGAAAGCTCCCTGTCCGATGACACACACATCCTTTCCTGCTGTTCTCTCATTTGGCCAATATGAGGAGCCGCCTGGAGGGCGGCCTGAAAACGGGACCATGCCCGGTTTTCTCTGAATTGAAATGGAGTGGATTCTGTGCTATGATGGGTCCAGATACAAAAGAAAAGAGGGACGGCGATGGAACTGCTCCAACTGGAGTATTTTGAAAAGGTGGCGCGCTTCAACAGTGTGTCCAAGGCGGCCTCGGAGCTGTGTATTTCTCAGTCCTCCCTGAGCGGCTGCATCCTGCGCCTGGAGAAGGAACTGGGAATGCCGCTGTTTGAGCGCAAGCACCGGAAAATGATCCTGACCAGCTACGGGGAATATTTTTTATCCGTGACCCGTGAGATCCTCCGCCTGCTCAGCGCCAGCCGCCTGTCATTTGAAGCTCAGCTGCCTGCCCGGATCTCAGTGGCCTTTTTGAATTACAGTGAGGAACTCCTACAGCTGATCCAGCGATTTCAGAAGGAGCACCAGAATGTGGAATTTGATGTCCACGGCAGCACGATGGCGTCTCCGGTCTCCATCCACTCCTTTGATTTTGTGGTATGCAACTCCAACACAGAGTTCAAGCTGCCCATGAACAGGCGCCACATTATGCACCAGGGCTACCATGTGGTGATGCCTGTCAGCCACCCCCTAGCTGGCCGTACGTCTGTTGATATCCTAGAGCTACAGGGAGAGTCGTTCTGTTTTCTCCAGAAGGAGACCGGTCGGCTGGAGGCGTCCTATCAGTTCTGCATTGACAGCGGCTTTGTCCCCAAGTGTGTGTTCATCACCAACAACGCCTACTATAAATCCCGCTATCTGTCCTACGGCGAGGCGATTAGTCTGGTGCCCAGCGGACTAGCAGGATCCTTTCAGGATACTCCTGGCCTGACGGCGGTGCCGCTGAAGGGGTACGAGCACAGCTCAGATCTCTGGTTCTGCTGGCGGAAGGAGTATCCGTTGTCCGCAACAGCCCGTGAATTTCTCGATTTTGTACAAAAATCTCTGGCTTTGGAACCCTTTTGATGTCTCTATTTTAAACTGGGAATGTATAAATGTAAAATACTTGTTCAGGACGAAATGATAGGTTTAAAACGATAGATTTAGAGCCAGCCAGGGAGGGGCCGTGCGGACAGCGCCGGTCAAAAGAAAGGATGTAGTTGAGATGCAGACACTCAGACGCAGAGACCAGCTTTTGGTGGGGTTTACGCTGTTTTCCATGTTTTTTGGGGCGGGCAATCTGATCTTTCCTCCTCAGCTGGGGGCACAGGCCGGCGTGGACACCTGGCCGGCCATGGCAGGACTGGCGGTGAGTGCTGTGGGACTTCCCATTCTGGGTGTGATCGCAGTGGTGCGGTCGGGAAGCCTGACACGGCTGGCGGGCAGGGTCCATCCCGTCTTTGCCACGGTGTTTACCATTTTGATCTACCTCTCCATAGGCCCCTGCCTTGCTATCCCCAGGACGGCCAGCACCTCCTTTGAGATGGCCGTGCCTCCCTTCCTGCCGGAGGGAACGCCGCTGATCTGGTTCCGGCTGGGCTACTCCGCCCTGTTTTTCGGAGCGGCCTTTTTGGTGGCCCTCCGGCCGGAAAAGCTGACCAGCCGCCTGGGGAGGCTGCTGTGCCCGCTGCTGCTGGCGCTGGTGGCTGTGATGTTCCTGGGATGCCTGATCCACCCTGTGGGGGGCTATGGTCCCGCGCTGCCCCCCTATGACAGCGCGGCTCCGGTGGAGGGCTTCCTCACCGGCTATCAGACAATGGACACCATTGCGGCCCTGAACTTCGGCATCGTGATCGTAATGAATATCCGGGCGCTGGGGGTGACGGAGGAGAAGGCCGTTCTCCGCAGCACCGTCCGGGCAGGCGGAGTGGCGGCGGTGCTGTTCCTGTCAGTCTACTCCATGCTGGCCCATATCGGGGCGCTGTCCGGCGGTGCCTTTCCCGGGACCACCAACGGGGCCGCTACCATGACCAATCTGGTGGGAGCCATCTTCGGCCCCTGGGGCAGAGCGATCCTGGCAGCTGTCTTTGTCATCGCCTGCTTCAACACCTGCGTGGGCCTGCTCAGCTCGTGCAGCACCTACTTCCACACCCTGCTCCCCAGGTTCCCCGCGTCTGCCTGGGCGGCTTTTTTCGCCCTGCTCAGCATGGTGATCGCCAACGCAGGACTGGACCAGATCCTGGAGTTCTCCGTCCCGGTGCTGAATATTCTGTATCCGCCGGCTATTGTGCTGATCCTGCTCTCCTTTCTGCCGGAGCGGCTGCAGCGGCTGCGGGTCATCTATCCGGCGGGCATCCTGTTTACTGGAGCGGCCAGCATCCTGTACACGGTACAGGGACTGGGGGCAGCTGTTCCAGTCCTGGACGGGGTGCTTTCCGCCGTCCCCCTGGCGGAGGTGGGCCTGGGATGGGTCCTGCCTGCCCTGGCCGGCGTCCTGCTGGGAGCTGTCCTCTCCCTCCAAAGGGAAAGCAAGGAAGTCCGATGAGCCGGGGGAGGACACAGAGAGGAGGAATGAGGGGTGCAGACCATCGACGAGGCGCTGGAGAAGCTTCAGGCGTCCCCCTTCCGGGCGAAATTCCGGCTCTCAGAGCGGGAGCGGGCCTATATAGGGGAGAAGGGGCTGGACACCATTCGGGAGCACGCCCGGGGGTTCATTGAGACCCGGCTGGCTCCGGCGGAGCTGCCCAACGACGGGCGGCAGACCCCCATGCGGGGACACCCGGTGTTCCTCGCCCAGCACGCCTGTGCCTGCTGCTGCCGCAAGTGCCTGTACAAGTGGTATAAGATCCCGCCGGGCATCCAGCTGAACCGGCGGCAGCAGGAGAAGATCGTGAATCTGCTGATGGCCTGGATCCAGCGGCAGCTGTGACCGGGCTGCGGAGGAGACAGAGAGGAGCGCACAGCGATGACAGAAGTAGTGGCGGCCCTGATCTGGGAGGGGGAGACCTTCCTCATCTGCCAGCGCCCGGCCCACAAGGCCCGGGGGCTGCTTTGGGAGTTCGTGGGCGGAAAGGTGGAGCCGGGGGAGACCCGGGAGGAGGCCCTGGTCCGGGAGTGCCGGGAGGAGCTGGACATCCGGGTGGCGGTGGGGGAGCCCTTCATGGAGGTCATCCACGCCTATCCCGACCTTACCGTCCACTTGACCCTGTTTCATGCCTCCATCGCGGAGGGAACGCCCCGAAAGCTGGAGCATCAGGACATCCGGTGGATCCGGGCGGCAGAGATCCCGCAGTATAGATTCTGCCCCGCAGACGAGGCCATCCTGGAGCGGCTGCGGGAAGTGGCCGGATGCGGCGGTCCCACACAGGTTGGAAGATAAGACAAGGCCAGCGCCTGAATGGCGCTGGCCTTGATGCGTCGGGAGTACGGCTCCGCCATATGACAGACGGGGTCCTCACAGGGGATCAGAACTACAGAAGGGCAGGGGGACAGGACCCATGCCCTTCTCATCTTATCCTGTCTTGCTTCCGGTCGGGGTCGGTCATCCCCGCGTCTCTGCGCTCCGCCCACTACTCTGGGAAGAACGAGGGACCTTTTGCAGCTCCAGCCGCCTGCCCAGCCGAGAGAGAAGCTCATTGGTGATGGTGCCGCATCGGGCGGCCAGCTCCTCGGCCCGGAGCTCCTGCGCTCCGTCCCGGCCGATGAGGGTGACCACATCCCCGGCCTGGACACCGGGCAGGGCGGTGACATCCACCAGCAGCTGGTCCATGCACATCCGTCCCGCCATGGGACAGAAAGCGCCGCGGATCAGCACACGCCCGCCCTGCTGGGGCAGTTGGCGGGGCAGGCCGTCGGCGTAGCCGATGGTGACCACTGCAAGCCGGGTCTCCTGGCGGGCCTGGAAGGCCAGCCCATACCCGGCCCGCTCCCCGGGGCGCAGGGTGCGCACCGAGGCCACCCGGGCCCGGAGGGAGAGGACGGGCTTCAGGTCCAGGCGGCGCTGGACCGGGGAGAGGGAACTGTACACACCGTACAGGGCGATGCCGGCCCGGGCCCAGGCGCATGGCTGGGGCGGCAGATTGAGGACCCCGTAGCTGGCCTGGATGTGGACGCGGCCCGGAGAGAGGTTTTGGGTGCGCATCCAGTCCAGCGTGTCATAGAACAGGGTGAGCTGTTCCAGAGTCGCGTCCATGTCCTCTTTTTTCAGGCTGTCGGAGACGCACAGATGGGAGAACACCCCGTCGATGCGCAGGTTTTTCAGGCGGTACATCCGGGCGATGGCGGAGCGGTCCCCGGCGGGCAGCCCCAGCCGGTGCATGCCGGTATCCAGGGCCAGGTGGACCCGGACGAGTCCTCCCTGGGCGGCAAGCGCCCGGCCGTGAGCCTCGTCGGCCACCGTCTGGGTGAGATGCCAGCGGCGGAGGAGGGGGACCTCACGGGGCGGGGTGTAGCCCAGAATGAGGATGGTGCCCAGCACCCCGGCCTTCCGAAGGGCGATGCCCTCAGCCAGACAGGCCACCCCGAAGGCCCGCACCCCGTCCCGCCGCAGGCAGCGGGCCACCGGCACCGCCCCGTGGCCGTAGCCGTCCGCTTTGACCACCGCCATCAGCGTGCAGCCGGGGGACAGGGCGGAGCGGAGGGTGCGGGCGTTGTGCCGCAGGGCGTCCAGGTCCAGCTCCTTCCAGGCCCGGCCGCCGGGGGCGGGGCGGAGGGGACGCAGGGCGTCCAGCACCAGGGCGGCGCACAGGGTGAGCGCCGCCACGGCGCAGAAGTGGGCCAGGCTGTTCTGGATGAGCAGGGCCTCCAGCCCTGTCAGCTTTGCAGCGCCCCGCACCAGCACGATGCTCCAGGGGTGGAGGAGGTAGATCAGCAGGGACAGCCTGCGGGCGGTGCGGTCCTGCCCCCGGCCGCCATTTAGCAGCAGGGAGAACAGGAAGAGCATGGTCAGGGGGAGGAAAAGATACATGCTGTCGTGGCGGGGCCAGCCCTGGGCGCGGAGCCAGAACGCCTCCAGGGACATACCGGCCAGGGAGAGAAGGGTGCCCAGGGCGGAGATCCCCCGGCCCAGCCGGACTCCCGCCGCCCCCAGAAGCAGGAAAAGGGGGGCCAGGAACAGCCCGTTCCGGGTATAGGAGCACAGGCGGAACAGCCCGCCATAGAGGGCGTCCAGGGCGGGCAGCTGGGCGGTCAGGCCGTAGTAGCTGTCCCCGCCCAGGCCGATCAGGTAGAGGAGCAGGGCAGCCTCCAGGGCGGCGGGCAGCCCCAGCCGGGCCAGGCCGCGGGCGATCACCACCCCCAGCAGGACCGCCGGAAAATACCACAGGTGGTACAGGGTGCCGTCTATGAGCAGCTTTTTGAGCCACTCCAGGGGGGAGAAGCCCCCGTTGTACCAGTTCAGGGGCAGATAGAGCAGAACTGCGGCGGCGTAGAGGGTCAGCGTCCGCTTCAAAAATCTGCCCGTGCCCCTCCAGCCGTCCCGGGAGAGAAAGTACCCGCTGACCATGAGGAAAAAAGGGACCGCGATCCGGGCCAGCACCCGGGTGAGCCAGAAGTCGGCCTCCGGGGCCAGTCCGGCCAGAGGGGCGGTGTGGTTGCACACCGCCAGGAACGCCGCCAGCAGGCGGAAGCGGTCCAGCACAGGGACATCCCGGCGGGCGCTCATGGCTCTCCCTCCCAGACGGTGAGGATGAACCCGCCGCAGTTGTCTCCGGAGAGCTGCCAGCACCCCGCCGGCGGCTCCAGTTCCAGGACGGCGCTGGGGCAGGGGAGTCGGGACACCCGGGCGGTCCTGCCGCTGCCCAGCCGGCAGAGCCGGGGGGACACCTCCAGGAAGGGGACGTACTCCTCCAGACAGAGCCCGTGCTCCTCCATCAGCTGGGCGTGGGGCGCCCCCACATAGCGGAAGTGCCAGGGCTCAGCGGCGATGCCGGTGAGGGCCTCCTTCTCCCGGCAGTACCGCTGGAGGAAGCCGTACCGGGCCGCTGCCCGTCGGAAAGCGCCGCAGGCCCCGGAGTCGGGGAAGCTGGGGCGGATGAAGTCAAGATCGGGGACGTCCTCCCCCAGGTCAATGGCCAGGCCGGTCTGGTGCTCGCTGCACCCCGGAAGGGCCACGTACTGCCGGGTAAAGGCATCCCCCTCCCGGGCCCGGGTGTCGTCCCAGATGGCCTGCTGCTCCGCCCGGCTCCGCCAGCCGGAGACGGGGACGATGGTCCGCCCGCCCCCCACGGAGCGGATGCAGGCGGCCAGCAGCCGGGCCGCACGCCGCTCCAGGAGCACCTGGGGGTGGAGCCGGTCCACGGGGACCAGCTCCGGCGGCGCCCCCTCCTGGAGGGGGTGTGCCCGATCGATCAGGACCAGCGGGCCCTGGCAGGTCTGCTCCCGGCGGAGCCGCAGGGGCCTCATGCTCCCACCCCCAGCCGGATCATGCGGCTGACCAGGGAGGTGAAGTCCAGGCCGGCGCCCTGCATCATAGTGGGATAGCGGCTGTGGGGGGTGAAGCCGGGGATGGTGTTGACCTCGTTGAACAGCAGCGCCCCCTCCGGGGTGAGGAACAGGTCCACCCGGGCAAAGCCCCGGCAGTCCAAGGCGCGGAAGATGGTCCGGGCGGCCTCCTGCGCCCGGGCGGCCGCCTCCGGAGGGATGCGGGCAGGGCAGTGGATGGCGGAGGTCTTGAGGGTGTACTTCTCCTCAAAGTCGAAAAAATCGCCGGACAGTTGGATCTCGTCCACCAGGCCCACTGTCAGTTCTTCGCTGCCCAGTACGGCGCAGCCCACCTCAAAGCCGGAGACCGCCTCCTCCAGCAGGACACGGCGGTCATAGGCCAGCGCGGCCCTCACCGCCCCATCCAGCTGCTCCGGCCCCTCCACCCGGCTCACGCCGAAGGAGGAGCCCGCCCGGACCGGCTTGACAAAGAGGGGGAAGCCCGCCGCCTCCGCCCCCCGGCGCAGTTCCGCGGGAGAGAAGCCGGGCTCCAGCACGATCCCTCTGGGGCTGGGGACCCCGGCCAGGGCGGCCAGCTTGTGGGAGCGGTCCTTGTCCATGCACAGGGCGCTGGACAGGGTGCCGCAGCCGATGAGGGGGACCCCCGCCAGCTCAAAGAGCCCCTGAAGGGTGCCGTCCTCCCCGTTGCTGCCGTGGATCAGGGGAAAGGCCCCGTCAAAGGCAAGGGTCCGGCCGGAGCCGTCCAGCAGGAGCAGGGCGGCCCCGCCCCGGTCCAGCCGCAGGGTGCAGGGGAGGCAGGCGGGCTCCTCCTGCCAGCGGTCCTCCGGGATGGCCTCCAGCGCCCCGCCGTACCAGCGCCAGGCCCCCTCCCGGGTGATGCCCACAGGGATGGGCTGATACAGGCTCCGGTCCATATGGGTGAGCACCCCATAGGCGGAGGCCAGAGAGACGCTGTACTCGGGGGAACACCCGCCGAACAGCACCAGGATCTGTTTCATATTCTGTCAACTCCTTCTGTGTGGGGGAGGGGACAGACCAGAAAAAAGCGCGTCCCCCTCCGATGACCCTATGGTATCAGAGGGGGGCGCACCTTGCTTGGAGTCTTTCCTGCGAAAGTCTGATAAGATCCGTAAGAAAATCTTGCGATTTTCTTACGGACCGGTCTGGTCCAGAAGATAGGCGGGGTAGGGGCGGTCCAGGCGGTAGCCCAGCTTCTCCGCCAGGGCGGCGGAGCGCCGGTCGTGGGCGTCCCAGGAGGGGAGGAGCCCCTGGTCCAGGCAGGTCAGGATCAGCCGGGCGCCGCAGGACAGGGCCAGCCCCCGGCGGCGCAGGTCCGGCCGGGTGTCGATCTGGATCTCGATGCCGCCGTCCCAGACGGCGTAGGAGGAGGCGCCGGCCGCGGGGACCCCGTCCCGAAGAGCGATGACCCCCAGCCCACGCCGGGCGAAGTCGGGACCGTCCCGGAAATTGCCGCACAGGTCCCGGGACCAGTCCTGGGCCGTCAGCAGGGGATAGTGCCCGGCCAGAATGGGGGAGAGGGAGAAGCCTGGGGGCAGGGCGGCGGCGAAGGCGGCCAGCCGGTCCCGGTCAAAGTCCTCCGGGGCCCCACAGAGGGCATAGCGGAGGAAGGGGACGGCACGGCGGCCCCACACCGCCCGGATCACGGGGGCCCAGTCCCCGGTCCGGGGGACCAGCAGGGGCCGGTCGGCCTGCCGCACCAGGGCCGGGTCCGGCCGGCCGGCGAAAAAGCAGAAATCTCCGATGGCGCACAGGGCGCTCTCCGGCGGATGCCCGCCCCCGGTGCGCACCTGGCCCATGTGCCCCTGGAGACAGGAGAGGATCATCCCCTTCTCCCAGCCTGCGAACAGGGGGGCGGCGTCATGGCTCACGTGCTGGACCCTCCTCCCGCCGTCCGCCCCGGGGCAGCGTCACCTGGAAGCAGACCTGATCCTCCCGGCTCCAGGCGGTGATGGTCCCGCCGTGGAGAGTCAGGATCTCCTTGGCTATGGCCAAGCCAAGGCCCGCGCCCCCCGTCCGGGTGGCGCGGGAGCTGTCCAGGCGGAAGAACTGGTCAAAGATGCGCGCCAGCTTCTCCGGGGGGATGGTCCGCCCGGAGTTGAGGAACCTGAGGACAATGGAATCCCCCTCCTCCCCGCCGGAGATGCGGACCACGCTGCCGGGAGTGCTGTAATGGCAGGCGTTGCGGAGCAGGTTGTCAAACACCCGGGCCAGCTTGTCCGGGTCGCAGTCATATTCCAGGCTGGGGGGAAGCTCCAGGGCGCAGGTCAGGTCCCGCTCCCCCAGCATGGGGGCGAACTCGCTGACCACCTGCTGGAGCATCCGGCACAGGTCCACGGGCTGCTTCTCCAGCTCCAGATGGCTGAGGTTGAAGCGGGTGATCTCAAAGAATTCATTGATGAGCTCCTCTAGACGCTCCGCCTTGTCCAGGGCGATGCCGGTGTAGCGGGCGCGCAGCTCCGGGGAGAGCTGGGGCTCGTCACGGAGCAGTGTCAGATAGCCGATGACGCTGGTGAGGGGGGTCTTCAGGTCGTGGGCCAGATAGACCACCAGGTCGTTTTTCCGCTGTTCCGCCTCCCGGGCGGCCCGCTGGGCACGCAGGGCCTCCTCCCGGGCCAGGTTCAGCTGGTCCTCCACGCTCTTCATGGAGGCGGGCAGGCGGATGGGCTCCTCCGTGGGACGGGTGAGCTGGGCGGAGGCGCCGATCAGCGCATCCAGCTGGCGGACTGGGCGGGAGATGAAGTGCCAGCTGATGACCACCCAGCCCAGCAGGACCACCGCTATGCAGACGAAGAAGTAGTAGTCCCGGACCCACAGGAGCAGGTGGTAGAGAGGGTCGGTCTCATACCAGGTAAGGCGGCTGCACACCAGGACCCCCAGGGCGGAGACCGCCAGCACCACGGTCACCCAGGCCATCAGGGCCAGCAGATAATACCCCCAGCGCTGGAGGGCGCGGTAGAGCCCACGGTCTGTCTGGAGCCGCTGCGCCAGACGGGGCTTGCGTTCCTTACTCAATGGTGTAGCCCACCCCCCACACAGTCTTGATGAATTTCGGCTTTCGGCTGGGTTCGTGCATCTTCTCCCGCAGGCGGGCGATGTGGGACATGACGGTGTTGTTGCTGTCCATATACTTCTCTCCCCACACCGACTCGAACAGCTCCTCGCTGGACACCACCTGCCCCCGGTGCTGGCACAGGTACCATAGGATGGAAAATTCCAGGGGGGTCAGGGGGAGCTCCTCGCCGAACAGCACGCACTTGTGGGTGGCCCGGGAGATCTGGAGCCCCCGGAAGTCGTGCTCCTGCACCTCTCCCCCCGGCTGGCCGCCCTGGTTGTACCGGGTGTACCGCCGGAGCTGGGTCTTGACCCGGGCCACCAGCTCCAGAGGATTGAAGGGCTTGGTGAGGTAGTCGTCCGCCCCCAGGGTCAGCCCCATGATCTTGTCCATGTCCTCCACCCTGGCAGTGAGCATCAGGATGGGGAACAGGTGCGCCTCCCGGATCTTCTGGCACAGGGTGAAGCCGTCCATATCCGGGAGCATCACATCCAGGATGGCCAGGTCAAGCGGCGTGGAGGCCACACAGGCCAGGGCGTCCCCCGCGCGGCCGAACTTGTGGACGGTGTAGCCCTCATTTTTCAGATAGACCTCCACCAAGTCGGCGATGGCGGCCTCGTCGTCTACGATCAAAATGTTTGTCTCCATGTCCCGGGACAGTCTCCTTTGTGGTTTTGTCCATTGTACCACGGGGAGGAGGCCCTGTCGAGAGGCAGGGCCGGACAGAAAGCTCCCCCCTCGCGCTCCGTCCGACGGACAGTGCGCGAGGGGGGAGAATGCCGGGAACCGCCCGGGCGCGGAGGGCGGAGGCTACGGCTCCCCGCAGGGGCCGGGGGTGTTGTCCCTGTAATAATCCACGATGTGGCGGACAAAGCCGCCGGCCAGCCGCTGGCGGGCCTCCACCTCCTTGGGGACCACCAGCACGGTGTTGCGGGAGATGGGCGGGTCGATGGGGATGGCCTCCACGTCATACTGGGTGGCGGCAATGCGCTTGGAGAGGATGGAGATCCCGAAATTTCCCTCCACCATCCCCAGGATGGCGTCCACCTGGTCGCACTCGAAGGCGATGTTGGGCCGCAGGCCGCACTGGCGGAAGGATTCCCGGATGATGGCATTGAGACCGTAGCTCTTGTCCAAAATGACCAGCTTTTCCTCCGCCAGATCCTGCCAGGTGACCACATCCAGCCCGGCGAACCGATGGCGGCGGCTGACGATGGCGTGGTAGTTGTCCACCACCAGGGTATAGAGGCGGTAGTGGTCCAGCTGATAGGCGTCGATGTTGGACGCCTTGGAAAAGGGGGAGATGATGTGGGCGATGAAGGCCATATCCAGCTTTCCCGCCACCAGCTGGTCCATCACCCCCAGGGAGGTCCCCCGCTCGATGTCGATGGTGACGCCGCCGTCGGGATACTGCTTCAAAAAGGTGGAGATGGGGGTAGTCAGCCCCACCCGGCCCATGTGGTCCACACTGCCGATGTGCAGATGCCCGCTGTTGGAGAACCGCTTGATGGAGGCCATCATCTCGTCATAGTCGGCCAGCAGCTTTCGGGCGTGGGGCTCGAACTCCCGGCCTGCGGGCGTCAGCGTCACCACCCGGCGGCTGCGGTCAAACAGACGGACGTTCAGCTCATCCTCCAGCTTGCTGATCTGCTTGGACAGGGCGGACTGGGAGCTGGAGACCTCAAAGGCGGCCTTTGTAAAGCTCCGCTGATCCACCACATTGACAAAGCATTTCAACTGAAACAGGTCCATCTGACATCCATCCCTTGTGCAGATTGCCGTGATATGCCCTATGATACCATGGGGGGCGGAGAAAGACAACGAGAGTTTCCCAAAATCCCAGGCAGTATGATACCAAATTGGAAAATAAAAATTCCAAAACAGAATGATATGCTGTTTTGGAATGGAATATGCCTCGAAAATAGAATCCGATTCCGTTTCGGAAATATGACTTTCCAAGGTGATATTGCTTTTTGTTCCGGATTTTGGTTAAAATGACGCCAAACAACAGAAGAAAGAAGGGAGTACATGCAGCAAGAGACACAGTTTGATCTGATCGTGGTGGGAGGCGGCACAGCCGGGGCCTTCAGCGCCATCGCCGCGGCCCGGGAGGGGCTGAAGGTGGCCGTGGTGGAGCGGGGGACCTGCCTGGGCGGCCTGGCCGCCAGCTCCGGTCTGACCGAGATGAACGCGGCGGGCTTTCAGGGGGCGCCCCTCTACCGGGGGATCGAGCGGGAGGTCTTTGACCGCCTGATCTGGGGCGGACATGCGGCCTACCACTTCGCAGTCCCAATGTCCTCCAACAAAGAGGTGAAGATCGACCGCCTCCGCTATGACCCGGAGCGGCTCAAGCTTCTGCTGGAGCAGCTGGCCGTGGAGGCGGGGATCACCCTGCTCTATGAGACGGAGCTGACCGCGGCCAGAGAGGGAGAGGAGGAGTGTCAGATCACGGCCCGGGGGCCGTATCAGGAGATCGCCCTCTCCGGAAAATACCTGATCGACGCCACCGGAAACGCCTCCCTGGTCCAGGCGCTGGGCGGGGAGACGGAGGCGGCGGACGAGAGGGAGCGGATGATCGCCACCCTGATGTTCCGCATCTCCAACGTGGACCTGGACCAGCTGGACGCCTTTATCCACAGCCCACGCCTGGGGGAGACCATCCGGCAGGGCCGGGAGAGCGGTGTGCTGAAGGGAGGTATCCTGGCCTTTACCCCCATCCCCGGCACCCGGGACGTGAGCCTGAATGTCACCCGGGCCAAGTTTGACCACGAGGATCTGGCCGACGCCACCCGGGGGATGGTGGAGCTGAGGTCCCAGATCGAGCCCATCTTCCGCTTCGTCCAGCGGGAGGTGCCCGGCCTGGAGGGGGCCTACCTCTCCGGCATCGCCCCTCTGGCCGGTGTGCGGGACGCCCGGCGCATCCGGGGGGCCTACCGGCTGACCATCGAGGATCTGGAGCGGATGACCTGCTTTGAGGACCGGGTGGCCTGCGGATGCTATCCCATGGACCTCCACGACCCCGTGACCAACACCGTGGTGTGGAAGATGCTCCCCGGGGTCTATCATATCCCCTACCGCAGCCTGCTCCCCCTGGGGATGAAGCGGACCCTGGCGGCCGGAAAGTGCCTGTCCGCGGACCCGAAGGCCTTTGGGGCGGTCCGGGTCATGCCCATCATGATGAACGTGGGAGAGTCGGCGGGCTATGCGGCGGCATTGGCCCTGCGGGAAAACAAGACTCTGGACCAGATCTCCTCCGCCAGCCTGCGGAGCTGTCTGGATCAGAAATATGGTGTGTAAGAAAGAGAAGGGAGAGATCCAAAAGTGAAAGGCAAGACCTCAAAACTCGTGATGCTGCTGATCTCCTTTGCGTTCATCCTGCTGTTCCAGTTCATCCCCGCTCCCGCGGGCCTGAACCAGACCAGCATGCAGGTCATCGGTATCTTCATCGGCATCATGCTCATGTGGAACTTCATCGGCACCGACTGGCCCAGCCTGCTGTGCATGGCGATCCTGGCCATCTTCCAGATCATGTCGCCGGGGGATATCTTTAAAAGCGGCTTCGGCAACTCCACCATCGCCTTCCTGCTGGTGTTCTTCATGCTCAGCCACGTGCTGTCCCAGGTGGGCCTCACCCGCCGGCTGGCCATCTGGTTTTTTACCAACAAGCTGGCCCAGCGCAGCCCCTGGATGTTCGTGACCATGTTCCTCTTCGGGGCCATGTTCATGGCCTCCTTCATGTCTCAGACCGCGGCCCTGCTGGTCTTCCTGCCCATCGCGGAGCAGGTCTTCAAGGAGCTGAAGTATGAGAAGGGGGACCGCTTCCCCCAGATGCTGGTGCTGGGCCTGGGCATCGCGGTGGGGATCGGCTCCGCCAACACCCCCCTGGGCCACGCCATCATCCTGATCCCCATCCAGCTGCTGGAGTCCCAGACCGGCCTGTCCGTGAACATCATGGCATACAGCGCTTTCGGCATTGTCACCGGCCTGCTGATCTTTGCGGCCCTGATCCTGGTGTACCGCCTGCTCTACCGCCCGGACCTGAACAAGCTGCGCCACTATGATGCCACCAGGCTGCGCTCTGACCTCCAGCCCATGAGCGTGCAGGAGAAGATCTCCGCGGTCCTGTTTGTGGTGGTCATCGTGATCTGGCTCCTCCAGGGCTTCCTGAAGGACATCGCCCCCACCGTCGGCGGGTATATCTCTGCGCTGGGCAATGCGGTGCCTGTGATGGTGGCCATCGTGATCCTCTGCCTGACCAAGGTGGACGGCAAGCCCATTATGGATTATAAGGACGCGGCCGCCCGCGGCGTGCCCTGGAGCGCCCTGATCTTCAATGCCGCCGTCCTGGTCATCAGCGGCGCCCTGACGCTGGAGAAGGTGGGCATCTCCGACTTCCTTATCAGCAACGTCACCCCCCTGGTCTCCGGGATGAACCAGACCATCTTCATCCTGGTCATCGCCACCCTGTGCATCATCGCAACCAACTTCTCCTCCAACACCGTGTGCGCCACCGTGTTCTATACCATCTCCGCCCCCATCGCCCTGGCTATGGGCAACATCAATATGGTAGCCCTGGCCTCCGTCATCGGAGCCGCGGCCTCCTACGCCTTCGCCACTCCCCCCAGCACCATGCCCATGGCCGTGGTGGCCGGCACCGGCTGGGTGGACGTGAAGGACATGTTCAAGTACGGCGGCCTGATGGCCCTGCTGAGCATCGTGATCCTGGCCTTTGTGGGCTACCCCATCGCCGCCGCGGTGCTGTAAGCGGCCGCCTGGCACGCAAGATCTCAGAGCGGCGTGAGGCGTCCGCCCCACGGTGGATGCCGGAATGAAAAGCCCCGTGAGGTCCGCTCAACGGCAGACCCCGCGGGGCCTTTCAGGATATCGAAAAAAGGCTACGCCAGATTTTGAGTCTTGACATAATGATAAAAGGATCTCACGTGGGGCGGGATCTCTTTCTGGTTGAGGATCACCATCTGAGTGTCCCGCAGCAGGGCATCCTTCAGGGGGATGATGCACAGGTCGTCCGACTCCTCGATGACCAGGGGAGAGAGCATGGCGATCCCCATGTTCTGGGAGACCATATGCAGAACAGAGCGGACAGTGGTGCAGTACATGGCGATATGCAGGGGGACCCTGTGGGCGTAAAAGGCTTTCTGAACGGCCCTGTGATAGACGTCCATGGTCCGGTCCGTCATGATAAAGGGCTGGTCAGCCAGGTCCTCATATGTGAGCTGGCTCCGGCCTGCAAAGGGGTGGTCCCGGCTGACCACGATCTGATAGGACTCCCGGAAGCAGGAATGGGAGCGGTATTCTGGATACTGAGAGAAATTGGCCCGCTCAGCTCCTTCCGGGTACATGCTGGAGACAAAGACCACATCCAGCTCCCCTTTATGGAGATCCTGAAGGAGCGGCGTGGTGGTGGATTCCCGGATCTCGATCTCCATGCTGGGGTGGAGCTTGGAAAAATTGGCCACCAGAGGGGCCAGGCGGTTGTGCAGGCCGAAATAGATGCTGCCCACCCGGAGGGAGCGCTTGCCGTTGCTGCGGTGCTGTTCCATGGCGTGGAGCATCCCTTCATAACAGACCATCATCTGTTCGGCGTAAGCGACGAAGTCACGGCCTGCCGGGGTCAGCTCCACGCGGCGGGTGGTGCGCTCAAAGATGGAGATCCCCAGCTCCTCCTCCAGCCGGCGGATGCTTTTGGACAGGGAGGACTGAGAGCGGTTGAGCTGAAAGGATGCCTCCAGAAATGTGCGGTATTTTACCACCGCCAGCACGTGGCGGACCTGGTCCAGCTCCAACAGAGCACCCCCTCTCAGAATGATCCTTTTCATTATAGCATGACGCCTGCCCCGTTACAATGAGAATGGACCGAATGTTTTGGGGGCAGAGTGGAAAATACCAGGAGAAAGAGAGGGGAAAATGCACAAAAAAGGAATAAAAGATTCTATTTATTCCTTTTGAGAATAAATAGAGAGGGAAGAAGAATTGCTCCTGAGATGGTTTGCTCTATAATTTGACACAGAGAACGAGCCGGCTTGAAAATCAGATCAGGAGGAATGTGAGAAGATCATGAGTACGAAAAAAACGATCGCGACTATCATCGGCGTCCTGCTTATGTTTGGATGTCAGTTTCTGCCCCCCGTCTTTGGGCTGACCCCTCTGGGGATGCAGGTGGCCGGTATTTTCATCGGCACGATCCTGCTGTGGATGTTCGTTTCGGTCACCTGGCCCAGTATCCTGTGCATCATCGCGCTGATCCTGTCCCCGCTGTACACGTATTCCAGCGGCCTGTCGGGCTCTATGGGGGGCTGGATCACTTCCTTTGTGCTTTTCAGCTCCATGGTGACCTATACCCTGGGCCAGACCGGCTTCCTCAAGCGCTGCGCGGTCTGGTTCGTCACCCGGCCCTGGGCGCAGAAGAACCCCTGGCTGTTTTTGGGGCTGCTGTTTCTGGCTCCCCTGGTCATCGGTTCCTTTATGTCTCCCATCCCGGCCTTTATCGTCTGCCTGCCCATTGCAGAGCAGATCTTCAAGGAATTGAAGTACGAGAAGGGCGACCGTTTCCCTCAGATCGTCGTGCTGGGCATCCTGTTTTTTGCCTCCCTGTCCACTGCTGCCACCCCGATCGCCCACACGGTCACCACGATGGCACTCTCCCTGTATGAGAACGACGCCGGGGTCCCGGTGAATTTCGTCTCCTATACCATCTTCGGCGTAGCGGCATGCCTGGTCACTTTCGCGGCGTCCATGGTGCTGACCAAATTCGTCTGTCGTCCAGGGACGGAGCGCCTGAGCAGTCTGGACAGCTCTGTGCTGAAGTCTGAGACCACTCCGATGAGCCGCCAGGAGAAATATACGCTGCTCGTCTTCGTGCTGGTGGTGGCCATGTGGCTGCTGCCCGGGATCATTGCGCCTGTCCTGCCCGAGGTGGCCTCCGCCATCTCCTCGCTGGGGACGCCCACCCCGGCCATGATCGGAGCGTGCCTGCTGTGCGTCCTCCATGTGGAGGGGAAGCCTCTGATGAACTTCAATGAGGCCGTGGCCAAGGGGGTGCCCTGGGGTGCTGTGTTCATGGTGGCGGCCACCAGCGTGCTGGGCAGCGCCCTGACCCATGAAGAAGCGGGCATCACCGCTGTGGTCAGCGGAGCGCTCTCCCCCATCATCGGCAGTATGTCCCCCATTATCTTCGTGCTGTTTATCGCCCTGGCCACGGTCATGATCACCAACTTTGCCTCCAACACGGTCACCGTCACTCTGATGTACAGCATCTCGCTGCCGCTGGTGTATGGCGGAGCTATTTCCGGGGTCGATCCTGCCGCGTTGACCTGCGTGATCGGCGCCTGTGCCTGCGTGGCCTGCGCGACTCCGCCCTCCACGGCCCACGCCGCCATTGCGGCCGGGTCCGGATGGCTGAATACGGATACGATGCTCAAATATGGGCTCTTGTGGTCCGTCACAGCGGCCGTGATCTTTGCGGTGGTGGGCTACCCGATCGCCGCGGCCATCATGTGACAGAGGGAAAGGAGAGCTGCTTATGGAACGACAGTTTGATGTTATTGTGGTCGGCGGCGGTACCGCCGGTTTTGCAGCCGCTGTGACGGCCGCCAGAGGGGGTGCAAAGACGCTGCTCATCGAGGAAAAGGCGTATTTGGGCGGGACCGCCACCGGAGCGCAGGTGAGCATGTTCATGGGTTTTGCCGATGGTGAGCCGGACAGGCCTCAGCAGGGCATCATCAAGGACGTGATGGACGGCCTCGCCGCTGCGGGCGGGACCCCCGGCATCGAGACGATCTATCTATGCGGACGCAGAGACCTGGATATCCCAGTCATCCCCTATGAGTCCGAGATACTCAAAGATCTGATCTTCGATCTGGTGGACCAGGCGGGCGTGGAGCTGCTCCTTCATACCCGGGTCATCGGCGCGCAGGTAGAGGACGGCGTCATCACCGCACTGACCATCCACAACGAGCAGGGGGTCCAAACTGTGAGCGGCAAAGCGGTCATTGACGCCTCCTTCCATGGGAGCGTGGCGGTCAGTGCCGGCTGCCGCTGGGAGATAGGGGACGAAAAAGGAGTCCTTCAGCCCGGGACCTTGATGTACAAAATGGCCGGTGTGGACATAGCGCGGTATGAGCAGGTCAGCCAGCCGGAGCGGGAGCGTCTGGCACAGAAGGGGATCGAAGAAGGGTGCCTTTATGTCAATAACCTGTTGGCACGCCCCCTCCCATCCGGAACGATCTACTCCAATATGAGCCGAATTCGGATCGATCCTCTGGATGCGGCTCAGTGGAGCCGGGCGGAGATGGAGGCCCGGCGTCAGGTAAGGAGGATCAGCCGCTTCTTTATTGAAAACGTGCCGGGATTTGAGAAGGCCTACCTCATCTCTACAGGAGATTTCACCGGCCTGCGGGACTCCCGAAGGATCCAGGGGAAATATGTCCTCACGGGTGAGGACGTGGTAGAGGGGAAGCTCTTTGCAGACCCTGTAGTCAGAAGCTCCTACCCTGTGGATATCCATGACACCGACGGTGTCTCCAGCACCATCGTCAAGCCCAAGACGGGCGTGTTCTATATCCCTTACCACTGTCTGGTCACCAACGAGATCTCCAACCTCCTGCTGGCGGGGCGGTGTATTTCCACTGATTATGCGGCCCATGCCTGCATCCGTGTCATGATAACCTGTATGCGCCTGGGAGAGGCGGCAGGTCTGGCTGCGGCTGAGAGCGTGCACCTGGGGACAGCGCCCAATGCCCTGGACGGCAGGAGCATCTCAAAGCAGCTGGGCTTTTGAAAAATTGGATCTGGGGCTGCCGCAGGGATACCTGCGGCGGCCCCCCGTATTTTGATATTTGGCAAAGGAGAAAGTTTTGATGAAAACAGTGATGCTGCGCAATGTCGAGGTGGGCTGCGGAAAGCCCAAGGTGATCGTCCCCATCGTGGCCGCTACGGCCCAGGGCATCCTGGAGAAGGCCCGGGAGTTCCGTGCCCACGCCCTGGACGTGGTGGAGTGGCGGGTGGACTTCTATGAGGATGTCTTCCAGCTGCCTAAGGTGCTGAGCACACTGAAGGGGCTGCGGGAGATCCTGGGGGAGACCCCCATCCTGTTCACCTTCCGCACCAGGAAGGAGGGGGGCGAGAAGGAGATCGACATGGAGGCCTATACGGCGCTGAACACCGCGGTGGCCCAGTCGGGAGACGCGGACGCCGTGGATGTGGAGGTCTTCTCCGGGGACGAGGTGGTCCGCCGGAACATTCAGGCCATCCACGCCGCGGGGAAAGCGGTGGTGGGCTCCAACCACGACTTCGGCGGCACGCCGGACAAGGCTGACCTGCTCTTTCGCCTGCGGAAGATGCAGGAGCTGGGGGCGGACATTCCGAAGATCGCGGTGATGCCCCGGTGCCCGGGAGATGTCATTGCCCTGCTGGACGCCACCCAGGAGATGAGCGGGAAGTACGCCGACCGGCCCATCATCACCATGTCCATGGGGGCCGGGGTGGTCAGCCGCCTGTGCGGGGAGTACTTCGGCTCGGCCATGACCTTCGGCGCGGTGGGCCAGGTCTCCGCCCCCGGGCAGATCCCCGTGGAGGAGCTGAACGCCGCCATGGATATCCTCCACCGGGCCCTGGCCCCCCGGAGCTGAGGGGGAGGGGGATAAATGAGCCGTCAAGTCACCGGCCGCACGGGACTGCTGTGCCTGCTGGGCAGCCCGGTGGCCCACAGCATCTCCCCCGCGATGCACAACGAGGCCTGCGCTCTGCTGGATCTGGACTATACCTACCTGGCCTTTGACGTGGCGCCGGACCGCCTGGCCGAGGCGGTGGAGGGGCTGAAGGCTCTGGGGGTGCGTGGCTTCAACGTGACCATGCCCCACAAGACTGCGGCGGCGGCCCTGTGCGAGCGTCTCTCTCCGGCCGCCCGCATCTGCGGGGCGGTCAACACCGTGGTCAACGAGGGCGGAAGCCTGGTGGGCCACACCACCGATGGGGAGGGCTATATGAGGAGCGCCCGGGAGGCGGGCTTTCAGCCGGAGGGGAAGCGGATGGTCCAGCTGGGTGCCGGCGGTGCCGGCACCGCCGTCCTGGTCCAGGCCGCTCTGGACGGAATGGCGGCCATTGATGTGTTCAACCCCAGGGACGCCTTCTGGCCCCGGGCGGAGCGGGTGGCGGCCGAGCTGGAGCGGGCCTCCCAGTGCCGGGTGGTCCTCCACGATCTGGACGACCGGGAGGCGCTGCGGACCTGCCTGGGGCAGGCGGACCTTCTGGTGAACACCACGCCGGTGGGTATGGAGCGGATGCCGGGCTGCCTGATCCCCGACGCCTCCTGGCTCCGCGCCGGGCTGACCGTGTCGGACGTGATCTACCAGCCCCGGGAGACACAGCTGCTGAGGATGGCCCGAGAGGCGGGACTGAAGACCTTCAACGGGATGTATATGCTGCTCCACCAGGGGGCGGCGTCCTTCCGCCTGTGGACCGGGCGGGAGATGCCCATCCAGCAGATCCGGGAGAAGTATTTTCAATAGGGGACTGGCAGGGACCAAATCAGTGCGGCCAGCGCCGGGAAGGCGCTGACCGCACTGCTGCGCTTACAGGACGGAGCGGGCGGGGCCGCCGGGACCATACAAGTATCATGCTCCCCAAAGCCGGAACAGGCCAGAAGGACCATATTTCTTGGGGCGCTTGTCCGAAAACCAGGAAAGCGGCAAGCCGCCCCGCCAGAAGGAGAAGAAACGGCCCGGGGAGGTATGTACCACCGAGGAAGGCGGTGGTTTGTGGGGAAAGGGGCAGTTTACAGGGTCAGGACAGACTCACAGCAGCGGAAGTCGCTGTCGATGTTGTGGGCGATGAACCGGGCCTTGAAGCTGCGGGGGTTGCACATGACCTGGGTGGAGCCGCCAGAGATATCAAGATCTTCCGGAAGCACGAACTTGATGCATTTGACCAGCACATCGCGGCAGGTGGGGAAGTTATGGGCCGGGATGGTCATGGCCTTGCTCCCGCGCTGATACTCCATTCCATTTTCATCCACCTCAGTGAGAATGGCAGCCAAGGCCACCCGCTTGCCAGGGCATACATTCTTGATGGTCACATCCATCTGGATGATGCGGCCCAGGGACTCCAGATAGACATTGCCCATGTCCACCACCACGGAGTCCGAGCAGCCTTCGATGGTCAGGTCCGCCGGCACGGGGCACTCCTCAGGATTGACCACCACGTCGCACTCCACAGACACGGTGGGCTCAGGAAAGTCCACCACGTTCCCCTCGGTGTCGGAGTAGGTGATAGACTCATTGACCAGCTTGGTGCCGGGATTCTGGCCCACGTGGCGGATGAAGAACTCCAGCGCAGCACTCTCCGGGGAGGAGACGCCCAGCTGGGGGATGGTCCAGCGCAGGGAGGTGGCATTGAGCATGGTGGCGCTGCCGGCGGAGGGCGTCAGGATGCTGGTGATGACGAAATCAGCGGTCACGGTCTCGTTGATGACGATGTTGGTGGCACCAGTCTTGGAGATATTGGCCGCCAGCTCCGCGAAGAGCTCCTCCAGTTCGGCGGCGTCGGGGGTGACCGCTACGTGGCTGGCGTCGGGGTCGGTGGCCCAGTCGTTGAGAGCATTGACATCCACCCCGTCAGAGCCCAGCAGGCCGATGCAGTAGATGACGATGCCCTGGGCCCGGGCGGCGGCTGCGACGGGGGCCGGGGGCGCACCGGCGGTGGTCTTTCCGTCGGTGAACATGACGATGACCTTGTCATTGCTGGAGCTGGGGTCAAAGAGGGCGATGGCCTTGGAGAAGGCATCGGCATGGTTGGTGCTCCCGCCAGCTGAAAGGGAGTCTACAGCGTTCTTCAAGGTGGATACCGAGGTGATCAGCTGGGTGTTCTGCTGGGCCGTGTCGGCAAAGCTGACGATGCCGATGTGGCTGCCGGAGCCGATCTCACCGGAGGACTGGCCGCCGGTGGACTGGGAGATGATGTCGATGAAGGTCTTCGCGCCGGTCTTCATGTTGGTCAGCGGGGTCCCGGTCATACTGCCGGAGCGGTCCAGTACCAGCGCAATGTCAGTGGGGGTGGAAATAATATCAGGAGCGGCAGTGAGGGCCAGCGTGACTTTCAGGGAGCCGTCACAGTCGATCCTATCCGCATTGATCACTTTATTAGAATTTGTAATACCCATTCGTATTACCTCCTTCGGGGCGAGGCCCCAAAACAATCTATGCGCCGCTGTCCCACGTTGACACCGCCGCCCATAGAAAAGGCGTCCCCCTCCGGACCGGCCGGAGAGGGACGCCTCTGTGTGGTGGGGCCAATGCCCCCCATCTGGATGGGGGCGTGGGGCCTGCGGGGACCAGCCGGTCACAGCAGGTCCAGGAAGCGGCAGCGGTCAAAACAGGCGAAGATCTCCTGACGGCGGGGGCGGGCCAGAAAGGGGACGCCGGAGGGGGAGCCGCACAGGGCGGGCAGGCCCTGTTCTTCCATCAGCCGGTCCAGCTCGTCCACGATCTGGCGCAGAGTGCGCCTGCCGTCCATCAGGCGCCGCTGGGCGTAGACCATGCACCAGCCCAGGGCAGCAGACTGCTCGCCGTCAGCCAGCTGCTCCACATACCTCAGATCGATGGTCTCCCGATCGATGGATATGCCGTCCCGGCCCAGGGCTTTGAGCTTGATCCGGTCTCCCCGGAACTGGGGGGAGGGTCTGGGACAGCGGCAGAGACCGGGGGCGGGAGCAGGCTCCATGACGGCGCTCCCGGCGGGGAAGGCCCGGGCCTCCTCCTTGGCGGAGGCGGTGATGTCCCGGGGGACATACCGGTCCATCTGGATGATGCGGTCGGCGGCGTGGAAGAAGGCGCCGGAGCTGCCTGCCACGATGACAGTGGAGATGCCGTGGATACCATAGAGCTCCCGGATGCGGTCGAGGAAGGGGGTGATAGGCTCCATGTCCCGGTGGATGACCCGCTGCATCAGCTCATCCCGGATCATGAAGTTGGTGGCGCTGGTGTCCTCATCCATGAGGAGCAGGGAGGTCCCCGCCTCCATGGCCTCCACCACGCCGGCGGCCTGGGAGGTGCTGCCGCTGGCGTCCTCGGTGGTGAAATGGACAGTGTCCTTTCCATTGGGCAGGTTGTTGATAAGCATGGAGATGTCGGTGTTCCGGATGCTCCTCCCGTCCTCGGCACGGATCTTGACCGCTGTGCGGTCGGTGATGACATACTCCCGCCCATCCCCGGCGATGTGGTCGTACACCCCCAGCTCCAGGGCCTTGAGCAGGGTAGACTTCCCGTGGTAGCCGCCGCCCACGATCAGAGTGATCCCCTTGGGGATGCCCATGCCGGTGATGGTCCCCCGGTGGGGCAGCTCCAGGGTGACCGAGAGCTCTCTGGGGGAGCGGAAGGGGACGGCCTGCTTCATGGGCAGGGAGGAGACGCCGGAGGTCCGGGGCAGGATGCTGCCGTCGGCCACAAAGGCGCACAGGCCCAGGGCGGGCAGCTGCCGGCGGATATCCTGCTGGTCCTCTGCCAGGTCAGCCGCTTCCTGGAGGCGCTTTCCGTCCAGATTGCGGTAGAGCAGGGACTCCTCCACGCACCGGGGCAGCAGGTCGAAGAGGATCTTTTCCAGCTCCCGGGCGTTGATGGTGCGACCGTTGGCGGGGAAGCCCACCTCCAGCCGCAGCAGCAGATCGCCGTGCTCCGGGTCCAGGGCGCAGGCGGTCCGCTCCAGCACCTCCTGGCCGCACCGGCTGATAGAGATGAGGCCGCTGTGTCCCGAGCCCTTAGCCTGAAGGGAAGCCTGGGCCGCCCGCCGGCCAAACTGGCGGGTGAGCGCATCCTGAAGGGCGATGCGCCGGCAGGGGGTCTGATAGAGCTGCCTGGGGAATCCGGCCTGCTTTCCGTTCACATGGATGCTCAATTTGGAGGGAGCGGCAAAGGGGTCCCCCTGTACGTGGTCGATGGACAGCACGTAGGCGGGGAACTGATAGGCGCCCCGGGTGTCCTTATAGGCCGGATAGCCCTTGCGGTCGATGCGGGCCAATAGGTTTCTCAGATCTGTTGAAGTCTGCATAGCGATACTCCTGTCAATTTGCTTTTGTGCCCCGGAGAGCGGCACAGGGCCTGAAGTGCCTGTGGGAAAGGATGGGGGGAGCGCCTATCTCTCCTGCCGCTAGGCGAGGAAGTCGGAGATGGCCTCCACAGTCCGGGCCTGCTGTTCCTGAGGCGTGATCTCCGCCGGCGGGTCGCCCCGCTGGAGGCCGTAGCTGCCGAACTGGGCATGGTTGCCGCCGTCGATCTCCACCACATGTTCCGTATAGTCGATCTTGTCCTCCACGCTCTGATTCAGGGAGCCGTAGACGGTGAGGGTGTCTGCGGACGGGTATTCGCCGTAGAGATAGGCCCCCAGCAGGATGAGGCCGTCCACCTGGTCCCGGTGCCCGGCGGCGAATTGGGAGGCCATGGCTCCGCCCATGGAGTGTCCGGCCAGATACCAGTGCCGGATCTCCGGAAATTGGGCCATCACGTCTTCGGCGGCGTTGACATCAAAGATGGCCATGCGGAAGGGCATCTCCACCAGAATACAGGTGAGGCCGGTCCTCCGCAGCTGGTCCAGCAGAGGCAGGTAGGCAGCCCCCTCCACCTTGGCCCCGGGGTAAAAGATGATGGCAGTGTCCGTGGGATAGGACGGGGAGAGGATGGTCAGGCTGCCCCGGACCTCAATGTTCTCGCCGCTGGCCAATACATCCAGGGCCGCATCCTCTGCCCGGTAGTAGTCGGATACATACCAGAAAAATCCGGCCGCCAGAAGAAGCATCGCCAGCAGGACACCCGTGGCCAGCCGCAGCCCCTTCCGGTGAAAAACAGCTGTGATCTGCATAAGAGAGCCACTTCCCATCTGTTATGATCGGATCAGTTTCCTTGCTGGCGGGGGCTCGTGCGAAGTATCTCCGCACACCCGACCTGCGGGAGGCCTTTACTGGGGCTCTCCCCGTTTTTTTCGGAAAAGCCGATCCTTCAGCCCGTGGTGGATGCCGCTGTAACTGACCGGCAGCTCCACGGACAGCAGGATCTTGGCAAACCAGAGGAAGGACAGCAGGACCAGGACCGGGATGGCGCAGCAGGTCACCAGCATCACGGCCAGCGCCTCCATAAAGCGGTTGACCATCTCGCCCACTTTGTCCGTGATCCCGGAGACCCCGTCTGTCACGGTGGAGATCAGCCCGGAAAAGAAGCCTTTTTCTCCCTCGCCCGCCGTCTCTGATTCGCTCTCCAGCTCTGCGGCGGCATCTCTGGCTGTTTCAATGGTGGCCTCGATGGATGCCTGGTAGGAGTCCTCGATCAGATCAGAGACATAGACGCTGGCTGGGATGACCAAAAAGATCAGCAGTCCAAACGCGGTCAGCCTTGCCGCCAGCAGACGGAGGCTTTTCCAGTCAAAGAGGACATACAGCACATACAGCAGGCAGGACACGGGGATCAGGAAGGAAAAGGTCACCGTTCCGGTGATGGTCAGCAGATATTTTTCCAGGAACACGGCACACAGCACCAGCAGAAAATGGGAGCTCAGATCGGCCAGCTTGTCGGCGATCGGGGTGGCGACGTCACCGGGGATCAGCGTGATCGCCGCAGAAGCGGCGGCGGAGGCGGCGGACAATTCCAGCACGGTGGTCTGCTTCTCCTCCAAGGCTGCCAGGGTAGGGCCGTGAAGATCCGGGGACGAGGCGGGACCGGAAAGGACGAACACGGACAGCAGTGCGATGAGCAGCGGAATGACGACAAACAGCGTCTTTTTTTGCAGAACTTCCTTCATAGCTTTTCTCTCTTTCCATTTCTTTTTTGCATGAAAAAATGGCGGGCAGTGCAAGGCGGCGCGCTCAACAGTTACCTCTGTGGCCTGCCGTCTTCACAACAGTCTTTGCAGAGCTCGCGAAGCAGAGGAGAAAACTAGGGGGGATGCCCTGCGTCCCGCTCATAACAGCGATGCGGATATCCGCTCCAGCCCTGTCCCCAGTCCCTCAAAGCCTGCGCACCGGCTGGAGCAGGTGTTGACGGCGCGGTCCAGCAGGGGCTGGGCCTGGCGTTCCGTGTCCAGGCACAGGTCCAGCGCCAGCACGTCCTCCCACGCCCGGTTGAGGAAGGCCACCTCCCGGCGGCCATGAGTGCGGGTGAGGCAGGCGGGCCCGGCCTTTTCCAGATAGCCCTCCACCCGGGACGGGGAGAGGCCGGCGGCGGTGAGGCTGTCGGCCAGGCCTGCGCGGAAGAGGCCGGGGATGTCCTCCCGCTGGAGAGGGGGCACATCCCAGCGGACAAAGGCGTAGCGGCTGTGGCAGTGGACGGCCAGCAGGCACCCGCGGCCCCGCAGGCGGATGACATGCAGGTCCCAGCAGAAGCGCCGGTCCGGCTCTGTGCCCCAGGCCGGCGTTTTTATCCTCAGGAACCGTTGGAGGGGAAAGGTCAGTCCCAGTTCCATCACGCCGCCTCCTCTCTCACAGGCGGGTCAGGATGTCCCGGAAAAAGCCGCGGGCGCGGTCCAGGTCCCCCTCATCCGGCCGGCCCTTGGCCAGGCCGCCCACCAGCTTGAAGGGGCCGAAGGTGTCGTAGCCCTTGCAGCCGAAGGTCCCCAGCACGGCGCAGCCCCGCTCCCCGGCCAGCTCCTTCAGCTCCCGGGTGCTCTGTCCCATGCCGCCCCCGTAGGTGCAGACGAAGAACACAGGCTTGCCATGGGGCAGATACTGCCGGGCGGCGTGTAAGACGCTGGTGTGGAACTTCCCAAAGTAGACGCCGGAGGCGAAGCCGACGCAGTCGTAGTCCTCCAGCCGGACGGTCTGGCGGACGGTGGCGTCGATCAGGTCGATCTCCCCCTCCCGGGCCATGGCCTCCAGCACCTTCCGGGTGTTGCCGTGGTGGCGGGAATAGTAACAGACGGCGGTTCTCATGACATGACGCTCCTTTTAAATGAGGATGCCCTCGCAGTGGTCCAGCTCGTGCTGGATGATCTGGGCGGTCCAGCCGGTGAAGGTCTTACACCGCTCCTGGAAACGCTCGTTCTGCCAGCGGACCTTGATGGACCGCCACCGCCGGGCCCTCCGGGTGCCGGAGAGGGACAGGCAGCCCTCCTCCGCCTCATAGGGGCCGGACCTTTTGACGATCTCCGGGTTGAGCATGACCAGATAGCTGCCCTCGTTGTCAAAGGCGATGATGCGCTTGTTCACGCCGATCATATTGGCCGCCATGCCCACGCAGCCCGCGCTGTGGTGGGTCAGCGTCTCCAGCAGGTCCGCTGCCGCGGGCAGGTCCTCCGGCGTAGCCAGCTCGGCCTTCTGGGCCAGAAAGGTCTCGTCTTTGCAGATGTCACGGATCATAATTTCGATCTCTCCTTTTGCGGCAGGCTCACCCCGGCACAGCGCGCAGCGCCTGTCTGGAGGTCGGTGACCGTCCCCTCAAAGTCCGTTTCCCCCCTCCGGGCCGGACCCGGCTGGGCGCTTGAGCTCGAAGGAGTGCTGATCCTCCACGGAGAAGCCGGCGGCCTCGTTTTGGAAGAGGGGCAGAGATCTGATCTCGTCGGGCCATGGGTCCAGCTCCAGCCAGTTGAGAACGCGGCGGGGGCCATCCTCCAGTCCCCGCGTGATCCTCTCGCCGTTCTCAATGGCTGTGATACGCGCCTCCTCTTTCAGGCTGTCACAGGCATTATAGCACAGAAATGAGAAAAATGCCACGGGAACAAAGGAGCCTTTCTCCGCATCCATGCGGAGAAAGGCTCCCTAAAAACGAGTGAGACAGGCCGAATCAGGCCACGCCGATGGTGATCAGCAGGTTGGAAAAGATACGCTGTTCCCCGGTGGAGATGGCCAGCCGGACGCCGGGCTGACAGCAGGCGTCATAGAACTCATAGCGTCCCAGCTTGTTCAGCTCCATGCCGTCCAGCATGGTCTGGAACTCCCCGAAGATCTCCGGAGTGGTGCCGTCGGCGGGGTCCATGACCTCCGCCTTCTCGATATTCACCGTGCTCTGGATGGCGGCCAGAACGTCGGTAACAGTAGGCAGGCCGGGGGTCAGCCCCAGGTACACGGTCTCTGCCTGGCCGGTCTTGGAGTCCAGGGGGTAGTTGCCGTCTGCGATGAGGACCTTGTCCCCGTGGCCGCACAGGGCCAGGGCGGCCATGATGTCGGGGTGGATGAGCTTTCCTTTCAGCATTTGAATGACCTCACTTTTTCTCCGGAGGGGACGGGGCCCGCCCCGGAATGTTTACTTTTCGTTCTCCCGCAGCTCGCCCAGCTTTCCGCCGGGGTGGCAGCGGACGTATTTGACGGGGTCCCAGTCCTTCTCCACCTGGAGCGCCACAGAGAGGGCCTGAAGGGTGAGCAGCTCCGCCAGCACGGAGTTGCGGGGGGCCCGGTTCAGGGGGCCGCCCTCCGCCTTGACGCCGGCGAAGAGGAAGGCGTCGGTGTGCTTGGCAAGCCAGCTGTTCGGGTTGCCGGAGACGCCGATGACCTTGCAGCCGTTGTTCTGGACAGCCAGCACGGTGGCCTTCAGCTCGGCGGTCTCACCGGAATTGGAGATGGCGATGACCACGTCCCCGGCCGCCAGCTGCCCGCAGGAGCCGTGGACGGCCTCGGTGCCGTGGAGGTAGTAGGCGGGGTTGCCGGTGGAGGAGAACAGGGAGGCGGCGTAGGTGGACACATGGCTGCACTTGCCGATGCCGGTGACGTGGAGACGGCCGCCCTTGGCCTGGGAATCCAGGATCAGCTGGGCGGCGGCCTCGTACTCCTCGGGACTGCGTGCCTTCAAAAAGGCATTGAATTCGGTCTCTGCGGCGGCAAAGAAATTGGATACCGCCTGTTTGCTCTCAGGTTTCAGCATAACGACTCTCCTTATGGATAGGATTTGACTGCCCCCGCGGGGACGGGGACAGTCAAGGACAGATCACTGCTTCAAAGCGTCCAGCTCCGCCGGGTCAAAGCCCTGGTAGTCCCGCTCCACAAGGAGCTGCTGGACCTCCTCCACCGTGGGCAGGCTGGGCATGGCGCCCATACGGGACACAGTGATGGCGGCGGTGTGGCTGGCAAAAGCCAGGGCCTCGCCCTGGGGCAGACCGGCGGTGAGGCCGGTGCAGAAGGCGGCCACAAAGGAGTCGCCGGCGGCCGTGGGGTCGGCCACATGCTCCATCTTCACGCAGTGGGTGTGATGGATGCCGTTTTTCCCCGCCGCGATGGAGCCGTTTTCCCCCATGGTGATGATGAGGTTCTCCACCCCCCGGGCCTGGAAGGCCTGGGAGACCACGGCCACGTCCTCCATGTTGATGCCGCTGGAGACGTCGATGGAGTGGCCGGCCAGGATGGCGGCCTCGTGCTCGTTGGGGGAGAGGTAGGTGGCGCAGGCGAGCAGCCGGTCGGACATGGGGGCGGCTGGGGCGGGGTTGATCATCACGGGGACCCCGGCGTCGTGGGCCCACTGGGCCACCGCCTCGATGACCTCCATAGGCAGCTCGAACTGCATCATCACCAGGTCAAAGCGGCCGATCTCCTCCCGGAGCCAGGCCACGTCATCCACCGTGATGGTGAAGTTGGCGCCGGGACAGACAGTGATGCGGTTCTGGGCGCCGTGTTCCGTCACCTCCAGGGTGATGTGGCCTACGCCGGAGGACTCCTGGGGGTCCACTGACACATGGGACACGTCCACACCGGCAGCGGCAGCGGTATCCGTCATGATCTTACCGAACGCATCGTCCCCCACCTGGCCCACCATGGTCACGTGGGCGCCCAGGCGGGCACACTGGACCGCCTGATTGGCGCCCTTCCCCCCCGGCGCGGTCTGGAACTTCAGGCCGATGACGGTCTCGCCGGAATTGGGGGCGCGCTTGGTGGAGGCGATCAGATCCATCATAAAGCTGCCCACCACCAGAATATTTGGCTTTTTCAGCATGTCAGAGCTCCTCCTCTGGTATTGATCTTGCTCAGTGAGGATTGTATAACAATTTCCGAAAAATTGCAAGGAGATCCGGGAAATTCTGTCGGAGACCTCAGGGCTTGGGGGCACCGGCCCCCTTCAGCTTTTTGACTATGGGAGCGAGCAAGGGGGAGAGGAGGGAGATAAGGGCGATCAACAGGAACACGGCGCAGATGGGGTGGGTTAGGAAAATCATCAAGCTGCCATCTGACATCATCAACGCGCCACGGAAGTTGCTCTCCGCCATAGAGCCTAGGATGATGCCAATCACGATGGCGGACATGGAGAACTCCATCTTGTTCAGAAAATAGCCCAGGAAGCCGAAGCCCACCATGACGAACACGTCGGTAATGGAGTTGTTGTAGGCAAAGGCACCCACAAAGGTCATGGTGAAGATGATAGGCATCAGGTACTTTTTGGGGATGTTGATGACCTTGACAAACAGGCGAATGGCGGAGAAACCGAACAGCCCCATGAAGAAGTTGGCGGCCAGCAGGCCCAGAAAGATGGTGTACACCTGGGGAGCCTGGTTCTGGAACAGCAGGGGACCGGGCTGCATGCCCTGGACCATGAGGGCGCCCAGCATGATGGCAGTGGCACCGTCGCCGGGGATACCCAGGGTGAGCATGGGGATCATGGCGCCGCCGGACACGGCGTTGTTGCCTGCCTCAGGGGCGCAGATGCCCTCGGGAGCGCCGTCGCCGAACTTCTCCTTGTGCTTGGACCAGCGCTTGGCCTCGTTATAGGAGATGAAGGAGGAGATGTCCCCGCCGGTGCCGGGCACTGCGCCGATTACGGTGCCGATGATGGAAGAGCGGAGGATGGTGACTGCGCACTCCTTCAGGTCTGCCATGGTGGGAAAGACCCGCTTCAGCTTCACATCATGCTTGACATAGGTCTCGTTGTAGGAGTCCTCGATGGAGGCCAGCACCTGGGAGAAAGCGAACAGGCCGATCAGCACGGGGACAAAGGAGAGACCGCCCAGCAGGTAGGTGGTGCCGAAGGTCATGCGCATCTGGCCGCTCATCGCGTCGATGCCGATAGTGGAGATGATAAGTCCGATCACGCCGCCCATCAGGCCCTTGAGGACGGAGCCGGAGGAGACGGAGGTGATAATGGAGATGCCAAAGATGGCCAGGGCGAAGTACTCCGGCTTGGAGAACTGCAGCGCCACAGAGGCCAGCAGGGGGGAGAAGATCATCAGGCAGATGGCGGAGAAGATCCCTCCGAAGGTGGAGGAGAAGGTGGACAGGCCCAGGGCCCGGCCCGGCTGGCCGTACTTGACAGCCATGGGGTAGCCGTCGATGGTGGTGGCGGCGGAGGCCGGGGTCCCGGGGGTCTTCAGCAGGATGGCGGAGATGGAGCCACCGTAGATGGCGCCGCAGTAGACGCCCAGCAGCATCAGGATGCCGCCGATGCCCTGGAAGGAGAAGGTGAGCGGGAAGAGCAGGGCGATGCCCATGTTGACGGACAGACCGGGCAGCGCGCCGATGATGATACCCACCGCCACGCCGAAAATGAGGCCAATCAGGTTCAGCGGGGTCAATACATTGATAAATGCGGTAAGGATCGCGTCAAAATTCATAAAGCATCCACCTCCTTCAGCGCAGCCAGATGGGCTCGGGGATGGGGGTGTGCAGCAGCTTCACAAAGACTACATACAGGGCCAGCACGAACAGCACATCCAGGATGAACATGCCCTTGCCCCGGGCGCCCAGCATGTAGGCGGCCACAGGGATGAAAAGCAGGGCGGCCACGATTAGGCCCAGGAAATACATGACCACGCAGAAGAGGACGGTCAGACCCATGAACTGATAGACCAGAAAGTTGGCGGGGAGGGAGATGGAGAAGGTCTTGGACGACTCCTTGTCCTTGTTCTTCGTGGTCATGACGGCCAGCACCACGGCCAGCACGATGAGCAGTCCCCCCAGCATGGTGGGCCAGAAGCCGGCGCCTGGGTCTCCTGCACCGAACTCAATGGGGTACTGGGCGTTGATTGCGATGACCGCTCCGCCCAGAAGCGCAATGATGACAGCGACGATATAGTTCCATTTTCGCATGTTTGTCATGGAAATCACCAATCCTTATTTCAGCAGATTCAGATGTGGGAGCGGCCCACGGGCCGCTCCCATATCTTGATTTGAGACGGAAGATATCTTACACGTCCAGCTCGGCCAGGACCTCACCGAACATCTCGTGGTCCTCTTTCATCATCTGATAGCAGTCGTCGCCGATGATGGAGACAGGGTCGATGCCCTGGTTCATCAGGTACTCCTGATACTCGGGGTCGGCGCAGGTCTTCTCAGCGGCATCCCGCAGGATAGTGAGGATCTCTTCGGGGGTGTCCTTGGGGGCCACGATGCAGGCCCAAGAGCGGATGGTCATGTCATAGCCCAGCTCCTTGAAAGTGGGCACGTCGGGGAACATGACGGAACGCTCGTCGGCCATGATGGCCAGGATCTTCAAGGTGCCGGCCTGGACCTGGCTGACAAAGCTGGAGGGGTCGGCCAGGGTGCCGTCGATGTGACCGCCGGTGAGGGCGGCGGCGATGTCAGCGGTGCCGTTGGGATAGGGGATATGCTTCACCTCGATGCCGAACTCCTTCTCCATCTGAACGGTGGCCACGTGCCAGATGGCGCCCATGCCGGAGTTGCCCATCTGAACGGTGCCGGGGTTCTCCTTGCAGTAATCCACGAACTCCTGGAGGCTGTCATAGGGAGCGTCGGCGGGGACAATCAGGGCAGCGGGGGCGGCAATCTGGGCGCAGATAGGGGCGAAGTCTTCATAGGTCACGGTGCACTTGCCCTGATGGGGGAACATGGCCAGCTCCACGGTGACGGCGCCCAGGGTGTAACCGTCGGCCTTGGCGTTGGCGGTCTCCACCATGCCGGTAACACCGCCGCCGTCGGGCTTGTTGGTGGGAACGAAGTTGGAGCCGTCGATGTAATTCTTCATGTACTGGATGAGGCCGCGGGTAGACACGTCGGTGCCGCCGCCGGGGTTTTTGGGGATGATGACGGTGATGTCCTTGGTGGGGTAGTCCACGGACTGGGCGGCGCTGGAGCCGGCATTGGAGCCGGAGGCAGCGGGGGTCTGGGTGGTGCTGGAGCCGGAGCCGCCGCTGGAGCAGCCGGCCAGAAGCCCCACGGTGAGGGCGGTGCTCAGGAAGAGCGCAGTAAGTTTCTGGAATTTCATTTCAGTTCCTCCTTAAAAATTTAAATGTGGATGGATCACAAATATTTGTCAGCCATGCGCTTTGTGATCTGACGCAACATCTCCACTTCGGTGCGGAAGGTAGTGGTCAGGTCCTCAGCGCGTTTGGAACGACATTCGGTGGTGATGGACAGCCCCTCCAGGGACAGGTAGTACTTGGCGTTGACGGGGTAGAGCTGCCGCTCGATAAGGGAGCAGATGGTCAGCTCCTGAGAGAGCTCCTCCGCCTTCTCGTCCTGGGGATGGGCGCAGAGCCAGGCGTAGAGGTCGCACTGCATATTGGCCATGACGCCGCTGTATCCGGTGGCGCCGTACCGCAGGGACTCCAGCAGGGTGGAGGTATTGGCGTTGTAAAGCTTCAGGTTGCTGTCCCGGCAGATGTCCAACTTCTCCTTGATCTGCTGGATGTCGCAGCAGGTGTCCTTCAGGAAGAAGAAGCGGCCGCTCTCGGCACACCAGCGGGTCACCTTGGGGGAGAGCACCCGCTTATAGGGGTAGGGGCACTCATAGAATCCCAGGGGCACCTGGGAAGGGAGCTTGTCCAGCAGGGCTTGGAGGTTGGCCAGCCAGACCTCATCGCTCTCCTCCTCCTTGGCCAGGCGGTTGGTGATGAGGATGACGGCGTCTACCCCTGTCCCGGTCATGGCGGTCAGTTCATGGACCTGATCCTCAAATGAGTCCGAGATGTGGCCGGAGGCGATGACCGGGACCCGGCCAGCCGCCTTCTCATTGACGAACCGAGCGATGCCTACCCGCTCCTCCAGAGACAGAAAGAACATTTCACTGGACTGGCACACGGCGAACAGTCCGGATACGCCATGGGCGATATACCACTCGACCAGTGCTTCTAGTGCGGGGTAGTCCACCGCGCCGTCCCGGAAGGGCGTCAGCATCGTGGGCCATTCGCCGCCTGGAAAATGATTTACTGCCATTGCATTTACACTCCTTTTTTCATCGTCGCTCCCACAGGTAGTGCGGCATCCCCCAGAAGGATCTGCCAATAGGCGATATTCTCCCGCTTCCAAGTGTAGGTCACATGGAGCTGGGGACCGGAGGCCACCACGGCGGGATAGGCGAACTCGCCCTTTCCGCTGTCAAGGTCCAGAAGTTTGTCCCATGAGACGCCGTTGTCCCTAGAGACTAACAGGCTCATAGGGGTGCGCGCCCCCCAGTTGTCGGCTACCGGGTTACAGGCCAGCACCAGCCATCCGTTGGGGAGGCGGTCCAGGTCGATGCCGCTGTTGTTATTGGGGAGACCGGTGTCATAGGGAGGACACCAGGACACGCCGCCGTCCGTGGAATCGCTGCGGTATATGCTGCCCTCCGTGGAGCGGAGCAGCATGTGGACCGTGCCAGGGGAGGACTCCCACAGGGTGGGCTGAATGACGCCGCGACCGTGGAAGGACTGCTCCGACACCGCCACGTCGCTCTGCTGGACCGTCCGGGTACCATCGCTCCGCAGCCCCTGGATCAAGACAGGGGTGGAGCGGGTCCAAGTCAGGCCGCTGTCGTCCGAGCGGTCGGCGTAGGCGGTCCAGGGTCCGAGCTCAGTGGAGTTGGGGGCGAGGAGCCGGCCGGAAGAAAGCTGGATGACCTTGCTTCGGACGGGGCCGCGGCCCCCGCTCTGGTCACCGGGGACCAGCTCCCGGGGGATGTCCCAGGTCCGTCCCCCGTCCCGAGAGGCGCACACCATGGTGCGCCATTGGGCGATCACCGCCCCCACCTTGTAGTATAGGCGGATGGCCCCGTCGGGGAGCCGCTGGAGCACCGGGTTCCAGTGGGGCTCCTCCACATGGGCGATGGGGACCGGGACGGACCAAACGCCGTCCGCCCGGCGGGCAGTCCAAATACTGGTGTCCCCCTCCCCTTCATAGGAACCGCCGAACCAGGCACTGAGCACAGTCCCGTCGGGAAGAGGCAGTACCGTGCTGGCGTGGCACATGGCGGTGGGCAGCCGGGAGCAGATCATCTCCCGGCGCAGGATCTCATAGTTCATGGTATGACCCCCTGTTCCAATTCAGCGGTAGATGCGCTCCCGCATGCGCAGGGCCGCATTTTGCAGGATGCCGGCGCACTCCATCAGCTTCTCGTCCGTCATGGTAATGGCCGGGCCGGAGGTGCTCACCCCGGCCACCAGCTTGCCGGCAGAGTTGTACACAGGAACACCCACACACCGCACGTTGGGGTCCCGCTCGCTGTTGTCGATGGCGTAGCCCCTCCGGCGGGTGCGGCGGAGCTCCTCCACGATGGCGTCCAGGTCGGTGATGGTGTTGGGCTGAAAGCGGGTGCGCTCCGCGGGGATATGGGCGAGCCACTCCTCCTCGGGCATGTGGGCCAGAATGGCTTTGCCAATCCCAGTGCAGTAGAAGGGGGAGGTCTCCCCCAGGATGTCCCGGTAGGGGAGGACGCCCATCCGGTTGGCCGGGTGGGCCACATAGAGGTAGAGGACGTTGGTCCCGTAAGGCAGGCCGAAGTAGACGATCTCATTGGTCTTGCCGGCCGTGTCCACCAGGATATCATACACCGCGTTGGGGTAGCCCAGGTTCTGGTTGATGATGAAGGCGTACTCCAGGATCTTCAGACCCAGGGTGTAGCGCCCGTCGGGCAGCCGGTCCAGATACCCCATGGAAGTGAAGGTGGACAGAATGTTGTGGATGTTGGACTTGGTCACCCCGATCCGCTCCGCCAGCTCCGTTACCCCCAGGACCGGCTCCTGGATGGTGAAGCAGGAGAGGATCTTCAGGGACTTTGCCAGCGACTTCACTTTTGGTTCTGAACATTCATCCATGACGCCCACCTCCGTTCTTTAATAGAGAACACACTTCCTTATTGCAATACTATTATATAAATCTGCTCAAAAAAAGGCAAGAGGGCAATTTTTTTTCGGCGGAACGCCAGCGAAAAAGGGAGAAAAAGGAGGGTTTTGCGACTGGCGTTTTCTGATCGAGAACCACCTGGAAGCTTTTTTTGACAGGGAAGATTTTTTGCCGCTTGCGGAGGGGGAGGGAGGGAGATTATAATAAGGGTGCAAAGTCCTCTGAGGGCCCGCTGGGCTGGGACCACAACGAAAGGAGAAGACAAGTTATGATCTACGACAGTTTGAAGCATATGGAGGCGTATCAGGGTGTCCATCCCGGTATCTATAAGGGACTGGAGCTCCTAAGGGATACCGATTTCTCCAAGCTGGAGGACGCCCGGGTGGAGGTGGACGGAGAAAATCTGTTCTATTTGTTGCAGAGCTACGAGTCCAAGCCGGCCAACGACACTCCCGAGGCCCACAAGAAGTATGTGGACATCCAGTTTCTGATCTCCGGGCGGGAGAAGATGGGGGTCGGTGCCCTGGAGGACATGAAGGAAGAGGTGGAGGCCCACCCGGAGCGGGATATCTGGTTCTACCACGGCCCGCTGGACGAGATCACCCTGGGCGGGGACAAGTTTGTGGTCCTCTTCCCGGGGGATGCTCATGCCCCCAACATCGCGGTGGACGGACCTGAGCCTGTACGCAAGTGCGTGGTGAAGGTCAAGCTGTGACAACAGACAGACTGGCAGGGACAGCCTCTGCCGGAGGGAGAGAACGGCCGCCCGGTCCTGAGAGGACCGGGCGGCCGTTCTGCGTATTGGGATAAAGAATGCGGCGCAGGTGTTAAGAAAATGACAAGATATCTTGAGAAAAACTAATGAAAATAACAAAAAATAAAACAGTCAAAAAGGGATAAAAATTCGGGGAAAATCAATAAAAGTTAGGTGAAATCAAAGAAAATGTTTTATAATTTGGAGAAGTGAAGCGGAGGGACACAAAAAAATATATAAATGTCCGTAAAAAAGGGTTGCTTTTTTTATAAAAATCTGCTATGATTCTTATCAAGAAACCGTTAAGAAATAAAAATAGCCGACAAAAAAGTGTTAAGAATCTTTACAGGGGAGGAGGATGACCAATGGGACCTGAAAAGATTTTCCTGATCGTAGTGATCGGGCTGTGCGTCGTGGGCGCTATCCTGAGCAGCGTTACGAACAAAAAGAATAAGGACAACAATAAGTGATTGTACAAACGCGCAAAATTGAAAAGTGAGATAAGGGGAGGATGTGAGCACGCTCACATCCTCCCCTTATTATATATAATGAAAGAAAAGCACCGGCTGAGCTGGTGCTTTTGATGGAGCTCTGGGGAGGAGCTATCTGCGGGCAGGATGCTCATTCCCCTCCGTTTGCCTGACCGGCCGGACAAAGGCGCGCCTAACAATACAAAAAGCGCAGGGACATCCAATGTCCCTGCGCCTGAGTACGGATGGAGGCCGGGCGGTGCCCTCTGTTTTCTACCTCGCGCCACATGTGATCGGCCTGTTCCAGATGCCGGGGGTCATGTCCTGGAGCGGAAGGCGAAAAAGCGCTGTCCGAAGTAGTTGAGCAGGACGAACAGCCCGGAGCCCGCCAGCATGGTCAGGTTGCCCTGAAGCTGGGGGCTGAGGGCAGTGCCGCTCAGCAGGGCTCCCATGGCGGGCTTGGCCAGGCCGTAGGCTAGCAGCCAGCATACTGTGATATTGGCCGCGAAGCGGAGCACCACGCCGGGGCCCTTCTCCCGGCTGCGGAAGGTGAAGTGCTTGTTGAGAAAGAAGCTGACCACGCTGCCCACCAGATAGTTGGCGGCGGAGGAGATCCAGTAGCCCGGGTCTCCCCAGAGGTGGAGGCCGGCCAGGTTGTAAAGGCCGAACATGACACCATATCCCACCAGGGTGTTCACTACCCCGACCAGGAGGAAGCGGAAAAGGGTGGGATCAAAGATCTTTTTCAGCATGGCGCGCCTCCCCGCAGGTGTCGGACAGGATATACCGGGGCCTGTCTTTCACCTCCTCATAGATCTTGGCGATATAGTAGCCGATGATGCCCAGACAGATCATGAGGATGCTGCCGATGAACAGGATCAGTATGATGACGGTGGTGAAGCCCTCCAGGGCCTGCCCGGTGAACTTCTGCCATAGGGAGTGGACGCTGAGCACCACCGAGGCGATCAGTACCAGCACCCCCAGAAAGGTGACCAGTTGGAGGGGGGCGGTGGAGAAGGCGGCCAGATTGGTGAGGGCATACCGGAACAGGCTGCGCAGGGACCACTTGGAGCGGCCCGCCTCCCGCTCCCGCACCTGGAACTCCACCTGAGCGGTGGAAAAGCCGATCCAGGAGGACAGGGCCCGGAAGAAGGCGTTTTTCTCCCGCATGGCCAGCAGCACATCCACCGCCCGCCGGTCCAGCAGCTTGAAGTCGGAGGCCCGGGACATGTCCAGCCCGGTGCTCCCGCTCATGGCCCGGTAGAAACACCGGACCGCCAGGGTGTGCAGGGGGCTCTCCTTTCCGCGGCTCACCTTGACGCCTTCCACGACCTGGTAGCCCTGCTGCCACAGGCGGTACATGTCCACGATCTTTTCCGGCGGGTGCTGGAGGTCGCAGTCCAGCACCACACAGCAAGCCCCACGGGCCTGGGCCAGGCCGGCAAAAATGGCAGCCTCCTTGCCGAAGTTGCGGGAGAAGCGCACCCCCCGTACCTGGGGCAGGGCGCGGCTCTTCTCCTGGATGCGCGCCCAGGTCCTGTCCCGGGAGCCGTCGTCCACAAAGATCAGCTCATGGGGGATCTGGGCCTGCTCCAGCAGGGCGGAGATGACATCAGCTGCCCGGGGAGCCATCTCCTCCTCGTTGAAGGCGGGGAGGACCACGGAGAGCAGTCCGGAGTCAGTGGGAGCAGAATTGGGCATGGGACAGTTCATCTCCTGTTCTCATAGGCGATCTCAAAGTCGGATTTTGGGGTGTATTCCTCCTGCACCTTCACGACCAGGCAGCCGTCGATGATCTGGACGCTGCCGTCGTCGGGGTAGCGGGGCATGGCGGCGAATTCCGGCCGCTCCGCCATGGCCATAAGGTCGGCCTCGGCGGGCTCCTCGATAGGGAGGTTCAGCCAGTCCCGGAGGTAGTAGTAGATGTGCTTGTTCAGGGGAGCCACGGTGTCCAGGGGGACGCTGTAATGGTCCACCTGGGCAAAGCCCTCCACGCTGTTGTGGACCCGGTCGGTGGGGAAAGAGCCGATGAGATAGACCGGCATCCCGTGGGTGTAGCCGGGGCAGCTCTCGATGCGGGAGGCCAGCCGGGTGGCGTAGCTGAGGGTGGCGCGGTGGGCTTGGGCGGAGGCGGTGTAGAGCCGGTTGTTGGTGTTCAGGGAGAACAGCAGCAGCAGGACCAGCCACAGGGCGGCGCAGGGGGCCGCACGGCGGCGGAGCACGGCGGCGCCGGCACCGGCGGCGGGGAGGGCCCGGTCAGCCAGCAGCACCACCGCCAGATAGACCAGCACAAAGGCGTATTTCATCAGGGGGGTGGGGGCGGACCAGGGGCTGAGGATCTGGCCGAAGTTGATGCCCAGGGGGAGCAGGGCCAGCATGGCCAGCCCGCCCAGGGGGCGCCAGCGCGCCCGCCAGAGCCCCTCCTGCCCCATGCACAGCAGGAAGCAGCCCCCGCCCAGCGCCAGCGCGGCCAGATCCAGCACGGCCATCCAGCCGGAGGTGAAGGTGTTGGCGGAGCCGGGCAGGAAGAAGAAAGCCGCCACCTGCTTGTAGGTGTCCAGCAGCAGCCCGGGGAGGCGGGAGAAGGGATAGCCGGAGCTGGCGGCATCCATCCCCAGATAGGACAGCAGCTCCAGGTCCTTCACCTGAAGAAAGACCAGTAGGATGCCGTAGTAGAGGACGGCCCCCGCAGCCAGGAACAGCATCAGCCGCACCCCCAGGCGCAGGGTGGCGGAGAAGGAGGCGGACGGGTCCAGGGTCTCCCGGAAAATGACCAGCAGGGACAGGCCGATGGCCACCGTCACATAGGCCTGATAGGTGCCCATGGAGCAGGCCAGGAGCAGACAGCCTGCCAGCCAGTGCCACCGGCCCCTTCTGGCCAGGGAGACGGAGAGGACCGCCAAAAAAATGGCGAAGCAGTAGGCGGAGGCGGTGAACAGATAGAGAAAGGTGTAGCCCACGGCGGGAAAGGCGGCCATCAGCGCCCCGGACAGGGCGGAGAGGGCACGGCTGCGGATGCCCAGCAGAGAGACGGCCAGGGCGGCGGCCAGGGCGAGGAAGAGCACGGAGAAGAGGCCGATGACCGCCGGCATCTGGGTGAAGCCGTTGAAATAGGAGGCGAAGTGGAGAAACCACCGGCCGGAGACGGTCATCTGCTGGGGGTCGAAGATGCGGCTGAGACCGTCGGAGTTGGGGATGATGTTGGTAAAGACGTAGAGGTGGACCAGATAGCCCGACAGAAAACAGCCGAAAAAGGCCGCCTTCTGCGGGGGGGAGATCCGGGTCCACAGGGCTTTGAGCTTGTCGTCCAGCATGTCGCAGGTGCCTCCAGGGCGGCCGGAGCCGCGGATTTGAGAAAGAAAAGGGAAAATCATAGAACATCATATCATAATTTTCACATCCTGTAAACTCCGGGGCGGAAAGGGTGCTTTTCCCCGGAGGCCGGGGAGAGGGCGTTCTGCCGGAGCGGCGGAACTAAGGGCGGGGGAGAGGTATCCTTTTTGTGCCCCGGATACCCGGCGAGAGAGCAGAATAGAGTGGAAACGTGTTGCCCGGCGGGGACGGGTATGGTACAATCAAGAAAAAGATAAGGTGTCCGGTGGCCGATGGCGCCGGATACCCGGCGGCGCCCTCAAAAAATGTCCGGCGAGATCCGAGAAAAAACGGATTTTTCCTTGAAAAGAGGGGCAGGGATACGATATAATATAAAGAACGCCTTTTTGAGAGGAGGAGGGAGCGCTGTGAGCAAGACCGTGATCCGCCGGGTGGAGCCCCGGAGCCCGGCGGCCAAAGCCGGCGTCCAGGCGGGAGAGACCCTGGTGGAGATCAACGGGAAGCAGATCCTGGATGTGCTGGACTACAAGTTCTATTCCTATGACGCCCGTCTGACGCTTACCCTCCAGGCCCCGGATGGAGCCAGCCGCACCCTGCGGGTCCGCAAGGAGGAGGGGGAGGACCTGGGACTGGAGTTCGAGACCTATCTCATGGACCGGGCCCGCTCCTGTGCCAACAACTGCATCTTCTGCTTTGTGGACCAGATGCCGCCGGGGATGCGGGAGAGCCTCTATTTCAAGGATGACGACGCCCGGCTGTCCTTTCTGATGGGCAACTACCTGACCCTGACCAACCTCTCCCAGCGGGAGGTGCAGCGCATCATCGACCTGCGCATCTCCCCCATCAACGTGTCCGTCCACACCACCGACCGGTCGCTGCGGGTGGAGATGCTGAAAAACCGCCGGGCCGGGGAGAGCATCGAGATCATGCGCCGCTTCGCCCGGCACCAGATCACCATGAACTGTCAGATCGTCTCCTGCCCCGGGATCAATGACGGACCCGCCCTGGACCGGACCCTGAGGGACCTGGCGGAGATGTTCCCTGCCGTCCACAGCGTGTCGGTGGTGCCGGTGGGGGTGACCAAGTACCGGGAGGGCCTCTATCCCCTGCGGCCCTATACCCGGGAGGAAGCGGGGGCGGTGGTGGACCAGGTGGAGGCCTTTGCGGCAGCCCACCGCGACGCCCACGGCACAGCCTTGGTCTGGTGCTCTGACGAGTTCTACCTGCTGGCCGGGCGGCCCCTGCCGGAGGAGGACTACTACGAGGAGTTCACCCAGCTGGACAACGGGGTGGGGATGCTCCGCCTGCTGCGCCAGGAATTCCGCCGGGGCCTGGACCTGATGGAGGCGGAGGAGATGGAGAGGACCGTCCCCTTCTCCATCGCCACAGGCGTGTCCGCCGCCCCGTTTTTAACGGAATTGGTAGAGCTGGCGCGGAAAAAATGTGGTAAAATAGAGGGGACGGTGTACCCCATCCGCAACGACTTCTTCGGGGAGACCATCGTGGTGGCCGGACTGGTCACGGGGGGCGACCTGATCGCCCAGCTGCGGGGGAAGAAGCTGGGGGAGCGTCTGCTCATCCCCGCCAATATGCTCCGCCACGGGGAGCGGGTCTTTTTGGATGATGTATCCCTGGACGATGTGGAGCGGGCACTGGGTGTCCCCGTGATCCCCGTGGAGCAGGACGGCTATGAGCTGCTGGACGCCATGTGCGGCATCTCGTCCGGCCTCCCCCGACAGGAGCTCCCCCGGGAGGAGACGGAATATTATCAATACAACCCCTGAGAGGGAATTAGGAATGAGGAATTAGGAGGTAGGAATTATGGCGCGCCTGGGGCGCGCGGACTCCCCGGCGCAGGCCGCCCCTATCTCCTATCCTCTAACTCCTAATTCCTCATTCCTAATTCCTAACTCATCAAGAGGTGATATGTATGAAGCCCTTAGTCGCCATCGTGGGGCGGCCCAATGTGGGCAAGTCCATGCTGTTCAATAAGCTGTGCGGCCAGCGCCTCTCCATCGTGGAGGACACCCCCGGCGTCACCCGCGACCGGCTGTACGCCCAGTGCGAGTGGAGAAACCGGAAGTTCGACCTGGTGGACACCGGCGGCATCGAGCCGGGGACGGACGACCAGATCCTCTCCTTCATGCGGGAGCAGGCCGAGATCGCGATTCAGACCGCTACGGTGGTGGTCTTTGTCTGCGACATCAAGACCGGCCTCACCGCCTCCGACCAAGAGGTGGCCAACATGCTGCTGCGCTCTCAGAAGCCGGTGGTGCTGGCGGTCAACAAGGCGGACCAGGTGGGCCGGGAGAACCCGGACATCTACGAGTTCTATAACCTGGGACTGGGGGATCCCATCGCAGTCTCCGCCGTCCACGGCCATGGCACCGGGGATCTGCTGGATGCCTGCTTCCAGTACTTCCCCCCCGAGGACGAGGAGGAAGAGGAGGACGATGTCATCAAGGTGGCGATCATCGGCAAGCCAAACGTGGGCAAGTCCTCCCTGGTAAACCGCATCCTGGGGGAGCAGCGGGTGATCGTCAGCGACATGGCGGGCACCACCCGGGACGCGGTGGACAGTCCCTTCGAGAACGGGCGGGGCAAATACCTGTTCATCGACACCGCCGGTATGCGCAAGAAGTCCAAGGTGGACGACCGCATCGAGAAGTTTTCCGTCCTGCGGGCCACCATGGCCATTGAGCGCAGCGACGTGTGCCTCATCATGATCGACGCCCGGGAGGGGGTCACCGAGCAGGATACCAAGGTGGCCGGTCTGGCCCACGAGGCGGGCAAGGCATGTATCATCGTGGTCAACAAGTGGGACGCCATTGAGAAGGATGACAAGACTATGGACCACATGCGCCAGGACGTGATGCGGGACCTGAGCTATATGACCTACGCCCCCATTGTCTTCATTTCCGCCCTCACCGGACAGCGGGTGGACCGTCTCTTTGACCTCATCAACTATGTCAATGACCAGGCAGCCACCCGCATCTCCACCGGGATGCTCAACACCGTGCTGGCTGACGCCACCGCCCGCGTGCAGCCCCCCACCGACAAGGGACGCCGTCTGAAGATCTACTATATGACCCAGGTGGGCATCCGCCCCCCTCATTTTGTTTGCTTCTGCAACGACGCCAAGCTGTTCCACTTCTCCTACCAGCGCTATCTGGAGAACCAGATCCGCTCCACCTTTGGCCTGGAGGGCACGCCAGTCCGGCTGACCATTCGGCAGAAGAGCGACAAGGAGGAGTGAGCAATGCTGGGCATGACTTGGGGGGACATCTCCCCCTGGATCTTTTATGACATGGGTCTGCCCTTGCTTCTGGTGGCGGCAGCGGCCTACCTGCTGGGCTGCTCCAACGGGGCGGTTATCGTCTCCAAGTATATCCTGCGGGACGATGTGCGTACCCATGGCAGCGGCAATGCCGGGGCTGACCAACTTCTACCGCACCTTCGGCGGGCCGCTGACCTTTGTGGTTATTTTGTGCGATGTCCTCAAGGCGGTGGCCGCAGTGTGGGCGGGCATCCTGATGGCCCGATATTGGGACGGCGGCTTCTGGAGCCAAGAGGCCATCGTTCTGGTCTTTGCCAAGTACTGGGCGGGCCTGTTCTGCCTGCTGGGCCACATGTTCCCCTGCATGTTCCACTTCAAGGGGGGCAAGGGCATCCTGTCCGGCGGCACCATCGCCATCATGATCGACTGGCGCATTGCCCTGGTGGTGTGGGGGGGATTCCTGATCCTTGCCATTCTCACCCGATATGTCTCCCTGGGATCGGTGTGGGCCGGAGCCAGCTTTCCGGTGGCCACCTGGTTCGTCTATCAGGACTGGATCATCACCCTGCTGGGCCTGCTCTTGGGCGGCCTGGTGGTCTACATGCACCGGGGCAACATCCACCGTCTGCTGACCGGGACAGAGAACAAGTTTTCTCTGCACAAGAAGCAATGACCCCGTAGGGGCGGCCTGCGGCCGCCCGAACAGCCAAGAAAATTGAACAACGGGCGGTCACAGGCCGCCCCTACAACATATCTTGGGAGGTATTACCATGAAAATCACAGTCCTTGGCAGCGGAGGCTGGGGGACGGCCCTGGCGCTGCTGCTGCTGGAAAACGGACATGAGGTGACCCTGTGGTCCTACACCGAGGAGGAGTCCCGGGTGCTGCGGGAGACCCGGGAGAACCCCATGCTGAAGGGGGTGCCGCTGCCCGAGACAATGGGCCTGACCACCGATATGGGGGCGGTGAAGGGCTGCGGCGCCGTGGTGATGGCCACCCCGTCCTTTGCGGTCCGCGCCACTGCCGCCAAGCTGAAGCAGCTGGCCGACCCGGGGACCATCGTGATCTCCGTGTCCAAGGGCATCGAGAAGGACACCTCCCTCCGCCTCAGCCAGGTCATTGAGGAGGAGCTCCAGGGCCACTGCCCCGTGGTGGTGCTCTCCGGCCCCTCCCACGCCGAGGAGGTGGGCCGCCATGTCCCAACCGGCGTGGTGGCGGCCAGCGAGGACCTGGAGCTGGCGCGGCAGGTGCAGGACCTGTTTATGAACCCCCGCTTCCGGGTCTACACCAGCACCGACAAGGTGGGCACCGAGCTGTGCGCCGCCCTGAAGAACATCATCGCCCTCTGCGCCGGCTGCTGCGACGGCATGGGCTGCGGGGACAACACCAAGGCACTGCTCATGACCCGGGGGCTGGCGGAGATGGCCCGGCTGGGGGTGGCCCTGGGAGGAAAACAGGAGACCTTTGCCGGGCTGGCCGGCGTGGGGGACCTGATCGTCACCTGCTGTTCCATGCACTCCCGGAACCGCCGGTGCGGCATCCTCATCGGCAAAGGGGTGGAGCCCAAAGAGGCGGTGAAGGAGATCGGCGCCGTGGTGGAGGGCTACTACGCCGCTGTCACCGCCCGCACCCTGGCCCAGAAGGTGGGCATCGAGATGCCCATCGCCCAGGCCGCCTACGAGGTGCTCTACGAGGGGCGGGATGTCCACGCCGTGGTCACAGAACTGATGTCCCGGGCCAAGCGGTCCGAGACCGAAGAGTCCTCCTGGACCTGAGAGAAGAAGGATAAGCGGGCCGGACAGCCATTTGTTGGCTGCCCGGCCCGCTATTTCTCCGGCCAATAGACTGATAACCGGTGCCGATCGCTGTTTGATGCTCTGTACATTGAGGGGATACGGCCCTGTATTATAACGCGGACGGCACAATAGGTTAAAAAGCATATACCATGACATGCTCCCCGTTGGTATCGTACTCTCCATTGAAGTGAAAACCGATCTGCTGATAGAGATGGATCGCGTGGGAGTTGGTCTCATACACACTGAGATATATGGTATCACAGGAATATTCTGTTCGGAGCCTGTCAAGCAGGGCAAGCACGACCCGCTTTCCGTACCCTTTGCCCTGATACTTTTTATCGATCAGCAGCCGGTCCAGCCACACCTGCCCCGGGGCAGGTTCCGGAAAATAACCGTACATGGCAAAACCGATCAGCATACCGCGGTCATAGATGCCGACGGGCCTCCACAACTCCAATTTGTCGGCCTCCTGAAGGCACTGTGTCACGCTTTCGATGAAGCCGGACTGTTCCGCAAAGACCTCCAGATGTTCGACCTCCGCTCGGTTCCTGCTGTTTACCGCTTCAAAATGCAATGTGTGATCGCTGTGGGAATTCATTTTGTTTTCTCCTGCTTTCTCAGAAAGGGGACGATCTGCTTGTCTCTATTTTTCAAGGGGAAAAGCGTAAACGGTCTGGTATGGACCGCAGCCGGTCGTCCCGCGCATGGCTGATTTGAAATTATTTTGTCTCAGAACTGTCCCTGGGCGCATCCTCCTTTTCACACCCGATCAAAATTTGTGTTCCAGGGTGGAAGCCCTCTCTGGATGCCCCGGCCCACAGATGGGGGAGGGGGAACGCCCGGCGGGACGCTCCCCCTGATTAAAGGGATCTCTATTTTACCCGCAGCCGACGGGCCAGCTCCCCATCCGGGGCGACATAGGCGGTCTCATAGGTGGTGTAGACCACCATGCCGGGCCGGGCGCCCCCCGGCTTTTTCACATATTTTACCGGGGTATAGTCTACCGCCACTTTGCCGCTCTCCCGTCCCTGGGAGAACCAGGCGGCCAGCTGGGCAGCCTCCTGGATGCTGGTCAGGTCGGGCTGTCCCCCCTCGGTCCACAGGATGACGTGGGAGCCGTGAATCTTCTGGGTGTGGAACCACAGGTCGCTCTTGAAAGCCTGCTTGGTAGTGAGCAGGTCGTTCTGGGTGTTGTTTTTGCCCACGGAGATACGCAGGCCGGAGGAGGAGCGGAACTCCATGGGCTTCGAGGCCACCCGCTTGCCCCGGTCTCTGGCTTTGGAGGGGCGGCGGAGATATCCGGTGTCGGTGAGCTCCTGGCGGATCTCCTGGAGGTCCCGCTCTCCCTCCGCCAGAGCGATGGCCTCCAGCACGCTGTTCAGGTAGTCCAGGTCCCGCCGGCCTTTCTCTAGCTGTAAAGTTAAAATACTTTCCGCTGTTTTTGCCTTGTTGTACTCCTTATAGTACTTGGCGGCGTTCTGCTGAGGGGTGAGGAGGGGGTCCAGGGGGATGTGGATCTGAGGGCACTCCGGGTCATAGAAGTCGGCTGCCGTCAGCCGGGACATCCCCTTCTCCATGGCATGGAGATTGGAGGTGATGATGTCCCCGAACTGGCGCAGCCGCTCCCGGTCCCGGGTGGCGGCCAGCTCCTGCTCCTGAAGGCCGATCTTGCGGGCGGCGCGGTCCCGGGCGTTGGTCACGGAGCGGATCAGGTCCTGGCCCCGCTGGCGCACCCGCTCCTGGTTCTCCCGCTGCTCGTAAAAGCGGTCCAGAAGGGCGGAGAAGGAGGGGAAGGGGACGCAGGAGACGGCGGGGCCGTACTGGCTGATGGGCTGAAAGGTGAAGTCGGAGGGATGCCCCTCCTTTTCCAGCATGACAGGTGTAAAGCTGTTTTCCTGCACAGAACGCAGGAGCCCTTCCAGCTCATCCAGCAGCCGAGACCGGCCCCCTTCCCCCATCTGATGCAGCCGCGCGTCGGTGGCTCCCCCCGCCCGGAAAGCCAGCTCACGGCAGATGAGGGGGGAGAGGCCGCCGAAGGTGTCCAGCAGCCACTTGTCCGCCTGGCTCTCCTCCGGTGCGGCGGCCAGGGCGGACTCCAGGGCGGCGCGGTCCAGGGAGGAGGGGTCCAGCTTCTCCTGGGCGGGGGGGAGACGGTAGAACAGGCCGGGCAGCACCTGCCGCCGGGCGGACATGTCGCTGTCCACCCGCCGCAGGCAGTCCATGATCCGGCCCTCCCCGTCCAGCAGGATCAGGTTGGAGTGGCGGCCCATGGCCTCCAGCACCAGGCGGCGCTCCACCCGGTCCCCCAGCTCGTCCAGGGCCTCCAGCCGCAGGTCCACCACCCGCTCCATGGGTGGTTGGAGCAGCTCCAGCAGCCGGGCGCCGGACAGGTGCTTGCGCAGCAGCATGCAGAACATGGGGGGCTTGTCCGGGTTCTCCCGGGAGATCTGGGTGAGATGGGCCCGGGGGTGGCTGGGGTTGGCGGAGAGGAGCAGCTTCACATTGCCTGCGGGGGCCCGCAGGGCCAGGACCACCTCGTCCCGGCCTGGCTGATAGATCTTGTCGATTTTTGCCCCGGAGAGGGCGTTCTGCAGTTCATGGACCACTCCGCTCAGGCACAGCGCGTCCAAAGGCATGGGATCACCTCATTTATGTCACAGGTTGGGCGGGTCACAGCTCCCCCTCCATCATGGTGGAGAAGAGCTGGTTGAGCCGGTCGGTCCGGCCCTGGAGATAGAGCCAGCCGAACAGGGCCTCCAGGGCGGTGGCAGTCTGATACTCCCCACGGCTGGCCCCCTTGGGGACAGAGTGGGGGGCGGTGTTTCGGCCCCGGCGGAAGACATCCGCCTCCTCCTGGGTGAGCAGGGGGAGGATGCGCTCTGCCCGCCGGGCCTGGGCCGGCGCGGCCACATAGCCCACTGTGGCCCGGTGCAGGTTGCGGGCGGTGGCCTTGCCGTGGAGACAGAGCCAGGAGCGCACCATCAGCTCATACACCCCGTCCCCCAGGTGGGCCAGCCCCAGGCTGGACAGATTCAGCAGCTGTTCAGCGTCCATATTCAGGTGGAAGTAGTCGATCATAGGGTCCCCTCCGTCTCAGGCTTTCAATCTATCATCATACCACACTCCCCCCTATAAGACAATGCCTATATGCTGTAAAGATCACATGCGCACACACACGAGAGCAAAGAGAGCTGGTGCAGGCCGTTGCCAACCGGGCCGGGGTCTGGTACAATAGGGCCAAAAGAAAAGGGCCCCGGGACGGGGCGGAGAGGAGAAGCGCCATGCACAACGAACTGACGCAGAAGGACCTCCAGCTGATGCGGGAGGAGCTGGACTACCGCAGGGTCCAGCTGCGGCCCAAACTGCTGGAGGCGGTGAAGGAGGCCAGGGCTTTCGGCGATCTGAGCGAGAATTTTGAGTACAAGGCGGCCAAGCAGGAGAAGAACCGGAACGAGAGCCGCATCCGATTTCTGGAAAACATGATCAAGACCGCCGTGGTCATCGCGGACCATTCCGGGGCGGACACGGTGGGATTGTACGACCGGGTGACGGTCTACCTGGAGGAGGACGACGAGACAGAGGTGTACCAGATCGTCACCACCATGCGCCAGGATGCCCTCCACGGCCTGGTGAGCAAGGAGTCCCCCATGGGAAAGGCCCTGCTGGGCCGCAGGGTGGGGGACCGGCCCTATGTCCAGGTCAATGAGCAGTACGGCTACTATGTGGAGGTCAGATTCATCGAAAAGGGGACGGACGACGGCTCCGTCCCCCTCAACCGATTCTGAGCGGCGGGAGAGCAGGGAAAGGGGGGCACGGCGCAAGCCGTGCCCCCCAGCTTTTCCGGCGGTGTATCCTCACAGGTGGAGAAGCCGGCTGGCAATGGTGAAGTAGAGGACCAGGGAAAGGGCGTCCACGATGGTGGTGATCAGAGGGGCGGCCATGATGGCGGGGTCGGCCCGCACCAGCTTGGCCAGCATGGGTAGAGCTCCGCCGATGGTCTTGGCCAGGACCACCGTAGCGAACAGGGACAGGGTGACTGTGACGCACACCAGCTCGTTTCCCGGGTAGGAGAGGAGCAGGCGGACCAGGTTGACCAGGGAGAGGACCGCGCCCACCAGCAGGCTGACCCTCAGCTCCTTCCAGAGCACCTTGGGGAAGTCGGACAGGGCGATGTCCCCCACCGCCATGCCGCGGATGACCAGGGTGCTGCTCTGGCTGCCGGCGTTCCCGCCGGTGTCGGTGAGCATGGGGATAAAGGTGACCAGCAGGGGCATCACCGAGAAGGCGGCCTCATAGCGACCCAGGATGCCGCCGGTGATCATGCCGGAGATCATCAGCACCAGCAGCCACAGGATGCGGTTTTTGGCCAAGGCGAACACGCCGGTCTTGAGATAGGACTTTTCCGAGGGGGCCATAGCAGCCATGCGCTGAAAGTCCTCAGTGGCCTCCTCCTCCATCACATCCATCACGTCGTCCACCGTGACCACCCCGACCAGCCGGTCCTCCTGGTCCACCACCGGCAGGGAGAGAAAGTCGTACCGCATCAGGGCCCGGACGGCCAGTTCCTGGTCGTCGGTGGTGCGGACGGTGATCACGTTGGGCTCCATCAGCGTCCGGACGGGGGCGTTGTCGGGGGCCAGCAGCAGCTCCCGCAGGGTGACTACACCGTCCAGCACCCGGTGGCCGTCGGTGACATAGCAGGTGTAGATGGATTCGCAGTCTCCCCCCAGGCGGCGGATCCGGCGGATGGCCTCGGCCGCGGTCATGGTCCCTTTCAGGTCGATGAATTCCGCGGTCATGATGCTGCCCACCGACTGCTCCGGATATTTGAGGAACTGGTTGATGAGCCTGCGGGTCTCGGGCCGGGCGTTTTTCAGCACCCGCTTGACCACGCCGGCGGGCAGCTCCTCCAGCAGATCCACCGTGTCGTCCATGGCCAGCTCCTCCAGGATGCCGGCCAGCTCCCGGTCGGGGAGGGAGACGACGATCATCTGCTGGGTGTCAGGGGGGAGATTGGAAAAGACCTCCGCCGCCTGCTCCTTGGGCAGCGTGCGGAAGGCCAGCGCGCCCTGTTCCTGGGGCAGGCCCTCCAGAAGATCGGCCAGATCCACCGGGTTCTGCTCCGCCAGAATGGCAGAGAGCTCACGGTAGCGCTTGTCCCGGATCAGCTCCAGGCAGCGCTCCAAACATTTCTTGTTCTGCATTGGCAACCTCCTTTTTGTCAGGAAGCCTCCAATGGGACAGACAAAGCCGCACCGGCCCCCCGGAGACGGGAAAGACCTGTGCGGCGACATTCTCAGCGGGCGCATAGCACAGCGGAAGGGCCCCGGCGGGGCGCATAACAGACCTCCGCCTGTGCGGAAGCCAGGCGGCAGGGGGCGCTGTGCAGAGCTCCCTATGCCGGAGAAAAGGCAAGGGGGCCCGGGAGAGAACTGTCGCTGTCCGATTTGAGACTTCGGCCGTAAGCGTCCACTTACCTTTCCTCCTTTTTAGATCAGATGGGAGATGAAAATCATACTCCACCCGTAGGATAACACAGCAGACAGAGGATTGCAAGAGAAAACGGGAAAAAAACGGAAGGGCGGTCCCATACACCTGTGCTGATGGCCGATGTGTGCGGCCTGATGGGGATATCGGGCCCTGCATGGGGGCGTGGAAGCTGCGGCACACCCCGTGCAGAGGCGGGGCAGGGTCCCCGTTCAGCCCTGCGGATCTCCCGCTGGCGCTTCTGACCAAAAGAACAGATGTTTTGGGGTATTCTATTTTCCGGAGAGATTTGCTATAATAATAAAATAAGTCTCCGCGCGACCTCATTCTGATTGGACGGGAGGACCCTATGGATCGTTTTGAACTGCTGCGCACAGAGCTGACCCGACGCTGTCCCGGGCTGGAGCTGCGGGAAGAGGAGCCTATGGCCCGACACACCTCCTTCCGCATCGGCGGCCCGGCCCGACTGATGGCCCGGCCCAGGACGGAGGAGGAGGCCCGGGAGACCCTTCAGGCGGCCTGGGCGCTGGAGATCCCGCCATTTTTCCTGGGGAACGGCTCCAATCTGCTGGTGGCGGACCGGGGATATGAGGGCTTTGTGGTCAAGCCGGCCGGGGCGCTGGAGGAAATACGGGCCCTCCCCCCGGAACGGCCGGGGGAGAAGGGGCGGCTGGAGGCGGGAGGGGCCGCGCTGCTGTCCCGGCTCTCCAAGGCCGCACTGGATCAGGGCCTCACCGGCCTGGAGTTCGCCCAGGGCATCCCGGGGAGCGTGGGCGGCGGGGTGACGATGAACGCAGGGGCCTACGGCGGGGAGACCGCCCAGGTGCTCCTCCAGGTCACCGCGCTGGAACGGGACGGGACCCAGCGGCTGCTCTCCGGGGCCGACTGCGGCCTGAGCTACCGGCACAGCCGGTTTTCAGAGGGGGACCTGCTGATCTGCCGGGCGGTATTCGCCCTGCCGGAGGGAAACCGGGAGGAGATCGCCGGGCGGATGGCAGACTTTGCCCAGCGGCGGAGAGAGAAGCAGCCTCTGGAATATCCCAGCGCCGGCTCCACCTTCAAGCGCCCCCAGGGGCACTTCGCCGCCGCCCTCATCGACCAGTGCGGCCTGAAGGGCAGGGCGGTGGGGGGCGCCCAGGTGTCGGAGAAGCACGCGGGCTTCCTCATCAACCGGGGGGGCGCCACCTGCGCCGATGTCCTGGAGCTGGCGGACCAGGTGCGGCAGGAGGTGCTGCGCCAGACCGGCGTGGAGCTGGAGCTGGAGATCCGGGTGCTGGGGTAAGATGGACGGATATACGAGAGAGGAGCTGGACGAGGCGCTGACGGCCGTCCAGTCCATCATCCATAAGTGTGAGGCGGCCCGGAAGAAATTTCCGCGGGGCACCGCCCACCACACCCTGCTGGAGCGGCGGCTGAGGGCCATGTACCTGTCCCGGGCGCTGATCTGCCGGGAGCTGTCCGGGGCGGACGGCAGAGAGAGATAAGAGGTGTATAGCCATGGAATTTATCATCATTTCCGGCCTGTCCGGGGCGGGGAAGAGCAAGGCGGCCTCCTTCATGGAGGACATGGGCTTTTTCTGTGTGGACAATCTGCCCGCCCCCCTCATCCCCAAATTTGCTGAGCTGGGTATGGCCGGGACGGGGGAGTACGACCGGGTGGTACTGGTCACAGACGTGCGCTCCGGCACCAATTTCAGCGCCCTGTTCCAGTCCCTGGAGGCGCTGAAGGGGATGAAGTGCCCCTACCGCATCCTGTATATGGACGCCTCGGACGACGTGATCATCAAGCGGTATAAGGAGACCCGCCGCAGCCACCCCCTGGCGGAGGAATGCGACTCCCTGGAGGGAGCCATCGCCCTGGAGCGGCGGATGCTGGCCCCCCTGCGGGAGCGGGCGGAGTTCGTGGTGGACACCTCCGACCTGTCCACCGCCAAGCTGCGGGGCGAGCTGCTCCGACTCTTCGGACGGGGGAGCCAGGAGGGGGCTATGACGGTGAGCGTCACCTCCTTCGGCTTCAAGCACGGACTGCCCCGAGAGGCGGATCTGGTCTTTGACGTGCGCTTCCTGCCCAACCCCTACTATGTTCAGGAGCTGCGCCCCCGCACCGGCCTGGACGACGGGGTAAGGGACTACGTGTTTTCCGGCGGAGCGGCCGGGGAGTTCCTGGAAAAGCTTCAGGACCTGGTGGGCTTTCTCCTCCCCAAATATGTGGAGGAGGGGAAGACGGCGCTGGTGGTGGCGGTGGGCTGCACCGGTGGACACCACCGCTCGGTGGCCATTGCCCATGCGCTGGCGGCCTATATCCGGGGCAGGGGCTACCCGGTGACGGAGAGCCACCGGGACCTGGGCAGGACGTAAGGAGCGGACAGAGCAAACTTGAAGGGAGGTCCCGCTATGCCGGACACCATTCCAAATCTGCACCAGTGGGAGCGCGGCCCCAAGATCACCGCCATCGGCGGGGGGACAGGGCTGTCCACCATGCTGCGGGGACTGAAAAAATACACCAAAAACCTGACGGCGGTGGTCACTGTGGCCGACGACGGGGGCGGCTCCGGCGTGCTGCGCCGGGACATCGGCATGCCGCCCCCCGGGGATATCCGCCACTGCATGGAGTCCCTGGCCAACGTGGAGCCGATCATGGAGCGGCTGCTCACCTACCGCTTTCAGGAGGGCTCCCTGGCTGGACAGTCCTTCGGGAACCTGATCCTGGCCGCCCTCAACGGGGTGACCGGCTCCTTTGAGGAGGCGGTGGCTCAGATGAGCCAGGTGCTGGCCATCACCGGGCGCATCCTTCCCGTGACCAGCGCCGATGTGCAGCTGGAGGCCGTCTTTGAGAACGGGGCCCGGGTGGTGGGGGAGTCCAAGATCAGTTCCTTTAAAAAAGAGCAGGACTGCCGCATCGCCCATGTGGCACTGCTCCCGGAGCGGCCCGCTGCCCTCCCGGCCGCCCTCCAGGCCATTCGGGAGGCGGACCTGATCCTGATGGGACCGGGCAGCCTGTACACCAGCGTCATCCCCAACCTGCTGGTGGAGGGGGTGGTGGAGGCCATCTGCCGCTCCGAGGCGCTGAAGATCTATGTGTGCAACATCATGACCCAGGACGGGGGAGACAGAGGGGTACACCGCCGCCGACCATGTGGACGCCCTGCTGTCCCACGGGGCGCCGGGGCTGGTGGACCTGTGCCTGGCCAACTCGGCGCCGGTGCGTCCCGGCCTGGTGGAGAAGTACCGGGAAGAAGACGCCGCCCCCATCCTGGTGGACCGGGAGCGCATCCGGGCCATGGGGCTGGAGCTGGAGGAGTATCCGGTGGCCTCGGAGGGGGGCGACTATGCCCGCCACGACCCGGACCGGCTGGCGGCGGCGGTGCTGGACGTGTACCGCCGGCGGGCGGTGCGCATCTTCCGGGGCGAACAGCGGTACATCATTGAGGAGTGAGACCATGTCCTTTGCAGGAGAGACCAAGGGGGAGCTGTGCCGGACGGCGCTGAACCGGAAATGCTGCACCCAGGCGGAGGCATACGGCGTTCTGCTTTACTGCAACACCTTTTCCGGGCGGGAGATCCGCATCATCACGGAGAACGAGGCATTTGCCCAGCGGCTCCCTACCCTGTTCCGCAAGGCGTTCCGCCTCTCCTTTGACCGTCTGCCTGATGGGGAGGGGAAGTACAGCTTCGGCATCACGGACCCTGCCAAGCTGGCAGCAGTGAGCGGGACCTTCGGGATGGATGCGGGCAGTCTGGCAAACCACGTGAACTTCGCCGTGCTGGAGGAGCCCTGCTGCCGGGCTGCCTTCCTCCGGGGGGCGTTCCTGGCGGGGGGGTCGGTCACCGACCCCCGGAAGGCCTATCACCTGGAGCTGTCCACCTCCCACTACAACGTGAGCCGGGAGGTGCCCGCCCTGATGCGGGAGGCGGGCTTCCAGCCCAAGGAGGCCACCCGGAAGGCCAACTATATCGCCTATTTCAAGCAGAGTGAGCGCATCGAGGACTTCCTTACCGCCATCGGCGCGCCCCTGGCCGCCATGGAGATCATGAACGCCAAGCTGGAGAAGAACCTGCGGGGCAGCGTGAACCGGCGGGTGAACTGTGACGCGGCCAACCTGGACAAGGCGGTGGAGGCGGCCCAGGTCCAGCTGGAGGCGATCCGGAGCCTGGAGCAGTCCGGGCAGCTGGAGGGCCTGCCGGACAAGCTGCGGGAGACGGCCCGACTGCGTCTGGAGCACCCGGAGGATACTCTGGCGGAGCTGGCGGCCCTGTGTGACCCGCCGGCGACCAAGTCGGCCCTGAACCATCGGCTGCGTAAGCTGGTGGAGCTGGGGCAGGCCCGGGGCGAGGGGGCGGGGCCCGGCAAAACTATCTGATACCACGGGAGAGATCTATGACCTTGATTTGTTATCTGACCGCCGGAGCCGTCAACCTGTTCTGGCTGATCCTGGGGGACAGGCTCCCGCTCCCGGTGCAGATGGCGATCCCCATCCTGACCGTGCTGCTGGCAGGGACCGGGGTGCTGCTGCGTCTGAGGAAGCTGCGGGGAGAGCAGCGGCGGCGTTACCGCACGGGGGCCCTGTGGGTCCTGCTGCTCTACTACCTGTGCATCCTGTCGGTGCTGCTGTTTTTCGGCGGGCTGTTCCACCTGGACCGGGGCTATGGCGGGGCTGTGAATCTGGAGCCCTTCCACACCATCCGAAACTATATCATCTACTACCGGCGGACGGGCAGCTTTGTCAGCGTGACCAATCTGCTGGGCAATGTGGTGATTTTGGTGCCGCTGGGGGTGCTGATGCCGGTGATGTTCCGGCCTATGCGCCACTTCTGGACCTTTCTGCCCCTGGCCGCGCTGGTGTCCTGCGGCGTGGAGTACATCCAGTGGGTGACCGCCACCGGCGCGGCAGATGTGGACGACTCCATCCTGAACTTTATCGGCGCGGCCCTGGGATACCTGTTTACCCGGCTGTGTCAGATCACAGCGGGCATGATAGCAAAGCGGAGGAGCCGCGGGGAATAAATGGAGGCCTTTGGACGATATGCCATCTGGCAGGGGAGACCCTTGAAAAAGGCGGCGGAGGGATGATATGGAACAGGAAAAAGTATTCGCCATGAAGCTGTCGAAGATATATCCACTGCTGACGGCCAAAGCGGAGCGGAAGGGCCGCACCCGGCAGGAGGTGGATGAGGTCATCTGCTGGCTGACCGGATACGACCGGGCGGGCCTGGAGCGGCAGCTCAGCCTGGACATAGACTATGGGACCTTTTTCCGGGAAGCGCCCCGGATGAACCCCAGCTGCGGGAAGATCACAGGGACCGTCTGCGGCGTCCGGGTGGAGGAGATCGAGGACCCACTGATGCGGAAGATCCGGTATTTGGACAAGCTGATCGACGAGCTGGCAAAGGGAAAGCAGCTGGAGAAGGTCCTTCGGAAATAGAGACTCTTTGTGATGTGTGCCGCGGGGCGGCCCCGACCGGCGTCTCCGTGGGGCCGCCCTGCTGTATAGGATTTGAGAAGAACAGACCTGACCGACAGAGAAAAGAGGCAGCAAGAGGTCCTGCTCCAAATTTGTTTGCGTCTTTTCCGGAGAAGAAGGAGGGGCTTATGGCCTTTGTCCACTTACATCTGCATACGGAATTCTCCCTTCTGGATGGCGCCTGCCGCATCAAGAAGCTGGTGGAGCGGGTCCGGGAGATCGGACAGGACGCGGTGGCTATCACAGACCACGGGGTCATGTACGGGGTGGTGGATTTCTACAAGGCCTGCAAGGAGGCGGGCATCAAGCCCATCATCGGCTGTGAGGTCTATGTGGCCCCAAGGGGCCGGACCCGGTTCCAGAAGGTCCACGAGTTCGACTCCTCCTTCCACCACCTGGTCCTGCTGTGCCGGAATGAGGAGGGCTACCGCAATCTCTCCTACATGGTCTCTCAGGCGTTCCTGGAGGGCTTTTACATCAAGCCCCGCATCGACCTGGACCTGCTGCGGGAGCACTGCGGCGGCCTGATCGCCTGCTCCGCCTGCCTGGGGGGCGAGGTGCCCAAGCTGCTGGCTGCAGGGGACTATGACAAGGCCAAAGAGGTTGCCCTGGAGATGCGGGAACTGTTCGGCGCGGATGGCTACTATCTGGAGCTCCAGGACCACGGCATCCCGGTCCAGCGCCAGGTGAACGGGGGGCTGATTCGGCTGCACGAGGAGACGGGCATCCCCCTGGTGGTGACCAACGACGCCCACTATCTCCGCCGGGAGGACGCGGAGATGCAGGACATCCTCATGTGCATCCAGATGGGCAAGACGGTGGATGACCCAAACCGGATGAAGTTCGAGACCGAGGAGTTCTACGTGAAGACCGAGGCGGAGATGGCCGCCCTCTTTCCCAATTACCCGGAGGCCCTGGAGAACACCGTGAAGATTGCCCAGCTGTGCAACGTGGAGTTCGAGTTCGGCAAGTACCACCTGCCCGAGTTCAAGCTGCCCGAGGGCTACACCGACGGGGACGCCTACTTCGAGAAGCTGTGCATGGACGGCTTCCGCTGGCGCTATCCCTCCCAGCCCCAGGAGTATCTGGACAAGCTGCGCTATGAGATGGACATGATCCGCCAGATGGGGTTTGTGGATTACTTCCTCATCGTCTCCGATTTCATCGGCTATGCCAAGGGCCACGGCATCCCCGTGGGGCCGGGGCGGGGCTCGGCGGCGGGGTCCATGGTGTCGTACTGCCTGAACATCACCGACCTGGACCCCGTGAAGTACAGCCTGTACTTCGAGCGCTTCCTGAACCCGGAGCGGGTCACCATGCCCGATATCGATATCGACTTCTGCATCCGCCGCCGGCAGGAGGTCATCGACTACGTGGCCCAAAAGTACGGGGCGGACCACGTGGCCCAGATCGTCACTTTCGGCACCATGGCCGCCCGGGCGGCGGTGCGGGACGTGGGCCGGGTGCTGAACATGCCCTACGCCGACGTGGATGTGATCGCCAAGCAGATCCCCAGCGGGCCGGGTGGCCCTGCATATCACCCTGGAGGACGCCCTGAAGCTGTCCAAGCAGCTCAAGGAGTCCTACGACGGCAGCCCTCAGGTGAAAAAGCTCATCGACACCGCCAGGGCCATCGAGGGCATGCCCCGGAACACCTCCACACACGCCGCCGGGGTGGTCATCACCAGCCGGCCGGTGAGCGATTATGTCCCCCTGGCCAAAAACGACGACCTGGTAGTCACGCAGTACATCATGACCACCCTGGAGGAGCTGGGCCTGCTGAAGATGGACTTCCTGGGCCTGCGGAACCTGACGGTGCTGGACGACGCGGCCCGGCTGGTCCGGCGCAGCCACCCGGACTTCCACACCAGCCAGATCCCGGAGGATGACCCGGCCACCTTCCAGATGCTCTCTGAGGGGCGTACTTCCGGCGTGTTCCAGATGGAGTCCGCCGGCATGACCGGGGTGTGCATCGGCCTGAAGCCCCAGAGCATCGAGGATATCACCGCCATCATCGCCCTCTACCGCCCCGGCCCCATGGAGTCCATTCCCCCGCTTCATCGCCTGCAAGCACAACCCGGACAAGGTGAAGTACAAGCACCCCGCTCTGGTGCCCATCCTGTCCAACACCTACGGCTGCATCGTGTATCAGGAGCAGGTGATCCAGATCTTCCAGCAGCTGGGCGGCTACTCCCTGGGCCAGGCGGACATGGTGCGCCGGGCCATGTCCAAGAAGAAAGGTGAAGGACATTGAGCGGGAGCGGGAGACCTTCCTCCACGGGGACCCGGCGCGGAGCATCGCCGGCTGCGCCGCCAACGGCATCCCCGAGGCGGTGGCCCAGAGCATCTACGACGAGATCTATGACTTTGCCAATTACGCCTTCAACAAGGCCCACGCGGTGGCCTACGCCATTGTGTGCTACCAGACGGCCTGGTTCAAGTGCCACTACACCAAGGAGTATATGGCCGCCCTGCTCACCTCGGTGCTGGACTCCAGCGACAAGGTGGCGGAGTATATCGCCGAGTGCAAGGAGTGGCACATCAGCCTGCTGCCCCCGGACATCAACGAGTCGGAGGCGGACTTCACCGTCTCCGAGGGGGGCACATCCGCTTCGGCCTGGTGGCCCTGAAGGGTGTGGGCCGGAGCGTCATCAACAGCCTGCTGGAAGAACGGAGCAAGGGTGGACCCTTTACAGACTTTATGGACTTCTGCGACCGCATGTTCGACCATGACCTGAACCGGCGGGTGCTGGAGAGCCTTATCAAGTCCGGCGCCTTTGACCGCATGGGCTGTAAGCGCTCCCAGCTGATGGAGGTCTTCGGCCAGGTGCTGGACGGCATCGCCGCCAGCCGCAAGCGGAACGTGGAGGGCCAGCTGGACCTGTTCGGAATGGGGGGCGGGGAGGCGGAGCAGGCGGCCCTGCCGGCTCTCCACCTGGCCAATATCCCTGAGTACACCCCCCAGCAGCTGATGACCATGGAGAAGGAGGTCACCGGCCTCTACCTCACCGGCCACCCCATGGACGCCTATCGGGAGGCGGCCCGCCGCAGGGGGGCGGTGACCATCGGCTCCATTCTGAGCGACTTCGCCCGGGAGGACGGTCCCACCGTCTACCGGGACGGCCAGATGGTGAAGGTGGCTGGCGTGATCTCCACATATAAAACCAGGACCACCCGGAACAATACCTTGATGGCCTATGTCAGCCTGGAGGACGACACCGGGGGGATGGAGCTGCTGGTCTTTGCCCGCGCCCTGGACCAGAGCGGCGGATACATCCGGGAGAACCAGGCCATCCTGGCCAGCGGCAGGATCTCCGTCCGGGACGAGAAGGAGCCCCAGCTGATGGCGGACGAGATCCGCCCCCTGGACACACCCGAGGCGGAGGAGCGGCGGGAGGCGGGGGAGCGGAAGCTCTTCATCCGCCTGCCCGGCCTGGACGATCCCAGGACCCGAAAGGTGAAGCTGGCCCTCTCCTTTTTCCCGGGGGAGCAGCCGGTGGTGCTGTATTACCAGGATATCCGGAAGCGGTCCAAGGGATACTGTATGATACACCCCTCCCTGCTGGCCGACCTGAGAGAGCGGCTGGGGGAGGAGAATGTGGTGGTCCAGTGACCCACCTCCCGGAGAGAAAGAGAGACGGGGCAGGAGGCGCTTCCAACATGAAATGGAGAAAAATCAAATATATCCTCTTCCACCGCTCCGTGCTGGCGGGGCTGGCCCTGGTGGCCCAGGTCGCGGTGCTGTTCGTGATGGTCAACGAATTTACCGCCCATTTTGACTACTTCTATTGGTTCTGCATCTTCGTCAGCTTCCTGGCTACGGTGTGGATCGTCAGTGACCGCAGCGAGCCGGGCTATAAGATCGCCTGGCTGGTGGTGATCCTGCCGTTCCCGGTGTTCGGGGGCATCCTCTACCTATTGCTGGGCGGCAACCGGATCTCTGAGCGGACCCGCCGGAAGATGAAGGGCATTGCGGAGCGCAGCAACGAGGTGCTGCGGGGGGATTTCAAGGCGGACAGGCTGACCCATTTGGATGAGGACGCGGTGGGCCAGATCCGCTATCTGGAGCGGTACGCCTCCTGCCCCGCCTACACCAACACCCGGACCGAGTATTTCCCGGTGGGCGACCTGGCTTTCGTGCGGATGCTGGAGGAGCTGGAGAAGGCGGAGCGTTACATCTTCCTGGAGTATTTCATCCTCCAGGAGGGGGAGTGCTGGAACGCCATCCTGGACATCCTGGAGCGGAAGGCCGCCGCCGGGGTGGAGGTGCGGCTGATCTATGACGACTTCGGCTGCATGTTCACCCTGCCCCGCACTTATAATGACCAGATGGCGGCCCGGGGCATCCAGTGCCGGGTGTTCAACCGGCTGGTCCCGGTGCTGACCCTGCGGATGAACAACCGGGACCACCGGAAGCTGTGCATCATCGATGGGAAGGTGGGCTTCACCGGGGGGATGAACCTGGCGGACGAGTATATCAACCGCCGGGTGCGGTTCGGCCACTGGAAGGACAGCGCCATCCTCCTGCGGGGGGAGGCGGTGTGGAGCATGACCGTCATGTTCCTGACCATGTGGGACTACTGCTCCGGCTGGGAGGAGGACTTCGACCTGTTCCGGCCCGAGTCCATGCCCCGGCTCCCCGGCTCCGGCTGGGTCCAGCCCTACACGGATACGCCCCTGGACCACGAGAAAGTGGGGCAGGCGGTGTACCTGAACATGATCTCCCGGGCCCGGGACTATATCTATATCACCACGCCCTATCTGATCGTGGACGTGGCCACCAACACGGCCCTGTGCAACGCCGCCAAAGCGGGGGTGGATGTGCGCATCATCACCCCCCACATATCCCGGACAAGCGCTCCGTGTTCGAGGTGACCAAGGCCCACTATCCGCCTCTGCTGGAGGCGGGGGTGAAGATCTACGAGTACACGCCGGGCTTCATCCACGCCAAAAACTTTGTGGTGGACGGGCGGTATGCCACGGTGGGCACCGTGAACCTGGACTACCGCAGCCTCTTCCTCCACTTTGAGGACGGTGTCTGGCTGTGTGATGCCCCCTGCATCGCGGACATCAAGGCGGACTTTGAGAAGACCCTGGAGCAGTGCGAGGCCATCAGCCTGCGTCGGGCCAGGCACCTGAACATCCTGGTCCAGCTCTATCGCAGCGTCCTGCGCATCTTCGCCCCACTGATGTGAGAAAAGCCTCGGCGCTCCGAATCATCGGGGCGCCGAGGCTTTTGAGGCTTCCGGGATCTTTACCGCTTCCGCGCCTTCTCCTTGCCTGTGACCTCCTCCATATGGATGCCCCAGACGGCGGTGGACGGCAGGCTGCGGCGGACGGCCTCCTCAAAGCCCTCCATATGTCCGGGGGTCATCTTTTCACACAGGGCCCGCAGGGCAGCGGTCTTCTGGCCGGGGTCTGTGACCTCAAAGGCGGTGCCGGTGACCACGGCGCTCTGGAAGAAGGTGGTGTACATGTTGCTCTCCGGGAGGTAGGCGGGCTGGTCGGCGGCCACAAAGGTGACGCACACCCTGGGGTCCCGGCGAAGCAGGTCCAGCTTGCGGCCCTCCAGGGCGCAGTGGAAAAACAGGTCGTCCCCCACCCGCACCAGAGAGAGGGGGATGCAGTAGGGGCCCTCTCCGCCGGTGGAGAGGGCGGCGACGCCGTGCCCGCAGCGGTCGATCACGTCAAAGGCAAAGCTCCGGTCCCGGGCTCTGTCTGATCTTCTCATCAGGATCTCCTCTTTCCTGCATCAAATAGACTGGAGCTACCATAGCACAATTTGGGAGGGACTGCAAGAAAAACCTCCCCTCCGGCAGGAGGGGAGGTTTTGGGGGGTCAGCAGCTGCGGGAGCAGTTGCGGCTGCAGCTGCTGTTGGGCGGGAAGAATTCGTCCACGGGGAACTTGACCTGCCGGAAGACCTCGCAGGGGTCCTCCTGGCTGCAGTCGCTGCCGCAGTCGCACTCCTTCTCCGGCATGCAGTAGTCGTAGACCGGCATGAGCAGCTGGGTATCCCGCTCCAGGCGGATGATGGAGAACTGGCCCAGGGTGACGTACAGGCGGTGTACGTCGCCGCCCTGGGTGAGGGAGTCCCCGAAGCAGTCCAGGATGGCCTGGGGGATCTCGGTGAGGGAACAGTCGCAGGGGCGGCACTGGCATACGTCTACCAGCTTCATGTTCAGAATGATGGGGTCCACGGCCTCAGCCATTGCCTACAAAAGCACCTGGGGCGGCGGGAGGCTCCTCCGCCGGCCGGGCGGGGTAGATGGACACATCCCCCTTTTCGCTCACCGTGATGCGGTCGATCAGCTGCCGCAGCTCCCCGTTGGTGATGTCCTCCAGGGAGAGGACGCGGCGGACCTGCTCCGTGATCTCCGCCTCCAGATCCCGGGGCGGGTCCCGCGTCAGCCGGTCCAGATCCTCCCGGAGGCGGGCGCCCCGCTCCGCCAGGAGCCGCAGCCGCCGGCGCAGTTCCTCCATGGAGAGCAGATCGCCGGCGTAGAGCTCCAGATAGCGGGCACGCTGGCCCTCCAGCTGGTCCAGACGGCGCCGGAGAGCGGCGGCAGGGTCCTCCGCAGGCCGGGAGGAGCGGGCGTCCAGCCGGAGGCGTACCGCCTCCGCCAGCGCGGCGGGGGAGGAGATCTGGGCGGCCAGCCAGGCCCGGAGCTGGTCCAGCAGCCCCTCCTCCGGGAGGATGGTGCCGTTGCCGCAGCGGCTGCCAGCGTACTCGCTGTGGATGGGGCAGTGCCAGTAGACATACTGCCGCCCGGAGGGGTAGGCCACCCGGCGGCGGGTGAAGGCGCGGCCGCAGCTCTGGCAGCGGATGAGGGTGGAGAGGGGGTAGCGGCCGCTGTATCGGGTGGGAGGGGCGGAGCCGGACTGCCGCCGACGCTGCTCCATCAGCCGGGCCGCCTCCTGAAAGGTGTCAGGGGAGACGATGGCCCACTCCGGCCTGTCGTGGTGGTAGTGCATGTCCGGAGGGAGACGCTGGATCTGGCCGGAGAGGAAGTCGCTCACGGTGTATTTGTGGTTGACATAATGACCGCAGTAGATGGGATTTTCCAGGACGCGGCGCACCCCGCGGCTGTTCCAGCTGGCCCCCAGTTTGGTGGACGCCCCCCGCTCCTCCAGAGCCTGGGCGATCTTCCGGCAGCCCAGGCCCTGGAGGTAGAGGCGGAAGATCTCCCGCACCACCTCCGCCTCCGCCGGGACGATCCGGAGGGTGAAGTTGTCCAGCCGGTCGTAGCCGTAGATGCGGGGGGGCACCCTCCCCTTCCGGGAGGTGATGTCCTTCCCGAACTTCACCCGCTTGGACAGGTTGGCGCTCTCCTCCTGGGCGATGGCCGCCATGATGGTGACGATGAATTCCGATTCCCCCAGCACCTTGAGGGAGTTGTTGACAAAGATGCACTCGATGCCCAGGGCCTTCAGCCTGCGGATGCTCTCCAGGGAGTCCACGGTGTTCCGGGCGAAGCGGGAGATGTCCTTGACCACCACCAGCTCGAACTCCCCCCGCTCAGCGTCCCGGAGCATTTGGAGGAAGCCGTCCCGCTTTTTCAGCCACTTGCCTGAGATCCCCTGGTCGGAATAGACCCGGACCAGGGTGTGGCCCCTGGCCCGGGCGAAGTCCTGGAAAAAGGCCTGCTGGTGCTCCAGGCTGTCCCGCTGTTCCTCGTGGTCGGTGCTGACCCGGCCGTACCCCACCATCCTCATCTCCTGTCCTCCTTCCGGGGCGGGGCGAGGAGTCTGGCGGCGATCAGCTGGGACAGCAGCCGCTCCAGCGTCTTTTGGTCCTGTGGAAAAAAGGTATAGTGCAGCATATCGATCACCCCAGTCATGTGTATGGAGGCGGCGGAGGAGATATCCCTGGCGGGGCAAAAAAAGCCCCTCCGGGCCGTCAGGGCGGAGGGGCGGAGGGATCAGCGGAGGAAGCGGCGGATCAGCTTCTCGTGGAGGGGCAGATAGGGCTGGTAGCGCATGGGCAGGTCCATCCAGGTCTTTTTCTCCACGATGCTCTTGCGGTGGGAGAAGGTCTCGAAGCCCACCCTGCCGTGGTAGGCCCCCATCCCGCTCTCGCCCACCCCGCCGAAGCCCATGGCGCTGGTGGCCAGGTGGATGACCACGTCGTTGACGCAGCCCCCGCCGAAGGAGCAGCGCTCTGTCACGGCGCGAATGTGCCCTTTGTTCCTGGAGAACAGGTAGAGGGCCAGGGGCTTGGGCCGGTCCTTCAGCAGCTCCAGCACCTCCGGGATGTGGGAGAAGGTGAGGACGGGGAGGATGGGGCCGAAGATCTCCTCCCCCATGACCGGGTCCTGCCAGGTGACGGCGTCCATCACCGTGGGAGCGATGCGCAGGGCCTCCTCCTGCCAGGTGCCGCCGCACACCACCTTCTCCGGCTGGATCAGCCCCAGCAGTCGCTGGAAGTGCTTCTGGTTGACGATCTTCCCGTAGCTGGGGCTGTCCAGGGGGGCGGGGCCGAACTGGACAGTGATCTGCCGGACGATCTCCTCCAGCAGGGCGTCCTTGACGCTCTCCTGGCAGAGGAGATAGTCGGGGGCCACGCAGGTCTGGCCGCAGTTGAGGTATTTTCCAAAGACGATGCGCCGGGCTGTCAGCTTCAGATCCGCAGTCTCGTCCACGATGCAGGGGCTCTTTCCTCCCAGCTCCAGGGTGACCGGCGTGAGATACTGGGCGGCGTGGAGCAGGACCTCCCGGCCCACCGCCTGGCTGCCTGTGAAGAAGATATAGTCGAACTTCTGCTCCAGCAGGCAGGCGTTCTCCTGCCTGCCTCCGGTGACCACCGAGACATGCTCCGGGGGAAAGCACTCCGCCAGGAGCCGGGCGATGACCCGGCTGGTGGCGGGGGAGTATGCGCTGGGCTTGACCACCGCAGTGTTTCCGGCGGCCAGGGCATCGATCAGGGGGTCCAGGGTGAGGAGCAGGGGGTAGTTCCACGGGCTCATGATGAGGACGGTGCCATAGGGGGAGGGCTTGACATAGCTCCGGGCGGCGAACTGGGCCAGGGGGGTCCTGACCCGGCGGTCAGCGGCGAAGGCGGGGGTGCGGCGGATCATATAGGTCAGCTCACTGAGGACCATGCCCACCTCGCACATATAGCTCTCAAAGGCGCTCTTGCCCAGGTCGGCCCGGAGGGCGTCGTTCAGCTCCTCCTCCCGGGCAGCCACTGCGGACCTCAGGGCGCGGAGGGCCTCAACGCGCGCCCTGGCCGGCAGGGTCGCACCGCTCTGAAAATAGGCCCTCTGCCGGGCGACGAGCTGCCGGATCTCCATCTGATCCATGGGTGAGTCCTCCTTTTATTATCGTGTGATAAAAACGCTCCGGTTCTCCCGCGGCCCAGGGGACGGGAACGGGATACAGGGGATGTCAGGGGTGTATCTGGGAGTATAGAGGAGAGAGCGGGATCTGTCAACCGGCTTTTGACGCCGGTGGCCCGGACACGGCCTCTTGTAGGCAATGGCCTCCACGTGTGCGGTGGGGAGACTGCTGCCCATCAGATCCTGGCAGCTGCACACGCTGGGGGAGTCGGAGCTGAAGGACTTGGCGCCCCCCTCGCTGCCGAACAGGATGGCCCGCTTGTCAAATACGGCCAGACCGCATACCTCGATGGGGCGGGCGGCCCCGATGAACGCATCAGCGGTGATCCGATAAAAATACCGCACATCCACGGTATAGAACCCGCGGTTGAACCCTACGGGCTCCACATCGATGTAGGCGTACAGCAGCTCGGCTGTCCCGGCCTTGACCGACAGGGCCCGGTCAAGGACCTCCTGCGACCCGCAGGTGGGATAGACCCGCAGATCCTCAATGCAGTCTTTGTCGGAAGATATAGCGCTTTATATATTATGAAAATCCCAGGGATCAAGCGACTTTGCGGGGATCAGAAGGGCTTTAGATCCAGCTGGATGTCAAAATCATTGGGCTTTGTCTTTTTGGCTTTGGAGTACCACACCTGATCGATTACGGATTTGAGGAGTGCGTTGCGCTGGGCATTGTCGCTGCTCCCGTAGGCATCCAGGACGGCTCTGATCCGCTGAGCCAGGGCCTGGGGGTCAGCCGTTTTGGCGTGGTCGATGGTGCGGCGGGTCTCCGCCTCCTTGCGCTCCAGAGCAGCGATCTTCCCCTTGACCGCCTCCATCCGCTCCCGGAAGGTGGGGATGTCATACTCCCCCAGTTCCAGCAGCTCATAGAGACGGTTTTTCTGGCGGTTGGCGCCGGCCAGCTCCTTCTGGACGGCCAGCAGGGAGAGCTCCAGGGGGGAGGTATCCTGCACACCGGAGGCGGGCTTGCGCACGGAAAGCTGATCCAGCGAATCCTGGAGGGAGTCCAGGACCCGCTTTTCCACCAGCTCGAATTTTGTGCTGGCACAGCAGCCGGGGCGGGTGCAGAGCAGATAGGGGTACCGCTTCATGACCATGCGCTGCATGTTCATGCCGCAGTTGGCGCACTTGACCAGTCCGGCCAGCGGGCTCTTTACTGTGCCATCCCGCTTGGAGGGGATGTAGCGGCCCGCCATGATCGCCTGGACCCGGTCAAACAGCTCCCGGTCCACGATGGCGGGATGCAGGCCGTCGGTGATGGTCCACTTCTCCGGGGGCTGGTAGATGGTGATATGCTTGGGATTTCCGCGGGCTCCCTTTCGGATGTGCTTCTTCTGGTCCCACACGATCTTGCCGATGTAGGTGGGGTTTCGGAGGATCATATTGACGCTGCTGCGGTTAAATTCGGCGGAGCGGTGGGGTTTGGCGCCCAGCGCGTTGACCTGGCGGGCCACGGAGGTGCAGCCGAACCCCTGGGCGTAGAGGCTGAACATCATCTGGACGAATCTCGCCTCCGGCTCGTAGATCTCCAGGGTGGGCTTGCGGTCGATGACCGTTTTTCGGTAGCCATAGGGGGCGTTGGCCACGTAGCACCCCGCCTGGATAGACTGGCGCAGGCCGCGCTGGAGCCGCTTGTTGATGATCTTGTACTCCCGGCGGCTCATAAAGGTCTTCAGCTCGGCGTATTCCTCGTCGATGTCGTCTGACAGGTCATAGACTTTTTCAGGTGTGATGATCAGCGTGTCTGATTCCCGGAAGGTGTCCAGGATGATGCCCTGGTCCTTCATCCGGCCGCGGGAGAGCCGGTCCAGATCCATGCACAGCACGGCGTCATAGCGGCCCTCCTCCACATCCTGGAGGAGCCGGAGCATCTGGGGCCGGGCATAGAGGGATTCTCCGCTGACCACCTCCGGGTAGATCTCAATGAGGTGGATCTGGTGGGCGGCGGCATACTCCACGAGGGCCTTCTGGTGCTTGGACAGGACTTCCTGGGTGTCCATGCCCTCCTCCAGGCGGCTTTTGCGGATATAGGCGGCCGCATCTGTGCCGGCCAGATCCATGACAGTACGGTGATCCATAGCGCCTCCTGTGTCGAAAGAAAACGAATGTTCGAGTGTGGCGGTTTTGAGATGCCGCCCCGGGGTGGGGCGGCAGGGGAACTTTTGACTTTACGGGCAAATCCGTCCACGTGGGCGGATTTGGTCATGCGAGCCGGTACAGGTCCCGGAGCTCTGCCAGGGTATAGGTCCGTCCGGCCATCCGGCTGAGGATCTGGCAGGCGGTGGGCCAGGAGCAGCCGCAGTCATCAATGCAGTGGCGGAGCGCGGCGGCCAGGTCTGTTTCGGTCATGGTGAGGACTTCTTTCCAAAATATTTTTATGCAGTCACGGGTTCTTCTTCAGACAAAGCATCCTGAGCAATACTGGCGTTGTATTCTTCCCAACGGCGTTTAGCATCGGGATCATTCTTCATACTCTCTTCAATGGCCAAAGTCTCACGATATTCGGCAGCAGCGGCCTCCATGGTCCAGTTGGCCGTCAGCCCCATTTTTTCTACCAATGCATGAATATCGGACAGGCTTACCCGGAAGAACTCTTTTCTGGGATTGACCTTATTTACCTGCATCAAAGCAAGCGCTTTATGCAGTGTGTTTTCCAATGCGGGGGCGTCATCACTTTCGATGATCGCATGCACATCGAAGGGGAAGGGGACCGAAGCATCGCCCAGCTCCCGAACACGGTCCATAGGCTCCAAGCGGCGTGTCATACCGACTTTGTAGACGTTTTCGCCAAAAGAACCGATGTTAGAGATCACATATACATTGCCACGCTTGGTCTGCTGGGCCATGGAAAGGGCACGCTGGTTCTTTTCTTCAGCTTCCACCAGCTTCTGCTGCAATTCTGCCAGCTGGGCCTCATATTGGGCTTTCTGTTCCTCGGTGGCCTTCTCCATGGCAGCCTGAGCCTTCTCCATAGCCTTTCGGAGCATGGCCTCCTCCTTAGCTGCCTCCTTCTGAGCGCGCTCATACTCACGGCGGGCCTTTTCTTCCTCCCGCATTTGCTCACGAAGCTGGCGCTGCTCTTCCTGTTGCTGGGACTTCAACTCATGACAGACGACTGCCCATTTTAATTCTTCCAAACGAGATTCCAGATATTGCGGAGTAATCCTGGCCTCTCGGAAGGTGGCACCATTGGAATTCACCACGTTGTAGACATCGCGGATCTTCTGCTCCAGGACTCCGTAATTATCTTTTTTAGATTTTGCAAGAATAGAATCTACCTGACCGTTAAAGGCATACACAATGAAAGAAACAGCGCCCTCACGCTTATCTTTGGAGATATATTTGCTGGTGCCGGCGGTTCCTTCTTTGACCATCCGAAGGGAATTTTCCTGGGCAGCTTTCAGCCTTTGACCCGCTTCAGCATAGCCAAAATCAGCAGCTAACTGATCCAGCAAGGTAAAGGTAGGTTTGATCCATTGATCTCCATAGCCATCCACAATATTTTTCAGAGAGGTCACCAGGGCCTTGTACTCCTCAGCTCGATTCATTGCATCGTATGCGTTTCCGGCAATTTCCTTAGCCTTGGCTTCAGCTGTATCCACAATGCGCTTGGCCTCCTCGTCAGCACGATGAAGGCGCTGATTGGCCTCTGCTTCAGCCTTGGTTTTTGCCTGTCGGGCAGCTTCACGGGAGGATCTGGCATCGGAGCGCATCATGTCCGCATCGACCTGTGCTTTTGAACGGATCTGTTCCGCCTCCTGTTCTGCGCTTTGCCGGAGCTTTTTGCAGTGAGCTTCCACATCACGGATGTCCTGATATTTAGAGAGCTCATCCAGACGCTTATTTGCGGCAGCCAAAGTTTCAGAGGCCTGATCGGCTTTTGCCTTAGAGGATTTCTTTTCTTTGTTCCACAAAATGAAGAAAACGATTGACAGAATAAGAAACAGAATCTCCATATAAACCGCTCCTCATATAGCCTGATCAAGCCAGGCTTTCTATTTTATCGCCCTTTGGCGATTAGGTTACAATATAGTCTCTCTCTTGATAATATTTAAGTGCCCCACGAAGAAAATCTTCTGTCACGCCAAAATATTCGGCCAGTTCCCAGGGCTCACGATATCCCTGGAGACAGGCTTCTGCCAGCTCGTCCTGCGGGACGAGCTTTTTGTATGCCCATTTGTTGGCCCGGTTCTCATATTTCTGGCGGACATCCCGGGCCGCATAGCGGTTATAAAAGGCGCCGGTCTCGCAGTGGCCCAGCTCGTGGGCCAGCTTGACCTTCTCATCGGCCAGGGTGGACATCCGCCAGGGGTCCATGGCGATGGCACAGGAGCCGTCCTCCAGCGGAAGCGAGAGGGATTCTGCGGTCCCCAGGTCAAACCAATAGATCTCTGTCCCGTGTTCCTCGGCCAGACCGTAGAGATCCAGCAGATCAGTCATGTTTCTCTTTCTCCTCCCGGCGCTTCTGGGCGACAAAGGCGGCAAATCGTTCCACATCGTCCCACATGGCGTCCAGGTCCTCCTGGGTCAGATCCTTCTCGCCACCCCAGAAGGCGGCCTGAAGGTTTTCCCTGAAATTCTGCTTGGCATTGCCTTCTCCACCTAAAACCAGTTCTTTACCAAGCAATTCATCGGTAGTGACCCCAAAAATTTCTGCGAGTTTTACCACAGTTTCCGGGGTTTGGCGTTGCCTTGTCAGTTTCCCATCTGGCAATGGCCTGCTGACTTACAAATAATTTGCCTGCGAGTTCTTTTTGACTTAAACCAGCAGCCAACCGATACTTGCGCAGCTGAGTACTAAACACTGATTCCACCCCCTGTTGCTACTAGAGTACAACATAAAATTGTATAGTGCAATAGAGAAAAAATGAAATTCGCTATTGACAACAACAAAAAATAGTATTATATTAAACGCACAACAAAAAGATAGTTAAAACAAAAGGGGAAGTAACTAATGCACAACATTAGGGTGTTGCGTGAGAAAATAGGTTTCTCACAACAGCAGGTTGCTGAGTCCGTCAATGTAAGCCAGCAGGCTGTAGCAAGATGGGAAAACGGTTTGGCAAAGCCAAGAGCGGATTTACTGCCCGAATTAGCGGTGTTATTCCACTGTACTATTGATGAACTCTTTAAGGAGCCTGACAACAAAACACCCCCGGCCGGGCCGGGGGCGGAGAGGGGGTGAGGGGATGGAAGTTGAAAAGAAACCGACCGCCCCCGCTGGACAAGAGCGGGAGCGGTTGGAAAAAGTCTTACAAAAAAATTTTACAGGGATGGAAGAACGGCGTCTATGTCAATTCCGATTTGAGAAAAATCAGCCCGCAACTCTCTCAGAGGTGGGAAGTGTGATCCCAGAAAAAATGAACACTTATCTGGAGAAAATTAAAAAGGGACAATCCACAATCAACGGAATCAGACAGGAGCTTGGATTGCCCCCTATTAAAGAAGGCGATCTATTATTAAAAAAGCGTAATTAAATAGGTCGCTATTGGAGGATCAGGCTCCCCTGCGTCCTGCAAAGAGATAAGCGATTCTGTTTTCATCCCTAATTCAGTACAGAGGTTGGGAAGCAGCCCGTTGAGATTTTCTAAAGAAATGTCAATCGAAAACTTTTCCTTCAATGTGTGAAGCAGTTCTATGGAACTGATTACATTCATTTTTGGTCCCATAAAAATCATGTCATATTTCTCTATGAGTGTATGCAGTTTCCCCTCTGTATTTTCAGGAACAGACAGACTTGCCTTCTTGAGCTCTAAAAGAGCAGCTTTAATTCTAATCCGTAAGTCCATAGTAAATCACCTCCTTTCTACCACCCCAATTTTACCATAGGCGACGGGAGGAGGGCAACACAAAATCCCCCGGCCGGGCCGGGGGCGGAGAGGGGGTGAGGAGATGGAGAGAAGAGATGTGTCTTTGGAGCAAGCTGTGAGAAATTTCTGTATTCGGGTATTGGAGGGCAATGGTCACCCCCAAGAAGTAGCGATCCTGCCACAGATGTTGCAATACGTGATGGGGCATGATCCAGAAGTAGAAAGCCGCCAGAACGAGCTGGCGGCAAAGGTCAACTAGGATTTGTAAGTATATCAGACAGAGCTTTTTTTACTGCTTTGCGAATAGCAGAATTTTGTAAATCGAATACATTTTTTACTCTCAACCAACTATATTCGTTTGCAAATGCCGCAGGATATAACTCTTGACTGACCAAAGGGTAGATTTCCGAAAGACAGGAATCAAATGCCGAGTCAACGGCTTTTTCGATTGTTGCTTTATCCACCTTGTTTCACCTCCTTCCTACCGCCCATATTTTACCACGGGCGGGGGAGGGGGACAAGACAAATGTTCGAGTGACAGCAGCACGAAAACGGACAAGCGCCGATGAATACCATGACGAGGGAGGTGACCGGCGTGGAAGTGACAGAGACCATGGACTATTGGTATGACATCGTGACCCGGAAGGAGTACCGGGTCAAAGTGATTCGCCGGGTGGGCCCTCATCAGGTGGAGGACCAGGATGGAAATCTGGTCCAGGTGACGGAGTCGGTCACCTTTGAGGCCAGCCCGCCCATGGGGACCCCGGTGATCTACATAGACGGGGAGAAGGCTGTGAAGGCCGATCTGGTCGTGGAGGTGACGCAGACTACGGAGTCAAACGGAGACAAGGAATATCCCTTGACAATTACGAAATGGAGCGGCCTGCATGAGATCCAGGACCGGCAGGGGAGGACCGTCCGGGTGGACCGGACCGTATTCTCGGACGCCGGGCCGAAGATGGGCATCTCCAGGAGCATGATTCGGCACCGGGAGATCCCTTACACCGCAGAAGAGAGGGAGGAGGGCCGCCGGAACATCCAGCGCGTGGTCACCCAGTGCCTCCAGGCGCAGGGGATCTGGTAGGGAGGCGGAAACATGTGGTCCAGACTGAAGAAAAAACACCCCTGGCTCTATGAGGCAGCGGAGTGGGGCATGCTGGCGCTTTCGGCTGGGGCCTTTGTCCTGGCCTGCGCCGTGTATTTTGGGAGGTAACAGTATGATGGCAACCATGACAACACCGGCAAATGTGTCGGACCAGCTGATGGGGCTGTACGGGCCGGAGCAGCTGAGAGAGGTGGAGCGTCTGTCCACCTACAACTACCGGGCCCGGCTGGCCGGCGGCGAGATCGTGCTGGCCGTGGTCCGGGGAGACGGCTCCCTGGTGCTGATCGAGCCGGAGATGGACGGATGAAGGGATATAAAAAGTCCCGGACGGCTCACTCAAACCGTCCGGGACAGTTGACAAAGGGGTTTGTCAACCATGAGAACGTCTGTATTATACCACGAGAACATGTGTTTGACAAGGGGGGATTGGGATGATCCCAGAAAATTTACGGGAACAGTGGGCCCGAGAGGTGGAACGCCAGGAGCTGCTGTTTTTGGCCTGCAACGGCGGCGGCTGGCCGGATGTGCTCAAAGACCTGGAGCCAGCGGGGCGCCGGGTGGCTCTGCGCCGTATTGGCTTCCGGGGGGCGGAGGAGTACGACATGCCCATCGATCCGATGAAGGAGGTCACGCCAGATAACCGGGAGCCCTGGGTCCGGCTGACAAATGGTGTAGCGGTCTGTCTTCGGGACGGATTTGTTTGCAGAGGGGTCGGAAGGCGGTGCCGCCATGGGTGAGAGCAGCGTCCGCAGCGGACGGAAAAAGGGCTATGTGGTCCTGTTCCGGGAGGTGGCCCAGGATGACCGACTGAGCCTGGAGGCCCGGGGGCTGTTCGCCCTGATAGTCTCCCTGCCTGACGACTGGGAGTACACCGTGTCCGGGCTGGCGGTCAAGGCCGGATGCGGCCGGGAGAAGGTGCGCCGCCTGCTGAAGGAGCTCCAGACAGTGGGCTACCTGATCCGGGAGCAGTCCCATGACAGCGGCGGCAAGTTCGGCGGCAACGTGTACGTCCTCCAGGACGAGGCGCCACCGTTGCCCGGAAACCCGTCCAACGGTGAAGCAGAAAAAACGCCGTTGCCCGAAAATACCGTCAACGGGGAAAACCGTCAACGGGAAACACCGTCAGCGGGTTTTCCGCCACAACAGAATAAAGACTTAACAGAAGAAGAGACTAAAAAACCCCCTAAAGCCCCCCAGGGGGGCAAACGGCCCAGCAAGTACGATCTGGCGGAGGACGCCAAGCCCCTCCTGCTGGCCTATGTGGGGGAGGACCGGGAGCTGCACCAGGCATTGGGGGCGTTTATCGAATTGCGGACCCAGCTCCGGGCCATCAACTCGGCCCGGGCGGTGAAGATGCTCCTGGGTGAGCTGGACAGGCTCTCGGAGGGCCGCCGGGAGGACAAGCTGCTGCTGATCCGCCAGTCTGTGGCCAACAGCTGGAAATCAGTCTTTCCTCTGCGCAGGGGCGGGAGCCCGGCGGAGCAGTCCATGCCGCCCCAGAGATGGGGGTGGGACTGATGGCGGACTATCTGCTGGCCCAGTCCAGCGTGCTGGGGTCCATGCTGATCTCCCCGCAGATCGTGGGCGACGTGATGACAAACCTCCAGCCGGAGGACTTCACCGAGCCCATGGGGCAGGAGGTGTTCCTGGCCATCCGGGCCCTGCACCTGGCAGGGGAGAAGATCGACCCGGTGTGTGTGCTCAACCAGATGGGCGGGCCGGACCCGGGACGCCGGACGTACCTGCTGGCCTTGATGCGGGAGACCCCGACGGCGCAGAACTACCGGGAGTACATGGACATTGTCCGGGAGCAGTCCCGGCTCCGGGAGATCCAGCGGGCGGGGCTGGCCCTGGCTGGCACGGATATCACCCTGGAGACGGCCCGGGAACCGGTGTCGCGGCTCTATGAGCTGATGATGGACCGGCGGGGCGTGGAGTGCGTGGACATGGAGCAGGGGATGCTGGACTTCTACGCAGAGCTGGAGCGGACGCCCCGCTATCTGCCCTGGGGGCTGGACTTCCTGGACGAGGGGCTGACGGCGGAGGGCGGAGACTTTGTGGTGCTGGGCGGCTACCCGTCGGACGGCAAGACCGCGCTGGCGCTGTCCATGGCCTACGCCCAGGCGGAGACACTGCGGGTGGGATTCTTCTCCCTGGAGACCAAGACCTCCAAGCTGTTCAGCCGCATCTGCTCCATGGTGGCCCAGGTCAGCAGCCAGCGCATCAAGCGCCGGGAGCTGACAGAGGAGGACTACTTCCAGCTGGAGCGCAAGGTGGACGAGGTCAAAAAGCGCAGGCTCTCCCTGATCCGGGCGTCCAGCATGACGGTGGAGGACATCCGTGCCTATACCCTCGCCCACCAGTTCGACGTGATCTATGTGGACTACCTGACCCTGATCCGGGCGCCGGGAAAGACCGAGTTTGACCAGGCGACTTACATCTCCAAGGCCCTGCACCAGATGGCCCAGGACCTCAACATCACGGTGGTGGCCCTGTCCCAGCTGTCCCGGCCGGAGGGCGGGAAGCCAAAGCCGCCCACCCTGGCCTCCCTGCGCTCCTCCGGACAGATCGAGCAGGACGCGGACGTGGTCATGTTCATCTTCCGGGAGGAGCCGGGGCTGTTACGGAGCCGGCGTATCCTCCGGGTGGCCAAAAACAAGGAGGGCGAGACAGGACAGATCCCGCTGGTGTTTCGTGGCGAGACCCAGACCTTCCGGCCAGACTCCGTGGGGATCATGCTCCCGCGGACCAAGGAGGAGCCGCAGTACAAGCAGATGGAGTTTGGAGCGCTGGAGGACCCAGGGGAGGATACCCCCGAAGAGTTCACAAAAAATTGACACAAAGGAGTTATCACCATGAGAACATTTGCAATCGTCAACCGAAAGGGCGGGGTGGGGAAGACGACCACCGCCGTGAATCTGGCCTATGTGCTGGCTACCAGCTGCCACCTGCGGGTGCTGCTGGTGGATGCGGACGGGCAGGCCAACGCCACCCAGATCCTGCTCCCACGGAGGGAGTACGACGGGCTGGGGGCCCTGATGCGGGGCATGGCTATCTGCTATGACGAGCTGGTGGTACATACCGACGTGGAGGGGCTGGATGTCCTCCCGGCGTCGGAGGATCTGTGGGCCCTGGACCTGGAGGCCGCCGGCGGCGAGGGTGGCCGGAGCTACCGGACCCTGCGGGACATGCGGGAGGCGGTGGACGAGGACGGAGCCTATGACGTGATGGTCATCGACTGCCCGCCCAACCTGTCCGCCGCCTGCGTGTCCGCCATCCTGGCCAGCGACGCCGTCATCATCCCCGTGCTGTCCGACGCCTGCTCTGCCACCGGCGTGGCCGACCTGATGGAGCAGATCGACAGCCTGCGGTATATCCGGCCGGAGATCCGAGTGGCCGGGGTGCTGGTCAACCAGTGGCACCGCTCCCCGGTGGTGGAGGATGCGGCGGCCTATCTCCGGGAGGACGGGCGGGTGCCGGTATATGACACCGTCATCCGCAGGACGGACAAGGTGCCGGAGAGCTCCTGGGCCCGGATGGCTGTCCAGCAGTGGAGCCCCTGGTGCTCCGCCGCCAGGGACTACCGGGCGTGGGCGGCTGAGCTGCTGGCAAAGGAGGGGCTGGACCATGAGTAAACCGGATCTGGGGCGGATCATCGCCCAGACGATGGCGCCGCCGGCAGACGGGCGGACCATTGAGACCATCACCGGGGACATTCTGGAGGCCCAGCGTCGGGGTGGGGAGGCTGTCCTGACCATCGGGCGGTGCCTCATCGAGGCCAAGGACATGTTACCACACGGAGAGTGGCTGCCCTGGCTGGCCGAAAAGGTGGGATACTCTGAAAAGACTGCTCAGAATTTCATGCGCCTGGCACGGGCGTTCTCAAATCCGCAAGCGATTGCGGATTTGGGGGCCACAAAGGCACTGAAGCTCCTGGCCCTGCCGCCGGATGAGCGGGAGCGATTTGTAGCCGACCACAATGTCATCGACATGACCACCCGCCAGCTGGAGCAGGCCATCCGGGACCGGGACGAGGCCCGGCAGGCCGCCGAGGCGGCCAAGGCGGACGCGGCTGCGGCGGAGCAGGCCCGGGCCAAGATGGAGGAGGACATGAAGCTGCTCAATGTCCGCTTGTCTGGGGCGCAGGAGGACCGGGAGCAGGCTGCACAGGCTGTGGCCAGGCTGGAGGCACAGCTGGCCGAGCTGAAGGAGCAGCCGGTGGAGGTGGCTGTAGAGACCGTGGTGGACCAGGCGGCCATCGACAAGGCCCGAGAGGAAGCTCAGGTGGCGGTGTCCATAATGCAGGCCAAGCTGGATAAGGCACGGTACGAAAAGGAGCGGGCGGAGGCCAGGCAGAAAAACGCAGAGGAGGCCCTGGAACAGGTCCGGCTCCAGCTGGAGGAGCAGGCCAGAGCGGAGAAAAAGGCCGCCCTGGGGGCGGACAAGGACGTGGCCCAGTTTGAAGTCCTCTTTGACCAGGGCAAGGATCTGGCCAACAAGATGCGGGGGATGCTCCTGAAGGCCCGGGGCCGGGAGGACCAGGCCGCAGCCCAGGGGATGGCCAAGGCCCTGCGGGCCCTGGCGGAAGCCATTGGGCGGTGTGCGGAATGAGCAGCTGGTTTGAGCAGGCCCGGGAGGATTGGATGAAGGAGGACCCTGATGCTCAATAGGATCGTGATCATGGGACGGCTGGGGCATGAGCCGGAGGTGCGGTACACCCAGAGCGGCAAGCCGGTGGCCTCCTTCTCCCTGGCGGTGGATCGGGATTTCAAGGATAAGGCCAGCGGAGAGCGGGCCACGGACTGGATCGACGTGGTGGCCTGGGACGCCAAGGCCAAATTTGTGCAGCAGTATTTCCATAAAGGCCAGCAGGCTGTGGTAGAGGGGCGGCTCCAGATCCGGGACTACACCGGCCGGGATGGGACCCGCCGGCGGGCAGCGGAGGTGGTGGCGGACAATATCTATTTTGCCGGCGCCAAAGCCGCCGCCCCCAGCGAGGGTAACGCACCGGAGGAGAGCCTGCCGCCAGAGCCCGGAGAGTCGTTCTCGGAGCTGGAGGATGAGGGCGAACTGCCATTTTGAGGAGGAGTCAATATGAGCCGGAAGACGAACCTGCGGAGGCTGTCTGTGCTGGTGACGGCGCAGACGCTGCATAACCTGGAGCGGCTGGCCGCCATGGACGGCAGCCGGAACCTGGGCCGGGTGGTGGACAAGCTCACCCGGGACAAGATGGTGTCGATGTGGTGGAAGGGGGAATTGACTGATGACGCGGGAAGACGCGGTTGAGATCCTGGAGACAGCCAGGAAGACGTATCCTGGGAAATCGGTAATCAGGGACGCATTTACGCTGGCCCTCGCCGCCCTCCAGCCCAGCAACGAGCCGCTGACGCTGGAGGAACTGCGGAAGATGGATGGGGAGCCAGTTTACATGACTTTCCCCTCAGACACTGGGAATCAATGCGGTCATTGGGCATTAGTTGGGACGCAAAGATGGGGTGCTGTATCGCTGATTTATGGTTGCGGATGGTCAAGTTATGAATCCGCCGTAGAAACTTTAGGGGCAAAATTTTACCGCCGCCCGCCGGAGGGAGAGGGCGATGGAGCAAAATAAGCCGTGGTGGGTATCAACAAAAGAATTCCTGCCAGATGAAGGGGAAAAAGTTTTGATTATCACAAGATTTGGAACTGTGACGGACGCGGCGCTTAGAACCTACCTTCATACTGGGAAACAAAAAATCTGCCCGGTATTGTTTTCCCCGGACGCATATAAGCCGAACGAGGATGTGAAATGGTGGATGCCGATACCGGAGGACGGTTGGCATGATGTCAAAAATGAACCCCCAAAAGAAGGGGCCATGTGCCTGATAATGGGAATGTATGGGAAAATTTCAAGCGCGGCTTGGAAACGCCCATTCGGAGTTTATGAACCGGAATTTATGCCATTTTCCGGATTCGAGGTTCTATTTTGGAGGGATATGCCAGAGTTGCCGCAAGGAGTAAAGCTACATTTTTAGCCGGAGGGAGAGGAGGACACCTGATGGACATTGAGAAGCTGATTGAGCAGTTAAAGAGCGCCGCAGGAGGACCAGAAGGCATTAAGATGTGCCACGCCGCCGCCACCGCCCTCTCCACGCTCCAGATTGAAAATCAGGCACTTAGAAATGCGGCCAGCGGGTTCAAGGCCGAAAACGAGAAGCTGCGGGAAATGTATCAGAAAGAAAAGGCGGTTTGCCATGCTACGCAGGCCAAGTTGGATCAGATGAAGCGGGAGAATGAGACCCTAAAACATGCATTACAAAATTGGCACGAGGAGGACTGACATGGAACGATACACGGAAAAGCACTACGATGGGAACGGCTATTATCTCATCTGTAGTGGGAATTGCGAAACGTTTAATTGTGGAGACTGCGGCATCTTAGACAAAATCGTTGACCGCCTCGCCGCCTACGAGGACACGGGGCTAGAGCCGGAAGACTTCAAGAGAACATTCACCGAGGACGCACTGCTAAAACTGACAGGCCAGCTTCTGGGCGTTACGCCTGACCGCCTCCGCGAACTGGCCCAGGCGGACCGGGAGGGGAGGTGCGTGGTGCTGCCGTTAGATGATTATACCTGGACTATTCGAGGGGACATTGTTCGTGGCATTATCAAAGCAAATTGTCGGGCTGCGAAGAAAGAGGCCGAGGCCGCACTACGGAGGGAGAAGCTGATGGCAAATAAACCTGTGATTGGCTATCAGGTATGTCCTTACTGCGGCGGAAAGGTCCCTGTAATTTGGGATGGAAACCGCAAGGAAACCTGTATGTACTGCAAGAAGCGGTTTCAACTGAAGCGGCAGAAACTAAAAAACACCATGCGGGTCAACTGCCCGCCGGAGGGAGAGGTGGGCATGGTTAAATACATTGGAAACGGAGGAGATCAAAATGGCGCGACTGACATATAAGACTAAGGACGGGAGCTGGGGGCTCCGGGGGGTGCCGTGGACGCAGCTGGCGGCACTGCCGCCGAGGGTGTATGGGGCCCTGGCCAAGCTGAAGGACATGGAGGAGCTGGTAGATCAGATCAATGATCCAGCCGGAGGTCGGAATGGTCAGGCAGACCTGGCAATGGAGGATCTGCTGGGCCACGGGGAAACGCGGACAAAAGAGGGAAGGGAGCTGGGAACAGAATGGATCATGAAGCGGTTTTGCCGGATCGAGTGAGAGAGCCGGGCTCCGTCCTGGTGATCCGGCTGCCTATCCAGAATGAGGTGCGCTCGCTCCAGAATTACCGGCGGTATGTGCTGGAGTCCATTGCCCAAGGAATCCTGGTGCTGGGCAAGGATGTGACCTACTGTGTGGAGCAGCTTGGGTGGATTCCTCCGGTGGTGCTGGGGGAGGAGCCGCCGGTGCCGGAGGAGCCGGAACCGTCCAGTCCGCAATGCACAGGGAGAAACGCTGCGGAGAAGCGGCGGATCTTTGAACGGCTCCAGCTGTTCCGGGGGGCCAATGGGCTGGGCTGTCTGCGCCGGATCTCTGATAAATGTACGTTTGGCATCACGGACGACCTGCTCCGGGACATCCTGACCGGCAATGCCTCCCCGACCATCAAGGAGTGGCGGGAGATCGGCCGGGCGCTGGACGAGCTGGAGGGAAAGGGGGCCGCCGGTGAGTAAGACCTTGAAGCAGGTCCGGGCCGGCCGCCTCGTGTGCGCGGTGGTCTACACCACGGCCGCCGCCGGAGACTCGCCCAGGGCCAGGGCCCAGAAGCAGCGGGCATCTACCGCCGCCCGGGAAACGCTGAACGCCAGGACCTCATTCCAGAAGCTGGAGCGGACACTGGCGGCCAATTTTGACAATGGGGACCTGTTTATTACCCTGACCTATGATGACAAGCACCTGCCGGAGGACCGGGAGGCGGCCATCCGGCGAATACGGTCGTTCCTCTCCAAACTGCGGAAGGCCCGAAAGACCCGAGGGCAGCTGCTCCACTATATTTATGTGACAGAAGGTGGATGTCCTGGCGGCCGGCTCCACCACCATCTGGTGGTCAACAGTACCGGAGAAGACCTGGAGGAGATCCGCCGGCTCTGGATCTATGGGGACAACGTAGAGGTCCGGCGGCTGGAGTTCAATCAGGGCCACACCTATGAGGACCTGGCCAGCTACCTGACCAAGGAGCCGCGGGAGTGGGGGCACCCACAGGTGGGAGAGCGGACCTGGACCCCCTCCCTGGGGCTGGCCCGGACAGAGTCGGAGACGGAGACCGTCCCGGACTATGTAACACTGGCAGCTCCACCCGAGGCTATTATCCTGCAAAATCAGGGACCTATCCGCAATGGATACGGCGAATTTGCCTGGATCAAATATATGCTGCCCTACCAGCCGGACCGGAGACGGGCCAGGAGCAAGCGGCGGCGCAGACGGAAAAAAGAATAGGCTTTTCTATTCTTTTCGGTCTCGGGGGTAAGTATATTCTCTTTGATTTCTCAGAAAAAGGGGGCAAAAAGATTTGCAATCGAACATGCGTTGTGGTAAAATCATCGTGAGGGATGGATGGGTGATCTGCCCGGTGTGCCAACGGGGGAAACTCCTGAAGGTCCGCGCAGACACGACCGCCCGAAACCTGCCACGCAAGTGCAAACGCTGCGGACAGGAGACCCTCGTGAATATCGAAGCGCCTGAGCCCGCGTCCAAAGTGACCAGCGCCTGAGCCGATGACAACCCGAGCAGTCGGGTGTCGTGGCTTGGGCGCTTTTTGTTTTGCCTGGAGGTGATAGCCCATGGCCCTGAAGCCGCTCAGGCCGTGCCGACACCCGGGGTGTGCCGCCCTGACCCGGGAGGGGTACTGTCCCAAGCACAAGCCCCAGAAAGCCCCTCGCCGGGTCTCGGCGGAATATCACAGCTGGTACAGCCTGCCTATCTGGACGGACGACCTGCGCCCGGCGCAGCTCCTGCGGGAGCCGTTCTGCCGCGAGTGCGCCGCGCAGTATCCGCCCGGAGACCCCAGGCACCGCACCCGGGCAACGGTGGTGGACCACATCAAGCCCCACCGGGGGAGCTGGCCGCTGTTCATCGACCCGGCCAACCACCAGAGCCTGTGCAAACGATGCCATGACCAGAAAACGGCACGGGAGCAGGCAGAAGAACGACGGAAACGAAACAGAATTTGAGGCTTCGGTTGGACTGGAAGCTACGTCCGCGCCTGGATGCGCAGGCGGGCACAGAGGCTCGTGCGCGGGGGAAAGCCTGTGGCTTTCCAGACCTACCCCCACCCCAAGAAAGTTTTGCGGGTGGGGGCGCAAGACCGCAGGCCCCCTCGTTTGTGAGAAAATGTCCCCGATCAGGGATCTGGGGGGATGGAGGTGAATGGGATATGCCGACGCCGGTCAAGGCGCTGGAGAACATGAGCAAGAATCTGACTGACGAGGAGCGGCAGCTCCGGGAGCAGGCGGAGGAGGGGGTGATCCCAGACCGGGGACGGGAGTCCAGGATGGAGGAGCCGGCCATCATGACCAAAAACCCGGCTGCCAGGCGCTACTGGCGGAAGGTGCTGGAGCGGATGGAGGGGCTGGTGATCCTGGACGACCTGGACAGCGACGCCCTGGGCGTGTACTGCGTGATGATGGCCCGGTATGAGACCCAGTGCCGGCTCCTGGCCCAGGCGGCCAAGGAGCTGAAGACGGCCAGGGACGCCCCGGAGGCCGTGGAGGCGGCCGCAGCCAAGCTGGATGCCGTAAGCGGCAAGATGCAGAGCCTGGAGAGAAACATCCTCCAGTATGCGGAGAAGCTGGGCCTTACCCCATCCGGACGGGTGCGGCTGGCCCAGAAGCGGGCCCAGGCGGCCGCAGGGGCCAGGGCGGACCCGGACAGTGATCTGTATGGGGACTGAGCGCGCAGGCCGTGAGCAGCGAGGATGGACCGGAGCGAGCGTGCCGGAGCGTGACAAGGGTCGGAGGTGGCTGACATGGCTGTACGGTGGCAGAGCGGCTTGCACCACCCTGTGAGCGTCTATGCCAAGCAGGTGACCCAGGGACGGCTGCGGGGGCAGTGCTGCAAGTATGAGATCCTGGCCTGCCAGCGGCACCTGGACGACCTGAAGCGCCAGGGGACGGAGGACTTTCCTTATGTGTTCGACACGACCCGGGCGGACCGGATCGTTCGGTGGTTCGGGCAGTGCATCCAGGTCCGGGGGGTGGACGCGGGGAAGCCCATCACCCTGGAGCCCTGGCAGGTATTCGACCTGGGCTGCACCTACGGCTGGGTACACAAGGACACCGGGGCCCGCCGCTTTACCCATACCTACAATAAGCGAGCCCGGGGCAACTATAAGAGCTCGGAAAAGTCATGCCAGGGCATTTATCACATGTGCGGGGATGCCTGTTATCCGCCCTACCGGCCGGAGCTGGCCCGGTTCGAGGAGGAGCCGGAGGTGGAGTGCGCCGCCGTGGACCGGACCCAGGCCATGCGGGTGCTGGGCGATGCCAAGAAGATCGCCCGGAAGAGCCCCAATATCGCCAAGCGGCTCCTGGTTCCCCGGTCCAACCCCATCGTTCACCGCACCCGGGGCGGCTATATGCGGGCCCTGTCCAAGGAGACCAAGAATAAGGACTCGGGCGCGCCCTGCTACTTTGTGGTGGATGAGTACCACGCACACCCCACCTCGGAGATCTACGACCTGGGGACCAACTCCTTCGGAAAGCGGGTCCAGTCCCTGCTGGATGTCATCACCACCGCCGGCGACGATGCCGGCAGCAAGCCCTGCTACATCGAGGAGACCTACGCCAAACGGGTGCTGGAGGACCCATCGGTCACCGATGAGAGCTATTTTGTGATGATACGGGAGCTGGACGAGGGGGACAACCCCCACGACGAGTCGGCCTGGCGCAAGCCCAACCCCTGTCTGCGGTACCCCAGCCGGTACAGCGAGATCTTACGCAAGCAGATCCAGGACGAGCACAACGCCGCCTACACCTCCAACGACTCCAGCAAGATCCGGAAATTTCTCACCCGGCGGATGTGTCTGTGGCAGGTGGGCAGCGTAAACCACTATCTGGACGAGCGGTGCATGGCAAAGGCCAAGGCGGCCATGGTCCCGCCGGAGGAGTTTGCGGCGCTGACTGACGGGCTCCACAACCACTGCGGCTTTGACCTGGGCAAGCGGATCGACCTGTCAGGAGCGGCGGCGGTGTTTGACCTGCCGGACGGCCGGATCGGGGTGAAGCTGCACGGCTTCATGCCGGAGAACGGGGCGGACCGCCACGAAAAGACCGACCGGGTGCCTTACACGGCCTGGGCACAGGGCGGGTACTGCACCCTCACTCCCGGAGATGTCACCGACAACAGCTATGTGTACAACTGGATCTGTGAGGGGGAGCGGGAGCACGGCTGGGAGGTGGAGGAGGTGGACTACGACGGACGCAACGCCACCGACCTGGCCATCCGCATGAACGAGGACCGGAACCGGGAGGACTTCTGCGTGGAGGTGTCCCAGACCTGTGCGGGGCAGAACCTGGCAGTCAAGACCTTCCGGGAGCTGCTGCTCCAGGACCGGGTGGTCATCGAGGAGAGCCCGCTGGTCCTGTGGTGCCTTCAGAACGCCATTGAGATCCAGGACAACTATGGAAACATCAAGCTCAGCAAGCGGCACAAGGACGACACAGAGCGTATCGACCCGGTGGCCGCCATGATGAACGCCCTGGCCCGGGTGCTGGTGAAGCGGACGGCAGGGAGCGATATCAACGAGCACATTTTATCCGAGGATTGGGGAATTTGAAATGAAAATGCTGAGACGGTTGGGCCATGGGCTGGCCCTGTATCTGGACGATCTGCTGCTCCTGGCGGGCTGCGGGTGCTTCGTCCGGGCGGCCTGGGAGGCATGGGGGCGGCCGGCGGCCCTGGCGGTGGCCGGGACGTGCCTGGTGGCCTATGCCCTGGTGATCGCCCGGGCCCGGGGAGGTGGCGGAAGATGATGCTGGCCAGATCCGTGGGGCGGCCCAGGGCATCCCTGGAGGAGCGCACCCTGTCCTGGGACGAGGTGCAGCAGGCCCTCCGCAGCGCCTTCTTCTCCGGCGAGGAGCCGGACACCGGCCAGAGCGGCGCGGAGCGGCTGTCCCCGGTGGCGGCGGCCCACCGCATCCTGACCAACTCCTTCGGGCTGATCCCCTTCGGGCTCTACCGCAAGGAGGGGGAGGAGCGGGTGGCAGTGGATACTCCAGAGCTGAACCGGGTGCTGAAAATTCGTCCCAACGATTACATGTCCCCCTTCATGCTGCGGAAGGTCGTCATGTCCAACGCCTTCTGGCACGGCTTCGGGGCGGTGTGGAACCGGCAGGGGCCCGGTGGCCGGGTGGTCCAACGCATCCCCCTGCCCAGCGACTGCTGCGCCATCCGAAAGGACCAGGAGACGGGGCGATACTGGTATGACTACAACGTGGACGGAGTGCGGCGGACCTTTGCCAACTATGAGCTGTCCTTCCTCTACTTTGAGACCTATGACGGCATCCGGGGCCGGGGGCTGCTGGACCTGGCCCGGGAGGCCATCGCCGTGGACGCCATGACCCAGCGGTACGGGAAAAAGTTCTACCAGAACGGGGCGAGGCTGTCCGGCATCGTGGAGATCAACTCTGATGCCAGCCCGGAGACCCGCCAGAAGGTGAAATCGCAGTTCCAGGCCTACGCGACGGACGATGCCTTTGCCGTGGCGGTGCTGGACCACGACATGAAGTTCACCCCGCTGGGGGTCAAGCAGAGCGATGCCCAGTTCATCGAGACCCGGGAGTTCAGCGTGGAGGAGATCAGCCGCTTCACCGGCATCCCAAAGCACATGCTCCAGACGGGCAAGGAGAGCTATGACAGCAACGCCCAGCAGCGGCTCAACTATGTGACGGACACCCTGCTGCCCTATGTGGTGCAGTGGGAGAGCGAGGACAGCTACAAGCTGCCCCTGCCCCAGGAGCGGGATGCGGGGGTCTATGTCCACGGGAACGTGGAGGCGCTGCTGCGGGCCGACCCAACCACCCGGGCAAACTTCTACGAGAAGATGATCCAAAATTCTGTATTCAACCCGGACGAGTGCCGGGCCAAGGAGGAGAAGAACCCCATCCCGGGCGGGTGGGGCAAGCGATTCCTGGTGACCAAAAATCTGGGCTCCCTGGAGTCCGTGCTGAAAGGAGAGGAAAGCAATGCCTGATATCGCACTGCGGGGGGAGCTGTGGGACAACGACAGCGCCGACGTGCTCCGCTTCTGGGGCTGGCGGGACATCACGGCCCCCATGGACATCCAGGCCGCCCTGGAGGCGGCGGGGGGCGAGGACGTGACCCTGCTGGTCAACTCGCCCCGGCGGGGACATGACGGTGGGGCTGGAGATCCGGTCCATGCTCCGGCGCTACCAGGGCAGGACCACGGCCCTGTTTCAGGGCTACGGAGCCTCGGCGGCCACTCTGGCGGCCACAGGGTGCCAGACCATCCAGAGCGAGCCGGGGGCCCTGCTGTGCTACCACAACCCCAGCGGCGGGGCCGAGGGGGACTACCGGGCCATGCGCCGGTCCGCGGAGTCCCTGCGCAACGCCCGGGACTGCATCCTGGAGGTGTACACCGCCCGGAGCGGGGCCCGGGAGGGGATCAGGAGCCGGGAGGAACTGATCTCCCTGATGGACCGGGATATTTTCATCACACCGACCCAGGCACGGGAGTACGGCCTGATCGACGAGATCGTGGGGGCGGGGGCGGAGGTGGCGGACCCGGCGGCCTTTGTGGCAGCAGCCGGCAGCCGCATCCGGCTGACCCAGGCCATGCGGGAGGGATATCAGTCCCACGTGGCGGGACAGCGGGCCGAGGCGGCCCGGAAGGAACAGGCGGAGCGCATCCTGGCACGGCTCAGGGTGCTGGAGCGATTTTAAGCCCGCCCACCCACCCATTTTGAGGAATAGGGGGCGGAGCCCCCTATGACCCCCGAGCCCTGCGGGCGGCTTTGCCGCCCTGGGGCATAGAAGCGGAATAGGGGGCCTGAGCCCCTATATCCCCTGGGCCCTGCGGGCGGCTGTGCCGTCTCAGGGCTGGCATACAAGAAAACATGCACGATGAGAAAGGAGAAAAACATGGACTACATGGAGAAGATCACCGACCTCCGGGCCCGGAAAAAGGACCTGAAGGACCAGGCCGCCAAGCTGGTGGAGGAGGACAAGCTGGACGATGCCACCGCCCTGGCCGACCAGATGGAGGCCATCAACAAGCAGATCGCCGGGCTGGAGGCCCTGGCCAAGGCCAGCCGTGAGGGCGCCGACTCCGTCTATGACGGCGTGCTGCACGACGGCGAGGGCAAGCCCAGGGACGGCGGGAAGGACGCCCCCAAGCCCTTCGCTACCCTGGGGGAGCAGCTGAAGGCCATCTCTGACTTCCGGAGGAGCCACGTGGAGGACAAGCGGCTCCAGCAGGTGAACAACGCGGCCCTGGGGGCCAACGAGGGCACCGGCGCGGACGGCGGCTTCCTGATCCAGACAGACTTTGCCGGGCAGATCCTGGAGAGCGCGGTGCAGCAGAGCCCCCTGCTCAACCGGCTGGACCGACAGACCTGCTCCAGCGCGGCCAATGCCATGCGGTGGCTGAGCGTGGACGAGACCGATGTGAGCAAGTCGGTGTTCGGCGGGGTGCAGATGTACTGGGCCAGCGAGGCGGGCACCGTGGCGGCCAGCCGGCCCCAGTTCCGGGAGATGAAGATGGACCTGGAGAAGATGATGGGCTTTGCCTACGCCACCGACGAGATGCTCACCGACGCGGCCTTTATGACCGGCTTCTTCGGCAGCGCCTTCACCCTGGCGGCGGACCGGCTGCTGACGGAGAGCGTCATCTCCGGGGACGGGGCGGGCAAGCCCCTGGGCCTGCTCCACTCCAAGGCGCTGCTGGCGGTGGACAAGGAGAGCAGCCAGGCGGCGGGCACCTTCACCGGGGCCAACGCCATCAAGATGCAGGCCCGGGCCATGCCCCGGCACCGGGACCGACTGGCGTGGCTGATGCACCCCGACGTGGAGGAGCAGCTGCCCTATCTGGCCATCCAGAGCGGCGAGGCGGCCAAGTTCCTGTGGAACCCCGAGGGAGGCCTGGGCAACTTCGATACCCAGCGGGTGCTCAACAAGCCGGTGCTGTTTGAGGACAGCTGCTCCGCCCTGGGCAGCAAGGGCGACATCCTGCTGGTGGACCCCTATATGTACATCCTGCTGACCAAGGGTACGGCGAAACAGGACTGGTCCATCCACGTGGAGTTCTTGACGGACCAGAACTGCTTCCGCATGGTGTTCCGGTGCAACGGCGCGCCCAAGGTGAGCAAGCCCCTGACCATCAAGAACAGCACCAAGACCCGCAGCCCCTTTGTGGCGCTGGCGGACCGGAAGTAAGGAGGAGCGTCAATGAAGCGCATTTTTGAGAAGCTGGCCTTTGCAAACGTGTTTGCCCCCCAGTCTGTGGAGGCATCCACGGAGAAGACCACGGGATATGTGGACGCCTCCGGGACGGAGGAAGTGGCCTTTCTGATCTCTGCCGCCGCCCTGGGAAAGGGAAAGAGCCTGACGGTGACGCTGATGGCGGCTGATGACGCCTCCGGGAGCGGCGCCAAGGCAGTGGGGGAGGCCGCGGTATTTACGGACCCGGTGGGGACGGAGCCCCAGGTGGTGGCGGTGAGCTATCAGGTGTCTCCGCTCAACGGCCGGTATGTGGCGGTCAAGCTCCAGCACGACGCCGCGGCGGCGGTGGTGTGCGGGGTGCTGGCCGCAGCGGATGGGATGTATCTGCCCCCGGCCAATGGCATGACCCTGGTGGTATGAGATGGCCATCCCGGAGGAGCTGAAGACCGCGGTGTTCGCCTACTGCCGGGAGGTGGAGGACGAGGAGACCCTGCCGGCCATGACGGTGGCCTGGGATGCGGCGGTGGGGTATCTGGAGGGGGCGGGGGTGACCCGCCCCGCCCCGGAGAGCACCCGCCACGGCCTCTGGCTGGGGGTGGTGCTGCCCCTTACCCTGGATGCCTATGACCAGAGGGAGGCCCAGACCGAGGGGCAGAACAAGCTCCAGGACAACCCGGTGCTGCGGCGGAAACTGACCCAGCTGAAATTGACAGAAGGGATTTAAACCCGCCCACCCGCCCTTTTTGAAGGTGTGGGGGCTTTGCCCCCACGCCCCCGGCAGCCCTGCGGGCGGCTTTGCCGCCCTGGGGCAGGACGGGGGAGAGATAAGCCCCAGGGCGGCGGAGCCGCCCACCAGACCATGACCCAGGCGGGCGGAATGGCCTGTAGGGGCGCATAGTATGCGCCTGTGCAGCCGGCGGCAGAGGGCTTGTAGGGGTGCCGGGCGGATGATATCCGCCCCTACGGGTCCCACAAGGATATGGAGGCTACGACGACGATGGTATCGGCCAGCGGCCTGCGGGCTAGGATCACGATCTACCGCAGGAAAGAGACGGAAAATGAGCTGGAGGAGAAGACCTTCACCTATCAGCCGGAGCGGACGGTGTGGGCGGAGATCGTGCCCACTTCCGGCCGCACGGCTCCCCTGGAGGGAGCCGTGGAACGGGCGGAGATCACCCACCGGGTGCGGCTGCGGATCTCTGCCTGCCCCGTCATCGAGCGGGGGATGTATTTTACCTTCCGCAGACAGCGGTATGATGTGCTGTACGGCTACCCCATTTACAACCGGCGCGGGTGGCTGGAGCTGTATTGCAGATTGGTGGTGGAGGACAGTGTCCCAGGGATTTGATCTCTCGGAGCTCCAGAAATATGCAAAGGACCTTGCTACCGTGGGTCAGGAGTACGAGAAGGCGGAGCGGAGATTCCTCCAGAAGGAGGGGGCTAAGCTGCGCAGCAAGACAAAGGCACAGGCCCGGAAGCTGGGCAAGAAGACCGGAAACTACCTGAAGTCCATCAAGCGGGGCAAGGTGTACAAGTACCGGGGGGACAAGGCCGTCCGGGTGTACTCCTACGCCCCCCACGCCCACCTGATCGAGGAGGGGCACCGGATGGTCACCCACGACGGCCGGGAGGTTGGCTTTGTGAAAGGTCACCATGTGTTCGAGGTGGCGGCAAAGGGCTTTGAATCGGAGTTCTACACCGATCTGGACGACTTTCTCAGCGGAGAGGTGGTGGAGAAGCTGTGACGCTGAAAGAACTGAACAAGGCGGTCTGCGGTCTGGTGAAGCGGGCGGCGGAGGCCTCCGGCCTGGGGGCGGAGCTGATGGCGGAGGATCTGAGCGCTCCCATCCAGCGGCCCTCGCTCAAAGTGGAGCTGGAGGAGGACAGAGATGCCCGGGCCATCCGGCACCGGGTGGAGCAGGCCATCACCTTCCGGGTCTATTTCTTCGCAGCAGATCAGTACCGGCCCAAGCTGGACAACCTGGCCATGCGCCAGGCCCTGGCGGAGGCATTTCGGGACGGGGTCCCCGTGGGGGAGGAGACGGTGCCTATCGACGAGGGGCTGTCCTTTACAGTGACCGACGGGGTGCTGGTGGCATCTATGGACCTGACCCTGGACCAGCGCATCATTCCTGCTGAGGAAGAGGATGCGGAGCTCATGGAGGAGCTGAACGTGAATTTGGAGGTGCATTGAAATGGCGGTGACACTGCCAAAAATCGAAGTGACATTTAAGCAGCTGGCGGCCAGCTTTGTCCGGCGCTCAGAGCGGGGGATCACGGTGCTGATCCTGCGGGACGCCACAGAGGGGAGCGGCGAGAGCTTCTTCCGGTTTGGGGATGCTACCCAGGTCCCGGAGAATGAATTTACCGCGGCCAACCAGCAGTATATCAAGGATGCCCTCTCTTTTGGCCCCCTGCGGGTGTCGGTGGTCAAGGTGGGGGCGGAGGGGACGCTGGCCCAGGCTCTGGCCATTCTGGTGCAGAAGGAGCAGACCGGGTGGATCACCGTGTGCGACGGCACATCCAGCGACTGGACCGACCTGGTGAGCTGGATCAAGGCCCGGGAGAAGGAAGAGAAGAGCTGGAAGGCGGTGTGCTACGATACCACATCCCCAGACTGCATGCACGTGGTGAACTTTGTCAACAAGACAGTCACCTTTGCCGACGACCGGGGAGCGGTGGGGGGCGGCAAGTACACCCCCAGCCTGGCGGGCCTGCTGGCGGCCTGCAATGTGCTGCGGGGGGCTACCGGCTATGTGTGCAGCAACCTGACCACCGTAGAGGAGCCGGAAGACGCAGAGACGGCCGTGGGCTCCGGCAAGTTCGTCCTGGTCAACGAGGATGATGAGGTCCAGGTGGGGGTGGATGTGAACAGCATGACCACTGTCAACGGAAGCACCCAGACCGAGGACATGAAGTACATCGAGACGGTAGAGGCCATGGACCTGATACGGGACGACATCACCGCAACCTTCCGCAAGGACTACCGGGGGAAATACAAAAACACCACCGCCAACCAGATGCTGTTCCTGGCCGTGGTCAACGGCTATTTCCGGGACCTGGGGGACGAGAACGTCCTGGACCCCACCTATGACAACACCGCCGCGGTGGATGTGACCAGCCAGCGCAACGCCTGGATCGACTCGGGCAAGGCGGAGGCCGTGGACTGGGACGACGGGAAGGTCATCGCCACCCCGTACAAGCGGAAGGTGTTCCTGGGCGGCGATGTGAAGATCCTGGGCTCCATGACGGACCTCAAATTTGTGGTCACGCTGATGTAAGGAGGGGGATAGGCAATGGTGAAATATCAGGAGGTCCTGCACGGCTCCACCAGCGAGCTGTATATCAACGGGGAGCGGGAGGAGCTGGTCACCAAGATCGAAATCAAAATGACAGGGGACTTTGAGGACAGCTCCTTCTGCGGTGAGTACGGCACCTTCCCCATCTACAACGGGTATGCCATCGAGGGAACTATCTCTGGAAAGAAGCGCAACAGCACCCTGGAGAACGCCATCGTGGAGGGCTACCGCACCGGTGAGATGCCGGATATCACCGTCATCTCCGCCCTGGGGAGGGCGGGGAGCTCAGCACGGGAACGCTGGTCGGTGAGCGGCGTGGTGTTCACGGAGGCGGCCCTGGCCAACATCGAGGCCAAGAAGGCGGTGGAGCGGGAGTTGCCCTTTAAGGCGGTCCTGGCAAAGAATTTGGAGGCGATCGAGTGATGGCGAGAAAATTTAGCTTTGACGAGCTGCTGGCTAAACGGGAGCAGCGGGAGGCGGACAAGCTGAAGGTGGGGCTGCTGGAGCTCCCTGGCACCGGGAAGGGCCTGGAGGCCCGGATGCCCGGGCAGAAGACGGTGCTGGACCTGTACGGGGAGCTGGTAGCGGCGCAGGACGCCAGGGAGTCCCTCCAGTGCGGGAATCACGCCCTTTACGCCTGCTGCCCCCAGCTCTGGGACAGCAGGCTCCAGGAGGAGTTGGGCTGCAAGGAGGACCCCATGCAGGTGCTGGACAAGCTGTTTTCCCTCGCAGAGCAGGACCAGCTGGGCGGGCAGGCGCTGCGCTTCCTGGGCCTGCTCCCGGAACCGCCCCAGAAGACGGACGGGAACGACGGGGAAGAGAAGGAAGAGGCCCAGGGAGCGGCCCCCGGTATTGAGACGGTAAAAAACTGATCGCCCGCGACCCTCTCCTGGGGCTGTTCGCCTTCTACGCGCCCCGGGGCTGGACCCTGGAGGCGCTGAGCCGGACCAGTCCGGCGGAGCGGGCCTTCCTGGAGGGGGCGCGGGCGCTGTACTATGAGGAGCAGATCTCCATGGGCGAGGCGGGGACCGCCCTGGGGGTGGCACGGCTCCTGGCGGGGAGGTGACAGAGATGGCCACGAAAGTCATCAATACCATCCTCAATATGCGAGATAACATGTCCAAGGGCCTGCTGGCCACGGCCAAGAACATGGAAAAGGTGGACAAGGGCTCGGTGTCCGCCACCCGGTCCGTCCTGCGTTTTACCAACAAGGCAGGAAAGGCGGTCACCGACTTTGCCGCAAAGACGGTGAAGCGGGGCGCGGTGGCGCTGGCGGGACTGGCCACGGGCTTTCTGGCGCTGGACAACGTGACGGAGGAGTACCGGGCCGCCCAGGGCAAGCTGAACACGGCCTATGAGGCGGCGGGGTACAGCGCCCAGACCGCCGCCACCGCCTACCGGGAATTTTACAAGATCCTGGGGGACACGGACACGGCCACTGAGGCATCCCAGCTGCTGGCCAAGCTGACCCGCAGCGAGCAGGACGTGACCCGCTGGACCCGGATCGCCGCCGGCGTCAGCGGCACCTTCGGAGACTCCCTCCCCATTGAGGGGCTGATCGAGGCCACCAATGAGACGGCCAAGACCGCCAAGGTGACCGGCGTCCTGGCCGACGCCCTGAACTGGGTGGGGATCAGCGAGGACGACTTCAACAAGCGGCTGGAGCGGTGCTCCGGGGAAGCGGAGCGGAACAAGCTGTTGATGGACACCCTCACCACCGCCTATGAGGGAGCGGCGGACGCCTTCTACCGGAACAATGAGGAGCTGGTCCGGGCCCGGGCCAACCAGGCGGCGGTGAGCGCGGTCACCGCCAAGCTGGGAAGCGCGGCCCAGACGGCCAAGGGCTGGATCTGGCAGCTGCTGGGCGCCCAGGAGGACGGGAGCCTGCGGGCCGGGTCCGCTTTGGACTGGCTGAGCCAGCGGGCGGACGGCCTGATGCAGAAGTTCCAGCAGTGGTCCCAGGACGGAACGGTCACACGGCTGGCCCAGCAGTTCGACCAGGGGCTGGCCAAGGGGATCGACATGGCCAGCGCCGCCTTCCAGTGGGTGGTGGACAACGGGGACACCATCCAGCGGGTGCTCATCGGCGTGGGGAGCGCCCTGGCGGCGGTGAAGATTCTGAAATTCGCGTCAGACACCATCACGGCGGTGCAGACGGTCCAGAAGTTCATCTCCGTGGGCAGCACCTTTCTGGCCGCGAACCCCATCTATTTGGGCATTATGGCGGCCATTGCGGCGGGCGCACTGCTGATCGCCAACTGGGACAAGGTAAAGGCCACGGCCATCGGCCTGTGGGAGGGGGCCAAGCAGGTGTTCGGAGGCATCCGGGACAGCGTGACCGGGGCCTTTGACACGGCCAGAGAGTCGGTCTCCGGCTTCTTCAGCTGGATCGGCGACAGATTGAGCTGGCTGGATGAGACGGTGGAGGGAATCCCCATCCTGGGCTCCGTTTACAGCGGCGTGAAGTCTGTGGGAGGCTGGGTGGTAGACAAACTCCGGGGCAACGCCCTGGGCACCAGCTATTTCTCCGGCGGCCTGACCCGGGTGAACGAGCGGGGCGGCGAGATCATCGACCTGCCCAGCGGGACCCAGATCATCCCCCACGACGTGTCCCTGCGCATGGCGGAGCAGACGGCGGGGAGCAGCGTGGTCCACCTCGTGGGGGCGGGCCAGGAGAGATGGGGCGGCGCGGCTGTGCTGCTGGAGATCCGGGAGCTGCTGAGGCAGCTGGTCCGGCAGAGGAGCCGGGGAGATGTGCGGGTGACGGTCATTGTCCAGGGGAACGTCATCGGAAACCGGGCGTTTGCGGATGAACTGGGCCGCACAGTGGGGGAGCGTGTGCTGCGGGCGCTGGACAACATTTGAGTGCCCGCCCACCCGCCCATTTTGAAGGTGTGGGGGCTCCGCCCCACCCCGCCCTGGGCGGCTTTGCCGCCCGCAGGGCAGGACGGAGGAGAGACGCGCACCCAGGGCAAAGAAGACCCGCCGGCCCCGTAAAAGCGGGGCCGGCGGGGACAATCAGAACGGAGTTTGTGCCGGCGGTGAGGCCGGCTGGCCGTGGGCCCAGAGCTCGGAGGCATCCAGGTCCAATTCGTCATTCCAGGAGATGCCGTATCCGCCGGGATCTACACGGACCTGCTGGAACAGGCCGGGCGTGTCCCGGAGGGCGGCCAGTGCGGGGACGCGCTGGAAGAGGGGGGACACCTCATAGGTCTTGGAGGGGCCCTCCGCAAAGGAAACCAGCAGGCGGAAATCTGGGAGCGGGGAGACAGTTTTTATTTTGTGGAACATAGAAAGACCTCCCTGACAGAGGAGAAAATCACTGGACCCCCAGGCGCTGGCGGAGACCATCCTGGAGGACCTGGGAAAAGTTGAGACCGGCCTTTTCCCCGAGTTCGTTCAGGTAGCTGGGCAGGGTGACATTGCGCCGCACGGTCCGCATATCATGCGCGCGGCGGTATGCGGCCAAATCGACATCTACCAGGGAAACAATCTCGTTATCCTGGTGCGGGACCGACTTGGAGGGGACAGGCAGCGGGTCGCCGTCGTCCTCGATATCCAGGCCGATCACCCCGATCGCGTCCCGGGCCATGAGAATGGCCTGGGCCAGGTCTTCGCCGTGGGTGTTGATTTTTAAGTCGGGGACATAGGCCAGATAGCCGCCCTCTTCCAAGGGGGTAAACACCACAGGATATACAACCGTCATAATTCTTCCTCCTTTATTTGCTGAGGCGGGGGACTTATTTCAGCCCCCGCCTTCGGATAATGGCCTGTGCAAGCGCTTCTGGGATTTCACGGTGCCGCTCCACAGCTTCCCTTTCATTGCCTTTGACGTAGACGTCATGATTTCCGCCCGCCCGTTTGAAAGTCCAGCCGTTTTTTTCAAGGAGCTTGATCAGATCCCGACGTTTCATTGTTTCACCTCTTGATATTATTATACACATTGAGTGTGTATTTGTCAAGAGAAATTAAAAATATTCTGCTCAATTAAGGGGGGGCCGGTATGGCGTACAAATTGGTCGTATCCTTCAACAACAATGAGGAGGTCATGGTGTGGCCCAGCGTCCCCCCGGACTTTGGCCCGGAGGTGGAGCAGCGCAACGGGACCTATGAGGGCATCTCTGGGGATTTCAACACCCTGGGCCCCATGGGCCTGCGGTCCATCCCCCTGTCCAGCTTCTTCCCGGTGGGCCGCCGGTATCCGTTCATGCCGCCGGAGGCGGAGACGGACGGGTGGAAGTATGTGGCGTTCATTCAGCGGGGGCAGGAGCGGCGCATCCCCTTCCGGGTGACCCTGCTGGACAACTCCGGCCGGTGCCGCCTGAATATGGCCTGCTCCATTGACGACTTCCAATGGAAGGTGAAGCGGAACGGAGATCTTGCCTATTCCCTGACCTTCCGGGAATACAAATTCATTCAGGGGTGAGAGCATGGGCAGCGCATACGTGGATGACCACCGCTTTTCCCTGTACCAGGGCGGGCAGTGGAGGGACATCACGGCATGGGTGGGCAGCCCGGAGGCCCGGGATGAGCTGGAGGCCCTGAGCGTGGAGCTGACCTTTTCCGTCCTGCGCAACCAGCTCTATGATGCCGGCATGCCATGGCCGGGCGTCCGGCCGGGGAGCAAGCTGCGGGTGGACAACCACGGGAGGGAGGTCTTTTCCGGGGTGGTCCAGACCGTGGGGCTGGACGGCAGCGTCAGCGCCAACGACAGAGGGTGGTATCTCACCAAGAGCGAGATCCTGCTGCAAGTGTCCAACGCGGCAGCGGACGACGCCATCCGGCGGATGTGCGCCAAGGCGGGGATACCGGTGGGGGAGATCCCCAGGCTCCCCACCCGGCTGTCCGAGGTGTGGACGGGGGATGCACCGGAGACCATTTTGCAGGACATCCTGAAAATATGCTCCGCAGAGACCGGAAAGCAGTATAAGCGGCGGGTCAAGGGCGGGGCGCTGTATGTGACGGAGCTGCCCGACACCCCCATGACGGCCTACCACAAGCCGGCGGACAACCTGGCCGCCTTCGACATCACGCTGGCCAAGGGGACCGTGAGCGGATCGGACAGCATGGGGGAGCTGCGGAACAGCGTGGTCCTGGTGGGGAGCGGCCAGACGGAGGTGCTGGGCCGGGGGTACAACCAGGCCAGCATAGACGAGTATGGCCTGGTCCAGACGGTGGAGCGCCTGAGCGGGGACGAGAACAGCGCCCAGGCCCGCCAGCGTATCCGCACCCTGCTGGATCAGAACGACCGGCTGACCATTGAGCGGCAGGTGGAGGAGATCTGGGGGGCGGACGAGGTGGAGAGCGGGGTGCTGCTCCGCTTCCAGAGCAACCGATTCGGCGTCACAGGGGACCAGCGGGTGGTGGGCGTGACCCACCGGTACGGCCCCACCCACCTTATGAGCCTGACCGTCCAGGACCCGGCTCAGGGCCGGGCGGCGGACGCCAAGGACACTGTGGAGGTGTAAGGGACATGACGTGGGATTATGAGCTGGCCCGGCGCATCCGGGCGGGACAGGAGCGCAGGGAGGCCCCCGCGGGGCTGGAGGGAGAGGTGGTGCGCACCGATCCCCTGACCGTCTCCCTGTACGGCGGAGAGGTGATGGCACCGCCGGCCCCCCTGAAGGTGGTGGAACACGCCCCGGGGTACACGGTCGTCCAACACGTCATCAGGAAGCTGTCCTGGAACGTGGGGGACCGGGTAGTGTGCTGCTGGATGGGGAAAAGCGTAGTCATATTGGGCCGATTGACGTGAGGTGAGAGAGATGGCAATGTTCTTTCCGATAATCCCGGAGGCCATTCCAGCCCAGGCGGCGGCGGAGATCGGGCGTGTGCCCGCCTTTGATATGGAGGCGCGCCGGTTCCTGCTGGTGGATGGAAAGCTGGTGGAGCGCACGGGACAGGAGGCAGTGCGGCAGTGGTTCGAGCTGGCCCTGCGGCAGCAGCCGGACCGGGTGCCCATCTACCGCACCAGCGGGGAGAAGCGGTACGGAATCGACCGGGGGGTGCTGGAGACAAAGCTGCCCTCCGGCTACGCGGAGGCGGAGCTGGAGCGCAGCGTGCGGGAGACCGCCAGCTTCTGCCCAGCGGTGCGGGCAGTCCGGGATCTCGCCATCTCCCGGCAGGGAAGGGCCTGCCTGGTGGAATTTACGGCGGTATTGCATACGGGAGAGACAGTGGAGGTGAGCGTGGATGTCTGACGCAGACAAGATCCTGGAAGAGATGCTGGAGGCGGTGCCGGATACCTACCAGAAGACGGTGGGCTTCCCCACCTGGGACTGGCTGGCGGCGGCCTCCATCCCCATTGCTCAGACAGAGGCTGAGCTGGAGGAGGCCCGGCGTCAGCTGGACCCGGCCAACCTGACTGGAGAGGCCCTGGAGGCGTACATCTTCCCCAGGACAGGACAGCGGCGGACGGCGGCCACCTGCGCCGTGGGCACCCTGACAGCCACGGGGAACGGGACCATCCCGGCCGGGGCGCTGTTTGAAAGCGGCGGCGGGGTCCAGTTCGAGGCCACGGAGACGGTGGTCATCGCAGGGGCAGGGACCGTGTCCATCCGGTGCGTGACGCCGGGGGCGGGCGGTGATCTGCCGGCGGAGAGCATCACCATGATGCCGGTGCAGATTGCCGGCATCGTGTCGGTGACCAACGAGGAGCCCACGGCGGAGGGATACGAGGCGGAGACGGATGCCGCCTACTACCAGCGGTTCCTGCTCCGGGTACAGACCCCGCCCACCAGCGGGAACCAATACCACTACCTGGAGTGGGCCATGGAGGTGTCCGGGGTGGGCGGCGTCCAGGTGTACCCCCTGGACCAGGGGGCCAACACGGTGGGGGTGGTGCTGGTGGATCAGTTCGGGGAACCCGCCAGCGAGGAGCTGGTAGAGCAGGTACAGACCCACATCGACCCGGACAGCAAGGGCATCGGAGAGGGGGAGGCTCCCATCGGCGCTTACTGCTACGTGTCCGCGGCGGTGGAGCAGGCGGTGGCGCTGTCCCTGACCCTGGTGCTGGCGGAGGGAGCGGAACAGGAGACCGTGGAGGCCGCGATCCGGGCGGCGGTGTCCGGGTACCTGAAAGAGCAGGCGCTGGAGGCGTACCAGCCGTCCCTCTCCCCGGAGAAGGGATACCGGGTGAGCTATGCCCGCATCGGCTCCGCCATCCTGGACACGGACGGGGTGGAGGACTACGAGGGGCTGACCGTCAACGGCGGGACGGCGAATCTGACCGTCCCGGCCAAGCACGCCGCGGTGCTGGGGGAGGTGTCTGTCTCCTATGCTGAATAATCTGCCCGTCCAGTACCGGCGGGACCCCTGGCTCATCGTACTGGCGGCCGCCCTTCAGGTGCCGATGGACCGGCAGGGGGAGGTCATCCGCTCACTGCCCAACCAGATATCTCTGGACCGGGTGACCTGGAACCTGCCGGTGGAAGAGCGGGTGGCGGGGATCGTCCCGCCGGCCGGGGCCACCGTGGAGCAGCGCCGGGCGGCGCTGCGGGCAAAGTGGCGTAGCAGCGGAAAGGCGACGCTGGCCCAGATCCAGGCGGTGGCGGAGAGCTGGGAGAGCCAGCGGGTGGAGACCTCCTTCCTGGCCGGAGTGATCGGGATCGACATCATCAATCTCCGGCAGGGGACAGTGGCGGAGATCCGGGAGGCGGTGGAGAAGATCAAGCCCGCCCACCTGCCGCTGGAGATCACGGAGAGACAGTATGTGGAGACCCCCATCCTTGTGGGGGCGCTGGCCCGGCAGGGGGACAGCATGATCTTGTGGGAGGTGGATTGCAGGAATGATCCCTAGTGTGAAATTGACCGCCGCGGGGGCGGCGCTGCTGGCCAAGGTGCCGGCGGGGAGCGGGGCGCCGGTGACCCGGTGGCAGATCGGGACGGGGGTGCTGCCGGCGGGGACGGACCTGACGGCGCGCACCGCGCTGGCGGAGCCGCTGAAGGATCTGCCCATCGCCCGGGTGACCAACTCGGGCAGCCAGAGCCTGGTGCTGGGGCAGTTCGTCAACGCCGGGATGGACGCCTTTGACTGGGAGGAGCTGGGCCTGCTGGCTCAGGACCCGGACGAGGGGGAGATCCTGATGGGCTACGGCTGCGCCTTTGGGGCCGGGGAGGCCATCCAGGCGGGGGAGGACCAGCTGCGGGAGTTCGTCTTCGGCTGTCAGCTGATCTTCTCCGGAGAGACCGCCGTGACGGCGGAGATCGACCGGACGCTGGTGTTCGCCACCCTGAAGGACCTGGAGAACTACTACACGAAGGGGGAGACCCTGAGCCCGGAGACCCGTGTGCTGTTAGGGGATGTAAACACCCCTGACGAGGCGTTCCTGGCACTGTACGGGATGGCGGGGTCCATCGTGGAGATGCCGCCGGCGGTGGAGCCGGAGGACCGGAGGGACGGGACATACTACCTGGCCGGCAGGTCAGCTATAACAGGGGTGTAGGTGTGGCTGTAAACACCCCTGACGAGGCGTTCCTGGCACTGTACGGGATGGCGGGGTCCATCGTGGAGATGCCGCCGGCGGTGGAGCCGGAGGACCGGAGGGACGGGACATACTACCTGGACCGGAAGGTCAGCTATAACAGGGGGGTGTAGGTGTGGCTTTGAGTGCTCCCACTTTTAATAATTTTCCTGCAAAGTGGCCTGCCGTTACCGGCTCCGGAATCTATCTGCGCTGGAAGTCGGTGTCCGGGGCCGCGAAATATCAAGTTCAGCGAAAGCGACCGGATGGAACATGGGTGGCGTGTCAGGGCTCGGGTGAATATTACGAAACGACAAGTACTGCTGCGTGGTGCTATGCAGGGGAAGAAAATATTGACGAAGGTTCAGTCACCTTCCGGCTACGCGCGGTAAACAGCGCAGGAGATCCTGGCCCCTGGACAGAGAAGACGGCCTCCCCATTTTATACGCCGCTGTCTCCGCCGACCAATGTGACCGCTCCCAGTTCTGTAAGGGCAGACGTTCCGTTCACGCTGACGTGGACCATCAACGGAGGCGACCCCGACAATATTTTTAACAAGTACACGATATACAAAGACAACCGGAGCAGTGTACTCGTCCTCCAGAATATATACGACCGTTCTTCCAATCAGGCAGAAATTACGGTCCTAAGTTCCTGGGACGGTGACACGGCCCGGTTTGCGGTGGGGCAGACCGACATATACGGGTATGAAGTGCGCGGCCAGAAGCAGTACAGCAACGAGACGGTTGTGATTTATGCGCCACCAGCCCCTGCTTTGACTACCCCCTCTCTGGCCATGGAGGGGCAGACCGTCCCCGTGAGCTGGACGGCCAGCATCAATGCCACCGGCTACATCCTCCAGCGCAAGGCCGACACGGACGAGGACTGGACCCAGGTGTACTCCGGGCAGGCCCTGAGCTCCAGCGAGACCGCCGGGGCCTGGAGCTGGGTGCAGTACCGGGTCAAGGCCACGGGGGAGAAGGCGGATTCCGCCTGGGCGACTTCTGGGGAGATTCCGGTGGTGTCGGCCTCGGCCCTGGTGATCTCCGGCCAGGACGGGGACCTGGGGACGCTGGTCAACGACGTGCCCTACTCCGTGAGCTCGGACACGGGGAACCAGATATCCCTGGAGCTGCGGGTCAACGGGGCCCTGTGGACCGCCCTGGAGGTGTCCAGCGGCTACGCCCAGAGCATCCCGGTCATCGACCTGCCCACCGGCGCGGGGACCATTGACATCCTGGCCACGGTGCAGGCCTCCACGGGGGCTGTCAGCGCCGCCCGGGCCTGGACCTATACCAAGACACCGGTCACCACCTCCGCAGGCCCCTGCGACGTGGTGGAGTGGCAGGACGCCGCCGGTGCGGTCAAGTTCCCCATCACCCTGGCAGAGGCGGTGCGCATCCCGGGAGGGAAGACGCTGGATCAGGTGACCCAGCTCCCCGCCCAGATCTGCACCGGCAGCTATGTGGGGACGGGGACCTATGGGGTGGATGACCCCACAATAATTGATGCCCCGTTCATTCCAAGGCTGGTCATAATCCTTTACGAGTCCGAAGTCAACTCATGTAGAATCATGTGGATAGGGCAAAATCCAACTGACAACAAAGTACATTGTGCTTTGAATGGGACTACATTTAGCGTCTATGCCGAAAGCGCGGGTTTGCAAGCCAACGCGAATGGAATCACATATCATTATGTAGTTATCGGAGATATAAAGGAGGAGACAGAATGAAGTTTGTAAAAGCAGCCCCCAACTCCAGCGGGGCCTACCAAGGTCCCCGGTCCGTCCCCTTCCCCGGCTGCCTGCCGCTGACCGACGGCCAGGCGGAGACACTGGTGGCCTACAACGGCTTTGTCACCATCACCCGGGAGCCCGACCCGGAAATCGAGGGCTCCAGCGTGACGGTGGCCCCGGACCTGGAGGCGTGGGAGGCGTGGAAGGCCGCCCAGCCCCCGGAGCCCGAGCCGGAGCCCACCCTGGACGAGCGGGTGGCCGGGATCGAGGCCGCCGTCCAGGAGGGATTACGTCTGTATGAGGGGGATCTGAGCAATGGATGATCGATATTACAGGGCACTGGCCTCCGCTATCTACTGCGGAGCCATGAGTGCCAACGGCCGGACCATCACCACCGACGACCAGCGCCTGCGGGCCTCTGGGCTCTACCAGGAGTGGACGGAGATGGCCTATGGGGCGCGTGACATCCGCAACGCCAACGGCCAGACCTGGGAGTGTTTCCAGGCCCACGACCCTGAGATCACCCCAGGCATCGTGCCCGGTGATCCGGCGTGGTTCACGTTCTGGAGGCCCCTCCACGGCAAGTCCCCAGAGACTGCACGGCCCTTCGTGCCGGTGATGGGCGCCCACGATCTGTACCGGGCCGGAGAGTACATGATCTACACGGACGGCCAGACATACCGCTGTAAAAGCGATACCAACTACTCCCCGGAGGAGTATGCACAGGCGTGGGAGGTGGTCTGACTACTCCACCACCTCAAAATACTGCCCCACCAGCTCGTGTGGGAGGTATTGCAGGACGACTTTGCCACCCTCCTCCTCCCCGGTGCGCCGGCAGAGATAGATCTGGCTGTCCTCCGGGTCCAGATAGTACAGGCCGTACTGGTACTCCATCCCACGTGCGGCAGGGATGGGGTCCTCCGGGGTGCCCGCCTGGCTGCCCTGGATGGCCGCCCACAAGGCCGCGGTGGTCTCTGGCTCCCATCCTGCCTGGGCGGTGTGCGGTTCCCGACAGCGGTACAGATAGCCGTTGGGCCGCCGCACGATCAAGGCCTCCCCCGTGCCGCCGTATGACGTGCCCGCCGCCCACAGCGGATAGAGGGAGGGCACCTGGAGGGCCTGGGCGTCCGGCAGGGCCTGGGCGGTCATGCGGGCCAGGGAAATCACCTCCGCCATGGCCGGCTCCGGCTCGGGCTCCGGGGGCTGGGCGGCCTTCCACGCCTCCCACGCCTCCAGGTCCGGGGTCACCGTCACGCTGGAGCCCTCGATCTCCGGGTCGGGCTCCCGGGTGATGGTGACAAAGCCGTTGTAGGCCACCAGCGTCTCCGCCTGGCCGTCGGTCAGCGGCAGGCAGCCGGGGAAGGGCATAGATTTTGCCGCCGGGTAGGCCCCGCTGGGATTGGGGACTGATTTTATAAATTTCATACTGCTGCCCTCCTCAGCCAATTTTGACGGCATAATACCAATAAGTTATGCCTTTCGCATTGGCGTTTCCATTTACATCGTCACCATAGAATTTAACGGTCTTTCCATCAAACTGCATATTTGTAGCGCCCCCGAGACCTGTCAAAACTTGAATTTTATTTGGAATATCCAGGCCCCATGGAATAGAGGAAAACATAGAAGAGGAATAGTTGGACCCTGATGCACCAATCTGAACATTGGCAAAATATCCCCACAGATCCGGCACAAACGGGAATGTGATCTCCGTGGGGTCATCCTTCCCGTAAGTCCCCGTCCCCACATAGCTGCCGGTGCAGATCTGGGCGGGGAACTGGGTCACCTGATCCAGTGTCATCCCTCCCGGGATGCGCACCGCCTCCGCCAGGGTGACGGGGAACTTGACCGCGCCGGTGGCGTCCTGCCACTCCACCACGTCGCAGGGGCCCGCGGAGGTGGTGACCGGTGTCTTGGTATAGGTCCAGGCCCGGGCGGCGCTGACAGCCCCCGTGGAGGCCTGCACCGTGGCCAGGATGTCAATGGTCCCCGCGCCGGTGGGCAGGTCGATGACCGGGATGCTCTGGGCATAGCCGCTGGACACCTCCAGGGCGGTCCACAGGGCCCCGTTGACCCGCAGCTCCAGGGCGATCTGGTTCCCCGTGTCCGAGCTCACGGAGTAGGGCACGTCGTTGACCAGCGTCCCCAGGTCCCCGTCCTGGCCGGAGATCACCAGGGCCGAGGCCGACACCACCGGGATCTCCCCAGAAGTCGCCCAGGCGGAATCCGCCTCCTCCCCCGTGGCCTTGACCCGGTACTGCACCCAGCTCCAGGCCCCGGCGGTCTCGCTGGAGCCCAGGGCCTGCCCGGAGTACACCTGGGTCCAGTCCTCGTCCGTGTCGGCCTTGCGCTCCAGTGTGTAGCCGGTGGCGTGGGTGGCGGCCGTCCAGCTTACAGGGACGGTCTGCCCCTCCATGGCCAGCTCCGGCACAGTGAGGACGGGCACGTCCGGGGCGTTGACCACGCTCCTGGTGGGGGAGGTGGTGTACCCGCTGGACAGGTTCTCCCCGTCGTAGGCCTTGACCCGGTAGCACACCGAGGCCGTGCCGAAGGGCACGGTGTCGGCATAGGACCGGCCGGCCCCCTTGTACCGCTGGGACCAGCTGCCGCCGTCGGTCTGGCGCTCCAGGATGTAGCCGGACAGATTGCCGTCCGGGTCGCTGGCGGCTGCCCAGGAGATCTCCGTCTCCTTGCCGCCGTAGACGGTCTCCGGCACGGTGATGCTCTCCGGGGCGCCGGGGGCGGCGTTGTTTTTCACCGTGTAGGTGCCGCTGGTCTTGTAGTCAGACCAATAGCCATTTGCATCCTTGGCCCGCACCCGGAAGGCGATGGTCTCCGTCCCCTTGGCCACCGGGACCGAGGCGGTGCGGGTGCTGCCGCCATAGGTGCCCACCACTGTCCAGCCGCCGCCGTCCAGCCGCTTGCTCAGCTCGTAGTTGGAGATGGCCCCGCCGCCGGAAGAGGCCGCTCCCCAGCTCACGGATACATTGCTGCCCCCCTTGGGCGGGTTGGGGGATACGCTGATGCTGGACGGCGGGCTGACGGTGATGGCCGTCCGGTCCGAGTACCAGTAGTTCCCGCTGACCCCGTCTTGGGGGTAGGCGCTGGGGCTCTCGGAGTAGATGTATTCAATGAAAGAGCCCTGTGTTGCACCAGATGGCGTAACTTTATAAAGAGTTGAGGGATTACCAAAAGTCGATCTTTGAACCTGTGCGAATCCATACTCACCACGGAAGAAAGTCTGTTCATCTCCCCCGGATGATTTGTACACATAATCAAAACTAGGCGCCGTAGTAACGCTGAGGGGCGTACACATACAATAGCCGCCTACCACGGTCCCATATACGTTCGCACTAAGGTTGGTCCGAGTTGGGTTATTTAATGTGATTTTATCGGCCGTCACAGTGATGCTATCCGAATGCCAAACATACCCACAAGGGGACTTAGATGGGTCATAGTTTCCACTTTCCCGTACTGCTCCTGATATTTCCGTTGATGCAGCTGCATATTCAATGTGAGACTTTTTCCACCGATAATACGTTGCCACACCTACACCCCCCTGTTATAGCTGACCTGCCGGGCCAGGTAGTATGTCCCGTCCCTCCGGTCCTCCGGCTCCACCGCCGGCGGCATCTCCACGATGGACCCCGCCATCCCGTACAGTGCCAGGAACGCCTCGTCAGGGGTGTTTACAGGCCCTTGCACGTAACAAAAACCCGGAGCCGTCAAGGACTCCGGGCCGTGAGTGGTAGACGCTGGTAGACCGTTCTGCTGCTACATTGGGGGCGAGTCGATGGGATTCAGCATTTTCTGCCGCCTTTGATGGTAGACATTTGGTAGACAAGTTCCCCGGGAGATCGAGAGGAGGAGATCCCTTGATGACATAAGATAAAAATCCATCAAGAAAAGCAAAGTTTGTCGAAAGGAGGCGTTGCCTAAATGGATGCGATAATACAGACGCTGTTGGCCTGTGTCGGCTCTTCTGGGCTCACGGCCATCATCCTGGCACTGCTCCAGCGGAGATGGTCCAAGGCGGACAAGCGTGACGCGGTGGTGGCTGGCCTGAAGGTGCTGACGGTGGACAGAGTGCGCTATCTGGGAAAATGCTACATTGCGGACGGGAAAATCACCCTGGAGGATAAGGAGAACCTGCAAGACATGTACCGGGCATACAAGGACCTGGGCGGGAACGGGCACCTGGAGACCGTTATGGCTGAGGTGAATCATTTGCCCATTACGGGGCAGGTGGATGCATGAGCAGCACTGTGATCCTGGCCGCGGCGGCGGCCTTCGCACTGGGGTGCGTGTTCTGTCTGGGGCTGTGGTGGCTGTCCACCCACCGGTCCAAAAGGGGCCGCACAGAGACCATGAAGGCCATCGTCTGGCTGTGCCTGTTCAATGGCTTCGCCTGGGGGTGGTGCTCCTATCTGCTGGCCTATCTGGGTCGTGAGCAGATCGCAGAACAGCTATCCGGGAAAGCTGTCACAGAGATCATTGCCGTGATCCTGGCTTACGCCATCAAATCCATACTGGAGAACCTGAGCAAACATAAAAACTGGCCGGACAGATCCGGCAAAAAGGAGGAAACGACCCATGAATGAACTGACCAACTATCTGCCCATGCTGCTGGCCCTGGTGCTGGCGCTGACCCTGGTGACCAACATCATCGTACAGGTGCTCAAGAGCCTGCTGTACGATATGCTTCCCACCAACCTGCTGGCTTTCCTGGTGGCCGCAGTGGTAACGGTAGGGGCGGGCTTCGGCCTGTGGTCCTATTACCGCTTTGCCATCACCGGCTGGATGATCGTGGCGCTGATCGCCCTCATCTTCCTGGTGGCCTTCTCTGCGATGTTCGGTTATGACAAACTGGTACAGCTGATGGAGCAGGCGGGGTGGATCAAGGCACAGAAGTGAGGAGGCGCACTATGGCAACCGCTGAAAAGATATTGGAGATCGCCCGGTCGCAGATCGGGACCAGAGAATCCCCGGCCAACAGTGACAACGTGAAGTATAACACCGTCTACTATGGGCGGGAGGTGTCCGGAAAATACCCCTGGTGCGCCGTGTTCGTCTGGTGGGTGTTCCGGGAGGCCGGGGCTCCCGAGTTGTACTACGGCGGCGGAGAGACCGCCTACTGTCCCACGCTGATGTCCTTCCACAAGAAGCAGGCGGTAACTGACTACCGGCCGGGAGACATCGTGTTCTTCAACTTCTCCGGCAAGAGCTCCGCCGGTCATGTTGGCATCTGTGAGAGCTGGGATGGGACCTACATCACCACCATTGACGGCAACACCGGCGGTGCCAGCGAGGACAACGGCGGGGCGGTGATGCGCCGCAGGCGGCATAAGAAATACATCGTGGGGGCATATCGCCCAGACTATGAGGAGGAAGAGAGCGTGACCTACGAGCAGTGGCTGGAGTACCTGGAGAGATACCGCAGGGAGGCGGCCGCCAAGAAGGCGTCCATGCCGGAGCTGTTGGAGGAGGCTGTGGAGCTGGGCCTGACGGACGGCAGCCGCCCCCAGGACCTTATGACCCGGGAGGAGGGCGCGATCATGGCCCGGGCAGCGGCGAAGGCCAGATAGACAGAAGAAAATTTGTTTATAAAGCGCTATATCTTCATCTTTGCAGGAATCAAAAATTTTTTTCGTGTGTATGCACACGGCCTCCCGGATGCAGCGATCATCGCTCACGGGACCGGGCGCGACCTTTTCAGGCATATGGATACCTCCTCGTCAGATTGAGTGGAGTGGACGGGCACGGGGGTGCCGGGCCCGCCGGAAGTGAAGGGCTTCCATACCATACTATGACCGACAGGCGGGATGGTGCCAGAGGAGCCGGAAATGCGGGGTTGTCCTTTCGCGCGTTTTGTTCTATAATAAAATAGAAAGACCATGGGCACGTTCCCACCAAAGGTGGAGCGGTGTCCGGGACGCCGCCGGCCCGCCAGGGCCGGGGCAAGAAGAGAGAGGTGTGCTTGGATGGCCCGGATGGGATTTATTCAGGATGAGATGGATCTGAAGCTGCTGGTCCTGTATATTATGGCCCGCATTGCGGCGCCGATCACGTTCCTTCAGCTTCTGGAGCTGGCGCTGTGCGACGCCGGGGTGGACTATTTCTCCCTGACGCAGGCGGTGGAGCATCTGGTGGAGACAGAGCACCTGAGCCGGGAGGGGGAGCGCTACGCCATCACGGAGAAGGGGCGGCGCAACAGCGAGATCTGTGAGAGCAGCCTGCCATACTCGGTGCGCCGCCGGTGCGACGACAATCTGGTGCGGGTGAATGAGACCCTGATGCGGGAGCAGCAGGTGCAGGGGGAGGTGCTCCCAAACCCGGACGGGACGTGCACGGTGCGACTGCGGCTGGCGGACGACAGCGGCCCCCTGCTGGAGCTGAGCCTGCTGATGCCCGCGGCGGGACAGGGGGAGCGGGCGGCCGCCCGCTTCAAACAGGCGCCGGAGCAGCTCTACCACCAGCTGGTCCAGCTGCTCAGCGTCCCGGAGGAGCGGGAGAAGACGCCGTGAGGCGCAGCGCCCCGGAACCCGGGAGAAAAATCCCGTAAAACATATTTTAGGGTTTTCTTTTTGTATATACATGTATATAATGGATCTGGATGAAAAGTCGGAGCCCCGGAGACGCGGGCCAGAGAGAAAGATTGGGACAGAGGGCCCAAGTGACGGAGGGATCACACAATGACGAGAAGCAACGCCCGTGAGGTCGCGGTGCATATGATCTATGAACTGGGCTTTGGCAGCCGCAGCGCGGAGGAGCTGCTGGAGCACGAGATGACCCGGGAGCGGTTCGCACAGCTGGGGGAGGAGGAGCCCCTCTACGCCCAGTTTCCCAACGAGAAGCAGCGGCAGTACATCCGGGATCTGGTACAGGGGGTCTATGTCCACGGGCCGGAGCTGGATGACTACATCTCCCGCTATTCCGTGGGCTGGAGCTTTGCCCGCATCCCCCGCATGGCGGCTGCGGTGATGCGCACCGCCATGTATGAGGTGCTGTATATGCCGGCGATCCCCAACTCCGCCGCCATCAACGAGGCGGTGGAGATCGCCAAGAACTATGAGCCGGCCGAGGTGGTCTCCTTTATCAACGGCATCCTGGGCTCCTTTGTCCGGGCAGAGTTTGCCGATTCCGCCCCCAAGCCGGAAAAGAAGGAGGAGGAAGCGGCGGGGCCGGAGGAGCCGGAGGAATGACCATGCCGGTTCTGGGACTGGATACCAGCAACTATACCACCTCCGCAGCCGTCTTTGACGGGGCGGATGGCTGCAACGCCGGCCGCCTGCTGGCGGTGCGGCCCGGAGAGCTGGGACTGCGGCAGAGCGACGCCCTGTTCCAGCATGTGAAGCAGCTCCCGGCGCTGCTGGAGGAGCTGGAGGGCCGCGGACTGCTCCGGGACCTGAAGGCAGTGGGGGCCAGCACCCGGCCCCGGGCTGTGGAGGGCTCCTACATGCCCTGCTTCCTGGCGGGGGAGTCCCAGGGAAGGGCGCTGGCCGCCGCCCTTGGGGTGCCGTTTTTTGCCTGCTCCCACCAGCAGGGGCACCTGGCGGCGGCGGCCTGGTCCGCCGGGCGGACGGACCTGCTGGACGGTCCCTTCCTGGCCTGGCACCTGTCCGGCGGCACCACCGAGCTGCTGCTGGTCCGGCCCCAGGGGACCAATGTGGCGGCGGAGAAGCTGGGCGGGACCAGCGACATCTCCGCTGGCCAGCTCATCGACCGCACCGGCGTCCTGCTGGGGCTTCAGTTCCCAGCTGGCAAAGCGCTGGACGAGCTCTATCCTCAGGCGGATGCCTGTATGGAGTACCGCGTGAAGCTGAAGGACCTCACGTTCTCCCTGTCCGGGATGGAGAATCAGGTGAAGAGACTGCTGGCGGAGGGAGAGGCCCCGGCCAACGTGGCCCGCTTCACCCTGGACACGGTGTGCAGCGTGGTCCTCCGGGCCACCCAGGAGGCCCAGCGCCGCTGCCCCGGCCTGCCGGTGCTGTGCTCCGGCGGTGTGGCCTCCAACCGACAGCTGCGGGCCGCCATGGAGAGGAGCTGCGGCGCCCTGTTCGCCAAGCCCTGCTACTCCACGGACAACGCCATGGGGGTGGCCATCCTGACCCGACGGGCCCTGGAGGGAGGGGAGCTGGCATGAGAGAAGAGACCATCCTCAGTCCCTCCCAGGTAAGCGGCTATATCAAGAGCTGGATGGACCGGGACCGGCTCCTCTCCGGCCTGCTGGTGCGGGGGGAGCTGTCCAACTATAAGATGTATCCCTCCGGGCACCACTATTTTACGCTGAAGGACAGCCAGGGGGCACTGCGGTGCGTCATGTTCCGGGGGGACGCCGCCTCCCTGCGCTTCCGCCCGGAGAACGGGATGCAGGTCATCGCCGCCGGGCGGATCACCGTGTTCCCACGGGACGGGCAGTATCAGCTGTACTGCGTCCGCCTGACCCCGGAGGGAGCGGGGGACCTGCACGTAGCCTTTGAGCAGCTGAAGGAGAAGCTGCTGCGGGAGGGCCTGTTCGACCAGGCCCACAAACGGCCTTTGCCCGCCTATCCACGGCGCATCGCCCTGATCACCTCTCCGGCAGGGGCGGCGGTGCGGGACATGTTGCGCATCCTGGGGGCCAGATATCCCCTGGCCCAGGTGCGCGTCCTGCCGGTGCGGGTGCAGGGGGAGGGGGCGGCGGAGGAGATCGCCGCCGCCCTGGACTGGGCCAACCTCCATCAAGCCGCCGACCTGATCATCACCGGCCGGGGGGGCGGCTCCATGGAGGACCTGTGGGCCTTTAACGAGGAGTGCGTGGCCCGGGCCATCTACCGCTCCCAGATCCCGGTGATCTCCGCCGTAGGCCATGAGCCCGACGTGACCATCGCTGATTTTGTAGCCGACCTGCGGGCGGCCACCCCCTCCAACGGGGCGGAGCTGGCGGTGCCCGACCAGAATGAGCTGTACGCCTGGCTGGACGGGCTGGCCAAGCGGCTGGAGAAGGGGACCGGCAGCCTGCTGGCCCGGCGCAGGAAGGATCTGGAGCGGCTGGGCCGCAGCCGGATGCTCACCGACCCGGGGGCCTATTTCCGGGACCGGAGGCTGCTGCTGGACTACCAGGGACAGCGGCTGGGACACGGGGCCGGACAGATCCTGTCCCGGGCGCGGGAGCGCCTGGCCCGGGACAGCGCGGCGCTGGACGCCATGAGCCCGCTGAAGGTGCTGGGCCGGGGCTACTCCATCGCCCGAAATGAGAATGGAACATTGATCGCCTCTGTCAAGGATGCGGCCCCGGGAGAGCGGCTGGAGCTGCGCCTGTCGGACGGCAGCCTGGCGTGCCGGGTGGAGGAAAGGAAGTGCCTGTGATGGCGGGAAAAAAGCTGGATTTTGAGCAGTCCATGGCCCGGCTGGAGGAGATCGTGGGCCTGCTGGAGCGGGGGGACGCCCCGCTGGATGAGGCCATGGCGCTCTTTGAAGAGGGGGCGAAGCTGATGCTGGAGTGCACCAAGCGCCTGGATCAGGCGGAGCAGAAGGTGACCCTGCTCACCGCAGGGGAGGACGGACAGCCCCGGGAGGAGCCCTTTGGAGGAGAACTGTGATATGAGCCTGGAATTTGAGCGCCGGCTGGCCGGCGACCAGAAGCGGATCGAGGAGGCCCTGGGGGCCATATTCCGGGAGGACGACCGGTACGCGGACCTCCAGGAGGCCATGGAGTACAGCCTGATGGCGGGGGGAAAGCGGGTCCGGCCCGTGCTGACCCTGGAGTGCTGCCGCCTGTGCGGCGGCGACCCGGAGCGGGCCCTGCCCTTTGCCTGCGGGGTGGAGATGGTGCATACCTACTCCCTGATCCATGACGACCTGCCCTGCATGGACGACGACGACCTGCGCCGGGGGCGCCCCACCAACCACAGGGTGTATGGGGAGGCCACCGCGGTGCTGGCCGGGGACGGCCTGCTCACCGCGGCCTTTCAGATGCTGACTGCCCGGCGGGATCTGCTCTCCCCGGAGCAGATGGCAGAGGGGGTGGACTGCCTCTCCCGGGCGGCCGGTCCCTCCGGCATGGTGGGGGGACAGGTGCTGGATATGGCGGGGGAGGGGCGGAGCCTGTCCCTGAGTGAGCTGGAGCTGCTCCAGAGCCTGAAGACCGGCGCCCTGATCTCCGCCGCGGCGGAGCTGGGGTGTATTGCCGCGGGGGGGAGCCCGGAGCAGCGGCGGGCCGTGGCCCGCTATGCTCAGAAGCTGGGCCGGGCCTTCCAGATCCGGGACGACATGCTGGACGTGACGGGCACCACCGAGGAGTTTGGCAAGCCGGTGGGCTCGGACCGCTCCAGAGAGAAGAGCACCTTCGTCACGGCCCTGGGGCTGGAGGGGAGCGGCGCGCTGGTGGAGCAGCTGACGGAGGAGGCAGTGTCCGCACTGAACGGATTCCCGCAGCCGGACTTCCTCATCTGGCTGGCCCGGGAGCTGGCCTCCCGGCGGAAGTGAAAACAGACGGGACAGAAGGGAGTGAAGGCAAATGTTTGAGGGGCGTACCGGTTTTTTAACGGGGAATCTGGTGCTGGATCTGTCCATCCTGGCGTGGTTCCTGGCCCAGCTGATCAAGACAGTGGCCAATCTGGTCGTGAACCGGAACTTGGACCTGAAACGGATGGTAGGCAGCGGCGACATGCCCAGCTCCCACTCCTCCTTCATCTGCGCGGCTACGGCGTCCATCGGGCAGATCTACGGCTGGCAGGCGCCCCTGTTCTCCCTGGCGGCGGTGGTGGCCCTGGTGGTGATGTACGACGCCTGTAATGTGCGCCGGGCCGCTGGGGAGCAGGCCAAGGTGCTCAACTATGTGATGGCCCACTGGAAGGAGATGCCGGAGGAGCTCAAGCCCAAAAAGAAGCTGAATGAGCACCTGGGCCACACGCTCCCCCAGGTGCTGATGGGGGCTCTGCTGGGCACGGCCATTGGCATCACCGGCCCCATGATCTGGTAAACCGGGAGGGGAGGCGCTGCGGCGCCGCCCAGGAAGCTGTGAGGGATTTTTTTGGATAAGAGAGACAAAACAACCTCATATGGCCCCATCCTGGCGGGGATGGGGGACCAGGAGGCCCGGGAGCTGTGCGGCCAGCTCCGGCAGGAGCTGATCCGGGACGTAGCCCGGACCGGAGGGCATCTGTCCTCCAACCTGGGGGTGGTGGAGCTCACCGTGGCCATCCACCGGGTGTTCGACACCAGCCGGGACCGGCTGGTCTTTGACGTGGGCCATCAGAGCTACCCACACAAGATGCTCACAGGCCGGCGGGAGCAGATGTCCACCATCCGGCAGCTCGGCGGGATCGCCGGCTTCCCCAAGCCATCTGAGAGCGTCCATGACGCATTCATCGCCGGACACGCCTCCAACTCGGTGGCGGTGGCGGTGGGGATGGCCCGGGCCAGGGACATGCTGGGGGAGGACTACCGGGTGCTGGCTCTCATCGGAGACGGAGCGCTCACCGGCGGACTGGCCTATGAGGGCCTGTCCACCGCGGGGCAGAGCAGGGGCCAGCTGCTGGTCATCCTCAACGACAACGGCATGTCCATCACCAAGAACGTGGGCGGCGTGGCGGAGCACCTGGCCCGCCAGCGCCTGAAGCCCCAGTACCTCACCTTCAAGAAGTACTACCGGAAGGTGATGAACGCCACCTGGTTCGGGCGGAAGATCTACCGGGTGACCCACCGGCTGAAGAAAGCGGTGAAGGAGAGCCTGCTCCCCAGCAGCCTGTTTGAGAATATGGGCTTCACCTATCTGGGGCCGGTGAACGGCCACGACCTGCGGGAGCTGACGGAGATCCTCCGCTACGCCCGGGACCTGAAGGAGCCGGTCCTGCTCCATGTCAGGACCATAAAGGGAAAAGACTTCACACCTGCTGAGGAGAATCCCGACGCCTACCACGGCGTGTCCCCCTTTGATCCAGAGACAGGGGAGCCCCTGAAGCAGGGGCGGGCCAGTTTCTCCTCCGTGTTTGGGCGGGAGGTGGCCCGGCTGGCCCGGGAGGACCCGCGGGTCTGCGCCGTCACGGCGGCTATGCAGACCGGGACTGGGCTGGATTACTTTGCCCTCCAGTTCCCGGACCGCTTTTTCGATGTGGGCATTGCCGAAGGCTGCGCGGTGTCCATGGCCGCCGGCATGGCCAAGCAGGGGGCGGTCCCGGTGGTGGCGGTCTATTCCACCTTCCTCCAGCGGGCCTATGACATGCTGCTCCACGACGTGGCTCTGGACCGGCTGCATGTGGTGCTGGCAGTGGACCGGGCCGGGCTGGTTGGGGAGGATGGTGAGACCCACCAGGGGGTCTTTGACGTGTCCTATCTCAACAGCGTCCCTGGGATGCGGGTCTATGCCCCCGCCAATTTTGCCGAGCTGAAGGCGATGCTGGAGGAGGCGGTCCTGGGCTGGGACGGGCCGGCGGCGGTGCGCTATCCCCGGGGCGGCGAAGGGGAGTACCGGGAGGACAGCGGCCGGGCCCCAGCGGCCGTCCTGCGACGGGGGGCCCACATCACGCTGGTGTCCTACGGGGTGGAGATCAACGATGTGCTCCAGGCGGCCCGGCTGCTGGAGGAGCGGGGCGTAGAGGCGGAAGTTGTAAAGCTGAACATCATTACACCGCTGGATGCCGCTCCGGTGCTGGACTCTGTGCGCCGGACGGGCGCCCTGCTGGTGGCGGAGGACAGCGTCTCCGCCGGCAGCGTGGGAGAGCGGCTCGCCTGCGCGCTGGAGCAGGCCGGCATCAGCGCCCGGGTGGCGCTGTGCAGCTCCGGCGATACCTTTACCCCCCACGGCAGCGTGGGAGAATTGAAGCGGCTCCTGGAACTGGACGGAGCCGGGCTGGCCCAGCGGGCCATGGAGGTGCTGCGATTTGACAAAACAGCGGCTGGATGTTGAACTGACTGCCCGGGGACTGGCGGAGAGCCGCCAGAAGGCCCAGGCCATGATCATGGCGGGGCAGGTCTATGTGGATGGGCGGAAGGTGGACAAGGCGGGCACCCAGGTGGGGCCCGGCTGTGCCATCGAGGTGCGGGGCAGGACCCTGGCCTATGTGAGCCGGGGGGGACTGAAGCTGGAGAAGGCGGTGGAGCGCTGGCCCATCCGTCTGGAGGGGGCGGTGTGTGCCGACATCGGCTCCTCCACCGGCGGCTTCACCGACTGCATGCTCCAGCGGGGCGCGGAGAAGGTGTACGCCGTAGACTCCGGCTACAACCAGCTGGACTGGCGGCTGCGCAGCGACCCCAGAGTGGTGTGCATGGAGCGGACCAACGCCCGCTACCTCACCGGGGAGCAGATCCCGGAGCCCCTGGACTTCTTCTCCGTGGACGTGGCCTTCATCTCTCTCCGGCTGATCCTGCCCCCCATGCGCCCCCTGGTGCGGGAGGGGGCCCAGGCGGTGTGCCTGGTCAAGCCCCAGTTCGAGGCCGGCCGGGAAAAGGTGGGCAAAAAAGGGGTGGTTCGGGACCCGGCGGTCCATCTGGAGGTGCTGGAGCACTTCCTGGACCATGCCCGGGAGGCGGGATTTTCTGTAAAGGATATCACCTTTTCCCCCATCACCGGCCCGGAGGGCAATATTGAATACCTGGGCTGGCTGGGGACCGAGGGGGAGGGCCCGGTCTGGTCCGGAGACCTGAGGGAGCTGGTGGAGGAGTCCCACCGGTCCCTCCAGGGGAAGGAGGGACAGCCGTGAGAGTGCTGCTCAGTTCCAACCCCTATCGGGACAGGGGCCTGCGGGTGGCGCTGGAGGCCCGCAGGATCTTGAACAACGCCGGGGCGGAGACGGCCCTCTGCCTCCCCTTTGCCCCCAGGAAGGGGGACCGGCTGGATCTGCCCCGGCAGGTGAAGCTGGGCAGCATGGAGGAGGAGCTGAAGCGGGCGGATGTGCTGCTCTGCTTCGGCGGAGACGGGACCATCCTCCACGCGGCCCGGGACGCCACCCTCCACGACGTGCCCATCCTGGGGGTGAACATGGGGAGCGTGGGCTTTATGGCGGAGCTGGAGCGGGGCGAGCTGAGCCTGCTCACCCTGCTGGCCGCCGGCGAGTATCGGACCGAGGAGCGGATGATGCTCTCCGTCCGGGTGCTCCGGGGGGAGAAGGTGCTCTCGGAGGACCTGGCCCTGAACGACGCGGTGATCTCCAAGGGCTCCATGGCCCGGGTGGCCGAGATGGAGGTCCGGGCGGACGGGGTGCTGGTCACCAACCTGATGGGGGATGGGGTCATCGTCTCCACCCCCACCGGTTCCACCGCCTACTCCATGTCAGCGGGCGGGCCTATCGTGGAGCCCACCTCACGGGACATCATCGTCACTCCTGTGTGCGCCCACCAGCTGTCCACCCGGTCCATGGTGCTGGCGCCGGAGCGGCTGGTCACCGTCCAGCTCCCCCGGGGGAGCCGGAAGCATCTGTACCTGGCGGTGGACGGGGGCAAGGCTCTGCGCATCACCGGAACGGAGCGGGTGGAGATCTCCTGTGCCCGTCAGTCCACCCGGCTGATCCGGCTGACGGAACGGAACTTTTATCAGATCATCTATCAGAAGCTGGGAGGGTATGAGCTGTGAAGCGAGCGAGACAGGCGGAGATTTTGAATGTGATCCGCATGATGGATGTGGAGACCCAGGAGCAGCTGCTCGCTGAGCTGAAGCTGCGGGGGTTCACCACCACCCAAGCCACCATTTCCCGGGACATCAAGCAGCTGCGGCTGGTGAAGGAGCTGGCCCCCTCCGGCAGCTACCGCTATGTGGCAGCGGACCGGCAGGAGGGAAAGAGCTCCGCGGGCCGGCTGCGGAACATCTTCAAGGAGGGGGTGGTCTCGGTGGAGGCGGCCCAGAATCTGGTGGTGGTCAAGACCATGCCCGGGCTGGCCTCGGCGGCCTGCTCCGCCCTGGACGGGATGGAGATCGCCGGGATGGTGGGCAGTCTGGCGGGGGACGACACCGGGATGCTCATCATGCGGGACAGCGCCTCGGCAGAGGCATTTTGCAGCGAAGCCCACAAGCTGCTGGAGTGAGTTTGAGACAGGTCAGGAGGGGCAAAGATGCTTTCTCTGCTTCACATTGAGAATATCGCGGTCATCGAGCGGGCCGATATCCAGTTCGATCCTGGCTTCAACGCTCTGACCGGTGAGACCGGAGCGGGCAAGTCCATCGTCATTGACGCCATCAGTGCGGTGCTGGGGGAGCGGACCAGCCGGGAGCTGATCCGCACCGGGGCGAAGTCGGCCTTGGTCAACGCGGTGTTCACCGGCGTGTCCGGGCTGGGCTGGCTGGAGGAGAACGGGGTCCCGGCGGGGGAGGAGCTGCTCCTCCAGCGGGAGATCCAGGGGGACGGCCGGAATATCTGCCGGGTGGACGGGCGGCTGGTGACCGTGGCCCAGCTGCGGGAGCTGGGGCGTCAGCTGCTGAACATCCACGGCCAGCACGACGGACAGCAGCTGCTGGACCCGGCCTGCCATCTGGGCTATCTGGACCGCTCCGGACACACGGAGGGGGAGCTGGCCTCCTTCCGGGAGGCATACGGAGCTTTGGCGGAGCTGCGGAAAAAGATCGGGGAACTGGAGATGGACGAGGCGGAGCGCTCCCGCCGGGTGGACACCCTCACCTTCCAGATCGGGGAGCTGGAGCGGGCCGACCTGAAGCCGGGGGAGGACCGGGAACTGGACGGGCGGCGCCAGCTTCTGCGCAGCGCCGGGAAGCTGATGGATGCGGTCCAGACCGCCCAGTACGCCCTGTCCGGGGACGAGGACGGCCGGGGAGCGGCCGACCTGCTCGCAGAGGCCGAGGGGGCCGTCCAGGGGGTGGCCCGGTACAGCGACCGCCTCTCCCAGCTCCAGGAGAAGCTGTCCCAGCTGCGGTGTGAGGCGGACGACGCGGTGGAGCTGCTGCGGGATCTGGAGGAGGAGCTGGACTTCTCCCCGGAGGAACTGGACGAGCTGGAGGGGCGGCTGGATACCATCTACCGGCTGAAAAAGAAGTACGGCTCCACAGTAGAGGAGATGCTGGATTACCTGGAGCGGAGCCGCCAGGAGCTGGACCAGATCCAGTACGCCGACGACACCATCGCCCGCCTGAGCCAGAAGCTGGAGAAGGCCAGGGAGGAGGCGGCGAGGCGGGCGGGGGTGCTCTCCCAGGCCCGCAGACGGGCGGCCGAGGCTCTCCAGACCCGGGTGCAGGAGGAGCTGCGCCAGCTGGACATGCCCAAAGTCCGCTTCCAGGTGGAGTTCGCCCCCAAGGAGGGGGCCTGGGGGCTGGATGAGACCGGCGGGGACGAGGTGCAGTTCCTCATGTCCGCCAACGTGGGCGAGGCTCTCAAGCCCATCCAGAAGGTGGCCTCCGGAGGAGAGCTGGCCCGCATCATGCTGGCGCTGAAAAATGTGCTGGCGGAGGACGACGGCATCGACAGCCTGGTCTTTGACGAGGTGGACACCGGAGTGTCCGGCCGGGCGGCCCAGAAGGTGGCGGAAAAGATGGCCCAGGTGGCCCGGAAGAAGCAGGTGCTCTGCGTCACCCACCTGCCCCAGATCGCCGCCATGGCGGACACCCATTTCTCGGTGGAGAAGGGGGAGCGGGACGGCCGGACCTACACCCGGGTGGAGCGGCTGGACCGCGCCGGCCGCATCGAGGAGCTGGCCCGGCTCATCGGCGGGGCGGCGGTGACTCCGGCCCTGCGCAGGAGCGCGGAGGAGCTCTTGGATCAGGCCGAGGCAGTCAAAAAGAAGTGATCCCGGGGGTGCGGCCCAGAGACGGGAGCGGAATAAAAGAGGCGAAGCGCAGGGACTTACAGCCCCTGCGCTTTTGTGTTCTTCTTTTCTGTCTCGGCTGCCCCAGGCACCGCTGCCTGAAGAAAGGGGACCGGACCACATTCCTGCCTCTCTGTCCGCTGAAAAAAGCCCGGAGCCCCCATTGGGGGGCTCCGGGCTGACCGATGACAGCGGGCTCAGAGGCTCTTCCGCTTGTAGAAGAGTGCCCCCGCCGCCATAAAGACGGCGAAGAAGAGCAGATAATAGAGGCAGTCCCACTGGTAGGACAGGATGCCGGCGATCACCATGAACAGGCCGCTGCACAGGGCCAGGGCGGGGAGCACGAAGCGGCGGAAGGGCGGCTCCTCCCTGGCTTCCCGCATGAAGCCCAGGAAGATGGGGAGGTACATGGCGTAGAGGGTGATGATGGGGATCTCGGAGGAGTCAAAGCGGAAGGGGCCCAGATGATTTTGGAGGCAGCCGAAATAGAAGTAGGTCCCCCAGAAGGCGCAGGCCAGCAGTCCGGCTGCAGCCGCGTTGGAGGTCATGCCGGTGGAGGGGTCCACCTGGGAGAGGATCTGAGGCTTGGGCCCTGTTCCCCGGGCCGCCAGGGCGTAAAATCCCCGGGTGCAGCCCATCATCAGCCCGTTGCAGGTGCCCAGGCAGGAGATGAGCACAAAGACAAACAGTATGGTGCCCCCAGCCTGGCCAAAGATAGTGGAGAAAGCCAGCCTTGCGCCATGCTCCCCGCTCTCCATCATGACGGCGTTGGGGACTGCTCCGGCGATGCCCACATAGTAGAACAGATAGATCAGCATGATGATGCCCACCCCGCAGACCAGGGCCAGGGGCAGGGTGCGCTTCGGGTCCTTGAGCTCCGCGTTGATGGTGGTGGCCACCACCCAGCCCTCATAGGCGAAGGCCGTGGCGGCCAGGGCGGTGAAGAGGGGGTAGGCGGTAACGGTGTCGGCGGTGACCTGGGCGAAGTTGGCGGCGGTCATGCCGCTCCGCAGCCCTGCCGCAGTGCCCATCCCGGCCATGAGCAGGATGGGGACCAGCTTGATGAGGGTCATGGAGACCTGGAGCTTGCCGGCCAGACGGGGGGCCATGGTGTTGATGAAGTAGGCGGCCACCAGATAGAACAGGGTGATGGTCATGCACTCGCCGCTGACGATGTCGTAGCCCAGCAGGACACAGGTATAGCGGGCGGACACCCAGGCCAGGGTGCTGGTCAGACAGGGATAGTAGACCGCGGCCAGGAACCAGCCCAGATAGTAGCCGTAGGCCCGGCCTACGGCGGCCTCGGCATAGTCCACCATGCCCCCCACCTTCTGATAGCGGGTGGCCATGACGGCAAAGGCGCAGGCGTTGGAGATGGCGATCAGGCCGCCGATGATCCAGGCCAGGATGCCTGTGCGCAGGTCGCCGCCGGTGGCGTTGAGGATCTTTTCCGCTTTGAAAAAGATGCCGCTGCCGATGACGATGCCGACCACCATGCAGATGGCGGTAGGCAGGCCGTATTTTTTCGTCAGTTGCTGCTCCAAAGCAGGCCGCCTCCTCTCTGAAAAAGGCCGGGGGCTGGAAAACACCATGTGCCAGCGCCCGGGATGCAGTACGGATACAGTCCCTAATAGTATAGTATATTTTCCCCTGAAAGAAAAGCAAAAACGTGATTTTTTTCGTCTTTTCGCGCACGGGGACCTGTTTGGGCCGGCGTAGGCGGGGAGGGGCGCCTCCCGCACCGGATATCTTTCCCGCGGGGCGGGGAGAGATGCACCAAAAGGCCCCCGGCACCGGGAGAAAGAAATGTGGGAGAGGGGAGGAGAAAGCGGTTGCGATTTTTGTCCGATCCGGTATAATAGCGGTATGGAAGGAAGTCCCGTGCGCGGGACCGAGATGATACATGGAAAGGAATGGAGTTATGGATTACGCGAAAGAGGCCCTCCGGCTGCATCGGGAGTGGAAGGGAAAGATCGAGGTGGTGGCCACGGTGCCCGCGGGGAACAAGGAGGAGCTGTCGGTGGCCTACACCCCCGGGGTGGCCCAGCCCTGCCTGGAGATCCAGAAGGACCCCAGCCAGAGCTACGAGCTCACCCGGCGGCACAACCTGGTGGCGGTCATCACCGACGGCACCGCCGTGCTGGGCCTGGGGGACATCGGCCCCGAGGCCGGGATGCCGGTGATGGAGGGCAAGTGCGTCCTGTTCAAGACCTTCGGCGGCATCGACGCGTTCCCCCTGTGTGTCAGGACCAAGGATGTGGACGAGTTCGTCCAGACGGTGTACAACATCTCCGGCTCCTTCGGCGGCATCAACCTGGAGGACATCTCCGCCCCCCGCTGCTTTGAGATCGAGCGCCGGCTGAAGGAGATGTGCGATATCCCGGTGTTCCACGACGACCAGCACGGCACGGCCATCATCGCCCTGGCCGGCCTCACCAACGCCCTGCGGGTGGTGGGGAAGAAGAAGGAGGACGTGAAGGTGGTGTTCTCCGGCGCGGGCTCGGCGGCCATCTCCATCACCAAGCTGCTGCTGTCCGCCGGGTTCCGGCACATCACCCTGTGCGATAAGTTTGGCGCGGTGTGTAAAGGAGATCCTCAGCTCAACGAGGCACAGGCCGCCATTGCCGAGGTGACCAACCTGGAGCGCCGCACCGGCACCCTGGCGGAGATGATGGTGGGGGCAGATGTGTTCATCGGCGTCTCCGCCCCCAAGGTGGTGACCCCGGAGATGGTGGGCACCATGGCGAAGGACGCCGTCGTCTTTGCCTGTGCCAACCCCACGCCGGAGATCTTCCCAGAGGAGGCCAAGGCGGGGGGAGCCCGGGTGGTGGCCACCGGCCGGAGCGACTATCCCAACCAGATCAACAACGTGCTGGCCTTCCCCGGGGTGTTCCGGGGCGCGCTGGATGTGCGGGCCAGCGACATCAACGAGGAGATGAAGATGGCCGCTGCCCGGGCCCTGGCCGGCCTGATCGGGGAGGAGGAGCTGTCGGAGGAGAATATCATCCCCAAGCCCTTTGACCCCCGTGTGGTGCCCGCAGTGGCCCAGGCGGTGGCCCAGGCGGCCCGGGAGACCGGCGTGGCCCGACTGTGAGGGGAGCGCAGACAGAAAAGAGATGGAAGCAGGGCCGCGGAACAACAGTTCCGCGGCCCTGCTGGGTTTAAAAATATGTCCGGCTCCTTACAGGAGGGAGAGGGCCGCCTCATCAGCCACCAGGGTGAAGTCGGGGTGGTACTGAAGGATGGAGGCAGGGACCTGGGGAGTGACGGGGCCGAAGAAAGCGTCCTTGATGGCCTGGGCCTTGTTGGCGCCGGAGGCCACCATCAGCACCCGGCGGGCCTGAAGGATCTCCCGGGTGCCCATGGTGCGGGCGTGGGTGGGCACCTCGTCGATGCTGGCGAAGAAGCGCTTGTTGGCGTCCCGGGTGCTCTCGGTGAGGGTGACCTGATGGGTGCCGGTGGAGAAGGCGTCGGCGGGCTCGTTGAAGCCGATGTGGCCGTTGACGCCCAGGCCCAGCAGCTGCAGGTCGATGCCGCCCAGGTCACGGATGACCTTGTCGTAGCGGGCGCACTCCTCCGCCTCGTCGGGGGCCATGCCGTCCGGGATATTGGTGTTGGCGGGGTCCACGTTGATGTGGTCGAACAGGTTGGTGCGCATGAAGTAGGCGTAGCTCTGGTCGTGGTCCTTGTCCAGCCCCACATACTCGTCCAGGTTGACGGTGCGGACCTGGGAGAAGTCCAGGTCACCCTTCTTGTACCACTCGATGAGCTGCTGATAGGTGCCCACCGGACTGGAGCCGGTGGCCAGGCCCAGGACACAGCTGGGCTTGAGGATGACCTGGGCAGAGATGATATTGGCGGCGGCGCGGCTGAGCGCCTGATAGTCCTTTGCGGAAATGATCTTCATGGGGGATTCCTCCTTCTAAATTCAGCGGACCTTTTCCCCGTCCACATAGACGGAGTCCAGGGTGAGGTCTGGGTTGAGCAGCACCAGGTCGGCCTGCTTGCCCACGGCCAAGGAGCCGATCTGGTGGTCCAGCCGGACGGCCCTGGCGGGAGCAAGGGTGAGGGCGGTGACGGCGTCCTCCAGAGGCAGGCCGAATGCCACCACGTTTTGCAGCTCGGAGAGCAGGTTGGAGGAGGAGCCGGCCAGGGTGTCGGTCCCGCGCAGGGTGGCCTTGCCGCCCTTCATCTCGATGGGCTGCCCGCCCAGCTCATACTCGCCGTCGGGCATGCCGGCGCAGCGCAGGGAGTCGCTGATGATGACCAGCTTGTCTCCAAACAGCTTGTGGGTGGCCCGGATGACGGCGGGATGGATGTGCAGGCCGTCACAGATCAGCTCCACCGTGGCGCCGCTGTCCAGGGCCGCGCCGATGACCCCGGGCTCCCGGTGGAGGAAGGAGGGCATGGCGTTGAAGAGGTGGGTGGCGTGGCTGGCCCCCGCACCATAGGCCGCCATGGCGGTCTCATAGCCGGCAGTGGTGTGGCCGAGGGAGACGGTGCAGGTCTGGGAGACCTCCCGGATAAAGGGGATGGCCCCCTCCTCCTCCGGCGCCACGGTGATCAGGCGGACCATGCCGCCGCTGGCCTCATTGAGGCGGTGGAACATGGAAGCGTCCGGCTCGTGCAGGTTCTCCGCCGCCTGGGCGCCCCGCTTGGCGTAGCACAGGAAGGGACCCTCCAGGTGGATGCCGGCGCACTTGGCGCCGTCCGCCGGGCGGCGGAAGTCCCGGATGGCGTGCATGGCGGGGGTGAGGGTCTCCTCCTTCAGGGTCATGGTGGTGGCCAGAAAGGAGGTGACGCCGTGGGCGGCGTAGTGGCGGGACATGATGGGCAGTCCTTCGGGCCGCCCGTCGGAGAAGTCCTCGTTCATGGCCCCGTGGGTGTGGACATCGAGGAAGCCGGGGACCAGATACTTTCCCCCGGCGTCCAGGTCACAGGGACCCTGGGCGGGGCCCACAGCGGTGATGACGCCGTTTTCAAAGGTGAGGGAGCCCTCCTGGAAGGCGCCGTCCAGGAACAGCTTGGCGTTGCCGATGATCATGGGCGCTTACACCTCCGGCAGGCTGGCGGCGGCCACAGACTGGCCCACGCGGCGGGATTTCTCGTCGGGCAGGGCGGGGAAGAGCTTGCCGGAGCACTCAGGATACTCGTCGGCCAGCACCCGCTTGGCCTCCTCCAGAACCAGGTCGCCGCCCTTGCCGGACATGACCCGGCCCAGGAGCAGCACGTGCCTGCAGTGATACAGGTCGTAGTAGTAGGCCAGGGCGTGGCCCAGATAGGTGCCGATGGAGCGGTAGATCTCGGCGGCGTTGTTGCCGTCCTGATCCATCAGCTTCTGGACCTCCTTCAGCTTCTCCGCGGGGGAGAGGGACTCGGACAGGTTGATGCCCGCCCGGGGAGCCAGCTTGATGACGCCGTCCTGGGAGAAGTACTTCACGCCGCAGCCGATGTCGCCGGACCACTCATCCTCCATGGCGTCGGGGTTCACGTCCACCGGCATGAAAGCCAGCTCGTTGAGCCAGCCGGTGATGTTGCCCTTCTCGTCCACATAGCCCACAGCCTCGCTGGTGCCCATGGCGATGCCCAGTACGTTGTTCTCGCCCAGGCCCATGGCGCCCGCCAGGGCGGACACGTCGCCGTCGTTGCACACCACCAGGGGGATGTCGGGGCCGAACACGTCCCGGGCGGCCCGGATATAGATGTCCTTTACCTTCTCGTTGAACTTGTCTTTGGGCACCTTCAGGAACAGGGAGGCTACCATAGTCCGGTTGTCGATGTAGATGCCGGCGGAGGAGACGCCCACCGCATCCACCCGGGGCATCTTCTCGGCGGCGGACTTGAAAGCGGAGACGATGCCGTCATAGTGATAGTCGGGGTCCTCGGTGATCTTGGGGAACCAGACCACTTCCTCGGAGTAGACGGGCTCGCCGTCGATGACAGCGGACACCTTGCGGTCGCTGCCGCCGGCGTCGAAGCCCACCCGGCAGCCCGCCAGATGGCGGCCGACAGCCTGGGAGGCGCCCGCCTCCTGGGGGACCTTGTCGCAGAAGACCACCTCGAAGGGGCGCTCGTACACGCCGGCCATGAAGTCGGAGTCAAAGGAACGGGCGCCGCCGGGGGCGAAGGTCTTTTTCAGATAGCTGTAAATGTCCTCGTCCCCGCTGACATACACCTTGAAGCCGCCCTTCATCCACAGCATGGACTTGACCAGGCGGTCGATGTAGTATTGGTCGGCCTGGCGCATCTCCGGGGTGCCGTGGATGAAGGTGTCACACACCGCCACCTGGCCGCCGGAGCGCTCCAGGGCAATGGAGACCGGCTTCTTCGCCGTCTCAAGAAACGCGCGGTTGAACTTCAGGATGGGCATGAACTCCGGGTCCAGGCTGGGCTTGTTTTTGACCTCAAATTGGATACCGTACTGATTCACGACAAATCGCCTCCTAAAATTTTTGGAAGTCCTTCTTTCTGGCTGTTGCGATTCCCGTCGTTCGGGGATATAATGAGAAGCCGGAAGCGCGGTTTGGAGCAAGACGCCCAATCGAGGGGGGAGATATTCCAACGCTCTTGTATAATTGTATCATGCAGGGAGTGGATTGTCACCTAAAATGCGGGAAAAATTTTTCACAAATTATTTCATTGAAAAAACTTTCCTGGAGTGCTATGATGGAGTTACAGATTTGGATCGTTGTGGAAAAATCCAAAAAACAGCGGCTTTTGCCGTCATAAGGGGTTGAAATTTATGGACAGAAAGAGATTGCAGGAGACCAGGGAGTGGGTCAGGAAGGAACTGGCGTCCAGTGCCGAATTTTGGCTGAAATACGGCATGGACAAGGAGCACGGCGGCGTCTACACCTGTATCGACCGGACAGGGCGCCTGTTCTCCACGGACAAGAGCGTGTGGATGCAGGGGCGGTGTGGCTGGACCTACGCCTATCTGTGCACCGTCTACGGCACCCGGCCGGAGTGGCTGGAGGCCAGCAAGAGCTGTCTGGACTTCATGGAGAAGCACTGCATCAACCGGGAGGCGGACGGCCGGATGTACTTCACCGTCACCGGCGACGGCAAGCCGCTGCGCCAGCGCCGCTACTGCTTCTCCGAGGGCTTCTACGCCCTGGCCAACGCGGAGTATTACGCGGTCACGGGGGACAGGGAGTGCCTGGAGCGGGCCCGCCGGGCCTATGAGCTGATCTATCAGCTGAACAACGGCCTCATCAAGGACCCCGCCGGCATGGGCCCCAAGACCATCCCGGAGACCCGGAGCGGCCGCGCCCTGGCCGACCCCATGATCTATCTGAACATCACCTCAGTGATGCGCCGCTGCGACCCGGAGCACCGGGAGGTCTATGACGCCCGGGCCAAGCAGTGCGTGGAGACCATCTTCCGCTATCACCACAAGCCGGAGCTGAAGTGCACCCTGGAGACCGTGGGCATGAACGGCGAGTTCTGGTCCGACATCTCCGCCGGCCGCTTCGTCAATCCGGGCCACGACATCGAGTGCAGCTGGTTCCTGATGGAGGAGGCCAAGTACGAGGACGACCCGGAGCTGCGGGCGAAGGCCATGGAGGTCTTTGATATGGCCATCGAGCGGGGCTGGGACAAGGAGTACGGCGGCCTGCTCTACTTCGTGGACTGCATGGGATTCCCGCCGGAGGCCTATGAGCACGACATGAAGCTGTGGTGGCCCCACAACGAGATCCTGATCGCCAGTCTGATGATGTACCGGGACAGCGGGGACGAGAAGTATCTGGACTGGTTCTACAAGACCGTGGACTACTGCAAGACCTATTTCGCGGACCCGGAGTACGGCGAGTGGTACGGCTATCTCCGCCGGGACGGCAAGCCCACCGAGCCCGCCTGCAAGGGCTGCACCTTCAAAGGGCCCTTCCACGTGCCCCGCAGCCTGATCATGGCGGATCAGCTGATCGGGCAGATCCTGGAGCAGAACTGAGGGCCGGAGGACGGCCGGGGGAGAAGAGGAAGGAGAGAGCATGACGGCGCATAACATATTTGAGACCATTAGCAGCCAGTATTTTCAGCTGACCAACTCGGAAAAGAAGGTGGCCGACTATGTGCTGAGGCACCGGATCGATGTCCAGTACATGTCCATCTCCGAGCTGGCGGAGGAGTGCACCGTGGCTGACGCTACCATCTCCCGCTTCTGCCGGAGGCTGGGGCTGACTGGATACAACGCCTTCAAGCTGGAGCTGGCCAAGGCATCGATGACCCGGGACAGCCACCGGGCGGACGCGGCCATCCTCCAAGAGAGCAGCGGCTTTCACGCCATGTGCAAAAAGCTGCTGGGAGAGAATGTGGCGGTGCTGGAGCAGACCATCCAGCTGCTGGACCCCAGACAGGTGTCCCGGGCCGTGGACCTGCTCCGGCGATCCCGCCGGGTGGTGTGCATGGGACAGGGCAGCTCCATGGTGCTCTCAGAGGAGGCCTGGACCCTCTTTTCCACCGTGTCCCCCAAATTCCTGTTTGTGCCCGACTCCCACCTTCAGATGAATACCCTTGCGCTGATGGACCCGGACGAACTGGTCCTGTTCTTCTCTTACTCCGGCTCCACCCGGGACTTCCAGGACCTGCTGGAGGTGGCCCGGCAGCGGCAGGTGAAGGTGGTGCTGGTGTCCCGTTTCCCAAAATCGCCGGGGGGCCAGTTGGCGGATGTGGTGCTCCAGTGCGGCGCCGACGAGGGGCCGCTCCAGGCCGGCTCCGTCAATGCCCGGATGGCCCAGCTCTTTGTGCTGGACGTGCTGTTCCAGGAGTTCTGCATGCGGGCCCCTGAGGAGACAGAGCAGAGCAGGGAGCAGATCGCTGAGGCCGTGGCGAGAAAACACCTGTGACCGGGGCCAGATCGATCAGAATTCAGAATAGATAAGAGCCGTCCCCCTGAGACCAGTGGGACGGCTCTTTCTGTCTTATAACAAAAGGATAGGGGGCGGTATGCGATGCATACCGCCCCCTGTCCCTGTTCCGCATTGCACGGATGGACTGCGATGGGGGAGGGATCAATAGTTCCCCTTGCCGTCGTTCCACTTCCAGTCCCGGACCTCGGGCAGGTCCTGGCCGTAGGTGGTGATATACTGGCGGTGCTCCACCAGCTTATCCTGCATCTCCTGAATGAGATAGGAGGCAGTGTTGCCCAGCTGGGGCAGACGCTTGACGGTGTCGATGACCAGGTCGAAGCGGTCGATGTCGTTCTGCACCCGCATGTCGAAGGGAGTGGTGATGGTGCCCTCCTCCTTGTAGCCGCGGACGTGCAGATTCTTGTTGCGGCGGCGGTAGGTCAGCTCATGCACCAGGGTGGGATAGCCGTGGAAGGCGAAGATGATGGGCTTGTCCTTGGTGAAGAGGGCGTCATAGTCCTCGTCAGTGAGGCCGTGGGGGTGCTCGGTGTGGGGCTGGAGCTTCATCAGGTCCACCACGTTGACCACCCGGATCTTCAGGTCGGGCAGGTAGTGGCGCAGGATGGTGACAGCAGCCAGGGTCTCCAGAGTGGGGGTGTCGCCGCAGCAGGCCATGACCACGTCGGGCTCACAGCCCTGGTCATTGGAAGCCCACTGCCAGATGCCGATGCCCTGGGTGCAGTGCTTGACGGCCTGCTCCATGGTCAGCCACTGGGGACGGGGGTGCTTGGAGGCGACCATGACGTTGACGTAGTTGCGGCTCTTGATGCAGTGGTCGAAGCAGCTGAGCAGGCAGTTGGCGTCCGGGGGCAGGTAGAGGCGCACCACGTCCGCCTTCTTGTTGGCCACGTGATCCAGGAAGCCGGGGTCCTGGTGAGTGAAGCCGTTGTGGTCCTGCTGCCACACGTTGGAGGAGAGGACGTAGTTCAGGGAGGCGATCTTCTGCCGCCAGGGCAGCTGGTTGCACACCTTCAGCCACTTGGCGTGCTGGGCTACCATGGAGTCCACGATGCGGATGAAGGCCTCGTAGCTGTTGAAGAAGCCGTGGCGGCCGGTGAGCAGATAGCCCTCCAGCCAGCCCTGGCACAGGTGCTCGGAGAGCATGGAGTCCATGACCCGGCCGTCCCGGTCCAGGTTCTCGTCCAGGTGCTCGTCGATGGGGTCCTCCCAGCGGCGGCCGGTGACCTCAAAGACGGGGGAGAGGCGGTTGGAGGCGGTCTCGTCGGGGCCGAAGACCCGGAAGTTCCGGGACTCCATATTCAGCTCCATCACGTCCCGGACATAGGTGCCCATAACGGTCATGTCCTGGGCCTCCACCGCGCCGGGCTGGGGAACATCCACCGCGTAGTCCCGGAAGTCGGGGGTGCGCAGGTCCCGGAGGAGCAGGCCGCCGTTGGCGTGGGGGTTGGCGCCCATGCGGCGGTTCCCCTTGGGGGCCAGGGCCTGGAGCTCAGGGATCAGAGTGCCGTTCTCATCGAACAGCTCCTCGGGGCGGTAGCTCTTCAGCCACTGCTCCAGCTCCTGGACGCGGCCGGGGGCGCCGTCGTGGACGGCGATGGGCACCTGATGGGCGCGCCAGCAGCCCTCCAGCGGCTTGCCGTCCACCTCCTTGGGGCCGGTCCAGCCCTTGGGGGAGCGCAGGACGATCATGGGCCAGCGGGGCCGGGTGACGTCGCCGGTGGAGCGGGCGTACTCCTGGATGCGCTGGATCTCCCGGACGGCCCAGTCCAGGGCGGCGGCCATCTTCTGGTGCATGACCATGGGGTCGTCCCCCTCCACGAAGCGGGGCTCCCAGCCGCAGCCCTTGAAGAACATCTCCGCCTCTTCGTGGGAGATGCGGGAGAAGACGGTGGGGTTGGCGATCTTAAAGCCGTTGAGGTGGAGGATGGGCAGCACCGCGCCGTCCGTCTTGGGATTGAGGAACTTGTTGGAGTGCCAGGCGGTGGCCAGGGGGCCGGTCTCCGCCTCGCCGTCGCCCACCACGCAGGCGGCGATCAGGTCGGGGTTATCCATGACCGCGCCAAAGGCGTGGGACAGGGAGTAGCCCAGCTCGCCGCCCTCATTGATGGAGCCGGGGGTCTCGGGGGCCACGTGGCTGGCGATGCCGCCGGGGAAGGAGAACTGCTTGAACAGCTTCTTCATGCCCTCGGCGTCCCGGCTGATGTTGGGGTAGATCTCCGTATAGGAGCCGTCCAGGTAGTCCTGGGCCACCATGGCGTTACCGCCGTGGCCGGGGCCGGAGAGGTAGATCATGTCCAGGTCATACTTGTTGATGACCCGGTTCAGGTGGGTGTAGATGAAGTTCTGACCAGGGCAGGTCCCCCAGTGGCCCACGATGGTGCGCTTCAGGTGCTCGGGCTTCAGGGGCTCCCGCAGCAGGGGGTTGTCCAGCAGGTAGAGCTGGCAGGCGGCCAGATAGTTGGATGCCCGCCACCAGGCGTTGATGAGCTCCAGCTGGCTTTTGGTGAGGGGGTCCTTCTTGGACATGCGGGCGGGCGCTTTGGCAGCCGCTTTTTCCTTTGCATTGGTCTGATTAGACATAAGATAGCCTCCTTCTTCAAGCTATTTACAAGGATTAGTATATTCTAAACATTGAAAAAGTCAATAAGAAAAGAAAAAATAATATGTTAAAAAACGGTGAATAAAATTTATGAAATGAGTTAAAGTAAACAAATGGCCCGGCGGCCCGCTGGAATATCCAGAGGGCCGCCGGGCCGGAGCTTATGGAAGAGCCTAGCAGAGTTCGCGCCCGCAGGCGCAAATCAAGTTGTGATCTGTTTTCCCCCGCGGCATGTGCGCCGGGGGAAAGCACTGCTCAGGCTACTGAGCGCTCCGCTTGGAGCGGTTGATGGCAGAGAGGATGCCGCGCAGGGGGGCCAGGTTAATGTTATGGGAGACGCCCACGCCCCAGTACTTCCTGCCGTCCCGCTGGTCCTGGAGCAGGATGTAGGCAACGCCCTGGGAGTCGGAGCCGTCGGTGATGGCGTGGGACTTGTAATCCAGGAAGGTGAAGTGGGACATCTTCTCGTCCTTGATGGCGTTGAAGAAGGCGTCGATGGGGCCATTGCCCTCGCCGGAGACCTGGAAGATCGTGTCCGTGTGCTGGATGGTGCCCCAGAAGGTGACATGGGAGTGCCCCTCGGCGTCGATGCTCTCGGTAAAGGCGTGCTTGAGCATCCGGTAGGGGGTGTCAATGTTCAGGTACTCCTCCTTGAACAGCTCGTAGATGCGCTCGGGGGCGATCTCGGTGCCCACCCGGTCGGTCTCCTTCTGGACGACGGCGCCGAACTCGGGGTGCATCAGCTTGGGCAGGTCGAAGCCGAAGTTGTGCTCCATCACATAGGCGGAACCGCCCTTGCCCGACTGGCTGTTGATGCGGATGATGGGTTCATACTGCCGGCCCACGTCGGCGGGGTCGATGGGCAGGTAGGGGATCTCCCAGAAGTCGGAGTTGGACTCCTTCATATACTGGGTGCCCTTGTTGATGGCGTCCTGGTGGCTGCCGGAGAAGGCGGTGAAGACCAGCTCGCCGGCATAGGGCTGCCGCTCGCCCACCTTCATCTTGGTGCAGCGCTCGTACATCTCCCGGATCTTGTTGATATTGGAAAAGTCCAGCCTGGGGTCCACGCCCTGGGTGTACATATTCAGAGCCAGGGTGATCATATCCACGTTGCCGGTGCGCTCACCGTTGCCGAAGAGGGTGGCCTCCACCCGCTCCGCCCCGGCCAGCAGTCCCATCTCGGTGGTGGCTACGCCGGTGCCCCGGTCATTATGGGGGTGGAGGGAGATGATGGCGCAGTCCCGGGAGGGGAGCCTGCGGATGAAATACTCCAGCATGTCGGCAAACTGGTTGGGCATGCAGTTCTCCACCGTGGTGGGCAGGTTGAGGATGACCTTACGCTCCGGGGCGGCGTGGAGGTGCTCCAGCACCGCCTGGCAGACCTCCACGGCATAGTCCATCTCCGTGCCCATGAAGGACTCGGGGGAGTACTCGAACCGGAGGTTCATACCCGACTGGATCAGGGGCTGGGACATCTCGTAGATCAGGTCGGCGGCATCGGTGGCGATCTTGGTGATCTCATCGGTGTCCATGTGGAAGACCACCTTGCGCTGGAGGGTGGAGGTGGAGTTGTAGAAGTGGAGGATGACGTTTTTGGCGCCCTGGATGGCCTCGAAGGTCTTGCGGATCAGGTGCTCCCGGGCCTGGACCAGCACCTGGATGGTCACATCGTCAGGGATGTGGCCCCCCTCGATCAGCTCGCGGCAGATCTCATACTCGGTCTCACTGGCGGAGGGAAAGCCGATCTCGATCTCCTTGACGCCGATGTCCACCAGGGTGTGAAAATATTCCAGCTTCTCCTCCAGGTTCATGGGGTCCACCAGAGCCTGGTTGCCGTCCCGCAGGTCCACAGAACACCAGACGGGGGCCTGGGTGATGACGCGGTCCGGCCAGGTGCGGCCCTGGATGGGCTGGGGCTGGAAGGGGATGTACTTTTGATATCCGGGTTTCATATGGGGTGCCTCCTTTACATTCTGCGGGGGACAAAAACGACGCCCCCGACTTTTTCAAGTCAGGGGCGTCGGAAATGACGCGGTACCACCCTGGTTCGGCCGCCGGTTACCCGAAAGCGGCCCTCATAAGCCTCGAACAAGGCTGAGGCCGGTAACGGGGCCATACGTCTCATCCTACTCACAGATTCGGACAAGCTGCTCGGGGACCAGTATCCACAGGGGGCCGCACGCCGGTTCCCACCAACCACCGGCTCTCTGAAGGGGGCTGACCCTGTCTTTTTTCCCGTCACTGCATTTGTTGAATGTTATTTTAGCGGAGGAGGCCGGCTTTGTCAAGAGAAAAATGAGACAGACCTGAAAAAGGCGGGGACAAATTAAAAAATCTTAATGGAGCGGGAAAAACATAAATGGGATATTGATTCGGCTTGTGGTACAATTGAGGGGACAAGGAGGCGGGAAAGGGATGAGACGGATCGGTGCGTGGATGATGGCGCTCCTGCTGTGCGTCGTCGGGACAGGATGCGGGAGGCAGCTCGGGAGCCCAATATCCTATGAGGATTTTACGGGCACCTATCCCGTGGAGGGCTATGTCCCAAGCCAGGAGGACCTGGGGCGGGCACCCTATTCCTATGCCGGAGCAGGTCCGCATTTTTCTGTGGTCCTGAACGTTAGACAGGCCAGCGAGGCGGAACGGTCCGTGCTCACACAGGGAAAGTGGGCCTCAGCAGAGACCATGGCTCAGAGCGGGGCGGATTTCCCGGAGCGCAGTGAGGAGTACAACGCTCTGGCTCTGAAGGCGACGGAGGAGGCCATGGCGCTGGAGGAGGCGGAGCAGATCTATCTGACGGAGCTGCTGGTGACCCATAACGGAACGGAAGCAGAGCAGTTCCGCTACTCCGTCTCTGACGGCGGGACTCTTTATCTGTCTGGGTATGCGGCGGGCGGAGAGGTCTGGTGCCGGCTGGCCAACACGCCGGACGGGAGCTATACCGAGGGGCTCCTGCTCCCCTTCCGTCAGCAGTACAGCATGGAGATCTGTTATGGGGAGGAACGGGAGGAGATCGCCCTCACCCTTCAGGAGCAGGCGGGATGAAAGGCGCCGGCCGCGGGCATGCGGCCGGCGCCTTTCCCACAGCGGCATATCCACGCCCCCGGGGTGCATAAAGTGGAGCGAGACGGGGAGAGGGAGGGACAGGCCGTGGTGGAAAAGATCATGCTGGAGGGAGGCGGGACCCTCTCCCTGCGGGAGGACGGCCCCAGGGTGCACACCGAGGCGCGCCGCCAGAACGACGGCCAGGGGCTCTACAAGGTGTGGCTGCGGGGCGGCGGAAAGGGACGGCTGCTGCTGGGAACGCTGGTGCCGGGGGGGGGAGAGCTGGTGCTGAGCCGGACCCTGAGCCGCCGTACTCTGGAGGATGCGGGCTGCTGGCCGGTGGCGGGAGGGAAGGCTGTGATGGCCTATCCTTTTACAGAGGAGAGCGCCGGGGAGTGGTACTGGGAGGAGGAGCCCTGGAAGCTGGTGTCCGACCCAGTGCTGGTGCAGGCGGCCCGGAGCTGGGGGCCCCTGCTGGTGCAGCGGGGCGGGGAGGAGGTGCGGCTGGCCGCCTCCTTCCGCGGCGGCGGGCAGTTCCCGCTGGTCCCCCTCTTCTGCTTCGGGACGGTGGGCCAGATCCGGGGAAGGGAATATGTGATCTTTCTGTTTGATCGGCAGGGGACCCCTAAAATGCCGTATAATTTGGAAAAAGGCGGGAAACCTAAGGCCGTAGATCAGAGCCGATGACGGCTGAAGGAGGAATTCGTATGCCCATTTTGACCACCAAGGAGCTCCAGGCCCTCAATGACCAGCTGGACTTTGAGCGGGTGCTCCACTGCAAGTATCTGGCCGCGGTCCAGGAGAGCACCGACCAGGAGCTGAAGACCATGTTCCAGAACTGCGCCAGCCAACACCTTCAGAACTACAACACCCTGCTGGATCAGCTGCGCTGAGGAGGAGAACGAATGAACGATCAGGAACGTATGACAGATTTTCTGTGCAGTGAGAAGAAGATGACCTCCAACTATGACACCTACGCCTCGGAGTGCGTCAACATCCCCCTGCGGGACGCCTTCCTCGGCCTGTTCAACCAGGGGCACCACACCCAGACCGAGCTGTTCCAGCTGGCCCAGTCCAAGGGCTGGTACCAGCCCGAGCAGGCCCAGGCGGACAAGATCAGCCAGGCTTACACCAAGTTCTCCAATCAGAAGCCCACAGGACAGCAGTAAGACCGGAGCGCAGCCCGCGCCGGGCCCCAAGTGCGGAGGCCCGGTGCGGGCCCTTTTTCCGGGGCGGGAAAAAGAGTTGGGGAAAAAGGCCGGCATCCATTGAAAAACAGGGGGAGATTGCGTATAATCAAGGGGATAAAACGCCAAGTGAGGAAAGAGACTGACTATGTACCGTATCGATATCATGACCCTGTTCCCCGACGTGGTGGGGGACATGCTGTGCGAATCCATCCTGGGCCGGGGGCAGGAGCGGGGCTACATCCGCATCGAGTGCCACCAGATCCGGGACTACACATTGAATAAGCAGCGGCAGGTAGACGACTACCCCTACGGCGGCGGCCGGGGGGCGGTGATGCAGGCCGACCCCCTCTACCAGTGCTGGAAGCACATCTGTGAGGAGGCGGGGGAGCGGGTCCATACCATTTACTTATCTCCCGCAGGCAGGACCTTCCGCCAGGGGGATGCCCGGCGGCTGAAGGACAGCTACCAGCGGCTGATCCTGGTCTGCGGGCACTACGAGGGGATCGACGAGCGGTTCGTGGAGGAGTGCGTGGACGAGGAGATCTCCCTGGGGGACTTTGTGCTCACCGGCGGGGAGATCCCGGCCATGGCGGTGGCGGACGCGGTGTGCCGGCTGGTGCCCGGGGTGCTGTCCGACCCGGAGTGCTATGAGAACGAGAGCCACTGGAACGGTGCACTGGAGGCGCCCCAGTATTCCCGGCCGGAGGTGTGGCACGAGAGAGCGGTGCCCCCCATCCTCCTGTCAGGCAACCACGCCAAGGTGGACCAGTGGCGGCGGAAGCAGTCCATCCTGCGTACCCGCCGCCGCCGCCCCGACCTCTATGAGCGGCTGGATCTGTCCTCCAAGGCGGCCCAGAAGATCCTGAAGGAGCTGCGCGCCGAGGAGCCGGAGCTGTTCCCAGAGGACTGACCCGGGCCGCGGGGGGATCTGGAGCAGTACACTGCCCCAGGCCCCGGTTTTCTGTGGAGGCGCTGATCCCTTCCGGCCCATGTAGGGGCGGAGCTTGTCCTGCCCTTCTCGAAAAAGCGGGACGGGGAAAGGAAGACCCCTAATCCGTCGCGGCGTGCGCCGTGACACCTTCCCCCCGGAGGGGGGAAGGCTTTTCGGGCGGCTGGAAGCCGCCCCTACGGGATGCCTTCGGCCAATTCGTAGGGGCGCACATTGTGCGCCCGCCGTCTTTGTGGGCGCGGCCCGATGGGGTATCGGGCCCTATGAGGTACGGGCTGTTTCCAGTCACTCCGTAGGGGCGGGGCTTGCCCCGCCCTTCTCGAAAAAGCGGGACGGGGAAAGGAAGACCCCTCATCCGTCGCGGCGTGCGCCGTGACACCTTCCCCGGGGGAAGGCTTTTCGGGCGGCTGGAAGCCGCCCCTACGGGATGCCTTCGGCCAATTCGTAGGGGCGCACATTGTGCGCCCGCCGTCTTTGTGGGCGCGGCCCGATGGGGTATCGGGCCCTATGAGGTACGGGCTGTTTCCAGTCACTCCGTAGGGGCGGAGCTTGTCCCGCCCTTCTCGAAAAAGCGGGACGGGGAAAGGAAGACCCCTCATCCGTCGCGGCGTGCGCCGTGACACCTTCCCCCTGGGGGGGGAAGGCTTTTCGGGCGGCTGGAAGCCGCCCCTACGGGATGCCTTCGGCCAATTCGTAGGGGCGCACATTGTGCGCCCGCCGTCTTTGTGGGCGCGGCCCGATGGGGTATCGGGCCCTATGAGGTACGGGCTGTTTCCAGTCACTCCGTAGGGGCGGGGCTTGCCCCGCCCTTCTCGAAAAAGCGGGACGGGGAAAGGAAGACCCCTCATCCGTCACGGCGCACGCCGTGACACCTTCCCCCCGGAGGGGGGAAGGCTTTGGGGGGGCGGGGCCGAGAGGGGGACAGCCCACGCCGCAGCATTTCTCCCTAAAGGGGAGGGTTTGGGCGGTTACAGAGGTCCGCCTCGGTAAGCGGCGGGGGACTGCGCCCTCCGGGGCGATCCTGCACACGGGAGGCGCCGCGGTTTTACTTTACATTTGGGCGGAACTGTGGTATAGTATCGTAAATCTAATATCTAATATCATGTTCGGGGATGAAAAGTATGAGTTTCAAGATCATTGTGGACAGCTGCTGCGACCTGACCGGGACCATGTTGAAGGACCCCTGCTTTGTGAAGGTGCCTCTGACCATCCGGGTGGAGAACAGCTCCTTCGTGGACGACGCCTCCCTGGACCGGAGCGACCTGCTGTGGGCCATGAAGCAGAGCGAGGACGCCCCCTCCACCGCCTGCCCCGCGCCCCCAGAGCTATCTGGACGCCTATCAGGGTGGGGAGGAGGACATCTATGTGGTGACCCTCTCCGCGCTGCTCAGCGGCTCCCACAACAGCGCGGTCCAGGCCCGGGTCCTGCTGGAAGAGGAGGAACCGGAGCGCAACGTCCACGTGTTCAACTCCTGCTCCGCCTCCTCTGGAGAGGTGCTGACGGCGCTGAAGATCCGGGAGCTGGCGTCCTCCGGGATGCCCTTCAAGCGGGTGGTCCGGGAGGTGGAGCAGTATATCTGCCAGATGCAGACCCTTTTCGTGCTGGAGTCCCTGGAGAATCTGCGGAAGAACGGACGGCTGACCAAGCTGCAGTCGGTGGTCACAGGCGCGCTGCGGATCAAGCTGTTCATGGGCGGCCACCCCGGAGGGGGAGATCTGCAAGCTGGGACAGGCGCTGTCGGTGAAGCAGGCCCTGGGCAAGCTGGTGGACCGGATGGCGGCGGACCCGGATCATCAGGGGCGGGTGGCGGCGGTGTGCCACTGCAACTGCCTGGAGCGGGCTTTCGCCCTGAAGGAGCAGATCGAGGCCAAATGCCAGTTCCAGCAGGTCCTGATCCTGGAGGCCGGCGGGATCACCACCGTCTACGCCAACGACGGCGGCGTGGTCGTGGCCTATTAAAACAGTCAAAAGCCCCGCTCCGTCTGTATGCCCGTCCCCGGCGGGGGAGGGCCGGGGGAGCTTCGTCCCCAGGAGCACAGAAGGAGTTCAGAAGTGAAAAAAGGAGTGTTTCAGAGATGTCCATGACAAGAGAGCAGGCCTGGGACCTGCTGACCCAGTATAACCAGGAGGAGTTCCACCTGCGCCACGCCGTTACAGTGGAGCACGTGATGCGCTGGTTCGCCCGGGAGCTGGGCTATGGGGACCGGGAGGAGTTCTGGGGGATCGTGGGTCTGCTCCACGACCTGGATTTTGAGCGCTGGCCGGAGGAGCACTGCAAAAAGTCCCAGGAGCTGATGCGGCAGGCCGGGGTGGAGGAGGAGATCGTCCGGGCCACCGCCAGCCACGGCTGGGGCCACTGTGTGGACATCAAGCCGGAGCAGGAGATGGAGAAGGTCCTCTTCGCGGTGGACGAGCTCACCGGGCTGATCGGGGCGGCCGCCCTGATGCGCCCCTCCAAAAGCGTGTCCGACATGGAGCTCAAGTCCCTGAAGAAGAAATTCAAGGACAAGAAATTCGCCGCAGGCTGCTCCCGGGACGTGATCGCCCAGGGGGCGGAGCTGCTGGGCTGGGAGCTGGACCAGCTGCTGGACCGCACTCTGGCAGCCATGCGGGCGGAGGAGGCGGCCATTGAGGAGGCCGCTGCCCAGGGCTGAGACATATAAAAAACACCCCCCGGGACCGTGAACGGGTCCCGGGGGTGTTTTTTGTACAGAGGCGCCCATCAGGGCATGTCCAGCAGGGAACAGGAGAGAGCCTCCCCCTCTGGGAGGACGAGGCCGAAGGTGCTGCGGGCGCTGCCTGGATTGAGGACCCAGAGGCCGTCCGGTTCCTGGAAGCAGCAGGGGCGGTGGGTGTGGCCGAAGAGCAGAAGGTGGGCCCCGGCGTTCCGGGCCGCCCGGAGGGCGGCGTCATACCCCTGCTTCACATGCCAGATGTGCCCGTGGGAGAGGAGGACGCGCTTGCCGCACACCATGAACTGGCGCTCCAGAGGATCTGTGGTCCAGCCGTCGCAGTTGCCGGGCACGGTGACCATGGACAGCTTGGGATAGAGGAGGGCCAGCTCCTCGGCGTCCCGCTGGAGGTCGCCCAGGTGGACCACCAGGTCGGGCTGCTGCTCCTCGATGGCCTGGATCATGCCGCCGGTGTAGCGGTGGGAGTCGGAAAACACAAGAATTTTCAAAAGAGTCACCTTACCTCGTCTGGCGCATATACTGGAATGAAATCCTCTTGGAAGGGAGATCCGGTATGAATCAGGAAAGAAGCGGCAAAAAGGGGCAGGAGAGCCTGCCCGCCGATCTGGTCAAAAATAAGGAGGCCCTCAACCGTCTGGCCAGATCCGGCGATGCCCAGCGGCTGATGGAGCTGCTGCGGCAGGGGGGCGGTATCCAGGGGGCGGCGGAGGCCGCCGTGAAAGGGGACACCAGCCAGCTGGTGGGAATGATGCAGCGGCTGATGAACACCCCGGAGGGAGGCGAGCTGGTGGAGCGCATCAGCCGCCAGGCCAGGCAGTCGGGCCTGACCGACTGAGTCCCCGCACAGGAGGGGGAAAGGAGGGGCTGCCCTGTGGGGGAGATGGAAGACAAGCTGAACGCGATCCTCAATGACCCGTCCGCCATGGGGCAGATCATGGCGCTGGCCCAGTCCCTGGGCGGCGGCGCTCCCCGGCCGCAGGCCTCCCCGGCGGGGGAGGCCGCCCAGGGGGCGGAGCAGACCGGCGCCAGGGAGGCGGAGGCGCCCGCTTCGGCGGGGAGCGCTCCGCCGGCCCTGGCGGGGGGAGAGGACCCGCTGGCCGCCCTGGGGGAGATCGACCCCGGCATGATCCAGATGGGGATGCGGCTGCTGCGGGAGTATCAGGGGGAGGACGACCGAACGGTGGCCCTGCTCAACGCCCTGCGCCCCTTCCTGAAGGAGAGCCGCCTGGCCAAGCTGGACCGGGCGGTGCAGATCTCCCGGCTGGCCCGGGTGATCCGGGTCCTCTTCCGCGGCATGGGAGAAGGGGGGCGGGGCGATGTATAACCGCTATATCCCCCAGAATGGTACTTATACCCGGGTGGTGGAGCAGGACGGCCCAGAGGAGGGGGCCCGGCGTCCGGCGCCCCATCCGCCCGGGCCGGAGCGGGGGGAGAACGGGCCCCGGGGCTCCGCAGGACCTCCACCCGGGGCAGCCCGGGGCGCGCCCGGAGGAGGAGGCCGCCGGCCTGCCCCGGGTCCCATGGGCTTTGGCGGCCTGGGGGACCTGCTCTCAGGGGAGAAGAGCCCGCTGAACGCCCTGTTCGGCGGGGACAAGGGGGGGATCAACGGCATCCTGAAAGTCCTCCGGCTGGAGGAGCTGGACAGCGGGGATATCCTGCTGATCCTGATCATCCTGCTCCTGCTGGTGGAGGGGGACAACATGGACCTGGTCATCACCCTGGGGCTGCTGCTCCTGCTGGGGCTGGCGGATGACAGGAAGGAGGAGAAGCAAGGGGGGTGAGCTCCTCCTCAAATGCTGTGGAGCACCGTTCCGTCCGGCAGCTGAAAGGTGGTGCCGGAGGGGCAGGACTGGATGGGAGAATAGGCGGTCATGCGGTAGAGCAGCTCCTCCCCCTCCAGAGTCTCAGAGGAGATGAGCAGCCCGCTCTCCACGCTGATCCAGTAGCGGTCCACCCGCTCCCCGCCGGGGGCGGATACCTCCACATAGATGCAGGGGATGCCCCCCCTGGAGTCGTCGTAGCCGGTGCCGGTGATCTGCTCCGGGTCCGCGTCCAGCACGGTCTCATAGGTGGGGATGTGCTGGGCCAGATCGGCGGAGCCGCCCTCCGCCGGGGCGGTGAGGTAGTCGGAGGACCCCTCATACCAGTAGTAGACGGTGTCCTCGCTGATGAGGTCGTGGCGGATCAGACCGGAGGGGAGGACCTGACGGGTATGGGACCAGCCTCCGTCCACCCAGGTCTGGACGGAGGTGGCACTGGAGCCCCCGGTCCAGAAGGTCTCTACCGTCAGCTCCCAGTAATAGCTGGTGGAGCGCTCCAGGGTGCGGATGACGCTCTGGACGGTCTGGGGGGTCACCTCCACCCGCTGGAACAGCTCGGCGGACTGAGAGGAGCCTCCCCCCTCCTGGCTGCTGGAGGAGGCGCCGGGCTCAGGGAGCTGGATATGTTCGGTGCGCATAGAGAAGAGGCTGCGGCCGAAGCTGGTGAACATGGCCGCCACGATGAGAAGGGTGACGGCGATGGCGATGATCAGGCGGTTTTTTTGGTCCATGGCCGGCTCCTTTCTCGTGGGGTCAGACAGAGGTCAGGGATGGAAGGGGGCGGGGGGCTGCGCCCGCAGACCGAAGCGGTACTCGATGGCGTCAGCGATGCGCCCGCAGGCCCGGCCGTCGCCGTAGGGGTTGGCGGCGTGGGCCATGGCGGCATAGGCCGCCGGAGCGGTGAGCAGGCGGGAGGCCATCTGGAAGATGGGCTCCTCCTCGGTGCCCGCCAGCTGGACCGTCCCCGCGGCCACCGCCTCGGGCCGCTCGGTCTCCCGCCGCAGGACAAGCACCGGCTTGCCCAGGGCGGGGGCCTCCTCCTGGAGCCCGCCGGAGTCGGTCATCACCAGATGGCAGCGGGCCATCAGGTTGTGCATCTCGTCCACCGCCAGTGGGGCGATGAGGTGGATGCGGGGGTGGCCGTCCAGGTACTGATGGGCCGCCTCCTGGACCACCGGGGAGAGGTGGACCGGATAGACCAGCTCCACCTCCGGGAAGGCGTCCGCCACCCGGCGCAGAGCCGTCATGATGTTAGCCATGGGCTGGCCGTAGTTCTCCCGCCGGTGGCAGGTGACCAGGATCACCTTTCGGTTGACATAATCCAAATCATTGAGGACGCCTTCTGAAAAATGAAAGTCTTTTACAACTGTGGTCTGGAGCGCGTCGATCACCGTGTTGCCGGTCAGAAAGACGCCCTGCTCGATCCCTTCCCGGGCCAGATTGTCCCGGTTGGAGGGGGTGGGGCAGAAGTGCAGGTCAGCGATGGCGCTGACCATCCGGCGGTTCATCTCCTCCGGGTAGGGGGAGTATTTGTCATAGGTGCGCAGGCCGGCCTCCACGTGGCCCACGGGCACCCGGTGGTAAAAGGCGGCCAGCGCCCCGGCGAAGGTTGTGGAGGTGTCCCCGTGGACCAGCACCAGGTCGGGTCTGGCCTGCTCCAGCACCCCCTCCATGCCCAGCAGGCACTTGGAGGTGATGGTGGAGAGGGTCTGGCGGGGCTCCATGATGTTCAGGTCGAAGTCGGGCACCAGGCGGAAGATGTCCAGCACGGAGTCCAGCATCTGCCGGTGCTGGGCGGTGACACAGCACAAGGCGTCGATCTGGGGGCGGCGGGAGAGCTCCAGGGCCAGGGGGGCCATCTTGATGGCCTCCGGCCGGGTGCCGAAGATGGTCATGACTCGGATACGGTTCATTTGTCGGAACGGTCCTCCTCACCGAAGAAATTGTCGTTGCCGGCGATCTGGGTCTTGGAGGGGGGGCGGTGCTGCCGGCCCTTGGCCTCCCCCGCGGCGCCGGAGCCGCCGCTGTCGCTGTGGGACAGGTAGAGCCTGCCCCCGAAGGCGCCCGCCATGCACAGGGCCAGCAGGAAGAGCATGGCCTTCATGGCGTTGTTGGTGGTGAGCACAACGGCGGACAGGCCCAGGATGGCGCTGATGACATACAGCACCGCCACCGCCTGCTTCTGGTTGAAGCCCATGTCGATAAGCCGGTGGTGGATGTGTCCCCGGTCGGGGGCCATGGGGCTCTGCCCCCGGGCCAGCCGCCGCAGGATGGCGAAGCAGGTGTCGAAGATGGGCAGGCCCAGCATGAGGAAGGGGACCGCGAAGGAGATGATGGCGTAGGACTTGAACAGCCCCTGGATGGAGACGGTGGCCAGCACGAAGCCCAGGAAGGTGGAGCCCGTGTCCCCCATGAAGATCTTGGCGGGATTCATGTTGTAGGGCAGAAAGCCGATGCAGGCGCCGGCCAGGGCGGCCATGAGGATGGCCACCTGGGCCTCGGCCACCGTCAGGGCGATGACCAGCAGGGTCATGGAGCTGATGGTGGATACGCCGCAGGCCAGGCCGTCCAGGCCATCAATCAGGTTGACGGCGTTGGTGATGGCCACGATCCACAGCACAGAGATGGGGATGGACAGCACGCCCAGGTGCCAGTAGGGGTCGCTGCTGAAGATGTTGGGGTTGGAGAGGTAGTCGATCTGGTTGCCCATCAGCACGGCGATGAGGGCCGCGCCGATCTGGACGGCGAACTTCAGCTTGGCGGACAGGGCATAGATGTCGTCAAAAATGCCCAGAATGACGATGACCACCGCGCCCAGCAGCATGCCCCGCAGCTGGGTGGTGAGGGGCAGGAAGAGCAGCACGCTGAGGATGAAGCCGAAGAAGATGGCCAGCCCCCCCATCCTGGGGATGGGGTGGTCATGCATCCGGCGGCTGTCCCGGGGGACATCCACCGCGCCGATCTTGAAGGCCAGGGAGCGGACCACCGGGGTGGCGATCAGAGCCACCACCGCGGCCACCAGCAGGGCGGCGGCCACAGAGCCCACCACCTGAAGGGAAATATCCGTGGGAACGTTCATGGGAAAACCCCTTTTGCAGAATTGATGTGGGGAAGGAGGCGGGAGCGGGCGCCCGGTCAGCGGGCCACAAAGCCCACCTTTTTATAGACCTTCCGCAGAGTCTTGGCGGCAAGGTGGGAGGCGCGCTCCGCACCCTCCTTGTAGATGCCCTCCAGATACGCCTTGTCGGCCATGAGGCGGCCGGCCTCCTCCCGGATGGGCCGGAGCAGCTCCACCACGGCGTCGCCCACCGCGGGCTTGAACACGCCGTAGCCCTGGCCCTGGAAGGCCTCCTCCGCCTCCTCCGGACTCTTGCCGGTGGCGGCGCAGTAGATGGTCAGCAGGTTGGAGATGCCCGGCTTGTGCTCCGGGTCGAAGCGGACCTGGGTCTCGCTGTCGGTGACTGCCCGCTTGAACTTCTTCTGGATGACCTCGGGGGCGTCCATGAGGAAGACGCAGCCGTCCGGATCGGACTTGCTCATCTTGCTGGAGGGGTCCCCCAGGCTCATCACCCGGGCGCCCATCTTGGGGATGAAGGGCTCGGGGAGGGTGAAGGTGTCGCTGTACACGCCGTTGAAGCGCTGGGCCACGTTGCGGGTCAGCTCCACGTGCTGCTTCTGATCCTCCCCCACCGGCACAAAGTCCGGCTGGTAGAGCAGGATGTCCGCCGCCATCAGGCAGGGGTAGGTAAACAGGCCGGCGTTGATGTTGTCGGCGTGCTTGGCGGATTTGTCCTTGAACTGGGTCATGCGGGACAGCTCGCCGAACATGGTGTAGCACTCCAGCACCCAGGCCAGCTCCGCGTGCTGGTGCACGTGGCTCTGGATGAAGATGACGCTCCGGACCGGGTCCAGACCGCAGGCGATGTACTGGGCCAGCTGCTCCAGGGTGCGGCGGCGCAGCAGGGCCGGGTCCTGGCGGACGGTGATGGCGTGCATGTCCACGATGCAGTAGATGCAGTCGTACTCATCCTGAAGGGGGACCCAGTTCTTGATGGCTCCCATATAAGAGCCCAGGGTCAGATCGCCGCTGGGCTGGATGCCGCTGAAGATGCGCTTGCGGGGGGCGGAGTTGGCTTGCTCCATGGAAAAGACCTCGTTTCTGTCGTGATTTCAGATCGGGAAGGGAAGAAGACCCCTATCTTAACAAGAATAGCACAGGAATGGAAAAAGTGCAAGAATCCCGTTGAAATTCCGGCGGAGTGTTTCATTGAAATTTTTCTTCTTCTGTGATAACATACCATAAAACCCATAAAACCAGTCAAATTTTTTCCGCGGCCTCAGGCCGCGGCGGCCCAAATCGGGAAAGGAGCGTATCCCATGTCCGACATCAGGGAATATTTCGACAGTCTGCGGGGGAAGAGGATCGCCGTGATCGGCATGGGGGTCAGCAACACGCCGCTGATCCGGATGCTGCTGCGGGCGGATCTGGACGTGACCGTGTGCGACAGGGCCCAGCGGGAGCGGGTGGAGGAGCAGGCGGAGGAGCTGGAGAGCCTGGGAGCCCGGCTGCGGCTGGGGGAGGCGTATCTGGAGGGGCTGGATCAGGACGTGATCTTCCGCACCCCCGGCCTGCACCCCGGCCACCCCGCCCTGGAGGCGGCCCGGGCCCGGGGGGCGGAGGTCACCTCGGAGATGGAGCTGTTCTTCCGCCTGTGCCCCTGCCGCCTGATCGGTGTGACGGGCAGCGACGGCAAGACCACCACCACCACCATCCTTGCGGAGTTCCTGAAAGAGGCGGGATACAACGTCTATGTGGGGGGCAATATCGGCAAGCCCCTGCTGCCCGATGTGTCCGGCATGGAGCCGGAGGACTTTGCGGTGCTGGAGCTGTCCTCCTTCCAGCTGATGACCATGGAGCAGAGCCCCCACATCGCCGTAATGACCAATCTGTCCCCCAACCACCTGGACTACCACAGATCCATGGGGGAGTATATCGCCGCCAAGGAGAACATCTTCCTCCACCAGGGGGAGGGGGACCGGGCCATCTTCAACTATGACAACCAGCTGACCCGGGACCTGGCGGAGAAGGCCGGGGGGGCGGTCACCTTCTTCAGCCGCCGGGAGCGGCTGGAGGAGGGGGTCTACCTCCGGGACGGGGCCATCTGGCTCACCAACGCCCAGGGCAGCCGGGAGGTGCTGCCCACCCGGGACATCCGGCTGCCCGGGGTGCACAACATCGAAAACTACATGGCGGCCATCGCCGCCGTGGACGGACTGGTGCCGGACAAGTGCGTCCGGGCGGTGGCCGCCCGCTTCCAGGGGGTGGAGCACCGCATCGAGCTGGTGCGGGAGCTGGACGGAGTGAAGTACTACAATGACTCCATCGGCACCAGTCCCAGCCGCACCGTGGCCTGCCTGGAGTCCTTCCCGGAGCCGGTGATCCTCATCGCCGGGGGCTATGACAAGGGCATCCCCTTCCACGCCCTGGCCCTGGAGATCCGGGAGCGGGTCAAGACCCTGGTCCTCACCGGGGACACGGCCCGGGCCATCCGGCAGGCAGTGGAGGAGGCGGAGGGCGGCCGCGGCTGCCCGGAGATCATCCAGACCGAGGACCTGGCCGGGGCGGTGGAGGCCGCCCGCCGGGCGGCGGGGCCGGGGGACGTGGTGGTGCTGTCCCCCGCCTGCGCGGCCTTCGACCGCTTCAAGAACTTCATGGAGCGGGGCCGGGCGTTCAAGGAGCTGGTCCGGTCCCTGTGACCGGAAGCACAAAGGAGGAACACTGAGTTGGATCATGATGCGATACTTTCCCGCCTGTGCGGCCTGGGCGCCCCCAGCGGATTCGAGGGGCCGGCGTCCCGGGCGGCGGCGGAGCTGCTCCGCCCTCTGGCGGACGAGGTGACCGTGGACCGGATGGGCAGCGTGCTGGCCCTGCGCCGGTGCGGCAGGGAGGGGGCGAAGCGGCTGCTGCTGGACGCCCATCTGGACGAGATCGGCTTTGTGGTCACCGGCCATGAAGAAGGGTATCTGAAATTTGCCCCCCTGGGCGGAGTGGACCCCAGGATGCTCCCCGACCGGGAGCTCACCGTCCTCACCGATCCCCCCCTGGCTGGGGTGGTGGCCTGTCTGCCCCCCCATGTCCAGACCCGGGAGGACATGGACAAGTCCATCCCCATCCGGGAGCTCTGCCTGGATGTGGGGCTGAGCCAGGAGGAGGCGGAGCGCCGGGTGCCGGTGGGCACCCCGGCGGTCTTCCGCGGGGGCTGCTTTCCTCTGGGGCAGGAGCTGATCTGCGGCAAGTCCCTGGATGACCGCGCCTGCTTCGCCGCCCTGCTGGGGGCCCTGGAGCTGCTGAAGGACCGGAGGCTGGATGTGGACCTGTACGTGCTGGGCAGCGTGTGCGAGGAGGTGGACAGCACCGGGGCGGTGACCGCGGCCTATGGGGTGGTCCCAGACCTGTGCGCGGCGGTGGACGTGACCCACGGGGACAGCCCGGATGCCCCCAAGGAAAAGACCTTCCCTCTGGGCAAGGGGCCCGTCATCGGCGTGGGCCCCAACTGCACCCGCTGGATGGAACAGCGGATGCGCCGCAAGGCGGAGGAGCTGGGGATGGCGGTCCAGACCGAGGTAATGGCGGGCCACTCCGGCACCAACGGCTGGCCCCTCCAGGTGAGCCGGGAGGGGGTGGCCACGGCGGTGCTCTCCCTGCCCCTGCGGTATATGCACACCCCCATCGAGGTCATCAGCCGCCGGGACCTGGAGGACCTGGCCCGGCTGCTGGCCGCCTTTGTGGAGGGGATCGGAGAGGAGGCGGAGTCCCGATGAAGGAGCTGCTGAAGACCCTGTGCGCCCTGAACGGCGTGTCGGGGGACGAGGACCAGGTGCGGGAGTTCCTGGCGGAACGGGCCAGGCCCTGGGCCCGGTCTATGAAGGTGGACCCCCTGGGCAACCTGATCGTGTGGAAGAAGGGGGCCAGAGCGGCCGGGGACCGGCTGATGCTGTGCGCCCACATGGATGAGGTGGGGCTCATCGTCACCCACGTCACCGAAGAGGGCTTTCTGAAATTCGACTTCGTGGGCGGCGTGGACCGCCGGGTGGCCATCGGCAAGCCGGTGGTCCTGGGCCCGGACCGGGTGCCCGGCGTGGTGGGGATCAAGGCCATCCACCTGGTCAGCCGGGACGAGGAGAAGAAGGTCCCCAAGACCGACGCCTTCTACCTGGACATCGGGGCGAGGGACCGGGAGGAGGCCCTCTCCAGGGTGGAGCCGGGGACCTACGGCTCCTTCGTCTGCACGCCGGAGGAGTTCGGGGAGGGCCTGTTCAAGGCCAAGGCCATCGACGACCGGGTGGGCTGTGCCGTGCTGCTCAAGCTGCTGGAGGAGGACCTGCCCATGGATGTGGTCTTCGTCTTTACTGCCCAGGAGGAGGTGGGCACCCGGGGAGCCTTTGGGGCCGCCTTCTCTGTGGCTCCGGAGACCGCCCTGGTGCTGGAGACCACCACCGCCGCTGACCTGCCCGGGGTGGAGGGACACCGCAGGGTGTGCGCCCCCGGCAGGGGCCCTGTGATCTCCTATATGGACGGGGGGACCATCTACGACCGCGGGCTCTTTGAGGACCTGCGCCGGCTGGCGGAGGACAACGGCATCCCCTGGCAGACCAAGGAGTATATCGCCGGGGGCAACGACGCCCGGACCATCCAGCGCTCCCGGGCCGGGGTGCGGGTGGCCGCCCTCTCCGCCGCTGTGCGCTATCTCCACGCCCCGGCCAGCGTGGGCAGCCTGGCGGATTTTGAGGACATGCTCGCACTGACCCGGCTGTTCGTGGCCGACCAGGCCGCCCGGCTGTGAGAGAGGAAGCGGGCCTGGTGGCCGCCTGCCTGACCGCGGCGGCGCTGTTCGGCCCCCTGCCGGTGCCGGAGGTGCCCGGCCTGCTGGGGTGAGGGGGCCCAGCCTCCGCCCAAAGAATATGAGAGTGCATGAAAATAGGAGTGAACTATGGAACTGTTTGAATTGATCCAGACCTTGAACCGGGCCCACGGCCCCTCGGGGGACGAGGGGGAGATCCGGGAGGTCATCCGGGCCCTGGCGGAGCCCTATGCCGACGAGATCACCGCAGACACCATGGGCAGCCTGATCGTCCACAGGCGGGGGAAGGGGCCCAAGCTGCTCCTCGCCGCCCACATGGACTCCATCGGCTTCGTCGTCACCCACATCGAGAAGGAGGGCTTCCTCCGGGTGGGGCGGCTGGGAGGCGTCAGCCCCAAAGAGGCGGCCTACACCCCCGTCCGCTTCAAAAGCGGCCTGCGGGGGGTCTTTGCCCCGGAGGAGAAGGCCGACTTCGGCAAGCTGAAGCTGGACGAGTGCTTCCTGGACATCGGCGCCGGGGACGAGGCGGCGGCGAAACAGCTGGTCCAGGTGGGGGACAGTGCGGTCTATGACACCCCCGCTTTCCGCACAGGGGACCTGGTGGTCTCCCCTTATCTGGATGACCGGATCTCCTGTGCGGTGCTGCTCTCCGCCCTGGAGCGGATCGGGGAGTGCCCCAACGACCTCTACCTGGTGTTCACCGCCCAGGAGGAGGTGGGGCTGCGGGGGGCACGGACCGCCGCCTGGTCCATCGCCCCGGACTACGCCGTGGCGGTGGACGTGACCGATGTGGACGACACGCCCGGCTCGGAGCGCGCGGGCACGGCCCGGCTGGGCCGGGGCGCGGCGGTGAAGGTGATGGACTCCTCCGTCATCTGCCACCCCGCCATGGTGGCGCTGCTGGAGGACACCGCCCGGGAGGGAGACATCCCCGTCCAGCGGGACATCATGCGGGCGGGGGGCACCGACGCGGGGGCCATCCACCTGACCCGCACCGGCGTCATCACCGGGGGCATCTCAGTGCCCTGCCGGTATATCCACACCCCGGCGGAGACCGCCAGCCTGTCCGACGCGGATGCCTGCGTCCGGCTGGCAGCCGCCCTGGCCCAGCGGCCGCTGGAGCAGCCCTGAGGGGGGCGGCTGGGCGGGGAGAGCCCGTATGAAACCAAAGAAAGATAGGAATGAGCAAGGAATATGACATTACAGATAAGCCAGCGGGTCCTGGACCTGGGGGAGAAGGCCCGGCAGGGCCTGGCGGAGCAGTTTGCACGCATCGACGCCATTGCCGAGGAGAACACCGCCCGGGTGCTGTCCGCGTTCCAGAAGCACCGGGTGGCAGAGGGGTACTTTGCCGGCACAACCGGGTACGGGTATGACGACCTGGGCCGGGACCAGCTGGACCAGATCTACGCCGACCTGTTCGGCACCGAGGCGGCCCTGGTGCGCATCCAGTTCGTCAACGGCACTCACGCCATCACCTGCGCCCTCTTCGGGGCGCTGAAGGCGGGGGATGTGCTCCTGTCCGCGGTGGGGGCCCCCTATGACACCCTGATGGGGGCCATCGGCACGGCGGACAAGGGCCACGGCTCCCTGCGGGACTACGGGGTGGAATACCGGCAGGTAGAGCTGAAGGATGACTGCCCGGACCTGGAGGGGCTGGCCCGGGCGGCGGCGGACCCCCGGGTGAAGGCGGTGCTGATCCAGCGATCCAAGGGGTACTCCACCCGTGCCTCCCTGTCGGTGGCGGAGATCGGGGAGATGTGCCGCATCGTAAAGGAGGTCAACCCGGGCACCGCCGTCCTGGTGGACAACTGCTACGGGGAGTTCGTGGAGACCCAAGAGCCCACCCATGTGGGGGCGGACCTGGTGGTGGGCTCCCTCATCAAGAACCCCGGCGGCGGACTGGCCCCCACGGGGGGATATATCGCCGGCCGCCGGGACCTGGTGGAGGGGGCGGCCATGCGGCTGACCGCACCGGGCATCGGCGGGGAGTGCGGCTGCACCCTGGGGCAGAACCGCCTGCTCTACCAGGGGCTCTTCCTGGCCCCCCACACGGTGGCCCAGGCGGTGAAGACCGCCGCCTTCGCCGCCGGCGTGATGGAGCTGCTGGGCTATGAGACCGAGCCCGCCTCCTCCGCCGTCCGCCACGACATCATCCAGATGATCCATATGCGGGAGCCGGAGGCGCTGAAAAAGTTCTGCAAGGGCATCCAGTTCGGCGCGCCGGTGGACTCCTATGTGACGCCGGAGCCCTGGGACATGCCGGGCTACGACTGCCAGGTCATCATGGCCGCGGGGGCCTTCGTCCAGGGGGCCTCCATCGAGCTGTCCGCCGACGCCCCCATGCGCCCCCCCTACACCGTCTATCTCCAGGGCGGCCTCACCTTCGAGTCGGGCCGGCTGGGCGTGCTGCTGGCGGTGCAGGAGCTGCTGGGCGGGAAAGATTGACATAGGCCAAGCGCCCTGATGAATATCCTGACCCATAGGGGGTGAGGATATGGATATGCGATGCCGCCTGCGGGCCGTCCGCTGGCGGCTGGACCCGCCCCTCCGGGGACGGGCGCCCCGGCGGGGACCGGGGGGAGGACGGGGGCGGGGGTGGCTACTCACCGCCCTGGTGGCCCTGGCCCTGGCCGCCGGGATCGTGGGGGGGCTCCAGCATCAGCTGCGCCCCCTGGTGGAGGCGGCGGCCCGGGCCCAGGCAGCCAACGCCCTCACCGCCGTCATCGACCGGGCCATCGCCGCCGACCTGGCGGAGCGGGACGTGGACTACGGGGACTTCGTCACCATCCAGCGGGACGCCTCCGGGGCCATCACCGCCATGACCACCGATATGGCGGCCCTGAACCAGCTGCGGGCTCAGCTGGTGGCCCAGATCCTCTCCGCACTGGAGGGGGTGGACGCTTCCGAGATCCGCATCCCCCTGGGCAGCCTGGTGGACAGCGAACTGGTGTGGGCCCGGGGCCCGGAGCTGCGGGTGCGGGCCCTGCGGGTGGGGACGGTGTCGGCGGAATTCCGCAGCGACTTCTCCCAGGCGGGGGTGAACCAGACCCTGCACCGCATCGAGCTGGAGGTGGCCGTCCCCGTGACGCTGATCCTGCCCGGCGGGCAGACGGAGCTGACCATAGAGACCGGCCTGCGGGTGGCGGAGACCGTCATTGTTGGGGCGGTGCCCGACACATATCTGACCCTGAACGGGGCCGCGTGATACAGAGGAGAGATGCCTTTCATGGATGAAAAACAGGAGCTGGAGTGCCTGCGCCGGGAGCTGGTGCAGGCCAACTATGAGTATTATGTCCAGGACGCCCCCACCATGACGGACTACGACTACGACCACAAGCTGCGCCGGCTGGAAGAGCTGGAGGGAGCCCACCCGGAGTGGATCACCCCCGACTCCCCCACCCAGCGGGTGGGGGGGAAGGCCCTGGACGCCTTCCAGCAGGTGGTCCATCGGGTGCCCCTGGAGTCCCTCCAGGACGTATTCGACTTTGAGGAGCTGCGCCAGTTTGACCAGCGGGTGCGGGGCGCGGCGCCGGACGCCCGCTATGTGGTGGAGCCAAAGGTGGACGGCCTCTCGGTGGCGCTGGAGTATGAGGACGGGGTCTTCGTCCGGGGGGCCACCCGGGGGGACGGCCGGGTGGGGGAGGACGTCACCGAGAACCTGCGCACCGTCCGGTCTATCCCCATGGTCATCCCTGACGCCCCCGCCAGGCTGATCGTGCGGGGGGAGGTGTTCATGCCCAAGAAGGTGTTCCACGCCCTCAATGAGGAGCGGGAGCGGCGGGGGGAGCCCCTCTTCGCCAACCCCCGCAACGCCGCCGCCGGCTCCCTGCGGCAGCTGGACCCCAAGGTGGCAGCCCGCCGCCGCCTGGACATCCTGGTGTTCAACGTCCAGTGGGTGGAGGGGGAGACCTTCAGCACCCATCTGGAAACCCTGGAATACCTGAAAATACACAGCTTTAAAGTGATTCCGCATTACAGCTGTGACCAGGTGGAGGAGGCGGTTGCCCGCATCGCACGGATCGGGGAGGAGCGGGACAGCTTTCCCTTCGATATCGATGGAGCGGTCGTAAAGGTAAATGACCTGTCAGAACGTGAGCTGCTGGGCAGCACGGCCAAATTCCCCCGCTGGGCGGCGGCCTACAAGTACCCCCCGGAGGTGAAGCCCTCCAGAGTGGTGGACATCACGGTCCAGGTGGGCCGCACCGGGGTGCTCACCCCCAAAGCGGTGCTGGAACCGGTGCGGCTGGCGGGGACCACCGTGACCAGCGCCACCCTCCACAACCAGGACTTCATCACGGAGAAGGACATCCGCGTCGGGGACACGGTGCTGGTCCGAAAGGCGGGGGAGATCATCCCGGAGGTGCTGTCCGTGGTGGCGGAGGAGCGGCCGGAAGGCACCCAGCCCTACCGCTTCCCCCAGGTCTGCCCGGTGTGCGGCGCTCCGGTGGAGCGGGAGGAGGACGGGGCCCACATCCGCTGCACCGGAGCGGAGTGCCCCGCCCAGCTGCTGCGCAATCTGGCCCACTTCGCCAGCCGGGACGCCATGGACATCGAGGGCCTGGGCATCGCGGTGGTGGAGAACCTGGTGAACGCGGGGCTGGTGAAGACCCCCGGCGACCTGTACTTCCTGAAGGAGGAGGACGTGGCCCAGCTGGAGCGGATGGGCAAGAAGTCGGCGGAAAACCTGATGGCCGCCATCCAGCGCTCCAAGGAGCAGGACCTGTCCCGGCTGATCTACGCCTTTGGCATCCGGCAGGTGGGGCAGAAGGCGGGCAAGGTCCTGGCGGCCCGCTTTGGGACCCTGGAGGCCCTGGAGAACGCCACCCTGGAGGAGCTCACCGCCGTGGACGACATCGGGGAGATCACCGCCCGGAGCGTCCTGGAGTGGATGGCCAGCCCCCAGAGCCGGCACCTGATGGCCCGGCTGCGGGAGGCAGGGGTGAATACCGCCGCCGCGGAGAAGGGGGAGGACCAGCGCTTTGCGGGGATGACCTTCGTGCTGACAGGCGCCCTGGAGCGCCTCACCCGGGAGGAGGCGGCGGCCATGATCGAGGACCGGGGGGGCAAAGCGGCCTCCTCCGTGTCCAAGAAGACCACCTATGTGGTGGCGGGGGAGGCTGCCGGCTCCAAGCTGCGCAAGGCCCAGGAGCTGGGCGTCCCGGTGCTCAGCGAGGAGGAATTTTTCCGGCTCATGGAGTGAGTGGAGGGCCAGCAGGGCATTTGGAGAGTTGGATCGTCTGGACTGGAGCGGCGGGGCGTCAGCCCTGCCGCTCGGTGTTTTCCCCGGAAGAGGGGGAGAGGGCGGGGAAGAAGAGCGAGGCCGCGTCCCGCATGGAGATGAGGGCCCGGCAGGCTCCGGGAGCACAGGGACAGAACAAGAGCGGGACCGCCCGAAAGCGGTCCCGCTCTTTGCCGGCAGGGACGGAGGGATCAGTCCTGCTCCCAGTTGTGGTAGACGTTCTGCACGTCGTCATTGTCCTCCAGGAACTCGATGAGCTTGGTCATGTTCTTGATGTCCTCCTCATCGGTGAGCTTCACATAGTTCTGGGGCACCATCTGCACGCCCGCCTCCAGGAAGGTGTAGCCCTTGGCCTCCATGGCGGCCACCACGGCGTTGAAAGCGTCGGGATCGGTGTAGACCTCGAACACCTCGTCGTCAGCCTGCATATCGTCGGCGCCGGCATCCAGGGCGTCCATCATCACGGTGTCCTCGTCCAGGTCCTCGGCGTCCAGCACGATGACCCCCTTCTTGTCAAAGGACCAGGACACACAGCCGGTGGCGCCCAGGCCCTTGCCGTACTTGTCCAGCAGATGGCGCACCTCGGGGGCGGTGCGGTTGCGGTTGTCGGTGAGGGCCTCTACGATGACGGCCACGCCGTTGGGGCCGTAGCCCTCATACACCACGTTCTCAAAGTCGTCGGTGTTGCCGGAGCCCAGCGCCTTGTCGATGGTGCGCTTGATGTTGTCGTTGGGCATGTTGGCGGCCTTGGCTTTGGCGATGACGGTGGCCAGGCGGGAGTTGTTGGCGGGGTCGCCGCTGCCGCCGGTCTTGACCGCCACGATCATCTCACGGGCGATCTTGGTAAAGATCTGGGACCGCTTGGCGTCCGCCGCGCCCTTGGTCTTCTGGATATTGTGCCACTTGGAATGTCCGGACATATCTCTCGTTCCCTTCTCTGAGTTCATTAAAAAGCGATGGTATTATATCACTTCTCCCTGTCCTTTGCAACCCCTGGATGGGGACAGTCTGCCCCATCGGGGGCCGGGGAGAAAGATTTCAGGCGAATTGACGAAATACGGGATTCCCTTCGGTCTTTGCGTAGGGGCGCATATCATGCGCCCGCCGGTTTTACACCGGCTGTCCCTATTCTGCCAGGGTAGGCGCGACACCACCGTGGGGTCTGCGCGCCCATTGGACCCACCAACGGCGGCAGCACAAACGGGGGAAGCGGGTGTCGTCCCCCACCCGCGCCGGACGCCGGCGCCATACCCAAGGCCCGTGTCCCCGGCATCGGGGGTCCGGGGGAAAGCGGACTGCGGGACTTAGGCGGAACGGATGTGGAGCCGTGGTCCCGCCGGGAGCGTCACCCGGCGATTCTTTGGTTTCTTTCTGATCGCTCAGAAAGAAACCCGCCCCACAGGGCGGAACCTCTTTAACAGATCCTAAGGATTGATATGGGGTCGAGGGAGGGAAGACCCCTCATCCGTTGCGGCATACGCCGCGCCACCTTCCCCCCTCAGGAAGGCTTTTGGCGGCTTCCAGCCGCCCCGGAGGCGTGGGAGGATCAGCTGAAAAAAACTCTTGACTTTATTGCTTTTGTGCGTTACAGTTTAACGCGAGAAAGTTTTTGGGAGTGTGATCGCTATGATCGTCAAACTGGGTATGCTGATCGTGTTCTTCGGCGTGATGGTGGGCATCGGCCTGTACTGCCGCCGCCACGCCACGGATGTGAACGGATTTGTGCTGGGTGGGCGCTCTGTGGGCCCCTGGCTCACCGCTTTCGCCTACGGCACTTCTTATTTCTCCGCCGTGGTCTTCGTGGGCTACGCCGGACAGTTTGGATGGAAGTACGGCATTGCGGCCACCTGGGCGGGCATCGGCAACGCCCTGCTGGGCTCGCTGCTGGCCTGGGCGGTGCTGGGCCGCCGGACCCGCATCATGACCCAGCACCTCAGCTCCGCTACCATGCCGGAGTTCTTCGGCAAGCGCTTCGGCAGCGACAAGCTGAAGATCGCCGCCTCAGTCATCATCTTCATCTTCCTCATCCCCTACACCGCCTCGCTGTACAACGGACTGTCCCGCCTGTTCGGCATGGCCTTTAACATCGACTATTCCGTGTGTGTCATCGTCATGGCGGTCCTCACCGGGGTGTATGTCATCGCCGGCGGCTACATGGCCACCGCCATCAACGACTTCATCCAGGGCATCGTCATGATCGTGGGCATCTGCGCCGTCATCGCCGCCGTCCTCAACAGCCAGGGAGGCTTTATGGCCGCCCTGGAGGGACTGGCCCAGGTGAGCGACCCCGCCGTCTCTGACATCCCCGGCGTCTTCGCCTCCTTCTTCGGCCCCGACCCCCTGAACCTGCTGGGCGTGGTGCTGCTCACCTCGCTGGGCACCTGGGGTCTGCCCCAGATGGTCCAGAAGTTCTACGCCATCCGGGACGAGAAGGCCATCGAGACGGGCACCGTCATTTCAAGCGTATTCGCCCTGCTGGTGGCCGGCGGCTGCTACTTCCTGGGCGGCTTCGGGCGGCTCTTCTCCGACCAGATCGACGTGGCGGCCAACGGATATGACTCCATCATCCCCACCATGCTCTCCGGACTGTCCGATGTGCTCATCGCCGTGGTGGTCATCCTGGTGCTCTCCGCCTCCATGTCCACCCTGTCCTCCCTGGTGCTGGCCTCCAGCTCCACCCTCACCCTGGACTTCCTGAAGGACCACTTCATCAAAGATATGGATGAGAAGCGCCAGATCCGCATCATCCGGGGCCTGATCGTGGTTTTCATCGCTATCTCCGTGGTGCTGGCCATCATCCAGTACAGGTCCAGCGTCACCTTCATCGCCCAGCTCATGGGCGTGTCCTGGGGCGCGCTGGCGGGCGCCTTCCTGGCCCCCTTCCTCTACGGCCTGTACTGGAAGAAGGCCACCTCCGCCGCCTGCTGGGCCAGCTTTCTCTTCTCCACTGTGGTGATGCTGTCCAACATCTTCGTGGGCTCCCGCTTTCCAGCTCTGCTCCAGTCGCCCATCAACGCCGGCGCTTTCTGCATGCTGGCCGGACTGGTGATCGTGCCGGTGGTGAGCCTCTTCACCCGCAAGCCCGACCCGGTGCTGGTGGAGGACGCCTTCTCCTGCTACAACAAGCCCGTCATCGTGGCCCAGCGGGAGGCCCTGGGAGACTGAGCGGCGGGCCATCCGCAGATGGATTTGACAATCCGCCGGTTTTCCTGTATCATAGACGGGCAAGTAAGCTGGACAGCCGCGCGGGCGGGGCGAAAGGCCCGCCTGTGAGGAAAGTCCGGGCTCCGCAGGGCAAGGATAACGGGTAACACCCGCCGGGGGCGACCCTAGGAAAAGTGCAACAGAGATATACCGCCTCGATCCCCTGTGAGCGGGGGAGGAGGCGCGGTGGAATGAGCGAGCTTTCCTTTGGGGGAAGCGAGGGATATGAAACTTGCGCCGGTGAGGTAAGGGTGGAAAGGTGAGGTAAGAGCTCACCCGACGGCTGGGAACTGTCCGTCGCTGTAAACTCTATCCGGAGCAACGCCGTGGAGGGACACACAGGTCGGCCCGACCGTCCCAGGGAGGCGGCTGGAGCGCACCGGCAACGGTGCGTCGAGATAGATGGCTGTCTTAAAAGACAGAACCCGGCTTACAGGCTTACTTGCATCTTCAGAAAAAAGAGTGGAGGGAGATCCTTCACTCTTTTTTTGTGTGTTGGCCATGCTCTTTTTAAGTGGATCTCCGCGTTCTCCGGCATCACAGGACCGGCGTCGGAAGAGCAGGCACCTGCCGGCGGGCCATCGCGGCCGCCAGGGACAGGACCCACGCCGGCGGCAGCCAGTTCACCTTCACCACCCGGGATAACAGACCGCATGGGCGCGCCCATGCGGTCCTGTCAGTCCTGTCCCTCTGCTCCCCCTGCCTCCGCCATGGCCGCCTCCTCCCGCAGGCGGGCGGCCAGCTTCCGGGTCAGCTCCATGTCCTGCTCCCGGCTCCAGGAGCGCTCCCGGGCGGGAGCCGGGGGCCTGCCCGGCCGGTCCCCCTGCTGGCGGCGCAGGGCCCGGGCCTGCCGCTGGCTGAGCCACCGCTGGGTGTCCCGCAGGACGGCCGCCCCCAGAAAGCCGCAGGCGATCCTGGTCTGGCCGGACATCTGGGGGTAGTGGTCCAGGATCTCCTCCATGGTCACCGACGGGTCCCGCCACACCCGCTCGGCGTAGACGCACAGGGCGGACAGCAGCCACCCCCGCTGGTCCGGGGGGAGGTCCTCCACCACAAAGTAGTTGTCAAAGTAGAAAACAAAACCCCGTTTCGCGTTCTCCAATCCGCATCCCTCCTTACTCCTAACGGAAAAGGGGGGAGAAAGTGGCACATTTCCGTGCAATTAGGGCCCCGTAACAGTAACAGTCAGAGAAATAGAAAATGTCATTGTTATCTCTGTTATAGTGATAGGAAGAGCGATGGTCACGGTGCCGCGCCGGGCGGCGGAGGAGAGAGGGGGGAGAGGACCGTTTTTCCCCCGCGGGGGGACGGGAGCGCTGTCAAGAACATCTTTCCATCCAAACCGCGCCTCAGCCACAACGAAAAAGCTGTGGCTGACACAGTGATTTTCCTGGGATGTTGGAGCGGGGCGGTTGACAAGGCCCCGCTTTTGTGGTAATTTGATAACAGCAACAAACTTAGGGATGTTTTTTATGTTGGATTTCAACCCGGGGGAGCATATCTGCGTGGTGGGGGACGCCCGCCCGGAGAAGACCAACCCCATCTACCTGGCCCACGAGAAGGTGATCCTCATCCTGGTGGTGGAACGGGCCACCGGCCTGATCGTGGACGCAGACACCAATATGGTCTGCGAGCTGACCCGGCGCTTCCTCCGCTCCGTCTTTGTGGGGCACAGCCTGGTGGACGACCTGGAGGAGATCCGGAACAGCCTTTTGGACAACTATCTGGGGGACTCCAAGCGGGTGCTGTACGCCGCCGCCCGGTCCGCCCGGATGAAGTTCCTGGACAGCACCAGTCAGGCGCGTGAATAGTCAGCATTTTGCTATGCGGCGGGAAGTGGACTTGTCCTTTCTGCCATCCAGTAGCAGGACGCACTGAACCGCAGCGGGACGGAACGCCCCGCCGGGCAGGTGCGTCCTTTTGCATCCCAACAGACAAGCGAGACAGCAGAAAGAATGGAGGTATCCCTATGTATGATCTGATCCTGCGGGGCGGCACGGTGGTGGACGGGAAGCGTTCCCAGCCCTATGCCGCTGACATCTGCATCCGGGAGGGGCGCATCGCCCGCATCGCCCCGGAGGGCGGCGAGGAGGCCCGGGAGGTGGTGGACGTGTCCGGACTGGCGGTGGCCCCCGGCTTCATCGACATCCACACTCACTCTGACGCCTGCCCCCTGGTGGACTATGAGCCGGAGAGCAAGCTGCACCAGGGCATCACCACCGAGATCACCGGCAACTGCGGCATCTCCATCCTGCCCAGCACGCCGGAGAGCCGGGATGAGATCGGCCGCTACTTCTTCAGCCAGCTGGAGCTGCCCGCCGGGAGCCTGCCCCAGCTGGGAGTGTCCGGCCTGGAGGAGTACGCCCGGATGGTGGCGGACCACGGCTGCGCCGCCAACTACGGCCAGCTGGTGGGCCACGGTACCCTGCGGGGGGCGGTGATGGGCTTTGTGGACCGGGACCCTGAACCGGAGGAGATGGAGCAGCTGAAGGATCTGCTGGAGCGGGAGCTGAAGGCGGGCGCTTTCGGTATGTCCCTGGGGCTGATCTATCCCCCCAGCGCCTTCTGCAAGAGCGAGGAGCTGGTGGAGCTGGCCAAAGTGCTGAAGAAGTACGACGCCCTGCTCACCGTCCACATGCGCAACGAGGGGCCCCGCATCTTCCAGGCAGTGGATGAGATGATCGACATCACCCGCCGCTCCGGGGTGCACCTGCAGATCTCTCACCTGAAGCTGATGGGCAAGCCCCAGTGGGGCCGCTCCCAGGAGCTGCTGGACAAGATCGAGGCGGCCCGGCAGGAGGGGATTGACCATCACCTGCGACCAGTACCCCTACACTGCCACCTCCACCTCCATGACCGCCCTGCTGCCCAAGTGGGCCCACGACGGCGGCGTGTCCGCCCTGGTGGCCCGGGTCAAGGCCCCCGACCAGCGGCTGAAGGACGAGACGGCGGCGGAGATGGAGGACCGGGGCGGCCCGGCCCATGTGATGGTCTCCGGCACCCACGGCTACCACCCGGAGTGGGAGGGCAGGACCGTGGCGGAGCTGGCGGAGGAGCTGGGGCTGTCCCCGGTGGACACAGTGATGCATGTGCTGTCCGCCTGCGAGGGCTCGGTGGCCTGCATCTACTTCTGCATCAACGAGGACGACATGCTGAACATCATGAGGGACATGCGCATCGCACTGGGCAGCGACGGATACGGCTTCTCCTATGACCGGTCCATCACCCGGACCAACCCCCATCCCCGCAGCTTCGGCACCTTCCCCCGCTTCCTGGAGCTGGCCCGGGACCACAGGCTGATGCCCCTGGAGGACGCGGTGTACAAGATCACCGGCCTGCCGGCGGACATCCTGGGCCTGAAGGACCGGGGCACCCTGGAGGAGGGCCGGATCGCCGACATCACGGTCTTTGACCCGGAGCAGGTGCGGGACCTGTCGGAGTACACCGACTCGGTGAAAAAGCCGGCGGGCATCCGCCACGTGCTGGTGGGGGGCACCTTCGCCCTGAAGGACGGCGCGGCTACCGGCTCCAGAACGGGCACGGTGCTGAAGAAGGGCTGACCCGATCTGACCTGCCAATATAGAGGGACCGCCGCGGCGGCCATCTCTCCCCTTTCCGGGGAGAGATGGCCGGGGGAGGATGGCCTGGCTGACGTCCCCCCCGGCGGGCCTCTGGAGAAAAAAGGAGGGAAGGAGCCTTGTATGATCTGATCCTGCGGGGCGGCACGGTGGTGGACGGAACGCGTTCCCGGCCCTATGCCGCCGACGTATGCATCCGGGACGGGCGCATCGCCCGCATCGCCCCGGATGCGGGGGAGGAGGCACGGGAGGTGGTGGACGTGTCCGGGCTGACGGTGGCCCCGGGCTTCATCGACATCCACAGCCACTCCGATGCGTGCCCCCTGCTCAGCTTCCAGCCGGAGAGCAAGCTCTTCCAGGGCATCACCACCGAGATCACCGGCAACTGCGGCACCTCCATCCTGCCCAGCCTGCCGGAGAACAGCCGGGAGATCGTCCAATACTTTTTTGATGACACCAGCATGTTCAGTCAGGTGGTCCTCAACGAGAAGGACCGGAGCCTGGACGGCCTGTACGGGGTGGAGGAGTATGCCCGGGCGGTGGCGGCCCACGGCTGCACCGCCAACTACGGCCAGCTGGTGGGCCACGGCACCCTGCGGGGGGCGGTGATGGGCTTTGTGGACCGGGACCCTGAACCGGAGGAGATGGAGCGGCTGAAGGACCTGCTGGAGCGGGAGCTGAGGGCGGGCGCCTTCGGCATGTCCCTGGGGCTGATCTATCCCCCCAGCGCCTTCTGCAAGCGGGAGGAGCTGGTGGAGCTGGCCAAGGTGCTGAAGAAGTACGACGCCCTGCTCACCGTCCATATGCGCAACGAGGGGCCCCGCATCTTCCAGGCAGTGGACGAGATGCTGGACATCACCCGCCGCTCTGGAGTGCACCTGCAGATCTCCCACCTGAAGCTGATGGGCAGGCCCCAGTGGGGGCGCTCCCGGGAGCTGCTGGACAAGCTGGCGGCCGCCCGGCGGGAGGGGCTGAACGTCACCTGCGACCAGTACCCCTATACCGCCACCTCCACCTCTATGACCGCCCTGGTGCCCAAGTGGGCCCACGACGGAGGCCGCGCCGCCCTGCTGGAGCGGCTGCGGGACCCCTCCCGGCAGCTGAAGGCGGAGATCGCCGCCGAGATGGAGGACCGCGGCGGAGCGGACCGGGTGATGATCGCCGGCACTCACGGCTGCCGCCCGGAGTGGGAGGGCAGGACCGTGGCGGAGCTGGCGGAGGAGCTGAAGCTGTCCCCGGCGGACACGGTGGTCCACGCCCTGGACTGCTGCGGCGGCCGGGTGGCCTGCATCTACTTCTCCATCGATGAGGGCGACATGCTCAACATCATGAAGGACATGGACATTGCGGTGGGCAGCGACGGATACGGCCTGTCCTTTGACCGCTCCATTACCATCACCGACCCCCACCCCCGCAGCTTCGGCACCTTCCCCCGCTTCCTGCGGCTGGTGCGGGAGCACCAGCTGATGCCGCTGGAGGACGCGGTGTACAAGCTGACCGGCCTGCCGGCGGACATCCTGGGCCTGAGGGACCGGGGCACCCTGGCGGAGGGCCGGATCGCCGATATCACAGTCTTTGACGCGGAGCGGGTCCGGGACACCTCGGAGTTCACCGATTCCGTGCGGAAGCCGGAGGGCATCTGCCACGTGCTGGTGGGGGGCGAATTCGCCCTGCGCCAGGGCAGGTCTGCCGGAGGGAGAAAGGGGGCGGTCATCCGGCGCGAGAGCGGAGGACCTGTCTGAGGACAGGGAGAAAACAATATGTGTGAGCCGTCCCGGCCTGCCTGTCTGGACCGGGGCGGACAGAAGGGAGAAACAGATATGGAATTAGGTAGTTGGTCTATCATTCAGGCGCCCTCTCTGCTGGCTCTGATCCCCCTGGTGGTCATGATCGTGCTGATCTTCCGGGGAAAGAGCAACGTGTCCGCCATCATGGTGGGCGTGCTGGTGGGCGCTCTGCTGCTGGGGCAGGACCTGGGGGCCATGGCCAAGGCTTTCGCCACCTCGCTGGGCTCCTCCACGGCCCTGATCGGCCTCATCATCATGATGGGCGCCGGCCTGGGCGTGCTGATGAGCGAGGCGGGGGTCACCCACACCCTGGTCTACTGGATCGTCAAGCGCATCGGCGTGAACACCCAGACCAAAGGCAAGATCGCCCTGGTGGTGGTGTCCATCATCGTCTGCGGCCTGCTGGGCACCCTGGGCGGCGGCAACGCCGTCATCGCCCCCATCATGCTGCCCATCATGGCCTCCCTGGGGGTCACCCCCACCGTGGTGGCCACCCTGTTCAAGGTGGCGGGTGAGATCGGCCTGATCCTGGGCCCCCTCACCGGCGTGACCCTCATCACCATGGAGGTCACCGGCCTGTCCTACGGCGAGCTGATGATCCAGGCGGCCATCCCCTTCGCCGTGTTCTGGCTGGCTGGCGCCTGGGTGGGCGCGAACCGCGCCCAGAAGCGCACCTTCGGCAAGGAGGGCTATGCCCTGGGGGAGGACGTGCAGCACCTGGATCAGGTGGTCATCACCCCCCGTCAGAAGCGGACCACGGTCGCTTTCCTGATCTCCTTTGTCCTTCTGGTGGGCTACGGCATCGCCACCAAGCAGGGCACCAACTACGCCCTGATGGTCATGATCGTCCTGGCTGCCGTGGTGGCCATCTTCGGCGGCATCGAGATTGACCGCTCCGTGGACTGCATCACCAAGGGCGTGGCCTCCCAGGCCAACATGTTCCTGATCTTTGTGAGCATCGACGTGCTGCTCAACCTGGTCACCCTGGGCGGCGGCTTTGACGCCCTCTCCAACCTGCTGGGCGGCCTGGCGGGCAACAGCCCCACCGCCGTCATGCTGGTGGCCTCTGTGGTGGGCGGCTTCGGCATCGAGGCGGCCGCCGTGGCGGAGATCCAGATCATCACCGACATGTTCGGCGGTCTGGCCACCCAGGTGGGCCTGCCCATGGGCTGCTTCGCCGTCTCCATCCTGGCGGCCACCCGGCTCACCGGCTCCGCCTATCCCACCACCAACTTTGCCGGCCAGCTGGGCACCGCCCAGTGCAGCAACACCAAGGAGGCCCTCCAGGCCTGCTGGATCAGCGTTGCCTTTGCCTGCGTCTTCGTGGTGGCGTACTCCTTCATCGGCCCCCTGATCCTGGGCTGAGCCCGGCGGGACTGAAAAAGAGTGAAAAAAGCCCCCTGTATAGGTCTGTTCCTATACAGGGGGCAGCTTTTTTGAGGCGGTCAGAGACCGGCCAGATCCCGGATGACCGCCCCGGCCAGCACCAGCCCGGCGGTGCCGGGGACAAAGGAGACCGAGCCCGGGACGGCCCGGCGGGGGGAGGAGGCGGGGCGGGTGTCCCCGCCGGGGGGGAGCTCCGCCTCCGGGGGGGCCAGGGGGGCGCGGGGCTCCTCCCGGGACCAGACCACCTTCAGGTGGTGGATGCCCCGCTTCCGCAGCTCCTTCCGCATCACCCGGGCCAGGGGGCAGCCCTCCGTTTTGGACAGGTCGGAGACGGAGAAGGCGGAGGGGTCCAGCTTGTTGCCCGAGCCCATGGCGCTGATGAGCGGGACCCCCAGGGCCTGGCAGCGGACGGCCAGCTCCAGCTTGGCGGAGACGGTGTCCACCGCGTCCACCACATAGTCGTACCGGGACAGGTCCACCTCCCCGGCGTTTTCCGGCAGGTAGAACATCCGCAGGGCCCGCACCCGGCAGGCGGGGTTGATGTCCCGGACCCGCTCCGCCATCACCTCCGCCTTGGGGCGGCCCAGGGTGGAGTGGAGGGCGATGAGCTGCCGGTTCAGGTTGCTCTCGGAGACGGTGTCGTCGTCGTACAGATCCAGGGCGCCGATGCCGGCCCGGGCCAGGGCCTCAGCGCAGAAGCCCCCCACGCCGCCCACCCCGAAGAGGGCCACAGAGGCGTGGAAGAGCCGCTCCTGGGGGCCGTCGCCCAGGAGCATGCGGGAACGGGAGAATTGATCGGACACAGGTCCCACCTCGTCTTTCCAAAGGGGTGCCCCGCCCGCCGGGCGGAGCGTTCTTTCTTGGCGCGTGCGGTGACGGCTGAGGGAATTTCCCGGGGCTCTGCGGAAAAGATGCAGATCCGGCCTCTATTTTTGTCACCACACGGGCCATCATATCATAAGATTTGGGTGAGTTCAACGGCAAGGAGGGCGGGACAGAGCGCAAAAGCGGGGGAAAAGGGATAAAATTCCCGTGGAAGGAGGCAAAATGAGAAAAGGCCATTGAGTATTCCAGGGATATGTGCTAAAATATTTGGCTGGCATATTATTATAAGACAGACCTGATGAGGTGTTGAATAGGATGAAGATCGTGGTATTGGCGGGCGGGCTCAGCCCGGAGCGCAACGTCTCCCTGTCCTCCGGCGCTATGGTGAGCGAGGCCCTGCGGGAGCAGGGCCATCAGGTGGCGCTGGTGGACCTGTTTTTCGGGACAGAGGGGGTGGAGGGCCAGGCAGAGGCCCTCTACGACGCCCCGGTGCCCCAAGCGTTCAAGCGGATCGGCCGGCAGGCCCCCGACCTGGCCCAGGTGCGCGCCGCCCGCCGGGACAGGAGTCCCTCGTCCATCGGCCCCGGGGTGCTGGAGCTGTGCGCCGGCGCGGACGTGGTCTATCTGGCCCTTCACGGCGCCTGCGGCGAGGACGGCCGCATCCAGGCGGCCCTGGATCTGCTGGGAGTGCCCTACACCGGCTCCGGCTGCCTGGCCAGCGCCATCGCCATGGATAAGGACCTGACCAAGCGCCTGGTGGCGGGTCAGGTCACCACCCCGGCCTGGCGCTCCGTCACCGTGACGGAGGAGAACCTGGAGGAGCTTGCCCGGCAGACCCGCCTGCCTGTGGTGGTCAAGCCGGTGGACAGCGGCTCCTCCATCGGGGTCTTCATCGCCCGGGACGGACAGGAGCTGCGCCGGGCCCTGGAAGAGAGCCGGAAGCTGGGGGGCCGCACCGTGCTGGAGGAGTATATCCAGGGCAGGGAGATCCAGGTGGCGGTGCTGGAGGACCGGGCCCTGCCCTCCATCGAGATCATCCCCAAGGAGGGCTTCTACGACTACGAGAACAAGTACCAGCCCGGCGCGGCCCTGGAGGTCTGCCCGGCCCAGATCCCCCCGGAGTGGGAGCAGCGGCTGGGGGAGGCGGCGCTGGCCGTCTTTCGGACCATCGGGCTGTCCGTGTACGCCCGGGCGGACTTTATCGTGACGCCGGACGGGACCCCCTATTTCCTGGAGATCAACACCCTGCCCGGCATGACCCCCACCAGTCTGGTGCCCCAGGAGGCGGCCGCGGTGGGCATCGGCTACGGCGCCCTGTGCCAGACCATCGTGGAGGCGTCTCTGAAAGCCAGAAAAGGAGGAGCCTGACCAGATGGAAGCCATCACTCTGGCCCAGCTTCTGGAGGCCGTCCACGGCACGCTGCTGGGCGACTTCCGGGATGAGAACGTGATCGTCCAGCGGGTGGACACCGACAGCCGGACCATCCACTCCGGCTCCCTGTTCATCCCCCTGGTGGGAGAGCGGTTCGACGGGCACGCCTACATCAACGCCGCCCTGGAGGGGGGCGCTCTGGGCTGCCTCACCGCCCGGGAACGGGAGAGCTACCGCCCCGACAGATTCTATATCAAGGTGGCCAGCACCCAGCGGGCCCTGCGGGACCTGGCCGCATGGTACAAGGCCCGATTCCCCATCCCCTTCATCGCCGTGACGGGCAGCGTGGGCAAGACCACCACCAAGGACATGATCGCCGCCGTGCTGAGCACCCGGTACCGGGTGCTCAAGACCGAGGGCAATTACAACAACAACATCGGCCTGCCCCTGACCCTGCTGCGGCTGGACAGGAGCTGTGAGATCTGCGTGCTGGAGATGGGGATGGACCGCCCGGGGGAGATCGACTACCTGGGGGAGATCGTCCAGCCGGACGTGGGAGTCATCACCAACATCGGGGACGCCCACATCGAGCGCCTGGGCAGCCGGGAGAACATCTTCCGGGCCAAGTGCGAGCTGCTGCCCCACATCCGGCCCGGCGGGCTGGTGGTGCTCAACGGGGATGATCCCATGCTGGCATCCCTCCGGGGCCGCACCCCGGTGCCCGCCGTCTTCTGCGGCCGGGAGGAGGGCCTGGAGTACCGGGCCCGCCGGCTGGAGGGGGACGGGGACAGCCGCATCCTCTGCCAGATGACCACCCCCCGGATGGACCGGCAGGTGGAGATCCCTGCCCTGGGGGAGCACATGATCTACCCCGCCCTCATCGCCGCCGCCATCGGAGAGCGGTTCGGGCTCACCCAGGACCAGATCGTGGAGGGCATCCTCCGCTTCGTCCCCACCCGGATGCGGATGAATATCCTCTACCGGGGGGATGGGATCGTGATCCTGGACGACACCTACAACGCCAACCCCCAGTCCATGCGGGCGGCCATCAGCGTGCTGTCCGACCGGCGCAGCCAGTGGAGCATCGCCGTGCTGGGGGACATGTTCGAGCTGGGGCCCTTCGCCCCCGCCCTGCACACGGGGGTGGGGGAGTGCCTGGGCAAGGCCCGCATCGACTGCCTGGTGGCGGTGGGGGAGCTGGCGGAGCACATCGCCCAGGGGGCCCGGAACTCCGGCGTGCCCCTGGTGTACCACTGCAAAGACAAGGCGGAGGCCAAGCCTGTCCTGGACCAGCTGGTCCGGCCGGGCAGCACCATTTTAGTGAAGGCGTCCCGCGGGATGGAGCTGGAGGAGCTGACCGCTTACCTGCTCTCCATCACCCCGGAGGCGGAGTGACCCCCAGGGCCCTCCCGCGGACGGACCGTTTGGAAGGCCCGCCTGCGGAAGGGCCCTTCCCAGAGGCCAACACAGGAGAGACAGAGGACCGTTATGATCGATATCGCCATTTCCGGCCTGGTCAAGGAATTTGAGGTCGGCAAAAAAATACTGGACGGGCTCACCTTTCAGGTGGACTCCGGCGAGCGGGTGGGACTGCTGGGCAAGAACGGCTGCGGCAAGACCACCCTGCTGCGCATCCTCACGGGCCAGCTGGACTGGGACGAGGGGGAGGTGGTCCTGCCCCCGGACAAGCGGGTGGGCCTGATCTCCCAGATCCCGGTCTACCCCGCCGGCTACACGGTGGAGGATGTATTGGACACCGCCTTCCGCCCCCTGCGGGAGATGGAGGAGGAGATGGAGCAGCTGGCCGCCCGGATGGAGCGGGGGGAGGACCCCGCCCTGCTGCGCCGGTACGACCAGCTCACCGCCGCCTTCGAGGCCGGGGGCGGCTATGACACCGACACCCGGAAGAACAAGGTGTGCAGCGGCCTTCAGATCGGCCCGGGGATGCGGGAACAGCTCTTCGACCGGCTCTCCGGCGGGGAGAAGACCCGGGTGAACCTGGGCCGGCTGATCCTGGAGGACACCGACATCCTGCTGCTGGACGAGCCAACCAACCACCTGGACCTGAAGGCCACCGAGTGGCTGGAGGAGTATCTGGACAAGTTCAAGGGCACCGTGCTGGCGGTCTCCCACGACCGCTGGTTCCTGGACCGGGTGGTGGACCGGGTCATCGAGATCCAGGAGGGGAAGGCAGAGTTCTACTCCGGCAATTACAGCTTCTATGTGGTGGAGAAGGAGCGCCGCTACCAGGAGAAGCTGAAGCAGTATGAGAAGGAGCAGGCCAAGATCCAGCAGCTGGAGAAGGCCGCCGAGCAGCTGCGGATCTGGGCCTATTCGGGCAACGACAAGATCTTCAAGCGGGCCCAGTCCATGGAGAAGCGCATCGAGCGGATGCGGACCACCGACAGGCCCACCCGGGAGCGGAAGATGGAGGTCCGCTTCGGGGAGCGGGAGTTCCGGGGGGATGAGGTGCTCACCATCAAGGGGCTGTCCAAATCCTTCGGCCAGCGCGCCCTGTTCTCCGGGGTGGACCTGGAGGTGGTGGGGGGCGAGCGCATCGCCCTGCTGGGGGACAACGGCACCGGCAAATCCACCCTCATCAAGATCCTGATGGGGGAGGAGGGGCCCGACGAGGGGAAGATCCGCATGGGCCCCACGGTGAAGATCGGCTACCTGCCCCAGATCATCCACTTCGACCACCCGGAGCGCAGCCTGCTGGACACCATGCTCTATGAGCTGGACTGCACCGCCCAGACCGCCCGCAACCGGCTGGCCTCCTTCAAGTTCCGGGGGGAGGACGTATTCAAGCCGGTCTCCGCCCTGTCCGGCGGGGAGCAGTCCCGGCTGCGGCTGTGCATGCTCATGGACGAGAAGATCAACCTCCTGATTCTGGACGAGCCCACCAACCACCTGGACATCCAGAGCCGGGAGTGGATCGAGGAGGCGGTGGAGGAGTACGAGGGCAACCTGCTCTTCGTCTCCCACGACCGCTACTTCATCGACCGCTTCGCCACCCGGGTGTGGGTGCTGGAGGACGGGCAGGTCACCGACTTCCGGGGCAGCTACGGCGAGTACCGGGCAGCCCGGGAGAGGAAGCAGGCCCAGGCCGTCCCCGCCCCCGCGGCGGCGCCGGCGGAGAAGAAGGAGAAGCCCCGGCGGCCCGGCGGCACCAAGAACCTGGAGAAGGAGGTGGCCGCCGCCGAGCGGGCGGTGGCTAAGGCAGAGGAACAAATGTACGAGCTTGGGCTCCAGATCGAGGAGGCCGCCTCCAACTATCTGAAGCTCCAGGAGCTGTATGAGCAGCGGGAGGCGCTGGAGGAGGAGATCCTGAAGCTGTACGGGACTTGGGAGCGCCTGTCGGCGGAGCTGGAGGAGGCCAGAGGATGAAGCGGCAGATCAGCAGTTATAAAGGAAGGAAGCTCTGTCTCTGGCAGAAGCTGCTGCTCTCGGCGGTGCTGGCCGGGGCCGTGACCTTTGCCGGGCTGTTCGGCGCGGTGCTCTACGGCTCCTACGACCATATCCAGGGGGACCCCCGGGCGATGGTGGTGCTGGGCTGCCAGGTAATGCCCGACGGGGAGCCCTCCATCCTTCTGCGGGACCGGCTGGACCGGGCGCTGGACTACCTGGAGGACCACCCGGACCTGACGGTGGTGGTCTCCGGGGGCCAGGGGGACAACGAGCCCGTCACCGAGGCCCGATGCATGGCGGACTACCTGATGGAGCGGGGGGTGGAGGAGGACCAGCTGCTTCTGGAGGAGCGGTCCCACAACACCGACCAGAACCTGCGCTATTCCCGGGAGCTGCTGGAGGCAGAGGGCTGTGATCTGTCCCAGGGGGTGGTGGTGGTCTCCAACGGCTTCCACCTGACCCGGGCCCGGATGCTGGCGGAACGGGCCGGATATGACAGTGTCTCCACCCTGGCGGCCCCCTCCAGCCACCTGCCCTCCCGGCTGCACATGTATGTGCGGGAGCCGCTGGCCCTGGTCAAGTCATTTTTCCTGGACCGGTGAGGGGCCGGGGGAGAGGAGGCAGCTGTGGATCAGATCACCATTCGGAATATGCGGGTGGAGGAGTATGCGACACTGAAGGACCTCCTCTATGAGGCGATCTACGTCCCGCCGGGGGACGCTCCGCCGCCCAGGTCGGTGGCAGACCGGCCGGAGCTGCGGGTCTATTTCCAAGGATTTGGAAGTGGACCGCTGGACCGGGCTCTGGCAGCGGTGGACGGGAGCCGGGTGGTGGGCAGTGTATGGTGCCGGCTTATGGATGACTACGGACATATCGACGATGAGACGCCCTCCCTTGCGGCGGCGCTGTATCCGGAGTACCGGGGCCAGGGCATCGGAACAGAGCTGCTGCGCGCCATGATGGATGCTTTGGAGCGGGAGGGGGTCCGTCAGGTCTCCCTGTCCGTGCAGAAGGGGAACCCGGCGGTCCGCCTGTATCGGAGAGTGGGATTCCGCATAGTACGGGAGACAGAAGAGGAATATATCATGGTGGACCGCCTGGGGCGGGCATCAAGCGGAAAGGAGCATGCCCATGCTGGACAAGCTGGCGGCCGTGGAGGCCCGATACAGCCAGATCGAGGCCAGGCTGGCCGCGCCGGAGACCTATGACGACCCCGCCCAGGTGGCCCGGCTGAACAAGGAGCAGAACGAGCTGTCCCCGGTGGTGGAGACATACCGGGCCTACCTCCGGGCCCGGGAGCGGGAGCAAGAGGCCGGGGCCCTGCTCTCCGACCCGGAGCTGCGGGAGCTGGCCCAGGAGGAGCAGCAGCAGGCCAGGCAGGAGCTGGAGCGGCTGGAGCGGGAGCTCCAGGTCCTGCTGCTCCCCAGGGACCCCAACGATGGGAAGAACGTCATCGTGGAGATCCGGGCCGGGGTGGGGGGGGAGGAGGCCGCCCTCTTCGCCCACTCCCTCCACCGCATGTACTCCATGTACGCCGAGAGCCGCCGCTGGAAGACGGAAGTGGCCAGCCTGAACATGACGGAACTGGGAGGGGTAAAGGAGATCTCCTTCACTATCGAGGGGGACGGGGCCTGGTCCCGGATGAAGTTCGAGAGCGGCGTCCACCGGGTCCAGCGGGTGCCGGAGACCGAGTCCGGCGGGCGTATCCACACCTCCACCGCCACGGTGGCCGTCCTGCCCGAGATGGAGGAGGTGGAGGTGGACCTGGACCCGGCGGACGTGGAGATGCAGGTGTTCCGCGCCTCCGGGGCGGGGGGCCAGCATGTGAACAAGACCTCCTCAGCGGTGCGGCTCATCCACAGGCCCACAGGCATGGTGGTGGAGTGCCAGCAGGAGCGCAGCCAGTTCCAGAACCGGGACAGGGCCATGCGCATCCTGGCTTCCCGGCTGTACGAGGCGGAGCAGGAGAAGCGCAGCAGCGAGTTCACCGCCGAGCGCCGCAGCCAGGTGGGCACGGGGATGCGCAACGAGCGCATCCGGACTTATAACTTTCCCCAGGGGCGGGTCACGGACCACCGCATCGGGCTGACCCTGTACAAGATCGAGAGCGTGATGGACGGGGACCTGGACGAGCTGATGGACGCCCTGGCCGCCGCCGACCAGGCGGAGCGGCTGAAGCAGACCCAGTAAACGACGACGAAAGGATCGGGAGGGACCGACATGGATTTTTATATTCACTATACCGCCCTGCCCCAGGGGAAGAGCCTGGCGGACGTGGTGGGCGAGCTGAACGAGGTGCTGGAGGACGGCGGCGCGGTGTGCGGCGGCCAGACGGACGGCCCCGGCGGACGGCTGGATCTGGAGCTGGAGGACGAGAAGGTGAACCCCAAATTCGCCCAGATGGCGGTGAAGGCCTATCTCCAGCGGGCCCAGTTTCCCCGGGATACCCGGGTGGAGCTGGGGGGCATGGAGATCGGGGTCTACGAGTGAGGCCGGGCCGCTATGTTCCAAAATGTGATCTTTGATCTGGACGGCACTCTGCTCAATACCATAGACGACCTGGCGGATGCGGCCAACTGGGTGTGCGCCCGGCACGGGTGGCCCCTCCACACGGTGGAGGAGTACAAGCGCTTCGTGGGCAACGGGATACCCCGGCTGGTGGAGCGCTTTGCTCCGGCCCCGGAGCGGACGCCGGAGGGGCTGGCCCGGGCCCTGGAGGAGTTCTCGGAGCGCTATGGCGCCCACAGGGCGGACAAGACCGCCCCCTACGCCGGGATGCCGGAGGCGGTGGAGCGGCTGAGGGCGGCGGGGGTGCGGACGGCGGTGCTGTCCAACAAGGCCCACGCGCTGGCGGGCCCGGTGGTGGAGGACTACTACCCGGGGCAGTTCCCCTGGGTGCAGGGGGCCCTGCCCGGCCTGCCCACCAAGCCGGACCCCACTCTGCTGCACCGGCTGATGGAGCAGATGGGGGCCTCCCCGGAGGATACTCTGTTCGTGGGGGACAGCGATGTGGACATCCGCACCGCCAGGAACGGCGGCCTGACCAGCTGCGGCGTGCTGTGGGGCTTCCGCGGACGGGCGGAGCTGGAGGCGGAGGGGGCCGACTGTCTGGCCCGGACGCCGGAGGAGCTGGTAAAGGCGGTGCTGGGAGATGGCTGAGACTATTTTAGAGACTGACCGACTGATACTGCGGGAAATGACGGACAGAGATTTTCCTGCCCTGTGCCGGATGCTTCAGGATCGGTCAGTAATGTACGCCTATGAGCATGCCTTTTCAGACCAGGAGGCTTGGGAATGGCTTCGCCGCCAGCAGGCGCGGTATCGAAAGGATGGCTTCGGCCTGTGGGCAGCAGTGGAGAGAACATCCGGGGAGATGGTGGGCCAGTGCGGACTCACTTGGCAGGGGCTGGGAGATGGCACACGGATACCCGAGGTTGGCTATCTTCTGGAGCGGACGGCCTGGCACAAGGGCTACGCCGTTGAGGCGGCCCGGGCCTGCCGGGACCATGCCTTTTCAGCCCTGAAATTTGAGGAGGTATTCTCCATCATCCGGGACAGCAACCTTGCATCCCAAAGAGTAGCTCGGTGCATCGGGATGGAGGAGCGGGGCTCTTTCATAAAGCACTACTATGGGATGGATATGCTCCACATCGTGTTCTCCGTCCGGCAGGGGGAACAGCTTCCGCCTGCTGGAAGCCCTTGAGGGGCCCCATAGAAGCTCCCACACACCTTTCCTTAGAGGAAAGGTGTCGCGGCATATGCCGTGTCCCCACCTCAAGCCTTCCCCCCAGAGGGGGGAAGGTGGCACGGCGAAGCCGTGACGGATGAGGGGGCGTCCTTCCACCGGGCCGGTCTCAGTCACAGGATTTGTCAGGGGGGTTCCGCCCCGCAGGGCGGAATCCATTTGGGGACACCCTGCCGCCGAAGCCGGGCAGGCCAAGCCCGCCCCTGCACAAAGACCGAAAACATCCCGAAGGGGCGGCTTCCAGCTGCCCGGAAAGCCTTCCCCCCTCTGGGGGGAAGGTGGCACGGCGAAGCTGTGACGGATGAGGGGGCGTCCTTCCACCGGGCCGGTCTCAGTCACAGGATTTGTCAGGGGGGTTCCGCCCTGCGGGGCGGAATCCATTTGGGGACACCCTGCCGCTGAAGCCGGGCGGGCCAAGCCCGCCCCTACGCAGGGCGCGGGCCCCATAGGGAGACCGGCGGGGAAAACGGGGTCCGACGAAGCAGCGCGCCGGGCCGCTGTGCGCTGCACAGGGGGCACGCCCCGCCCGGATGGAACCCTCGGAAAACGGGCACGCGCCCAAGAGAGATAGGAAGTGGAAAAGGATGGAGACAAAGCGCCTCTCCCAACAGGACATCCAGACCGCCGCGGACCTGCTCCGCGCCGGCGGCCTGGTGGGCATCCCCACCGAGACGGTGTACGGCCTGGGGGCCAACGGGCTGGACCCCGCTGCGGTGGGCCGGATCTTTCAGGCCAAGGGCCGCCCCCAGGACAACCCCCTGATCCTGCACATCCCGGGGGCGGACTGGCTGGAGCGGTACTGCCGGGACATCCCGGCGGCGGCCTATGAGCTGGCCCGGCGCTTCTGGCCCGGTCCGCTGACCATGGTGCTCCGGCGGCGGGACAACGTGCCCGATCAGGTGACGGCGGGGCTGGACACGGTGGGGATGCGCTGTCCCGCCCACCCCCTGTGCCGGGCGGTGATCCAGGCGGCGGACGTGCCGGTGGCGGCCCCCTCAGGGAATACCTCCGGGCGGCCCAGCCCCACCACCGCCGCCCACATGCTGGAGGACATGGACGGCAGGATCGACGCCATTTTGGACGGCGGCCCCTGCTCCGTGGGGGTGGAGTCCACCATCGTGGACCTGACATGCACGCCCCCCCGCCTGCTGAGGCCGGGGGGGATCACCCTGGAGCAGCTGCGGGCGGCCCTGGGGGAGGTGGCGGTGGACCCGGCGGTCACCCGGCTGATGGGGGCGGGGGAGAGGCCCCGGGCCCCTGGGATGAAGTACCGCCACTACGCCCCCAAGGCCCCCGTCACCGTGGTCACCGGGGAGCCGGAGCGGAGCGCGGCCTATATCGCCGCCCACGCCGGACCGGGGGACGGGGTCATCTGCTTTGAGGAGTTCCTGCCGATGTATGCGGGGGGCGCGCGGCCCGTCATGAGCCTGGGGCCGGCGGGGGACAAGGGGGAGCAGGCCCGGCGGGTGTTCGACGCCCTGCGGGCCTTCGACCACACCGCCGTCTCCGCCATCTGGGCCCAGTGCCCGGACAGCGGCGGGATCGGGCTGGCGGTCACCAACCGCCTGAACAAAGCGGCGGGCTTCCACATCGTGGAGGCCTGACCAAGGAAAGGAGCGAGGGCAGTGAAGCGGTCCCACTATTTCCCCTGGATGGGGCTGATTCCCCTGGTCCTGGGGGGCTGCTATGTCTACTCGACGGCCATCCCGGTGGTGGGGACGCTGCTGTTCACCCTGCTTCCCTGGCTCATGGTGCTGACCTGGGCCTGGCTGGGGATGGACTGCGGGCGGCAGAGGCGGCCCTTCTGGCTCAGCCTCCTGGCCGGCCACTGGGGGGTGCTCCTCAGCGTGCTGTGCGGGGCGTGGCAGTTCTGGCTGGTGGACGACGCCGCCCGGAGCATCCCCATCGCCCTCTTCGGCCAGTTTATCTCCGGCGTGGTGCCCGGGGCGATGATGCTGGTCACCCCCCTGTGCATCGTGGACGGAACCTACATGGGCAGCCTGCTGGTGGTGTGGGGAGGCATCGCCTCGGCGGTGCTGCTGATCCTCATTTTCACCGTGTCCTACTGGGTGGGCCGCCGCATCGCCAAGGCCCCCTGACCGGCCCGGAAAGGAGGTGCTTCGATGGAAGAGTACACATGGAAACGCTTCCGGTGGCGTATGGAGCGCAGGCACGCCCGGCGCTCCCTGCTGAAATTCCTCTTCCTCTTTCTCGCGCTGTGTGTCGTGCTGGACGTATGGGGGCCGGGGCAGATTGCCCTGATGGCCCTTCTGGGGCTGTTCGTCCTGTGGCTGCTGGCGCGGTATCTGCGGGTGCGAAACGAGGGACTGGACGGCGACGCAGATCAGCTGATCTATTTCGACCTGCTGGGTCGCATGAAGGCCCTGCCATATTCCCAAATCGGGAGCTATACCAAAAAGCGGAGTTGTGTGGTGATACGGGACCGGGACGGCCGGAGGTTCGCCAAGGTCCGGAAGCAGCTGTGCAGCCCCCGGGAGCTGGAGGAGCAGCTCCGGGAGGCATGTCCGCATTTGAAGTGGGAGGGATCACCATGACTGTCATCGGCATCACCGGCCCTACCGGGGCGGGGAAGACCACCGTCCTGAAGGAGATCGAGGCACTGGGGGGCGCGGTCATCGACTGCGATGCCGTGTACCACGAAATGCTGGAAAGTGATAGAGCCTTACAGGAAAGCTTGGAGAGGGCCTTTGGCCCCCTCCGGGACGGACAGGGGGCCATTGACAGAAAAAAGCTGGGCGCCCTGGTGTTCGGGGACCCGGCCAAGCTGGAGCGGCTGAACGCCATCGCCCAGCGGGCCGTGGTTCAGCGCACCCGGCAGATGGTCAAAGAGAACAGGTCCCGGGGCATCGGCCTGACGGCCATCGACGCCTTCGCCCTGCTGGAGAGCGGTCTGGCCGACCTGTGCACCACCACGGTGGCCGTACTGGCCCCGGCGGAGGCACGGGTGGCGCGCATCATGGCCCGGGAGGGCATTTCGGAGGACTATGCCTGGGCCCGGGTGAGGGCCCAGCGGCCGGACCAGTTCTTTGCGGAGGGCTGTGCCCATATCCTGTACAACGACTGCGGCACCGCGGAGGAGTTTTCCCGGAAGGCAGAGGAGTTTTTGAAAGAGATCGTGTAGGGGCGCACAGTGTGCGCCCGTGCGCGGCATAATAAGAGAACAATGAGGCGCGCAAAGCGCCCCTGTGAGATCAAAGGAGGACTGTTTTATGAGTGAAGAAAAAGAACTGACCCGGGGCGAGCAGCTCCGCCGGGCCCTGGTCTATGAGCGGAAGAACGGCTGGGACCGGCTGGACGCGGAGGAGGGCGCGGCGCTGGAGGCGTACTGCACCGGCTACAAGCAGTTCCTGGACGCGGGCAAGACCGAGCGGGAGTGCGTGGACCGGGCCATCGCCCAGGCGGAGGCCGCCGGCTTCCGGGCCTATGTCCGGGGGATGGAGCTGAAGCCCGGGGACCGGATCTACCAGGTGAACCGGGACAAGGCCATCATGCTGGCCGTGATGGGCCGGAAAGGCCTGGAGCACGGGGTCAACATCGGGGCGGCCCACATCGACTCCCCCCGGCTGGACCTGAAGCAGAACCCCCTGTACGAGAGCGATGAGCTGGGCTTCTTCAAGACCCACTACTACGGCGGCATCCGGAAGTACCAGTGGGTGACCATTCCCCTGGAGCTCCACGGCGTGGTGGCGCTGAAGAACGGAGAGGTGGTGCGGGTCTCGGTGGGCAACGGGCCGGACGACCCCATGTTTACCATCGACGACCTGCTGCCCCACCTGGCCACCGACCAGGTGAAGAAGCCCCTGGGGGAGGCCATCCCCGCGGAGAGCCTGAACATCCTGGTGGGAAGCCGCCCCCTGCGGGACGACGAGGGCAGCGACCGGGTGAAGCTGTCAGTGCTGGAGCTGCTCAACCGGAAGTACGGCATCGTGGAGGAGGACTTCCTCTCCGCCGAGCTGTGCGCCGTCCCCGCCTTCCGGGCGGTGGACATCGGCTTCGACCGCTCCCTGATCGGCGCCTACGGCCATGACGACCGGGTGTGCGCCTATGCCTCCCTGGCCGCCCTGCTCCAGCTGGGCACGCCGGAGCGCACCGCCGTGTGCATGCTGGCGGACAAGGAGGAGATCGGCTCCGAGGGGGTGTCCGGCATGAAGTCCAGGGCCTTCGACACCTTCATGGAGGACCTGTGCCAGAGCCAGAGCGTGCCCCTGCGGGCCTGCTATGAGAAGTCCTTCTGCCTGTCCGCCGACGTGACGGCGGCCTATGACCCCAACTTCGCGGAGGTGTACGAGAAGCGCAACAGCGCCTTTGTCAACTACGGCATGGGCCTGTGCAAGTACACCGGGGCCCGGGGCAAGTCCGGGGCCTCCGACGCCTCCGCCGAGCTGGTGGCCTATGTCCGCCGGGTGCTGGACGGCGCCGGCGTGGTGTGGCAGATGGCCGAGCTGGGCAAGGCCGATCAGGGCGGCGGCGGCACGGTGGCCGTCTTCATGGCGGAGCGGAACATCGACACCCTGGACGCCGGCGTGCCCGTGCTGTCCATGCATGCCCCCTTTGAGACGGTGTCCAAGCTGGACTGCTATATGACCTATAAGGGCATGAAGGCCATCTACGAGGCGGTCTGAGCCCATATGCCCCGTGATACCGGAAAAGGTGCAGCCGATCTTTCGGCTGCACCTTTTCCAATTCTGCTCCATGACGCCCAAGTTCGCTTTGCGGCCCCGGGGGAAGGGCACCCCTGCCGCGCCCGCCCCGCACGGGGCAGGGACACACCGGCAGATCGGGACCTGCGGGGCGGTGACGAGGCTGTTTTCCCGGCTATGTTTTTTTGAAATAAGACCGCAGCAGGACATAAATCGCGACAGCGAGGATCACGGCGGTGATCCCTAAGGAGACGGCCGTTTCTGGATCGCCGGTCTTCCAGTAGTCCCATGCCGCCAGACAGCACAGGACCAGAACACCTGCCCCAAGGACCGCCAATATCCAGACGAGCAGGGTGCCGATCACGTTGACCCACTTTTTCTGACCGCGGGTTTTCGCGGAGTCGGCTCCGAAGAAAATGAAAACTCCCAGCATAAACGCCAGCACGATCACGATGACCCTGTACATCACTGACCTCCTCTTTCCGACCGCAGAAAACAGAAGCTGTTTGATGTCTATTGATGATACGATGCCTTGACGCGCTTTGCAAGGCGGAGCTGCAGGGGGATGGGGCGCGTGTCATTGACCGCTCAGCACCAGCTGGCAGCAGTCCCGGACCCGGCAGGCCTGGAAATACCGGTCCTCCAGCGGGACCCACTCCCCCTGGAAGCGGGCCAGCAGCTCCGGCCCGCCCCGGTCCAGAAGGCGGGCGCGCCGCACCGGCCAGGTGGCCTCCAGAAAGATCCGGAGGCGGTAGAAGTCCCGCAGGGCGGGGTGGAGGGCGTAGACCCCCTCCACCAGCACCAGGGGGGCGGGGGAGAGGGACACCGGGGGCCCATACGCCCCGGTATGGCAGCGGTAGGGGGAGAACCGGGCGGGCTCTCCCCGGGACAGGGGGACCAGGACCTGGTCCCGCACCCGCTCCCAGTCCACATTTCCCCCCGGCTGGGCCAGGCGGGCGGGGGTCTTGCGCGCCGGGGGCAGGAAGAAGTCGTCCATGTGGACCAGGGGGCAGCCCAGCTGCCGGGCCGCCTGGCCGGCCAGGGTGGTCTTTCCCGAGGCGCAGGGGCCGTCCAGGGCAGCCAGCACCCTCCCGCCGCCCCCGGCCAGAGGGGACAGGGCCGCGCACATCTGTTCCAGGGCCGTCATTGGACTGGGGAGAGGCGGGCGCGCTGGAGGGAGAGGACCAGAGCGGGGATCAGCACCAGCTGGAGCAGGATGCCGGGGATGGCGTTGAGGACGGCCTCGGTCCAGAAGATGGCCAGGCCGAAGGGGGTGGGGGAGGCCAGGGTGATGAGGGCCCGCACCGCCCCCCAGACCATTCGCCCGCCCACCATGGCCCCTGCCAGAGAGGCATAGACGCCGGCGGCGTTTTTGGGCAGGCGGCGGTAGAGCAGCCCGGAGATCAGGCCGTAGGCGGCCAGCTCAAAGGCCATGGAGAAGGCGGTGGGAAAGAATTCGGGGCGGCCCGCCAGCAGGGAGCGGAGCAGGGGGGCGGCCAGTCCCACCCCGGCCCCCCACCCGCCGCCGCACAGAAAGCCGCACAGCAGCACCGGCAGGTGCATGGGCAGCAGCAGATTGCCGATGGCGGGGATGCCGCCGGTAAAATAGGGCAGGACAAGGGCCAGTGCCAGCATCAGGGCGGAGACCACCAGCCGTTTGTTTCGGGCAGAAGACATCGGGGACATACCTCCTGGAGCCGCAGACCGGGCTGCGGCGGGATGAAAATTCCTGCCCCAGAGGCAGGGAACTGGCTTTATTGTAGCGGAAGGAAGAAAATTCGTCAACAATCTCCTGCCAGCTCTGCCCGGAAGAAAAGCGCCCTCGCATCAACTCCAGCCCATCGGCCAGAAAAATTTTTAAAGTCTGGAACATTTTGTGCCCGTTCTTCGTCTAGATAAGCAGAGATACTTTGCCTGGGGCACATTTCTGCAGAAGAGGACGTTTCTTAAGATAATCTTAAAAAATTGTAATTCTTATGTAGTTGCCACCCGGCGGCCCTGGGCATATAATGGACATGCTGGACAGGCTCGCACCTGACCTTGTGCCTGCCCGGCAAAAAACGTAGGAGGAACTTGAAATGCCAGAGATCACCACACCTCAGACCACCGAGACCGCGCCCGCACCCGCACAGACGACTCCGCGGCCTCCGGTCAAGCCCAACGGCGGCCGGAAAAAGAAAAAGATGGTCAAAAACCTGATCATTCTGGCCGTTGTGCTCGCCCTGCTGGCGGCCGGCGGCTTTGCCCTCTACCGATTCCTGTTCAGCACCGGCGGCGAGGAGGGGGAGATCTTCTCCCAGCCCGCCTTCCTCGGCTCCATCCAGAGCAAGGTGTCCGGCAGCGGCACCGCCAAGGCCAAGGAGACCGCCGCCATCACCCTCAACGCCGGCGGCACCGTGCAGGAGGTGCTCATCGCTCCCGGCCAAACCGTCACGGCGGGCCAGCCCCTCTACACCATCTTCAGCCAGGCCGCTGAGGATGCGGTGAAGACCGCCCAGGAGAAGGTGGAGAACCTCTACAAGGACCTGTCTGACCTCCAGGAGGATGCCGCCAACCTGACGATCCGGGCCCCCTTTGCGGGTAAGCTCCAGGATGTGAAGGAGTTCCAGATCGACCAGGACGTGTCCAAGGGCACCGTGGTGGCCACCCTGGTCAACGACAAGCAGCTGAAGCTGTCCCTCTACTTCAGCTACGCCTATGAGGACCAGATCTCTGTGGGCCAGAGCGTGGACGTGTCCATCCCCGCGGTGATGCGCACCTTCACCGGAACAGTGGAGAAGATCAACAAGGTCAGCTACATATCCCCGGAAGGGGCCGTCCACTTTGAGGCCGTAGTGGTCTTTGACAACCCCGGCACCCTCACCGCCGGGATGGACGCCTCCGCCATGCTCACCGCCGGCGATGGCACCCAGATCTACCCCTACCAGAATGGGCAGACCGAGTTCTATGAGACCCGCACCATCGAGGCCAAGGCCAACGGCCCCGTGGTGGGCATGGGCAACCTGCTCGACCACGCCAATGTGGAGGCGGGAGAGGCCCTGCTCTACCTGGGGTCCTCCACCATTGACTCTGACATCCGGGCCAAGCAGTCAGAGATCGAGGAGGCCCAGACTGCGCTGGATGAGGCCTCCAAGGCCCTGGCGGATTTCAACGCTGTGGCCCCGATCGACGGGACCGTCACCTCCTGCACCCTCTCCGAGGGGGCCGAGGTGAAGAGCGGCGACACGGTGGTCATCATCTCCAACACCACCACCATGCTGGTCACCATCACGGTGGACGACCGGAACATCTCCTTCATCAAGCCCGGGGACTACGTGGATCTGGACTGGAACGGCACCACCTATCAGGGCGTGGTCACCGCCATCGACATGGGAAAGGCTGAGAGCGGCAGCGGCATGACCAACTACCCCGTCACCCTGACGGTGGAGAACTACGACGGCTCCCTGATGGACGGGGCCTGGCTGCAGTACTCCTTTGTTACCAGCGAGTCCAGTGACTGCATCCTGGTGCCCACCAGCGCGGTGAAATATGTCTCCGACGCGGATGGAAACCGTCAGGCGGTGGTCTTCGTCAAGCGGGACGCCCGGCCGGACGATGTGCCGGAGCTGGACCTGCCCCAGGTCGAGCCCGGCCAGCAGCGCCAGTTCCCCTCGGAGGAGGACGGCTTCTACCCCGTCATCGTCACCACCGGCATCTCGGACACAGAAAACGTGGAGATCACCTCCGGCGTTCAGGAGGGGGACGAGGTCTTCGTCAACTTCATGGTCACCGATTACAGCTCCGGCTATTGATCGAGGTGCTCTCATGCTGATCGAGATCAAAGACCTTTACAAAATTTATAACGAGGGCAAGGAGAGTGAGGTCCGGGCTCTGGACGGAGTCACGCTCCACATCGACCGGGGGGAGTTCGTGGCCATCGTGGGCCAGTCGGGCTCGGGCAAGTCCACCCTGATGAATGTGCTGGGCTGCCTGGACATCCCCACCTATGGGGAGTACCACCTGAACGGCACCGACGTCACCTCCCTGTCCGACAAGCAGCTGGCCCACATCCGCAACAGGGAGATCGGCTTCATCTTCCAGGGGTATAACCTGATCCAGGAGCTGGATGCCCTGGAGAACGTCACCCTGCCCCTGATCTATCAGGGGGTGTCCGTGTGGGACCGGGAGGACATCGCCATGGAGGCGCTGGAAAAGGTGGGCATGGCGGAGCGTGCCCACCACCGGCCCAGTGAGATGTCCGGCGGCCAGCAGCAGCGGGTGGCCATCGCCCGGGCCATCGCCACCCATCCCCCCATCATCATGGCGGACGAGCCCACCGGCGCTCTGGACTCCAGGACCGGCCGACACGTGCTGGAGATCCTCCGGGGCCTCTACCGGGAGGGCACCACCATTCTTCTCATCACCCATGACGATGGCATCGCCGCCACCGCCCGGCGGGTGGTGCGGCTGTCCGATGGAAAGATCATTGCGGACCACGCACAGGAGGTGGATTGGGAATGAATCTGTGGCAGGCTTTCAAAATGGCCTTCAAGTCCATCTCCATGAAAAAGACCCGGTCCTTCCTCACCATGCTGGGCATCATCATCGGCGTGGCCTCGGTGGTCATCATGGTGTCCGTGGTCCAGGGCCAGAACCGGCAGACCATGGAGATGTTTGAAAAGCTGGGCGACAACAAGATCACCGTACAGGCCTACGGCTACTACGACACCAACAATGAGACCTCCCAGAAGCTGTACGATTACTGCCTGACCATGAGCGACCTGGTGGAGGGGATCACCCCTGATGTGGAGATCAACGAGACCGCTACAGTCCAGTATGGAGCGAAAACCATTCGCATCAATGACTGGAACAACGGGAACTACGACTGGCAGACCGCCATGCACATCAAGCTGGGCTCTGACCAGTACGGGGTGTGCAACAACTACACCCTGGCCGGCGGGCGGGAGATGTCCTACCTGGACGTGGAGAAGACCAACGCCGTCTGCGTCCTGGGGGCCGGCGCCAAGGAGGCCCTCTTCGACTTCACCGATCCGGTGGGGGAGTATATCACCATCAACGGACAGCCCTTCAAGGTGGTGGGCTACTATGAGGCGGTCGATCTGGAGGGGTGGAACGAGCTGGACAATATCATCGTCCTGCCCTACACCTTCAACCGCTCCATGAACAACAATTACAACATCGACAGCTACGTGGTCAAGGCCAAGAGCGCCCAGGCCACTGTGGAGGCCATGACAAAGCTGGACGCTTTCCTGAACGGTTTGTTTCCTATGAATGCTGACGGAAACCGGGACAACGGAAGCTTTTACGTCAACAGCAACAACAGCAGCGCCGAGCAGGTCCAGTCCCAGAGCAACATGCAGTCTCTGGTGCTGGGCGCCATCGCCGGCATCTCGCTGCTGGTGGGCGGCATCGGCATCATGAACATCATGCTGGTCACCGTCACCGAGCGCACCCGGGAGATCGGCATCCGCAAGGCCATCGGCGCCGAGCGCAAGAGCATCATCGCCCAGTTCCTCATCGAGGCGGCCATGATCTGCAGCATCGGCGGCCTGATCGGCATCGCCATCGGCTATGTGGGCACCATGGTGGCCGGAAAGCTGCTGCTGTCCACCACCACCGATGTGCTGCTCCCCAGCCCCATCATCACCCTGGGGGCCTTCCTCTTCTCGGTGGCGCTGGGCGTCATCTTCGGCATGTACCCGGCCGTCAAGGCCAGCGGGCTCCAGCCTGTGGTGGCCCTGCGGGCCGAATGAGGGACCTCACCATCCTTTTGTGCGCTCCTTCCCGGCAGGGAGGGGAGCTCCGGAAGGTAGAGATTTCCCAGGAACACAAAATGAAATTGGAGATCAGAGAAAGACAGGAGATATGAGTATGAAATTAAAACGGATCCTCGCCGCGCTGCTGACGGCGGCGGCACTTCTCTCCCTTGCCCTGCCGGCGGCGGCCTCCGGCGGCTCCTTTTCCGACATCAACGACCACAGCACTGCCGTCAACGTGGACGTGCTGCGGCTGATGGGTGCGGTGTCCGGCGACAGTGACGGCACCTTCCGCCCCAACGATGTGCTCACCCGGGCCCAGTTCTGCACCATGCTGGTTGGACTGCTGCGGCAGCAGTCCAAGGTGCCCATGTACACCACCCGCACCATCTTTTCCGATGTGACTGCCTCACACTGGGCCAGGGGCTACATCAACCTGGCCGCCTCCATCACGGTGGGAGGGGCGGGTTCCGGCTCCGGCTCCTCCTCTGAAGGCGGAGAGGGGACTCAGGCCCAGACCAGGCTGATCTCCGGGCGGGGGGACGGCACCTTCGCCCCCGACGAGAAGATCACCTTCGCGGAGGCGGTGACCATCCTGATCCGGCTGCTCTCCTACGATGAGACCGACGCCGGAGCCGTCTGGCCGGAGGGCTATCTGAACCTAGCCAACTCCCTGGGGCTCACCGACGGGGTCTCCCTTGCGTACAGCGCCCCCATCACCCGGGCCCAGACCGCCCAGCTCTTTGTCAACACCCTGCGGTGCAAGACGGCCTCCGGCCGCCCCTACTACGAGACCCTGGGCGCCTCTGTGAAGGAGAAAGTCATCCTGCTGGACGCCAACGCCACCGCGGAGGACAACAATTCCGAGGGCGCCATCCGCACCTCGGATGGGACCTATCTCCCTGCGCAGGAGGGCGTGGTGCCCTCCGCCCTTCAGGGACGCCGGGGCGTGCTGGTGCTGGACGACAAAGACCGCATCGTCACCTTCCTCCCCGACGAGACCGCCTCCGTCACCGTGACCCTGTCCGGCGCCGCCCAGCCCACCTATCTCACAGGCACCAACGGCACCCGGTACAACATCGACGGCGACACCCCGGCCTATACCTCTTCCAAGGAAAACCCGGTGACCACCTATGAGAAGCTGTATCTGGAGCTGCGCTCCGGCAGCCAGGTGACCCTGTACACCGCGGACGGCAAGGTGGTGGGCCTGTACTATGGCTCCTCCGGCGCCTCCACTGACGCGGTGGTGGTCTCCGGCACCGCCACCGAGGCCATGTTCCACCAGCTCACCGGCGGCGCGTCCAACTACACCATCGAGAAGAACGGCCAGACCATCACCATGGCTGATATCCAGCCCTATGACGTGGTCACCTACGACAGCGTGGCCAATAAGCTGATCGTCTCCGACCTGCGGCTGCCCTGCGTCTACGAGAGCGCCGAGCCCAACCCCAGAGCGCCCCAGAAGATCACGGTGCTGGGACACGAGTTCACCGTCCTGGAGAGCGCCCTGGAATCCATCCAGAGCTTTGACGTGGGCAAGACGGTAGTCCTGCTTCTCACTGCGGACGGCAACGTGGCCGGCATGGCGGAGCCCGGAGCCAAGACCCGTTCCACCGCCATCGGCCTGGCCGAAGGCAGCTCCGTCAAGGTCTTCCTCCCCGCGGGGGGCACCATCGAGCTGAAGAGCTCCTCCAGCCTCTCCGACAGCGTGAAGGACCAGCTGGTCACGGTCTCCTCCTCCAAGGCGGGAGTCATCAGCGCCAGCCGCATGTCTGACCGCTCTGTGGGCGGCGTCTTCGACCTCCAGAAAATGACACTGGGCAGCTATCCCGTCACCGCCGGCGTCCACGTCTTCGAGCGGGTCAGCGGCAGCACGGTGGTCCAGCTGGAGCTGGCTGACATCCAGGCCCACTCCATCCCCGGCGACAAGATCGCCACCTATCACCTGAACTCCTCCGACATGGTGGACTTTATCATCCTGGAGGGCGCCACCGGCGACGCCTATCAGTACGGCCTGTTCTTCTCCGACACCAGAGAGGTCGAAGGAGATGAGTCCGGCAAGGTCTCCTATGTCCGCACTCTGCGGTTCGAGAGCCCGGAGGGCACCACCAGCTTCTCCAATGTGGGCTACATCGGGGACAACGGCGTCCCCGGCGGCATCGCGGTGGACGGCGACGGCAAGCTCCGCTCCCGGGTCACCCTGGAGGCTGTGGAGGGCGTGTCCCGCAGCGACTTCTTCGTCAGCAACGGCGCCTCCTACGTCAACGCGGGCGGCAAGGTGTACCAGGTGTCCAACAAGGTGGCCTGCTACAACACCACGACCAAGGTCTGGTTCACCGGCGATGACCCGCTGTATCAGATCCGCGCCTACTCCGACGACCTGACTATCTACGTAGACCCCTACGGCGAAAAGGTCCGGGTCATCACCACCCAGTAAGCACACCCTCTGTCCAAAACAGGGACCGGGAGGCCGCACGGCCTCCCGGTCCTACTGTTTTTATTCAGGAAAAGGGAATGGTGCCGCCGCTGGTCTGACCAATAGGCGGGCAGGCCCTCTGTCCCGTACTGGAGGGGCGGGGGATTTCTCCTGAAAATGACATCTCGATTGTGACCTTTTTCTGGATGGACGGACTCTATAATAGGGCTTGTCGGACCGGCCCCAGGGGGCGGCCGGGGAGAACAAAAAGGGGCCGGACCGGCTCCGCGCGGAGAGGAGATGGCCGGCTTGACTGTGATCTATGTGGATACCTTGTTCCTGCTCAACGCCATTGTGGACTATCTGCTCCTGCTCTGCTCCGCCCGGCTGGCCGGGGAGCGGCTGAGCCGGCTCCGCTTCGCCCTGGGGGCGCTGCTGGGCGGGCTTTATGCGGTGGCGCTCTTTCTGCCCGGCTTCGGGTTCCTGGGGCGGCCCCTCTGCCGGCTGTCGGCGGCGGTGCTGATGGTGCTCACCGCCTTCGGCGGCTGCCGCCGCCTGCTGCGCCAGGTGGTGATCTTTTTTCTGCTCTCCTGCGCCTTCGGCGGAGGCGTGCTGGCCATCGGACTGCTGGGGGGGCGGGGGCTGAGCCTGGGGGGCGGGGTGCTCTACTCCTCCATGGACCTGAAGATCGTCCTGCTCTCGGCAGCGGGGTGCTATGCGGTCATCACCCTGATCTTCCGGGGGGCGGGCCGCCACACCGCTGCCTCCCGGGAGCTGCTCCCCGCCCGTCTCTCCCTCCGGGAGCGGCAGGTGGAGCTCACTGCCCTGGTGGACACGGGGAACACGCTGACCGACCCGGTCTCCGGGCGGCCGGTGATGGTGGCGGAGGGGGAGACCCTTTCCCCCCTGTTCCCGCCGGGGACAGGGCCCGGGCCGGAGGACCTGCGGGACCCGGCGGGGGGGCTGGCCCGGCTGGGGGAGGGCCCCCTCCGGGGGCGCCTGCGCCTGCTGCCCTACCGGGCCGTAGGGGTGGACCGGGGCCTGCTGCTGGCGGTGCGGGTGGACCGTGCCAGGGTGGGCGGGGAGGAGCTGGGCCCCCTGCTGGTGGCCATGTCTCCCACACCGGTCTCGGACGGAGGGAGCTACCGCGCGCTCATCGGCGCGCTGACTTGAAAGGAGAACTGCTGTGAGACTGTTATGGATGGCGGTGAGGGAGCGGGCGGCCCGGCTCCTGGTCCGGCTGGGGCTGTACCAGCCGGAGAAGGTGATGTACATCGGTGGGAGCGACACCCTGCCCAGCCCCCTGACCCGGGAGGAGGAGGGGGAACTGATCGCCCGCCTGGGGCAGGGGGACCCGGAGGCCCGGGCCCGCCTCATCGAGCACAACCTGCGTCTGGTGGTGTACATCGCCCGCCGGTTCGAGAACACGGGGATCAACATCGAGGACCTGATCTCCATCGGGACCATCGGGCTGATCAAGGCGGTGGGGACCTATCAGCCGGCCAAGAGCATCAAGCTGGCCACCTACGCCAGCCGCTGCATCGAAAACGAGATCCTGATGCACCTGCGCAAGACCTCCTCCCAGAAGACGGAGCTGTCCCTGGACGAGCCGCTGAACACCGACTGGGATGGCAACGAGCTGCTCCTGTCCGACGTGCTGGGGACGGAGAACGACCTGGTGATGCGCCCCATCGAGGCGGACGTGGACCGGCAGCTGCTCCGCCAGGCCCTGGACCGGCTGGAGCCCCGGGAGCGGCACATCATCTCCCTCCGGTTCGGACTGGACGGGGCCAGAGAGCAGACCCAGAAGGAGGTGGCGGACCGGCTGGGCATCTCCCAGTCCTATATCTCCCGGCTGGAGAAGCGGATCATCGCCCGGCTGAAGAAGGAGATCGTCCGCATGATGTGACGCCCCCGGCTTTTTGCACAAAATGCGAGAAAAGTCCGGCAGCGTCTGGAACTCTTCCCGGATTTGTGGTATAATCTCCTCCGCGCAGAGCAGCGCCCCCGCCATGGATGACTGACGGGGGCGCCGTTCTGCCCGGACAGAGAGAAAGAAGGAGAGAGACGATGTTTGGAGAGATGATAGGGACCATCAGCGATTTCATGTACAGCTATCTGCTCATCATCATGCTGCTGGCGGTGGGGCTGTACTTCACCATCCGCACCCGGGGGGTGCAGCTGCGGCTTTTGGCGGAGTCCATCCGGGTGGTGGGGGAGAAGAGCTCCTCCAGGGAGTCGGTGTCCGCGTTCCAGGCCCTGATGGTGTCCACCGCCAGCCGGGTGGGGACGGGCAACATCGTGGGAGTGGCCAACGCCATCGCCGTCGGCGGCTACGGCGCGGTGTTCTGGATGTGGATCATCGCCCTGCTGGGCGGGGCGTCCGCCTTTATCGAGAGCACCCTGGCCCAGATCTACAAGGTGCGGGACAAGAACGGCGGGAGCTACGGAGGCCCCTCCTACTACATCCAGGCGGCGCTGAAGAGCCGCTGGCTGGGCGTGGTCTTCGCGGCGGCCCTGATCGCCACCTACGCCGGGGGGTTCAACATGCTGGCCTCCTTCAACCTGATCGACAGCATGTCCGGATACAGCTTTTACGGCGACCCGCAGACCAGCCTGGTCCCACTGGTGGGGGGCGGCCTGCTGGCCGTCCTGGTGGCGGTGTGCGTCCTGGGCGGGGGCAGGCGGATCGTCAGGATCACCGGCCTGCTGGTCCCCTTCATGGGGGTGACCTACATCCTGATGGCGCTGGTGGTCATGGCGCTGAACTTCCAGATGCTGCCCCAGGTGTTCGGCAGGATCATCGCCGGCGCCTTTGACTTCCGGGCCATCTTCGGCGGCTTCGCCGGCTCCGCGCTGATGGAGGGCATCAAGCGGGGGCTGTACTCCAACGAGGCGGGCGTGGGCTCCGCCCCCAACGCCGCGGCGGCGGCGGACGTGTCCCACCCGGTCAAGCAGGGCCTGGTGCAGATGCTGTCCGTCTTTATCGACACTCTGCTGGTGTGCACCGCCACCGCCATGATGTGCCTGTGCACCGGCATCGTGCCCTCTGAGCAGCTGAAGGGGGCCGCTTTCGTGCAGCAGTCCCTCTCCACCACCTTCGGCAGCGTGGGGCCTTACTTCCTCACCCTGGCCCTGCTGCTCTTCGCATTCACCACCCTGCTGGGCAACCTGTTCTACTGCGAGGGATGCCTGCGGTACATCACCCGGGAGCGGATCGGGAAGAGGGGGCTGACAGTCTTCCGTCTGGCCGCCGCGGCGCTGGTCTTTGCGGGGGCGCAGATGGAGTTCGACCTGGTGTGGGACGTGGCGGACGTGCTCATGGGCGTCATGGCCCTGATCAATCTGCCGGTCATCGTCCTGCTGGGCCGGACCGCTCTCAGCGCCCTGAAGGACTACACCAGCCAGCGGCGGGAGGGGAAGGACCCGGTGTTCCGGGCCGCCTCCATCGGTCTGAAGGAGAAGACGGACTTTTGGAACTGAGACAGAGAGGAGAACGAGCGCGCGGCGCCCATCAGGGCGCCGCGCGCTCGTTCTCCTTCAGACCTTCGGCCGCTCACAGGACCTGTCGGAACAAGCCGTGCTGCGTGCAGTGCCAATAGAGCATCCCGTGTCCCCGGCGGGGGATGCGCTGCTGGAGGTCCCACTCGGGCCAGCACTTCATCACGGTGGCCCGCTCGCCGGTGACCAGAGCCAAAAAGGACAGGCAGTGCCCTTTCTCCATGGGGTGGCCGGAGGTGATGAACCACTCGTCCTCCACCGGATGGATCTGGAGGCTGTGGGCCTCGTCCGGCTTCTGGACGGGCAGGGGCTCCAGCCGCCTCCCGCAGCAGGAGACGGCGGCCTCCCCGGTGGCGGTGATGAGATCGCCGCACTGGGGGCAGACAAAAAATCGAATGTGTTTCATGCTTCCTCCTGTGTTGTCGGGTTCCGGGAGACCGCCGGAGAGCAGTCCGGCCAGATCCACGCCCAGCTGGAGGGACAGGGCGGGCAGCAGGGAGAGGTCCGGGGACCCCAGTCCGCGCTCCCACTTGGAGACGGCCCGGTTGCTGACTCCCAGCAGCTCGGCCAGCCCCTGCTGGGTCAGCCCTTTTTCCAGCCGCAGGACCCGGATCAGCGCACCGGTCTTTTTTTGATCCATCGTGCTCCCTCCTTCTAAGCGGCATTATGCCAGAAGACGGAGAAAAAAGCAATCAACGGACCGTTGACCGGGGCAGGGAACGGGCGGCGGGGGACCTGTGCCCCTGATTTTAGAAATTGACAACAGCCCCGGGATGGGGTAGACTGAAAAGAAAGACAGGCGCCCCGGGCGCCGACGGAGGATGGAGCATCACACGATGAAGAGAAATACAAAGGTTTCCACGGCGGTGATACGCCGGCTGCCGCGATATTACCGGCATCTGCTGGAGCTTCAGGGGAAGGGCGTGATCCGGATCTCCTCCAGCGCCCTGGGGAAGTCCATGGGGCTGACCGCATCCCAGATCCGTCAGGACCTGTTCTGCTTCGGTGAGTTCGGCCAGCAGGGCTATGGATATAAGGTGGACCTGCTGCGGGAGGAGATCGGGGAGATCCTGGGGATCAGCCAGGGTCACACCGTAGTGGTACTGGGGGCAGGCAACCTGGGCCGGGCCCTGATGGAAAACTTCAAGTTCGCCAGCAACGGCTTCCAGCTCCTGGCCGCTTTCGACGTGGGCGAGAGCGTGGTGGGCACCACCATCGGCGGAGTGAACGTGTACCATGTGGACCAGCTGGAGGAGTATCTGTCGGCCCACAAGGTCAGCGTGGGCCTGCTCACCCTGCCCCAGAGGGCGGCCCAGGGGGTGGCCGACCGGCTGGTGGCCGGGGGAGTCCGGGGGATCTGGAACTTCACCAACCGGGAGATCAGCGTCTCCCGGCCGGATGTGGCGGTGGAAAACGTACATTTTTCTGACAGCCTGCTGACGCTGAGCTATCTCATCACCCAGCGGGAGGAGCGTGAGGAGGAGACATGAAACGAAAGCATATGGTGCGCGCGGCGGCGGCGGTGCTGGCCTGCGCGGCCTTGACCGGGGCGGCGCTGGCCCTGAGCACAGGGGACAGCCTGATCTCCCTGAGCTATCTCAATGACACCTATATCCCCACCGTGGTGGCCCAGGGGACCAAGGCGGCGGACGAAAAGCTGATCCAGGCCTATCAGGCGGCCAGCCAGAAGCTGGACGAGGTGAACCAGGGGTACGGGGTGCAGCAGGGGAGCGGCGGAAGTTACAGCGCCGACCTGCGCAGCCGGGACATGGTCCGGGGGGATCAGCTGAAGCTGCCCACCGGTTCGGTGGTACAGCTGGCGGCGGGCGCCGGCACCGTTGTCCACACCGGGGCGGTGATCGACGTGACTGCGGGCCAGACGGTGGCATCCGGAGCCGCCCTGGTGAGCGGACACCGCTATCTGGTGGGGGAGGACACCTCCGCCGTCTTCACCATGGACTCCGGCCTGGCCAAGGTGGGGGTGCAGGGGAGCTTTGAAAAGACGGAGAGCGGAGAAAAGGCTGCTCCCTTTACAGATGTCTCCCGCTCTGACTGGTACAGCTCCGCAGTGGATTATGTCTACTTTCAGCAGCTGTTTTCCGGAACCGGGGACGGACTCTTTTCTCCCATGGCTTCCATGGACCGGGCCATGATCGTGACCGTGTTTTACAACATGGCCGGTGCGCCCCAGGGGGAGATGGACGCCTCCACCGCCGTTTTCTCCGATGTGCCGGCAGGCCAGTGGTACGCCCCCTATGTGAGCTGGGCGGCGGACCAGGGGGTGACGGCGGGGACGGGGGAGGATACCTTCTCCCCGGAGCAGGCAGTGACCCGCCGGGAGGCGGTGGCCCTGCTTTACAGCTTCGGGACCAACTACCTGGGTCTGGAGCTGACAGAGCGGGCCGACCTGACCCCCTATGAGGACGCGGCGGCGGTGGCCAGCTGGGGCGGCGAGGCGGTGGCCTGGGCGGTGGGCGCCGGCCTGCTGTCCAGCTCGGACGCGGACCTGATGCTCCTCAGCCCGGACGAGAGCGCCACCCGGGCCCAGGTGGCGGTCATGCTGCAAAACTTTGCTGAGAAGTACCTGTGACACACCTTTGTCGTGCCTCCGCATAAGATAGGATTGAGAGCGGCGTTGAGCCGGCCTCGCAATTCATAAATTAGGAGGTACTCATTATGGGGTGCTGCAATAACGGCTGGGGCGGCGGAGGCTGCCTGTGGATCATTCTGTTGATCATCATCCTGTGCTGCTGCGGCGGCTGGGGCGGAAACAACTGCGGCTGCGGCTGCAACAACAACGGCTGCAACAACGGCTGCGGCTGCTGAACACGAGGAACAGGGCCCGGGGTGCCTGCGCACCCCGGGCCCTTTCTGTCCGGCGGACCGGAGCGGAAGGGGCTGTTTTCTATGGAAAAACACCCCTTTTTGAAAAAAAGATCCCCATCCAGGCAAAAACTGTCCTTGCGTTTTTTGGAAGATGGGTGTATGATAATGCACGTAATGCAGCGCGGAGCGGCCCGTCCAAAGGGAGGGGGCCGGAGCCGTGCGGACACCGACGGGGCCTTTTTCAAAGCGGAAAAGACCGGTCGGGTTTTGTTGTGCGTGGGCACAGTTCCGCGGCAAGTTCCATTTTATTTTATGCTTTTGGGGAGGGAGAGAAGGCGGCTGGACAAGCCCGGTAAAAAGGGAGTCCCCACCCGCCAGACGAAAAAGAGAACAAATGTGATCCCAAGAATGCAGTACAGGGAGGTTGAAATCTGAATGAGCAATTTTCTCAGACGTTCCGCGCAGGGCGCGGGAGTGCCCCACGAGAAGGGGACTTCCAACCTTGAGACGGTGGCGATGCCTCTGCCGTCCAAGATCGTCCTGTCCATGGGACAGCACATCGGCGCCCCCGCCGCCCCTGCCGTCGCCAAGGGCGACCAGGTGTATGTGGGCACCGTGGTGGGCAAGGCAGGGGGCTTCGTCTCCGCCGACATCCACTCCGGCGTTTCCGGTACGGTGACCGAGATCACCACCATTACCGCGCCCAACGGCGCGGCCCAGCAGGCCGTGGTCATCACCCCTGACGGCCAGCAGACGGTGGACCCCTCCATCGCCCCCCCGCAGGTGACGGATATGAAGTCCTTCGTAGACGCGGTCCGGGCCAGCGGTCTGGTGGGCCTGGGCGGCGCCGGCTTCCCCACGGCGGTGAAGCTGTCCCCCAAGAACCTGGACGAGATCGACATGCTGGTCATCAACGGCGCGGAGTGTGAGCCCTATATCACCTCCGACAACCGGTGCTTCATCGAGGACACCCATCACGTCCTCAACGGCATCAAGCAGGTGATGAAGTATCTGAACATCGCCAAGTGCGTCATCGGCATCGAGGGCAACAAGCCCGAGGCCATCGCCAAGATGAAGTCCGCCATCGACGACCCGGCCATCGAGGTCAAGACCCTGCCCTGCCGGTACCCCCAGGGTGCTGAGAAGGTGCTCATCGAGACCTGCACCGGCCGGGAGGTGCCCTTCCCCGGGCTGCCCTCCGACGTGGGCGTCATCGTGATGAACGTCACCTCGGTGGCCTTCGTCTCCAAGTATCTGGAGACCGGTATGCCCCTGACCACCAAGCGCCTCACCGTGGACGGCGACATCGTCAAGCAGCCCAAGAACGTGGAGGTCATCATCGGCACCCCCATCCAGGAGCTGCTGGACTTCTGCGGAGGCCTCACCGCCGAGCCGGGGAAGATCCTCTACGGCGGCCCCATGATGGGCACCTGCGTGGCGGACCTGTCCCAGCCCATCCTGAAGAACAACAACGCCATCCTGGCCTTCTCCCAGGAGCGGGCCAAGCTGCCCAAGGCCAGCAACTGCATCCAGTGCGGCCGCTGCGTCAACGCCTGTCCCCTGGGGCTGGCGGCCAAGGACATCGTGGTGGCCTTCAACAAGGGCAATGTGGAGCTGCTCAACCAGCTGCATGCCGACCTGTGCATGTCCTGCGGCACCTGCTCCTTTGTCTGCCCCGCCAAGCGGCCTCTGACCCCCTCCATTGCCCTGGCGAAGATCATGATGAAGAATGGAGGTAAGAAGTGATGGCCAATAAACTTATTGTCAGCGCCGCGCCCCATATCACCAGCGCGGACAGCACCAGCAAGATCATGGGCCGCGTGTGCATCGCCCTGCTGCCCACCCTGATCGCCTCTGTGCTGATCTTCGGCTTCCAGGCCCTGCTGCTCACCGCCGTCACCGTGGCGGCCTGTGTGGTCTTCGAGTACGCCTACTGCAAGCTGGTGGGCCGGGACGTGACCATCAGCGACCTTTCCGCCGTGGTCACCGGCCTGCTGCTGGCCTTCAACCTGCCCGCCGGTCTGCCGGTGTGGATGTCCCTGGTGGGCGCGTTCATCGCCATCGTGATCATCAAGCAGCTCTTCGGCGGCCTGGGCTATAACTTTGCAAACCCGGCCATCGTGGGCCGCATCGCCATGGCCCTGGGCTTCACCGGCGCCATGACCAGCTATACATATCCCGAGAACGGCATCGACGCCCTGGCCTCCGCCACCCCTCTGGCGGTGGAGGAGACCGCCCAGAACGCGGGCTCCTATGTCACCCTGCTGCTGGGCAACCACGGCGGCGTGCTGGGTGAGACTTGCGCCATCACCCTGCTGATCGGCGGTATCTACCTGATCTGGACCAAGGTCATCAGCCCCACCATCCCGGTGACCTATCTGGCCACCGTGGCGGTATTCAGCCTGCTGTGCGGCTATGACCCCATCTATCAGCTGCTCTCCGGCGGCCTGATCCTGGGCGCCTTCTTCATGGCCACCGACTATGTCACCTCTCCCACCACGGAGAAGGGCAAGCTGGTCTTCGGCATCGGCCTGGGCGTCATCACCTGCCTGATCCGCTTCTTCGGCACCATGAACGAGGGCGTGTCCTTCGCCATCCTGCTGATGAACCTGCTGGTCCCCTACATTGAAGTGCTGACCCGCCAGGATCTGCTGGGGATCTCCAAGCCTAAGAAGAACAAGGGAGGTGCCGCGAAATGAGCAATTGGAACAAGATCGGCAAGCCCATCGTGGTCCTGTGTCTGATCTGCGTCGTCATCACCGGCGCCTTGGCCGCCACCAACAGCGCCACCGCCCCCGTCATCAAGGCGGCGGAGGAGGCGGCTGCCCAGGCGGCCCGCACCGAGCTGCTGCCTGAAGCCACGGGCTTCACCCTGGTGGAGGGCGAGTTCGAGGGCGTCACCGAGATCTACACCGCCGACAACGGTGTGGGCACCATCATCACCAGCAGCGACAAGGGATACAGCTCCACTGTGGTGGTCATGGTGGCCTTCGACCCCGACGGCACCATCAAGCAGGTGAAGATCCAGAGCCAGGGCGAGACCGCCGGCGTGGGCACTAAGATCGAGAACGAGTCCTTCTGGAGCCAGTACACTGGCCTGCCCGCCGAGACCATCACCCTGGACCAGCAGGTGGACCGGATCACCGGCGCCAGCATCTCCAGCAGTGCTGTGAATGACGCCGTCAACTTCGCCATCGCCGCGTACAACGCGATCTCCTGAGAAAGGCAGGTGCGATAGAAAATGAGTAAAAGATTGAGTGTACTGACCAACGGCCTTCTGAAAGAGAATCCCGTTCTGCGTCTGGTGCTGGGCACCTGCCCCACCCTGGCTGTCTCCACCATGGCCTCCAACGGCATCGGCATGGGTCTGGCGGCCACCTTCGTGCTGCTGTGCTCCAACGTGGTCATCTCCGCCCTGCGGAAGGTCATCCCCGACCAGGTCCGCATCCCCTGCTACATCACCGTCATTGCCGGCTTCGTGTCGGTGGTCCAGATGCTGGTGAAGGCCTATGTCCCCAGCCTGGACAGCGCCCTGGGCGTGTACCTGCCCCTGATCGTGGTCAACTGCATCATCCTGGGCCGCGCTGAGATGTTCGCCTCCAAGAACGGCATCCTGGATTCCGCTCTGGACGGCATCGGCATGGGCATCGGCTTCACCATCACCCTGACCATCATGGGCACCATCCGCGAGATCCTGGGCTCCGGCACCTGGATGGCCGGCCTGGACGGCCTGTTGCCCTTCCTGCCTGAGGGCTTCAAGATCCAGGTCATCCCCACCTCCGTGGACCCCTTCACCCTGATGACCAGCGCCCCCGGCGGCTTCTTTGTCTTCGGCGTCATGATGGCGGCGGCCACTTGGCTGACCACCCGGCCCAAGAAGGAGAAGAAGCCCGCTGAGACCGTGGAAGGAGGGAATGCGTAATGGAGCTCGCACTGAAGCTGGCCAGCATTTTCTTCACCATGATCCTGGTGGACAACTACGTTCTGGCCAAGTTCCTGGGCATCTGCCCCTTCCTGGGCGTGTCCAAAAAGCTGGACAGCGCCGTGGGCATGTCCCTGGCCGTCACCTTCGTCATGGTCATGGCCACCGCCGCCACCTGGCCCATCTATACCTACATCCTCTCACCTGAGTGGGCCGAGGGGACGAGCCGCGACCTGGGCTATCTCCAGACCATCGTGTTCATCCTGATCATCGCCATCCTGGTGCAGCTGCTGGAGAACGTGCTGAAGAAGTTCATCCCCGCGCTGTACAAGGCGCTGGGTGTGTATCTGCCCCTGATCACCACCAACTGCACCATCCTGGGCGTGACCATCCTGAACATCGACAACGGCTATGATTTCGCGGAGAGCATCGTCTGCGCCGCCGGCGCCGGCATCGGCTTCCTGGTGGCCATGGTCCTGTTCTCCGGCGTGCGCCGCCGGGTGGAGGAGGCCGTCACCCCCAAGTGCTTCGAGGGCCTGCCCATCACCCTGGTGGCTGCGGCTGTGACCTCCCTGTCCTTCATGGGCTTCGGCGGCATCGTGGAATCCATTTTCGGGGCCTGAGCTTAGGAGGGGAGGAAAGAGTATGAATCCGATTTTACTGGCAGTCCTGATCGTCACCGTCATCGGCCTGATCGGCGCTGTCATTCTGGTGGCTGCCTCTATCTTTATGTATGTCCCGGTGGATGAGCGTGTGGAACAGATCACCGGGTGCCTGCCCGGCGCCAACTGCGGCGCCTGTGGCTGCGCCGGCTGCGCCGACTACGCCAAGACCATCGTGGAGGACGGCAACGCCGTCAACAAGTGCGTCCCCGGCGGTGCCAAGGTGGCCGGCGAGATCGCCGCCATCATGGGCGTGGAGGCTGGCGCCTCCGTCCCCATGAAGGCCGTGGTGGCCTGTTCCGGTACCTGCGGGAAGACCGGCAAGCGCTTTGAGTTTGAGGGCCTGCACAGCTGCCAGGCGGTCAAGGGCCTGTATGGCGGCGACGGCGACTGTAAGTTCGGCTGCCTGGGCTACGGCGACTGCGTCAGCGTCTGTGCCTTCGACGCCATCCATGTGGTGGACGGCGTGGCCCTGGTGGACCGGGAGAAATGCACCGGCTGCGGTGCCTGTGCCAAGGCCTGCCCCAACGCCATCATCAGCATCATCCCGGAGCACAAGCGCAAGCCTGTGGTGCTGTGCCAGAACAAGGACAAAGGCGCTCAGACCCGGAAGGCCTGTTCCGCCGGCTGCATCGGCTGCATGAAGTGCGCCAAGGCCTGCCCCAAGCAGGCCATCACCGTGGAAAACAACCTGGCCTATATCGACCAGGAGAAGTGCGTGGGCTGCGGCCTGTGCGCCAAGGAGTGCCCGGTGGGCGTGATCCACGTCCCAGCGGCCTACGCGCAGCAGGTCATGTCCCCCGCCCAGGAGGAGGCCCCCGCGGCCAACGCCTGATCGTCTGCGAGGAAAAAAGAGAGACGGGACTCCCGTCTCTCTTTTTCTGCTCAAAAGGCGGGGATCTCCCCCGGATAGGCCCGGGCCCGCTCCAGAAGGGGCCCCCGGGCCCCCATAGTGAAGGCGATGTCGCTGCTGCAGATGGCGAGCAGGGCCAGACCAGGCGTGAGCTGGAGCTGCTCCATCAGCCCCTGAGGGAGGGACAGCTCCCCCTCTGGAGAGATGGGGAGCCAGCAGTAGGACCGCCCCTTATAGGCCAGTAGCCTGGCGGGCGGGAGGGAGCCATCCCCCAGCCCGGAGCAGTCGGTGAGGATATGCCCCAGCTTGGAGGGGAGCAGCAGGCCACGCCGGGTCACACAAAATCCACCGGTGCTTTTGCTTCCGGTGAACAGTATGACCTGTCCCTCCTCCGTGATTCGGTACTCCTCCACGGCTTGGGGCGGCAGGCGGAGGGAACCGTTCTCCTGGAGCACCGAGCGCCCAAAGACAAATTTCCCCCCTGGATTCAACTGCGGCACTGAAACCACGTCCTTTCTGGTCTGATGAATCGGGCACATCATAGCAGAACGGACCCGATCTGTCAATCAGCCTCACAAAAGCGCTGCCTGCGCATTGACAGGGGCCGCCGTATCCGGTACAATAAGACCGACAAAGCGCCAGAAGGTGCCCGGGGCCCGGAGAGGGCCGGCCGGGAGAATAGGGAAGCGGGTGAGAGGCCCGCGCGGGACCGCCGCCGTATGGGTGAGCGCCGGTTCATCAGCCACTGTGGGGAGGGGCCCCATGGGAAGGCGGACCGGAGGCTGGGAACCCGAGCCGGAAGACCTGCCTGCTGGAGGATACTGCCGAGAGAGGGCAGACACTCCCGGGTGGTCGGACCAATCATCTGGGGAGAATTTGGCGCGGCCGGAAAGGCTGGGACCGTGCTTTGTTGTCTCACACCTCTTTTCAGAATGTCTGGAGAGAGGTGTTTTTCGTGCCGCGGAAAAAAGGAAGGAAAAACAGATGAAAACCCCAAAGAAGTCCCTTGCAGCCCTGCTGGCCATGACCCTGACCGTGGGTCTGACTGCGTGCTCCGGCGAAACGGACAGCCAGAGCGCCCAGTCCGCCTCCAGCCAGCCGGCCCAGTCCGCCTCCAGCAGCCACACCCAGGAGGAGAGCGGCTTCCCCTTCACTCTGACCACCAAGGACGGCCAGGAGGTGACCTTCACCCACGTCCCCGAGACTATCATCTCCTGCAACCCCAACGCCGGCGACGAGCTGATGGCCCTGGGCCTGGGGGACAAGATCATTGCCACCGCCTACAACAACACCCAGGTCAATCCCCAGTGGCGGGAGGAGTATGAGGCCATTCCCACCGTGGCGGAGAGCTACATCTCCCTGGAGACCATCCTCTCCCTGGAGCCCGACTTTGTCTACGGCCGCTCCAGCTCTTTCAGCGAGAAGAACAACACCACCCACGACACCCTCAGCGGCTACGGCATCATGTCCCTGTCCTCCATCGAGGGCTACACCGTGGGGGCCGATGTGGACGTGGTGTACCAGGACTTCTACAACCTGGGCCGCATCTTCCAGGTGGAGGACAAGGCCGAGGAGATCGTCAGCGCCATGAAGGAGCAGATCGCCGCCGTGGAGGAGGCGGTCGCCGGGGCCGAGCCGGTGAAGGTCTTTGTCTACGACATGGCCCAGGAGGAGGGGGGCGCCTACACCTGCGGGGATAACTTCACCGCCAAGCTGATCTCCCACGCCGGGGGCGTCAATATTTTTGAGGACATGGACACCACCTGGGCCACCGTGAGCTGGGAAACCGTGGTGGAGCGGGCCCCCGAGGTGATCGTCATCAACGACTACGGCAGCACCTCCCTGGAGGAGAAGATCGAGGAGCTGAAGGAAAATCCTGCTCTGGCGGACGTGCCTGCCATTCGGGACGGCCGCATCACCTCGGTGACCCTGTGCGAGTCCTTCGCCTCCTCCATGACGGGGGACACCATCGAAAAATTTGCCCGGTCCTTCCACCCGGACTGCTTCCAGTGAGCGCGGCGGGATGAAAAGGCTGTGCCGTGCGGTCCGGGCGCATACCGGGCTGGCCTGTCTGGCCCTGCTGGCGGTCCTGATGCTCTCCGTGGTGCTGGGCATCAGCCTGGGGCCGGTGACCATTCCCTTTCCGGAGGTGTGGCGGGTGATGCTCCACCGTCTGCTTACCCCCCTGGGCCTGGGGGACTGGATCAGCCTGGAGGGCATCCGGGACAGCACACAGAATATCGTCTGGCACCTCCGCGCCCCCCGGGTGCTGCTGGGGATGCTGGTGGGGGCCGCCCTCACCCTGTCCGGGGTGGGGATGCAGGCTTTCACCCGAAATCCCCTGGCGGAACCCTACGTGCTGGGCATCTCCTCCGGGGCCTCCCTGGGGGCCGTGCTGGCCATGCTGGTGGGGGTGTGGCTGCCCATGGGGCGGCTCTCCGTCCCCGCCGGCGCCTTTGTGGGGGCGCTGGTGTCCATCCTGCTGGTGTACGGCCTGTCCCGCTCCGGCGGCGCCGTCACCCCCGTCCGGCTGATCCTGGTGGGAGGTGGCGGTATCCGCCATGTTCCAGGCATTTACCAACTACATCGTCTATACCGCCCCGGACGACGCCGCCGTCCGGGAGGCCACCTTCTGGATGCTGGGAGGACTGGGCAGCGCCAAATGGGAGGACCTGCCCCTGCTGGCCCTGATCCTTCCGCCCCTGTTCCTGGTGCTGATGGCCCTGGCCCGTCCCCTGAACGCCATGCTCATGGGGGACAGCTCCGCCGTCACCCTGGGGGTGGATCTGGACCGGGTGCGGGGAGTGCTCATCCTGTCCTCCGCCCTGCTCACTGCCTCCGCTGTGGCGGTCAGCGGCTGCATCGGCTTTGTGGGGCTGGTCATCCCCCATCTGGTCCGGTCTGTGGTGGGGGCGGACCACCGCCGCCTGATCCCCCTGTCCGCCCTGTGCGGGGCCGTCTTTATGATCTGGATGGACGTGGGGGCCCGGCTGGCCGTCCGGCCGGAGGAGATCCCGGTGGGCATCATCACCGCCTTCATCGGGGCCCCCTTGTTTTTATGGATGATCCGGGTGCGGCGCTATGAATTTTGAAGAAAAGGAGGGGAGCGCCATGCTCTCTGCGGAGGGGATCTCCTATGGGACCCGGGACAGGGAGATCTTGTACGAGATCAGCCTGCGGGCGGAGGCGGGGGAGTTCGTGGGCATCATCGGGCCCAATGGGAGCGGAAAGTCCACTCTGCTGAAGAACCTCTACAAAGTGCTCCGCCCCAGGGCGGGGCGGGCATTCCTTATGGGGGAGGACCTGCTGGCCATGAGCAACCGGGAGATGGCCCAGCGGCTTGCCGTCATGGTACAGGAGCAGGAGGCCGCCTTCGACTTCACGGTGGAGGAGGTGGTCCGCATGGGGCGGCACGCCCGGAAGGGACTGCTGGAGGCCGACAATGGGCAGGACCGGTCGCTGGTGGACCGGGTGCTCCGCCTCACCCAGCTGGAGGAGGTGCGGGAGCAGAGCTACACCACCCTGTCCGGCGGGGAGAAGCAGCGGGTACTCATCGCCCGGGCCCTGGTCCAGGACACCCCCTGCCTGATCCTGGACGAGCCCACCAACCATCTGGACATCAAATATCAGCTCCAGCTGATGGAGCTGGTGCGGGTCCTGGGCCGGACGGTGGTGGCGGCCATCCACGACCTGAATCTGGCGGCCCTGTACTGCCAGCGGCTCTATGTGATGAAGGCTGGCCGCGTGGCCGCCTCGGGCACACCGGAGGAGGTGCTGACCCCGGAGCTCCTCCGGGAGATCTATGAGGTGGAGGCGGAGGTGGCGCGGGACAGCCGGGGCTGCCTGCGCATCTTTTTTCAGCCCATCCGAAACGAAGGGGAGGAATCGATATGAGAGAAGCCATTCTGGCCGTCAGCTTCGGCAGCACGGTGGACCAGGCCCGGAGCCGGGACCTGGAGGGGGTGGAGCAGGCGCTGTCCGCCGCCGCCCCGGAGCTGCCCCTCTTCCGGGCCTACACCAGCGGTCTGGTCCGGGCGCGGCTGGGGGACCGGGGGATCGCGGTCCCGGATGTGGCCGGTGCCCTGGAGCAGATGGCGGCGGAGGGGATAGAGTGCGCCCTGATCGTGCCCACCCATTTGCTCCCGGGCGCGGAATATGATAAAATAAGGGAAACCGCCGCCCGGTGGGAGGGCCGCTTTCCCGCGCTGAGGCTCTCCCGCCCCCTGCTGGGGACGCCGGAGGACCTGCGGGAGCTGGGCGGGGCGCTGATGGACCTGATCCCCCCGGCAGAGGGGGCCCAGACCCTGTTCATGGGCCACGGGACCCACAGATCCGCCGACCTGGTCTACCCGGCCCTCCAGGGCATCTTCCATCTGGCCGGGCGGGACGACCTGGTGGTGGCCACGGTGGAGGGCCGGCCCAGGGTGGAGGAGGTGCTGCCGCTGGTCACCGCCCCCGCCGTGGAGCTGGTGCCGCTGATGCTGGTGGCCGGGGATCACGCCCTCCACGACATGGCGGGGGAGGGGCCGGACAGCTGGAAAAGGCTCCTCCAGAGCCGGGGGCATACCGTGTCCTGCCGGCTCACCGGACTGGGGGCCCTGCCCCAGGTACAGGCCCTCTATGTCCGCCGCCTGGAGGAGCTTCGGGCCGGGTCCTGAGAGAAGAGACATGCCGCGGGAAAGGAGCTGCCGATGCCGGAGCACTACATCACTGCGGGCGGGAAGCGCCTGCGCTGCGGACGCACCACCGGGACCTGCGCCGCCATGGCGGCGGCGGGGGCGGTGCGGCTGCTCCTCACAGGGCGGGCCCCGGACCTGATCTCCCTGAACACCCCCAGAGACTGGATGGTGGAGGCCCCCCTGCTGGACTGCGTCGCAGACGGAGAGACCGCCGCCTGCTCCGTGGAGAAGGACGGGGGAGATGACGTGGACGCCACCCACGGGCTGCCCATCCGGGCCACGGTCCGCCGCAGGGCGGAGGGGGGGACGGCCATCCTGGGGGGGCTCGGGGTGGGCCGGGTCACCCGGCCGGGGCTGGACCAGCCGGTGGGGGAGGCGGCCATCAACTCGGTGCCCCGGAGGATGATCGCCCGGGCGGCGGAGGAAGAGGCGGCGGCCCTGGGCTACGCCGGGGGACTGGAGATCACCATCTCCGTCCCTGGGGGGGAGGAGGCCGCCCGCCGGACCTTCAATCCTCAGCTGGGGGTGGAGGGGGGCATCTCCATCCTGGGCACCTCCGGCATCGTGGAGCCCATGAGCGCCCAGGCCCTGGTGGAGACCATCGCCCTGGAGCTGCGCCAGACGGCGGCGGAGGGGACGGACCGGGTGGTGCTGACCCCAGGCAACTATGGGGCCGATTTTTTGGCGGAGAGCGGCCTGATCACTTCTGATATCAGGATAGTAAAGTGTTCTAACTTTATCGGTGAGGCCCTGGACCGCGCCGCGGAGGCGGGGATCAGGCAGCTGATCCTGGTGGGCCATCTGGGCAAGCTGGTGAAGGTGGCGGGGGGCGTGATGAACACCCACTCCCGCTGGGCGGACTGCCGCATGGAGATCCTGTGCGCCCACGCGGCCCTGTGCGGGGCCGGCCAGGAGACTGCCCGGGCCCTGATGGGCAGCGCCACCACCGACGCCGGACTGGACATCCTGGCGGAGGCCGGCCTGCTGGACCGGACCATGGACAGCCTGCTGTCCGCCCTCCAGGCACACCTGGAGCGGCGGGCGGGGACGTCCTGCCGCTGCGGCGGCGTACTGTTCACCAATACCCGGGGCCTGCTGGGGATGACCGGGACTGCAAAGGAGATCTTGAACATATGGAGAGCGAAAGAGGAACATTTTACGCCGTAGGGGTGGGACCCGGGGACCCGGAACTGATGACCCGGAAGGCGGTGCGGGTGCTGGAGGAGTGTCCCGTCCTGGCTGTCCCCCGCACGCCGGCGGGGGACTCCCTGGCCTTGGAGATCGCCCAGGCAGGTGCGGATCTGACTGACAAGGAGATACACTTTATAGACTTTGCCATGTCCCGGGATGAGGAGAAACGCCGCCAGGCCCACCGGCGAGCGGCGGAGGCGGTGCGCGCCCTGCTGGACCGGGGGACAGACGTGGCCATGCCGGTGCTGGGGGACGTGTCTCTCTTCGCCAGCAGCGCCTATGTGGCCCAGCTGCTGGAGGAGGAGGGCTGCCGCTGTGTCAGGGTCCCGGGGGTCCCCAGCTTCTGCGCCGCCGCGGCCCGGCTGGGCCGGAGCCTGACGGAGATGGACCTGCCGGTCCACATCGTCCCGGCGGGGGGCTTCCCCCTGGAGGAGGCCCTGGACCTGCCGGGGACAAAGGTGCTGATGAAGTCCGGACGGGCCCTGCCCCAGGTGCTGGAGGCGCTGGAGAGCCGGGGCCTGCTGGAGAGCTCGGCCATGGTGCAGAACTGCGGCCTGCCGGGGGAGCAGGCGGCAGAGAGCCTGAAGGACGCTCCCCAGTCCGGCAGCTACTTCACCACCCTTCTGGTGCCGTGACATGGGCGTGTCCGGTCTGCTCCTGCTGTTCCCCTTCCTGCTGCTCCGATTTGGGCTCCTGGGCCGGCTGGGAAGGGACGGACTGGGCCGCGCCGCCCACATTCCCCCCATGGGGGGCAGGGAACGGCTGGCCTATTGGGTCTATCAGCTCTCCTCCGCCGGGGTGCTGGTGTGTCTCTGCGCACAGCGGGCGGAGGTGGACGGCGCCTGGCCCTTTTGGGCGGGACTTGTCCTGTACCTTTTGGGGCTGGCCCTGTGCGCGGGGGCGGTGGTGAGTTTCGGAAGGCCCTCCCCGGGCCCTTTCCGGGAGGACGGCCTCTACCGGTTCTCCCGCAACCCCATGTATGTGTCCTATTTCGTGTATTTTGCGGGGTGCGTCCTGCTGACCCGCTCCCGGCTCCTGGCCGCCCTGGTCCTGCTGTTCCAGCTCTCGGAGCACTGGATCATCCTGGCGGAGGAGCGGTGGTGCAGGGAGCAGTTCGGCGCACCCTACGAGGCGTATCGGAAGCGGGTCAGGCGGTATCTCTGATCCGTGTGGGAAGGAGGCTTTTTCCATGGTCCATTTTGTAGGGGCCGGGCCGGGTGCGCCCGACCTGATCACCCTGCGGGGAGCGGAGCTGCTTCGGGGGGCGGACTGCGTCATCTATGCGGGCAGCCTGGTCAACCCGGCCCTTCTGGGGCTGTGCAGGGACAGCGCGCGGATCTATGACAGTGCCCGCATGACGCTGGAGCAGGTGCTGGAGGCGGTGGAGCGCGCAGAGGCGGCGGGGCAGGAGACGGTACGCCTCCACACCGGCGACCCCTGTCTGTACGGTGCGGTGCGGGAGCAGATGGACGCCCTGGACCGGCGGGGCATCCCCTGGGACGTGACCCCGGGGGTGTCCTCCTTCTGCGGGGCAGCGGCGGCCCTGGGGGCGGAGTACACCCTGCCCGGGGTGAGCCAGACCGTTATCATCACCCGCATGGCGGGCCGGACCCCCGTGCCGCAGGGGGAGGAGATCGCCTCCCTGGCCCGGCACGGGGCCACCATGGTCATCTTCCTCTCCGCCGGGATGCTGGAGGCACTGTCTGCCCGGCTGATGGAGGGGGGATACCGGTCAGATGCTCCAGCTGCCCTGGTGTATAAGGCGACTTGGCCGGAGGAGAAGGTAGTGCGCTGCACAGTGGGAGAACTGGCCCAGGCCGGGCGGGACCACCAGATCTCCAGGACCGCGCTGGTGGTGGTGGGGGACATCCTGGCCGGACCCTATGACCGCAGCCAGCTCTACCACCCCGGGTTTTCCACCGGCTATCGGGAGGCGTCCCAATGACTGTGGAGCTTATTTCCTTTACAGAGAATGGTGGGAGGCTGGCCGCCGCGCTGGCGGCCGGCCTGGAGCGGAGCGGGCACCGCGCCGCCTGTACCCGGAAGGGCGAGCGGGCGGAGGAGTGGACCGCCGCCGCCTTCCGCCGCGCGGAGGCCCTGATCTTTGTGGGGGCAGCCGGGATCGCGGTCCGGTCGGTGGCCCCCCATCTGGTGAGTAAGGCCCGGGACCCCGCCGTGGTGGTGGTGGACGAGCTGGGGCGGTTCGCTGTCCCCATCCTCTCCGGCCACCTGGGGGGCGCCAACGACCTGGCCCGGGAGATCGCCGGGCTGCTGGGCGGGCAGGCGGTCCTCACTACCGCTACCGATGCGCGGGGGATCTTTGCCTTTGACCAGTGGGCCCGCCGCCTGGGCTGCGCCATCCCCGACCCGGAGAAGATCCGCCCCGTGGCCTCCCGGATGCTGGCGGGGGGGACAGCGGCCTTCTGGTCCCAGTGGCCGGTGGCAGGGGAGTGCCCCTCGGGAGTGGTCCCGGCGGGGCAGGAGGCGGCCCAGGTCCAGCTCACCATCCGGGACACGCCGGAGCCCGCCCTGAAGCTGGTGCCCAGGATCGTCTGGGCCGGGATAGGGTGCCGGCGGGGCGTCCCGGCGGAACGGCTGGAGGCGGCCCTCCGCTCCGGGCTGGAGGCGGCGGGGCTCCATCCAGCCGCGCTGGCGGGGGTGTGCACCATCGACCGCAAGGGGGAGGAGCCCGGCCTGCTGGAGCTGTGCCGCCGGCGCCGGCTGCCTCTGCTCACCTATTCCCCGGAGGAGCTGAGCCGGGCGGAGGGGGAGTTTACCCCCTCCCCCTTCGTCCGTCAGGTCACCGGGACGGACAACGTATGCGAGCGGGCGGCGGTGCTGGCCAGCGGCGGCCCGCTGCTGCTGAAAAAGACAGCGGGGGAGGGGGTGACGGCGGCGCTGGCCGCCGCCCCCTTTGCCCCGGGATGGGAGGAAGCGCCATGAATGTGCTGTATGTGGTGGGCCTGGGTCCGGGCGGCTCCAGGTGGATGACCTGGGAGGCCAGGGCTGCCCTGGAGCAGGCCGAGGTGCTGTGCGGCTACACAGTCTATCTGGATCTGATCCGGGGGGAGTTCCCGGATAAGGAGTGCTTCTCCACCCCCATGACCCAAGAAATTGAGCGCTGTCGGGCGGCGCTGGAGCGGGCCCGGTCCGGCCGGACCACCGCCCTGGTGTGCAGCGGAGACGCGGGGGTGTACGGCATGGCGGGGCCGGTGCTGGAGCTGGCCCCCCACTTCCCGGAGGTGGAGATCCAGGTGGTGCCCGGTGTGACGGCTGCCCTGGCGGGGGCGGCGGTGCTGGGGGCCCCTTTGATGCACGACTTCGCGGTGCTCTCTCTGTCCGACCTGCTCACCCCCTGGGAGGTCATCCGCCGCCGCCTGGAGCTGGCGGCTCAGGGGGACTTTGTCCTCTGCCTCTACAACCCCTCCAGCCGGCGGCGGCGGGACCATTTGCGCATGGCCTGTGACATCGTGCTGGCCCACCGGGGGCCGGAGACGGTGTGCGGCTGGGTCCGGAACGCGGGACGTGCCCAGGAGGAGCACCAGGTGCTCACCCTGGGGGAGCTGCGGGAGGCCCAGGTGGATATGTTCACCACCGTATTCATCGGCTCCGCTGCCACCCGCCGGATCGGAGACCGGATGGTGACCCCCCGGGGGTATGAGCTGTGAGGGTGCTGATCTTCGGCGGCACCACTGAGGGGCGCCGGCTGGCCCGGGCCCTGTCGGCCATGGGCCACCAGGTCTGGGTCAGCGTGGCCACCCCCCTGGGGGCGGAGGAGCTGGCCGGCCTGGAGGATGTGTCCGTCCTGGTGGGGCGCAGATCCGGGGGGGAGATGGATGCTCTGCTCTCCCGGGGCTTCCACCGCTGTGTGGACGCCACCCACCCCTATGCTGTCCAGGCCACCCGGGAGATCGGGGCGGCCTGTGCCCGGGCCGGCGTCCCCCTGCGCCGCCTGCTCCGGCCCGAAGGCGGGGAGGAGGGGCTGCGGGTGGACAGCCCGGAGGAGGCCGCCCGGCTGCTGGCGGGGCGGGAGGGGAACATCCTGCTGGCCACTGGGGCCAAGGAGCTCCCGGCCTTTGCCGCCCTGGAGCCCGCCCGCCTCTTTCCCAGGGTGCTGCCCTCGGAGGAGAGCGTGGCCGCCTGCCGCCGGGCGGGCATCCCCTCCCGGAACATCATCGCCCTCTACGGACCCTTCACCCAGCGCCTGAATGAGGCGCTGATGGAGCAGTATCACATCCGCTTCCTGGTGACCAAGGACGGGGGAGAGGCGGGCGGCTTCCGGGAGAAGGCCGCCGCCGCCCTGGCTGCGGGGGTGGAGCTGGTGGTCATCCGCCGCCCCCGGGACCGGGGCGAGGGCCTGGAGGACATTCTGGCCTGGTTCCAGGCCGATAAGGAGGAAGCAGAATGGAAGTGACGCTGATCGGGATGGGACTGGGCGACCCCACCACCCTCACCGCCCAGGCGGTCAGGGCTCTGGAGGGGGCGGACGGCCTGATCGGGGCCCGCCGTCTGGTGGAGGGGCTGAATCTGGGACGTGAGGTGCCCCGGTATCCCGCCACCAAGGGGACGGAGATCCTGGAGATCCTGCGCCGGAGCGGCCTGGAGCGCCCCTGCGTGCTGTACAGCGGGGATACCGGGTTCTACTCCGGGGCCCGCTCCCTGACCGCCCTGCTGGAGAAGGAAGGCATCCCCTTCCGGGTGCTGCCCGGCCTGTCCAGCGTCCAGTATCTGGCCGCCAGGCTGGGGCGGCCCTGGCAGGACTGGAAGCTGGTCTCCGCCCACGGGACCCGGTGCGACCCGGTGGCCGCCGTGCTGGAGGGGCGGGAGGCGTTTTTCCTCACCGGCGGCGAGCTGGGGCCGGGGGAGCTGTGCCAGGCCCTGCGGGATGCCGGGCTGGGCCACCTCCGGGCAGTGGTGGGTGAGGAGCTGTCCTACCCGGCGGAGCGGATCACCCAGGGGACGGCGGCGGAGTTTGCCCAGGGGACCTTCGCCCCCCTCAGCGTCCTGCTGGTGGAGGGGGCGGAGCGCCCCAGGGCGGCGGTCTCCTCCGGGATCCCGGACGAGGACTTCCTGCGGGATGAGGTCCCCATGACCAAGCGGGAGGTCCGGGCCGCGGCCCTCTCCCTGCTGGAGGTGGAGGAGGACGACGTGCTCTGGGACGTGGGGGCGGGCACGGGCTCGGTCTCGGTGGAGCTGGCCCTCCTGGCCCGGCGGGGGCGGGTGTACGCCGTGGAGCGGAAGGGGGAGGCCCTCTCCCTGATCTGCGCCAACCGGACGCGCTTCGGCGCCTGGAACCTGGTACCGGTCCGGGGGACCGCGCCCGCCGCGCTGGAGGACCTGCCCGCCCCGGACGGCGTCTTTGTGGGGGGCAGCGGCGGGGAGCTGGACGCCATCCTGGCCGCGGCCCTGGGGAAAAATCCCCGGGTCCGCCTGTGCGTCAGCGCCATCGCCCTGGAGACCCTGTCCGCTGCTGCGGCGGCCTTTGCCGCCCGGGGGCTGGAGGCCCAGGTGACCCAGATCTGGGCGGCCCGGTCCAAGGGGGCCGGTGGGCTGAACCTGATGATGGGGCAGAATCCGGTGTGGCTCATCTCAGGCCGCCGGAGGGAGGAGGAGGCATGAGAGAGCTGGAACACAGCCGCCCCGCTGACATTGAGGCGGAGAGCTTCCGCATCATCGGGGCGGAGCTGGAGGAGCGGGGGATCGTCCTGCCTGCGGATCAGGCGCCGCTGGTGAAGCGGGCCATCCATACCACGGCGGACTTTGACTACGCCCGTAATCTGGTGTTCACCCCCGGGGCGGTGGAGGCCGGGGTCCGAGCCCTCCGGGCCGGCACCCCCATCCTGACGGACACCAACATGGCCCGGTCCGGCATCAACCGGGGGGCGCTGGAGCGGCTGGGCATCAGCGTCCACTGCTTCATGGCGGACCCGGAGGTGGCCCGCCGGGCGGCAGAGGCCGGGACCACCCGGGCGGCGGCAGCGGTGGACCAGGGGGCGGCCCTCTGGCCCGAGGGGATCTATGCCGTGGGCAACGCCCCTACCGCGCTGATCCGCATGGCCCAGCTGATCCGTGCCGGAGCGATGTCCCCGGCCCTGATCCTGGCGGTGCCGGTGGGGTTCGTCAATGTGGTGGAGAGCAAGGAGGAGATCCTGGCCCTGGCCCGGGAGCGGGGGATACCCGCCATCGCGGCTCTGGGCCGGAAGGGGGGGAGCACGGTGGCCGCCGCCCTGTGCAACGCCCTGCTGTATCAGTCGGGAGGACGGGAGAAATTATGAGACGAGGAAAGGACCGGCTCATCGGGGCCGCCCTCTGCCTGCTCCTGCTCTTTGGGGCGGGGTGTTCCCCGGCCCCGGGAGCGGACCAGGAGACGTTGGACCGGGAGCTGGACGTGCAGCTGGGCCTGCTGGCGGAGGTCATCACCCAGGAGGAGCGGAGCGCGGCCATGGACCTGTGGATGCGGCTCCGACCGGTGCGCCAGGCCCGGCTGGACCGGGGCGAGTATCGGCGGGGGGACCGGGAGCAGGAGCTGCTGGAGGAACTGAACGGGCTCTATGAGGCATACACCATCCGGTATCTGGGGGGAGACGACCTGGGCTGGGGCTACACGGACCCGGAGGAACACGTCCTGGCCCGCTACCGGATCGGCGGGGCGGGGGAGCTCACCCTCATGCCCAACTCCCTGGACCTGACCCACGGGCCCTGGACCAGGGAGGACCTGGAGGAGATGTGGGAGTCGATGCAGGCCGTCCTCCCCAAGGACGCCTTTCGGGACTTTCGGAGCTATGTGCCCTTTACGGACGGCGAGGGGGAGACGGTGGCCTATGTGCTGCCCGCCGACCCCGGGGGGAGCCAGTGGGAGATCTGCCTGGACCCGGCGGACATGGGGGACCGGGACTATTTTCTGGAGACCGTGCTCCACGAGTACTGCCACTACCTCACCCTGAACCACCGTCAGGCGGACTATCGGGGGGAGCCCACAGTGGAGACCTACTGCGAGGCCGGAATGGTCAGCCGGGAGGGGTCCTATCTGGACGACTTCTGCCAGCGGTTCTGGACCGGCTACCTGGATGACCGGCTGGCGGATCTGGACAGCTATAACTTCTTCCTGCGGCATGAGGAGGATTTCGTCAGCAGCTACGCCTCCACCGACCCGTCGGAGGACATCAGCGAGAGCTTCGCCTTCTTCGTGCTGTGGGACGTGCCGGAGTCGGAGGCGGTGTGGGCGGAGAAGCTGCGGTTTTTCCTGGACTACCCGGAGCTGACGGAGTTCCGCCGCCAGGTGCGGGAGAACCTGGGGCTGGAGCAGCCGGAGCAGGCGGCATAAATGCAGGATGCCCGGAGGCACACGTGCCTCCGGGCATATTTTATGGGGCGGCGGGAGAGATCAGGCGGGGCTGCGGCGGAACACGTGGAGGTCAAAGCCCACCTGGGTGGTGAGCCGCTTCAGAGCGGACAGGGCCTCCACCCCCTCCCGGGGAGTCTTCCAGCAGTAGGGGGTCATCTGGAACAGGGCCCGGATGTCCTCCGGGCAGTCCAGAGTGATCTCATACCGCACCGGGACGATGCGCTGATAGGAAAAGCCTGTATAGGGGGTTTCCTTGACGGGGTTTTCGTAGGGCTGGGAATAGAGGACCTGCTTCATCTCCCAGAGGTGCCGGGCGGAGGGGACCACATAGAGGAAGGTGCCGCCCGGCCGCAGGACCCTGGCGAACTCCTCCGCGGACAGGGGGGAGAACACATTGGTCAGCAGGTCCGCCGAGGCGTCCGCCAGGGGCAGGCGGTAGGCGGAGGCCACTGCGAATTCCCCCTCCGGAAGCCGCTTGGCGGCCCGGCGCAGGGCGTATTTGGAGATATCGATCCCCGCTGCCCGGGGCCGGTGTCCGGCCCGCTCCAGCGCCCGGAACATCCCCGCTGTGTAGTAGCCCTCCCCACAGCCGCTGTCCAGCAGGACGGGGCCCTCCAGGTGGGCGGAAGCCTCCAGGACCAGCTCCTCCAGGGCCTGGCGCAGCGGGGCGTAGTAGCCGCGCTCCAGAAAAGCGGCCCGGGCGGCCACCATCTCCCGGTCGTCCCCCGGCGCCTTGGAGTGCATCCGGTTGGGGGGCAGGAGGTGGACGTAACCCGCCGCCGCCCGATCAAAGCTGTGGCGGGCGGGACAGATGCAGCCCCTCTCCTCCCGCGTCAGAGGGCTGCCGCACAGGGGGCAGCGGAACAAACTGGGCCCGTTCACAGCAGAGCGCGGATGTAGTCCAGCCCGGCCTTGGCCGCGTCGGCAGGGGGATTGGCACGGAACTCAAAGACCAGATAGTCCTGGAATCCGGTCTCCTTCAGGGCCTGGATCAACAGCGGAAAATCAAAGTGCCTGCCGTCTGGGGCCATGCGGTCCACATCGGAGATGTCCACCTGTCCGATGAGGTCGCCCGCCTTCAGCAGCCCTTGGTAGAAATCCGTCTCCCCGTTGGTGTGGAGATGGATGGAGTCCACCTGGAGCCGGAGGGCAGGGGAGCGGAAGGAGCGGATGAACTCCGCGGTCTCGGACAGGGAGCAGTAGGCGTCGGAGTCGATGCGGCTGATGGCCTCGAAGGCCACCTGGATGTCCAGCTGTTCCGCGCGGGCCAGGATGGACTCCATGCTGGAGCGGAACAGAGGCTCATAGGCCTCGCGGCCGCCGGCATCCCGGGTCCAGCCCCGGATGGCGCCTACGATCAGCTTGGCGCCCCCCAGCTGGGCACACAGCTCCGCGTGGGACAGCATCCGGTCCACCGCGGCCTGGCGCCGCTCCTGGTCCGCCAGGCCCAGGCCCAGGCCGTCTACGGTGTAGATCCGTCCCGTAGCCAGTCCCGATGCGGTCAGGCCGTACTCTCCCAGCACGCGGCGGACATAGGCGGCATCCAGCTCGCCGGGGCGGTTGACCGTCAGGGAGAGGGCGTCATAGCCCAGTTCCGCCGCCCGGCGGGCGCAGTCCTCCAAAGGCCCCATCAGGGGGGCGGTGTTGCTCTCAAAGGTGCCGTCTGCCCAGACGGCGCTGGTCTTCATTCCCATAGGTATCTCCTGTTCCGGGGGCAAGTCCCCCTGCATGTGTGATGGTTTATTATAGCACCGGGGCCGGCCGGGGTCAATTCCCGGCCGGGAAAGAGAGCGGCTCCGCGGGAGCGGACAGGGCCTGATGCCCCCATCGAGCCGGACGGCGGGCGCACGATGTGCGCCCCTGCGCAAAAGCTGAAGATATCTCGCAGGGGCAGCCCCCGGAGCTGCCCTCAAAGCCTTCCCCCCCTGGGTGGGGAAGGTGTCACGGCGGATGCCGTGACGGATGAGGGGGGTGTCCCCTGCCGGTCCAATCAACACTCCGCTGAGTCCGATCAGGGGCGGGGCGGCTCCCCGCCCCTGTACAGGAAACGGAAAACCCCGCCTGCGTTTCATACAGGCGGGGCTAGCGGCGGGTCAGCGGGGTTCATAGGTCAGCTCGGCGATCCCGTTGCTGTGGGCGGCGGAGACCAGACGCAGGTCCTGCTGGGGCAGCCCGCGGGAAAAGAGGGGGATGCCCTCCCCCAGGATCACGGGGATCACAGAGACCACATACCGGTCGATGGCGTTTTTCCGGATCAGCTGGGCGGCCGTGTCGGCGCCGCCGCAGATCCAGATGTCCCGCCCGGCGGGCTCCCGCTTCAGCTGTTCCACCAACTGGTGGGCCGGACCGCTGAAAGCCTGGATCTTCTCCGTCTGGGGAGGGAGGGGGCGGTGGGTGAGCACATAGCAGTCCAATCCCCGGTAGGGCCAGCTGCCGGGAGAGAGCTGGGTGACCACCTGGTGGTAGGTGGTCCAGCCCATGACCACGGTGTCCACTGTGGAGAGAAAGGCGGGGTAGGTCCCCGGGTCCGGGTCATCAGGGTCCTGGCCGGCCAGCCAGGAGACATCCCCGTCCGGGCGGGCCAGGCAGCCGTCCAGGCTCATGGAGATGTAGAGGACGGTGCGGCGCATCACAGGCCCTCCATCATGTTGACCCGGAGGTATCCCTCGTCCACGTTGACCTCCGCGATGAACTGGTCCACCGCGGGGATCATCAGCTCCCGGGCGCCGCCGCGGACTACATACACATTGTTGGCGGGCAGGGTGAGGATGTCCGCGATCTGTCCCAGCACCGCGCCGCTGGCGGCGTCCCGGACCTCCATTCCCATCAGGTCAGCCAGGAAAAAGCTGCCCTCCGGGAGCTGGACATCCTTCCGGTCGATGTACAGCACGGCGTTGCGCATGGCCAGAGCACTGTTGACATCGGTGACGCCCTGCAGCTTCAGGATGACCATGTTTTTGTGGACCCGGGCCCGCTCCACCTGGATGGGCCAGTGGGAGCTGTCCACATAGAGGGTCTTGAACTGGCAGAGAAAGTCCGGGGAGTCCGCCCAGGGCTGTACCCGCACCTCGCCCATAATGCCGTGGACGTTGGTGATCTTTCCGACCTCCAGATACTGTTCTTTCATGGGGATTCTCCTTTCCTCCGGGGTAAGACAATGGCGCAGGATCTCCCTGCGCCATAACTGTCTAGTCGACGATCTCGACGGAGACACGCTGACCGGTGCGCTGGGCCACGGAGCGGATCAGGGTGCGGATCTCCTTGGCGATGCGGCCCTGACGGCCGATCACCTTCCCCATATCCTCCGGAGCCACACGGAGCTCCAGCACGGTCTCGCCGTCGCTCTCATGCTGGGTGACAGACACCTGATCGGGGTGGTCCACCAGATTCTGGGCGACATAGGTCAAAAGCTCTTTCATTTGCCTGACAGACCTCCAGCCTTACAGCGCGCCGGCCTTTTTCAGAAGGGAGCGGACGGTGTCGGTGGGCTGAGCACCGGTCTTGATCCAGGCCTGAGCCCGCTCGGCGTCCACCTTCAGCTCGGCGGGGGTGGTCAGAGGGTTGTAGGTGCCGATCTCCTCGATGAAACGGCCGTCACGGGGATAGCGGGAATCCGCCACCACGATACGGTAGAAGGGAGCCTTCTTCGCGCCCATGCGGCGCAGTCTGATTTTAACCATTTATATTCACCTCCAAAAATTTCTTGCGTATATGGAAAACACCGAAGTGTTTGCCAGCGTTCAAAATTGGGCCAGCAGCCCGAACAGGAGAAAGGATGCCCCCAGCAGGCGGGGGAACCATAGGGCCCGCGCTCTCCACTGGATGGAGATGTTTACTGGGACCACCGGGTGGAGAACGAAGCCGGCCCCCACCAGAAGAAAGGCCAGACGGCCCACAATGGGGAGATGGAGCAGGGCTGACAGGATGGACGAGATAACGATGACCAGGAAGCTGGCAAGCATCTGATCGAAAAAGGTCCACTTTTTCATGGTCCGTGCTCCTTTCCGCCGTCGGGGAGTCAGAAGGGGAGGCCGGGCATCTTGCCGCCCAGCATGCCCTTGCCGCCCTTTTTGCCCATCAGGCGGCGCATGGACTTGGGCATCTTGCCGCCGGCGAACTGCTTGGTCATGGCCTGCATCATCTCGAACTGCTTCAGCAGCCGGTTGATGTCCACCACCTGGGTGCCGGACCCGGCGGCGATGCGCCGCTTGCGGCTGGAGTTGAGCACATTGGGATTTTCCCGCTCATAGGGGGTCATGGAAAGGATGATGGCCTCCATCCGCCCCAGCAGGGACTCGTCCATGGAGGCCCCCTCCAGATCGGAGGCCTTGACGCCGGGGAGCATCCCGGCGATCTCGGACAGGGAGCCCATATTCTTCAGCTGAGCCATCTGCTCATAGAAATCGGTCAGCGTGAATTTGTTTTTCCGCAGCTTCTCCTGGAACTCCAGGGCCTTCTGCCTGTCGAAGTTCTGCTCCGCCTTCTCGATGAGGGAGAGCATGTCGCCCATGCCCAGGATACGGCTGGCCATCCGGTCAGGGTGGAAGACCTCGATCTGGTCCAGCTTTTCCCCCACACCCACGAACTTGATGGGCTTGCCGGTGACTGCCTTAATGGAGAGGGCCGCGCCGCCCCGGGCGTCTCCGTCCAGCTTGGTGAGCATGACGCCGTCGATGTCCAGTGCGTCGTCAAAGGCCTTGGCCGCGTTCACTGCGTCCTGGCCGATCATGGCGTCCACCACCAGCAGGATCTCCGTGGGCTCCACGGCGGCCTTGATGCGCTTGAGCTCGTCCATCAGCTCCTCGTCCACATGGAGCCGGCCGGCGGTGTCCAGGAACACCATGTCGTTGCCGTGCTGCCTGGCGTGCTCGATGGCGGCTCTGGCGATGTCCACCGGGTCGGTCTGACCCATCTGGAACACCGGGATGTCCAGCTGTCCGCCCACCACCTCCAGCTGCTTGATGGCGGCGGGGCGGTAGATATCGCAGGCGGCCAGCAGGGGCCGCTTGCCGTTCTGACGCTTCATCAGGCCGGCCAGCTTGGCGCTGTTGGTGGTCTTGCCCGCACCCTGAAGGCCCACCAGCATCACCACCGTGGGGGGCTTGGAGGAGATCTCCAGCTTGGTGCTGGTGCCGCCCATCAGGGCGGTAAGCTCCTCGTTGACGATCTTGATGATCGTCTGGGCGGGGGAGAGGGCCTCCAGCACGTCGGAGCCCACGGCCCGCTCGGTCACCTGAGCGATGAACTGCTTGACCACCTTGTAGCTGACGTCCGCCTCCAGCAGGGCCAGGCGGATCTCCCGCATAGCCTCCTTGACGTCGGCCTCGGAGAGACGGCCCTTGCCCCGCAGCTTTTTGAATGCGGCGGAGAGCTTTTCAGAAAGTCCTTCAAACGCCATGGTTACTCCTTTTGAAGCACCTGGGCCAGCTCCCGGATCTCCCGGGCCGCCGCCTCAATGTCTGGGTCGTCATAGCTGCCGTTGCGCTCCAGGATCTTTTCCGCGTCCTCAGCGATCTGCTGGAGCTGCTTGTGCATGGCGTGGAACCGCTTGATCAGGCCGGTCTTATCCTCCAGATCGGTGAGGATGGCCTCGGCCCGGACGATCACGTCCCGGACGCCCTGGCGGGTGATGCCGCTGTTCTCCGCGATCTCGGAGAGTGAAAGATCCTCGTTATAGTAGAGGTCGTAAAACTCCTTCTGCCGCTCGGTGAGCACGTCGCCGTAAAAATCGTACAGCAGGGCCATGCGATAGGCCTGACTTTTCAAACTGTTCCACCTCCTGTTGAGATGTCGTAAAGCTCAAAAACTTTACATTCGGAATCATACCATAACAGAGCCCCCTTGTCAAGTGAAAAATCTGTACACTTGGCGGGGGTATATTCCCACGGCACCGGGGCAAAATCCATAATGATCGCCCAAAAAACGGTATGATGATTCAGGAGGAGCCGCCATGTCTGCTTCGAACACCGCCCATGTTCCCATGGATGAACCCCATCTGTCCCGATACGGGGCCAACGCCGCCCGGGCACTGGAGCTGGAGGGAGCGGTCCGCCCGGGGACTGTGGCCCGGGAGATGCGGCGCGCGCTGGCCGAGGTGGAGCGCGCCCGGCAGGAGCTGGCCCGCTGGGCCGAGGAGAGCGGGCGCACGCCGGGAGCGGTGGAGTGGCTGCTGGACAACGCCTATCTGGCGGCGCGGGAGGGGCGGATGGCGGAGCGGGCCTTCCGCAGGGGCAGGCCCCTGCGGCGCTGCCGGAACGGCCAGTCTGTCCTCCAGTGTGCCGCCCGGACGGCGCTTTGGGCGGTCCCCGACCTGGACCGCCGCCGCCTGACGGTCTTTCTCTCCGCGTTCCAGTCCGTACTGCCCCTCACCGAACGGGAGCTGTCCCTGCTGGTCCCCGCCCTGACCTGGGCGCTGCTGTGTCAGCTGCGTGGTCTGTGCGGGGACCTGGCGGCGCTGCGGGAGGAGCAGACAGGGCCCGCCCCCTTTGAGTCCGTCTTTGCCGGGCTGCGGGCCCTGTCCGATGGGGACTGGGGGGCGCTGCTGGAGTCGGAGAGCCGGGTGGAGGCTGTCCTGCGCCAGGACCCGGCGGGGTGTTATGGCTCCATGGAGGACGCCACACGCCGGAGATACCGGGGACAGGTGTGCCGTCTGGCGAGAAAGAGCGGCATGGGGGAGGAGGAGACGGCCCGGCGGGTCCTGGAGCTGTCCCGGCAGGGGGCGGGGGCGGAGCGCCACGTGGGCTGGTTCCTCTTCCGCCGCCCGCTGGGGGCGGAGAAAAGGACACGGTCCGGGGCGTGCTACGGCCCGCTGGTCCTGCTCTCTGCCGCCCTGCTCTCCGCCGCTCTGGCTCTGCTGCTGGACAGCTGGGTGGGGGGGCTGCTGCTCTTTTTCCCCCTGTCCGATCTGGTGAAAAACAGCGCGGACTTTCTTCTGGTCCGTCTGGTGCCCCCGCGCCCGGTCCACCGCATGGCGCTGGAGTCCGGCATCCCGCCGGAGGGGAGGACCCTCTGCGTCATCGCGGCCCTGCTGACCGGAAAGGAGAGCGGCCGTGAGCTGGCAGAAAAGCTGGAGCGCTACCATCTGGCCAACCGGGACAGCGGCGGAGAGCTGCGGCTGGGGATGCTGGCCGATCTGCCCGACCGGGATGCCCCCATGGGGGCGGAGGGGCGGAGCTGGGTCCGGGAGGCCCGGAAGGAGGTGGACCGCCTGAACCGGAAGTACGGGGGCGGCTTCTACCTCTTTTTCCGGGAACCCCGTTACAGTGCCCGGGATGGGCGCTGGATGGGCTGGGAACGGAAGCGGGGCGCGCTGGTGGAGCTGGTGCGGCTGCTGAAGGACCGCCCCAGCGGGCTGGAGGTGCTCTCCGGAGACCGGGGGGCCCTGGCGGACACCCGCTATGTCATCACTCTGGACAGCGATACCAGCCTGAACGTGGGCGCGGCCCGGGAGCTGGTGGGGGCAATGCTCCATCCCCTGAATCAGCCGGAGGTGGACCGGGAGCGCCGGGTGGTCACGGAGGGGTACGCCCTGCTCCAGCCCAGAGTGGCGGTGGAGCTGGCCGCCGCCAACCGCTCCCTGTTCTCCCGGGTGTTTGCCGGGCTGGGGGGAGTGGACCCCTATGGCAGCGCGGCCAGCGACGTGTACCACGACCTGTTTGACCAGGGGACCTATACGGGAAAGGGCATCTTCCAGGTGGACGCCTTCTATGCCTGTCTGGACCGCCGGGTGCCGGAGGGGCGGGTACTGTCCCATGACCTGCTGGAGGGCTCCTACCTCCGGGCCGGACTGCTGGGGGAGGTGGAGCTCACAGACGGATTTCCCTATCAGGTGCGTTCCTACTACGCCCGCCTGAACCGCTGGATCAGGGGGGACTGGCAGCTGCTGCCGTGGCTGCTCCCCCGGGTGCCGGACGGCAGGGGAGGGCGTGAGAAAAATCCCCTGCCCCCGCTGGCACGGTGGAAGCTGCTGGACAACCTGCGCCGCTCTCTCTCCCCCATCTTTACCCTGGCAGCCCTGGTGCTGGGGATCTGCGGGAGCGGGGCAGCTCTGGCTGCCGCTGGCGGCGCCGCTATCCTCTCTGCCGCCTCCAATCTGCTCCTGTCCGGGATGGACCTGGCCGCCCGGCGGGGCGGGCGGGCCCGGGGACGCTACCACTCCACGGTGGTGGCCGGCCTGCCCGGAGCCCTGCTCCAGACCGCCCTCCAGCTGCTGTTCCTGCCCTACCACGCCTGGGTGTCCGCCTGCGCCGTGTGCACCGCGCTGTGGCGGATGGGGGTGACAGGCCGGGACCTGCTGGCCTGGGTGACGGCAGACCAGTCGGAGCGGGGCGGCGGCAACGGTCTGTGGTCCTATTACCGGCGGGAGTGGTTTTCCCCCGCCGTAGGGCTGGCCACCTTTCTGCTGGCGGAGCTGCGGATCGGCAGCCTGGCGGGGCTGCTGTGGATGGCGGCTCCCGCCGCCGCCTGGTGGATCAGCCGGCCCAGTGGAAAGCGGGCGGGACTGGCCCCGGGGGACCGGGCCTTCCTGCTTCACCAGGCCACCCTGATCTGGCGCTACTTTGCCAGCTTCCTCCGGGAGGAGGACCACTGGCTCCCGCCGGACAACTGGCAGGAGAAGCCGGCGGCGGGGCTGGCCCGCCGGACCTCCCCCACCAATATCGGGCTGGCCCTGCTCTCCGTGATGGCGGCGGTGGATCTGGACCTGCTGCCCCAGGACCAGGGGGCGGGGCTGATCCGCCATGTCCTGAACACCGTGGAGGGGCTGGAGAAGTGGCGGGGCCACCTCTACAACTGGTATGACACTGTCTCTGCCAGGCCCATGGCCCCCCGGTATATCTCCACCGTGGACAGCGGGAACCTGTGCGGCAGTCTGATCGCCCTGGCGGCGGGACTGGAGGAGTGGGGAGAGGGGGAGCTGGCCGCCCGGGCCCGGGCGCTGTCCGGCGCCATGGAATTCCGCCCCCTGTACGACCCCGACGGCAGGCTGTTTTTCATCGGCTGGGAGGCGGAGCGGGACCGTCCCACCCCCGGCCACTATGACCTGATGGCCAGCGAGGCCCGGCAGACCAGCTACGTGACCGTGGCCCGGGGAGAGGTCCCGCCCCGGCACTGGCGCCGGCTGAGCCGGATGCTGCTGGGGGACAACGATTACAGCGGCATGGCCTCCTGGACCGGGACCATGTTTGAATATTTCATGCCCAATCTGCTGCTGCCCTGTGAGGAGAACTCCTTGATGTACGAGTCGCTGGCCTTCTGCGTCTATGCCCAGAAGCGCCGGGGGGCCAGGACCCACACCCCCTGGGGGATCTCGGAATCGGGATTTTTCGCCTTTGGCCCGGGGATGACTTATCAGTACAAGGCCCACGGCGTTCAGGCCCTGGGTCTGAAGCGGGGGCTGGACCAGGAGCTGGTGGTGGCGCCCTATGCCTCCTTCCTCGCCCTCCCCATGGCCCCCAAAAGCGCGGTGCGCAACCTGCGCCGGCTGTGCGCCCTGGGGCTGGAGGGGCGGTTCGGCCTCTATGAGGCGGCCGACTTCACCCCCTCCCGCCTGTCAGGGGGCAGCAGCTTTGAGATCGTCCGATCCTATATGGCCCACCACCTGGGCATGAGCCTGGTGGCCATCGACAACGCCCTGACGGAGGACGTGATGCAGCGGCGCTTCCTGTCCGACCGGACCATGGCCGCCTACCGGGAGCTGCTCCAGGAGCGGGTCCCGGTGGGAGCGCCTGTCATGCGCCGCCGGGACGGGGCGGCGCCGGAGCGCCCCCGCCGCCGCCAGGGGCCCGATCTGCTGCGGACCGGAGAGGGGGCGGGCCGTCTCTCACCACGATGCCACTTGGTGTCCGAGGGGGGATACTGCGTCTTTGCCGCCGATAACGGACAGACCCGCTCCAGCCTGGGGCGGGATGTCATCACCCTGGCGGAGCCGGGGGAGTACCAGGCCCCTGCCGGGGTGTCCTGGTTCTTCTCCGGGGCGGAGGGGGTGATCGGCCTGACCGCCGCCCCCCTGTACCGCGGAGACTGCCGGTACAGCTGGGAGTTCTATGACGGCGGGGCCGTCTGGACCTGTCAGCGGGGCGGCCTGACCGCCCGCACCGGCCTCGCCCTGGCCCGGCTGGGCAGCGGGGAGCTGCGCCGGGCGGAGCTGCACTGGGACGGAGAGGGCGTGCTGGAGGGAGAGCTTCTGTGTTATCTGGAACCCGTGCTGTGCGGGGAGCGGGATCACCTGGCCCACCCCGCCTTCTCCAAGCTGTTTGTGGAGAGCCGCGCCATCCCCGGCGGCGTCTCCTTCCGCCGCCGCCCCAGGGGAGCGGAGGAGCACCCGGTGCTGGCGGCCCTGTGGGACGGGGAGGGGAGCACATTCACCACCTCACGGCAGGCGGCCCTGGGGCGGGGCGGCCTGCGGGCACTGGCTGGCGGGGGGCCCGGGCCCCTGAAGGGGGAGACGGGAGCGGTGCTGGACCCGTGCCTGATGGTGCGCCTGCCGGTGCGCCTGCGGCCGGGGGAGAGCTGCGCCCTGCGCCTGGCATTGGGGGTCTCGGACCGGCTGGATGCCGCCGCCGACACCGCCCAGCGGCTGCTGGAGGGGCGGGAGGAGCCGGGCGGGATGCTGGCCCCCATTGCCCAGCGGCTGGGGCTGGACCAGGTCCAGGCCCTGGGAGCCTTTGCTTTGCTGCGCCATCTGGCCTCCGTCCGGCCCGGAGCGGAGGGGCGTCCGCCCCAGTGTGAGCTGTGGCAGTTCGGGATCTCCGGGGATCTGCCCATCGCAGCTGCGCCGCTGGAGGGAGGAGTGGGAGAGGATAAGATCGGGCTGTGGTGTGCCCAGCATCGGTTCCTCACCCGGGCCGGCTGGCCGTTTGACTTGGTGTTTCTGGCGGAGGAGGGGGGCGACTACCGCCGTCCCCTGCTTACTGCGGTCAGGGAGGCGCTGCGGGCGCTGGGGGCGGAATCCGCCCTTGGGGCCCGGGGCGGGGTCCACCTGGTGGACCACGGGGAGGGATTTCCCACCGTGCTGGCCTGGGCCTCCGCCCGCCTGCCCCTGGAACTGATGGAGGAAGAGCCGGAGCACTGGACGCCTCCGCCGGCGGTGTCGGTCCGCCCGGAGCCCGCCCCCTGGCACTTTGACCAGGCGGGCAGCGTGGTCATCCGCGCCGGGGAGCGCCTGCCCCCTGTGGGCTGGAGTCAGATCCTGTGCGGAGAGAGCTTCGGATGGCTGACCGACGAGACAGGCAACGGCCTGCTCTGGAGGGAGAATGCCCACGAGGGCCGCCTCACCCGCTGGAAAAACGACCCGCTGGCCGTGGGCGGGGAGGAGCGGCTGCTGCTGGAGACAGGGGGCATCTGCGCCTCCGTCTTCGCGGACGGGGATGGCCTGCCCTGTACAGTGACCTACGGCCCCGGCTTTGCCCGCTGGGAGAAGCGGTTTGGGGAGACCCTGCTGGTGACGGAGGGACATGTGCCCCCGGACCGGCCGGAGCGGGTGCTCCGTTTCGCGCTCTCCGGAGGTGCTGGGACGCTGTCCATCCAAAGGAGAGATGGGGAGGCGTCCGCCTGCCCGATGGCAGAGGGACTGCCGGCCGTCCTGGTGAGCGCGCCGGGGGAACGGGGCGGGCTGGTCCACCGCTGGGACGCCCTCCCGCCGGAACGGGCGGAGGCAGAGGGGGAGCAGGTCGTGCTGGACTGGCGGAAAAAGGTGTCCGCCCTGCGCTTCTCCACCCCGGAGCCGGCGCTGGACCGGTATCTCAACGGCTGGGCGCTCTATCAGGTGCTGGCCTGCCGGCTGATGGCCCGCACGTCTCAGTATCAGAATGGCGGAGCCTACGGCTTCCGGGACCAGCTCCAAGACGTGCGGGCCCTGCTGCTCACTGTGCCGGAGCGGGCCCGGGAACAGCTGGTGCTGGCCTCCTCCCGCCAATTTCCGGAGGGAGACGTGCAGCACTGGTGGCATCCGCCCCATGGGGCGGGGGTCCGGACCCGGATCACCGACGACCTGCTGTGGCTGCCTTATGTGCTGGCGGAATATCTGGAGGTGACGGGGGACTGGTCCGTGTGCGGGGAGAAGACCTGCTATCTGGAATCCCCGCCCCTGCGGGAGGGGGAGCGGGAGCGGTATGAGACGCCCCGGTGTTCGGAGCGAGAGGACACGGTCTACCGCCATGCCCTGGCGGCCATCCGGTGCGCCATGGAGCGCGGTGTGGGCAGCCACGGCCTGGCCCTGATAGGAGGCGGAGACTGGAACGACGGCATGAACCGCGTGGGGGCGGGAGGCCGGGGGGAGTCTGTGTGGCTGACCTGGTTCCTCGCCCTGGTGCTTCGGAAGTTCGCGCCGGTGTGCCGGCATATGGAGGAGCCGCAGCTGGCGGAGGAGCTGCTGGGCCGGGCGGAGGGATACCGGAAGGCCGCGGAGGCGGCTTGGGACGGGAGCTGGTACCGCCGGGGCTATTTTGACAGCGGGGCCCCCCTGGGGACCCGGGGGGCGGAGAGCTGCGAGATCGACTCCATTGCCCAGTCCTTCGCCGCGCTGGTGGAGGACTCGGACCGGGAGCGGGCCTGCCAGGCAGTGTCTGCCGCGCTGGAGCGGCTCTATCTGCCCCAGGCCGGGGTAGTGAAGCTGTTCGATCCGCCCTTTCAGGACAGGGGCCCGGACCCGGGCTATATCAAGGGCTATCTGCCCGGCGTGCGGGAGAACGGGGGACAGTACACCCATGGGGCTGTGTGGCTGGCTCTGGCCTGCCTCCGCCTGGGCCGGACGGAGGATGGGCTGGAGCTGCTGCGGGCCCTCCTGCCGGAGCGCCGCCGGACGCAGATCTATCAGGCGGAGCCCTATGTGCTGGCCGCCGATGTCTATGCGGCCCCGGGGCACCTGGGCCGGGGCGGCTGGAGCTGGTACACCGGGGCGGCGGGGTGGTACTACCGCACCGCGGTGGAGGAGCTGCTGGGCCTGAAGGTCCGGGAAGGCCGCTTGTTTGTGGAGCCCCACCTGCCGGAGGACTGGCCGGGCTGGACCGGGGAGTGGGAACTGGACCGGGGGCGGCTGAGCATCCAGGTGAGCCGGGGGAGAGAGCTCTCCGTCCGGCTGGACGGCCGGGAGATCCGGGACGGCGTCCCCCTCCGGGAACTGACAGGGGACCACCGGCTGGAAGTGACAGCGGCACCCGGGAATGGAAAGCTTTGCTTTTCCGCGAAAGATGTGGTATGATAACTCTGTTCTGCTTCCAGGAAGGAAATTCCCTTCTGAAAGGCCACAGGAAAAGGGGGACGCCCCCTTTCGTGCAGAGAAAGGAATCTGATCTATGACTCAAGTAACGCGCCGGGAGCTCTTTCCCGGGGTGTGGCTGCGGACAGTCCACACCGACAAATTCAAAAGCAGCTATCTCAGCCTGACCATGCTGGTCCCCCTGGATCGGGAGCGGGCGGCGGCCAATGCCCTGCTCTTCCCGGTGCTGCGCCGGGGGACCCGGGAGCACCCGGATATGGAGTCCCTCTCCGCCGCCCTGGACGAGCTGTACGGAGGCGCCATCGAGCCCATCGTGCGGAAAAAGGGGGAGACCCAGTGCCTGGGCTTTGTGGCCAGCTTTCTGGATGATGCCTTTGCGCCCGGGGGCGAGCCCATCCTGGAGCCCGCGGCGGGGCTGCTGGGGGAGCTGCTGCTCCGCCCCCGCCTTCAGGACGGCATTTTTGCGGAGGAATATGTGTCCGGGGAACGGGCCAATCTGGTGGACCGCATCCGGGGCCAGATCAACGACAAGCGCTCCTACGCCACCCTGCGCCTGGGACAGCTGATGTGCGGGGAGGAGGCCTTCGGGGTGGACAAGCTGGGGGATGTGGAGCATGCCGCGGCCGTCACGCCGGGCTCTCTGTGGGAGCGGTATCAGCAGCTGCTCTCCACCGCCCAGATCGAGCTGTACTACTGCGGTTCCGCGGAGGAGGAGCGGGTGGCCCGCGCCCTGAAGGAGGCGCTGTCCGCCCTCCCCGTGAATGAGGGGCGGATCTGCCCGGACTGCGAGGTCCGGCTCCACGCCGGACCGGAGCCCAGCATGGTGGAGGAGTCCATGGACGTGACCCAGGGCAAGCTGGCCATGGGCTTCCGCACCGGCGGCGTCACCTGCTGGGAGGAGGAATACCCCGCCATGGCCATGTGCAACGCCGTATTCGGCGGCACCACCCTGTCCAAGCTCTTTATGAACGTGCGGGAGAAGCTGTCTCTGTGCTACTACGCCAGCTCCACCCTGGAGAAGATGAAGGGGCTGATCCTGGTCTCCTCCGGGATCGAATTTGACAAGTTCCAGCAGGCCAGGGACGAGATCCTCCATCAGCTGGAGGAGATCCGGCAGGGGAACATGGAGGACTGGGAGCTGGAGGGGACCCGCCGCACCATGATCGGCGCCCACCTGGCCACCCTGGATGTCCAGGACCGGCAGGAGGACTTCTGGCTGGGCCAGACGGCCGCCGGTCTGGAGACCGGCATCGAGGAGCTGGTGGCCCAGCTGGAGCAGGTCACCCGGGAGCAGGTGGCCCAGGCGGCTCAGAAGCTGGAACTGGACACCATTTACTTCCTGAAGGGAACGGAGGGCTGAACCATGGAGAAACTGGAATTTCCCCGGGTGGGGGAGCAGATGTACCACCAGGTGCTGGACAACGGGCTGCATATCTTTGTGGTGCCCAAGCCCGGCTTTCAGAAGAGCTACGCCTTTTTTGCCACCAATTACGGAGGCATGGATATGAAGTTCAAGCTGGATGGCCAGGATATGGACACTCCGGCGGGGGTGGCCCACTATCTGGAGCACAAGATGTTCGACACCAAGGAGGGCAACGCCCTCCAGGAGCTGGCGGCCAACGGCGCCTCCCCCAATGCCTTCACCAGCAACGCCATCACAGGCTACTATTTCGAGAGCACAGAGAAATTCGAGGAGAACCTGCGCATCCTGCTCTCCTTCGTCTCCATTCCCTATTTCACCAAGGAGAGCGTGGACAAGGAGCAGGGGATCATCGGTCAGGAGATCGGCATGATCGAGGACGACCCGGACTGGGTGGTCTTTATGGATCTGATGCAGGCCCTCTACGAGAAGCACCCGGTGCGGGTGTCGGTGGCGGGCTCGGCGGAGTCCATCTCCCACATCACCGCTGAGACCCTCTACGCCTGCCACAAGGCATTCTACGACCCCTCCAATATGGTGCTGTGCGTGGCAGGGGACGTGGACCCGGAGAAGATCTGCCAGGCGGCCCGGGAGATCCTGCCGGAGCGGCCTGGAGCACCGGTTGCCCGGGGGGACTACGGCGCCCAGGAGCCCGCGGAGGTGTGCCAGCCCATGATCCAGCGGGAGATGGAGGTCTCGGTCCCCCTGTTCCAGCTGGGATTCAAGGGGGAGGCGGCCCCGGAGGGAGAGGGGGCCCTGCGCCAGCAGCTGCTGGGCGAGCTGGCCTGTGAGGCACTTCTGGGCAACTCCGGCCCGCTGTATGCCAGACTCTACCGGGAGGGGCTGGTCAACCGGAATTTCTCCTACGGGTATGAGAGCTACCCCGGCTGCGCTTTCCTGTGTGCCGGGGGGGAGAGCAAGGACCCGGAGGGAGTGCGGGCGGCGGTGGCCGCCGAGGCGGAGCGGATCGCACGGGAGGGGATCGACCCCGAGCTGTGGGAGCGGCTGAAAAAATCCTCCTACGGAAACCGGGTGCGGGCGCTGAACTCCTTTGAGCACATCTGCATCAGTCAGGCCCAGTCGTTTTTCCAGGGCTGCGATTTCCTGCGCTTCCCGGAGGTGTACGACAGCCTGACCAGGGAGGACGCCCAGGCCATGATCGCCCGCTGGGTCACGCCGGAGCGCACCGCCCTGTCTGTGGTCCGGCCCAGAGAGGAAGCGGTGGAATGACCAACATCGTGACATTTCCCGGACTGGGGCTGGAGTTCCACCTTGACCGGGTGGCCTTCTCGTTGTTTGGCCACCCGGTGTACTGGTACGGGGTCATCATTGGCTGCGGATTTCTGCTGGCCGTCCTGCTGTGCTGCCGGTGGGCGCCCAGATTCGGCGTGAACAGCGACCAGATCATGGACCTGCTGATCTTCGCGGTGCCCCTCTCCGTGGTGGGGCTGCGGGTCTATTACGTACTCTTCTATCTGGACCTGTACCGGGAGGCGGACGGTTCCCTGAACTGGGGGGCCATCTTCCGCATCACGGACGGCGGCCTGGCCATCTACGGCGGCATCATTGCCGCCGCCCTGACCTTGATCGTGTTCTGCCGTATCCGGAAGATCAGCTTCTTCTCCTTTGCAGACCTGGGGGTCCACGGCCTTCTGATCGGCCAGTTCATCGGCCGGTGGGGAAACTTTATGAATGTGGAGGCCTACGGCGGCGTCACCGGACTTCCCTGGCGGATGTGTTCGGAGAGCATCGCCAGCTCCCTGCTGTCCCAGGGACTGGTGGACACGGACGGCTATCAGGCCATCCTGGACGGCACCCTGGGGGTGCACCCTACGTTTTTCTACGAATCCCTGTGGAATTTTGTGGGCATCTTTCTGATCTACTGGATCGGAAAGCACTGGAAGAAATTTGATGGCCAGGTGTTCTGGAGCTATGTGCTGTGGTACGGCCTGGGCCGGTTCTGGATCGAGGGCCTGCGGACGGACAGCCTGTATTTCTTCGGACTGGAGCTGTTCGGCGCCCCCATCCGCACCTCCCAGGTGCTGGCCATCGTCTCTGCCGCCGTGGCGGCTGTTGTATTGATCTATGAGCTGAAGTTCCGTCGGCACGATCCGTCTGAGCTTTATGTGAACCGGCTGGCCGCCCACAGGGCGGACGCTGGAGAGGGCCCGGGCGGACCGGAGAAAAAGGAGGACTGATTTGTGTCGGCGGTCATAATGGACGGAAAGGCACTGGCAAAAAAGGTGAAGGAGGAGGTCCGGGCGGCGGCGGCGCGGATGGAGCGCCGCCCCGGCCTGGCCGTGATCCTGGTAGGGGACGACCCCGCCAGCCAGGTCTACGCGGATGGAAAGAAGCGGGACTGTGCCCAGTGCGGGATATACAGTGAGGAATACATCCTGCCGGCGGAGACAGGACAGGAGGAGCTGATGCTGCTCATTGAAACGCTGAACGGACGCAGCGACATCGACGGCATCCTGATCCAGCTGCCCCTGCCGGCCCATTTGAATGAGCGGGCGGTCCTGTCTGTGGTCAGGCCCGACAAGGATGTGGACTGCTTCCACCCCTTCAACGTGGGGGAGCTGATGATCGGGGAGAAGGGCTTTTATCCCTGCACCCCGGCCAGCGTGATGCGTCTGCTCGCGGAATACGGCGTGGAGCTGTCGGGGAAAAGCTGCGTGATCGTGGGGCGCTCCAATATCGTGGGCAAGCCGCTGGCTATGCTGATGCTGCGGGAGAACGCCACGGTCACCATCTGCCACACCAAGACGGAGTACCTGAAAAAGGAGTGCAGCCGGGCGGACATCCTGATCTCCGCCGCCGGACAGGCCGGCCTCATCACTGGAGACATGGTGAAGGAGGGGGCCGTGGTGGTGGATGTGGCAGTGAACCGCCGGGCGGACGGGACCCTGTGCGGCGACGTGGTATTTGAGGAGGCGGCCGGACGGGCGTCGTACATCACCCCGGTTCCGGGGGGCGTTGGGCCGCTGACCCGGGCCATGCTGATGAAGAACACGCTGTACGCAGCGGTGATCCACGGAAAATAGATCCGGAAGCGGGCGGAGAGGGGGAGTCATCTCCCACCTCTCCGCCCGTCCTTTTTACTGTAAAAAAGATGGGGAAATGATTGACGGACCAGGTGGCTATCCCATATACTGGTCTTACATAAAATCGTGCTGCGGGAGGGCCGTATGAGAACAAAAGTAAGGACAAGACTGCTGAAGTTTACCATGGCGATGGAGATCGTGATGGCGATCACCATCCTGGGGGCGATCCTGGCCAGCATTGCACTGCTGATCTGCGGCTCGGTGGAGAAGTTCTGCTGCCAGTGGGAGTCCTTCTCCATTGACGCATTTATGGCAAATGCGTTCCTCATCGTCATGGGGATCGAGTTTGTAAAGATGCTGATGCTGCATACCTACGGGGCGGTGATCGATGTGCTGCTGTTCGCCATCGCCCGGCAGATGATCATCAGCCATGAGGAACCCATGCAGACGCTGATGAGCGTGGGGGCGGTGGCCGGGATCTTTGCCATCAAGAAATATCTCTATACCGGGGAGCGGTGGGAGTCCGGACAGAAGGACCGGCCATGCAGCAAGTAAAAAACCGGCGGCTCTGGGAGGAGACCCAGAGCCGCCGGCCTTTCTTTTTTAGGGATCACTTCCGCTTCCGGTCTGGCCAGAAGAGGATGAAGACCAGGGCACACACCGCCATAAGATAGCAGTAGAACATGTAGGGCATGATCTTGACGGCAGAGACTCCCGTCCCTGCGGAGGCGTAGAGCAGCTGCGCACCATAGGGCAGGATGCCCTGCATCACCGAGGCAAAGATATCCAGGAGGGAGGCGGACCGCCGGGGGTCGATGTGGTACTCCTGGCTGATGTCCTTGGCGATGGAGCCGGTCATCACGATGGCAACTGTGTTATTGGCGGTGGCTACATCCACCGTGGCCACCAGTCCGGCGATGCCCAGCTGGGCACCCCGCTTGGAGTTGGCGCGGCGGTGGACGAAGTCGATGAGCCACTGGATGCCGCCATATTCCCGCACCAGGGCGCCGATACAGGCCACGACGATGGAGATGACAGTGATGTCATACATGGCGGTGATGCCCGTCCCCATCACAGAGAAGATCTGGGTCCAGGGAAAGGCGCCGGAGGCCACGCCCACGATCAGGCTCAGCACAGCGCCGATGGTCAGGATCAGGAACACGTTGACGCCGGCCACGGCCCCCACCAGGACCACCAGATAGGGCAGGACCTTCCAGACGCTGTATGTGCCGATCTCCGGCTGGCCGCTGCCGCCCCAGGTGAGGGCGATGAAGATCACCAGGGTGAGGATGGCTGCAGGCAGGACGATGAAGAAGTTCATGCGGAACTTGTCCTTCATTTCACAGCCCTGGGTGCGGACCGCGGCGATGGTGGTGTCGGAGATCATGGAGAGGTTGTCACCGAACATGGCGCCCGAGGCCACCGCCGCGATGCACAGGACCACCTCGAAGCCGGTGGCTTCGCTCATGGAGACGGCGAAGGGGGCCAGGGCGGAGATGGTGCCCACCGAGGTGCCCATGGAGATGGACACGAAGCAGGAGATCAAGAACAGGCCCGCCACCGCGAACTGGCTGGGCAGGTAGTCCAGGAACAGATAGACCGTGCTGTCGGCGCCGCCGGCGGCCTGGACCGCGCCGGAAAAGGCGCCTGCGGCCAGAAAGACCAGGCACATGGTGAGGATGTTCTCATCCGCCACCCCGTTGGCCATTACCTTCAGCTTGGCGTTGAAGTCCAGGGCCCGGTTCTGGACGCAGGCTACGAACAGGGCGATGAGGAAGGCCACGATGGCCGGGGTCTGATAGAAGCCCATCTCGATCTTGAGCCCATACTCGAACAGCAGGCCGCAGCCCAAATAGAGGACCAGGAACACCAGGATGGGGAGCAGGGCGGCGGCATTGCCCCGCTTCTGCGCCGGATTGAGTTCTCCCATAGGAAGGGACCCCCTTTTTCTTTCTCTTTTGACCTTTCTATTTTAGAGGAGTTGGGAGAGGGTGTCAATAGAAAAGGAGGCGGCATAGGATGGAACAGCCTTTGTATGGACAGAGGAGGGAGCCATGGAACTGAAGCTGAGTCAGGAGTTCCTGACAGAGAATGACTGTTACCAGGCCGGGCGGAAGATCGTACCCAAGGGGATCATGGTCCACTCCACCGGCGTGGCGCAGCCGGACCCGCAGGTGTTCATCCGCCGCTGGAACAAGCCTGGGGTGGAGGTGTGCGTCCACGCCTTCGTGGCCCGGGATGAGGTCATCCAGACCCTGCCCTGGAACTGGCGGGGCTGGCACGCAGGCTCGGGAAAAAACGGCAGCGCCAACAATACCCACATCTCCTTTGAGTGCTGTGAGCCAGCCGGGCACACCTATCAGAACGGAAAGATGGTGGGCTATGATGTGGAGAAGAACGAGGCATATTTTCAGGACATCTACCGCAACGCCGTGGAGCTGTCCGCCATGCTGTGCCGCCAGTACCGCCTGGACCCCATGGAGCCGGGCGTGATCCTGGACCACGCCGGCGGCCACGCCCTGGGGATCGCCAGCAACCACAGCGATGTGGGCCAGTGGTGGCCGCTGCACGGGAAGACCATGGATGACTTCAGGCGGGCCGTGAGGGATGCGATGAGAGGAGGAGAGGAGACGGTGACACAGGAACAGTTTGATGCCATGATGGCGGATTATCTGGCCCGCAGAGGCCGAGAGAAGCCCTCTGACTGGTCTGAGAACGCCCGCCGCTGGGCGGAGGAGGCCGGACTGGTCTCCGGGGACAGCGCTGGGATGCGCTATCGGGACTTCACCACCCGGGAGGAGACCATCCAGTTCCTTTACCGCTACCAGCAGGTGACGGAAGGGAAGCCATAACGGAGAAAGAGCCCCCTCCGCCGGAAGAGCCGGCAGAGGGGGCTTCTGGTCATGGTGTCGCTCAGGCTCTCCAGAGCCCGTGAAGATTGCAATAGGCGTAAGCGGCCTTGACCCGGTCGCCGGGGGCGAGGGCAAATTTGACCTCCGGGGCCTGACCTGGCTCCAGGTATTTGATTTGACAGCCCTCGGTGGTCTCCAGGGCCACCCACTGGATATAGTGCTCGGGGATCATGGGATGGGGGGCGGAGCCCACCTTGACATCCACCATGCTGCCTTCTACGGTGACCACAGGGACATGCTTCTCCTGAGCCGCGTCGGTGGAATCGGGGACGAGTTCGGTCATCTTCTGCCCGCAGCACATGACGGGCACGCCGCTGGACTGGAGAAAGGTGACGATATTCCCGCAGTGCTCACAGATGTAGAACTTCATAGGATGCTGCCTCCTTTGCAATGGGGAGCCCGTGATTTTCCGGCCGGGATGTGCCGGAAGAGCTCAGCCCTATTATACCCAAAATACAGGGAAATAGCAACAGAATCTTAGTGTTACGAGCCGTGTATCCGCCACAGCTGATGCCGCTCCGCCACCGGGTCCACGGCGATCAGCTCCCCGTCCCGGGTGAAGGAGATGAACCGCCCGCCCTGATGGCACAGGGTGCCCCGGTCCCCCTTGGAGAGATAGTACCAGATGTCCGGCGGGACCTGGCAGGTCACCACAGTGTCCCGGCAGGGGACATGGAAATAGAGGTAGTAGGAGGAGCCAGCGCGGGAGTGGCAGTTCTCTTTGGCGTGGACCCGGGCCTCTTCGGCCCGGACAGGCTCCCCTCTGGAGGAGTCCTGAAGGTTGTGCAGACGGAAGATGATCAAACTGATGCACAGGGCGGCCAGTACTGCCGCAGCGACAGCCATATCCTGCCTCCTTCCTCCAAAGGCCTGAGGTACAAGACCAGCATAACAGAAAAAAGCGCAAAAAACAACCTTCCACCGGAGTGGAAGGCTGTTTTTTCTGACTTACCGGATGAGGCTGCTCATATCGTACAGGCCGGGTGCCTTCACACCGGCCATAAACTTGGCCGCCTCCACGGCGCCCTGGGCGAAGATCTCCCGGGAGAGGGCAGTGTGGCGGATCTCCATGACCTCGTCGTGGCCGGCAAAGATGATCTCGTGCTCCCCCACGATGGTGCCGCCCCGGACCGCGGAGATGCCGATCTCCTTCTTGTCACGGGGATGGCGGACGCTGTGGCGCTCGAAGACGTACTCCGTCTCGTGGCCGCAGGCCCCCGCCGCCGCGTCGGCGATCATCAGGGCAGTGCCGCTGGGAGCGTCCACCTTCCGGCGGTGATGGCGCTCCACGATCTCGATGTCATAGCTGTCCCCCAGCACAGAGGCCGCCTTTTTCACCAGCTCCAGCAGTACATTGATCCCCAGGGACATGTTGGCGGAGCGGAAAATGGGCACCTCCAGGGCAGCGGCGCCGATTTGGGCCACCTGCTCAGGGGTGTAGCCGGTGGTGGCCAGCACCAGAGGGGTCCCGGTGGCCCGGGCGAAGTCCAGCAGCCCCTCCAGGGCGGCGGGGGAGGAGAAGTCGATGACCGCGTCCGCCTCCCCGCTGAACTGGGCAGGGGAGGAGAAGACGGGAAAGTCCCGGTCGGAGGAGCCCAGGATATCGAAGCCGGCCGCCACCTGGACCTGGGGGTCGGCGGCGCACAGGGACTCCACCACCCGGCCCATGTGGCCGCTGCATCCGGAGATGATGATCTTTTGCATGGCGGCTCCTTACAGCAGGCCCATGCGGCCCATGGCCTGGCGCAGCGTCTCCAGATTCTTGTGGGAGATGTCGCACAGGGGCAGACGCAGGGAACCGGCCTCCATGCCCATCAGGTTCATGGCTGCCTTGATGGGGATGGGGTTGACCTCGATGAACAGGGCGTCGATCAGGTCCATATAGGCGATCTGAAGCTTGGAGGCATCCTCAAACTGTCCCTCCAGGCACAGGTGGGACATCTTGACCATGACCTCGGGGATGATGTTGCTGGCCACCGAGATGACCCCCTTGGCACCCAGGGACATCATAGGGACCACCTGGTCGTCGTTGCCGGACCAGATGTAGAAGTCATCGGGGCAGAGGAACCGGGTGTGGGCCAGCAGGGAGAAGTTGCCGGAGGCCTCCTTCACGCCGTTGATCTTGGGATTCTGAGCCAGCACCTTGTAGGACTCGGCGGTAAAGGAGACTCCGGTGCGGCTGGGCACGTTGTAGAGGATCATGGGCAGCTCGATGCGCTCCGCGATGTACTCATAGTGCTTGATGAGGCCGGTCTGGCTGGCCTTGTTGTAGTAGGGGGTCACCAGCAGGCAGGCGTCGGCGCCGGAGTCCTGGGCGTGCTGGGACAGGTAGACGGCGGCGGAGGTGTCGTTGCTGCCCGTGCCGGCGATGACTTTGACCCGGTGGTCCACCCGCTTGACGCAGAATTCCACCGCGGCGATGTGCTCCCGGATGGACATGGTGGCTGACTCGCCGGTGGTACCGCACACGCAGACCGCATCCACGCCGGCGGCGATCTGGGCGTCGATCAGCTTGCCGAAGGCGTCGTAGTTGATATTGCCGTTCTGGTCAAAGGGTGTAGCCAGGGCGGGGCAGGAGCCGGTAAATACGGGTGTTCTCATAAAACAGCATCCCTTCTGATTGAGAGTGGAAGAGTGAAGCGTGGAACACGGAGGCGGCCCATGCAGGGGACGTCTCTGCGCCCCTTCACTCAGAGGAATTGACGGCCGTAAAAGCGCTTCGGATGGAGAGACAGCGAAAGGGACCGCAGAGGCGGGGCCCTTCCTGCGTCATGTTTTTCTCAGTTATCCGTTAAATATACCCTTCCGCGCACAGCAGCTCGGCCAGCAGGACGGCGCCGCCGGCGGCGCCGCGCAGGGTGTTGTGGGACAGGCCCACGAACTTGTAGTCGTACTGGGTATCGGGGCGCAGACGGCCCAGGGAGATGGCCATGCCGCCCTCCAGATCCCGGTCCAGCCTGGCCTGGGGACGGTCGGGCTCCTCAAAATAGTGGAGGAACTGTTTGGGGGCGGAGGGGAGCTCCAGCTCCTGGGCCCGGCCCTTGAAGTTCTTCCAGGTCTCCCTGATCTCCTCCATAGAGGGCTTATTGCGGAAGGTGACGAACACGGCGGCGGTGTGGCCGTCGGAGACGGGGACCCGCAGGCACTGGGCAGTGATGGCGGGTCCGGCGGCCTTGACGATCTTGCCGTCCTCCACCTTGCCCCAGACCTTCAGGGGCTCCTGCTCGCTCTTCTCCTCCTCGCCGCCGATGTAGGGGATCAGATTATCCACCATCTCGGGCCAGCGCTCAAAGGTCTTGCCCGCACCGGAGATGGCCTGATAGGTGCAAACCAGGACCTTCTCGATGCCGAACTGCATCAGGGGATGCAGGGCAGGGGCATAGGACTGGATGGAGCAGTTGGATTTGACGGCGATGAAGCCGCGCCGGGTGCCCAGGCGGGCGCGCTGTGCGGGGATGACCGCCAGATGCTCCGGGTTCATCTCGGGCACCACCATGGGCACGTCGTCGGTCCAGCGGTGGGCGGAGTTGTTGGAGACCACCGGCACCTCGGCCTTGGCGTAGGTCTCCTCCAGGGCGCGGATCTCCTCCTTCTTCATATCCACGGCACAGAAGACGAAGTCTACCATGCCGGCGATCTTTTCCACGTCGGCGGAGGCGTCCAGCACCACCAGGTCCTTGGCCTGCTGGGGGATGGGAGTCTTCATGGCCCAGCGGCCGGAGACGGCCTGCTCATAGGTCTTGCCGGCGGAACGGGGGCTGGCGGCGATGGCGGTGAGCTGGAACCAGGGGTGGTCCTCCATCAGGGTGACGAAGCGCTGCCCCACCATGCCGGTGCCGCCGATGATGCCTACTTTGTACTTTTTCATGTTCAGGTTCCTTTCATGGCGGCTCGTGCCGCAGATTTGGACTTTGCGGAAAAGGGAAAAAACAGAGGTTGCCAATCAGGGCCGGAGTCAGTATAATAGACGACAAGAAGTACAGGGATCTGACGGGGCCGGCCTGTTTCCCTCCTATTTTTAATTAGTATCTATGATAGCATGATGAGAAATCAGTGTCAACAAATTGCGTGTTGACGCTTTTGTGAGAAATGGAGCCCAGTATGAGAAAAAAACTGTTGAAATTTTTAGCGCTGTCTCTTGCATTTGTCCTGTGCGTCCCCACGGCCGGGGCGGCCCGGCGGGGGGAGGAGATGGTCCGGGTGGGCCTGGCCTACGGCAGCGGCGCCCTGGTGGGGGCCAACCTGGAGAACAACACGGGCTACGGCTCCGGCTACCGCTTCGGCTACTTTGACGAGGACCTGCGGTTCGAGGAGCTGGGGGAGACCGACGAGAAAGAGACCCAGATCACCGTGCTGAAAGCCCAGAACACCTGGTTCTACTATGACAGGAGCAGCGGAAAATATATCTACTCCAACTCGGACAACGGGGGCACTGTGGTGGGCTGCTTCCACCTGCTCATCGACTCCTTCCGGCGCTTTGACGACGCGGCGGAGGAGGCAGAGGAGTACGACGGCGGCTTCGTGGCCTGGATCGACGGGGAATATCAGGTCCGGGTGGGAGCCTACCTCTCCAAGGAGGACGCCCTGGACGCCGCCGATGAGCTGGGCGAAGGGGAGGTCGTGGGGACCAGCGCCTATGCCGTCACAGTGATCCAGACGGGGACCGACCGGGTCCTGTTCCAGTTTGACGGGGGAGAGGACCTGGCCCTGGGCATCATGCCGGACGTGACCGGCGAGGATGAGGTCCGGACCTGGTTCCAGGGGTACAAGTACCACGGCGGCTTCCGCTATGAGCGCATTGGCGGCGGAGACCTGACGGTGGTCAGCGTGGTGGACATGGAGACCTACATCAAGGGGGTGATCCCCTTTGAGATGAGCAACGACTGGCCCCTGGAGGCGCTGAAGGCCCAGGCCATCTGCGCCAGGAGCTATGCCTACAACAACATCTCTCAGAACAAGCACAGCGCCCACCACTTCGACGTGTGCAGTTCCACGGACTGCCAGGTCTACCGGGGGGCCGGCTCCAACGTCAGCAGCTATCAGTCCACAGACCGCACTGACCGGGCGGTGGAGGAGACAGCGGGGGAGTACGCCCTCTATGACGGCACGGTGATCGAGGCGTTCTACTCCTCCAGCCACGGCGGGGCCAGCGAGGACGTGTACAACGTCTGGGGCTCCTCCCGGGAGAAATATCCCTACCTGTGCGGGGTGGAGGACCCCTATGAGCAGGATGTGGCCAGCCTGAATTCCTACTCCTCCTGGACCGTGCGCTATACGGCCTCGGAGCTGACCAGCCTGCTCCAGAAATGGGGGGGCGTGAACGCCTCGGTGGAGTCGCTGACCCTGACCTACTCGGACCTGGGCAACGTGATCCAGGTGAAGGTCAATTATACCAACGGGGAGAGCAGCACCATCCGCCAGCGGAGCACTGACCTGCGCAATCTGTTCGGCCTGCCCTCCATCCGCTTCACCATCAACGGGGCGGAGGCGGAGCCCGGTTCCCCCTCCGGCGGGAGCCTGAGCGGGGAAGGGCTGAGCGGCAGGAGCCGCCTCTACACCATCAGCGGAACAGGAGCCCTGAGCCGGGAGGACCGGGATGACCTGTATGTCATCTCCGGGGCGGGGTCCATCGACCGGATGGGAGAGCAGACGGGGAGCTCCGGAGGAGACACAGGCGCTGTGGCGGGCACCGAGGTCACGGTGAGCGGCAGCCAGTATGTATTCCAGGGCTCCGGCTGGGGCCACCAGCTGGGCATGAGTCAGTACGGTGCCTACGCCATGGCGGAGCGGGGATTCGACTACGATGAGATCGTGGAATTCTATTTCCCGGGGGTCGAGGTCGATGCCCTGGACTAAGAGAAAAGAGGACAAGGAAGTACATTGAAGACATCTGATTTTGATTTTGAACTGCCGGAGGAGCTGATCGCCCAGACTCCTCTGGAGCGCAGGGATGCTTCCCGCCTGCTGACGCTGGACAAGTACACGGGCGAAACGGGCCACCACCATTTCTATGAGCTCCCCCGGTTTTTGAGACCAGGGGACTGCCTGGTGCTCAACGACTCCCGGGTACTGCCCGCCCGGCTGATCGGCCGCCGGTCCACCGGCGGCGCCTGCGAAGTGCTGCTCCTCATCGACAAAGGGGAGGGCCTGTGGGAGTGTCTGGTCCGGCCGGGGCGGAAGATGAAGCCCGGCGCTCAGCTCTCCTTCGGGGAGGGGAAGCTCACCGCCACGGTGGAGGCGGAGCTGCCCGGCGGGAACCGGCTGGTCCGCTTCCACTACCAGGGGATCTTTCTGGAGATCCTGGAGGAGCTGGGCCGGATGCCTCTGCCCCCCTATATCAAGGCGGAGCTCCAGGACAACGAGCGGTATCAGACCGTCTACTCCAAAGTGCTGGGGTCCGCCGCCGCTCCCACCGCCGGCCTGCACTTCACGCCGGAGCTGCTGCGCCAGGTGGAGGAGATGGGGGTCAGGCTGTGCTATGTGACGCTCCATGTGGGGCTGGGGACCTTCCGCCCGGTGAAGGAGGAGGAGATCACCGACCATGAGATGCACTCCGAGTACTGCATGGTCCCCGGGGAGACCGCCCGGATCATCAACGAGACCCGGAAGAACGGGGGGCGGGTGATCTGTGTGGGCACCACCTCCTGCCGCACGGTGGAGAGCTTTGCAGCGGAGGACGGGACCATGGAGGAGTCTGCCGGCTGGACGAACATCTTCATCTATCCCGGCTACCGCTTCAAAGTGCTGGACGGGCTGATCACCAATTTCCACCTGCCGGAGTCCACGCTGATCATGCTGGTCTCCGCCCTGGCAGGCCGGGAGCACGTGCTGGCCGCCTACCGGGAGGCGGTGCGGGAGCGATACCGGTTTTTCTCCTTCGGAGACGCGATGCTGATCGCGGACTTCAAAGAGCAGGAAAGGGAAAAGGGCTGACAGAAAGCTGCGGGCTTTTTCCGGCGGATCAAAGGCCCCGCCCCGGCGGGGAACAAGATACGGTAAAGGAGTTTTTTTGTGTTTCAGATCCTGAAGACGGAGGGCAGGGCCAGGCGTGGCGTGTTCACCTGCGCCCATGGAACTGCCCAGACCCCTGTTTTTATGAATGTCGGGACCCAGGGGGCCATCAAGGGGGCGGTCTCCTCCCACGACCTGAAGACGCTGGGCTGTCAGATCGAGCTGTCCAACACCTACCACCTCCACCTGCGGCCGGGAGACGGGGTGGTGCGGCAGCTGGGCGGACTGCACCAGTTTATGGACTGGGATGGCCCCATCCTCACCGACAGCGGCGGATTTCAGGTCTTTTCTCTGTCCGGCCTGCGTAAGATAACGGAGGAGGGCGTCACCTTCGCCTCCCATATCGACGGACGTCGGATCTTCATGGGACCGGAGGAGTCCATGCAGATCCAGTCCAATCTGGGCAGCGACATCGCCATGGCCTTTGACGAGTGCATCGAGAACCCCGCCCCCTTCGACTACGTGGAGGCCTCCTGTGCCCGGACCTACCGCTGGCTGGAGCGCTGCGTGGCGGAGCACCAGCGGCTGAACCGGCAGCCCGGCTGTGTCAATCCCCAGCAGATGCTCTTCGGCATCAACCAAGGCGGGACCTACCCGGAGCTGCGGGTGCGGCACATGGAGCAGATCGCCCAGCTGCCCTGTGACGGTTTCGCCATCGGGGGGCTGGCGGTGGGGGAGCCCACGCAGACCATGTACGACATCATCGACGCGGTGGAGCCCCATATGCCCCGGGAGAAGCCCCGCTACCTCATGGGGGTGGGGACCCCCTCCAACATCATCGAGGGCGTGGCCCGTGGCATCGACTTCTTCGACTGCGTCATGCCCGCCCGGAACGCCCGCCACGGCAAGCTCTTCACCTGGGAGGGCACCATCAACATCAAGAATGAGAAGTATAAGCTGGATGACCGCCCCATCGACCCCGCCTGCACCTGCCCCACCTGTGCCGCCTTCTCCCGGGCCTATGTCCGCCATCTGCTGGCGGCGGGGGAGATGCTGGCCATGCGGCTGGCTGTCATGCACAACCTGCATTTCTATAACGAGCTGATGGCCCGCATCCGGCAGGCCCTGGACGAGGGGCGCTTTGAGGCATTCCGGGCGGAATACAGCGAAAAGCTGGGGAGACCGGCGCCCTGAGGATACGCCGGGAATGAGATCGAACAGGAGTGAATCGCATGGAACACTTTGCATCTGTCCTGCGCCCGCGGGGGCAGCGTCCCGGGGCCGACCTGACCCTGACCAGTCCCGGGGAGGCGGAGAAGGCCCGCCGCTTCCACAGCGGCCTGCCGGGCTATGCCCCTACTCCGCTGGTATCCCTGGACGGCCTGGCCCACAGTCTGGGCGTGTCCAAGATCTGGATCAAGGATGAGTCCAAGCGGTTCGGCCTCAACGCCTTCAAGGCGCTGGGCGGGAGCTATGCCATGGCCCGGTGTCTGTCGGAAAAGCTGGGGAAGCCCTTGGAGGAGATGAGCTTTGAGGAGCTGTGCGCCCCCGCCGCCCGCCGAGCGCTGGGGGACATCACCTTCGTCACTGCCACCGACGGAAACCACGGCCGCGGAGTGGCCTGGGCGGCCCGGCTGCTGGGCCAGAAGGCGGTGGTCTACATGCCCAAGGGGAGCGCGGCGGAGCGGCTGGAGAACATCCGCGCCCAGGGCGCCCAGGCGGAGATCACCGAGTATAACTATGATGACGCGGTCCGCCTGGCGAACCGGATGGCGGAGGAGCACGGCTGGATCTTGATCCAGGACACAGCCTGGCCGGGCTATGAGGAGATCCCCGCTCATATCATGCAGGGCTATACCACTTTGGCCGCCGAGACCCTCCAGCAGCTGGAGGAGCAGGGGGCGGAGAGGCCCACCCATCTGTTTCTCCAGGCGGGGGTGGGCAGCTTCGCCGGTGCGGCGCTGGGCTTCTTTACCTCCGTATGGGGGGAGGAGCGGCCGGTCACCGCCATCGTGGAGCCAGACCGGGCCGACTGCCTGTTCCGCACCGCCCAGGCCGACGACGGGGCGCTGCACTTCGTCACTGGGGACATGGACAGCATGATGGCGGGTCTGTGTTGCGGAGAGCCCTGCACCATCAGCTGGAAGATCATCGATGCCTACGCGGATGCCTTCCTGTCCTGCGGGGACGGATACGCCGCCCGGGGAATGCGTCTGCTGGCCCGGCCGGAGGAGGGCGACCCGGCGGTGGTGTCCGGGGAGTCCGGCGCAGTGACAGCCGGGGTGCTGGATGCCCTGATGCGGGGAGACGCCCCGTCAGAGGTGCGGCAGGCGCTGGGTCTGAACGAGTCCTCCCGGGTGCTCCTGGTGAGCACCGAGGGGGACACCGACCAGGAAAATTACCAGCGGATCATCAACGGGGAGGACTGATCCCCATGTTGGTCCCGGTCCCCCGCAGGGGACCAGGACTAAACAGCCTTCTCTTTTACAGGAAAGGCGGCATAGCAGAAGCTGTAACAGATGAGGCGGGAAAAGGGACGCTGCAAAAAGCGCAGGAGCGCCAGCTCCTGCGCTTTTTATCATTTATCGAGATTGGGCGGAGTGAGATTTTTTGCTTGCCCCCTCCTAAAGAGTTTTTACGCCCCGGACTCAGTGGAGCAGCGCAGCCAGCTCCCTCAGGGTCTGGGGCAGGCGCTCCATCTGGATGCCCGGGTAGCTGATGACCAGAAAGTGCTGGTGCTCCGGGCCGGGGGAGGCGCAGAACTCTGACAGGAAGGAGAGGCGGATGCCCCGCGCACGGGCCAGCTGGGTCAGCTCCTGGTCGCCGCGCTCCGTCTCCAGCCGGACCAGGAAGTGGAGCCCCGCGTCCGCACCGGAGATCTGGGCCCGGCCGGCCAGGCCGCTGGCCTCCAGGGCCTCCAGCACCTGGTCACGGAGGGCCCGGTAGCGGTTCCGGGCCCGGCTGAGGTGCTGCTCGAAGCGCCCCTCTGAGAGGAAGGAGGCCAGGGTGTACTGCTCCAGGGCGGGGACGGTGGAGGAGTAGAACCCCAGGCGCTGGTGATAGCGGTCCAGCAGGGGGGGAGGCAGCACCAGATAACTGATGCGCAGGGAGGGGGCCAGAGCTCGGGAGAAGGTGTTCAAATAGATGACCCGGTCCGCCTGGTCGATGCTCTGGAGGGCAGGGATGGGAAGCCCTGTAAAGCGAAATTCGCTGTCGTAGTCATCCTCGATGAGATAGCGGTCCCCGCCCTGGGCGGCCCAGCGGAGCAGGGCCTGACGCCGCCCCGCCGGGGTGACGGCCCCGGTGGGAAACTGATGGGAGGGGGAGAGGTGGACCACCTGAGCCGGGGAGGCGGCGAGGGTCTGGGGGGAGATCCCCTGTCCGTCCACCGGGAGGGAGATGCAGCGGGCCCCGTTGAGGGCGTAGATCCTGGCGGGCTTTGGGTATCCCGGGTCCTCCACGCCATAGACCAGCTCCCGGCCCAGGAGCTGTACGATGAGGTTATACAGATATTCGGACCCCGAGCCCACCACGATCTGCTCCGGGGAGACGGAGAGGCCCCGCAGGCGGTACAGGGTGCCGGCGATGGCTTCCCGCAGCTCAGGGACCCCGCTGTGGGGCACGGGACGCAGGAGATCTGGACCACGCTGGGACAGTACCTGCCGCATCAGCTTGGCCCAGACAGAGAAGGGGAAGAGCTCTGTGCTCCCGCCGCCTCCCCGCAGATCCATCATCCAGGGCTGCCCCGGGGGCGGAGCATCGGTCCGGATGGGGGGCGGGGACGGGGGACGCAGGGCGGGCTCCAGCTGGGAGACGAAATAGCCGCTCTTTTCCCGGGAAACGATGTATCCCTCCGCAGCCAGCTGAGCATAGGCGCTCTCCACCGTGACGGCACTGACCTTCAGGTGCTCCGCAAGGCTCCGCCGGGAGGGGAGCCGGCTCCCGGCGGTCAGGCGGCCGCAGAGGATGTCATCCCGGATGCAGCGGCAGAGGTAGTCATAGCGGGGGATGGTCCCCCGCCGGTCCAGATCATATGTGAGCATGGTCGCCCTCCTATCTGGCCTGATAAAAAAGAACGAAACTGGACCTTTTCATCAGACCAGATAAGATTAAAATACAGACAGCGGAAAAATGCAAGGACATTTTTCCTGTGAACAGGACAAAAGGAGCGTAGAGCGAGATGATTGGAGAAAAAACGAGAAAGCTGGTGTACGCGGCGCTGTTTGCGGCGCTGACCTGTGTGATGACCATGATCGTCAAGATCCCAGTGCCTGCCACGGGGGGCTATGTCAACCTGGGGGACTGCGTGGTGCTGCTGGCCGGGTGGGTGCTGGGTCCAATGTACGGCGGCGCGGCGGCTGGGCTTGGCTCTATGCTGGCCGACCTGGTCAGCGGATACCCTCTGTATGCACCTGGTACCTTTGTGATCAAAGCATGCATGGCGGTCTGCGCCTGGGCAGTATTCCGGGCGGCAGCCGGAGAAAAGCGGGGGCTGGCCGCCCGCATCGGCGGCGCCCTGGCGGGGGAGGCGGTGATGGTGGCGGGCTACTTCGCCTATGAAGGAGTGGTCCTTGGATTCGGCTTGGGGGCGGCTGCCGCCATCCCGGGCAACCTGATCCAGGGCGTTTTCGGCCTGGCGGTCTCGGTGGCCGCGGCGGAGGCCCTGTCCCGCAGCGGCGCGGTCAAGGAACTGTGACGGCCTGAACGGCTGCGCTCTGCCCCGGCCCCAGATGGGGGCCGGGGCAGAGCGCGTACTGCCTGCTGTCCCGCTTTCCGGCTGTTCCTGAAATTCCATCGAACCCTGTCGAGCGTTAAAATTTTTAAGCCGCTCCCCGCGGTATGAAACCCTCTGTCCCGGAGATACTGAAAGCACAGTATCATGGCAGGAGGTTCCAACAGATGCAAAACAAGGTGGAGATCTGCGGGGTAAACACGTCAAAGCTGAAGGTCCTGAAAAACGATGAGACCCAGGCCCTCCTGCTCCGGGCCAAGCAGGGGGACATGAAGGCCCGGGAGGAACTGATCGCGGGCAACCTGCGGCTGGTCCTCTCGGTGATCCAGCGCTTTGCCAACCGGGGGGAGAACGCGGACGACCTGTTCCAGGTGGGGTGCATCGGCCTCATCAAGGCCATCGACAACTTCAACACGGATCTGGACGTGCGCTTCTCCACCTATGGCGTGCCCATGATCGTGGGGGAGATCCGGCGGTACCTCCGGGATAACAGCACCATGCGGGTGTCCCGGGCCATGCGGGACACGGCGTACAAGGTGCTCCAGGCCAAGGAGGCCTATATGGCCGAGCACCAGCGGGAGCCAACCGTAGACGAGATCGCCAGGATGCTGGAGCTCAAGCGGGAGGACGTGGTCTTTGCCCTGGACGCCATCGTGGACCCGGTCTCCCTCTACGAGCCGGTGTACTCCGACAGCGGGGATACCATCTGTGTGATGGATCAGGTGCGGGACAGCAAAAACACGGACGAGAACTGGCTGGAGCAGATCGCACTGCGGGAAGCCATTGCCAAGCTGTCGGACCGGGAGAAGCGCATCCTGTCCCTCCGTTTTTTTCAGGGAAAGACCCAGATGGAGGTGTCCACCGAGGTGGGGATCTCCCAGGCCCAGGTGTCCCGCCTGGAGAAGAACGCCCTGCGCCAGATCAAAAAGGACCTGTGAACAGCCGCCTCAGGGCGGCTTTACATATTTGTAGACTCAGCCCAGGGCTACGTCCAGGATCATCATGAGCAGGAACCCGGCCATTACCCCCAGAGTTCCGCCCCGGGAGGAGTGGTCCTCCAGGTGGGCGCCCGGGATCAGCTCCTCCACGACCACATACAGCATGGCGCCGGCTGCAAAGGAGAGCAGCCAGGGCATCAGCGGCTGGAGGCTGCCCACCATCAGGACGGTGAGCAGGGCGAAAATGGGCTCCACGACGCCGGACAGGGCCCCCATCCAAAAGGATTTGGCCCGGCTGAGCCCTTCCTGGCGCAGAGGCAGGGCGATGGCAGCCCCCTCGGGGAAGTTCTGGATGCCGATACCCAGGGCCAGAGCGACGGCGGCGGTGAGCTGGGCGGGGGTGTCCCCCTGGGAGGCCAGCGCAAAGGAGATGCCCACCGCCATCCCCTCCGGGATGTTGTGGAGAGTGACGGCCAGGACCAGAAGGGGGGTCCGGCGGCCCAGATGGCGGAAGGATTCAGGGGTGAGCTGGGGGAGCAGGGCGTCCATGGCCAGCAGGAAGGCGATGCCCAGGACGGACCCCCCAGCGGCCGGGACCCATCCCACCATGCCCATGGCCTCCGCCTCCTCGATGGCGGGGATCAGGAGGCTCCACATGCTGGCGGCGATCATCACGCCGGCGGCGAACCCCAGGAAGATCCGGTGGACCGTGGGGTCAGGGCGGCTCCGGAAGAAAAATACGGTGGCCGCCCCCAGGGCGGTGAGCAGAGCGGTGAACCCTGTTCCGCCGGCGGCCCATAACAGTGCCTGTGCCAATGTACTGTTCCTTTCCCGGCGCGGGTCACGCGCCGCTGTGATAGGCGGGGAGCGCACTGACGGCTCCCCCCGCTTCACACTATGCGGGAGGGGGTGTCCCGGTGCTCCTCCAGGGAAAATGAAAAACTTTGCCGTACCCCCTATGCAAAAGAGGAGAATTATATTAGAATAGGGATGAATCATTGATCTTGATGCGAGGAGTGTTTCCAATGGAACAGCCAAAGTATAAACGCGTGCTGCTGAAGATCAGCGGCGAGGCCCTGGCGGGGGATGCCTCCCGGGGACTGGACTTCAACGTGATCGGACAGGTGTGCGAGGTCATCAAGGAGTGCACCCAGCTGGGCGTGCAGGTGGGCGTCGTGGTAGGCGGCGGAAACTTCTGGCGCGGGCTGAAGGACGGCGGCGACCGGATGGAACGGGTCCGGGCCGACCACATGGGGATGCTGGCCACCAGCATCAACGCCCTGGCCCTGGCGGACGTGCTGGAGCAGAAGGGAGTGGACGTCCGAGTCCAGACTGCCATCGAGATGCGGGCGGTGGCGGAGCCCTATATCCGCTCCAGAGCCATCCGGCACCTGGACAAGGGCCGGGTGGTCATCTTCGGCTGCGGCACGGGGAACCCCTTCTTCTCCACGGACACAGCTGCGGTCCTGCGGGCGGCGGAGATCGACGCCGATGTGATCCTCCTGGCCAAGAACATCGACGGAGTTTATTCAGCCGACCCCAAGGTGGACCCCAAGGCGGTCAAATACGACACCATCACCTACGACGACGTGCTGGCTCAGCATCTCCAGGTGATGGACTCCACCGCCACCTCGCTCTCCATGGACAACAAGATCCCGGTGCTGCTCTTCGCTCTGAAGGACCCTCAGAACATCATCCGGGCGGTCATGGGAGAGAAGATCGGAACCATTGTAAAAGGCTGAACCAAGGCGCCAGCTGACAACAGAAAGGAAGATTCGACGATGAGCCCTGAGACAAAAGTTTACGATGCCAAGATGCAGAAGACCATCGAAGTGGTCAAGGCCAACTTCGCCTCTGTCCGTGCCGGACGGGCCAATGCCGGCGTGCTGGACCGTATTTTCGTGGAGTACTACGGCACGCCCACCCCGCTCAACCAGGTGGCGGCCATCTCCTCCCCCGACCCCCGCACCCTGATGATCCAGCCCTGGGACGGCACCCTGCTCAAGGCGATCGAGAAGGCCATCCAGACCTCTGACCTGGGCATCAATCCCCAGAACGACGGCCGGGTGATCCGCCTGGGCTTCCCCCAGCTGACAGAGGAGCGCCGCCGGGATCTGACCAAGCAGGTGCACAAGTACGGTGAGGAGGGCAAGGTGGCCCTTCGGAACATCCGGCGCGAGGCCATGGATGAGATCAAAAAACAGGTCAAGAAGAGCGAGATCACCGAAGATGACCAGAAGCAGCTGGAAAAGGAGCTTCAGGACCTGACCGACAAGCGGTGCAAAGAGGTGGATGAGCTGACCGCGAAAAAGGAGCAGGAGCTGATGGCGGTCTGAGCGATGCGGGCTGCACAATGCAGGATGCGGAATGTTCTCAAGACGTTCATTCTTCATTCTGCACGTGCGCTCTCAGCATTTTGTTTGGGTAAGGAAGATCAGATATGCCGCTGTTTACAAAGAAGCCTCAGCCGGAGGTACAGGTTGACTTTCAGGACCTGCCCCGGCATATCGCCATTATTATGGATGGAAATGGCCGGTGGGCCAAAAAGCGGGGGCTGCCCCGTTCGGCGGGACATGCCGCCGGGGCGGAGACTTTCCGCACCATCGCCACCTACTGCAAGGAGATCGGCCTGGAGTATCTGACGGTCTATGCCTTTTCCACGGAAAACTGGAAGCGGCCGGAGGATGAGGTGGGCGCCATCATGGGCCTGCTGAAGAAGTATCTGCTGGAGGCCATCGGACAGATGGAACGGGACAAGGTGAAGATGGAGTTTTTCGGGGACCTCTCTCCGCTGTCCCAGGAGCTCCGGGACCTGTGTGAGCAGACCCGACGCATCTCCAAGAGGTACGACGGCTGTCAGGTGAATATCTGCCTGAATTATGGCGGACGGGACGAGATCCTCCGGGCCGCCCGGGCCTATGCCCTGGACTGTGTAGAGGGGAGGGCGGACCCCAACCACCTGACACAGGAGAACTTCTCCGGCTACCTGTTCTCCCGCGGGGTGCCGGACCCGGACCTGATCATCCGCCCCAGCGGGGAGCTGCGCCTATCCAATTTCCTGCTGTGGGAGTCCGCCTATGCGGAGTTCTACTTTACGGATGTGCTGTGGCCGGATTTCAGCAAAGCAGAGCTGCTGCGGGCCATCGCCAGCTATCAGAGCCGGGCCCGGCGATTTGGAGGTATTTGAGAAATGGTGACGCGCATCCTCTCGGCTGTAGTATTGGCCCCGCTGTTTTTTGTTGTCCTGTTCTTTCTGCCGCCCGTCTTTCTCGCGGTACTGCTGGCATGCATCACCGCGCGGGCGTCCTTTGAGCTGCTGAGGGCCACCAAGGTGGCCCACCACAATGGAATGTATGTCTACACGGCGGCGGCGGCCGGCCTGATCCCCCTGACCTTCTGGCTGGGGTGGGGGAACTGGTCCCTGGCTGCCCTGTCCCTGCTGCTGATGGCCGCTCTTTTTCTGGGGGCCATCCGCCGCTTTGACAGCGGCAGCGCGATCTCCCTGGAGGATCTGCTGGTGTGTATGTTCGGCGGGATCGTGATCCCGGCGTTCCTGTCCACGCTGGTGCTACTCAAGGGGATGGAGAGCGGCAGATATCTGGTCCTGCTGCCGGTGATCTCCGCTTTCCTCACGGATGCGGGCGCCTACTTCGTGGGGGTGTTCTTTGGGAAGCACAAAGGCATCACTCGGGTCAGCCCCAACAAATCACTGGAGGGCTATGCTGGCGGCATCCTGTTCGGGGGGCTGTTCATGCTGCTCTACGGAGCCATTTTGCATCAGTTCGGCGGGATAGAAGTGAATTTCCCTCTGATGGTGGTCTACGGGCTCGTGGGAAGCGCCATTACAGAGCTGGGGGATCTGTCTTTCTCTCTCATCAAGCGTCAGTATGGGATCAAGGACTATGGAAATGTGATCCCCGGCCATGGCGGGATGCTGGACCGCTTCGACAGCATGACCTTTGCGGCTCCGGCTCTCTGGCTGATGGTGACTCTGTTTCCAGCCTTTTAGGCGGATACGGTGGTCAGCGAGGAGTTTTGTCATATGAGCAGATGTATTTCAATATTGGGCTCCACCGGTTCCATCGGGCGGCAATCATTGGATGTGATTGCCGCCTGTGGCATGCGTGCGGCGGCGCTGACTGCCAACCGGAGCGTCCGGGAGCTGGAGGAGCAGGCACGCCGGTTCCAGCCGGAGCTGGCCGTCCTGATGGAGGAGGACGCCGCAGCTGATCTGAAGGTCCGCCTGGCGGACACGGGGGTCCGGGTGGCCGCCGGGATGGAGGGGCTGCTGGAGGCCGCCTCCCTGCCCGGTGCGGACACTGTGCTCACCGCAGTGGTGGGGATGGTGGGGCTGCGCCCCACCCTGGCCGCCATCCGGGAGGGAAAGCGCATCGCCCTGGCCAACAAGGAGACCCTGGTATGTGCGGGGGAGCTGGTGATGTCGGCAGCGGAGGCGTCCGGCGCGGAGATCCTGCCGGTGGACTCGGAGCACTCCGCCCTCTTCCAGAGCCTGGAGGGCTGCCGGGACCGGGGAGGTGTGAAGAGGCTGATCCTGACCTGCTCCGGGGGGCCCTTTTATGGGCGTACGGCCTCAGAGCTGAAAGGAATGACAAGGGAGGACGCCTTACAGCATCCAAACTGGTCCATGGGGGCCAAGATCACTGTGGATTCCGCCACTCTAATGAATAAGGGCCTGGAATTTATCGAGGCGATGCACCTGTACCACATGCCTCCGGAGAAAATTTCCATTGTGATCCACCGGGAGAGTATTATCCACTCCCTTGTGGAATACTGTGATAATGCCATGATCGCCCAGCTGGGGACGCCGGACATGCGTCTGCCCATCCAATACGCCCTGACCTGGCCTGAGCGCATCCCAGGACCGGCCTCACCGCTGGACCTGTGGAACTGTGGGCCGCTCACCTTCGGCACGCCGGATCTGGATACATTCCGCTGCCTTCCCCTGGCACTGGAGGCAGCGCGGACAGGCGGCACAGCGGGGGCCATCTTAAACGGGGCCAATGAGGCGGCGGTGGCCCGGTTCCTGGAGGGGAAGATCGGGTTCCTGGACATCGCAGAACAGGTCGCCCGGGCCATGGATCAGGTCCCTGTGGTCCAGCGGCCCACTCTGGAGGACATTCTGGAGGCGGACCGGGCGGCCCGCGCCGTATGAGACAAGGTCCAGACTGATTTTCTTTTGGAGGTTCTATGCTCGGTTCTGTTCTTTTTTATGTTGTCATCGCGGTACTGATCTTCGGCGTGCTGATCGCCACCCATGAGCTGGGGCATTTTGCCACCGCCAAGCTGCTGGGGGTGCAGGTGAATGAGTTCGCGGTGGGCATGGGGCCCGCTCTCTGGAAGAAGGAGAAGGGGGAGACACTTTACAGTATTCGTGCCCTGCCCATCGGCGGATACTGCGCCATGGAGGGGGAGGATGAGGAGAGCGACAACCCCCGGGCCTTCGGCCGGGCCAGCGGGTGGAAAAAGATCGTCATCCTCTGCGCCGGGGCTTTCATGAATTTTCTGACCGGCTTTGTGCTGATCCTGATCCTTTTTTCCCAGGCCACCGGTTTCGTGCTGCCCACCATCGACGGCTTTCTGGAGGGCTACGGTGTGGAGGACAGCGGGCTCCAGCCCGGGGACGTGGTCTACTCCCTGGACGGACACCGGATCTACAATTATAATAACCTGACCTTCTTTCTCGGCCGGGCGGGGGATACCCTGGACTTCGTGGTGCTCCGGGACGGCGAGAAGGTCCGCCTGGACGGCGTTGAGATGCCCCTCCAGGCCCGCACGGATGAGGAGGGGAAGACCACATACCTGCGGGGGATCAGCGTGGGGCGGGAGATCATCCCCGCCACCCTGGGCAGCAAGCTGCTGTACAGCTGGTACAACAGCCTGGATTTTGTGCGCACGGTCTGGATCAGCCTGGGAGATCTGGTCTCCGGGGTGGTTGGACTGCGGGACCTGTCAGGCCCGGTGGGCATCGTGACCACCATCTCCCAGGTGGGGACCCAGTCTGAGACGGTGGGGGACGCGGTGTATAACATCCTCTACCTGTCTGCGCTGATCGCAGTGAACCTGGCGGTGATGAATCTGCTGCCCCTCCCCGCGCTGGATGGGGGACGCATTTTCTTTCTGTTCCTGAACGGCCTGCTCTTCGGGCTGTTCCGCAGAAAGATCGACCCCAAGTATGAGGGGTACGTCCATATGGCGGGGCTGGCCCTGCTGCTGACCCTGTCCCTGGCTGTGACTTTCAGCGACGTGGGCAAGCTGTTCGGCGTCTAGCCGGACCAGATATGGGAAAGGAAGAGGTTTCAATGACCAGACAGATCCATGTGGGCGGCATCCCCATCGGCGGCGGGGCGCCGGTCACCATCCAGTCCATGACCAATACCCGCACCGACGATTTGGAGTCCACCCTGTCCCAGATCCGTTCCCTGGCTGCGGCTGGATGTCAGATCGTGCGGGTGGCGGTCCCTGATCGGGCCGCCGCCCGGGCGGTGGCCAAGATCAAGGAGGCCAGTCCGCTCCCAGTGGTGGTGGATATCCACTTCGACTATAAGCTGGCCCTGGAGGCCATCGCGGCCGGAGCGGACAAGGTCCGCATCAATCCGGGCAATATCGGTGGAGAGGACCGGGTCAAGGCGGTGGCAGACGCCTGCCGTCTGCGGGGCATCCCAATCCGCATCGGTGTCAATGGCGGCTCTCTGGAGAAGGGACTGCTGGCCAAATACGGCGGCGTCTGTCCGGAGGCCATGGTGGAGTCAGCCTTCGGCCACATCCGTCTGCTGAACAAATTCGATTTTGACGACATCTGTGTGTCGCTGAAGTCCTCCAGCGTCCCCATGACCATGCGGGCCTATCAGCTGATGAGAGAGAAAAGCAATTATCCTTTACATATTGGCGTTACCGAGGCCGGGACGGTCCGGATGGGCACCCTGAAGTCTGCGGTGGGCATCGGGGGCCTGCTGGCCCTGGGGATCGGGGACACCATACGGGTCTCCCTCTCCGCCGACCCGGTGGAGGAGGTCTACGCGGCCCGGGACATCCTGAAGGCCGCCGGGGTCCGGCGGGAGGGGGCAGAGCTGGTCTCCTGTCCCACCTGCGGGCGGACCCGCATCGATCTGATCGGCCTGGCTGCCCAGGTGGAGGAGCGGCTGAAGGGGGTGGACAAGCCCATCACGGTGGCGGTGATGGGCTGTGCCGTCAACGGGCCGGGGGAGGCGTCTGCCGCCGACTGCGGGATCGCGGGCGGCATCGGCGAAGGCCTCCTGTTCCGAAAAGGGGAGATCGTGAAAAAGGTCCCCCAGGACCGGCTGGTGGACGAGCTGTTTGCCCTGATCGAGGAACTGTAACACAGGGGGCGCTCCACCATCCCACTGACTGAGAATCAAGCGCAAGGAGCATCTGCATCATGTCCAAGAAGATCCCATTTTTACAAATGTTTGCTGCCCTGTGCCAGTGGCAGGAGTTGGCGGAGGCCGTAGAGGGCTGGGTCATTGTGGCCGCGGCCATTGACAAGGCCAGCCGGAGCGCCCTGGTGACCCTGGATGGGGCCAGGGGAGCCGGGGCCAATCTGATCCGCCAGGCAGAGGAGGCCGTGGCCCGGTGCTACGGGCTCGCCTCAGTGAAGTTTCAGATGGCGGCCCCGGAGCCGGAGATCCCCGCCGAAGCGCCGGCACCGGCGGCTCCTTCTGTGCCTGCCTCCGCGCCCCAGACCCGCCCGGCCCATCCTCGGCAGGGGGAGAGCACGGCACCGGAGATGGACGCCTTCGCGCGGACGGAGGCCATTCGGCGGGAGGCGCTGCGGAAGGCCCGGGGGAGCGCGCCGGCGGCCAGACCCAAGGGAAAAGGGGAGGGAAAGCCCTCCGGCAAGACGATTTTCGGGCATGTCATCAAGAAGCGGCCTACCCCCATCGGGGAGCTGGAGCTGGACATGGGCATGGTGGTCATCGAGGGCGATGTCTTTGCCGTGGACAACCGGGAGCTGAAAAAGCGGGGCGCCTGGGTGGTGGCCTTCGATCTGACCGACTACACCGGCTCCATTCGGGTGAACAAATTCTTCCCCGGAGACGAGGGCAAGCCCATCGTGGACGGGGTCAAGAAGGGGATGCACCTCCAGATCCAGGGCCGGCTGAACATGGACCGGTTCTACGGCGACATGGTGCTGGAGCCCATGTCCATCATGGCGGTGCCCAAGCCTATGAAGATGGATGACGCGCCGGAAAAGCGGGTGGAGCTCCACCTGCACACCACCATGTCCGCTATGGACGCCCTCACCTCGGTCGGTCCCAAGCTGGGGCCGGACAAAAACGTGGTCAAGCGGGCGGAGGCCTGGGGCCACCGGGCCATCGCCATCACCGATCACGGGGTGGCCCAGTCCTTCCCGGATGCGTGGCACTCCGCCAAAAATATCAAGATCCTGTACGGCGTGGAGGCGTACTACATCAACGACGTGGATGACAGAGTAGTGGTCCACGGGGAAACAGAACAGCCCTTTGACCAGGAGATCGTCTGCTTCGACATCGAGACCACAGGGCTGAACCGGAAGTACGAGGTCATCATCGAGATCGGCGCCGTAGTGCTGAAAAACGGGGAGATCACCGACCGGTTCAACACCTTTGTCTCCCCCGGCCGCATCCTGAGTCCGGAGATCATCCGCCTGACCGGTATCACCGATGAGATGCTGGTGGGGGCCCCCTCCCAGGAGGAGTCCCTGCGGGCTTTCCTGGCTTTTGCCGGGGACCGGCCCCTGGCGGCCCACAACGCCGACTTCGACATGGGCTTTATCGCCGCCGGCTGCCGGAAATACGGCATTCCCTTCCACAATCCCTCCATCGACAGCCTGATCCTGGCCCAGAACCTGCTGCCTGACCTGGGCAAGTACAAGCTGGACATCGTGGCGGAGCACCTGCACCTGCCCGCCTTCAATCACCACCGGGCCAGCGACGACGCGGCCACGGTGGGCTACATGCTGCCCCCGTTCTTTAAGATGCTGGAGGAGATGGGCCTGCGCCACCTGGGGGAGATCAACGGGGCCATGGTCCACCTGCGCAAGGGAGGAAAGGCCAAGCGCCAGCCCAAGCACCTGATCGTGCTGGCGCGGAACCAGACCGGTCTGCGTAACCTGTACAAGCTCATCTCCCTGGGACATCTGGACTACTTCAAGCGTTACCCCATCATGCTCAAAAGCGTCATCAACGAGAACCGGGAGGGGCTGATCCTGGGCTCCGCCTGCGAGGCGGGCGAGCTCTTCCGGGCGGTGGCGGACGGCAAGGACTGGGAGGAGCTCAAGCGCATCGCCTCCTGGTACGATTATCTGGAGATCCAGCCCCTGTGCAACAATATGTTCATGCTCCGCAAGGGGATGGTCCGCACAGAGGAGGAGCTGCGGGACTTCAACCGGGCCATCGTGGCCCTGGGGAAGGAGCTGGGCAAGCCGGTGTGCGCCACCGGCGACGTCCACTTCCTGGACCCGGAGGACGAGATCTACCGCCACATCCTTCTGGCCTCCAAGGGCTTTGAGGACGCGGACGAGCCCCTGCCCATCTACTTCAAGACCACCACCGAGATGCTGGAGGAATTTTCCTATCTGGGGAAGGAGACCGCCTACGACGTGGTGGTGAGGAATACCAATCTCATCGCGGACTGGTGCGAGCCCATTGAGCCCCTGCCCAAAGGACTGTTTGCCCCCAAGCTTGAGGACTCCGACGGGGAGCTGAAGCGGCTGGTATGGGGCAAGGCCCATGAGCTCTACGGCGAGGAGCCGCCCCAGATCGTGGTGGACCGCATCAACGTGGAGCTGGGGGATATCATCCGCTGCAAGTACGACGTGATCTACATGTCCGCCCAGAAGCTGGTGCAGAACTCCCTGGAGCACGGCTATCTGGTGGGCTCCCGTGGATCGGTGGGCTCCTCTCTGGTGGCATTCATGTCGGGCATCACTGAGGTCAACTCCCTGCCCGCCCACTACCGCTGCCCCAAGTGCAAGCACTCGGACTTTGACTACGCCCAGGACCCCGCCCACCCCTACGGGTGCGGGGCGGATATGCCCGATATGAACTGTCCCGTCTGCGGCACGCCCTATGTGAAGGACGGCTTCAACATCCCCTTCGAGACCTTTCTGGGCTTCGGGGGAGACAAGGTGCCCGATATCGACCTGAACTTCTCCGGCGAGTACCAGTCCAGCGCCCACCGGTACACCTTTGAGCTGTTTGGACAAACCCACGTGTTCCGAGCCGGGACCATTGGTACGGTGGCGGAAAAGACGGCTTTCGGCTATGTGAAGAAGTACCTGGAGGAGCGGGGGAGGACGGCCTCCAAGGCGGAGGAGAACCGCCTAGCCATCGGCTGCACCGGCGTCAAGCGCACCACCGGCCAGCACCCCGGCGGCATGGTGGTCATCCCCCAGGACAAGGAGATCTATGACTTCTGTCCCGTACAGCACCCGGCGGACGACCCCAATACCGATATCGTCACCACCCACTTCGAATATCACTCCATGGAGTCCAACCTGCTGAAGCTGGACATGCTGGGACACGATGACCCCACTATGATCCGAATGCTTCAGGACCTGACTGGGGTGGACCCCCAGAAGATCCCACTGGATGACCCGGAGACCATGTCTATCTTCCAGTCCTCCAAGGTGCTGGGCTATGAGAACGACAAGATCCTGGGGCCCACCGGCGGCACTGCCATCCCGGAGTTCGGCACCTCCTTCGTCCGGGGGATGCTGGAGGACACCCAGCCCAACCAGTTCGATATCCTGGTCCGCCTGTCCGGCTTCTCCCACGGAACCGACGTGTGGCTGGGCAACGCCAAGGACCTGATCACCTCGGGCACCGCCAAGGTCAGCGAGGCCATCGGTTGCCGGGACGACATCATGCTGTTCCTGATCTCCAAGGGGATGGACCCCAAGCGCTCCTTCAAGATCATGGAGGCGGTGCGGAAGGGCCGCGGCCTGCCGGAGGGGGCGGAGGAGGAGATGAAGGAGCACGGGGTGCCTGACTGGTACATCGGCTCCTGCAAGAAGATCGCCTATCTGTTCCCCAAGGCCCATGCGGTGGCCTATGTGATGATGGCCTTCCGCATCGCCTGGTTCAAGGTCCACCGGCCTCTGGCCTTTTACGCCGCCTACTTCTCCATCCGGGCCAAGGCATTTGACCAGGAGTTCATGTGCCAGGGGATGGATGTGTGCCAGAAGAAGATGAGGGAGATCATCGCCAAGGACAAGGACGCCTCCGCGGTGGAGCAGGACATGCTCACTACCTTGGAGGTGTGCTATGAGTTCTATCTGCGTGGATTCACCTTCCGGCGGATGGACCTGTACCTGTCGGACGCCCTCCACTTCCGGGTTGACGAGGAACACAAGGCGCTGATCCCGCCCTTCATCTCGGTGGCGGGGCTGGGGGAAACGGCGGCCCTGTCTCTGGCGGAGCAGGCTAAGGGACGGAGGTTCATCTCTGTGGAGGAGGTCTCCGCTGCCTGCCCCAAGGTCTCCAAGACCCACATCGACAAGCTGACGGAGGCGGGGGCTTTCGGAGATATGCCGGCCACCAGCCAGCTGGACCTGTTCGCCATGCTGGGGTGACCGATGGAACGGTCTGCACAGATATGGGATCGAGGTTGCCGGATGCCCGGTTCTGTGTTAGGATAGAGGCAGATCGTGGAGAGATCGAGGTCCTGATCCGTCTGTCTGTCCCGCACCAGAGCGGGGAACAGAGGGGGAGGATCTTGACTCAGAAAGAGTTTCAGAAAAAAGAAAAAGGAGTTGTTTTTTATGCTGGACGCAAAGGTCGCGCAGCTGCTCAACGAGCAGGTCAACAAGGAGTTTTATTCTGCCTATCTGTACCTGGATTTCTCCATCTACTATGAGGAGGAGGGCCTGGATGGCTTTGCCAACTGGTACAAGATCCAGGCGCAGGAAGAGCGGGATCACGCCATGCTGATGGTGCAGTATCTCCAGAACAACGGCGGAAAGGTGACGCTGGAGGCCATCGCCAAGCCCGACAGGGAGCTGACCAGCCGCCTGCGGGTGCTGGAGCTGGGGCTGGAGCACGAGCGGTATGTCACCGGCCTGATCCACACGCTGTATGAAGCCGCTTACAGTGCCAAGGACTTTCGGACGATGCAGTTCCTGGACTGGTTCGTCAAGGAGCAGGGTGAGGAGGAGAAGAACGCCGAGGACCTGATCAAAAAGATGAAGCTCTACGGCGAGGACGCCAAGGGGCTGTATATGCTCAACAGCGAGATGGCCGCCCGGGTCTACACCGCCCCCTCTCTCGTGCTGTGACCCCAATTTGCTTTGCGCGGAGCAGGACCGGAACGGGTCCTGCTCCGCGCCGCTTTTTCCGGGGCGCAAGATTTTTCTTGACAGCACTTTCTTGTAGTAGTATATTAGCGTAGTAAAGAATGAAAGCGGAGACAGCGCGCTGTCCCGCGGTTGACAAGGAGCCAGATCATGAAATTGACTGTCAATACCCCGGAGGGCACCCGCGACCGTCTGTTTGCCGAGTGCATGGGCCGCCGACAGGTGCAGGAGCGGCTGATCCGTCTCTTCCGCCAGCGGGGCTATCGGGAGGTCTCCACCCCGGAGACGGAGTTTTACGACCTATTTGCCCGCTCGGGCAGTGCCATCCCCCAGGAACAAATGGTACAGGTGTTCGACCAAAGTGGGAAGCTCTGCGTCATGCGGCCGGATTCCACCACCCCCATCGCCCGGGTGGCGGCCACAAAGCTTCGGGCCCTGCCCCTGCCCCAGCGGCTGTACTACGACCAGACCGTGTACCGGGCTGGGCCGGCCCACAGCGGCGGGAACCGGGAGCTCCCCCAGTGCGGGGTGGAGCTGATCGGAGCCGCCGGGATGAAAGCGGATCTGGAGATGGTGGCCACAGCAGTGGACGCCCTGCGGGTGTGCGGGGCCTCACGGTTCCATGTGGAGCTGGGCCACGCCGGCTTCTTCCGGGATGTGGCCGCCCGGATGGAGCTGGAGGAGGGGGAGATGGAGCGGATGCGGGCCCTGATCGAGGGCAAAAACTTCGCCGCCCTGCGGGATATGCTCGCCCCCTTCCGGGAGAACCCCGCCAGCGCGGCCCTGCTGCGCCTCTCCCGGCTGTTCGGCGGGCCGGAGGTGCTGGATGAGGCGGAGGCGCTGGCCGGGGAGACGGAGGCGGTGGAGTACCTCCGAGCCCTGTACGGGGAACTGTCCGCGGCGGGATACGGCGCGCTGGTCCGCTTTGACCTGGGGATGGTCCACCAGATCGACTACTATACTGGCGTGGTCTTCCGGGGCTATGTGGAGGGAGCAGGGGATGCGGTGCTGTCTGGCGGACGCTACGACTCGCTGGTGGGGGTATTCGGCCGGGAGGCCCAGGCCACCGGCTTTGCCGTAGATGTGGACGCTATGGCCCGCACCCTGCCCGAGGCTGCCCCATCCGCGCTGGACACTGTGGTCCACTACGCCCCCGGCTACTTGGCCAAGGCGCTGGAGGCGGTGGACAGCCGGCCGGCGGGGACCTGTGAGCTCTCCCCCTGCCGCACGCTGGAATCCAGCTGCAGCCTGGCCAGGGAGAAGGGCGCCAAGACTGTGCTGGTCTTTGATGTGACCGGAGAAAGGGTGGTGAAGGTATGAGCGGCCGTCTGCGTATCGCCCTGACCAAGGGGCGGCTCCAGGACAAGTCGGTGGAGCTGTTTGAGAGGATGGGGCTGGACTGCACCCCCGTCCGGGACCCGGGGCGGCGGCTGGTCCACGCCATCCCCAACTATCCCCTGGACGCTGTGCTGGCCAAGGCGCCCGACGTCATCACCTATGTGGAGCACGGGGTATGTGACCTGGGGGTGGTGGGCAAGGATACCATCCTGGAGAAGGGGGGCGCCTTCTATGAGGTGCTGGACCTGGGCTTCGGCCGCTGCCGCTTCGCTCTGGCAGTGAAGGAGGGGACCGACTTCTATGGGACCTATAAGACCCGGCGAGTGGCCTCCAAGTATCCGGCGGTGACCCGGGCCTTTTTCGCGGAGAAGGGGATGGATGTGGACATCATCAAGATCGAGGGCAGCGTGGAGCTGGCCCCCATCCTCTCTCTGACGGATGCCATTGTGGATATCGTGGAGACCGGGGCTACCCTGAAGGCCAACGGCCTGGTGCCCATCGAGACAGTGGCCCCGGTGTCCGCACGGCTGATCGTCAATACCGCCAGCATGAAGCTGCACAAGAGCCAGATCAACGATTTTATCGACCGCTGTGAGGCGGAATTGGAGAGAGACATATGATTTCCATCATCAAAGCGGATGGCACTTCCGAGGTGCGGCAGCTGGAGGCCATGCGCGCCCGCGCCGCACAGAAAAACGCAGATATCGAGCTGGCTGTCTCAGCAGTCATGCAGAATGTAAAGGAAAATGGCCTTTCGGCTGTCCGGGACTACTCCCGGCAGTTTGACCATAGGGAGCCCTATGAGCTCACCAGGGCGCAGCTGGAGGAGGCCTACCGCAGCTGTCCGGCCGAGCTGATCGCCGCCCTGGAGCACGCCGCGGCCAATATCCGGGACTACAACGAGAAGCTGCTCTCCCGAACCATGGAGTGGACCTCACCGGACGGAGGCCGGGTGGGGCGGATTGTCCGGGGGCTGAGCCGGGTGGGCATCTACGTCCCAGGCGGGACCGCCGCCTATCCCAGCAGCGTGCTGATGAACGCCGTCCCCGCCAAGGTGGCGGGGGTGGAGGAGATCGTCATGGTGACACCGCCCACCGAGAATCTGAACGCCGCCGTGCTGGCGGCGGCCCGCATCGCCGGCGTGGACCGGTGCATTGCAGTGGGCGGCGCCCAGGCGGTGGCCGCTCTGACCTACGGGGCGGGCTTCATCCCCCGGGTGGACAAACTGGTAGGGCCTGGCAACGCCTATGTGGCCGCCGCCAAACGCCTGGCCTACGGCAGTCTGGATATCGACATGGTGGCCGGCCCCTCGGAGGTGCTGGTCATTGCCGACAGGCCGGCGGACCCGAAGTACGTGGCCGCGGACCTGCTCAGCCAGGCGGAGCACGACAGGCTGGCCTCCGCCGTGCTGCTCACCGACAGCTGGGAGCTGGCCCAGGCGGTGGACCGGGAGGTGGTCCGGCAGACCGGGTATCTGGAGCGCTCGGAGATCATGGAGGAATCCCTGCGGGACTTCGGGTGCGCCATCGTCTGTGACAGCCTGGAGCGCTGTGTGGAGCTGGCAAACGAGATCGCCCCGGAGCACCTTGAGATCATGACGGAGGAGCCCAGGGCCCTGCTGCCTCTGGTGAAGAACGCCGGAGCGGTCTTCCTGGGGGCCTATACGCCGGAACCCCTGGGGGACTATCTGGCCGGCCCGGACCATGTGCTGCCCACCAGCGGCACCGCCCGCTTCTTCTCGCCCCTGAGCGTGGACAGCTTTTTGAAGACCATGAGCGTGCTGGAATTCGACCGAGCCGCCCTGGCGCCCATTGCCGGGGAGATCATCACACTGGCAGAGACCGAGCATCTGACTGCCCACGCCAACTCCATCCGGGTGCGGATGGACGGCTGACAGCCCCCGGAGGGGGAACGGGAAAGGAGATCGGGATGAGAATGTCCAAGCGGGCAGATCCCCACGGCCTGCGGTCCAAGCACCGCTCCGCCCTGCGCCTGTGCCTGGGGACCGCCTACTACTCGGCGCGGCGGTACCTGCTGTGGATGTCCGGCAAGTATCGGTTCGCCTCCCAGCGGCAGAAGGACAGGCTGCCCTGCGTCCATATGGCCCACCACACCCCTCTGCTCCGAAAGCTGAAGGATGTGGAGATGCAGTATCAGCACAATAAGATCACCAATTTGAAGCTGGCGGTGGCCCGGCTGGACGGGATCGTGGTCCAGCCGGGGGAGACGCTGAGCTATTGGAAGCTTATCGGCCGCCCCACCTACCGGAAGGGGTATCTGGACGGCGTGCTGCTGAAAAACGGGACCGTGCAGTACGGATGCGGCGGGGGGCTGTGTCAGCTGTCCAATCTCATCTTTTGGATGACCCTGCACACCCCGCTGGAGGTGAAGGAGCGTCACCGCCATGGCTACGACGTCTTTCCCGACTCCAACCGGACCCAGCCCTTTGGGAGCGGAGCCACCTGCTTCTATCCCTACGGAGACCTGATGATCTATAATCCCACGGACCGGCCCTTCCAGCTGTGCCTCCGGGTGGGAGAGACGGACCTGGAGGGGGAGTGGCGCTCCGACCGGCCGCCCCAGTTCCGGTATCAGATCGTGGAGCGTCATCATGAGATGCGCCATGAGTGGTGGGGCGGATGCAGCCGCCACAATGAGCTGTATCTCCAGGTCTTTGATCTGGAGGGAGAGCTGCTGGAGGACCGGCTGGTGGTGGAGAACCACGCGATGATGATGTACACCCCGTTTTTGGAGGACAATGCTCCCGACGGGGGGCGGGAAGAGGAGGAAAAATAATGGAAATCCCAGTATATGAGGCGGAGGAGAGCCCTTGCCGGGCCTATGTCATCCAGCGCAGGACCAAGGAGACCCGGATCAGCGTGGACCTGTGCCTGGAAGGCGGCGAGATCCGCATATCCACCGGCATAGGCTTTTTTGACCACATGCTCACAGCCTTCGCTTTTTACGGCGGACTGGGGCTGAAAATAGAGGCCGAGGGAGATCTGGAGGTAGACGGCCACCACACGGTGGAGGACACGGGCATCGTCCTTGGCCAGGCTCTGAACCGGGCCCTGGGGGATCGGAAGGGGCTCCGCCGCTTCGCCTCCGCCTGTATCCCAATGGACGAGGCCCTGTGCTTCACGGTTCTGGACTTTTCTAACCGGCCCTTCCTGGTCTTTGACGCTGATATGCCTCAGCCTATGATCGGGACTTATGATCCCTGCCTCACCGAAGAGTTTCTGCGGGCCCTTGCAGTGAACAGCGGCCTCACTCTGCATATGAAGTGCCTTTATGGAAAAAATGCCCACCACATCACAGAGGCCCTCTTCAAGTCCCTGGGAGCGGCGGTGAAGGAGGCCGTTCAAATCACCGGTACCGGCGTCACTTCCACCAAGGGGGTGCTGTGATGGGCACAGTTGCCATCGTGGACTACGGGGTGGGCAATCTGAAGAGTGTGGCCAACGCCCTGAGCTATCTCGGCTGCAGCAGCTGCATCACCGCCGACCCGGCGGAGCTGGAACGGGCTGACGCCATTATCCTGCCTGGAGTGGGGGCCTTCCCGGACGCGGCGGACCGGCTGCGGAGCGGAGGGCTGGACCAGCATGTGCTGGCCCAGGGTCAGAAGAAGCCGGTGCTGGGCATCTGCCTGGGGATGCAGCTGCTGCTGGAGCAGGGGCGGGAGGTGCGCCCCTGTCCCGGTCTGGGGGTGATCCGCGGCACAGTGGACCGGATACCCACCCAAAGCAAGCTGCCCCACATTGGATGGAACAGCCTGCGGTTTTTTCACCACTCGCCCCTGTTCCGGGGGCTGGACGAGGGGGCGTATGTCTACTTCGTCCACTCCTTCAGCGCCCAAGACACCGATCCCGCCCAGGTGATCGCTGCCACCGATTACGGGCCGGCAGTGACAGCGGCGGTGTCCAGCGGGAACTTTTACGGGACCCAGTTCCACCCGGAGAAGAGCGGCGAGGTGGGGCTGACCATCCTGCGCAATTTCGCAGGGCTGAACTGCTGAGGACCGGCAGGATCTGAACAGAAAGGGAGCGACAGAGCCATGTATATTCTGCCCGCCATTGACTTAAAAGACGGAAAAGTAGTTCGCCTTTACAAGGGGGATTTCAACAAGGTCCACCAGGTGGCCCAGGACCCACTGGAGACCGCCCGTGCCTTTTCCGAGGCCGGTGCCCGCTGGATCCATATGGTGGACCTGGACGGAGCCAGGGGAGGCACCCGAATCAACGGCGGGATCGTGGCGGAGGTCACCGCCCGCTCCGGTCTCCAGGTGGAGCTGGGGGGCGGCATCCGGTGCATGGAGGACTTGGAGGCGGTGTTCCAGGCCGGGGTGGGGCGGGCCGTTATTGGCTCGGCTGCGGTGAGCGACCCTGATTTTGTCCGCGCTGCGGCGGAGCGCTATGGGGAGCGCGTCGCGGTGGGGATCGACACCCAGGACGGCAGAGTCAGGACCGCGGGCTGGGTGGAGGACTCTGGATTGGACTACTTGGAGTTTGCAAAGTTTATGATGGAAGTTGGAGTAAAGAATATTATCTTTACAGATATTGAGACGGACGGCGCCCTCTCCGGTCCCTCCTTTGCCCGGCTGGAGGCCCTGAAACAGGTGTACACCGGGAATATTGTGGCCTCCGGCGGCGTATCGTCCAATGAGGATATCCGCCGTCTGGCCCGCATGGGGCTGTACGGGGCCATCGTGGGAAAGGCGTACTACGCGGGGACGGTGGATCTGGCCCAGGCAGTGCGGGACGCCGGCCGTCAGGATTGAGGTGATCGTATGCTGGCAAAGCGCATCATCCCCTGTCTGGACGTCCGGGACGGGCGTGTGGTCAAGGGAGTCAACTTTGTGAATATCCGGGACGCCGGGGACCCGGTGGAGCTGGCCCGGTTCTACTCGGACCAGGGGGCGGACGAGATCGTCTTTCTGGACATCACCGCTACCAGCGACGGCCGGGCCACAGTGGCGGACGTGGTGGAGCGGACTGCGGAGCAGGTGTTCGTCCCCCTGACCGTGGGCGGCGGCATCCGCACCCTGGAGGACTTCCGGCAGCTCCTCCGGGCGGGTGCGGACAAGATCTCCGTGAATTCCGCCGCGGTGAAGGACCCGGGGCTGATCTCCCGGGCGGCGGAGCGATTCGGCTCCCAGTGCGTGGTGCTGGCCATCGATGCCCGGCGGCGGCCGGAGGGCAGCTATGAGGTGGTGGTGGCCGGAGGGCGCACCCCCACCGGCCTGGACGCCGTAGAGTGGGCCCGGAGGGGCGAGGCGCTGGGAGCGGGGGAGATCCTGCTCACCTCCATGGACGCAGACGGCACCAAGGCGGGCTTTGATCTGGAGATGACCCGGGCCGTGACCCAGGCGGTCTCCATCCCTGTCATCGCCTCCGGAGGTTGCGGCAGCCTGGAGCACTTTGCCCAGGTCTTCGCAGAGACAGACTGTGATGCGGCTCTGGCCGCCTCCCTGTTCCACTTCGGGGAGCTGACAGTGCCCCAGGTGAAGGAGTATCTGCGGAAGCGGAAGATCCCGGTGCGCTGAGAGGAGCGGATGCCATGCTGGACGATCTGCTGGAGCTGGTGCTGGACGTGGGCGGAGAGCTGCTGTTCTCCCGAAAGAAGGGGGAGCAGGGCAAGCCAGAGGGCCAGCCGTCTGTCCCGGACGGCGGCCGGAGGCAGCAGAAGTCCGCTTTTCAGCCTGGAAAGGACCCGTGGGAGTACCAGGTAAAAAAACCACCCTGGGAGAAATGAGGATAGATATGTTTGATTTGGACCAGCTGTTTCAAAAATCAGAGCTGATCCCAGTGATCATCCAGCATGCCCGGACCAAGGACGTGCTGATGCTGGGCTTTACGAATCGGGAGGCAGTGGAGCGGACGCTCCAGACAAAGACTGCCTGGTTTTGGAGCCGGAGCCGGGGCAAACTATGGAACAAGGGGGAGACCTCCGGCCACTTCCTCCATGTGGAGCAGATCTTTACCGACTGCGATACCGACACCCTGCTCTACTTTTGCCTGCCCGACGGCCCTACCTGTCACACAGGACGAGACAGTTGCTTTTTTCAGGAGATTATGTTATGATACCCATAGTTCCGCTGGGGAGTTGACTCCCCGTTTTGGGGAGCGGATAGGAGAATGTCTGTGAACGACGTATGGAAGCAGTTGTATCAGGTGGTCCAGGACCGGAAGGCCAGCCCCCAGGAGGGGTCTTATACCTGCTACCTCTTTGACAAGGGGCTGGATAAGATCCTGAAAAAAGTGGGAGAGGAATGTGCAGAGACCATCATCGCCGCCAAGAATGGGCGGCAGGAGGAGACGGTGGGGGAGATCTCAGACCTGATCTACCATCTCACCGTGATGATGGCCCAGCAGAACATCCCTCTGGAAGCTGTGCTGGAGGAGCTGGACCGCCGCAGTCACAAGATCGGGAATCTGAAGCAGTTTCATGTTGCCGATCACAACACCTGACCGATCAGGAAGAAAGGAGCTGTTTTTATGAGCTTTGACCCCTATGAGTTTGACCGGGACTATGGGCAGTCCAGCCGGATGGAGAGCATCGGGCAATATACGGCCAAGACATTTTTATGGATGGTGCTGGGGCTTCTAGTCACCTTCGGGATCGCCCTGCTGGGCTGGGTCACCAATGCCACACTCTACGCCCTGGCCTATGTGCCTTATATCCATCTGATCGTACTGATCGCCACCATCGTACTGTCCATCACGATGGTCTCCCGCATTGAAAAGATGTCAGTGGGGACAGCCAGAGGGATCTTTATCGCCTTTTCCGCGCTGTTCGGCTTCACCATGTCCATGTACCTGTATATCTTTGAGTTTGGGAGCCTGATTTTCGTATTCCTGGCCACTGCGGCTTATTTCGCGGTGCTGGCTGCCTACGGCTATTTTACCAAGGCAGACCTGACCCGGCTGCGCCCCATCCTTTTCACTGGACTGGTGTTCCTGTTCGTATTCGCGCTGGTCAGCCTGTTTATCCCCGGCTTTACCGCCCTGGACCGGATCTTCTGCCTGGCGGGCATCGCCATCTTCCTGGGCTATACTGCCTATGATACCCAGAAGATCAAAGCCTACTACAACTACTATGCGGGCTACCCCGACATGCTGGAGAAGGCGTCTATTTTCTCCGCCCTTCAGTTGTACCTGGATTTCATCAACCTGTTTTTGTACCTGCTGCGCTTTTTGGGCAAGTCCCGGAATTGAGCGCGCCGCTGAACAGAGAAAGAGAGGACCTGTCTCACAGACAGGTCCTCTTTTCCATTTTGTTCATCGATAGCTGAGAAGGAGGGAGGTCTCCTTGCGCCTGGGAGCGGCGGGGGACTCATCGGGATAGCCGAGGGCGATCAGGGCCATCAGCTCCTGATCCTCCGGAATCTGGAGATACGCCTCCAGGCCTTTCCGGTCAAAGACGCCCATGACCACGGTGCCCAGCCCCAGGTCGTGGGCGGCCAGGCATAGGGTCTGGCAGGCAATGCCGCAGTCGTAGTACTGCCAGCCCGCCTCCCGGTCAGTGGAGAAGGAACCGTCCCGCTCGAAGCCGGAGCGGCCTTTCACAAAGGTCTGGGCAATGAGCAGGGGGCAGTTGCCGATGATCCGGGCGTTGAAGGGGGCGTAAGTGCGGCAGATCTCCTCCAGGACCTTGGGGTCCTCAATGGCAATATACCGGCTGATCTGGGTGTTCTTCCAGGAGGGGGCATAGGCGGCCAGCGAGATGATCTGCTCCACAAGCCGGTGCTCCACCTTCCGGTCTGTAAATTTCCGCACGCTGCGGCGGGTCAGGATACAGTCTTTTGTCTCCATGGAAACAGGGCGCTCCTTTCTGATGGGAAAACAGGGTCAGGGGGTCTCTTGCCAGCCCTTGCACACGTCGATCCATCCCAGGCTGTGGGAGTACTCCGCCAGCTCGTCACAGGTGAGCTGGATCGCGGAGTTGCTGCTGCCCGCTGCGGGGAAGACAGTCTCGAAGCGCTGGAGGGACACATCCAGGTAGGTACGCACCCCGTCCGGGTTGGCAAAAGGGCAGACGCCGCCCACTGCATGGCCTGTAAAGGAATATACCTGCTCAGGACTGAGCATCTTTGCCTTGGTGTGGAACATGGCTTTGAACTTGGAATTGTCGATCTTGGCGTCCCCTGCGGTCACAATCAGCACACAGCCCTCGTCCACCAGGAAGGAGAGGGTCTTGGCGATCCGGGCGGGGATGACGCCGGCGGCTTGGGCGGCCAGCTCCACCGTGGCGCTGGAGGTCTCAAATTCCAGGATATCCTGCTCACGGCCTAAAGGCTGGAAATATTGCCGGACTTTTTCAATGGACATGCCGCTCAGCCCTCCAGTTTCCGGGCCGCCTTGGCCAGAAAGCGGTCATCCGTGACGATAAAGCGCTGGTGGGTGCCCTCACCGATCTTGCCCGTCTGGTCATAGGCGGCCACCTTCAGCTCGATGCGCTTGCCGTCCACCAGGGTGACCTCGCTCTCCGCCCAGACCCGGATGCCTACGGGGGAGGCGGAGATGTGGGTGATGTTCATGGCAGTGCCCACCGTGCTTTCGCCCGGCGCCAGGCGGGGGGCGATGGAGGTCCAGGCCGCCTTTTCCATCAGAGCGGTCATAAAGGGCGTACCGTAGACGGGCAGAGCGCCAGAGCAGGCGGCCTGAGCGGTATTCGCGTCGGTCACCGTCTCCTCCGCGCGGCCCTTCAGGCCAATTTCAACAGACATGAAAATGTCCTCCTTTGCACAAATGATACCTCATTTTACTACAAAGGAGGACAAAAATCCAGCGGCGGAGAGAAAAATGTTACAGCCCTTCCCGAATGTGATACAGGGCGTTGAGGATCACCCAGTTCTGGGGGAAGGGACGCATCAGGTTCCAGTACCCCACCCCACGCAGGCCGTATTCCGGGACCAGACTCAGCTTGGCCCTGATGCTGCGGGCATCCTCGAACCAGACCTCGTGCTCCTGTCCCCGCTCGTCCACGTACCGGAACCAGGGGGCCTGGACCGACTCGTCGAACCGGATGGCAGCATAGTAGCGGGCGGCCAGGGAGACGGCGTACTGGTTGGAGATGGAGACCGCCTTTCTGGACTGGGAGTAGGGGATCTGCCAGTCATAGCCATAATTCGGGATGCCCAGCAGGAGCTTCTCTGCTGGGATCTCCTTCAGGGCGTACTCGATCACGGTGCGCATGCTGCGGATGGGGGAGATGGCCATAGGGGGACCGTAGGAGTAGCCCCACTCATAGGTCATGAGGAATATCAAATCGGCAGCCCGGCCCAGCCCGGCGTAGTCCATCCCCTCATAGAGCAGACCCGGCTGGTTGGCGTAGGACTTGGGGGCTACAGCCACAAGGACCGGGATGCCCATGGGCGCGGCAAGCTCCCGCAGGCGGGAGATGAAGGACACATAAGACTGGGCATCCTCGGCGTAGATGGATTCAAAGTCCACGTCCAGCCCCTGATAGCTGCGGGCACGGATGACCTCCATCACGTTGGCGGCCAGTTTCTCCTGGATGGCGGGATCGGAGAGGATGATATGGGCCAGTTCCGGCGAGAACATGCCGTCCGGTGTCAGGTTGGTGATGTTCATGATGGGGACCACCCCCATCTGTTTGGCCGCATCCACCAGGGCCACGTCGTCCAGCGGGGTGAGCTCCCCCAGGGCGGTGGCCTCGTAGGAGAAGGGGAGCAGGCCGCTGAGATAGGGGAGGGTGCGCTGGAGCAGGGCGCGGTCGATGTGGGGGTAGGCGTATCCGTTGACGGTGAGGGTCCCCTGTTTCTCCTGGCGGTAGGCGAGGACCAGCTCCTGCCCTGGAAAGATGCGGTCCTCCCCCGCCAGAGAGGGGTTGTTGCGGAGCAGGGTCTTGACAGTCAGGCCGTTGGCCTGAGCGATGGAGAAGAGCGTATCGCCGGAGCGGACCACATAGGTGCGCTCCGGGTACTGGATTACGATGGTCTGTCCCACCACCAGCCGGGAGGGGTCAGGGAGTTGATTGTCCTCCAGCAGACGGGACATGGGCACGCCGTGGGAAAGGGCGATGGAGTACAGGGTATCGCCCGGTTTGACAACATGGATATCCATAGAAACCTCCTTGCATCAGTTCAGCGTCACGAAGCTGTCTTTGGCGTAGCCAATGGTGCCGTTATAGTTGACCAGATACCAGTCCTGCCATTGGTTGATGATGGTGAGGAGCGCACCGTCCGGGGCCTGGGCCAGAACGGGGGCGTCCAGGGAGGGGCGGCTGCGGATATTGAGGGAGCCCCAGTTCACGTCCACCATGCCGGAGCGGGCGGGGATCGGAGTCAGGAAGGGCAGTCCGAAGAACTCAGTGACCGAGAGGACCAGGTTGCGGGCGATCTCATCCAGGTTGTTTTTGATCCAGGCGGCGTCGTCCGGGTTGTCGTGGAAGGCCAGCTCCAGGAGGACGGCAGGGGCCCGGACCTTCCGCACTTCGCCCAGCGTTGTGGTGGATACCGCCCGGACCTTGTCCGGCAGGGGGTAGATGGAGCGCAGATTGTTGGCGATGATGTCGGCGGCCCACTTGCCCTGGATGCTGCCGGGGTAATAGAAAGCAATGGAACCTCTGGAAGTGCCGTACTGTCCCTCAGGGGCGGCGTTGGAGTGGAGGGCCAGGTGGAGGTCAAAGTTTCCCGCGTTGGAGGCGGCGATGGAGTCGGCCGCCGTCATACTGGGGGTGTTCCGGTCATACCGGATGCCGGAGGCGTCCAGATAGGGGACCATCTTGTCCGCCAGGAGATTCATGTATTCCTCCTCGGTCCCGCCGTTGACGTAGTAGTTCCACTCCTGTGTGGAGGGGGAGAGATAGATGATAGGCATACGATTACCTCCCGATTTTTTCCCATTCTATGAAAAAAAGGGGGCGGAGGTGCGGAACTTTTTCCAGGCGGAGGCGTCTAATCGGACAGAGAGACCTGATCTTTGCCTTGCGGAAACGATGAAAAGGAGGAGCGATACCATGAAGCGAACCATGAAACGCGCGCTTTTTCCCCTGATGCTGGCCCTGGTCCTGCTGCTGCCCGCCTGCGGAAGCGGCGGCGGGAATGGGGCGCCGGCGGATCAGACTGCCTCCAGCACGCCGGGGGCTGCCGGCGGGGAGACCGCGGAATTTGGCGGGATCTATGAGGTGGAGAGCCCAAGCCAGTCCCCTCAGGAGAGCCCGGTCTACCAGGACCCGGACGCCAAGCTGGTCCGCCGGGCGGAGCTGTATGTGGAGACCACCGAGTTCGACCAGGCGGCTCAGCAGCTGAACGAGATGGTGAATCAGGCGGGGGGCTATTTCGAGAGCGCCGCGGTGGAGGGCGGGAGCTATCGGAACGTGAACGCAAACCGGTATGGCTCCTATGTCATCCGTGTGCCGGAGGATGCCTACACCGGCTTTTTGCAGGATGCAGGGGAGCTGGGCTACCTGGCCAGTAAGACAGAGAGCACAGAGAACATCAGCACCCAGTACTATGACACCGAGGCCCGTCTGAAGACCCTGCGCACCAAGCAGGAGCGGCTCCAGGCCCTTCTGGCGGAAGCAGAGGTGATGGAGGACATCATCTCCCTGGAGAGCGCCCTGAGCGACGTGGAGTATGAGATCGAACAGTACAGCTCCACCATGAATCAGTATGACAGCCTTGTGAGCTTCTCCACCATCGATCTGACCCTTCAGGAGGTGACGAAGGTTACGGAGGAGCCGGGAGAGACCTCCTCGCTGGGAGCCAAAATGGCGGCCGGCTTCTCCGCCAGCCTGGAGGGGCTGGTGGATGGCTTCCAGGGCATGCTGATCTGGATCTCCTACCATGTGTTCGGCCTGGTCGTGCTGGCCGTGATCGCGGCGGCCGGCGTGGTGATCGGGCGGAGCATACTGCGTAAAAAACGGAAGGAGAGCAGAAAGGAAGGACAGGACCAGTAAAGCGGCTAAGTTATAAAAGACCAGTGCCCTCTGCCAAGGCAGAGGGCACTGCAGTTGTGGACAGGGTTCGCGCCCGCAGCCTTGCCGAAAACCGGGGAAAAAGGCCACAGGGCGTGACCGCAGAAAAAATGAAAAAACAGACTTGACATTGACGCAGCGTAAACGGGTAGAATGGACTCAGTCAAAGGAGGGACGCCTATGGAATACACCATTCAGAAGCTGGCGGAACTGGCCGGGGTGACCACCCGCACCCTGCGCTGGTACCACCGGATCGGTCTGCTCACGCCCAGCCGCATCGGCGAGAATGGATACCGATATTACGGCGGGGCGGAGGTAGACCGGCTCCAGCAGATCCTGTTTTACCGGGCCCTCGGGGTGGAGCTGGCCCGGATCGGAGCCATTCTGGATGATCCATCCTTTGACCGGCTGGACGCGCTCCGGGGCCATCTGGCCGCCTTGGAAAAGGAAGAGGGGCGTATCCAGGAATTGATCCATACTGTAAAGCGGACAATCCTGTCAGAAGAAAGGAATGAGTTTATGAGCGACGAGGCAAAGTTTGAGGCGTTCAAGCGGCGCGCCGTGGAGGAAAACGAGGCGCGCTACGGGGCGGAGATCCGGGAGAAGTACGGAGACGAGGAGGCGGAGCGGGCCAGCCGGGACATTTTGGACCTGACTCCTGAGCGGTATCAGAGCTGGAAGGACACCGGTGAAGCCATCCAGAGGAAGCTGGAGGAGGCCGTCCGCTCCGGCGCGGACCCGGCAGGGGAGGCCGGCCGAGCGCTGGCGGAGCTGCACCGGGCGTGGCTGTCCTTTGGCAGCAGCCCCTACGATCCGGCCAGGCACCGAGGACTGGCGGAGCTGTATGTACAGGATGAACGCTTTACGGCCTATTATGACAAAAGCGTTCCCGGCTGCGCCCGCTTCCTGCGGGACGCAGTGTTGTCCCACGTTCCGGCGGCAGAGTAATGGAGTGGGCCGCGCCCCCTGCGGGGTGCGGCCTACTTTCCCATTTGGCTATGTGGGGTCCGGCAGCCGGAACATCAGCGCCAGAGAGAGCAGGAGGGGCAGGCAGGCGGTCAGGACCGTCCGCGTCCCAAAGAGGGGGGTGAGCAGTCCGCTGAGGACCGCGCCGGCGACGAAGGAGAGGATCAGCCCGTAATAGACCAGAGCGCTGCGGCCAGAGGTCCCCTCACGGTGGTGGAGCCAGCGGAACAGGTGCTCGGTGCCGCTCCTCAGGTTGCCGGTGCACATGGTGGTGGCGCATCCGCAGCCTGCAAATTTTCGGAAACTCTCGATCTGGATGGCGCTGGTAAAGGCGATGAGCACATTGGCCAGGGCGTCCAGATCTCCCTGAGGCAGGAAGGAGACCACCAGGATGACCAGGCACTCCGCCGCCAGGATGGGCTGCCTCCAGTGGACCCGGCCGGAGCTCAGGCGGCGGCGAAGCCCCTCGGTAGTCAGGACGCCCAGGGCAAAGGCGAGAATGGGAAAGAGGCAGGAGAGGACCCGGCCCAGCTCTCCCTGGGCCAAATGGATGCCCAGCAGGACCAGGTTCCCGGTCTCAGCGGTGGCGAATACCTGTCCCCGGTTCAAATAGGTATAGGAATCCAAGATCCCGCCCGCCAGTGCCAGCAGGAGGCCCACCGGCAGGGATTCTGACATCTGATATCGCTTCATGGGTCCACCTCCTCATAGAAATGGGGCGCCGCAGATGCGGCGCCCCATAGAGTTCTGCCAGCTTTACTCGGCCTTGGGGCCGGCTGCCACCACATCGGCAGGCATATGGGTGTACTTCTTGAAGTTCTCCACAAAGGACTTGGCCAGCTCCTTGGCCTTGGCCTCGTAACCGGCGGTGTCGTCCCCCCACTGCTTGGCGGGGATCATCTGCTCGTCGGGCACACCGGGGCAGGAGGTAGGCACTTGAACGCCGAAGTAGGGGTCGGTGACGAACTCCGCTTTTTCCAGCTCGCCGTTGAGGGCGGCGGTGACCATAGCGCGGGTGTACTTCAGATTCATGCGCTTGCCGCTGTTGCCGCACCAGCCGGTGTTGACCAGATAGACGTTGGCGCCGGACTTGGCCACCTTCTCAGCCAGCATCCCGGCATAGACGGAGGGGTCCAGAGGCATGAACGGGGCGCCGAAGCAGGTGGAGAAGGTGGGCACGGGGGAGGTGATGCCCCGCTCGGTGCCCGCCAGCTTGCTGGTGAAGCCGGAGACAAAGTAGTACATGGCCTGCTTCTCGTTCAGCTTGGAGATGGGGGGCATGACGCCGTAGGCGTCGGCGGTGAGGAAGATCACCGTTTTGGGGGTGCCGCCGATGCCGGGGATGGCGGCATTGGGGATATAGTCCACGGGGTAGCCCACGCGGGTGTTCTCAGTCAGGCTGCCGTCGGAGTAGTCGGGGACGCGGGTCTCCTCGTCCATGATGACGTTCTCCACCAAGGCGCCGAACTTGATGGCCCGGAAGATCTCGGGCTCCCGCTCCTCGGTCAGGTCAATGCACTTGGCGTAGCAGCCGCCCTCGAAATTAAAGACAGAGTCATCCGCCCAGCCGTGCTCGTCATCGCCAATGAGCTTGCGGTTGGGATCGGCGGACAGGGTGGTCTTGCCGGTGCCGGACAGGCCGAAGAAGATGGCGGAGTCCCCGGCCTCACCGATGTTGGCGGAGCAGTGCATGGGGAAGACGCCCTCCTTGGGCATGAGGTAGTTCATGACGGAGAAGACAGACTTCTTGATCTCACCGGCGTACTGGCTGCCTGCGATGAGCACCATCTTCTTCTCATAGTCGATCATGATGGCGGCCTCCGAGTTCACATGGTCCCGCTCAGGGATGCACTTAAAGCCGGGGGCGCAGATGATGGTGAAGTCAGGCTTGTAATTGGCAAGCGCCTCTTCCGTGGGACGCAGCAGAAGCTGGTGGATGAAAAGGTTCTGGCTGGCCAGCTCGTTGATCACCCGGAAAGCTTTGGTGTATTTGGGGTCCGCACCGGCAAAGCCGTCAAAGATAAAGATCTCCCGGTTCTGGAGATAGGCCACCATTTTCTCATACAAGGCGTCAAAGACCTCCTGGGTGGTGGGGACGTTGACCTTGCCCCAGGCGATCTCGTCGTGGACACCGGCGGAGTCCACGATGAACTTGTCGTTGGGAGAGCGTCCGGTATATTTCCCGGTGTTGACGCACAGGGCGCCCGTGGAATTCAGCTTGCCCTCGCCCCGGGCCAGCGCCTTCTCCACCAGAATGGCAGGGGAGAGGTTCCGATACACAGCGCTGGGGCTGATAATGCCCAGCTGTTCCAGTCCATAAGTTTCCATGGGGCAATCCTCCTATTTTCAACAAAATTTCTTGGAAAATTTCGTGAAAATATTATACTCCATTTTCCGAAGAATGGCAAGGGCAAGTTTTTCAGGAGCTCATCAGGGCCAAAACAAGTCAGGCTGCACCCTTACATTTTGGAGGAAAATTTTAAAACCGCAAGAATGAGGAAGCCATTTTCCATGAAATCTGTTATCATACCATCCAGAGAGGAGGGGCTTCAATGGAAGACAGAGCGGTCCGTGGGATACAGACCGTCATCAGGTATATCGAGAGCCGCCTGGGCGGCAGGCTGGAACTGGAGACGGTGGCGGAGGCGGTCCACTACTCCAAATACCACCTGCACCGCATGTTCACAGAGACGGTGGGAATGACGCTTCATGACTATGTGCAGCGCCGCCGGCTCACTGAGGCGGCCAAGCTGCTGGCTTTTTCCCGACGGCCCATCAGCCAGATCGCTCTGCAGTGCGGATACGAGAGCCAGCAGTCCTTCTCCCAGGCGTTTAAGAGCATGTACAAGGCGCCTCCTGCGGCTTACCGGGCGGCTGGGAACTTCTATCCCCTCCAGCTGCCCTTTACCCTCCGTATGGAGAGGGGCAGGGAAGCGTTCAGAAAGGAGGAGATCCGGCTGGCAGAAGAGAGAGATATCCCTGCCTGGATGGAGCTGATGCGTCTGGTGATCGACGGCTATCCCGCCATGGACGAGGGGGCGTATCTGGAGCAGCTGCGGGAGAGCATTCGCGCCGGACACGCCCTGGTCCTGGGGGAGGGTGACACCTTGGCGGGGGCTCTGGCCTTCTCCACGGGGCCGGGACGCATCGAGTTTCTGGGGGTGCACCCCCAGTACCGGAGGCGGGGGCTCCAGCGGCTGTTTCTGGACGTACTGACGGAGACCTGTCTGCCCGATCAGGAGATCAGCACCACCACCTACCGGGAACGGGACAGGGCGGACACGGGGCACCGGGCCCTGCTGCTGGAACTGGGCTTTGCCCAGCGTGAGCTGTTGACGGAGTTCGGCTACCCCACCCAGCGCCTGGTGCTCCTTCCCCGGGGAGAGGAGGGGCGGGATGACAGATAACAGACAGCCCTCCGGATGGCGAAAAAGGGCTCTGCTCTTTCTGACCAGCCAGTGCATCACCCTGTTCGGCTCCACCCTGGTGCAGATGGCCCTGGTCTGGTACGCGGCTATGGAGACCGCCAGCGGCGGGTGGGTGGCCGCCTTCTCTGTCTGCTCCTATCTGCCACAGTTTCTGGTCTCCTTTTTAGGCGGTGTTTGGGCGGACCGGTACAACAGAAAGGCACTCATCATCGGAGCGGATGTCCTGATTGCCTGCGCCACCTTGGCTATGATCCCTGCGCTTCCCCACATCCCATCGGGCCCGGCCCTGCTGGGCGGCCTGCTGGTCATGTCGCTCCTCCGTTCCCTGGGGGCCGGCATCCAGGCCCCGGCGGTGAACGCGGCCATTCCCCAGCTGGTCCCGGAGGACCAGCTCATGCGGTACAACGGCCTCAATGCCGCCATGCAGTCGCTGGTGAATTTCGCCGCCCCGGCGGCGGCAGGCGCGGTATTCGCGGTGAGTGATCTGCGCACCACCCTGATGATCGATGTGGTGACGGCGGTCGTGGGGACGGGTCTGCTGTCCTGCCTGGCGCTGCCCGGACAGAGAGGGACTAGGGAGCGGTCTCCCCTCCTGGCTGATATCCGTGCCGGGGTGAGCTGTGCTTTCTCCCACAGGCTGGCGGGGAGGCTGCTGGTACTATACGGGCTGGTCACCTTTTTCTGCGTGCCAGGGGGGTATCTGGCGGGCCTCTTTGTCCGGCGGACCTTTGGGGAGACCTATTGGTATCTTACAGCGGTGGAGCTGGCCGGCTTTGCGGGGATGATAGCAGGAGGAGTGCTGATGAGCACCTGGGGCGGCTTCCGGCGCAGGGGGAGGACCCTGACGGCGGGCCTGCTGGCTTTTGGCGTCCTGGCGGCAGGGATGGGGCTGTCCCGGCACTTTGTCCCCTATCTGGGGCTGATGGCGCTGTACGGGACAGCGCTGACGGTGGTGCAGACGGCGATCACCACCATGCTTCAGGAGCACACGGAGGCGGACATGCAGGGCAGGGTGTTCGGACTGCTCAGCACCATGTACGCCGGGTGCCTGCCTTTGGGCATGGCCATCTTTGGCCCCCTGGCCGATGTGGTCTCTCTGCGGTGGATCATGGCAGGGGCGGGGGGCGCCATCCTCGCGGCCGCGGCTGCGGTGGGCACCGACCACCGGATGCGGGCGGTGTGAACCCAATAGAGACCGGGCCTTCCCAGACGGGAAGGCCCGGTCTCTATTGGCGCACACTATGTTTCAGAAATAGGACGCAGGGGCTCATTGGGGCTGGGCCCGCAGGGCCTTCGAGAGGGCTGCGAACTCCGGGATGCCAAGCCGTTCCCCGCGGACATCCGGGGCGAGGCCGCAGATCCGGATAGCCTCCTGGATGTCCTCTTTCGTGTACAGGCCGGACAGGGAGGAGGTGAGGCTGTTGGCCAGGGTCTTTCGGCGCTGGGCGAAGGCGGCCCGGACCACCCGAAAGAAGTGGGCCTCGTCATCCACCTCGGCCGGGGCGGGCCGGGGCGTCATCCGCAGGACGGCGGAGGTCACCTTGGGTGCGGGGATAAAGCAGGAAGGGGGGACCTCGAAGAGCAGCTCCGGGGCGGTGTGGTACTGGCAGAAGACGGAGAAGGCCCCGTAATCCGGTGTCCCAGGCCGGGCGCAGATACGCAGGGCCACCTCTCGCTGAATCATGACGGTGATGGCGGCGAAGACCCCCGCCTGGATCAGGGCGGTGATGGCGGGGGAGGTAATATTATAAGGAAGATTGGCACAGGCCAGCGGCGTAAGGCCGGGGAACTTTTCCGCTGTCAGGGCAGCCAGATCAGTCTTCAGGATGTCTCCTGGAACGATCTCCACATTTTCCCGGCCGGCCATGGTCTCTGACAGGATGGGGAGGAGGGACCGGTCCAGCTCCACAGAGACCACTCGCCCGGCCCGCCGGGAGAGCTCCTGGGTGAGGGGGCCGATGCCGGGGCCCACCTCCAGCACACCGCAGGAAGGGGAGGCGCCGGATGCCTCCGCAATATCCCGGGGCACCCAGTCCTCCACCAGAAAATTCTGCCCCATGGACTTGGAGAAGTGAAAGCCGTGCCGGGACAACAAGGCCTTGATTTGCTGGATGTCGCACAGATCCATAAGAGATCCCTCCTGAAGTGGGTGGGGCGAGGCGGCGGAGCGCCCGCCTGGAAAGATAAAAAATCGCCGGAGCAAAGCGGACTTTGCTCCGGCGTGGCGGAGAGAGAGGGATTCGAACCCTCGAACGGGTATTAGCCGTTACACGATTTCCAATCGTGCGCCTTCGACCAGCTCAGCCATCTCTCCATGGCGCTGTCTGTGGTCGACCGTGACAGCAAAATGTATTATACCAGCTTTTCCGCTGGAGTCAAGTCCTTTTTTCTATTTTTTTCTGTTTTCTTTTTTAAGGGCGGGGACCGGCGGGCAAAAGTGTGAGCGGGCCCGCTCCCGATCCGGGGAACGGGCCCGGGGAAAGTCAGGTGGGGTAGGGGCCGAACACCGCCTCCAGCTGGGGGATGACTTCGGTATGGAGCACACAGCGCACCGGGCGCTGGCGGTACACATTGTAGCAGTGGTTGCAGGCCAGGCAGGGGCTCTCTGTCTGGCCTTTTTCCATCCGCTCCACGAAGTCGGGCTGACAGATCAGCGCCCTGGAGAGGGAGACAAAGGGGGCACCGGCGGCCAGCACCTTCTCTGCCGCAGCGCGGGAAAAGACGCCTCCCACCGGGAAGATGGGTACGGTGAGGCCTTCCCAGGCAGCCAGCAGGCGGTCCAGGAAGAAGGGGGTCTTCTGCCCGTCCCGGCGGGCCATGTCCAGGCCGCTGAGCTCGATGCCGTCCACGCCGGCGGACTGGAAGAGCCGGAGCAGGGCAGGCAGGTCATCACAGCTGTCGTTGTCCACCTTGACCAGGAGGGCAAAGCGGGGACCACAGGCGTCCCGGATAGCCAGCAGGACCCGGCGGATCAACCGGAACCGATTCTCCAGGCTGCCGCCATAGGCATCCTCCCGGTGGTTCCACCGGAGGTTCAGGAAGCTGGAGAGCAGATAATTGTGGGCACAGTGGACCTGGACCCCATCAAAGCCCGCCATCTGGGCCGTCCGGGCCGCATGGCGGAACTGTTCCACCAGCCTGTCCAGCAGCTGGGGCGTGAGATCGCCGGGGGAGAGGGGCGGCCGCCCGTTGACGCCGGGGCGCGCCTTCCCGCCGCTGTGGCTGATCTGGGCAATGAGCAGGGCCCCGTGCTGGTGGACCCGCTGGGCGGCCAGAGAGAGGAGGGCGGGGTCCGTCTCCTGATCCAGCACCGCCTGCCCCTCATCTGCCCGCTGGTCCCGGTCCACCGACAGGTGGCCCGTGATGATGATGCCCACTCCACCCCGGGCCAGCGCCTCCAGGGAGTCCACCCAGGCGGGAGTGATCTGTCCACTGGGATCGGAGAGGTGCTCGTTGGTGGCGGAACGCACGGTCCTGTTTTTGGATATGAGCGGGCCCAGCTCCGCAGTCTCGAACAGCGAATAGGCCATAAGAACGCCTCCTTTTTTCTCAATTGTACCCGGAAAAAAGGGGATGTCAAGGAATTATCAGAGGAAAAGGCCAAAGATGGACGTGCCTGGCGGGTGGGAAGACAGCGAGTAATGGGCAGAAAGGCAGAAGAGCGCGGATGTAAAAATGCGTCAAAGGAGGGGGAAAGAGGGCTTAACCGGTCATTCTAAGGCTTATACTAGGAATATTCCGAAAAAATGCACAAGATTTCAGAGAGAACTCTAGTCAATTTTGCCCTTGCGCCTGTTTGAGGAATTGGTTACAATGTGGTAACAAAAGTAACAAAAACGTTGCTTTTGGTGTCACCGTTTCGACACAAATTGTAATAGGGAGTGAAGACAATGAAACGCAAGCTGTTTTCAACACTGCTGTGCGCATTTGCCTTGCTCCTCCTGATGGGCGCCGGTGTGGAGCAGGACTCCGCCGCCGCGGCCATTGTGATCGAGGAGGAGAGCGCCTCCGCCGACGGATCGGCGCAGGTGCTTGAGACCGGAATCCAGACCGGTATCGAAGCGCAGGATACAGAAGAGATCTCCGCTGACGAGATATATTTGGAGGCGATCAATTCCGACGGGACCCAGACCTCGGTCACGGCCGAGCCCGCTGTGGCCCTGGACCACACCCTGCTGGTGAACGGCCAGCCCGTCCCCGCGGACACGGGAAAGACTGTGGAGCAGGGGACCACCTATGTGGCGCTGGCCGCCATGGCTCAGACCCTGGACCCCAGTGTGACCATCACCTGGGATGGGGGCTCCAGCACCGCTGCGGTCCAGAGCGCCGTTCTGGACCTGACGGCCAAGGTGGGCCAGCAGTATCTGGTGGCCAACGGCCGCTATCTCTATGTCCCCGAGGGCGTCCGCATGGAGGCCGGGCGGGTAGTCGTCCCGCTGAAGGAGCTGGTCAAGGCCTTTGATGCCAAGCTGAGCTGGGACCCGGCAGACGGGACCACCTCCATCACCACGGGGAGCGGCGGCATCGCTTCCGGCGACTCATTCTACAACCAGGACGACCTGTTCTGGCTGTCCCGCGTGGTCTACGCGGAGAGCGGGAACCAGAGCCTGGATGGTAAGATCGCTGTGGCCAACGTAGTCCTGAACCGGGTCAAGAGCCCGATCTTCCCCAATACCATCGAAGGAGTGCTGGCCCAGAAGAACCAGTTCCCCACCTACGGGTCCGGCAGCCTGGCCAAGCGCACCCCCAACGAGGGCAGCATCATCGCCGCCAAGCTGGCGATGGACGGCGCCGTGGTGGAGGAGGCCGCCGGGGCGCTCTACTTTGACTCAGCTTCCAACAGCTGGGCTTCCCGGAACAAAACACATATCACCACCATCGGGGGCCATAAGTTCTATGGCTGAGCCCTGATGGACAGGAGGAGCCGCTCGATCCCGGCTCCTCCTTTTTGTCATCTCCCCATCCGGTGGGCCCTATGGAGAGATATACAACGGGACAGCTCCTCCGCACAGGCGGAGGAGCTGTCCCGTTGTATGGTTTGGTCAGTTGTCCGACTCCCGCAGGCGCTCCACCACGGTGTGTTTGGAGATGGAGCGGTACACCGCCAGGGGGACCAGGGCGCCCAGCAGGGCAAACACCGGAGCCACCGCCAGGATGGGGGCCAGGGTGAAGCGGTAGGTGAAGAACCAGAACATGCTCTGAAGGGCGGAGAAGGCCAGGGGGCCCAGGACCACCGCCAGGACCAGGGACAGGAGCACAGAGCTCAGGGCGTACAGCAGGCCCTCACAGACCAGCATGGTCTTCAGCTGCTTTCCGGTCATGCCGATGGACTGGAGGACGGCCATCTCGCGTTTCCTGGTGATGATGCCGGTGAGGATGGCGTTGAAGAAGTTCAGCACCCCTACCAGGCCCACGATGCCGCTGAGGGCCCCGCCCAGCAGCAGGAACATGGATCGCATCCCCTCAAACTCCGCGGCGTAGGTGGACTTGCTCTCATAGTCGAACTGGGGATTCACATTTTCCGTGTAGTCCGCCAGGAAGGACTCCATGGCGGCGTTGGCCTCATCCGTGGTGTCGAAGGCATAGTACATGACGCTGTCCGTGCCCGTGTCCTGGATGAAGGTCTGGTCGTTCATGATGAACTCATCCGCGCCGTAATAGCGGTAGCTCAGGGCCATGGGCACGGTCACCAGGGCGGCCACCTCGTACTCCACGTCCCGGTACTTCACCGCCCGGTCCACCCAGTTGGCACCCTCGGGCACGTTCTCCCATGGGCCGTACACCTCTCCGGTGTCGGGATTATAGTACTCATATTCCTCCACATACCGGATGGTGACGGTGTCCCCCAGCCGGGCCCAGTGGGAGCCCATCTCGGGCCGGCCGTAGTCGTCATCGCTGTACACAGCGGCTACATACCGCCCGCCGGGTTCACTGAGCTTGGACAGGTCTCCCTCCAGCACCGTCAGGTGGTCCAGGGGGAACTGCTCCATGCCGTAGAGCTGCACCCGGTCGGCCAGCAGGCCCTCCTCATTGCGGTCCTTGAAGTGGACCATGCTGTCCAGCTGCTCTGGGGTGTTCCAGCGGCTCCAGACGGAGCGGTAGTACTCCTCGGTGACGAACTCCAGCGCAGCGGAGGTCTTTCCGTAGACCAAGCCGCCGCCGGTGATGCCGCCCTGGGCGTCGATGGCGGCGATCACGTCCTCCGTCACGTCCATCTCGTCGTTATAGGCGTCGCCGCCGGTCTGAAACTGGCCCGCGTCGGCCACGATGAAGTCGCTGGCAGTGAAGTTGGAGACATACTTGTCCATGTCAAAGCCCTGAGTGAAGGTGACCGTCACGGTGAGCAGCACCACCGCCAGGGACAGAGAGAGGACGGTGACCGCCGTCTTGCCCCGGCTGCGGCCCAGGTTGGCCCAGGCCATGGAGAAGAGGGAGACGCCCTTGGCTCTGCGCTTGGCTCTGCGTTTCAGGTTCCCGCCCTCGGTGTAGCGCACCGCCTCGATGGGGGAGACCCGGGCGGCCATTTTTCCCGGCTTGCGGCAGGAGAGAAGAACGGTCACCAGGGAAAACAGGGTGGAGGCCGCAAAAATGATCGGGTCCATTGACACCACATTGGACACTCCGTTCACCTGCCGGACGATCACCGGCGTCAGCTGTCCGCCGATGAGCCAGCCCAGCACCAGCCCCAGGGGGATGCCCGCCAGGGACAGGGCCAGGGCCTGATGCCGGATGATGCGCCGCAGCTGCCGGGGGGTGGTGCCGATGGTCTTCAGCAGGCCATAGAAGCGGATGTCGTTGGTGACGGAGATCTGGAACACATTGTAAATGATGAGGTAGCCGGTGAAGATGATGAGCAGCAGCACCGCGCAGATGGCGATGAAGGTGGCGGGGTCCATGCTGCCGGACAGCTGGGCGCCGGTGTAGCCCCAGTTGACGCCGGTATGGATATAGCCCGGCTGCGCGGAGCTCTCGGCCTGATAGCCATGGTTTTCCAGGATCTGGTCCAGGTCGCCTGCAATATTTCGGGCCCCATTTTTCAGCATCACATCCATGTTATAGGTCCCGGTCATGCCGTCCGTGGTCTGCCCGGGCACCACGCCGGTCTCCGTCAGGATGGCGTCCGCCCGGCTCTCCGGGATCAGAATGTGGTTGGCCACAATGGCCTCGTCATACTCCCACCAGCCGCACAGGGTGAAAGTCTGGGTGGTCTCATGGCCGTCCACATCAAAGGTGAGCGTGAACTTGGCGCCGATCTCCGGCGTGACCCCCATCAGCTCCAGCACATGGGTGTCCGTGGCGGCCTCATCGGTGCCCTCCTGGGGCAGGCGCCCCTCAACCGGGTCGCAGTACATCCAGTGGGCCTCGTTGGCATCGGAGTAGCCCACCTCCACATGGCTTTTGTTGAAGGGCACCTCACTGGGCATGCCCACAAAGCGCCGCAGACCCCACTGGTCGATGAGGGGGTCGTCCTTCAATTCGTGAAACTGCTCCTCTGTCAGGTACTTGAACCCGCCGTGGGAGAAGCCGCCCACCTGGCGGAAGTTGTTCTGCTGGATGCCGTCGTTGATGGACATGGCGATGGTGAACAGGGAGGTGAAGAGCACCGTGGTCAGGGCGATGGCCAGCACCGCGATCAGGTTCCGGGTGCGGTTGGCTCGCAGGCTCTTACGGGAGAGGTCTCGGATACACTTGCCGTTGGAGACGTTCATGGAATCCACCCCCTCAGCGCTTGACGATCCTGCCGTCCTCAATGCGGACGATGCGGTCGGCCATCTGGGCGATCTCCTCGTTGTGGGTGATCATCACCATGGTCTGGGCGAACTTCTGCCCGGTGACCTTCATCAGGGAGAGCACGTCCTGACTGGTTTTGGAGTCCAGGTTGCCTGTGGGCTCGTCGGCCAGGATGATAGCGGGCTTGGTGGCCAGAGCCCGGGCGATGGCCACGCGCTGCTGCTGTCCCCCAGAGAGCTGGCTGGGCAGGTTCTGGAGCTTCTGCTCCAGCCCCAGGGCCTCGATGACCTGATTTACATAAGACTGGTCCACCTTGCCGCCGTCCAGCTGGATGGGCAGGACGATGTTTTCATACACGCTCAGCACCGGCACCAGATTATAGGACTGGAACACGAAGCCGATCTTCCGCCGGCGGAAGATCGTCAACTCCTCGTCCTTCAGGGAGAAGATGTCCTTCCCGTCCACCAGCACAGCGCCGCTGGTGGGCCGGTCCAGCCCGCCCAGCATGTGGAGCAGGGTGGACTTGCCGGAGCCGGAGGTGCCCACGATGGCCACGAACTCCCCGTTTTCCACGCTCAGGTCCACCCCATCCAGGGCCTTCACCTGGGTGTCGCCGCTGCCGTAAAATTTTCTCAGATCCTTGGTCTCCAAAATTGTCATGTTGATCGCTCCTTATGGATAAAAATGGGCGCTGCCCTTGTTGACAGTGCCCATTCTAGCAAAAGATCCTTTCCACACTCTTTCTGAAATCTTTCAGAGCTGAAAGATTTCAGGGGCGGGGCCGCGGGGGAGCCGTCACTCCAGTGGCAGATAGAGGGAGAAGGTGCTGCCCTTTCCCGGCTGAGAGGACACCCGGATATAGCCCCCCTCGCTGGTCAGGATGCGGCGGGTGAGGTAGAGGCCCAGCCCCAGCCCTTCCTGCTCCCGGACGGCGGCCCCCCGGTAAAAGCGGGAGAAGATCTGGGCCTGCTCCTCCTCCGGGATACCGGGGCCGGTGTCTGAGACCTGGATGCAGCAGAACATATGGTAGGCGGTGACAGACAGGGTCACTGTCCCGCCGGGCGGGGTATATTTCAAGGCGTTGTCCAGAACATTGTAAAGGGCTTCCGCCGTCCACTTGGAGTCAAAGCGGGCCGCGCCCTCCCAGGGCAGGACAGTGAGGGAAATGCCACGCTGTCCGGCGGCGGCCAGCCCCTGCGCGGCCGCCCCATCCAGCAGGGGCTGGATGGGGTGAGGTGCTGGGGACAGAGTGAGGATGCCGTTGTCCAGCCGGGAGGACTTGACTAAAGCGTTCACCAGGAAAGAGAGTTTCTCCGCCTGGGTCTTCAGGGCCTCGGCCTGGGCCTGCTGTTCCGGGGTCAGCTCGCTCTCCGCCAGCAGGGAGGCGTACAGCAGCAGATTGGCGATGGGGGTCTTGGTCTGGTGGGACACGTCGGCGATCAGAGCCGCGATCTTGCTCTTTTCCTCCGCCAGATTCCGGGCGGAGGAGGCGGAGCCGTTGAGGAACCGGGACATCTTGGACTCCAGGGCGGAGGGGACGGACTCATCGAAGGAGCTCTCCAAAAAGCTCCCATCGATGGCCCGGTCCAGCATCCGGTCCATGCGTTCCAACTGACGCCGGGCGCGCAGCCACTGGGACAGACCAAAGAGCAGGCCGGCCGCCGCCAGCCCCATGCAGAAGATCAGCTTCCAGTCCATCTCAGTCCACCGCCCACTGATAGCCCAGGCCGTACACGGTGCGGATGGGGGCGTCCGCCAGCTTGGCGCGCAGGCGGTTCACCGCCACGGAAAGGGCGTTTTCGTCCACGAATTCGCCGCCGTCCCACACCCGGTCCAGCAGCACCTCCCGGGACAGGGTCTGTCCCCGGTGCTCCACCAGCAGGCGCAGCAGCCGCTGCTCCGTCTTGGACAGCTCCAACGGCACGCCGTCCCTGGCAAAGACCATGGCGTCAAAGTCGAACAGGAACGGGGGGAGCTCCAGCGCGGCGGGGGCAGGACGGCTGCGCCGGAGCAGGCTGTTCACCCGGGCGCGCAGCACCGCCAGGGAGAAGGGCTTGGTCACATAGTCATCCGCCCCCAGCTCCAGACCGGTCACCTGGTCCATCTCCAGATCGTTGGCCGTCAGGATCAGCACCGGCAGGGCGGAGCGGTCCCGCAGCCGGGAGAGCAGGTCCAGGCCGTTCCCGTCGGGCAGGTTCAGGTCCAGGATGAGCAGGTCAAAGGTCCGCTCCGCCAGCTCCCGCTCCGCCTGGCCGATGGTGCCGGCCTGGACGAACTGGCGCCCTTCCTGGCCCAGTGCCAGGCGGATGCCCTGGCTGAGGGCAGGGTCGTCCTCCACGATGAGGATCTGATGCATGAGATATCACCACTTATCTGTTGATCCGCCTCCCCGGACCCCGCCGGGGGGCGGTGCTATTGTACCATGGGCCGGTCCGAGTGACAAGGGCCGGGGCAGCCGCCCGGACCCAGATCTGTCCGGAAATCCCTGCCCGCCCCTTGACAAAGAAAACGGCGTGTGCTATATTGCACACATTGCAATGAAGAGGACCAGTAGCGGAGCCGCCGCTGCCCAGAGAACCCCCGGACGGTGAGAGGGGGAGAGGGGCGCTCCGGGAATACGCCTCCGAGCAGCCGCCCGAACCGGACAAGCCGCAGTAGGGGACAGGCCGGGCCGCGCCCGTTACCGCGCCGGAGTCCAGCACTCCATAAGGTCCTGCCCGCGAGGACAGGACGGTCCAGAGGTGGTACCGCATTTCATGCCCTCTGTCCTTCGGGACAGGGGGCATTTTTCAGAGAGCCCGATCCTCTCTGTGTATTCCCGCGCCGCAGGGGCGGGAACAGCGGGGGAGACTCCGCAAAATGAGTTCGGGCGGTCTGGAAATGTGGAGAGAGACAGAAAAGGGGGCGGTGTCGTGTCCGCAAAGCAGAGAGGCGTCCTGTGCGTCTTTGCCGCCGCGGTGCTGTACAGCATCGGGGGGCTCTGCATCAAAGTGATCCCGTGGAACGGGATGTCCATCAACGGAGCCAGGACCGCGGTGGCCTTGGTAGTTATCGGGCTGTACCTGTGGGCCATCTGCCACAAGCCCAGGATGAACCGCTGGGTCCTGCTGGGCGCTTTGGCGGTGTGTGGGACCAACATCCTCTTCTCCATCGCCAACAAGATGACCACGGCGGCCAACGCCATCGTCCTCCAGTTCACCGCCCCCATCTTCGTGATGGTGTTCACCGCCATCTTCTTCCGGCGCAGGCCGGGAAAGCTGGATCTGGTGACCTGCGCGGCCGTGCTGGGCGGCATCCTGTTCTTCTTTGTGGAGAGCCTTTCCGCTGGCGGGATGGTGGGGAACGTGCTGGCCCTCATCTCCGGGATCTCCTACGCCGGTGTGTTCATGATGAACGACATGCCGGAGGGGGACGCCATCAGCTCGGTCTTCTGGGGAGATGTATTCAGCGCGGTGGTGGGACTGCCCTTTGTGGCCATGGAGACCGACTTCTCCGCCACAGCGGTGGTCAGCGTCCTGATCCTGGGGGTGTTCCAGGTGGCACTGGCCTATATCCTGCTCACCATCGGCCTGAAGACCACTCCTCCGGTGACGGCCAGCCTGGTCTCCGGCATCGAGCCGGTCCTCAACCCCATCCTGGTAGCCGTCTTTTACCATGAAATGATCGGTCCCACTGCGCTGGTGGGCGCGGTGATCGTGGTGGGCAGCGTGGTGGCCTACAATGTGATCTGTGGACGCAGGGAGCACAAGGAGCGCGTGCCTGCTCAGGGAGAGAAACAACAGTCCTGCTGAAAACACTTCATGCCAGCAGAATATTGAATAAAAAGGAGAAAGTACGATGACCTGTTATGAGGAACTGAAAGCCCGCGGACTGATCGCCCAGGTGACCAACGAGGAGGAGATCTCCAAGATGGTGAATGAGGGGAAGGCGGTGTTCTACATCGGCTTTGACCCCACTGCCGACTCCCTCCATGTGGGCCACTTCATGGCCCTGTGCCTGATGAAGCGCCTTCAGATGGCGGGCAACCGGCCCATCGCACTCATCGGCGGCGGCACCGGCTATATTGGCGGACCCCTCCGGCCGCACCGACATGCGGAACATGATGACCCCGGAGACCATCCAGCACAACTGCGACTGCTTCAAGAAAGCAGATGGAGCGGTTCATCGAGTTTGGTGAGGGCAAGGCCCAGATGGTAAACAACGCCGACTGGCTGCTGAAACTGAACTATATCGAGCTGCTGCGGGATGTGGGAGCCTGCTTCTCGGTGAACAACATGCTTCGGGCCAAGTGCTATGAGCAGCGGATGGAGAAGGGACTCTCCTTCCTGGAGTTCAACTATATGATCATGCAGTCCTACGACTTCTACTACCTGTTCCAGCACTACGGATGCAACATGCAGTTCGGCGGCGACGATCAGTGGTCCAACATGCTGGGCGGCACCGAGTTGATCCGGAGAAAGCTGGGCAAGGACGCCCACGCCATGACCATCACCCTGCTGCTCAACTCCGAGGGCAAGAAGATGGGCAAGACAGCCAAGGGCGCGGTGTGGCTGGACCCCAGCAAGACCAGCCCCTATGAGTTCTATCAGTACTGGCGCAACGTAGGCGACGGCGACGTGCTCAAGTGCCTGCGCATGCTCACGTTCCTGCCCCTGGAGCAGATTGACGAGATGGACAAGTGGGAGGGCAGCCAGCTGAACACCGCCAAGGAGATCCTGGCCTATGAGCTGACCGCTCTGGTCCACGGCAAGGAGGAGGCTGAGAAGGCCCAGGAGGCCGCCAAGGCCCTCTTTGTGGGCGGCGGAGACATGAGCAATGTCCCGGCCACCCAGCTGTCCCAGGAGGACTTGGCCGGCGGCTCCATCGGCATCCTGGACCTGATGATGAAGTGCAAGCTGGCTCCCTCCAAGAAGGAGGCCCGCCGCCTGGTGGAACAGGGCGGCGTGGAGGTGGACGGGGAGAAGGTCACCGACGTGGCCGCATCCTACACTGCCGACCAGATGGCAGGCGACGGCCTGATGCTCAAAAAAGGAAAAAAGGTGTTCCACCGCGTAAAGATGTGAAAAGTCAGAGGCAGCCGGGTATTCTGATAGAGAATACCCGGCTGTCAGCTCATTGGAGGCCAGCAGGGGGCAGACGGTCCGCCGTCCGCTTCTGAGGGACAGTGCGATCGAAAGCCTGTGTGGGTTCCGATCATATCCCCTTGAGAAAAAAGTCGTTTCGTTCTATAATAATGAAAAATAGAGAATGAAAGCGTCTGCTCTCATAACAAAGCCCGGAGGTTTACAGATAAGATGAAACATTTATTTATCAAAGCAGGGGGAGCTGGTGGCCGGCATGTACACCTTATACTGCGGATTCTGCCAGTGGTTTTTCTGTGTTATGCGGTCTATCTGCTCCTGGGAATGTGGCTCCCATTTCTGTTCCAGCCGGGAGTGTCAAAAGAATTTCAGAGAGGATTTGACAAAAGTGGATTTTATGGGACTGGAAGCGTGGATCGTGCAGCCCTGATAGATGACAATGTTGCCGCACTGGAGATCCGGATCCGCATGATTGAAGAGGCGCAGAAGCGGCTGATTTTCACCAATTTTGATATCCGGGATTGTGAGAGCGGCAGGGATGTGGCAGCGGCCCTCCTGGCGGCAGCGGAGCGCGGGGTCCAGGTCCAGGTCCTCACGGATGGGATGAACGGCCTGGTCAGCATGGCCTCCTCGCCGGTGTTTTATGCCCTGGGCGCACATCCCAATATTGAGATCCGTTTCTATAATACGCCCAATCCGCTCATGCCCTGGACCTTTAACGGCAGGCTCCATGACAAATATATTCTCTCAGATGACCGGCTGCTGCTGGCAGGCGGACGAAACACTTTTGATAAATTTTTAGGGGACTATGTCCCGGACCCGGAAAAGAGTCATGACCTGGATATTCTGTTCTATAATTCTGCCGCAGGGACGGCTGACAGCGGTGAGAGCGTACTCCATCAGGTGGAGCAGTACTTTCAGATGGTTTGGTCTGACAGCCACAGCAAAACCTGGCTGGAGTCCGCACCATTTTTCTATCGAAAGAGCGTACTTCTGGAGACAGAAGCCCTCCATATGCGGCACAGCACATGGAGGGAGGCTCATCCGGAGCTTTTGAGCAAACAGAATACAGATTACATAGAGGCCACGGTCCCATTAAAAGCTGTGACTTTTATCCATAACCCGATCAATATTTTGGCAAAAGAACCTCTGGTATGGTGGCAGCTGCAGCAGCTGATGGAGGGTGCTGAGGAGAGAGTCTACCTCCAAACACCCTACGCAGTATGTGATCAGTCGATGTATGACGGACTTTCACGGGTGGCTGGGCGCGGGGTGCCCTTCTCCGTTCAGATCAACTCCATGGGAGTAGGGGACAATTTTATGGCCTCTTCCGACTATTACCGCAATAAGGCTCGGGTGCTGGATACCGGTGCTCAGGTATGGGAGTGGTACGGGGATTACTCCTCCCACGGAAAGTCCCTGCTCATTGACCAGGACCTCGCGGCGGTAGGCTCCTACAATCTGGATATGCGCAGCACCTATGTGGATACGGAAGTGATGTTCGTGATCCATGGGGAGGAATTTAATGCGGTCTTGGAACATTACCTAGCGGAAATGGAGGAGGATTCTCTGCTGGTGTCCGGACTGGAGACCTATGTGGAGAAGGAAGGGGTGACCCCCTGGGATAACGGAGACTGGAAGCATGCACTTTATCCCATCACATCGCTCCTGGTCCAGCCGTTTCGGTGTCTGCTCTGAGTTTTGGTTCCTTTTCAGGGCCTGCTGTGCTATAATCAAAAAACAAACTTACATGAGCCTGTAAGGGGAGACACTTAACATGAAAAAAGGATATTTTTTTATCCTGATTGCAACTATCGCGTTCAGTTCCATGGAGGTGGTGCTGAAACTCATCGCGGGGGAGGTCAATCCGGTCCAGCTGACGCTGGCCCGCTTTTCCATCGGCTTCGTTTTTCTGGCCCCGGTGGCTGTCTACACCCTAAAGAAGCGAAGCAAGCGCCTGGACCGGAAAAGCGTGGCCTATTTCGCCCTGCTGGGCCTGATCGGCATTGCCATCTGCATGCCGATCTATCAGATGTCCATCAACTTTACCGAGTCCTCCGTGGTGGCGGTCCTGTTCAGCTGCAACCCAGTCTTTGTTACCTTTTTTGCCTTCATGATCCTGAAGGAGCCCATCAAGAGGCGCCATCTGGCAGCCCTGAGTCTGGAGATCCTGGGGACCCTGGCCATTATCAACCCCCTGCATATCAAGCTGAACATGGTGGGCGTAGGACTGGCCCTGTGCTCCACTGTGCTGTTCTCCATCTACGGGGTGATGGGCAAACGAAAGTGTGCGGAGTACGGGGGCGCGGTGGTCACCTGCTTCAGCTTCCTCTTCGGGAGCGTCATCATTTTCTGCTTTATCCTGATCACCCATATCCCCGCCGTGGCGGGATTCTTCCAGTCCATCGGTCTGCCCTCCTTTGCCCAGATCCCCATTCTGGAGGGCTATACCCTCCAGAACCTGCCCTATGTGCTCTATGTCTCGGCCGGCGTGGCCGGCGTGGGCTTCTGCGCCTACTTCCTGGCTATGGAATACCAGCCGGCCAGCGTGGTCTCGCTGGTGTATTTCTTCAAGCCGGCGCTCTCGCCCATACTGGCCTGGATGGTCCACGGGGAGGAGATCCCGGGCAATATGCTGGCGGGTATCCTGCTGATCCTGGCGGGCTCGTTTGCCAATATCATCCCCGGGATACTGGAGATCAGACGCGCCAAACAACAGATGCCGTCCAACTGAGTTTTGATCGATGCAATCGATGCATGTGAGGAGATGTGAGATCTATGAACAAATCGAAAGTTTACTTTACGGACCTCCGGGCCCCTGTGGGGACAAGCCAGCTCACCAAGCTCCAGCGGCTGATCCGCAGCGCTGGGATCGGTGAGATCGACATGGAAAAAAAGCTGGTGGCCATCAAGCTCCACTTCGGAGAACCCGGGAACCTGACTTATCTGCGGCCCAACTACGCCAAGGCGGTGGCGGATGTGGTGAAGGAGCTGGGCGGCGTTCCCTTTCTGACGGACTGCAACACCCTCTACCCGGGGAGGCGGAAAAATGCCCTGGAGCACATTGAGAGCGCCTATGAGAACGGGTTTTCCCCCTTCTCCACCGGCTGTCAGGTCATCATTGGAGACGGCCTGCGGGGCAATGATGACGTAGAGGTCCCGGTGGCGGGGGGCGAGTATGTGGAGAAGGCTAAGATCGGCCGCGCCATCATGGACGCAGATGTGTTCATCAGCCTGAGCCACTTCAAGGGCCATGAGCAGACCGGGTTCGGCGGTGCGCTGAAAAATATTGGCATGGGGTGCGGGAGCCGCCGGGGCAAGATGGAGCAGCACTCCGGCGGAAAGCCGGTGGTGAAGCAGAAGCGCTGCGCAGGCTGCCGCCAGTGCATCAAGCAGTGCGGGCAGGACGCTATCTCCTACGATGGGGGTAAGGCATTTATTGACCAGGAAAAGTGCGTGGGCTGCGGGCGGTGCATCGCGGTGTGTAACTTTGATGCCATTTTTAACCCCAACGACTGTGCCTGTGAGCAGCTGAACCGGAAGATGGCCGAATACGCCAAGGCGGTGGTGGATGGACGGCCCCAGTTCCACATCAGCCTGGTGATCGATGTATCTCCCTACTGCGACTGCCATGGGGACAACGATATGGCCATCCTGCCTGATGTGGGGATGTTCGCTTCGTTTGACCCGGTGGCCCTGGACCAGGCGTGCGTGGATGCCTGTTTGCGGCAGCAGCCCATCCCAGGCAGCCTTCTGGATGACCGGATGCATGAGGAAGGCTTCCATGATCTCCACGACCACTTCCGGAATGTGACGCCGGAGTGCGAGTGGGAGAGCTGCTTGGCCCATGGGGAAAAGATCGGCCTGGGCAGCCGGACCTATGAGCTGATCCGGGTCTGAACCCACAAAAAAGCCTGCGGTCCATCAGACCGCAGGCTTTTTTGCACTTTTTGATAGCAGACTCCGGGACACTCAGGCATTCCGGGGCTGGGGCGTCATCTGTTTGTCGAATGCGGGGTTGGTGAGATAGACATTCTTGCTGTTCATCTTTTCCTTGCACAGCCGCAGACACTCGCCGAAGCGCTGGAAGTGGACGATCTCCCGCTCCCGCAGGAAGCGGATCACGTTGTTCACATCCGGGTCATCACTGAGACGCAGGATATTGTCATAGGTGAGGCGGGCTTTCTGCTCTGCTGCCAGGTCCTCTGTAAGGTCAGCGATGACGTCGCCCGTGGACTGGATAGAGCCGGCGCTCCAGGGGAAGCCCGAAGCTGCCGTGGGATAGACGCCGGTGGTGTGGTCTACAAAATAGGGGGCAAAGGACGGGGAGTTCCGTACCTCCTCGTCAGTGAGGTTCCGGGTCAGCTGATGGACGATGGCAGCCACCATCTCCATATGGCCCAGTTCCTCAGTACCGATGTCGGTGAGCAGTCCCTTTGCCTCGGCATAAGGCATAGAGTAGCGCTGGGACAGATAGCGCATGGAAGCGCCCAGCTCCCCGTCGGGACCTCCGTACTGACTGATAATAAAAGCGGCGAGTTTGGGATTAGGCGTGGCGATCTTTACCGGGAACTGGAGCTTTTTTTCATAAATAAACATGTCACTTCACCTCATTCTGCTGGTAGTTCCAGGGCCATGGGTCCTGGAGCCAACGGTAGGTGTCCTCCGTGGCCGCCGTGCTTTTCATCAGCGGCCCGAACCGCTTTTCATAGGCCGCCTTGGCGGACTTTTCCATGGCAGCATACTGCTGGAACAGCTGGAATGCCTCCATGTCTTCCGGATGGGTATCCAGATAGATGCCCAGCTCGAGCACCACGAACTCCAGTGCCTGGAGCTCTACCAGCGGATTGGAGGGAAGGGTGCTGCCTTCCACTTTCAGATGGAAGGGCAGATTCAGACCGGGAAACAGCGTACCGTTACTCAGGGCATCCCCCTGAGAATATTTTTGAGACCCATTCTGCTGAAAGGGGACATAGGGGACAGCCAGCCCGGCACAAGAGGGGAGTGTGCCGAAATAGTCCGGGCAGCTGGCCGATCCGGCCGCGCTGCAAGTTTCTTTGTTCAATGCAGGATTCCTCCTTGTGTGGATTGGAGGATTGCTCCTCCGCACCATCCTATGCCGTGGGGAGAGCGGCGGCCCCGGCGGGACACAGGCGTCCCAGAGCATGTCCGCGGCGGATCGCCCTCTTTTTTCCGAGGAGCTTTCTGGATCGGGCCTGGAAAGGGCAGGAATGTCTGGATTCTCAGATTGCATTTTGTCTGGAGAGCCGCTATAATGAGAATCCGAGGAACCCACTGGGAGGAACTTGATCCATGGAACATCAGACCGTATCGCTCCCCAGAGTGATGGTGGCGGCCCCTGCCAGCTCCAGCGGGAAGACATCTCTGACCTGCGCGCTGCTTCAGGCCGCCCTGAACCGGGGAGTGGACCCCTGTGCCTTCAAATGCGGCCCGGACTATATTGACCCTCTCTTCCACCGGGAGGTGCTGAGTCTGCCCAGCCGCAATCTCGACTTGTTTTTTTCGGACGAGCCCACGGTGCGGGGGCTGATGGCCCGTGCCGGTGCGGGCCATGGCCTGGCCGTTCTGGAGGGCTGCATGGGCTTTTATGATGGAATCGCCGGAACGGAACGGGCCAGCAGCTGGCACCTGGCCAGGGCTACGGATACGCCGGTCGTTCTCACCGTCGTTCCAGGGGGCACCTCCCTCACATTGGCTGCTGTTTTGCAGGGGCTGCGGTCATTCCGGGCGCCCGACATGATACAGGGCGTCATCCTGAATCAGTGCTCCCCGAAGCTCTGCCGCCATCTCACACCCATTTTGGAGAGGGAGACCGGCCTGCAGGTTTTGGGGCATATCCCGCGGATGCCGGACTGTGCGCTGGCCAGCCGCCACCTGGGCCTCATCACGGCGGCCGAGGTAGAGGGGCTTCAGGAGAAGATCCTGCGTCTGGCCGGCCAGATGGAGGAGAGCGTGGACCTGGACACCCTGTTCGCCATTGCGGCTTCAGCCCCCCCTTTGACTGCATCGCTGGAGACAGCGAGGCCCCGGAGCGGCGGCGGAATACCCATCGCCGTAGCACGGGACCGGGCTTTCTCCTTTTATTACGAGGATAACCTAGAACTGCTGGAGGAGCTGGGGGCGGAGCTGGTGGAGTTCAGCCCCCTGACCAGCCGGCACCTGCCTTCCGGGACAAAGGGCCTGTATCTGGGCGGAGGCTATCCGGAGCTGTATGCCCGGCAGCTGAGCTGGAACAAGTCTCTGCGGGCGGAGATCTGTGCGGCAGCCCGCGCCGGGATGCCAGTGCTGGCGGAGTGCGGCGGTTTTCTCTATCTCCAGGAAGAGCTGGAGGATGAAAACGGTGTCTTCTGGCCCATGGCGGGGGTCCTGTCCGGCAGGGGGAAACGGGCATCCGGAACCGGCCGCTTCGGCTATATCTCCCTGACGGCGGAGCAGGACACCCCTTATCTTCCTCGGGGGGAGACCATCGCAGCCCACGAGTTCCACCGCTGGGACAGTGGGGACAACGGAACGGCCTGCCGGGCGCAAAAGCCTGTGACAGGCGAAGCGTGGCTCTGTGTCCGGTGTGAGGGAGCCCTGTTCGCGGGATTTCCGCACCTGTATTTTCGGTCAAATCCGGCCTTTGCGTCCCGGTTCGTGGCGGCGTGCGGGCGATTTCAGGAGGGAGCATTATGACGACCAGCGTATTGAGTATCGCGATCTCCGGCATCACGCCGGCGGATCAGGGGGCTATGGCGGAGGCGGCCCGCCGCTGGGACTCCATCGCCAAGCCCATCGGGGGCCTGGGCCTGCTGGAGGAGGCGGTGATCCGGGCCGCCGGAGTCCAGGGGACCGCGGATGTCAGTCTGGACAGAAAGGCGCTGGCCGTCTTCTGCGCAGATAACGGTGTGACTGAGGAGGGGGTCACCCAGACCGGGCCGGAGGTGACGGCCTCTGTGGCGGCCTCCATGGCCTGGGGGGAGGCCTGTGTCTGCCGCATGGCCTGGACCGCTGGAGCACAGGTGTTCCCGGTGGACATCGGGATCGCCCACCCGGTGGAGGAGGGCGGCCTGCTGCGCCGCCACGTGACCCGTGGGACCAGGAGCATCGCCAAGGGCCCTGCCATGACACGGGACGAGGCGGTGGCCGCAGTGGTCACCGGCATCACGCTGGCAGAGGAGCTCAAGGGCAGGGGATATCGCCTGTTGGCGGCAGGGGAGATGGGCATCGGCAACACCACCACCGCCGCCGCCGTGACAGCAGTGCTGCTGGGGCGGCAGGTGGAGGAGGTGACGGGCCGGGGCGCCGGCCTGTCAGATGAAGGGCTGGAGCGGAAGATCGCCGTGATCCGCAGGGCCATCGAAGTCAACGCCCCTGACCCCCGGGACCCGCTGGATGTGCTCTCCAAGGTGGGAGGGCTGGATATCGCCGGTATGGCGGGCTTTTATCTGGGGGCCGCCCTCCACCATGTGCCTGTGGTACTGGACGGCGCCATCTCCGCCGCGGCCGCCCTGCTGGCTGTGCGGCTCTGCCCGGACGCGGCCAAGGCCCTCATCGCCAGCCACAGGTCAGCGGAGCCCTCCAGCGGCCTGCTCCTGGACGCCCTGGGGCTGCGCCCTATTGTTTCGGCGGACCTGAAGCTGGGAGAGGGGACCGGCGCCGTGACCATCATGCCCATGCTGGATATGGCCATGTCCATCTATCGGGACATGGCCACCTTCCAGGGCCTGGGCATCCCGCCCTATCGCCGCCAGAGCTGAGATGGAGGCACTGGTTTACGGCGGCGCGGCCAGCGGCAAGAGCCGGTACGCGGAAGATCTTCTGTGTGCACTGTCCTGTGAGGGGCCTCGGATCTATCTGGCCACCATGGAGGCGATGGATGAGGAGAGCCGGGCGCGGGTCCGGCGCCACCGGGCCCTGCGGCGGAACAAGGGCTTCTCCACCCTGGAGTGCCCGCGGGACCTGGGCGGGCTGACCATCCCGGTGGGGAGCAGCGTGCTGCTGGAGGATCTGGGCAATCTGTGGGCCAATGAGCTGTTTTCCCCTTCGGGCTTCGACCCGGATGGGGCCCTGCTCCGGACGGCGGAGGGGTTGGAGCGGCTCAGCGTCCAGGCCCAGAACCTGGTGGTGGTGAGCGCCGATGTGTTCGGAGAGGAGGTCCCCTGTTCTCCCGAGACGGCGGTCTATCTGGACGGGCTGGCCCGCCTGCACCGGCTGGCTGCAGGGCGGTGCGGCCGGGTAATAGAGGTGGTCTGCGGACTGCCGGTGATCTGGAAGGAGGAGTGCTGTTGAGGTATCTGCGGGCGGTCTCTATGGCCTTCTCCATGTACTCCCGTCTTCCCATGCCCTGGGTCCGGTGGTCCGACGACTGCCGGGCCTGGGTTTTGTGCGCGTTTCCCCTTGTGGGGGCTGTCCTAGGTCTGCTCCTGCTGGCCTGGTCCGCGCTGGCGGATCTGCTGACGCTGACGCCGCAGCTCCGGGCAGCGGGGGCGGTCCTCCTGCCGCTGGCCTACACAGGTGGTATCCATATGGACGGCTTCTGCGACACCTGTGATGCGCTGGCCTCCCACCAGGACCGGGCCCGGAAGCTGGAGATCCTGAAGGACTCCCGCGTGGGGGCCTTCGCGGTGCTGGGCTGTGTGTCCTATCTCCTCCTGCAATACGCCCTGTGGTGCCAGCCGGGCTGGGAGAAGGAGGATCTGTGGGTACTGGCTCTGGTCCCCGTGCTCTCCCGGGCCATGTCGGGGTACGGGGCGCTGACCCAGCCGGGGGCCAGGGCGGACGGCCTGCTGGCCGCCTTTACGGAGCAGGAGCAGGGGAGGGGGCGGCAGCGGTTTTTGCTGTTTCTGTGCGCTCTGCTGGCGCTGGCCATCGGGATGCTGGGGGTGGGCTGCGCCGCTGTGGCCGCCGCCATCCTCGTCTATCTCTGGTATATCCAAATGGCCCGTCGGGAGTTCGGCGGTTTGACGGGTGACCTGGCGGGGTGGTTCCTTCAGGTGTGCGAATTGGGCTGTCTGGCGGCGATGGTGTTGGCGAGAGAGATAGCGGAGGTGTTGATATGATCCTGATCGTGGGCGGCCTTGGGGCAGGAAAACGGGACTTCGCCCGGCGTGAGCTGGGGGTCCGGGAGGAGGAGCTGTCCCCGGTCCTGGGGCCTGGGACACAGGTGCTCTACGACCTCCATGCGCTGGACCCCCTCCCGGATCTGGAGGAGCTGATGGGACTGCGGGCAGTGATCTGCAACGAGGTGGGCTGCGGCCTGGTCCCCATCCAGGCGGAGGAACGGCAGCGGCGGGAGGCGGTGGGCCGCCTCTGCTGCCAGCTGGCGGAGAGGGCCGAGGCGGTGTACCGGATCTCCTGCGGGCTGGCTATAAGACTAAAATAGAACAGACAGAGAGGAATAGACATGGAATTGCTGATGATCCGCCACAGCTCCACCAGAGGGAATCTGCTGCGGCAGTATGTAGGCTCCCAGGACCACCCCCTGGCCCCGGAGGGCGTGGCGCTGGCGGAGCGCCGCCGGGGGGAGATGCCTCCCATCGATGGGCTGTGGGTCTCACCTATGCTCCGGTGCCGGCAGACGGCTGAGATCCTGTTTCCCGGCGTGGAGCAGCGGCTGGTGGACGCGCTGAAGGAGTGCGATTTCGGAACCTTTGAGGGCAAGACTTGGGCAGAGCTGAAGGACGACCCCATCTATCAGGCGTGGCTGGCGGGGGACCCCCACATCGCCTTTCCCGGAGGAGAGGTGCTGGGGGAGCACATCGCCCGCTGCCGCCGAGGGGTGGCCCATGTGGTGGAGCAGGCCCGTGCCCTGGGCATGTCCCGGCCCGGGATTCTGGCCCACGGCGGGACCCTGATGTCCGCTATGTCCGGCTTTGCGGTGCCACATCAGGATTTTTACAGCTGGCTGCCCAGCAACTGCGGCGGGTATCTGGTCCGGGTGGAGGAGGGGGAGGACATGGCCTTCACCCTGATTGAGACGCTGTGAGCCGCCTGTGGGTCCTTCTGGCCGCTGCCGCGCTGGACTGGCTCCTGGGGGACCCGGCGTGGATGCCCCACCCCATACGGCTGATGGGATGGACCATCAGCCGCCTGGAGACCGGCCTGCGGCGGCTTTTTCCCAGGACGCCGGGAGGAGAACTGCTGGCTGGCGGGGTGCTGGTGCTGACCATGGTCCTGCTCTTCGGAGGGGGGAGCCTGCTGCTCCTGGCCGCTCTATATGCCCTCTCTCCGGCGGCGGGGACTGCGGCGGAGGTCTGGCTCAGCTATCAGCTGCTGGCCGCCCGGTGCCTCCGGGATGAGAGTATGGCGGTGTATCGGGCCCTGACCGGCAGGAGCCTCATGGACGCGCAGAGGGCGGTTGGCCGCATTGTAGGACGGGATACCCAGTGCCTGGACCGGGACGGCGTGACCCGGGCCGCAGTGGAGACGGTGGCAGAAAACACCTCTGACGGCGTGATCGCTCCCCTGTTCTGGCTGGCTCTGGGCGGGCTGCCCCTAGGCATGGTGTACAAAGCTGTCAATACCATGGACTCCATGGTGGGATACCGAAACGAGCGATACCTCTTTTTCGGCAGGGCTGCGGCCCGCACCGACGACGCGGCCAATTATTTGCCAGCCCGGTTGTCCGCCCTGCTCATGTGCCTGGCCGCCGCTCTGCTGCCTGGATTCCGGGGGCGGGACGCACTGCGGATCTGGCGCAGGGACCGGCGTAAGCACAAGTCCCCCAACTCCGCTCAGACGGAGGCGGCCTGTGCCGGGGCGCTGGGGGTCCAGCTGGCCGGGGATGCCAGCTATTTTGGGACGCTGGTCCGAAAGCCCACCATCGGGGAGGTGGAGCGGCCCATCCGGCCGGAGGACATCCCGGCGGCCAACCGACTGATGTACGGGACCGAGGTCCTGTGTCTGGCCCTGTGCGCCGCAGCGGCAGTGCTGTGTTCTCACATATTCAGATAGGAGGGAGCGAAATGGAGGAGAGGACCCACGGTGGCGACATCTATGGACTGGAGCGGCCTGTGCTGGATCTGTCCATCAGCCTGAACCCCTTGGGGGTGCCGCCCTGCGCCATCCAGGCGGCGCGGGAGGCGCTGGAGCGCTCTCCCGCCTATCCTGACCCCCTCTGCCGTGGCCTAAGGCGGGCCATCTCCGCCCGGGACGGCGTTCCGGAGGACTGGGTGCTGTGTGGGAACGGGGCCTCTGACCTGATCGACCGGCTGGTCCGAGCCCTGCGTCCGGACCACGCCCTGGTCCTGGCCCCGACCTTTTCGGAGTACCACAGGGCCCTGTACAAAAATAATTGTAAAGTTAAATTCCATTACGCAAATATGCACGAAGATTTCCGCTTTTCCAGCGCCCTGCTCGGAAAAATTTCCCAGGAAATTGATGCTGTGTTCCTCTGTGATCCCAACAACCCCACAGGCACACTGATCTCTCACCAGCTGTTGCGGGCCCTTCTGGCCCGCTGCCGGGAGGCCGGAGCACTGCTGGTGGTGGATCAGTGCTTTCTGGAGTTGTCTCCAGGGGAGCCGGACCGGCTGGTTCGGGAGCTGGAGTGCGGAGGGTTGCTGCTGCTGCGGGCCCTGACCAAGAGCTATGCCATGGCCGGGCTGCGGCTGGGTTACTGCCTGTCCGATGACCGGGCACTGCTGGCCGCTATGGCGGAGGAGGGCCCGCCCTGGCCGGTGTCACAGCTGGCACAACAGGCAGGGATATCTGCTTTACAGTATGCGCCGGACTGGCCATTTCGCGTCCGCCAGCAGTTGGAGGAGGAGCGCCGCTATCTCTCTCAGGAACTGAGCAGGCTGCGGTTCCACGTCTACCCAAGCGACTCCAATTTCCTGCTGTTCCAGGGGGAGGAGGGCTGGCGGGAGCGCCTGCTGGACCGGGGCATCCTGATCCGGAGCTGCGCCGACTTCCAGGGGCTGGGTCCTGGCTTCTACCGCGTCTGCGTCAGGAGCCGCGGGGAAAATAAGAGGCTGATCCAGGCCATTCAGCAGGAGAGGGAGGCTTTCCATGGCTAGATCCATTATGATCCAAGGGACCATGTCCAATGCGGGAAAGAGCGTTCTGGCGGCGGGGCTGTGCCGTATCTTCCGGCAGGACGGGTACTCTGTGGCTCCCTTCAAGAGCCAGAATATGGCGCTGAACAGTTTCATCACCCGGGAGGGACTGGAGATGGGGCGGGCCCAGGTGATGCAGGCGGAGGCGGCCGGCGTGGAGCCCTCTGTGCGGATGAATCCCGTCCTGCTCAAGCCCACCAGCGATGTGGGGAGCCAGGTGATCGTCAACGGGGAGGTGGTGGGCAGCATGTCCGCCGCTGCCTACTTGTCCTACAAAAAGCAGCTGATCCCCACTATTCTGGAGTCCTACCACGCCCTGGCCCAGACCCACGATATCGTCGTACTGGAGGGGGCCGGCAGCCCCGCAGAGATCAACCTGAAGGCGGAGGACATCGTGAATATGGGGATGGCCCGGATGGCGGGGGCGCCTGTGCTGCTGGCGGGTGACATCGACCGGGGCGGTGTCTTTGCTGCCCTTTACGGGACCATGGCCCTGCTGGAGCCTGATGAGCGGGCTATGGTGAAGGGGACTATCATCAACAAATTCCGGGGCGACGTGGAGATCCTCCGCCCCGGTCTGACCCAGCTGGAGGAGCTGACCCATGTGCCGGTGGTAGGGGTGGTGCCCTGGATGGAGCTGGATCTGGATGAAGAGGACAGCCTCTCCCAGCACTTTTCTGCTAGACGGGAGGGGAAGCCCCTGGACGTGGCGGTGATCCGCCTGCCACGCATCTCCAACTTCACCGATTTCGCCCCTCTGGAGCGCCATCCGGCGGTAGGACTGCGCTATGTGGACAGGGTCCAGGCACTGGGAAGGCCGGATCTGGTCATCCTCCCAGGTACGAAGAGCACCCTGGCCGACCTGTCCTGGCTTCGGCAGAGCGGGCTGGAGGGGACGATCCTCCGGCTGGTGGGAAAGGGTGTCCCAGTTATCGGGATCTGCGGCGGATTCCAGATGCTGGGCCGCACTCTGGAGGACCCCCAGGGCGTGGAGGGAGGCGGCTCCATGCATGGGATGGGACTCCTGCCGGTGGCCACCACCTTTTCTCGTAAAAAGTCCAGAGAACAGAAGTATTGTCAAGCGGATCTCCCTGACGGATTTTATGGACGGCTCAGGGGGTGTCCTCTGGAGGGCTATGAGATCCATATGGGGACCAGCGGGGGAGAGAGCATCTTCACCGTGGAGGGCCGGGTGCTTGGGACCTATCTCCACGGACTGTTTGACAGCGGTGCGTTCACCTGCGGGCTGGTGGATCTGCTCCTGGATGAGAAGGGGGTGGAGTGGAACGGAGAACAGTCCTGCACCGAGGACGCCCGTACCTTTAAGGAACGGCAGTATGACCGGCTGGCTGACATGCTGCGGCGGAGCTTGGACATGGAGGCCATCTATCGAATTTTGGAGCAGGGCCTGGAGTAGGCTGGCCAGAGAAAGGAGAGCAGTATGATTTTTCGCTGTTCAGACCAGGGGTGCGGCTATTTTGGAGAGGGGCCCCGGCTGCCGGAGTTCTGTCCCCGCTGCGGCAAGCGGATGCTCCAGGCGGCGGAGGGGGAGATGACCGGAGATGACTGGTCCGCCCTTGGTGTCTTCTGGATCAGCCGGCCCGATGGGAAAGAGAGGGGACTGGCCTGCTTCCGCCGCTCCGCCGGCATGGGAAGTGGCTGGGGGACCTGCAACCTGGGCATCTGTATGGAACAGGGGATCGGAGTGGAGGCCGACCCCCGCCAGGCTTTCTGGCTTTATCAGCAGGCCGTGGAGATGGGGAGCCTGTCGGCGGTGTGCAATCTGGGCGTCTGCTATGAGCAGGGGATCGGCACCACTTCAGACCAGAAAAAGGCGGTGGAGCTGTTCCGGCAAGCGGCGGAGCACGGCTCCTCCCGGGGGCAGAGGCTGCTGGCCCGCTGTCTGGAACAGGGGCTGGGACTGCCCCAGGACCAAAAGGCTGCCCTGGAATGGCTGCGGACCTCCGCCCTTCAGGGGGACGCCTCCAGCCAGGCGGAGCTGGCCCGGCACTATGAGTTTGGCGTCGGGACGGAGATCTCCCCCAAGCAGGCCGTACAGTGGTACCGCCGTGCGGCTCAGGCAGGGGATGCGGACGGACAGTGCTGTCTGGGCTGGCTGATGGAACACGGAAAATGGGTGGAGCAGGACGCGGACGGCGCGGTCCAGCTCTATTCGCAGGCGGCGGAGCAGGGGCACAGCCGGGCCGCTCTGCTTCTGGGGATCTGCTGCCTCAATGGGACCGGGATGCCCCGGGACCCAGACCGGGCCTGGGACCTGCTGGTCCGGGCATGGGAGCTGGGGGCCGAGTCCGCGGCCTGCGAGCTGGGACAGATGTGCCTGAAGGGGGATGGGGTCCCTCAGAATGACCAGGAGGCGGTCCGCTGGTGGACCCTGGGGGCTCAGAAGGGGGACTCCACGGCCCAGTATGATCTGGGATGGTGCTGTGAGAAGGGCCGGGGGATCGGACAGGACTATGCTCAGGCCGCCTACTGGTACCGCCGCTCTGCGGACGGAGGGGACAGCGATGCTATGTGCAACCTGGGCTGGCTCTATGAGGCGGGTCAGGGCGTGGAGCAGAGCTGGGAGAAGGCGGCGGAGTGGTATCTGCGGAGCGCCGAGGCCGGGAGCGGCCGGGCCATGGGCAACCTGGCTTGGTGCTATGACAACGGAAAAGGCGTGGAGCAGGACCACGCCGAAGCCGCCCGGTGGTTCCAGCGTGGAGCCGAGTCTGGAGACGTACGTTCCATGTACTGCCTGGCCTGGGACTATGAGCATGGGGAGGGCGTAGAGGCCAGCCTCCCTCTTGCCGCGCACTGGTATGAACAGGCATCTGAGGCCGGAGACGCGGAAGCCAGCCGCTGCCTGGGGTGGCTGTATGAGACAGGGCAGGGCGTGGATCAGGACGGGAAAAAGGCCGCAGCTTTGTACCGCCGTGCAATGGAGGCGGGCAGCATCCGCGCCATGGGAAATCTGGCCTGGTGCTATTCTGAAGGGATCGGGGTAGAGCAGGACCAGGTCCAGGCAACAGAGCTGTATCGCAAAGGCGCGGAAGCGGGTAATCCCCGCTCTATGAGCAGCTTTGGATACCGGCTCCTCCATGGCAGGGGCATTGGGAAGGATGACAAGCAGGCAGTCATCTGGCTGCGAAGGGCTGCGGAACAAGAGCAGGACAACGCCATGTGCAACCTGGGGTGGTGCTATGAGCGTGGACACGGTGTTCCCCAGGACTGGAAGCAGGCCGTGGAGTGGTATCGGCGGGCGGCACAGGCCGGAAATACTGTTGCGATGGGAAATCTGGGCTGGTGCTATGAAAAGGGAAAAGGTGTGGAAAAAGACCCGGAAGCTGCGGTAAGCTGGTACAGGCAGGGAGCAGAGCGGGGTTCCGTCCGATCCATGTATGAACTGGGCCGGTGCTGTCAGGGCGGCATTGGAGTTGCAGAGGACCTGAAGCAGGCGTTGATCTGGTTTCACAAGTCCGCCGAAGTGGGGGATGCCGACTCCTTGGGGCTTTTGGGCTGGTCTTATGAATACGGCATCGGGACAGAACAGGATTACGCCAGGGCAGTCGAATATTACCGGTGTGCGGCAGAGAAGGGGAATGCCTCCAGCATGAACAATTTGGCGGAGATGCTGGCAAATGGAAGGGGAGGGCCCCGAAATTTCGAACAGGCTATGTTTTGGTATCAGCGTGCAGCGGAGGCAGGGAGTGTCTGTGCGCTCTATAACATGGGCTGGCATGCAGAACAGGCGGGCCGCATCGCAGAGGCGCTGGACTGCTACCGACAGGCCCAGCAGTCCGGGGATGAAGCTGCCTTTTGGGCACTGGGGCGTTTTTATGAGATCGGAATTGGAGTAGAGCAGGACCCGAAGCAGGCGTTTGCGCTCTACCAGGCGGGTGCGGAAAAGGGAAACGTCAACTGCCGCTGCCGCCTGATTCGATGTTATGCTCTGGGGATCGGAACGCCGCGTGATCCGGACATGGCCCGGCAGCTGGGGCGTGCGCTGCTCTGTGAGAAGCTGGACCCCTGGGACTTAGAGGACTATGGCTGTCAGCCGGAGCTGGAGCAGCTTCGGCAGCTTATGGATACATTAGAGACCTAAAAAGCTGGAGCGGCGCATCAGAAATGCGCCGCTCCAGCTTTAGGGTGTGCAGAGCGTTTCCAGAGTCCTGCGGTCCAAAAGAGAAATGCTCCGGTATCCCAGAGCGACCAGCCCCCTGCGGGAGAATTGGTTCAGGATGCGGCTGACGGTCACCCGGCTAACAGAGATGGACGAGGCGATCTCCTCCTGGGTGCAGGACACCTGATCCTGCCCAGATGCTGCGGAGAGCAGGTACTGAGCCACCCGCCACTCTGCCGGACGGAAGGCCATGTCGTCCACATGGGCGGACAGCAGCCGCACCGTCCGGGCCAGATATTTCAGCATGGCCATGGCCATGCCTGGATTCCGGGTAAATTCCGCCGTGACCTGCTCCCGGTCGATGGGGACGATCTCGCAGGGGGTGAGGGCTACGGCGGAGGACACCCGGGGCAGTTCGTCAAAAAAGGATGCCTCCCCGAAGATGGAGCCCTGCTGATACAGGTTCAGGGTGCGCTCCGCCCCGTCCTCCGACTGGATGAAGCTCTTTACCTTTCCCTTTTTCAAATAATAAAAGCAGGTGGCCTCTGTCCCCTGGAGGTAGATCAGATAGCCGGAGGAGCAGCGGACCGAGGGGCGGTCCTGGGCGAAGGGACGCCAGAGCTCCACAGGGAAGTCCAGCGAAAAGGTGTTGGCGTATTCCATCGATCTCTCCTCTTTTCCCAAGAAATCCTCTTAATTGTATCATAGTTAACATTCTTTTGGCAAGAGAACCGTCATACTGGACAGGAAAAAATCACCCACAAAAGTGAGGAGGCACATTCCATGGGAATGACGATGACACAAAAAATTCTGGCAAAGGCCGCCGGGCTGTCCTCAGTCCAGCCGGGCCAGCTGATCGAAGCCAGGCTGAACCTGGTCCTGGGCAACGATATCACCACCCCTGTGGCCATCACGGAGTTTGAGAAGGCTGGCTTCACCCAGGTCTTTGACAAGGACAGGATCGCCATTGTGCTGGACCACTATACCCCCTGCAAGGATATCAAGTCTGCCCAGCTGTGCAAGCAGGCACGGGAGTTTGCCCATAAGCACAGCATCACCCATTTCTACGACGTGGGCCAGGTGGGCGTAGAGCACGCCCTGATCCCCGAGAAGGGGCTGGCCGCCCCGGGAGAGGTCATCGTGGGGGCCGACTCCCATACCTGCACCTACGGCGCGCTGGGTGCCTTCTCCACCGGCATCGGCTCCACCGACATGGCCGCGGGCATGGCCACCGGCCTGCTGTGGTTCAAGGTCCCCTCTGCCATCAAGGTGACCCTGAAGGGGAAGCTCCAGCCCTGCGTCAGCGGCAAGGATGTGATCCTGCACCTGATCGGCGAGATCGGGGTGGACGGTGCCCTGTATCAGTCCCTGGAGTTCGCCGGGGAGGGCGTGTCCTCCCTGTCCATGGACGACCGCTTCACCATCTCCAACATGGCCATCGAGGCCGGCGGCAAGAACGGCATCTTCCCCGTAGACGAGAAGACCATGGAGTATATCAACGGCCGGGTGGGCCGCCCCTGCGAGGCCTTTGAGGCCGATCCCGATGCGGTCTACACACGGGAGGTAGTCATCGATCTGGACAAGCTGGAACCCACCGTCTCCATGCCCCATCTCCCCGAGAACACCAAGGTGGTCAGCGAGGTGGCCGGCCTGCACATCGACCAGGTGGTGATCGGCTCCTGCACCAATGGGCGCATCCAGGACCTGCGGGAGGCCGCTGCTATTCTGAAGGGGAAAAAGGTGGCGGAAAATGTGCGCTGTATCGTCATCCCCGCCACCCAGGAGATCACCCTCCAAGCCATGAAAGAGGGGCTGCTGGAGATCTTCATCGCCTCCGGCTGCGCTGTCTCCGCCCCCACCTGCGGCCCCTGCCTGGGTGGACACATGGGCGTCATGGCGGAGGGGGAGCGCTGCGTCTCCACCACCAACCGCAACTTTGTGGGCCGCATGGGTCATGTGCAGTCGGAAGTCATCCTGGCCTCTCCCGCCGTGGCCGCCGTCTCTGCAGTGGCCGGCTGCGTGGCCGACCCCCGCATCTAAAGCGAACGGGGAATATAAGGTCCCGAACTCCTCATTCCTAATTCTTAATTTGTAAAGAAAGGATCGACGAACCAATGAAGGTTTACAAATACGGTGCCAACGTGGACACTGACGTCATCATCCCCGCCCGGCACCTGAACGACCCCTCTCCCGCGGCCCTGGCCTCCCACTGCATGGAGGACATCGATAAGGACTTCGCTTCCACCGTCCAGCCCGGCGACATCATCGTGGCCGGTCCTAACTTTGGCTGCGGCTCCAGCCGTGAGCACGCCCCTCTGGCCATCAAGTCCTGCGGTGTGAAGTGCGTCATCGCCCCCTCCTTTGCCCGCATCTTCTACCGCAACGCCATCAACATTGGCTTCCCCATTATGGAGTGCGCCCAAGCGGCGGAGGAGATCCAGGCCGGGGACCAGGTGGAGGTGGATTTTGCCACTGGTGTCATCACCGATGAGACCACCGGCAAGACCTACCAGGCGGCCCCCTTCCCGGAGTTTATTGACGGAATTATCAAAAGCGGCGGCCTGCTCAACTCCCTGAAGGACCGGGGGGTGGCGAAATGAACTACAAGATCGCGCTGATCCGGGGCGACGGCATCGGCCCAGAGGTAGTGGGTGAGGCGGTCCAGGTCATGGAAGCCGTGGGGAAGAAGTTCGGCCACAGCTTTACCTTTGAGGACATTTTGATGGGCGGCTGCGCCACTGACGCAGTGGGGGTGTCCTACCCCGAAGGCACCGCGGAGAAGTGCAGGGCCTGCGACGCGGTGCTGCTGGGCGCCGTAGGCGGTCCCAAGTGGGGCAGCGACAAGCCAGCGGAACAGCGCCCGGAGACGGCCCTGCTGGCCATCCGAAAGGACCTGGGGCTGTACGCCAACCTGCGCCCCGCCGCCCTGCGTCCCGCCATGGCCGGCGCCTGCCCCCTGAAGAAGGAGACCGCCGAGAAAGGCATCGACCTGATGATGGTCCGGGAGCTCACCGGCGGCATCTACTTCGGCAAGCGGGACCGCTATCAGACTGAGGACAGGGGGGAGGAGGCCACCGACCTGATGGCCTACTCAGAGCAGGAGATCGAGCGCATCGGCCGCCGGGCCTTTGAGCTGGCCCGCCTGCGCCGGAACAAGGTGTCCAGCGTGGACAAGGCCAACGTGCTGGAGACCAGCCGCCTGTGGCGGAAGGTGATGCACCGGCTGGCGGAGGAATACTCCGACGTGTCCTATGAGGACGTGCTGGTGGACAACTGCGCCATGCAGCTCGTCCGGGACCCCGGCCAGTTCGACGTGGTGGTCACCGAGAACATGTTCGGGGACATCCTCTCCGACGAGGCCTCCATGGTCACCGGCTCCATCGGCCTGCTGCCCTCCGCCTCTATCGGGGACGCCGCCCCCGGCCTGTATGAGCCCATCCACGGCTCCGCTCCGGACATCGCCGGCCAGGACAAGGCCAACCCCATCGCCACCATCCTGTCTGTGGCCATGATGTTCCGCTACTCCTTCCACCTGGCCGCGGAGGCCCAGGCCATCGAAAACGCCGTGGACGCGGTGCTGGCTGAGGGCTGGCGCACCGCTGACATCGCCGAGCCCGGCGTCATCCCCATCGGGACCCGGGAGATGGGCCGGCGCATCCGGGAAAAGCTCTGACTCAGAGAAAACACACAGACCCGGGACCCCCAAGCCAGATCCGGGAGGGGGGCCCGGGTCCTTTTGCCCTCTGGAGGAACGGGAGTGGGAACAGGGCAGAGGAGAATTTGGTGAAAAAGCACAGAATGGAGGGAGCTCTACCCCTGACTTGCACCGTCCCCTGCCAAATTGTTCAGAATTTCAGGAAAATAACCGGAAACCACTTGCAATCCTGCAAGTCGGCGCATATAATATGCCATGCGTGATTCGCCAGAAGGAGGACAACATTGATATGAAAGAGCTTTCCAAGATCGCACTGGCTGTTGAGCCGTCCAGCACCATGGCCATCGACACTCTGTTCAAGCAGATGAAAGCCGAGGGGCAGGACGTGATCGGGTTTGGAGCCGGAGAACCCGACTTCAATACGCCGGACTATATCAAAGAGGCGGGTATTGCCGCCATCGAGCACAACGAGACCCGCTACACTCCCTCCAGCGGCACGGTGGAGCTGCGCAAGGCCATCTGCCAGCGCCTGAAGGCCGACTGCGGCGTGGAGTACACCCCCCAGCAGATCTCCGTGTCCAACGGCGCCAAGCCCTGCGTCTATGTGGCCCTGAGGGCCCTCATCAACCCCGGGGACGAGGTCATCCTGCCCTCTCCCTACTGGGTGAGCTACTCTGAGCTCATCAAGATGACCGGCGGCGTGCCTGTTATTGTGGAGACCCGGGAGGCGGACCATTTCAAGCTCACCGCTCAGGAGCTGCGGGACGCCATCACCCCCAAGACCAAGGCCATGATCCTGAACAACCCATCCAACCCCACCGGCATGATGTACAGCCGCAAGGAGCTGGAGGAGATCGCCAAGGTCTGCGTAGAACAGGATATTTACGTGATCTGCGACGAGATCTATTATCATCTGGTGTATGATGGAGAGGAGTTCGTCAGCCTTGCCTCCATCAGCCCGGAGATCAAGGAACGCACCCTGCTGGTCAATGGTGTTTCCAAGTCCTATGCCATGACCGGCTGGCGCATCGGCTATGTGGCCGCTAACGACCAGGTCTCCAAGGTGATCGCCAACTACCTCAGCCACTGCACCGGCTCCCCCAGCTCCATCTCCCAGAAGGCCGCTGTGACCGCCCTCACTGCCTCCCAGGAGAGTGTGGAGGTCATGCGCAAGGCTTTCGAGCGCCGCCGTGACTACATGGTGGAGCGGATGAACAGCATCGAGGGCGTCAGCTGCATCAAGCCCCACGGCGCTTTCTATGTGATGATGAACATCGAGAAGCTCATCGGCCAGGAGCTCCACGGCGTGGTCATCCGGGACGCGGACGATTTCGGCAACCTCTTCCTGAAGTACGGCAAGGTGGCTGTGGTGCCCGGTACTGGCTTTGGTGCCCCCACTTTTGTTCGCTGGTCCTATGCCACCTCCATTGAGAACATCAAGGAGGGCCTGAACCGGCTGGAGCGTTTCCTGAAGGGCGAGACCATCTAAACATGACGAAACAGAGCGGGAGCACGGACAGACCCATGTCCGCGCTCCCGCTTTCCTCTCTTAAGTTTTCGTGAAAATTTGGGAAAGCACTGGCAATCCCCCGGGGAGTACGTTATAATATTTGATACAAGCGGGCAGGGGAGAGCTGCCCAGATTCTAAATAAAATGAGGTTTGATGCAAATGCCGACCAACGCCTATGAAAGTCCGCTGTCCTCCCGATATGCCAGCGACGAGATGCTGTATCTCTTTTCCGCTGACAAGAAATTCTCCACTTGGAGACGTCTGTGGGTCGCGCTGGCCCGGGCCGAGATGGAGCTGGGGCTCCCGGTGACCCAGGAGCAGGTGGATGAACTGGAGGCCCATATCACTGATATCGACTATGAGAAGGCGGCCCAGTGGGAACGGAAGTTGCGCCATGACGTGATGGCCCATGTCCACACCTACGGTGAGCTGTGCCCCAAAGCCATGCCCATCATCCATCTGGGGGCCACCAGCTGCTATGTGGGGGACAATACCGACGTGATCCTCATGCGGGAGGGACTGGAGCTGGTCCGGGCCAAGCTGGTAAAGGTCATCGCCCGGCTGGCCAAGTTCGCAGAGGAGTATAAGGCCCTGCCCACCCTGGGCTTTACTCATTTTCAGGCTGCCCAGCTGGTGACGGTAGGCAAACGGGCCACCCTGTGGATGAACGAGCTGCTCATGGATCTGGAGGAGGTGGAGCACCGCATCTCCACCCTGAAGCTGCTGGGCTCCAAGGGGACCACCGGTACCCAGGCATCCTTCCTGGAGCTGTTCGAGGGGGATCACGAGAAGGTCAAGGAGCTGGAGCGGAAGATAGCCCGTGAGATGGGCTTTGACGCCGTGGTCCCGGTGAGCGGCCAGACCTATTCCCGGAAGATGGACTACAACGTGGTGTCCACCCTGTCCGGCATCGCTCAGTCCGCCAGCAAGTTTGCCACCGACATGCGGCTGCTCTGCCACCTGAAGGAGGTGGAGGAGCCCTTTGAAAAGAACCAGATCGGCTCCTCCGCCATGCCCTACAAGCGCAACCCCATGCGCTGCGAGCGTATCTGCTCCCTGGCCCGTTACGTCATGGTGGACGCGGGCAACCCCGCTGTCACCACCGCGACCCAGTGGTTCGAGCGCACCCTGGATGATTCCGCCAACAAGCGCCTGTCTGTGCCAGAGGCCTTCCTGGCTGTGGACGCCATCCTGAACATCTACCTGAACGTGGCCTCCGGTCTGGTGGTCCATCCCAAGGTCATTGAGCGCCACGTTCTGGAGGAGCTGCCCTTCATGGCCAGCGAGAACATCATGATGGATGCGGTGAAGCGAGGCGGCAACCGCCAGGAGCTCCACGAGCGTATCCGCGTGCTCTCCCAGGAGGCCGGGCGGAATGTAAAGGACCTGGGCCTGCCCAACAATCTGATCGATCTGATCGCAGAGGACCCGGCCTTTGGTATGAGCCGGGAGGAGCTCACCGCCCATCTGGAGCCCAGCCGCTACATCGGCCGCTGCCCCCAGCAGGTGGAGGAGTTCCTGAAGGAGCAGGTCGCCCCCGCTCTGGCCAAATATCAGGACTGCCTGAAGGATGAGGACACAGAGCTGAAAGTCTGAGAAAAAGGAGCTGCCCACGTGAACAAGAAGCCGCAAAATCCATACTTTTTTGCCGGCGTGACTGCATTTCTGGTCATCGCCGCCGCTATCCTCGTCTTTTTTGCCGTCTTTCACTTCAAGGGCATCCTGAGCTTTCTCTCCACGGTCAACCGCATTCTCCGTCCCATCTACTACGGAGCGGTCCTGGCTTTCCTGTTGCTGCCCATCCACCGGGCCATTTTAAGATTTCTCACCGGACTCACCCCGGACAGCCGCCTGTCAGACCGGCGGAACCTGAGCTTTCTCAACGCAGTGGCCATCATCCTCAGCCTTCTGTTCGCCGCCCTAGTCATTTATATCCTGCTGGCCATGGTCCTGCCCCAGGTCTATGAGAGCGTGGTAGGGCTGGTCCAGTCCATCCCCGGCTATTTTATGACCCTCCAGGAGCGGCTGATGGAATTTTTGGCCAATAACCCGGACATTCAGACAGCGGTCATGCCCTACTACAACTCGGTAGCTGTGTCGGTGGAGGAGTGGCTCCAGTCCGATCTGCTCCCCAATCTGGAGTCCGTCAACAGCTCTTTGTCCTGGTTCCAGCAGGAGATCGTTCCCCGGCTCACCTCCATGTTCTCCAGTGTGTCCGCTGTGTTCATCGCCCTGCTGATGCTGGCCAAGGACCTGCTGATCGCCGTTATCGTCTCCGTCTATCTGCTGGCCAGAAAGGATATCTTCTCTGCCCAGGCCAAAAAGATCGTGTACAGTGTGTGTGAGACCCGCTGGGCGGACCTGATCGTGGAGGAGGTGCGCAATGCCTATCGCATCATGAGCGGCTTTATCAACGGCAAGCTGCTGGACTCCCTCATCATTGGGATCATCGCGCTGGTGTGCTGCAATCTCTTTAACTTCCCATACCCCGCCCTTTTGGCGGTCATCATCGGTGTGACCAATGTCATCCCCTTTTTTGGCCCCTTTATCGGTGCCATTCCATGCGCCCTGCTGATCCTCATCATCAGTCCTATCCAGTGTGTTTATTTCGTGATCTTTATCCTTGTGCTCCAGCAGTTTGACGGGAATATTCTGGGCCCCAAGATCCTGGGGGACTCCACGGGACTGGCCAGCTTCTGGGTACTGTTCTCTATCCTGCTGTTCGGCGGGCTGTTTGGATTCGCCGGCATGGTGCTGGGTGTCCCGGTCTTTGCCATGTTTTACAGCGTGGTCAACCGTCTGGTACGCTATGGGCTGGGGAAGCGGAAGCTCCCGGTGGAGACCCAGGAGTATCTGGGACGGACCGGGCCTCTCTCCAGGCCGAAGGAGTGACCCCCTGTGAATAAAACAGCGATTTGCGGCCTCAGGGCGGCCCTGGTGATCGTCTTCCTTTTGATCCTGCTGGCACTGGGTGCCCTGATCCTTGTGGGAAACTATTTCTACACCTTTGCCCTGGACCCTAACGCCAAGGGCGGCTTCGGCTCCGCCGCCGGGATCGTGGACAGCGAGTACACCCGCTGGCTGCTGAAGGACAGCCGTGACGTGTCCCTCATCAGTGATGACGGCCTGGAGCTCCACGCCTACCGGGTGGACGGAAGCGTCCCTCACCGCTACGCTGTCCTCTGCCATGGCTATCAAAACAACGCCACCGGCATGGCCTCCTATGGCAAACATCTGTTTGATTTGGGCTACACGGTGCTGCTCCCCGACGCCAGAGGGCACGGAGAGAGCGAGGGAGACTACATCGGGATGGGGTGGCCGGAGCGCCGGGATGTGGTCCGGTGGTGTCAACAGCTGATCGCGGAGGACCCGGAGGCGGAGATCGTGCTTTACGGCGTCTCTATGGGCGCTGCCACCGTGATGATGGCCTCCGGTGAGGCGGATCTGCCTGTCCAGGTCCGGTGTGTGATCGAGGACTGCGGTTATACCTCTGTCTGGGATGAATTTTCTGGCCAGCTGAAGGAGCTGTTCGGCCTGCCGCCCTTCCCCGTTCTCAACGCTGCGGATCTGGTCTGCCGTATCCGGGCCGGCTACAGCATCACAGAGGCCAGTGCCCTGAGACAGGTGGAGCGCTCTGTCACCCCCACGCTCTTCATCCACGGAGAGGAGGACACCTTTGTTCCTTTCTGGATGCTGGAGGAGCTGTATCAGGCCGCCTCCTGCGAGAAGGAGAAGCTGGCCGTCCCCGGTGCCGCTCACGCGGAGTCCGCCGCCGTGGCGCCGGAGCTGTACTGGCCCGCGGTGGACGCCTTTCTGGCGCGGCATATGGCCTGATTCAGCGAGATAGAAAGAAGCCCTGCATGGCAATGCCATGCAGGGCTTCTTTACTGGAAACCTATTACAGGCTGGTGGTCAGCACCTTTTTCAGGCGGGCAAAACGGGGGAGGGCGTTCTCCTTGGGGGCATCGGTCTCTCCCTGGATCAGGGGCAGCACATAGTCGATGAACTCTTGAGTCACACCGTTCCCTGCCTCGTTGATCCACGCGCGGGGGACCTTCTTCTCAAAGTTGGCCACGATATCCAGGGGCTCCAGGACGGTCTTGCATGCATAGCTGCCATCCCGAGTGCACTGGAAAGCCACCATCTTGTCAGTAAAGCCCTCAGCGGCGGCCTCCACAGCAGCCTGGCCGGCCAGATATGCCTCCTCCACATCGGTCTTGGAGGCCAGATGGGACCCGCAGCGCTGGAGCAGGGAGAGCTCGATGCCGCGGACCTTGGCCCCCAGCTTCTGCTTCACGGTCTCGGCCAGCATGGAGGCCAGACCGCCCAGCTGGGCGTGTCCGAAGCCGTCAGTAGCGGAGGTCTTAGCCTCGGAGACGAAGGTGCCGTCGGCGTAGTGGATGCCCTCGGACACGGCTACCATGCACTTGCCGGTCTTATCGTAGACGGCCTTCACATCGGAGAGGAACCGGTCCATGTCAAAATCGGTCTCGGGCAGATAGACCAGGTCGGGACCGCAGCCGGTGAGGGAGGCCAGGGCGGCGGAGCCGGCCAGCCAGCCGGCGTGGCGGCCCATGATCTCGATGATGGTGACCATGCCGGTGTCATACACGTGGGCGTCCTGCCACACCTCGGCGCAGGAGGTGGCGATATACTTGGCCGCGGAGGCAAAGCCGGGGCAGTGGTCGGTGCCGTTCAGGTCATTGTCGATGGTCTTTGGAACACCCATGATGCGGCACTCGTAGCCCACTTTCTGCATATACTTGGAGATCTTGTTGCAGGTGTCCATGGAGTCGTTGCCGCCGTTGTAGAAGAAATAGCGGACATTGTACTTCTTGAAGATCTCCAGGATACGCTGGTAATCGGTATCATCTACGTCGGGATCCGCCAGCTTGTAGCGGCAGGAGCCCAAGGCAGAGGAGGGGGTGTATTTCATCAGGTCCAGCTCAGCGGGGTCCTCCTGAGCCATGTCGTACAGCTTGTCCTCCAGCACACCCTTGATGCCGTGGGCGGCGCCCAGCACCTGAGTGATGCAGGGAGTCTTCAGGGCGGTCTGGATGACGCCCTGGGCACTGGCGTTGATGACGGCGGTGGGGCCGCCGGACTGGCCGATGATACAGGCTCCAGTCAGTTGATTCATGTTGGTTGCCTCCTTCAAAAATCTTGCAGCGGGATTGGAAAACTGCACATTTCTTTATTGAAAATTCCAAAGTAAATCATACCATGTCCTATTGTATTTCGCAATTGGAAATGGTACAATATAACATGTAAATTTGAAGAAGGAGATGGTCATTATGCCACTGGTAACGACCACTGAAATGTTCAAAAAGGCCTATGACGGCGGATACGCTATCGGCGCGTTCAATGTCAACAACATGGAGATCGTCCAGGGGATCACCGAGGCGGCCAAAGAGGTCAACGCCCCCCTGATCCTCCAGGTCTCCAAGGGCGCTCGGGCCTATGCTAACCATACCTATCTGATCAAGCTGGTAGAGGCCGCCATCGCTGAGACCGGCCTGCCTATCTGCCTGCACCTGGACCACGGCGACAGCTTCGAGCTGTGCAAGTCCTGCGTGGACGGCGGTTTCACCTCCGTGATGATCGATGCCTCCTCCAAGCCCTTTGAGGAGAACATCGAGATCACCAAGAAGGTGGTGGAGTATGCCCACGACCACGGCGTAGTGGTGGAGGCCGAGCTGGGCGCTCTGGCAGGCGTGGAGGACGAGGTCAATGTGTCTGCCGAAGACTCCCATTACACCCGTCCTGAAGAGGTGGAGGAGTTCGTCTCCCGCACCGGCTGTGATTCCCTGGCCATCGCCATCGGCACCAGCCACGGCGCTTACAAGTTCACTGCCGCTCAGTGCACCCGCAATGAGAAGGGGGAGCTGGTTCCCCCTCCGCTGCGCTTCGACATCCTGGATGAGATCGTCAGGCGCCTGCCTGGGTTCCCCATCGTGCTCCACGGCTCCTCCTCCGTGCCTCAGGAGTTTGTGAAGATGATCAACGAGAATGGCGGCAAGATGCCTGACGCTGTGGGCATCCCCGAGGATCAGCTGCGTCAGGCCGCACGGGGCGCCGTGTGCAAGATCAATATCGACTCCGATCTGCGTCTGGCCATGACCGGCACCATCCGCAAGTATTTTGCCGAGCATCCCGCCGACTTTGACCCCCGGCAGTATCTGAAGCCCGCCCGTGAGAACATCAAGCAGCTGGTCAAGCATAAGCTGATCAACGTGCTGGGCTGCGACGGCAAGGCCTGATCGAACTTCTGCCTTTTGAAAAGGGAGCGCTTCGGCGCTCCCTTTTTTCATACCTAGTTCGCCAAAGCCGCCCCGTAGGCCCATGGTGAGAAGAAGGAGACAGAACTTTCGGGTGAGATGAACCCGGGACCGTTTTCTGCATAGAATGGGGGCAGGAGAGGGGAGAGGTCCTTTGCACGATATCCTGCCCTATGACCGCGGGGCTGCGGTGCGCTATGCCCACCGGTGGGCGTATGATCGGAATCCGGCGTACTACGATTTCTCTGAACTGGGGGGAGACTGCACCAACTTCGCATCCCAATGCCTTTATGCTGGGAGCGGCGTGATGGACCATACGCCTACCTTCGGATGGTACTACATCAGCGGAAATCAGAAATCTCCATCCTGGAGCGGCGTGCCCTACTTTTATAACTTTTTGACCCGAAAGGACAGCAGGCCGGGGCCCTTTGGCACGGAAGCCGGACTGGGTAAACTGGAGCCGGGGGATTTTATCCAGCTCAGCTTTGCCGGCGGCGTCTTTGCCCATGATCCTATCGTGGTGGAGATCCGGCAGCCGGCCTTTCCCGACACCATTCTGGTGGCCGCCCACAGCCAGGACGCCGACTTCCGGCCGTTGAGCACCTACCCATATCAAGCCCTGCGGGGCATCCATATTCTGGGGGTCCGCCCCAGATAAGTGATAGACCTCCCAATTGGTTTTGGGAGGTCTATCGCTTTGTAAAACGGCAACCACGGGCTATGCCCGTGGCTCCAAAAAGGGTATGCCTATACGTAGAAAAGATAAACCTCCTTCGGTAGAATGAGAGTGGTTGGCCGACCGCATCTCAAAAACGAAGGAGGAATATCAGTGATAAAGAAAAAAGAAGAAACAGACAGCTTGGCCCACACAAAATGGAACTGTAAGTATCATATAGTCTTCGCCCCAAAATATCGAAGACAAGTGATATATGGGCAGATTCGATCGGATATCGGGGTGATTATTCGGAAACTGTGCGAGTATAAAGGTGTGGAAATCATAGAGGCAGAGGCTTGTCCGGATCATATCCATATGCTCGTAAGTATACCACCGAAGTATAGTGTATCACAGTTTATGGGATATCTCAAAGGAAAAAGTTCACTGATGATATTCGATCGACATGCGAATTTGAAGTATAAGTATGGAAATCGACAGTTCTGGTGTAAGGGATATTACGTGGATACGGTGGGAAGAAACAAAAAAGCCATTGCGGAGTATATCCGAAATCAGCTCCAGGAAGACAAAATAAGCGACCAGCTCACAATCAAAGAATACTATGACCCGTTTACGGGTGAGCCGGTTAATAAGAGCAAGTAAGAGCAGCCCCACTTGGTGGGGCCGCTCGTAAGAGAATGCGGTCGGCAGACCGTTTCACCGCGCCTTGAGGCGCGGCCAATACTAGACCCTTATAGGGTCAGTGCAGGCCACCCGTTTTACGGGTGGTCCTGACTAACGCTCTATGGGGAGGCCATTTTCATCAAAGGTGTTTTTCAGCAGGGCATCCACCAGAAATGCGGAGATACACAGAAATACCATCTGTCCGCCGATCAGCCACAGTACAAAGGAGGAGGCACTCTCCCGGAACACAACCATAAGCACTGCGGACAGGATGCTGAGAAGGAGTCCGATGCGCAGCCAGAGCTTAGAGATGTGCCGGTGGGCGAAGGCCCAGGTCTCCTCGGTTTTGCTGGAGAGGGCGGTGCGGTAGGCTAGAAAGCCACCGTCCCGCTTGGGGGGATGGATGCGCCAAATCAGCCCCACCACCGCCATCAGGACCGGCGTGAGCATGGCAAAGACGAACAGTACATAATACATGGGTCACGAACTCCTTTTTTCTTCCTGTTCCATGATCTCTCTTTGGGCCCGCTTGGTCAGCTTCTGGAATAACCAGTTCATAGGACATGCCGCAAAAGTCCCGCAGCACGTCGTCCGGGAGAGCCCCGTCCAAATAGACCGAGTTCCAATTCCGCTTATCGCTGTAAAAACCGGGCACTACCTCCGGGTACTGCTCGCGAAATGCCTCGGCCAGCCTGGGATCGCACTTCAGGATCACCATAGTCCGCCCAGCATGGGCGGCATGTTCCGGTCCTGGGGTGCAGACGGCTGCAAACATCCGCCCGCCTACCAAATAACGCTGCCACTGCCATTCCAATTTGTAGTCGGTGACGGCACCGGGCATGGACAGCAGATAGCCCTCCAGCCAGGAATATCGGTTCATGTCTCGTCCTCACTTCCCTTTTTTTTCTTCTTTACCATCCCCAGAGGATTGGCACGGGCTGCGGTGCGCAGATCATCGCTGTCCACGTGGGTGTATATCTGGGTCGTGTTCAGGTGGTCGTGGCCCAGGACCTCCTGCAAAGTGCGCACGTCTACGCCGTTTTGAAGCATCAGAGTAGCGGCAGTGTGGCGCAGCTTATGGGCGGAATACTGGGTGCTGTCCAGCCCGGAAGCGGCCAGATGCTTTTTCACCAGCTTGTGCACCGCAGCGCGGGAGATGCGCCGGCGGTTCTGATGGGTGATGAAGAGGGCCTCCTTATCAATCAGTGCCAGCATGTTCCGCTCTGTCAGCCAATCCTGGAGAGCCTGCTGACAGGCTTCGTTGAGAAAGAGGACCCGCTCTTTGTTGCCCTTGCCCAGGACTCTGAGCTGATCGCCCCGGACATCGGTCACGTTCAGGCCGACTAGCTCTGAGATCCGCAGGCCGCAGTTCAAAAACAGGGTCAGGATGCAGTAATCCCGCACAGAGTTAGCTCCGTCTACCGACTCCAGCAATTCCACGCTCTCTTCCAGATCCAGGTAACGGGGCAGTGACTTCTTGAGGCGGGGGGAATCCAGATCCTGCATAGGGTTCTCAGTCAGCAGCTTGGCCTTGTTGGTGAGGTACTTATAAAATGAGCGGATGGTCGCCACCTTGCGTGCCCGGGAGGACGCAGACAATCCATAGCTGGTGTCTGGGCTGTTCGGATGGGCCGCGCGGTCTCGGCTGAGATAGCTCATATAGGCGTAGACGTCGGTCAGAGTGACGGAGCGGATGAGTTGGATGTCCACATCATCGATGGGGATCGATTCCATGGGCGTATCCTTGGGGACGAGCCGTTTTTCCAGCTTGAGATAGCGGAAAAAGCTGCGCAGATCCAGAAAGTATTCGTCCACGGTTTTTGGGGAGTGGCCCTGGATGGTCTCATGATAGACCAGAAAATCCCGAAGGATGGGTGGTGATTCTGAGCGGTAGTCCAAATCGCAGCCTGCGGGCCTTGGATGGGTGAAAACACGGTTTTCTCCTATTGCTCCTCCTCTCAGGTCAACAAAATTTTTATTTTGTTGACCTACGAGTCTTCCCGCAGTACCTCCCTTCGCAGTGCTTCCCCTGCATCATACCACACCGGCGGAGCGGTCGCAAGCCCTGCGGCCGGCTTTTGCCGCCTTGGCCTCCAGGGACGCCTGCAAGAGCCGGTCGGCCATCACATAGATCATGCGCACGAAAAGACCGCATCAGAAAGACTCTAGCTTCCTGATGCGGTCTTTTCGCATAGATATCTCTCATCTGGGCACACTGATGACCATGATATCATGGCCCGCATTTCAGCCAAACAAAAAGAAAAAGGTGTGATCTTTTGAGCCTGATCGTCTGCACCGACCCCTGCGTCTACCAACAGGACGGCTACTGCTCTCTGGCCCGGGCGGCATCCTGCGGGAGTACCGGCGGGAGCGGCTGTGTCAACTTTGTTCCCCGCTTACAAAATGGCGGCCAGTGCTTCCCGGATGTTGGCCACCCGAATCACGTCCAGGCCCTCCGGAACAGACAGCTTTCCCTGGACCCGTTTCGGAATCAGGCATTTGGTAAATCCCAGGCGCCGCACCTCACTGAGCCGCTGTCCCAGGGCACTCACCGCCCGCAGCTCGCCGGTCAGGCCGATCTCTCCGATGGCAGCCAGGTCGCTGGGAACAGGCCTGTCCCGGAAGCTGGAGGCAAAAGCGATCATAGCGGCCAGATCAGCGGCGGGCTCCTCCAGTGAGAGGCCGCCGATCACGTTCACATAGGCATCGCAGCCGCTGAGCATCAGTCCGCCGCGCTTTTCCAGCACCGCCAGCAGCAGCATGGCCCGGTTGTAGTCCACCCCGTTGCTCACCCGGCGGGGATTGCCCAGGCTGGAGGGCACCACCAGCGCCTGTACCTCCGCCAGCACTGGCCGCACCCCCTCCATCACGCAGGTGACGCAGGTCCCGGGGGCGTCGGTGGGCCGCCCGGCCAGCAGGGCCTCCGACGGGTTGGGCACTTCCGTCAGTCCCGCGTCTGCCATCTCAAAGACGCCAATCTCATTGGTGGCGCCAAAGCGATTTTTCGCCGCCCGGAGGATGCGGTAGGCCATCTGCCGCTCTCCCTCAAAATAGAGAACGCAGTCCACCATATGCTCCAGCACCTTAGGGCCGGCGATAGATCCCTCCTTGTTCACGTGGCCGATGACAAAGACGGTGATCCCCTCCCCTTTCGCCAGCTGCATCAGGGACATGGTACACTCCTTCACCTGGGAGATGCTTCCCGGCCCCGAGCTGATATCCCCGTGATAGAGGGTCTGAATGGAGTCCACGATGAGCACATCGGGCTGGAGGCTGTGGACTGCGTCCAGTACGTGTTCCAGGTTTGTTTCCGACAGGAGATAGAGCTCCTCGCCGGCCACGTTCAGCCGCTGGGCCCGCAGCTTGATCTGCCGCTCTGACTCCTCACCGGATACATACAGGACCTTGGCGAACCGGCACAGGTTGTCGCAGATCTGGAGCATCAGGGTGGATTTTCCAATGCCTGGTGCGCCGCCCACCAGCACCAATGAACCGCGCACCGCTCCGCCGCCCAGCACCCGGTCCAGCTCTCCCATCCCGGTGCGGAAGCGCAGCTCATCGGTGACCTCCACCTCTTCCATGGACTTAGGACGGCTGAGAGGGACGCCGATACCGGATGTCCCCCGGGCGGGCCCTCCCTTCCTGGGGATCTGTTCTGCGGGCCGCTCCACCACCGTATTCCAGGCCCCGCAGGCCGGACATCTCCCCTGCCACTTGGGCGTCTCATTTCCACATTCCGTACAATAAAATACCGTCTTGGCCTTCATATCTCATCCTCAAATCTCTGTGGTATGGGCCGTGATCCGCTCCCCCTGAAAGGTCAGGCAGGCGCTGGCCAGGGCTGCGGCGATCTTGGTCTGATAGACCGGGTCTCGGAGCCTGGCGGCCTCCTGTGGATTGCTGAGGAAGCCGCACTCCACCAAAATCGCCCGGTTGTCAATGTGATTCATCAGATATACTGTGTCTGGGATCTGCTTGGCCTGCCTGCCGTTGTCCGGGTCCAGCGTTTGGCGCAGGATCTCCTGGGTGTATTCGGCCAGTGCCTGGGAGCCCTCTGTGGGTGCGTAGAACACCTGTGCACCGTCGTAGCGGCTCTCCGGGTAGCTGTTTTGGTGGACACTGATCAGGGTGGCGCCGGACAGATCCTGGACGGCCCGGGTCCGGTTGCGCAGGTCCGAGGACTTCTTCTCCTTCAGGGAACCGGCCTCCGGGTCGTGCAGGGAGATATCCTCCCGGCGCAGCATGACGGGGGCGGCACCGCAGAAAGCCAGGATGTCCTCCAGCCGAAGGGCTATGGCCAGGTTGATGCCGCTCTCCTGGGTGCCGTCTGCCGAGACCGCACCGCCGTCCTCTCCTCCGTGGCCGGCATCCACGATGAAGGGGCCTGTCTCCGTGCGGGCAGCGGCGGAGACAGCCTCTCCCTCTCCGTTCGGAGACACGAAGGGGGCCATACACAGCAGTACTGCCAGGACGCACAGGACCGAAATGACATGTTTCATATTGGCATACACCTCCCGTCCATCCTATGGCCGGGAGGCCGCTTTCATGTTATTATACCGCAGATAGGTCCAAAAGGCAAAGGCTCATGCTCACATTAGCTGCAGTATTTTGGAAAGGACTATGAAGCAGTTTTCTCCCAGTTGACATAATATTAGAGGGCGGGGCGCGATTGGAGCGCCCTGCCCTCTTATTTGTTACAGGATGATGCAGATCAGTCCGCCGGAGCCCTCGTTGATGATGCGCTGGAGGGTCTCCCGGAGCTTTTCCCGGGCGTCCTCCGGCATCCGCTTGACCTTGGTGTTCAGGTCCTCCCCCACCAGCTCGTAGAAGGATTTCCCAAAAATGTTGGACTGCCAGATCTTGGAGGTGTCCCCCTCAAATTCCTGGAGCAGATAGTGGACCATCTCCTCGCTCTGCTTCTCCGTACCCACGATAGGGGCAACTTCGGTCTCAATATCCGCGCGGATCATATGGATGGAGGGGGCGCTGGCCTTGAGTCGGACGCCGTAGCGTCCCCCCTGCCGGACGATCTCCGGCTCCTCCAGCACCAGGGAATCGATGGAGGGCACCACGATGCCGTAGCCGGTCTCCTCCACCTCCTTCAGAGCGTCTGCCACCTTGTCATATGCTGCCTTGACTCCAGCCAGCTGGGTCAGCAGAGAGACCAGATCCCCGTCGTCCTGGATCTGGAAGCCGGACTGCTGGGACAGAGTGTGGTAGAACAGGGCCCTGGGCAGGTCCAGTACCGCAGCGGCCAGCCCGGTTCCTAGGTCGATGGAGGTCACCCGGGCGTCGCTCACCTCCTCGCACTCCTTGATGGAGCGGACCGTCTGCTCCACGTCCCGGATGCGGTACAGGTCGGAGGCCCCCTCCCGGATGGCGGTGTACAGGGCGGACTTGATGGGGTGGTCCTGAGCCAGGGCGTCCACCCAGGGGGGCAGGAACAGGTCCAGCTCCTTCACCGGGAACTCGTAGAGCACATCCTTCAGGACGGTGTTGATGTCCCCCTCGCTCAGCTCCAGGCAGTTGAGTGCCCGGCAGGCCACCCCGTACCGCTGGCTGATGTCCGCCTGGATGGCCTGGGCCCGCTCTGAGTTGGGATAGGCGGAGTTGAGGAGGACCAGAAAGGGCTTCCCCAGCTCCTTCAGTTCCGTGATGACCCGGTCCTCCGCCTCCAGATAGTCCTCCCGGGGGATCTCGGTGATGGTCCCGTCCGTGGTGATGACGATGCCGATGGTGGAATGTTCCGCAATGACCTTCCGGGTGCCGATCTCCGCCGCCTCCGACATGGGGATCTCGTGATCGAACCACGGGGTGGTCACCATCCGCTGGGTCTCTCCTTCCAGATGTCCCACCGCTCCCTCCACCATGTAGCCCACGCAGTCGATGAGCCGGACCTGGAAGGCGGCGCCCCCCTCCATTGTGACAGCTACCGCTTCCTCCGGGACAAATTTGGGCTCCGCCGTCATGATGGTACGCCCGGAGCCGCTCTGGGGCAGTTCATCCCTGGCCCGCTCCCGGCGGTACACATTTTCAATGTTGGGGATGACCAGCGTCTCCATGAACCGCTTGATAAATGTGGATTTTCCGGTCCGGACCGGCCCCACGACGCCGATATAGATATCGCCCTCGGTCCGAAGCGCGATATCCTCGTAGATTTTGCGATCTTCCACTGAAATTCCTCCTTCGGCCGAGCAAGCCGGTGATTTCCTTACAGTGTATGGGGATAAGCTGTGGAATATGACCTTGCCGCATAGCTTTTCCAGCCTTTGTTTGAAAAAGGAGCCGGACCGCAGGCCGACAGGCCCGGTCCGGCTCCTTGCCGATGAGATCAGCGTACCCGGGGGATCAGGAGCATCCTGCCCGTGGGCAGGCAGCCCTCCTCCAGCTCATTGGCTTGGGTGATCTCCTCCGTGGTAGTACCGTACGCTTTCGCGATGTCCCACAGCCGCTCTCCCGGAGCGGCCATACGTAGCACCACAGAGGGCTGTGTCCCGTCCGGCTTGGCCCGTTCCTCCCCCAGACGCGCGGAGGAGATAGCGGCCTGCCTGCGCTCCGCCAGACAGAGGCAGTGGAATTCCAGAGTGAAGCGCACCTCCAGTCCGCCGGCCGCCGGCACCACGGCCAGTTCGCCTGGGGCGGTACACCAGCACTGACACACCGCCTGGACCGGGCAGTCCAGCCTGCAGTCCGTCTGGACGGTGCGCTGGATAGACTGAAGCTCCTCCCCGTCATCCAGATACAGGGCCGTGATGAGTACCTCTGCCGAAAGGATCATCTGGTCGCCCTCCCGGCTCTGCCGGATCTCCCCCAGGGACAGCCACCCGTCTATGGCGTTTCGTACCAGGGTGGTGGTCTCCAGGATCTCACGGACGCTCTGGGGCCGAATGGACTGATCCACCACCTGGCGCATGGTGTGTTCCTCGGTCTGGACCTCCAGCATCCATCCGGTGCTGTAAATATCCTGGAGCATGGTGACCGGCCGCTGGCTCCTCACCACCGCCTGGGCCAGGAGCTCCAGCGTCACCTCGGCGGAGCCCACCGTTGTCCCAATGGCGGGGGCATTCAGATCGGTAAGGACGACCCGCACCTCACATTCCGCGTCCTCTCCGGCACCAGGAACTTCGATGATCTGAGAAAAGGGCATGGACTCCCTGGCTGTCCGAAGGGTCCCGTCCGCGTCCCGCAGGAGGGCGTGGAGCTCCACACTGCCCTTGAAGATCAGCTTGCTGCCAATGAGACGGCTCTCCTCACAGGATGGCTCTCCCCGGAGGCTGAGCAGCTCACCACCCTCTGATAGCCCCAAGTCCACACCATCTGTAAATGTAAAGGGTTTTTCCTGCACGGCTACGATCTGATCGGTGGTCTGCTCCTCCTGGAGCTGGCGGATACCATGTTCCTCCGCCGCCTCTACCCCTTGGCATATGGTGCGCTCACAGGGCTGGCAGGCCCTGATCTCCACAGCCAGGTCCACCCGGAGCAGGATCTTTCTGGGATTCAGCACCCGGGCCTCCGCCCACCGCAGGCGGGGATCGGCCAAAATGGTCCCCTGGGAGGTCAGGCCGGGGGCCTCGACCTGGCAGGTGAAGGGGACGCTGAGCTCCATATGGCGCAGACATCCCCCCGTCTCCGGCAGATACAGCACCGAGGCGCGCACCATGCCGGAGACGGTGGCCATTCCCTCCCGGGCCTGTTTTCCTGTGAGGCACGCCTGACCGCATACCTCAACGATGCGCAGAATGTCCGGACAGGCATCCGGAACGATAGCCTCCTGGGTCTCCTCCTGACAGATGGTGACATCTGCTACGGTCTCAAAGCAGTGGATCGCATCTCGTTTGAGCTCAAGCTCCATAATCGTCCTCTCCCTTACAAATCGAGTCGGCGCGGCCTGGGCCGCCGCGCCGGGTCAGCCATTCCGCTTTGGGACCACTATATGTACAGGCAGGGACAAATATGCCACCCTCAGAAAAGGACTCAGTGCCCCCTGGGCCCCAGGATCACTTCAGGCCAAACAGCTTCCGCAGCAGACCCCGCAGACATCTGGGAGAACGTACCACGACGATGCCCATAAGAAAGCCTCCCCTCCGCATAGACTGGCCGTTTTCCGGCTAATCCAGTCTATGCACGGGGAGGCGATGTGTCACTGTTCCACTGATAAAATTTTATCGCGCCCAGTCCGGGATCTGCTTGGCCTGGTCGTACAGGCGTATATAGCTGGCGTGGCGGCTGGGCTGGATCGCTCCGGCCTCCACCGCCTTCAGCACCGCGCAGCCCTTCTCCTTCACATGGGAGCAACCGGTAAACTGGCATTTTCCCAGGTAAGGGGCAAACTCCCGGAAGCAGCCCTCCAGCTCCTCCTTGCGGCAAAGCTCCATGCGGTCCGTATCAAAGGAGGAGAACCCCGGGGTGTCGGCCACCAGAGCCCCGCCGCTCAGCCGGTAGAGCTCCACATGGCGGGTGGTGTGCCGACCCCGCCCCAGCTTTTCGCTGATCTCCCCTGTCTGCAGGGCGATCCCAGGCTCCAGTGCATTTAGGATGCTGGACTTACCGACGCCGGAATTTCCTGTGAAGGCAGACACCTTTCCAGAAATGACCTGCCGCAGCTCTTCGATCCCCTCGCCGGTCTCCGCGCTCACCTTCAGGGTGGTGAAGCCGGCGGAGGTATAGATCTGGTACAGGTCCTCCCCCGGCACCAAGTCCCACTTGTTGACGCAGATGACGCTGTCACATCCCCGGCGCTCCGCGATGGAGATCACGCGGTCAATGAGGAAGGGATCGGTGGCAGGGACCGCCTGGGACACGATGATGACCAGTTGGTCCACGTTGGCCACCGCCGGGCGCTGGAACTCATTCTTTCTGGGGAGAATCCCGTCCAGCGAGCCGCTCCCGTGTTCCAGCGGGGTAAACAGCACCCGGTCACCCACCAGAGGGGTCACCTTCTCATGGCGGAACTTCCCCCGCCCCCGGCAGGCGAACAGCTGAGTCCCGTCGTCCACATAGTAGAAGCCGCTGAGGGCTTTTAAAATCATTCCTTCTGCCATATCACTCGTCAAAGTTGACCGTGACGCCGTGGTCCAATCTCCCATTGAAATAGACGTTGTATGTCACTTTCCCTGTCCCACTGACCGGTACTGACACAGCCACTTCCATAAGAGGGTTCACATCCCGGTTATAAACTTCCTTTCCGTCGTCGCTGGTGACCATCACATTGATGGACTGGACAGGGTCCGTCTCATCCACCACCGGCAGGTTGATGGTGAGTGTCTTGGTTGATGTCTGAGGAATGTCCGGGTTCTCAGGCCCTGTACTGACGGTAAGGTTGACCTTGCTCCCCTCTTCCACCTCTGTACCAGCCTCCGGCCACTGTTCCACTACCTTTCCCTCCGGTACTGTTTCACTGGAGACATGCTCTATCTCACCCACCTCCAGGTTCATCAGACGGATCCGGCTCTCCGCGTCGCTCTGGGCCATGTCCGCGAAAGAGATCAGCGTGACCTTGGACGCCTCAGGCCCCTTACTGACCACCAGATGGACGCTGTCCCCCGCCTTGAGTTCGGTCCCCTCCGCAGGGGTATAGGAGATGATATAGTTGGCGGGCACCTCATCATCGAACTGATATTCGGGGGCCTCCACGCTCAGCCCCATGTCCCGCAGGGTGGCCAGGGCCTTCAGATATTCCTGGTTGGTGACATCGATCATCTGGATCACCTCGGGTCCACCGCTCACCGTCACCGTGATCTCTGCGTTGTTGGACTTCACGGTGCTCCCGGCAGCAGGGTCCTGCCTGAGGATCGTCCCCGCAGCCTCCTCGCTTTCCACCGTCTGGCCAACGACGATGTTGAACTCCTGTCTCAGCTCCGGGTCCTGAAGGACCTCCTCATAGGTGTAGCCCGTCAGCTTGGGGATGGTATAGTCCGGCGAGGGCATCAGGATGGAGGAGATGAAGAACTGATACATGAAGTAGAACAGTCCCGCCACAAAGGCCAGGATGACAACGATGGCCGCGATGATGGGCCAGTTTGTCCCTCCCCGCCGGCGGTCCCGGCGCCTGGGACGGTTCTCCAGCTCCTCCTCTTCCTCCTCCGGCTCCTCGTAGCGGCGCCTGCGGGGTTCAGGCTCCGGCACACGGCTGCGCACCGGCGTATGGGGCGTGCGGATCTGAGTCATGGCGCCCTCTTCCGGCTCCTCGGGCACGAACTCGCTCACGTCGTAGTCAAAGTTGATGCTGGGGTTCTTACGGAACTCTTCCAAGTCGGCCAGCATCGCGTCTGCGGAGGGATATCGGTTGTCTGGGTTGGGAGCCATGGCCTTCATGGTGATGGCCTCCAGCGCCTCTGGGATGGTAGGGTCCAGCTCACGGGGGGAGAGTGGGATGGAATTGATGTGCTGGATGGCCACGGAGACCGGAGTGTCCCCCTCAAAGGGCAGGCGGCCAGTTATCATCTCATAGAGCACCACCCCCGCAGAGTACAGGTCGGAGCGGGCGTCAATATGGCTCCCTCTGGCCTGCTCGGGGGAGATATAATGGACGGAGCCCAGCGCCTCCTGAGTCAGGGTGCTGTGCCCGCCTGAAGCCACCCGTGCGATCCCGAAGTCGGCCACCTTCACGCTGCCGTCCCGCAGCACCATGATGTTGTGGGGCTTGATGTCCCGGTGGATGATGCCCCGGCTGTGGGCGTGCCCCAATGCCTTGACGATCTGGGTGATAAAGTGGAGTGCCTCCCGCCAGTTCAGCTTGTTCCCCTTTTTCTGCATATACTGCTTCAGGGTGATACCGTCGATCAGTTCCATCACGATGTATTCCAGGTCGGAGGAGCGGCTGACGTCATAAACGGCCACGATGTTTGGGTGGGAAAGCATGGCTACGGCCTGGGACTCGTCGTGGAAGCGGCGGCGGAACTCCGCGTCCTGGGCCAGATCTTCCCGAAGGATCTTGATGGCCACCAGCCGGTTGAGCCGGTGACAGCGTGCCTTGTACACCCGGGCCATGCCCCCGGTGCCGATGATCTCCAGGATCTCATATCGATTATCGAGTAATTTACCTATGTATTGATCCATGGTAAATCGCCTCCTTTGTCGCTGTTATTCGTACTGAATCAGGACCGCCGTCACGTTGTCCGGCGCGCCCCGTTTCAGGGCGATATCCAGCAGCCTCTCACAGCAGGTGACCGCCTCCCCGCCGTGGATCACCTCATAGAGCAACTCCTGGTCGGTCACTACATTGCTCAAGCCGTCGCTGCACAGCAGCAGGTAGTGGCCGGGCAGGGCCTGAAGATAGAAACAGTCCGCCCGAAGATGGGACTCCGCCCCCAAGGCGCGGGTGATGAGATTCTTATGAGGATGGACTCTGGCCTGATCTCGGGTCAGATCCCCTCGTTCCACCAGATCTTCCACCAGCGAGTGGTCCCTGGTGACCCGGGTGATGCCTTCTGGGGTGACGTGATAGGCTCGGCTGTCCCCTTCGTTGAGGATAACTGTCTCGTGGGGCCCCGCCAGGGCTGCCACCAGGGTGGTGCCCATCCCGGAGCACTCCATGTCCACATTAGAGCGGTGGAAGACCTCGTCATTGGCGCGGGATGCCGCCCGCTCCATCCGGACCCGGTCAGACTCGTCCTCCTTTCGTGAAAGGAATTCCTCCATAAAGAGCTCCACCGCCATGGTGCTGGCGATGTTGCCCGCCCGGGCGCCGCCCATGCCGTCGCAGACCAGCGCAATGATCCGGCCGTCCGGCAGGGTCCGGCAGGCAAACGCATCCTGGTTCTGCTCTCGTACCATTCCCCGGTGGGTGATCCCCCATACATTCATGGAATATCTGCCTCTTTCCTGCCGTCATTCCGGCCGAGTGTCTGAGCCATGGCCTTTCGGCGCAGCTGGCCGCAGGAGGCGTCGATATCGCCTCCCAGCTTGCGGCGCACCGTAACGGTCACGCCGTGCCCCTCCAGGCGCCGCTGAAAAGCGGCCACCCTGCGGCTGGGCTTCAGTGGACTCTCCTCCACATCATTGAGCGGGATCAGGTTGACATGGCCGGGTGTCCCCTTCAGCAGCCGAGCCAGGAGATCAGCCTGCCAGTCAGAGTCGTTGACCCCGTCGATCATTGCATATTCGTAGGAGATGCGCCGTCCAGTGGTCTGGAAATACCGCCGGCAGGCTGCCATCAGCTTTTCCACGCCCACGCTCCGGTTCACCGGCATCAGACGGGAGCGGGTCTCATCGTCCGGCGCGTGGAGGGAGACCGATAGTGTTAATTGTAACCTATGTTGGGCCAGTTTGTCAATTTGATCCGCCAGCCCGCAGGTAGACAGGGAGATGTGACGCATGCCGATGTTCAAACCATTGGGCTGGTTGACCAGTGTCAGGAACTTCAGCACCGTATCCATATTGTCCAGGGGCTCCCCGATCCCCATCAGCACGATGTTGGAGACCGGCTCCCCGCTGTCCAACTGGGTGAAGAGGACCTGGTCCACCATCTCTGCCGGCGTAAGGTCCCGTACCTTGCCTCCCAGGGTGGAAGCGCAGAAAGCACAGCCCATCCGGCAGCCCACCTGACAGGAGATACACACAGTATTCCCATGCTTATACCGCATCAAAACTGTCTCGATACAGTTTCCGTCTGACAGCCTCCACAGGTATTTGATGGTGCCATCCTGGGCAGAGACCTGCTTTCTGGCCACCTGGGGAGCTGTAAGAAAACAGTGCTCCTCCAGCTTCTGCCGCAGGACCTTGGGGAGGTCGGTCATTTCGTCAAAGGAGACGGCACCTCGATAGAGCCACTGAAACACCTGCTTGGCCCGGAAGGCGGGTTCCCCCTGCTCCCGGAACCAGGCGGCCAGCTCCTCCGGCGTCATGGATTTGAGATCGATCAAAGGGCTTCCTCCCTCTTTTTCATGCGGCTGATAAAGAAGCCGTCCGTCCCCTGTATGTGGGGCCACAGCGTCAGCATCCAGCTGCTCCCCTCCGCTCCGGGGACGCCAGGCAGCTGGAAGGGCTCGGGTCCAAACTGGGGGTGCGCCTCCAGGAAGGCGGACACCACATTCTCATTTTCCCGCCGTAGCAGCGTGCAGGTGGAGTAGAGCAGTGTCCCACCGGGCCGCACATAGGAGGAGACGTTCTCCAGGATTCGGCGCTGTACGCTGGGAAGGGCTGCCAGGGGCTCCGGGTCCTTGTAGCGGATGTCCGGCTTCTTCCGAATGACGCCCAGACCGGAACAGGGGGCGTCCACAAGCACCAGATCAAAGGCACCCTCCCACTCCGGGCGGTGGACGCAGGCATCCGCCGTCATAGGCGTGACGCAGTCCAGGCCCAGACGGGCCGCGCCGTTGGCGATCAGCTTTTTCTTGTGGGGGTGCAGGTCGCAGGAGCACACCGTTCCCCTGCCCCCCATGGCGATAGCTGCGGCAAAGGACTTGCCGCCGGGCGCCGCGCAGGCATCCAGCACCCGCATCCCCGCGGCAGGGCCTGCTGCCGCCACCGCCAGCCGGGAAGCTGGGTCCTGGATGTAGAAGAGACCCGCCTGAAACTCCGGCAGCTCCTCCAGATTCCCGGTCCCAGACAGGAGGATACAGTCTGTCAGCCAGGGGTGTTTCTCTGCCCGGACCCCTCGCTCCTCCAGGCGCAGGCGCAGCTCACGGGCGTTGATCTTCAGGGTGTTCACCTGGGCCGCCGTGGCAGGCTGCGCGTTGTTGGCCCGCAGCAGGGCCGCAGCGCCGTCGTTCCCCAAAGTCAGCAGGAATTCCCGCACCATCCACGCCGGATGGCTGTACAGGATGGACAGGTACTCCACCGGGTCCCGCTGTGGGATGGTGGGCAGACGCTCCAGGCTCCTCTCCAGACTGCGGAGGATGCCGTTGACCATCCCCGCCGCCCGGGGGTTCTTGCAGTAGGCTCGGGTCAGCTCTACGGACCGGTTGACCGCTGCGCTGTGGGGGATCCTGTCCAGAAAGAGCATCTGGTAGGCCCCCAGGCGCAGGGCCTGGACCACCCGCCCCTCCATCCGCTTGAGGGGGATATTGGAGAAATGGGCCAGATAGAAGTCCAAGAGCATCTGGTTCTGCAAAACACCGGCACACAGCTGGGTGGCCAGCGCCGCGTCCCGGCTGTCCAATCCGGCCGCCGATATCTGCTTTTTCAGGGCGCCGTCCGACCATCCCCCCTGCCTCTCACAGGCGTTCAGGGTGAGGAGCGCCGTTTCTCGGGCATCCACAGGGCTTCACCTCCCGCTTCTGAATGGGTCTCAATCCTCTTCCGCCGAAACAGGGTGTCCTCTCAAATAGTCTGCCGCAGACATCCGTCGACTGCCAGGCGCCTGAAGTTCTGTCAAGCAGAGCACCTTTCCATCTCCACAGGCGACCCGGATGCCCCGTTTGTCGGCAGAGAGGATGGTGCCGGGCCGCCGGCTGGTGGACTCCCCGGTCTCTCGACCGCCAAACACCTTCACCACACCAGCACCCAGCAGGTCGGTGCTGGAGGCAGGCCAGGGGATCAGCCCCCGGATCTGGTCGTGGATCTCACGGGCCGGGCGGGTCCAGTCAATGGGAGAGAGCTCCCGGGAAAGCATGGGCGCATAGGTGGCCCGTTCCCCGTCCTGGGGGGTACGCTCCGCCGTTCCGGCCTCCAGCCGGGACACTGTCTGGACCAGCAGCCGGGCGCCCAGCCCGGCCAGCCGATCATGAACCGACTCCACCGTCTCTTCGGGATCGATCGGGGTGGACGCCTGGGCGATGATGTCCCCCGCATCCAGCTCCTGGGCCATATACATGATGGTGACACCGGTCTCCTCCTCCCCGTTGAGCACCGCCCAATTGATGGGGGCAGCCCCCCGGTACTTGGGGAGCAGGGAGGAGTGCACATTGATGCACCCCTTGGCCGGCAGCTCCAAAATTTCCCGGGGCAGGAGACGGCCGTAGGCCGCCACTACGATCAGCTCAGGGGACAGCTGGCGGATCTCCTCCAGGGCAGTGCCGTCCTTGAGAGTAACGGGCTGGAAAACAGGAATATCATGTGCAAGGGCTATCCGCTTTACAGGTGGTGCCTGGAGCTTCATTCCCCTGTTTTTCGGCCGGTCCGGCTGGGTGAATACGCCGCAGATGGTGTGTCCTGCGGCAATCAGCGCCTCTAGGGACGGGACAGCGAAATCCGGGGTACCCATAAAGAGAATCGTCATTTCCCCTGCTCCTCCAGCATGGCGTCCAGCTCCTCGGTGGTGTAGATCCGGTCGGCCAGATCCGTGTAGAGCTGTCCGTCCAGGTGGGCCAGCTCGTGGCAGAAGCACCGGGCGGTCATGCCTGTCCCCTCAGTCTCAAACTCATTTCCGTTCCGGTCGTGGGCCCGGACCTTCACCCATGCGGGACGCTTCACATAGCCCCAGTAACCGGGCACGGAGAGGCAGCCCTCCAGGCCGTCCTCCTCCCCCTCGCTGGCAATGATCTCAGGGTTGATCAGCTCCAGCATCTCCTCCTGGTCGTTGACCACCAGGACCGCTCTGCGCAGGATGCCCACCTGGGGCGCGGCCAGGCCCAGCCCGTTGGCCTGGGCCAGGGTCTCCCGCATGTCGTCCAGCAGATCCCACAGCTTTTGATCGAAGCGTGTGACCGGATGGCAGTGTTTCTCGAGGACAGGGTCCCCCTTTTTGATGATCTCTCGAAGCGCCATGAAACATTTCTCCTTTGCATAATCAATCCATGGGATTCAGGTCGGCAAATACAGAAGTCCCCCGGCTCTCCCGGTCCTGCCGCACCGCCCGGAGGAGGGCGGCGATCAGGGAACGGAGAGGGCGGCTGTCCTGTCCGACCAGTGTAAGGCGGTATCGATACCGGTTGTTGACTCTGGCGATGACTGCCGGCGCGGGACCCAGCAGGCGGAAGGACTGATCGGGCAGTTTGGGGAGCTCTCTCTCCAAAAACTGCCTCAGCCGGGTGCACACCCGGAGCACTCCCGCCTCGTCGGGGCCGGAGGCGGTCAGCACCAAGATGTCCCGAAAGGGCGGCTCGTCCCGCAGGCGGCGCAGCTGGATCTCCTGCTCATAGAAGCTGTCATAGTCCTGGCCGGCGGCGAAACGGATGACGTCGTTGTCCGGGGTGTAGGTCTGGATCACCGCTCTCCCCCGCTTCTCCCCGCGGCCGGCCCGACCCACCACTTGGGTGATCAGAGAGAAGGTGCGCTCCCCGGCGCGGAAGTCGGCGGCATAGAGGGACAGATCTGCGTCCACCACCCCCACCAGGGTCACATTGTCAAAGTCCAGCCCTTTGGCCACCATCTGGGTCCCAACCAGGATGGGGACGCGCTGTTTCTGAAATCGGGATAGAAGCTCCTCGTGGGGGTGGGCGGCGGAGATGGTATCCGCATCCATGCGGAGGATCTCGATCCCGGGAAACAGTGCCTCCAGTTCCTCCTGGACCCGCTGGGTCCCCACACCGATGAAGTTCAGCCTGCCGCCGCAGGAAGGACACGCAGGAGGAAGGGGCTCAGAATAGCCGCAGTAATGGCACATCAGCCTTCCGTTGGCGGAGTGGTAGGTCAGCCGCACCGAGCATCGTGGGCACTCCGGGACCTGTCCGCATTCCCCGCAGGAGACCATGCGGCTGCTGCCCCGGCGGTTCAGGAACAGGATGCTCTGCTCCCCGCGTTCCAGGTTGCAGGCCAGCTCCCGGCGCAGCTCCGCACTGATGGCGGTGCAGTTCCCCGCCCGCAGCTCCCGCTTCATATCCACAATGCGGACCTGCGGCATGGCTTGTTGGTTGAAGCGTTGGCTCAGGGTAAACAGACGGTAGCGCCCCTCCCTGGCCTGGTACATGGACTCCACCGCCGGGGTGGCTGAGCCCAGAAGGAGCACCGCTCTATGCTGGACACAGCGGTATTTTGCCACGTCCCTGGCATGGTAGCGGGGGGCGTTCTCTGATTTATAGCTGCTCTCCTGCTCCTCGTCCAGCACGATCAGCCCGATGTGGTCCAGAGGGGCAAAAACAGCGGAACGGGTGCCCAGCACCACCCGGGCCGCGCCGGAACGGACCCGCTTCCACTCGTCGTACCGCTCTCCGCTGCGCAGGGAGCTGTGGAGCACCGCCACCAGCTCCCCAAAGTGGGAGGCGAACACCCGCAGCAACTGGGGCGTCAGGGAGATCTCCGGGACCAGTACCATGGCGGTCTGCCCCCTGGCCAGCACCTCCTGGATCAGGCGGATATAGATTTGGGTCTTTCCGCTGCCGGTGACGCCGTACAGCAGGGCGGCGCCCGCCTCCCCCCGGAGGCAGAACCGGTCCAGGCCGCGGAAGGCCGCCTCCTGCTCCTGATTTAATTCCACCGGTCCGGCGGGCTCCACGTCCTCTACCCGGACCCTCCGGAGCACCTCATGCTTCTCCAGGGTGAGGATGCCGCTCTTTTCCAGAGATCGCAGCGTGGCGGGAGAGGCGCCGGTAAAATAGCAAAGCTCCTTGGTGGAGGCCGCCCCCAGAGTGCAGAGGAGCTCCGTCACCGCGTAGCGCAGGGGAGCTCGCTTCCGTCTGGAGGCGACCAGCTCCATGGCCTCCTCTGCCGGCATATTCAGCACGGCCAGCCGCTCTGTCTTGTCCCCCACCGCCCGCTGGGCGCTGGTCTCCAGTACCGCGATCTTCCGGTCCAGAAGGACCCGGATGGCGGGGGTGGGGTCCTTGGCGCCAAAGGCGGTGTGGATCTGGGTCATGTCCCCGCTCCCCCCCCAGCAGCAGAGCATCTCCGCCAGCCTGGCGGCAGCTGGAGCGTCCGAGAGCAGATCCCAGATCTGTTCCGGCTCCAGCCCGGGGACTAAGGTCACGCTGTCCCGCAGGGCAAAGTACATCCCCGCCGGGAGCATGGCCTTCACCGCGTCGCTGACAGTGCAGAAGTACCGCTCCCGCATCCACAGGGCCAGCTGGATCCCCTTTTCATCCAGGACGGGAGCGTCGTCCAGACAGGACAGCACCGGCTTCAGTGTGGGTGTGTTCTCCTCCTGCCGTTCCAGGGAGAGCACGATGCCATCCGACCCACGGTTTCCGCTCCCGAAAGGGACGGCCACCCGCATCCCGGGCAGTACCTGTCCCTCCAGCTCCGGAGGGACCAGATAGTCATAGGGCTTGTCGATGGCGTAGATCGCTTTGGATACCGCCACCTTGGCCACCACTCTCCCGATACCGATCCCCTCCTCTTCCGTACAAGGCAAAGCAAGCGTGGGAAGCCTCCCTCCGCTTGCTCCTCGCCGCCTGCTTACGATTCAGACACGTCCAGCTGACCCTCCGCTACTTCGCGGATGGCAATGCTCACCGGTTTGTCGTCCAGAGGGACGCCGGCGGTCTCCGCCTCGCTGGCAATCTGCCGGGCGCGGCAGGCCACCACATTGACCAGCTGATAGCGGCTGGGCACCTTAGCCAGCAGATCTCTCATAGCAGGATAAAGCATCATAACGAAAATTCCCCTTTCAAAATGTTTCTGCGGTTGTCCACCCGGCACTCATTGGCCACCAGGATGGCCTCGATTTCCTCCACTGCGTTGGAGACCTTGTCGTTGATCACCAGATAGTCGTAGGTCGGGATCTCCCGGAACTCTATCTTCGCCTTCTCCAGCCGGCCGGCAATCACGTCCTCGTTGTCCGTGTTCCGGTTGTGGAGACGGCGGGAGAGTTCCTCAAAGGAGGGCGGGATGATAAAGATAAAGATGGCTTCAGGGCATCGGGCCCGAACCTTTGCCGCCCCCTGCACCTCGATGTCCAGCAGAACGTCGATGCCGGCGTTCAGTTTTTCCTGGATCATCTTCAGGGAGGTGCCGTAGTAGTTGTTCACATATTCCGCGTATTCCAGCAGCTCCTGGTCCGCGATCATCCTCTCGAACTCCGTCCGGGAGACGAAGTTGTAGTTGATCCCGTCTGCCTCTCCCACCCGGGGCTGGCGGGTGGTGTAGGACACAGAGAAATAGATCCCCTTCCGCTGGCCCAAAAGCTCTGCGATCACGGTGCTCTTACCCACACCGGATGGACCGGACAAAACGATGAGCTGTCCCTTCTCTTTCTTTTTGGTCATTCCTCATCCTCCTCTGCTTCAGGGGCCTCCCGGCTCTCCAGACGGCTGGCCACAGTGTCCGGCTGAAGCGCTGAGAGAACCAGATGGTCGTTGTCCATGATGAGCACCGACCGGGTCCGGCGGCCATAGGTGGCATCGATGAGCGTGCCCCGGTCCCGGGCCTCCTGCACCATGCGCTTGATGGGGGCCGAATCCGGCGACACGATAGCCACCAGCCGGCCGGCGGAGATCATATTGCCAAATCCGATGTTGATGAGCTTCAAATGTCCCGCCCCCTCATTCGATGTTCTGGACCTGCTCCCGGATCTTCTCGATTTCAGCCTTGATATCCACCACATATCGGGCGATCTCGATGTCGCTGCACTTCGAGCCGATGGTGTTGGCCTCCCGGTTGAACTCCTGGATCAGAAAGTCCAGCTTGCGCCCGGTGGCTCCGCCCTGAGCCAGCATGTGCCGCAGCTGCCCCAGGTGGCTGCGCAGGCGCACCGTCTCCTCGTCCACCGCCACCTTGTCAGCAAAGATGGCCGCTTCTGTGAGGATGCGGGCCGGGTCCAGCTGGGTGTTGGCCAGCACCTCATTCATTTTAGCCTCCAGACGAGCCCGGTATTCCTCCACGGTCTGGGGGGATCTCTCCTCCACCAGGGTGACCAGGCGTTCAATGGTGTCCGCCCGGGTCAGGATGTCATCAGATAGCTTCTGGCCCTCCCGGCTGCGCATCCGGTCAAAGTCGGACAGCGCCTGTTCCATGACGGCACTGATGTCCTGGGCGACCTGCTCCGCATCCTCCTCTTCCTTCTCCACCAGCAGCACATCGGGAAATCGGGAGAGCAGGGAGACGGAGATGTCATCGGACAGCCCATAGCTCTGGGCCAACTCCCGCAGGGCAGCGCAGTATCCGTCCGCCACCGGCCGATTGATGGAGACCTTCACGCCGGCGGCGCCTGCGCTGTCTATTGTGACGAAGACATCCACCTTTCCCCTGGAAATGGAACTCTGGACCTGAGACTTCAGCCCATCCTCCGCAAACAGATAGAGCCTGGGAATGCGGATAGAGCAATCCAGATATCGGTTATTGACGGAACGGAGCTCCACCGTGATGGTACGCCCGTTCAGGCTCTGCTCCGCCCGGCCGTAGCCGGTCATGCTTTTCACCATTGGTGCGGTTCACTTCCTTATTTTGATTTCAGCGGCGGCGCCCCGGCATCCGGGCCATCACCAGCGCGATCAGGCGGGACAGGCCCACGTCATAGAGGACGAAGATCAGATTCCCTGCCAGATAGAGCAGCCAGGTCCTCTCCCCCAGCCACACAGGGGGATCGGGCAGGAACAGCGCCCGCAGCGCGAACCAGAAGAGAGACAGGGCCGCGTTGAAGCAGGCCAGCTTGCACAGCCACTCCAGGGGCAGGCGCCGCAGGCCCTCGATGTTGTTTTTGACTACCGGGTAGAGCCCCAAGAAGATCAGGTAGAGCAGAGCGACCCCCTTGTCCGGCAGCAGGAACAGCCCCAGCAGGGCGGATGCGGCCCAGCACAGATAGCCCGCCGCCCGTCCGGCGGCCAGCACCGCGGCCACCGGAAACAGACCGGCCGCGCCGGTCAGGCCGATGCGCCCTGACGGAACCATACAGGCCAGCCAGAGCACGGCCAGGCTCCCAGCTGCCAGGACCCCGGCAACCGCGGTGCGGCGGCTGGTGGTGTGAAAAGAGGCCATCTCAGCAGTGCCCCCCTCCGCACAGGCAGTTCAGGCACAGCAGGCTGGTGCAGCAGTCCAGACCGTCCATCCCTCCGCTGTATCCGTAGGGGCGGTATGCCTGTCCCCCCTGCTGCATCATGGCCAGGGCCTGGCGGTACTCCATGTTCCCTGGGTCCATCTGGCAGGCCAGGGAGTAGTTCTGCATCGCCTCATCCAGCCAGCCCTTCCGGTAGGCGATGCTGCCGGAAAGGAAATACCACTCCCCGTTTTTCTGGGGCACCTCGTTGAGCAGGCGCTCCGCCGTCCCCAGATCTCCGCTGTTGATCAGGTTCCGGATGCGGGCGTAGGTAGGGTTGGCGGAGCCGCTCTGTTGATGACTGTATTGGTATCCGCCGCCATAGCTCTGCCCGCCGTATCCGCCGGACGGACGTTGATAAGAGCCCCCACCTCCGCTGCGCTGCTTGGTGATGGTCTCATAGGCCTCGTTGATCTCTTTCATCTTCTCCTCAGCCAGATCGGCCAGGGGATTGTTCTGATAATTGTCCGGATGGTACTTCCGGGCGAGCTCACGATAGGCCTTTTTGATCTCTTCATCGCTGGCATTGGGGCTGACCCCCAAAACACTGTACGGATCGTTCATGTAGGTTTTCTCCAAATCTTTTCTTTTTTCAGACGGGACCAGCTGCCATCAAAGACGGCCTGCTGGATCATGGGGAGCCCCAAATAGAGGATATTCTCCAGCACAGGGGTTCGGCAGCCAAAGTCCGGTACGCAGAACGCGGAGCGGGCCAAATTTAGGGAGTGCTCCAGAGTCAGGGCCAGCGCCTGGTCGTCCCCTCCCTCCCCATATCGGGCGCGGACAGGGTTATAGCAGCCGGAGGCGCGGTCCTCCTCCAGATCGTCCCGGGCGTCGATGAGATAGATCCACCGCCCCAAGTGGTAGAGGAGCTGCTCCAGCGCCCGATCCCGGCTCCGGTCCTCAGAGGGGGGCGCGGCTGCCTGGAGGATGCGGGCGAAGGTGTCGGCCGTCCGGTCGATTGAGGGGCAGTTTTCTGCCTCCAGCCCTGTCAGCTCCTCCAGGCAGGAACGGACTGTCCGGTCAAATTCCGGCCGGCAGACCGCCGCCTTTCGGTAGGCGGGAGCTAGGAGCAGGGCCAGCCCTCTGGCTGGCAGGCCGCTGAAGGGGCCGTCGTCCCGAGCAGAATCCCGCAGCTTCCAGTAGGTTAGGATGATGCTCTCGTCCGCCGCCGCCTCCAGGGCCGGATCAGCGGGACACATCTCCTTTCTGGCCAGCGGATTGGCGTGGCACCTGCCGCGGCAGGGGACGAACCGCTGTTCTGCCGGCCAGAGCAGCAGGGCCAGAAAGGTGAAATCAAAATTGAGGAACATGGGTGCCAGCAGGCCGTATTTCCGCCGCAGTTCCCGGCAGAGCCCACAGTATGTGGCACGATAAAGGTCAAAATCTTTACACTTCAGTTCCTCCCGGACAGGCCGGACATATCCAAACACAGGGCTCTCCTCACACGCTGTGAAGATACCCCAGCACGGTGAATTCCGGGGTCTTCCGCCGGGTGATGGTCCGGTTGATCAGGACCGCCGGAACGAAGCCCAGGACCAGCCCCGCGGCTGCCATTCCGATGGAACCCCCGTCTCCCAGACCCAGAAGTCTGCCGATGAGGTATCCCCCCAGAAGAAAGACGCAGGGGAGGAAAAAGACCAGAAGGGCGAAGCCGATGGCGCTGCCGGAGGCGGGCTCCACCTCCACCCAGTCCCCCGGCTTGGCCCCCCCCTGCGGATCAGAGGCCAGGGCCAGGATCTCCTCCTTGGGGCGCTGGGGGCAGCCCTCGCAGCTGGAACAGCTCAGGCCGCACTCCATTTGGCGCATAAGGGACACCTCCACCACACCGGGATGGACCACTTTTTTTACAATGGCATTTTGACTCATGATGCTGCTGCCTCCAAAGTTTTGCCTCAAAAACCGTTTTTACTATCTGCTGATGTTGACCACAACAGAGTACTCTCCAATGACGCCTACCTCACTGTTATAGTCCAGATACACTCTGGCTGGGACGGAGACGGAGCCCACCGTCATCACATTGGACAGGTCTGCCACGATGCGCAGCTGGCTGGCGGAGATGTCCTCCAGGCGCTCCTCGCTGCCCCGCACCACTACAGAGCAGGACTCGGTAGCCACCTCCACATGATAGCCCTCCGGTGCATTGTCATAATCGATGTTGGTCACGTTGAAGGTACGGGTGGACAGGCCGGATATGGTCACCGTGACGACGGCTTCTGTGATGCCGCTGACGTTCTCCAGGCTGGAGTCCAGCTCGATGGGTAGGGTGAAGCTGTTGGTCCCCACCACTTTGGACAGGTCGATACTGCCCAGCGAGATCTCCTCTACCTTGGACACGTCCTCCTCTGAGCCGGCGATGGTGATAGAGTCCGGGAAGATGATGGCCGAGGTCACATCCTCGCCGGTGGCACCGCCGCCCGGCGTGTAGTCTACGGTCAGCTTAACTTCCTTCACCACATAGACCGGCATGGTCACATAGGTGGTATCTGTGTCCATGTTGATCTCCAGATCCGTCAGCTCGTTCCCTTCTGCGTCCAGCAGGACGAGAGGAACATTGCCGGAGAAGCGGGTGTTGAGCTCTTCGCCCTCCAGCACCGCCTCCACCTTCGCCACCCTGGAGACCGCCTCCTCCGAGCCACTGATGGTCACGGTCTCTGGACTGATGGTGATCTGGCCCGCCTGGTAGCCCGGGGCGATACTGGCCTTCAGCACGGGCTGGATCTCAAAGGTCTTGGAGTACAGCCGTGCCACCATAACGGTGATAGCGGCAGGCTCCTGAGACTCCTTGGTGATCTCCGCTGTGCTCACGTCCCGGGGCCAGTTCACGTCATACTGGAGGATCTGCTCCCCCTCGGTACACTGGGACACGTTCACGGTCACGCTGAGATTGCGGTTGCTCAGCTTGTTCAGGATACTGATAGGGGCGGTGATCTTCAGGTCCACCGCCGTGTCAGAGACCGCAGTGATAGTGAGCCCCTGACTCTCCAGGATAGTCTCTCCCGTCAGGGTCACCGGTACGTTGTAGATCGTCCGGCTCCCCGGGGGGTCCAGGTCGTTGCGGACGTACATCCAGAAGATCACGGCCAAAAAGACGGAGATCAGGACAAAGACCCACTTGCTGTTCTGGATACGCTGGATCATTCTGTCCCCTCCTTTTTCCCTCGGTTGAACAGGGCGGCGACCAGGGGGAAGAGGTCGCTCTTCTTCTCCCCGTCATCCTCGTCCGTCTTCAGTTCATTGCGCAGCAGGCGGTCCAGGGTCTCAGGGGCCAGGTGGCGCTTGAGCATGCCGCCCACCGCCACCGAGATGGAACCGGTCTCCTCCGAGACGATGGCTACCACCGCGTCAGAGTGCTCGCTCATGCCGATGCCTGCCCGGTGGCGCATCCCCAGGTCACGGCTGAGGTTGGTGTTGCCTGAGAGTGGCAGCATGCAGCCAGCCCCCACGATGCGGCCGTTACGGACGATGACCGCCCCGTCATGGAGTGGCGCCTTGTTCCAGAACAGGTTCTTCAGCAGTTCGCTGGAGACGGCACAGTCCAGCGCCGTGCCGGTTTTGATGACCTCGTCCAACAGGTTGGCCCGCTCAAAGACCATCAGCGCCCCCACCTTGTCCTTGGACAGGGAGGTATAGGCCTCCACAGTCTGGGAGATGGCGCTGTCGATGTCGTGGGCGGCCTCCGGGGGCTGGACGAAGACCTTGCTCATCCTGCTGCTGCCTACCCGCTCCAGAAAGCGGCGGATCTCCGGCTGAAACAGGATGACCAGCACCAGAATGGCGTACTCCACTACCCGGTTGAGCACGAAGCTGGTGGCGTATAAGTTGAACTCGGCAGAGGCCCAGATGGCCACCACCACGATCATAATCCCCCGGAGCACCCGCCCAGAGCTGGTCTTCCGCACCATCCAGAGTAGTTTGTATATGACGATAGACAGGATCGCGATATCCACCAGGTCGGACAGGCGAATGGTCTGAACGACTGCCGGCATCCTCTGTATGAGTTCGCTCATGGAATCTCCTCTTTTCAAAAGGCCCGCATGGGTCTGCCCAATTACCTATTTGATAATTATACGATATTCCGCGGAAGTTGGCAACATGAAACGAGAAGGAAAGAATGAAAATTTCATGAATATGTCTCCCGTCACCCCTGACGCCGGATAGGCTGCAGGGCAGGACCTGCCCTGGGCTCCGGCCGTTCCGGCAGGAGCCGGACAGAAAAAATGCCAGGGATCTCTCTTCAAGATCTCTGGCATTTGACGCCTTGTAAGGTCTTACGGCTTTTCGCTGAGGATCTGCCTCAGCTCTCGGACGAAGCGTGGGATCTCCTGGGGGACGTTGAAGGCGGAGACGCTGGCCCGCACGGTCCCGGTCTCCAGTGTCCCAGCTGTCCGGTGGGCCAGCGGGGCGCAGTGGAGCCCGGAACGCAGGGCGATGTCCCGGCGGCCCAGCGCCTCCCCCAGCTCCTCACAGTCCATCCCCGATACCCGGAAGGAGAGTACTCCGGCCTGCTGGCTGGGGTCTTTGCTCCGGAACACCTCCACCCCCGGGAGTTGGGCGAGAGCCTCCCCCATCTGGACGGTCAGGGCCCGCTCATGGCTGCCGATGGACTGTACCCCCTGCTTTTCCACGAAGCGCAGTCCCTCCAGCAGCCCGGCGATCCCGGCGATGTTGTGGGTTCCCGCCTCCAGACGGTCGGGCAGGAAGTCCGGCATCTCCTGCCGGATGGATTCACTTCCCGTGCCCCCCTCCAGCAGAGGCGGCGGGGTCTGTCCGCAGAGCAGAAGACCGGTCCCCTGGGGGCCGTACAGCCCCTTGTGGCCCGGCATGGCGATGAAGGCTGCCCCCAGTTCCTCCAGATGGACCGGGAGGCAGCCCGCTGACTGGGACGCGTCCAGGATGAAGGGGACCCCCCGTTCCCGGCAAAGCCGGGCCAGCTCCTGGATGGGGAGGATCATTCCAAACACATTGGATACATGGGTGAATACAGCCGCAGTCACCTCCGGGGTCAGGGCCTTTCGGAATGCCTCCACGGTCTCCTCCGGCCGGAACAGTTGTCCGGCCGCCACCCGGACCGTCACATCCGGGATGGCGTGGAGCGGCCGGGTGACCGCGTTGTGCTCATATCCGGAGATGACCACTGTCCCTCCCGGACGGACCAGGGCCTTTATGGCGATATTCAGGCCGTGGGTGGCATTGTTGGTAAAGACCACCTGTTCCGGCTTGGGGACCTGGAACAGGCGGGCTGCCGCCTCCCGGCAGGCAAAGGCCGCTGCTGCTGCGTCCATGGCCGGCTTGTGACCACCTCGGCCCGGACTGGCATAATGTGAGATGGCGTAGGAGCAGGCGCGGGCGACCGCAGGCGGCTTTTGCAGAGAGGTGGCCGCGCTGTCCAGATAGATCACAGCTGCACCTCCTTGTAGCTGCCGTCTCCCGCCGTGATATAGACCCGGCGGGGGTCCAGCTCTGTTCGGTGCAGTATTCTTAACGCATCGGGCAGATTCCGCTGAGAGACCTTCACGGAATGACTGCACCCCTCCCCTGCGATGCTTTTAGGGGAGCGCATGATATGAGCCGTGATCCCTGCCCGCTCCAGGGCGGAGGCGGTCCGCTGTGCGTAAGTCAGGGATCGGCACACGATTAGATAATAGAGCATGGCATAGTTCCTTTCCTGGAGTACGGGTGGCCGCAGCCGACGGCGCGGCCGGGAGGGGATACCCTCTCAATACAATGTATGCTGGCAGCGGGCTGCCGGATACTGCGGTCTGGATGCGCCTGCCCTGCATTAAATTTTTTCAATTTTGAATGAAAAAGCATCATTTGACTTTTTGTGTGATTTCCCCTATATTGAGTCTATCAAATCTGAAAAGCCCGTGAGCCTTTCACAAATCATGAAGGAGGAACTTTCTATGAACAAGCAGGTAAAACCCGTGGTCATCGGCACCATCGGAGCCGGCTATGCCGCGCATCTCCACGGCAACGGCTATGAAAAGGTCAGTGGAGTGCCCATCCGCCTCAAGACCGTCTGTGACCTGAACCTAGATCTGGCCAATCAGGTCAAGGAGCGCTATGGCTATGAGCAGGCCATCACTAACTTTGACGATATGCTGGCAGACCCGGAGATCGATGTCATCGACATCGTCACCCCTCCTTTCCTCCACTGCTCCATGGCCATCAAGGCCCTGAAGGCCGGCAAGCATGTCATCTGTGAGAAGCCTCTCACCGGCTATTTCGGCAAGCCCGGCGAGGAGAATGTGGGCAGGACCGAGAAGGCCAAGATGTATCGAGAGGTCATGGCCATCATGGATGAGCTGAAGGAAGTGGTGGACTCTACCGACAAGAAGTTCCTGTACGCCGAGAACTTCGTCTATGCCACTCCGGTCCAGAAGGCCGCTGAGATCATCCGCGCCAAGAAGAGCAAGGTGCTGTTCATGAAGGGTGAGGAGAGCCTGAAAGGCTCCAGCTCCCCCGTGGCTGGCAAGTGGAACAAGACTGGCGGCGGCATCCTGGTCCGCACCGGTACCCATCCCCTCACTGGCATGCTGTGGCTGAAGCAGCAGGAGGCCCTGGCCCGGGGCGAGACCATTACTGTCAAGAGTGTCTCCGCCGACGTGGGCGTCACCACTGCCTGCCTCAGCGAGCATGAGCACCGCCACATCGCCGCCCGTCCCGAGGACGTGGAGGACTACGCCGCCGTCACCGTTACCTTCTCCGACGGGACCAAGTGCCTGACCATCGCCAGTGACACCGTACTGGGCGGCACCAAGAACTACATCGAGGTTTACAGCAACGACAGCTCCCTGATGTGCAACATCACCCCCACTGACATCCTGAACACCTATTTCCTGGATGAAGAAGGCTTGGATGATGTGTACATCTCCGAGATGCTGCCCGCCAAGCTGGGCTGGAACAAGGCTTTCGTCTCCGATGAGATCATTCGCGGCTACATGGGTGAGCTCCAGGACTTCATGGAAACCATTGCCTACGATAAGACGCCCTCCTCTGATTTTGCTCTGGCTTACGAGACCACCAAGATCATGTACGCCGCCTATCAGTCCGCCGAGGAAGGCCGCCGCATCGATTTCTGATCCTACACCTCCTTGCTATTCTCTTCACAGAGCGCGGGCACCGGAAATTCCGGTGCCCGCGCTCCATTTTCCGTTATTCTTTTGTCAGCAGGCAGACCGCATGGGCAGCCATCCCCTCTCCACTTCCAGTGAAGCCAAGCCCCTCCTCTGTGGTCGCTTTGACATTCACCTGTCCCAGCTCCACTCCCATATGAGCGGCCAGATGATCCGCCATACCACCCAGATAGGGCGCTAATTTAGGCCGCTGGGCCAGGATTGTGGCATCCACATTTTCTACCTGCCATCCCTCCGCATAGAGCAGCTGCATCACCTGGTCCAGCAGGGCTAGACTGTCCGCTCCGGCGTAGGCCGGGTCGCTGTCCGGAAAGTGGCAACCGATGTCTCCCAGTGCCGCCGCGCCCAACAGGGCGTCCATCACTGCGTGGGTGAGGACGTCCGCGTCCGAATGGCCCAGGAGCCCCCGCTCATAGGGGATCTCCACTCCCCCCAGGATCAGCTTCCGGCCCTCTGCCAGGCGGTGCACATCGTATCCCTGTCCGATCCGTGTCACTCAATATCCCTCCCTCTGCCGGATGATCGCCTCCCCCACCATCAGGTCGTAGGGGGTGGTCAGCTTGATGTTCTCCCTGTCTCCCCGAGTGAGGGAGACCTTCATCCCGATCCGCTCCACAGCGGCGCAGTCATCTGTGAGAGTCTCCCCGTCCGCCACCGCCTTTTCAAGGGCCGCCCGGATCAGGGACGCCTCAAAGACCTGGGGCGTCTGGACCGCCCACAGGCTGGAGCGGTCCATCGTCTCCACCACAACGCCCCGCTCTGCCCGCTTGATGGTATCCACCATGGGAATGGCCGGCGCCGCCGCCCCGGTAACCGCAGCCTTTTTCAGCACTTCTTCCAGCACCTCCCGGCTCAGCAGCGGCCGCGCCCCGTCATGGATGGCGATCAGCGCCGCGTCCCGGCGGGCCTCCTGCACCCCGATCCGGACGGAGAGAACCCGCTCGGCGCCTCCTACCATCACCTTGGTCACCTTATCCAGCATAAAATCCCTGCACAGCTGGCTCACGGGGACGATCAGATCCTCCCGGGTGACCACGATCACCTCATGGACCAGATCGCAGCTCTGGAACACCTGAAGGGTGCGCACCAGCACCGGGAGTTCCCCCAGGGGCTCCAGGATCTTGTCGATCCCCTCCATCCGGGAGGAGGACCCTGCCGCTGGGATCACCACCGAGCAGATGGGCACCCCTCTGCCCTTTCTCTGGGCCAATCGTTTCCAAATTCCTGCCAATCGGTTCACCTTCCTGCCTGAAAAAAGGGACCATCCGGTCCCTTTTTGCCCGCGCTTCTCTCCCAGCATATTAGTTCAGCGCCGTATTTATGCGCGCTTCCACATCCTCATAGGTACAGCTCTGGGACAGTACGATCTCTGAGATCAGGATCTCCTTAGCCGAGTGGAGCATCTTCCGCTCCCCAGTGGAAAGCCCCCGTTCCAGCTCCCGGAGCATCAGCCCCTTCACCACCCGGGCCACCTCCAGCAGGTTCCCGCTCTTCAGGCGCTCCAGATTTTCCCGGTATCGTCGGTTCCAGTTCTGGGTCATGTCCACCTCTATGCCGGGGATGGCCGCCAGCACCTGGTCGGCCTGCTCCCGGTCCACGATGGGGCGCACCCCAATCTCTTCACTGTTGTCTGTGGGGATCATGACCACCATCGCACGCACCGGGAGCTTCAACACATAGTAATCCCGCATCACACCGTTTACCTTCTTTTGGACGATACTCTCTACGATACCTGCTCCGTGCATGGGATGGACGATCTTATCCCCTACCTGAAACAACAGTCTCACCTCCAAAATAGACCAGAATTTCTGATTTTCCAGTCTTATTATACCAATCTATTCCCTCTCTTGCAAGTAAATTTTATGAAAAATCCACCATAACGCCTCCATTCGGCTACTTTTTATCCCCCGGATGAGCGGCTTTCTGGTCCATATGGCCTCCCACCAGTCAGGGACCTGGAGCAGTGCCCTACAGGACCGGATCAGAAAAACAGCTCCCTCTGCCGTGGCAGAGGGAGCTGTTTTTCATGGTAAAATAGGATTAGGGCGGGATCACTCCTCGGCAGGAGCGTCCTCCTCAGCCTCGGGCTCTTCCAGCAGTGCACGAATGGACAGGGAGACCTTCTTGTTCTCCATGTCGATGTCGGTGATCTTCACGTCCACCTTTTCTCCCTCAGCCAGCACGTCGCCGGGCTTCTCGATGCGGTGGTCAGCGATCTGAGAAATGTGGATCAGGCCGTCCACACCGGGGACGATCTCGGCAAAGGCACCGAAGGTCATCAGCTTAACGACGCGGACATTGGCTACGTCGCCCACCTGGTACTGAGAAGTGAACACGGTCCAGGGGTCCTGGCTGTGGTCCTTCATGCCCAGGGAGATCTTCTTCTTCTCCTTGTCGGCGGAGATCACATACACATCCACGGTGTCGCCCACCGAGACCACCTCGGAGGGGTGCTTGATGCGGCTCCAAGACAGCTCGGAGATGTGGACCATGCCGTCCACGCCGCCGATGTCCACGAAAGCGCCGTAGGAAGTCAGGGACTTCACCACGCCGGTGTAGTGCTTGCCGTCCTCGATCTCGGCCCAGACCTTCTCTGCGGCGGCGGCGCGCTCGGCGCGCTGCACCTTGGCGATGGAGCCCACCACGCGGTGACGGGCACGGTTCACCTCGGTGATGACCAGGCGGACCTTCTTCTTCAGCAGCTCGGACATGGGAGTCTCCCGGGGCAGACCGGTCTGGGAGGCGGGAACGAAGACCCGCACGCCCTTTACGGACACCACAACGCCGCCCTTGTTGTCCTCGGTGACGACGCCCTCCATGACAGTCTGCTCTTCCTGGGCGGCCTCCACGTCCTCCCAGCCCTTGACCACGTCAAGGCGCTTCTTGGACAGGGTGACAACACCCTCCTGGTCATTGACGCGGACCACAAAGGTCTCGATCTCGTCCCCTACCTTGACCAGATCTTCCACCTTGGCGGTGGGGTCATCAGTCAGCTCGGATACGGGAATGTAGCCGGCGTGCTTGGTGCCCAGATCCACATAGATCTCAGTCGGCGTGATCCCAGTGATAACGCCAGTTACCTTATCCCCCGTATTCAAAGTTTTGATCGATCTCTCCAGCATGTCAGCGAAGGATTCCTCGATCTCCATGATTTCGTCGCTCATTTTGTCACAGACCTCCTTTATTATCCACGCAGGCGTGGATGCGCCCGCAGTGATACCGACAGTCTCTGTCCCCCGCAGAGGAGACAACTCCAGGTCATCTACCCGCTCGATCAGCTGGACAGATGGACAGACTTCCCGGCAGAGCTCCGCCAGCTTCCTGGTATTGGAGCTCTGGCGGTCGCCGATGACCACCATCGCGCCGCACTGGGCGGCCAGCTGGACGGCCTCTTCCTGGCGTTTTGATGTCGCTCCACATATTGTATCAAAAAATTCTGCGTTTGTACACTCTTTTTTTGCTTTTTTCACGCAGGAATCCCAAACCCTGCGGATGGCCGTGGTCTGGGACACAAAAGTGAGTGGCATTTGGCGTCGGGACGGGTCCTCCGCCAGCCAGTTTTCCAGCTCCTCCGCTCCAGACAGGACCACCGGGCGGCAGCACCAGCCCGCAATGGCCAGCACCTCCGGGTGGTCCCGGGTTCCGATGATGATGGGCTGCCTCCCCTGCTCCTCAGCCCGGGCCACGATCTGATGGATACGGGTAACATTGGGACAGGTGGCGTCCAGGATGCGGACGCCCCGGGCATGCAGGCCCTCGTGGACAGCGCGGCTCTCCCCATGGGAGCGGATGATGACCTCGCTCCCCTCCGGGACCTCCTCCGGCCTGACCACCGCCCGCAGGCCATGGCGGGCCAGATGGTCCATCATGTCCTGGTTGTGGATGATGGGACCCAGCATCACACAGGGCTCGCCGGACCGGGCGGCCCCCTCCGCCAGCTCCACCGCCCGGCGCACGCCGTAGCAGAAGCCGGCCGAATTTGCGATCCTTATCTTCACTGGGGAAGTCCCCCCAGTGCGTGGATGCGCCGCATGATCTCACGGGCGATCTCCTGATTTTCCTCCGCCGTGGCCCGCCGCCCCTGGATCTGGGGATAGTAAGGCTCGCCGATCACCACAGTGGTAGGGCGGAACCAGTGCTTCTGCGCCGGGATGTACATGGGGACGATGGGCACCCCCGTCCGGGTGGCAAACATGGCCGCTCCCGCCTTGGCGTCCACGTTCTCCCCCTCCTCCACGCGGGTCCCCTCGGGGAAGATGAGCAGCTTGTGCCCCTCTTTCAGGCAGCGCAGAGCCGTCTTGGCCGCGTGCATGTCCGCATGGCCCCGGTCCACTCCGAAGATGCCCGCCTTGCCCAGCAGCCAGCCGATCACGGGCACCCGCATCAGCTGGATCTTGGCCATCACCCGCAGAGGGTTCTTTTTCTGAAAGGCGAAAGCCACAAAAAACGGGTCGCTGAGGGCGGTATGGTTGGGGCAGATCACCGCCGCCCCCTCTGGGATGTGCTCCCGCCCCACGGTGCGTACCGGATGGAACAGATTGAAAAAGGGCCAGACGACGAGATAGAGGAATCGGTAGAACTGTTCTGTACTCATTGAGCCAGCCTCCCTTTCACCAGGGAGATCAGGGCCTTCAGGCTCTCCTCCAGTCCCAGCTCCGTGGTATCCAACAGCACAGCGTCCTCCGCCTGACGGAGAGGGGCCACCGCCCGGTTCCGGTCCTGTTCATCCCGCTGGACGATGTCCCGGAGAACGGTCTCCAGCTCCGTCTCCTGTCCCCGCTGCTTCAGTTCCAGCAGGCGGCGGCGGGCCCGGGCCTCCGGTGCGGCGGTAAGGAAGACCTTTGCCCCGGCGTGAGGGAGCACCACCGTCCCGATGTCCCGGCCGTCCATGACCACGTCGTGCTCCATGGCCTGACGGCGCTGAAAGTCCAGCAGGAAGTCCCGCACCGGGGGCAGGGCAGCCACCTGGGAGGCCAGTCCGGAGATCTGGTGGACCCGGATAGCCTCTGTCACGTCACGTCCAGACAAGTACATCCGCTGTACACCATCTGCCCCATAATCCATGCGCAGGTCCAGCCCCTTCAGCAGAGGGGCGATCTGCTCCGGGTCGGATGGGTCCGCCCCTGCCTCCCAGGCCCGCAGGGCCACCGTGCGGTAGATGGCCCCCGTGTCTACATACAAATACCCCAGCTCCCGGGCCAGGGCCCGGGCCAGGGTGCTCTTTCCGGCCCCGGCGGGGCCGTCGATAGCAACGCTTTTTTCCTGCATTTCTTATTTCGCTCCAAAATTTGATTGATTCTCCGCTCCGGTCCGACGGTACTCAGGCCCCTGCTCCCCCCAGGTCCTGCCCCAGGCAGATCCGGGCGGCGCTTTCCCCTGCCGCCCGACCGGTGGCCCAGGCGATCTGGAGGTTGAAGCCCCCTGTATAGGCATCCACGTCGATCAGCTCCCCGGCGAAGAACAGGCCGGGCACCTTTTTCGACCCCATGGTCTTGGGGTCGATCTCCCCCACCTTCACCCCGCCGGAGGTGATGATGGCCTCCGCAATGGGCCGGGGACCCCGGATATGGATCACAAGGCCCTTCAGGACCTCCAGCAGGCGGCGGCGCTCCCCCTTGGTCATGTCGTGGGCCTTTCGGTCCCCGGGGATGCCGGCGAGGGCGATGACGGTGGGCACCATCAGCCTGGGCACTAAACTGCCCAGGACGTTCTGAAAGTCCCGGTTGGCCTGCTCCGAGAGCTCCCGGACCAGCCGGGCGTCCAACTTCTGTTCCTCCAGAGCCGGCTTCAGGTCGATGACACAGGTGTACTGCTCCCTGGCAAAGTCCCGCATATGGGCGCTGGCGCTGAGCACCAGGGGACCGGAGAGGCCAAAATGGGTGAACAGCAGCTCCCCTTGCTCCTGATAGACCACCTTCCCCTTCTGGTTCTTGACCCGGAGGGACACATTTTTCAGCGCCAGGCCCTGCATTTTTCCGCAGAAGTCCTCCTCTGCCTCCAAGGGGACCAGGGATGGAACGGGCGAGACCACAGTATGGCCCAAGGCCCGGGCCATCTCATATCCGTCGCCGGTAGAGCCGGTGGCCGGATATGAGTAGCCGCCAGTGGCCAGGACCGCAGCCCGGCAGGGAAAGAAGCCGCAATCGGTCTCCACCCCGGACACCCGTCCCTCCTCCAGACAGATCTGGGAGGCCCGGGCCTGCGTCACCGGGATATTCAGCTTTTTCATATGAAAAAACAGGGCGTCGATGACATCCGCCGCCCGGTCCGACACCGGAAAGACCCGGTTGCCCCGCTCTACCTTCAGCGGGACCCCCAGGCCAGTGAAAAAGTCCTCCACCCACGCCGGCGGCGTACGGGTCACGGCCCCGTAGAGGAACCGGCCGTTCCGGGGCGTGCTGGCCAGCACCTCCTCCGGCGGACAGTGGTTGGTCACGTTGCACCGGCCCTTGCCGGTGATGTACAGCTTGCGCCCTACCTTGGGGTTGCGCTCCAGCAGCCGGACGGCCGCTCCCGTCTCCGCAGCGGAAATGGCGGCCATCATGCCGGCGGCCCCGCCGCCGACCACGATCAGTTCATCGGCCATCGTTCAGTCCTGCACCTTCTCATAGACCCCGTACTCATCCCAGATGTCCTCCAGGGTCTGGAAGGTATGGGCCAGGTCGTCATTTTTCTTCCGGCTCACCGCCACCAGCAGGGCGTTGACCAGGCTGAGTGGGGCCACCAGGGAGTCCACGAAGGAGGCCATATCGCTGCGGGCCTTCAGTGTGTAGTTGGAGATGGGGGCCAGGGGCGAGGCCTCGCTGTCCGTGATGGCAATGGTGGTGGCGCCCCGGTCCCGGGCGAAGTTCATGGCCTGGACGGTGCGGCTGGAGTACCGCGGAAAGCTCACGCCGATGACCACGTCCTCCGCCCCCACCCGGAGCATGGTCTCAAAGACCTCGCTGGCGGTGTTTGCCGCCACAGAGATCACATTGTCGAAAATCAGATTGAAATAGAAGCTGAGGAAGGTGGCCAGGGAGGCGGAGGACCGCACACCCATGATGTAAATCTTCCGTGCGGAGACGATGGCGTCCACCGCGCGGTCAAAGCTCTGGCGATCCACCTCCTCCAGGGTGAGGCGGATCTTTTCGATGTCCGACTGGAGGACGCTGGAGAGCAGATCCTGATCTCCGATCCGGTCATTGGAAACCTCGATGCGCTGGACGGAGGTCAGGCGGTTCCGGATCATTTTTTGCAGGGAACGCTGCATGCTGGGATAGCCATCATAGCCCAGCTCCGCCGCAAAACGGACCACGGTGGACTCGCTGACGCTGACGGTCTTGCCCAGGCGGCTGGCGGTCATAAAGGCCGCCTTGTCATAAGATTCCAGGATATAGTTGGCGATCCGCTTCTGCCCTTTGGAGAAGGTGCTCATATTTTCCTGGATCACAGTCAAAATGTCTCGATTCATCTCGGTCAACTCCTGCTTTTCTCTTTGAGGAAACCAGCTGTTTCAGCTCCTTATGATACCTTGTTTCCCGGAAAAAAGCAAGCCATTTTTGCAGGATAAAAACTTTATCTTGCAAAAAATTTATGTTCTATCCGGTACGGGGCAAAAAATCAGGGCTTTTGCAGCAGGGAGGCCACCTCGCTCTGCTCCAGTCTCCGCCACTTTCCGGGCCCCAGGGTCCGGTCCAGGCAGAGCCCTCCCTCCCGGACCCGTTTCAGGCGCAGCACCTTCAGACCCGCCTGACCGCACATGCGCCGGACCTGCCGGTTTTTCCCCTGACAGATGGTGATGGATAGCTGGGTCACTCCTCCGCTGGTCCTCCCCCGCCGCACCTTGGCCGGGGACAGCGGCACGCCGTCCAGATCCATGGGGCCGGACAGCACCGGCAGCCCCCGGCTCACGTCCCCAGTGACCCACACCAGATATTCTTTTTCCACCTGATGACTGGGGTGGAGCAGCTTCTGGGTCAGTTCCCCGTCGTCCGTCAGCAGGAGCAGCCCCTCGGAGTCCAAGTCCAGCCGCCCCACCGGCCACACTCTCCGTCCGCATCCGGAGACCAGCTCCGCCACCGTCTTTCTCCCCTTCTCGTCAGACAGGGTGGTCACATACCCTCGAGGCTTGTTCAGCATCAGATACAGCCGGTCTCCGCCGGGCCGGACCGGCCGGCCATCCACCTCGATGCGGTCCCGGTCCAGGTCCGCCTTGTCCCCCAGCCGTGCCTTCGTCCCATTGACGGTGACCCGCCCCGCCTCGATCCACTGCTCCACCGTTCGGCGGGAGGCCAGCCCGCAGGCTGACAGCAGCTTTTGCAGGCGCTCCTCCATGCTGACTCCCCCCTCTCTTTCTTTATCTGTTCCAAAGCTCCATAAGCCGAGTCCAGATCCCACCAGGAGGCTGGAGCGTACGTTCCACATCCTGGGCGAACACCAGAGGCACGCAGGCCGCCTCCTCGCCGTTCACCCGGCAGATCATCCGGCCCGCACTGCCGCCGGCCCGGAGAGGAGCCTCCAGCGCCTCCTGGTCCCACTGGAGTTCCCAGTCGATTTTGTCCTCTTCACACACCGGGATCCGCACCGTCTCTGCCGCCTGGATTTCCACAAAGGGGACCAGGCTGCCGGACACGGGCCGCCGAGCCACGGCCTTTCCCTCCTCTGTCAGCGTCACCGGGGCATAGGTGGAAAATCCGTAGTCCAGCAGGGCGGTATGGTCCCGCCAGTCATCCGGGTCGTTGAGGGTCACCGCGATCAGCGTCATCCCGCCCCTCCGGGCCGCGGAAACCAGGGTCCGCCCCGCCTTTTCTGTATAGCCCGTTTTCAGGCCGATGCAGCCCTCGTACTGCCACAGCAGCTTGTTGTGGTTAGTCAGCACCCGGCCGTCCACAGTGGCGCTCTTGGTGGCGGCGATCTCCGCCAGTGCCTCGTTCTCCAGGCAGGCCCGGGCCAGCAGGGCCATGTCGTAGGCAGAGGAGTAATGCCCCTCCGCGTTCAACCCGTTGGGGTTGGCGAAATGGCTGTTCACCATCCCCAACTGGGCCGCCTTTTCATTCATCCGCCCAACGAACTCCTCCACGCTGCCCCCGCAGTGCTCCGCCACTGCCAGCGCTGCGTCGTTCCCGGAGCGCAGCATCACCCCGTAGAGCAGCCCCTTCAGCGAGATCTCCTCCCCTGGGCGCAGATAGAGGGAGGAACCCTCTGCCCGGGTGCAGGCCTCCCCCACTGTGACGGTCTCCTCCAGGTCGTGGCCGGACTCCAGCGCCACCAGGGCGGTCATCAGCTTGGTGATACTGGCGATGAGCCGTTCCTCGTGGGCGTTTTGTTCATAGAGCACCCGGCCGCTCTCTGCCTCCATCAGGATGGCAGAGGACGCGGAGGTGCCCACCGCCTGGGCAGTGGGCACCTGGCAGAGCATAGATCCAGCGGCCAGCGCCGCCGCCAGCAGTCGTTTCAATATGGTCACCTTCCATCAAACAAAGTGACCTTAGTATTTTCCGGGCCGTCGGTTTTCTCTCCCTGCCGGATCCGGCAAATTCTGTCAGATCAGTGCGGTCACACCACAAAGTGGTCCGTTCCCTCCGGGGGCTCGTCTGCTTTTTTCTGCTTTTCCAGGAAATCGGTGACCTTTTCCACCACCTCAGGCACCACCTCGATGACCCGGTCCACCGTGGTGGCGGGAGGTGGATCGACCGGGAGCAGCTTGACGCTGTCCCCCTTGATGATGAGGAAGGCCACCGGCTCCATCTTCGCGCTGGCGCCGCTGCCCCCGCCAAAGGTGTTCTCAGCCCCGGGTTTCTGATTTTTGGTCACAAAGTCGCTCCCGCCGCTGGCAAATCCAAAGGACAGCCTGGAGACCGGGATCAGGGTGACCTCCCCGGTCTGGATGGGGTCACCAATGATGGTGTTGGCGTCCATCATGCTGCGGATCTTCTCCATTGTAGTGCTCATCATTTCATTGATGGGATGCTGTTTTTCCATATTCAAACCGCCTCTCTCTGCTGTTTATGCCGATTTCGATGGTTCACATAGGTACTCAGGGCCCGCAGGCCGAAGTGCAGCCCCAGCCATAGGAGCTGATACAGCTTCAGGGACAGGGACACCTGCCCCTGAAGCACCGGGGCCGCCGCGGTGAAGTCCACCTCCACCCGAGCCCGGCCCTCCTCCACATGGAACGCCTCTGTCAGGGGCTGCCAGATGCTTCCCAGCAGGGCGTTGGCCTGTCCATATCGGATAGCTGCGTCTCCTGGGTCCGCCGCGCCGATGGTGAGCTTCAGCTCCAGCTGATCCACCCGCAGCCTGCGGCGGAAACAGCCCGCCGCCTCCAAGGCCAGGGGCAGCAGCTCCTTCATCAGCTCCAAAAGTCCGCCGCCGCGTGCCTCCCCCGCAGGGTGCTCCTTCCCGGGCTTGGGCGCCTTCTCCTTTTTCGAAGGCCCTGAGCGCCTCCTTGGGTAGAGGCGGATGCGGACAGGCCCCGCCCGGAACCAGGCTCCGGCGCCTCCGGGACCATACTCCCCCACCGCGCCCAGCCGCAGCTGCCCCAGCAGGAACAACAGCAGCAGGACCGCCGCCAGAACGATCCACCCCCTCATTCCGTCTCCTCCTGGGCCGGGTGAGCTGCCCCATCCTCTTGGACAGTCTGCCCACTCTCCTCCGCCCTCAAACGGGCTACCGCCGCCTCCAGCTCCAGGGTCAGCTGTCCGCTCTCCTGGGAGGCATCCGGCAGCTCAGGCAGCTCTTCCAGGCTGGACAGCCCAAAGGAGCGCAGGAAATTTTTCGTTGTGCGGTACAGGATGGGCCGCCCGGGAACGGCCAGCCGACCGCACTCCTCAATGAGCTCCCGCTCCAGCAGCAGTCCCACCGTATAGGCGCTGTCCACCCCCCGGATCTGGTCCACATAGGCCCGGGTCACCGGCTGGTAGTAGGCGATCACCGCCAGCACCTCCAGCGCAGGCTGGGACAGCCGCGCCGGCTTCCGATTCTCCAAAGTCTTGCGGATATAGGGAGCGAATTCCGGAGCAGAGCACAGCTGGTAGCTGGTATCCAGCCGCACCAGGCGGATACCCCGCCGCTCATAGCTGTACCGGTCCATCAGCCGCTGGGCCACTGCGTCCATGGTGGCCCGATCCACCTCCAGCCCCAGACACAGGCGCTCCACCCCCACCGGCTCCCCGGCGGCGAACAGGACCCCCTCCAGCGCGGCCTCCAGCTCCTTCAGTTCCATGCCTCTTCTCCCATCCTGTTAAAATTCAAAGGAATCCGCTGTGACCTCTAAATGGTCCCCCTGCTCCCCCTGGGTGGAGGTGATGGTACAGTCCTCCTCCGTCCCGGCCAGCCGCAGGCGGTGGGCCTTGCACAGCTCCAGCACCGCCAGGAAGGTGGCCACCACCTCGGAGCGGCTGCGGTTACCCTGGAACAGGGCGCGGAACCGGGTGACCCCGGTCCGGAGCAGCCGGCGGATGATCTCCCCTGCCTTTTCCGACACAGGGTATGGCTCCCGCCCCACGATGCCTTGAAAAGCCGCCACTGGGGGCGGCAGCTGGTGGTCCGCCCTGGACAAGACAGACAGAATAGCCTTTTTCAGGTCCTCCCTGTCGTGGACATAGCGGTAGGTCCTGTCCGGCTGAATGGTCTCCGGCACTTTGGTGATGAAGTCTCTCCCATAGCTGTACCGCCGGTCCAGCAGGGGGGTGATCTCCTTGATTTTCAGATAGTTCTCATTGCGCTGGTGCTCCTCCAGGCTGGCAATGAGCTGCTCCATCTCGCTCAGGGCCTCCTCGTCGTGGATGGAGAGGAGCATCCTCGTCTTGATATAGACCAGCTGGGAGGCCATGGTGACAAACTCGCTGGCTACCTCCAGGTCCATCTCCTTGCGGGCGGCCATCCAGGCCAAATACTGGTCCAGGATCAGAGAGATCTGAATGTCCTTGATCTCCATCTTGTTTTTGCTCAGCAGGTGAAGGATCAGGTCCAGGGGGCCGACAAAGTCCTCCATGTCCTCTGTTTTGGCCTTGACCACCCCTTCCAGGTGGTAGATCGGACTGTCCAAAGCGTTCCCCCCAATGCCTCTCAGAAGAAATAGTACTGCGCCAGCTGGAACGGGAAGGCGGTCACCGCGCACAGGCCGCGGACGATGCCCTCCATGCAGAAGCTCAGGGGCACGCTGAACACCCCCATCCAGGCCAGCAGCACCACAGCCAGGATAAAAAACCGCTCATAGCGCAGGTATTGGTAGTAGATCCGGTCGGGCAGCAGGGCGAACAGGATCTTGGAACCGTCCAGCGGTGGGATAGGGACCAGGTTAAAGATCCCCAGCCCTACACTGAGCACCGCCATATACAGGAAGAAATAGATGGCATAGGCCGCCACCGTCCCCTGAGGCGCGAAGTGATAGATCAGGGAGGCCACCCCCAGGGCAGCCGTGGCCAGAAGGAAGTTGGCCGCAGGGCCGGCCAGGGCGGTGATGGCCATGTCCCGCTTTGGGTGGCGGAAGTTCCGCATATCCACTGGCACCGGCTTGGCCCAGCCCACCCGCACAGTGAGCAGCAGCATCAGGCCGATCCAGTCGATATGAGAGATCGGGTTCAGCGTCAGACGGCCGTTCACCTTGGCGGTGGGGTCCCCCAGCTGGTAGGCCGCGAACCCGTGGGCCAGCTCGTGGAAGGTGATGCAGAACAGGCAGGCCACCGCACCGATCAGCAGCAGAAACAGTTGAAACCAGTCCATATGCTCCAGAAAACCATTCAGCGACCCCATGGCGGCCTCCCTTCCCTGTCCATGGGGCACCCATGGACAAATAAATACTTGTTTATCATACCAGATTCTCAAAGAAAATACAAGACGGCGAATCAGGCAGCTCTTTTTCAAAAAATGCTGCGTAGAGAGAACTTCGGAAATTTACAGAAAGCCGGAGGGTAAGATTTTTCCTTTTGAGGATGACTGGGATCTGCCGTAGAAGGGCGGCCTCTGCCTCCCCACCGGGCCAGGTCCCCGCCGACACGTTTCAAAGTCCATGTTCCCTGAGGAAGCCCTGGATGATGGAGTTGACCTGATCCGGCACGTCCGTGTTGGAGTTGTGCCCCGCGCTCTGGAGCCACACCAGGGGGATGCCGGTCTCTTCCGACCAGCGGCGGTTATACCGTCTCGTCAGGCCCGCCCGGTCCCGTTCCCCGCACAGCAGAAGGGCGGGACAGTCCACTTTGTACGGCAGATCAGCCGCCATCGCCTCCGCCAGAGCCCGAAACCCGTGCCCCGCCAGGGCGCTGAATTCCCTTTTGCTGTAACAGTCCATCATCTCCTTCATCAGCGTCTGACCCTGGGCTGTCTCTGCGCACCCTCTGGCTCCGGCTTTCCGCAGTATGCTCCAGGGGTAACAGCGGTAGAGCAGCTCGCAGCGCCGCAGTGCCCAGAGCTCTGCCGCCGTGACATACCTCCGTTGAAGCGGGGCGGAATCAATGGAGATAAATCCCCGGGCCTGTCCGGGGAATCGCTCCATAAAGCACTGCGCCAGATACCCCCCCATGGACTGACCGATCAATACAGGCCCTCCCATCCTCTCCCGAACCAAGATCCCGTGGAGCCACTCTGCCTGTTCCATCAGGGAGAAATCCAGGGCAAATGGGCGGGAGGCCCCGTGGCCCGGTGCGTCCCACACCAGCAGGGGCCGGCGGGATGCAAAAAAGGAGAACTGCATCTGGAACAGCCGGTGATCCGCCGTCAGGCCAGGCAGAAAGACCAGCGCGGTCCCGCGAGGGCCGGGCGCGCTCACCCAGTATCGGATGGTCCCCTGTCTCGTCTGATAGCTCCGCTCCAACATCTCCGTTTCCCTCCCTTTTCTCCCCGCCGCAGCGGGAACACGCACACGGCCCCTCCGTGCCCGCATGGGCGCAGAGGGGCCGTGCTTCCTCACAATTTCGATAGGATCAAATCCAGAAGCTCCTGTTTTCCTTCGCCCTTCTCAGCAGAAAAGGGAATCAACTTTACAGAATCATCCAGCTCCAGTGTCTCTCGAATTGTCAGAAGATTGGACTCGATCTCTCTTTTTTTCAGCTTATCCAGCTTGTTGGCCACAACCACAAAAGGGCAGCCGGCGTCCCGGTACCACTGGGCCATGGTGCAGTCATCGGCGGTGGGCTTGTGACGGGCGTCCACGATCATGGCGCCGAAGGTCATCAGCTCCCGGTCCGCGAAGTAGTCCTCCATCAGGCGGCCCCACCGGTCCCGCTCTGCCTTGGAGACCTTGGCGTAGCCATAGCCGGGCAGATCCACCAGATAAAAGGTCTTATCGATCAGAAAGTAGTTGATATGGACGGTCTTGCCCGGGGCCGCCCCCACCCGGGCAAAGTTTTTGCGCCCCAGCAACCGGTTAATAACCGAGGACTTCCCCACATTGGAGCGTCCGGCAAAAGCCACCTGGGGGAGCCCGTCTCTGGGAAAATCCTTGGGGGCGGTGGCGGAGCGGATGAACTCCGCCTGTTGGAAGTTGATGGCCATGGTCTCTCCCCCTCTTACTGCTTCAGGCCGATGGACGTCCTGCCCTTTCCTGCAGGGAAGGGTCCCCCCTGCTCGGTGTCCCGCTCACAGGCGGTGCTGGACAGAGACAGCGCTGCGGCCAGCACCTGGTCCACCTGCTCCACCAGGATAAAATGGAGGGCGGCGCGGACCGTCTGGTCGATCTCCTCCAGGTCCTTCTCATTCTCCGCCGGAACGATCACGGTCTTGATGCCGTTGCGCAGGGCCGCCATAGTTTTTTCCCGCAGTCCGCCGATGGCCAGCACCCGGCCTCTCAGCGTTACTTCGCCGGTCATGGCCAGTCCCGGCTTTACCGGTGTATCTGTCAAAGCGGACACCATAGCCGTGGTGATGGCGATGCCCGCGGAAGGGCCGTCCTTTGGGACCGCCCCTTCGGGGAAGTGGACATGGATGTCCCTGTTCTTGTAGAAATCTCCGTCAATGCCCAGCTGAGAGGCCCGGCTGCGGATAAAGCTGAGGGCTGCGTGGGCCGACTCCTTCATCACGTCGCCCAGGTTGCCGGTGAGCTCCACCTTGCCGCTGCCGGGGACCACGTTGACCTCCACCTCCAGCAGCTCACCGCCCACAGAGGTCCAGGCCAGGCCATTAACTACGCCCACCCGCTGGGCGAGTGCCTCCCGCTCCGGGTGGAAGCGGGGCGCTCCCAAATATTCCTCCAGGTCCCGCTCTGTAATGGAAACAGACTTGCATGTTCCCTCCACCAGCTTCATGGCGGCCTTCCGGCACAGGGTGGCCATCTTGCGCTCCAGCACCCGCACTCCCGACTCCCGGGTGTAAGAGGCCACCATCTCCCGGATGGCGCCATCAGACACCTTCAGCTGGGTCCGGGCCAGCCCGTGGCGCTTGAGCTCCTTGGGCAGTAGGTGGCGCTTAGCGATCTGAAGTTTCTCCTCGTCGGTATAGCTGTTCAGCTCGATGACCTCCATCCGGTCCAGCAGGGGCCGTGGGATGGTCTCTGTGGTATTGGCAGTGGTCACGAACAGCACATCGGACAGGTCGAAGGGCACCTCCAGGAAGTGGTCCCGGAAGGAGGCGTTCTGCTCTCCGTCCAGCACCTCCAGCAGGGCCGAGGCCGGGTCACCCCGGTGGTCATAGCCCAGCTTGTCGATCTCGTCCAGCAGGAGCAGGGGGTTGCTGCTCCCAGACTGGCTGATGGCGTTGATGATACGGCCCGGCATGGCCCCCACATAGGTCTTGCGGTGGCCCCGGATCTCCGCCTCGTCGCTGATGCCGCCCAGAGAGATGCGGGCCAGCTTACGATTCATGGCCCGGGCCATGGACATGGCAATGGAGGTCTTTCCCACACCAGGCGGGCCCACCAGGCAGATCACCTGCCCCTTCAGCTCAGGGGCCAGCTGCTTGACGGCCAGGAACTCCAGGATGCGCTCCTTCACCTTCTCCAGCCCATAGTGGTCCTTGTCCAGCACCTTGCGGGCAGCCTCCACGCTGACCCGTTCCCGGGTCTTTTTGCCCCAGGGCAGCTCCAGGCATACATCCAGATAGTTGCGGATCACGGTGGCCTCTGAGGAGCCGAAGGGCTGCTTGGACAGGCGGTTGAGTTCCTTCTCCAGCTTCTCCCGCACCGGCTCCGGCAGCTGGGCCTCAGCAATCTTTTTCCGATAGTCCGCCGTCTCGCTGTCCCCGTTCTCGCTCTCACCCAGCTCGGCCTGGATGGCCTTCATCTGCTCCCGGAGATAGTAGTCCCGCTGGTTCTCCGACATCTGCTCCCGGGCCCGGCTCTGGATCTCCATGTCAAGGGAGAGCACCTCCACCTCCCGGCACAGCAGGCGGTACATACGCTCCAGGCGGCGCACCGGCCGGAGCTCCTCCAGGATGGCCTGCTTGTCACTGTTGCGCATGGCGATGTTCTGGGCGATATAGTCCGCGATATAGCCTGGGTCGTCGCTGGCCAGCACATTGATGAGCAGGTCCGGTGAGATCTTGGGGGCGAGCTCCGTGTAATTTTGGAACATCTCATAGGTGCTGCGCATCAGGGCCTCGGTCTTGGCCGAGGCCCTGCCCGCCTTCTCCTCTGGGATGGCTTCTATCTCCGCCATCAAATAGGGCTCCCTCTGGGTCACGTCCCTCAGGCGGGCCCGGGAGATGCCCTCCACCATCACACGCACGTTGTCCCCGGGCATGCGGAGGATCTGCCGCACGTTGGACAGGGTGCCCACTGTGTACAGGTCATCCCGTTCGGGGCGCTCCACCGTCATGTCCTTCTGGCCCACCAGGAACACCGGCTCTCCGGCAGCCATGGCGGCCTCCATCGCCTTGATGGAGGCCGCGCGGCCCACGTCGAAGTGGATCAGTACATTGGGAAACACAGTCAGCCCCCGCAGCGCGATAGCCGGGAGAGTCTGGATGCTGGCAACAGGATCATGGTCCATGTTCGTCACTTCCTCTCTGGGAATAAAAAGCAAGTCCCGGGAGGCCCGCACAGGATAGGCTTCCGCGGGACATTGCAGCAATGGTCATTCAAATGGGATTCAGCCGGCGTTGGTACCCACCGCACCGCCGCGCTCGGCCCGCAGGGACGCCTTGCCCAGACGGGGGCGCTGGCGGCGCTCCGGGTCCCGGACGATCTCCGGGTCGGCCCCGTCCGTCACGCAGGAAGCCGTGATTGTCACCTTGACGATGGCGGGGTCAGAGGGGACGCTGTACATGATCTTGGTCATGACCTCCTCCAGCACGGCCCGCAGGCCCCGGGCTCCGATGCCCCGGGCCACCGCCCGGTCGGCCACCGCCTCCAGGGCCTCCCGGCTGAACTCCAGCACCACCTCGTCATAGTCCAGCAGCTTCTGATACTGCTTCACCAAGGCGTTTTTGGGCTCAGTGAGGATCTGGATCATCTGCTCCCGGTCCAGTGACTGGAGGGTAGTGATGACGGGCAGGCGGCCCACCAGCTCCGGGATGATGCCGAATTTCAGCAGGTCCTGGGGCTGGATCTCCTTCAGGAATTCGCCCACATTGCGCTCCTTCTTGCTCTGAAGCTGGGCGCCGAAGCCCATGCTGCGCTTATCCAGGCGGTTCTCGATGATCTTGTCGATGCCGTCGAAGGCGCCGCCGCAGATGAACAGGATGTTCTTGGTGTCCACCTGGATGAACTCCTGGTGGGGGTGCTTCCGTCCGCCCTGGGGCGGAACATTGGCCACCGTGCCCTCCAGGATCTTCAGCAGGGCCTGCTGCACGCCCTCACCGGAAACGTCCCGGGTAATGGAGGTGTTCTCGCTCTTCCGGGCGATCTTATCCATCTCGTCGATATAGATGATGCCCCGCTCCGCCAGCTCCACGTCGTAGTCGGCGGCCTGCACCAGACGAAGCAGGATGTTCTCCACGTCGTCGCCCACATAGCCCGCCTCGGTCAGAGTGGTGGCGTCGGCAATGGCGAAGGGCACCTTCAGGATTCGGGCCAGGGTCTGGGCAAACAGGGTCTTGCCGCAGCCGGTGGGGCCCATGAGCAGGATGTTGCTCTTCTGGAGCTCCACATCCTCCGCGCCTCCAAAATAGATGCGCTTGTAGTGGTTGTACACCGCCACTGACAGGGCCACCTTGGCCTGATCCTGGCCGATGATATACTGGTCCAGAACCTGATGGATCTCCCGGGGCGTAGGGATCTCGTCAGGGATCTCTCCAGCGTAGCCCTCCTCTGGCAGGTCCACATCGTCGCTGAGGATGCCCATGCACAGCTGGACACACTCGTTGCAGATATAGGCGCCCGGGCCGGCGATCAGCCGCCGGACCTGGTCCTGATGCTTGCCGCAGAAGGAGCAGCGGATGGACTTTTTTTCGTCGTTTCTTGCCATAATGCACCTCATTGTTGTGCGTTCAGATAGGAATCGGAGTGGGAACAGAAGCCTGTTCCCACTCCCCTGTTTCCTTTAACGGTGTTCGATGACCTTGTCGATCAGGCCGTACTCCACGGCCTCCTGGGCGGTCATGAAGTTGTCCCGCTCACAGTCGGCGGTGACCACCTCGATGGCCTTACCGGTGTTCTCCGACAGGATGCGGTTCATCCGCTTCTTGACCACTTCCAGCCGCTTCAGGTGGATCGCCATGTCGGTGATCTGCCCCTGGGTCCCGGCAGAAGGCTGGTGGATCATGATCTCGGCGTTGGGCAGGGCCAGCCGCTTGCCCTTGGTCCCGGAGGACAGCAGGAACGCCCCCATGGAGGCGGCCAGTCCGATGCAGATGGTGGACACGTCGCACTTGATATACTGCATGGTGTCATAGATGGCCATGCCGGCTGTCACCGATCCGCCGGGGCTGTTGATGTAGAACTGGATCTCCTTGTCCGGGTCCTGGGCCTCCAGATACAGCAGCTGGGCCACCACCAGAGAGGCGGTGGTGTCGTTGACCTCCTCGGAGAGCATGATGATCCGGTCATTGAGCAGTCGGGAGAAGATGTCGTAGGAACGCTCCCCCCGGTTGGTCTGCTCGACTACATAAGGAACTAAACTCATAGAATGATCTCCTTTGACTTGGGCAGTGATACCAATAGTATGCCCGCCCGCCCGGAGCGCATACCTCCGGACACAAAAACCTTGGAAATTACTCCGCCTTGGGCTCCTCAGCCTCCTCGGCCTTCTTCTTGCGGGTGGTCTTCTTGGGCTTCTCCTCGGCGGCGGCCTCCTCGCCCTCGGCGCTCTCAGCCTTCTTCTTGCGGGTAGTCTTCTTGGGCTTCTCCTCGGCCTCTTCCTTCTTGGGGGCCTCCCCCACCTTGGCCTCGGCCATCACCAGCTCAGAGGCCTTTCTCAGGCGCAGATCCCGCTTCATATCCTCCACGGGGATGGCTCTCTTCACCTCATCCAGCTCCAGCTTGTACTCCCCGGCGATCTTCTTCAGCTCTTCCTCCAGCTCCTCGTCGGAGATGGTGATGCTCTCGGCGTCGGCCACAGCGGTGAGAGCCAGGTCCACCTCCACCTGACGCTGAGCGGTGGGGCGGGCAGAGGCGCGCATGGACTCGGGGGTGGCGCCCATCATCGCCAGGTAGTCCTCCATCTTCATGCCCTGGTTGGACAGGCGCATGGAGAAGTCCTCCATCAGCTTGTCCAGCTGGACCTCCACCATGGCATCGGGGATGTCAGCCTCCATGTTGCCCACCAGCTGCTCGATAACAGCGTTCTCATACTCCTGCTGGGCGGACTTGGTTTTGCTGTCCAGCAGCTTGTCGCCCAGGCTCTTCTTGAACTCCTCCAGCGTCTCGAACTCAGACACGTCCTTGGCAAACTCGTCGTCCACCACGGGGGCCTGGTGCTCCTTGACCTCCTTGACCTTCACCTTGAAGATCACGGCCTTTCCGGCCAGGTCAGGCACATAGTCCTCGGGAAAGGTGATGTTCAGCTCCTTCTCGTCGCCGGCTTTCAATCCCACGATCTGCTCCTCGAAGCCGGGGACAAAGGAACCAGAGCCCAGCTCCAGGCTGTAATTTTCTCCCTTACCGCCTTCGAAGGCCACGCCGTTGTCAAAGCCCTCAAAGTCGATGACGGCGGTGTCCCCGTTCTGGGCTTCCCGGTCCACGCTGACCAGGCGGGTGGCGCGGGTGATGTAGGGCTTGAGCTCGTTCTCAATGTCCTCGTCAGTGACGGCCGGCTCAGCCTTGGGGGCGGTGAGGCCCTTGTACTGGCCCAGCTTCACCTCGGGACGGACGGAGACCAGGGCCTTGAAAGTAAAGCCCTCCTTGCCGACCTCCACTACCTCTGTCTGGGGGTAACCCACATCGTCCAGGCCCTGCTCCTTCACAGCTTCCTCATAGGCGCCGGGGTAGACGATATTGATGGCATCCTCATAAAACACGCCGGAGCCGTACATCCCCTCAATGATCTTGCGGGGGGCCTTGCCCTTCCGGAAGCCGGGCACGCTGATATGGGCGCGGTTCTTCAGATAAGCCTTCTGAACGGCGTCTTCAAACTCCTGAGCTTCCACCTGGATGGTCAGCTCCACGGTGCTCTTTTCTTTCTTTTCCACGTTGGTGACCTTCATGTTTCCTTTTCCTCCTGTAGGCGCCTGGTCCCCTCTTGGGAACAGCCCGCCTTTTTACTTTCGCCTGGATATTCTAACAGATGTGGCTCTGTTTGACCAGAGATATTTTTGATTTTTCCGCTCAATCGCAGATTTTTTCTGGTTGAAACCGCAGATAATCCGCGGAGACCAGCCGGAACTGGATGCCGTCCTGCTCTCCCACCGCTGCCAGGCGGTGGCTCCCCCCGTGGAGGTGCCCGTAAAAGCAGCGGGTCACGCCGTACCGATGGAGCAGATCCAGGATCTCCTGGCACCGGTACCCCTGATACAGGGGCGGATAGTGCAGGAAGCAGTATTTCTCCCGCTCCCCCGCCGCCTTCAGGGAGGCCTCCAGCCGGATCAGCTCCCGGTTGAAGATCTTGGCACTGTGCCCGCCTCGTTCCTCCTCGTAGAACCAGCCCCGGGTGCCGCACAGGGCGATGTCTCCATAGAGATGGCTGTTGTTGTGGAGCAGTTGAAAGGAAGAAAACCCATTTTCCTGGAAAAAGCGGTCCATTTTGGCTGCGGTGGTCCACCAGTAGTCATGGTTCCCCTTCAAAAGCAGCTTCCGCCCCGGGAAGGAACTGAGGAAAGCAAAGTCCTGCCTCGCCTCCTCCAGGCTCATGCCCCAGGACAGATCCCCGCAGAGCACCACGGTGTCCCCGGGCTCCAGCACGGACAGTCCCTCCCGCAGCTTCTCCACATATCCCGTCCATCCGCCGCCGAAGACATCCATGGGCTTGTCGGAGCTGAGGGACAGGTGGGTATCTCCAATGGCGTACAGGGCCATCGCTTACTCCAGCATCCCCAGCACCGCGTCCACCATGTGGTCCTTTTCCACGGTCTGTGTGAAGCGGATCTCCTTGTCCCGGAGGGATGCCAGCGGCTTGGGGGCGGGCATCCCGGTCTTTTCGCTCAGCTCGTCCAGCAGCTCCAGCCCGTTCTGCTTCTCCTCCTCGCCCAGGGCGCTGAGGACGCTGTCGCAGAACTTGAAGGGACTGGCGGTGGAGACCACGATGCAGGGGGTCTGGTCCCCCGTCTCGCTCCGGTACTGCTCCAGGGCGTCGAAGGCCACGGCGGTGTGGGGGTCGATGAGGTAGTCGTACTTCTGATAAATGCGGCCGATCACGGCCTTGGTCTCCGCGTCGTCGCAGAAATAGCCAGCGAACCGCTTCTGCAACTTCTCCCTCACCCGGTCGCTGACCTGATAGGTCCCGGTGGCGGACAGCTGGGCCATGTAGTCCTTCACCTGCTCGTCATCCTGGGTCAGCGCCAGCAGGAGCCGCTCCAGGTTGCTGGAGATCAGGATGTCCATGGAGGGAGAGATGGTGTTGTGGAAGGCGCGGTTGCGGTCATAGCGGCCGGTGCGGATGAAGTCAGTGAGCACATTGTTGCTGTTGGAGGCGCAGATCAGCCTGTCGATCGGGACCCCCATCTCCCTGGCATAGTAGGCGGCCAGGATGTTGCCGAAGTTTCCTGTGGGGACGCAGACGTTCACCGCCTGGTCTGGCTGGATCTTCTCGTCCCGCAGCAGGTCGCAGTAGGCGGAGATATAATAAACGATCTGGGGCAGCACCCGGCCCCAGTTGATGGAGTTGGCGGAGGAGAGGAAGTACCCCCGGCGGGCCAGCTCCTGGCGGAGCGCCTCGTCGGAAAAGAGCTTCTTGACTCCGGTCTGGGCATCGTCAAAGTTGCCGAAGACCGAGCAGACGCCCACATTCTTCCCCTCCTGGGTGACCATCTGAAGCTCCTGGATGGCGGAGACGCCGTCCTTGGGGTAGAAGACCAGGATGCGGGTGCGGTCCACATCCCGGAAGCCCTCCAGCGCCCCCTTCCCAGTGTCCCCGGAGGTAGCCACCAGGATGCACACCGTCTTCTCCTCCTCCGTCTTCACCAGAGAGGCTGTGAGCAGATGGGGCAGCATCTGAAGGGCCATGTCCTTGAAAGCACAGGTGGGGCCGTGCCACAGCTCCAAGCAGAAGGTTCCGTCATCCAGGGCGCGGACCGGGGCCACGGCGGGAGTGTCGAATTTTTCCGGCCCATAGGCCGCCGCAGCGAACTCCGTCAGCTCCTTGACGGAGAACTCGTCCAGAAACAGCTTCATGATATAGACCGCCCGCTGCTGATAGGACATCTCCTTCAGGTCAGACAGGGACTTGCCCGGCAGCTTGGGCAGATACGCCGGGGTCATCAGGCCGCCGTCCGGGGCCAGCCCTTGGGCGATGGCCTGAGATGCCAGATATGTGGTGTTCTTATCTCGTGTGCTGATGTACTGCATTTCTCTCAGTCCTTTATCCAGTCAAATCTCGATCATCAAGACCACAGGGCCGCCTCGCCCCGCTATTCAATCCAATGCTTTATTATGCCAGTTCTTTTCTCTCCGGTCAAGCGTTTGTCGCAAAAAAGAGGGGCAGTCTCCCCTTCTCCCCGATTTTCTCCCCCCGGGCCCCGCCCGTTTTCCAGATTGGGGCAGAGGGACGTCAAAAAGCGTCAGGGATGACATAGATCTCCGGGGCCCGGGTCGCCAGCCCCTGGGGCGCGTATATCTCCACTACGTCGAACCTGGGCTGGAGCTGCGTGGGATGCTCCGCCAGATAGAGCTGGGCCGTGGTCCGCAGCTTCTCCTGCTTCCTCCGGTCCACGAACTCCCGCGCCTGGGCCACCCGTCCGTCCTTCCGCAGCTTGACCTCCACAAAGCAGAGGAAAGGCCCCTCCTCCGCGATCAGGTCCACCTCGCCAAACCGGCAGCGCCAGCCGGCCTCCACCAGGCGGCACCCGCGCCGGCGCAGCTCCTCCGCCGCCAGAGCCTCTCCCCACCGGCCCAGCAGCCTGCTCTCTCCCCCGCTCACAGGTCTTTTAAAAAGGTGCGGCGGTGGATGGGACTGGGGCCGTACCGGCGCAGCATCTCATAGTGCAGTCGGGTCCCGTACCCCTTGTGCCGCTCGAACCCGTATTGTGGATAGCGCTCCGCCATCTCCAGCATGAAGCGGTCCCGGCTCACCTTGGCCAGAATGGAGGCGGCGGCGATGGAGGGCGAGATGCTGTCCCCTTTCACCACACACCAGTGGGGAACGGTAATGGCGGCAGAGCGCCCGTGGTCCCGGTTTCCGTCGATCAGGGCAAAATCCGGGCGGAGGGAGAGCCCTTCTATGGCCAGCTGCATGGCCCTGATCCGCGCGCTGAGGATATCGGTCCGGTCGATCTCCTCAGCCTCCACCCGGGCTACCGACCAGGCCAGCGCACTCTGTTGGATGAGTGGAAAGAGCGCCTCCCGTTTTTTTTCTGTCAGCTTTTTGGAGTCATTCAGGCCGGGGATGTCCGCGCCCTGGGCCAGGATCACCGCCGCGGCGTACACCGGTCCGGCCAGAGGTCCGGCCCCCGCCTCGTCACAGCCGCAGACCCGGACAAAGCCGGCCTCCACTGCTTTCTGCTCATACTCTCCCGGTCCCATGCCTTCCTTCCTTTTCTCCAGGCTGCTCATATAGACGTTCCTTCTGGTGTCTCTAGTGTAAAGCGTCCCAGCTTCCCGGCCCTGTATTCATCCAGCAGGACCCGAGCCATCCGCTCCGTGTCCAACTCGCCGCCGGAGATGCGCATCCCCCGCTTTGCCGCGCCGGCCTCCAGCAGCCGGTAGCCGTAGGCGATGTCGTTTTCCTCCTCCTGGCGGGCAGGAACTTCCGGCAGCTTGTAACTCTGGGTCAGGACCTGGGGATAGTGCTCACCAAGATAGGCCATTAGATGACAGCCCAGGGTCTCCACATCCATGATTTCGTCTTTGACAGCGCCTGTAAAGGCAAGTACCATGCCAGTGTGCGGGTCCTCAAATTTCGGCCACAGGATGCCCGGTGTGTCCAGCAGATCCAGGGCACTGTCCACGTTGACCCACTGCTTGCCCCGGGTAACGCCGGGGCGGTCCCCCGCCTTAGCCGACTTCTTCCGGGCCACCTTATTGATAAAGGTGGACTTTCCCACGTTGGGGACTCCCACCACCATGGCCCGCACCGGACGGCCTACCTGGCCCTTCTCCCGCCATTTTGAGATCTGCTCCTTCAGCACTTCCTGGGTCACAGAGGAGAACTGGTTTACACCCCGGCCGGTCTTGGCATCAGTCTCCAGCACCGCATATCCTTTTTTCCGGAAATACTCGCCCCAGGCCCGGTTCTGGGCCGGGTCGGCCTGATCTGCCCGGTTCAGCACGATCAGCCGGGGCTTATCGGCGCAGATGGCATCGATGTCCGGGTTCCGGCTGGAGATGGGGATGCGGGCGTCGATGATCTCCGCCACGATGTCCACATGCTTCAGGTCCGCCTCGATCTGCCGTCGGGTCTTGGTCATATGTCCCGGATACCACTGAATATTCAACTCTCGTCTTCTCCTTCCCTACGGCGGAGGGCGTGCTCCGCTCTCCCCGCCGCCATGGTATAAAAAGGGAGCGGTACCAGTACCGCTCCCTTTTTATGTTGGATTACAGGGCTTCCTTGATCTTGGCGGACTTGCCCACGCGGTCGCGCAGGTAGTACAGCTTGGCGCGGCGGACCTTACCGTGGCGGACGGTCTCGATCTTCTCAATGGAGGGAGCGTGGACGGGGAACACCTTCTCCACACCGACGCCGTAGGACACGCGGCGGACGGTGAAGGTCTCCTCCAGACCGCCGTGCTTCTTGGCGATGACGGTGCCCTCAAAGACCTGGATACGCTCGCGGTTGCCTTCCTTGACCTTGATGTGCACCCGCACGGTGTCGCCCACCTCTACGACGGGGGGCTCAGCCTTCAGGTGCTTCTGAGTAAAAGCCTGCATGAGATCCATAATGATTCCTCCTGTTTATATAGGCGTTCTTGCCGGCCGTCTGCCCCGCTGTCGCTGGGGCGCCGCAGAGGACCGCCCGTTATCAGACCAAAGGATTATACCACAGCATTTTTCAAAATGCAAGTAGAATTTCCCTGTTTTTCGCCTTTCTCACACCGAATCATAAGCCTCCCGGTGGGTCTCCGTCCGCCGGACCTCCACCTTCGGGAAGTGCCGGGAGAGGAACTGCACCAGCGCTGGGCACACTACATCCTCTGTGGCAAAATGGCCCGCGTCCATCAGATTGATGCCCAGGGCCTTTGCTTCCAGGTATTGGTCGTACTTCACGTCGGCAGTGACGAAAGTGTCACACCCCGCCGCCATGGCGTCGGAGAGCATGGAGGCGCAGGCGCCGCCCCCCACCGCCACCCGGCGCACCGGCCGGCCCGTCTCCACGAAACGGACGCTGCAGGCGGAGAGCTTTTCCTTGATAAAGGCGGCAAATTCAGCGGCGGAACAGCCGGCCTGAGGGGCCGTCCCAACCCGGCCGATGCCGTAGGGCCGCCCCTGTCCGTCAGTCCCGTCCCGGCAGAGCAGTTCCACACCGTCCAGCTCCAGGGCCCGGGCCAGACAGTCATTGACGCCCCCCTGGGCAGCGTCCAGATTGGTGTGGGCACACACCGCCCCGATACCCTGTTCCGCCAGCAGGAGCAGGGTCCGCCCGGTGCTGGTCTGGTCGGTGAGGGCCTTCACCGGATGAAAAATCACCGGGTGGTGGGAGACGATCAGCTCCGCCCCCCAGCGGCCGGCCTCCGCCGCCACCGCCTCCGTGATGTCCAGAGACACCAGGACCCTCCGGACCTCCCGCTCTCCCCGGCCCACCAGGAAGCCCGCATTGTCAAAGTCCATCTGGGTGTCGAAGGGGGCCCACTGGTCCAGAGCCCGGTAGACGTCTATTATCGCTGCTGCCATGCATCCCACTCCTTCCGCATCTCCATCAGGCCCTCCAGGACCTGCTCCAGCTCCCTGCGGCGCGCCTCCGCCGGCGCCCGGGAGCGGGCCATCCCATCCAGGGCGCGCCTCACCCGCCCCAGCAAGTGGTCCAGCAGCAGGCCCCGGAGCGGGTCCTCCATCCCCGGGTACTGGCGCCCCGCCCACTCCTCGGCGGGCGTCATGGGGACCGCGCCTCCCTGTCTCGCCAAAATTATGCTGTAAAGGGTTTCCCCTTCGAAAACTGTTTTCTCCCGTAGGCATAGAAATCCATTGCGCCACAGCCAGCCCCGCAGCTCCGCCTGAGTGCTCATGGGCTGGAGAATAATTGGAAAGTCTTTTTCCTTTACCCATGGCGCCGCTTCCAAGATATTAGCGATAGTCTCCCCACCCATCCCGGCGATGACCAGAGCGTCCACCTCCTCCGGAGCGATCCCAGAGAGGCCGTCGCACAGGCGGAAGGACATCCGCTCAAAGCAGCCGCAGGCCCGGGCGGTAGCCCGGGCCCTGGAGAGGGGCCCCTCCCGCACATCTGAGGCGATGGCGCTGGGGATGCGTCCGTTCTGGAGCAGCCATGCCGGAAGATAGGCGTGATCCGTCCCCACATCAGCCAGCCGGGCCCCCTCCGGGATCATCTCCGCCACCCCCTGGAGCCGGGGGCTCAGCTCCGCCCGCTTCTCCATAGTCACAGGGACAGGCTGACCGTCAGGTAAAGGGCGTGGGCAAAGTCCCGGGCTGCCTCATCCCGCTCTTCATTCATAAAGGGCTCCTGGGGCCCGAAGTCCCGGCGGCACAGCATGCCGAGATAGTCCATCTCCCCGTGCTTGCACCAGCGCTTCAGCCCCTCGTCCCACAGGTCCGCGCCCCGGTCGGGGTGATAGCCGCAGCTGGCGATAGCAGCCACCTGCTTCAGCTTCCAAAGGGCGGGCTGACGGCCCTCTGGCCCATAATACTTGTTGGGTGCATAGATCAGCCGGTCCATCACCGCCTTCATAGGCGGAGTGCAGTACCAGGAATAGATAGGGCTTGCAAGGATAAGTACTTCACTGGTCTGGACGGAATCAAAGATGGCCTGCATGTCGTCCTCCTGGGGACAGCCGAAGGTCCCCCAGGGCGTGCTCTGGCACTGCTTGCAGGACAGGCAGGGCAAAATGGTCCGGTCATAGAGCCAGATCATATCCTGCTCGATCCCCATGTCCCGGTTCTCCTCCATAAATGCCCGCAGCAGAGCGGCGGTATTGCCGTTCTTCCGGGGGCTCCCCATCAAAACCGTATATTTCAACGCTGTTTCCTCCCCTGTTGTTTAATGAATAAAAAAGCGGGGCGGATTGCTCCGCCCCGCTTTTTCAGCAGCTCAGTTTTCGGCGGCGATCATGGCGTTGACCTGCTGGAGCAGATCATCCACGTCCACCCCGTGGACCATGCAGGCCTGCTCCACGGTCTCCCCGCGGGAGGCAGGGCAGCCCAGGCAGTGCATGCCGATCCCCATAAAGAGGGGGGCGGTCTGAGGCGCAATGTTGAGGATATCACCGATGATGGTGTCCTTGGTGATGGTCATAGCAGAATTCCTCCGTTTTCTTTGGAATAAGAATAGTATATCCTATCGACAGGATTTTTGCAATGGAGAATTTTATGTTTTCTGCTTTCTCCAGATGCGGTCTCTTTCCCTGAGAAAAAGGACGGCCCCCCTATCTTCTCAGCCCCGGGACCTCCTTCCCGCTCCTCAACATCTGAGAAAGGGTGGAAAAGAGAAAAAGGGCGCCCGGTGGGCGCCCTTTTTTCCTGGATGAAATCAGCCCTGCTGCTCGCGCATCTTGGCGAAGCACTCGCTGCAGTAAACAGGACGGTCGGACTTGGGCTCAAAGGGGACCCGAGCCTCGCCGCCGCAGGCAGCGCAGGTGGCAGTGAAGTACTCACGGGGGCCACGGGCCGCGTTCTTGCGGGCGTCACGGCAGGCCTTGCAGCGCTGGGGCTCGTTCTGGAAGCCGCGCTCCGCGTAGAACTCCTGCTCACCGGCGGTAAAGGTGAACTCATTGCCGCACTCTTTGCATACCAGGATCTTGTCTTCGTACATGGTTTTCCCTCTCTTTGACTCGTTCCCCATTTTTCATGGGTGGTGTAATATTTGCGATCAGCTCTTGCTGAGATCGCCGGAAGAAAGTTGCCGCGCCACCTTTCGCCTGATCCGCTGAACGGCGTTGTCCACTGACTTAGTGGAGCGCCCGACCTGGCTGGCGATCTCGGCGCAGGAGAGACCGCCCAGATAGTAGGATAGGATTTCTGCCTCGAAACCGGATAATTGTCCCTTCAGAGCGTCTAGGCGCTCTCTCAGTTCTTCCCTGCCGATGACAACATCTTCCGGGCTCTCTTCGCTGGAGAACAGGTGTGCGCTGGTTCCGTCAAAAAGAGGGGTTTCGAATGAGACGCTATGGTTCAGGGGAAAGTGTTTATCCCGCTGCGCCGCCCGGACGGCGGCATAGAGCCTGCTGCGGACACAAATCTCCGCATAGGTGCGGAAGGAGGTCTCCTTGCCGCTCTGGAAGCCGCGGATGGCGGCCAGCAGTCCCAGCATCCCCTCCTGGATCAGATCCTCGCTGTCGCCGCCTGCCAGAAAAAGCGGGCGGGCACACACTCGCACCAGACGTGTATAGCGGCCGACCAGCTCGGTCTCTGCCAGCGGGTCGCCGGAGGCGGCCAGACGGCAGAGCGATTCATCCGAGTAAGACTGTGTTTGGGACTGCACCAAATCCATATACTATGGCTCCTATACATAATAAACAAAACCGACGGATTTGTCAAGAAAAATTTTGAATCGATTTGTGAAAGTCTCACAGAGCAGGAAAACTGCCCCTTGTCACGAACTTCCACACCTTCCAGTTTTCTGTCACAGGGCGGCGATCTGGTCCGCCAGCCGCTGCGCCGCCGCCTGGGCCGTATCCTGATCCCTGGCCTCCACCATGACCCGCATCAGGGCCTCAGTGCCCGAGGGGCGCACCAGCACCCGGCCCTCGCCGGCCAGCTTCTCCTCCTCCGCAGCCACGGCATCGGCCAGGGCCTGGCTGGCCATAACGGCCTTTTTCCTGTCGTTGTCGGCGACCGGGATGTTGATGAGCACCTGGGGATACCGCTGGCAGATCCCGAACACCTCAGAGGCCCGTTTCCCGCTCTCCTTCAGCAGAGCGAGCACCTGGAGGGCGGTGAGCTGCCCGTCTCCGGTGGTGGCGTGCTCCAGGAAGATCATGTGTCCCGACTGCTCTCCTCCAATGGCATAGCCCTTCTCCAGCATACGCTCCAGCACGTTGCGGTCGCCCACGGAGGTGCACTCCAGGTCCATCCCGTGCTCTTTGGCGAACAGATGCAGCCCCAGATTGGACATGACGGTGGCCACCACCGCGTTTCCTGGCAGCTTCCCCTTCCGCTTCATGTCCAGACCGCATGCCGCCATGATCTGGTCGCCGTCGATCAGCTCCCCCCGCTCATCCACTGCCAGGCAGCGGTCTGCGTCGCCGTCAAAGGCGATACCGATGTCATAGCCCCCAGCCCTTACCATGGCGGCCAAGGCGTCCATGTGGGTGGAACCGCACTTTTCGTTGATGTTGACCCCGTCCGGGTCGGCGTTGATGACGTCGGTGCGCAGCTTGGAGAAGCGGTCGAACAGGCGGGCGGCGGTGGCGGAGGCGGCACCATTGGCACAGTCCACCAGGATGCGCAGGCCGCCCAGAGTGGAGTCGATGGTGGACTCCAGGTGGTCGATGTAGTCCTCTGACGCCTTGGGGGCCACATAACTCACTTTGCCGATCTCCCCGTGGGTCTTTCGGGGCACGTCGTTGTGGCCGAAGAGGACGATCTCCTCGATCTTCTCCTCCAGCTCGTCGGACAGCTTGAAGCCCTGGCCGTTGAAGATCTTGATGCCATTGTGCTCGAAGGGGTTGTGACTGGCGGAGATGACGATGCCCGCATCCGCCCCCTCGTCCACCGTCACCCAGGCCACGCCGGGGGTGGGCAGGGTGCCCAGGTCCAGCACGTCGGCCCCCGCGGTGCACAGCCCCGCGATGAGGGAGCCCTTCAGCAGGTCGCCGGAGATGCGGGTATCCTTGCCGATGGTGACCAGGGGCTTCTCCCCCGGCTGTTTTCCCTTGGCCAGCACCTCCGCCGCCGCCAGGCCCACCTTATAAGCCAAGTCCGCATCCAGACCGGCGTTGACCACGCCCCGGATGCCGTCAGTTCCGAATAGTTTACCCATATATGATTACCTCTTTCTTCCGAATTGATCAAAGTTTTCCTTCAATGCCCGCTCCACAGGGAACATACTGCCCACAAGCACTGCCAGCTGCACCCCTGTCACCGGAATACACCACATCCCGGTCTCCTCTGTGCCCCGCCCCAAGGCAGGCAGCATAGCCAGCAGGCTCAGAGGAAGCATGACAGCCCCCGCCCGAGACCAGAGCTTCCCGCACACCCGGTGGGCAAAGTCCCAGGTCTGCTGATTTTTCATGGATCGTGCGGTGCGGTAACCGTAGAGGGAGTTGATGCTCTTGGGCGGCTTTGTCAAAAAACGCCGGCCAAAAAACAGCATCACCAGCGGGATCAGCAGGGACGAGGCGGTGCAGAAAAGCCAAAAGCCCATGGTCCTCTCCCCTTTCCGATTTAGAAGCTCAGCTGGTCCAGTCCGCCGCCGCCCGCGCCCCCGGGCATCGGCAGCCCCAGGTGCTGATAGGCCTTGGGAGTGACGCAGCGGCCCCGGGGGGTCCTGGTGAGGAAGCCCAGCTGCATCAGGTAGGGCTCATACACGTCCTCCAGGGTGACCGCCTCCTCGTTGATGGTGGCGGCCAGGGTCTCCAGCCCCACCGGGCCGCCCCGGTAGTTTTCCATAATGCTGCGAAGCATCCGGTGATCGATGGCGTCCAGCCCCAGATGGTCGATCTCCAGGGCGGTAAGGGCCTGGTCTGCCACGTTCCGGGTGATGACGCCCCCAGCCCGCACCTGGGCGAAGTCCCGCACCCGGCGGAGCATCCGGTTGGCGATGCGGGGCGTCCCCCGGGAGCGGCGTGCGATCTCCATGGCTCCCTCCGGCTCGATGGGCACCTCCAGGATGCCGGCGGAACGGGTGACGATCAGGGCCAGCTCCTCCGGACTGTAAAGCTCCAGCCGCAGCGTCACACCGAATCGGTCCCGCAGGGGGGCGGACAGCTGTCCGGCCCGGGTAGTGGCCCCGATGAGGGTGAACCTGGGCAGGTCCAGGCGGATGGAGTTAGCTGAGGGCCCCTTGCCGATGATGATGTCGATGGCGTAGTCCTCCATGGCAGGGTAGAGCACCTCCTCCACCGCCCGGTTCAGGCGGTGGATCTCGTCCACGAACAGGATGTCGTTCTCGTTCAGGTTGGTAAGCAGGGCGGCCAGGTCCCCCGCCTTCTCGATGGCTGGGCCGGAGGTGATGCGCACGTTCACCCCCATCTCATTGGCGATGATGCCGCTGAGGGTAGTCTTGCCCAGTCCAGGGGGGCCGTGGAGCAGCACATGGTCCAGGGGCTCATGGCGCATCTTGGCCGCCTGAATGAACACCTCCAGGTTGCCCTTGGCCTTCTCCTGGCCGATGTACTCCCGCAGGGTCTTGGGCCGCAGGGAGTACTCTCCCTCGTCCTCCCGGGTGAGGGAGGTGGTCACCAGGGGCTCCTCCAGCCCCTCCGCTTCAAATTCTGTGTTGGAAAAATCAATGGCCATAGGTCCACTTCCTGTTCATTGGTCCGATCCCGGCCGCACGCGCCCCACCGGTCAGGGCAGGTCGTACAGCAGGTCGCATTTGGGATATTCCCGATAGGCCCCCTCCGGGAGCTCCATGCCGAAGCCGTCGAAAAAGATCTTAGGCGGCTCGGCGCTGATGACCTCTAGCAAGGTGCCAGCGACCGCCAGCAGAGGGCGCCCTCTCCCCTACTGTTGTGGGTGGGCGGCATCGAACCCGTCTGCCAGCTTCGTCAGCTTCTTCAAAAAGGCCTCCTCGCCATAGGTCCATAGCTTCTCCAGCCTGCCGCAGCCGGCGGTGATCCCTGTGAGCCGAATCCTGCCGTCCCCCAGGTCGGCCAGCAGCAGGCTCAGCGAGACCAGATCCCGGTCTGTCAGGCTGAACCGCTCAAACACCCGGACAATAAAGCGCGCCCCCTCTGTCTCATAGACACTCCCTCCCCCGTCGGTAACAGACTGGCTCCCCGCCAGGATCCCGTCCCGGAAATAACGGAAGACCTCGTCCACGCCCCAGCGGGCGGAAAACTCACGCTCCAGCGTTGCCATCGTGTCCCCTCCTTCGGCGGACTCAGCCGGTGAGCTGGTCCGCCAGTGTCCTGATCCAGTCCATCGTCTCATCCACTCCGGCTATATCAGCATACTGGTGGGACGCGCCCGGGACAACGGACAAAAACAGCCTGCCGTCCCGGCCCGCCAGCATCATGGTCAGGGTAAGGCGGTAACCTCTTGAATGAGTATAAATATATTTCTCATACACCCGGAAGGCGCAGCGGACGCCATCCCGCCGGCCGTCCCACTGGCCCGCCAGGGTCACCGTATCCTGCATTTGGATCAGGTTCCACACCACATTGGTCCGCATGTCCATGATCCCCCGGTGCAGATAGTCCAGCACCTCATCAAAGTCGTAGACCCCCGGTATGTTCCGCTCCAGCTTCTTCATCGTCCCCTCCTGTCCCGGCCGCCCACGGGGCGGGCCTCGCCGCAGCTCATGCCACTGCGGTCTCCAGCGCGGCAGAGGAGCCGCCGTCCATCACTGCCCGGTCGATCAGGGTCAAAACCTGTCTAAAATCGCCGCGGAAGTGTTTTTCATATTTGGCCGCCGCGTCCCGGCACCCTTCAGCCTTTCTCCAGGACCCTCATCCCCTGGAACATGTTTGCGCCGTCGGAAAAAATCTCCAAAAATTTGTCCTCACCCCAGTGAATGGAGATCCCCAGACCGCCCCCACGCCCGGCGGCGGAGATAGCGGATGCGAAGGTATCCCCGCCGTCATTGACCAGGGTGAGCGTCAGGCTTAGATAGTTGTCCCCCATCAGACTGTATCGCTCATACACCCGGACGGCAACCCGGGCACGTTCAGAGGAATAGTCGCTGCTCCCCGTGCATTCCCCGTGGTTTTTGGTGAGATGGGTATGGAAATACTGCAGGATATCGTTAAAGGAATAGCCGCTTGGAAACACACATTCAAACTTGGCCATTTCCCTGCACCTCCAGTCGGAACTTTACCCCTTCATCATCTTCTTCAGCGCCTGCTTAATGACCTCTTCCAGGGTAAGGGCGTCCAAGTCGATCCCCTTGAGCGCCAGGTTGATCTCCCCCTGGGAGTAACCCAGCACCGCCAAGGCGGCGGAGGCCTCAGACAGCTTGTTCTCCGGGATGACGGTGACCCCGGTGCCTCCATAGGTCTCCCCCGCCCCGTTGATGGTCTGGCCCTTGGCCAGCTTGTCTTTCAGCTCCAGGATGACCCGCTGGGCGATCTTCTTGCCGATGCCCTGGGCGCAGGTGAGGGCCTTCTCATCCCCGGTAATGATAGACAGAGCAAGGTTGGCCGGGGTGCTGGCCGACAGGATGGACAGGGCGGCCTTGGGGCCCACGCCGGAGACAGAAATGAGCTGCTGGAACAGGTTCAGCTCCTCCTGGGTGGCGAAGCCGTAGAGCTCCATGGCATCCTCCCGCACGTTGAGATGTGTAAAGAGTTTTCCCTTATCCCCCTTCTTCAGGGCGGACAGGGTATAGCTGGTGGTGCGGCAGGCATAGCCCACTCCGCCGCAGTCGATGACAGCCAGATAGGGCTCGATATGGGTCACGGTTCCACTGAGATAATAAAACATAAGATAGGACCTCACATTAGATCAGATAGGAGTTATGAGATATGGATGCGGTATCCAGCTCCGCCGGACACAGTTCAGACAGCCGCTCCAGGCGCCGGCTCCTTGAGCAGGTATCGGAATTCTCCGCTATAATAGAGCTCCAGCCGAAACTCCAGGCAGCGGCCGGTCAGGTTGAGAAAGCCGTCCAGCTTCACCTGGCGGTACCCGTAGGTCTCGTCCATAATGTCCAGCGTCCCCTGAGGGTATGTCTTCAAAAAATCCTCCACCGCCATTTTCCGGCCGGTAAAGGGCCCTCGGTTTCCGCAGAGGACGCCGCGGTACTCCATTACATAGGCGTGGGAGCTGTCCCAGTCTACCCCAGTGATCTCCACATCCCCCTGCACCTGGTCGAAGGGCTCTGTTGTCTCCACATAGCCGTACTGGGTGACCAGCCGCAGGGTATCCCCCTCCAGCCGCACCTCCAGAATATAGGCGTCGTGGAGACTGTAGGGCAGGTCTGGGGCGGGCTGCTTTACGATGACAGGCATGGGTCCCATCCTTTCCGGGAGTCAAGTCCCCCTGGTCCTATCTCCTGATCCGCTGTTCTTTCATCGTGTGTCGTATTTCATGGGGTCAAAGACCCGTTCGGTGTTCAGGAGGCTGGTGGCGGCACGGCCGTGGCAGATGGCCAGGGCCAGGGCATCGGCGGCGTCGTCGGGCCGGGGAACCTGCTTCATGTTCAGCAGGCGCTGGGTCATCAGCATGACCTGCCGCTTGTCCGCCCCGCCGTAGCCCGCCACAGCCTGCTTCACCTGCATGGGGGTGTACTCAAAGACGGGGACCCCCAGCCGCTCCGCCGAGAGGAGGATGACCCCCCGGCCGTGGGCCACCGCGATGCCGGTGGTGATGTTTTTGGTGAAGAACAGCTCCTCCACCGCCATCTCGTCCGGGTGGAAGGTGCGAATGAGCTCTTCCATGTCGTCAGAGATCTGGAGCAGGCGGCTGGACAGGGGGATGCCCGGCGGGGTGGTGATGACGCCGTATTGGACCAGCGTGTTTTTCTGACGCTCCGCACGCACCACCCCGAATCCGATGGTGGCCACGCCCGGGTCGATGCCTAAAACGATCATGGGCCCCTCCCGCTTCCATACATACCAAGTAAGTGTATCATGTTTTTCTCCAAATGGAAAGACTGTTTTCACTTTCCCTCTCTCTTTCGATACCGCGGCACACTGGGCGGCTGTCGGGAGGCATGGGAAGAGGCACTCCCTTGCTTTCCCAGCGGGTGTATGGTACAACGGAAAATAGGATGGGGGTTCTGGAGAAAAAAGTCTGCTTCCACCGTGACATTTCCCCCTGCAAAATGGAGTATTATGCGAAGGGAGGTCGTGATATGGCAGAGCAACCGCTGAGCCCGGAGGAGGGATTCGCCTCCATCCTGGAGCGGTACGAAAAAATGGTGTACGGCTTCGCACTGGCTCGGACCGGCAGCCGGGCGGATGCGGACGACGTGTTTCAGGAGGTATTTCTGGCCTATTTCCAGTGCGGAAAACATTTCCAGGAGGAGGAGCACCGCAGGGCCTGGCTCCTGCGCACCACCCTCAATTTCAGCCGCCGGGTGACCTCCTCCCCCTGGCGGAGGCGTGTGGTCCCCCTCTCGGAGCGTGCGGATGCGCCGGTGCAGTTCCAGACCCCGGAACAGACCGGGCTCTGGTCCGCCCTCTCCTCTCTGCCAGACGGGCTGAGGGTCCCCCTCTACCTGTTCTACTTTGAAGAACTGTCCACCCAGGAGATCGCGCGGCTCCTCTCCCTCCGCCCAGGCGCGGTGCGGATGCGCTTGTCCCGGGGGCGGGAGCACCTGCGGGAGCTGCTGAAAGGAGACTATTTTCATGAATGACCCCATCTTTTCTCAGATGAAGGAACAGCTCATCCCCAGCCCGGCGGCCCGGGCCGCGCTGGAGGAGGGGCTCTCCCAGCCTGTCCGTCGCCCCGTCCACCGCCACCGGTGCCGGTGCTGGGTGCTGGCCGCCTGCCTCCTTCTGGCGGCCGCCCTGCCGCTGGGACACGCCCTCCTCTCTCCGCCCCTCCACAGCTATGTGACGGTGGAGGAAGCGGCGGGGCAGGAACAGGACGCCAGTACCCAGGAGGCAGCCCCCTGCCCCGGCCTCATCATCAGCGAGAGCGGACTTGGACCGGACACCCTCCCCACAGAGGAGGGGGAGCAGTACGACCTCAGCCGGCTTCCCGCCTCCGCCCAGGACGGCGGCTACCCTGCCCAGCAGCTGCCCAGTGCGGAGGGAGAGACCTCTTCCGATGCCGACACAGGAGAGGGCGCCCTGCTCCTGGAGCGCCTGACTCGGGAGATCCAACGGGAATACGGCAACGGCACCTACCCGGACTGGTACGGCGGCGGCTATCTGGACAGCGCGGGAGATGTGGTGGTCCTGCTGGTCCAGGGCTGCGACACACAGGCCCTGCGCAGTCAGGTCCGGGACTGGGCCGGGGGCGGGGTGTCCTTTGCCAGGGCCCGCTACTCCCTCGCCTCCCTCACCAAGCTCCAGGAGCAGATCTGTGCCCAGCCCTCAGTGAAGGCGGTGCTGTCCTCCTGCGCCCTGGACGAGGAGAACAACCGTCTGGTCCTGTCCCTCACCAGGGCCGACGATGAGGCCCTGTCTGCACTGGCCGTGCTGGACCCCAGGGACGACGCCGTCTATGTCCAGGCGGCCGCTCCAGCCTCTGCGGAGTCAGGCACCGGCACCGCCTGCCCCCGGGCCTCCCGCTAACTGCGCTTTGGACCGCCCACTTTCCCACATCGTCAGGGCTCCCCGGCACTGCCGGGGAGCCCCTCTGTTATGCAGATATCGGCCACCGGGCCCAGCCGGATCGGCGGAAGAATTCCTCCAGCTGGCCTCTGTCGATGGTCACGACAACGCTGGAGGGAGATCCGATGGTGATGGTGGAACTTGATCGACCTCCCTATGCGCAGCAGCCCCATGAGGACCAGCAGGATCCCAACCAGGATGGCGGCTGTGGACATCAGCATCTGAGGCAACAGTCTTTCCACACTCATTCCTGCCTTTTGCCCTGACTCCCCCCTCTCCCGTGGCTGCCAAGTCTTCTCCTGCCTCTATACGTGCAGGGGATGGAAAAACTGCAAATCTTATTTCATATCTTTGTCTGTTTTTTCCAGCCCGCGCTCAGACAGGGACACCCGCCGGGTGGCCACCCGCTCCCGGAACGCCTCGTCGTGCTCCACGAACAGCAGGGTGGGCCGGTACTCCAGCAGCAGCTCCTCCATCTGGATACGGGAGAACAGGTCCACAAAATTCAGCGGCTCATCCCAGACATACAGGTGGGCGCTGCGGCACAGGCTGGCCGCCAGCAGGACCTTCTTCTTCTGGCCCGCGCTGTACGCACCCATTTCTCCCTCAAAGGCCGCCCTGGGGAAGTCCAGTTTGCGCAGGATGGTCATAAACTGGGTGGCGTCTATCCCCTCCTCCGCCGGGAAGTCCCGAAGGGCTCCCTGCAGATGGTCCACCTTTTGGGAGACATAGGAGATCTCCAGGCCAGAGGCCCGCCGCACGGTCCCCGTGTGGGGCACTTCCTCCCCCAGGATCAGCCGGAGCAGGCTGGTCTTGCCGCTCCCATTCCTCCCCTCCAGGCACAGCCGCTCCCCCTGGCTCAGGGAGAAGCTGACCTCGCCGCACACAGGCCCGTCCCCGTAGTCGATGGAGACGCGGTCCAGCTCCAGCAGGCGGGCGCTGTGGAACGCCCGGGGGGCCAGCTTCAGGGGCTCGGCCCGCTCCACGTCGTGGAGCAGAGCCGCCTTCTCCTGGATGGCAGACTCCTGCCGGCTCTCCAGGCTCTTGGCCCTCTTCATCATCTTGGCCGACTTGTGGCCCACATAGCCCCGGTCGGGGCGCAGTCCGGAATTTTTACTGGCGTATTTGGTCTTTTCCACCTGGTCGGACCAGGCAGAGGTCCGGCGGGCCGCCTGCTCCAGTCGGCGGATCTCCCCCTTCAGCTGCTGGTTCTGGGCCTGCTCCCGCCGGTCCCGGTCCTGCTTCTCCTGGTACCACACGGAGAAATTTCCCTTCACCAGCTCCGGCCCCGTCCGGTTCAGGGCCAGCACATGGTCCACGCACCGGTCCAGAAACGCCCGGTCGTGGGAGACAAGCAGGAAGCCCCGGCGGCTGTGGCTGAGATATTGGGCAAGCAACTCCCGCCCCTCCTCGTCCAGGTGGTCGGTGGGCTCGTCCAGCATGGGCCAGCTCCCCTCGTCCAGAAACAGGGCGGACAGGAGCACCCGGGTCTGCTCCCCTCCGCTCAGGGTGGAGAAGGTGCGCTCCAGCACCTCCTCATCCAGCCCCAGCAGGGACAGCTCCCGGACCAGCTGCCACTCCTCTGCCTCCGGTGAGATATCCCGCAGCACCTGGGACACCGGGACCTCCGTCTCCCGGACGGCGCAGGGGAACCGGCGGCAGGCCAGGCCCCCCGTGCGGATCTGCCCCCGGTACTCCAGCCCGCCCTCCAGAAGGCGCAGCAGGGTGGTCTTCCCCCTGCCGTTTCGGCCCACCAGCCCCAGCTTCCAGTCTGTTTCCAGCTGTAGGTCCAGGTCCTCAAAGACCGGCTCGCTGCCGCCGTCATAGGTAAAATACAAATGTTCGATTTGGATCAAAGACACTGTTCTGCCTCCCTTTCCGCCCCGCCGCCGGCGGGGCATATGAAAAAAGCCGCAAGAAGGCGCACCTTCTCACGGCTTTGGCAGACGATCCACAGCCGCCCCCCTGGGGCAGCTCCATACGAACAGCCGGAGCGGGAAGACAACACCCTCTTGCTCAGGCATGACAGAACCGGGGCTTTTCAGGCCCCTCTCTCTTCCATCATGCGGTTCAGCAAGCGGCATTGCGCATTTTCCCGCCTCCATTTCTTCTAGATTCCCATGCAGTGTAGCACAGCGGAGCCGCCCTGTCAAGCAAAAACCAGGACGAACTGCATCCGGCCTGGCTCATGCTCTGGGGTGGGCCTTCTGATAGACGTCCTTCAGCTTGTGGTTCAGCATCCGGGAGTAGATCTGAGTGGAGGAGATGTCCGCGTGCCCCATCATCTCCTGGATGGAGCGCAGGTCCGCCCCGTTCTCCAGCAGGTGGGCGGCGAAGGAGTGGCGCAGGGTGTGGGGCGTGATGTCCTTCTGGATGCCGGCCTTCTCCTGGTAGTATTTGATCAGCTTCCAGAAGCCCTGGCGGCTCATCCGGTCCCCGCTCATGTTGACGAACAGCGCCGTCTCGTCCGGCTCGTTGATGAGCTGCGGGCGGACGTTGCGCAGATACTCCTCCAGCGCCCGGATGGCGGCGGGGTAAAGGGGGATGACCCGCTCCTTCCCCTTGCTGGCACAGTGAAGCACCCCGGCGTAGAGGTTCAGGTCGTCCACGTCCAGCTCGATCAGCTCCGACACCCGGATACCCGTGGCGTAGAGCAGCTCCAGCATGGCCCGGTCCCGGTACCCCTTCAGGTCACTGCAGTCTGGCTGCTCCAGAAAGAGCTCCACCTCCCGGCTGGTGAGGATCTGGGGCAGCTTGCGCTCCACCTTCGCCGCAGTCACGTTTCGGGCTGGGTTGCTCTCCACCAGTCCCCTTGACAGCAGGCAGTTGTAGAAGGACTTGATGGATGCCACGGACCGGGTCACCGTGGCAGCGGATTTGCCCCGCCGGGTCAGGCCCCGGATATAGTCCTCCACGTCCCGGGGCAGCACCTCGTCGAGCGGGACGTCCCGTTCCTCCATCTCCTGGGCAAACTGATGCACGTCCCGCAGATAGGAGCTCACCGTGTTGGCCGAGGCCTTCTTTTCAGTTGTCAGATAGCTCTCATAGTCCTCCAACAGATTCGACACACACAAAACTCCCTGATTCCAGATTGCGGGCCCTCCCGCAAGTCACAGCACAAAGCGGGCCGAAGCCCCCACCAGCACCGGAACGATGCTCAGCTCCAAGATCACACACAGCATGACTGCCCCGCCGCACAGCGCGCAGCGGACCCCGTAGGCGGTGTCATAGCTGAGGGGATAGCGGCTGTCCCCCGTCACCCGCCGCAGAAGGCCGTAGGCCCCCAGCATCCCCTGGGCCCCCAGCACGAAGAGGGCTGGCGCCCACAGCAGCGCCGGCAGCCCGAACAAGAACAGCGCCGGGATCAGCCCCGCCCCGCCGAACAAGCGGCAGAAGCAGGCCACGGAAAAAGAAAATAAAAAGCCCCGCACGGCAAACAGCACTGGCAGTCCGATCACCCCCAACGCCGTGAATCCCATCAGCAGGGCCGCCAGGGGAAAACGCATCTGCTCCCACAGCACCGCCCAAAAGCCCGGGGCTCCCTCAGTCCCGTCCTGGGCCAGCGTCAGATAGGTCTGGAGATAGTCGGACAGGGCGCTGCCGCCCGCACCATTCACCATGCCGCCCAGCAGGCAGCCCGCGCCGCCCCCCAGCAGGAACGCCATACCCAGCACCGCCATCGCGGCCAACGTCCCAGACGGCACATCCAGCATGATCTTTCCCTGTCTCCCCATGGCGCTCACCTCAGTGTCAGCCTATGAGGCGGGATAAAAAAATAGAAGCGGGGAACCCTTGGATCCCCCTACCGAATCTGAATTTATCCTTAATATACCGCTCGGCGCCCGTTTCCGCAAGGGGTTTTGAAGGATTTGTGAAAATTCGTCATTTCCGTCAATACTTTATGTCAACATGATTATGTAAACTTTGTTGACCAAAGAAGGCGGGCCAGTGTCTGCTGGCCCGCCTTCTTTCTAAATATAGTGATTTTGTACCGTCAGGCACCGCAGATGTTGTGTTTCCTGCTATTCCGCGCAGGAGCCGCACAGACTACAGTCCGTATTATTACATTCTGTATTCTCCGTCTCTCCCATCCCGGCCGCAATGGCACGCAGGGCGATGGCGCACTCCAGCCGCTTACGCTCCATTTCGCAGGCTACCGCATTGGGCTTTTTTATGTCGCCGTTGACAAGCAGGTTGGAGGCGGAGCAGCCGCCGCTGCAATAGAAGCGGGCCCAACAGTTCCGGCAGTCCTCCCGGGTGTAGATGTTCAGCTCCGCGAACTTCCCGGAGATGTCCATATCGAAGTCCCCGGAGCGGACATTGCCCATCCGGTACTCCTCCCTGCCCACAAACTGGTGACAGGGATAGATGTCCCCATCAGGAGTGATGGCCACATACTCACAGCCCGCCCCGCAGCCCCGCAGCCGCTTGATGACGCAGGGCCCCTGAGCCAGATCCACATTGAAGTGGAAGAAGTTCACGTCCTTCCTCCCCTGCAGCTGCCGGGCCAGCTTCTCGTATTCTGCCTCCACTGCGGGCAGGTCTCCCTCCTTGATGGCGAAGGGGTCGTCCAGCGGTCCGCTGGCCGGTTCCACCGAAACATGGCGGAAGCCCAGGGAAGCCAGGTGCTCCACGTCGTCGGCAAAGTCCAGGTTCTCCCGGGTGAAGGTGCCCCGCACATAGTAGTCCTTGGTCCCCCGCTGAGAGACCAGCTGCTGGAACTTGGGGACGATCACGTCATAGCTCCCCTTCCCGTTGACAGTGGGGCGCATGTGGTCGTTGACCTCCCGCCGGCCGTCCAGGGAGAGCACCACGTTAGACATCTCCCGGTTGATGTAGTCGATGGTGTCCTGGTCCAGCAGGACACCGTTGGTTGTGATCGTAAAGCGGAAACACTTGTCGTGCTTTTCCTCCAGGGAGCGGGCGTACTCTACCGTCCGCTTGACGGTGTCCAGCGCCATCAGCGGTTCCCCGCCGAAAAAGTCCACCTCAATGTTCCGCCGCTTGCCCGACTTCTCCACCACCCAGTCGATGGCCCGCCTGGCGGTATCAAAGTCCATGGTCATGCGGTGTCCGGTACCGAAGTCGCCAGTAGAGGCAAAGCAGTAGCGGCAGCGCAGGTTGCAGTCGTGGGAGACATGCAGACACAGTGCCTTCACCACCGCCGCCTTGGGCAGGGCCATGGCGGCAGCCGGGTCGATGTAGTCGTCATCTGAGAAGAGCAGCCCCGCCCGCTGGAGCTCCAGCAGCTCCGTCCAGGCCTCGTCCAGTTCCCTGGCGTCGTACTGAGAGAGGCGGTCCTTCAGATCCTGGGGACAGGCATCTCCCATGGGGCCCTCCACCAGAGAAAGCAGGTCACAGCACAGCTTGTCCAGCACATGGACCGCCCCGCTGTTCACATCCACCGCCAAGTTCCGGCCCAGCGCGGAAAATGTGTGTACCATAATGATATTCCTCCGAATTTGCAAAGATTGGCGGCCGATTCCAGCCGCGAAAAAAGGGCAGGCTGACGCCCGCCCCTTTCCGGTCAGGATGTTGTCCTTACTTGTTGTCGTTCTCGCACTTCTGATTGGCGACCGTGCAGGAAGTCTTGCAGGCGGACTGGCAAGAGGTCTGGCACTCGCCGCAGCCGCCGTGGGCTGCGCTGTTCTTCAAAGTGGCTCCGTTCAGAGTCTGGATGTGCTTCATCGGAATCTTCCTCCCTAATATGCTGTCATAGGGCGGAGCATGGCCCCGCCAATATGTATGGTAGGATTATACCATACACAGGCCGGGATTTCAATCATCTTCTGCGTTTTTTCTTTGGTTTTCCCCCCAGTACGCCCGCCAGGGCACCGCCGCAGCCGCAGGAGAGCAGCAGTCCCAGCCCGCCGTTGCGCAGATCCGCTGACTCATAGAACAGGAAACCGGCAGTGAGCAGCAGCAGGAACAGGATCAGACCTGCCCCGAAGCCCATCAGCAGGCTCCTGCCCCGGCCCTGACGGACGGCCAGCAGGCCGCCGGCGAGAGCCCCCAGGGCACAGGCCGCCATCACTGCGCTGTCCATCATCCCCTGCCCCAGCCAGCGGTTGGACACCGCCAGCGCACACAGGAACAGGATGGCCACCGCCGTCAGAAACGCCAGTGCGCCCCCCTTCAGCATCCCGCACATGGTCCCCAGCCAGGGGCTCTCCGCCTCTTCCCGCTTTCCTTTCGTTTTCACAAAAAACACCCTCCCCGCAAGTTCCAGGTATGGAATCTTATGCGGGAAGGGTGCTTGTCATGCCTGTCATTTCTGCCCCAGGGCACAGCAGCCCGGAAGCACGGCACGGAGTCCTTTACTTCGTGGTCTCGGAAGTCTGGGCCCCCTTGGTGGACACGGCCCACTTGGTGAATTCGATCCGCACACGGTCGGCACCGGTCTCGATAACGATGGTGTTCTCCTTCACAGCACAGATGGTGCCGATGATGCCGCCGATGGTGGTGATCTCGTCCCCAACGGTCAGAGAGTCCCGCATGGCCTGCGCCTGCTTCTTCCGCTTGTTCTCCGGGCGGATCATAAAGAAGTAGAGCAGCGCAAACATCAGGACTAACAAAACAATGCTGTACATCCCACTATCCAAGGTAGATTCCCTCCAAAAATTCGGTAGTGCTGCCAAAAGGCGTCTTTGTCATTATACCTGTTTCCCCTTCGGTTGACAAGCCTTTTTTGCAAATTTTCTCAAACCTGGTTTTACACGCCGGTCAGCGGAACTCCTTTCCCTCCCCGTCCAGCACCGCGCGGCGGTGGAAGGTGACGAAATCCGGCTGGAGATCTGGGTAAGTCTCGCAAAAAGTCGCCCGGATCAGTTCTGGATTCAGTCCCGGGTTCTGGGCCGCCAGCACCGCATCCAGGGTCATGGTGTCCCGCTGCACCTCCAGGTTCCAGCTGTGGATCAGAGGGATCAGGTCCACCTCGGTGAAGCCGGCCTTGGCCTTCTTCGACTTCTTGCGCACCACCAGGCTCTCCTGCCCCAGCAGGCGGCTCAGGGCGGTCTCTGCCTCCAAAGGCCGCCCCTCCTCGTACTCCATATTGATGATGTAGTTGACCCGAGACAGCTCCTTCACCGGCCGCTGGGCCGGATAGCAGCTATGGATCACGATGCCCTCCGGCATGGCGGCAGTGAGCCGCGCCGGCACCTCCTCATAGGATGCGCCCCCCACCAGCCCGAACTCCAGGATCTCGCACTGGCTGGAGTAGCCCACTGACAGGGGCAGCGCGATGGAGACGAAGGGGTGGGGATTGAAGCCCTCCGTGTGCCTGATCTGGATGCCGGAGCGGAAAAAGGCCCGCTGGAAGGTGCGCATCAGGTCCAGATGGGAGATGTACTTGGCTCTCCCAGTCTTGGAGAAGAGCAGGCGGTCAGCCATTGCACACCCCTCCTTTCAGCAGACGGTTGGCCCCGCAGCCGGAACAACGGGTGCGGCAGTCCGGGGTTGTCTGGGACTGGTAGCACAGCTCCCGCTCATGCCACAGGAAAGCGGGGGTCACCATGGGGTCGATGCGGCACCAGGGAAACACCTCGCTGCGCGGCCGCTCCCGGTGGGCGTAGAAGTCCCCATCCAACCCGCAGGCCTCCAGGGCATCCATCCACCGCTGGTAGTCGAAATACTCGCTCCAGGAGTCGAACTTGGCCCCATGCTGCCAGGCCCACTCCAACACGTCGGCCAGGCGGCGGTCCCCCCGGGAGAAGATAGCCTCCAGATAACTGGTCTGGGGGTCGTGCCAGTTGTAGGTGATGGACTTGTCCCGCTTCAGGGCGTCCCGCAGCAGGCCCACCCGCCGCTGGTACTCTTCCACGGGGATCTGGGCCTCCCACTGGAAGGCCGTGTGGGGCTTGGGCACGAACCAGGAGGTGGACACCGTGATCCGCACCCCCCGCTTGGGGTTGGGAGTGTACTCCCGCCAGGCGAAATAGACCTTGCGGGCCAGATCCGCGATCCCCAGCACATCCTCATCAGTCTCGGTGGGCAGGCCCAGCATGAAGTAGAGCTTCACGCCGCTCCACCCGCCGGCGAAAGCGGTGCGGCAGGATTGGAGCAGGTCCTCCTCCCGCAGGTTCTTGTTGATGGCGTCCCGCAGCCGCTGGGTCCCCGCCTCCGGCGCGAAGGTGAGGCCTCCCTTCCTCACCCGCTGGAGCCGCTCCATCAGATTCATGGAGAAGGTGTCCGCCCGCAGGGAGGGCAGTGAGAGCCCGATGTCCCGGGGGGCGCAGTAGTCCAGCAGGTCATCGCACAGCTCCAGCAGGCAGGGATAGTCGGTGGAGGACAAAGAAGACAGGGTCATCTCCTGATAGCCGGAGTCCTCACAGGCCGCCTTTCCATACTCTGCGAGCTGTTTGGGGTCCCGGCTGCGCACCGGGCGGTACACGTATCCGGCCTGACAGAACCGGCAGCCCCGGATACAGCCCCGGAACAGTTCCAGCATCACCCGGTCGTGGACGATCTCTGTAGAGGGGATGATGGTCTTCACCGGGAAATAGGACTTGTTCATATCCTCCACCACCCGCTTGCGCACCAGCTCCGGCGCGCCGGAGCCCTCCCGGATGCGCATCTCCTCCAGGGTTCCGTCGGGGCGGTAGACCGGCTCGTAGAAGGAGGGCACATAGATGCCCGGGATGCGGGCCGCCTCCCGGAGCAGCTCCTCCTTGGTCCAGTCCTCGTCCCGGGCCCGGCGGTAGAGGGCGATGTACTCCAGGGTGACCTCCTCCCCCTCCCCCAGCACGAAGAAGTCCACAAAGGGGGCCAGGGGTTCCGGGTTATAGGCGCAGGTCCCCCCCGCCACCACCAGCGGGGCCAGGTCCCGCCGCTCCTCCGAGCGCAGAGGCAGGCCCGCCAGATCCAGCATGTTCAGCACATTGGTGTAGGCCATCTCGTAGCCCAGCGAGAATCCGATAATGTCAAAGTCGCACAGAGGATCACCGCTCTCCAGGCCGTAGAGCTGGATGCCCTCCCGGCGCATCTCCTCCTCCATGTCTCCCCAGGGAGCAAAAGCCCGCTCGCACCACAGGCCCTCCACCTGGTTCATGGCCCCATACAGGATACGCACCCCCAGGTTGGACATACCGATCTCATAGGTGTCTGGAAAGCAGAGGGCATACCGGGTATCCACCTGGGCCCGATCCTTCACCACCGCATTATATTCTCCGCCGGTGTAACGGGCGGGCTTTTGTACTTTTGGCAGAATACGCTCCAGTGTCCGGTTCATGACGTCCCTCCAGGTAACTCTCATTTCGAGTGCAGGAACCATTTTACCCGTTTCTGAAGCCCTTGACAAGACCTATTTCTTCCCTTTTTCCCCTCTTTTTCTTTTGCCAGCAGCCAGAGCGCCACCAGGAGGAGGGTAAAACTGCCTCCCCAGCCGATCAGGAGCACGCCCAGCGCCAGCAAAAAGGCGATGAAGACCCGGTCCAGGACCGCCTCCGCCTCCTCCGCAGCCGGCCCGATGGACATGGACAGCAGACAGTGCAGCGCCCGTCCCCCGTCCAGCCTGCCCACTGGAAGCAGATTGAAGCAGCCCAGCGCCAGATTCAGCCCGGCGAAGAGGGCCCCGCCCTCTGCCCGGCAGCACAGCCAGGCCGCCGCCAGGTTGGCCGCCGGGCCCGCCAGCGCCGCTGCCAGCTCCCCCGGATAGGACATGGGCCGCTCCAGCTGGATCTCCGCCCCCACAGCCGTCAGCCGCAGGCGCCGCACCGATCCGCCCAGCCCCCAGATGGCCGCCAGGTGGCCCAACTCGTGGAGCGCGCACCCTGCCAGGGCCGGGAGCAGGAGCCCCTGCTGGTCCGCATAGTTGCACCAGGCCATCAGGAACAGGAATCCGGGCGTGACCGTGATCCTCCCCCGCCCCACTCAGACGGCCTGCTTGTAGTCGATATAGTATGCCGGGTCCAGATGGGTCCCCGCGTATTTCAGCTCCAGGTGCAGGTGGGGACCAGTGGAGTTCCCTGTGGACCCCACCTCTGCCACCTTCTCCCCCGCGGACACGGTCTGTCCCGTGGTCACACAGATCCTGCTGCAATGTGCGTAAAATGATTTGATGCCGTTGCCGTGGTCGATTTGGAAATACAGTCCGTGGTCGTCGTTCTCCCCCACATACTCCACCGTGCCTGCGGCGAATGCCAGAATGGGGTCCCCCTGATAGGCGCCGATATCCACTCCGTTGTGAAATCTGTATTCTCCGTCAATGGGGTGGTCCCGGTAGCCGTAGGTGGACCAGAGGGGGCCGAACACCGGGGTCACGGTCTCCAGGTCCCCCAGGGAGATCTGGTCCATAGTATAGTTGGCCGGCAGCTCCGGGCCGTTATAATTGGCTTTCAGCAGCACCGTTCCCACCGCAGGCGCTGCCGTCTGGGCCTGCGGTGTCTGCTGGGCTGCCTCTCCCTCCGCCTGCTCCCCCGGCAGCCAGCTGTCGGGCACCCGGTCCAGCCGCAGATAGTGGGCGGTGAGCTCCGCCATGTCCGGCCGGCTGTTAAGGAAGCGGCTCTCCTCCTCCACCCCGCCAGCCAGGGCGGGAGATGCCTCTCCGCCGGAGTCCTGCCCGGACCCGAACACCTGGATGCAGAACTCCCCGATGTCTCCCAGCACGGAGTCCTGCTCCGCCAGCGACTCACCCAGGTCGGAAAATGCCGCCCGGAAATCAGTGTTGGAGCCGATCAGCGCCAGGATATCCTCCCCCAGCTGGTCCAGCCGCTGGGGAAAGACTCCCTTTCCGATGAACACGGTGAGGAACAGTGCCAGACACGCCAGCAGCTGGACCAGCCGGACACGCTCCCTCCTGCCGCTCTCCTCCTGTTTCCCTGTGCGCCTCCCCTGCGCGGCCGGTCTCCTCCGACGCGCCGCCTGTGTGGACTGGCTGTACATAGATGCCCCTCCCTGTCCTGTTTGATGGATACCCCCAATCTATTCCGAGAAAAGATGCTATATTCCTCTTGACAGATCTTAGAAAAGAAAATATAATAGATAAGCTAACTGCATCGGGGTGTGGCGAAGTTTGGTATCGCGCTTGGTTCGGGTCCAAGAGGCCCCGGGTTCGAATCCCGGCACTCCGACCATGGGTGAGTCCTTATAGGACTCACCCATTTTTTATTTAGACATTGGGAATGTTATATTTGAAAACTCTCACTTAATATGCTATTATTCTGTTAATAATAGTAGTATACTTTGTAGTCTGTCGTGACATAACAACTGTAAAATATATTTGCGAGGTAAGTGCTATGGGAAAAATTCTTGGAATCGCCATAAAAAACTACGGGTCGCTTAAAGATATTAAAATGGGACAATTGTATTCGGGACAGACAGGTGTACCGCTCGGCAATATGGTTGCGATTATTGGCCCTAGTGGAAATGGAAAAAGCACATTAGCTGATGCCTTCGGTTTTATTGCTGATGCACTTACAACCGATGTTGAGAGTGCTTGTGATGCTAGTAATCGGGGCGGATATGACAAGCTTGTTTCGCAAGGAAGCAATGGCCCTATACACTTTGAAATCTATTATAAAGAGAATAGTAATTCTCGTCCAATAACATATGAGTTGACAATCGGAAAAGACAAATATGATAGGCCTTATGTAAAGGACGAAAGGTTGCGTCAACGTAGACCGGGAAACAAAAGTGGTCGGCCTTTATCGTTCTTGTACCTCATCGATGGAAAAGGGTATGCATTTGAAGGCGCTGAAGGGGGGCAAGACGACGAAGGAGTCGTAACCGGAAGTAAAGTAGATGTCGAATTAAGTGATATCCGTAAGCTGGGAATTGTAACGCTTGGCGCAATGAAGCAATATTCAAGAATAGAAAAGTTCCTGACATTCTTAAAGAGCTGGTATCTGTGTTATTTTACTCCCGATACTGCAAGACAAATTCAGACAGCGGCCCCTGCTCCGTATTTAAATCGTACAGGGAGCAACCTGAATAACGTGGCGCAGTTTATGTATCGTGAGAATCCTGGTGATTTTAAGAGAATTCTCACGAGCATTCAAACAAAAATTCCTAATATAAAGAAAATCGAACCTGTAAAACTTAAAAACGGACAAATGGTACTAGAATTTTGGCAAAATGGATTTAATGAGCCCTTTTTTTCCCAGCGAATGTCAGATGGTACCTTGAAATTGTTTGCTTATTATATGCTCTTGCATGAAAAGAATCCCCGCCAATTAGTTTTTATCGAGGAACCTGAAAATGGCCTGTACCATCAATACTTGGCTGATTTGGCTATTGAAATGTCAAAAAATGTAGGAACAGGATACAATAAGCAGCTATTTGTTACGACGCATAGTCCATTTTTTGTTAATGCACTTTCGCCAGAACAAGTCTGGGTCTTAGATAAAGGGGCAGACGGCTTTTCGACTATAAAGCGCTCATCTGAATATGATTTTGTGAGTGACTTGGTTCAAGAAGGCGCATATATTGGCGACTTGTGGAATGATAAGTACTTTGGCTGAGGAGGAATGCATATGCATTTTCAGTATCTTGTTGAAGATCAGTCAGGTGCTGCGCTTATTCGAATTTTGATGCAAAAAATCGTGGAGCTTTACCCAAATGCAACGTATGATTGCAAAGGTTTTCGAGGGATCGGTGGATTCACAAGAAAAAATACGATAAAAGAAACAAAAACAGGAAAGTTACTCAACGATTTAGCAACATACTTGCGCGGCTTTGACAGAAGCCTTCAAAGTTTTCCTTCTGTAATCATTGTTGTCTTAGATAGCGATGATCACGATGTGCAACAATTTCGATCTGAATTAGAAGCTGTCGCAATGCAGAACATGATAAAGATAGATCATGTGTTTTGCCTTGCGGTTGAAGAAATTGAAGCATGGCTGCTGGGCGATAGGCATGCACTTTTGTCCGCATATCCTCATGCAAAAATGCATGTATTAAATACTTATGTTCAGGATAGCATATGTGGAACTTGGGAAGTACTCGCTGATGCTGTCTATCCGGGTGGAACTTCGAAGTTATCCAGAGAGCATGCCTCCTTTATTGAAATCGGAAAGTTGAAAGCTGAATGGGCGCAAAATATAGGAATACATATGGATTTGAAATCGAACGAATCGCCGAGTTTCAATGATTTCATTCATGAGATTGAAAGGCGCCTTGTTTCATAAACCCTCGTCATAAAGGTACTCAACGGGTCTAATATTTCAAAAGTAACATGCACAATGCCGCCCGTTGTCCTGTTTGGGCGGCGTTGTTCTTGTCATTTTAGATTTTTAGAATAAATACCTCTTTCCGACTGCCAGCAAACCGTTGATATATCTGCGTTTTCTGAAATCCTATAATTCCACTCCGACCAAATTGGAAAGACCGTCGACGTTTATCGGCGGTCTTTTGCTATGCCTGTGTGCATGTGGAATAGTAGGAATATTCATAACTGGAAATCCTATAACTACACTCGAAAGCAAAATTGAGTGACAGGATTTTTAATAAATGATATACCAAAAGTAACTCTATGAGATTCTTGATTTTAAAATTTGAGAGAGGAGAATATAGATATGGATATAGAGTATTTTTTCTATGTCGATGATAGCACTCTTCAGCATCTGCGTCCGGCCACAAGCGATGAGCACAAGTGGTATCACTCATTAGCACAGGAGCTGGGCCCCTATCAGAAGAATATTGACCGTTTTCAGAGGGTAGAAGATCGATTTTCTGCATTAGCGGAAATCCTGGAAGCCCCTGAAAAAAACGCCGCAAAGTTAGAACGTAACGCAAAGGATGCTGTGGCAAATTTCTTGTACTCTTTCAACGAGTGTCTTGATCATTGGAGAACCTATATAGTCAGAGCTTATGGCGAGGGATCCAACTATTTTTCCGCTTATCAAAAGCTGACCACGCTTGCCTTCGATACTTACGATGAGTATAAAATTACATATGCCCTTCGAAATTTCCAACATGTAGACGATGTTTTTGACGGTATATCCGTGCGTTTAGACATGCCCGCGCAGATATATGCACATCGTCAACGGTTGCTCGACAACTCCCGCTTTACCGCTCCCCAGCGCGCCGCTTTTACCAAACTGGAAGAGTGTTTCGATTTGTTCCCGATTTTTAAAACAGCAAAAGAACAACTGGAGCAGATCGAAAAGAAGCTGATGTTTTATGCAGTGACTTCAGAACAAGAAAATAAGGCTATTGACGCCTTGAAATTTAAAGAGGAACTCTGCGGGCCGCACGGAGTGCTGTTATTGGGAAAGCTTTTAGATCCAAACGGAAATGAACTCGAAGCAACAGACAGCACCATCATAAAACTAGCGCAGGAGCAGTCAGAAGCCTCTCTGTCCTATCAGGATGAAATTCCTTGGGGAGTCTGCAGATTACTGCAGCTTTTTCAGGGAACAAACTATCAGGACATTTGACCAAACTGCCTGACGGCCTTAGTTCCTCTCAGGTTTTATCATCACATGTCCCCTGCCGCTCCCCCTAACTTCCCGAGTTGCTGTTTTTCTCTTCCTGAGGTATAATGGGCAGGCCGGGCGGCGCTGTTAGGGCGCGCCCTGGGTTCCGGCGCGCTGTGTGACATGGGCACCGGCACCTTCTCTCCGATCCGGCGCCGCCTTCATCCATCTCAAAACACAGGAGGTCTGATCCATGCTCGCCTACACCTATCTGGAGCGGGGGAAATTCGCCCTGCTGGACAAGCCAAAGCCGGTCCTGCTGGACCCCGGGGACGCGGTCGTCCGGGTCACGCTGGCCAGCATCTGCACCAGCGATCTGCACATCAAGCACGGCTCTGTTCCCCGGGCGGTGCCCGGCGTCACGGTGGGACACGAGATGGTAGGCGTGGTGGAGGAGACAGGCCCGGACGTCCGTACCCTCCGCCCCGGAGACCGGGTGGCCGTCAATGTGGAGACCTTCTGCGGCTCCTGCTTTTTCTGCCGACACGGCTGGGTCAACAACTGCACCGATCCCAGCGGCGGCTGGGCCCTTGGCTGCCGCATCGACGGCGGGCAGGCGGAGTATGTCCGGGTCCCCTATGCCGACCAGGGGCTGACCAAGATCCCTCACGCCGTGACGGACCGGCAGGCCCTGTTCGTGGGGGACATCCTGGCCACCGGATACTGGGCCGCTCAGATCTCCCAGATCTCACCGGAGGACACGGTGCTCGTCCTGGGCGCCGGCCCCACCGGCCTGTGCACTCTCCAGTGCGTCCTGCTGGAAAACCCCAGGCGGGTCATCGTCTGTGAGCGGGACCCCCAGCGCCTGGCTTTCGTCCGTGCCCACTATCCTCAGGTGCTGGCACTGGAGCCGGAGGGGCTCCGGGAGGCGGTCCTGGCCCACAGCGCCCACGGAGGGGCGGATGTGGTGCTGGAGGTGGCGGGCAGCGAGGACACCTTCCGTCTGGCCTGGGAGTGCGCCAGGCCCAATGCGGTGGTGACGGTGGTGGCCCTTTACGACCGGCCGCAGCTGCTCCCTCTGCCCGACATGTACGGCAAGAATCTCACCTTCAAGACCGGCGGGGTGGATGGCTGCAACTGTGCCCAGACCCTGGACCTGATCGCCGCCGGGAAGCTGGACACCACTCCCCTCATCACCCACACCTACCCTCTCAAGGACATCGACGCGGCCTACCAGCTCTTCGAGTCCCGGCGGGAGGGCGTCATCAAGGTGGCCATCCAGCCCTGACGCCTCCCCAGCCATCCTACGACAGATCGCTCCCCAGGGAGCGGGAGGAACCTTATGGATACCATGACTCTGACTCTGAACCACGCCTCCGTCCCCGCTGTCCTCTACGGCTCCCCGTCCCCTCAGGTCTGGCTCTGCCTCCACGGCAAGGGCGGCCGCAAGGAGGAGGCCGAGTCCTTCGCCCAGGTGGTCTGCCCCAAGGGCTGGCAGGTACTGGCCATCGACCTGCCCGGCCACGGGGCACGGTCCGGCGGGCCGGAGCTCTTCACCCCCTGGCACGCTGTCCCCGAGTTGAGAGACCTGCTCTCCCTGTCCGGACAGAAGTGGAACCGCCTGGCCCTCCGGGCCGTCAGCCTGGGGGCGTGGTTCTCCCTGCTGGCCTTTCAGGACCGCCCCCTGGACCGAGCCCTCTTCGTCTCCCCGGTGCTGGACATGGAGCGCCTGATCCAGGAGATGATGTCCTGGGCCGGGGTGACCGAGTCACGCCTGGAGGCCGAGGGAGAGATTTCCACTGAGTTCGGTGAGACCCTGTCCTGGCCCTATCTCCAGTACGTCCGCGCCCACCCTGTCTCCCGCTGGGAGACCCCCACCCGCATCCTCTGGGCCCAAAAGGACCATCTGGTGCCCCGAGACACAGTGGACCGCTTTGCCCGCCGCTTCCGCTGCTCCCTGACTGCGGCGGAGGGGATGGAGCACTGGTTCCATACCCCGGAACAGCTGGCGGTTCTGAGGCAGTGGGAGGAGGCGAGCACATGAAGATCCTCATCTCCCCCGCCAAAAAGATGCGGACCGACACCGACACGCTCTCTCCCCAGGCTCTGCCCGCCTTTCTCCCAGAGACGGAGCGCCTGCTCTCCGCTCTGCGTTCCCTGTCCCGGCAGGAGCTGAAGCAGCTGTGGCGGTGCAGCGACGCCATCACCGATCTGAATGTGGAGCGGCTGGCCCGCATGGAGCTGGGGAAGGGCCTCACCCCCGCCCTGCTCTCCTATCAGGGCATCCAGTATCAGTACATGGCCCCCGGCGTCTTTGAGACCGGCCAGTTCACCTATCTTCAGGAACATCTGCGCATCCTCTCCGGCTTTTATGGCATGCTCCGCCCCTTCGACGGCGTGACGCCCTACCGCCTGGAGATGCAGGCCCGTCTGTCGGTGAACGGCTGCCCTGATCTGTACGCCTTCTGGGGAGACAGGCTGGCCCGAGCGCTGGCCGGAGAGGCCGGCTTGGTGGTGGACCTGGCCTCCCAGGAGTACAGCCGGGCGGTGCTCCCCCACCTGCCCCCCTCTGTGGAGGTGCTCACCTGCACCTTCGGCGAGCTGCGTAAGGACGGCCGGGTGGTGGAAAAGGGCACGCTGTGCAAGATGGCCCGGGGGCAGATGGTCCGATGGATGGCAGAGCGTGGCGTCCGCCGGAGCGAGGAGCTGAAAGACTTTCAGGATCTGGGTTACCGGTATGACGCCGCCCATTCCGGGCACGATCACTATGTCTTTCTCAAGGAAAAAGAGGAATTTTGAACATACTGGAAGCTGGGATGGCTGAAAAACGACCGGGTTTGGCGCTCTTGCCAAACCCGGTCTCATATTACCTGCGCTGATGGAAGCGATGTGTTTGTCAAGTCTACCTCCCCCGCTGTTAAATCAGCCACCCCAGTTCGAGGGAAATGGGCGTCAGTCTGGTGTCCGGACGGACGGCTTCCCCGTGGAAATCGCTGCCCGCTGTGATATAGAGCCCATATTTTTCCGCAAGACGCAGATAGGCGGCAGTTTGTCCCGGGGTATGACGGGGATAGAAGCACTCCAAACCGTCGAGCCCCTTCTCCCGCAGGGTACGGAGGGTCTCCTCCAATCGATCGTCCGCATAGCCCAGCTGGTAAGGGTGTGCCAGCACGGCCCTGCCGCCGGCGCTGTGGACGGCGGCGATGCACTCCGCGGCGCCGGCCTTCCAGCGTTCGATGCGCTGATATTCATCGGAATCCAGATAGCGGTCGAATGCTTCCCGGAGGGAGGTGACATACCCGCGCCGGAGCATCACCTGGGCGAAGTGAGGCCGGGCGACGACCCCGCCGCCTGCCAGCGCCTCCACTTCCTCCAAAGACACATCCATGCCCTTTTCCCGGAGAAAGTCCACGATGCGGAACTTCCGCTCGTCCCGGCTGGCGCGCAGCTTGCGGCAGAGCGCTGTCAGGGCGGGGCACTCCGGGCCGAGGTGCAGGCCGAGTATGTGCATGTGCCGGTCCTCGGCCGCCCCCAGCTCCACGCCGCGCAGCACTGTAAGGCCCAGGGCCGTGCCCGCCTGGACCGCCTCCTCGGCGCCGTCAATGGTGTCGTGGTCGGTGACCGCCAGCACCTGGATGCCGGCGGCGGCAGCCTTTTCCACCAGCGCCGCCGGCGCATACTGCCCATCAGACGCGGTGGAGTGGGTGTGGAGGTCTGCCAGGACGGTCATGCTTTCATCTCCTTGCGGATAGCAACGATCCGTATCACCGGCGGGTCATCATTTCCGTAGGGGGCGAAGCCGGTCCGCTCCTGTGCGTACTCCACGCGGAACCCCGCCTCCTGCAGAGAGGCGGTCAGCTCCTCCATGACGATGAAGCGTCGGTAATGATTGTTGTAGAAGAACGCGTTTTTCTCCTGGGGCTGTCCCCTGCCGTACAGCGGATCATGGACGCCCCGCACCTCGATGAAAAACTTTCCGCCGGGCTTGATCGCGCGGTGCATGGCCAGCAGCAGCATCCGCTCCTGCTGCTGGTTGATGGCGTGGATGGTAAAGCGGCTGTACGCATAGTCATAGCTGGCAGGCCGGTGGATGGGGGCGTTGATAAAGTCCCCGCAGAGGAAGCGCGGGTTGTCTCCGCCCCGCTCCCGCAGCGTCTGAATGGCCGTGTCTGACAGGTCAATGGCGATGACAGAGAGGCCCAGGGAGGCAAAGTAGAGGGCGTCCCGCCCGTTGCCGCAGCCCAGGTCCACCAGGGTCCGTCCCGGTTCCACCAGAGTGGCGGCATACCGGGCAAAGGGGGAGGGGTCCATGGGACAGAGGCCGTCCTGATAATAGCGGTTCCAGTAGTCCCGGTTATCGATGGGGTTTTCGACGATGTTGGGATACAGGACCCTCTCGATCTCCTCCACCGCCTCCAGAGGGGTGCGTTCTCCGTCGTTCTGAATGATCAGATCGGGGGTCTTGGGCTCGTCAAAGGGCAGGTCCACCCCCACCACATTGTGCCCCCCGGTGTAGAGCCCCTTCTGGTTCCGGGCCAGCAGGGTCTCCGGCTTCACCCTCAGATAGATCTCCTTGTAATTGGGGATATTGGCCCGGTTCCAGGCCCGGACGCTCTGATACATGGCGATGGAGCAGCACACCACGTCGATGCCTTGGTCGGAGAGGAGCTTACACACCCGGAAGATCCGCCCCGCCCATCGGAGGCGCTCGTCGTTGGTGTAGCCCACATCCTCACCGAAGGCCACCCGGATCTCGTCACCGTCCAGATAGACCGCGTTGGGCTTGGTGTTTTTGAGCCGCCGGTAAAAGAGGCTGCCTACGGTGGTCTTGCCCGCGCCGGAGAGGCCGGTGAAAAAGTAAACGGTTCCCTTGTGTTCCATGTGGTCCTCCTCAGTGATAGAGCGGCTGTTCCAGCAGGGCCGGGTCCAGCTCCAATAGGGGCATGAAATTCAGCGGCGCGCCGTTTTTGTTCACGAACCGCAACCTCCGCATTAAGATCGAAGCGATCTTACTCCTATTTTCATCGATGTTCTCTTTACGTTCCTGTAGAAGCGACTCCTCCAGCTCCTTTGAGACTTTCTCCCCAGAAAGCCTTTTCCGCTCGATATATTTCTTGTAAGATGCTAGAATTAGATCCGTATGTCCGTGCAACCGGCCAAGCAGATCGTCCATCTTTTCTTTATCCATGGGAGAACCATCATAGCATTGGAAGTCATAGCCGTAACGCCGATACACATCTCCCATCAGATACTCTAGATACACCCGTTCTTCCCGACCCAGGTACTTCTCATAGGTCCGATAGATGGCCGCCGGATCAAAGCCCCGGTCATTGCCTTTCAGGGACTCCGGATCCCGCTCACCGTTGCGGGAACAGTAGGTCATGCTCTTCGTATAGGGCAGGTCCAAAAAGGCCGCCAGGGCGGTGAAGGTGGCCTTTGGGTTCAGCTTGCCGTCCTCAAAGCGGACCAGTACCGAGTCCTGAAACAGCCGATCCTGCCAGTCCACCATATAATTCCGATTGAGTGCACGCATGGCAAGCTCATCGGGCATAGTCTGCAACTCCTGCCCCGGCTCCCACTCATCTATCTGCCTCTGCATGAAACGCACACATGCCCCAGTGGAGGACGTCGGCCGGCGCATGGGTGTGAAGGTCTTGATATACTTGAAGCCCTTCAACGGTGCAAAGTTATGGAGCTTTTGATATTCCTGGGAATCTGCAACCGCGCAGCCACGTCGATTGACCTCGATACTTGGATGATAGTCATGAAAGTGCGGCTGGAAAAAAATCGCTGGCACGATACGGGACTCGTGATCCAGGGATCGTAAATCCGCCATCAGCAGATAAATCACCACAAAAAGATCCTTCTCCGTCCAATCACGCATCTGCCTGAGTTGGTTGAGCAACAGATCTGCTTTCTCTTCATTTCCATCCCCAAGGATAATATCTGTATCAACCGCTTGATTTCCATCATTAGCAAGCCATTCCCGCAACTTATCCAGGTGTTCCTGAATCGTGTAAAACATAATAGATTCTACAGCAATTAGGTTGGGGTGATTGTCAAAGATCTCGTTAAAAAAGTCACCGCCGTTATGGCTGGAGAGCTGGGTGTGCCAAATCAGCCGGTGGATTTCCCGGATACCGATAGGCTTGACCGGGTACTGGCTGTAATCGATGCCGAAGCGGGACTGGAATTCGATAGGGTACTGCTCGATCTCATCTTCTATCAGGAAAACCAGTTTCTCCGCCTCCAGCAGAGGCCGAAGGTTCAGAATCTGGAGATAGGAGCAGAAGTTCCCCCAGTCCGTGTAGTGGAGATAGATGTGGTTCTCCCGGCCCACCCACTCGCTGTTCCGCACATTGTCACGGAGGTATTCCAGCTCATACTGGGAGTACACGTCCGCCGCCAGCACTGGCTTGTCCAGGTCCCTGAAGAAGTTCCGGCTGACTACCGGGTGCCGGGGATCCAGATGCGCCCCAAAGGTCTCTGTCTCCACGGTAAAGGGGATATAGTTCCGGTCATCATAGGGGTAAAACAGGATAGGCAGGTCCTCAAAGGCGGGAAAGTCCTGCCGGAAGCAGTAGGGGTATTTACGAAGCAGACGGCAATTCTTCTCATATCGGCTTTTCAGCAACTTCCGATTGGGCATGTAAAATGCCTGGGTCATCAGCTCCAGCAGAGTTTCCCTCTGAAAGCCCCGGCTGTAGAGGGACTGGAAGGCGTCATAGGCTACCTTATAGTTCCCGCCGTGTTCCAGGATGTAGAGGGCGGCCTCCAGCTCGGTATCCGGCTGGCAGTCCTGGGCGTCAGCCAAGGCCAGGGTATAGGCCGTCACGGCGTGCCCATGTTCCCCCAGCTCCGCCATCCGGCGGGCGATATCCAGAGCGGTTTGTTCCTTCATATTCCTTCTCCTCCCAATCTCAGCTCAAAAATAGGGGCCGGGCTCAATGCCCGGCCCCCTGTGGTTGCTATGGTTGCTATGGAAGAACAACTGCGCCAGATGCTTACTGCAGCAGCTGCAACACACCCTGGGGCACCTGGTTCGCCTGGGCCAGCATGGCCTGGGCGGACTGGATCAGAATGTTGTTCTTGGTATAGGCCATCATCTCGTCGGCCACGTCAGTGTCCCGGATGGTGGACTCGGCATCCTGGATGTTCTCCTGCATGACGGACAGGTTGTTGATGGTGTGGTCCAGACGGTTCTGGGTGGCGCCCAGGGTGCCGCGGACGTCGGAGACATAGTTGATGGCGTTCTTGATCACGTCCAACGCAGCAGCAGCCCCCTTCTGGTTACCGATATCCAGCTTATCGATCTCCAGAGCGGCAGTGTGGCAATCATTGATGGAAACATTCAGCTGATTGTAGCTGGCAGAGGTATCGCCAATCTGCAATGTTAGTGCCTTGCCTGTTCCACCCGCATTGCCCTTGCTTCCCAGAGTAAATCCTGCGTCAGTAATCGCCTTCTTAAATGCAGCAGTACTTTTGATGGTCGTGCCATCAAAAGTAAATGTCTTGCCGCCAATCTTCAAGCTGTCTCCCTGCTGGAAAGTTACACCCGACTTCAGATTGGTCGCGCTGGTGACAGCCTTGCCGCCAGCAGTTCCAGTAACCGTAAGTGTGATAGTAGCACCGTCCTCCATGGAGCCGTCCAGCAGGTTGATGCCGTTGAAGTTGGCGGAGTCGGCGATGCGGTCGATCTCAGAGCGGAGCTGAGTGACTTCCTTCTGAAGCTGCTTGCGGTCGGTGCCGTCCTCAAAGGTGCCGTTGGCGGACTGCTCAGCCAGCTCATACATGCGGTTGAGCATGTCGTGGACCTCGGTGAGGGCGCCCTCGGCGGTCTGCACCAGGGAGATACCGTCCTTGGCGTTGTCCTGGGCCTTGTCCAGGCCGGTGATCTGGGCGCGCATCTTCTCGGAGATGGCCAGACCCGCGGCGTCGTCGCCGGCCCGGTTGATCTTATAGCCGGAAGACAGCTTCTCCAGGTTCTTGGACAGGGCGCTGGTGTTGTTGGTGTAGTTGCGGTAGGCGTTCATCGCCATGATGTTGTGCTGAATACGCATAGTGATTTCTCCTTTATTTTTGATATTCCCGGACGGTTCCTTCCCTCCGGTCCGCAGGGGTGGATAGTACTATTCAGACAGGGCCCCGGTCTCGTCCCGGTCCTGTTTGAATCTTGATGTATGGGGAGGTGTCTTCTTCTGGCGCAGCTTACGGATGCAGTCGGGCGCCCCGCCGCTGGACTCCACCAGCTTTCCCCGCACCACAGGGCACTCCCTGGGCGCCTGAACGGCGAGCCGCGTCACTTCACCGGCCTTGACGACCTGGATCACGATATCCTGTCCGATGGTGATGTATTCGCCGGAGCGCACTCCCAACACCAGCATGCTCTTCCCTCCAAACGCCCAAGGATTTTCCAAGTCCAGAAAAGTGTACTCAGATAGACGAAAGAAAAAAATCTTTTCTCTCTGTAATACTTAACTTTTCCGCCGGAATGCCGAAGTACATAACAGAGACCCAGGAGCAGACAGAAGTCTATCTGAGTACACTTTTTGGGACTTTTCTTCCTACTCCCTCTGGCACGCCCTCTTCTCCTGCAGACGTTTATACAGCGTGCTGCGCTTCATTCCGCAGACTTCCAGAAGCTGCCCCTCACTTATCTCCCCATTTTTCCAGGCCGTGTAGAGTGCCGGGAAATCAGGAGGTAAGTTTTTCTTTTTTCTCCCCCAGCGCTTCCCGCTGGCCTTCGCTACGGCGATGCCCTCCGCCTGTCTCTGACGTATGTTTTCCCGCTCTTTCTGTGCCACATAGGCCAGTATCTGCAGCACCATGTCGGCCAGGAATTTCCCGGTGAGGCTCTGGTCCTCTCCCCTCCCCCTGGTGTCCAGGAGAGGAAAGTCCAATACCACGATATCCACCTTCTTTTTCCGGGTCAGTAGCCCCCAGTGCTCCAGGATCTCCTCATAGTTCCGCCCCAGCCTGTCGATGCTCTGGACAAAGAGCGCGTCTCCCTCCCGCAGCTTGCGGAGCAGGCGCTGGTATTCCGGGCGGTTGAAATCCTTCCCGCTCTGCTTGTCGATGTAAAGCCTCTCCCTGGCGATTCCCGCCTTCTCCATGGCATAGAGCTGCCTCTCCTCATTCTGACTCTTTCCCGACACCCGAACATATCCATATTCCACGCTTTCCGGCTCCTCCTCTTTTCATCGCCCCAATTCAGATTGATGCGGCAGAGAACACCCTGCATAAACAAGCCGCACCAAATGGGAATCGGGAAGTTCCATCAAAAAACCCCGTCCCAAATATGAATTTGGACGGGGTCCTTCTTATTATATCAAAAACCAAAAGCGCCCTGCGGAACATGCACTGCCCGTTTTTTCCAGGGGCCTTTTCGGTCGGGGGCCGGCGGGCTGACCGCCCCTGTTTTGAGGCTCAGAAAAAACAGCCCACAAAAAACGCAGTTTAAGGTTGACATACGGCTCAAAATATGGTATGCTTTCATTCGCCTCTGAGTTGGAGATCAACAGGGAGAGATGTCCGAGTGGTTTAAGGAGCCGGTCTTGAAAACCGGTGACTCGCAAGAGCCGTGGGTTCGAATCCCACTCTCTCCGCCACCTCTTTCCTGACGAGGCGCTATTGATAGCTGCAGAAGTACCCAAGTGGCTATAAGGGGCTCCCCTGCTAAGGGAGTAGACGGGTTAAACCGTGCGAGGGTTCGAATCCCTCCTTCTGCGCCAGCTCGTGGCAAGCGACATATCGCTTGCCACGAGCTTTTTCATTTCAATTGCAAAGCTCATCGCGCACTCATTCTGCCGCTCCCTTGCTCCTCCGTTCCAAATCGAATCCACTGCGTTTGGCTTCGATTTGGTGCCGCCCATCGGTCCCCGGAGCTTTTTGCAGGAGGGCTTTTCCCACAAACTGAGAGGACCGCCCATGGGCATGGGCGGTCCTCCTTTTTCCACATGTATCACCACTTCCGGGCCAGGACCGGCTCCGGCAGCACATTGCGGGTGTGCCGGATCTCCTCCCAGACCGTAGTCTGCTTGAAAAAACTCCCGATGGTGATGGGGAGCCAGCTCAGCAGGAAGAGCCAATAGACCAGCAAGCTCTTCCAAAGGCGGCGGTCCCACTTTCTCTCCACTGTCAGCACCAGGGCGCCGCTCAAGGTGGCGAACACCGCCGTCAGTCCCACGTTCAGCAGGATCGCGCCGCAGAACGCCCCTGCCGCGAAGGTGAAGGGCCGTCCGCTCAGGCCGGCCGCCGCGGCCGCGGCCAGCGTATTGACCACCGCCACCAGCTGATAGGCCGGGATCAGCATCGTCATGCCTATGTCCAGAAGCGCTCCCCGGGGGGCCGCTGTCATCTGGCGTCCGGTCCGTGGCAGGTACTGCCGCGCCACCTGGATGGTGCCGCTGCTCCACCTCCTGCGCTGCTTTACCGACTCCCGGTAAGTCAGGGGCTGCTCGTCATAGGTGACGGCCAGCGGCACCCAAGCCACCTGCACGTCCGCCAACACGCACTGGGCGGTCATCTCCAGGTCCTCGCTGATGGTCTCCGTCCGCCAGCCCCCCAGCTTCTTCAGAGTAGAGGCGGCCACCATGAAGCCTGTGCCGTTGATCATGGCGGACAGCCCCAGTCCGGCTTTCCCCTGGTTGTGAAAGCGGTCCATCATCCAGTAGTAGATGGAGTAGCATCCCGAGATGGCGCTGTCATAGGGATTTTTGCTGTCCCGATAGCCCTGGGCCGCCCGGGCCCCGGCCCGATAGGCATTGTTCATCTCCTTTAGGAAGCACCGGTCCACCACATTGTCCGCGTCAAAGACGCAGAAGGCGTCATAGTGCCGCCCGGAGAGCTGCTCCTCCGCGAAGCGGAGCACCTCCCCCTTTGACCGGACCGGCACGGTGCACTCCAGCACCTCCGCCCCGAACTGTCGGGCGGCCAGCGCTGTGTTATCCGTACAGTTGTTGGGGATCACATAGATGTCATACAGCTCCGCCGGATACTCCTGCTCCAGCAGGCTGTTGATCAGCGGACCAATGACCAGTTCCTCGTTTCTGGCCGCGATCAGCACCGCGAACCGGGTGCCGGCGGGGTGCCGGCCGTAGTCCATGGGCCTGCGCCAAGACATCAGGCCCGTCAGCAGATAGTATCCGCCCCACAGAGAAATCCCCACCGACAGCGCGGCGGTCAGCACCAGGACCGTCCTGACCAGGATGATTTCCAGATTCATGCGCTCGCCTCCTTTGCTGGTTCGAGTGTACCAGACGTTTTTTAAGGACAGGCCCGGGATATGGTTAAGATTTTATAAAAAGTTTCTTAATTTCCCAGTTTAATTCCATATTTATGTCATCCGACCCATATTTACATTTTGTTTATTTGACAGTTTTTTCTGGTACTGCTATAATAAAGTTGTAATGTTACCCAATTTTCTACCTGGAGCAGAGGGCTCTCCCCCTCCATCCCGCACCTGATACCTGAAGGGCGCCCCTCCGGTGCCGTTCTCGTTGGCCCGCTGGCCGGTCTCCGGCCACACCGGAAAAGGAGGTCTCATTTGTTAAGATTCGACCATGTATCCCTGTCCTACGGCAGCCAAAAGATCCTAAACGATCTGTGTTTTGAAATTGAGGAGGGGCAGTTCGCCGTGCTCATCGGCCCCTCCGGCTGCGGTAAGACCACCACACTGAAGATGATAAACCGTCTGATCCAGCCCGACACAGGAAAGATCTATCTGAACGAGGAGGACATCACCTCCAAGGACAAGGTGGAGCTGCGCCGCCACATCGGCTATGTGATCCAGCAGATCGGCCTGTTCCCCAACATGACGGTGGCCCAAAACATCTGCGTGGTGCCCAAGCTGCTGAAGTACTCCAAGGAGCAGTGCGACCAGATCGTCCGCGACATGCTCGCCATGGTGGAGATGCCCTATGAGCAGTACGCCAACAAGTACCCCTCGGAGATGTCCGGCGGACAACAGCAGCGCATCGGCATCCTCCGGGCACTGGCCGCCTCCCCTCCTATCGTCCTGATGGATGAGCCCTTCAGCGCCCTGGACCCCATGACCCGCCGCTCCCTGCAGCAGGAGGTGAAGGGCCTCCAGCAGAAGCTGCACAAGACCTTCATCTTCGTCACCCACGACATGGCGGAGGCTCTGGATCTGGCCGACGTCATTATCTTCATGGACCACGGCAACATCGTCCAGATGGCGCCTCCGGAAGAGATGCTGGCCCACCCCGCCAGCGGACAGATCCAGGACTTTTTGGGCAATTTCATCGACACCCACGCTCAGAAGGAGCTCACCGCCGCCGACTTCATGCGCTCCGGCGTGTCCACCGTTTCCGCCCGCCGGGGCGTCAACGAGTGCGTCAGCAAGATGCAACGGCGCAACGTGGACACCCTGATCGTGGTGGACGACCAGGACCGCTATCAGGGCACCGTGTCCATTGCGGACATCCGCCTCACCGGCCATGTGGTCAAGACCATCGAGCCCCTGATCCGCTGCAACACCCCCACCGTCCACACAGGGGACAGCGCCAAGGACTGCTTCGACCTGCTGATCTCCAGCGGCGCCCCCTACCTCATCGTCCTGAACGAGGAGGAAAAGGTGGACGGCATCATCACCAAGACCAGCATGACCTCCGCTATGGCGGAACAGCTTTGGGGGTGAGACACATTGGGATGGGATAAACTTCCTGTGGCCATCGGCCAACATCTTCTGTTCACCCTGGTGTCCGTCGCCATCGGCTTTGCCCTGGGCCTTGTGCTGGGCATCCTGCTGTCCCGGCGGCCCAAGCTCTCCGGAGTAGTCCTGCCCGTCTTGTCCGTCTTCAACACCATCCCGGGCATCGTGTTCATCGGTCTGCTGGTGCTGGCCTGGGGGGCGGGCACCGCAACGGTACTGGTTGCCCTGGGCATCTACGCCACTTTCCCGGTGCTGAAAAACACCTATGCCGGCTTGGTATCCGTGGACCAGCAGTACATCGAGGCTGCCCGTGGCTGCGGCATGAGCGCCATACAGAGCCTGATCCGGGTGGAGCTGCCCCTGGCCATGCCCACCATCATCGGCGGGCTACGCATGTCCACCGTCTACACCGTCAGCTGGGCGGTACTGGCCTCCATGATCGGCGGCGGCGGCCTGGGGGACTTCATCTACTCCGGGATCAGCTCCAATGACAACGGCCTCATCCTGATGGGTGCCATCCCCGCCGCCCTCCTGGCTTTCGTGCTGGGCTCTCTGGTGGATCTGGTCCAGCGTCAGGTGGTCCCCAAGGGGATGCGGAAGGGAGGGGATAAGGTATGACCGCTTCCATGATCTTAGAGCACCTGTCTCTGGTGGTCGCCGCCCTCATCTTCGCCGTCCTGGCGGGTGTTCCCCTTGGCATCCTCTGCCACTTTTATCCTGCTGCCCGGAAGATCGTCCTCCGAGTGGTGGACCTGATCCAAACCACCCCCGCCTTGGCACTGCTGGGCATCATCATGGTGTTCATCGGTCCGGGCAAGCCCACTGTCATCGTGGGTCTGGCCCTCTACTCCCTGCTGCCCATCGTCCGCAACACCTGCCTGGGGCTGGACCAAGTGCCTGAGCACCTGATCGAGGCGGGCAGGGGCATGGGCATGACCCGTACCTACCGCCTCGTCCATGTGGAGATCCCCATCGCCGCCCCCATCATCTTCACCGGCATCCGCATTGCCGCAGTCAACGCCATCGGCACCGCGGTCTTTGCCTCCTTTGTGGGCGGCGGAGGCCTGGGCAGCGTCATCACCACCGGCATCCGCCAGGAGGACATGCAGGCCATCCTGGGCGGCACCGGCGTACTCATGGCGGCGGCCCTGGTTCTGGACCTGCTGATGGGCATGGCGGAGCGGTATCTCAACAGCCGGGACAGCCAGCGCCCCAGGGGCCGCAGGATGGCCGCCCGGGGAGCTGCCGTCCTCTCCTGTGCGGCGGCCCTGGCCCTGTGCGTGTACGCCTTCCTGCCCAAGAGCACCGCCGGCCTGCTCCTCTATGAGGGCCAGTTCTCCGAGGTACAGCTGGTCAACAGCATGATCAAGCAGTTGGTGGAGGACCGCCATGGCATCCCTGTCACCATCCAGGACGAGATGACCGCGGTGAACAACTTCAACGCCCTCACCGCCGCCAATCACTCCTGCGATCTGATGTACACGTGGGACGGCACCCTCCTCACCACCATCATGGGGCTGGACACCACCGATATCCCAGAGGGACAGACCCTCTACGACTTTGTCAACGAGAAGATGAATGAGGAGTACGACCTCCAGCTGCTGGGCAAGATCGGTGTCAACAACACCTACGTCATCGGTGTCACTCAGGAGGTGGTGGATACCTACCACCCGGAGACCATCAGCGACCTGGTGCCCATCGCCGGAGAGCTGCGCTTCTGCGCTGAGCAGGACTTCTTCACCGACGCGGGCAACATGAAGTTCGGTCCCATGGTGGAGACCTACGGCCTGAACTTCCAGGTGGCCAACCCGGTGGACATTATGATGAAGTACACCCTGATCGAGCAGGGCGCTTACGATGTGATGGTGGTCTACGCCACCGACGGCCTGAACAAACGGGCCAATCTGACTCTTCTGGACGACGACCAGCACTTCTTCCCCGACTACTACGGCACCATTCTGGCCCGCAGCGACGTATTCGAACGCTTCGCGGAGGATGCTCCCGGCCTCAAGGAGACCATCCAGCTCCTCAACGAGCAGTTCACCGACGAACTGATGAGTGAGCTCACCTATCGGGTGGACGTGGCGGGCGAGGAGGTGGAGACCGTCGCCCACGACTTCTTGGTCCAGTCCGGTCTGCTGGATGCCTGATGTCCTTTTGATCCCCTGCCGAATTCTGCGGCGGGGGATCTTCTATTGTGGAAAAACTAAAAGAGAGCCCGAGGCAACTCTCGTTGCCTCGGGCTCTCTCCATCAAGTTATCTGTCAGGCGCTGTAAAGCGGTCTTACTTAATCATGCTGGCGACCTCGGCGGCGAAGTCGTCCTCTTTCTTCTCGATGCCCTCGCCGGTCTGGAAGCGGGTGAAGGCCTTGACGGTGATCTTGCCGCCCAGCTGCTTGGCCACCTCAGCCACGTGCTTCTCCACGGAGATCTTATTCTCCTTGACGAAGGCCTGCTGGAGCAGGCAGTTCTCCTCGTAATACTTGCCAATGCGGCCCATGACCATCTTCTCGATGATATTCTCGGGCTTGCTGGCGTTCTTGGGGTCCTCCTTGGCCTGGACCATCAGGATCTCCTTCTCCTTGTCCAGGGTGGCCTGATCCACGTCGCTCTTGTCCAGGAAAGTGGGGTTCATGGCGCAGATCTGCATGGCCACATCCTTGCCCACCTCGACGACCTTGGCCATGTCAGCGATGCCCTCCACGGCCAGGTTCACCAGCACGCCGACCTTGCCGCCCATGTGGATATAGGGCACATTGACGCCCTCGGCATAGCGGACGAAGCGGCGGATCTGGATGTTCTCCCCGATGGAGAGCACCTTGTCGGCGGTGACGGAGGCGATGGTGCGGTCGGTGCCGGGGTAGGTCATCTCCTGGAGTGCGGCCACATCGGCGGGGTCCTCGGCGGCGATGACGGAGGCCACGTCCTTGACAAAGCCCTGGAACACCTCGTTCTTGGCCACGAAGTCGGTCTGGGAGTTGACCTCCACCACGACGCCCACGCCAGCCTCATTGACGATGGCGTAGGAGACACCCTCGGCGGCCACCTTGCCGGCCTTCTTGGTCTGGGCGGCAAGGCCCTTCTCACGCAGCCACTCGATAGCCTTGTCCTTGTCGCCGTCAGCGGCGGTCAGCGCCTTCTTGCAGTCCATCATGCCCACGCCAGTCATCTCGCGCAGGGCCTGTACGTCTTTCGCGGTAAAAGCCATTTGTATTACCTCCATAAAATATGATCGTTTTTTCTCTGGAATACAGAAAGAGAGCGCCCGCCCGTCCGTCGGGCGGGCGCTTTGGGTCAAGGCTTACTGCTCCGCGGCGGCGGGAGCGGCCTCCTCAGCAGCGGGGGCCTCATCCTGGCCCTGCTTGCCCTCCTGGATGGCGTTGGCCATGACGGAGGAGATCAGCTTGATGGCGCGGATGGCATCGTCATTGCCGGGGATGACGTAGTCGATCTCATCGGGGTCGCAGTTGGTGTCCACGATAGCGACGATGGGGATGTTCAGCTTGCGGGCCTCGTTGATGGCGTTGCGCTCCTTGCGGGGGTCCACCACGAACAGGGCGCCGGGCAGCTTCTTCATCTCAGTGACGCCGCCCAGGTACTTCTCCAGCTTGGCGATCTCGCCCAGGTGCTTCATGACTTCCTTCTTGGGCAGCATGTCGAAGGTGCCGTCCTCCTGCATCCGCTTGAGCTGATTCAGGCGGTCCACACGGCCCCGCATGGTCTTGAAGTTGGTGAGCATGCCGCCCAGCCAGCGGGCGTTCACATAGTACATGCCCACGCGGGAAGCCTCTTCCTTGATGGCCTCCTGGGCCTGCTTCTTGGTGCCCACGAAGAGCAGGGTCTCGCCCTTCTCGCCCAGCTCACGGACGAAGTTGTAGGCCTCCTCCAGCTTCTTCACGGTCTTCTGCAGGTCGATGATATAGATGCCGTTGCGCTCGGTGTAGATGTAAGCGGCCATCTTGGGGTTCCAACGACGGGTCTGGTGGCCGAAGTGCACGCCGGCCTCCAGCAGCTGCTTCATAGATACGACTGCCATGATTCTTGTTTCCTCCTAAAATTCAGTTTGATCTTTCCGGGCGCCTCATATTCCCCGCCAACCCGGCCGAGGCCGGGCACTGGGCGGAAAATCAGCACTCCCAGGCATAATGCGCTGGTAGTATATCACAGTTTTCCGCCGAATACAAGTATTTTTTGAAAAAAGTGAGCGGGCAGCTCCCCTTTTCTGTCTCTGCCCTGCCCTTCAGGAAATTTCTTCAAATTTCGCAAAAGCAAAAAAGAAGAGTTCCCTTGAAAACAGTCCGCACCTGTGCTATACTTCTTTTAAAAATAACATAATAATTATTTTGAATATTATTGCTCACATATCGGGAACCAGGAGATCAGCTGGAGGGTCTTTTCTTCTTATAAAAAATCGTAATTTAAATTTCATGATCATGCCCATATGGGCATGATCCATCTTCAAGATTGAAGATGGCAGGCGTTTCCCACTAAAATGCGCTTTAATTATAGACGTAATTTATATTTCGTTTTATTGAATCAGCGGTATCATCCGCTTATTCATACAGCAGACCCTATTTTTTGTAAAGGAGTGTTATGCATGAAAAAACGGCTTTTGGCCATCGTGATAACGATGGCCATGGCACTGTCTCTGCTCCCTGTCACAGCACTGGCTGACGGTGCGGACACCGGCAGTCAGCCCGCGGGGCAGGTGCAGGAGGCCCCCGATCTGGGGAACACCGGAGGCGGCGGGGACGATCCGCTTCCCGGGGACGGCCCGGACGAGGGGGACGATCCCACCCTGCCCGGGGGCGGCCCGGACGAAGGGAATGATCCCACCCTGCCCGGGGACGGCCCGGACGAAGGAGACGATCCCAGCCTGCCTGAGGATGAAGATCCTTCCCTCCCGCCCCCCAACAATACGATCCCTATGGCAGACCTCGCAGTTGCGGCGGTTGACGACTCCGTTACCATGAACGGTACACCTTACGACTCCCTCTCCGAGGCCCTGAAGGCTGTATCCTCTTCTGAGAACGCCGTCATTTCTCTGCCCTCCGGCGAGCACACCATTGACAGCGTCACCTTTGAGAATGGGGAGCATGTCACCATCCTCGGCAACGGGGAATCTGAGACCACCATCAGCGTCAATGGACAGGTGGCCTTCCACCTTGTCAACGACGATGCTTCCCTCACACTGGAGGACCTCACGGTCGTTGTCAATGACAACTCCAAGAATGGTGCCCGGGTCGTCAGAATGGTGAACGGCGATGACATGTCCTTCTCGGCAGAGAACGTGACCTTTGAAACCCCGTCTGAGGCCGCCAGCACTAACAACATCGCCCTCTATATCAATGGCGCCTGGAATGAATCCGGCTTGACTCAAAGCAGCGGCGTCAATGTCAGCCTGACCAACTTTACCTATGAGGATGACTCCGCACATTCCGGCCTTTATTTCCAGAATTACTCCGACATTGACCTTTCTGTCCAGCAGAGCAGCCTCACGGTGGACAAATACGCCATCAACATTCAGGCGAACACGGCCGCATCCATCGACATCTCCGGCTGTGAGATCCAGGGCTGGACGGCTTACTATGCTTACTCCTGCAACACCAACACTACCATCACCGACAGCATCCTAATCGGGATCAACCATTTTTCCGGTCCGAGCAACAATTTCGGAACCATCGTACTGGACGGCGGCGAACTTCAGGATATCCCGGAAGGGGACTCCGGCTTTGGGAACACGCTGTACATCACGGACAGCGATATCCAGGCCAATACAACTGCCGGAAATTATCAGGTGATTGTTTCCTGCAACTATGGCGCTTCAGCCAACAAAATTGTCTTTTCTGACTGCACCTTCCAAGCGGAGGGTACCGCCAATGGGAACGATCTGATCCCTCTGTACGGCAGTTCTGGCCAAGGAAACCAGCTCATAGTAGACGGGCTTTCCATGAACACCGATTCTGAAAACTATCTGGAGCTCATCCCAGCTGCGAAAATCGGGGACCAGGGGTTTGGTACTCTGGAAGCCGCCGTGGAAGCCGCGGACGGCGATACCATCGTAATACTCACTGATGTGGCAGAAGATATCACCATCCCCGAAGGCAAGATCCTCACCCTGGACCTGAACGGCCAAACCCTGACCAATGTGTCCAGCCACACCATCGTCAATCAGGGCACCCTGACCATTCTGGACAGCGCCGGCGGCGGTGTGGTGGATGTGGTCACCCATGGCAAGGCAGCTCTGTACAACTACGGCACCATTACCGAGATCTCCGGCGGTATGTTCACCCGCAGCAAGGAGACTCAATATCCCGTCTCCGGCGGCACCGCCACTAATTCCTGGTACACTGTGGTCAACGGCGGTGTCATCGAGGAGATCTCCGGGGGCACCTTCACGACCGGTGATGGCACTTCCAAAGCCCTCGGAAACCTCTCCAGTGTGATCCGAAACGGAGTGGATGATTCCGCTGATCCGCATCCTGGGGAGATCAAACTGATCTCCGGTGGCACCTTTACCGGCGCTGCCAATGTGCTGAAAAATGAACCCAACGGCAAAATCGGCACGATCACCGGAGGCACTTTTACCATGGACAACCAGGAGCAGCACTTCTGGGGCGGCAACAATGTGCTCCAGAACTACGGCACCATCGACTCCATCACAGGCGGCGCCTTCCGAGCCATTGGAAGCAGCGATGACGGATATCTTATCGCTGGACAGCCCAACCCCGCAGCCCGCTATGGCATCACCAACTACGGCATGATCGGCGAAATGGGCGGAGATGTCTCCGTGTCCGTCGCCGGGAATTCCAGGGCCGTTTATGTGGCTTATTCCTCCTCCGTCGGCGGCACCAGCTCCCTCAGCATCACCGGCGGCACCTACGCCGTCACTCCCGCCGAGGGGACCGAACAGAATACCTTCCCCCCCGCTGTGATCATGGCCAACTCCGCACAGGCGGCTCTGAACATTTCCGGCGGCTCTTTCCAGGGCGATATCCAGACCGGGACCGCCCATGGCCTGAGCATCTCCGGCGGCTATTTCACCGCCGATCCTACCAGTTATCTTGTCAGCGGCAAGGATGCCGTAGCCAGCAATCAGGATGGCTACCAGTACATGGTGGGCACGCTGGCCCTGAGCCAGCAGACCCTCGCCCTGACCAAGGGCGGCGAGGCTGTCCTGTCTGTCAATGCCGAGCCCTGGGGCGCTGTGCCTGCTTCCGCTGTGTCCTGGTCCAGCGACAATGAGGCTGTGGCCGCCGTGGACAACGGCACTGTGACCGCTGCGGCTCCCGGGACGGCTACCATCACCGCTGAGGTAAACGGAAAATCACTGACCTGCTCCGTCACAGTCAGCTACGCCGGTGTGGACGGCATCTCCCTGGACCGCTCCGCCCTGACACTCGTCAGCGGCGGCAGCACTGCCCTGACCGCCACCGTCTCCCCTTCCAATGCAGACCAGACGGTGACCTGGACCAGCAGCGACGAGGCCGTTGCCACTGTGGCTCAAGACGGCACCGTCACCGCCGTGGCCGCCGGTGAGGCCATCATCACTGCTTCTGCTGGCGCTTACCGCGCCTCCTGCACTGTCACCGTCACCGGGGCGGACGTAGACGTTCTCCCCAGCACCGAGCCTACCGAGACTGAGGACCAGCTGCCTGACGGCCTGAATGATGAGGTCAAGGAGGCCGTGAACGAGGCGGCCGGCACTGTGAACGCAGGCTCCGCCCTGTCTCAGGCAGCTCAGGAACAGGCTGGCCAGCTGGCCAACAGCGCAGAAAAGGACGAACTGCTACAAAAAGGACAGTCCGAACTTGGAAGCGAGGAGATTGTCCTCTATACTCAGACCTATCTGCAGGTCACCACAGTAGACGCTCTGACCGGTACGGACGGCAGTATTAACTCCGTCACCCTGGACATCTCGCCCAAGGGACAGGTGGTGGCCTCCACCGCCAGCACCGCAGGCGATATCAACCAGGGCAACTCCGTGGTGGTCAAGGAGATCCCCCAGGAGGATCTGAACATCACCGGAACCGCTCATGTCACCCTAACCCTGCCCGACGACTTTGCCAGCAAGACCATCTATATCAAGCATCAGGCCTCTAACGGCAGGACCTATTTTTACACCGCGGAGGCGGATGAGGGAGCCAATCTCACCTTCAGCACCCGCCACGGCTTCAGCCCCTTCACCTTCTCTCTGACCAACGAGGCAGCGGCCCAGGTGGGAGATGTGGGTTACGCTGATCTTCAGGACGCTATCGACGCGGTTGCTGACGGAGGCACTATCACCGTGATGAAGGATGGCCTGGGCACGGTCACCATTCAGGGCAGTAAGACCTTTACCCTGGTCAAGGGTGAGGACGTCGATACCCTGCCCACTCTGGTGGCCGCCTCCGGGTACCGTCTGACGGATCACGGCAACGGTTCCTATACCATCTCCCGCCGCTCTTCCGGCGGCGGCTCCAGCGGCTCCGCCACCTACACGGTCAGCGTGGACAGCAGCCGCCACGGCGACGTCACTGTCTCCCCCAAGAGCGCCTCCAAGGGCACCACGGTCACCATCACTGTCAAGCCCGATGACGGCTATGAACTGGATGAGCTGACCGTCACCGACAAGGACGGGGACTCCATCAAGCTCAAGGACAAGGGCGACGGCAGGTTCACCTTCACCATGCCCGCCTCCAAGGTCACGGTAGAGGCCGTCTTTACGGCTCTGGAGCAGGAGGAGGAACAGCCCCTCTTCTCCGATGTGGCAGAGGACGACTGGTACTATGATGCAGTGGCCTATGTGGCCGAAAACGGCATCATGTCGGGCACCGATGGCTCCCGCTTCTCCCCCAACGGCACACTGACCCGTGCCATGCTGTCCCAGATCCTCTATGCCATGGAGGACAAGCCCGCTGTCTCCGGCGCGGCCACCTTCTCCGATGTGGCCGCCGGCGCATGGTACGCCGATGCGGTGAACTGGACCGCGGCCCAGGGCATCGTGGCCGGCATGGGTGAAAATTCCTTCGCTCCTGATGCCCCGGTGACCCGGGAGCAGCTGTCCCTGATCCTCTATGGCTACGCCAGATACAAGGGCTATGACACCAGCGCCTCCGTCAGCCTGAGCGGTTACGCCGACCGGGACAGCGTCGCCGTCTGGGCGGCCGACTCCATGGGCTGGGCCGTGTCCGAGGGCCTGATCTCCGGCAGACCCGGAGGCTATCTGGACCCCGCCGGCACCGCCACCCGGGCCGAAGTGGCCCAGATCCTCATGAACTTCTGTGAGGATCTTGCTCGCTGACCTCCCCCCTTTTTGTTCCCCTCATAGGGAAAGGCCCGCCGGTCTGTGACCGGCGGGCCTTTCCCGTTCCGCGCCTCTCTCACCGGCGGCGGCGCAGTGCCCGAGGCTGGGGCTCCTGCTCCACCAGGATGATGTCCTCCCCAAACCGCCGCACCCGGTCCCAGGGGATATAGCGGTCCTCCTCCCGGCCCAGCAGGCCGAACAGCCGCAGCCGCCCCGGCACCACCAGGGCCCGGACCTGCCCGCTCTCCAGGTCCACCTCCATGTCCCCCACATATCCAAACCGGCTGCCGTCGGTGACGCTGATGACCTCCTTGTACCGCAGCTCCGCGATCCTGGTCTCCATGCTCGGACCTCCTTCCAGGGGATGTTCTTCCTGCCCTCAGATTATGAGCTGCGGGCCCGTCCTATGCCCCGCCTGCCCGCAAAAAAGAGGGGGGCGCCGCGCAGTCCGCGGCGCCCCCCTTGAAAACGGTCCGGCATCCCTTATTCCAGGTTCAGATGGTTTTTCAGGAGATACCGGGTCAGAACAAAGAACCCGGCACCCAGCACCGCGATGCCCAGGATCAGCAGCCACATGAGCAGGTGTCCCCCCGTATCCCCCTTCAGCTCCATAAACCAGCGGCCGATCTCCGCCATCCAGGGGGAGGAGACGAAGATCTCCAGCATACCGGTAAAGAGGATATTCAGCGCCACTGCAAAGCCAAAATAGGCGCCGAAGGCTGCCAGGGTACGGTGCTTCCGGGCCAGGTGGCCCACCGCGATGCTGGCATAGATGTGCAGCATGCACACGGCGCCGGCGGCCAGACACAGGAGGAGCAGCTCCAGGAGGAGCAGCCAGTCGCTCCAGTCCACATATACGATCATGTCAAAAAAATCACCGGGCAGGTCGAGCCACATGGTGCCGTCCAGGGCCAGGGCCAGCACCGCCAGGATGGCGGCCGCCACAGAAAGCACGTCCAGCAGCACCGCCACAACCAGCTTGGCAGTGATATGCTGGGACACACTGGCGGGCAGGGTGAACATCAGGTATCCCTCGTCCCCCAGCAGATTTTTGGAAAAGCGCTGGATCTGGATGATCAGGGTCAGCACGAAGGCAGCCATAAAGAGGCCGAAGCACAGGGTGCTCATCGCCATAGTGATGATATCATAGAGCGTGGAGCTGAACCGCTCCAGGTTCCCCAGCAGGAAGTGGGTCAGCATCGCCGCCAGGATCAGGCCGCCATACATGGGGATACACACCCGCGCGACCGCCTTCCACTCGTATCGAATCAGTTTGCTCAGCATGCGAACACCTCCCGGAACAGAGTATCCACCGACTTGCCCGTCTCCTCCCGGATGGCGTCCACGTCCTTGTGCAGGACCATGACGCCCTCCCGGATAAAGACCACCTCGTCCAGCACCCGCTCGATGTCGGCGATCAGGTGGGTGGAGAGCAGGACACTGGCCTCCTCGCTGTAATTGGACAATATAGTGCCCAGGATGTAGTCCCGAGCCGCCGGGTCCACCCCGGCGATGGGCTCATCCAGCACATAGAGCTGGGCTTTCCGGCTCATAGTCAGGATCAACTGCACCTTCTCCTTGGTGCCCTTGGAGAGCACCTTCAGTCTCTGCCCCGGGCCGATCTTCAGGTCCTTGAGCATCTCGTCCGCCTTCACCTGGTCAAAATCCTTGTAAAAGTCGGAAAAAAAGGCCAGCAGGTCGGACACCCGCATCCAGTCGCTGAGGTAGGGGCGGTCCGGCAGATAGCTGATGATGCTGTGAGTGTAGGTCCCCGGCGCCTGTCCGTCCACCAGAACGGTCCCCTCGGTGGGAGTCAGCAGCCCGTTGATCAGCTTAATCATGGTGGTCTTTCCACTCCCGTTGGGGCCCAGAAGGCCGATGAATTTGCCCCTGGGCAAATTCAGGTCCAGACGGTCCAGGGCCGTCTGGCGGCCGAACCGCTTGGTCAGTCCCTGACAGACCACCAAATCGTTGTCTTGTCTCATGCGTTCTTCTCCTCTCTCTCCCGCTGGATCAGCCCCAGGACCTGCTCCTGGGTGAAGCCCAGCTGGGACATGCTCTCCAAAAAGGCACAGATCCGCTCCTCCGCGATCCGTTCCCTGATCTTTGTGATCATTTCCTCATCCTCCGTCACATACCGTCCGCTGGTCCGATTGGTGTACAGAAGGCCCTGGCGCTCCAGATCGGCCAGCGCCCGCTGCATGGTGTTGGGATTTACCCCGGCTTCCGCCGCCAGCTCCCGCACGGCAGGGACCTTGTCCCCCGCCTTCCGCTGCCCGCTGACGATCTGCATCATGATCTGGTCCACCAGCTGCTGATAGATGGGCCGGTCGCCTTCCAGCTGCCATTGCATGTCTGTGCTCCTTTCCGTTCGTATTATTGTATTAAGCAATTAGTACAATAATACATTGGTGCAAATTTGTCAACCCCTTTTTAAAAATTTCTCCCGATCCCATTTTGTATTCCTGAGCGGGCCTCCTCTCTCCAGAGCGCTTTCTGTTTCCGGAGATATTTCTTATGCTCATTTCTATTTACAGAGCCCGCATTTCTGTGTACTATATGGGACATAGCAAATCACCGGCGGATCTCTATCGGGCCGCACCACACAGAGACAGAAACGGAGGACAAGGTCAGTATGGAGCTTGACAGGAGCAAATTTGTGACACCGGAGGTGGCCGCGGAGAGGGCGGTCCGCTCCGGTGACTGGGTAGACTACGGCTTCGGCGGCGGATATCCGGAGTTGATGGACAGGGCGCTGGCCGCCCGGAAAGGCCGGCTGACAGACGTGAAGATCCGCGGCGGACTGGTCATCCGCCCCAGGATCGAGGTGGTGGAGTGCGACCCGGAGCAGATCTCCTTCCACTATTACAGCTGGCACCTGGGGGATTACGAGCGGAAGCTGCAGGCCCGTGGCCTGGTCCAGTTCCTGCCCATGATCCTGCGCTCCCTGCCCTGCCTCTACCGGGACCGGCACATCCGCTGCGACACGGCATTTGTCCCCGTCTCTCTGCCGGATGACCAGGGCTACTGCGGCCTGGGCATCTCCAACTACGCCTGGCGTACCATCTTCCAGTCCGCCCGCACGGTGGTCTTTGAGATCAACGAGCGCCTGCCCCGGCTGCAAGGGGTGGACGGCAGCCACCGCGTCCATCTCTCGGAGGCGGATTATATCGTGGAGGGTGAGCATGAACCCCTGCCCCTGCGCACCTACCGGGACCCCAGCCCCACTGATCTCAGGATCGCCCAGCTGGTGGCCCAGGAGATTCCGGACGGAGCGGTCCTCTCCCTGGGGGTGGGAAGCGTCCCCTTTGCGGTAGCAAGTATGCTGGCCGACTCCGACATCAAGGATCTGGGCTGTCACACCGGAACCATCAGCGACGCTTTTCTGCGCCTGTTCCAGAAGGGAAAGCTGACCAACAGCCGCAAGGAGGTGGACCGGGGATATGCAACCTGGAACCTGGCCATGGGCTCCCAGGAGCTCTATGACTGGCTGGACCGGGAGCCCGGACTGTTCCGCCCCAGCGATGTGGACTATGTCCACTCCCCGGAACGCATCGGGCAGATGAGCAATGTGATCAGCATCAACGGCGGTGTGGAACTGGACCTTATGGGCCAGGAAAACGCAGAGAGCGCCGGCGCCCGGCAGCTCTCCGGCATCGGCGGGCAGCTGGATTTCCTGGAGGGTGCCTTCCGGTCTAAGGGCGGAAAGGGCTTCATCTGCCTCAATTCCACACACCAAAAGAAGGACGGCACACTGAAGTCCAACATCGTCCCCTGCATCCCGGCGGGCAGCGTGGTCTCCGCCCCCCGTACCATGATCCAGTATGTGGCGACGGAGTACGGGGTCGTCAACCTCACCGGCCTGTCCCTGCTGGAGCGGGCCCAGGCTATGGCCTCCATCGCCCACCCAAGCTTCCGAGAGGAGCTCCTCCGCTACGCTGGCGAACATTTTGGGACCAGATAGGCTCCTTGCCTTTCCCGCAGTCTATCGCTCCTCCCCTTTAGTTCACTGTTCTCTTCAGAAAAGCTTCAGAGTACCGATTTATAAAAAAAGCTGTGAGGAAAATTCCTCACAGCTTTTTTGACTGCCCTGGTGTCCTCTCATCCGTCACTGCATCCGCCGTGACAACTCCCCCTATAAGATGGAGGCGGGAGGGGCCCCCTCCCTTATGCAAGAACCGAAAGTATCCTCCGGGCCGCACCAGCTTTGATGGGTCCCCTACGGGGAAGGGGCGGCCCCGCTCTTCCGTTCCTCAATCATCTCGTGCAGACAGGATAGGGCATCTGACAAGCCGCCGATCCGGTCAATCAGCCCCAGCTCCACCGCCTCTTCACCGTAGATCACGCTGCCCACGTCGGCGGCCAGCTCTCCGGTCTGGAGCATCAGCTTTGTAAAGGTCTCCCTTTTTATGGAACTGTTGGCAGTCACAAATTGCAGGATACGCTCCTGGATGCGCTCAAAATAATAAAAGGTCTGGGGCACGCCGATCACCAGCCCATTCAGCCGCACCGGATGGATAGTCATGGCGGCGGATGGGGCGATAAAGGAGCGCTTGGCCGACACAGCCAGCGGCACGCCGATGGAGTGCCCTCCGCCCAGCACCAGGGACACCGTGGGCTTGGACATGCTGGCGATCAGCTCCGCGATGCCCAGCCCTGCCTCGATATCCCCGCCCACCGTGTTCAGCAGGACCAGAAGTCCGTCCACCTCCTCGCTCTCCTCCACCATGGCCAGCAGCGGCATCACATGCTCATACTTCGTGCTCTTGCTGGTGGGAGGCAGCAGCTGATGTCCCTCGATCTGCCCCACGATGGTGAGGACATGGACTGTACCGCGGCCGGTCCGAATGGTGGAGGACCCCATCTCCACGATGGGCTGGATGGCCTGCTCCATCTCCTGCTGCTCCCCCTGCTGGTTCTCCTCCATAATGCATTCCTCCTTTTTCAGAAGTAGCTTGCGCCGAAGTCCGGAATTTTACTCCTGATTTTCCCTCATTGGCCCTGTCTACTTTTCGTAGGTTGACTTTTTTCCGCCCCATGTCATAATAAAATAGAAAAGGAGGGGCTGTATGGACAACATACGCTTTGGGTCCTTTGTGGCCCAGCTGAGAAAGGAGCGGGGGCTGACCCAGAAGGAGCTGGCCCAGCGGCTCCACGTGACGGACAAGGCCGTCTCAAAATGGGAGACAGGACGGGGATTTCCCGACCTGAAGCTGCTGGAGCCCCTGGCCCAGACCCTGGAGGTCTCTCTGGTGGAGCTGCTCCAGGGGGAGCGGACCTCTTCCCCCACTCTGTCCGTAGAGGAGGCGGGACAGGTGGCGGCCCGCGCTATGGACCAGTACCAGCAGACCACCGTCCTGCGCTATCTCCGGCTGTTCCGGTGGGTCTGCACCGCCGCGGCGGTCTTCTGCTTCCTCTTTCTGCTGCCGTACCTGGTTTACGGCGTCTCCCAGCTCTACTTTCATTGGGTGATCGAGCCCCAGATGGGGGTCATCGGCAGCGCGGAGGGCCCCACCGTTATCATCACTTCCTCGGCTCCCCTGTTCCCCGCCTGGTTCCGGCCGGCACTGCTGGCCCTCCTGTGCGCCGCCTGCGGCGTACTGGTTTTCCGGCTCCACTGCCTGGAGAGGAGGCTGAAATGAAGCGCCTGTTCCCTCTCCTGCTGACGCTGCTCCTGTTCCCCCTGCCCGGCTGTGGGCTGGGGAATGGGATCCCCCGCGGTCTGGACTGGCAGGCCCTCACCGTCACTGACCAGAAGGGAGGCGCGCTGCTCTCCGCCGCCCCAGGCTGGGAAGGGGGAAAGGACGTTCCCCGTCTCTCCCTGTCCGTCCAGGTGGAGGCAGACAGCGTGGTCCTCACCCGGCCGGAGACCGGAGAGCGATGGAGCGGCACCCTCGCCCCCGGCGAGGCCCTCTCCGACGGCACTACCGCCTACCCCCTGTCCTTCCCCGGCGCCGAGGCAGGCTGGGCGGTGTATGGTATCACAGAGCACACCGATGGCAGCCGGGAGGCCGCCCTCTATCTCACTGCCGGGGGTGTGACGGTCTACTGTACCGCCCCACTTTCTGACTAAAAAGAGACCGCCCCGCCGCCGTCCACATAGAATGGACTGCGGGGGGTGGTCTTTTTTGTCCCATATGTTTTCCCGAAATTCCTACATCCTTCTGGCGGCGGCCGTCCTGCTGGCCGTCCTCCTGGCCTGGGAGGCCGACGTGGACGAGCGGGGCCGCATGGCCGCCTTCTTCACTGTGCTGGGGGACGCCCTGGCTCTGCTGGCCCTCCAGCCCAGCTGTCCAGCTGCGGAGGAGGACGAGGTCACGCCCTGTCCGGCGTGAGGAAAGCCCGGATCTCGTCCATTCGGTCCACCGCCTGCTGATACCCATCTCCCCACAGCATCCTCAGCTTTTTGGTATCCCGCTCGATGCGGGATACCTTGTGGGTGGACACCGGGGCCAGCACCAGTACCCTGCCCTCCCGCTCCAGCTGGAACAGGCGCTCCCGGCAGGTGTTGTACTGCTCTGCCCGCCGCGCCATAGCCCGGCAGAAGTTGGGATATTCCCGGTAGGTCCGCTCGATCACCGGCTGGAGCTTCTCCGGCCGGCGCACATAGCTCCGGGTCTTGCTCAGCACCACCACCACCCGGTCGCACCCCTGCTGGAAGGCCCGTTCATAGGGGATAGAGTCGGCCACGCCGCCATCCAGATAGGGCTGTCCATTCAGATGGTAGATGGGGAACATCAGAGGCAGGGCGCAGGTGGCCTGGAGCAGCAGGAATTTGTCATCCTCCCGCGGGACTGGCATATACTCCGCCTCCCCCGTGCTCAGGTTGGTCACCACCGCCTCCACCTGACCGGGATAGGCGGCAAAGGTCTGGTAATCAAAGGGGACAAGCTCGTTGGGGATGGTGTCATAGACGAACTCCAGGCCGAAGTAGCTCCTGTTGTGCCGGTCCGCCAGGTTGTTCATCCCCATATACCGCCGGTCCCCGGCGTACCGGGTCACGATCTCCAGGTTGCGGCGGGGCTGGCGGGAGATATAGCTCACCCCATAGGCGATCCCGGCGGACACCCCGATCACGTAGTCCACCATCACGCCGCCGTCCAGCAGGGCGTCGCACACCCCGCTGGAAAAAATCGTCCGGAGAGCTCCGCCCTCCAGCACCAATCCAGTCTTCATGATGAAACTTCCTTTCCAGGCCGGTGCCGCGCCCCCGGCGGCATCCCGTGGACATCCATAGTTTTTTTCATTGTATCCCCTTTGCCGCCCCCCGTCAAGGCACCTGTCATTATCTTCCCTCTTTCGGATGGTTTTGACCGCTGAGCCCGGCGCGGCGCGCCAGGTCTTGCCGTCTCACACAGGGGCGTGTCCCATACACGCCCGATCCCGGCGATTTGTTCTGATGGAAGAACATCCCCCTCATTCATCACGGCAGCACTTCGTTCTGCCCGTTCTGTATCTAAATAAGATGATGTGGAGGATCTGCCTCAAAGCTCCTTTTGCTGGTTCTCAATATCTTCCATGGGCTTTTCCGGCATGTGGGCCCGCATATTTTTCCTGTTAGCACAGAAAATAAGGGCACATCAACAAAGTAAGGAGGTCATTCCTTTGAATCATTCCCCAGCTTTCCGCAGGATGCTCGCCCCGGTGCTGGCGTTGGCGCTGGTCTGTACCCTGTCCCTGCCCGCCTCCGCCTTCTTCTGGAACAAGAAAACTGATGTCCCCAGCGTTTCCGATTTCTCCAAAAACGGCATGGTGGGGCAGGTCATTTCCTTTTCTGCCGGGGACTTCCCTGTCTCCGGCGGCAGCGGTGGGACCGCGCTGGCCGCCATTACGCTGAAAACTCTGCCCGATATCGGCACAGGGATGCTCACCGTAGGAGGACAGCCCCTGACCGAGGGCGCCCTGGTGGACGCCTCCGCCCTGAGCGGGCTCCAGTTCCAAGCTCTGCCCACCCCCTCTGTCAACGAGACTGCCTTCACCTTCCTTCCCTCCTTTACCACCGGAGAGACCGGTGAGGAGGTGACCGTCACCCTATATCTGCTCACCGAGGCCAACGAGGCCCCCATCGCCCGGAATATGGACCTGTCCACCTATAAAAATGTGGCTATCACCGGCTGGTTCGACGCGGAGGACGGCGAAGGGGACTCCCTCACCTTCCAGCTCACCTCCACCCCCGCCCGGGGGGCCGTGACTGTGGCGGAGGACGGCTCCAGCCAGTTCGTCTATACCCCCTATGAGAACAAGACTGGCAAGGATAGTTTCACCTATGTGGCGGTGGACCCGGCGGGCAACGTATCTCCCGAGGCCAAGGTATCCATCCAGATCGAAAAGCCGGACACCAAGGTGACCTACGCTGATATGGAGGGCAACCCTGCCCACAAGGCCTCCATCCGCCTGGCCGAAGAGGGCATCTTTGTGGGCTCCTATGTCAACGGAAGCTATTTCTTTGACCCAGACCAGCCGGTCAGCCGGGCGGAATTTCTGACCATGGCCATGGCGGCCACCGGCCTGGAACCCCTGGAGGACGTGACCCTCACCGGCTTCTATGACGACGAGGCCATCCCCACCTGGGCCAAGGGCTATGTCTCCTCTGCCCTGAAGGCAGGGGCTATCCAAGGCAGTTTGGACCAGGAGGGCCAGCCCGTCTTCGGCTCCGGTGAGACGGTGACCCGGGGGGAGGCCACGGTGATGCTGGATAACCTCATGGGCATCCTGGACGTGCCCGCGGAGGTCTTTGCCTCTGAGAGCGGCGGCCACTGGGCCGGCCAGGCCGCGGCCAACCTGTCCGCCTCAGGCGTTATCCACGGCGGGGACGACAGCGCCCAGGCCATGGCCGACCCGCTGACCCGGGCCGACGTGGCCGAGCTGCTGGACGGCGCGATGGACGTGATGGCAGATCAGGACGGCAGCATCTGGTTCAGCTGGTCCTGATGCGGAGATCCGAAACAGCTCCACTTTTAAGACAAAACCTCCGGCTGAGCCGGAGGTTTTGTCTGTCTGAGGCATCTTTTGTATGGGATGTCCCTTCCCAGACACATGTCCCGGGAAAAAACAAAATTCCAGATAATCCCCGCTGGAGGGCCTTTTATTCAAGATGCGTCGGAGACTTCCCCTGCGGTCATTTTCCCGTCCTTCTGCCCAAGGCGATGACCAGATCCCCGTCCCTCCAGGAGATCAGAGGGCGGCCCCGGCTTGACTGTGCGGCGGGCCCCTTCTGCCCCTGCGGGAGCCTCTCTTCCCGAAAGGCGGACAGCATCAGCCCCAGCAGCAGCAGATTGACCACCATATACCGCCCGCCGGTGGACAGGAAGGGGAGCACCAGCGGCGCGGCCAGGGGGAATCCCAGATCATAGACCACAAAGCACACTGTCTCCAGGACCAGAGTCGTCAGGGCCGCGGTGGACAGCAGGCGTCCCAGCATCCCCCTCTGCCGCATACAGCGCCGCAGCCCCAGTGCGAAGAGGGCAGTCATCAGGGCCAGAAGGGCCAGCCCAGCGGCCCAGCCCAGCTCGTGGATCACCCGGGCCAGCCAGTAATCCGAAACGCCAGGGAGATAGCCAGCCGCTCCGCTCAGTTCCCCCAGCTCCCCTTTCCCCAGCCATTGGGCGCCGGAGAGCATCTCCCGGACCATCATGGGGAAATATCCCAGCCCCAGGGGGTCCAGCTCCGGGTGGAGGGCGAATCGGACCCGCTCCAACGCATAAGGGCTTTGAGACAGATGCCACAGCGCGGCCCCGTTCAATACCAGGAGCCCAACGGCCACGGCGGCTGCCCCCTTCTTCCGGGGCACCCCCATCCAGCCCTTCCACGCCGCGGTGAGCACCACCGCTGCTCCGCTGAGGCCGGCGATGGCACCGCTGGTGAAATTCGGGATGAGGCAGGGCAGGACCACCGGCGGGACCAGCCCCGCCAGGGCCAGTAGCAGTCCCCGCCAGCCCTTCCCTCGCAGGCCATAGACCAGCAGGGCGTAGAGCACCGGCCCCAGCAGGAGATAGCTAATCGCATCCAACTTGACGCCCTGGGCCTTGACTTCACTCGTCACCGTCAGGAGGACCAGGCCGGTCATGCCCAGCCCATAGAGAAGGACCGGACGCCGTCCCAGCAGGGTATAGTCCCCCAGGTACACCGCCGCCATAGCGGCCACCCCCAAGAGAATGCTTACGATCACGGTAGGCATATAGGGCTGAACTCTGCCTAGCTGCTGCATCACGGTGGCCTGGATGAAAAATCCGGAGCACAGCAGCAGCCCAACCAGGGCCAGCATGCCCCACTGGGGCGCAGGCCGGTGCACCCGGTCCAGCTGGGTACCCACCTCCACCGGGTCCCCCATCTGCCGCAGGCTCTCCGCCTCCGCCTCCGTCTGGCTCATCCCCTGGGCCAGGCAGGCGTCCCGCTGGTCCAGCAGGTGGGTGCGCAGCTCCTGGGCCAGAGCGGGCCGGGCGCGCCTCCAGCGCACCTGCTCCATGGCCTGATCCATGTAATCCGCAAAAAAGTCATCCAAAACAGACGCCCCCCTCCAGCACCCGGGACACCGCCCGGGTGTAGCGGTCCCACTCCGCCCGCTTCTCCTTCAGCTCCCGCCCTCCCTTTTCTGTTAAGTGATAATACTTTCGGGTTCTTCCGCCCCCCTCCCCCTGATAGGAGGTAATCCACCCCTTCTCCTCCAGCCCGTGAAGCAAAGGGTAAAGTGTTCCTGCTTTCAAGTCAAACGTATGGTCTGAGCGGCGGCGGAGCTCCTCGATCATCTGATAGCCGTACCGGTCTCTCTCCTCCAGCAGCCGGAGGAGCAGCATCGCTGTGCTCCCGGCCATCCATCCTTTATCGATGCCCATAGATAGACCTCCTATATATCGGATATCTATATATTAAAGGCGGTCCCATCCTTTTGTCAAGGACAATTTTTTCAGGCCGACTTCGGCTGCCCCACTCTCTTCCGCCTGGGGACTCCGTAATAGTAACGGAAAAACCGCTCCCGAAGCAGCTCCAGGGCGCACCGATAGAGCTTTTCCGCCTCCTCATCCTCCAGCTTCAGCTGTCTGGCTGTCTCTGCCTCAGGCCGTGCCTTTGCCACCCTCAGCGTCAAAATGACCTCATCGTTGACTGGAAGATCCGCCATAGCCAAGTGGAGGGCCTCCAGTTTCTCCTGATGGATCACCCACCTCAGCGGGTCGCCGCCGAAGTGGGGCTCATCCGGTGGCGGCTCATGCCACCATGCACTCTGATCCTTCCGCACCTCCTCCCAGATTTGATCTCGGCGTGCCCTCTTCCTGTGGTGGTTCCGAAGAACATTCTTCGCGAACCCATAGACCCAGGTGGTGAACAGAGCTCTTCCCCCCTGAAACCGGTCCAGCCTTGCCAGGCATTTCTCCACCGCATCGGATGCGATGTCCTCCAACTCCTCTTTCACACCGTCCCCATAGCACCGCCGTGCGTGCCGGAAGAAACAGCGGCGCAAATATTCCTCTGCCAGCGCGCCCAACTCCTCCCGGGCATGCTCGTCTCCTCGCAGGGCAGCCTGGACCAGGGCGGCCTGCCGGGCCCGCTCCAAACTCATATGCGGCTCTCCTCCCCATGTCTCTCACTCATTCCAGCCCCTCCCCTGCCACAGAGCCATCCGGAGATACCAGAGCTGATCCAGATAGTCCCGCCACCCCCAGGGCCGCCCCCGCTCCATCATGGCTCTTCGCCGCCGGAGGGAAGGGTGGAACTCCACTCTGAGATAGCGCCGGTAACCTTGGTACAGCACACTTTCCCCTCTCAGCCGCGCCTGCCGCTTCTCCTCCGCCTGGAGCAGCCGCGCGATCTCCCAGAACTGCATCCACTCCTCCCCGGACGCCCCGCTCAGGCGCAGGCCGGTCCGGTCCGCCCGCAGCTCACACATCTGTCCCCAGAACCGGCGGTCCGTCAGGATCTTCCCAAAGAGCAGGTCTGCCCCCAGATAGAGGACCAGCAGGAGAGCGGGCAGTGGGGCAGCCGCCGGCAGGAGCAGGACCGATCCCGCCAGCAGCAGGAAGATGCCTCCGCTGACCAGTGCCGCCTTCCGTGCCCGCCGCTCCAGCTGGAGGGCATCCCGGTGGGCGATGTGGCTCAGCTCATGGCCCAGGATGGAAAGCACTGTCCGGTCCATCTGCTCCAGGTTTCCCGTCCGCTGGAAGAGGAGCTCAGCCTGCTTCAGCAGTCCCCCGGTCACCCGCAGCTCGGGCACCTGGCCTGGGGAGAGGCGGGCGCTGGCGTTGACCGTCCCCTCCTGGGTCTCCGTTACCAGCAGGGCCGGGATCTTCATCGCCCGGCAGAAGTCCTCCAGCGCCTCCTGATACCGCTCCAGGCTGCTCCCTTGGATGGTCACGCCCGGCTCTGCTGCTGCGCTCCTCCCCTTTTTCTTCCGCCAGGGCTGTTCTGAGAGCAGCCACAGCAGGGCCAGCAGAACCAGAGCCGCCGCCTCTCCCACCGGACCGGCGGCGGCCAGACTGTGGCTCAGCCCCCAGATGGTTCCAAAAACGGCCGCCGCAGCCAGCAGGAGCAAGACAAGGAGCCCTCTCTTTTTCTGGTCCCACTCCACCGGCCGCGTGTGCTCTTTCAGAAACCCAGGTCGGGAACGCAGGCCCTCCAGCTCCCCCTGCATCCAGCTTAGCTCCTCTACGGTCCTCTGGGTCCCCGCCTTGAAGCAGCCGCCTGCCAGCCCCGCCAGCACACAGCAGCCCATCGCCAGCTGGCCGGCCCCCTCCGGAAACATTCTCCAGGCCAGCACTGGGGCCAGCGCCCCACCCAGGGTGAGGTATAGCAGAGGCGGGAGCAGGCGCAGGGCGATCCTGCGCCAAGCCTAGCGGAAGCGCTCTGTCTCCTCCCCCTCTGTCCAGCGGCGGCGGACCAGCAGCAGCTCCCCCAGCACCTGCCGTTCCCCGCTCCACACGGTTCGGGCGGTGCGGAGCAGGGCGGGCAGGTCTACCTCGCGGCAGATGACCCACCGGCACCAGGCTGCCGCCATCCCCAGCTCCAGCAGATAAAAACACAGCAGATGTCCCATCTCTCTTTTCCTCCGCAAAAATGCGCGCGCCCCCCTCTGCGTCAGAAGGAGACGCGCGCTCCTGTTTTTCTGTGCAGCCCCGGGCCGTCACTCCACCGTGACGCTTTTCGCCAGATTCCGGGGCTTGTCGATGTCACAGCCCCGCATCAGGGCCACATAGTAGGCGAACAGCTGCATGGGCACCACCTCCAGGGAGGGGAGGAACATGGGGTGGGTGTCCGGGATCTGGATGGCGCTGTCCACGCTCTTGGCCAGCTCCGCCCCATGGCTGCGTGTGGTGATGCCAACCACGTCCGCCCCCCGGGCCTTTACCTCCTTCACATTGCTCATCAGCTTGTCAAACAGGTCCCCCCAGCTGGCCAGGGCCACTACCAGGGTGCCGTCCTCGATGAGGGAGATGGTGCCGTGCTTCAGCTCCCCGGCGGCGTAGGCCTCCGAGTGGATGTAGGAGATCTCCTTCAGCTTCAAAGAGCCCTCCAGCCCCACCGCATAGTCGATGTTCCGCCCGATGTAGAACACGGAGTCGTGGTTGAAGTAGATAGAGGCGTAGTACTGGATCTTTTCTGTGTCGGACAGGATCTCCTCCACCTTGGCGGGGAGCTGCCTCAGCTGGGCTACCATGCCGGCGTACTCCTCCTCCCCCACTGTGCCCAGCAGATGGGCGAAACGCAGGCCCAGCAGATAGATGACCGCCAGCTGGGTGGAGTATGCCTTTGTGGTGGCTACGGCGATCTCTGGCCCGGCCCAGGTGTAGATCACGTCGTCCGACTCCCGGGCAATGGTGGACCCCACCACATTGACGATGGACAGCAGCCGGGCTCCCAGCCTCCGGGCCTCCCGCATGGCGGCCAGGGTATCGATAGTCTCGCCGGACTGGCTGATAACGACGGCCAGGGTGCGCCGGGTGACGATGGGGTCACAGTAGCGGAACTCTGAGGCCAGTGTCACCTCCACCGGGATGCGCAGCAGCCGCTCCAGGGTGTATTTGGCCGCAACCCCCACATGGTAGGAGGAGCCGCAGGCGATGACGTACAGCCGGTCCAGCCTCTCCAGCTCCTCCCGGGTGAGGGAGACCTCGTCCAGCACCACTTCCCCGTCCCGCAGGCGGGGGAAAATGGTGTCCCGCAGGGCCTTGGGCTGCTCCATGATCTCCTTGAACATAAAGTGCTCATAGCCCCCCTTTTCCGCGGCAGAGATCTCCCAATCTACATGGGAGATCTCCTTCTCCACCGGCTGGAGCAGGGAGTTGTACACCTGGGCCCCATGGGCGGTAAGCACCGCCACTTCCCCATCCTCCAGATAGCACACCTCCCGGGTGTGCTGGATGACGGCGGTGACATCAGAGGCCAGCATGTGGAAGTTCGCCCCGTATCCCAAGATCAGGGGCGAGTCCTTCCGCACTGCCACCAGCCGGTCTGGCTCGTCGGCGCAGACGATGCCCAGGGCATAAGCCCCCTCGATGCGGTGGAGCACCTTGCCCACCGCGTCCAGCAGGTCGCCTTCATAGTAGTAGTCCAGCAGCTGGGCCACCACCTCCGTATCTGTCTCCGAGACGAAGGCTATCCCCTTGGACTCCAAAAACTCCTTCAGCCGGGCATAGTTCTCGATGATCCCGTTGTGGACCACAGCGATCCGGCCGGACTGGCTCACCTGGGGGTGGGAGTTGACGTCGTTGGGCGCCCCGTGGGTAGCCCAGCGGGTATGCCCCAGCCCCATGTGTCCGGTCAGCTTCTGCCCCTGACCGGTGAGGTCGGCCAGCACTTGGAGCCGCCCCTTGGCCTTGGCCACCTGGAGCCCCTGCTCTGGGTCCAGCACCGCCAGCCCCGCGGAGTCATACCCCCGGTACTCCAGGCGGCGCAGCCCCTCCAGCAGGATGGGGGCCGCCTCTTCCGTTCCAATATATCCTACGATACCACACATTGCAATGATGATCCTCCTGAATTGAAATGGAGGACAAACTCGCAGCCATTTGCACCTCGTTCCCCGGTCACGGCCCCTCTGTTTTGCGGTCGCCCGCATATTTCGAGCCATGTCACGCGCCCGGAGCGGCGCGGAAGGGCATCCGCCGAACCGGAGCGCCCCCTGTGCCGGCGGCGCTCCCCCTCGATACTCCCTTCCCCTCGTCGTCCCTCCCCGGGCGTTCTGCCGGGAAGGGCGCTGGCGCTTCTGATGGGCCAGAGCCCATGGTCCTCCTTTCTCTCTGCGAAGCTGGTATATCAAGGCCACCGCCAGGGGCGGCGGGCCCTCATATCTCATATCACGGCCGTTTCTCGTCGTACCAGTCCAGGGCCCGCCGCTCCAGCGCCCGGACAAAGGCGTCCTTTCCGTCGCAGTAACCCTCAATGTCCTCCGGGTACCGTCCGGCCAGCCACCGCTTCAGCGCCCCATAGGCCTCCCGCTCCGCCGGGCAGGCCCGCAGATAGCCCCGCACCGCCAGATGCCGGAGGATATTCTTCCGGTCGCCCGCCTGAAAGACGTGGAGCTGGTGGGTCCGATGGTCCCCGCCCTTGCGGAAATACCGCCTGCCCGGGATGCCGAACTCCCCCATGCACTGGTAGCCCAGGGCCTCCAGCTCCGGGTCCAGCCGGTCCACCGCCTCCAGGCTGGTGACCACCGGCATGAGGTCCAGGATGGGCTTGGCCCACAGTCCCTCCACCGCCGTGCTGCCGATGTGGTGCAGCTCCACCAGCAGCGGCCCGAAGACTGGCATCAGCAGGGCCCGCTCCCGGCGATAGCCCTCCGCCCAGGCCGGGTCCGGCGGGACCACCCGCACGTGCTGCGGCATGCTCACCCCTCCTCCGGTACCAGGCGGCGGATCACCCGGCAGGGGTTGCCCGCCGCCAGCACCCCGGGCGGCACGTCCCTGGTGACCACGCTGCCCGCGCCGATCACCGAGCCGGAGCCGATGGTCACCCCGGGCAGTACCACCACGTTTCCTCCGAACCACACGTCACTGCCCACGGTGATGGGCCTGGCGTACTCCAGTCCGGCATTCCGGGTAGGGGCGTCCAGGGGGTGGCCTGCGGTATAGAAGCCGCAGTTGGGGGCAATGAATACGTTGTCCCCAAAGGTGACGGGTGCGCAGTCCAGGATGACACAATTGTAGTTGACATAAAAATTGTCCCCAGCGGTGATGTTGCTGCCATAGTCACACCAGAAGACAGGATTGACTGTGCTGTTCTCCCCCACCGAGGCGAACAGCCTGCGGATGATCTCCTCTTGCGCCTCCCGTTCCTCCGGCGGCGTCTGGTTCAGCCTGCCGCACAGGGTACGGGCCCGGATGCGGGCCGCGGCCAGCTCCGGGTCCTCTGAAGCATATAGTGCGCCGGACAGCATCTTTTCCCGCTCAGTCATGGCTTCTCCTCCTGTCTCCCTCCTGCTTCATAGCTCGGGTGGGACGCTTTATTATACGAGACCGGTGGCCTGGAGTAAATACCCTCCGCCATTGAAAATCTTTTTCTTTTTCCGCCGTTCTGAAAAGGCAGATTTCTTTGAGCGGAAAGAGCCCCAGCGCCGTCAGACGCCGGGGCTCTGTATGCATCAGGATCTCTGCTGGTCCTTACACCTCGAACATCAGGTCGCCGTAGGTGGGCACCGGCCAGATGGACTTATCCACCAGCAGTTCCATCTCATCCACCGGCTTGCGCAGCGCGGCCATGGCTGGGACGATCTGGTCGTGGTAGGCCAGGGCCATCTCCTTCACATCCTCCATGGCGTCCACCTGCTCCACCAGCTCGGTCAGGCTGTTCAGGGCCTTGGTGGCGGCGGTGAGGCGCAGGCTCACCTTCTCCAGCAGCTCCCGCTGCACCGTCAGGTCGGCCTGGGGACAGGCGGCGGTGACGGCGGTGATGGATTCGGCCAGCCGGGTGGTATAGGTGATGGCTGCGGGGACATAGTGCTTGCCTGCCATGTGGGTCATGGTCTTGGCTTCGATCTTCAGCACCTTGGCATAGGTCTCATACATGATCTCTGCCCGGGCCTCCAGCTCCGCCTTGGTGTAGATGCCGAACTTGGTGAACAGAGCCTCCGCCTTGGGGGTGAGCAGAGCGGGCACCGCGTCCACCATGGAGCGCAGGTTGGGCAGGCCCCGGCGTTCCGCCTCCTCTACCCACTCGTCGGAGTAGCCGTTGCCGTTGAATACGATGCGCTGATGCTCCGTCATCATATCGTGAATAAGCTTGGTGCAGGCGGAGTCAAAGTCCGCCGCCTTTTCCAGCTCGTCTGCCGCCTCACAGAAGGACTCCGCCACGATGGCGTTCAGGGTGGTGTTGGCGTCGGCGATGGAGTCGGAGGAGCCCACCATGCGGAACTCGAACTTGTTGCCCGTGAAGGCAAAGGGGGAGGTGCGGTTGCGGTCGGTGGCATCCTTCTTGATGACGGGAACCGTGGACACACCGGTATCCAGTCCGCTGGAGGTGAGCAGCTTGATGGAGTCCGCGTTGGAGACAATCTGGCTCACCACATCGTCCAGCTGATCCCCCAAAAAGATGGAGATGATAGCGGGAGGGGCCTCCTGGGCACCCAGACGGTGCTCATTGCCTACGCAGGAGGCGGACTGGCGCAGCAGGTCGGCATGGCGGTCCACCGCTCTCATGATGCAGGAGAGCACCAGCAAGAACTGCATGTTCTCATTGGGGGTGTCCCCGGGGTCCAGCAGGTTCTCCCCGGTATCTGTGCCGATGGACCAGTTGTTGTGCTTACCCGAGCCGTTGACGCCGGCGTAGGGCTTCTCATGGAGCAGACAGACCAGACCGTGGCGGGTCGCCACCCGCTTCATGGTCTCCATGGCCAGCTGGTTCTGATCCACCGCTAAGTTGCACATAGAATAGATGGGGGCCATCTCATGCTGGGCGGGGGCCACCTCGTTGTGCTGGGTGGTGGCCGGGATGCCCAGCTTCCACAGCTCCACGTTCAGGTCCTTCATAAAGGCGCCCACCCGCTCCCGTATGACGCCGAAGTACTGGTCATCCAGCTCCTGCCCTTTGGGGGCAGGGGCACCGAACAGGGTCCGCCCGGTGTAGATCAGGTCCCGACGCTTCAGGTACTTCTCCCGGTCCACCAGGAAATACTCCTGCTCCGGCCCTACGGAGGGGGTCACCTTGTGGGCCTCGGTGTTTCCGAACAGCCGCAGGATGCGCAGGGCCTGGGTGTTGATGGCCTCCATGGAGCGCAGCAGGGGAGTCTTTTTGTCCAGTGCCTCGCCGGTGTAGGAGACAAAGATGGTGGGGATGCACAGGATGGTGCCGCAGGACATCTCCTTCACAAAGGCGGGGGATGTCATGTCCCAGGCGGTGTAGCCCCGGGCGTAGTGGGTGGACCGCAGGCCCCCGGAGGGGAAGGAGGAGGCGTCCGGCTCCCCCTGGATCAGCTGCTTGCCCGACAGCTGGAGCAGGGTCTTGCCCTCCACCGGGGCGGTGAGGAAGGAGTCGTGCTTCTCCGCAGTGATGCCGGTAAGGGGCTGGAACCAATGAGTATAGTGGGTAGCCCCTTTCTCCAGCGCCCAATTCTTCATGGCGTTGGCCACCACATCGGCGGTGCTCATGCTGATGCTGCCGCCATTCTCCATCACATTGGTCACTTCGGCAAACACCTTTTTGGGCAGGCGCTCCCGCATGACGGAGACGCTGAACACATTTGTGCCAAACAGCTCGGTGATCGCAGTACTCATTTCCAGTCAACCCTTTCCATTTCCGTAATTCCAAGCCGCTCCTGATCTCCCAGCCGCAAAAACAAAAAAGACAAAGACATCCTATCAAGACGTCTTTGTCTTCATTCGTTCCCAAACGGACCGGCGGACCGGACTGCTTTCTGGTTGACAGCATACTCCTTTCCGGAAGTTTTTGCAAGTGTTTTTTTCATTTCCACCATAACGCCCATTTTTTTGGGGCCCTCTGGGGCAGGAGTTGCGAAAACGCACAAATCCCTCTCCCGTGAGATGGCGCCGGCAGGTTCCCGGAGACCGGGTGGCCGCGCGGGGCCGCCTTCGCCCGCAAAGTGCCCCAAGGAAGTCCGCCCCATCCATTTGCCGGCCCGCCGCGCCCTGCGCGGCGGGCTCGGTACTCGTCCTCTCCAGCACTCCCATTCGGAAAAGTCTTGACAGCCGCCCCCCTTCAGTGCAATACTGTTTTATCCAAACATTTTCCGTCCCTGGGGCGGTGAGAAAGGGGCAGACACACCATGAGCTATACTAAGGAAGACATTATCCGCATCGTGAAGGAGGAGGACATCGAATTCATTCGGATGCAGTTTGTGGACATCTTCGGACAGCTGAAGAATGTGGCCATCACCGCATCTCAGATTGAGAAGGCGGTAAACAACCAGATCACCTTTGACGGCTCCTCCATCGAGGGCTACACCCGCATCAATGAGTCCGATCAGTACCTCTACCCCGATCTGAACAGCTTTGCCATCTTCCCCTGGCGGCCCGCCCAGGGCAAGGTGGCCCGGCTGATCTGCGACGTGTATAACCCTGACGGAACCCCCTTTGTGGGCGACCCCCGCGGGGTGCTTCGCCGGGTGCTCCAGCGCAGCCGGGACATGGGCTTTGATGCCTTCAACATCGGGCCGGAGCTGGAGTTCTTCCTCTTTGAGACTGACGACCAGGGCCACGCCACCACCCTCACCCGGGACGAGGCGGGCTACTTCGATCTGGGCCCCCTGGACCACGGGGAGGCCACCCGGCGGGAGATCTGCATGGCCCTAGAGCAGATGGGCTTTGAGATCGAGGCCAGCCACCACGAGTGCGCCCAGGGCCAGCACGAGATCGACTTCAAGTACGATGAAGCCCTGGACTGTGCGGACAAGATCATGACCTTCAAGCTGGCGGTGAAGAGCCTTGCCCAAAAGAACGGCCTCCACGCCACCTTCATGCCCAAGCCGATCTTCGGGCTGGCGGGCTCCGGTATGCACACCAACATGTCCCTGTTCCGGGACGGAAAAAATATCTTTTTTGACGAGAAGGGGGAAAAACAGCTCTCCTCCCTGGCCTACTCCTTTATTGCCGGCCTTTTGGAGCATGTGAAGGGCTTCACCGCCCTCACCAACCCCCTGGTGAACTCCTATAAGCGGCTGGTGCCCGGCTACGAGGCCCCCTGCTACCTGGCCTGGTCGGCGTCCAACCGCTCCGCCCTCATCCGCATCCCCGCCAGCCGGGGCCAGGGCACCCGGGTGGAGCTGCGCTCCCCCGACCCCTCCTGCAACCCCTATCTGGCGGTGGCCGCCTGCCTGGCCGCCGGCCTGGACGGCATCCAGCGGGGCCTCACCCCTCCCCCTGAGATCACCGGCAACATCTATGAGATGGACGACAGCACCCGGGCCGCCAGCGGCATCCAGGCCCTGCCCTCCTCCCTGGAGGAGGCCCTGCGGGAGATGGAGGCCGACCCCGTCATCATGGACGTGCTGGGCGGCCATGTGGCCTCTCACTACATCCACGGCAAGATGAAGGAGTGGAACGAGTACTGCATCCGGGTGTCCAACTGGGAACTGGAGAAGTATCTGGTCACCTACTGAACCCCGTCCCCCCGCTGAAAGGAGTGAAGCCCCCCATTGGATACGGTCATCGTCGCCTTTGAGAGTGACTCCCTCTGCCGCAAATTCCGGGATCTGCTGGAGGGCTCCGGCTCCGCCGCCTGCCTCATCTGCCACTCGGGCAGCCAGGTGCGCCGCGCCGCCGCCGCCCAGCCCATCTACTGCGTGGTCTGCGGCACCCGTCTGTCCGACGGCCCGGCGGAGTGGCTGTGCGGGGATCTGCCCCCCTTCTGCTCCCTGCTGATGGTGGGGCCCGCCCACCAGCTGGCCCTGTGTTCTGACCCGGACATATTCAAGCTGCCGACCCCCATCCGCCGTGAGGAGGCCCTTTCCACCGTCTCCCTGCTGCTCCAGTTCGGACACCGGATGGAGCGCTATACCCGCCACCGCCGCTCCCCCTTAGAGCAGGATCTCATCGCTCGTGCCAAGGCCCTGCTCATGGAGCGGGACGGGCTCACCGAGGAACAGGCCCACCGGACCCTCCAGAAGCGGAGTATGGACCAGGGCCTCACACTGGTCCATACCGCCCGGCGGACCCTCGCCCAGGGCGGAGGCTGAGCTGCGGCATATTCCCGCCTGCCGGCGCATATCCATCCTCCAGACCGGGCGCGCCCGCCGCGCCCCGAAAAGGAGTGATGGCATGCGCTTCACCAAAATGGAGGGGCTGGGAAACGACTACATCTACCTCAACTGCCTCTCCCGCCGTCCCCCCGACCCCGCCGGGCTGGCGGTCCGGCTCTCCGACCGCCACTTTGGTGTGGGGGCGGATGGCTTGATCTGCGTCTGCCCCGGCCGGCGGGGGGACTTTGCCATGGAGATGTACAACGCCGATGGCTCCCGGGGAAAGATGTGCGGCAACGGCATCCGCTGCCTGGGCAAGTATGTGTACGACAAGGGGCTCACCCGCCGCACCAGCCTCCAGGTGGACACCGACTCCGGCCTGCGTGCCCTCCGGCTCCTCCCCGGCCCCGCCGGCATCGGACAGGTGGAGGTGGACATGGGGGAGCCCTCCGTCTTTCCCCAGATCTCCATCCCTCTGATGGAGCTCACCTACTCCGTCATGCCTGTCTCTATGGGCAACCCCCACTGCATCCTCTTCTGCCCCCACCCGGAGGAGATCGCCCTGGACGTGCTGGGCCCCGCCCTGGAACACCACCCCGTCTTTCCCGACCGGACCAACGTGGAATTTGTGGCCGTGGAGGGGGATCAGCTGCGGCTGCGGGTGTGGGAGCGGGGCAGCGGCGAGACTCTGGCCTGCGGCACCGGCGCCTGCGCCGCCCTGGCTGCCGCCCACTTCCTGGGACTGTGCCCCCCAGAGGTCACCGCCCTTCTCCCCGGAGGCTCCCTGGTCCTGTCTCTGGACACAGCCAGCGGGCACATCCGCATGACCGGCCCCGCCGTCACCGTGTTCGAGGGGGAGTGGCCCGGAGGTTAGGATTGACAGCGGGGCAAAATTCCGCCATAATAGTTTGTAAGTTTTTCTGCAAAGGAGGGGTCTCCCCATGGCCCACATCAACCAAAACTATCTGAAGCTGCCCGGCAGCTACCTCTTCTCCGAGGTCAACCGCCGGATCACCGCCTACTCCGCCTCCCACCCCGGCGCCAAGATCATCCGGCTGTCCATCGGCGACGTGACCCGCCCCCTGGCCCCTGCTGTCATCGAGGCTATGCACCAGGCCGTCACCGAGATGGGCACCTTCGAGGGCTTCCACGGCTATGGCCCGGAGCAGGGCTACGACTTCCTGCGGGAGGCCATTGCCCAGCACGACTACGCCGCCCGGGGCGTGGACATCAAGCCGGAGGAGATCTTTGTCTCCGACGGCGCCAAGAGCGACTGCGGCAACATTGGCGACATCTTCGGTCTGGACAACGTGGTGGCGGTGTGCGACCCGGTGTACCCTGTCTATGTCGATACCAACGCCATGGCCGGCCGGGCCGGTGACTACCAGGAGGAGCTGGGCCGATGGAACAAGCTGGTCTACATGCCCTGTGTGGAGGAGAACGGCTTTACCCCTGTTCCCCCTCGTGAGAAGGTGGACATCATCTACCTCTGCTTCCCCAACAACCCCACCGGCGCGGTAGCCACCCGGGAGCAGCTGAAGGCGTGGGTGGACTACGCCAACGCCAACGGCTCCGTCATCCTCTACGACTCCGCCTATGAGGCTTTCATCTGCGAGGAGGATGTCCCCCACAGCATCTTTGAGATCGAGGGTGCCCGAACCTGTGCCATCGAGTTCCGCTCCTTCTCCAAGACTGCCGGCTTCACCGGCAACCGCTGCGCCTACACCGTGGTCCCCATGGAGCTGGAGCGGGACGGTGCCAAGCTGAACAGCCTGTGGAACCGCCGCCAGTGCACCAAGTTCAACGGGGTCCCCTATGTGGTCCAGCGGGGCGCCGCCGCCATCTACACCCCCGAGGGCAGGGAGCAGACCCGCGCCTCCATCGACTACTACCGCAAAAACGCCCAGGTCATCCGGGAGGGCCTCACCTCTGCCGGGCTCCAGGTGTTCGGCGGGGTCAACGCTCCCTATATCTGGCTCAAGACCCCCGGCGGTATGGGGTCCTGGGACTTCTTTGATCTGCTGCTGGATCAGGCCAATGTGGCCACCACCCCCGGCGCCGGCTTCGGCCCCAGCGGTGAGGTCTACGTCCGCCTCACCGCCTTTGGCGACGCCGCCGCCACAGTGGAAGCCGTGGAGCGGGTGAAGGCCGCTGTCCGCAAGTGATCCATTCCCCGTGCCAGGGGCACGGGGAATTTTTTCTTGCCCGGAGGGAGCGTTCCCTTTGGAGCGGCAGAGGACGACTTCCCCCTTTCATCCCGTTAATGAAAGCAAAAAGGGATAAATCACAATTTTAAGTGGGTGGTGTCATGAAAAAGGTAACACCAGTTTTGATGGCAATCGTATTCTGCGCTTTGCTGCTCGCAGGGTGCAGTATTTCTTCTCAAAGCAGGCAAGGGCAGCCGCTAGCAGTCTATTCTTTTAGCGGGGAAAATGAATTTATTTCTGTTTCAAATGGGGTCATCGTTTTAGACGCTGAAGAAGAGATCTGTTATGGCGGTAATTTGGAGACAAGAAAAGATAAGTTTACGGATATTGCTTCATACTCAGCTACCATTTATTTTACATCAGATGGTGAAGAGAATATTTTAATGTCCAATAGAGTTGAAGATAAAACAGGAGGCGCAATAAATATTTCCGAGGATATAGGAAAAATAACCGGGGACATTCTTATCCCTGATGATATTGATAATTTAGTTGATGGTCTTTGGTTTGAGCTGAAAACAGTTGATTTGGATGGAGAGGAAAACACATATCATCTGCAATTAGAAGTGATTGAGATCACTAGAGCGAATGATAATTCGCCTTCTGCTTATTGACCCGTGTGACCTGGAGCAGATCCCCCTCATCTGAATGGACGCGGGGAGGGTTTCTGTCCTGAAGACCGGTCCAGAGGGGAAAAGGGTACAGGGCGTGGACGGCTTGACTTTCCCCCCGCCTCAGGATACAATCGAGTTGTTTTCCAAACTCTCCCCTCTCCCCTGTTACTGCTCAGACTTTCCGGGCATCCTAGCAGGGCGCCCCGGCTGCGGGGCCTGGCACAACAGGACACAGCAGGAGGTCTTCCCCATGAAACAGTTCAAGTTCCCACATATCGGGATGCGCACCACTAAGACCGCCGTGGCAGTGATGCTCTCCTACCTGATCTTTGTCCCTTTCGGCCTCCTCTATAACGAGAGCTACCCTGGGGTGCTGGCCTATGTGGGCCCCACCTATTCCTGCATCGCCTGCATCGTGTGCATGCAGAGCTCCCTGGAGCAGACCCTCCAGGTTGGGCTCTCCCGCTTTGTGGGGGTGTTCATCGGTGCCATCCTGGGGGTGGCTATGCTACTCCTGGAGCCCCTGCTGTCCCACTGGGTGGGCATCGTCCTGATGCTGGGAGCCGCCTGTGTGTGCGGGATCTGGCTTTGCATGCTCTTCAACCGGCCCGCGGCCTGCGGCATGGCCTGCATCCTCCCCTGCGTCATGCTCATTTCCGGTGACGTGTCCGGCATCCAGCGCTACTACTACGCCGCCGCCCGGGTGTCGGAGACGGTGGTGGGAGTAACGGTGGCCTTCCTCATCAACTCCCTGCTCCCCACCAGAAATCCACAGCCCCAGGATAAGTGACAGGCTGAACTCCTTGTCAGCAAGAACCCACCAAAAAAGAACAGGCCCGCGCGTCCGCAGAACACTGCAGGCGCGCGGGCTCGTTTTTCACTCCAGGTCCACCGGATAGCGCTCAGTGAAGCAGCCGTCACAGAAGCCGCAGGCCGCCTTGGGGGCCAGCTGGTGCAGGTCCTCCAGAGGCAGATAGCCCAAGCTGTCCGCCCCGGCGATCTCCCGGATCTCCTCTAGGGAATGCTGGCAGGCGATGAGCCGTTCCCGGTCCGGGATATCGGTTCCAAAGTAGCATGGGGCGATGAAGGGGGGCGCGGACACCCGGATGTGGACCTCCTTCGCCCCGGCCTCCCGCAGCAGGTTGGTGATCTGGCGGCAGGTGGTTCCCCGGACGATGGAGTCGTCGATCATCACCACCCGCCTGCCCTCCACCTCACTGCGCAAGGCAGACAGCTTGATGCGCACCGCCTGCTCCCGGCTGGTCTGGTCTGGAGTGATGAAAGTGCGGCCCACGTAGCGGTTTTTCACAAAGCCCACCCCGTAGGGGATGCCGCTCTCCTGGGCATAGCCCCGGGCGGCGTCCAGCCCGGAGTCAGGCACCCCCACCACCAGGTCGGCCTCCACTGGATGGCGGCGGGCCAGCAGACGGCCGGCGTTCACCCGGGCCTCGTGGACTGACTGCCCGGCGATCACCGAGTCGGGCCGGGCGAAGTAGATATATTCGAAGATGCACATGTGGGACTGGCCCCTGCAGTTGTCTCGGATGGAGCGCACCTGCCCCTCCTCCACCACCACGATCTCTCCTGGGTCCAGTTCCCGCTCCAGGGTGCCCCCCACGCTCTCGATGGCGCAGGACTCAGAGGCGAACAGCACCGCCTTCCCCTTCCGGCCCATGCACAGGGGGCGGAAGCCCCAGGGGTCCCGGCAGGCGATGAGCTTACGGGGGGACATGACGATCAGGGAGAACGCCCCTCGCAGCTCCCCCACAGCCCGGCACACCGCGTCCTCCACGCTGGTCCCGTGGAGCCGGGCCTGGGCAATGGCGTAGGCAATGAGCTCCGAGTCGCTGGTGGTGTGGAAGATTGCCCCCTGGTACTCAAACCGGGCCCGCAGCCGGTCCACGTCCACCAGATTGCCGTTGTGGACCACCGCCAGCGTTCCCTTCACATACTTGATGGTCAGGGGCTGGGCGTTCTCCCGCGCCCCAGCGCCGGTGGTGGCGTAGCGCACATGGCCCACCGCCATGGTCCCATTCAGGCGCTGAAGGGTCTCCCGGTCGAAGACCTCGCTGACCAGTCCCACGTCCTTATAAAAGGACTGCTCCCGGTCATTGATGGCCGCGATGCCGCAGGCCTCCTGCCCCCGGTGTTGGAGGGCGTACAGCCCGTAATAGGTGGTCTGGGCGCAGCTGCCCTCCGGGTCATAGATCCCGAATACACCGCACTCCTCGTGGAGCCCCTGCTCCAGCCGGATGTCTTCCATACTCACGATATTCTCCGCCCCTTTCGACTCCGGCGCCTCGCGTGCCCCGGGAAAAAGATAGTTTATTATAGCGCCCCCCGCTCCGACCATCAAGGACAGGATCTCAAATATTTTTACAAAATCCCTGCTCTTTCTCGTATATTTTGCAGAATTTTTCAGATAATATGGAGGAAGGGAGAGAAATTTCATGGATCACGATCAGCAGTTTTTGTCTTTCATTCATAAAAACGCGGCTATGGGGGTGAGCGCCATCCCCCAGGTGCTGTCCCTGCCCCAGAGCCGGGCCATGGGCCAGGCCCTGAACAGCCAGCTCCAGGAATACCGGACCATCGCCGCCCAGTCACAGGCCTATGCCCGGAAGCATGGTGCCCGGCTCCATACCCCGGGTCTGACTGTCCGGGCCATGTCCGGTGCCATGCTCAAAGCCCGCACTGCCGCCGACCACACCACCTCCAAGCTGGCTCAGCTGATGATCCAGGGGAGCACCATGGGCACTGTGGAGATGACCCGGCGCATCCACCAGTACACCGGCAAGGCGGACCCGGAGCTGCTGGCCCTGGGCAGCCGCCTGCTGCACACCGAGGAACAGAACATCCAGCAGATGAAGCGGTTCCTTTAAGCTCCGCCCTGGCGCGGCACAAAAAGCGGGAGGCCGATGGCTCGGCCCCCCGCTTCCGCTAGTGAAAAATCTCCCCCAGAGGGGGCCCCAAAGAGTTCTGTCGTCCGTGGAAGACAGGATCAAATCAAAAAGCATTATTTCCCGGGACATGCTTCTGGAAAATGACACCTCTCATGACAGATGAGGCGGCTTTTTCCTGCAAAAATAGGCCTCATCTGTCATGCAGCCCTTCGTCGCAAAAGACCCGACGGCCTTTTGCGACAATTTGAGCCCCGGGACCATGTGGTCCCGGGGCCGGATTGCTCACTTATCTTCCAGCAGCTTGTTCAGCTCCCGCATGAAGGTGTTGATGTCCTTGAACTGGCGGTAGACGGAGGCAAAGCGCACATAGGAGACCTCGTCCACTTTTTTCAGCCGCTCCATCACCAGCTCTCCGATCTCGGCGGAGCTGACCTCCCGCTCCATCTCGTTCTGGAGGGTCTGCTCGATCTCGTTGACGATCTCCTCCATGGTGCTGAAGGAGACCGGCCGCTTTTCACAGGCCCGGATCAGGCCGTTCATCACCTTGTTCCGGTCAAAGCTCTGGCGGCTGCCGTCCTTTTTGACCACCATCAGGGGCAGGCTCTCCATGGTCTCGTAGGTGGTGAAGCGCTTATGGCAGGACAGACACTCCCGGCGGCGGCGGATGCTGGCTCCCTCGTCCGCGGGACGGGAGTCCACCACCTTGCTCTCCAGATAGGCGCAGAAGGGGCATTTCATCTCGATTCCTCCATTCTGTGGTTGCCCGGCTGCCGCGGGCATGTGTTTTCTCCGCTATTATACCATCCCGGCCCAGCCTTGAACAGCCTGTTTTTTCCTGTTTCGGAAAAAATGTCCCCGGCGGCACAGGCCGCCGGGGACAGGTGGATCTTATCGCAGCTTGTCCAGCCCCAGGCGCAGGCGGCGCAGAGTCTCCTCCCGGCCCAGGATGTGGCAGATCTCCACCGCGCCGCCCGGGGGTGACCGCCTTTCCGGCGGCGGCGATGCGCACCGGCCACATGAGGGTGGCGTTCTTCACCGCCAGCTTCTCCGCCAGAGCGATGAGGGCGTCGTGGATGCCCTCCGTGGTCCAGCCGTCCAGCCGCTCCAGGGCGGGGATGGCGGCCTCCAGCATGGCCCGGGCCACTTCCGGGTCGGTCTTGGACTTCTTGTTGGTGAACAGAGCCCCATCATAGTCAGGCAGGGCGTCGAAAAAGTCCACCTTCTCTGGGATGTCGGTGAGCTTCTCGCACCGGGCCTGGAGCAGGCCGGCGATCTTGGCCGCGTCCAGCGCCGGGTCTTTCACGCTCTGGCGGATATAGGGCTCTGCCGCCCGGGCAAAGTCCGCCGGCTCCATGGCCCGCAGGTAGAGGGCGTTGAAGTGGGTGAGCTTCTCAATGTCAAAGATAGCGGGGGACTTGGATACACCCGCCAGATCAAAGGCGGCCACCAGCTCCTCCAGAGAGAATACTTCCTGTTCCGCCAGTTCTCCTCTGGGGGACCAGCCCAGCAGGGCCACATAGTTCAGGATGGCGTCGGGTGAGGAAGCCTTGGGCCTTCAAGTCCTCATAGGAGGGGTCGCCGTGGCGCTTGGACATCTTGTGCTGGGCGTCCCGCATCACGGGGGAAGCAGTGCACATAGGTGGGCACTTCCCAGCCAAAGGCCTGATACAGCAGGTCGTACTTGGGGGCGGAGGACAGGTACTCGCTGCCCCGGACCACATGGGTGATGCCCATGAGGTGGTCATCGATCACGTTGGCGAAATTGTAGGTGGGCAGGCCGTCCCGCTTGATGAGCACCTGGTCATCCAGGGTTTTGTTCTCCACGGTGATGTCGCCGAAAATGGCGTCGTGGAAGGTAGTGGTCCCGCCGCTGGGGATCTTTTGGCGGATGACGTAGGGCTCGCCGGCGTCCACCCGGGCCTGGGCCTCAGCGGGGCTCAGGGCGCGGCAGGGGTCCGAAGCCCGGTCGAACTGGCCGGAGTCCTCTTCCGACTCGGTCTTTTCGCAGAAGCAGTAGTAGGCGTGGCCCTTCTCCACCAGGAGCTGGGCGTACTTCCCATAGGTATCCCGCCGCTCCGTCTGGATGTAGGGGGCCACCGGGCCGCCCACGTCGGGACCCTCGTCGTGGTCCAGATGGCACTCGGCCAGGGTGCGGTAAATTACCTCTGTGGCGCCCTCCACCTGGCGGGTCTGGTCGGTGTCCTCGATGCGCAGGATGAACGTGCCCTGGCTGTGCCGGGCGATGAGCCAGGTGTACAGGGCGGTGCGCAGGTTGCCCACATGCATATAGCCGGTGGGAGAGGGGGCAAACCGGGTGCGGACCTTCCCCTTGGGGATCTTGGCTTCCATCTCCTCAAAATACTTCATATCCAGAGCCATGTCGTTCCCTCCATCGCGGCAGACGTTCTGCCGTTGTTTTACTGGTATTATAGATGCTTTCCCGCCATTTGGCAAGGGCCGGAACGCAGTCCGGCACCGCTCCTCCCATCCCCCGCCCGCCGGGGCGTTCCCCTTTTCCTCTTTTTAGCTGAGAAGCAGTTTTGGAAATGCTCCTTACAAAACAGTCAAGCCGCAGCTGACCTTATCGGGTAACTGCCAGATAGATCAGAAGTTGTCAGGCTCTATCATTTTGGCCGCGAACTTCAACTGTGACAGTCTGAAATTCCCATAAAGTTTTGTTGGGCGTGTCTGTTTCTTTCGGGGCCTCTCTGCCAGTCACCTCGTAATATTCATCGCTGTACTGTATTTTACTGTCATCAAAGTCTTTTTGGATCGCCTTGACATATTCAAACGGGGTTTCCATTGGCAGCAGATCCATTTCGCGTTGAAGCTGCTGTACCGCCGCCCTCTGCTCCTGTGTCAAAATTTTTTCTTCGTGTTCCATGTGTTCCTCAAATTGCCTTTTATCCATCCAAACGATCTGCTCCACTGGATCAGCGGTGCCGCACGCCAGAATCAAACGGAGAAAATCCTCGAAATTTTTTGCCAGTGGATATACATTCCGATCTGCACAGCTTTCCGGGTCGCAGGCAAATACCATCTCTCCATACTCCGGCAAAAAGCAGTACAGGATACACCCTTCAAATCCTATCGGCTCTGCATTGACAGGGTAGCAAAAATATGGCTCTGTGATCTCGCCATGCTCCAAGCATAAAAGCTCCTTGTCGATCGGCGATGCCATATACTTTTCATAGATCGTTTTCATGGACATACCTCCGCAGCTTTTGATTGCCGCCCTGATTATACCGCAGCCGATTCTGTATGGCAATACGAAACCGCCGCTTCAACCCCAGCGGAGTTTGGAGTTTTAAGATAAACGGACCTCGAACGGGCTGTCGTTGCCTCCGAGCGAAAAATGTGGTATGCTTGGGACCGACATGCCGCGCTCCCTTGGCTGCGGCATCATTTCCCAGGAAAGGAAGGACCGCCATGGTCATTGATATCCACACCCACACCTTCCCTGACAAGCTTGCGGCCCCCACCATCCGCAAGCTCCAGGGTGCCTGTCATACCCGGGCCTTCACCGACGCCACCAACGCCGGCCTGGCCGCCTCCATGGCCCGGGCGGGCATCGATTGCTCCGTAGTCCTGCCGGTGGCCACCAACCCCCATCAGGTGGCCCATGTCAACGAGAGCGCCGCTCAGATCAACGCCCGGGGCCGCGGGACCGGCATCTACTCCTTCGGCTGCATCCACCCGGACTGTCCGGACCCCAGGGGAGAGCTGGCTCGGATCGCCGCCCTGGGTCTGAAGGGCATCAAGCTCCACCCCGCCTATCAGGCCACCCGGTTCGACGATATCCGCTATCTGCGCATCCTGGACCGGGCCGGCGAGCTGGGGCTCGTGGTCCTCACCCACGCCGGCATCGACATCGGCATCCCCGCCCCCACCTACTGCGACCCGGAGATGGTGCTCCGCGCCCTGGAACAGGTGGGCCCGGTGACCTTGATCCTGGCCCACATGGGAGGCTGGCGCCAGTGGGACCAGGTAGAGGCCCTGCTCCCCCAGTCCAGCGTGCTGCTGGATACCGCCTTTTCCTACGGCGACCTCACCCCCCTGGAGGGACACCCTTTTTCGGAGGACCAGCTGCACATGATGGAACAGGAGCAGTTTGTCCGCTTTGTCCGAAAATTTGGGGCCCGGCGCCTCCTCTTCGGCACCGACAGCCCCTGGGGGGACCAATCCGCCGATGTGGCCTCTATCCGCGCCCTGCCCCTCTCCCCAGAAGAGCGGGACGCCATTCTGGGCGGCAACGCCCAGCGCCTGCTGGGGCTGTAGCCACTCGGGGCCTTTTTCTCCCATTTTCCGGAGAGATCCAGGCCGTCAGTACATAAAGCAGCGGGCAAGAAAGCCCGCAGGGAGGTCATCTTGATGAAGCAGTACGAGTACAAATTCATACAGGTCCCTGTGGCCTGGAATACCCAGGGGATCATTTCCCGTCCCCCGAAAGCAGGGTCTACCTTCGATGCCTGTAAGGACGTAATCGAAAAAGAGGCAGCAAATGGGTGGCGATTCAAGCAGATCGTGATCCCCTTCTGTGAGGGGCGGGGTGTGGGTTCCGCCCAGTGCTATCAGGTGATCTTTGAACGGGAGATTTCCTGAGGCTCCAAGCAGAGACAAGCAGGTCAGGCCCCGCACCCTACCCATGACACACAAGGAGGTCACCGCCATGGTTGATGTCACAAAGCCCATCGTCAATCCCCGTCTGTCTGAAGCCCTCGCCGCCCTCCACCGGGAGAACACGCCCGCCAACCAGGACCGGGCGCTGAGGGAGCTCATGACCCAGGCCCATCTGCTCGCGCCTGTGGTCCTCACCCCCGCGCCGTCCCCCGCTGTCTCCGGCCAGACTACACTGGAGCAGAACACCGCCATCCAGTTTCAGCTCATCTCCAGCCAGGAGAGCCGTCCCTTCTTTCCCGCCTTCACCAACTGGGGGGAGCTGCGGAAGCTGTGCGGCCCCCGGGACCAGCAGACCCTGGTCCTCACCTTCGACGACTATGCCTCTATGCTCCAGCGGGACAGCCGGGCCGCCGGCTTTGTGGTCGATCCCTTCGGGGACAGCCTCACCCTGGACCGGGAGACGGTGGCCCGCCTGGCCCGGCAGAAGGCAGAGGGCACTCCACCGGTCCGGCAGGCGATTCAGAAGGATACCCGAGTCATGCTGGGGGACCCGGCGGAGTACCCGGAGCGGATGGTGGAGGCCATCTGCTCCGCTGCCCGTGAGCTCCCAGCTATAAAGGCACTCTACCTGCGCCTGATGGTCCGGGAGGGTGAGATGGAGCCCAGCTATCTGGTGGTAGTGGACCAGGAGGGAGAGCAGGACACTGTCTTTTCCGCCATTGCCGGGGCCGCCCGCCCTTGGCTGGAGGGAAAAACGGTGGATCTGGTCCCCCGCTCCTCCCGCTTTGGCCAGGACGCCTCCAAGGGAGTCTCCCCCTTCTACGACCGGATCTGAAAAAGCAGACCGCGCGCCGGCTGGCGCGCGGTCTGTCCTTTTTCTTGAAAGCTGTTTCGCTTTACATTCGCTGGATATCCGCTTCCTCCAGGGTCTTGATGCCCCGGGAGGCCAGGGCCTCCGCCGCGGCATTGTTGTCCTCTACCCGGAAGATCATATAGGCGGCTTCGGTCTTGCCCCCCAGGAATGCATACATGTACTCCACGTTGATCCTGGCATCGGTGAGCACCTGGAGTACCTTGTTCAATCCGCCCGGCACGTCAGGGATCGCCACCCCCAGCACGGGGGTGATGTTGTACACATAGCCCGCGTCCTTCAGGACAGTGGCCGTCTTGTACGGGTCGTCCACGATGATGCGGAGGATGCCGAAATCCCGGGTCTCCGCCACCGAGAGGGCCCGCATGTCGATCTTGTTCTGGGAGAGGATACCGGTCATCCCATACAGGGCACCGGGCCTATTCTCCAGGAACACGGAAAGCTGCTTGACGCTCATAACTCTTCCCTCCTGTCAAATCAGTCAGATCTTGCGCTTGTCGATGACGCGCACCGCCTTGCCCTCGCTGCGGACGATGGACTTGGGCGCCACCAGGGTGACCTTTGCCGCCAGGCCCAGCATGGAGCGCAGGCCGGCCACCAGCTCCTTCTGCCGGCGGTCGATCTCGCCCAGGTTGTCGGTGAACATTTCGGGGGTCATCTCCACCTGAACGTCCAGGGTGTCGGTGGACTTCACCCGGTCCACGATGATCTGATAGTTGGCGGGATAGCCGTGGTTGAGCAGCACCGTCTCGATCTGGGAGGGGAACACATTGACCCCCCGGATGATGAGCATATCGTCGGAGCGGCCCATGGGCTTGCACATCTTCACATGGGTGCGGCCGCAGGAGCACTTCTCCCGGGTGAGGGTGCAGATGTCCCGGGTGCGGTAGCGCAGCAAGGGGAAGGCCTCCTTGGTGATGGAGGTGAACACCAGCTCGCCCTTGCTGCCCTCGGGCAGCACCTCGCCGGTGTCCGGGTCGATGATCTCAGCGATAAAGTGATCCTCATTGATGTGCATTCCGGACTGGGCGGAGCACTCGAAGGCCACGCCGGGACCGGACAGCTCGGTGAGCCCGTAGATATCATATGCCTTGATCCCCAGCGTATTCTGGATGTCCTGGCGCATCTCCTCGCTCCAGGCCTCCGCCCCGAAAATGCCCGCCTTCAGGGGGATCTGATCCGGGGTCATGCCCATCTCCTTCATGGACTCGCCCAGGTAGGCGGCATAGGAGGGGGTGCAGCACAGGATGGTGGCGTTCAGGTCCTTGATGAACATGATCTGCCGCTCTGTATTGCCCGAGGAAGCCGGGATGGTCAGGCAGCCCGCCTTATGGCTTCCACCGTGGAGTCCGGCGCCGCCTGTGAACAGGCCGTAGCCATAGGACACCTGGCACACATCCTCATTGGTGCCCCCCGCAGCCATGATAGCTCGGGCACAGCAGTCCTCCCAGAGATCGATGTCCTCCTGAGTGTAGAAGGCCACCACCCGCTTGCCAGTGGTGCCAGAGGTGGACTGGATGCGGACGCAGTCCTTCAGGGGCATCCCCACCAGCCCGTAGGGGTAAGCGTCCCGCAGGTCAGACTTGGTGAGGAAGGGCAGCTTGTACAGGTCGTCGCTGGACTTGATATCCGCCGGTGTGACCCCCTTCTCCTCCATCTTTTTGCGGTAGTAGGGCACGTTGTCCCACACATGCTGGACCTGCTTTACCAGGCGCTCGTCCTGCCAGGCCTTGATCTGTTCCCGGGACGCAGTCTCGATCTCCGGCTGATAATAGCGTTCCAATGGAATCATCCCTCTCTCGTTTTCATATTTCTTCTCTTTCATGCAAAAAAGAGTCAAAGAAATTCTCGGCTTTTATTTAGGCGATGTCTGCTGCTTTTTCCGAAGCAGTTCCAGCACCGCGATCAGAGCAAAGGAAAACAGGGCGGCACACCCGCTCAACAGGAACATGGCCAGATTTTCCGGCGTGCTCGCATCAAAAAAAGCAATTCCGCACACCAGAGCCACATAGAGGGCAAATGCTCCCCAAAGCCCCAAAAGCCACTCTATGACAATGACAAATTTCATCCATGTCCCCCCCTCTGTCCTGATTTTTTTATGGACCCCCTGCGATCATCCCAGCTTGTCCAGGCGGGCCATCACATGGGCCAGGCCGTGGGAGATCAGCCCCATGCCCAGCCACTCCGCCAGTCCGGTGCTTCCCGGCTGATAAATATTGTACGGCACAGCGGCCGCATACAGGGTCAAAGCCCCATGCAGGGCGGCTGCCAGCAGGCACACCCAACCCCAGATCCGCAGCAGATACTTCCAGATCATCCCTGCGTCCCCCCTTCTGTCCGAAAAAGGGGTTCCGGCGGCCGGTCCGGGGGGGTGAGGCGCAGGCCGTACTGGGCCACGTCGTGCCACTCCCCCAGCTTGAATCCCATCCGAGGGTACAGCCCCTGCCGGGTAAAGCCGAAGCGGCGGTGCAGGGCCTCACTGCCCGGGTTGGGCAGTCCCAGCACCCCGTACAGGTTGACCAGCCCCATTTCCCGCAGCTTGGGGATGAGCGCCCCGTAGAGGGCGGTGCCGATCCCCAAGCCCTCCCGACCCCGGCGCACATAGACAGTGAGCTCCGCGTTCCACTGGTAGGCCTCCCGCTCCATGTGGCGGTGGGCGTAGGCATAGCCCAGGATCTCCCCCGCCCGGCAGCACACCAGATAGGGGTAGTGCCGGGAAAATTCCTCCATACGGCGCCGGAACTCCTCCACCGTGGGCGGGACGCACTCAAAGGTCACCCAGCTCTCCTCCACATATGGGGCATAGATGGACAGCAGCTCCGCCGCGTCCTCCGGCTCTGCCCTGCGGATCTCCAAAGGGACGCGCTCCTCCGCCATCTCTCCGCCCTCCTTTCAGGCGTTCTTACCCAGCTGGAATGCCTTCTTGTTCAGCTCCAGGAACTTGGAAGGCACACAGACCTCCAGGGACTTCTGCCACGCCTCGTCGGGCAGATCGAAGTAATGGGACAGCCGCCCCATCAGCACCAAGTTCACCGCCTTGGAGGAGCCCGCCTCCTCGGCCAGCTTCAGGCAGTCCAGGGCGTCCACCCTGGCCCCGGCGGCCTTCATCTTCTCCACCAGGTTTTCCGGATATTGAGCCGCCCCGGTGATGACCGGCATGGGGTCGATCTGCTGGGTGTTGGTGACGATCTGCCCGTCGGGCTTTAAGTAGCTCAGCCAGCGGGCGGCCTCCAGCACCTCGAAGGAGACGATGTAGTCAGCCTCCCCCTTGTCGATAACAGGGGAATTTACCCGATCGCCGTAGCGGACATAGGTGACCACACTGCCGCCCCGCTGGGACATTCCGTGGACCTCGGACACCTTCACGTCATAGCCCTGCTCCATCAGCAGATGGCCCAGCAGCTTGCTGGCCAGCAGGGAACCCTGTCCGCCCACGCCCACGATCATAATATTCTTGGTCTTCATGGCTCAGCCCTCCTTCTCGGTGCTCTGGAAGGCACCAAATGCGCACATCTGTTCACACACGCCGCAGCCCACGCACTGGGTGAAGTCCACATGGGCCTTTCCCTCCTTCATGGAGATGGCGGGACAGCCGATCTTCATGCAGCTCTTGCAGCCAATGCACTTGTCCGTATCCACCGCCAGAGGGGCCTGGTGCTTTACATACTTCAGCAGGGCGCAGGGCCGGCGGCTGATGATGACAGAGGGCTCGTCGGCGGCCAGCTCCTCCTTCACCGCCCGGTCGGTCTCCTTCAGGTCATAGGGGTCCACCACCCGGACACGGCGGAAGCCCATGGCCCGGCACAGGGCCTCCAGGTCGATCTTTCCGGCGGGGTCGCCCCTTGATGTTGAAGCCGGTGGTGGGATTCTGCTGGTGGCCGGTCATGCCGGTGATGGAGTTGTCCAGGATAATGACAGTGGAGTTGGACTGGTTGTAGGCGATGTTGGCCAGACCGGTCATGCCGGAGTGCATAAAGGTGGAGTCGCCGATGACGGCCACCGTCTTCCCCTCGCTTTTCTCCCCCAATGCCTTGTTGAAGCCGTGGATGGCGGAGATGGAGCCGCCCATGCACAGGGTCATGTCCATGGCGTTCAGAGGGGCCACCGCACCCCAGGGTGTAGCAGCCAATGTCGCCCAGCACGGTACACTTGTTTTTTGCCAGGGTGTAGAACAGTCCCCGGTGGGGGCAGCCGGCGCACATGACCGGGGGCCGGGGCGGGATGGCGTCCTCCAGGGCGGTGCCGGTATGTACCGCGCCGCCCAGCTTGGCGGCCACCAGGTTCTGGGAGAACTCCCCCTCCAGGGGCAGGGCCTCCTTGCCGGAAACGGTCAGGCCCAGCTGACGGCAGTAGTTTTCGATGATGGGGTCCAGCTCCTCCACCACCACCAGTCGGTCCACCTTGGCGGCGAAGTCCCGGATCAGTCCCTCGGGCATAGGGTGGACCATCCCCAGCTTGAGGACAGAGGCTTCCTCCCCAAAGACCTCCTTCACATACTGGTAGGAGGTGCTGGAGGTGATGATGCCCAGCTTGGTGTCCCCCATCTCAACCCGGTTCAGATCGCAGGTCTCGGCGTACTGGGCCAGGCGGCGCATCCGGTCCTCCACCACCGGGTGGCGGCGCTTGGCGTTGCCAGGCATCATCACATACTTGGCGATGTTCTTCTCATAGGGACGCTCCGGCCCCTCGGTCCGGGGGCTGGTCTCCACGATGGACTGGGAGTGGGCCACCCGGGTGCACATCTTCAGCAGCACCGGGGTGTCGAACTGCTCGGACAGCTCATAGGCCAGCTTGGCGAAGGCTAGGGCCTCGGCGGAGTCGGAGGGCTCCAGCATGGGCACCTTGGCCGCCCGGGCGTAGTGGCGGGAGTCCTGCTCGTTCTGAGAGGAGTGCATCCCCGCATCGTCGGCCACGCCGATGACCATGCCCGCATTGACGCCGGTATAGGCCACGGTGAACAGAGGGTCGGCGGCCACGTTCAGCCCAACGTGCTTCATCCCGCAGAAGGACCGCTTCCCCGCCAGGCTGGCCCCGAAGGCCACCTCCATGGCTACCTTCTCATTGGGGGCCCACTCGCAGTAGATCTCGTCGTACTTGGCACATTCCTCAGTGATCTCGGTGCTGGGAGGTGCCGGGGTAGCTGGAGACCACACCGCACCCCGCCTCATAAAGTCCACCGGGCAACGGCTGCGTTGCCCAGCATCAGTTGTTTCATGAATCTGTTCCCTGCTTTCTGTATTGTTCTTCCCCGCAAAGCCGGACGGCTTCCCGCACCGTCACGGCTCAGGATCCGCTTTGGGCTCTCCCAGGCCCTCCCGGATAATGACGTCCTGCATCACACCGCCGGCGCCGTTTTCCAGCATGGCCCGGCGCACCCGGCTGATGGTGGCACTGCTGGCCCCCGTTTTCTCCAGGATGTCCAGGTAGACCAACCCCTGCTGGAGGTAGACCGCCACGTCGAACCGCTGCTCGAGGGAGCGCAGCTCGGTGGGGGTGCACAGGTCGTCAAAAAAACGGCAGCACTCGTCCAGGTCCTTCAGCTTCAGGATTGTCTCGTACAGGGCCATGCTGCGGCCCCTCTGATGTTCCGCTTTGGGCATAGTGTCACTCCTTTTTCGCGCCGCGGGCAAAGGGACGCCCGTGGTTCAATGGTTTAAAGTGATTTTAGCACATCAAAGCGTGAAGGTAAAGAGAAAACCGCCCTGGCGGGGACCGTTTTTTGAAAAAAGGTACAAAAAAACCTCTGGCGACTGCCGCCAGAGGACGGGGCGTGCCCCGTGGTACCACCTCTTTTTACCGCCCCCTCGCGAGTGCGGCCTCAATGGGTATCCAGCAATACCCAGCCTCTGTAACGGGAGGACCCGGTTCCGCTCTACTTGCCCCCGGAGGGAGCGTTCCTCGGACGGCTCGGGAGAGGAAATTTCAAGCTACGGAACCAGGCCCCTCGCACCTACCGGGAACTCTCTGACTGGCTCTCTCCGCGCTCTACGCTGTCTCCGTCTGCGCCTTTGTTGGTTTGCATTATACACCTCTCTTCCCATTTGTCAAGCGGGATTTTCTGTGTCTCCAGGCAGGGGTCCCCTCCTTCGCTCCAAAGACGCTGCCTCTGAAAGATCCCGCCAGCAGGAGGCGTTTGGGAAAGAAAGGACCTTTCCTCTTGACATTCGGGAAAAAATTCGCTATGATACTTTAGCGAGTAAAACCAATGAAGTCAGGCGGCACCGCCGCCTTTTTGGAAAGGACCGAGGCAAATGCCCATTACCGACCTGCTGGAGCGCAATCACAAGCTCTACGGCGGCGAGACCGCCCTGGTGGAGATCAACCCGGAGATCCAGGAAAAGCACCGGGTCACGTGGAAGGAATATGAGCTCATCGAGCCCGCATCCACCGTCCCCTACCGCCGGGAGATCACCTGGGGCGTCTTCGACGAGAAGGCCAACCGGGTGGCCAACATGCTCCTCTCCCGCGGGGTGAAGAAGGGGGACAAGGTGGCTATCCTGCTGATGAACTGCCTGGAGTGGCTGCCCATCTATTTCGGCATCCTGAAGGCCGGAGCCATCGCCGTCCCCCTGAACTTCCGCTACACCGCCCAGGAGATCGAGTACTGCGTCCAGCTGGCCGACGTGGATGTGCTCCTCTTCGGCCCGGAGTTCATCGGCCGGGTGGAGGACGTGGCGCCCTCCCTGTCCCGGGGCCGCCTGCTCTTCTTTGTGGGAGAGAACTGCCCCTCCTTTGCCGAGGACTACCACACCGCCACCGCCAACTGCTCCAGTGAGCCCCCTAAGGTGCTCATCCAGGATGAGGATGACGCGGCCATCTACTACTCCTCCGGCACCACCGGCTTCCCCAAGGCCATCCTCCTCAAGCACCAGGCCCTGCTCCAGTCCGCCCGGATGGAGGCCGTCCACCACGAGACCTGTCACGAGGACGTATTCCTCTGCATCCCGCCCCTGTACCACACCGGCGCCAAGATGCACTGGTTCGGCTCCCTGTTCACCGGCAGCCGGGCCGTCCTGCTCAAGGGCAACTCCCCCAAGGCCATCTTCGATGCCGTCTCCAACGAGGGTTGCACCATCGTCTGGCTGCTGGTGCCCTGGTGCCAGGACATTTTGGCCTCCCTGGACCGTGGTGAGCTGAAGCTGGAGGACTACCGCCTGTCCCAGTGGCGGCTGATGCACATCGGCGCCCAGCCGGTGCCCCCCTCCCTCATCAAGCACTGGATGAGCTATTTCCCCCATCACCAGTACGACACCAACTACGGCCTGTCCGAGTCCACCGGACCGGGCTGCGTCCACCTGGGCCTGGGCAATCTCCATAAGGTGGGGGCCATCGGCGTCCCCGGCTGCGGCTGGAAGGTGAAGATCACCGACGAGAACGACCAGCCCGTCCCCTTCGGCCATGTGGGGGAGCTGTGTGTGAAGGGCCCCGGCGTCATGGTGTGCTACTACCACAATCCGGAGGCCACCGCCGAGGTGCTCAAGGACGGCTGGCTCCACACCGGCGACATGGCCAAGCAGGATGAGGACGGCTTCTACTTCTTAGTGGACCGGAAAAAGGACGTCATCATCTCCGGCGGCGAGAACCTGTACCCGGTGCAGATTGAGGACTTCCTGGCCGCCTACCCCAAGGTCCACGACGTGGCCGTCATCGGCCTGCCCGACAAGCGGTTGGGGGAGATCGCCGCCGCCATCATCCAGATCAAAGAGGGCATGACCTGCACAGAGAGCGAGATCAACCAGTTCTGCACTGACCTGCCCCGGTACAAGCGCCCCCGGAAGATCATCTTCGCCCCCGTCCCCCGTAACGCCACCGGCAAGATTGAAAAGCCCAAGCTGCGGGAGCAGTATTGCGGCGTCCGCCTGGTGGAGGCCCAGAACCGAGGATGAACTGACCGCCTGATCCACCGCCCGCCTCCCCGATGGGGGGCGGGCGGTCTTTGTTTCCCCCTATCCTCCGCCCAGGCCTCCCAGAGAAAAATGATGTACATTTTTCCTCTTCCGTGGTAAACTATCCAAAAAAGGAGGGTTTTGTCCATGCTTTCATCCTTTGCCCAGCTCCGGCAGCAGCTCCATCAGTCCGGTCCCCGGTCCGCCGTGGTGGCCGCCGCCCAGGATGAGCACACCCTCCAGGCCGTGCTGGCCGCCCGGCGGGACGGCCTGATCCACCCCATCCTGGTGGGGCCCCCGGACCAGCTCCGCCCCCTGCTGGACCGTCTGGGCGCTTCGGTCCCGGATGAGGACTTGGTCCCCGCCGGAACAGAGGCGGAGTGCGCCGCCCGGGCTGTGGCCCTGGTCCGCCAGGGGCGGGGCAGTCTGCTCATCAAGGGCCGTCTGTCCACGGGTGCCCTGCTGGGGGCTGTAGTAGACCGTGCCGGCGGCATCCGCGGGGATGGGCTGCTCTCCCATGTGGCCATTCTGGAGGTCCCCGCCTACCACAAGCTGCTCTACATCACCGACGGCGGGCTGGTCGTCGCTCCCGGCCTGGAGGAGAAGCGGGCCATCCTCCGCAACGCCCTGTCACTGTGCCGCTTTCTGGGGTATGAGAGGCCCAAGGCGGCGGCGCTGTGTGCTGCGGAGACGGTGAGCCCCCGCATGCCCGAGACCGGAGACGCCGCCGCCCTCCGGGAGGAGGGGGAGCGGGGAGACTTCGGCCCCTGCCTAGTGGAGGGCCCCATCTCTCTGGATCTGGCCACCAGTGCTGAGGCGGCCCGCCTCAAGGGCTACTGCAGCCCGGTGGCGGGGGACGCGGACATCCTTCTCGTCCCCTCCATCGCCGCCGGCAATCTGCTGGGCAAGGCCCTCTATGGGCTGGCCGGCGGGAAGATGGCCGGTGTGGTACTGGGCGCCTCGGTGCCCATCGCCCTCAACTCCCGGGGGGCTTCCTGGGAGGAGAAATATAACTCCATCCTCATCTGCACCGCCATGTCCCGGCGGTGATCCTGCCAAAAAGGAGGCGTTTCTCATGCCGGAACGGCTGCTTATCCTGAACCCCGGCTCCACCAGCACCAAGGCGGCGGTGTATGACGGCACCCGGCCTCTCTTTTCCCGGAGCATCCCCCACTCCAATCAGGACCTTGCCCCCTTCCCCACCCTCAACGACCAGCTGGACTACCGGGTGGCCCTGGTCCGGGGCCTGCTGGCCCAGGAGCGGGTGGACCTGTCCACCCTCACCGCCGTGGTGGGCCGAGGCGGCATCCTGCCCAACATCGTGGCCGGGGGCTACCAGGTGAACGACGCCCTGGTGGACTGCCTGCTCCACTATCCGGTCTTTGAGCACGCCTCCAACCTGGGAGGCGTGATGGCCCTGGCCTTCGCCCGGCCCCTGGGCATCCCCGCCTACATCTATGACGCCGTCACCAGCGACGAGCTGCTGCCCGAGGCCCGGATCACCGGCTTCAAGGGGGTCACCCGCACCAGCTTCTGCCATGTGCTCAACGCCCGGGCCACCGCCCACAAGTACGCCGAGAGCCGGGGGCTGGCCTATAAGGACATGAATCTGGTGGTGGCCCATCTGGGGGGCGGCATCAGTATCAGTGCCCACAGCCACGGCCAAATCATCGACTCGGTATCCGATGACGCCGGCCCCTTCTCCCCCGACCGCTCGGGAAGCACCAACACCCTCTATGTGGTGGACCTGTGCTACTCCGGCAAATACACCAAGGCGGAGATGCTGAAAAAGCTGCGGGGCGAGGGGGGCATGTCCGCCCTGCTGGGCACCCACGACTGCCGGGAGATCGAGAGGCGCATCCAGGCGGGAGACGAGCGGGCCGCCCTAGTGTACAAGGCCCAGGCCCTCCAGATCGCCAAGGGGGTTGGCACCCTGCTGGGCTGCTTCACCGAACTGATCGACGCAGTGATCCTCACCGGCGGGCTGGCCTATTCCAAGATGCTCACCGACATGGTCATCGGCTACCTCCACAACCTGGCCCGGGTGGTGGTCATCCCGGGGGAAAATGAGATGGAGGCCCTGGCCCTGGGCGGCCTGCGCCTGCTGCGGGGGGAGGAGCCGGTGCACACCTTCGCCCCCGCCTGCGATTTGTCTGTTATCCCGTAGGCAGCCCTGTTTTCTTTCTCCGGCCCGCCCTGCCCAGATGGGCAGACCGCCCCATCCCCCCGCGCCTGACTCCTCCGGCGGGATCGGTCCAGACCAAACCCGCCAGCTCCCTTCTCCTCCTGGAATGGCCTTGACATTCCCGCCCTCTTCTGGTATCTTAAGAGTACAAATTGGATAGACGGTCCACCGCCGGGTGGGCCCCATGCGTTGTTTTCCTGTATCGTTAGGCCTTTGTAAGATACGGGATCACAGCGCTTTTTCTTTGCCCTGGCGCGGCCGGGGCTGGACCTTACTGAAAGAGGTGCAGAATATGTCACAGTCCACTCCTCTGCGGGAGTTTGTCCGCTACTCCGCCCTCAGCTCCTGCGGCATGATCGCGGTGTCCTGCTACATCCTGGCCGACACTTTCTTCGTGGCCCAGGGCCTGGGCACTGCCGGGCTGGCCGCCCTGAATCTGGCTATCCCCATCTACAACTTCATCCACGGCACCGGCCTGATGCTGGGGATGGGCGGGGCCACCAAATACTCCATTCATCAGAGCCGGGGGGACCCCGGCGGCGCTTCCAGGATGTTCACCGGCATGCTTCTTCTGTCCGTCCTCTTCTCCATCCCCTTCCTCCTGCTGGGCCTGTTCTGCTCCCATGGGATCACCGTCCTCCTGGGGGCCGACCAAGCTGTGTTTGAGATGACCCGGACCTATCTCCAGGTGCTGCTCCTCTTCGCCCCCGCCACCCTCGTCAACGACGTGCTGCTCTGCTTCGTCCGCAACGACGGGGACCCCCGGCTGTCCATGCTGGCCACTGCAGCAGGCAGCCTGGCCAACATCGTGCTGGACTACATCTTTATTTTCCCCATGGGGATGGGCATCTTCGGTGCGGTGCTGGCCACCGGGATGTCCCCCGTGCTGGGCATCCTCATCCTGCTTCCTCACTGTATCCGCAAAAAGGGAGACCTGCGCCTGGTCCCCGGCCCTCTCTCCCCCGGCCCCACAGCCTCTGCCCTCTCCCTGGGCCTACCCTCCCTGCTGGCCCAGCTGTCCTCCGCCGTGGTCATGATCGCCTTCAACAGCATCATCCTGGGTCTGGAGGGCAACACGGGAGTGGCGGCCTACGGCGTCATCGCCAACATCTCCCTGGTGGTCACCGCCGTGTACACCGGCATCTCTCAGGGCATCCAGCCTCTGGTGAGCACCGCCCACGGCCAGGACCGTCCCGGTCTGATCCGCCAGTACCTGCGCTATGCCCTGATCACCCTCCTGGTCCTGTCCGCCGCCCTCTACCTCCTGCTGTTCCTCTTTGCCGGACCGGTGGCCCTGATCTTCAACAGTGAGGGGGACCCCCGGCTCCAGCAGATCGCCGAAGAGGGCCTGCGGCTCTATTTCACCGGCGCGCTCTTTGCCGGGTTCAACATCATCCTGTCAATGTATTTCACCTCGGTGGAGCGGGCCCTGCCTGCCCATATCACCTCCCTGCTGCGGGGTTTCCTCCTGATCCTCCCCATGGCCTTCCTGCTGGCCGCCTGCTGGGGCATGACGGGCGTCTGGCTGGCCTTTCCCCTCACCGAAGCCGTCACCGCGGCCCTGGGCGCTGGATTTTACGCCCTCTATGCCCGCAGGGGCAGGGCACGGTCGTAAAAATCGTGAGAAGCGCCCCCTTGTCTTCACGTCATGCAAAGAGACCGGCCCGGACATGGATGCCATGTCCGGGCCGGTCCTCTCTTACAGCACATTTTCCAGAGAGGGGTCCTCCATCTCCGCCAGCAGCTCCAGCTGGGCGATGAGCTGGGCGTTGGCGGCTGCGTACTGGTCCATCTCTTCCAGCTTCAGGTACTCTTCCACCGAGCGGAACAGGAGCAGCACCTGGTCCGTGTCGCTGTGTCGCAGCAGGGCATGGAGCCAGAAGCTCCTCTCCTGCCAGTCCCGGTACACCCCTCCCGTCACCTGGGCAGCCCGCTCCCAGTCGCCCCTCTCACTCATGGCCTGGGCCTGCTCCAGCCGGGAAACATAATCTGCAGTCAGTCCGTCCACCCACCAGCCGGTACCCAGGGCGGCGGCCAGCAGAGCGGCCAGGATGCCCACCGCCGCCCAAAGGCGCTTCATCTCTCCCATTCCCTACTTTCCCTCCCTGGGGACGAAATACACGCCCCCGGCCTCGTCCACTGTCAGCAGGAACACGTCCCGGAAGTCGGGATACCCGTGCTCCGCCAGCTGCTTGTCCAGCCAGGACAGGTCCAGCCCCCGCCGCTTCAGGTTGTCCTGCAAAATGCGCCCGTCGCTGATGATGACCACAGGCAGCCCGGTCTCCCGGCTCTCCAGCCCCAGCTGCCGGGCGGTGGCCGGCCTCTGCTCGGCGTAGGGCAGGACGGACAGCCGGCCGTTGGTCTCCAGGATGCCGTATTTCACCCCAGCCAGATCGGTGTAGCCCTGCCCCCGCAGCTCCTCCAGAAGCTCATCCACCGTCAGCCGGTTGCGGCGCATCTCCCCCTGGTCCACTTTTCCGTCCCGGACCACGATGCTGGGCCGGCCGCACATCAGGGTGCGGAAGCGGATGCTCTTCATGGTCAGCACCGAGAGGATCATGGTCAGGGACAGCAGGGCCAGGATGGGCACCACCCCGGCATGGAGGGGGATGCCCAGGTCCTGCATGGGCACCGAGGCCAGGTCCGCGATGAGCAGGGAGAGCACCAGCTCCGAGGGCTCCAGCTCCCCCACCTGGCGCTTGCCCATCAGCCGCACCCCGGCGATGATGAGGATGTATAGGATCACGGTACGGATCAGCGCGGTGAACATGGCTTCCTCCTGTCCGCCCCCGGCCCGCCGGGCGCTTCGTTCCATCCCTCTCATTCTTGCCCTTCTCCGGCCCTATTATTCTTTAATTCTTCGGTGCGTTTTCTCCAAAAGCCGCCGGTGTTTTTTTTCGAAAAAAGGAGAAACGACATCTTGCATTGCGGGTCGTTTTCCGATAAAATATTAAGAAGCAAACTGGAGGGTCATGCCCTCCTGAAGCAATGCGTATGAGAACCTGGAACGGAAGGCGTGTGAGAGAATTGATGAAAGCGACTTTGATCCTGGCCAACGGAAGCGTTTTTTCCGGGACCAGCATCGGCGGCACCTCCGACCGGATCTGTGAGATGGTGTTCAACACCTCCATGACCGGCTATCAGGAGATCCTGACCGACCCCTCCTATGCTGGACAGGGCGTGGTGATGTCCTATCCCCTCATTGGCAATTACGGCGTCAACCACGAGGACAACGAGTCCCGCCGCCCTTGGGTGGAGGCCCTTGTTGTCCGCCATCTGTCTCCCCAGGGGAGTAATTTCCGCTGTGAGGACACACTGGACAGCTATCTGAAACAATACGACATTACCGGCATCCAGGGCGTGGATACCCGGGCACTGACGAAAATACTCCGCAGTCAGGGGAGCATGAACGGTATGCTCACCTGTGCGGAGCATTTTAATGTGGCCGAGGTCATGGAGCGGCTGCGCTCCTATGAGGTGAAAGACACCATCCGCAGGGTGACCCGGACCGAGCCCGAGGTGTTTGACGCCTATGGCGAGGAAAAGCACCTGGTGGCCGTGATGGACTACGGCGTGAAGCAGAATATCATCGAGTGCCTGCGCCGCCGCGGCTGTAAGGTCGTGGCCCTGCCCGCCTACACCCCCGCCAGCGAGGTGCTCTCCAGCGGCTTTGACGGCGTGATGCTTTCCAACGGCCCCGGTGATCCCGCTGAGAACACTGAGATCATCGCTGAGCTGCGCAAGCTCTATGACAGCACCATCCCCATCTTCGGCGTGTGCATGGGCCACCAGCTTCTGGCCCTGGCCACCGGCGCCAAAACAGGCCGGCTGGCCTATGGCCACCGGGGCGGCAACCACCCCGTCCGTGACCTGGAGAAGGAACGTGTGTTCATCACCAGCCAGAACCACGGCTATATGGTCCTCTCTGACACGGTGGACCCTGCCGTGGCCGAGGTATCCCACATCAATGTCAACGACGGCACCTGCGAGGGACTGAAGTACAAGCGCCCCAACTGCTTTACCACTCAGTTCCATCCCGAGGCCAACGCCGGCCCCAAGGATACGGAATACCTCTTCAACCGCTTTATCGACTCCATGGGAGGTGCCAAGTAATGCCGAAGTACACCGATATCAAGAAGGTCCTGGTGCTGGGCTCCGGCCCCATCGTCATCGGCCAGGCCGCCGAATTCGACTATGCCGGCACCCAGGCCTGCCGCGCGCTGAAGGAGGAGGGCCTGGAGGTCGTCCTGATCAACTCCAACCCCGCCACCATTATGACGGACAAGGACATCGCCGACCACGTCTATATCGAGCCCATGAACCTGCCCTCCATCACTCAGATCATTGAGAAGGAGCGTCCTGACGCCCTTCTGCCCAACATGGGCGGCCAGACCGGCCTGAATCTGGCCATGGCGCTGTATGAGAACGGCACCCTGGAGAAGTACGGCGTGCGCCTGCTGGGCACCAGCCCCGCCTCCATCCACAAGGCGGAGGACCGCCAGGGCTTCAAGGACTGCATGGAGTCCATCGGCCAGCCCTGCGTCACCTCCAAGGTGGTCAACACCGTGGAGGATGCCGTCTCCTTCACCAACGAGATCGGCTACCCTGTGATCGTCCGCCCCGCCTATACCCTGGGCGGCACCGGCGGCGGCATCGCCTACGACGAGGTCTCCCTGCGGGAGATCTGCGACCGCGGCCTGAACCTGTCCCGGGTCCACGAGGTGCTCATCGAGCGGTGCATCGCCGGCTGGAAGGAGATCGAGTTCGAGGTCATGCGGGACTCCGCCGGCAACGTCATCACCATCTGCTCCATGGAGAACATCGATCCCGTGGGCGTCCACACCGGCGACTCCATCGTGGTGGCTCCCCACCCAGACCCTGGCCAACCGGGAGTTCCAGATGCTCCGCTCCGCCGCCCTGGACATCATCTCCGCCCTGGAGATCGAGGGCGGCTGCAACGTGCAGTTCGCCCTGAACCCGGACTCCTTCGAGTATGCAGTCATCGAGGTCAATCCCCGTGTGTCCCGCTCTTCTGCCCTGGCCTCCAAGGCCACTGGCTACCCCATCGCCAAGGTGGCCGCCAAGGTGGCCCTGGGCTACACCCTGGACGAGATCCCCAACGCGGTGACCGGCAAGACCACCGCCTGTTTCGAGCCCACCATCGACTACTGCGTGCTGAAGATCCCCCGCCTGCCCTTTGACAAGTTCACCACCGCCAGCCGTACCCTGGGCACTCAGATGAAGGCCACCGGCGAGGTCATGGCCATCGCCAACTCCTTCGAGGGCGCGCTGATGAAGGCCATCCGCTCCCTGGAGCTGAACGTGCGGGCCCTGAAGCTGGACAAGCTGGAGGGCCTGTACACCGACGAGATCGAGGACCTGCTGGTCCAGGTCACCGACGAGCGTCTCTTTGTGGTGGCCGAGGCCCTGCGCCGCGGCTTCTCCCCCCAGAAGATCAACCACATCACCAAGATGGACATCTGGTTCCTGGACGGCTTCCAGCGGATCATCGACATGGAGAACGAGCTGTCCCGCTGTAAGGGTGAGCCCGATATGGACACCCTGAAGCGGGCCAAGGAGATGTGCTTCGCCGACAGCTATATCGGCACCTTGTGCGGCATGACCCAGGCCCAGGTGAAGGCCCTGCGGGAGCGGTACGGCATCATCCCCTCCTTCAAGATGGTGGACACCTGCGCCGCCGAGTTCGACGCCGAGACCCCCTATTACTACTCCACCTATGACGGAGAGAACGAGGCGGTGGACAACGGCTCCGGCAAGAAGAAGGTGCTGGTGCTGGGCTCCGGCCCCATCCGCATCGGCCAGGGCATCGAATTCGACTACTGCTCTGTCCACTCTGTGTGGGCCTTCCGCCGCATGGGCTATGAGACCATCATCATCAACAACAACCCCGAGACCGTCTCCACTGACTTCGATGTGGCGGACAAGCTGTACTTCGAGCCGCTGACCGCCGAGGATGTGCAGAACATCGTGGAGCTGGAGAAGCCCTGGGGCGCCGTGGTCCAGTTCGGCGGACAGACCGCCATCAAGCTGGCCAAGGCGCTGACTGAGATGGGGGTGCAGATCCTGGGCACCTCTGCCGACGGCGTGGACGCCGCCGAGGACCGGGAGCGTTTTGACGAGATTTTGGAGAAGTGCGCCATCCCCCGGGCCAAGGGCCGCACCGTCTTTACCACCCAGGAGGCCCTTCAGGCGGCCAATGAGCTGGGCTACCCCGTGCTGGTCCGGCCCTCCTACGTACTGGGCGGGCAGGGTATGGAGATCGCCTACTCCGACCGGAACATCGAGGAGTTCATGCGGATCATCAACCTGACCGTTCAGGAGCATCCCATCCTCATCGACAAGTACCTTATGGGCCGGGAGCTGGAGGTGGACGGCGTGTTCGACGGGGAGGACATCCTCATCCCCGGCATCATGGAGCATGTGGAGCGGGCCGGCGTCCACTCCGGCGACTCCATCGCGGTCTATCCCCCCCTCCACCTGGAGGACAAGCATCGGGAGCTGATCCTGAAGCACACCAAGAACATGGCCAAGCACTTGGGCGTCATTGGACTGATCAACGCCCAGTACATCCTCTATAACGACGACATCTATGTTATCGAGGTCAATCCCCGCTCCTCCCGCACCATCCCCTATATCTCCAAGGTCACCGGCGTGCCCATCATCGATCTGGCCACTAAAGTGATGCTGGGCCAGAAGCTGAAGGACCTGGAGTACGGCACCGGCATCTACAGGGAAGCCGACTACTACGCCGTCAAAGCCCCGGTTTTCTCCTTTGAAAAGCTCACTGACGTGGACACCGGCCTGGGCCCGGAGATGAAGTCCACCGGCGAGGTGCTGGGCCTGGCCGAGACCTTCCCTCAGGCCCTGCTGAAGGCCTTCAAGGGGGCCGGTCTGAAGGCGCCCAAGCGTGGCGGCCGTATCATCATCACTGTCAAGGACGAGGACAAACAGGAGATCGTGGGCATCGCCCGGGGCTTTGAGGAGATGGGCATCGAGCTCTTTGCCACCTCCGGCACCTGCGACGTGCTCCAGGAGGCGGGCATCGAGTGCAAGCGGGTCAACCGCGTCTCTCAGGCCCACCCCAACATTCTGGATATGATCGCCTCCGGCACCGTGGACCTGATCATCAACACTCCCACCAAGGGCCGCAAGCACGACACCGACGGCTTCCGCATCCGCCGCTCTGCGGTGGAGCACTCCGTGGGCTGCATCACCGCCATCGACACCGCCCGGGCCATCCTCACTGTCCGTCAGCAGAGCCGCAGCGAGGATCTTACCCCCATCGACATCACGCAGATCTGACCATCATCTCCCCGGGCCCGTTTGGGCCCGGGGAGATGCCCTGACGGACCTCCCCGCCTCCTATGGAACTTTTTTGTTTTTGGATCGTCTCATAAGACAGAACACAAAAACGGAGGTGCCTGCCATGAAGTTCTTTCAGTCTGCGCGCCGGTTTCGTTCCGCAATCGTCTTGCTCCTGCTGGCCAGTCTTCTGATTTGGAGGCATTTTTTCGCGCTTCCCTTTATTTGGCCCGGCCAGAGTGTCACTCTTACTGCCTACAACGGTGAAACGACCCAGCAGAAATTGATCTATACATGGCAGGACATGCTGAAATTTCATTTTACACTCTTGACAGCCGGAGCTCGGCCCGCTCAGCTTCAGCAGCATGCTGATGCTTCCCAGCCCGTGTATGGTCTCTCTGTCGCTGGTGTCCGCAAAGCCTTTGATGCCGTTGTATGGGACGGTCTCTGGATCGATAACAGCGGCCGGGTCCTCTCCACTGATTTGGACCTTTCCTCTCTTTGGGAGCAGCTTTCTGTTGACACCCATACCAGGGAGGGCATGTCCTCTCTCCCCTGCCTTCGTGAGCTTGCCCTTCTGTCAGGTCAGTGGGACTGCCGGTTTTTGCCGGAGGGTTCCCTGGGGACGCCCAGAGCAGACGTCCCCATGATTCTCTCTTCCCCTGCGGGCCATACGCTGGAATGGAGCGTCTCCAATCAAAGCAATGACGCCCTTTTACACGGGAATTCCGGCAGCGCGGGTCTAGAAGTCCTTTTGGATGGTCTGTGGTATGGCGTTCCGTGGAAAACAGATTTGAACTACGGTGTCACCGCAGAGTCCTACACTTTAGAACCGGGCGGCCGGACCTCCATATCCCAGCTGCCCCAGCATTACGGAGACGGCTTTCCGGATGGCCGTTACCGCATCGTATTTCATTACCACATCTATGACCGTAAAACCGATACATATCAGGATGCCGGATTTTCTGCGGCAGAATTTCAGATACAGGACAGCCTGTTTTTCTGTCCAGATATATCATAGGTCTGTCTGCTGAAAACAAAAAACCCACACCAAAGTGGTGTGGTTCCTTGCAGGGGGCCCCCTTTACCGCTCGCTGACCGCAGGCTCCTGTCCGTCGTAGAGCAGGTCCTCCAGGTCGATCCGGCTGTTTTCCTGGAATTGCATCATGTGATCATCTCCTTTCCCTCTGTCTGCTTTCAGCATACTCCTCTTTTCCCGGGGATACAAGGGAAGTTTGGTGAAATTTCTGTAAAATCTACTCACTGAAGAAAGGATGAGTCTATGTCCCATCAGACCGTCATCGTTCTGGACTTCGGCGGCCAGTACAATCAGCTGATCGCCCGCCGGGTCCGGGAGTGCAATGTGTACTGCGAGGTCATGCCCTGCACCACGCCCCTTTCCCAACTGAAAGCCATGGACCCCATCGGCATCATCTTCACCGGCGGCCCCAACAGTGTGTATCTGGATTCCTCCCCCCACGTGGACCCGGAGATCTTCACCTGGGGAGTGCCCATCCTGGGCATCTGCTATGGCTGCCAGCTCATGGCCCACACCCTGGGCGGCCAGGTCACCGAGGCCCAGGACGATTCCGCTCGGGAATACGGCAAGACCCAGACCTACTACGACACCACCTCTCCCCTCTTCAAGGGCCTGCCTCAGGAGGGTATCTCCTGGATGAGCCACGGGGACTACATGGCCAAGGTGCCTGACGGCTTCGCTCTCACCGCCCACAGCGACAGCTGCCCCAATGTGGCCATTGCGGACGAGGCCCGGGGCTTCTATGGGGTCCAGTTCCACCCCGAGGTCAACCACACCCAGCACGGCATCGACATGATCCACAACTTCCTCTATGAGGTGTGCCGCGCCAAGGGCGACTGGACTATGGAGGACTACTGCCGGACCGCCATTGCTCAGATCCGGGAGAAGATCGGCGGCGGGAAAGTGCTGCTGGCCCTGTCCGGCGGAGTGGACTCCTCCGTAGCCGCGGCCCTGCTGGCCGAGGCGGTGGGCAGTCAGCTCACCTGCGTGTTTGTGGACCACGGCCTCATGCGGAAAAATGAGGGAGACGAGGTGGAGGCCGCCTTCTCCAAGTGGGACATCAACTTCGTCCGCGTGGACGCGGAGCAGCGCTTCCTCATCAAGCTGGCCGGGGTATCTGAGCCGGAGCACAAGCGGAAGATCATCGGCGAGGAGTTCATCCGGGTCTTTGAGGAGGAGGCCAAGAAGATCGGCCGGGTGGATTACCTGGTCCAAGGCACCATCTACCCAGACGTGATCGAGTCGGGAGCCGGAGATGCCGCCGTCATCAAGAGCCACCACAATGTAGGAGGGCTGCCCGACTACGTTGACTTCAAGGAGATCATCGAGCCCCTGCGTCTGCTGTTCAAGGATGAGGTCCGTCAGCTGGGCCGGGAGCTGAAGCTGCCGGAATATCTAGTGATGCGTCAGCCCTTCCCCGGTCCCGGCCTGGCCATCCGGGTCATCGGAGACTTGACCAAGGACAAGCTGGACCGCCTGCGGGACGCCGATGCCATTTACCGGGAGGAGATCGCCGCTGCCGGCCTGGGTGCCTCCATCAACCAGTATTTTGCCGTCCTCACCAACACCCGGTCGGTGGGTGTCATGGGCGACGGCCGGACCTATGACTATACCCTGGCCCTCCGTGCCGTCACCACCAGCGACTTCATGACCGCCGACTGGGCCCGAATCCCCTACGACGTACTGGACAGAATCTCTACCCGCATCGTCAATGAGGTCCAGGGCATCAACCGCATCGTCTACGACATCACAAGTAAACCCCCGGCCACCATCGAGTGGGAATAAGCAAAAAGTGGATATGAGGGCCCGCAAACCCTTGAAAATACTGACTTTTTGATTTTTCAAATCCCCCATTTGATAGCAGATTGATAGCACTCGTCAAATCCCGATTTATTGAGTTTGAAAAGAAAAATCGGGTGGCTTGCGAGTAGCCTAAAAATCCTTATCTTTTTATTCATAAGTAAAAGGTCTAACTGATTTTTGCTGATCAGTTAGACCTTTTTTATTTTGCTCTCATTTATCTGAATTTTCTGATTTTACGCAACAAACGGCCTTTCCCGTGGCCTACAAGTGAGAGGGTTAGATCAGACCCTCCGGCGGCACCTTGGCGCGGATTTGGCTGCTGTCGTACTCCGGGTAGTGGTAACGCCAGCGGTCGTACTCCTCCTGGGAGATCTCACCGGCCTCCAGTTTGGCTGCCTGTTCCCGCCAAGCCCAAAGCATTTCGTGCAGCCGGGCAGCATCCTTGTTTTTGCGGAAATCTACCTGCAAGGCAAGCTCACTATCTTGCTCCGTGATCTTCAGCCCGTAGTTGTCCTCCAGGGTAAACAGGGTGTGCATGAGCCCTATATAGGAGTCTATATCCGGGACGGAAAGGGCATGGGGCGAGACATCCAGTACCTGCGCCAGGGCAGCAGTCAGATCGGCCTTAGGGGTTCTTGACCCTGTTTCGTACTGCGCAAGACGCACATCGGCAGACTTCTCCGGGAAGCCCAGCGCCATACCGAGATATTTCTGTGTCATCCCCCGCAGGAGACGGAAAAAGTGAATCCGTTCGCCAATCGCCATACATCCAGCTCCCATCTATGGTTGTTCTTATATGTAACATAGCATATTTGTTTAGTTTTGTCAAGACAATCTAAGCAAATTTATTTAACAATATTTTTTTTACAAGGCTTGAACTAAGCTTATATGTATAGTATCATAAGAAGACTAAGCGGATAAGCTTAGATGATATAGCGTATCAAATGAGCCGCCAGATTTTTGGTTGCGAAACGGAGAAAAAGTGGCGGACATAAGCAAGGAGGCATTTATGAAACACAACACTTGCAGGCAGCAGTCACCAACAACGAAGAAAGGAAGGGATTTACCATGGCAAATCAGATTTTTATGCGTGTGGACGAAGTGGCCGAAGAGCTGGGGGTGTCCGTACCCTACGCCTATAAGCTCATCCGGCAGATGAACGAGGAGCTGGCGAAAACCGGCTGCATCACGATTTCCGGCCGGATCGACCGCAAGTTCTTCCACGAGAAGTTTTATGGCACGAGAACCGAAACAGCGAGAAAGGGGGAGTAATCATGGCAGCGTTTAAAAACAAGGACAACGGCACCTGGTATGTGCAGTTCCGCTACACCGACTGGAAAGGTGAGCGCCAGCAGAAGCTCAAAAGGGGCTTTGCCACCAAGCGAGAGGCGCTGGAATGGGAACGGGAGTTCCTGATGGAAAAGCAGGCCGATGTGAACATGACCTTCGAGAGCTTCGTCGCCCTCTATGAGAGGGACATTAAGCCCAAGTTGAAGCTCAACACCTGGCTCACCAAGGAGAGCATTATCAAAAAGAAAATCCTGCCCTATTTTGCCAAGCGGAAGCTTTCGGAGATCACAGCCAAGGACATTATGCGCTGGCAGAACGAGATCCGGGAGATGCGGGACTGTCACGGCAAGCCCCTGTCAAAAACTTACCTTAAAACCGTTCACAATCAACTTAGTGCAATTTTCAACCATGCTGCCCGGTTTTACGGCCTGAACCTCAACCCGGCCCGGCAGGCGGGCAACATGGGGGCGGAGGAGCGGAAGGAAATGCTGTTCTGGACCCGGGAGGAGTACACTAAGTTTTCCGAGGCCATGATGGATAAGCCGCTGTCCTTCTACGCCTTTGAGGTGCTTTACTGGTGCGGCATCCGGGAGGGTGAGCTGCTGGCCTTGACCCCGGCGGACTTCGATTTTGAGAAGCGCACCCTCACCATCAATAAGTCCTATCAGCGGCTCAACAAGCAGGATGTCATTACCACCCCCAAGACACCAAAGAGCAACCGGGTGATTCAGATGCCCCAGTTTCTCTGTGACGAGCTTCAGGACTACCTTAAGCAGCTCTATGGCGTGGAGCCGGACAGCCGGATGTTCCCCATCAGCAAAAGCTATCTTCACCGGGAAATGGACCGTGGCTGCAAGCAAACTGGGGTGAAAAGGATTCGCATACACGATTTGAGACATAGCCACATCAGTTTGTTGATCGACATGGGCTTTACTGCCCTGGCTATTGCGGAGCGCGTAGGACACGAGAGCATCGACATCACCTACCGCTACGCTCATTTGTTCCCCACCCGTCAGGTGGAAATGGCCGATAAGCTGGATTCACTGAAAAATGAGAAGGGAGTGTAAGAAAATGTCCAAGAAGAACTACGATAACCACAACCGCTGGAGGAACAAGACGGTGGCTTTCCGGGTGTCGGCGGAGGAAGACCTCCATCTGGAAGCCCTGGTGAAGCTCACAGGCCTGACCAAGCAGGACTACATCATCCGGCGGCTGCTGGAACGGGATGTGGTGGTCCAGGGCAACCCCAGGGTCTACAAGGCCCTGCGGGACCAGCTGGCCGCCGTGCTGGACGAACTCCGCCGGATCGAAGCTGGGCAGGGCGTAAACGACGAGCTGCTGGACACCATCCAGATGATCGCCACCATTATGAACGGGATGCAGGAGGATTTCGCCTATGATCAATGAAAAAAAGAAAATGACCGCCCAGGGCTCATCTGTTGGCGCAGATGATGGGCAGTCAATCTCTCAAAATTCCAAGACCACTATACCAGACCCGGACGAAAAAAGCAATTCCCCAGGAAGAGATTTGGAGGAACTTTACCGAAAGATGCGCCGCATGAGCGACCCGGCCTATCTGCATACTGTGACCCTGGACGAGCTGATGGACAATGTGTTCGAGGGCAAGTCTGCGGTGATTGAGAATCTGCTCTATACAGGAGCGTACATCCTTGCCGGAGCGCCCAAAATCGGCAAGTCCTTCTTGGTTGCACAGATCGCCCACCATGTCAGTACCGGGCAAGACCTGTGGGGCTACAAAGTACATCAGGGAACGGTTCTCTATCTGGCGCTGGAAGATGACGAGAGCCGCCTGCAGCGCCGGATGTTCCGTATGTTCGGTGTGGAGGGGACAAGCTCCCTCCACTTCGCTACCAGCGCTAAAATGATCGGCGGTGGCCTGGATGAACAGCTGGAAAAGTTCGTTCGGGAACACAGTGATACCAAGCTGATTATCGTGGATACCCTACAAAAAGTCCGTGAGGCTGTGAGTGACAGTTACAGCTACTCCAGCGACTATGAGGTGATCGGCAAGCTGAAGCAATTTGCTGACCGATATGGCGTTTGCGTCCTGATTGTCCACCACACCAGAAAGCAACCTGCGGGAGATAGCTTTGAAATGATTTCCGGCACCACGGGCTTGCTGGGCTGTGCGGATGGTGCGCTCCTGATGCAGAAGGAAAAGCGGACGGATAGCAGGGCCACCTTGGAAGTGGTAGGCAGAGACCAGCCGGATCAGCGGCTGTATCTGAGCAAGGACCAGGAGAACCTGGTTTGGGGGCTTGACCATACGGAGAATGAGCTTTGGAAGCAGCCTCCAGACCCGGTGCTGGAAGCCGTAGCAAAGATCGTATCTGCCGACAACCGGGAATGGGAAGGCAGTCCCACCGAGCTGGCCCAGGCAATTCAAACGGATATGGCGGTAAACCGGCTCACCAAGCATCTGAATGTGAATGCCAGCCGCCTGTTGGAAGAACATCAGGTGAAGTACGAGAACAAAACCAAGCACGCCGGGCGGCGTATCCGGCTGACCTACATGGTGGTGGAAGCCCCCGCGTTTGAAGTAATCGAGTAAAGCGCGACGCTCGCAACGGTCGCGACGGTGTTTTGAGGGGTCACTCCCAGCACCGTTGCGACCGTCGCCACCGTCGCGGAAAGAAAAAGACTGGGGTGGTATTTTGCCACCCCATCTTCAAGGAGGATGCCCCATTTTAGGACACCCTAAAAGTATCAGAGGATGTCGCGCTTCACGACACCCTATGCCCGAAACAGAGCCCCGGGTACAGGGGGCAAAAAAGCGTTCGGAGAACGCGCAGCCACAGAATGAAATTCTGTGTTCAAAAGGGGCTTGGGGGCGCTGCCCTCAACAAGCAGACGGCAGGAAATGTGAGTGTGTATTAACACTCGCATTGCTTGCCAGTAACTAAAACAACCGAAACGGCCCTTGTGCCGCTGCGGAAAATCAACTGAAATTCAAGTATTGGGAGGTAACAAGTATGAGAAAGATTTTGTCCTGTGAGTTTAACCCGGACACCGCTTGCGTGGAGCTGTGCATGGAAGATGGAACCCTGTTGTCCATCGACTGCACCGCCGTGGAGAACGAGGTGGCAAACAGTATGTACCAGCGGTCAGAACTGGACTGGCTGATCTATAACGATCCGCTGGCCTATGCCAAACTGATTTTGAATGGGGCCCCTGAATTATATCTAAAATTAGTAACACAGAAAACTCCGTTAGATTGATGGCAAAGAAAATCCGCCAGAAGCAACACTCTAAAGGGTGCGCCTCTGACGGATTTTTTACATCTTATCAATCAAAGCAAATACAACAGCCTGCTGTTCTTCACTTAGCCTTGACCAGCGTTCCAGAAGCTTTTTCTGCGCCTCAGTCAAGGAAACAGGTACATCTTCTTCGGCAAACAGTTGAGAGAGCGTAATGCCAAAGGCTGTGCAGATTTTCTCCAGGGATGAAATGGTCGGAACCATGTTCTTGCGATACCATGAGGAGATCGTGGATTGCGGCAAACCGGAGCGTTCTGCAAGCTGATACTCTGTCCAGCCCCGCTCCTCTCGATACGTGGTTATAACCGAGAGAATATCCTTCACCTGCATCACTCCTTTGCTTGTGTTCTTCGTAAATTATACTTTGATAAATCGTTGTGATTTAATCATTTATATCGTATAATTTTAACGATAAACACAACTATAAAGGAGGGGAGAACTTTGAACGGAAAAAAGCTGTTTTTTCATCGGGCACAGGGAAACATCGGAGGCAATTTACCCAACATTGTATGCGGCTGTGGAGCAGCACATTTTGGAATATGGCGTTACAGAATTTATCGTTGGCCACTACGGCGTATTTGACCGCCTTGCAGCGTCAGCAGTCAAAGAAGCAAAGCGTTTCTACCCAGATGTGAAGCTCATTTTGCTATTGCCATACCATCCAGCAGAGCGGCCCATTCCAACACCCGATGGATTTGATAACACCTTCTATCCACCGGGGATGGAAAGCGTCCCGCGCAAGATCGCAATCGTGAGAGCAAACCGCTATGTTGTGGATCATGTAGACTACCTCATCGCCTATGCGTGGCACCCAGCCAGCAATGCGTGGGAGCTGGTGGAGTATGCAAAAAGGCGAGTAAAGAAAGGCTCTCTTTTCATAACAGTGATAAAGCATAATGATTCGACATAAAGTTGAGTTTTTCACGAAAGTGTGATAAAATAAATCCAAGCATTTCTTGCTTTGGAGGGACTAAAATGGCGATTTGTTATGACCGCTTATTCCACCTAATGATTGATAAAAAGATAAGCAATGCACAGCTAAAAGAGAAGGCCGGTTTTAGTGCCAATATTATCACCCGCCTAAAGCGCAACGAGTATGTTTCCATCGAAAGCATCGAGAAGATTTGTCGCGTGATGGAGTGTGGCGTGGACGATATTCTGGAGTTTGTTCCGGAAGAAAAATAAGCATGAATTTTGACAAAGTGGTTTGATATTTGAAGGTAACTTTCGGGACACAAGACCTTTGCAGCTGAAAAGCTGCGAAAGATTGGATAGGAGTGTGGCTGTGATGGCAGCAGCAAACAAAACAGTTTGGGGAATTCATACGATGGACGATCCCCTTTTTTTGCATCAGAATCTAATTGCAATTGGCTGGGAAGAGATGGGCGACTTGTCGGTCATAAGTGCATCTCGTGATGCCTACAAAGAAAAATATATTGCGACCTATCCGGACGCTAAAAAAGGTTCGATTGCCACAAGTGCTGGAATGCTGTACCGGTTTGTTCATGAAGTGCGAGAAGGCGATTATGTCGTGTTCCCATCTAAGATCGACCGTAAAATCAATATTGGAATCGTTGAGAGCGCCTATTTTTATGATAGTACAGCTGCACAGTATCACAATCGTCGGAAAGTAAAGTGGCTCAAACATCTGCCTCGTACGGCTTTTTCACAAGGGGCTCTGCATGAAGTAGGATCGGCATTGACTTTTTTCTTGGTGAAGAACTACGCGGATGAGTATTTGAAGGCGCTAGATAAAGACTTCAAAGGTAATATCATGGAGCCGGATACCGATGAGACAGTGGCACAAACGGCGGATGAAATTATCGAGGCTACCCGAGATTTTATTTTAAAAGAGCTGAGCAAAAATCTGAAAGGCTATGATCTGGAGCCGTTTGTCGCAAATCTTTTGCAGGCCATGGGCTACCGCACGATCCTGTCTCCGCATGGTGGAGACAGCGGTATCGACATTACCGCCTATAAAGATGAGCTACCGCCCCGCATTGTTGTCCAGGTCAAAAGCCAGGATGGAGATATTAAAGAGACTACCATCCAGTCTCTGAAAGGTGCTATGCGTGAAGGAGATTATGGCCTGTTTGTGACACTATCCAACTATACCAAAAATGCGCAGAAATACCTGGATAACACCCCTATTATTCGCGGCATTAACGGCACAGAACTTGTGGATCTGGTCTTGAAATATTACGACCAGCTCAGTGTCAAATACCGCAAAATGATCCCCCTGAAAATGGTGTACATCCCCGTTCCCCCAGAGGAGTAAATGGGAACCTGACAGGAATTTAAAAAAAGAACGGAGAGGTACCGATGGCAATCAAAAAGAGCGAAATTTACAGCCAGATATGGGCTGCGTGTGATAAACTGCGGGGCGGTGTGGAACCGGCTCGTTATAAGGATTACATTCTGACGCTGCTGTTTGTAAAGTATGTGTCCGACCGCTTCAAGAGCAGCGATAACTGGGACATTGAAGTGCCGGAAGGCGGTAGTTTTGACGATATTGCTGCGCTGAAATACAAGAAAAACATTGGTGAAGGCATCAATATCATCATTGGCAAGCTGGCAGAAGCCAACGACTTGAAAGGTATTATTGACATTGCCGACTTCAACAGCGAGGAACTGGGCACCGACAAAGAAGCGGTGGATAAGCTCTCTGGTCTCGTGGAAATTTTCCAGAAACCGGAGTTGGACTTCACCAACAACCGCGCTGGCGGTGATGACATTTTGGGCGACGCCTACGAATTTTTGATGCGGAAATTTGCCCAGGATTCCGGTAAGAGCAAGGGTCAGTTCTATACACCGGGTGAAGTCTCCCGTATCATGGCAAAGGTAATCGGTATTGATAAAGCCACCGACCCCAGCATGACGGTCTACGATCCGGCTTGCGGTTCCGGTTCGCTGCTGATTCGTGCGGCAGATGAGGCCCCCTGCGAAATCTCCATCTATGGCCAGGAAAAGGACAACTCCACCGCCGGTCTTGCCCGCATGAACCTGGTCCTGCACAACAAGGGAGCTGGCGTCATTGTCGGCAATAAAAGCACCTTGTCTGCACCCCAGTATAAAGATGAGAACAACCCGGAACTGCTGAAAACCTTCAACTACATCGTAGTCAATCCACCTTTCTCGGATAAATCCTGGATGGATGGCATTACGATCCCTGATTCTTATGGGAGATACAGCGAGACTGTGTTGGGCGTGCCGCCGGAGAAAAACGGCGACTACGCTTGGCTGCTGCATGTCCTGAAATCTTTGAAATCTACCGGCAAGGCAGCAGTCATTCTGCCCCATGGCGTGCTGTTCCGTGGCAATGCCGAGGCTGACATCCGCAAAAAGATCATTGACCGGGGTTATATCAAAGGCATTATTGGTCTGCCTGCTAACTTGTTCTATGGCACAGGAATTCCTGCCTGTATTCTGGTGCTGGACAAAGAGGATGCTGCTGATCGTACCGGCATTTTCATGATTGACGCCAGCAAAGGCTATGTAAAGGATGGCAACAAGAACCGCCTGCGGGAACAGGATATTCACAAGATCGTGACCACCTTCCTTACAATGGATGAATCGGACCCCAAGTATGCCCGATTTGTTCCGAACGATGAGATCAAAGTCACCAACGAGTACAACCTGAATATCCCGCGCTATATTGATAGCAGCGAGCCGGAAGATTTACAAGACATCAATGCTCACCTGAACGGCGGCATTCCGGAAACCGATGTGGACAGCATGGCGGAATATTGGGCGGTATATCCATCTTTGAAGGAAATCCTGTTTCAGCCACTGCGTCCGGGGTATCTGCGTCCGGCGGTGGGCAAGGACGAAGTGGTTTCCACGATTACCTCCCACCCGGACTTTATCCGCCATGCCGACCAGGTGGACGATGCCTATGCCCGATGGAAGGAGACCGTTACCCACGATTTGATGCAACTCGGTGGGGATATTCACCCCAAAGAGCTGATTGCCAAAATTTCCGAGCAGCTTCTGGATGATTTTGCCCAAGTGGCTCTTCTCGACAAATACGATGTCTATGAAGTGCTGATGGAGTACTGGGCGGAGACCATGCAGGACGATGTGTATGCGGTCTGCTATGACGGCTATGAGGCCGGGCGAGAAATTGCCTATGAGTATGTGACCAAGAAGAAAAAAGAAAACGGCCAGACCATCGAGGTCAAGACCGATAAGATCAAGGGCTTTGAGGGTAAGCTGCTCCCCAAGGCTTTGATTTCCACACACTTTTTTGAGGAGGATGCCAAGGCGCTGGATACCCTTCAGGGCCAACTGGATGAGGTATCCGCCAAGCTGGAAGAACTGGCCGAAGAAAATGGCGGCGAGGACGGACTGTTTGCTCAGCTGGACGATCTGAAAAAAGCCACTGTCAGTGCCCGGATCAAGGCAATCAAGAAAGATCCCGCAGCCAAGGAAGAATTGGCTGCATTAAAAGAGTATATGTCCCTGTTGGATGCCGAAAGCAATTACAAAAAGGCAATTAAGCAGGCCGAAGCAGACTTAGACACCAAACTGGAGAAAAAGTACCCCCAGCTGACGCTGGAAGAGATTCGCCATCTGCTGGTGGAGGAAAAGTGGTTTGCCGCTATTTACAGTGGAATTGATGCCATTCACGAGGCGGTGTCTCATCACCTTTCTGCCCGTGTAACCCAGCTGGTAGAGCGGTATGAGTATACCCTGAAGGAATGCGAAGATGAAGTGGACCAGTATGAGGCCAAGGTCAAATCTCATCTGGAAAGGATGGGGTTTGTATGGTAAGAAAAGGTTGGAAACAGGTTGCTTTGGGAGATATTGCTCTGTTTCAAGGAGGAAGTCAGCCACCTCTTTCCGTTTTTTCTAGTCAAAAAAAGGCTGGTTATATCCGGCTAGTGCAGATTAGAGACTATAAAACAGACAAATATGCAACCTATATTCCTGAGAAATTGGCCAAAAGGTTTTGTAAACAGGACGATATAATGATTGGAAGGTATGGTCCTCCTATTTTTCAGATTTTGAGAGGAATTGAAGGTGCATACAATGTTGCTTTGATTAAAGCACTTCCACAAGGCGTTGACAAAGAGTTCCTATACCATACACTTAAGCGAGAAGATCTGTTTGAATATATCGATCTATTATCTCGGCGAACTTCTGGTCAAACTGGAGTAGATTTAACCAATTTAAAAGCATTTGAGCTATCTATCCCTGTCCTAACAGACGAGCAAGCCACTATTGCTAAGGCACTTTCTGATGTAGATAGCCTGATTTCCTCCCTGCAAAAGCTGATTGAGAAAAAGAAAGCTATCAAGCAGGGAACCATGCAGGAACTGCTCACCGGCAAAAAACGCCTTCCAGGGTTTTCCGTGGAGTGGAGCCAAGCGCCATTCGAGGATCTTTTTGATTTTCTTCCTACAAATGCATTTACAAGGGAACAAATGACGGATACCGGAACCATTCAGAATGTCCACTACGGTGATATTTTGACAAAGTATGGAGCCTGTTTGGATATGGCCAACACGGATGTGCCATATTTGTTAGAGACGGTTTCTGTAAGAAAATATTCTGAATCCAGTTATGTCAGAGAAGGCGATGTGATTATAGCCGATACTGCAGAAGATAGTACTGTTGGCAAATGTGTTGAGCTTGTAAATGTTTGCGGAAAGGTTTTATCCGGACAGCACACAATGCTGTGTCGCCCTAAGGTTACTTTTGCACCTAAATTCCTCGGTTATTACATGAACGCAGAGTGCTTTCACGATCAAATGCTGCCTTTTATCACGGGAATTAAGGTGTCTTCTATCAGTAAGGCAAATATCTCTACGTTGGTCTTGAAATACCCCACATTGGTAGAGGAGCAACAAGCTATTGCCCAAGTTTTCTCTGACATGGACGAGGAAATCGCACAGTTGGAAAAGAAATTGGCCAAGTACCAACAGATCAAGCAGGGCATGATGCAGGAGTTGCTCACCGGACGGATTCGGCTGGTGGATGCAGATAGAAAAGAACAGCCGAAAACACAGATTCTTCAGGAAAGGCAACCAGCACACAATCAGCATTTTGATGATGCAGTCATGATCGCAGGAATTGTGAACGCTTTCTATTCCGAGAAGTACCCTCTGGGACGTAAAAAAGTTCAGAAGCTGCTTTATCTCGTTCGCCGCAAGGAGCAGGCGGATATTTCCGCCTTTCATAAAAAAGCGGCTGGTCCCTACGCTGATGAAGTCCGCTATAAAGGCGGCGAGCCGATTGCTCAGAAAAACAAGTATATCCAGGTCAAAAGGAACGAAAAGGGTAGCCGTTTTGAAAAAGGTGTGCAAATGCAACAGGCGTTGACCTATTTGCAGGACTGGGGAAAGCAGGGAGATGTGGATTGGCTGGTGTCGCAGTTCCAGTACACAAGTGTCAATGAGCTGGAGCTTTTGGCAACGGTAGATATGGCAATCTGTGACTTGCGGCGGGAAGGTAAGGAAATTTCCGTAGCTTCGATTAAAGATTTGATTCGTTCTAATAAGGAATGGAGAGATAAACTGAAAAAGACCTATTTCCGAGATTCGGATATTCAGCGAGCAATTAAAAAGTGCGAAGATCTATTTGAAAGCTAATATCCACGGGAGGTGACATGTTTAATGCGTCTATTTCTAGATGAAGCAGGAAACACTGGTGGCATAACTGATAAGAATAAAAAACTAAATTATGGAACACAGCGCCATTTTTGTTTGGCAGCTGTTGTTACTCATGATATGCAAAGTGAACAGCTGCTTCGTCAGAAATATACAGCATTTAAGAGTCAATTTGCATCTGAGAAAGAGCTGAAAGGGAACTCCCTGTTTACAAAAGAAAATAACAATGCTCTAGAATACTTCTTGGACAATATTTTAGATGATATCCATTTTTCGATATGTTTGTATGATAAAAAATTCTACCTGGCATCGCTTTTGCTATTTGCCATTTTGGGAGAACAAGCAAGAGAACAGTTCCCGGTAGAATATTACTCGTTGGTGAGTGACCTTTCGCAAGAAAAAGATGAGCTATTTGCTACATTCTGCAAACTAACAAAGCGAGCTACAGAGACAAGTGTGCACGAACTGTTTGAATACTTAAAGAACTATTCATATCAACATATTCCAACGTCTGGAAATGGATTAGTTTGGGCTGTTTCAGAGATTCAGAACAGAGGAATTGAAGAAACGTTTGTAAATGACTTTCTAAAGTTTGGAAGTTATTCAAATCGGAAATTTGCTAATCTTATTAATCTTAATGCTCTCTCAGAGTTGTTGGAAGTAATTGAAATTGAGCGCAACTGTGATACCAGAAAAATTGATGTTGTTCATGATAATATTTCAGGTATCGATGAAATGTTAAAACAAGAACTTAAACATTTCGATGTGGCTGTTAAGTTTGCAGATAGTCAAGCAGAGGAACTGATTCAACTGGCAGACAATGTCGCAAGCATCTTTTGTAAAATAATAAATACCATCGTACGATGCTGGGATACAAAAACGGAGTGGTCACCTGAAAATGAGTGGATATTAACGCAGTCCGCACGATTCTTGAAAAAAATAGGAACGCAAAACATAAAGTTTACTGTTCCAATCCAAAGTTGGGCATTAACCTTTTGTGTGATGGATATGTTTGATCCCCAATACCCAAAGGAAATGCGCAAGAACCTATTTTTTAATCCAAGATACCAGTATTGGAACCAAGCAATTGTTCAAAATATTGCTGAGTTGGATTTTTCGCGACATGCAGCTTGCTTCGATGAATTATATTCAAACGAAGGAGGAAAGCCATGAGTATTGGCCAACGGGAAAAAGCCACGCAGAAGCGTGTCATAAAACTATTTGTCCAGGAACTTGGGTACACCTATCTGGGCGATTTCACCGAGCGAAAAAACGCCAATATTGAAACCGAACTGCTGACGAAATTTCTGACCCGCAAGGGCTATTCGCCGGTACTTATCAACCGCGCCTTGAAGGAGCTGCAAGATGCCGCCGGAGATCAGTCGGTGAACCTCTATGATTTGAACGAGCAGACTTATAAAAAGCTGCGCTACGGCGTCAAGGTCAGCGAGTCTGTCGGCCAGCATAAGATCACAGTCCAGTTTGTGGACTGGGAGCATCCCCTTGAAAATGACTTTTACATCGCTGAGGAAGTAACCATCAAGCACAAGCGCCCGGATTTGGTGCTGTACATCAACGGTATCGCTTTTGCTGTCATAGAGCTGAAGCGCAGCACCGTTTCCATGTCGGAGGGTATCCGCCAGAACCTGACCAACCAGCGCCCGGATATGATTATGCAGTTTTTTGCCACCGTTGGGCTTGTCCTGGCAGGCAATGATTCGGAAGGGGCACGTTACGGCACTACTGGCACTCCGGAAAAGTATTATCTTTCCTGGAAAGAAGATTCCAATGCCAAAGATGAGGTTTCCGTAGCGGTACGCGCTCAAATCGGAAAATATCCCCTGCGTCTGGACAAAAACCTGATTTCTCTGTGCCGGAAAGAGCGGCTTGTAGAGCTGCTGCACAATTTTATCGTATTTGACAGCGGAGTGAAAAAGACCTGTCGGCCTAATCAGTTCTTCGGCAATATGGCAGCGCGGGATTTTGTGCGGCGGCATGAGGGCGGCATCATCTGGCATACCCAAGGCTCCGGAAAATCCTTGACCATGGTGTGGCTCAGCAAGTGGATTAAGGAAAATATTTCTGACAGCCGTATCCTGATTATCACCGACCGGGACGAGCTGGATGTGCAGATCGAGCAGGTGTTTGCCGGGGTCAATGAGAGCATTGTCCGTATTCGCCGGGGAAGCGAATTGATTCAGAAGATCAACGACACCTCGCCTGTCATGATGTGCTCCCTGATCCACAAGTTTGGCAAGAAAAACAGAGGCAAGAGCGGCGAGACCGACTATGCTGGATTTATTGAAGAGCTGAAACGCTCACTGCCGGAAAACTTTTCTCCCAAAGGCGATTTCTATGTCTTTGTGGATGAATGCCACCGTACCCAATCCGGCAAACTCCACAAAGCGATGGAAACCATTTTGCCGAATGCCACCTTTATCGGCTTCACCGGTACTCCATTGATGAAAAAGGATAAGGAGACCAGTCTGGAGGTATTTGGCCCTTACATCCATCGCTACAAGTTTGATGAAGCAGTGCGGGATAAAGTGGTTTTGGATCTGCGCTATGAGGCTCGTGAAGTAGAGCAGAATGTTGTCCAGCAGGATCGAATCGACGCCTGGTTTGAGGCAAAAACGCGCGGTCTGACCGGTGTGGCAAAAGCTAAGTTGAAACAGCGCTGGGGCAATCTGCAAAAGATGTTCAGTTCCAAAGCCCGATTGGGACAGATTGTAGCGGATATCGTTTTTGATATGGAAACAAAACCGCGCTTGCACGATGGGCGGGGTAATGCCATGCTGGTAGCTGGCAGTATCTATCAGGCGTGCAAATTCTATGAGTTGTTCCAGGAGACCGAGCTGAAGGGAAAGTGTGCCATCGTGACTTCCTACGAACCGTCGGTGGGCGATATTCGCACTGAAACTGTGGGTGATGATGGCGAGACCGAGGCTGTGGAGCAATACGAGATTTACATGAAAATGCTGGGTGGAAAAGACCCGAAGGCATTTGAAAAAGAGGTCAAGGAAAAGTTTATCAAGCAGCCGGAACAGATGAAACTGCTGATCGTGGTGGACAAGCTGCTGACAGGCTTTGATGCTCCGCCTGCCACTTATCTGTATATTGATAAGTCTATGCGAGACCATGGCTTGTTCCAGGCAATCTGCCGCGTCAATCGTTTGGATGGTGAAGATAAGGAATTTGGGTATATTATTGACTACAAAGACCTGTTTCGTTCCTTGGAAAATGCGGTTGCAGACTATACCTCCGAAGCATTTGACTGCTACGATAAGGAAGATGTTTCCGGCCTGCTGACGGACCGTTTGGACAAGGCCAAGGAACAGCTGGAGGATTCGCTGGAAGCTCTGCGTGCACTGTGCGAGCCTGTGGCTCTACCCAAAGATATGGTGGACTACTACCACTATTTCTGCGGTGCCAACACCGAAGCCTTTGACTTGGATGAATTGGAAGAGAACATGCCCAAGCGGGAACAGCTTTACAATCTGTCAGCGACAGCTCTTCGCGCTTTTGGTGAAGTATCGGGCGAATTACAGGAAAAGTACCACTATACCGTGGAACAGATTAAGGCGTTGGAGAGAGAAGTTACCTACTACATCAAGGTGCGTGACGATGTGCGTTTGGCCAGCGGTGACTATGTGGATTTGAAGAAATATGATCCGGACATGCGCCATTTAATCGATACCTATTTGTCGGCTGATCCCAGTCGTGTGTTAACCTCCTTTGGAGGAGCAACACTGGTCGAGCTGCTAGTAGACAATGGGATTTCCGCGCTGAAGGATATGCCTTCCTCTACACCCAAAGAGCAGGAAGCAGTTGCAGAGACTATCGAAAACAATATTGGCAAGGAAATTGTTGAGAGAACCCAAAGCAACCCCAAATACTACGAGAAGATGTCTGCACTTCTTCGTGAGTTGATTGAAAAACGCAAAAATGACGTGATCAACTATGAGGAGTATTTGCGTCAGATTGTGGAGCTGGCAAGGAAGGTACATAAACCAGAAAGCGGCACAGAATATCCTCCGGAAATCCGGGAGAGTGCCGCCAAGCGAGCCTTTTATGACCATCTCAACGGGGATACGGTTGTGGCCAATCAGATATATGACGCTGTCATGTCTAGCAAACAGGACAATTTCCGGGGAAGCAAAATCAAAGAGCGTAAAATCTGGCGGGCTATTCGTGCTGTCGTAAAAGATGACCAGGAAGCCGATCAGTTGCTTGCATTGGTAAAGGAGCAGAGTGAATTTTAGTGGATGAACTGCAAATCGGCAACATGAGTATTGCCGTTACAAAAAAGAACATCAAGAATATGTACATCCGCGTTCTGCCGCCCGATGGGAAAGTCCAAATTACTGCACCGCACTCTGCTGGGGATGACGCAATCCGAATGTTTGCGGTATCCAGAATTTCCTGGATTAAAAAGCAGCGTGCAAACTTCGCAGCACAGGCACGACAAACGAAGCGACAGTATGTGACCGGAGAGAGCTACTATGTCTGGGGGCGTCGTTATCGTCTGGATGTGCAATACTCAAATGTTAGGAATGAGGTGTCCCTTACAGGCGGGCATCTGATTTTGCAAGTGAGGCCTGAAAGCACCCCGGAGCAGCGCGAGCGTGTTTTGAATGATTGGTATCGGGAGCAGCTAAAAAGCAAGCTGCCGGAAGTGATTCAAAAATGTGAACAGGTTGTAGGTGTCCATGCATCTGAGTGGAAGGTCAAAAACATGCGTACCAAATGGGGAACCTGCAATATAGACCGAAAAAGGATTTGGATTAACCTCCAGCTTGCAAAGAAAACTCCAGAGTGTCTCGCTTATGTCGTGACCCATGAATTGGTGCACTTGCTGGAGCGAAATCACAATGAGCTATTCCAGAAGTATATGGACGCCTTTTTCCCGGAGTGGCGAGTAGTAAAGGAAACACTGAATCAGCAAATGCTGGATTATATGAGCGAGTAATGTCTGATTAGGCAAAATGAAATTTCTATAGAAAATTCGATAAAACCATGCTATAATACTCCTAAGCCACCCAATCATCCATCTCAAGCAAAACCCCTGATAGGATGGCTCGGATAGATTTTTGATAGCAAAAGTCCGAATAGACCTTAGGATAAGGATAATCTGCATCAAAGAAAACCACGACGAATTAAATCCTCTATACAAAAAAGTTTAGAAATGGATTTAACTCGGCGAGTGGGAATAAATCATGATAACCGCAAGTCTCTTTTGTCGGGACTTGCGGTCCTTTTATGCTCCGCCGACTATGAGCGAGTCAAGCGGGTCTTTAGCCCGGAACATCTGGAAGCGGCGTGGGAGGCCGGCAAGCAACTTAGGCGTTCCGTTAATTGGGAAGGGAACGGTAAAAGAGTATACTTACAAGTAAAGTTGTGATATACTTCATATAATTTTTTCTTTTTCTACTTTTCCCCTTACTATTCATACTTCTAACGCCCAAAGCCGCCCCCTCCGCCCTGTTCGGGCGGAGGGGGCGGCTTTGGAGCCCATTGGCCCATGTCCGGCCTGGAATGGGACGCTCAGCACAATAGGGCGCGCCTGGCCTCCTCCTCCAATATCCCGGCAAAGACGTCCAGATAGCGGGGGTGATACATCCGCCGGTTGGTCACCAGCTTCAGTTCGTTACGCACGTCCAGATCCGGGACATACAGCCGCCGAAGAATGGGCTCCGGACCCTCCAAAAGGTGCCGGACGTCCCGCAGGTGCATAGCCGGGCAGAAGCAGGCCCCCAGGCCCTGGGCCGCCAGCCGGAGCTGGAGGTCATAGTCCCCCGCCGTGATTTGAAATGCGGTGGCGAGCCCGTGCTGCCGGAAAAAGTCTGTGATCCGGGCCTGAGTCTTGCTGATGGTCGGGCTGAAGATCAACGGTAAGCGCGATAGCTGCGTCTCGTCAATGGTATCCCCCGCGCCCCCTTGAGGGAAGCAGCGGTCCAGCAGGGCCCCGGCAATCACGAGATAGACTGTCTCCGAGCCCACCGGCGTGAAGCAGAAGTGGGGACGCTCCTCCGGATCTACACCCAGGAACAGGTGCAGCGTCCCCTGCCCCAGCTTGTCTTCCAGAACGGCCGTGTCCCCGTGGACCACCTCCAGGCGCACGTGGGGGAACTCCCGGCAGAATCTGGCCGCCGCCGGGGGGACCAGGATGCGCGCCCGCGCGATGTGCATCCCCAGGCGGATGGTCCCCTCTGTATCCTCCCTCAGGTCCCGGAGCCGGTCTTCCAGGCTCTCCTCCAGCAGCCGCACCTGCCGGTAGGTGGCCAGCACGGCCTCCCCTGCTGGGGTCAGGGCAAATCTGGGCCGCCGCTCAAACAGGAGCCCGTACTGCTTTTCCAGACGCCGGATATGGTTGCTCATATCCTGCTGGCTCACCATGACCCGCTCCGCAGCCCGGCTGATGCTCTCCTCTTCCGCCACGGCCAGAAAGTATTCCAGACTGATATTCACCGCTCTCCCTCCCTAAATACAACTTTTTTGTTTATAAAATAAATATAAAATGTGTTTGCGGTTTTGTCAATCCGCTGGTACACTGCTAGATGAAAACAGCCGCACAGGAAAGGAGCGCTGAACATGCCAGAGGAGAAGATGCACTTTAAGGATTACCGAAGCGGGATGCTGACCAACGGGATTGAGCGGGCGGCTCACCGGGCGCTGCTGTACAGCACCGGTCTGGACCGGGAGGACCTGGGCAAACCCATGATCGCAGTGGTCAACTCTTTCACCGAGATGGTACCAGGCCACTTTCACCTGCGGGAGCTGGCGGACTTCGTTAAGCAGGGGATCATCGAGGCGGGGGGCATCCCCCGGGAGTTCAGCACCATCGCCATCTGCGACGGCATCTGCCAGGGGCACAAAGGGATGAGCTATCCCCTGCCCAGCCGGGAACTCATCGCCGACTCCGCCGAGTACATGATCGAGGCCCATCAGTTCGACGGCATGGTGATGCTCCCCGGCTGCGACAAGATCGTCCCCGGCATGCTGATGGCCGCCATGAGGCTGAACATCCCTGCCATCGTCATCCCGGGCGGGCCCATGCTCCCTGGAAAGTACAAGGACATGGAGGCGATCACTCTCACCGACATGCGGGAGCTGATTGGCCGCACCCAGACCGGCAGGCTCACCGAAGACGAGTTGATGAAGATCGAGGAGGCCGCCCTGCCCGGCGTTGGCACCTGCTCCATGCTGGGCACAGCCAATACCATGAGCTGTCTGGCCGAGGCCCTGGGCATGAGCCTGCCCGGCTGCGGCCTGGCCCACGCGGTGAGCGCGAAAAAACGGCGCATCGCCAAGCAGTCGGGCCGTCGGATCGTGGCCATGGTGAAGGAGGACCTGACGCCCCGTAAGATCATGACCCGGGAGGCCCTGCGCAACGCCATCAGAGTAAGCATGGCCATGGGAGCATCCACCAACAGCACCTTACATCTGCCCGCCATCGCCCATGAGGCGGGCATCCACATCACCCTGGATGACTTTGATGAGCTGAGCCGGGAGATCCCCTATCTCTGCAATATCAAGCCCTCCGGGCAGTACCCCCTCAGTGTACTGGAGGAGCAGGGCGGGGTCCCTGCGGTGATGAAGGCCCTGGAGCGTAAGCTGGACCTGGAGCAGATGACGGTCAGTGGAAAGACGGTGGGCGAAAATCTCGCCGGGGTTGAGCTGGTGGAAAACGATGTCATCTTCTCCCTGGACCACCCCAAGAAGCCAGAGGGCGGCCTGGCTATTCTTCACGGCAATCTGGCCCCCAAGGGCGCAGTGGTGAAACAGGCGGGGGTCAAGCCCAGCATGCACTACTTTGAGGGGCAGGCCCGGGTCTTCACCTCCATGGAGGAGGCCAGCTGGGCGGTGTCCAACGACAAGATCCAAAAGGGGGACGTGCTGGTCATCCGGTACGAGGGGCCCAAGGGTGGTCCTGGGATGCGGGAGATGCACATGACATGCTCCCTTATTGTAGGCCGTGGGATGGACGAGGACTGTGCCCTGGTCACCGACGGGCGCTTCTCCGGCTCCACCCGGGGGCCCTGTATCGGCCACGTGTCCCCGGAGGCTGCCGCCGGCGGCCCCATCGCCGCAGTGGAAGAGGGTGACAGAATCATCATCGATATCCCCAACCGCACCCTGACCCTCTGTGTCCCGGAGGAGGAGATCCAGCGCCGCCTGGAGCGGGTCCGGCACATCCACAAGCCGGCTACCCCGGCGCTGGAGCGCTACGCGGCCCTGGTCACCAGTGCCGATCAGGGCGCGGTGCTCCAGCTGCCCCGGGAGCGGTGACGGCTACAGCTGTTTCGGTGTAAGCATCCGTGTTTGAACATATTCTGCCTGATATGATTTGGAGTGTGATATGGTATGAAGCTGCCTGAGCGCATCACCGTTTGCGAGGTAGGGCTACGGGACTGCGCGCTGAGGGGCCCATGGGCCACCCGGGAGACAGCTATGTGCTGCGGGCGGGAAAGAACAAGGACATCCTGCTGGACATTCCCACCGGGCAGGGGGGCAATCCCACCCTGAGATAACGAGACGGCGGCCCTCTCCCCTGCGCAGGCCCGCATACAAAAGAATGACCACGAGAGTCGAGACAAGACCTCCCTGCTGGAGCTGCTGTTCCGCAGGGAGGTCTTCTGCTGCTTCCGTCCCGCTTTGCCCGCAGCTTCGGCAGCCGGGACAAAAAATTTTGTTCCAAAGTGAAAGGAATCGGCTTCCTTCTGCACATATAGGGTGTAAGGCCTTTCAAGGAGAGACATATATGTTTTCAAACGAAGCATTTGCCCGAACCGCGGAGCGGTACATGGACACCATCTATCGCGTGGCCTATGGCTGGCTGAAAAATCCGGATGACGCAAATGATGTGACGCAGGATGTACTGATCGAGCTGTACAAGACAGAAAAGGCGTTTGAATCGGACGCCCACCTCAAAAACTGGCTCATCCGCGCCACCGTCAATCGCTGTAAGATGCTCTTCCGCTCACCGTGGCGCAGGCTGGAGAACATCGATGACTACACCGAGACGCTGGGATTTGAGCATGAGCGGGACCAGGAGCTGTTCAAAAGCGTCATGTCCCTGGACAAGAAATACCGTGTACCGCTGCTGCTCTTTTACTATGAGGGGTACTCCACAGCGGAAGTGGCATCCATGCTCCGTATCCCGGAAAAAACGGTCAGCACCAGGCTGTTCCGGGCAAGGGCAAAACTCAAAACGATTTTGGAGGAGGAATCACCATGACAGAGCAGGAACGGTTTCAGAGGGCATTTGCCCCACTGCATGCCCCCTCCGACACACTGACGGAGGTAATGAAAATGACAGAGCAGACGCATAGAAAGAGCGGCCGCAGGACCGCAGTCATCGCCCTCGCGGCCGCACTCCTGCTGGCTACGGGAAGTGCGGCTTATGCGGCCGACCTGGGGAGCATCCAGCGCAGGGTGCAGCTTTGGCTCCACGGCGATCAGACAGACGCAGTCATGACAGTAGAGCCGGGGCACTATACGCTGGAGTACACAGATGAAAACGGCGAGACACAGCAGCGCGGCGGAGGCGGTGTGGCCTTTGAGCCGGACGGCACCGAACGGCCGCTCACCCCGGAGGAGCTGATGGAGCATCTCAACGCGCCGGAGGTCTCCTATGAGGATGACGGCTCGGTGTGGATCTACTATTACGGAGAGAAGCTGGACATCACCCATCAGTTCGACGATGACGGCGTTTGTTATGTACAGCTCACCAACGGGGAGGAGACTGTCTACCTGACTGTCAAGTATCAAAACGGCTATGCGATGAGTTCGCAGAAATACCTCTCTCCCCATGAGTTCAACTGACATGAGCAGCATTGAGCAGCCCCGCATGGCGTGCCATGCGGGGCTGCCTTCTTTCCGCCCTCCTGCCCCGGAGGGCCTCTATTCTATCCCCAAAGGCTGCTCCTTTGCCCTCTGCCGGCCGCAGCAGAAGTCGCACTCCGGCTCGTGGTCGTCGATGATCCCCGCCGCCTGGAGGTAGGAGTAGATGATAACGGAGCCCACGAATCTCATCCCCCTTCCCTTCAGGTCCCGGGAAACTGCGTCGGACAGGGGCGACGATGCCCGGAGGAGCCCGTCCCGGTGGACCACCTGCTCCCCCCGGGTGAAGTGCCAGAGATAGTTGGAAAAGCTGCCGAACTCCTCCTGGATCGTTAAAAAGATCCTAGCGTTGTTCACCGCCGCAGCGATCTTCCGCCGGTTGCGGACGATGGAGGGGTCGGCAGCCAGGGCGTCCATCTTCTCCTGGGTGTAGGCGGCCACTTTGCGGCAGTCGAAACCGTCAAAGGCTGTCCGAAAGCTCTCCCGCTTGTTCAGGATACACTCCCAGGACAGCCCCGCCTGAAAGGATTCCAGCACCAGCAGCTCAAAGAGATAGCCGTCATCATAGTGGGGCCTCCCCCACTCCTCGTCGTGGTAGCGGATATAGCGGGGGTTTTTCAAGTTGACCCACCTGCATCGCCTTCTCTCCATGGGCCCCTCCCTTACGGCGCGGTGCTGTTGTCGGGGACGAAGAAGCGGTCCGTCTCCACCCCCTCGTGGTCCAAAAGCCAGAGCTTCTTGTCGATTCCCCCGGCGTATCCGGTAAGGCTGCCGTCCGCCCCCACCACCCGGTGGCAGGGGATGAGGATAGAGATGGGGTTGTGGCCCACCGCGCCCCCGACCGCCTGGGCTGACATGCTGGCCCGGCCCAGTCGGGCAGCCACGGTCCGGGCCAGTGCGCCATAGGTGGTCACGCTCCCATAGGGGATGCGGCACAGCTCCTCCCAGACTGTCCTCCGAAATTCCCCGCCGCCGGGGTCCAGCTTCAGCTCACCGGAATCCGGCCGCTCCCCCGCAAAGTAGCGGGACAGCCAATCCCCGGCCTGGAGCAGCACGGGGTGGCCCTCCATGGGCTCCGCCGGCTCCTTCAGGGAACCCAGAAAGTATTTCTGTCCCTCCAGCCAGAGGCCGGCCAGTGCGTCCCCCCTGGCCGCCAGGAGCAGAGCCCCCAGAGGGGACTGATAGTGGGTGGTATAGACCATCGCTGCACCGCCTTTCCAAGTCTTCCAGAGCGATCCCAGGGAGTTTCCCATGATCCGCCCGTTTTTTACAGGTCATCCTATTATACCACAGAATCACAAAAATGACGGCCATTTTCTGCCCTAGGCAGGATTTTTCTCTGTCTGTCCCCGGTAGGCGTCGCCTACGCCCGAAGCATTATCTTCTCCGCCGAGGCGGAGAGCGAGGCTATGGCCCAGCTGCCCAGTAAGGAAATTGCCGCGCTCGCGCGGGTCACTGCGCCGGTTGCCCCGCATATGAAGCAGGGATTTGAGGACATCCCGGTGAGAGAGAAATGGCCATCAACACCGCCAATATCATAGGAGCGCTTTACAGAGGGCTGCGTCCTGACCCGCCCCCTGTTCCCCAGCAGGTTCATCTGCTGTGAGCCGCTCCCGGACAAGGTGGACTGTGTGGTGTTCTGCTCCAAGAACCGCCGGCCCATCCTCCCCTGTCTCCCCCCGGCAGTGCTAAATTTGTCAGCTTTGTGTATAGATTTTGTTAAGAAATTATTGTAAAATACAACTGTTGATAGATACAACAATAAAAAGGGAGGCAGGGACCATGCAGGACCGGAGCGAGATTTTCCGCCGCATCAAGCAGCAGTATTTTCGAGAGCAGCTGGCGCCTCTGGGATTCCAGCCCATGGACGGCATGATACTCTACCTTCTGTGGGGCGGAAACTGCCTGCGTCAGGAGGACATCGCGGCCCAGACCGCCCTGGATAAGGGGGCAGTAGCCCGGAGTGTGGCCCGTCTGGAGGAGCGTGGCTTAGTGGAGCGCTGGGCGAGTGACCAGTGCCGGCGTGAGAAGCAGGTCTCCCTTACCCCGGCTGGGGAGGAGCGCGCTGGGGCCGTCCAGAAGATCCTGGAGAGCTGGAACGACATCTGCTGCCGGGGGTTCTCCTCCGAGGAACGGACACTGTATAACAGCTTTTTGTCCCGGATCATCGAAAATGTCATGCAATACAAAAGAGGAGAGGAAGGGGACGATGGTTAAAAATCTGACAGAGGGCAAGCCTCTCAACCTGCTGTTTTTCTTTGCCCTGCCTATGGTGGCGGGCAATCTGTTCCAGCAGCTGTACAACATGGTGGACACCGCTGTAGTGGGCAAGTTCGTGGGGGAGGACGCGGTGGCAGCGGTAGGCTCCTCCTTCCCCATCGTGTTTTTGTCGGTGGCGGTGGCCTCCGGGCTGTCTATGGGCTGTAACGTGGTGGTCTCCCAGCTGTTCGGGGCCAGGCGCATCCACGAGATGAAGACCACCATCTCCACCGCTATCATCTCCCTGAGCGTGCTGGGCCTCATCATCATGGCCCTGGGGACGGTGTTCGCCGGCCCTCTGCTCCACCAGATGGACATTACACGAACACCTACTTTTTCAAAGGCGGCTTTGCCGTAAGAGTGTGGTTGTGATGTCAAAACAGAAAGAAGAGAGTGGCATTTGCCACTCTCTTCTTTACTATTTCTAGCAGATTATGTAGTATATATTAGTCAAGATAAATTGTGAGTAACATATTGAAACTCGGAGGATAGGAAAAGCTTATGAAAGTTTCAATTAAAACTATAAAAATCACATCTGTAATCTCTGCGCTCTCTCTGGTTATTGCCTTGCTTATGGGGGCGGAATATTTTAAGGATGCCTCGCAGATATATTTGTTTGGAATTTCTTGGGTTACACTACAAAATACAGCGTTTGGGATTTTCGGAAGTGCTGCACTTGCAGCAGTATCAGCCGGAATTATTTATGGTGTAGATAAAGAAGCATATCTGAACAAATCTGAACAGTATTTGATTCATGTGTGTACAAAATCCAAAACTGCCTTTGTGCAGCTTACCGAGGCCAATAAAATTTTGGAGAATGGAATCCTTTCAAAAAACGAAAAAGCTACTTTCACAGGTGTTTCAACTATAGTTTCGTTTATTGAGACTCAACAGGAAGCGATACAGCCAGCATCAATGCAGTTTTTATTCAAGCGTAGCCAGGTGGCTTCGTATAATGCGCTGTTATGCAGATGCCATGAAGTAACACAAGGATTGATTCAGCTGAGCAACAAATTGCAGGTAAAATATGGACACTGGGAAGTAAATGACGCCGTGAAGAATGCAGCACAGTCTTCGACTGGACTAGACAGTCCGCTTTTAGATGAGGCAAAAAGTTGCTCAGAAGAGGATTTACGCTTGACAATCAACCAAATAAGTTGGCAACTCAATAATGTGATCCAATACACTACTTTGGCAATTCATCAACTTTTTTATCTTCAGAAGAAAGAAGATAAGCTTCAATCGACTTTTCAACTGATGGATGATCAGGCGCAATATTACCAAAAGACACTTGAGGTCCAAGCGCCTACGGTTGACGAGAAAACAATAGCAGAGCATCAAATTAAGGTTGTTCAACAAATTGCTAGTATAGAAGGCATATTAAGTGACCCCCACAGCCCTGCAATCACTATGATGAGCCAAAACCCCTACGCCTATGTGAATGTTTTGACAGATGCACTGAAGAATATGCGTGCTTGCCGGTATGAGGCATCAGTATTATATGCCTCTGATAAAAAGTTGATTTTCGACATCAATACGATTGTAGATGATCTTGGTATGCTGGTTGAGCAGATCCATACGACTATTACTTTGGTTACATCTCTTCGGCCAGAGTGGATTGATTACCTGCAAAGAAATGGAATAGATGTAAATTCTGCTTACCCGTTTGATCCAAAGCTAATCGAGCTAGTAGAAGCGTTTCTGAAGGAAAAGACGCCGTATGGAAAGACACAATTATTGGCAGATGAAATTCTTAAAATAATTCGTTCTGATGAATTTAAGGAGCGATTGAATTTCAGAAATAATAAGAGTGATTCGGCCACCAAATAACCTTAACAAGTGCGGCGCAGCTAAATGGATAAGATTTTTTCTTGTTTCCAGAAACAGGCGAAATGCCCTTTGGGCAAAACATTCTTCCCCTGTACTGCGACAAAAAAGGATGCCCCAAACTAGGGCATCCTTTTGCATATCGTCGTTGAACTTTACATCACTCCTCGTTTTGATTAGGATACTTCTTTTTCCATTCCTCCAACTCCTTTTGTCCCTGTTCGCTGGCGTAGAATTTCTGAATTTCGGGCACGAGAAAGCGGGCGAAGGAATCAATGATGGACTGCGGCAGTTCAATCTCGTATGGATTCAGACGTTTTTCTTGGCTGGCCATGGTGTATTGCCCCGACAGCAAACCCCTTCTGGCTCAACTTAGCCCATCTCACACTCCTTCCCGGCGATACACAGTTGCCAAAGATTGTTCCCATGCACAGAAGGAGAACAGATCATTTTAAAACCTGAGAAATTTCTCATAGAGCTCCTTTCCCATCCCTTCCCATCCGGGGTTTTCACCGGAAAAGCCCGCACAAAATAGCTCAGATAGGAAGGGAATGAATCGAATTAAGCTGGGTATATTTATCTTTTTCTTTTTATCTACCGTCTGGTTTTCGCACTTCAAGAAAGCGGATTACCGTACTTGTCGAATTCATTATTCAGCCTTCCGGCGTTCCGCAACCGGATTTCTTGAAGTCGGTGTTCGAAACCGCTTCATAGTGTTTTGGATAGATACGGTTGGGTTTTCCACACCCCTGCTTTTTGATGGAGATCAAATCGGCATATTGTAGTTCTCGCAGCGTGTCCACCGCCTTTTGGCGGCCACAGTGCAGCAGCACACACACCTCGTTGATGGGGTAATACAGATAAATTTTGCCATAATCATCGGCCCATCCGTTTTTGCGGGACAAATCCGTTCGACGCAGGATCATCGCATACAACAGTTTTGCTTCACTTGACAAGGAGCAAAAACTTGGCGCCTCAAACAGAAAATTGGGCAGTCGTATAAAACTTTGGGCCGGTGGCTTCTGATGAATGTAAAAGGGTTTTGTAGCCATGACAGGTACCTCCATGCGGACAATTAGAACGCGATTTCTGAGCGATAATGGGTATTGCTATTCACCTCCATGATTGCCAGGCCGGAAACCGAGAATATATCCGGCTTTTGGAATCTCTATTTGTCCGTATTCGACCTCCGTTTCCTGTCACTTGCTGTTTTCTGACGACGGTGCACCTTGCGGGCACAATCAGAACAATACTTAGCGCGGTTGGACTTTGCCAGGAACGGCGAGCCGCATTCTGCGCATCGCTTCAACCCCTTTGGTTTTGTGATCTCGGCATATAAAGCTGGAGCGCCCGGCAGAACCCAATCCCGGAACCAAGTGCAGCACAGAGAATAAGAGATACTTTGTACACAGACACAAGGTTCGCCATCGTCCAGTGCGATACAGTTGCCGCGGTCATAATTGCAGCAAGATTTTCGAATTAGCGCATTGGCTTTTCTCCTTTGCTTGGGTGTCATTTGAATCAACAAATTGTTTTTCCTCCCAGCTTCGCGGTTGCATCTTGTGCAAATATTTTTCCATGCGCTTCACTCCGTTTCATGTAAAGAATTGATTTTGTGAGATTTACGGTTTATAATAGTTGTAAACCGTAAACTCTAATTGAATTATACCGCAGGAAGGTGCTTGAATCAGTATATCAACCATAAATTATTTTAGTTTCAAAAATGATTTATTTATAAATTATAGTTTACAAATGGACGGGAGGATCAACTCATGCTGTATGACGAAGCAAGGATGGCACTGACCAAAGAGCGGCTGGAAGATCTGCGCAAAGAAAAAAAGCTGTCCTTTGAACAGCTTTCCAAGCAGCTTGCGGAGCGTGGTGTCAACATCAGCCATACAAATCTCAAAAATTATGAAATCAACGATCCAGTCCATCCTCTGTATGGCCGCACCCGTAGCATGAGCATCGAGTATCTGGTCGCCTTTGCGGATTTTTACGATGTGTCGGTGGAATATTTGCTGGGACTGTCTAACTCCCGCAAACGAGAATATCATGATATTTCTGAACAGCTGAATTTGAGCGACGGCGCAATCGAAGAATTGGTTCGATGCAAAGAAAATTCCAGCAACGAAGAAGAGCCGCAGATGTATTTTACCAAAGACACAGTGGTTCTGAATGATTTTCTCACCAGCACAGAGTTCAAAACTGTGATGGAGAAAATCAAGCAAAGCTTGTTTGCCTATCATATGTACCAGGTCACCCACGACAGCATTTCGGCGCAAATACGTGAGGAAAAATCCGAGCAGATGAAAGAGGCCCAACGAGTGTTGGATGCGTGTGGCTATTGTTCTGTGGAATATGATTTGATTTCCCAGGTTCATATAGAAAACGCAATTGGTGTATTGAATACCTATCTGCGCAAGCTACCAAGGCTACTTTATGAGGAAAACAGAGAACAGCTCGCTTGGTAAGATGCGGTGTATTTGTTCACCAATATCCAGATGGTGGAGCACGGAAACAGCAAAGACATTCTGGGCCGCACCTAGCGGAATACAAGGTGTGCACCGAAGCCAAATGACAACTAATAAAACATGAGGGAGAATTTATCATGCCTAAATTAACAATATCTCAATTGGAAAGCCATCTGTTGAAAGCAGCAGATATTCTCCGTGGCAAAATGGACGCTTCTGAGTTTAAGGAATACATCTTTGGAATGCTCTTTCTAAAGAGACTTTCCGATAACTTCATGCAGAAACGTAAAGAACTGGAAGCGGAATATAAAGATGATTTGACGCCGGAAGAACTGGAGGATTTTCTTGAGGATAAGACTTCTTACGGCAGTACTTTTTTTGTGCCTCGTGAGGCGCGTTGGGAGTGCGAGGATAACGGCGATGGCTGGACGGGACTGCTCCATGTCAAAGTGGATGTTGCTGCCAAGCTGAAACGCGCCCTTGTTGCCATAGAAAAAGAAAACATCCAGCTTGATGGCGTTTTGAAGAACATTGATTTTGCAAAAAAGGTTAAGAACAAGCAGATCATTACTAATGAGCGCCTCGTTCAACTTGTCTGGCATTTCAATAAGTACAAGCTGACAAATGATAATTTTGTGTTCCCCGACCTGCTTGGAGCAGCCTATGAATACATGATCAAGAACTTTGCGGATTCTGCCGGAAAGAAAGGCGGAGAATTCTATACGCCGTCAACTGTCGTTCAACTGATGGTGCGAATCATTAAGCCGCAGGAAAACATGGAAATATACGATCCCACGGTCGGCAGCGGCGGTATGCTTATTCACAGCAAGCAGTATGTTGAGGAGCAAGGCGGCGATGGACGTAAGCTGGCTCTGTTCGGGCAGGACGATGCTGCAACGGTATGGTCGATTTGTAAGATGAATATGATCATGCACGACATCAAGGATGCCGACATTCAGCACGGCGATACCCTGATGGAACCATATTGGCAGAAGAACGGATCGGTGCGTCAGTTTGACCGCGTGATTGCAAATCCTCCATTCTCACAGAATTATACAAAGAACGATAAAATGAAGTGCCAGAACCGCTTTGTCTATGGGTGGGCTCCTCAGACCGGCAAAAAAGCCGATTTGATGTTTGTGCAGCACATGATTGCCAGCACAAAACCGGACGGCATGATGATAACGGTCATGCCTCACGGCGTTTTGTTCCGTGGCGGTGCGGAGAAAACTATCCGTAAGGGCATTCTCACGGACAAACAGGATATTGTACAGGCAATTATCAGCCTGCCGCCTGATTTGTTTTACGGCACCACTATCCCTACCTGTCTTCTGGTTATCAACAAAAAGAAGCCTAAGAAACTTAAGGACAAGGTGCTAATCATCAATGCCGATGCGGAATATGGTGAAGGCAAGAATCAGAACTTCCTGCGCCCGGAAGATACCGAGAAAATCGTCTGGGTATTCGATAATATGGTCGAGGTCCCCGGATATTCTAAGATCGTAAAGATTGCGGATATTCTTGATGAAAAGACAAACGATGCTAATCTCAACATTAGTCGCTATGTCGACAATGCTCCGCCGCAGGAGCCGCATGATGTCCGTGCGCATATGCTCGGTGGCGTACCGAATGTAGAGATTGAGGCATTGAACGGACTGATTGCAAAGTACGATATAGCCCCTGCGGACATCTTTTCTGACAGAGGAGACGGATACTCCGACTTCCTGGAGAGATGCGCCACAAAAGGAATGATTAAATCCTACATTTCAGATCATGCGGGCGTTCTTAGCGCAAAGGAGCGAATGCACGGAGCATTTGAAGATTTCTGGATAGAAGCCGCTCTCGCCGTCAACAGTGTTCATACCGATATGGGTATTGCCGAGTTTGCCATAAAGTTTACCAATCTTCTCGCGGAGACGCTTGAACCGCTCGGCATTCTGGATCGGTTTCAATGCCAGGGCGTATTCGCTAACTGGTGGGAACACAGCTATACTGTCCGTGAATATACGGAGATCGAGCAGTCGGTCGATGGCAAAGAAACAAAAGTTGATGTCAAGGAAGTCATCCGCATCAAGAATGTTTTCAAAACCATTAGTTCCGAGGGCTTTGTCGCCTCACTCGTCAGTGATGACAAGATCGCCTCAGAGCACTTCGCTGACGAACTGGAAGAACTGCATAGGCTCCGTGACGATGCGGAAAACGCCCAGGCTGACCTGATGGCATATGTAGCCTCCATCGAAATGGAAACAGACGACGAGGATTCCGATGACGGTGATGAAGAGAAAGAGCCGAAAGAGCCATCTGTCAAAGAAGTGGAAACCTATCTCAAGAGCCTTGGAACAGATGAGGCAAAGGCTTCTCTGAAGCAGATTGCTGCGCTTAAGAAGGAAAAGAACCGCCTGAACAGAGAGGTTAAGAAAAAAGAATCCGAACTGCAGGAAAAAATCGATGCCATCCGCGAAGAGTTGACCGAGGAACAATGCGAAGACCTTGTAATGCAGCTTCTTCATGACGGGTTTGTCGAGGAACTGGACGCCTATCTTTCTGCCGAGGTTCAAAAAACCATTCATGCGGTCAGCAAGCTGTGGGAGAAATACCATGTTTCTGTTGCCGTGCTGCTGGATAAGCGGAAGGTTGCCGAGGACAAGCTGAACGGATTTCTTGCACAGTTGGGATATATCCCGAAAAAGGAGGTTGACGCATGACCTCCATGACAAAGCATACGCTGGTCGACTGCTTTTCCCTGCGCGCCCGCATCGGCTGGCAAGGTTTACGGTCGGATGAATTTAAGACTGAGGGACCATACCTTGTAACCGGTGTGGATTTCCATAACGGTAGAGTAGATTGGGATGATTGTTATCATGTTTCTGTTGACCGCTATGAGCAGGATAAAGGCATCCAGCTTCGAGAAAACGACCTGCTGGTAACAAAGGATGGCACTGTTGGAAAGACCGCTTTTGTAGTGGATTGCCCGGAACAGGCTACTCTTAATAGCCACATATTCCTGGTCCGTTCCAAGGATGGTTCTGTCGAGCCGGAATATCTGTACTATATTCTGAACTCGTATATCTTTGCGGATTTTATGAAGAACATACTCACCGGAACGACCATAAAAGGATTAACTCAGGGGAATTTTTATAAATTCGTATTTGAGGCTCCTGACGTACCGACACAGAAGAAAATTGTAGAGGTGCTGGAGTCTATTGATGCTGTCATCGACAAGACAAGGGATTTAATTCAGAAATACACATCTCTAATGAAAGGTGTTGTTCAAGATATACTTACCGAAAGTATCAAGGATGAGAATACAGTTAAAATGGGAACTTTTGCTAACGCACTTGGTGGCAAGCGCATCCCTAAAGGCTCTGAATTGACGATTGCTAAAACAGCACACCCATATATTCGCGTTAGAGATATGACAAAACCGAAGGTTGTGGAATTGACAGACGATTTCATGTATGTAGAAGAATCAGATTTTCACAAGATTTCGAGATACATAGTAGATGCCGGAGATTTGATTATTTCTATTGTCGGAACTGTTGGTGCGGTTGCTCTTGTGGGAGAAACGCTTGATAAAGCTAACTTAACAGAAAATTGTGCCAAAATTGCAAACATCAAAGGCTATAGTCCTGAGTTTTTATACTATTTTCTCAAATCGGAGTACGGGCAGAAAGAAATTGCGAGTGGAACAGTTGGCGAGGTTCAAGCAAAGTTGCCTTTGAAAAATATTCTTGAAATAAAAGTTCCAGTGTTGAGTATGCAGGAACAAGAAGCAGTTGTAGAAAAACTGCGGATAGTAGATGAGAAAATAGAACGAGAAGTACAGTACTATAACAAGATGGAAAGTATCAAAGCTGGAATGATGCATGATTTACTGTCTGGTTTAGTAGATGTGACTATGATATAAGGAGGCGGCGTTTATGGCAGGAAGACCATCTGAATTGATGTATGTGGAGACTCCCCTGCTTGAACAACTAAAACAGTTGGGATGGGCAGTCGTCCAACTGGATGACAGCGAAAAGCACGATCCTCAGAAGAGTTTCCGGGAGTCCTTCTCGGAGGTCGTTATCGTGTCGCGCCTGAAAGCTGCCCTGAAGCGTCTGAATCCGTGGCTGAACGATGTCCAGGTCGACGATCTCTGTGTTCAGGTTCAGAACTATCCTCATCCACTTCGGCAGATTCTTGAAAATAACGAGGAAGTTTATGACCGCATTACGGAAGGGCTGTCTGCCGACAACGAGGAAAGTGGCGAGATAAACTGTCCTGTACGTCTTATCGACTGGAGGGATGTGGATGCCTATGACGGTCCCAACGCTACTGATAACGACTTCCTTGCCATCAGCCAGTATAAGGTTCGCATTCCCGGCAAAGAGGAGTATATCATTCCCGATATTGTCCTGTTTGTAAACGGTCTGCCTCTCGTGGTCATCGAGTGCAAGGCGCCAGATATCACAGAACCGATGGCAGAAGGCATCGACCAGCTGATGCGTTACCAGAACCGCAGAGGTGCTGAAGAGCTGGAAGGTGTGCCGGAACTGTTCTACTTCAATCAGATTATCATGTCCACCTGTTTCCATGATTGCCGCTATTCTAGCATCACAGGTGGTGTCAGCCATTTTATGGAGTGGAAAGATGCCTATCCATACAAGCTTCGTGATATCAATCCTAACGGCAAGCCTTCGGCACAGGAGATTGCTGTGGCGGGTATGCTTGAACCATCCCACCTCCTTGATATTGTCCAGAACTTCATAGCGTATAAAGATGAGGACAACGGCATCCGTGTGAAACTCGTTCCCCGCTATATGCAGTATCGCGGCGCATCCAAAATTATCGAGCGACTGCGTACTGCCGATAAGGGAGAAAAAGGCGGTACACTCTGGCATACCCAGGGTACGGGCAAAACGCTCACCATGATGTTTGTTATCCGCAAGATGTACAATTCCTTCGATTTAAACAACTACAAGGTCGTTCTAATCGTGGACAGAAAAGACCTGCAGACGCAGATGTTCAAGACCACGAAGACCGTGAAGTATGCCATCAACATTGCTGGCAGCATCGATGGACTGAAAGATCTCATCAAGAATACTGCAAGCGATGTTACGGTTGCGATGGTTCACAAATTCGGCGAGGCGGAAAAGAGCAAGGATAAGAAGGGTAAGAAAACCGGCTCTTTGGAACAGAGAACTTCAGTTTCCACATTCCCGGTTCTCAATACAAGCGATCGCATTCTGGTTATGATCGATGAGGCGCACCGTTCCGAATACTCTGAATTGGCTGCGAATATGTGGAAAAGTATGCCTAACTCGGTAAAGGTCGCATTTACGGGGACTCCGATTACCAAGACTGTTGATAACTTCGGTGGTTACATTGATACCTATACAATGCGACAAGCCGAGGAAGACGGTATTGTCGTAGAAATCAAATATGAAGGTCGTGCAACGGACAGCGAGATTACTGATCACGATGCCATGAACCACGCATTTATCGATGTTTTTGGCTATCTCGAAGATGATGAACAGCTTGAAATCCTTGGCAAGTACACTGTCAGAGGATATCTTGAGGCGCAGGAAGTCATAAGCGAAAAAGCTGCTGATATGCTCGACCATTATATCAATACAGTTTTCACCAACGGATTTAAAGCGCAGGTCGTCGGAGTCAGTAAAGAAGCGGCATACCGATATAAGAAAGCGATTGATGCACTCCTTCCCAAGAAAATAGAAGAGCTGGAACGCAGCAATCCGAACCACATTGATATCGAACAGCTGAAGAAACTCAAAACTGCCTGCATCATCTCGTCCGGCGGTGCAAACGAGGATCAGCACCTGAAACAGTATACAAATGAGAGTGAGAATGAACTCATCATTGACGGTTTTAAGGCACCATTCGGAGAGACCGGCCTTAAAGGTGGTGATGGCAATTACGGCATCCTAATCGTTACCGCCATGCTGCTGACAGGGTTTGACGCTCCTGTTGAGCAGGTCATGTATCTTGACAAGAAGTTGACAAACCATAATCTCCTGCAGGCCATCACAAGAGTGAACCGCACTTGCGGAGCAAATAAAAAGTGCGGATACTTGGTAGATTATGTGGGTATCACAAACCATCTTAAAGACGCTCTTGCCGATTATGCTGATGCTGATAGGGATGAGATTTTGTCATCCCTTCGTGACAAGTCCAAGGATATTGATGCACTGAATACGGCGTACAACGAGATTATTCAGTTCCTTAACGAAAAGGTCGGTTACGCACTTTCGCAGACCTCCGACATTATTGAGGAACTTTGCATTGATGAGGAACTCCGGGAAGAATTCAATGGACGGGTCTCTGTTATGTCACGCTTGTTTGACCGTGTTCTTCCGAATCCGGCAGCATTGGAGTATAGCGAGGATTACAAGGCGCTTGCTTTCATTCGTGAATCCGTAGCAAAGATGACCAGAAATCCAAGGTTCTCCAATAAGGATGCCAGCAAGAAAGTCCGAGCCATTATCGAGGAATACCTCAAAGTCAACGGTGTGGATATGGAAATTGCACCCATTTCCTTGCTTTCGGATGACTTCCTGAAAGGCGGCCAGAGCAAAAAGAGTGATCGTGCGGTTAGCGAAGAAATCAAATATGCTGTCCGCGAGTTTATCAACATTAATATGCCGAAAGACCCAGAATTGTATGCTCGCTTGAGTGAGCGGTTGGAACAAATTCTGGAGGAGTTCAAGAACAACTGGGAAGAACTCCGCAAGGCTCTCGAACAGCTGCGCCGCGATATCAAGGCCGGTCGGGCGAAGGAAAATACCTACGGTTATGATGCGACACATGAAATGCCGTTTCTTGGCCTTTTGAAGACGGAGTTTTTTGGAAAAAAGACCTTTGAAGAGTTGTCTGATGAGCAGATGACCACGATGAAGAATCTGACGGATGATATTCTGAACCGATTCAAGCAGGAAACGGTCGCTGTTAACTTCTGGAATAATGTGGCATTGCAGCAAGAACTACGCACATATATTATCAAACAGCTGATTGCGCCTGAAATTAAGAAGGTTGTGCCAGACATCGTGAAACGCCGTAAGGATATTGCGCAGAAACTGATGGAACTCGGCTATCAGCATTTCGGGAGGGATGACTGATGCATGGAATAGCATATCAGGTAGTGCGCTCCGACAGAAAGAGCGTGGCACTTGTAATAGATAATGAGGCCAACCTCATTGTCCGCGCTCCGGCCTTTATGCCAAATTCCGTAATAGATGATTTTGTCCGAAAGAAAAAACGTTGGATCAATGAAAAACAACAGCAGGTAGCTGTCTTTGGAGAGAAGCACCCTCTCGTTGTTGTGGAGACTGGCGAAAGCATTATGTATCTCGGCAACAATTACGCCATCATTAAAGATGCGGTTGATGCGGTTGAAATTTCAGGAAACGAACTGATTGTTCCAAAGAATTACGATGTTGCGGCGCTGACTGCTTGGTTGAAGGAACAAGCAATGCAGATCATATTAGAGCGAATTGCCCTGTATGCGAATGTTATGGGTGTCACGCCCGGAACTATAAAACTATCGGAGGCGAAGGCTCGATGGGGTTCTTGCAGCACAAAGAATAATCTAAATTTTGCGTGGAGGCTTATCATGTGCCCTATCTCCGTGATTGATTATGTTGTGGTACATGAGTTGAGTCATATTACCTACAAGAACCACAGTCCCGCATTTTGGGCAAGAGTAAAAACCGTCCTTCCGACTTTTGAGGACGGTCAAGAATGGCTGAAGTTTAATAAGAAATTGATGGAGATAATATAAAGAATTCATTGATCACACATTACCTTTTAATTATCCCAGTTGGCGAGATACTTAGGAGGAAATATCATGGAGGAAGCGGTACAGATTGTAATGAGCCAGTGCGAGATGTGGATAGATAATGCTGTGCTATAGGTAAGTGTTTTACGCAATAGCATTAGATAGCATCGCTTCTATGCCAGGGAAAATTCCAGATAAGAGCGTTCGCAGAACGCGCAGCCACAGAATGAAATTCTGTGTTCAAAAAGGGCTTGGGGGCGCTGCCCTCAACAAGCAGACGGCAGAAAATGTGAGCGTGTATTAACACACGCATTGCTTGCCGGATTTGTGTGTGGCTATCCACACGCATTGCTTGCTACAATGTGCTTGCTACAATGTGCTTGGATCAAGATATGGAGTTCGAAGATTATGAGATACCACTATTTCTTCCTTTAAATTATACTAATATAGGGTTGAAGATTAACCTGATATCTGATATAATGAAGCTGTCAAATAGGGGGGTGTATCTCTTGAAAGAAGTAGCTGAAAGGTTGCGGTTTCTGCGGGAAAGTGTCAAACTATCTCAAGTAAAGATGGCTGAGATTGTCGGTGTCAAGCAATCCAGCCTGAACCGTTATGAGCTTAACCAGGCTTCGCCGACATTTGAAACACTTACCCGGTATGCGGATTACTTTGATGTATCTATGGACTATATCTTTGGACGTACGGACAATCCTCAAGGAAAGCTGTATGAATACAAGCCTAAAATTCAGCAGAGCGATCCCCAAATGCAGAAGTTTGTAGAGATGTGCTTTGACCCCGCTTCTCCTATGAACGCGCGTCTTAAAGAAACCCTGCTGCAAATGCTTGGGGAGGCGAAACAATGAATGTTGTCATCTATGCTCGCTACTCCAGTCATAGCCAGACTGAGCAATCCATTGAGGGACAGCTCCATACCTGTTATGAGTATGCTAAAAACAACGGCTATCTCGTTGTTGGGGAGTACATCGACCGCGCCCAGAGTGGAACCACCGATAGCCGCGGCGAGTTCCAACGGATGATTGCCGACAGTGACAAGCATACCTTTGAGGGCGTTCTTGTATATCAGCTTGACCGCTTTGCTCGCAACCGCTACGACAGCGCCATCAACAAAGCAAAACTGAAAAAGAACGGTGTGCGAGTGATCTCCGCACGGGAAAATATCAGTGATGATGCCAGCGGCATTCTGGTGGAAGGTGTTCTGGAAAGTATGGCTGAATACTACTCGGCGGAGCTTTCCCAAAAGATTCGCCGGGGCATGGAGATCAATGCGCAAAAGTGTTTGGCCAATGGCAGCAATCCTGGTTTGGGCTATAAGGTGGATTCCGAACGTCGGTACTATGTGGATGAGGAAGAAGCAAAGATCGTTCGGGAGATTTTTGAACGGTATGCCAGTGGAGAAACAGTTGCAGACATTATCCGTGATTTGAACCGCAGAAAGCTCACAACTTCTCTCGGCAAACCGTTTAATAAAAACAGCGTCCACCGCATTTTGAACAACCGTCGTTACATCGGTTATTACCTCTACAAAGGTCAGGAGACGCCGGGCGGTATGCCCCGTATCATCGAAGATGAGTTGTTTGAGCGTGTCCACTATATTCTTGACCGCAACAAAAAAGCACCTGCCCGAGCCAGAGGGCGGGAAGAGTATCTGCTCACCACAAAGCTATTCTGTGGCTACTGCCGGGAGATGATGACCGGTTACGGTGGTACAGGAAAATCCGGCAAGACCTATCACTACTATGCCTGTAATAATTTCAAACGGCGCAAATGCAAAAAGAAGGTCATAAGTAAAGAGAGAATTGAGGATCGTGTGGTGCTGGAGTGCCGCAAGTTGCTGACAGACAGCAACATTGAGCGGATCGCAGCTTCGGTATCCGAGGTCTGTGAATCCAACCGGGACACAGCATCCATCAAACGCATCAAAGCTGCCATTCAGGAAGCAGACACCGCCATTGAAAATCTCTGGAAGGCATTGGAGCGGGGACAGGCCGCCGACATGATCACTGAGCGAATTGAAAAACGCCAGCACGAGAAAGAGGAGCTGCAAGCACAGTTGGCTGTCGAGATGGCAAAACAGGTGACATTGACAGCACCCCAGGTTAGAGCCTATCTCTACTCGCTCAGGCAAGGAGACAAGAACGACGAGAACATCAAGCGTGGGATCATCAATATTTTCCTTCGGGCGGTATATTTGTATGATGACCGGTTCACCTTGGTTTTGAACGGCAGCGACACTCCGATCACAATTGATGACATTCTGCTGGACGAGATCGAGGAGGGGCTTGAGGGTGACCTGACCAGTTGCGAAGGGTGTTCATCGTTGGTTGCGGACGCTCCAGCTGCTGGGCACCGACCCGGACATTATGGATGACTCCCGGCTGTACCTGCGGATCTACTTTGGAGGAGCGGTGTTCCTGTTTTTGTACAACACCCTCAACGGCATCTACAACGCCCAGGGGGACAGCAAAACGCCGCTGATCTTTCTCATGATCTCCAGCCTGACCAACATCGTGCTGGACCTGCTCTTCGTCATCCAGTTCAACATGGGGGTGGCGGGGGTGGCCTGGGCCACCCTGATCGCTCAGGGAATGTGTGCCATCGCCTCCCTGGTGGTGATGTTCCAACGGATGAAGAAGCTGCCCTGTGAGCCGGAGCGGGCCAACATGAAGATCCCCCTGTTCCACATGACGGCGGTAAAGCGCATCGCCCAGATCGGCCTGCCCTCCATGCTCCAGCAGTCCCTGGTCTCCCTGTCCATGATGATGATGCAGGGACTGGTCAACTCCTTCGGCAAGGTGCTGGTCGCCGGCTACACCGCCGCCACCAAGATCGACACCCTGGCCATGCTGCCCAACATGAACTTCTCCAACGCCATGTCCAGCTATACCGCCCAGAACATCGGCGCTGGCAAGTACGACCGGGTGAAGGAGGGCCTGAAGGCCTGCCTGTTCATGGTTGTGGTCTTCTCCCTGGTCATCACGGTGATCATCTTCCTGTTCGGCAGCCAGCTGCTCTCCCTGTTCCTGGACCCGGGAGACACCTCCGGCGCCATGGGCTACGGGCTGGCCTACATGCGCACCGTCTCCGTCTTTTACATCCTCATGGGCGTTCTCTTTGTTCCCAACGGGATGCTCCGGGGGGCCGGAGACATGGGGGCGTTCACCCTCAGCTCTATGGCGAACCTGTTCTCCCGAGTGGCCATCGCCTACGCGCTGGTCTATCTGACCCCCTTCGGCGCCAACGCCATCTGGTGGTCCATTCCCGCCGGCTGGGCCGTGGGTGCGGCGGTCTCCCTGCTCCGGGTGAAGAGTGGAAAGTGGATGCGGACCGCAGTGGCCGACCGGTAAGCACAGATCTGTCAAAAAAGCGGCTTGGCTCCAGGCGGAACGGCGGCCTTCTGGCCGCCGTTCCGCCTTCTTTTCCAGCATAAGCGGTACATATTTTGCCTCTCTCCTGCACATCCTAGCGCTGACCTGACCGAAAACACGCAGGAGGGAACATCTATGGACCACACACGCCGAACCGCACTGCTGTCCGCAGCTGCGCTCTGCCTGGTACTGGGAGGGCTGTTCTGGCTGGCTGTGCGGGAGGACACTCCCGTCCCCGCTGCCGCCCCGGCGGCAGTGGCCGCCTCCACCGACAACTGGGGCCTGTCCTTCCAGACTGAGGGGGAGCCCCCTGTGGGCAACGCCACCGCCCAGTCCCTGGCCCAATACGACGCCTACTATGTGGGGGACACGACCCAGAAGGTCCTCTACCTCACCTTTGACTGCGGATATGAGAACGGCTACACCGCCCAGATCCTGGACGTGCTGAAGGACCATCAGGCCCCGGCCGCCTTCTTTGTAGTGGGACACATGATCCAGTCCTCCCCCGACCTGATCCGCCGTATGGTTCAGGAGGGGCACATCGTGGGCAACCACACCTTCCACCATCCGGACATGTCCGCCATCTCGGACCAGAGCAAATTTCAGCAGGAGCTGGAGGAGCTGGAACAGCTGTACCAGGAGACCACCGGCCAGACCCTCCCCCGGTTCTACCGCCCTCCGCAGGGAAAATACAGCGAGGAGAATCTGCGCCAGGCCCAGGCCCTGGGCTACCGCACCGTGTTCTGGAGCCTGGCCTATGTGGACTGGTACGTGGATGATCAGCCCACGGCGGAGGAGGCCTTCTCCAAACTCATCCCCCGCATCCACAATGGGGCCATCGTGCTGCTCCACTCCACCTCCCGGACCAACGCCGAGATCCTGGACGAGCTGCTCACCCGCTGGGAGAACATGGGCTACACCTTCGCCTCCCTGGAGGACCTGCCTGACCAGACGGCATAAAACGTCCATGCCGCTTTTTCACAGAGCGCCGGCCCCGCCCTTTATTTGGGGGCGGGGCCGGCGCTCTGTGGAAAAATCTTTGCAGAGTTCGCGTCCGCACGCGGACAACCCCTGCCCGTGGCAGACTGCCTCTTTTCGACCGTCTCGCTTCCCCGTCTCGGACGCTTATTTCACTTCCACCATCACAGTGGGGCGCTTCCGGTATGTGGCCAGGCTGACTCCCACCAGCAGGACGCCGCAGGCGATGGCGCCGGGGACGGTGGCACCCAGACCCATGGGCTCGCCCACCAGCTTCCAGACCACGGTGACCACGAAGCCCCCCAGCATCCCGGCCATGATGCCGGCGCTGGTGGCTTTCTTCCAGTACAGAGCCGCCAGGGCGGGCAGTCCGGCCGCCGCTGCGTAGAAGGCCCAGGCGAACATGAGCACGTCGTAGGCACTCTTGATATACAGGGCGATGACCAGTGCCCCCAGGGCCAGCACCACCGAGGCGATGCGGGAGAAAAGGATCTCTTGCTTCTCCTTCATGGCGGGGTGGAAGGTCTTGCCTAGGTCGCTGACCACCGTCTGGACAGAGACCAGCAGATAGCTGTCCGCCGTGCTCATCATCACGGAGAGGATGCCGGACAGGGCCAGCCCCGTCAGGCCGGGGGGCAGGATTTTGATGGCCAAGGCAGGTATCACGGCATCGGCGGTGCCGAACTCCTCCACCACGTTGGGCAGGATCTGCTGGGCCGCCAGCCCCATCAGGAACAGCAAGGCGATGGTCACGCCATAGACGGCGGTGCCCCAGAACATGCCCCGCTTGGCCGACTTTTTATCCTTGGCCGCGAAGGCCCGCTGCCACATCTCCGCCCCCGCCATGGTGAACACCAGATAGGTGACGATGTCCCCCAGTATCTTGCCGTCAATGGCAGGGGTGATGTAGCTCTTGTCCAGGCTGGCCCAGAAGCTCCCGAAGCCCCCCAGATAGTCCAGACTGGAAAATGGGATCATCAGGTAGACAAAGATAATGAGCATGAAAAACTGCACCACATCGGTGTACACCACGCCGAACAGTCCGGAGGCGGCGGTATAGATGATGAAGATGGCGGTGGCGATAAAAGCCCCCATCTCGTAGCTGATGCCCACCTGTCCCCCCAGCAGCTTAATAATGGTAGCGGTGGCGGTGACCTGGGCGGCCACCGTGCCCACCATGGCGAAAGCCACCATAGCAGCCAGGACGCATTTAGCCGGCTTTCCGAAGCGGTACTCGAACAGGCTGGGGATGGACTCGATGTGGTACTTCTCCCCCACCTGCTGAATACGCCCGGCGTAGCCGGAGAAGATAAACATGCCCAGCATATAGGGCAGGGCGGTGGCAATGGCCATGAAGCCCGTGGTGTAGGCGATGCCCGCCCGCCCCATCATGGCGCTGCCTCCGATAATGGTGGCACACACGGTGGCGGCCAGGACCACCGGCCCCAGTGTGCGTCCCGCTACATAATAGTCATCCGTGTTCTTGATGCGCTTGACGAACCACACGCCCACCAGCAGCATGAAGAGCAGATACAGTCCAATAATGACCAGATCCAGAGTGGTGACTTCTACCATAACAGGCCTCCTTTGTCTCTCCTCCGACCCGGGCCGCTCCGGCCCAGCCGGCTCCTTCCCTTCCTTTTTCAGGTATCTTTGTCAAAATTATAACACAGATCCGGCGCCACGGCAACAAAAATCACAAATCCCGTGTGTTGGGTGTGCCCTTGAAGTCTCAGGCCCCGCTTTTTCTTGACACCTGCCGGGGAAAAGCCTATAATCCCCCTAAACTACCTGACAGTTAGAAAGAACGGAGGATAAGCGCTATGGGAAAGATCTATACCTCAGTAGAGCAGCTGATCGGGGGGACGCCCCTGCTGGAGCTGACGCATCTTGAGCGGGAGCTGGGCCTGAGCGCCCGCATCCTGGGGAAGCTGGAGAGCTTCAACCCCGGCGGGTCCGCCAAGGACCGCATCGCCAAATCCATGCTGGACGACGGGGAGGCCCGGGGCATTCTGAAATCCGGCTCTGTCATCATCGAGCCCACCTCGGGCAACACAGGCATCGGTCTGGCACTGGTGGCCGCCGCCAGGGGCTATCGGGCCATCATCGTCATGCCGGACACCATGAGCCAGGAGCGGCGTCAGCTCCTGCTGGCCTATGGGGCCGAGGTGGTGCTGACCGAGGGCCGGCTGGGCATGGCGGGGGCCATCGCCAGGGCGGAGGATCTGGCCCGGGAGATCCCTGGCAGCTTCATCCCCGGCCAATTCGAAAACCCAGCCAATCCCGCCGCCCACCGCACCTCCACCGGCCCGGAGATCTGGGCGGACACCGACGGGACGGTGGACATCTTCGTGGCCGGGGTAGGCTCCGGCGGCACCATCACCGGAGTGGGCGAGTACCTGAGATCCCGCAGGCCGGACGTACAGATCGTGGCAGTGGAACCCGCCTCCTCCCCCGTGCTCAGCGGCGGAACGCCGGGGCCCCACGCCATCCAGGGCATCGGGGCCGGCTTCGTCCCTCAGGCGCTGGACACCGGGATCTATGACGAGATCATCCAGGTGGAGGACCAGGACGCCCTGGCCATGGGCGGCCGGCTGGGCCGGCTGGAAGGGGTGCTGGTTGGCATCTCCTCCGGCGCAGCGGTCTGGGCCGCAGTGCAGCTGGCCCGACGGCCGGAGAACCGGGGCAAGACCATCGTGGCCCTGCTCCCCGACACCGGAGAGCACTATCTTTCCACCCCCATGTACGGGGACTGACCCTGTCCTGCCCCCAGCCGCCGGAGCCCTCTGCTCCGCAGCCGGGGCTCTTTTTCCGCCTCTTCCCCTCCCGCTCTGGTTTTTTTGTCCCTCTCCATATAAAATTCATATTTTCCTGTTATCCTGTCATTGGGGTGAACAAAATGAACCGAATCCTGATCGTGGAAGACGAGCCGGACATCCAGGAGCTGCTCTCCGCCTATCTCCAGCAGGCCGGCTACCAGACCAGCCTGGCCGGAGACGGGGTGGAGGCCCTGGAGCTGTTCCGCTCCGCCTCCTTTGACCTGGTCCTGTTGGACATCATGCTGCCCAAAATAGACGGCTTCGGCGTGTGCGAGCTGATCCGCCAGGAATCCCAGGTCCCCATCCTCATGCTCACCGCCCTGGACGGGGAGGCGGAGCAGCTTCGGGGCTTTGACCTGGAGATCGACGACTATGTGACCAAGCCCTTCTCCATGCCGGTGCTGCTGAAAAAGATCGCCGCCATCCTCCGCCGTGCCGGGGGTGTCAGCACCGCGCCCTCCCTTCTCCGCTACGGGGATCTGACCCTGGACCCGGAGGCCATGGAGGTGCGGCTGGCCGGCCGGTCTCTGGAGCTCACCGCCCGGGAGTTCGAGCTGCTCCACACCTTTCTCTCCAGCCCTGGCCGGGTCTTTACCCGGGAGGTGCTGCTGGCCAAGCTGTGGGGCTACGATTTCTTCGGGGACGAGCGGGTGGTGGACAGCCACATCAAGAATCTCCGTCACAAGCTGGGCATCGACTGCATCGAGACAGTGAGGGGGGTGGGCTATCGTGCTGCGAAGGAAGCTCCATGAGAGCCTCACTGTCCGCATCTTCCTCATTACCCTCCTCATCCTGCTTGGGGCGGGGGCCATCACCTTCGCCCTGATTGCCTGGGCCACCCCCATCACCTACACAGCGGCGGCCAGCGACGATCTGCGGGCCCAGACTGACCTGCTGGTGGAACGCCTGTCTGTCACCGCCCTGGAGGACTGCGGCCCCATCCTGGACGAGTTCATCCGCGCCTCCAAATCCTCCGTCATGCTGGTGGACGCCAATGGGCACATCGTTCAGGACACCAACTCCCAGCTCTCCATCCAGTCGGTCTATGAGGACGAGAGCACGATAGTGACTGTCACCTCCGACTCCATGTTCACCGCATCGGAGATCCAGTCCCTGTGGAACGGGGACCCGCCCGCAGCCATCATCCAGGAGGATGGCCGGGAATACGCCCTCTCCATAGCCAGCGACACCCAGGTTACCGAGGTCACCTTTGCCGGCGGGCAGACCTGCGAGCTCTATGTCTCCCCCGGAGTACGCTCGGAAAACCTGGCAGTGGCGGCCCTGGCCCGGATGGCCCCCTGGGTGCTGCTGGTGCTGCTGGCCTTCTCTGCCCTGTGCGCAGTGGTCTATTCCCGCTATATCACCCGCCCCATCGTCCGCCTCAGCGGCATTGCGGGGAAAATGGCAGAGCTGGACTTTGGCTGGATCTGCGGGGAGACCCGCCGGGATGAGATCGGCGCCCTGGGCCGCAGTCTGGATCGTATGTCCCAGCGCCTCTCCGCCGCCCTGACCGACCTGAGAGCGGCCAACGACGCCCTGCTGGGAGAGATGGAGCGGGAACGGGAGCTGGAGCGGCAGCGCAGCGCCTTTTTCGCCGCTGCCTCCCACGAGCTGAAGACCCCCGTCACCATCCTGAAGGGGCAGCTCACCGGGATGCTGGACGAGGTGGGCGTCTATCGGGACCGGGACCGGTATCTGGCCCGCTCCCTTCAGGTCACGTCCCGGATGGAGGCCCTGGTGGGGGAGATCCTCACCATCTCCCGGATGGAATCGGGGACGGGTCTGCGGAAGGAAGAGTTGGACCTCTCCCGGCTTGTGGAGGAACAGCTGGAGCAGGACAGGGAGCTGCTGGATCAGCGGGAGATGGACCTCTCCCTGTCCCTGGCCCCCGGCCTCGTCCTCCGGGGCGATCCCAGCCTGCTGGGACGGGCGGTGGACAATCTGCTGTCCAACGCGGCCCTGTACTCCCCCGCCGGGGCCCGCATCCGGGTGCGCACCCTGCGCCTGGACGGGCGGCCCACCCTGGTGGTGGAGAACACCGGTGTCCAGATTGGGGCGGAGGCCCTCCCCCGCCTGTTTGAGCCCTTCTACCGGGAGGAGCAGTCCCGGAACCGACGCACCGGCGGCAGCGGTCTGGGGCTCTACCTGGTGAAGATGATCCTGGATCGGCACGGGGCCCGGTGCGAGATCGAAAATATCACCGACGGCGTGCGGGCCCGTGTGATTTTTCCGCCGGAAACGGCCAGTTGATCCCCTCCGCTCCGGTGCACCTGCCATATAAACAGCATCCCGCCCGGCTGATAGCCGGGCGGGATGCTGTTTATACTCCGGAGCTTTGGCCCCCGACCTGTGTCATCCTATTTCTTCCTCACAAAGCACCTGCAGATCAGCCAGTTGCACAAGCAGAACATGCCCACGGCTGCCATCATCGGAGATATCTCTCCGATCCCCAGCGTTTCCAGCAGTGGAACCAACACCAGGACAGGCGTGTATGCCAGCAGGAGCAGAGCGATCATCCCGCCCTCCGGCACCAGCCTCAGCAGAGCCGCTGCCGCCAGTGCCCCGCAGGCGGAGAGCCAGTACCTGCCCACGAATTTGGACAGCTCCAGCCGTCCGACGCAGATCATGAATCCGTCGGCGGACAACACGACGCACAGATAAGCCGCACTCAGGACATAGGACCATAGTGGGAAGCTGTGTCCATAACCCTTGTCTATCCCGTAAAACAAGTTGGCAATGCTGAGACACAGCTGGAGGGGGATCAACAGCATCAAAAGCACGCACAGCCCTGGTCCAGCTTCCAAAGCCTCTTCTCCCCACCATGTCCGCCTCCCTGCACCATTTTTCTTTTAGTATAACATGCCCCGGCAGAAAATCAATGCCCTCCTGTTTGTACTCCCTATTGGGTAAAACATTCAAATGCTGTAAGAGTTCTGTAAGGTTTGTGTCAGAAAGTCGTAAGGCCCCTTCACACTCCTTTCATAAAGGCACGATATCCTGTTTTCCAGAAAGGAAGTGTTTGTATGAAATTGAAGAAACAGATGGCGGCGGCAGTACTAGCTGCCGCCGCCCTGTCTCTGAGTCTGCCGCTCAGTCAGGCCCAGGACACCTTCTCCAGATCACATGCTGGGTCTGACCGCAGAGCAGCGGATGGAGGACTACAAGTATCTCTGGTCTGTTCTGGCCGACAGCTATCCCTGCTGGGGATTTTAGATCGGGAAGGGGTGGATGTGGAAGGGATCTACACCAGCTACCGGGACATGGTGGCCGAAAGCGACAGCGATCAGACCTTTATCAAGCGGTTTACAGCACCCTGTTCCTGCTGGGGAACAACGGGCATCTGTCCATTGTGGAGCCCGCCGACTACTTCAGTCTCCTCCCATCCGCCAGGCTCTACCGGCGGAGCGGGCAGACGGCCTGGGCCGACATTCTCGAGCGGAAAGAGACCCGCGAAAGTACCGCTCCCTCCTGGCCCTGGACCGCGCCATTAACTCCTCAAGTGAGGAAGAGGAGCCGGCCCTGGAGACGCCGGCCCCGCTGCTGGCGGCGTGATCCCCCTCCTGTTGCCAGAGAGTGGGGTGGGCTATGTGAAAATCGACAGTTTTCCCGCCGAGTACGAGGCGGACCGTGCCATCCTGTCTGACTTCTACCGGCAGTGTGGGGACTGCACCGACCCGATCTTTGATCTGACGGACAACAGCGGCGGGAGCGAGGCTTACTGGGAGGAGCTGTTGGTCGCCCCCCACATTGATGGGCCCCTGTCCAGCGAGCACCTGGCCCTGGTCCGCCACAGCCGCAACAACGCCCCTTATTTGGATCAGGTCTTTCCCGCCGAGTGTCTCCTCCCCCTGAACCAGCTCCCCAGTCTGCCTCATCTTGAGCCGGGGGACCTGGATCTAGCCACCCACTTTGTCCGAGTCTGCCACAGGGTGGAGCCGGCTGATCAGCCCAGCCCCTTCCGGGGCCGCATCTGGGTCCTGGTAGACGAGTCCGTCTACTCCGCCTCCGAATCCTTCGCCCTCTTCTGCCAACAGACCGGTTTTGCCACGCTGGTGGGCAGTGCCACCAGCGGAGACGGCATCGGGACAGACCCGGTCTTTCTCCATCTGCCCAACAGCGGGATCTTGGTCCAGTACACCCCTGTATTCGGCCTCAATCCCGACGGGAGCAGCAACGAGGAGCTGGGCACCCTCCCAGACCTCCCCTCTCCCCCAGGCGAGCCTCCTCTTATCACCGCTCTCCGGGCCATCTCTCAGGCCTAAGCCATCTGTCCCCGTCCGCCTCCCGGGCGGGGACATGATTGCCCTGGCCTCTCCGCCATCTTCATACAAAACACATCTTTTCTTCAATCGCTCTCCACATTGCACCGGTATCCTGACATGGAACCCAAGACGAAAGGATGTTGACCCATGCAAATCCAAATCCAAGATCTCTCTATGACCTATCCCAGCGGGAAGCAGGCTCTCCAGCGACTGGACCTGGACCTGACCAGCCCCAGTCTGGTGGGGCTTCTGGGCCCCAACGGGGCGGGCAAGTCCACCCTGATGAAGCTGCTGGTGGCCGCCCTCCTGCCCACCCAGGGCTCCATCCTGGTGGACGGGCGCCCGCTGGACCGATCCCAGCGGGCGCTCAAAGCCCGTCTGGGCTATCTCCCCCAGTCCTTCGGCCTGTATGACGAGCTCACTGTCTATCAGTTCCTGGACTACATGGCTGCCCTGAAGGGGCTGAGGAACAGCCGCTCCGCCATCGACCAGGTCATCCGGGCCGTCAATCTGGAGGAGAAGCGCCGGGCCAGAATCCGCACTCTCTCCGGAGGCCAGCGCCAGCGGGTGGGAATTGCCCAGGCTCTGCTGGGAGACCCGGAGTTCCTCATCTTTGACGAGCCCACCGTGGGCCTGGACCCGGAGGAGCGCATCCACTTCCGCAACCTCTTTTCCCAGACAGCCCAGGACCGGCTGGTGCTGCTGTCCACCCATATCATTGAGGATGTGCAGTCGGTCTGCGGCCAGCTGGTCGTTATGGACCAGGGCAGGGTCCTGTTCACCGGCACTCCGGAAGCCCTGATCCAGTCCGCCGCCGGACACGTGGGGGTGTTCTGGGAACGGGAGGCGGCCCAGGAGGCGGGGCTGCATATTACGGCCCGGGTGAACACCAGCCAGGGCATCCGCTGCCGGGCGGTGGCCGATGTCCTCCCCCGCTTCGCTCAGCCCGCAGAACCCACCCTGGAGGACGCCTACCTCTACCTCATCTCCCGGGAGGCGGTCCAATGAAAGCTCTGCATCTGTTTTGTCTGGAGCTGGGACGTCTATTCCAAAGCCGCCTGACCTGGCTGGTCATTTTACTGACTGTGCTCTCCCCACTGGCTGGGCTGGTGCTGTACAAGCCCACCGCCGCCGACACCATGCTGTCCATGTATCTGGCTGATCCCGCCCTGGCCGGGGGCGTGGTGGGGAGCATCCTGTTCGGCCTGCTGACAGTGTACGAGCTGGACCGCACGGAGCGCAGCCGGGTGGGCATGCTGATGGACGCTGCGGTCTCCCCCCTGACCATGGCCCTGGTGCGCCTGCCCGCCCTGGCCGCTGCCGCTGTCCTGGGTCTGGGCCTCACCATGCTGGTTTGGCTCCCCATCAGCCGGGAGCTCATCGGCTCCGTCTTTGGCGGCACGGACTACCTGCTCTCCTATCTGCTGTTCATGGGGCTGGCCCTGTGGCTGGCCATTCTGGCAGCGGCCGCCGCCTATCAGTTCACCCGGCGCTCTGACCTGTCCCTGGTCCTCTTTGCCGCCTTCGCCGCCCTGAGTCTGACGGTGTGGGCCGGGAAGTGGCAGCTGTGCTGGCTCAATCCCTGCGTATGGGCCCTGTCCGATGACTTCTCCAACTTCCGGCTCTACCGGTCGGTGGCCTATATGCGCCTGACCTGGCTGGCAGCCCTGGCGGGGGTTTGGACCCTCTCCTGGCTGTGTATCCGGCAGTATGGGAAGGGGCTTCTGGGTTCCCTGGCCCGGAGCGCCCGGCGGGTCTGTCGGCCGTTGATCGCCCTGCTGCTCCTGGCCTGTTCCGGTGCGGCCTATGCAGCTCAGCCCTTCTTTGACAACAGCAATCCGGACCTCACCGCCTCCCGGCTCTTCGAACTGGAGTATGCCGAGGGAGTCACCTGTTCCAGGCGCACCGCCCAGGTATTCCCAGACACCGCCGCTGGCACGGTGGAGGGCCGAGCCACCTATCAGTTCCAGAACACCTCCGGCCAGGGGTGGACGGTCTGCTTCGGTGTGGACCCGGGGTACGACATTACTTCTGCCCGTGCCAATGGGGCGGAGATCTCCCCCGTCCGCACCGGCTACGAGGAGTCCAACATGGCTCTGTGGGAGATCGCCCTCCCGGCGGACGGTGCGGTGGAGCTGGTGCTGGAGTACGGCGGCTTCCCCAGGGACTGGAACATTGCGGAGACCACCCAGGGCTCCCCCGAGATCAGCGGAGCCTATCTGTGCCTGGAGAATCAGAACCTGATGCCCTATCTGCTCAATGTTCTGCCAGAGGGGCAGGGCTATCCCACCACCGTGGAGCTCACCGTGCCCGGCTCCATGACCGTCATCCCCTTCGGTATCAGCGAGGCAGAGGTGGTGGGGACCCACGGCAACGGCACCGCCACCTGGCGCTATGAGGATGACAGCGCTGGCGGCATCGTCTACGCCGGGGACTACATCCGACAGGATATCCAGGCCGGCGGCGCCACCATCCAGCTCTACTATGGCCGGAAGCATCAGGCGGTGATGGAGCAGGCCGGGGCGGCGGATGCGGTGCGGGCCGTGGTGGACTACTGCACAGAGCACTACGGCCCCCTGTCCTTCAGCGCTGGCGGCTCTCTGAAGCTGATCCAGAGCCGGGTGGCCGGCGGGGGCTACGCCGCCGGGGGCGCCAGCCTGCTGGACGAGATGGACTTCACTGCCGCCAATCTCCGCGACGGCGGCAAGGGGGCCGTCCCCGGCGAGGTGATGATCCACGAGCTGGTCCACCAGTGGTGGGGCCTGGGCAACATGTTTGACTCCGAGGACCCTGCAGATCCCTGGTCCGCCGAGGGGCTGACGGTGTACACCACCTACCGCATCGTCAAGGAGCTCTACGGGGCGGATCACGCACAGGAATACTACGTGGACCAGTGGAAGCGGGAGGTGGAGGACTACTACCTGGATTTCTACGTCCGAAACCCAGAGTACCTGGCCATGCTGCCCGAGGAGGAGCAGCTGGCCATCACCAACAGCCTGACCGGCATGCGGCAGTACTGTGAGATGCCCCTGAAAATTTTGAGGGCAGAGAAGCTGGTAGGGGGTGAGGCGGCCATGGATGAGATCCTGCGCGGCCTGTTCAACCGTGAGCTCGATTGGAGCTATCCCTATCTCACCTATCAAGAATTTTTAGACGCCTGCGGGCTGACAGAGGAGGAGCTGGACCTTGGTCAAGATATTTCGATATGAGTGTAAGCGCTTGCTGTGGAACAAGTTCTTTTTCGGCATTCTGGCCGTGACCCTGTTCTACGGCTGGCAGGTACTCACCGGCGCCTCCATTCTGGGGGTGTCCCACACTGCCCCCTTCTCCCCCTGGACCTTCGGGGATTACCTCAGCCGCCTGCTCCCCCTGCTGTGGATCGGTGTGCTGTTCTTTCTCACCTTTTTCACTTCAGGGGCGGAGCGGCGGGCCGCAGTCCTCACCGCCGCCACCCCTGTGCGGCCCTGGCAATACGCCCTGGCCCGGCTGGGGGCGGCACTGACCGGCACCGTCCTCCAGTCCCTTGCCGTCCTGCTGCTGTCCGCTGTCTTTTATGCCCGCATGTTTCGGTGGTACAGCTGGGGCAGTCTGTTCCTTCCCGCCGCCATATCCCTGATACCAGCTCTGGTCTTTGCCCTGGGCAGCGGCTGGCTGCTGGGCCGCCTGCGCCCCTGGCTCGTCTACCTGTGGATGCCCCTGCCCTTCCTGCTCCAGCTCCTCCCCCTTCCCGAGCTGCTCTCCCTGTGGAACGGCCGGTTCTTCTCCCAGTACCCCCTGTCCCTGGGGACACTGGACCCGGCCTTTTCCCTGCCCGGGGGCATGTGCCTGGTCCAATCCGGGCTCCTGGCTGCGGGCGTGGTCCTGCTGACCGCCGCCCTGCACCACCATTCCCCTGGAGAGTGAGCCATCTTCCCCATTCCAAAATCTTCTGCCTGGGGGCGCCCTTTCCCGGGGCGTCCCCTTCTCCGCAATGCCCATTGACTTTTTTCCTACAATCCTTTATGATAGACGTAGTCGCGCGGGTATGGCGGAATTGGCAGACGCGCTGGATTTAGGTTCCAGTGGGCAACCGTGTGGGTTCGACTCCCACTACCCGTACCAGCTCGTCGCAAGCGACATATCACTTGCGACGAGCTTTTTCATTTCATTGTAAAGCTTATCGTTCGCTCATTCTGCCGCTCCTCTCTTCCAAACCGGACCCGCTCCGCTGAGCTCCGGCTTGGGGCCGCCCTGCGGGCGGCTGTTTTTGCCCTCGTAAAAATATCGGTTTTGACCGTCCTTTCCACGTGGTGGCAAAGTTCGCTTTGTGACCACGTCTTTTTATGCCTGAGGCAAAAAAGACGTCATCCGCCCGCCCCCTTGCTCTTCCTTTTCAAATCGAATCCGCTCCGCCGGGCTTCGATTTGGATTTTGATACAGACCGACAGCCACTGCATCTTTTTCTGATCTGCTGTTGAAAACGAAAGACACGCTGAAAAGCGTGTCTTTCGTTTTTATCCCGCCGTCTCTGGGCGGCCCATCCTTCTGGGATCCAGATGCTCAGGCCGGCAGAGCCGTACCTGCGCCAGGGTCCTCGCCCTGGCACCCAGCTGACCGCGCCTGCGGTCAGGCTTTTAATTGCTGTACCCCATCAAAAAGGTGTCCACCTCGTGGGCGGCGGCGCGCCCTTCCTGGATGGCCCAGACCACCAGGGACTGGCCCCTGCGCATGTCTCCGGCGGCGAACACCTTGGGCACATTGGTGGCGTATCCGCCGGGGGCGGTGCTGACACAGGAGCGGGGGGTACGCTCCAATCCAAAGGTCTCGGCAACATAGGCCTGGGGGCCCAGGAAGCCGGCGGCGATGAGCAGCAGCTGGCAGGGCAGTTCTTCCTCCGAGCCTGCTACCTCGTGCATCACAGTGCGCCCTGTCTTCTTGTCCGTCCCCGCCTCCAGCCGGACCACCTTCACCGCCCGGAGGTTCCCCTCGCTGTCGGTCAGCAGTTCCTTCACCGTGGTCTGATAGATCCGGGGGTCCCGCCCGAAGACGGCGACGGCCTCCTCCTGGCCGTAGTCGGTCTTACACACCCGGGGCCACTCCGGCCAGCGATTATCGTCGGCCCGCTGGTCGGGCAGCCTGGGCATCATCTCCAGCTGCACCACCGAACGGCAGCCATGACGCAGTGCCGTTCCCACACAGTCGTTGCCCGTGTCGCCGCCGCCTACCACCACCACGTCCTTGCCTGCGGCGCTGAGATAAGTGCCGTCCTTCAGCTTGGAGTTGAGCAGGCTGCGGGTGGTGGCGGCCAGATAGTCCACCGCGAAATGGACCCCGCCGGCCTCCCGGCCGGGCACCGCCAGATCTCGGGGCTCCTTGGCCCCGGTACACAGGATCACCGCATCAAACTCGTCCAGCAGCTCCTGGGCACTCTTGTCCCGGCCCACATCCACGCCGGTGACGAAACACACGCCCTCCTCCCGCATCAGCTCCACCCGGCGCATGACATACTTCTTCTCCAGCTTCATGTTGGGGATGCCGTACATCAACAGTCCGCCCACCCGGTCGTCCCGCTCAAAGACGGTGACGCTGTGGCCCCGGCGGTTGAGCTGGTCCGCCGCCGACAGTCCGGCGGGGCCGGAGCCCACCACCGCCACCCGCTTGCCGCTGCGCACTCTGGGCGGCCGAGGCTGGACCAAGCCCCGCTCGAATGCTGCCTCGATGATGCCCAGCTCGTTCTCCCGGACGGTGACCGGGTCGCCGTGGAGGCCGCAGGTGCAGGCGGCCTCGCACAGGGCGGGACACACCCGCCCTGTAAACTCAGGAAAATTGTTGGTCTTCAGCAGCCGCTCCAGCGCCTGGGGCAGGTTCCCCGTGTAGAGCAGGTCGTTCCACTCCGGCACCAAGTTGTGCAGTGGGGCAGCCGGAAGTCATCCCGCCCAGGGTGGCGCCGGACTGGCAGAAGGGCACACCGCACTCCATGCACCGGGCCCCCTGCTGGCGGCGGTCCGCCTCGGACAGGCGGGGGTGGAACTCCTTCCAATGCTCGATGCGGTCCAGTGGCTGCTCCGCCGGATCAGTCTGCCGGTCATATTCCAGAAATCCAGTGATCTTTCCCATAACACTTTCTCCCCCTTATTCCTTGGTGCTGGCACTGAATGCCTCCACCTCAGCCTGTTCGTGGCTCAGGCCCTGGGCCTCAAATTCCGCGATGGTGCGCAGCATTCTGTCGTAGTCCCGAGGCAGAATCTTCTTGAAACAGGCTGCCTTCTCCTCCAGGTGGTCCAAGATCTCCCGGGCCTTAGGGGAGCCGGTGGCCTCCACATGCTCGGTGAGCATGGTCCGGATCTCTTGGATGTCCTGCCGCTCCGTCACCGGGTCCACTGTGACCAGCGCCTTGTTCAGCCGCAGGTACAGGTCCCGGTCCTCATCCCACACATAGGCGATGCCGCCGGACATGCCCGCCGCGAAGTTCTTGCCGGTAGGTCCCAGCACCACCACCCGGCCGCCGGTCATGTATTCACAGCCGTGGTCACCCACGCCCTCCACCACCGCGCAGGCGCCGGAGTTGCGCACGGCGAATCGCTCCCCTGCCATGCCGTTGATGAATGCCTTGCCGCTGGTAGCCCCGTAGAGGGCAACATTGCCAATGATGATGTTCTCTTCCGGTTTGAAGGGGGACCCTTTGGGGGGATAGACGATGATTTTTCCGCCGGAGAGGCCCTTTCCCATATAGTCGTTGCAGTCCCCTTCCAGCTCCAGGGTGAGCCCTTTGGGAATGAAGGCACCGAAGGACTGCCCACCGCCGCCGGTACACTTGACAGTGAAGGTGTCGTCGGGCAGGCTGCTGCCGTGGAGCCTGGTGATATCGGAACCGAAAATGGTCCCCAGGGTCCGGTCGGTACTGGTGACGGGGACGTTCACCGTCCGCTTCTCCCCCTTCTCCAGCGCCCCCTTCATCTTCTTCAGCAGGACCCTCATGTCCACCGTCTTCTCCAGCTGGAAGTCATAGGCGTCCGCGGGGTCGAAATGGCGCTTGACCTGCGCCCCTTCAAACGGGTTATCCAGAATGGCGGACAGGTCCACCGTGGCGGCCCGCTCGTTGACGGCGTGCTCCCGCACCTTCAGCAAGTCGGTGCGGCCCACCAGCTCGTCCACGGTACGCACCCCCAGGCAGGCCATGTGCTCCCGCAGCTCCTGGGCCACGAAGCGCATGAAGTTCATCACATACTCCGGTTTTCCGGTGAAGCGCCGCCGCAGCTCCGGGTCCTGGGTGGCGATCCCTGCCGGGCAGGTGCCCAGGTTGCATACCCGCATCATGCAGCAGCCCATGGTGACCAGGGGGGCGGTGGCAAAGCCGAACTCCTCCGCTCCCAGCATACAGGCGATAGCCACGTCCCGGCCGCTCATGAGCTTGCCGTCAGTCTCTACGATGACCCGGGAGCGCAGGCCGTTCATGATCAGGGTCTGGTGGGTCTCGGCCACCCCCAGCTCCCAAGGCACACCGGCAGAATGGATGGAACTGCGGGGGGCAGCACCGGTGCCCCCGTCATAGCCGCAGATCAGTACTACCTGAGCCCCGGCCTTGGCCACGCCGGAGGCAATGGTGCCAACTCCCGGCTCGGCGCACAGCTTCACAGAGATGCGGGCTTGCCGGTTGGCATTCTTCAGGTCGTAGATCAGCTGGGCCAGATCCTCGATGGAGTAGATGTCGTGGTGGGGCGGCGGGGAGATCAGGGTGACGCCCGGTGTGGAATGGCGGGTCCTGGCCACCTCCGGCGTGATCTTCTTCCCCGGCAGGTGGCCGCCCTCGCCGGGCTTGGCCCCCTGAGCCATCTTGATCTGGAGATCTTGGGCGGACACCAGATACTCGCTGGTCACGCCGAAGCGGCCGGAGGCCACCTGCTTGATGGCGGAATTTTTCAGGGTGCCGAAGCGGGCGGGGTCTTCGCCGCCCTCCCCGCAGTTGGATTTGCCCCCCAGGGTGTTCATGGCCACCGCCATGCACTCGTGGGCCTCAGCGGAGATGGAGCCGAAGGACATAGCCCCGGTCTTGAACCTCTTAACGATGGAGTCCACGCTCTCCACCTCGTCCAAGGGAATCGGGGTGTCCAGATACTGCATCTCCATCAGGCCGCGGAGGGTGTGGGGCTTGGAGGCGTCGTCCACCAGGGCCGTGTACTCCTTGAAGAGTTTGTAGTCCCCCCTGCGGGTGGCCTCCTGGAGGAGATGGATGACCTGGGGGCTGTACATGTGGTCCTCCTGGCCAGCGCGGGCCTTGTGCTCGCCCCGGCTGTCCAGGGTAGGGTCGCCGCCCAGGCCCAGGGGGTCGAAGGCCCGGCTGTGGTGGTCATCCACCAGTTGAGCGATCTCCTTCAGACCCACGCCCCCCACCCGGCTGAGGGTACCAGTGAAATACTCGTCCACCACCACCCGGTCAATGCCCACCGCCTCGAAGATCTGGGCAGACTGGTAGGACTGGAGGGTGGAGATGCCCATTTTGGAGGCGATCTTCACGATGCCGCTGAGGATGGCCTGGTTATAGTCCTTCACCGCGGTGTGGTAATCCTTGTCCAGCAAACCTTGGTCAATGAGGGAGCCGATGGCCGCATGGGCCAGATAGGGGTTCACCGCCCGGGCACCGTAGCCCAGCAGCGTGGCGAAGTGGTTCACGTCCCGGGGTTCCGCTGACTCCAGTACGATGGACACGGCGGTGCACTTCTTGGTGCGGATCAGGTATCGCTCCACGGCTGAGACAGCCAGCAGGGACGGGATGGCCACATGGTTCTCGTCCACCCCCCGGTCGGAGAGGATGACGATGTTGGCCCCGTTGCGGTAGGCCCGGTCCACCGCAACGAACAGGTGGTCCAGCGCCCGCTTCAGAGGGGTGTTCTTGTAGTATAGGATGGAGACGGTCTCCACCTGGAAGCCGGGCTGCTTCATGTCCCGGATCTTCATCAGGTCTACCGAGGTGAGGATAGGGTTGCCCACCTGAAGGGCGTGAGCGTTGTCCGCCCGCTCCTCCAGCAGGTTGCCGTCGTTGCCCAGATAGACGGTGGTGTCGGTGACCACCTCCTCCCGGATGGCGTCGATGGGGGGATTGGTCACCTGGGCAAAGAGCTGCTTGAAGTAGTTGAACAGGGGCTGTTCGTGGTCGGAGAGGACCGCCAGTGGGATGTCCACCCCCATGGCGGCGGTGGGCTCCGCCCCGGTGCGTGCCATAGGGAGGATGGTGTTTTTCACATCCTCATAGGTATAACCGAAGGCCTTCTCCAGCCGGGTCAGCTCCTCCTGGGAGTAGCCGGGCACCTTTTTGTTGGGGACCGGCAGGTCCTTCAGCCGGATGAGGCCCCGGTCCAGCCACTCGCCGTAGGGCTGGCGGGCGGCGTAGGTCTCCTTCAGCTCCGCGTCATCAATGATACGCCCCTGGACTGTATCCACCAGCAGCATCTTCCCCGGCTCCAGCCGGGATTTCTTCACGATCTTCCTGGGGTCCAGGTCCAGGGCACCCACCTCGGAGGAGAGGATCAGCTTACCGTCGTCAGTGATATAGTACCGGGCGGGGCGCAGGCCGTTGCGGTCCAGCACCGCTCCCACCACGTCCCCGTCGGAGAACAGGATGGCCGCCGGGCCATCCCAGGGCTCCATCATGATGGCGTAATACTGGTACAGGTCCCGCTTGGCCCGGCTGATACTGCCGTCCTTGGTCCAGGGCTCCGGGATGGTGACCATCACCGCGAGGGGCAGGTCCATGCCGCTCATGACCAGGAACTCCAGGATGTTGTCCAGCATGGCCGAGTCGGACCCGGCCCCGTTGACCACGGGGTAGATCTTGTCCAGGGCGTCGTCGATCACCGGGTTGGACATGGTCTCCTCCCGGGCCAGCATCCGGTCTGCGTTGCCCCGGATGGTGTTGATCTCCCCGTTGTGGGCTATTAGCCGGTTGGGGTGGGCCCGCTCCCAGGAGGGGTTGGTGTTGGTCGAGAACCGGGAGTGAACGCATGCGATGGCGCTGTGGTAGTCCCGATTCTGCAGGTCCAGGTAGAACTTCCGCAGTTCCCCCACCAGGAACATCCCCTTGTATACCACTGTCCGGCTGGACAGGGAGGGGACATAGGTGTTGTCGTTGGACTGCTCAAAGACTCGGCGGGCCACATACAGCCTGCGGTCGAACTCCAGTCCCCGGGCCGCATCCCCCGGCCGCTTCACGAAGGCCTGCTGGATGTTGGGCATCTTGGACAGTGCCTTCTGGCCCAGCACCTCTGGGCAGACAGGCACCTTCCGCCAGCCCAGAAATTCCATGCCTTCCTTGGCCACAATGACCTCGAACATCTTCTTAGCCTGATTGCGCCTGAGAGTGTCCTGGGGAAAGAAAAACATACCTACGCCATAGTCTCGCGCCTCCCCCAGCTGGATGCCGCACTCCGTGGCCGCCTTCTGAAAAAACTGGTGGGAGATCTGGAGGAGGATGCCCACGCCGTCACCGGTCTTTCCCTCAGCGTCCTTTCCCGCTCGATGCTCCAGCTTCTCCACGATTTTCAGCGCACTGTCCACCGTCTCATAGCTCTGGCGGCCCTTGATGTCCACCACGGCTCCGATGCCGCAGGCATCGTGCTCAAACGCCGGGTCATACAAGCCGCGCTGCTGATAGCCTTCTCTGTTCATCTCGATTTCCCCTTTCCAGGTCAGCTTACAAAAATACGGCAGTCAAACTCCCGGACTGCCGCCGCGAGACTGCGCTGTCTCTCCCATACGCACATAGCCGTCTTTCACCGCAGGGCTCCTGTCCCAAGCCTAGTCATTTTGCATGAACTTCGCCTCCTTCTTTCAAGTTTAGGCATCTCGAAATTATGTCTCTATCAGAGACATGAGGCCCTCTGTTTTCAGCTATGGGCGAAAGTATAGTACACTACTTCGTGAAAGTCAATATTTTTTGAAATTATATTTTATCTTTATTGCAAATATATGGCCAATTCCAGGAGCGCCCTCCTATTTTATGCAATTTTTACATTCAACTTTTTCTTTTCTATTTTTTGAGAAACGCTTCCCTCTCCTTCTGACTCTGGCACGCAAAAAATTTGTTGAACTTGGAAAAGAGGGTCTGCCCTGTCTCCCTGCATTTTGATTGGGTCCCACAAACTTTCTTCCTGCATCTTGACAGGAGAGAACCGGAGGTATAAACTCACACTCAAGCAAAGGCGCTGTCGGGATCAGACCCGGCGGCGCCTGCTTCTTTTGCTGCAGCAGAGGAACCAAAATCAAACGCACAAGGGCGTGCGGGACGGCGAAGGTGCCGGACCGCACGCCCTTGTGTAAAAAGGAGCGAGAGAAGATGGATTTATCGGTATGGTATCTCATGGGCGCAATCCTGGTCTTTTTCATGCAGTGCGGATTCGCAATGGTTGAAACAGGATTTACCCGGGCAAAAAACGCAGGCAACATCATCATGAAGAACCTAATGGATTTCTGCATCGGAACGGTGGTCTTCATCCTGCTGGGCTACGGCATCATGAACAGTGAGAACTATTTCTTCGGCCTGATCGGCATGCCGGAGTATCAGATGTTTACGAACTTCTATGCCTTCGACTGGTCTAACTTCTTTTTCCAGCTGGTGTTCTGCGCCACAGCGGCCACCATCGTCTCCGGCGCCATGGCGGAGCGCACCAAATTCCTGGCCTACTGCGTGTACTCCGGCGTCATCAGCGCGGTGGTCTACCCCATCGAGGCCGGGTGGGTCTGGAACAGCCAGGGCTGGCTGGTCCAGTTCGGCTATGTGGACTTCGCCGGCTCCTCTGTGATCCACATGGTGGGCGGACTGGCTGCCCTTATCGGCGCGTGGATGCTGGGCCCCCGGATCGGTAAGTACACCCGGGAAAAGGACGGCCGCATCCAGGTCAACGCCATCCCCGGGCACTCCCTGACCATGGGCGCGCTGGGGTGCTTCATCCTCTGGTTCTGCTGGTACGGCTTCAACGGCGCCGCCGCCGCAGATGCCGCCCAGCTGGCCCAGATCCTGGGCAACACCACCCTTGCCCCCGCCGTGGCCACCTTCACCTGCATGGTCTTCACCTGGGTGCGCAGCGGCAAGCCGGACGTCTCCATGTGTCTGAACGCCTCTCTGGCTGGCCTGGTGGGCATCACCGCCCCCTGTGCCACGGTAGACGCCTTGGGCGCGATCCTCATCGGCGCAGTCGATGGCATCCTGGTGGTGCTGGTGGTGGAGCTGCTGGACTTCAAGCTCCATGTGGACGACCCGGTGGGTGCTGTAGCGGTCCACTGTGCCAACGGCATCTGGGGCACCCTGGCGGACGGCCTGTTCAACACCTCCAGCGGGCTGCTCTACGGCGGCGGTCTCTACCACCTGGGGGTGCAGTGCATGGGTGTAGCTGCCATCGCCGCCTATGCCTCTGTATCCATGTTCCTGGTGTTCAAGTTCATCGACAAGACCATCCGTCTGCGGGTATCCGCCGAGGATGAGATCATCGGCCTGGACATCACAGAGCACGCCCTGGCCTCCGCCTACGCCGACTTCCGCCCCGCAGCCCCCAGCGCCCTAGGCGGAGAAGGGGCCGGCGGGCTGGTGGACCTCTCCGGACTTGTGCCGGCCGCGCTGGAATCCCGGCCTGCGCCTGACCCCTCCGGCCGGAAGCTGACCAAGGTGACCATCATCTGTCGGGAGGAGCGCTTCTCCATCCTGAAGGACACCATGGCGGCCATCGGCGTCACCGGCATGACAGTGAGCAACGTGATGGGGTGCGGCACCCAGCTGGGCAAGGTGGGGCAGTACAGGGGCGTCAAAATGAGCATGAACCTGCTTCCTAAGATTCAGGTGGACATCGTGGTGTCCAGGGTGGACCCCGCCCTGGTGGTGGCTGCGGCGGAAAAAGCCCTCCGCACTGGCAATCAGGGGGACGGAAAGATCTTCCTGTACAACGTAGAAAACGTGGTCAAGGTCCGGACCGGTGAGACGGACTACGATGCCCTCCAGGACGACAACTGAACGGCTCCTCCCCGCCGGAGCAGGCACCGCTATTCTCATAGGGCGGCTTCCAGCGGCTCCCTCTCAAGCCGGCTGATCCGCTGATCAGCATAAAAGAGCCGTTCCCCTATCTCAGGGGGACGGCTCTTTTTATCATACAAGAAAACGGGCAGGGTGGCCCCCCCTCCGCTCTCACAGCCGGCTGAAGAGGTACTGCCGCTCCCCCTTCGCCGTCTCCACGCTGTGGACCCGGACCTGGAATACCTTCTCCAGCACGCCGGAGGCGTAGATCTCCTCCGGCGCACCCACCCGCCGCAGCTGTCCCTCCTCCAGCACCGCCACCCGGTGTGCGCAGCTCAGGGCCAGGTTCAGGTCATGGAGGACCATGACCACCGCTTTTCCCTCCCCCGCCAACGTCCGGGCGGTCTCCGCCAGCTCCAGCTGGTGGGCGATATCCAGAAAGGTGGTGGGCTCGTCCAGCAGCAGCACCGGGGTGTCCTGGGCCAGCGCCATGGCCAGATAAACCTTCTGTCTCTGTCCACCGGAGAGGTGGGCCATGGGCACCCCCTCCAGCCCGGCCACACCGGTGCGCTCCATGGCTTGGCGGGCCGCCTCCCGGTCCTCCCTGGAGTAGCGGCGGGGATAGCCCAGATAGGGGAAGCGCCCGTGGAGGACCAGGCTCCCCGCCGTGATGCCGGGCAGCGGCCGGCTCTGGGGAAGCAGCGCCGCCAACCGGGCAAACTGCTTGGCGGAGAGCCGGGACACGTCCTGCCCCTCTATCCTTACCTCTCCCCGTTCCGGTGCCATCAGCCGGGCCGCCACCCGCAGGAGAGTGGATTTTCCACAGCCATTAGGCCCGGCCAGGACGGTGACCTTCCCCGGCTCAAAGGCCAGGGATACGTCCCTCAGTACCGGCGGGCCGCCGTAGCCCGCCGTGATATGGCATAGCTCCATCATGTCCGCCGCCCTCCTCTCTGCCGGAACAGCAGCCACAGAAAGAAGGGGCCGCCCATCAGGGAGAGCAGGATGCCCACTGGCAGCTCAAAAGGGACGAACAGCACCCGGGCCGCCAGGTCACACACTGTCACCAGCGCCGCCCCCAGGAACAGGGAGGCAGCCAGCAGGTACTTGTGTTCCCCCCCTACCAGGAAGCGGGCCGCGTGGGGCACCAGCAGGCCCACGAAGCCCACCAGCCCGGCAAAGCTCACCGCCGCGCCGCACAGCACCGCCGCCAGGGTAAGCAGGAGGTTCCGGGCCGCCCGGGCAGACAGCCCCAGGGACTGGGCCACCTCATCCCCCAGGGTGAGCAGGTCCAGCTCATAGCTCATGGCAAAGGCCCCCGCCCCGGCCAGGAGGGAGAGCAGGGCCGGCACCTTCAGGGCGGCCACTGTCACCCCAGACAGCCGGCCCACCATAAAGCTGCCTGCCCCCAGGGCGGCCTCCGGGAACAGGATGGAGACCGCGTCGATGGCGGCGGAGAGCATGCTGCTGATGGCCACCCCGGCCAGCACCAGGGTGATGCGGCTGGCCCCGGTCCTCCGGGCCAGGGTGTACACCAGCATACACGCCCCCAGCGCCCCCAGGAAAGCTGCCACCGGGACCGCCGTCATAGAGGTCGGAATCAGGGCGGCGCAGAGGACTGCCCCCAGGCCTGCGCCGGCATTCACCCCGATGATATTGGGCCCCGCCAGGGGGTTGCCCAGCACTCCCTGGATGATGACCCCGCCCACCGCCAGGGCACTGCCGCACAGCAGGGCCGCCAGGGTGCGGGGCAGGCGGGCATAGACCACGATATTGTATGCCTGGGTCTCACCGCCCATCAAGGCGGTCAGGATCTCTGAAAACGGGACTTGGGTGGAGCCGAAGCTCATGCTCAGCAGAGCCGCCCCCAGACTGGCCAGAGCCAGCAGGAGGATGATCCCCCACTTACGCGCCGCCGTATAGGATGTCGGCAAGGACTTCATAGCTCTCTCCCCATCGCGCATTAGGCTTGTAGTGGAACAGGGCCTTGTCCAGGATATGGACCCGCCCCTCTTTCACCGCCGCAAGGGACTCCCAAGCCGGATCGCTGTGGAACAGCTCCGTCAGGCTGTCCAGCGCCTTCTCCGTGCTGGAGCCCATGGTGGTCACGAAGATATGGTCCGGGTCCGCCGCCAGGATGGACTCCATCTGGATCTCCTCCAGCAGTCCGCTGTCGCTGTCCGCGATGTTGATACAGCCCAGATCCTTCAGCATCACGCCGGTGATATTGTCGCTGTTCTTGGCCCGGACGCCGGTGGAGTAGGCCCGCAGCAGCAGGACCGTGGGGTGCTCCCCCTCCGGGACACGGGCAAGCACCCGGTCGATCTCTGCCTGGATATCCAGCCCGTTGGCCTGATACAGGTCGTCCCGCCCCGTCAGACGGGTGCAGATCTCCAGCATGGAGAGGTAGTCGGAGAAGGACTCCACCTTGAACCAAGCGGCGGGAATGCCGGCCGCAGCCAGGGGCTCCGCCAGCGCCAGTTGGCCGTCCAAATCGGGAGTCAGGAGCACCAGGTCAGGCTGGGCAGCGAAAAGCGCCTCCAGCTCCGGGGTCTGGTTGGAGCCCACGTTGGTCACATCCTCCCCCAGCTCCAGCCCCCGCTCATCGTAGGCGTCCTGGGTCACCGCTGCCAGCGTGTCCTCCCCTCCTGCCAGGACCCAGGTCTCCGCGTAGCTGCCGATCAGGGCTGCCACCCGCTGGGGCGCTTCCTCCAGGGTAATGGTACTGCCCAAGCTGTCCGTGAAGCTCACAGAGCTCCCCATCTCCCCGTCCGCCGACGCGGGGGACACCGCCCTTCCGCCAGGAGCGGCGCAGGCGCAGAGGGACAGCAGACAGAGTGCGGTGACCAGGGATATGGATCGTTTCATCATCATCTGGGATTTCCTTTCTTTTCAGAAGCCTGGGTCCGGAGCCCCAGACCGAATGACCGGCCCCATTTTACCACAAGATCTCCCCGGATGCCACAAAAATCTTTTCTTTCCACGGCCTGAAAGGACTTTTCTCCCCCATGCTCCCGGGATGCGGGTCCGGCTGCCTCAATGCTGTGCGCCCGCCGCGGCCTGGAGCCGCGGCGGGCGCTGTCTCTCTCTTTTCGATCAGGATACGAATCTGACGGGCCGGGAGCTCATACCGGCTCCAGGGGCAGGGCCATCAGCTGGGCCATCTTCTCCCTGGCCGCTCCGTCCAGGGGCCGGAAGGGGGCGCGGCAGAAGCCGCAGTCCACCCCCCGCAGGGTCCAGCCGTATTTCATGGCGTTGAAAATGCCCAGCTTCACCGTCTCCTCCACCCGGAGATTGATGGCGTGCTGCCAGCGGTAGGCCTGGGCCATGTCCCCCCGGTCAAAGGCGTCCCGCACCCGGTGGAACAGGGGGGCAAACAGGTTGACCGTGGTACCGATGGTGGCGCAGGAGCCCATAGCCAGAGCTCCCAGCAGCTGCTCGTCAAAGCCGTTGATCAGGGCCTTGCCAGGGAATGCCTGCCCCATCCGCTCCAGGCTGTACAGGTTGGTGGAGGTGTGCTTGATGCCTACGATGTTCTCGTTGGACAGCAGCCGTCCCGCGTTTTCCTTGCTGAACTCCACTCCGGTGAACTGGGGAATGTTATAGACGATGGCGGGCACATCGGGGATGGCCCGGATCACGTCCTCGTAGTAGCCCATGATCTCGTCCATGGAAAACTTATAGTAGTAGGGCGGGATCATGGACACCGCCAGGGCCCCGGCGGACATGGCGTGCCGCGCCAGGTCCACCACATCCCGGGTGCGGATGGTGCCTACATGGGAGATAACGGGCACCCGCCCGTCCGCCGCCTTGAGCACGTGCTCCAGCACCTGCTTGCGCTCCTCCAGGGTGAGCAGCAGCCCCTCCCCCGAGGACCCGCAGCAGTAGAAGCCCTCCGCGCCGTCCTGGATCTGGAGCTCCACGATGCGCTCCAGGGCCTCATAATTGACGCTCTCGTCCTCGTTGGTGGGGGTGATGAGGGCCGACCAGATCTTTTGGAACTGCTCCGGCTTCACGTTTACCATGCTGTCCAGCCCCCGTCGATCACCAGATTGGAACCCGTCATAAAGGAGGACGCCTGGGAGGCCAGGAAGATCAGGGCGCCGTTGTACTCATTCTCCTGAGACATGCGGCCCATGGGCATCCGGGCGCAGAAGTTGGCCTGGAATATCTCGTCCTGGGTGTCCCGCCACACGCCGGCGGGGGTGAGGGTGTTGACCCGGATGCCCTGCTTGCCCCAGTAGGTGGCCAGGTAGCGGGTCAGGTTATAGATGCCGGACTTGGCGGCAGAGTAGGCCACCGGCTTGATGAAGGGGACGCCGGTCATCTCCTTCTTATAGGCATAGATGTCCTGGATGGGAGAGAGCATGCCATAGATGGAGCCCACATTGATGATGGAGCCGCCCTTGCCCGCCTTGACCATCCGGGCGCCCACCGCCTGGCAGGCCAGGAAGGTGCCTACCAGGTTCACATCCACTACTTCCCGGAAAATCTCCTCCGGGAAGTTCTCAAAGGGACCGGACACCTCCGGAGGCGCAGAGGGCTGAGTGTCGATGCCGGCGTTGTTCACCAGCACGTCAGGGGCGTCCCCCCAGACCTCTTCCATGTCGTCAAGGGCGGCGTTCATCTCCTCCTTCTTAGTGATGTCCACAGAGTAAAAACGCAGAGCGGAGGTCTTCAGGGCCTCCTCCCCCAGGGTCTTGGCGATGCGCTCGTCGTTGACGGTGCGGCCCCACACGGCCACCCTGGCGCCCCGCTTCCAGAGCTCCTGGACGAAATTCTTGCCGATCTGCCCCAGGCCGCCCGTGACGATGCAGATCTTATTTTCTACGCTGAACAGTTGATCGCTCATGATGTGATGTACTCCTCTCTAACAATTGGATGATTTGGAACAGGGGACGTTCTCAGCTCAGCAGGGCGTTTGGCAGGGCTGTAACGATCCCCGGTATATAGGTTACCAGAATCAGCGTTAAAATCAAGGGGACCAGGAAGGGCAGGATGGATCGATACAGCCGTTCCAGCTTCAGCTTGTTTACGTCGGAGATGACGAACAGGCACACGCCGAAGGGCGGGGTCACCTGACCGATCATCAGGTTGAGCACCACCATGACGCCGAAGTGGACCAGGTCCAGCCCCAGGCCGTTGGCAATGGGCAGCAGCACAGGGAGCATCAGGGTCAGGATGGCGCCGGGCTCCATCACCATGCCCAGGACGAGCAGCAGGACGTTGATGACCAGCAGGACCACGTTGGGATTGCTGCTGATGCCCAGGATCACATCAGCGAACTGGCGGGAGATGCCCTCCATTGCCATGACGTAGGTGAACAGGGTAGAGGTGCCGATGATGAACAGGGTGTTGGCAGAGGAGATGGCGGAGTCCTTCAGGCACTTCTTGAAGCTCTTCCAGTCCAGGGTCCGGTAGAGGAAGAGGGCGATCAGCAGGGAGTAGATAACCGCAATGGAAGACGCCTCTGTAGGGGTGAACCAGCCCACCACGAAGCCACACAGGATGATGACCGGGGTGATGAGGGCGGGGATGGATCCCAGGAACTGGCGGATCAGGGCCCGCAGGCGGAAGGGGTGGCGCTCATACCTGCGCACGATGGCGAAGTAAAGGACCATCACCATGAGCAGTACGCCCATCAGCAGGCCGGGCACCACGCCGCCCATGAACAGCTGGTCCACACTGACGCTGGCCACACTTCCGTAGATGATCAGGGGGATGGAGGGCGGGAAGATGGGTCCGATGACGGAGGAGGCTGCGGTGACGGCGCCGGCGAAGTCCTCGTCATAGCCGTTCTTTTTCATGGCCTCCATCTCAATGGCGCCCAAGCCGCCGGCGTCGGCCACAGCGGAGCCGGACATGCCGGCGAAAATGATGCTGGCCACCACGTTGGCATGGCCCAGGCCGCCGGGGATCCAGCCCACCAGCTCTTTGGCCGTATCAAAGATCTTCTCCGTGATCTTGCCTGCATTCATCAGGTTGCCCGCCAGAATGAACAGGGGCACTGCGATCAGCAGGAAAGAGTCGATGCCGCTGACCATCTTCTGGCCGATGACCACCAAGGGATACCCCAGAGACAGGCACCCCAGCACGGCGGAGGCGCCGATGGAGATGCTGATAGGGACACCAATGACCAGAAGGAGCACAAACGCTATCAGAAAAATTACCATATCCGTGTCCCTCCCTTATACCTGCGCCCGGCTGCCCCGGGCCTTTTCTGCCACGTGCTCCGCCATCTGCCGCAGAGACTCCAGCGCCATATAGGCTCCAGCCAGGCACATGGGGAAATACTGCACCGTATAGGGCACCGGGATAGGGAAGGTGGAATAGGTGCGGGTGCTGACATAGGGATACTGGGCGGCGAAGGCGACGACCATCACCACGCCCAGCAACAGGCTGAACAGCTTGTTGGCGAAGTACAGCACCTCGTACACCGGGCCCTTGGTGCGGGCGACAAGGAAGTCCAGGCGCATCAGGCCGCTGTCCCGGTACAGGGGGATCAGGCCGATAAAGGCCATCCACAGGAAGAGGATGCCGCACAGCTGCACGTTCCCGCCAAAGGACTGGCCCAGGAAGTTACGGCGGAGCAGCTCCACCACGATGACCAGCACCAGGGCCGCAATGGTGAGCATGCAGATCACTTCCGCGCCCTTGGCCACCCCTTTGGAGATCTTGTTACACAATTTCATACGATTTCTCCCCTCTACAAAGGACAGCTGCATAGGCAGGGGCCTATGCAGCTGTCAGCGCAGATTTTGTTTGGATCAGCGCACCTCCGCCAGGATGGCGTCCAGCAGCTCCTGGTCGTACCAGCTCTCATCCTTATACTGATCATAGTAGGCGTCGCCGCCCAGCGCGTCCTTGAAGGACTGGACATCAGGCTCGAAGTCGAACTCCACGCCGGCGTCCTGCAGAGTCTTGGTGGCGGTCTCGTTGTCGGCGGCGATGGTGTCAAAGCTGTACTTGGCAGCTGCCTTGGCCTGTTCCTTCAGGATCTCCTGTACGGCGGGGTCCAGGCCGTTCCAGGTGTTGGCGTTGGCGGCCATGGTGCAGCCCATCCACATGTAGTTGATGTTGGAGAAGTATTTGATGTCGTCATAAGTGGCGTTGGCGACCAGGTGATAGGTGGCATTATCCTGGGCCTCGGCGGTGCCATTGGACAGGGCCAGGGCCAGCTCAGGCAGAGCCAGGGCCACGGGGGTGGCGCCCAGAGCCTGCCACACGTCCAGGTACAGCTGGCTCTCAGGCACGCGGATCTTCAGGCCCTGCACGTCGGCGGCGGTGTGGACGGGCCGGTTGGTGGTGGAGATGTGGCGCATGCCGTTATCGCCCTCGGACAGGAAGACCAGGCCGAACTCCTCGAGGCCGGAGAAGATCTGCTCACCGATCTCGCTGTTGGTCACCTCATAAGCCTGCTCCGCGCTGTCAAACAGGAAGGGCAGGTCCAGCACCTTGGCTTTCTCATAGAAGGAGGTAAAACCGGAGGTGCCGGCAAAGATCAGGTCGATGGTGCCCATGCGGGTGGACTCGATAGATTCGGCGTCGCTGCCCAGCTCGTTGGAGTGGTGGACATCCAGGGTGATGGCGCCGTCAGAGGCCTCGTTCACCAGACGGGCGTACTCAATGATTGTCTTAGTGGGGACGGAGTTCTCGTTGCCGGGGGAATAGATGGTCAGCTCAATGGGCTCGATGCCGCCGGAGGCGGGAGTGCTGGCGGCTGGAGTGCTGGTGCCGGCATTGGCGGAGCTGCCGCCGGCAGGAGTGCTGTTGTTTCCGCAGGCAGCCAGGGAAAAGGCCATGGCGCCGGCCAGCACAAGGGAAGCAAGTTTTTTCATTACAGGATCCTCCTTATCGTTGTGTCCGAAGCTACATACCACCGTCCTCCCTTTCGTCAGACGGACGATTGTATGACATCTGACTATAGTATATTAAGACTGCATTAAGATGTCAATGGAAAAAGCCGACAAAATTCCTCTCTCATTTTTGTGCTAATTTCCGCTCTGCTCTCTCTTTTTCTCAAATTTCTCAACATATTGTACAAAGCCGGTTTTCCCCTGGACCCCGCCCGTCTTCCTGGCACGTCCAAAACACCGCTGCCTGAGCCGGACCGTGTCCTCTTCTCTGCCGGGACACAGAAGAAATCCCCCAGCCGCACCGGTACGGCTGGGGGTCTCAAACTGCCGGGCTGGGCAGTTCCGATTATTTTGTCTCGTGTCCCGGGGCATGGATGTTCTGGGTCAGATCCTCCTGGACCTTGTCCAGATGGGCCCGCATCTCCCGCTCCGCCTGGGCGGCATCCCGGGCCAGGATGGCGTTCATAATATTGCTGTGGGGCATGACCGCGTTCTTCACGTTCTGCTCCACCTGGAAGGTCTTGCTGCGGAAGGTCTGCATTCCCTGGCACACATGGCTGTTGATCTCGATCATCAGTGCGTTCCCGCTGCTCTCCACGATGGCGCTGTGGAACTGCTCGTCCAGGCGGCCGATCATAGCCGCGTCCCCCTCCTGAATGGCGCTTAGGAAGCTACGGTGGATGTTCTCCAGGCGGCGGATATCCTCGGTGTTGCATCGCTCCGCCATCCGCCGGGCCGCCATAGGCTCCAGCGCCGTGCGGATCTCGATGGAGTCCCGCAGTTCCCGCTCGTTCTCCACCAGCCAGTCGATGGCCCCGATATCCCGCTCTGCAGGGTTCTCCGCCACAAAGGCCCCCCGTCCCGGCTTGATCTCCACCACACCCTTGGCCTGGAGCAGCCGGAATGCCTCCCGCACAGTGCCACGGCCCACCCCCAGGCGCTGGCACAGCTCCATCTCCGGCGGCAGCTTTTTCCCAGGCTGATACTGCTCCTCCTGGATCAGCTCTCTGATCCTCTCCTCTACCTGCTGGACAATGGGGACCCTGGAAATGGGTTCCATATGCCTCACCTCCGCCTGTCTTTTGGGCATGTCATTGTTTTTATTCTACAACCCGATGCCCTATACGTCAAGGATTTCTTTCTTTTGTATGACAATTATTGTTCTTTGTATGACATTTTTCTCTTTTCATCTCCCATCCCCAGCTCTTGCCAAGGCCGGAAAAAGCGTCTACAATAGAGAAAAGACACCTGCCGCCGGGTCCCGGTCCGGCCCGCTCAGAAAGGAGCCCGCCATGAAACCCAGAGCCTACTATCAGCCCTATCAGTCCGGCCTGCTGCTGGCCCAGGCCTTCTCCCCCTCCAAGACGCCACTGCTCCGCATGGAGCACCTGCGCCAGCTGGACTTTCCCATCAGCCGGGAGATCTCCTACGAGCGCACCGTGGATGAATTCCTCCTCCAGCTGGCGGTAAATGATGCCCTGCGGGCCCTGCGCAGCCGGAAGGACATGGTGATCCTCCTCAACGAGGAGGGCGCCCTCATCCGGGAGGACTGGCACTGGTCCCTGCTCTTCACCCCCAACCGCAGCGAGAAGCGGACCCTGGGTGACTCCTCCGACCTCTATCAGGTCCTGTGCAGCCTGGCTCAGCGCCGGCAGGACGGTGAGGTCTGCCGGGTGGCGGTGCCCGACCGGAGCCTGAAGACCCTGGTCTCCGGTTCCGACCCCTTCTGCATCCTGGACGAGTTCTGCAAATCTCAGCCCGGGGGCTATCTGGCAGTGGCCCAGAACATCGTGCTGGAGGGGACGGACCACCTGTTCCGCCATGTCCCCGTCTGCCGCTACCGGGTTCTGTCTACGGTAGACCTGGGGGAGATCGAGAACTACCACGCCATCAAGACCCTGCTGGACGAGTACATCTATGCATATGACCACCGGGACGCAGGGGAGGACGCCCCCAAGCCAATCTCCATCGCCGTCTTCGGACCTCCTGGCTCCGGCAAGTCCTTCGGCGTCAAGCAGATCGCCCTGAGCCGGGGCAGGTTCCGCATCACCTCCCTGAACCTGTCCCAGTACGACTCGGTCCCCCAGCTCTTCCACGCCCTCCATCAGGCTCTGCGCTATGAAGACGGGCTGATCCCCCTGATCTTCTTCGACGAGTTTGACTCCGAGCTGGGCGGGGTCTCCCGGGGCTGGCTGAAGTATTTCCTGGCCCCCATGCAGGACGGGGAATACACCCTGGACGGCAGCCCCCTGCCCATCCCGGGGGCGGTCTTTGTCTTTGCGGGTGCCACCGCCTCCTCCTTCTCGGAATTTCTTCCCCAGGCCCCGGAGGACGTGCACCGCTTCCAGGCCATCAAGGGCCCCGATTTCGTCAGCCGCCTCAAAGGCATCCTGGACATCAAGGGCCCCAACCCCACCTGCGTTACCGACAAAAAGCACATCATCCGCCGTGCTATGCTGCTGCGCAGCCTGATCCTGAAAAACGTGAAGGGTATCTGCCACCCGGATACCGGACGGGTGGACATCTCCCGGGGCCTGCTGTGCGCTCTGCTGAGGGTGTCGGAGTACCGCCATGGGGCCCGGTCCATTGAATTTATCCTGGGTATGAGCCGGCTGGCTGGCGCAAGCCGGTACACCCCCTCCTGCCTTCCCCTGGCTGCCCAGCTGGACATCCATGTGGATGTCCAGGACTTTATGCGCAAGCTGTCCTTTGAGCAGATGATGGGGGAGGCGGTGGAACAGTACGCCTTCACTGCCCACGAGAAGTACCGCCAGAAGCACCTGGCCGACGCCCAGGCCCGGGGTGCCACCCCCAAGGAGCTCTCCCTGGTGCGGCAGGAACCGGAGATGGCGGACTGGAGCGACCTGGACGAGTTCTACAAGGAGGGCCACCGCTCCCAGATCCGCTATCTGGGGGAGCGGCTGGAGTCTTTCAACATGAGCATCGGCCTGCGCCCCGTCCTTCCCGGGGCCGCGGACACCATCATGGATCTCTACGGCCCAGTGTTGGAACAGCTCTCTGAGCTGGAGCACGAGCGCTGGATGAAGGACAAGCGGGCTGACGGCTGGCGCTACGGCAAGCGGGACAGCGAGCTGAAACTCCACCCAGACATGCGGCCCTATCAGGAGCTGGACGAGTCCACCAAGGAGTTCATCCGGATGTCCGTCCGCAACGTCCCCGACTACCTGAAAGAGATCGGCTACGAGCTGTACCGGAAGTCCTTCTGAGTTTTTTTGCAGTTCGGCTGTTTTTCTGGTATGGATCTCTTTTCCCAGGCAATACTACTGCTGAGGTGAGATTTTATGCCTAAGAACAGCCAGCAGGACCAAAAGCAGGCCCGGCAGAAGAAGAACAGCAAGGGCGCCCAGGCCCAGGGCACGCAGTGCCGGGACCGGGATCAGCGCCAGTCCTCCGACCCCGCGATGTGAAAAACCGGCGGCTGCCCATAGGCAGCCGCCGGTTTCCGCTTTTCAGCGCCTCTCCTGGTATCCTTTCCCTCCAGGTCCGGCCTGTGCTCCTTTCGGCCAGCTTCCCCTCCCCTTTCCCGAAAAAAGGGTGCGGTCACGCCTGTCACCCCTCTCCCGTCCCCGGAATAGGATAGGGCAGCCCAAACCGAAAGGAGGAAAGCCGAGCTTGTTCGGCTCTTCATATGGAATCCTTCCACTGCTTCTCTTCCGAACCCTTCTCCCCCGACGCCGCCCAGTCCCGTGCCTCCAGCGGCCAGACCCCTGTGATCCCCCTGCCTGACCCCGGAGAGGGCGGTCCTGTGGCGCCCGACATCGGGGGTACTCCGGTGATCCCTCTCCCAAATCCGGGAGAGGGCGGTCCCGTGGCCCCAGGAGGCGGCATCGGCATGGTCCCCGGCTGGCCCCGTTGGAGCAGCATCCGCTTTCTCAACGCGGCCCGCTCCTATCCCCCCTTCCGCATCTTCATCGGCAGCACGCTGGCGGTTCGCTCTCTGGAGTTCACCGCAGTCTCCTCTTACCGCCGGATGGCTTCCGGATACCGGTCCGTCACCGTGTCGGGCCAGGACGGCTACATCTACCTGCAAAAGACCCTTCCCTTCCAGGACAACGCCCCTGTCACCGTAGCAGTGGTCCAGACCGCCGGCGGCCTGGACCTGGTCCCCATCTCCGATGTGTGCTGCCCCCCCACCGGCGCTCTGTCCAACTTCCGGATGAGCAACCTGGCCTACAACAGCCAGCCCCTGGACCTCCTTCTGGCCGACGGCCGGGTGGTCTATACTGACGTGCAATTCAAGGAGACCACCTATTTCAAGCAGATCCGCCCCGGGACCTACCAGTTCTATCTGGCGGAGACCAACCTTCTCCCCATGCCCAGCTACCTGGACATCGAAACCATGGACTCCGCCTTCATCGGGGTGGCACCCCCCTTCTCTGCCTTGGCCTCCCTCCAGCTGGAGGCGGCGCCCAGGTCCACCTACACCCTGTATGTCCTCAGCGGGGGCTCCGGCTCCAACGAGATCCAGACCCTGGTGGTGACAGACCGCTGACTCTCCCGGCAGACAAAGGTCCTGCCTTTCCAGTAAAGGCCCCGCGGGCGGATGCTATCCGCCCGCGGGGCCTTTGGCCTCAACAGCGCCCGCTGGAGGCGGTCTCCTATTTCTTGATCTCCTCCCAGTAGCGCCGGGCGGCCTGCTCTGTCTTGTTGTCCCCGTACTGATAATATTTTCTGTCTTTCAGCTCATTGGGCAGGTACTGCTGCCGCACCCAGTGGCGCGGAAAGTCGTGGGGGTAGAGGTAGCCCTGCTCCCGCTCCATCCCCGCCGAGTCGGCATGGACATTCTGGAGCTCCCGTGGGATGTCCCCCGCCAGTCCTGCCTTCACGTCGGCCATAGCCGCGTCAATGGCCATGCAGGCCGTGTTGGACTTGGGAGCGGTTGCCAGAAGGATGGCCGCCTGGGCCAGCGGCAGCCTTGCCTCAGGCAGCCCCAGCTGAAGGGCGCTGTCCACGCAGGCCTTTACGATGGGCACCGCCTGGGGATAGGCCAGGCCGATGTCCTCACTGGCAGAGCAGAGGATGCGGCGGATGGCCGTGATCAGGTCCCCCGCCTCCAGCAGCCGGGCCAGATAATGGACCGCCGCATCCGGGTCTGAACCTCGCATAGATTTCATCAGGGCGGAGGCAATATCAAAGTGATTGTCCCCCTCCCGATCATACCGCATAGCGGACTTCTGGGCCGCCGTCTGGGCGTCTGACAAAGTGACAAGGAATTTTCCTTGCTCCCTTTTCGCCGCCGAGGCCAGCAGCTCCAGGGCGTTCATGGCCTTTCGGATGTCACCGCCGCAGGAGGCAGCAATGTGCTCCCGCACCCCCTCCTCCAGCACCAATCCGCCCCCCAGGCGCCCCTCCAGGATGGACACCCCCCGGTCGATGGCGGGCAGGGCGTCCTCCGCGGTGATGGGCTTGAACTCGAACACGGTGGACCGGGAGAGCACTGCCCCGAACACGTAGAAAAAGGGGTTCTCCGTGGTGGAGGCGATCAGGGTGATCTTGCCGTTCTCCATAAACTCCAGCAAAGACTGCTGCTGCTTCTTGTTGAAATACTGGATCTCATCCAGGTAAAGGAGAACTCCTTCCGGGGCCATCAGGGTCCCGATGTCTGCGATGATCTCTTTGATGTCACTGATGGACGCGGTAGTGGCGTTGAGCCGGTGGAGGGGCCGGTTGGTGCGCCTGGCGATGATGTTGGCCACCGTGGTTTTGCCGGTACCGGAGGGGCCATAAAAGACCAGGTTGGGGATGTCACCCCCCTCGATGATCCGGCGGAGCAGGCCCTCCCTGCCTAAAATATGCTTCTGCCCCACCACTTCATCCAGGGTCTGGGGCCGTATCTCATCTGCCAATGGCCGGTAAGCCATTCCAACACTCCCTTTCCCTCCAGGGGCGCCCGCCCCTGGACCCGCCGCTCACAGCAGCTCCTTTTCCATGCACAGGGTGTCCTTGTTGTCCGCAAAGATGGTGAGAGTCTCGATCTCCCGGTATCCCATTTTTCTGTAAAGGGATATCGCTTCCGGGATATCCTGGCCTATCTCCATCACCATGCGGCCAAAGCCCTGAAACAGGGCCTGGAGCTCCAACACCTCCACCACCTGCCTGGCACACCCCCGGCGGCGGTGTTCTGGACGGACATAGACCCAATTCAGTTCCGCTGTGCCCTCCTCCATCGCCCGGAAGGCACCGCAGGCCACCACCTGCCCGTCCCGCAGGAGCAGGCAGGCCTGCCGGATGTCATCCAGGCCGTGGCAGCTCCGGCACTTCAGGGCCGCTGCCCCAAACCGCTCCCCATACTCCCGGTCCATCGCCCGGACCAGCTCCCGGAAGCGCGGGTCCCCGCCGTGGGTCAGCCGGGCCTCTGATCCTTTTCCGCTCATTTCTTGTCCTCCCGTTTATGCTACGCCGGCCAGCCGGCTCATGCCCGCTTTGGTCCAATGGTTTACCAGGGCGATCACCCGCCCAACCCCCACCATGGCCAGCAGAGTGCCCAGGCCGATCCCCACGATCCGCCCGGTCAGCAGCAGGCCCAGGCACACCGTTGCTGCCACGCAGCCCAAATCAAATACGTTCTTGGCAAAGCCCTGATCCCGGCCCATCCTCTGGGCCACCGCCTGGACGATGCCGTCCCCCGGGTTGGGGACCAGCCGCATGTTGACGGTGAGGGCCACCCCCACCCCCGTCAGCACGATGGCCAGGGCCAGCACCGCCAGATTTTCCGGCAGGCTGTGGGCCGCCGCCTGATAGGGGATGCAGGCGCTGCACAGATTCAGCAGCCGGCTGAACACCAGGCTCAGGGGAAACTGCAGCAGTGTGGCCAGCCGCTCCCGCCGCTCCCGGAGAAACAGCTGCACCACCACAAAGATCCCGTAGAGCACAAAGGTCATGTCGCCGAAATTCAGCTCAAAGATCTGGGACACACAGTAGGCCACTGAGATGATGGGAGATACCCCCAGCCCCGTCTTTGTGTTCAGGGTGATCCCCGCCGCCAGGACCACCATTCCCAGAACATAAAAGATCCAGCGATTCACTTTTTCCACTGGTCCGCTTCTCCCCTCATTCGGTCTCTCCACTCATGTGCGGCGGAACCCCTGAAAGCGGGTGCCCTGGAAGGTCAGCCGCCCCCGGTCCCCCTCCACCAGAAGGCCGTACTCCATGTCGGGCACTTCCAGCTCCATCCGGTCCCCGCTCTCCACCTGAAAAGTGGCGTAGTAATAGGTCCGGCTGGAGGCATGTCTCCTGCTGTGCTCAGTCCCCCCGTGGCGGTAGGTGCGCACGTCCATGCGCTTGGCCGCCACCTCCGCCTCCACTGTCAGCACCGGGGCGTCGTTGTTCCGCTTCCACTGGGCGGCCCCACGGACCGCTTGGACTGCAATGCCCGCCAGGATCAGCACGAAGACAACCCCGATAAAAATGGGGACAATGGTGAACATGGCGTTGGCCATGCCGAATCCGCCGTATCCGATCATGCTGGCTCTCTCCCTTCTGTCCCCCGGGCTGTCTGCCCGCTCTTTGCGAAGTGGTCACACCAGGGCCGCAGGACGCAGCTCTGGCACTGGGGACGGCGTGCGATGCACACAGCACGCCCGTGGAGGACCAGCCGGTGGCAGAAGTCGTTGGACTCCTCCGGCGGCAGGGTGGGCCGGAGCTGCTCCTCCACCTTGGCCGGGTCCTTGGTGCCGTCGGTGAGGCCCAGAAGGCCGGAAATGCGGATGCAGTGAGTATCCGCCACCACCACCCCCGGGGTGTGGTACACGTCCCCCAGGATCAGGTTGGCCGTCTTCCGGCCCACCCCGGGCAGCTTCAGCAGCTCCTCCATGGTGTCCGGCACCCGCCCTCCGTAGTCCCGCAGAAGCATCTGGGAGGCCAGCACGATGTCCTTCGCCTTGGCCCGGAAGAAAGCCGGTGGAGTGGATGTACCTCTCCACCTCCGCGATGTCCGCCTCCGCCAGCGCCTCCAGGGTAGGGAAGCGGGCATAGAGGGCCGGTGTCACCTTGTTCACCCGCTCATCGGTGCACTGAGCCGCCAGACGCACCGAGAACAGCAGCTCATAGTCCTTTCTGTAATCCAGAGAGCAGACCCCATCCGGGTAGAGCTCCTTCAGCCCATTGACAATGCTCCAGATCTCTTCTATGGTTTTCATCCTGTCTCACACCTTTCGGACCGCTCCGCCCTTTAGGCGAGGCCTGTCCTGTCATATCCGGGGCCTGCGCCCCTCACTCCCGCTCCCAGTCAGAGGGGCCAAAGGTCAGGACGGCCTCTCCCCTGCTGGTCTTTACATCGGGGCTTCTTCCCCCATATCTTACACCAGCACCCCGGACCTTGTAAAGCAAGCTCTTCCTTTCTTCCCTATTTTCATTGTAATTTCCGCCCCATCTGCTATAATAGGGAAGACGGCCCCGGCCCCGCCGGGCATCAACTGACAAAGGAGTGTTCCCATTGGTCCAGGAAGCCATGGATTTCATCACCGCCGCCGACCCCGAGGTCGGCAGGGCAATTCAGGCGGAATATGACCGCCAGCAGCAGAACATCGAACTCATCGCCTCGGAGAACGTGGTCAGCTCCGCCGTGCTGGCCGCTGCCGGTACGGTGCTCACCAACAAATACGCGGAGGGCTACCCCGGAAAACGGTATTACGGCGGCTGCCAGTGCGTAGATGTAGTGGAGGACATCGCCATCCAGCGGGCCAGGCAGCTCTTCGGCGCCGGCTTTGCCAATGTACAGCCCCATTCCGGCGCACAGGCAAACTACGCTGTCTACCAAGCCCTCTGCCAGTATGGCGACACCGTCTTGGGCATGAGCCTGGACAATGGCGGCCACCTGACCCACGGCTCCCCCGGTCAACTTCTCCGGGAAGCAGTACAAAATGGTGGCCTACGGCGTAGACCCCGTAACCCACCGCATCGACTATGACCAGGTTCGAGATCTGGCCAGACGTCACCGCCCCAAAATGATCATCGCCGGTGCCTCCGCTTATCCCCGTATCATTGACTTCCAGTGCTTCGCGGAGATCGCCCACGAGGTGGGGGCCTACCTGTTCGTGGACATGGCTCACATCGCCGGCCTGGTGGCCGCCGGGCTCCATCCATCCCCTATCCCCTACGCCGACGTGGTCTCCACCACCACCCACAAGACCCTCCGCGGACCCAGGGGCGGCATGTTGCTGTGCAACGATCCGGAGATCGCCAAAAAGCTGAACTCCGCCATCTTCCCCGGCTCCCAGGGCGGCCCCCTGGAGCACATCATCGCCGCCAAGGCGGTGGCGCTGGGCGAAGCACTCCGGCCGGAATTTAAGGCCTATCAGCAGCAGATCGTCAAAAACGCCGCCGTCCTGGCAGAGTCCATTATGGAGGGCGGCCTGGACCTGGTCTCCGGCGGCACGGACAACCACCTGATGCTGGTAGACCTGCGCCCTGCCCATCTCACCGGCAAGGAGATGGAGCACCGTCTGGATGAGGTATATATCACTGTCAATAAAAACGCCATCCCCAATGACCCGGAAAAGCCCTTCGTCACCTCCGGCATCCGGGTGGGCACCCCCGCCGTTACCTCCCGCGGCTTCCGGGAGGAAGAGATGCGGACCGTGGGCCGGCTGATCTGTCAGGCCGCCCAGGCCGATTTTGAGGACAAGATCGACAGCCTGCGGGCCCAAGTCAAGGAGCTGACCGGGAAATACCCGCTCTATCAGGGGCAGTAAGGCCGGACATACAGCGGTCTATCAGAAAGCAGTACCGCGGCGGAAAAGGCCGCCGCGGTACTGCTCTTTCTTTATCGGTCCTCCGCCAGCACCTTGCCGCCGTCCTGCGGCGCCAGATCCCGGGGCCCGGCGATAGGCCGAAACTTCGGCTCCTGCTCCAGGTGCAGTTTGGTCCCCACGCAGCGGTTGATGGGCGTCCCCAAATCATGGAACTTCTCCTCATAATCCGTCATGATCCCGCAGACCCCGTTCCCATGCAGGTCCCGGGTCACCTCAGACAGCTCATAGCCCGCTTTGGGGAATTGGAACAGGGAGTACTCAAACAGCTCCCGGTTGTCCGTCTTGAAGTGGATCTGTCCCCCGTCCCGCAGGACCCCCCGGTACAGCACCAAGAAGTTCTCGTGGGTGAGCCGCCGCCGGGCGTGCTTGTTGGATGGCCATGGGTCGCAGAAATTGATGTAGATCCGGTCGGCCTCCCCCGGGGAAAAATAGTCCCGCAGGCGAGCCGCATCCCCGTCCACAAAAAAGACATTGGACAGCCCTTTCTCCACCACCCGCTCCATCGCCACGATCATGGCATCCGGCACCCGCTCCACCGCCACGAACAGGACATCCGGCTCCAGCCCTGCGGTCTCTGCGGTAAAGCGTCCCTTCCCGCATCCCAGCTCTACCCGCAGTTCCCGCGCCTGGGGCATCAGGTCCCGCCAGTGTCCCCTCAGCTCCACCGGATCTGGGATCATCCGGTCCCGGCATCGGTCCATCCGTGGGATCAGATTGGGCTTTTTTCTCATTCTCACAGCTCAGTCACCTCATGTCGGAAGTCGTCCCCTATCTTAACATAAGAAAAGAATACTTGCAATCTTTTCTCGTTTATATTATACTATGAAACAGTAACAGTCTTTATCTGCAGAGCACTGACTCCTTACAGGAAAATCAAATTATCCGGGTGTAGCGCAGTTGGTAGCGCGCTTGCTTTGGGAGGATAGACGACTCATCCATTCCCCTGAAAGCGAACTCCCGGAAGTCCTTGGGACAGTAGATTGCGGTGGAAATTCCCCGGTTGAAAAACTTCCGAAAAATCGGGCTTGACCACAGCGCCGCCCACAGACACGAGAAACTTGCTTTTTCCTTCCTCGCGTGGTATCATGCAGAAAAACTGAATATCCGGGTGTAGCGCAGTTGGTAGCGCACGTGATTTGGGTTCACGGGGCCGAGCGTTCGAATCGCTCCACTCGGACCAAAAGCCCTCTGGAGTTTTCACTTCAGAGGGCTTCTATTTTGTTTATATGCCTCCCCAAATTGAGTGGAACTGAATATATCCTGTGGAATTTCATTTTGCATTGAAATATTTATATATTGAGCATTTCATAGTCCTGCAAAATATTAGTTATGATTTCGTGAAGGAAATATGAAACTTGAATGTAGTCCTCAATAGTCCGTTTTAATGTATACGCCACAGGCATCCGTAGTTCAAATGAAAAGTTTGAGATAGACGACAAGGTAGGTGTACTTCGATGTATCATCTTATCTCGAAATTCTCTTACATAGCCATGATTACCTTCCCAAGGTTCGGTCTCCGAACTGTCCTCTTGGGTCATATATGCATATACTTCCTTTGCAAACGGATTCGGTCGTTTTCCTTGTTGCGCGTCATGAAATATTTGCGCCGAATATACTTTATCAAACGGTTTATCTATTTTCTCTTTTAAATTGAAAAATTGTGCGAGTAAATCCCACAATACCATAGTACGGAAAATAGCATTTTCTAAATAGTAAATTGCTGTTGATTCTCTCTCAGATGGCGGTGAAATGGGATTCCAATGGTCAAAATCCGCGTCCTCAGCAAACTCAATCGCCATCTGAAAAGAAGTTTTAATTTTCCTATCGAGATCAAGAAGTGTATGGTAAATTGTTGCATAGTCAAAAAAACGTTGAATCTCCGGCTGATCGTGTATAAAGGCACCCACTAAAATTTTCTCGTTCCCATACCAAACAGTAAATGCATTTTCATCATACTGAACAGATTTGACGAGATTCTGAAAAATTTCTGCAGTCTCACTTCGCAAACTAAATCACTCTTTCTCTTCATCCGGGGATTCTATACCAATAGTTTGCTCATCCGATTTTTCTTTCGAATTACTATAATCCCTGGAAATTTGCCACAAAATTTTATTTGTTTCTTTTTGTTGGGTATTTTGAATATCTAATCTTTTTATCAGATCATCCTCTTTACCTGTCACAGAAAAAATCGTCATGTAATTTTTGATGTCTATTTGGAACTTATCTTCATAGTTTTCTCCACCTGGCCCACAATATAATATTGTTCCCGATGCGGATTGCAGTGTGGAGTAATTCCGCATTTTATTTGTTCCAACAAATATTGTATAATTCTGATTTATTCCAATGATACATTCTCTCCCTTCCTGTTCAAGGAGAAGTGTTTGATATACTTTCTCCGGGAGGCTATCAATAAAACTCCGGTCAAATTGAATTTTAACATGATAAGCGGGCTGTTTTCCGTGATTGATAAACTTAATTCCATAAAAAGTGCGCCTGACATAGGTAAGTTCCGTCCCAATAAATGGCCGGTTTTCTTCTTTATATTGTCGGCGCATCTCTTCAACTTGGGCTCGTGTAGCTTTTGCTGAGATAAAGCTACACCAACAGGTTATAAATGTTGCTATGGCTGTTAATAGTGTTAAAATACCACTATTTGTATTTAACCAACAAAAAAAGTCATCAACTGCCATTCTTCCAGTCTCCCTTCAAAGACCTGTTTAAAATGTTCCGTAATAAGGTTTCTGCTCGATGTTGTCACGGACAAGCAAGATTTAATCTTTTATTTCCACTAAACTGAAACTCTTTATTCGCCTCTAGATTGCTGTAAAATATGATCTTCTAATATATTGCATCAAGTGTAATTTAGCTAAATCATTATACCATATCTTTTAAGGGCAGACTACTGAATTTTAGCTGATGCGTTTTCGCTTTCTAAATGCTATGTATCATGTATAATACCTCTCCCAGAATACAAGTTCCAACCAAAACTTGTATAGACACCTCGTAATAAATCGCCCATTTGGAAATAAAAAGTCTCCAGAGCAAATCCCAAAGACTCTTTGTTTTGTTTACTTTGGCACAATTCCCTAACTTACCTCAGTCCATCTCCCTCCGAATTTCCTCATAATACCGGTTGACCGTGTTTTTATCTACCTGCACCGCCTTAGCAATGGCGCTCTTGCTGGTGACCTCTGGATGCTCCCGCATATAGGCGGCGATGGCTTTTTTCTTTTCGCTGATCCCGTCCGGAATAGCATCCATGTTTCCGCTCTCCTTGATGGCCTTGATCTCTGCTTTCATCTGCTGGATCAGCCCAGGCAGAAGTACCTCACACTCCTCCCGGGTTTTGGCGTACACGTTTCTGGAGTGCTTCTTGCCGTCCGGCCACATGGGAGAGTAGCGCCCCTCCCAGCAGTTCTCGCTGATCTGGGTGATACACCCGGTGCCGGGCTTCCGTTTCCTTCCTACATAGGGCTGGAATGTGGTCATCGTCCGTTTCTCTTGCGGCTCCGCAGGTGATTCCTGCGGAGCCGCTTTCCCGATCTTCCGGTCGATCTTTGCCGCCGCCTCAGACCGCATCGGGTTGGTGATGTGGGTGTAGATATCCAGCGTAGTAGCCGCCGATACGTGGCCCAGCATGGCGGAGAGGGTCTTCACATCCATCCCGTTTCCCAGAGCGATGGTGGCAAAAGTATGCCGCAGATCGTGGAAACGAATTTGCTTACACTGGGCGTGTTCCAGAATGAAGTGCAGCCGCGTTCTGATGTAGGCCGGGTCCAGAGGCGAGTCCTCCTTCACCGGCGAGGGGAACATCCACCGGGAGTTTACGCCCTCTCTGTACTCTTTCAGAATGTTCAGAAGCGGTGGAGGCAGGCTGACCGTGCGGATGGAGGACTTCGTTTTGGGCTGGGAGATCAGGAGCCCGTCCTCTTTTGTCCGGTAGACCTGCTTGGTGACTTGCAGTTCTCCGGTCTCGAGATTCAGGTCATCCCACTGCAGGGCCAGCAGTTCTCCCCGCCGCAGGCCGGTGGTCAGCTCCAGCAGGAACAGTTCGAAGTATCCCTCCGCCTTGGCCTGAATCAGGAACCGCTGGATCTCCTCACGGGTCAGCACCTGCATCTCTCGTGCTTTCTTGGGTGGCAGCTTACAGCAGACGGCGGGATTTATGCGGATTAGCCCCTCCTGCACCGCTTTTTCCAGGGCAGACCGGCAGTTAGCGTGGCTTCCACGAACCATGGTGTCGGACAGCCCCTCCCCATAGTGTTCCGTGTGGAGGAGCCGACCACTCTGCTTCAGTCTGACATAGAACTGCTGCAGGTCGTTCTGCGTCAACTGATTGAGGGGGATGCTGCCCAATTCCGGAATAATGTGCTGGTAGATCCTGCCCTCATAGCCAGAACGGGTGGTGGGGCGAAGTTTCGGCCTGGAGTAATTCTGATACCAGAAATCCATCCACTCCCCAAAGGGCATATCAGACTTGACCTTGTCTGACTTGGGCGGAGCGTACTGCTCCTGCAGCTGCTTCAGCTTCTCCACGCATTCGCTTTTTGTCTTGGCCAAGACATTCTTGGTTTTGGGAAGGTTTTTTTCATCGTAGCCGATGACGACTCGGCCCTCCCATCTGCCGTCCTTGCGAAGCCTTACGGTTCCCTCGCCGTTCTTTCGCTTTCTTGCCACGGTTTCCACTCCTCTCCCAAAATGTCTGCCATGAAATCTCCAACGAGGTTTGCCGCCTGTTTCTGCATATCGCCGGTCACATGAGTGTAGGTGTCCAGGGTGAAGCTGGCATTGGTGTGCCCCAGGATGCCCGAGAGAGTCTTGGCGTCCACGCCTCCGGCGAGGGCGTGGGTAGCGAAGGTATGCCTTAAATCGTGGAACCGGATGCTGGGCAGTCCCGTGTTTTTCAGGATCGTCTTCAGCCGGTGGTAGGTATAGCTGGGATTGACCGGCTCCTCCGGGTGCAGCGGGTTTGGAAAGATCCACTGGCTGATGGCCGCTTTTTTGCGTTCTCTCAGACGCTGGGATGTGCTGTCCGGCAGGGAGATGGTGCGCCGGCCTTTGTTGGTTTTGGTCTCCCCGATCTCCAGCGCACCGGCTTTGCGGGAACTGACAGACCGGACGATTTTCAGAGTTCCATCTGCTTCATCGAAGTCCTCCCACTGGAGGCCGCAGATCTCGCCCCGGCGCAGGCCGGTGGTCAGTTCGGTGTAGAAGAAGTCCCGCCACACTTCATCCTGTTCGATCGCGGTCATAAAAGTGTCCAACTGCGCCTCGTTCAAGATTTGCTTTGGACGATAGTTGGGCTTGGGGACCACTGTGCCCTCCGTCGGATTCTTGGCGATCAGGTGCGCGCTCTGGGCATCTTTCATAGCGTGGTGGAGCATGGCGTGGATGCGGGAGAGCATGGAGTCCGAGAGCTGATGGCCGTACTCCGGGTGTTCGTGGACGCGCCCCTCCCGCTTCAGCTTGGTGTACATCCGCTGGATGTCCGTTGAGGTGATGCGGGAGATTACTTTATCTCCCAGGATAGGCTTGATGTAGAGTCTGGCATACTGCCGGTAACCGTACATGGTGCTGGAGCGTATAGTCCCTGACTTGTATTCGTCCAGCCAGCGGTCCAGCCACTCTCCCAATGTCATGCGGCTGTCCTCGGTCAGTTCTACATCCTGATAGGTTTCGATGTTCTGGTGGAGTTTGCTCAGTAACTCCTTCTGCGTGCGGCCATACACATACCGGAAGATGGGGGCGCCGTTGGCCTTGTGGCCTACCACGATGCGGCCCTCCCAACGGCCGTCTTCCTTCTTCCTAACCATGCCGTCGCCGGATGGCCTGCGCTTTGCCACGATGATACACCTCCTTTGTCAGCAACACAACATACCGTAGAAAGAGAGAATTATCCAGGGGCACAGCGAACTGTTATCAAAAAGTTATCATTTGGGGTAGCGAACACAGTGGCAATCAATCAAAAATTTTTCTGTGATAAACCCAAATATATGGTATACTGTCTTCATAAAGTAGCGGAGGTGGTCGCATGGATTTATACGATCAGGTGAAAAAACAGTGGCAAATGTGGTCTGTCCGTTCAGGCGAAGACTTGGACCTGCGCCTGGACAACTTCCGTATTCTCTTCGCGTACAACTCCGGGAAGATTGAAAACGCAGCGATTTCTTACCACGACACCCGGGAGATTTTTGAGAACGGCCGGGTGGTCGGCTATACTGGCGATCCCCGCACGCTGTTTGAACTTCAGAATCAGAAGGTCTGCTATGACTTCCTCCGGGAGAAGATTCCTGTCAAGGAGCCGCTTTCCATCCCACTGATCCTGGAGATCCATCGCGCGCTGACGGAGGGGACTTACGATGCGCGCCGTTATCTGGTCAATGGAGAGCGGCCCGGGACATTCAAAAAACATGACTATGTGACTGGCATCCATGAGGTTGGCTCCTACCCGGAAGAAGTGGAAGGTGACTTGGCAGAACTGATCGGTGAAGTCAACTCTGTAGGTCCGAAAGACCCGCTGAAGGCCGGAGCGTATCTCCATGCGCGGTTTGAGAATATTCACCCCTTCGCTGACGGGAACGGCCGCGTTGGGCGGACATTATTGAACTACTGGCTGATGATCAACGACTATCCCCCCATGATCATTTATGAGGAAGATAAAAAGGCATACTATGACGCGCTCCAGCAGTATGATGAACAGGAGTCTCTGGATGCTTTGGTCCGTTTCTTGGAAGAGCAGACAATCAAGACCTGGGCGCGCGTCATGAAACTCTCCCCAAATGATACACCGAAACATCAAGGAATCGAATTTCACATGCTGTAAGTGCCTGGCCTCCCGTAGCAGCAGGAGGCTTTTATCTTTGTTTAGGCGGCGCAATTTTTGAGGTGAGTGCGGCCCATATTTGTACCACGCTAAAACCGACCGATATCCCCAAGGTGAACCCCGCAGGTTCACCCTTACAACCCTGATTTCATGCGGGTTTGAGGGCGCAATTCTTTGATTACGACCACCTGTGATCCCCAAAGTGAGCCAAACCGACCACCTATGACCCCCGCAGGCAACTCCCCGCTAACCGCTGTCCCGCCCCGCGTTGCGGGGCGGTGTGGCCCGGCTGGGGGGCGCTTGCGACCCCCGGCCTTTATCCTGCACTATTTTCGACCCCTCGGCCCACCCTTTGGTGGGGTGAAAATCTCTTACTCCTTCGCTCTTTCAATATCCCGCCACACAGCCCCAACACGGCGTTGAAAGCCAGCTGTGGGCACGGATGCTCCCCCGCCAGTTAAAGGCCCGCACAGCGGCTCACAGGCGGTCAAGCGGGGCTTTCCCGCTCTCCCAGAAGTTTCGCCACCCGCTGCCGCTCCGCCGCCAATTCTAAATCCTCCATCTGGCGGGCATAGTACTCATCCATCACCTCCTGGATGGGGCGGAGAGTAAAGCGTAGATTCCCGTTGCGTTTTCCTCCTGCCTTGGTAATGACCTCAGTCGGCTCGGCGGTGATGATACCACGCTCCTCCAGTTGCCGGATGTATTTGCGTACCGTGTTCCCGCTCATGTTCACTGCTTTCCCGATGGTTTTGATGCTGGGCCAGCACTGGCGTGTTTTGCGATCCTCACACCGCCGCAGGAAACTGTACACGGCCAACTCACCGGCGGCCAGCCCCCAGAGAAAAATCTCATTGGGCAAAACGAAAAAATTTCCGTGGCTTTTGTATTTCATGCGCTGCCTCCTGTGTGTTCGCTCACCCACTGGATGAACTGTTCTTTGGGTACCACCCTCCTGTTGCCGATGCGCAGCACCGGGAAGCCTGTTTCGCGCATCAGCTCGTAGCCTGACGATGGAGACACTCCCAGCACTTTTGCCACCATTTCCGCGTTGAGAAACAGCGGCAGGTCATCGTAGGTTTTGTAACCGGATTCCTTCATGGTATTTTACCTCCTACTTCTTTTCCGAGAACACTCACTGTACGGTACAGAATTGACACACGCATGTCGATCCACCTCCTCTACTCTGTATTGCGGAAACCAGATCCTTTTGACACACTTTTGACAGAAAAACGGAGCGCCTGTTTTCACAGACGCTCCGTTTGAGACTGGGTAAATTCAAAAGTTTACTGGCTTCCGAAGGCGGCATTTACCCTCCGCTTCGTCCCGCTCCTTCAGCAGCCGGGCGAGGGCGGAGAGGAACTTCTTCTGCTGGTAATCCACACTGCCCCGGTTGAGTCGGTGGGCCTCGGCGTACTTGCGGATGGAGAGGCCGTCCACAAACCGTTCCCGAAAGTAATCCCGGTAGTCCGCCAGAACGGTCTTTAAGGCGTTGTCCAGAAAACACAAGTCTTCCTTCAGTTTACCGAAATCACTTTTGGTAATGGCAGCATACCGCTTTTGTTTTACACAAAAGCGGTACTTGCGCCAATCGAAACTGTAGTTCTCGCAGAGCTCCTTGGCGTATGCGTGGTAGGTGGCGGCCTGCTGATACGCCCGGGCGTCGTATTCTTCCTCCATCTGCCGGGGCCGGCTTTTACGCGCCGGCCCCCGGAAGCCCTCATCCTCCAGCCGCTCGATGGCGGCCTCTGAAATCTTCATGTTGGTCAGCCGCTTGTACTTGGCCTGCCGCTCTCCGCTCACCTCCACAAAAGCGCAAAAGGACTTTTTGCTGGAGGTGTAGTACCTGGGAACATCTGCGAAAGGGTAGGTGGTCCAGATGACCACTTCCTCGCCGTTATCGGAGTCCGTGGCCAGAGAAACGACATAGACAACCTTACCATCATAGCGCCGGTAGTATCCCGCACAGATCCGTCTGCCCGCCAATGAATCATCCTCCCTTTTTTGTTTACCGCAGGGCAATTTTTGATGCTGTGTCCCGTTCCTGCGGTGCGAAACGGTAGCCGATTCCCCAGACGGTCTGGATATATTCCTTGCCGGAGGAAGCCAGTTTTCTCCGCAGAAACTTGATGTGAGAGCGCACCGACTCATCCACATTGAAATCGCTGTCACATCCCCAGATACGGGTATAGAGTTGTTCCCGTGTAAATACCTGTCCGGGGTGGCTGGCCAGAAAGTGCAGCATATTGAATTCCTTCCGGGTCAGTTTCAGCAGGGAGCCTTTCAAGAGTACTTGGCGATGGAGTGGGTCGATGATCAGGTCGGTTCCGAAGGTCAGCGTATAATATTGCTTCTCTGGATGCTCCGACTCCATATAGAGACGGATTAGCGCATTGGCCTGGGCAACACAGCGGTGCAGGTCAATTGGCTTCTGCGCACAGACCGTTGCCCCAGCTGAAAGAATAGCAACTTCTTCTCCCAGTGATAGTGTATCGGTGAGCACCAGAATCGGGACCGCCTTGGCCTGGCGCATTGTTCGGAGCAGCTCCCGTCCATCCATATCCTCCAACACCGGATCCATAATGACCAGACAATACCGATGCCGCATAAAGCTGTCCAGGGCCTCCACTGTGTCAATGAAATACCGGACCTCTGTGGTATCGTCCTGCAGGGCGTCCCGGAGCTGCCGGCAAAGGGGCAGGTCATCATCAATCAGCAGGATTTGTTTCCGCATGAAACCGCCTCCCGTCCCCGGTTGGCTCTGTATTTGGGGGGGCCTTCCGGTATAGCTCAGCCAGCTTCTGAAAACTGGCTGGGCTGATTACATGCTCCATGCGGCAGGCATCCTGTTCGGCTGTCTTTGGATCGACGCCTGCCTCCGTCAACAAGCGGGTAAAGAAGCAGTGCTTCTCGTAGGTCTGCTCCGCCACCTCACGGCCTATATCAGTCAGGCGGAGGAAAAAGTCCCCGTCCATGGTGAGAAATCCGCCCTCTTTCAAGGTTGCTACCGCATGGCACACGCTGGGCTTGGACACCCCCATATACCGGGCCACATCCACGGAGCGCACCATCCCTCTTTCCTTTTGGAGTACCAACACGGCCTCCAGATAGTCCTCGCCCGACGCATGGAGTTTTTTCATAGACGCGACCTCTCATTTATACAGTGATTTTCTGTTCTGCCTTCCACATGGCCGCATATTTTCCATTCTCGGCCAGCAGCTCCTCGTGGGTGCCGGACTCCTTGATTGTTCCGTCTGCCACTACCAGGATCTGATCCGCATTCTTGACGATGGAAAGGGTATGGGCAATCATTACTACAGTCTTTTTCGCCTTGAGCAGATTGGCGATGGCCTGCTTGACCGCCAGCTCGTTCTCGATGTCCAGGGATGCCGTGGCCTCGTCCAGCAATAGGATAGGACTGTTTTTCAGAATGGCCCGGGCGATAGAAAGCCGCTGCCGCTCTCCGCCGGAGAGCAGATTACCGTTCTCGCCGGTAGGGTATCGTAGCCCTTTTCCATCCTGCGGATAAATCCGTCACAGTTGGCCTCCCGGCAGGCTGCCTCAATCTCCGCGTCTGATGCGCCGGGGCGGGCGTGGCGGATGTTGTCCCGGATGGTGTCGTCAAAGAGGAACACATCCTGGTCTACCATGGAAACCTGCTCCAGCACGCGCTCCGCTGCCGCATGATTGATGGGCTTCCCTCCGATGGAGATGAAGCCACTGGCTGGCTCATAATATTTTGCAATCAAATTCAGGATGGTGGATTTGCCGGAGCCGGAATCGCCCACAATGGCGGTTAGCTTCTGATCCGGCACCGTAAAGGACGCCTGCTTCAGCACCGGCTCTCCGGGAACATAGGCAAAGTCCACATGGTCAAAGACAATCTCATGGGTAGCGGGCCGCAGTGCCTCCATACTGCCGCTCTCCTCCGGCTCATCCATCACGCCCAAGATTTTTCCTTTGGAGATCATCAGGTTTTTGTAACTGGTGAGGTCTACAAAAATGGCGTTGGCAAGCTTGGAACAGAACAGCGGCAACATGCAGACCAGCAGATAGGAAACCGTGTCGATGGCCCCGGCTGCCCACGGCGCGTAGGCGGTCCAGATGACCAGCGGGCAGGACAGCCAGATCAGGATGCCCAGGCCGGCTCCCACAGGGAGCACCTTGGCCTCATATACAAAGCTGATGCGGCAGAAGTCCCGCATGGCGCTGATGACCGTCTTGTTTTTCAAGCCGCCCACACCATAAGCCCGGAAGGTCTGGATGCCAGATACATACTCCACGATGCTGCTGACATTCTCCGCACAGATGTCATTCTTTTCTTTGCCGTACTTCTTCACCATACGGAAAGAAATCCACAATCCAGGAATCAGCAGCAGATCCGCCGCCAGCAGGATCAGTCCGGCGGGGACATAGATCGTCATGACAAACACAATCAGCATGATGGACAAGGCAAAGTTTTTCGCCAGGTCCCCGATTTTGTGGGTCAGGATCTTTTCATAGTTATTGACATCGCTGGTGATGGTGTTGATGTAGTCGCCGGTCTGCCCCTGGGTAAACCGGGACAGAGGGATACGCTTGAGATGATCACCCATAAACAGCCGGATATTTTGGCTGACTTCTGCGCCGCCGATCTGGGCTTTGGTGTAGCCATAGCTGTAAATCAGGATACGGAGCAGGAAGATGCCGGCAATCGCCCCGGTCAGCATCAGCACCCGGTTCAGGTCAAACTGCCCCGCCCACAAAAACTGCATGACCGAGTAAAGCAGCAGGAACAGGCTGCCGGAGAGCAGGCCCTCCAAAACAGTTCCCCCAACGCCAATATAAAAATTTTTGTTCTTTTTCAAGACATCGTGTTCTCTCATTCTACTCGCCCCCCTTCCAACTGATAGGTGATGTTCCGGGCCTTTTCGTAGTCCTCCCAGGCTTTCCGGTAGTAAGCGTTATCCCTGCGGACTTCCTCATGGGTGCCGACGCAGGTGATGGTGTGGTCCTCCACCACTGCGACCCGCTCACACATCTTCAGGGCGCTCAGGCGGTGGGCAACCACAATGACGGTCTTGCCTTTACAAAGATTTTGGATGGCCCTGTCAATCTCCATCTGGTTTTCCGGGTCAGAGGCGCTGGTGGCCTCATCTAAAATCAGGATCGGGGCATTTTTCAAAATGGCGCGGGCAATGGCGATCCGCTGCTTCTCTCCGCCTGAAAACCGGGAGCCGAAGCTCCCTACCTTGGTATCGTAGCCATCCGGCAGAGACATGATGAAGTTGTCGATCTGGGCTTCCTTTGCGGCGGCCCTCACTTGTTCCAGACTGGCGCTGCTCCCCATGCGGATGTTCTCCAGTACACTGTCGCGGGTGAGGAAGGTCTTTTGAAATACAATAGCCACATTGCTCAAGATGGTGTCGTAGTCCAGCCCCTTGACATTTTTCCCGCCGATCAGCACCTCGCCCTCCTGCACATCATAGAAGCGGGAGATCAATTCGATAATGGTGCTCTTGCCGGCGCCGGACTGTCCCACCAGGGCCAGCCTCTCTCCGTCCCTGATCTTGAGATTGACGCCTTGCAGCACATCGGTTTTACCATCATAGGAAAACCGCACATTCCGCAGTTCAATATCATGGCATTGGGGGAAATCCGTGCCGCCCTCATAGATGGGGACATCCAGGATTTCCTTCGCCTTGGTGACCGCGTTCAGCACATTGGCGAAATTGGTCCCCAGCTCCTGCAGCGGACGGATCTCCGTCAGGTACATGGACCCCACATAGAGGAACAGCAGGAACGCGCTGGCTGTCAGGGAGCCTTTCAGGAAAAACATCCCGCCCAGCGGCACCATGAGCAGCATTCCGCACTCAATGATGACCACGAAGGCCGCGTAGGGTGGTCCCATGCGGCGGGAGGTCTCGTTCCACATGGCGTTTTCCTCATGGATGGCGGAGGAGAATTTCCGGAAGGATTTGCTCCCCATGTTATATGCCTTGATGAGCTTCATGCCACTGATATACTCGATCATGACCGAGTTCAGCGCGGTGATGGAACGGTTGGCCCGGTCCATCAGGTCGTCCGTGTTGCGGAACATGACCGCCATCACCACGCCCGCAAGCACCAGCGGCACCAGGGAAATCAGAGCCAGCGGGATATTGACGGTCATCAGGTAGGCAAAAACCACCACCGGCCCCACCAGATAGCACACCAGATCCGGCAGATTGTGGGCCAGAAACAGCTCCAGCTTCTCAATGTCCTCGTTCAGCACGGTTTTGATGTCTCCGGTCCGCCGCTCGTTCAGCGCCCCCAGCGGCACCTTAGCCATGTGTTCCGCTACCATACAGCGCACCTTGAACAGCGCGCCGTAGGCTCCCTTGTGGGATACCACTCCAGACGCCCCGAACAGCACAAAGCGGAGCACCACCGCCGCGGCCACAGCAGCCACGACCCGCACCACCAGTTCTTTGGTACAGGTCCCGCCAAAGGCGGCGTCCATCAGCCGGTAAATTTCAATATAGGGCACCACAATGCACAGGCCCCCGGCCATCGCCAGAAGCACGGCCAGGAACAGCCATACCTTTTGCTCTCCGGCCCAGCGGAGCAGCAAGGCCACACGATTGGTTTTTTTCTGTTTCATGGACTACCTCTCCTTTCCATCTGAATGGCCCAGGCCACCTTCTCTGTCTCCTTCGGAGCCATTCACCTTGACAGAGAACAGCTCTCTCAGTTTCGGGAGGGCGTCCATCACAACGGGTATATCACCGGGCATCTCGCCCTCGTCAAAATGCAGGACACGGGAGCAGGTACGGCAGACAAATTCAAAATCATGGGTGACAATGAAAATGACCTTTCCCAGCTCAGACAGCCGCCGGATCAGTCCCGCCACCTGGGTCATGCTGTCAAAGTCCAGGCCGCTGGTCGGTTCGTCAAACACCAGCAGGTCTTTTCCGCAGATCATGCTGACCGCTACGGCCACCCGCTGCTTCTGCCCGCCGGACAGCGTGTTGGGGTGGCGCTCCCGATAGGGAGCCAGCCCCAATTCCTCCAGAGTTGAGGCGGCCAGGGTCAAGTCCGGATTGCGGATGCCGAAAGAGCACTCCGCCTCCACACTCTCGGCAAATAATTCGTAGTTCACATCCTGCATCACCATGTAGGAGCGTTTCAGCCTGTTCTTCCGCTCCATTGCCTGTCCAGCCCACAGAAACTGCCCCTCGCAGTCCTTGTGGAGTCCGCACAGGGCGCGGGAAAAGGTCGTTTTCCCGGCCCCGTTGTGGCCCACCACGCCGATGACCTCACCCTTTGCGGCGGCAAGGCTGATGTGGTGCAGGATCGTCCGCTTTTTATACCGGAGCGTGACATCCCGAAGCTCCAGGACAGGGGAAGATGCCGGCGGGTGGACTTGCGGAGGCCGCACCTCCGCCAAGTCCGCCGCCCGCAATCCCATGCGTTCCCGGGCCTCCCTTGGTAATCCGCGGAACTCTTCCGGCGTAAAAACCTTCTCGATCCGGCCCTGCTCCAAGTACACGATCCGGTCCGCCAGATCCATCAGATAATAGAGCCGGTGCTCCGCGATCAGGATGGTCTTGCCCTGCTTTTGAAGCAGCCGCAAATGGCCTTTTAACTCCTGGATAGATGTCATATCCAGATTGGAGGACGGCTCATCCAGCAGGTAAATCTCTGGATTCATGGCATAGACCGAGGCGAAGGCGATCTTCTGCTTTTCGCCCCCGGACAATTCAAAGATATTGCGGTTTCGGAGCGGACTGATATGCAGGTCGTCGGTGGCCTGCTCCACCCGCTCCGCCAGCTCCACGGGCGGCCGGGCCTCGTTTTCAATCCCAAAGGCGATTTCGCTGTCCGTGTCCACATTGAAAAACTGCGTCCTGGGGTTTTGGAACACAGAGCCGACTTTAGCGGCGGTCTGGTACATGGGCAGCTTGCTGATTTCCTGTCCATCCACCAGTACGCTGCCCGTCAATTCTCCCGCATAGAATTGTGGGATCAGGCCGTTGACCAGCCTTGTGATGGTGGTCTTGCCGCATCCGCTCCGGCCACAGAACAGGACGCACTCTCCGTCCGCAATCGTCAGATTGATGTCGTGCAGGCCATCATGCTCCTGCCCCTGGTAGGCAAACGACACATGCTTCAGTTCAATCATCCGAACACCCCCTTCCAGTACAGCCCCACAGCGAGGTACGCCGCGAAGCAGACGCCCGCCAGAAGATCCGCGGGCCCTATGTGAATCTGCACCAGACAGGTCCGTGGCTTCGGGTTTTCGATCCCGCGGGTAATGGAGGCAATGGACAGTTCATCCGCCGCCTTGGATGCCGCCATCATCAGCGGGACATAAATGCACTCCACCGTCATGGCCGGGTGCGTCAGCAGTCCCTTGGGAGACGGCGACACATCCCGCATCCGCATGGCGTCCTTGATAAACCGCCAGTCCTCCTGGATGGTGGGAACATAGCGGAGCATGACGGCCAGCGGGATCACCAGCTTTTTCGGTGCGTGGATGCGGCTCATGGCGGCTAAAAATTCGCTGACCTTCGTGGTAGAGAGGACAATGCCGGACAGCATCCCACAGGGGTAGACCTTATGGAACAGCCCCAAAAAGGCGATAAACATGGTGCGCCAGGTGCCCGTCATGGTGTCCATGATCCAGAGGGTGAGCAGGACAATCAGCGCATAGAACAGCACACCCTTCCAGGCATATTTCCACTTCCCGAAGCAGACGCCGAGCAGTCCGATCAGCACCACAAGGCCCAGTTCGTAGAATAGGGACGGGGCCATCATAGCGGAAAGGATGCAGAACAGCAGCAGCAATATCTTCGTCCTGGGGTCCAGCCACAGCCCGCGCCGGGATGACGCTCCGCCCATCATGCGGTGATCCCAGCCTTTTCAAACTGCTTTTTCAGCATCTTGCCGCCGACCCAGCCGCTGAAAGCCGCCACCGCCAAGGTGCCAACGATGATGACCACGAGGAGCCAGGAGGGGGCGGAGGCGTTCATGGTGTCGATGTAGGACTGTTCCGTGTCATTTTTCAGCATGGTGCTGGCCCAGCCGTCCGGGTCAAGAAAGAACACCACATAAGTATAGATGCCTCCCAGAGAAATCAGCATATAGGACAGCAGATTGATGGCCTTGTTGCGGTAGTGACCGGCGCCGGCTACCAAGTCCGCAATGAGTCCCATCCCGATATAGCCCAGAGGAAAACGCCCAGTGCATTCCGGTAACAAACCAGATGATTCCCATGATGATGCCGAGGATTGTGACGCTCCACCGCTTCTGCACCTTAGCTACCATCAGCAGATAAATAGGGCCGCACAGCAGCGCCGCCCCCATCGGCATATAGAAGGTCAGGACTGGATTCGGGGCGAACGGAAGTCCGCCGACCAGGGTAAACACAAAAAAGATGGCACTGAAAATGCCTGTTGTCACAAGATCCTTGACCGTAAGGCCTTTCTTCAGTGAATTGACTTGATTGCTCATTTTACTCCTCCTGTTTTTGCGTCATGTTGACTTTTTCTTTGTGATATGCTACTCTTTGGTTAGAGTTCGCTAACCATCATTTATAACATACACTCGATTGGGGCGGCTTTCAATGATTTGAAACGAGGTTCGTCTTTTCGTTTCAAAAGTTCGTCCAATCGTTGTAAAAAGGAGGCGAGTCTTTTGTCATGCCCGAAATCATTGAGCAATACTATGCACCGCTGTTGAAAGGGCACGGTTTTATCCCCGACCCGGATAATCAGCAGTATGGTTCTTTAGGCATCTCGTGGAAGTTATCGCCCGAAATCGGAGAGGGGTCCTACTGGACCTATGGGCAAAAGGACCTGTACGACATCAAGATCCATAACTTTTCCTTTCACGAGGACTCTCTGCTGGAATTCTCCCTGCCGGAGTGTCTGAGCATCACCCGCTATGATTCCATCTCCGGCGAGGAATTGGCTCCGTACCGCCGGCTGTCCGCCGGGTGTATCAAAACCTATATTGGCGGCTATTCACCCTACCGGGTGCTGATCCACAAAAATATTCCCATTCGCTCCATCGGCGTTGAGATCATGCCCGCCTACTATGAGGATTATCTCAAAAAGCAGTATCCGGACGAATACCGCAATCCGGTGGAGGCATTCCGAAAGATCGACCAGACAACAGACTTTCCGGAAATGTCCAGGCTCCTTACAGAGCTTCAAAATTACCGCGGAGATGGGATCGCCGCTAAACTGTTTTATGAGGGCAAGGTAGCCGAAGCGTTGTCGCTGGTGGTGGAGTATCAGAAAAAGCGTCCGGCGGCCACTGGGCGGCTGGCAGCCCAGGATATTGAGAATATTCAGACGGTCGCTACCTACCTGAGCGACCATTACGCTGCGGAAATTCCTATGGAGCGTCTGACCCAGATTGCCTGCATGGGGACAACAAAACTCAAGAGCAGTTTCAAGAAGATCTACGACTGCACCATCACCGAGTACATTCAGCAGCGCCGCATGAGCCAAGCCGAGTACCTTCTCGCTAATACTGATTTGTCCATTGGACAGATTGCGCAGACTGTTGGTTATTCTACCTCCAGCCGCTTTGCGGAGCTGTTCCGAAAGAGCACAGGGTTACTTCCAGGGGAATTTCGGAAGATAGGCGCTCGAAAATAAAATTCAATTTTTGTTTACTGCTATGCAGATTTTGACACATATTTTTATATTCCATTGAAAACCGCTCCAAGAAAAGCGTTTCTAAGGGAACAATTTTGACCACAGTGTCAGCCACAGAGCCGCGTGGAGTACATGGAAACGGTACGAACTAAGAGTGTTATAAAGCAAATGAAGCGGGGCGGAACTGCCTAAAAAAGAGCGAAAATAGTTCAAAAAATCTTCCTGTACCTATTTGGGAGCAAGATGCCGGGAGTTCGAGTCTCCCCACTCGGACCAAAATCCGTCAAAATCTTGTGATTTTGACGGATTTTTCTTAATTTTTGCAACAAAACTATTCCATTAAATTTCGCTATCCATTTTTGCTTTTCTTGAGGTGCCGAAATATGGTGATCGAGACAAAACGGCTGATCCTGCGCCCCTTTCTGGAGACGGACGCAGCGGATGTCTATGAGTATCTGAAAGAACCCGCAGTCAATTGCTTTGCCAGTATGAAGCTGCACTCCCTGGATGAGGCAAAAACAGAGATGAAAAAGCGCCTGAGCGAGACGGAGTACTACTTCGCCATCACGCTGAAAGACGGCGGCAAGGTCATCGGCGAGATCGACGCCTATCCGGAGACGGGCGAGCCCCACGCAGGTGAGGACGCCGTGCGGGACACCTTCAGCCCCTGTTGGATGCTGAACGGGGCCTACCAGGGCAAGGGGTACGCCTTCGAGGCAGCCCAGGCCTTTTTCGGCTATCTCTTTTCCCAAAAGGGCGCAAGGCGCATCTACGCTTACACCGAGGACTATAACCTTGCCAGTCAGCACCTGTGCGAAAAGCTGGGCATGCGCCGGGAGGGCCTATTTCTGGAATTCATCTCCTTCGTGAACAATCCCGACGGCACGCCCCGATATGAAAACACGGTGCAGTATGCCATCCTGAAAAAAGAGTGGGACCGGCAGCAGTCCCAATAGGCAGTTGGAGGTATGATATGGGCGCAGCTTCTGTTTCCGAGTATGTGGCGTCGCTGAATGAGGAACAGCGGCAGCATGTCAGCGCATTCATTGAGTTTATGCGTGCGGAATATCCGCAGTTGACTCCTAAAATCTCCTTTTCCATACCCATGTGGCTGGTGGGGAAAAAGATGAACGAGGGGTATGTGGCAGTCTCCGCCGCGAAGAACCACTTCTCCGTCCATTTTTCCGACGAGGCGTTTCTAAACCGCTTGTCTGAGAGTCTGCCCGCCTGTAAAAGAGGAAAGCGATGCATCAACATCCCATACGGCGATGAAGCGTCCCTTCATGCGGTCGAGGAACGCATCAGCGATTTTCTAAAAATCTATCACTTTGAAGGGAGTTCCTCCCTATGAATAATACAGAGGAGATCGGCTGCTGCGGCGCCTACTGCGGCACCTGCCGGGAGTATCGGAAGACCTGTAAGGGCTGCAAGCCGGGGTATCTGGACGGCTCCCGGGACCTGAGCCGGGCCAAATGCAGGATGAAGAAATGCTGCCTAACCAGAGGTCACATCACCTGCGCGGACTGCGAGGAATATGACCGCTGTGAGATCATCCAGTCCTTTCTCAACCACCCCGGATACAAATACGGCAAGTACAAGCAGGCACTGGAGTACATCCGCGCCCACGGCCACGCCGCCTTCCTGAGTGCGGCAGAGCACTGGACAGGTGCTCATGGCAAGTACCCTGAACAAGATTCCTGAAATAAGCGATAGCGCCCGCTGATTATCCACAGATTTCAGCGGGCGCTATTCTTTGTATAGGCATATTAAAAACTGATACGCCTGATGCGAGTTGAGGCAACAGCCAGTTGCTTTGCTTTTTGCTCCCGCTGTGATACAATCCAGGCAAGGTGGTGATCAACATGGAACCCAAAGATATTCTTCTGGAACTGCGCACCAAGCGCGGACTCTCCCAGGAACAGCTGGCGGAAGAAGTGCATGTGACCCGTCAGGCGGTTTCCCGCTGGGAGACCGGTGAAACAGTGCCTAATACAGAAACTTTGAAGCTGCTCTCCGGGCTGTTTGATGTCTCCATCAACACCCTGTTGGGTTCCCCCAGGCAGTTGGTCTGTCAGTGCTGCGGTATGCCCCTGGAGGACGCCAATATCAGCCGGGAGCCGGACGGCACCTTCAACGAGGAGTACTGCAAGTGGTGTTATGCCGACGGGAAATTCGTCTACACCAGCCTTGAGGAATTGCTGAATTTCCTGGAAAGTCATATGTCCAATGAAGCCTGGCCCCCAGAGCAGGTCAGAGCCTATTTTGAGGCTCAGTTGCCCAAACTGAACCACTGGAAACAGGTATAGCAAAGGCTCCCACTCTTTGAATTTCAGAGGGTGGAAGCCCTTGCTATACAGTGCAGATTTTGTATTGCTCCGGGATGGAATTCTGTGTGGGTTCGCAGTATAATGATTCAATCATCCTGCTTTTTTACCATTCGGGAGGAAACCCAATATGACATTTCATGAATTCGGAGACCGTACGCTCCCCCATGTCATGCTGATCCATGGCGGCGGAAACGCATGGTGGAACTACCTGCGGCAGGCCCGTGTTTTGGCCCAGCATTATCATGTCATCCTGCCCACCTTGGATGGGCATGGCGAGGAATATCGAACGCCCTATGTCTCCACCGAGCGGACGGCAGACCAGTTGATGGACTATATCCAGCAGCATTGCGGCGGACATCTTTTTGCCCTGTGCGGGGTATCCCTGGGCGGCCAGATCGTGATGGAGCTTTTGGCGCGGAAGCCGGATCTTACGGAAAAAGCCATCATTGACGGCAGCCTTTGCTATCCCAGGCCAATGATGGCCCGTTTTTGCATCGCCTCGGTATGGCTGTTTGGGTGGCTGCTGTTCAGCAAAGGGGCGTGCCGTCTCCAGTTAAAACTGATGCCCAAGCTGCTGCCCAAAGAAATGGTCTATCCCCGGGAGATCCAGGAATACTATCTTCAGGACATACCCAGAACGCCGCGAAAAACCTTATACACTATGTACCGAACCTATATGGCACAATATCACCTGAAAGAAAGCGTGGGAAGCAGCCGCGCTCAGGTTATGTACTGGTACGGAGAAAAGGAAATGAAATGCGTTAAAAACTCCGCACATATGTTTCAGCAGCTGCTTCCCTCCAGCCGGATCTACGAAGCAAAAGGGTGTGGGCACGGCTATCTGGCCGTCTATCTGCCGGAGGAATGGTTGAACATTGCACTTCCATTTTTTGAGAACGGGTTTTAATAAGCGGCGGATGGATCACGATGCTCACATGTCATGTTTCATAGTTTTCTTTGCAGATACACCATATCCACCAGCTGCACCCCGCACTCGTAGATGGGGTGGTCGTAGTGGTCGGTGAAAAAGTTTCTGACCAGATGGTGCCTGCAAAAGCCGCAGGCCTCATAAAAGGGAATGGTGGAGGGGCTGTCTCCGGTGCCCACCTGTAGCACTGCATACTGCCCCTTGTAGGTTCGGATGAGAAAGTCCACCATGGCCTTTCCGTAGCCTCTGCCTTGCTCGGCGGGCGCAACGGCGATGTTCTTCAGCTCCAGAACGCCGTTTCCCTCGTCGGTCACCACGCACTCCGCCTTGACGCCGCCGTCCTCCAGCACATACATGGTCCCCCGCTCCAGATAGCGGTCCACCATGTCCTCCTGCTCGTTGGCCAGCAGCAGTAAATCCAGGTATCTCTTTTGATCGGTCTCCACTTTTCTGATTTCCATAGGCACACCTTATTGTTTCAGAAGCCGCTTCAGCGCGGCGGCGTCCAGCAGATTCACCGTCACGAACTTTCCCTGATAGAATACCGCCCAGTTGTTGAACACGCAGGGCAAGGCCTTGGCCTTCTCCAGAGTGTCCACCGGGATGAGGGTGCAGGGCGCCTCCAGTTCTTCACAGGTTTTGCGCACCAGCTCCACGCTCTGGTGGATGTAGGGACACTGGGAAGTGTAATAGACGGTCAGCTTCTGGTTTTCGATGGCCTGCACCTTGGCGTTCTTCCCGAAGCGGGGCTTGGTCCCGTCAAAGGAGAGGGCCAGCAGCCGGTAGCCCTCCGGGGTGGTATCCACGGTTTCAAATCCATACTTCTCTGCAAAAGCCTGGTCTGAGAGCCAGGCCTTTTGCTTTTCGGCACCCAGCATACACACGCCGGACTTTTCCCTGGCTCTTGCGTCGGCCAGGCAGTACTCCATCAGCTGTCTGCCGTAGCCCCTGCCCTTGAACTCCCCACTGACCCACAGGCAATAAATATAAAGGTAGTTATCCCCCTCCACCGGCACCCAGGCGGTCTCCAGCGGGGCGTACTCGATGAACACCACACCCTTGGCATCCAGCTTGCGGAACACATGTCCCTCCCGGAGCCGCTCCCGGAGCCAGGCCCGTTTGGCCTCCACACCGGGGTGGGGCTTTTTGCTGCGGATGATGCAGCACAGGTGCTCCTGATCCAGATTTTCTTCCGTCAGATTGAGAAACTGCTCCTCCATGTCCGCTACCTCCCGGAAAATCTGCCTCCATGATACCACGCCCTCCACAGCAAGACAATCCCGCAGATTCCAGCAAAAGTTTTTCTTGCGTGGAGAACATGACAGACAGTTGTCCGGTTCCTATGGTATAATGCAGGCAGAATCAGGAATGACAGTAGTTTACATGAGGATGGAGCGGCTCCTGTCCATCCTGCTCCAGCGGGAGAAGATCACCGCCCCGGATCTGGTGGAGCAGTTCGAGGTATCCCGCCGGACCATCCAGCGGGACATCGAGTCGTTGTGCCGGGCAGGCATGGAAGAGTACGCCAAGGATCAGGTCTATGAGGCAGATTTCTGAGAAGGGCGGTTACACCACGAGATCTATTTGAGTGATGTGCGGCGGACCAAGCCGGAGCGTCTGAAAACCGTCATCCGTCAGCCGGTGAAATATGTGTAATGGAGTTGGAGACAGCTATGGAGATGCAGGAACAGAGGGAAACACAGGTCCGCCGCTGGTTTTCCATGTGGCTGTGCAAGCAGGACACAGGGCTCGAGGAGCTCTTCGCCCCCGACGCCGTCTACATCGAGAGCTGGGGGCCGGAATACCACGGCAGTGGGAAGATCAAGCTGTGGTTTGACGAGTGGAACACCCGGGGCACCGTAGAGCGGTGGGACATCCGGCAGTATTTCCACAAGGGGGACCAGACCGTGGTGGAGTGGGCCTTCCGGTGCGCCATGACAGACGGCACCGTCCAGAGCTTTGACGGTCTCTCCCTCATCCGCTGGAACGAGGCGGGACAGATCTGCTTTTTGCAGGAATTCGGCTGCAATGAAAACCGCTACGACCCCTATGCTCAAGGCGATACTCCGGTATTTCGGGAAGAACCAGCATTGTGGTTTTGAAAGGAGCATTGGTATGGCAACTTCCAGGGTGACCGTCCATTTCCCCTGCCCAGTGGAGCGGGTGTGGCAGGTGGTGACCGACCTTTCCCATATCGCCTGGCGCAGCGACCTTACCCAGGTGGAAGTTCTGGATGAGACCCACTTTGTGGAGCACACCAAGAGCGGCTATGCCACGAACTTCACCGTCACGGCCTGCGAACCTCTCCGACACTGGGCATTTACCATGGAGAACGGCAACATGTCCGGCTCCTGGGAGGGCATCTTTGAAGCTGCGGAGGGCGGCGGTACCCAGCTCCATTGCACCGAGACTGTCCATGCCAAGCACTGGTGGATGCGCCCTTTTGTCCCCGGCTATCTGAAGCGGCAGCAGAAGCTGTACTTGGACGATTTAAGAAAGGAATTGCTGAAATAAGCATATGCGGATGGCGAGGTGGTCGTTATGTTGAATATGGTTCCGAGCGCGGAGCAGATGACAGCTTTAGTTGGGAAACCCTTATATGAGATCTGGACGCAGTTGTGTGCCCTGATTGAGGAGAACTATGACATGGAGCGCCTGTGGGGCAGCGGCGGGAAAGCATGGACCTATGAGTATAAATACCGCCGGGGCGGCAAAACCCTGTGCGCGCTTTATGCCAGAGAAAACTGCATCGGGTTTATGATCATCTTAGGCAAGGACGAGCGCTTAAAATTTGAGAATGACATGGAGCATTACGCGCCGGAAGTGCAGACCATTTATGATGAAACGCCAACTTACCACGATGGGAAATGGCTCATGTTTGAGCCGGTGAATACCGCATTGTTTGCGGATTTCCTGCGGCTACTGGCCATCAAGCGGAAACCGAACCGCACACGCAGCGGCTGAAATCGGCATGAACCCCAAACCGTGTCGTTCTCTTTCCTCCTCAAATCGTTTAGGATGGGATCGTCAGCAAACGCTGAACCATTCTTTTGAGGAGATATCACTATGAACACAGATAAGATTTTTGCGGAAGCCATCGCCAATGAATATGCCCCCAAGGACACCTCCAAGGTGGTCGCCTTGCGGAAGCTGGACCGAAGGGCAAAGAGCCCGGCCAACATCTTCGCCTACTCCTTCGGCGTCGGGATGACCATGGTTCTGGGACTGGGGATGTGCCTTTCCATGGGCGTGATCGGAAACGGCTCCCTGCCGCTGACAGGCGGCGGGATCCTGCTGGGCATCCTGGGGCTGGTGGGCGTGGGGGTGAATTACCCCATCTACAAAAAGCTCCTGCGCTCCGGCAAAGAAAAATACGCCTTTGAGATCATCCAGCTGGCCCGGGAGATCAGCGAAGGGGCGGAGTGAACAGGAAGGAGGGCGGCAGATGAACAAATCCGAGAGCAAATACTTCAATACCGCCCTGCGCCTGGATGAAGCCCTCATCGAACTGCTGGAGGAAAAGGATCTGGAATACATCACCGTCAAGGAGATCTGCCAGCGGGCCGGGGTCAACCGCTCCACCTTCTATCTGCACTATGAGACCGTCGCCGACCTGGTGAACGAGACGGCGGAGATGGTCAACCGGCGGTTCCTCTCCTATTTCCCCCAGCAGAAAGAGGAGCTTTTCCGGGGCGTAGACAGCCGGGAGCCGGAGGACCTGATCCTGGTCACCCGGGAATATCTGCTGCCCTTCCTCCGCTTCATCCGGGACAACAAAAAGGTCTACCGGGCGGCGTTCCAAAACCCCGGCGGCATGCGGACCGAGGCGCGGTATGAGGGGCTGAAACAGTATATCCTTCACCCCATTCTGGCGCGGTTTGCCATCCCGGAGGCCCACCAGCCCTACTATATCACCTACTATGTGGAGGGCATCATGGCCATCGTCAAGGAGTGGCTCCGGAAGGACTGCTCCGATGAGGTGGAGACGGTGGCCCGCATCATCGAGGCCTGCGTGCGTCCGAAAGGCGGCGACTATGAAGCGTGACGGCCGGATGGGACGCTTCCTCCGGGGCTGGCGGGAGGATTACATTTTCCAAACCCTGATAAGCGCCGCGGCGTCCTTTGGCTGCACGGCGCTCTTTGCCCTGTACAACGGATACCTGGGCCTTTGGCACAGGTCGGTGTGGCACGGCAGCATCTGCGTCTTTTACCTCCTGCTCATGGCCATTCGGGGCATGGTCCTCCTCACGGAAAAGCGCGGCCAGGCACAGAGTGAAGTCGAGCGGGACCGCTGCCGCCGCCGGACCTTCCTCATCAGTTCCCTTTTCCTGCTGGCACTGGATCTGTCGCTGATGCTGCCCATCGCCATGATGGTAGTGCTGGACAAGCCCGTGACCATGGGGCTGATCCCGGCCATTGCCATGGCGGCCTATACCACCTGGAAGATCACCATGGCCTCCCTTCACATCAACTGGCAGCGGCGCAGGGCCAGCGGAAATATCCTGATCGCGGAGCTGCGGACGGTCAACCTGATTGACGCGCTGGTCGCCATCCTGACGCTGCAAAACACTCTGATCATGGTCAAGCGGACGGATGCCGGTGAGAACAGCATGCTCCCGGTGTCCGCCGCCTCCAGCGCCGTGATCTATGTGGTGATCGTGGTCATCACTCTTCGGATGCTGTACCGGGGCCTGAGGCAAATAAACCGGCAGGAAACATAGATCCTCCCATACCGTGCTCCTTGGATGGGGCATAGCGTGGGAGGACCCTGTTTTTTGGCTGTAATGCTTACTTTACCCAGTGGACCACGGCGTCCCGCAGGAAGCGGGCGCAGCCGGGCACCTGTTTGTCGTAGTAGGCGGTAAACCGATCGTCCATCACATAGAGCTCCGCGATGCCCCGGTGTCTGGCCGGGTCGTACTGATTTCCAGTGATGGTGAGCCACCGGCGGTGGAGGGCGGTGAGCTCCTTGCCCTCCTGGCTCTCCGGGGACAGCCCAGCCCGGACGGCTTCCTCCAGCCGCTCCTGGATCTCCCGGCCCAGCTCCGTCCACTCCCGATACTGTTCTTGGGTGAGGTTCCTCACCGCGGCGTTGGCCTCGTCTACCTCCTGGTCGCCGTACTTGGTGCGGATCTCCGCTCCGTAAACTTCCTCGTTGTGGGCTACCGCCCGCTGCTTGAACGCCTCAAATTTCTGCTCGTCGCTCATGATCTCGTTCCTTTCTTCCGCTCCGATGGTGTCCTTCACCGACCGGATGAGCTGTTCCAGCCGCTCCCGCTCCGCCTCCAACGCGGCCAGGTGGTTTCGCAGGGCGGCCAGACGGTCAAAGGAGGGATCGTCCAGACATTCCTTGATCCGGGCCAGCTCCACCCCGAGGGCCCGGTAATACAGAATGTCCTGCAGCCGGTCCACCTCCGCCCCGCCGTAGTAGCGGTAGCCGCTCTCCGCCACCCGGCTGGGCTTCAGCAGGCCGATCTGGTCGTACCAGCGCAGGGTGCGGGTGGTCACCCCGGACAGGCGCGACAGCTCCTGAATGGAATACTCCATAGATATCCCTCCTTACGGATACTGTATCAGTTGACGGAGCGTCAAAGTCAAGGGAAACTTTCCAATTTGACGATTCTTTCCCGGCAGCCAATTTCCATATTCCCAAACTCAAATCCGTAGTATAATGATAGCACATACATACCCATACAAGGAGGCATCGATATGCGCAAGAATTTTGGAGCCAAGCCCTGGACCTATCCCCAGCCGGTCTTTATCCTGGCCACCTACAATGAGGACGGCACCCCCGACGCCATGAATGCGGCCTGGGGCGGCATCAGCGAGGACAAGGAGCTGAGCATGTGCATCAGCGAAGGTCATAAAACCACCGCCAATATCCTGGCCCGCAAGGCCTTTACCGTCAGCATGGCCACGGCGGAGCAGATGGTGGCCTGCGACTATGTGGGCATCGAATCCGGCAATCAGGTGGCGGACAAGGTGGTAAAAGCCGGCTGGCACACCACCAAGTCGGAATTTGTGGACGCTCCCTCATCGACGAGCTCCCCATGGCGGTGGAGTGCCGCCTGGTGAGCTACGACCCGGATAGTTGCCGCCTGGTGGGCGAGATCGTCAATGTGAGCGCCGACGAGTCCGTGCTGGATGAGAACGGCAAGATCGACCCGGACAAGCTGCGGCCCATCACCTTTGACCCCATTCACCACACATACCGGGTGCTGGGCGAGAAGGTTGGCAACGCATTCCAGGACGGCGCCAAGCTGAAATGATCTGCTGATCTGAGACAGGAATGGGGACGGAGGCGTGGCCTCCGTCCTTCATTTTTCTGCCTGCGGATCACTGTCGCCCCGACTTCTGCCGTTTGCGGAAGTCCTCCTCAATGGCATCTTTCCAGTGCTCGTCCAGAGGGACGCTGCACCGGACGGCCGCCACGGCCCGGCCCACCACCTCGTAGTTGAGGCGGGTGCCCTCGCTGTCGCAGTGGTAGTTCACCGCCCGGTCGGGGCGATGCCCAGGTGGCCCGCCGTCTCCACTGCGTCGATGTTGGCCCCAGGAAGAGGAATTCCCAGCCGTATTTCTCCTTCTGGTGCTGGATCATCTCCTTCACCCGCTGGGCGGAGTAGCGGCGGCTGGCGTTCTCCATGCCGTCGGTGGTGATGACGAAGAGAGTGTGCTCCGGCACATCCTCCGGGCGGGCGTACTTGTGGATGTTCCCGATGTGGTGGATGGCCCCGCCGATGGCATCCAGCAGGGCGGTGCAGCCCCGAACATAGTACTCCTTTTCCGTGATGGGCCGGACCTTCTCCAGGGACACCCGGTCATGGAGCACCTCGCTCCGGTCGTCAAAGAGGACGGTGGAGACGAAGGCCTCGCCGGGCTCCTTCTTCTGCTTTTCGATCATGGCGTTGAAGCCGCCGATGGTGTCCCCTCCAGCCCCTGCATGGAGCCGCTGCGGTCCAGAATGAACACCAGTTCCGTCAGATTCTGCTTCATAAAAAACCCTATGCTGTGTTGTTTGATTTACAAGCACAGTATAGGGGAATTTTAATTTGGTTTGGTCGCCTGGCGGGCGACAAATCGTTATGCCTCAAACAGGGTGATCCGAGTGCCGTTCTCCTCCAGGAGCCGGAGCAGATCCTGGGTTTTGAGCCATACGGTGGCGGTGTTGTCGTTGGGATGGACCCCGATCAGACCAGAGCCTTCCAGAAAGGGCCTGTCCAGAAAGAAGGTCACCTTGTGTTCCCGGTCGTTGAGCAGGCCCAGGGGCGTCACCGCGCCAGGGATCAGCCCCAGAATATCCATCAAATCCTGATCCGAGGCGAAGGTCAGCGGCCGGGTGCCGTGCTGCTGCCGGAAGGCTTTCAGGTCAACCCGCTTGTCGCCTTTGACTGTAATGAGATAGTAATTGTGTTTTTTGTCATCCCGGATGAAGAGGTTCTTGGCGTCGGCTTCCGGGTAGGGCAGGTGGATCTCCGCCACCTCCGCCATGTTGTACACGGCCTTGTGCTCCGTTATCTCATGCCAGATGTTTCTTTCGTCCAGAAGGGCGTAAATCTCCTGCTTATTCATCGTCAGGCATCTGCTTTCTCAGAATTTTCTCCATAGCCTTGCCCTTGGCCAGCTCGTCCACCAACTTGTCCAGGTACCGGATATCCCGCATGAGGGGATCCTCGATCTCCTCCACCCGGACGCCGCAGATCTTGCCTGTGATCAAAGTCCGGTTGTGGTTCATGGAGGGGGCGTTCCGGAAAAAGTCGCCGTAGCTCACATCGGACTGCTCCAGGCGGGCCAGCTCCTCCGACGAATAGCCGGTGAGCCAGGCGGTGACCTGATCCACCTCTTCCCGGGTGCGGCCCTTTTTCTCGGCTTTGGCCACCAGCAGAGGATAGAGTTTGGCAAAGGCCATTTCCGTGACATCCATACGGGGCATACCGGCACCTCCTCCCGTTCTGGTGTCATCATACCATAAACGGGGTGACCTGGCAATCCGGCAGGCTGCACGATGAAGCCCGGAAATATTCCGCTCAGGGGATAACCATCTCATTGAGACTCTAAAACGCATGAAAAATATGTCCCGGCATTGCCCTGCAAGTTTTTCTTGTTAGACACGAAAAAGTATTTGAATATGCCGGAGATTTTGGGTATAATAAGAAAAGCAAGGGGGCGATTTCATGATTCTGAGACCTTCCTATATCGAGGCTGTCACGCCGTTTATTGACCAGCCGCTGGTGAAGATCCTGGCCGGCGTGCGGCGCTGCGGAAAATCTACCATCTTTCAGATGCTGGCCGATGAGTTCCGCCGACGGGGCGTACCGGAGGATCGGATCATCCAGAAACGCTACACAGAGATGGACATTCCATCGGACATCTCTGCCAAGGACATGTATGATGATCTGAAAGCGCAGATTCAGGGAAAAGGCCGCTGCTATCTGCTGCTGGATGAAATTCAGGAGATCAAGGGCTGGGAAAAGGCAGTCAACAGTCTGCTGGAGGGAGCGGATGCGGACATCTATGTCACCGGCTCCAACTCCAAACTGATGTCCAGTGAGATCTCCACCTACCTCACCGGCCGGTATGTGTCCATCCCGGTCTACCCCCTGTCCTTCCGGGAGTTTCTGGACTTCAAGGCAGGAGACCCCCGGACACCAAAGGAACTGCTGGAGGACTACATCCGCTTCGGCGGATTTCCCATCATCGCTCTGGGCAACTATGACGCACAGAGTGCCTATCAGATCGTCAACGGTATCTACCACACAGTGATCTCACGGGACATCGTGAAGCGGCACCGGATCAATAAGCAGGATCTGTTTGACCGGGTGGTGAAGTACCTGATGGAAAACATGGGGAAGACCTTTTCCGCCAGTTCCATCACCAAGTTTCTGCGCAATGAACACCGCACCGTCTCAGTGGAGTCCATCTACAACTACCTGCGCTGGCTGGAGCAGGCCTTTGTCATCTACCCCTGCCACCGGTACGATATCCAGGGGAAGGCAGTCTTGGCCACCCAGGAAAAGTATTACCTGGCCGATGTCACGCTGAAATACTGTCTCCTTGGCTACGACCGGAAGATGCTGGACGGCGCTCTGGAAAACATCGTGTTCCTGGAGTTAAAGCGCAGGGGCTACGAAGTCTATATCGGAAAAAACGCAGCCAAGGAGATCGACTTCATCGGCATCCGCCGGGAGGAGAAGATTTATGTCCAGGTCTGTGTCCAACTGCCGGAGAACTCTGACCGGGAGGTGGGCAACCTCATGGAGATCCAGGACCACTACCCCAAGTATGTGGTCACCACCAACAGCCTGGATGTGGGCAATGAGAACGGCATCCGCATCGTACATCTGGCGGATTTCCTGTTGTCCGAAGGCTGGTAAGTCTGCCTCTAAAACATGTATTTTTATAAATTGCTCTATGAAGTGGACAGGGACCGTATCAGATTATGATACGATCCCTGTCCCAATTTGTGCGGCAGGATTTACCATCTCACGGATCATCCCATACCATTTTGCCACCGTATGCCGGGTCACCTTAGCCCCCTTGGCGATGGTGCTGTAATTTGTCTCGTCGGGGTAAATCTTCATATACTCCCAGATCTGCCGCTGCTTCTTGGTGAGTTTCTCAGGTGATGGGATCCCTCGCAGCCGGTCCTGGATTGCCTTCCGCTCGGCGTTCAGCTGCTGGATGAGCACCTTCAGCTTCTCCTCGCACTCCTCACGGGTGTGGGCGTAGACGCACTTGGAGTGTTTGGTACCGTCCGGCCAGGTGGGCGAATAGCGTCCCTCAAAGAGGTGGTCGTTGATCTGGGTGATACAGCCAGTTCCAGGCTTTCTTGTGCGCCGCATGACCGGCTGGAAGTCGGTGAGCGGATCTGCTGCAGAAGAGTCCTCCGCCACTTCATTGCCCAGGCCACGGTCGATCTTGGCGGCAGCTTCGCTGAGCATGTCGCCGGTGATGTGGGTGTAAATGTCCAGGGTGGTGGCCGCTGACACATGCCCCAGCATGGCGGAGAGTGTTTTGATGTCCATGCCATTCTCCAGCGCCATGGTGGCAAAAGTATGGCGCAGATCATGAAAGCGAATTTGTTTGCACTGAGCTCGCTCCAGAATGATATGGAGCATTCGGAGCACGGAGCTGGGCCTGATTGGTTCATCCTCCTTGATGGGCGAGGGGAACAGCCACCGGGACTTTGCCGCCTTTCGGTATTCCCGGAACACCTCCACCACGGCAGGCGGCAGCACCAGTTTGCGGATGGACGCTTTTGTCTTTGGGACACTCAGCTGCAGTTTTCCCTTCACCTCATTGACTTGTTTGGTCACGGACAGCGTTCCTGTATCCAGATCCAGGTCGGACCATTGGAGCGCCAGCAGTTCGCCCCGGCGAAGGCCGGTGGATAAGTCCAGCAGGAACAGTTCAAAGTAGCCGTCCGCCTTGGCCTGCATGAGAAACCGCTGGAGCTCCTGGCGGGACAGCACCTGCATCTCCCGTCCCCGCTTGGGCGGCAGCTTACAGCCCACAGCAGGGTTGCTTCGGATCAGGTTCTCCTGCACCGCCTGGTCCAGCGCTGCCCGACATTTGGCGTGACACATTCGCACCATCCGATCGGACAGGCCCTTCCCATATTGTTCGGTGCGGACAAGCCGCCCCTCTTTTTTCAGATAGGCATAGAACTGTTGGAGATCCTTCTGACTCAGTTGGCACAGTGGGATACTGCCCAGTTGGGGGATGATGTGCTGGTAGATGGTTCTCTCATAATTTAACTGCGTGGTGGGGCGAAGGCCGGGCTTGAGATAGGTTTGATACCAGAAGTCCATCCACTCTCCGAATGGCATATCGGCACAGATTTTTTCGGATTTGGTACCGCCCACTTCTTCCAACAGTTTGGCCAGTTTTTCCTGGCATTCCCGCTTGGTTTTGGCCAGCACATTTTTTGTTTTGGGCAGTCCCTTGTCATCATAGCCCACCACAGCCCGGCCTTCCCAGCGTCCGTCTTTTCGCTGCCTTATGGTGCCGGTTCCGCTTTTTCGTTTTCTGGCCATGGGTTCAACTCCTCTCCCAATAGATTTTTCAGAAAGTCGCCAACTACATCGCTGGCGGCTCTCTGCATATCCGGTGTCACATGCGTGTAGGTATCCAGTGTGAACGATGCATTGGTATGTCCCAGGATGCCGGAGAGAGTCTTGGCATCCACACCGCTGGCCAGGGCATGGGTGGCGAAGGTGTGGCGTAAATCATGGAACCTGATGTGAGGCAGTCCTGCCTCTTTTAGCAGCACCTTCATCCAGTAGTAGGCAGCGCTGGGGCGCACCGGCTTCTCCGGAGCCAGCGGTTCCGGGAAGATCCACTGACTGACCGCGTGTTTTTTCCTCTCCTTTAATCGCTGGACAGTACTGGGGGGCAGACGGATGGTACGTCTGCCCCTCTCAGTCTTGGTCTCGCCGATCTCCATTTCACCCCGCTTAGGTACATTCACCGAGCGGAGGATTTTCAGTGTCCCGGCGTTCTCATCAAAGTCCCTCCACATGAGACCGCAGATCTCACCTCGACGCAGGCCGGTGGTCAGTTCCGTGTAGAAGAAGTCACGCCAGATTTCGTTCTTGTCCACTGCTGCCAGGAAGGCGTCCATCTGCTCCCGGTCAAGAACCTGCTTGGTTTTGTAGTTGCTCTTGGGCAGCTTGACGCCGTCCGTTGGGTTATAGGGAACGATGTGGTCCCGCTCCGCATCTTTGAGACAGCGGTGGAGCATGGCATGGATGCGGAGCACCATGGTGTCCGACAGTTCGTGCCCATACTCCGGGTGGTCGTGGACACGCCCCTCTTTCTTCAGCTTCCGGTACAGTTTTTGAATGTCCAGCCGTGTGACCCGTGAGACAATCTTGCCGCCCAGGTAGGGCTTCACATAGCACCGGATGTACTGCTCGTAGCTGCGCAGGGTGTTGGGCCGCAGGGTGACGGCACCATATTCCTCCATCCAGCGATCCAGCCACTCGCCCAGCGTCATTCGGCTGTCCTCGGTAAGCTGTGCGTCCTGATAGATATCCATGTCACGGTGGAGTTTGGCCAGCAGTTCTTTTTGAGTTTTGGCCAGCACATATCGGAAGATGGGCTCGCCGTTTTCCTTGTGGCCCACCACGATGCGGCCTTCCCAACGCCCGTCTTCCCGTTTGCGTACCATGCCATCTCCGGATGGTCGTCTCTTTGCCATGTTGTTTCACCTCCAATCGTTCCGTTTCATTTGTCGTGCGGTTACTGCGTAGCCTATTTCACAGGAGGATACTTGTAAGGCTCCGCCACGCACTGGTAGAGCACTGCACCGCAGCGGCGGCAGATCAGATACCGCAGTCGGTTGCCCAGCATTCCGTGTTTCTTGAATGTGACCAGCGCTTCGCCGTGCTGCCAGCCAAGACCGATGTCCTCGCACCCACAGTACTGGCACCGCTGAATGGGAAGTCGATTTGTCATCTCGATCATTCCTCCTGTTCCATTCTGCGGCAGATGCGTTCTGTCTCATCCTCATCGAAGGAGTACAGGCCGTCTGCCTCCAGTTCTTTGCTCAGTCCCCAGGCCAGTTTGAATCCGGCCGTGAAGCTGGCCAGGGAAGTCTCCTCCCGTAGCAGATTTTGAGTATCCACCAAATGCATGAGCCTGCGCCGCTGCATCTTGTCCAGGCAGTCTCTCACCTCCTGGCGGGTGTTCTCGATGTCCTCTTCCAACTCTGACACATCCGGTTCCCGGAAGAACCGCTGGTGCAGTGCTCTCATGTAGTCGTTCACTGCGCATCGCCTCCTTATCAGCAACACACAATACCCGAACTGTTTCCCAATATCCACCCCTTATTTGAAACTTTTTCAGAAAGATTTTGGGGCTGGGGAGAGGTTTTTATCTTTGTTTTGGCATGTCAGATTTTAATACGCCTACATCCCGCCCATGGTCATGCCGCCCATGTTCTGCTCCTCCTCATGGTCATCCGGCTTGTGGCCCATGGCGATCTTCTTCTGACGGATCTTCTGGCGCAGTTTGCGATCCGCTCTCTGGCTGCCCGGCGGGCAGGGCGGAATGGAGTTGTCCTGAAAGATCCGGCCCATGTGGTGGAGGAGCTTGGTGGCAGAGAGGAGCACATTGGGGCTGCGGTTGTCATTGAAGTGATCCAGAAAGAACTGGGCATACTCGTTTCCCTGAGATGCGGATTCCCAGAACCAGCTATACGCCTGCTCCCGGTCTTGGGTCACATCCTCGCCGGTGAGGTACAGCTTGCCAAGAGCGTACTGGGCATACTGGTTTCCCTCCTGGGCGGCATCGCTCAGATACTCCACCGCCTTGGCTGTATCCTTTGGGACATCCTTTCCCTCCAGATACAGTTTCCCCAGCCGGTAAGCGGCCCAAGTGTTGCCCTGCTCCGCCGCTTTCTCATACCAGGACACCGCTTCCTCCATCCGCTTTTTCCTCTGCAATAACTTCCCCAGAGCGTATTGGGAAAAGTCATGACCGGCTTCGGCTGCGCGGCGGAACCACAGCTCCGCCTGTTCGTCATCCGGCAGCACACCCATACCATCCCGCCAGCACTTGCCCAGCAGGTGAGCGGCCACGGTGAGGCCGGCGCCCCAGAGCTGCTCCAGCAACCGCACCTGCTCCGCCTTTTCCGCTTCTGTGTTTTCATATACCGAGAGGATCTCTTTCGCGTTCTGGTAGGCTTCCGCCATCTGCCAGTGGGAGGACCAGGCGTAGTACACCTCCTCCTGGTCCTCATCCACTTCATCTTTCATGGCCGCATCTTCGAAGGTGAAGGTACCCAGGCGCAGTTCCTCCGCCTCCCGGATGACCATGTTCTTGATGGCCTTGAATTCCTGTTGCTGCGACAATGGTTTGTGTTCTCTCGGCGTGTCCTTGTAGTACCGCTCCAGCTCATCCCGCAGCCGGTTCCATTGTTCGTAGCACTCCGCTACCTCCGGGAGCCTGGCCAACTCGTCCACGATGGCATCCACCTGCGCCTTCACCGGCTTTTTGAGATAGCCATACACCTTTTTACCTTTGACCTCCGCCAGCATTCCGGCCAGCGTTTCCATCTGACCGGCGATGACCGGACTGTCACAGAGGCCGGATTTCATTTCTCGGATGAGGAGGCCCATGGCCTCCATAGCTGCGTCCCGTACCTCTTGGTAGGACAGATCCTTCTCCTGATAAAGGGACAGCAGCTCGTCCCGGAAGATATCGTTGGACAGCTGGGAGCGCATCTGCTCGATGCCTTTCTCAGTCAGATAGCCCTGCCTGGGATCGGCAGACCAGACCATCATGTGGATGTGTGGGTGGTGCTTTTCATCGTGGAAGGCGGCGCACCAACGAAAGCTGCTGGGCGGAATTTTCATCGCCGCTGCCAGTTCTGCCTGATGAGCCAGCAGCAATCTGCGCCAGCTCTCGCCGTTTTCGTAGCCCAGCCGTGCAGCATCCTCACGCTTTAGAGAGTAGATGAAGGTCCACACCGGACCGGCGTGTGCGTTGATCTCCTCCATGGTTTGCTCCAAATCAGCAACACCGTCCGCAGAGAACAGACCGTGGGAGCGGGGACGCTCCGCCATGTATTCCAGATAGCCGCCCGCCGCCGGCTCCGTCACCTCCACGCCGTCCCGGGTGGCGATGTACTCGGCGTAGTGTCCGCCGCCGCTTCCCGGCTTGATGTAGCCGGACTTTTGAATGAGGCCCTTCATTCCTCAATCCTCTTCTGAAACTGAAACGCATCCTGGAAATCAATTTCCCCGTTGGTTTCTTTCACATTTTTCACGCAGCGCACCCGAAGTTTTTGCAGTGTATCCAAGCTAACATTGATATCGCTGGCGAACAGATTCGCCATCAGATCCTGGTCCACCGCTTGCTTGAAAATCAGATGCCCCATGCGTTTTCCGAAGGCGCCCAGCTTCCCCTCCAGCACATCCGAGAGGATACGGGGCAGATATTCCTCCGCGTGTTCCGTATCCAGGTAGCCGGAATAGAATCGGACAGCCTTCTCAATGTATTCGCTCTGGCTTTTGCAGTTATCCTGTTTGTAGTGAGCTTCCACTTCTTTTTTAGCCTCTGGCGTGATCCAGAGGGCAAATTTCTCTTTTCCGATAACCATGCTTTGAAACCTCCTTTTTTTCGTAGGAACGCCCTGAATTTTCTTGTGATTCGTGGTTTTTGTGCCGGGAGAACCCCCTAATGAGGAAATTTTTGTTTTTGGAACGCCCTCGCCCATCCCCCGAAACTGCCCGCACTGCGGGCAGTTGTGTCTCTGCCGAGGGGCACATGACCCCGGCAGTTTCTCCTGCTCTTCGTCCCCCCGTGGCCCCCGTCCCGAAGTCTGGCCCGAAATCGGGCCAAATCCGCCTTGAAAGCCCCAGGTGGGGCAGGGACTCTGCCCTGCCTCGAAGGAGGGCACACAGCGCCTCACAGGCCGCTGCAAAGGGGGATTCCTCTGCCGCAGGGGACGGCGCACTGCGGCAGGAAAATCCGGAAGTATTCCGCCGGACCGGACACCAGATGCTGGCGTATCATCTCGCCGCATTGAAGCAGTCGGTACACAGTAATTTGATTGCAGAATTCAAATTCCGCACAGCGCTCTTTCGCAAATGCTCTCTGCTCATCCGTGAGGTCGCCGCGGTTCTCATCGCAGAGAAACAGTGCCACGGCGTCTTCGTCGATGGGATCACTATGACTGGCGTTCCACTTGCTGATGATGTACTTTCGCTTGTCCGCCATAGCCATGGCGCACAGGTTGGGATCTTCTTGAAGGATGCGGCCCAGTTCCTGCATCAGCATCCGGATACACACTCCCTTCTCTCCAGCGCGGCCAGGCGCTGCTTTGCCTTGTGCTGTTCCAGTGCCAGGTCGGCCATGTCCATCTGCCGCTCATAGTACTGATCGATTGCCAACTGGATAGGCAGGATATGATAGAGCAGACGGCCGTTGCGCTTGCGGCCGTCTTTGGTGGTAACGGTCGTGCGCTCGGTGCGGATGAGCGACCGCTCCTCCAGCTCCGCCACATACTTGCGTACCGTGGTCACGCACATGCCCACGCCCTCGCCGATCTCCCGGTAGCTGAGCAGACACTGATAGGTTTTGCGGTCCTCCCGGCGGAGCAGGAAACTGTACACCGAGATCGCGCCGCGGGACAGCCCCAGATCGTAGATCTCGTTGGGCAGTGGGAAATAGTTTTTGATGGGATCCCGCTTGGTCCAGCTCTGCTTTCTCATTTCGCACCTCCGGACTGTTCCTCCGCCCACCGAATGAACTTTTCTTTCGGTACCACCATGCGGCTGCCCACACGGAGTGTCGGGAAACCGGGTTCGTGCATTACCTCGTAGGCGGTGGAGATGGACACGCCCAGCACCTGTGCCACCAGTTTTGCATTGAGAAACAGCGGCAGGTCGCCGTAGCTTTTACAGACTGACATCTTCATTTCAATACCTCCGATCATTTTCAAATACAGAGAAAAATTGTTCTTGCGTTTCGGAGGTCTCTCTGATAAACTGAATACAGATTGGGCTGTGTTTTCCGAAACGCAGCGGGCCGTTGAACTGTTGCAGCAGTTCAGCGGTCTTTTTTTACGGTGACTGTCTTTTGCCTGTGTCTGGCCATCACCATACCCGTTCCAGCCCTGCGGCCTTGTTTGACACACACGGCGTTTGCTTCCCCTTGGTATGCTCGGCTGCTTCGCCCACAACAGCGTCATGGCAATACTTCTCCGGTGAGTATCATCTCTGGTGATGGGTATTTATTTTTCAAGGTGCTGTTGCCCTTCCGGCTGAGTTCATTGTAAAATAAAAAAAGAATTGCTTACATCAGGAAGTGATCTTGAGAGGAGGCGAGCAGATGGCAAGCGGAATTGCCGTATTGCTGCTGAAGGCAGAAGATAAAAATCGATGGTCCGTGATCCTGCACCATGCAGACGGCAGGGAGACCACACTTCCCTCCGTAACTCCCGCTGAGCATCTGATCACCGCTTCGGAGATCGATTACAGCGCGTACCGCCGGGAGATCCGGAACCTACGGGAACATCATCCCTTATTTGAGGAGCGCATAGATGTCTCACAGGCTGACTTCGAAGATTTTGTTGCCGAGGCCCTTCTGCTGCCGACTATGCTCCAGGATATTGATCCGGTGGGTTACTTTGTGGTAGTACAGCTCATGGACCAGTCGTTGCGGCAGGAGGATGACGGCAGCGCATTGTTTCTCCTCAACGCCGCGGCACAACTGCTTCAGATTTTAGAGGAGCCTCTTCGGGCTCAGGTGTACTTGCGCAACGCACTGGAGATCGCCTGTGACGGCATGGAGCGGGCCACACAGCAGGAGCGGTACCAGAAATTGATCAGGGCTTATCCGCAGCTGCAGAGTCTGTGTGATCCGGCCCTGCTGCCGGATGGACCAAGTAAGGGGCAGGTCTATGCCGCCTATTCCATCTTTGGGCTTTTAGGGCTGGAGCTTGCTCTATACTTCCATCAGGACAAACAGCGCATTGCCCGCTGTGATTACTGCTGGCTCTATTTCATCCCCAAGACGAAAAAGGAGACCCACTACTGTGACCGGGAGACGGACGGGTTTCCCTGCAAGCAGAGAGGCTCCCGATTCAAGCGCAACCTGGACGCGGAGCAGGACGAGGCGCTGCAGGTCTGCAAAAAACTGCGGGACCGCATGTACGCCCGCATGCTGCGCTACACCACAGCTCTTCCCGAAAACCGGCAGGACCTGATCCCCATGGACTACCTGCAATATGGAGATTGGAGCGAGAATGCCCGGCTGGCCCGGATCGACTACCTGGACGGAAAGTTGACTGCGGAGGAATTTCTTCGGAAGATCGACACCATGCACGACCTGGAGGACTACACTGTGGACGAGACGCAGACCTCACCGGCGGAGACGGCTTGGCAGAGGATGGTGGCCGGCAACATTGGCTTTGACCCGGAACTGCACTACCCGGAAGGGTTTATGCTGTTGGACTTAGGCGCTGACGATCCCAAGTGGCAGACCTTTTCAGCGGATGATCTGCGTCGGCGGGACCAGGAAGGTCATCAGAGCCTGCGGGAAAAATACGGCAGGAAATGACAATCAAAATATCCTTTCACTTTACTAACGGACATTTTTGGGCAATCCACAACCATTGTTAGGGAAATATTTTTGAAAATACAATTACGCATGAGAAAATAAAATGAGCCGGCGGGCACTTCATGCTGAAGCGCCCGCCGGCCTTATTCTTTGTATAGGCGATGTAGATTTTGTACTGCTTACATTAAGTAGATATTTTCACGATCAAAACAAATTTGATCTGTGTGATTAAAAATCCGTATGACATCTTCCAGCCGGTCAACAAAGACGCCCGTTTGGGGGTTGCTGATTTCAGCAAACTCTTTAATGGACTGGGTCTGTATACTATGAGCGCTTTTTTTCATACGTGAACCTTGGTCGACCAAGAATTCGTCCACTGGTCCCTCTTTAATGCCAGGAATGTTGCCGATCAATGTGCCCACCGCTTTGCCCGCGGTGCCAATACCAGCCAGAAAATTCTTCTCTATTGATGAGCTGCTTAGGTTTTCCAGGTATACAGAGCACCTGCCAAAGAGGTCTCGGTAGGCCTCGGACATCTGACGGATCTCATCTTTGATACCAGAGACATATTCCTCGTTGAAGTTACCGCCCAGCATAACTTCCATCAAAGAGGCCATGGAGAACGTGTAGAGAGAAAGCCGGTAGTACTTGAACTTCTTCAATAAATCTTGTAGTGCAGATTTTACCTGCGCATGGGCAACAATCAGCTTTTTCCCTTTCACAATATCGCTGACTTTTTTCTCATAGCTCAGCATGTTCTTTCGTGCTGTGCGCTGGATATCCAGAACCATCTTGTGGTTACTGGCGACAAAATGTTCATTATCCCAGTTCAGTTTGTACTTGGATGCTATGCTGAAAATGGTTTCCACATCTGCTTCTATTTCAGGTTCTTTTTCGATTTCCAGAAAAGATAGAATCTGTTTCTGCATCTCACTAATTTCGCCAAGCTGTTGCTCGATGGAGAATAGGGCTATGGCCATCATCATAGTTGCTGGATTGATGGCGGCGACTGACTTGGATGTTGCGGTCAGGGGGCCAGTAGACTGAAGCTGGGCAAGCTTTGAACCACCATCTGCAGTTTTTAAAGCACCCCAGGAGTTCCCATTCTTAGCAATCTTTAAGGTGTCTCCCACGGCTTGATTGGCTACGCGATACAAGCCAGATGTATCAAAGCTAATCGTCTGTGTTACCGTGTTGAGCGCAGGGATCAGTGAGGCCACCCCGGTTCCTAATGTAGCCAGTTGTGCAATGGGAACGCTCAGCGTGGTTGATTTGGTCAGATCTGCACGAGCATCAGCCAGGAGATCACCGGTGAGTTCGAGAATGTTGGTGTCGCCTCCAGAATCATCAAGTTTCATGATTTCATCCACACAACTCCCCCTTTCTTTTTAGCGTTGTATCGTTACATATAAATTTCTAAGGCAGAAGTTTTCTTTCAAACTAATGTGCAACATATTATACCAGATGAAAGGATCGTGAACAACCAGAATCATCTAACCTTATACTTAGAGGAAGCTGGATATTTTTTCTCACGTTCATTTTCCTCCTAAAACCGTAGCCGTCAAACTCGGTGTGAGATTGATGAAGCTCCCAGACCTGATTCAACGGGACAAGGAGTGAGCAGATACATTTCACCCCCTGTCATTTAACTGCTCTTCAATATTCCGCTTCTTTGGTAGTACCTCACGACTCGATCTCATAGGGCCAGGTGTTGATGCCGCCGAATTCGTAGATATTGGTGTACCCAAGGTCGGCCAGCACGGTGGAAGCGGTCTTGCTGCGGTTTCCGCTGCGGCAGTAGACCAGCACAGTGGAGTCCTTCTCAGGGATTACCTGAGCGGCAGTGGTTTCATCAATGGAGCCCACCGGCAGCAGTACGGCGCCGGGGATGTGGCCGCTGTCGTACTCGTCCTGCTCCCGCACATCCAGGATGATGACCTTCTGGGCGTCCATCATTTCTTTGGCCTCTTCCTGGGTGATCTGCTGGTAGGCACCGTCGGCGGCATTCCCGCCGCATCCGGCCAGCAACAGAAGGGAGAGCAGCAGGGGGATCATTCGTTTCATCTGAGTTCCTCCAGAAGTCCGGCGGCAAAGGCCCTGTGGCCCTGCTCCGTGAAGTGGACGCCGTCATAGGCAAGGGGGATGTCCCATTTCCCGGCGTCGGCGAAGCGGATACCCAATTGCTCCGCCAGAGTCTGACAGCACTTGGCAAAGGTATGGGAGTCATCAATGAGTTGCGGGCTGGGCACCCACTCGCCCAGGGTCACCGGTGGCGGCGCGATCAGCAGGATCCTGCTTCGATCCAAGGTGATGCCGGCGAGGAACCGTTCCAGCCGCTCGGCGGCCTGCTCCGGGCTTCGGCCCTGGAGCAGATCGTTGGTCCCCAGCATGACGATCAGCAGATCTGTGTCAGAAGGGAAGGCGAGAGATGAATACGGAATCTCCCGGCCGTTCTGTCCCAGATTTCGGATCGTCCAGCCAGTTGCCGCAGACAGGATGTCCACCCACCGACAGTCCGCGTTATACCGCCCGCCGAAATAGCCCCGGGGATCGTAGCCGTAGGTGTTGGAGTCGCCGAAGCAGATGACGTTCATCTTCCATTTTTCCTTTCTCTGTCTTTCAGCGCCATCTGGTAGATTGCCATCAGACTATAATAATTCATGATATCCGGGTACTGATTGGCAGGGTGCCAATAGTCAAGCACCAGTACATCATGCTGGTTCAGGCGAATGGTATAGTAGAGATTTTCGTTGTGCGGAGTCCGCGCAACACTACCGTTTGCCTCTTTCCATATGATATCCAGAGCCGAACCAGTATAACAGCAAACAATTACCGTTGGATCGCAAAGCTGCAGTTGCTCCAAAAGCCGCTTTGCATCAAAGGCTGCATAGCTGCGAATGACATCCATGGACGAGTTTTTCCCTCCGCCACTTTTTCGGATGTTGATTGCTGCAGCCTGGCATAGATATGCGTTTCCGAAGCTGCCGACTGGCAAATCTGGAATATAAGGTGCAATGCAATCTGCCGTTGTAGAAGTTAGTCCATAAGTCCAATGTGAGATACGGTTCCACATCTTTGTGATTTTCTCATGGCTCATCAGATAATCTTGTACCAGATCCCAGTCCTTGTCACCACCATATGCCTCTTTCAGCAGAAAAAGTGGGCGGACTTCTTGTGACGGGGAAAACCACTGCTCCGGGCAAATAACTCCATCGCGAATGAATACATTTGAGCGGTGGTTAATCTCAATCGGGACCGTGCTGTACTCGCTGCTTTCGGAAATGTGGCCGTGTTGCCGCTTCCAATCGGCAAACAGTGCATTTGCCTTCTGAGTATATTGGTCCTTGTCCTGAAATCCTGTATGTTCCATAGCTGCGTGATACCTCATCGCTCCATATTCTTGGGTCACCGATTTAAGCGTCCATAGTACTGCTCCAGCTTTTCATCGCAAATCCGCACGATCTCCTGTTTCTCCTCCCGGGTCAGCTTCTTCCAGACGGACTCGTCCACCTGAATCACGCCCAGGGTCTTAGTATGGTGGAGCATCTGCATATCCTCAAACCGTTTGAATGGATTGGACAGGATGTTCCGCTGGGCCTGGGCGTCAGTATAGCCGCCCTTGGCGTAGATGCTGTTGGCCTTTTCCACCACCAGACCGGCTGCCCGGCGGGCCTCGTAGAACTCACGGAAGTAGGCGGCGATGTCGCTGAGCTTCACCCGGCCCTTGTCGTCGGCAAACAGCAGCACCGCTTTGAGCAGTACCGGCTTGTAGGAGTAGCTCATGTCCATCTGCCGTACCATATCCAGGAACAGGTCCTTGCGGTTGGAGTCGTCAATAAGGGTCCAGCCGTACTGCTTCGCATATTTCTGGAGGGTCACTTCTTTGAAATACTTGAAGGTCCGGTGCTCACTCATGGGCACCACCAGATCAGGTACCAGCAGGCCATCCCGGACATACCGCTCGATGGTCTCCGTCTGCACATCCACCCGGCGGACGAACTCCATCTGGGAGATCATCCCGGCGGCTTCCCCCTGCCAGTTGAAAATGTCCACCAACTCGTAGTCCAGGGCGTCCACCGGCCAGTCGATGAGGGCGTCCGGGCGTTCGCCTCGGTCGTAGAGGCCCTGTTCGGCGGCCTTTTGCCCCTTGGTGCCCAATACCAGAGCGCCGGGCTTGTACTCCTTCAGCCGGAACAGCCGGTGCATGGAATAGGGCATATTGTACTGACTGGCATTGTCCACGAAATCAAACACCATCAGGCTTTCCTTGCCCGGTGACAGCCGCATACCTCGGCCCAGCTGCTGGGTATAGAGCACCTTGGACATGGTGGGTCGGGCCATAAACAGCACTTCGGTGGCGGGGCAGTCCCAGCCCTCGTTGAGCAGGTCGCAGGCGCACAGCACCTTGGTTTCGCCCTTTTCAAACCGAGCCAAGACCTCCCGGCGGTCGCTGGCCTTTATCTCGCCGGATACAGCCTCAGCGGCCACACCAGCGTCATGGAGTCGCCCGGCGATCTCCTGAGCGTGCTTGACGGAGGCACAGAAGATGACCGTCCGCTTGTCCTTCACATATTGGAGCCAGGTGTCCACGATGAGCTGGTTCCGCTCCGGAACATAGATCTTGCTTTCCAAGTCCCGGATGTTGTACTGGACGCTGTTGAACCGCACTTTGGTCAAATCGATGTTGGTGTGGATGCGGATGCACCGCACTGGCACCAGCTCGCCGATCTCCACGGCGGTCTGGATGTCCAGCTTGTGGGCGGTGTTCTTGAAGATATCCAGGATGTTCTTGTCGTCGGCCCGCTCTGGTGTGGCGGTCAGGCCCAGGGTGAATTCCGGCGTGAAGTAGGACAGGACCTTCTGGTATGTATCGGCGGAGGCGTGGTGGGCCTCGTCCACGATGATGTAGCTGAAGTCATCTGGCTTGAACCGCTCCAGATTCAGAGCAACGCTCTGAATGCTGCCACAGACTGCAAAGGCGTTGCCCTGCTTCATGCTCTCCACATAGCGCCCCACCGTGGCCCGGGGCCACAGCTCCCGGAAGGTCTTGGTGGCCTGATCCACCAGCTCCACCGTGTGGGCCAGGAATAGCGTCCGCTTCCCGAACCGCTTGGCGTCCATAACAGCGGTCACCGTCTTGCCGGTGCCGGTGGCGTGGTAGAGCAGGGCGATGGTCTCGAAGTTGCAGCGCATCTCCTCCAGAACCGCCAGGGCCTGCTTTTGGTGCTCCTTCAGCTCCAGCTTGGAGCCGTCCAGGGACTTGCCCCGCTGAGTGGGAAGGTAGTCCTCGATCTCCTTGAAGCTGGGGTGCTGGCCCAGGAATACCCGCAGCTCGTCTTTCACGGTCTCCGGCTGCTGCTGCATCTGCCGCACCGCCCAGCGATACACGTCCCAGCCCAGGTAGATCATGCTGTTCTGCTTGAGCAGGTCATCATAGAACTTGTTCCGGGAGATCAATTTTGGGTTGTGGGAAGCCTCGTCGTCGATCTCAATGGCCACCTTTCGTCCGCCGTTTTCGATCAGGAAATCGGCAAACCGGCTATTTTGATAGATGTCGGAGAAGGGATACTGGGAGTATAGATAGCCGGCCTTCTCGGCACCGAAAGTGTCGGAGAACAGTTCGATGAACAGATCCTCGGCACTGCTGCCGGAGGCGGAGCGGTAGGTAGACATGGAGGTCACCTCACAATCAATATCCAAATTTTTTCAGATGAGTTGAGACACTTCCTGGTGTTCTTTTCAAGATGTTTGCGATTTGCCAGATGTTATTCTTTCTCCGAAAGTACAAATCATAGAGCTTCTCGCTTTCCTCTCTGGACCACGCTTTCCCGGTATTTGGGTATTGAGCTTTTCGGCGTTCTTTTTTCTCCTTTTGAGCCGCCTCTTTCTCTTTTCTCTGCCGCTCCAGAATAGAGGCATAGGATTCCAGGGAACAATGCTCCAATACCGCCTTTAGCGCTTCTTGTACCACCTCGTTGGCGCAGCAATCTGACGGTGGAAGTGCTCTGCCTGTGAGAGGGTTAATGCCGATGCTCAAATTTTCTACCATGGTTCTGGCCATTAAATCGTCTTTTTCATCCATCAGAAGGCTCCTTTTCCCGCACTTCTTTCAAAAGAATTTTCTTTTCAAATCCACCCCGTTTGTCAGCCTTGTCCGCCCGCACCTGCTCCAATTCTTCCAGCGTCCAGCCCCGGGCTTTCACGACCGCCTGCATGACCTCCAGAAGGTCGGCGAGTTCTTCCAGAGATTTGCTCTCCTGATATTCCGCCAGTTCCTCGTTCAGCTTCTGGTCCAAAAGGGACAGGTAGTCCTTGTCAGAAAGTGTTTCGCAGATGCAGATTTTTCCATCTGCTTTAATGATCTCTGGGATTTGATCACGAACGAGCTTACGGTATTGTTTCATGTCGCAACACTCCATAATTTACAGGCCCCAATAATACCGTTTCATCATAGATGCCATCAACTTGCGGCGCTCGGTCAAAAACTCTTCATAGCTGGATGCGTCCATATTTTTAACAGACAGGGGGATACAGTTTTCTTGTAAGTTCTCGTTCAATTGTGACAGGTTGCAAATGTTCCCCAACTCTATTGCTTTGGTTTCGCATTGCATAAACGCCTTGCTAAAATAGTCGCAGGGTGCATCATCGCTAATAGCTTTGTTGACTTGTGTATCAAGATAAATATAATTGGCTACCTGATTGTATTTCGTTTTGCTATCTACGCCATTCTTTTTAAGATAGGCTCTCGGGAAAATGTGGTGGATATCTCCCGCAACAGTAATTAAATCGCTGACTTTTATACCATTCATCAGCAACGAATTGTAGTTCAAATGAACCTGTGCAGCAAGAAACACATTAAAAGCAGGGCTATTTACAGAAGATGTCTCTAAGTTCTGGGGGAGTGTGACAGTCCAGAAAGTGTCGGACAATGCGGAAGCTTCTACTTCGGATAGAAAATTCTTGAAGCCTTTTTCCTGGATACTCCGCATATCACGATCCATTTGGGATTCTGGTGAGCCGATATAGCGGGAAGTCAGCGTGGTAAGAACGAACCATTTTTGGACATACCGCTTAATTTGTACATTTGGAATTTCAGGGGTATCCAATAAAATTAAGTAGAGCGTATAGGCAAAATCCAATGTCATCGCGGAATTTAAAAGTTTGCTGGAAATAAAGCCAGCTCCTTTGATGGCCAGGATAAACTGTGCAAAGTTGTATTCATTGATAAAATTCAAAATGCCATGCTCCAACTTCTGATAGGAATCAGATACAATGTCCTCGCGAAATTCCTTGGTTTCAAAATCTCTTCCAGATAGCAGGCTTACTAAGTCGGCTAATTTTCCACGACGGAATTGATGCATGAAGGAGACTCGCAGCATATCGCTATACCCTGGATCATAGATGTCGTCATAATCTTTTGCCAGCCACTTAATCTTGTCAGCAAAGATTGATTGCTGAAATTCTGTGTCTTTTTTCAGATTTTCATAGAATTCTGGTTTTACCGCTAAATGGCAGAAATAGTCCACCGCTTTCCGCATTATACTTCCACCGTGGTCGGTATCTGCGGCCATTTTAGACATGACGAAATCAGATTGGCTTAGAGCGGTCCCCTTGGAGTTGATGCGGATAAATATTTCAGTAACCTCATCAATATCCAGGGAGTGGTCAAGTTCAATTACGCCAATTTGCCGGTTTGCAATTCCGGTAAGCTTGCTAATCTCCTCGGCCAGCTCATCCAGGTCTACATTCGGGTTGTTTTTTGCGTATTCGTTTTCAAATGCTCTTGGCTTAAAATTAGCAGAAAACAGAACCGAGATGTCCGGAATCCATTTTTTGTCCTTTAAATGGGATGCGTCCTGGACGGCGAATCGTTTGCTGTCATCAGCTGCCAGGGGGTTAAACGCTATTTTGATCCGATCTTTTTTAAAATCTTCATCCAAGACTTCTTTTCCGGAAATAGCGGCCATCAAGGCAGTAATTCGTTGTTGGCCATCAATTAGGACTTTTTTCCCCTGGGAGTATCCGCCATCCTTGGTCCTTACCGATGGATTTTTCCAAGTGATGATGTACCCAGTGGGATATCCATGGTAAAGAGAATCAATTAGATCCCTAACTTGGCTACGCTTCCAGACAAAAGGACGTTGGATTTCGGGTATGACAAAATCGTTTGCCTCGATGAGGCCGAGGATTGCGTTGACTGAGTATTGCATTAGCGTGAATTTTTCTCCCGGCATATGAAAAACCTCCGTTTTGAGATGTAATCAACTTATTTTTTGTTCTTTAATTTTTTTAAGATATCCTCATCCGCCGGGCAAAACGCAAATTGATCAATTTCACTCACTGTGATCCAGCGAATGTCGTTATGCTCCAATTTCTGTGGAATCCCTTCTTGGATAGTGGCATGGAATAGGGTCAAGTGAACCGTCAAATCCGGGTATTCATGGGTTACATCCATAAATACTTCGCCAATATCCAGAGTAATGGCCAGTTCTTCTTGACACTCCCGAATCAGAGCCTGTTCCTTGGTTTCTCCTGGCTCTACCTTTCCGCCAACAAACTCCCATAGGAGTCCTCTTGCCTTATGTGCTGGGCGCTGGCAAATCATAAACTGATCCCGATCCCAGATCAGGGCTGCTACTACCTCTGTCATACAATCCACCACCAATTGATTTGATTTCTTCTTTTATACCAGTATAACCACTGTCAGGTTTTGGGGCAAGATGATTTAGAAAAAAGAATTATCGGTTCCAGCTTTTTAAATTGCCAAGATGCTGCATCCAAGGGTACAATCGCTCCAACCAGAATCCAGAAGCAGCAGCATTATGCGGACGGTTTCCAATACCACAAACGCTCTTCATCTTGCGCATCATTCCTTCCGGTACGCTTTTATATAGCTGGTCACACTGTTCGAAAACTAAAGGAAAGCGACACAGGCTCGAAATCAGTCTGTACCTCAATAGAGATTCCTAATCCTTGTCAGTATGCATGTCAGACAGAAATTGATCTTGCAAGACATATAATCTGACACTTTTTCTTTCCCCCCCTTTCCATATACATTTTTCTCCAGAAATCGTGCGAATCTATCATTTTTTCTTGAATTTTTTTACTGAACCTGATAAGATAATTAAAACGCTGTTGGTGTTGAATATATGCCAAGGCAGATGGATGAAGAGAAAAGCACTCTGTCAGCTGGCAGAGTGCTTTTACTTTAATAGCTCGGGAGGAGAAAATTTATGGCCGTCAGTTATAAAAAGCTCTGGAAATTACTGATTGATAAGGACATGAGGAAAAAAGATTTGTGTGCAAAGGCAGGCATCAGCCCTGCTTCAGTAACAAAGATGGGCAAAAACGGTCATGTGACAACAGAGATTCTCCTGAAAATTTGTACGGCTCTGGATTGCCAGATTGAATACATTATGGAGTTTATACCAGAGGACAAATGACTCCCTGACGCCAATAAAGACGAGGAGATTACCATGCCAAAATATCTTGATTTGTTTGCGGGAGCCGGAGGTTTGTCTGAGGGGTTTATCAGAGCTGGTTATGAACCCGTTGCTCATGTGGAAATGGACGCAGCTGCGTGCTATACATTAAAGACGCGCGCTGCATACCATTGGCTCAAAAAGCAACAGAACCTTGTGCCATATACCCGCTATTTAAAGGGTGAAATCTCGCGTACAGATTTTTATGATCTGATTCCTGAAGAGATATTGGGTTCTGTTCTCAACTACGAAATTTCACAGGAGACCCTGCCCAGTATCTTCAAGGACATCGATGCGCTTCTGGGAAATGAAAAACTCGATTTAATTGTGGGAGGCCCTCCGTGTCAGGCTTATTCCATCGCTGGACGCGCCAGGTCTGAAAGCAAAATGGTTGGAGATAAACGAAATTATCTATACAAACTCTATGCAGAATTCCTGAAAAAGTATCAGCCGAAATACTTTGTGTTTGAAAATGTTCTTGGCCTTTTGTCAGCCAGGGACGAAGACGGCACTTTGCATTTCGACAATATGCGCAAATTGTTTAAAACATGCGGCTATACAACAGATTTTCGTCCACTGAATGCATCAGACTATGGGGTGCTTCAAAACAGGAAAAGAATTATTTTAATTGGTTACCGCGGTGAAAAAACAGATTTTTATCCAGAAATTCCTGTAGTTAAGAGCAAACATAAAGTTGGAGAACTATTCTGCGACCTTCCCCCAATTAAAGCTGGAGAAGGTGTTATTACACCAGTGGAAACAGCCCATTACACTGGAAAGTATCTTTTCAGCTCCAAAATAAAAGAATATGACAAAGAGGCAGTCACATTTCATCAGGCACGTCCCAATACTGCCCAAGATTTGGAGATATATCGCATTGTCGTTGATACTTGGAATAAAAGCAAGACAAGGATAGCGTACACGGATCTTCCTGAGCGGTTGCGCACTCATAACAATACCAAAAGTTTTCTGGATCGATTTAAAGTTGTAGCCGGGAACCTAACCTGTGCCCAAACAGTTGTGGCGCACATTTCCCGTGATGGGCATTACTTTATCCATCCGGATATCAGACAAAACCGTTCTCTTACACCAAGAGAAGCTGCCCGGATTCAAACATTCCCTGATAATTATTATTTTGAATCAGTGACTGGGAAACCATCTCGAACACTTGCTTATAAGCAAATAGGTAATGCAGTTCCCGTTTGTCTTGCTTACATCATCGCTGATGCATTATTGGTTCGATTTACAGAAGGTGACAAAAATGTCGAAAAATCAAACACTTGATGAATTCTACACTGCTTTCAGGGAAGAGGTTTTGTGTGCCTCTGATACCGAAACCAGTGGCTGGACCATAGAAGATTTTCTCACAAATGTCATGATGGAGTATCTGGAAGAAGCAGGCGAGGTAACAGACCCTGTTATCTGTCCTTTCCGAGGATACGGTCTCCAGATGAACGGCTATGCAATTTCTGAAGACTACGAATCAGTTGATATTTTTGTCAGCATTTATTCTGATACAGAACTACCACGCTCAGTATCCCAGACGGATGTTGACGCTGCCATTAAGCGTGCGATTCAGTTATACCACAAAGCCATCAATGATCTGTATACATCTTTTCAAAAAGATAATGACACCTATGAGTTTGCCATAACATTACACAAAAACAAGGACAACATAAAGCATGTGCGGATCTGCGCACTGACAAATGGGCTCGTAAAACCGATTACCTTAAAGAACATTACCATCGGTTGCGCAGAGGTCTCTTTCTCTTTGTGGGATATTGATCGATTGTATCGCTGTGTTACTTCCGGCAAAATGCGGGAAACGATAGAAATTGATTTTGAAGAGAAGTTCCAAACAACAATTCCCTGCATTGAAAACAGCACCAGCAAAAAATACAGCGTTTATTTGGCCATCATTAATGGCGATTTGTTGGCTACTCTTTATGATGAGTTCAGAGATCGTTTGCTGGAGAAAAATGTTCGCTCATTCCTTCAGGTAAAAGGCGGTGTCAATAAGGGAATTCGTGATACTCTGCGGGAAGAGCCTGATATGTTCCTTGCATATAACAACGGTATTTCTGTTACAGCGGAGAGCGTGGAAATTGTCCGCGATGAAAATGGAAAACCATCCATCAAGCGTATCATAGATATGCAGATTGTTAACGGTGGTCAGACTACTGCATCCATTTTCAACGCCAAAAACGACCGTAAAATTTCCGCAGATTTGTCGCAAGTTTTTGTTCAAATGAAAATCTCGGTGATACATTCTGCAGAGGATATGGATGAAATCGTCCCCAGAATTTCGACCTTTGCCAACACTCAAAACAAAATACAAATTGCAGACTTTTCGGCCAATGATCCCTTCCACAGACGTATCGAAGAGCTATCACGTACCATTTGGGCTCCTGCCCAAGGTGGCCTGAAACCGCGAAACTGGTTTTATGAACGAGCACGTGGTCAGTATGCAGATATGCTCACCCGTGAATCCACTACCAAACGGAAAAAAGAATATAAGGAAACGCATCCCTTGTTCACAAAAACAGATCTTGCCAAGTATGAAAACACTTGGGATCAGCTCCCTTGGCAGGTCAGTGAGGGAGCTCAAAAGAATTTCCATAAATTTATGCTTCGCTTGAAAGAGCGCAAAGGTTTTGTTCCGGATGAAGTTTATTACCAAAATCTTATTGCCAAAGCAATTCTGTTCCGTCAAACCGAAAAGCTCGTCCAAAGGCAACAATATGGCGGATACCGTGCCAATATTGTTACATATACACTGGCTTTTCTCTCTTTCAAAACCGCCCAGCGTATTGACTTGGAGCGGATATGGAAGGAACAGGCGCTCACCCCGTCTTTGGAGTATGAAATTGTTGAGATTTCCAAGTTTGTTCAGGCGATAATTGTGAATCCTCCCGGCGGGGCCAATGTAGGCGAATGGTGCAAAAAAGAAAAGTGCTGGCAGGCGATCCGCGAGCATGAATACACAATCAGCGATAAACTTCAGAGCGAACTGTTATCCGTAGCACGACCGGAGGCTATCAGTCAACCAGCAACCGGAAGTATTGATTCTCTTACAGAAGAAGAACTTGCGCTCATCGATGAAGCTTCAGCTATTCCGGCAGAGACTTGGTTTGCTCTGTCGCGCTGGGCCAAGGAAACGAAGAACTTCCAACCTTGGCAGCGCAGCCTGCTGTTCTCCGTTGGTACTTTGGCCGCTCGAGGACAGAAGCCCAGCATAAAGCAAGCAACACATGCCGTTAAAGCCTATCAGGCTGCACTTCAAAAGGGCTTTACCATTTGACACGATAGGAGGGATAGCCATGATGGAATGGCAAGACTATGTAGCACAACTGCTGTCACAGAAAAGCAGTTTCGACGGAATTAGTCTATCCTTTGAAGATAACGCTCATTCTGTGGGCATACCTCCTATTATCAAAGCCAGCGTTTTAATGCTTGATAAAATGATTGCACACCAGGGAAAATTCAACATTCTTGTTTTCCCGGAACGTATTCAGTCAATTTTTATCTTTACACTGATCAAGTTGCTGCACAATATAGCTGAAGGTAAAATCGAGCGTGCTTATGATCCTGAAGCGTTTAAACCTGGTGAAAAATTAAAACTTGGAAACGCTGTTGTTGAATTCGTCGGCATAGAAGGAAGAAACAGTGAACAAAGAATGCGGATTAAAGTCGTTGATAAAGGTACGCCGCTAATCATTGATGCTCCTATTGAAAACTTTCCGTTGTTTCAACTAACCAATACACAACGACGTTTGAGTACTTACAATCAATATATAGAAGAAAAGAGGAAGTTAGAAGATGTCTCTGGTTGCCTGACACCAGATGAAAAATTCCTAACATTGCTTTCTGATTACAGAACACACATGGATAGTTCTATCGTAAATATGACCTCGGTAATCAATGCCAAAGAATTGTTTTCTATTTGTAAGTTGTGTGGCCGCGATATTAAGGACATTCTTCTTATTGGGCATGCTGATTATGAGGGAAATGTCAGAAATATCGGTGCCGGGCAACTTGATGGTATTCCGGCCATTGTTCTTGCATCAGATTTATATGCAATAGCTGCACTGGCGGAACAAGGGCATCCTATTCAGTCCATTATTATTGACGGTTCCAATGCCAATACTCTGCTGAGTCAGATGGACGCACTTGATGAATTGATGCGTTTGGGTGTTCCAATCACATGCGTAACTGATATCGTTAACTCTTTTGATTTGCAACCATTCCTGGACAGGCAGTTTAATCTGTGGCGGTGGGATGAAACCAGCATTACGGATCGCCTTTATAATGTCAGCGCGCTGAGTTCTGACCGAAAAACCAAACACTGTGCAAAGCGGAAAGTTAAATATCTTGCGATGGACGGCAATGAAGTTAGTATTGCTATTCGCAAACTATATTCTCATCGGATAGAAGCACAAACGCAGTCCGCTCAAATGCTCAAATTGTTTGACGGGTTGTTTTCTCTCTCATTCATTGCCCTTCGCGAGACGGTCCCCTTTGTTGAAACTCAACTGTCCCAGCCAAGGCTTACTCTGGATGAGTGCGGGAGTATTCTTGCCTGTGAACGAAATTACCTCGCGCCTGAAACTTATGATGATTATGTCACAATTATAGATTGTTTGAAAAAAATCTTTACTAAGGGATACCCCCTCCCCAAACATGATGCTTTAGCCGACATATTGCAAAAGGGAAAATATAAAAGCCTCTGCATTGTTGTTCCAGAACGCTCTGAAAAAAAGCATGTACAGGAATACTGGCAGATGTGGTGTCGCAGGCAGCGGCTCATCACGCAGGTTTATGTTCTGTACCCGGCAGAGTATTATCCTGTGCAGGCGTCACAGTTTTCTGCAACAATCGTTGTCGGTTGGCTGAAGCGCGCTATTATGCGAAAAATCCTTTATGGTTTCAATACTCAAATATATACGGTTTTGCTGTATGACTACGAAAAACGCTGGAAGAACTACGATACAACAAAGTGGAATACAGCCCTTGACAGTTTTCAAAATCGACAGGCCATAGAAAAGTCTTTTAATACGGAAAAAATTCATGTGTCTACCAGCCGATTTACTCCGGTACAGCCTGTTCCGGAAGACACTCCGAAAACGGATGAGTTCGCTGAAATTGAAGTGGTTCTCCGGGAAAATAAATACCGCCAATATGTTGCCAGCGGCGGACAGAAAGCTGCAAATGAAACAACAGAAGCAATTCCCGTTAACTATGTAGGTGGTTACCTGGCGTTTTATCGTACCGGTCATAAGGTTATTTCAGCGACCAATATTATCATGAATGACGCTGACAAAATAGACTCTGTCCTGCCCGAACAATTAAAAGTGGGTGATTTTGTTGTTGTACGTGAAACCTCTAAAGACCTGATCCGTGAGATGGCGGATGTAATTTTAAACCGGTCAGGAAAGACTGAAATGCGGGAAATGGCAGGTAAGTGGAAAGAAGCTCTGGAAATTGAGACATTGTTTTATTCGGATGACGAAATCTATCAGCACTTGCAGGATGCCGGGTGTTCCAAAGGGCAACAGGCAGTACATGGTTGGATTCATGACGATGATGTTATTGCTCCACAAAGCAAGCAAGACTTGGAGTATATCGCTGTGGCGACTGGCAGCAGCGTCTTAAAGGAACTGCTGGATCAAGTATTTGATGCAGCGCAAATAGTCCGCAGCGCTCATGTTCAGGCTGGCAGAGTGTTATCAATGCAATTGAGAAACCGGATTGTTGAAGCATTAAAGGAGTATGGAGATATTGATCCTTTCAACATCTGGGAACCTATAGAAATGCAGGTTGATGGAATTGGGACGGTTCGTATCTTGAAGATCATTGATATTGGAACACCTGTAACAGTTGACATCGCAGATACCAACCGCCTTATTGGTGATGAGTAAGGAGTTTTGTTATGGCCATCATGATCCCTTCTGTGATTTCTCCGGAGGTGAAATCCAATGCAGAACGAAAAATTTTTGAATGGTTTCAAAATGCACCTGGAACAGACAAATGGATCGTCCTGCATTCTCTCGGAATTGCAACCCATAATAAAGTAATATACGGAGAAACAGACTTTCTTGTCCTTGCTCCCAAGCTGGGGATCTTTGCACTCGAAGTTAAAGGTGGCCGGGTCAGACGAGAGAATGGTATCTGGTATTTTACCAACAGATATGGCAAGACAAACAGCAAAGTCCGGGGGCCGTTTGACCAAGCCAGAGACGGAATTTTCAGTATTGTTGATGCAATGAAAAAACGTATCGACATTGAGCATCGTCATATTGAAAATGTGCTGTTCGGTTACGGCGTTATGTTTCCGGATATTGAATTTACTTCTACTGGAATTGAAGAAGAACAATGGCAGGTGTTTGACTCACGTGACGGTGTCAATGTAAAGCAATTTATTAAACGGCTTTCAGATGGCACCAAAGCTAAATGGGAGTCCCACTATGGTCCTGTCAACGATTCTAAACTCCCTGATTCTTCGGATGTCAGATATATGGCATCGCTTCTCCGTGGTGATTTTGATTGTACAGTCCCAATGAGTGCACAGCTCCGTAATGCAAGTGATGCACTGATTGCGCTGACAAAAGAACAATATCGTTGTCTTGACCAACTGGATGACAATCCAAGATGCCTTATTCAAGGTCCGGCAGGTACTGGGAAAACACTCCTTGCTATTGAGGAAGTTAAAAAGTCTGTTGCACGCGGTGAGAAAGTTGCATTGTTCTGTTTTAATGCCAATCTTGCAGATTGGCTAAGCAGTTACTTTGAAACCATGCCGGAGGCTGTGCGTCCTAAGTACATCGGGACATTCCATAAGTATATGACTCAGGTTGCCAGAAAGGCTGGCCTTCTGCCCATATATCCACAAGATTCGGATAAGATTCAGCAGTATTACCAGAGCGATCTTCCTGAAGCTGCAGCAATTGCGCTGTTGGATGGCGGTGAGCTGTATGACAAAATAGTTGTGGATGAAGCACAGGATCTGATACGGGACAGTTATTTGGAGGTTATGAGTACTTGTCTGGAAAAAGGCCTTTCCAGAGGTCGCTGGACGATGTTTGGAGATTTTTCCATGCAGGCAATTTATGCAGATGGTATGTCCGGTGCCGGGATGATAGAGAAGCTGGAAGATCAAACCGCTTTTATTCGTTTCAAACTAACAATAAACTGTAGAAATACAAAGCCAATCTGCAAAGAAATCGAAACTGTAACCGGCTTTAAGGCCCCACATAATCTATGGACCAAGGTTGATGGTCCTCCGGTACAGTACATTACTTGGTCTACAATGGAAAACCAGTGTAAAAAACTGCAGGCACTGCTTAAACAGCTGGCAGACGCACATATCAGCCCTGAGCAAATCACAATTTTGTCCCCCAAGCGAAGAGACGATTCTGTTGTTTCCATGCTTGACGGGTATCCGATAAAAGATTTTAAAGTGCCAATTGGAGTGAGCACAACTTTTTGTACGATTCAGGCATACAAAGGCCTTGAAAATACCGTAATCATCCTGACGGATATTGAAAATTTTTCTTCAGATAAGCTGATGTATGTCGGTCTGAGTCGTGCATGCTCTGGTCTGTTCATTTTGGAGACAGATGCAGCCAAGAGAGAATACGATAATCTTTTGATGAGGAGGCTATTCAATGAGTGATACCCGGCGAGATCAATTGATTGATTATATTGAAAAAGAGTTTATTGGCCCGGATCCCATTGACTGGCCGGGTATGACGCAAAGCAATGGTGAGGAAATTCTAACGACCGATCCTCCCCGGACACGATACATTGCTGGCATTTTGTATCCGAGAGAGACGACGGATACGGATGTAGATACCCGAGAAGGAGAAAGTGAACCCGTAACAGGCCCTGAGGGTGAAGATCCTGGTGCTGAGCCGGCAAAGAAATCCAGAGCTACCCCTGAGTTTCTGGAAAATGCGGAAGAACTGATCAATCGATCCAATGCATACAGGCAATCGGCAATCAGCATCACTGTCGCAATCAAAAGCGAAGACAACGTCCGTGTGAAAGTATCGGCAGGTACATATACTACACTAACGGCTATTGATCCCAAAACCGAGCGAAAAGTTACAACATATCCCCGTACAGCGCTTTCTTGGGAAAATGACGGAAATCCGCTTATACTTCCCACCGCTGATAAAAGTTTGCGCAAGGAACCTATCGGGAATACGGGATTGCAATTTGACATTACATATCGCTATAGGGCCGGAAACAGCACAATCTATACCTTTACACTGGAAAACACCAAGGGGAAAAAGGGATCTTCCGTCAGAGACGATGAATGTTTCTTCCAAGTCAAATTTACATTGTTTTCCGAAAAAGGTTTTTCGCCGCTTTCTGAAGGACAGCGAATTACCGAAGATGAGGATTACCGTTCCAACCAGCTCTTGTATCGCGATATCCACAATTTCGCAATAGGACATGGCTGTGCTGCCGATTGGGAGGAATCTGATACCGTTGGATGGATTTCCACGGCTACTTTCCCCCGATATGATATTAAACCAATTGTCCCCAGCACGATTGACGGCGTATCTCTTGAGATGCTTAAAATGAGCCCTTATGGTAGTTTCTCCGAGACAGTCAGCGAGCTTCGCCTGATGTGCCAAAAGTACCGTGAGTGGATTAATGGACTTCGTATAATCCGCAAGAGTTTGTCACCCGAATATGCAATTACAGCAGACAGGCATATCCGTAACTGTGATATTTGCCTTTCCCGCATGGAAAAAGGCATCGATTTGCTGGAACAAAATGAAGAAGTGCGAACTGCGTTCCAATATATGAATCTGGCGATGCTGATGCAACAGCTTCACTATAATCTTCCGTTGCAGCGATGGGAAGATGATGGAATCAATGATATCCGTTTAATCAATCCGGTAAATCTTCCGGAAGTAACAAACAGCAATACATGGTATGGGGACAAAACACGCTATGGTAAATGGCGCCCATTTCAGCTTGCATTTGTATTGATGAATCTTCGCTCCATGTATGACCTTGATTGCAACGAGCGTGGTATTGTAGATTTAATCTGGTTTCCAACTGGCGGTGGTAAAACAGAAGCGTACCTTGGCCTGTCCGCATATACAATTTTTATTCGGCGCCTTTTGGACAAAGCGGACAAGGGAACTGCTATTCTTATGCGTTATACATTGCGCCTGCTGACCGCACAGCAGTATGAGCGGGCCTCCGCTATGATTTGTGCATGTGAGCTGCTTCGCAAGGAACACGAGGACCTGTTTGGAAAGAACAGGATTACTATCGGCCTTTGGGTTGGCGGCACGACGACGCCCAATCATATGGATGGTTCCGAAGGTGCTGTAAAAAAATTTGAAAAGCTCAAACAAGACGGCAAAGAGAATCCATTTGTCATACTAAAGTGCCCTTGGTGCGGCGCCCAAATGGGTGCAATTCAGCGTGGGAATATTTGGGAGATTGCCGGATATAAAAAAGTGATGGGCCCACACGGGAAAGCCAAAATTGTGTTCAGATGCCGAAATCGTAATTGCGACTTTTCAAAAGAAGACCTTCCCCTGTTTGTGGTAGACGATGCCATCTATGAATCAACGCCTACATTGTTACTGGGGACAGTGGACAAATTTGCCATGTTGCCATTCCGGCCAAAAGCACAGTGCCTTTTTGGCTATGAAAATGGTGAAAAGAAAACATCTCCAGACCTCATTATCCAGGATGAGCTTCACCTGATTTCCGGCCCTCTGGGTTCTATGGTTGGTCATTATGAAACTCTGATACATGAACTCTGTACAGTCAGGACTCCGTCTGGTGAAATCCATCCCAAAATAATTGCGTCCACAGCAACAATCAGCCGGGCCAAAGCTCAGTGCCACGCCTTGTATGGCTGCAAAGAAGACCATGTTTTCCAGTTCCCTCCTCCTGGCTTGGATGCCGGCAATTCTTTCTTTGCAAAAGAGGATCACGGGCAAAATGGACGGCGATATGTCGGCATTCTTGCGACGGGCTCATCTTCTGATGCAACAACTGCGATTCGCTTATTTGCAGCGTTGTTGTATGGGGCAAAGGCAATGAAAGTTGAAAAAGAATCTGACAGAGATCCCTATTGGACAAATATCGGATATTATAACAGCATCCGCGAACTCGGACAAGCTGCCACATGGATTCGGGCGGATATTGATCAGCATTTGGATGTCATGTATAAGCGCCGTTTTGATGATAAGCGCTATCCGACAAAGGAAGAATATCGCAAGTGCAGACGCTACATCTGGCGCGACGAAGAACTTACCAGTCGTATTTCCGGCAGTGAAGTTACTGCAAGCCTTGCCAATCTTGGAATTCGCTACTCCGGTGAAGAAGATGCAGCGGGCAAGGTTAAAGAACATCCTATCGATATATGCCTTGCAACAAACATGATTTCTGTTGGCCTTGATGTATCAAGGCTCGGCCTGATGACTGTTGCCGGTCAACCTAAAACAACTTCGGAATATATCCAGGCAACAAGCCGTGTCGGTCGAAATGCCACGGATGCTCCCGGTATTGTGTTTGTGCTTTACCGTCCAGGCCGCCCCCGGGATAAATCTCATTATGAACATTTCAAATCTTATCATTCCAGAGTATACTGCAGTGTCGAACCTACCAGTGTTACACCTTTTTCAGCACCTGTCCGCGAAAGAGCTCTGCATGCTATTATGATTGGAATGATGCGACTTGAAAATGACAGCCGTTTCAACGAAGATCCGCCTACCTATCCTGATAAAGAACTGCAGGGAAGAGTGCTCAACATTATCGAAAATCGCGTGGACGATATCGACAGCGAGGAACTGGATGCAACACTGAACCGGATTGAGTATATTCTCCAATGTTGGGAGGACTGGAATCCGAGAAAATGGGAGCCCGCAAAAAACCCAGACCGGTCTTATGCCGACCCGGTTCCCCTGATGTATTCTGCCGGCAGTCATCCCAATGAGGCATGGGGAGGCCGCGGTATAGAAACCCCAACTTCCATGCGAAGTGTGGATGCATCCTGTGAAGCCGAAGTTTTGACCAACAGATATACTGCGAAGGAGAGCGAAGATGGCATATTCAAATAAGCCAATGCGCCGAAGTGCTTTGATTGGCCCGTGGGGTGTGGGAGCAATTGTACCGTTCCCAAATGATGAATCGCTGATGATTGCCGGTCTCGATATGTGGCGCTATAATGATGCCATTCCGTTTATCATTAAGGATGAACGTCTGCAGCGCCGCTTGGGAGTACAGGAGCTTCGCTGGCCACCTGACTTCAGGGAAAAGAACGCAGATCCCCAAAACTGTTTTTTGAAAATTCCTGCTGTACGATTCCCAACATGGCACTATTGTCCATTCTGCGGTACGATGCAAAAAACAACATTCTATCAACAACAGCCCGAGTGTGATTGCTATCAGTGGCCCAATGGTCGTAAATGTAATCCATCATTCCGACACAAAAGAAAGCTGATTCCTGAACGATTCATTGTCATCTGCCCTGATGGGCATATTGATGATTTTCCTGTAGCGGAATGGCTTCATCATGGCAGCGGGCATACATATGTCCCCATTGAAAATGGCGGAAAATGCAAAATTAGAAGAAGCACCGGGGGTGCCTCTGCATCATTAAGTGGTGTTTTCTACGAGTGTGCTTGTGGCGCTAAAAAATCCATCGCAGGTGCCACCATGCCAGGAGCACTTGCAAAGATTGGCCATAAATGCAAGGGGGCAAAGCCTTGGTTGGGGATGGATGCTGACCAGGACCATCCCTGCGGAAATGCTGAAATTCGTGTGGTTCTCCGCGGTGCTACTAATGTATGGTTTGCAGATACAAGAAGTTCTATTTACATTCCTACCGATGATGAGCAGACTGCGAAGAAGATCATTGCTATTTTGGATGAGTTTTTCGAAATACTTAACTCATCACGGGTAGATGGAGAATGGAACCGTGGGTTCATTAACATTCTGGCTGAGCGGAACCATGTTGATCCGGATGAACTATATAATGCTTTTGCCCGCCGGGCTGAAGGCTTGGAAGGACTGCCTGATGTCACAGAGGACATGACCGAAGATGCTTACCGCTTGGCTGAATACAACGTTCTCATCAAGAGCAGTGGAAGCGATGCACAGCCATTCCATTCCCAAAACTATCCGATTGCATTTTATGATCCAAGCATAAGCAAATATTTTAAGAGCATTTCCCTTGTGCACAAATTGCAAGAGACCCGTGCGTTTGTTGGTTTTTCCCGCGCCGAGCCAAAAGAACTGCCAATTTCTGAGCGCAAAAAAATGCTTCGGATTGGTGATGACAACTGGTTGCCCGCGATTCGGGTACAGGGTGAAGGTATTTTCTTTGAGTTTAACAAATCTGAGGTGGAAAATTGGGCAAAACAGCCTGCTGTTGTGGAAAGGCTGAAGAACCTGCAGACCGCCTACAAGAAATCCCGTTTTGGAGCTAATTCTTCAGGTAATTTACGGCCTGAATTCGTACTGATTCACACATTTGCTCACTTGCTCATTAACCAACTCAGTTTTGAATGTGGCTATGGTAGTTCCTCTATTCGCGAGCGCATTTACTGCGAAAAGACTGATAATGAATACGGAATGTATGGCGTCTTGATTTACACGGCGTCCGGTGATTCTGAGGGTTCTCTTGGTGGCTTGGTTCGGCAAGGTACAAAAGGACACATTGAAGATACTGTTCGGGATGCAATCAGAAATGCAGCATGGTGCTCTTCTGATCCGGTTTGTATTCAGTCTTTGGGGCAAGGTCCGGAATCCTGTAATCTGGCTGCATGCCACAATTGTGCTTTGCTTCCTGAAACCTGTTGTGAGTGTGGTAACAGGTTATTGGACCGTGGCACAGTTGTTGGCACCTTGGATGATAAATCTATCGGATTTTTTGCAGAAATTCTGGAGTGATGAGGTGGAAGTATGCTTGTTGTCCTGTCACAAAAAGTAGATAGTGCATCTTCCTATGCAGATGAACTGTTCCGCTCATACCACTACCCTGCAAAGTATAAAAATCAACTTCATAAAGGCGATATTTTTATTTACTACCAAGGAAATCGCTACGACAAAAGCCAGCGGTATTATTTTGGGATGGGAACTGTCAATGAAATCCTGACTGCAGATGGTGAAAACTATTACGCCAAATTGGTTGATTGCCAGAGATTTGAAAAAAAAGTACCGATTTATCTCCCGGATGGCGGATATATAGAGCAACTTGGATTTGAAACTGTTCGTAAAAGTATTAATCCACCTTGGCAGAGTTCTATTCGGCCGTTGTCCCAAGAGGCATACGATTATATATTGAGCGCTGCTGGCATTCAGCTTTCTCCGGAAGCTGCAGAGCGGGACTCAGTTGATATGCTAAAAGATAAATTAAAGCTTGCGGTAAAAGATTTTTATGTTGAGGGTAACACTTCCGCAATACATCGTATTGAAAGCATCGCGTCTGCCATAGGAAAAGCAATGTCGGACAAGGAAATAGAGAAGGTTCGCACTAAAGATACTCAGCACGCTGATACAGTAATTTATGTTAAAAAGCTCTCCAGTCTTCTTGATTACTGTAAATCCATGAAGATGTCATATTCGTATAAGCCTATTCTGATCCTGGCACTTCTCCACTTTGGGGATAAAAATGGCTGCATTACTATTCAGGAGGCCGCGACGTTTTTCCGCAGATATTACGCAGACAGAAAAGCACACGGTTTGCCAGTCGAAAAGAAGCCGTGTATTTATCTGAGAGATGATGTAACCGATAAGCAGATAATCACAAACCTTATTGCCAATCCCGTGAAGGCCTTGATTGAAAGCGGCTATTTTTTCTATAATGAAAAGTCTCAACTATTCTCTGTTTCGCCAGGTCTTTGGGGAGAAATTGATAGCTCCGGCAAGTCTATGATTACAAAAATATGTCATCAAAAGCTAAGAGACTATTATGATGACTGATTGAAACGGAGGGATTATTATGGCGGATGTACATTCGTCCGAAACTCGAAGCTATAATATGTCCCGTATCCGGAACAAGGATACCAAGCCCGAAGAGCTTGTCCGAAAGTATCTCTTTTCCAAAGGGTTCCGCTATAGGAAAAACGATGCTCGGCTTCCAGGGAAACCGGACATCGTTCTTCCCAAATATAAAGCGGTGGTTTTTGTAAACGGATGCTTCTGGCACGGGCATACGGGCTGCCGCTACTTTGTATGGCCTAAAAACAATTCGGAGTTTTGGAGGGAAAAGATAATCGGTAATATAGCCCGAGATCAAAAAAACTACGAATTGCTCCGAGAGCTTGGATGGCATGTTTTTGTAATATGGGAATGTGAGTTAAAACGTTCTGTTATGGAAAAAACTTTGGATTCTCTGATTAATAATATAAAACAAGGTCTGCAAAGTGCGACTAATCTGTAAGCATGTTTTGTACCCAAACAAATGCTGCCTTATGTGGCAAAAGGAGATAATTCTTATGGCGACCATTCGATGCCCGCACTGCGGCAGTCCTGTGATGATCCGGGGCAGCCGGTGGGAGTGCGGCTGGTGCGGCGATTTTGGCAGCATTTCCTCGCTCCATCCCTCGGAGAAAGCCAAGTTGATGCAGGCAGCCTCACCCACTATCCAGGTCACTGTTACGGTGACAGATACCTCCGCCGAGGAGGCTCCACGCAGTTTTTCCCGGACCGAACTGGAAGATATGGTGCGCCGGTGGGATTTTTCCGAAAATGAGTGGGCCTGCCGGGATCTTCTCATTGCCGCCTTTCCCCAGGCGGCCAGCCACTGGTCCGAGGCAGAATTGGCGGAGATGCACACCATGGACCTCCTGGTGGAGACTGCACGGCGTGACCCCCAGACCACCCTTGAGATGGCGAAACTGCTGCTCAGCACGGCGGAGGAACACCTCCAGAGCGAGGAGGCGGCCAATCAGCTGCTGGGCTGGGATCTGTATGACTTGCTGTCCAGCGACGATATGCTGCCGCTGTTGGTGGAGGAGCTGAAGTGGGATGACCGCCTGGCCCGCCAGTTGTTCCAGAGCGCCTATGTGGACCGGCCTCAGGAGACGATCCTGAATGCCTGCGGCCGTTTGGGTGAAAAGGAACTGCAGCGGAAGTTGCTGGAACTCCTGAACTGCAACCCCTTCCCACATGACAAGATCGAGTTGGAATCGGACGAGGAGTAACAGGGACTGTTTCACCGGCCTGTATTCTTTGTATAGGCGTGCTAAAAACTGATACGCCTGAGAGTCAGAAATGACTTGCTTTCAGGCTTTGCCAGAGTTACAATACCCCAGACCCGAACATGAAAAAGAGCCCTTCTGGACAGGCGGCGGCAGCGAATGTCGCGCCTGGTCAAGAAGGGCTCTTTGACCACATGTTTGACCACAGACAGCGTTGGAGCGTAAGCGTCAAGTAAAGTGACGGGTAGACAGACATGAGAGAATAGTGGTGGAACGTTTTGAGACGTTCCGGCACTATTAACTATTAGGCGGTGTATCCGGATGACGAGCAATGAACTGAAGCACCAGGCAAAGGTTCAGAAATGGGGATTGGCAATACAGGACTGCCGGAGCAGCGGGCTGTCAGTGCGGGAGTGGTGCCGCCAGCGGGGCATCACGCCAACAACATATTACCGATGGGAAAGAGAGGTTCTGTCCGGTATAGGTAGGAAAGACGCCGAGGGACGTTCTGGGGGCACATTTGTAGAACTGCCAGCACCGCAACCATTGCGAAATAATTCGGAACGTACCGCTACACTCAACATCGGGAGTAGCAGCATTGATCTGTATCAGGAAATGGGGCCGGAATTGCTGCGGACTCTGGTGGAGCTGCTGAGACAATGCTGAACGATTTTACCGGAGCAGACAAGGTCTACATCGCCTGTGGATATACAGATCTGCGCAAAGGGATCGATGGTTTGGCCACGATGGTACAGCAGCAGTTTGAACTGGACCCATTCACCAACACACTGTTTCTGTTCTGCGGGCGAAAGCGGGACCGAATAAAAGGGCTGTACTGGGAACGGGATGGCTTCATCCTCCTCTACAAGAGGCTGGAGCAGGAGCGTACCAGTGGCCGAGGTCCGAAGTTGAGGTGAAGATGCTGACGCCGCAGCAGTACCGCTGGCTGATGGAAGGGCTGAAGATCGAACAGCCCAAAGCGCACAAAGCAGTGACTGGCCTGAGTATGGTATAGCATTGAAAATTGGATGCTATTTTCTCGCAAACCATTGAAAGAACTGGTATTTCAAGGGTTTTTATGTTATAATAAAGATATGAAAACGAAGTGAACATTACCACAAGCAGCACAGAAATGATGACCATTTCCCGTGTGGAATATGAGTCTCTAAAGGCGGAACGAGACGAACTGAACCAGAAGCTGGACTGGCTGATGGAACAGGTGCGTCTTGCCAAAAGAAGGTCTATGGGACATCCTCCGAGCAGACGAAGGAGGAGTTGGTTGGCCAGCTGAGTTTCATGTTTGATGAGACGGAAGCATGGCTGTCTACCAGGAGGACTGCCACGAGGGAAACCAGGGTTGCCGCTCATACCCGGCAGAAGCGATCCTCCCGTGTGGAGGAGGTTCTGCCTGAGAACATCCCTGTTGAGGTGGTGGAGCACCGCGTCCCGGAGTCTGAACGTAACTGTCCTGAATGCGGTACGCTCATGACAGAGATTGGGACCGAGGTGCGCCGTACTCTGGTAATGGTCCCTGCCCAGGTGAAGATCCGGGAAGATGTTTATTTTACATACGCCTGCCAGAACTGCAAGCAGACAGGGACGGAAACACCTATCCTGAAAGCCCCCAAAGAGCCTCCCTGATTTCGGCAGCTATGCCTCCCCGGAGGCTGTGGCCCATATCATGGTGCAGAAGTTTGTGATGTACGCTCCGCTGTACCGGCAGGAACAGGAATGGAATCGTGCTGGGGTGATGCTCTCCCGGCAGACGATGAGCAACTGGGTGCTGCGGGTGGCGGAGGACTGGCTGCGGCCCATCTATGACCACTTGCACCGGCAGTTGCTTCAGCGCGAGGTTCTCCATGCGGATGAAACAACCTTGCAGGTGCTGAAGTTGGAAGGGCAGACAGCCAGGAGCAAGTGCTATATGTGGCTGTACCGGACTGGCGGAGACGCCGAGCATCCCATAGTTCTGTATGAGTACCAGCAGAACCGGAAGGCGGAGAATGCCGAAGCATTCCTCAAGGGCTTTACGGGCTGGCTCCATGCGGATGGGTATTCCGGCTACCACCGATTGCCGGAGAATATCCGGGTGGTTGGCTGCTGGGCGCATCGGCGGCGAAAGTTTGACGAGGCGGTGAACGCCTTGCCAAAAGAGCAGCAGGTTGGCTGCACGGCGTTGGAGGGACTGCAATACTGTAATATTCTTTTCGCCATTGAAAAGGAACTAGCGGATCTGCCGCCGGAAGAACGTTATATCCAGCGTCTGGCTCGGTCCAAGCCGGTGATGGACGCTTTGTTGGCATGGGCGGAAACGAAGACCGCCCCGCCCAAGTCCTCTTTGGGAAAGGCGCTGTACTATCTGCGGGAGCAGTGGCCATATCTGAAACGCTTTTTAGAGGACGGGCGTCTGGAAATAAGCAACAACCGGGCGGAGCGGAGCATTAAACCCTTTGTGATGGGGCGGAAGAACTGGCTGTTCGCCAATACGGAGGGCGGTGCTCAGAGCAGCGCCATTGTTTACAGTCTGATTGAAACGGCCAGGGAGAATAACCTTGATCCATACCGATATTTGGTTCATGTGTTTTCCAAGGCACCCGGACTGGCAGTTACCGACAAGAACTGGGCCGCAAAGCTGCTCCCGGAAAATATTCCCCCAGAATGTTGTATTACAAAGAAATAGAATATATCTTGTGAAAGCGGGATTGCCATTGGTAAGCCCGCTTTTGCTTTTTCCAATAGGGATTATTGGCACCGCGGTGTGGAAAAACAAGGAAGTTTTGTCCTGTTTTATCCCATGTCGTCTATCTGTCTGATCTTGTCATATTATGGAACTATCTTATGAAAGGTGGTTCTTTTATGGCAAACACAGAAATTTTCCTGCGCAATATTTTTGGTACAACTCGTCCGAATATTCGTCCACTCGTTCTTGCTCTAAACATTACCAATGACCTCTTATTTGAACAGCATATCTCCATGTCCGATATTAAAGCAACGAAACATATTTACCCCGATGTTGCCAGACTGCTTCATAAAAAGCCTGAAACTGTGTACAAGAGCGTGATACGCTTGGCGCATCGCTGCTGGGATGCACTTGTGGAACAAGATTTGGTTCTTTCTTATCTGGGACGCTCTATGAAGCAGGAACCAGATCCCAGCGTTTTTATTACCTATCTAGCTGTCTACATTCAATCCGATATCCCGTTTTTTGAATTCATTGAGCGTGACCCTGGTTTTCTTTTCCGAGACTCGCCTGACATATTCGGAATGTCTGATATTCCGCCTGAATCGACTACAAAGTTGCTGCTGCGCAACAAACCGCTCCTGGTTTCTCAAGCAATGGCTTTTACATCCCCGGCCGGATTGACCACATTTCCTGTCTGTCCCGCGTGTATGGCCACTTTGGAACGTGAAGGCCAGAACTTTTGTGACCATTGCGGACAACGCCTGGATTGGCGTTGGTACAAGCACGCCCAGATCATCTACCCCGGGCAAAAATCAGCACTCAATATTCTTGACAAGGATGATGTTCTAATCTCCACTTAAAAGGGATTGAAATATTTAATAAAGTCTTTAGAAACCATATAAGGAGATGATACGATGGTTGCCTCCTCAGCCATTTGTGATCTATTATACCAGCTTGGAATATCCGCTAATTACAAAGGATTTCTCCATACCGCTTATGCAGTATCTTTGTGCGTGGAACAGCAAGACAGGCTTTTGTTGGTGACAAAGTGGCTGTATCCCGATGTCGCCAGGAAGTATGGGACGAACTGGAAGGCGGTGGAACGAAATATTCGAACTGTATCTACTATTGCCTGGAAGCACAATCTCCCCTTGTTGGAATCTCTTTCCCATAGACACCTTGACAGGCGCTTGCGTTCCGCTGAATTTCTTGCTGTACTTTTCCATGCAGTCTGCTCTGACGAATTTGAGCGCCCTGCTTAAATTGTAGTCTCAAAATTTTTATTGCTTCCAGAAGCAAAGAATGAGAGCAGACAAAGTATTGGCTGCTCTCGTTCTTTTTATCTCATATTATATTTGACGCTTACGTTGGAGCACCCGGAAACAGTGGAATTAAGAGCGGCAAAGAGTGAGCGGAATGTAGCGGAAATGGTTAAAAACTATTAGAAAGTACCAGAAAAAATTTAGTTCAACCGTTTGGGAGCAGGATGCCGCAGGTTCGAATCCTGTCACTCGGACCACCTTTCTTAGAAAAACCGCCTGTTTAGGCGGTTTTTCTTCGTTTTTTGTTCTGGTTTTTGTGTTTAAGGCGATTGCTGTTCAGCGGTGGTTTCAGGGGAAGAAAAGCGACTGGAGCATGAGTAAGGATAGCCGCTGAAACTGACAAATCCCTAACTCATCCCTAACAGGAAAATTTCCGCATTTTCGCCGTTTCTATCAGCGCCGTTGTCGGCGACTCCTGATCGTATGTCTACGCTGTGTAGGTCGTGAAGCAGGATCCCTCCTGCTATAAGTCAATCTTTGACCTATCTTAAATTCAATAGAGCGTCCACCAGTATTCGAACACTTTGCGATACTGGTTGCCCTTCTTTGATAGGCCGAAATACTTACGGACCTTTCGATTGGATCTTCGCTTCAGATACTGTTGACGATCGCTGGACTTCATATACTGAATATGCAGTCCGGAATGAAGTAACGTTCTTAATCTCTCATAGTCTCCCATGATATACCCCATGTTTGGTGCATACCTGCTGTGTTGAATGAGAAACAGAAGATGGTCTGAGTGCCTGACACACTGGGTGCGGCGATATTGGCGACCGGAACGTCGGCCGCATCCAGGCTCGTTTTTAGTAGATTCCAAGATCTCGGTGATCCGCTTGTTTAACTCTTGCTCTGTCATAAATCTTCCTGCTCTGTACGGTCCGGGTGATAGGGTTGACCCCGTGCCAGGAGCCACGCTGTTTCGCGTGGTATTCCCGCCGGGCTTTCTTACTGCGTTTGTCCAATGGAATCAACTGCGTCACAGCTGATCATCTCCTTCTTTTTGTCTTGGTGTGATCACCCCAGAGGGCATAGCGCAGCAATAGCTGGCTGATATACTGATGGCACCGTGAATGTTCCCATAGTAGACTCCTCTATAACGATTTCATTACAAATGGCAAAGATCACTTGCTATTTCAGAGCACATCAGGTATGCTAAGATACTCCGCTGAAGCGGAGACATCCTGATGAATGGAGGCGATCCATATGTCCATGATTCAGTTTCCTGTCATCGATCCTGTGGCTACCGGGGCGAATATCTGCCGACTCCGGAAGGATCGCGGCCTGACAGTCCGAGATCTCCAGCACTATTTCGGATTTGAGGAGCCGCAAGCCATCTACAAATGGCAACGGGGCCAGAGCCTTCCCAGTGTAGATAACCTCTATGCACTGAGCGCTTTGCTCCAGGTGCCGATGAACGAGATCATCATCTCCACTTCTCATATTGTTTCTTTGGAGCAGCAGGCAGTCGCCTGCTGCTCAGGTCTTTTTATGTGGAAATTTCTTCAGGTACAGTGGGCATGGCAGAATTTCAAAACCGCTTAGATCCTTATCCGCCTGTGACCATAGGCCTGCCGCGATCCTACTGGACGACTGCAGCCCTTGCGTGAACAAGCGACTTCATAAATAGAATATCACGCCATTATGGCAAGTATCAGAGAAGCATAAGGTCGAATTCTGCTTTTGACAATGGATATGTGTTAGAAATGGCAGTATTTCGGTGGACGAGGATGGAGGCGACTGACGAGCCTTTCACAATGAGTTATGAGCTCATGTTGCATTCATCAGATGCAGTCCATTCTTTGCCGGGGAGTGCGCAGCATCATAATTCATCTGCGCCTGAACCGATCATCACCGCCTATCCATTCTGCCACGCCCACCACACCTGAAGGTGTGGTGGCGGCATTTATGCAGCCGTGCTCTTTTCGATGAAGTCGCTGAGGATATCCTCAAAGCTATCATTCATGTCAAATGGCGGCTCATAGGATACCTCGGTGTTGACCAGACACTTATCCAGGGACATGGAGATCTCGTCGGCCTTCTTGCTGAGCGCCGTAGCCATGCCCCGGATCTTGTTCCGGTCAAAGTCGATGGTGGTGACCTGCGTGGCATCACATCGGTAGGAGACCTGGTTTCCCTCGCCGTTGAATCGGAAGCCGGAGCCTCCGCCGGCAATGGTCTTTTCGCTGTTGCGAAGCATGGCCATGTGGCGGAATACCTCAGCCAGGTCCTGACGCTGCCGGTTCAGGCCCACCTCGCTGTCCATATCCAAATCCAAAGAGTTCTTGGCAGTATGGATAGCCCGACACAATTTCTCCCGCTCCTCCAGCAGGGACATGAGGAAGGCGGCTACCCCGTTGGCATGGCCGGCATACTCACTGGGAGCAGCTTCCTCCACTACAGCATCCTGGGTATCGGACATGACCTTGCTCCGAAGATGTGTTGTCTTGACCTTGACGATATTGCGCCGATCCTCAAGAATGGCAGTGGCCTCACACATCAGAGCTTTCAGCTTATTCTGAAATCGAAACGCATCTTTCATATTCATGGATCATACCTCCTCATATCACTCCCCGGCGGAACAATTCGATGGGTCAAGCATACTCCAAACTCGATCAGTTGTCATTGAACTGCTGGTTGAATATGGACAGGCATGCTTTTTATGCTTGCCTGTGATAAGCAAGGAAGTGGACTTTATTGCTACTAATGCAGAGGAGAAACGGTATATCCAAGCGACCGAGTCCATAAATAAGCCGACCACCCGCGAGCGGGAACTGGCTCCACCGCGCATAATCCGGGACAACTACGCGCTTTTGTTATGCCCTCTTTTATGGTGTATGGGTTTATTAAAACCGCCTCCGGGATGAAAACCGGAGACGGCTGTATTTGGGTGTCTTATCTCAATGAGATCAAGCATAAGCTGGACTTTTTCGACAAGTTGTGAGTACATCCTTTCCGGATGCATTCTGACTTTCCATATGGAGATCCCCGGTTATCCCACTCTCTCGAACGGTATCACCTTGCACCGGCTCTCCTCCGTCGGATTAGGCGGCTCAGGTTCCGGTTTAGCCGTGGCCGTTTCTATGAAGCCGCCGATCTTTTCCGCCGCACCTCTCTGCATATCGTTGGTAATGTGCGTATAGGTGTCCAGGGTAAACCCGGCGCTATAGTGGCCCAGCATACTGGACAGGGTCTTTATATCCACGCCGCTGGAGAGGGCCATGGTGGCGAAAGTATGGCGCAGATCATGGAAGCGAACATGCTCCTCAATGCCCGCCTTCGCCAGCAGCTTCCGGTTAATCCTGGACACCGCATCCGGGCTCCAATAGCCGCCGGTGCGGGGCGACGGGAACAGGAGGGGGCTGTCCGGGTGCTGTTCATGCTCCTGCACCAACAAGGCCACCGCCTGCTGGGACAGCGCCACCTTGCGGACGGAGTTCTTGGTTTTTGGCTCTGTCACCACCAGCTCCCCGTCGATGCGGGTAACCTGCTTGCTCACTGAGAGGGTGCGATCTTTCACATTCAGGTCGTCCCACCGGAGCGCCAGCAGTTCTCCCCGCCGCAGGCCGCTGGACAGTTCCAGGAAGAACATGGGCAGCACGCCATACTTCTCCGCCTCGCTGAGGTACACCCCCAATTTCTCCGGCGGGATGATGGCCATCTCCTTTTTCTCCTTGGGTGGGATGCGGCAGTTGTCGCAGGGATTGTACGGAATGATCCGCTCCTTGACCGCCTGCTTCAGCGCCGAAGAGAGCACCATATGGATGCGGCGCACCGTGCTTCCAGACAAGGACGTGTCGGTCTTTTTCTCGAACCGCTGCACTCGCCCACTGGTTTTGGAATCGTTGTACATCTGCTGGATCTGAATGGCGGTCAGCCGCTTGAGTTTGACTCCTCCGATAGCCGGTACGATGTGGTTTTCGATCATGTTCTCATAGGTCTTTGCGGTGTTGGGGCGGATCACAGGCTTGCTGTAGGTTTCAAACCACATCCTGCACCACTCCGCTACGGTGTAGTCCTCGTTGTGGTTCACCGGGATGCCCCGGTTGTCCCGGATGGCTTTCGCCAGCTTTTCCTTGCACTCGGCCTGCGTCCGGGCGGACACGCTTTTCTGAATGGCGCGGCCGGTGCTGGGGTCGATGCCCTGGGTGTATCTGCCCTCCCAGCGGCCGTTGGGCTTTTTCCGGATGCTGCCCTCGCCGTTTGCTCGTTTCTTTGCCATTGTTCATCCCTCCTTTGGCAACACAAACAAATACCACATAATCTTTGAAATAGCCACTAAAATATTTCCGTCTTTTGGGCCGCCTGCTCATCGATCCACGCCATGAACTTATCACGGGGGACGATGATCCGGCTGCCCAGGGTGATGGTGGGGAAATCCTGCCGGTGGGCAACCTCGTAGGCGTGAGCCAGTCCAATGCCCAGCACATCGGCCACATCCTGCACGGTCAGCATCAGAGGGAGTTCATTGAAAGAGTTGTACTTGGATCGTTTCATCGGATTCCTTTCTACCCTTCTCGCGGAAGGGGTTTTATTCTTTGTTTTGCGGCTCATATTCTGCGCCGCTTACATGGTCATTTCAGGCCACTGCTCCTCATGGTCATCCGGCTTGTGGCCCATAGCGATCTTCTTCTCCTGGATCTTCCTCCTGAGCTTTCGATCCGCCTGCTGACCTACTGGGACGGCGGACGGCACGGAGTTGTCCTCAAAGATCCGGCTCATGTGGTAGAGCATCTGAGTGACCGCCAGCATCACAGAGGGCGGGCGGAGATTGTTTCTCTGCTCCAGGAAGAACTGAGCATACTGATTTCCTTGGACCGCCGAACGGCTAAACCACATCATTGCCTGGGCATGATCCCGTGGTAGGCCCTGTCCCGTCAGGTACAGCTTGCCCAGCATGTACTGAGCGTACTGGTTTCCCGCCTCTGCTGATTTGGTGAACCAATCCGCCGCTCTTGTGGTGTCCTTGCTGACGGTGCTTCCCTCCAGATACTCTTTGCCCAGGCGGTAAGCGGCGAAGTGGCTTCCGTTTTCCGTCGCTTGTCTCAGCCAGCGGATGCCCTCGTCCGGGTCCCGCACCTCCCAATCGTCAGAGAGGAGCAGCTTGCCAAGGGCGTACTGGGCTTCCGGCAGACCTTGTTTCGCCGCTTGGGTGAGCCAGTGCTTTGCCTTATGGTTATCCGGGATTAGCAGAGGGCCGTCCCGGTAGAGCTGCCCCATCCGGTATTGTGCATGGGTGTCGCCGCGCTCCGCCACCTGTTCCAACTTCTCTGCCGCCCGGTCACGATAGTCCAGGGAAATGTCCTCGTTCCCAATGATTCGCCACAGTTCCCGGCAGGCATCGGACTCACGACGCGCCGGTTCTGGTTCGTCGTGCTCAGCCAAGTCATCATCCTCGAAGGAGATATCACCAAGACGGATGTGCTCCGCCTCCTGGATGACAGCGTTTTTGATCTGCCGGAACTCTTTCTCCTGGGACAGCTTTTTTCGTTCTCTGGGTTTGTCGTGGTAGTAACTCTCCACCTCGCCCTGGAGCCTGCACCACCGGTCGTAGCACGCACGCACTACCGGCAGCTCCTCCAGCTTGTCCACTACCTCGTCCACGGTTTTCTTCACGGACTTGGGGAGGTATCCGTAGGATTTTTTGCCCCGGACCGTTTCCAGTTGTCCGGCCAGTTGCTCCATCTTCTGCTCAATCTCAGGAGCCGTACAGATGCTTCGTGTCATCTCCTGAGTGAGCTGCCGGATTGCGCGGCGGGCCTCCCGCACCAGTTCATCCCTCGACTGTGACTTCTGTTCGTAGGTGTGGAGCATCTCCTGTTTGAAGATCTGATTGGTGAGTGTGGATTTGATATTGCGGATGCCGTCTCGCGTCAGGTACACTTCTCCCGGCTGTGTTGACCACGCCATCATGTGGACATGGGGATGCTTGCCCTCATCGTGGAAGGCGGCATACCAGCGGAAGTGATTTGGTTGGATGTTCATAGCGGCAGCGACTTCATTGCGATTTGCTCGGAGCAGGTTTCGCCATGCTTTGGCATTGTCATATCCAAGACGCACAGCGTCCTCACGCTTCAGTGAGAGGATATGCGTCCACACATTCCCGTTGTACTGATCCAGCTCTCGCATGGCCTGTTCCAAATCCACAGTCTCCTCATCACCAAAGAGCCCGTGGTCACCAAGTCGCTCCGCGCGAGGTCGAGTGGCAATGTACTTCATGTAGCCATCTGATTGCTGAACTTGAGACCAGTTCTCCTCCAGTGCTCGGGTGATAAAGACAGAGGCATTGGCCTTGGTGGGCTTGTCTTTGTAATCGGAATACTCACCCAGCTCCTTGGCCTCCGGGAAATCCTTTGTCAGTTTGGAGATGAGTTGCTCCTGCTTTCGAGTGGGCGGACGGTCATCTGTGAGGATCTCTACCCGCTCCCGTGTGCCGATGTACCGCAGATAGCCGCTGACCGAACTGCCGCCTCCGCACTTGAGATAAGGGCTCTTTACGATCAATCCTGCCACTCATCGTCCTCCTCCCAAGCATCACGCACCCGCTGCTCCAGCGAGATGCGGCCATTGGTTTTCCGCACATTTTGAACGCTCTCCGCCCGCCGTCGGCGCAGATCCTCGCCGCTAAACTGATACGCGTCGGCGAGGATACCGGCCACCATGTCCTGCTCCACCGCTTGCCGGAAGGCGATGGAGGACAGCCGCTCCTCCAGCTGTCCCATCCTTCCGTCCAGGTAGGACTTGATGGAGGTGGGGAGAAACAGTCCGGTGTTATTGGCGCTGAGGTAGTCCAGATAAAAGTCCACCGCCCGCTCAATGAAGGCGGTAATGCTCCGGCTCCCGTCCTCCTGATACCGGCGCTCCAGGATGGCCTTTTTCTCCGGTGAGAGGTAGAGGGGGAATTTTTCTTTTTTGCTCATAATGTTCTCCTTTCCGGGGGTTGACCCCTGCTTTTTCCTTGTGACAGTAGGCTTTTGGGGATAGTGACCGCAGAGATGATATCACTGCCCGGATTTTGACCCCATTTCCAATCCCCGCAAAAGCCCCCGCAACTGCCCGCACTGCGGGCAGAGGTGCTTCTGACGGGGGCGCTTGCGACCCCGTCGTTTATCCTGCTTTTTCTTTCGTCCCCGAGAGTTCCTCCGAAAGCGGGCCAAATTGGGCCTCTAACCCCGGATCGGCACTGGGACTCGCTTCCGCTCCGAAAGGCGCACACAGGGCGTTCTGGGGGCTTTCACGGGCCAATTCTGCCAGGCGTGCCATTGCCCTTTGACGGGCGGCATCCTCCTCCAGCTGCCGGAACTGCCGCTCATAGAATAATTCGACTGCCGCCTGGATCGGACGGATGGTGTAGAGCAGATTCCCGTTGAGGGGCCTGCCGTCTTTGCTCCGCACCATCGTCGGCTCGGTGCGAATGAGACCTTTTTCCTCCTGGCTGCGCACATACTTGCTCACGGTGTTCTCACTCATACCCAGCGCCTTGCCAATGGTCTTGTAGCTGGGGTAGCACTGGTAGGTTTCTCTGTCCTCGATGCTCAGCAGATAGCAGTAGATGGAGATCTCCGGGTAACTGAGACCGATGTGAAATACTTCATTGGGGACCTTGAAATAGTTTTTATCGGGATCTCGTTTGGGCCACTGTTGAAACTTCATATAGCACCTCCCATATGCTCCTTCGCCCACTGAATGAACTTTTCTTTCGGCACCACCATACAGTTGCTCACACGCAGCACCTTGAAGTCCGGTTGGTACATCAGTTCATACCCACTGGACGGTGATGTGCCCAGCACCCTTGCCTCGTTGTGGTTTTTGTAGACAGATTTTTTCATGTTGACCATCTCCTTCTCAAAGCTCTCTCTACTTCTTTATCCGAGAACATTTGCATGTGACATAGTTTTGACATACCCTTTGGATGGTGTCCGAGTTGTCTCTCTACTTGTATTGGGGAAAATATATCCCACTGACATACATTTGACAGAAAAACGGAGCGTCTGCGACAAAGCAGACGCTCCGTTTTAGGTTGGATTATTTACTTTTGTGCTGGTTTCAGCAGCCGGCATGTTCCCTCCGCCTCGTCCCGCTCTTTCAGCAGAGAGGCCAGAGCAGAGAAGAATTTCTTTTGCTGATAGTCCACGCTGCCACGGTTCAGTTGATGGGCTTCCCCGTACTTGCGAATGGACAGGCCATCCACGAACCGCTCCCGGAAATAATCCTGGTATGCAGCCAGCACTGTTTTCAGGGCATTGTCCAGAAACTGCAGGTCCTCTTTCAGTTTGGCGAAGTCACTTTTGGTGATGGCAGCAAATCTCTTTTCCTTTACGCAGAGGCGATATTTATTCCGGTCGAAGTTGTAGTGCTCGCAGAGATCTTTTGCGTATGCGTAGTAGGTAAGAGACTGCTGGTACTCACGGGAGTCGTATACTTCATCCGGCTGTGGTCGTCGCCGTTTACGAACCGGTCCCCGGAAGCCTTCTTCCTCCAGCCGCTCTATGGCTTCCCCTGAGATCTTCATATTGAGCAGTCGCTTATACTTAGCTTTCCGCTCACCGTTCACTTCAATAAAAGCGCAGAAAGACTTTTTGCTGGAGGTGTAGTATCTGGGGACAGTTGCAAAGGGGTAGGTGGTCCAGATGACACTTTCCTCGCCGGTGTCAGCATCGGTGGCCAGAGAGATCACATAGACCACTTTGCCGTTATATCTCCGGTAGTACCCGGCACGGATTTTTCTTTCTGCCATCTGGTCACCCTCCTTTCTGACAATCCAATCGCATAACGAGATTTCCTCGGTAACTGTGTCTTTCACCGGTCACATTCTGCTATCTCATTTTTCAAATTGATCCGTCCACATCTCGCACTGGCTCATAACCGTCTGCACTGCATCCTCCATCCCTTCTGGCGGATACTTGTGCTTTTTCAAAAGCCGCTTCACCAGACGGCGCATCCCAGCCCTGGCACTCTCTTTTTTCTGCCAGTCGATGGTGCGGTTTTTCCGCAGTAGATCGGTCAGCTCTTTTGTGATGGCAATCAGCTCGTCATGCTCATAAAAATCCTTGATGGCCTGGGGCTTAGTCAGCGCATCGTAGAAAGCCAATTCCTCAGCAGTTAGCCCCAGTTGTTCTCCTTCCGCATTGGCAGCAGCAATGTCTTTGGCCAACTTCAGAAGTTCCTCAATGACCTCCTCATTGGTCAGCATCCCGTTTAGATAGCGGTTCATGGCACTCTGGATAATTTCAGAGAACTTTTCCGATTTTACCACATTGGTGCGTCGATAGATAGAAACTTGCTCGGCTATCAATTTTTTGAGCAGCTCCACAGCCAGGTTTTTCTCTTTCATACGGGATATCTCTTCCAGAAACTTCGGATCAAACAGAGAAAACTCCGTATCAACATCGGAAAACAGATTAATGACTCCTTCACTCTGGATGCTGTGCTTCAGCAGTTCATTGATCCGTTCGTTGACTTCGGGCAGGGTAAATTTCTTTCCCGTACCACCAGTGGCCAGACGGACAAGCATGGTCCGCACCGCTTCAAAGTAGGCAGCCTCCAACCGGGTCTTGCTATCCACCAGACTGCCGCATAGGGAGAGGGCTTGCTTGAGGAGCAACGCCTCCTTGATATAGACGCTCTGTGTCCGCTCTTTTTCCGGCAGGTCATGCTCGGCTACCGACTTTCCCAGCAAGAAGTTGACGCCGCCGCTGATCATCCGGGCCTTTTCCAGATCGTCCCCGGTCAGGAAGGCAGCATAATCAAAGCCGTGGAACAGGTCCCGGCATACCTCCAGTTTCTCCAGGAACTTGGGATAGGCCGCCTTGCTCACATCGGGATCGCCATAGTTTTTCTTATCCCGCACGGTGTAGTCATTCATAGCCTGTTTCAAGGCGGCGGCGATACCCACATAGTCCACCACCAGGCCACCCTCCTTGTCCCGGAACACCCGGTTCACTCGGGCGATGGCCTGCATCAGGTTGTGGCCGGACATGGGCTTGTACACATACATGGTGGCCAGGGACGGCACATCAAACCCAGTGAGCCACATATCCACCACGATGGCAATTTTCATGGAGGAATTGTTATCCTTGAACTTTCGGGCCAAATCCTCCTTGTGGGCCTTGTTGCCGATAATCTCCCGCCACTCCTCTGGATCATTGTTGCCCTGGGTCATGACCACGCCCACCTTTTCTGTCCAGTCCGGGCGTAGCTGGAGGATTCGCTTGTAGATCTTCATAGCGATGGGTCGAGAGTAGGCCACGATCATGGCCTTGCCGGTAAGCAGATTGGCTCGGTAGTTCTCGTAGTGGTCAAGGATGTCGTCCACCAGGGAGGTGATGGTCTGGTCATTCCCCAAGATGGCCTCCATCTGGCCCAGTTCCTTTTTGCTCTTTTCGATCACATAGGGGTCGGCGTTTTGGGCCATCAAGTCATACTCTGCGTCAATGAGCCGCAGGGTGTTTTCATCCAGTTTGAGGTGAATGACCCGGCTCTCATAGTAGACCGGGCGGGTGGCTCCGTCCTCTACCGCCTGGGTCATATCGTAGATGTCGATATAGTCGCCAAATACCTCACGGGTGCTGCGGTCCTTGGAAGAGATGGGAGTACCGGTAAAACCGATGTATGTAGCGTTGGGCAGGCTGTCCCGGATGATGCGGGCTGTGCCGATGGAAGTCTTAACCTCCAGTTCGCCCTTCTCGTTCTGCTTGGTGACCACCTTTTCGGTGAGGCCGTACTGGCCACGGTGAGCCTCGTCTGCCATGACCACGATATTCCGGCGTTCCGACAGAGGTTCCCCGATCTCCTCGAACTTCTGCATGGTGGTAAAGATGATGCCATTGGCCTGACGGCCTGCAAGCAGCTCCTGCAGGTTCTGCCGACTCTCGGCCTGCTGGGGCGTTTGGCGCAGGAAGTCTTTACACCGGGAAAACTGCCCATAGAGCTGGTTGTCCAAATCGTTGCGGTCGGTAATAACCACGATGGTGGGGCTCTCCAATGCCTTTTGCAGGTAGTGGGCATAGAACACCATGGACAACGACTTGCCGCTGCCCTGGGTGTGCCAGAATACGCCACCCTTGCCGTCGGTGACGGTGGCGTGCTTGGTGGACTCGATAGCCTTTTTCACCGCGAAATACTGGTGGTAGCCCGCCAAAATCTTAAAGGTGTTGGCCCCGTCCACATTGAAACAGATAAAGTTCTGGAGGATGTCCAGGAACCGCTCTTTCTGGAAGATACCCTCAAAGAAGGTGTCAAACTGGGCGTACTGGGTGTTTTCATAGCTGCCGTCCTTGGTTTTCCACTCCATGAAGCGGTCCCCGCCGGAGGTGATCGTGCCCGCCTTGGAGGTGGTCAAGTCGCTCATGACACAGATCTGGTTGTAGATGAACAGAGATGGAATCTCGTGCATGTAGTTACGCAGTTGCCGATAAGCGGCAGAGGCATCTGTCTCCTCACGAGAGGGAGATTTCAGCTCCACCACCACCAAAGGCAGGCCGTTAACAAACAGCACCACATCGGCCCGTTTCTCGCTGTTCTCAATCACCGTCCACTGGTTAATGGCGGTAAAACGATTGTTCTCCGGGTGCTGGTAGTCCACCAGATACACCAGGCCAGAGCGCTCCTCGCCCTTCACCACGAACTTCACCGGCACGCCGTTTTGCAGATAGTCGGTAAAGACCATATTCTTTTGTAAGAGAGCGCCGGAATCGAAGTTTTTCAGCTTATACACCGCGTCGTCCAACGCCACCTGGGGCAGGTCGGGGTTGACGGACCGGAGGGCGGGCAGCAGCTCGTCCTCGTACAGGGGCGAGTGGTAGTCCCGCTCAATGTCCGGGCCGTAGGCGTAGGAATAGCCCAGGGTTTGGGTAAAGAGCTGCAAGATGGCATTTTCATAGTTGGATTCGGTGAAGGGCATGGTGGGTCACCTCTTTACGATATCTTCTACTTGTACCATTAGATTGGCCTTTATCATTTCCCAAGGGCATTTACGATTCTTATAGCTGTAAAAGGATTTTGCAATGTTCTCTAACCCAAGCGTCTGGCCAGTTACATACTCATGAAGTTTAGCAGTTCTGATGTTAATCAAATTCCTTAACTCATTGACATTTTCCAATACCGTTGGAGACAGCTGCACTCCTTGCAGCTGTGCGTTTTGTATTTCTAAAGTTTTAATGGTAAACTCCATAGTCTGTGCTTGAAGATTTACTGAAATATTTTTGATGTTGTACAGCACCTGCTGAAACTCAATTAGTTCCGTATAGATATGGGCTAACCGTCCCCATTTCCAGAGAGGGGAGAATAGGCCAAGATCCATTTTCTCTGTAAAGCTCACATTAAGTTCAGATAAGCCGGAAATATTTTTAAACGGCAATGGCTCCATACTGGCCGCTTTATGTATTTGCGGCAATGCGCTCCCAATGATCTTAGAAAGAACCATCATATTGATATAGAGGCTCTTAATATTACTATCGGTTTTTTCAAGAATAATATTGCGTTCATGAAAGTAACCAATTACAGAGATCACCAGCGATACAATGAAACCAGTAAAAATTCCAGAAACTACACTTTGGCACAGCGAAGTGTCTATATTATCGGGGACAGTGCTTTCAATCACAACCATTGTTAGGCCGCTTACAACAGTTAAGATGGAACAGACAAGTAGGGTGATTTTGTTTATTTTCATTATATATAAATTTCTCCACTTATTAGTTTTGGTAACAGAGTGTCTCTCAGTAAAGAAAGTCTCTTATTCTCGTTGCGGCTATTTTGAATTTGGGTAAGGATAGGAACCGCTACCGAGTTAAACCTTTCCAGTTCAGTATCTGTAGGAAGTGTCATTGGATAAGTCATAATCTGTTGCTTATCTCCACGGGGCATTTTTGTTCCTTTTGAGCCTGCTACCATGAAGTCAAAGAATTTATCGGCATAAAGGGTACTATATAAGTAGGCCGAATACTTAGGATGCACAGGCACAAAACACAAAACATCTGTTGAACATCCGCACTCCTCATGGCAGTAGACGATTTTCTTAAAATAGGGACGAATATTGGAAATTAAGGTGTCCCCCACATGACACGCTGTTGTTTGTGTCGTTGTCGGTAGGCTTGATGCCTCTGTGGCACCAGCCTTTCCTGGCAGCATATTCTCTGTTGAGAAGTAAGTGCTAACATTCAGCTCAGAAACAGATACTCTGTCTTTGGAATAGGTACATATATCCGCAAGCGTTCCTTGTCCTTTTTCCATATTGATATTGCCAAACCACTCTTGATATATTGCTTGTACCTGCTGCTCCAAATTCTCGTTGATCTTGTTGTTTAGTTCAATTTTGTCATCCAGTGAACACAGAATTGCAGCTATTTTTTCCTGCTCTTGCAAAGCTGGTAAATCAATTTCCACTTTCTTTAATTCTGCCGCTTTGATTCCTATTACAGTGGTTCCGGTAGAGCGTGCTTCTATTCTACTTTTAAGCACATGATCTTGCAGCGCATAAAATAAATAATCAGCTCTTAGCTGTTTTGTTTTTGGCTCTAAAACAATAATTCTTTGGGCAAAAGCTAATTTTTTATCAGTTCTGATGCGTGCTACTTCCCCTAACGGAGCTTCAGTTGTAAATACCACAGATTCCTTCTTGGGGATGCCTCGCCTCATCCATTCGTCATAGTAATTCTCTGCAATAAATTCTTGCGGTTCTTGAATTATACCGTTTTTAACTATTTTTGCAGTGACTAAAGGAATTCCGCTTGTTGTTTTAGGGGGCGTTTTCCCACGGTAATCAATGAAGGTACACACATCACCCAAACAGTAAGTTTCAAACTTCATACCCAATTGCCCCCAGTCGCTCCCTGATCTGCGCCTCCAGCTCATGGGACTGCTGGAACAGCTCCGACAGTTCCCTGGTCAGCCGCCCCATCTTCTCCTCAAAGGGCTCGCCGTTGTCCTCCTGCTCCTCAATGCCCACATACCGGCCAGGGGTGAGGATGTAGTCTTGCTTGGCGATCTCCTCCGTGGTCGCCACGGCGCAGAAGCCCTTGACCTCCTCCAGGGTGCCGTCCACAAAGGCGTTGTAAGTATCGGCCAGCTTCTGAATGTCATTGTCGGCCGGGTCTTTGCTTCCATCGGTCAGTTCCCGCAGCTTGCGTGTAACCATGGTGCCCATCTTCCGGGCGTCGATGAACAGAGTCTTCCCCTTCTGCTTCTTGTTTTTCGCCAAAAACCACAGGGAGACGGGAATCTGGGTGGTGTAGAACAACTGGGAGGGCATGGCCACGATGCAGTCCACCAGATCGGCGTTGATGATATTTTTGCGGATCTCCCCCTCCCCACCACTCTGGGAGGACAGGGAGCCGTTGGCCAGCACCATGCCCATGCGGCCATGGGGAGCCAGGTGCCAGATCATGTGCTGGAGCCAGGCGAAATTGGCGTTGCCCGCCGGGGGTGTGCCGTACTGCCAGCGCACATCGTCCAGCAGCTTGTCCTGCCCCCAGTTAGAAAGGTTGAAGGGAGGATTGGCCATGATGAAGTCAGCCTTCAGCTGAGGGTGGGCATCATTAAAGAAGGTATCGGCACTGAACTTGCCCAGGTCGGCCTCAATACCCCGGATGGCCAGGTTCATCTGGGCCATCTTCCAGGTAGTGGGGTTGGAGTCCTGGCCAAAGACGGAAATCTTGTTGATGTTGCCTCCGTGGTTCTCCACAAACTTGGCCGACTGGACAAACATACCGCCGCTGCCGCAGCAGGGGTCGTATACCCGGCCGTTGTAGGGTTGCAAAATCTCCACCAGCGTTTTGACCACACAGGCGGGGGTATAGAATTCCCCAGCCAGCTTGCCCTCCTGCTCGGCAAATTTGGACAGGCAGTACTCATAGGTACGGCCCAGGATGTCCTTGCTGTTGCCGTGCTCTACCATCTGAATGTTGGTGAACAGGTCTACCACATCCCCCAGACGGCGCTTGTCCAGCTCCTGGCGGGCGAAGTTCTTGGGCAGAATGTCCTTGAGACGCTTGTTCTCCTGCTCGATGGCCCGCATGGCCTCGTCGATGACCGTGCCGATTTCCGGCGTGTGGGCCGCTCCGGCGATTACGCTCCACCTGGCGTTCTCCGGCACAAAGAAAATGTTCTCGGCGGTGTATTCATCCTTGTCCTCCTCAAAGCCGTCACCCTCATCCACAAGCTCCTGATACTTGGCCTCGAAACGGTCGGAGATGTATTTTAAGAAAATCAGACCCAGGACAACGGATTTATACTCCGAAGCATCCAAATTGCCCCGCAGCACACAGGCTGCGTCCCAGATCTGTTTTTCAAATCCAATGTTGCTGGTATTTGTCTCTGCCATGGAAAGTGCCTCCTACTTTCTCGGTGTATGATAAAATCAATTTTATAGTTTGTCGGTAGCTGCTTTGCCCAATCTGGGATCAAGGGGCTTTTGGGCATCCGGGGGAAGCAGCCAGGTTTTTCCCGCCTTAACGGTTCCCGGGATGCGTCCCTGTGCGCAGAGCAGCGCCACACGCCGAGCCGAGATTCCCCACAGTTCAGCTGCCTGTTTCGTAGTCAAAAATTCCATAGAGCATCCCTCTATATTCCAAATTTCTACCAAATATTATATTCTGTTATCTGAATATAGACAAGACACTTTTTCGTACAGGAGTATAGAAATCTCGTTGTCCCATAAACAGTCTTATTCTTTGATTATGCGGCGCATTTTTTGAGGATAACCGCTGTTTTATTGCCAGGGTTATCACCCAGGATAATCGCTAAAGCTGTGCTTTCCAGAAAAATAAAAAGACGAAACCAATTTTGTAATAACCCGCATTGATGTGCGTCATATAGGCAGAAAGCGAGGTGGTGTGGATGGATTTCGATCAGCTGTACAAGGAGCAGTTCCCCGTGGTGTACCGCTATCTGGCAGGACTCTGCGGAAACCAGGCGCTGGCAGAGGAATTGGCCCAGGAGACCTTCTGTCGTGCCATTGAACACAGCGCCTCCTTTCAAGGAAAATGCCGGCTGTCCGTATGGCTCTGCCAAATTGGGAAGAACTGTTGGCTCTCCTACTTGAGAAAGGCAAAACGGCAGGCCGGAGATGAGGCCCTGGAGCAGATGCCTTCCCCTCAGAATGTAGAAGAGGATCTGCTCATCCAGGAAAACGCTCGCCAGATCCATCAGCGACTCCATGCTCTGCCAGAGCCATATCGGGAGGTGTTTACCCTGCGGGTCTTTGCGGAACTGCCCTATACGCAGATCGGCGAATTGTTCGACAAGTCTGAAAACTGGGCCAGAGTGACTTATTACCGTGCGAAACAGAAAATCAAGGAGGGATTATGATGAAATGTGAGATCATCCGCGACCTGCTGCCCATGTACTGCGACGGGTTGTGCAGCGAGGCCAGCAAGCAGGAGATTGAAGCCCATGTAGCACAGTGCGAGGGGTGCCGCGCCTTTTTGGCGGAAATGAAAGAGGAGGCTCCCGTCCCCTCGCTCTCTCCTGAGTCGGAAACGGAAGCCCGCGTTCTGCAGGGAGTGAAGAAGAAGTTTTCCCGTGGACGCCGGCGGGCAGTCCTGCTTGCTGTGGCAGTCATGCTGATCTTCTCCATTGTTTTGGCGGGTGCGGCCGATGTTCCGCAGCCGGTATCCTATACGGACGGTCTGGTGACGGCAGAACTTGCGGTGGATGAGGTGATCGACCTCTACTATCACGGCGGGAGCTACGATTCTTTCCACGGCTTCAGCCGGGAGGTGGACGGACGGAATGCTGTTTTCCTCTATTTTGACCGCACCCTTCGCTCAGATGTGATGCCGGATCGTGAGGGACATTTGTGCATCGGCAACGGTCTGCTGACCGACTTTGAGACAGCTACCTATCAAGTAGATCGGCAGGTGGATGCGGTCTACTATTTGGTGGGAGATTATCTGGAACTCCCCAGTCTGGCGCAGGCCGAATTTGAGCAGGCTGTGGCGGATGCGGTCCTTCTGTGGGAACGCTAAACCAAGCCTACAAGCAGAATGCCTGGGCAGCTTTTCGAGGACTGCCCAGGCTCATTTTATATTTCGTCTTCCCATACACAATGAGCGCCCGTTCTCCTGGCCCGACAGGAGAATGAGCGCTCGTTTTCTTCATTTTGCAGTTCTATTGAGAGCCTCCACGCCAGTTCAAAGCCGGCAGTAAAACTGTCGAGGGAGGTCTGTTCTATGATCAAGTTCTGGGCATCAATGATTCGTAGCACCAGCTTGCGTTCCGGCTTTGCCAGCGCCTCGATCAATGCTTTGTGGCACTCCTCCACTTCGTTCTCCTGTTCATCAAGCTCCGGGCGGACATAAAAGTAATCATACAGCTCTTTGAGCAGTTTGTTTTCCATCGTCATCATCTCCTTGTGACCCAAACATATACCACACCTTCCGCAGAATATCCATCAGAATTTCAGAAGATTATCCAGAATATTTGCCGCTTCCCTAAGATCTGCCGTGGATGCTTCATTGGGCTTGCTTTCGCTTTTTGCGGCAGTATGGGCCAGATATGGTGCATAGTTCTGCCGGGTCATTGCGGTTCTGAAGTGGCCAAGCATCTGAGAAACCTCTTTCGTGCCCATTCCATTCTGCAGCGACAGGACGGCGCAGGTGTGCCGGAGATCTGCGAACCGAATGTGATCCAGTCCAGCCTCTTTGATGATCTCATTATGCATCCGGCGCACCATCTGAGGTGAATAGGGCTTCTGCGTAGCCGGGTGCATGAACATGAGCGGACTTCCTGGGTGTTTAGCGTGTTCCAGGCGCAGGAGTTCAACTGCTTCCGGGGTCAGTCTGACGATCCTGGTGCCACCTTCGTACTCCACCAGTTCCCGCCGTTCCACTGAGCGTTTCTCGGTGATGGTCAGCGTCCGCTCCTTCGTGTCCAGGTCGCTCCATTTCAGGGCGATCAGTTCTCCTTGCCGAAGTCCCACTGTCAGCGCCATCAGGAACATGGGGAGGTGGCCCAACCGCTCCGCCGCGTCCAGATAGTCCTCCACCTCTGTCGGTGTCAGCACATTGGCGCTGACCTTCTTGGACTTTGGGTAGTGAAACCCACGGGCGGGGTTGTCCGTTATCAGTCCGTCCCGCATTGCTTGATCCAGGCATTGCTGGAGCAGGCGGTGGATGTGCCGCATGGTATGCTCCCCCAACCCTGGATATTCGGGGCTTTCCGGGCGATGACCGCCAAAGTGTTTTCGCTCCTCCAGGAAATCTCCCACCTGCTCTACGGTCAATTCAGAGAGCGGTATGTCCCCTAATCCGGGGACGATGTGGTTTTTGAAGAGATAACCATGGGCTGCGTATGTGGTCGGGCGGCTCTGGTGCTTGTCGTAGACCTCCTGCCAGCGAAGGATGTACTCTTTCAGCGTCATATTCCCACCTCCCTGCACTGACGCTGCAGGTTCCGGAAGGCCACCCATGGAAGCCCAGCTTGTTTCAGAATCCGCTTGTGCAGATAGTAGAACTCGTGGAGTTGATACGGCGCTCCGGTCTTGGGATTGAGGAACACATAACGGCCGGTTTCCGGTATCCGTTCCAGAAGATGCTCCGCCTTGCTGTTGAGCGTCAGCAGGCGCTGCCCTTTGAGGATGTAGCGGCAGCGGATATGAAAATCGGCCCACGACAAGGTGATGAGTTCACATTGCCGCAGGCCGCTGGAGAGTCCTGTGTAGATGAGAGGGAGTGCGCCAAGCTTCTCCGCTGCGTTCAGATATCGCTGGATCTGCCCCAGGCGCAAGGGAGCAGTCTTATATTCCTCTGCCGTCGGTTCCTGGCAGAGCCGCACCGGATTATAGGGGACGAGTTGGTCACGAGCTGCTTCATCCATGCATCGCCGCAGGAGCAGATGGACGCACCAGACGCTTCTGGTGCTGAGTCCCTGTCTCCGCAGACCATCATAGAAGCTGGTGATGGTGTCTTCGGTCAGCTCCGCCAGCCGGATATCCCCGATTCCGGGGAGGATGTGGCGATAGATCAGGTTGCGGTATCCGCCCACAGTACTGCCTCTCCATCTATCCTGATTCTCACAGAACCAGCAGTCACACAACTGGCCTACCGTGAAGTTAGGTTCTTTCTGCATATCTTCGCCTCCTTTTGGCAAACGAACAATACCACAGAAAGAAGGAAATAGCCACTACTTTATCGCCACGCGTATGCTCCTGTTGTCTTTGGTGCAGCGGCATGGTAGAATGAAATAACTTTGGGGAGGCAGTCATTAATTTGTGTGGAGATGGGCTGCGCTCAGGCTACTGGCGGGAAGGGCTTTATTCTTTGTTTATGCGGCGCAGTTTCTGCGCCTCTGTGCCGAGGTGATTGGCCTGTCATCTCCCCCTCAACCCGGGCGGAACATCTTTTAATACACAGAATCCAATCCCACACAAATCCCAAAAGACGAAAGGGTTTCTTGAAACAAGCAGGGCAAAAGAGTGTTAAAGAGGAACTGCCCAAGCACAGGAAAGGGCCAAAGAGGACGGAAGAGTGTCGGCTGAAGGTTAAGACAAACATTTGGGAGCTGGATGTCGTGCGTTCGAGTCTCCCCACTCGGGCCAAACAATGATAATCTGAACTACATTGTCCAAGTGGGTAATGTGACCGGATTTATCATTTCTATCGAAATGTTAGTTAAAACATACAAGGGCAGGGAGGGCCCTGTCCTTGTATGTTTTATTTCCCATACTATAATAACATTTAACATCTCTCTACAAGACCATTTTATTGGGAGGATTGTGAAACCAGAATGAATTATAAGTTTTCAACACCAAAGACAATTTCCGTAATTATTGTATATTTTTTGCTGTTTTTGGCCGGTGATTTATTGGGAAGTCTAATTTTTGATTTCCTATTTTCTACCATAGATCTTCCAGTCCGTGAGTTGTACCCTATTATCAGAATGCCGGGCTATCTGTTGCTGACACTAATTTTCTTTTGGCTCTATACAACAAAAGTTCTCCATCTAAAAATGGAAGACTTCGGGATTTCATTTTCCGTTAAATGGTGGGGAGTTAGTTTATCTGTTTTGTTACCTGCTTTTGTAGTTACTATCTTTCTAATCATTGGACGGGCACAAGTAAATGTTTTTTCCACTGGTGACATCTTCTTAATTATTATTTCATCTATTCTTATTGCTTTGAAAGCGGGGATATTGGAAGAAATACTATTCCGTGGTTTCATTATGAGACTGCTCGAAAGTAAATGGAATAAGTACATCGCTGTGCTTGTCCCATCCGTTTTGTTCAGTTTTGCACATCTCCCATCAATGGAAACTTTTACAATCGGAGGTGTCTTTCTTTTAATCATCAGCGGTACTTTGGTAGGCACTATGTTTTCGCTTGCCTCCTATGCAGGAAATTCCATTGGTAACAATATTCTTATGCATACAGTATGGAACTTTGCGATAGTAACGGACATTCTGCACATTACAACATCGGAGGGTGCTTATGGCGAACCTATTTTTCAACTCATTATACCATCAGACAGCATCTTGTTAACTGGAGCAGGATTTGGTATAGAGGCATCTTTAATTGCCATCATTGGATATACTCTCGCTTGTTTAACACTGGCTTTTATTTACAGAAGAAATCACGTTGGTATTTTAGAGGGATAAAGGAGGCGGGAGTGTATAAAACACTCCCGCCTCCTTTATCCCTTAGACTTTCCCTGTTGTGCTTTCCACTCAGCAAATTCCCTTTGCCCCTCCTCGCTCTCGAAAAAGGCTTGTATCTCCGGGAACAGGACACGGGCCAGGGCAGTGAGGAACTTCCTTTGCAGGCAGTCTGCGCTGCTTCGGTTGATCTGGTAAGCCTCGGCATACTTGCTCATGGACAGTCCGCAGTCCGTTGCCCAAGCAGCTTCATAGAGTTCTTCTTTTGTAACTACTTCACCTGTGAGCTTGCCGACCATACATGGGGTTCAATGCCTCTTTTTTTGAATGTGACGCAGCACACAGAATACGGCAGCCAGAAGCAACAGGCAACCTGTTCCGGCCGCGAGCCAGACAAGAAGGCTGCTGGACCGCTCTGTAATACAGAAAATGATCTCCTCCGTCTGACTGGTGAGCAGCAGATACTGTCCGTCGATCTCAAAATCCGCTTCTGACCAGCCGCTTTCCTCCTGTACCCATAGCGCATAGTGTTTTCCAGAGTCCGGCAGGCGGTAGTGAACCGTATAGGACACCTGCTCTAAATCCGGGTCGTCCACTGTGACGGTATAGGCAGTGCCGGTGTGCGTCTTTCCCTGGCGATCACTCCAGGTCACATTCTCAATCGTGTGTGAGACTTCTGCCCGGCTGCTGAAACTACCGTCCACAAGGATCTCCGGCAGTTCCCCACCGTCCGAAAGGGCGGAGGTATAGGGAGTATATTCCGCTTCCAAGGTTTGACTGGCATTCAGATGGGTATAGTCCAGATCCGGCCAGGCGGCGGAGTACCCCTTTTTCGCCGGAATCTCCGGCAGGGATTCGATCCCTTCCCCATACTGGAAGGGGACCACGGCTACGGTGATGCCATCGGCCACGAAGGTCAGCTCCAGCTGAGAAAACAGCTCCGGCACGCCCTCCGTGCTGCACAGAGAATCGAAATCCACTGGCTCCGCCTTCCCGGCATAGCTGATACCGTCCAGAGCGCCCAGGTTCTCGCTGGTAAAGGTGTTGCCGGATACGGTGCCGTCGCTGTCCACATCTCCCGCTACCGCCCCCAGATAAGCAGAGCCCTCATCGATGGTCACCAGGGTATGACAATTTATCAGGGTAGCCCCTAATCCAGCCGCACCGCCCACATAGTCCCTGCCAGACAGGCGGCACTTGCTCCAGCTGTCCCGGACGCTGCCCCAGGAGGCGCCGGCAATACCTCCCACATAGTCGCCGTTGCTGCTGGATACAGCGCCGTAATTCTCGCAGTTTCTAACCCGTCCCAGGTCCATCAGACCGACAATACCGCCGGCGTAGTCCTGCTTTCCGGTGATTGCTCCTGTATTGATACAGGATGCGACAACTGCCTTGGTCTGATATCGGAAGTCCAGGGAGCGGTCGCCTTCCTGGATCAAATCGTCCTCCGGGTCAAAGTCGTATTCAATAGCCATAGAGCCCACGATCCCGGCCACATTAACATCGCCCTCCACCGTTCCGTCATTCCTGGCGTCAGAGAGATAGCCCGTATCTGTAGTTTCAGGCGCTTCGTCCGACACATCCTCAAACCGATCCTCAAATTTCTCATCAGAACCATCCAGAATATCCCGCATCAGGTCGGTAATGACACCGAACTGCCGGTTGATGGCGTCCAGATCGTCCAGCAAAATGTCCGTATTGCTGGACATGGACTCCCGAAGAGCATCTCCGCTGTCGATCAGGTCAGTAAAAATACTGTCCAGAGCATCCCCCTGTTCCTTGATCTCGCTGCTGATGGGACGGATGGTGATGGTGGGCATCTCAGATAGTTCTTGCAGCACATGGGAAAGGTCTTCCATGATGTCTGAAGTCAGAGAAGACAGTTCCTCCATGGTATCTCCGGCATCCCTCAGTTCATCTATGGCATCCCCGGCCTTCTCCAGCAATTCCCGCAGTTTGCGGACGGCACTCCCGCCGCTGTCCACGCTGCGGGCCAATGCGCGCAGTGCGGAGGATAAACTATCCCTGGCGGCCTGTATCTCCTGTCTGGCGGCCTCCAATTCCTCGATATTGATGGAAGGCACCACCAATTTTTCCGCGGCTGCGGCGATCTCCTGTGCAGATAGCTTTGCGCGCTCCAGGCTGGTACGGATGGCCGCCAGTTCGACCTGGAGTGTCTCAACGACAGTCTGGGCAGATTCGATCCCGGCCAATGCTGCGAGGGCATCCTCCGCCTCTGCGGCGGCCAGCTCTGCGGCGGCGATGGCAGCATTCAGTTCGTCCAATTTCACCTGCAGATCCCGCTCGGCTTCAGACGCGCCTAAATCTTTCAGAATGTTTTCTACTTCCTCCTGTGTGTCTGTAAGCTGTTGGGACGCATCCTGTAATTTTTGGTAAGCGGCTGTCAAATCCGGCCCCTGTCCAGGGGCGACATTCATCAGCGCCTTGGCCAGTTCCGCCCCCGCCTGCCCAAACGCCTGTCCGGCGGCCAGTAGATCCTCTGCAGCACTTTTCAACTGCGCCAATGCTTCCGGGGCAGCGGTCTCCGACCCGATCACCTGAGCAAGCGCATCGTTGACCTGGTCCAAGCAGTTTGGCAGAGCGGCACAGGCAGACTGAAACGCCCCCAGCTTTTCCAGAAGAGCTGCCCATTCCGGCCTCCCCTGAAGCACACCATCTGCACCCTGTAAAATTTCCCATATTTGTACAAAACAGCTGTCAATATCCGAGAGATCCTTGGACAGTTCAGAAACTGCCGCCTGTATTTCCGCCAGGGTTGTGTCCGTATCCGGATTCCCCAGTACATTCCGCAGGTGCGCCATAGCCGCTTTGAGGTGGTCTGCCGAGTCCCGGCCATGCCGGGCAGCGACCCTCAGATCGTCCATAACGTCCTCAAACCGGTCCGCTGCATCGGGGGCCAGATCGCCGGCCTCCTGCGCCTCGTCCATCACATCATTCATCTGACCAGCCAACTTCTCCATCAGATCCAGCGCGTCTGTGGCATCCTCCATAATGGGAGACAGTTTATCCGTGAGCCAGGAGATCCGGGCAGACATGCTGTTGACCGCATCAATGTTTTCATTGGCCCAGTCTGTGGTGAGATCTGCCAAGTCACTGATAGCCCCCTGGACCTCCCCCGCCCGGTCGGAAATAGCCTGCATCCGCTCAGAGATCTCGTTGGAAGCGCTGCGGGCATCATCATTGGTCCGGCCGATCAGGTCTCGCAGCACGTCCAGTTCATCCAACAGGTCGCCAACCTGGCTCTCAGTGTAGAGCAGACGCACCTCCGGCACCAACTGTCCGGTAATGCCGCCCACATCCTTCCGGCCCAAAATCATCCCGGAATTGGTGCAGCCGTTCAGATATCCGGACTGCTGCCCTACGATGCCGCCAATGTTATACCCCTCATGGGCATACCCCACCGCCCCGGTGTTGACGCAGCTTTGCAGGATGCCTGAGGAAAACCCGGCGATGCCGCCAATGTCAGTACACACAGGTACATTCTCCGCAGCATTGAGCTGCTCACGATTCAAAGCGTCCAGATCCAGTTCCGTGTCCACCTCTGTGGTGTTGATGCTGCCGCTGTTTTCACACTGGATAATAGAACCGTAGTTCTGTCCGGCAATGCCGCCCACATAGTGCTCCCCGGTAACAGAGCCGGAGAAAGCACAGTTGATGATCTCCCCCTGAGCTTCGTTGATGCCTGCGATCCCGCCAATACTGTCCAATCCGCTTACCGTCCCGGAAAACGAACACATCGTGATGGTCCCCTGGTTCTTCCCTGCCAGGCCGCCCAGAACGTTTTTGCGGTCAGCGGGAGAGATGCTGCCCGAGACGTGGAGATCCCGCACAGAGCCGGTGGGCTGTATGTACCGAAACAGTCCCCGCACATTGCCGCTGCCGGTGATGGACAGGCCGGAGATGGTGTGTCCCTGTCCCTCAAAGGTGCCGCCGAAGGTAGGGATGGGGGCAAAGTCCACGCCGGTCAGATCAATGTCTGCCTCCAGATAGACGGTTTTCCCCTGAGACCAGCTGTCCAGGGTGCAGTTCCGGGAGAACCCCGCCAGATCCTCTGCCGTGCGGAGATAGATGGTATCGGCGGTCCCAGCGGCCAGAGCAGCGGGAGCGATAAGGGAGAGGAGCAAGACCGCCGCCAGCAGGAGACTCAAGAATTTACTGCTTTTCCGTTTCATCTGCTTTTGGAACCTCCTTGGTCTGGTAACTTCCAGTCTCCAGTATCCCGGAGACGTCTCCGTAGATCACGCCTTGGATGTGGGCGTCCACCACACCGGACACCCGGCCCCGGACCCGGCCATTTACATAGACGGTGCCGCTGGCGCTGTGGCTGACCTCCGGAACTTTGATGTTGAAGCGGGTCTTTTCCACGATCTTGTCTCCCACGTACAGGATCTGGGGCAGGATAAACATGACTAAAAACATGGAAATCAGCGTTCCCCGGCACAGGCACTCGCCGATGCCCACAATGGCTGGCTCCGTAGTGATCTGGGAGATCAGGAACCCGGCGGCAGATAGGATGCTCCCCGAGGTCAACACCGTTGGGAAGGACAGGTCCAGCGCCTGGACGATAGCCTCTGACCGCGGCATCTTCTCCTTCAGTTCGTTGTACCAGGAGGAGATCACAATGGCGTAATCGATGTTGGCCCCCATCTGGATGGAGGTCACCACCAGATAGCTCATAAAGAAGATGGGCTGCTGGGTCACGCCGGGGAAGGAGAAGCTGATCCAAATACTGCCCTGGATCACCAGGATCAGCAGGAGGGGCAGGCCCACCGACTGGAATGTGAACAGCAGGACGATAATGACAAAGGCCACCGACAGCACGCTGATCATCACATTGTCTCTGGCAAAGGACACAGACAGGTCATAGTCACTGGTGGAGTCCCCAACCAGATAGACGTTTTCGGCGTCATAGTATCTCTCCGCTTCGTCATGGATGGTCTGGAGGAAAGCAAAAGTCTCCTCCCCCTCCTCTGGCAGATCCAGACTGACCAGCATCCGGGTGTAGTCCTCTCCCAGCAGCTGCTCTCGGGCGTCAGAAAGCTGTTCATAGAGAGCATCCAGATCCGCCTGTTCCTCCTCGTCCAGATCTACATAGCCCTCCTCCACCTTGTCATAGGCAAAGAAAAACATATCCATCAGCGGAACTGTATAGTCATCCAGGCCACCCACGATCCTTCCGTACTCTTCGCCCTCCGCTGCATAGGCGGCATAAACAAGACATACCAGCTCGTAGTCCAGATCCGTCATCTCGGCAAACTGCCGGGGCGTCAGGGCGTCCGTGAGCATGTAGCCGTCCATGACCTCCACATTGGAAAGGCCCATGGCGTAGTCCACCTGGTCATAGGTCTCCAGCCGCTCCAGCAGGGCCTTTTCACTGATATAGTCGCCCTTTGGCACGATCAGCGCCATTACGTTCTGGGTGCCGAAGGTCTCGTTGACTTTCTTCTCGGCGATCTGGGTCTCATTTTGTCGGGCGGTCTGGATCTGACTGTAGCCGTAGACATAGGGGCACTGATTGGACATCAGAAAGCCCGCCACAATGGCCGCTGCGAACAAGGGCACGCCTACATAGCGCAGTTTCAGGGTAAACTTGCCCCAGCGGTCGATCTTTGGGACAAAACTGCGGTGCTGGGTTTTTGCCATGGCCTTGGAAAAAAGCATCAGCAGGCCCGGCATCAGGGTAAAGACCGAGAGCATGCTGAACAGAATGGCCTTGATGAGGATAATGCCCATGTCAAAGCCTATCCGGAACTGCATGAACATCATGGCGGCCAGACCCGAAATGGTGGTAAGGCTGCTGGCAGAGATGGAGGGAATGGCGGCGCTCACCGCTGCGATGCAGGCCTCCCGGTCCTCGGCGTACTCCCGCTCCTCCAGAAAGCGGTGGAGCATGATGATGGCATAGTCGATGGCCAGCGCCAGCTGCAAAACCACGGTCACAGAGTTGGAGACGAAGGAGATCTCCCCGAAAATAAAATTGGTGCCCAGATTCAGCAGGGCCGCTACGATAAAGGTGATGAGCAGTACCGGGATCTCCGCATAGGAGCGGGAGGTGAGCAGCAGCACCAGCACGATGATCACCGCCGCCACCGCCAGAATGGTCCCCATCTCGCTGGCCAGAGAATCCGCCTGTGAGTTGCCTACAGCACTGTCAATGTAATAGTCGTAGGGCTCCAGCAGTTCCCGGATGGCAGCCAGGGCGGCGAGGCTGATCTCGTCCTCCTCCTCGCCGTCAAAGGTCACGGAGATCAGGGCGTCAGCCCCCTTGAAATACTCCGTGATGTCCTCCGGTGTCTCCGGCTCACCGTCACCTCCTGTGTCCGCGCCAACGGTGCTGCTCCCGAAGGTGGCCGAGGTGACGCCCTCGATCTGCTCCATCTGCTCCGCCAGTTCCTCCGCGATCTCATAGGTCACATGGGAGACCATGACCCGGGCGGTGCCGAAGGTGGTAAACTCCTCCTCCATGAGGGTCAGTCCCTGGCGGGTCTCCGTGGTCTCCGGCAGATACTCTGTAATGTCGTTGCACACGCTGACCCAGTTTCGGGAAAACAGGCAGAAGATCAGGGCACAGGCATAGAGAAAAAAGATCAGGTTTCTTTTGTCGACGATGACTGTGGCCAGTTTCTCAAAAAAGGATGACTTTTCCGTTCCCTTGCTCACAGTTCCGACGCCTCCCGGGGTCCTTGATGGAGAAGTGCGCCTTCCCACCGCATCTGGGCGGATTTTGAGGTAGATGTTCCGCACAGGCTCCCTGCCTGCAGTTTTAAAACGGTCTCACAGGGAATGGTGCTCACCACCGTTTGGATGGGATGAAAGAGATGGAGCGTCCCATCCGCTGCCCGCACGCCCTGCACCTTGTTGACATAGCCCACCAGATCCAGTGATCCGGTAATGTAGCTCTCCTGATAACTGAGGGTCAGAACTCCCTCCCGCGGACCCAGTTGACCCTGTATGGTGACTTGATACTGCTCTGTCATCGCGCCGCGCTCCTTCCGGTTTGGTTTCTTTCAGCATAAAAAATCTCTTGGTGGAAAACAAGATGCAGAACAGGGGCAAATGTCAGATTTCTGACACTTGCTCCTAATCTGCATCTATGATAAGTCCTGGGATCTGTGCTAAAATAAAATCAAGAATTCGAGGAAAGGTCTGTGGTCGTTGGGATGAGACAGCGAACATACGAAGCCAGCGAGGCGGCCAAGCGGGAGATCTGCGCCGCACTGAAAACTTTGATGGCACAAAAGCCTCTGAATAAAATTACCATCGCGGAGATCATGCAGTCCTGCGGCATGGCTCGGCAGCATTTTTACTACCACTTTGAGGATATCTACGATGCAGTGCACTGGATGTTCGACCAGGAGGCTGTGGCACTGCTGCGGGAGCATGAGGGTGTGATGCTGTGGCAGGACGGCCTGCTCCAACTCTTTCAGTATCTTCAGGAAAACCGGACGGTCTGCCTGTGCGCCCTGCACTCCTTGAGCCGGGAACATCTGAAACGCTTTTTTCAGACAGATATTCACGCTATCATACAGAGTACGATCCAGCGGATCGTCATAGCACTGAACTACCACGCATCCGATGACGAAGTTGATTTGCTGACGAAATTTTATGTGGGGGCGCTGGCAAGCATGATCGAGGAGTGGCTGCTGGGCGAGATCCAGGGAACCCCTGAAGAGCTGATCCGGTTTACCGACCAGCTTTTGAAAGATCATGTTCGCGGCGCTACCCTGCGGATGACGGAACCGCGCCCGGCCGCGGAGCAGATTTGTAAGGAGGATTCGTAACATGAAGATGCCGATCATTGCTTTGGGCCGTCAGTTCGGCAGCGGCGGCCGGGAGATTGGAAAACGGCTGGCAGAGAAACTGAACATCAGGTGCTATGACCGGGAACTGATCACTCTGGCCGCACAGAAAGCGGAACTGCGGGAGGAACTGTTTGCGGGCAGAGAGGAAAAAGCACCCAATCCCTGGCTCTTTACCGGCGTCTATGAGGGCGGACCTCAGGTGCGGAAGGGCCAGCCGGCGGAGGACATCCTGTTTGAGATGCAGAGCCAGGTGATCTTGGAACTTGCCCAGAAAGATCCCTGCATTATTGTGGGGCGGTGTGCCGATGCCATCCTCAAATCTGCCGGCATCCCGGTGATCAGCCTGTTCATCTGCGCTCCCTTCGGGGATCGTATCAGACGCCGGATGGAGATCGAGGGCCTCGGGCCAAAAGAAGCGGAGGACACCATCAGAAAAATTGATAAACAGCGAAAAAAATACTATGACACCTATACCGGCAGAAATTGGGGGGTTCCGGAGAATTATGATTTCTGCATCAACAGTTCTGTGATGGGAATTGAGGAGACGGCAGAGCATATCATCACTTGGACCAGAGGCAATTGGTGACACATTCGGTTTCATCTTTCGATTTTGTATAAGAAATTTGTCTTCCGAGCCTTTTATGGCATCCCTGGGAGTCTTCTCCCCCTGTTTATAGACCTGCAAATCCTGCGTTGCAGACAACAGGAATCATCTACACATTTTTTCTGACTGACCTACAACGCAGGAACAGCCGCATAGAAATACAAAAAACGCTCCCTGTCCGGGCCGCTGCATGACCTTCAGCCACGGGCAGGAAGCGTTTTTGACCACATTTCCAACCGAAAAACCATTCAAAAAGCGTCCCCGTTATTTCTGTGCGAATACAATATCACATTTTCACTGCTTGTACATGGGAAAATGCAGCTTTCAAAATCCGCGATCTCGGCCTCTTTCTCATATGGAAAGGCAATGATAAGTTTTAGTTGATAATTTCCATGCAATTATGTATGATGGAAAAGAGCGATTTGACCCCATCATTTATGATAACGGCTTGCACTTTACGCATTCAATGATGTGCAATGCAGGCGGAAGTTTTTGGGAGATGCACACGAATCAGTCAAAAATAACTCTGTTTCTATATAAAAATGGATTTTGTTTATGGAGAAAATCACATCTGTGGGTGGATGTGACTTCTTCTTTGCGCCCTTTTCATGCCCTGCGTCAGCCTGTCCAAGTGACAGGGTCTCGCAGGGCGTTTTTTCTATTTTCTGAAAGGAGTCTGAGAATATGAATCTGAAATACGCCTGCCCCAGCTGTGGGACGCCCCTTGGGTATCAGGGACTATGTTGGAAATGCAAGTGCGAACAAGAGCGACAAGCTGCTCTGGCCTGGACGCTGGAACAGATTGCCGAAAAGCAGAGAAACTTGATTCAGAACATCCAGCGGCTGGCTGATATGGAGGACCCGGAATTCACCGACTTTTGGCAGTTGCTTGGCTGCCGGGACGCCATCCACCCGGAGATCCAGCGGGCGGCGCTGGCCGCAGAGGTTTTCTGGCCTTCTGAACTTTACTATCGCGCCCCAGAGGATGTGCGGGACGGCTTGATCCATGCGCTGTTGTCCACGGAAAATTCCAGCGAAGCGTCTAACCTGATGTGCTGCCTTGCCTTCCAGGGGGATGAAAAGGCAATGGAGACATTGTTGGAGTTGGAGCGGAATCCCCGGCCCTGGCGCAAGGGCCTCTATGTGGACCCGTCCAGCTATGCGCAGATTGGCGGCTGGACCTTCGACAAGGAGGGCCAGAGAATCCAACTTAACTTTGACACCTGCTATCCCATGGTCAAGGGAACCAGCGGTGAGAAGTCTCCCGTCCGCATTGGCCGGGCACGGAAGGACATATGCCCCCACTGTGGCGGACGCATAGTGGATATGCTGGTGCTGGACGGACGGGATGAGCGGCTCCGGTTCCTGGGGCTGGACGGTATCCTGACCGCCACCTGCTGCCCCAGCTGCGTGGGATTCCTAAAAGGCCCTGCCTTCAACCGCTTTTCTCTGGACGGCGGCGTGGAGATTTTTCCCTCCGAGCTCTTTGACGGGGCGGAGAAGATGGACTGCTATGTCCATCCGGAGGACTACAAGGCCCTTACCGAAAATCCCTTCGTGCTGGGTAAGGCGCCTGTGCCCCTGCTTTACGGCGCGGCCTGCGAGGATGTGAACACGGTGGGCGGCTTTGCCAACTGGGTGCAGGACGCGGAATATACCACCTGTCCCCACTGTGGGAAGCCCATGAAGTATCTGGCCCAGATCCAGTGGGATACGGTGTTTGACTGTGCAGAGGGCACGCTCTATGTGGAGTTCTGCCCGGACTGCCAGATCGTATCCATGCAGCACCAGCAGACCTGAGAGGAGTGCATCAAATGAATTTACCAAAACGAAATAGTGCGGACGGGCGCTGTTACTGGATGAAGCCCGAGGTACAGGAGGAACTGCAACCGCTCTTTGACCAGTGCATCCAGGATGCCATTGACGGGAGAATCACGCAGCTTGATTCTCTCTGGCCGCCGGTAGTAGTCAGCAGTCAAGGTGCGCCCTTTGAGGTGTGCGATCTGGTGAGAAAATGGATTGAAACCCAGCGAGCGGAAACCATGGATGCGGAAAAAGCTATCGCCTTCAGCGAAAACCTGCGCCGCCAGAGCCGCTTGGGTGAAATTGACTATTATTTGATTAACCTGCTGAAACGGGAATTACAAGAGAAGTATTTTGTCGGAACAGGCAGTGAAGATGACTACTGGAAAGAACAGGAATATTCCCTAAAACCGGGTATCCGTGCGGAGGATCTTTCAGAAGAGCTATTGCGCTTTGCCTGCTATGTGGCGGTGAGCTATAAGATATATGGAGCGAACTATGAATATTTTTCAACCAATTATCTCTTGGGCTTGGTAGAGAAAGTCCGTCCTGATATGGTGAAAAAGCTCCGGGAAAATGGAACCGGCAGGCTGCCGATCTCTCTGCAAAAGAGGAAAACAGAGCACTTCACCGCATCGGCCAACGATGCCTTTGCCGTGATCCGTATTACTGCCAGGGACAACACAGAGGAATGCTGCCATGAAGTGCTGAACTACCTGTGTGAGCTTCTGGAACAGGAGGATTTTCCCCGCAGCTATGCGGTGGAGTTCAAAGGGCCGGAAAAGAGTTATCTTCCCATCACAGGACTGCCCAAAAAGGGAGTAAACCAGCTCTTTGCCTGTGCCGTGCAGTACCCCGGCCTCCACCCCCTGATGGAGCGGTACGCCCGGCTCGCCATGCGGCAATATGAGCAGTACACCAATCTCAGCGATGAGCAGTGCGCTCTCCCCGGAAGTTTTGCCGTGTTCGCCCTGGGAATGCTGGGGCAAGAGTGGCATCAGCTGGTATGGGATTATCTCGGCCTCTGTGATGATGAGCACTCCCACTTACAGGAAAAATTCCTCCGGGCGTATGTGAAACAGTTCGGATTTACCGCCGATACCGTCCCTGTATTTGTCCGTGGGGTGCTGTCCATGCAGAACATGAAGTACTCCAAGGACTATGCCGCATGGATGGCAAACGCAGAAAGCCTGGACGCTCTGCTGGAGGCAAAAATCCACCTGTCCGAGATCGTTCCAAGCGGTTTTTCCTCCGACGAGGATGACGATGATGACGAGGAACCCACCCTGGAAACAGAATCCAGCCCGGAAGAAGTGCTGCAATACGCGTGGGAAACGGTCTGCTATGTGATCTGGGGCAAAGCCAGCACCAAGGGTGGTCAGAAAGTGGTGGAATCAGCTCCGGAGGAACTGAAGGAACTTTACCCACAGATTTTTGTTCCGATAACGGAGAACCCGGAAGAAAGAGGCAGTCTGCTATGAGTTTACCGAAACGTGACGGCGTAAATGGCCGTTATTACCTGATCCATAAACCGGATACGGACCCCGAAGTGCTGAAACACGCAGATCAGTGCATCCAGGATGTGTTGGATGGAACTGCAAAAGAAAACCATTCCGGCTCCCCGCTGGTCGTTCGGAACCAAAGCGGAACGCCCTTTCTGCCCAGCCAGCTGCTGGATCGGTATCTGTCCAAACTGCCTTTGAAGGGATTCCCCTATGAGGAAGCTGTTATTTTCTGCGATGCCCTGCGGCGGTTGGCGGGCTGGAATGAGATCCGCTATCAGTTGGAGAAGTACATAGAAAAGCAGGTGCAGGAGCGGTACTTCCTTGTGGGAGAGCGGGAAGATGGGTTTACAGTGTTTCCGCCCTGCACGGTGTGGCCGGAATTGCGAGCGGAGGATGTGGACGAAGGGCTGCTGCACTTTGCCTGCTATGTGGCGGTCTGCCATACAGTGTATGGACAGAGTTTTGAATCTCTCAAAACCGAACACATTCTTGGCCTGGTTTCCCAGCTTCGCCCGGACATGGTGAAGCAGCTGAAAACCAATGGCAGCGGCAAATTGCCAAAGGGCATCCAGCGGCGTAAGACGGAGCATTTCACCGCAACGGCCAATGATGCCTTTGCCACCATCCGCATCACCGCCAGGGACTCCACTGAGGAGTGCTATGCTGAAATCCTGGACTACCTGTGTGCGGTGCTCTCTCAGGAGGAATTCCCCCGCAGTTACTCGGTGGAGTTCCGTGGAAAGGACAAACTCTATCTGCCCATTCCCGGCCTGCCCAAGAAGGGAATCAATCAGCTCTTTGCCTGTGCTGTCCAGCACCCCAAATTACACACCGATATTGAGCGGTATGCACGGCTGGCTATGCGGGAGTATGAATGGTACCAAAACCTCGCGGATGAAGCCTGTGCGATGCCTGGCTCTTTCGCTGTGTTCGCTCTGGGGCTGGAGGGAGAACAGTGGGCGACACTGGTGGCGGAGTACCTGGATCTCTGCGACGACGAGCACTCCTCCCTGCAAGAGAAATTCCTTCATGCCTTGATCCGGAAGTTTGGTTTCCAACCATGGACGCTGGGGGTATTGGTGCGGGGCGCATTATCTATGCAGTGGCTGGAGCCTGCCAGGGAATTCCGCAGCCTGATTGCCAATGCGGAAAGCCTGGATGCGCTGCTGGCAGTTAAGCGCCGCTTTTCTGCTTATCTCCTGCCGGAAGAAAACGAAGACCCGAAATTCCGGGCCATCGCTTGGCAGAGCCTGCTCTGGGCTATCTGGGGCCCGGCCTCTGAAAATGGCGGCAGCAAGGTCATCAAGTCGGCGCCGAAGGAACTGAAAGAGAAATACCAGCAGGTATTTGCGTAAGGAGAACGCCATGAAAAAGAGAAAAGCCAAGGACTTTATTGCCCTGTACGCCCTAGAAGACGAGGAAAAGCTGGTACTGATTCAGGACGGTATCAGCGCGGACAAGACCTTTCTGGATACCTTCTGGACAGCGCATACCCACGCCCTTGCTATGGCAGATGTAAAGACCGGACAGGTGATCTCCGGCCAATGCTACCTGAGCTGGCCGCTGACGGATAAGGAGCGGGAGGCCGGCGACTATTCCAAGCGGTTTGCCAAGGGCAATACCTATCGTATCAAGGCCCGTGGTTGGAAAGGCGATGCCCTCAGCGAACCCCAGTGGTATGTCACCGAAGTGCTGGAGGAGGATGTGCCCTGTCCGGCACTGGAGGAACTCTGGGCGGAGTACACGAAGCCTGTTCTTCTGAAGGACGAAGTGCTGGGGACCCTCATACTGAATCGGGAGATGAGCACATTCGATGGGTCCTGCAAGTGGATGGGAAAAGAAGTGCGGATCTCGTTGGATGTGGAGATTGAAAAGAAAGCGTCCTGGACCCGTGTCACTAATGTGATGAAGAAGCTGGTGGCAGAGCAGGAAGCGTGGGACAAGTCCCTGCGGGCGATGGCGGCCCAAAAGCTCACCGCTCAGGCCAACGAGTGGCTGGCGGACAATGACCAGACCGACAGGGACCCGGAGGAAGACCCCATCACCAAGGATGAGTTTGCCCGGCGCATCCTGCTCACCGAGTTTACAGTATCTCCCGGCGGCCGTTTTACCGCCTGGTATGAGGACGACGATATGTTTTGGGGCCATGTGATCACTGTGGATGGAACGCTGAAAAAAGGCCCCGTTGACGCTGAGATACAGGGCTGACAACAACCGTTTACAGGAGGAGGCATCCATTATGTGCGAGCACTGCCGAACCATTCAAACATGGAGAAAATTTGATGCCCCCAAGGACTATCTGGCCTGTATTGCCTATATCCAGCAGTTGGTGGAACAAGGTGAATTTGAACTGATGGCAGAGGAATCCACCTGTTCGCTGGAGAAGGTAAAGACTGAGGATGGATGGGCAGATGAAATTATGGCTCACACGGTCCGATGCAAACACTGCGGTCAGATCTTTACCTGTGTGGTCAACACCTGGCGAGGCAGCGGACACTTCAAAAAAGGCAAAGGATGACACAGAAAAGGCGGTGAAATGATGAATCAGACAGAAGAAACAAAATTTCGGGAGCAAATTGACCAGTGGAATGATGCGGACGAGTTCTCACGATGTATTGAGGCTATCGAAGCCATCCCGGAACAGGAGTGGGGTTATCTGCTGACCGTCAAGCTGAGTCGGGCTTACAGCAATCTGGCGGTGCTGGGGGATCACAGCGCCCACGGCAGGGATGGTGAGGTGGATGGAGAACTCCTCGGACACGCCATTGATCTGCTGGAGTCCGTTCGCCTTCAGGGAGAGAACGACCCTTACTGGAACTCCCGGATGGGCTATTCCTGCCTGATGGCATACCGCTCCGCTGCCACCGCCTATGAATACGCAAAACGCTGGCTGTCCCTGGCCCCGGATGACCCGGATGCCCAAGAGCTGGTGCGGGACTGTGAGAAATATCTGGAGGAGGAAAATTCCTTGGAACTGGATTGGAAAGAGCGGGAGGAGATCATCCGGCGGGAGACCATTCCCCCTGCCGACGATGACATCCTCGGCCATGTGAAAGTACATATCGACCAGCAGTTCGGTGTCTATACCCAGCTCCTCACGGACAACAGCGACCCGGATCACCCGCTGGAGATCGCCGTCATCCCGCCCCGGCCGGAGCATGACTACTACACCCTGGTCACCGTCGGCCTGAGCCGGCATCGGATGGGTTTCCCGGAGGAGCGTCGGGAGGAAAAACTGGAACGGGCGGAGCTGCTCATCAACCTGCCCCGAGATTGGAAGCTGACAAAGGTGGACTGCCGGGAGGAACTGTGGAGCTGGCCCATCCGGATGATGCTGGCCACCGCCCACTTCGCCATGGAGGACCCGGAGGTAGGGCTGGAATCCAGAACTACACTTATGGAGGGTGAGGATGGCATCCCCTTCGCAGAGAACACGGACCTGCGGGGCGAGATCCTGCTCTGTCCCGGTGTGTTTGGGGAGGAGTCCTTTTTCTGCCGCCTGCCGGACGGGGACGAGGTCAACTTCTATCAGGTGATCCCCCTCTACCGGGAGGAGCTCCAATACAAGCTGGAGCACGGCTCGGATGCCCTGCTGGACCTCTGCCCAGACGAGAGCCTGGAGGTCATCAATCCACACCGGCTGAATGTGGTCACCGACCGAGAGAAAATCAGCTACGACCCAGCGGAGATGGACAACGCCGCAGACCAGATCAAAAAGATCCAGGAGCTTCACCTGCCAGTGGACGAATTGGACGCCTGCAATCTGATGGCTTTCTTCCTGGGCTGGGCTATGAAGCGGGGCCAGATGAGTAACCCATTCATCTCCCGGTATCGGGAGATAGTGGATGCAGTCCAGTCCGGAAAGGAGCCTGATCTTCGGGTGTTCATCCTGGACAACCTGGATGGGAAATTGTCTACTCAGTTCTTTGACCGGAGATGCTCCGGTTTTGCCCAGTGGTACGCCCAGGACAACCGTTCTAACCCCTATGTCTACCGCCGGGACTGTCGGAATATCGTCTTGTCCAGGCTCAAATACCGTGTCTGGAACAGTATTGCGGAAAAAGAAGCGGCCTACCTGCTCCTTCCATATACCGAAAAGAACCGTCAGAGTGTGGAGCACCTGCTGGATGAGCGGTTTCAGCAGTATCTGGAAGCGGAATTTGCAGATGACCCCGAGGAGCGGGTGGCGCGGGCAGCGGAAGGAAAACCAGCTGTCATTCCTGACTGGGACGGTCCCCTGTTCTGCTACGCTTCCGAACGCGTCGCCCAGGATGGGTGTAAGGTGCAGATCATGGACCGGCTGTTCCCCGAGCGTGAGGATATGGGTTGGGAGAGCGGTTGGGCCTTCTACTCTGGGGACGAGGGCGATGTGTACGGTGAAGGGGATGAATACTACGAGTCGCACTGCGGCTTCTATGATATTCGGGACATCTGCCGCATCGATCCAGACATTATCCCGCTCCTGAATCTGCCCTATGGTACCATGCAGATGCGCGGAGAAGATGGAGCGTGGTATGAGGTGATATGCGACGACGAAGGCGAGGAGGAAACCTAAATGAACAGCGAACAGATCACAGCATTTTTGCAAGAGCATTGGTATATTGCCTCGGTGCTCATCGGGGCCGTGATTTTAATTGGAGCGATCTGCAACTGGAACTGGCTCTGCGACCCCACCGGTACACGGGATGCCCATCGACACAGCAGAGGATACCGGCGGGTGGTTTTCTTTCTGCTGGGTGTCCTCTTGATTGTGGTGAGCATCTGGGGATTTGTGCTGAAATTGAAATAGGAGGAGAAAGACTATGATGACTGAGAAATATCCCACCTGGCTCATCGGCCATGTGAAAGAATGGGCGGAGAAGCGTTTGCCCACCGTGATACTTTGTTCCACCACCGGCAATGAACTGCTGGAGGTTTGGTATTACGGAGATCTGCTCACGGTGAAAGGAGAGCCCCAATCCTATATTGTAGACAGCGATGAGGCCCCCGGACTGGTGACAGCCCGCGACCCAGAGAGCGGCGAGGAATTCGTCATCTTTGACGGTGGGCGGCATGGCTACGACAATCTGTTCTGCGATGAACACGATCCAGCCCAGTTGGCGCACCGTCCCCTCACGCGGTACGAGATCCCCGCCTCCAAGTTGGTGCTGGAGCTGGGGTACAGCATTGACTATGAGGACGAAAAAGAGACCTTTGAACCGGATGAGGCAGATACCGTGGAACTGATCAACGGTGAGCGTATGCCCTGGGAGCAGGTCAAGCGGGACGGCATCGACTATATCGCCCTTTACTATGTGAACGCGGAAGAGAAACGAGTCCAGATTTTGGACGTAGAGCTGGCATAGGTACAGCCATTCCATCCTTTGATGATTCGAGGAGGTGCCCCATGACCCAAGAAGAACAGATCCGCCTCTACCGGCTGATGGAAAAGCTCAACTGGTTTTTCCACCAGGAGATGCACTATCTGGATGGAGATATTGCGGAGCAGACCGCACAGGAATGTTACCCGGAGATCCGGGAGTTTACATATAATATTTTGTGGAATGATCTGCCCAAAGAGATGCAGGAGCAGCTCATGGACGAGGAGAAGCTGTAATGTCCATAACCGCTTATAAAATAGACGCCGTCGGCCATGACCGAACCGGCGAAGACTATGGCTATGTGAATATCATGTACCGCTATGGCAACAAGCAATCCTGCCCCCGACCGGATCAGTGCGAAAAGATGGAAGTCATGTGGGCGGACGAGAGCGTCTACGGACCTCCTGCCCCTGGCAGTAAGGTGGGCGACTTTATAAAGACATGGCTGATGGGCTCCTGGGACTGTGGGGTATTTACCCACCGGGAGATCGCCCAGCGGCTCATGGATACCTTCACCGGACTGAAATTCAAGGAACTGGCGTGGTTTGAGAACCCCAGGGAGAAAAGACGCTGAAAAACTGGCAAGCCCCGTGCGCGCCGGGCCAAGTGGCTGCCGGACCGGGAGGTGGATCTGGTGTATCTCTACTCCGACTACTATATTGACGCAAGAGATCCGACTCCTGCCGAAACTGACTTTTTCACCGTCACAAGGATGGATGCCTGGGGTGTGAGCACCTGGTTTATGTGTACCCCACAGGCCGCCGAGAAGCTGATCGCCATGGATTATGACAATCTGGCCGTCCAGGAAACCACCATTGTGGGATAGGAGCAATACAGCATGATCGGGACAGATGAAAATCGGGCTGTGCTCCATGTAGAGGTCATCTTCTGGAGCGGCAAACGAGAAAGACCACCCCAGCCTGGTCAGTGGAAAGTATTGTCCCCATTTTGTTGTCACAGGAACCACTGAATATCTGGGTGTGTGCTTTCTGGATGGAACGGAGCGTTGTGCATTTGATGAACCGGCTTTGGGGAATGCCCAGCCCCTCTACCCGGACACTGTGGACTACGGCCCGCTGGAAAACAATGCGGAATTTTTGATCTATGAGGGAGCCAATGCCGTTGGCAAGGGCCGGGTGCTGGGCCGAACCGTTCCCTATAAAGTGAAACAACAACGAAAGTAGGTGCCTTATGTACCAAATTGCATATATTGGCCGCTGGGAGACCCTCCCGGAAACGGCTGCCGCCATCTGTGACCATGACATTCCCAAGCTGGAGGCGCTGCTCCAAGGTGGTCTGGATTTAGATGTTCCCATCCAGCTCAGCGAATACATCAAGCTGATGCCATTGGAGATCGCGGTTTTTCGGAATGATGTGCCCATGATCCACTTCCTGCTGGAGCATGGAGCTGATCCCGATCTGGCAGAGGAACAGCCCCTGCTGCTCACCGCCGCCCGCTGTTGTGGGCCGGAGGTGGTGGCGCTCTTTGCTGGACAGGCCGCAAAACTCAGCTCGAAGCAGAAAGAGCGGGCCTTCCAGGAAGTACGCTGGGGCCAGCGCCCGGAGAATATCCAGGTGCTGGAGCAAGCTGGGATCACAGTGGACAAGTTTGGCGGCGAGGCATTCCGGGCCGCTGTGTCCGAGGGCAACACCAAACTTGCCCGGCTGCTTCTGGAAAAAGGGGCAGACATCAATTACCACAAGCCGGACATGGTGTTTCCGAACGCCCCCACCGCTGTCACCGAAGCGGCTCGGCATAAGAATCTCCCCATGGTGCGCTGGCTTGTGGAACAGGGGGCCGACATCACCATTGCTGACAAATACGGCGACCGGCCTTACACCGTGGCGGTGCAGAACAAAAATCAGGAGCTGGCTGACTACCTGAAGGCGCTGGAGCCGGAGGAATGGCACAACGAGCAGGAAAAGCTCCGGCAGCTCATGCCCTATAAGCTGCCCGCCAAGCTGGTGGAATATCTGAAGACCGGCCCCCTGCGGCTGGAGTTCTCGGAGCAAAAATGGGTGAAGTGGGCGGAGCTCTACTCCTTTATGGATGTGCAGGAGATGACCTGGAAACGGAAGAAGCTGCTCTCCCTGATGGCTGCTATGGACAATTACAGCGACTACCTGCTGCTGTGGAGCCCCAGAGACAAAAAGCTGTGGTATCTGGACATCGAGCATGAGGAATTCCACCCTCTGGCCAAATGGGATGACTTCATCACAGACCCCGGCAGGTATCTGAACGGGATGATCGAGGGCGAGTTTGAGGAATAAGGAGCAAGGCCATGACATCCATAGACTTTCTGAACAAAGTACATAAAAGCCTGGACTCCCAGGAATACAACCTCTCTTATTCCCCGGCCAAGTCCAAAAACTTCATGCTGTACGGCAACGGCAATTTTATCGGCGGCCTGTTCGATGAGGAACTGTGCTTCGTCTATGCCGACAGTGTGAGCGAACTGCTGGGACACCCGGAACCCGTCTACCGCGGCTACTCCAGCACCGCCCAGCACAGGATGCTGGCGATTCCGGAGGAACACTGGGAGAAGGCGCTGAAACTTCTTTATGCCGAGAAATTTGATTGGAGTCGTTTGGTGTACGACATCACATACACCAGCATTGGTGCGGCTGTGGTGGAGGACTTCTACGACGAGAATGTGGTGTTTCTGCGCTTCTGTTTTGAAAAGGAGCTGTTGAAAAAGAACCCTCTGGACCGGCAGGGCCGTATTCTGCGGATGGTCTATCTCGATCAGGACCTGACAAAAGCGGGTAAATATCTATTCCCCAGACTGATGCAGAAGTTCCTTGTTTTTACAGACCGCAACGGAAAAACCAGTCTGGAGACCATGCTGAAACGGTGGTACACCCAGCTTGAAAAGGAATACCGCAGTTAGACAGCGGGATAAGGAGGAAAGCGACATGACAGAAGAAAACAGAACCTACATCACCCATCTCAAGGCCGCTGATATCCCGTGGCACCGGCTCACCACCGCCTATGGCCGGGGGACGGACTTCCCGGAGCATTTTGCGGTGCTGGAACAGATGCGTGATCTGGCGTCCGTCAAAAAGTCCCTCTACGAGCTCACCGCCAACATGGAGCACCAGAGTACCCTGTGGCACGCCACCCCCTTCGGCATGGTGTTTCTGAGCCGGATTTGGGAGAAGGCCCTCGCAGAGAGCAAGCAAAACCCCACGGCCCATTTCCTGGCTGGGGAACTGCTGGAATTCTTCGCCTGCATCCTCCAGTGCTTCCACGATGGAGACGAGATGGAACACGCCTCTCCCCTCCCCTGCTTCTCCGATTTGCTGAAGGAAGAATACCTGTGGTCGGAGGAATACGACGAGGAAGAAGATGAGATGCGCTACGAGGAGGACGAGGTCTTTCCAGATGACCTGTTTTACAGCTTCTATTACTACTCCTGGCAGGCGGCGCTGGCCTGCCGGGATATATTGGAGCAGGCCCCGGCGGAGTTTGCCCAGCCTGCCGCCGCAGTGCTGAAACTGCTGTAAAGGAGAATGATCTATGTTTGAAGAATTTTATGAGATGTACGAGCCCGAGGAGCAGGAAGTGGTCGCTCTGATCAATCGCTGCATTGGGGGCGGATATAACTGGAAAGGTAACTTTTGGGAAATGACCGTTGTGACGCTGGGCGTGGTGTTTTGTGACACCGCCAAGGTCAGCACCAAAGAGGAGCGGCTGGAGTGGCCGGTCACCGATGAGGAGCGTAACAGCGACAAAGGGCTGGGGACGCTTTCAAAACGAGCAGATCTGCCGCCTGAAGATCCGCCGGATGAAAGAAGAATGGGCAAAAGGATCTGGTGGTGCAGCCCTGGTGTATCTCCCAGGTGGTCAAGGCCCACGAGGACTGCCCGGAACTTCAGGCCGTTCTGGACGAGTACCACAAGCCGGTGGTGATCCAGGACCAGGTGCTGGGTGAGCTGAAGCTGGACAAGGACTACGGTTCCTTTGAGGGTGAGATCCAGTGGCGCGGAAAGGCTGTGCTTCTTTCCCTGGAGGTCAATGCCGAGAGCAAGCCCTCCTGGACCCGCGCCCGCAGCGCCGCCAAGAAGCTGCTGGCCGACTGTGAAACCTGGGACAAGGCCATGCGGGAGCTTGCGGCCAAGAACCTGACCGGGCTGGCTAATGAATGGCTTTCACAGGATGATGAAAATGCCCGCAACCCGGAAACCGATCCCATCACAGAGGAAGAACTTGTCCGGCGGATCAGCATGACCAGCCTGTCCGTCACCTCCGGCGGCAGCTTCACCGCCTGGTTTGACTGCGATGAGATGTTCACCGACCATGCGGTGACCGTCTATGGCTCTCTGAAAAAGGGCGTCAAGGATGCCTGCATTGAGGGGTAAAACAGTAGGAGAAAAAAGAAAATGCAGAAGGTTTATGTGCTATGGCACAGCCATGAATTAAAAGATGACCCCGGTTCCCACGATGAAATAAAAATGATTGGCATATTCTCCACGGAACATCGGGCCAAAGCTGCGATTGAACAGCTAAAGGATCAGGAAGGATTCCGTGACTATCCTCTTTCCTGCTTTGAAATATGTGAACAAGGGCTGGATCGAATCGGTTGGAAAGACGGTTTTTATGTAGCCAGATGGACCGAGTGATAAGAGGATATGACTATGAAAATAAACAGTAAACGCATTGATTTTGCATATACGCCCGGCGAGGAGATCTTTGCCTTTCCCGAAGACACGGGACTGCCCTTTCTCTTCGATGTAGAGGAAGAACTGACCGGCGATCCTGCCGCCATGGATGCGGTGGGAGAAATGCTGGATGAGGCGGAGAAATTGGCGGAAAAGGCCAAATCCGCCATCAAAGCGGCGCTGGCGGACGAGGACAGCCGCTACCATAGCGTTGTGACATTTTTTATGGAGTTCCACCGGGACGATGTAGGCCCGGATATTGCGGGGGAACTTTTTCCGGGAACCGACCCGGCCAAGCTGTCCTTTGCCGAGATGGCGGACTTTTTGAAGCTCAAGCGGTTCGGCAGTCTGGTGGATGACGAGATGAACCAGCAAGTTTTCATTCTGGATCTGTCCTTCAACCCGGAGATTACCGACGAGCTGATGGTAATCTACTTTGACTTGAACAAGGAGATTTTTTGTATCACCCATGAGAGCTGAGGAAAGAGAGTTACCTATGGAAAAAACGACTGCTGTTAATACCTGTTTAGGTGTTTTGAAGGGACGGGACTGCATCTATCTGGATCAGGTGAAGCAGGATGGCCTGAACAATCTGACCTTTACAGGGGACATCAATGGCCATCTGATCTCCCAGCACAGGGACGAAAAAGACTGGTTTCCCTACACACTCACCTTCCGGCGGGTGCTGGCCTATTTTGCCTGTGAACTGGACACCTATGAAAATCTGGCTGAGACGGAGCATCTGAACCGCAGCTCCTTTGATTTGATCGAGGACAGCACCTGGCTGAAGTCTTTGCCAGTGCGGGAGGACTTTGACAAAGGCATCTATCGGCACTACCGGCTGTTTACATACGATGATGTTTACAACATCATTGCGGTTTCCTATGCGTTTGTGGCAGAGTTGTAAAAGCCCGAAACATGGAACATCATTGGAGGGATCAAACCAGGAAGGTGGTATGGTGATGAAACAGAATAAGCATCAGCTGGAGCATCTGCCCACGCTTCTGATCCAGCAGATCCGCCTGCAATGGTATAAAGACTGCCAGGGCGGAAACACCGCCGCACAGCGGAACCAGTATCCCAGAGCGATGCGGCTGCCGAAAGACTTCTTCTCTTACTATTCCTTTGGCCTGCCAACACACTTTGTATCGATTTTACAGAGGCCTGATGGATTTCAGATCGATAGGGACTGTCGTAGGCTGATGGAATGGAAGCCGAATGGCACAATGCGGCTTCACCCTTTTGAACTGATTCAGCAGGAGTCCGGAATCCAGGTGCGTTACCGCTATGATTGGCATATTGGTGCTATGCCGGAGCGATATACCTACGATAAGACCGGACAAAAACTCCCCCTCAATGAGCTGGCACTGGGTTTGATTCCTGGTGATTATGGTCGGGCTGTCTGCAATGGGCGGTTTCGGGACTGGGATACAGGAATCTGGTATTATGTGCTGGACATTTTGAATGTGATGCCGCTTGCAGAACCCACCGACTCATTGACCAGTTTTATGGACAGAGAACCCAGTAAGATATATACCAAGATCGACCGGCTGTGGTGACGAAAGACAGGAGGATACCCACATGATTTCCACAAAAGATTTATCTGGCCTTCCCAATGCGGAGCGCCTGAAAAACTTCTGCAAAGGGCTGGCGGCTCTGGACATCATCATGGTGGAGGAGGAATGGAGTTTCATCCGCCACTATACATACAACCCCGCATGGCGAAAAGGCAAAGAGGCATTCTTTGCCACTGATGGCAGTGACCAGAGCATGATCGTCATGTTTGCGCCGGAAGGCTGTGTAATCAACGGTGTGGATTCCGAACTCTACGACTGGGAGGAAAAACTTCCCCGTATCGAAGACCTGACAGATGGAATGCCCTCCGCTTTACAAAAGATCATGGGCAGCCGTGAAGTCAAAAAGATGAAAAGCACCTTCTGCGTCTGGACGGAAGATGGCACCACATGGCACTGCAATCCCATGGACGGCGAGGACGCATCCAAGGATCTGCTCTCCACGATTGATGGCAATCCGTTGAGCTATGTGGAGTACGGGAAGTGGTTTTATCCGGCCGATCTGCCTTTGGAAGCTGTGCGCCAGCTTGCTGACGGGGTTCCGGTGACAAAAGAACTGGTCACTGCGTTGAACCCGAAACGCAGCGAATGGGAAGAAATCAAGGCGGGCCTGGATAAGATTAGGTATCCACATGAACTTTGATTCACAGCAGACAGGAGATGAATTGAATGATCAAAGAACGCATCCCCATCTCCGGCAATCTCAAAAGCAAGGTCAGGCAGCTGATGGAGTACGCCGGATGGCAGGAAGGGCGAAAAGTGGACATCTCCATTGCGGAGAAGTATTACGCCGATCATGGTGTCCCGATGATGAAGACCACCCAGCGGTTTTACCGCAAGTATTTCGGCCTGTGCTGTGAGTGGTATCTGGAACAGAAAAAACTGAACTGGGCAGCTGACTTTCAATTCGCTTTGTTCCCTTACCTGGTCAACGGAATCAAAAACCATTTGGAGGACGCCTATTTCCGGGATATGTCCGGCTGTGAGCTGGCGGAAATTGAGCAGGCAGCTGGTCAGAAGTGCCAGCCCATCGGCCACGTCGGCTATTACTACCCGGCAGAGGTCTGGATCTCTGAGTATGGGAAACTGTATGCGAAATATGAGTATCAGGATGAGATCGAGTGCTTTCCAGATGTGTTTGCCCTGATCGAACGGGACCTGCGGCAGTGTAAATTTGATTCCGCTGCCATGAAAACGGTTGAGGCACTGGATGGAAAGCTGTAAGAACTCTTCAAGGAGGAACTGACATGAGCATCAAAGAGAAACTGGAGTCGTTGGGCAGAAACAGCATTCAGCTGAAAATTGCCAGAAAAGAAACATACAAACTGGGCGCCACCCGCTTCGGCGGGAAGCCGGATGTGCCGCCGGACTTCGTTTGGCCCACCTATGAGGGCGAGAGCTATGACCATGTGGTGAAGGATCGTCCTCTCACTTTCCTGGCTCAGTTCAACTGTGCGGAGCTGGCCCAGTTTGACAAAGAGCATCTTCTGCCCGATCACGGCCTGCTCTCCTTCTTCTATGAAACGGACACCCAGTGCTGGGGCTATGACCCCAAGGATCAGGGCTGTGCCCGCGTCTACTGGTTCGAGGACATGTCCGCGCTGTCCGCCGCTGACTTCCCGGCGGATATGGAGGAAGACTTCAAATTTCCTATGGTCAAAATCAAGATGGACTCAAAATACTCCTATCTTTCCTGGCAGGACTTCAGCGAGGTGTTCCCGGATGAGGAGGATGACGACGCTTTCGACGATGCATGGGAGGAACTGACCGGCGAGGACTCAGAGGACCCGGATGACCGTTCCCAGCTGCTGGGCTGGCCCGATGTGATCCAGAACAGCATGTTTGACGAGTGCGACCTGGTATCCCAGGGCTACTATCTGGGCGACGGCTGGCTCAATATCCCCAAGGAGGTTCGTCAGCGGGCGGAAGAAACGGCCCGTGACCGCTGGATGCTGCTGTTCCAGCTGGATACCGTGGAGCAGGGTGACTTCGAGTTGATGTTCGGAGACTGCGGGCATATCTATTTCTACATCACCAAAGAGGATCTGGCAGCCCGCCGCTTTGATCGGATATGGCTGGTCCTCCAGTGCTATTAAAAGTATGAAACAGAACTTTACTACTTGGCGCAATCAAATATTGCAGAATCCTCAGAACATTTCACCGTTGAAATTTGGAATGTCACAGGATGAGATCATGGAGATATTCGGCAAGCCCGATGCTGTTTCCACGATGAGAAGCGGCGGGAAGCCCTTAATTCTCAAATACCATGACATTGAACTGCATTTTGATGGAAAAGCCCATCATGGGCTCCATTTGATCTATAGCGACGATGAGATCGAGTTGAGCATCACAGCCGAGCACGGAGAAATGCTCCAACCGATCACCAACACAAAGCCGGTGGACAACGAGTTTTTCCTCAAGGATGGAGCGGTTTACTTCTCCGGCCTATATGAAAACGGCTTGTTGAAGGGTGTTGCGCCCAAAGACTTCTGCTGCTGGCGTTACTGGGGCAAATCCTCTACGGCCTGCTTTCTCGGCGGGATTCGCCTGCGTGGAGCAGACCCGGCATCGTTTCGGGTGTTAAACTATGCCTACGCGATGGATAAAACAGCCGTCTACACCACCAGCGGGAGAATCTCGGATGCAGAGCTGGCAGCCTTCCAGGTGTTGGACAACGGCCAGAACGATTCGGGTGCGCCCCAGGGATATGCAAAGGACAGCCGGCAGGTCTACTTCCACAACGGGGACGGAAAGGTGAAGGTCATCAAGGGCGCGGAAGTCTCCTCTTTCCACTCGTTGGGCAATACCTATTTTGCCAGGGATGAGAAACGGATCTATGCCTACGGCAAACAGCTTCCCAAAGCAGAGCTGACTTCCTGGGAACTACTTGGGCACTGGTATTCCCGCGATGCTAAGCGGGTGTACTACCTCAACCGGGAGATCAAGGGGGCGGATCGGGACAGTTTTACGGTATGCACCCCGCTGGATGCACCTCCGCTCGCTGACCATTTGGCCCGCGATAAAGACCACTTTTACCAGAACGATGAGATAATGGAAGAAACACAGTGGCTGGAACAGCTGCGCAAAATGGCCCAAGAACCGTAAAGGGAGGAAAACGACAATGGACTATTTGAAGATATTGCGTGAAAACCCTGATTTGGCAGAGGAATTTGATTCGCTGTTTGACTTCTTCCTGCTGGATGAGTTATCCCCGCGGGATGACGCGGAAGGCCGATGCACCTTTTCCCTGCCCGGTATGGCCTTTGCCAGGGATGGCTCCGGCGGAGAATACCACCTGTTGGAAGATGGCTCCATTGGATATTACAGCAGCGAAGGTGAGGCAGGCCGTCTGGCCGAGAACATGGATGACCTCTTTTCCCTGATCGTGAGCTGTATCTGCTGGCACGACTGCTGTGACGCAAAGCACTATGTAGATTCCAAAACACTGGAGGAATACGGGCAGAGACAGCGCAACTGTAACTTGGAAGATATGGATATGGACAGCTGGCGGCGGGTGTCTGATGCTCTCGGCATCCCTGCCGATGAGCCGCTGGCTCCGGTTCTGGAGCGGTTCCGCAAAGCAACACAGCGTCAGCCTCTGTATCAGTGTATTTTCCATGAGGATGATGGCAGCCTCACCGAATCATACGGTTTGATGTTTGAATGAGAAAGGAGCAATTCCTATGAAATCATTTGACCCCAATTACAAACTGCTGGACGAGATGTATCAGGACGATTACTATCCTGCTTTTCTGGTGGACAAGGTAAAGGACGAGCTCCAGAAGGTCATCGATCTGCTGGAGAGCGGCGAAACCGCCACCGGAGTGGTGCAGGAGACACTGGACGAGGCGGTCTGCGGCATCAATGATCTCCAGGAGGAGTTTGACGAGAACGACAGCGAGATCGAAACGGTGGCACGGGAATGCATTGCGGCAGCCGTGGCCTATATTCTGGAGTGGTTCAATATCCCCATTGACACTGAGGAGGCCATCCGGGAAAGAGACTGGTGATACCCATGGCAGAAAAAGAACTGGTCATTTGCGATGAGTGCGGCAGCCTGTTTTTCAAAGGCTCCTCACAGATGATGGGGCTGTGTCCGGAATGTGCCCATATTCTCTATGGCTACCCGAATTGTCCCCATCATTTTCAGAATGGCCGGTGCGTGAACTGCTGCTGGGACGGCTCAGAAAGTGAGTACATTAAACACCTAAAAAAAGATTGAAAGAGGAAGCTATCTGCGAAAGGAGCTGGTGACGACTATGGCGTGGGGAGAATGTCCGCGATTTGACCATATGGCTGTCACTGTACCCAGCAGACCAGAAAAAGAGGAGACTTGCTTATGGCTGACTTCAAGCAACAGATCGACGATGCGCTGGACATTCTGAAATTTGACGGAGCTGTGCAGGACACTCTGGCCGAACTTCGAGAAAAATGGAGCGCACAGGTCCCGGTGCTGCTGGAGGAACGCTTTGATGCCGTCGGCGTCCAGTATATGAAACTGCCCCACGAAAAGGGTGTGGACGCTCTGGGTCAGGAGCTGTCCGCCTTCGGCTGGGCACTATATAACCTGGATGCAGAGGACGAGTATCTGTTTATCCTGATCCCAGAGGAAGAACGCAGCGAACTGGAACACTTTTGTAAAAAGCATGGGCAATACTGCCGCCTGATGAAACAGCCCGGACGAAAATGGGGCGCCCATGCCAAAGAGCAGGACCCCGGGGCTCTGATGCCCTGCGAGGAATACATCCTTGAGACCGAGCACGACTATTTCTTCAATTCTCTGGCAGGGGACTTTGCGGCCGGGGAATGGAAAAGCATCCATTCCGAGGAATGGAAATATGGTTGTGTGGCAGATCTGCGCTGCCGTCCGCCGAAACTGACCCGCTCCATGAGTCTATGCCATTTCGGGTGCATTTCCTATTCGAATCAAACCGGGCTGTATGCCGCTTCAAGGGCCTCCGCAAGTGGAGTGATTGGAAAGGCATTGCTATGCAAAAACCCCAATACTCTAAACTTTTTTGAGCCTTCCCCCATCGGATATGAGGGCGCACCGAAATCTTTTTTCTGGGCCGACTATTCCCTCTGGGTGGGCGATCCCACCAACGCTACACGGATTGAACTGACCGGCCGGGGCACCTGCCAGGATGTAAAAAACTGGCCGCTACACAAGGATGGCTGGAGCGGCACCTACCACTGCGGCATCACGGCGGACGGGCTTGGCCGGATCTATTTTTCCAATGAGTGGTACAAGGGGCACATTTACCGCTGGGAAAATGGCAAGGTCACGGAGCACCCCTTCCCTTTGTACGGATACGACCACCTCTCCGAAGCAGTTCCCGTTCCCGGCACAGGCCGCATCTACATGATCCACGCCGTCAGCGGCAAGTGGCGGGTGAAGGAATGCCTGCTGGAGCTGGACATGGACACCGGGCGGTGCCGAATCGCCGACCTGCCCGGAATGGGAGAGGGGCTGAAACTTCGCTGGTTTACCGAAGATTGGCTGCTGGTGCAGGGAAACGGCGAGATCCTCTCTGATGATTTTGCCCAGCTTATCAACATGAGCACAAGGGAGGTGCTGCGCATCCGTCCGGGGATGTTCGGAGGCGAAAAGATGCAGCACATTGGCGTGCTCACCGATGGAACGGTGGTCATCGTCACCCAACGGAACGGCGTGGGGCCGGTGTTTCGTTACCCCACCGACTTCTGGGGTTTCCTGCGGACGGCGAACAAGCCCCGAAGGCTGGAGCCCTGGCGGGAGTATCCAGAAACTTATCCGAATCTGCCCTTCTTCCTCCCAGGGAAGGAATCCAAATTGCCACAGAAGTGTGCAGACAACCGGCTGGACATGGGAAAAATGCTGCTTCGTCCCCAGTTTGACCAGCTCTCCCCTGAGAAAAAACAAGCTCTCATGGAGCAGCTTTCAGAGCAGTACCACCTGGATTTTGTGCGGATAGAGCACTTTGACCGCTGGAGCCAGAGCTGCACCACTGGAATCTTCAGGAAAGATGGCCGGGAGTTTGTCTTTGTTCCCGGTGATACCGTTACCCTTGGCTGGGACAGGTTTGCCGTGGGACTGAATCAGGAGAGCCGGGCGGAATTAGAGTACCTGTTTCAAGAATGGGAACTGGAGCAGGACCCGGCAGAATTCATTGGAGAAAGCATGGCTCCCGTCCGGCAGGCGGCCATCGGCCCCATGCTGGTGGGCCGGGAGTTGGAGGAACTTTGCTGGGAGCCGGTTCAGATGGAAAATCCCAGATTGACTGCCCACCCTGACTGGCTGAGGCAGTTCCGTGATTTTGCCTGGAGTGACCTTGACAGCCTTACCTTACATCAATCAGCCCGTATAGATCGAACAGAAACGGGCTTTCAGATCTGGATCTATAACCGTACAGACTACCATGCGCTTCTTGAACAGTTGGAAAAGCAAGGTCTTTCACTGCCTACGGTGGATGAGTGGGCCTACCTGTGCGGCGGCGGGTGCCGCACCCTGTTCCCCTGGGGGGATGGGCTGGACTACTCCATGCGCCTGCGCTGGTTTGAGGACATGGATGAGGAGCAGGACAGACCCTATGACATGGAGCAGCCCAACTTCTTCGGTCTGTCCATCGCCTACGACCCCTACATGCGGGAAGTGGTGCAGGCTGACAAACTCACCACCTGCGGCGGAGACGGCGGGCGCAGTATCTGCGGCGGACTGGGGCCGTTCCTGGGGTTTCTGCCCTGTTCCCCGCACTGCAAGCCGGAAGTGCAGGAGGACAATGACCTGAACGGCGACTATGACTTTTACCGGCCCATCATCCGGGTGGACCCGGGACCGAAAGGAGATACCGATATGCCTACCACAGAATGGCTGAACAAATACGAATCTATCAAGGACAAGCTGGCCTGCAAAACGGACCTGGAAGCCCATTTTACAGAAAAAGTGATTGGGAGCATGGGGGTGGATGTGCTGGACATCGGCACCGTCCATTTCCCCACCGGGCAGATATTCGCCTGCGATCCGCTGGTGGAGCTGGAGGATACACCGCCCTTTATACAGACCATTCCTGCCGGGACTTATCCCGTGAAGATCTGCGTGGTGCCCAGTGAGAAATACGGCGACCGCTACGCCTGCGTCAAGGTGGAGGTCAGCCAGGAAAAGCCTGTCCGCTATGAGCTGGGTATGACAGGCAGCGAGGAGCTGGACGCGGCGATTGGAGATGATGACTACTTCGGCTTTGGCGTAGACGCCGGGATGGGCTGTGTGGCGGACATCCAGACCCAGGCGGCCTTTAAGGCATACTGGACCAAGCGGCTGGAGGAAGCCCCGGATATCGACCCCTACAACGACCTGTTCTGTGACTTGCTGGAGGAAAACGCCAAAGCCCACCCCAAATATCAGGGAGACTGCGGCGACTGGCTCAACTGGACAGTGCCGGACACCGACTGCAACCTGCCCATCTTCGCCTCTGGCTGGGGCGACGGTTACTATCCCGTCTACTTCGGCTACGACGCCAAGGGCGAAGTCTGCGCCGTGTATGTGCGGTTCATCGATATTGAAGCCAGCTACAAAGAACAGGAATAAGGAGGTAAGCAGTGGAATTACCAAAACGGGCCAGAACAGCAGACTGGGAAAACGGTATTCTGACCTTAGACGGAGAGAAGCAGTTTGAAGTCCCGGAGCTGACCCCGGAGATCATGGAGCGGCTGGCTGGTTACACCCTGGTGGGCTTCCATGTGAAAGACTATCCAGTGACGGATGAACTGCTTGTGCCCTTTGCCGGACATAAAAATATGGTCAATATCGGTGTGGAGAAGGGCGCGCTCACAGACGCCTGCTTTCCGGTCTTTGCCGCCATGCCCAAGCTGCGCTATCTGCTTCTGGACGGCAACGCCGGAATCAACGGCAGCGGCCTGGCCGCCCTGCAAGGCTGCAAGCTGGACCTTCTGACCCTCAACCGCACCAGGCTGGACGATGCCGGGCTGCTTCAGGCGGCCTCCATCCCCAAGCTCTCCCACATCCAGATGGACCATACCGCAATTACCTACGAGGGCCTGCTGGCCATCGCAGGCAACAATTACATCAAGCCGGTGGCCCATGTGCAGTTCACCCAGGAGCAGATGGAACACTTCTCCCAGCTCCAGCGGGAAAAGGCCAAAAAGCCCGTCCAGCTGGATGAGCAGGCGGCGGCGGAATGCCGCAGGGTGCTGTCCGCTTTCTTTGCCGAGATGACAGAATGGGAGCAGTACATGGAGCAGGCCGGGTTTGAAGACGCCGAGGCTGTGCCCCGCCTGCTGGCGATCTGGGAGAAGTATGTGAGTGAAAAGCCCCGTCCGGGCTACCGGCCCCTGGGCCTCTCGTACAGCGCTCAGGGCACTTACAAGGGGGAGCAGTTCCTGGACGCGGAGCAGATCACCCGGAACAAGCTTTACATCTACACCAGGGAGGAAAATATAGGCTTTGACCGCCGCTTTCTCATGAAGCGTGTGGGCGAGGGCTGGAGGATCGACGGGCTGCAGGAGCGGCTGAACGGCTGGCAGCGAACAGAATTGTGAAGTTCATGAGAATCAGATTGGAGGTACAGGAAGATGGGTTCATGGGGTGTAAAAGCATTGGAAAGTGATAATGGCTTAGACCTAATTTTCCTTTTGAAATCAGATTATTTACCCAAACATAAGAAACTGACTTTAGGTGGATTGATAGGCTTTCTGAAAGAGGAAGGTTTTCTTGGAGAAACAGTGAACGAAATTGACTTTCTCTATGATAATACCGCCATCGCGCTCGCAGAACTTTATTCAGAATGGCAGGAAACAGGAAAGCTAAACTACGATGATGAGGATTCTAATGTTTGGTCAGCAATAACGAATTTCTCAGCTTCAGCTACTGCTCGAAAAGACCTTCTTAGGCGATTGAGGAGTATTAAAAATCAAGTTCCTGATGAAGATGGCGAAAGAGAAATCGTAGAACTTTGGAAAGAAAGTAATCACTGGGAATCGTGGGATAAGCATTTGGATTCTTTGATAAAACTCTTACAGCAGGAATAAAATTGTTGCTTTGTAGGTAAGTGCGTTGAATTGTGAGGCATCACATGGCATGGGAATATGAAACCTTTGGCCCAGAGGGTCAATGCAAATTGTTCGGTGTGAATATCTTTGACTACGACTGGCAAACCACCGGCAAGCGAGTAAAAGTCCAAGACCCTGTCTATCACCAGGACCATACCTTCGAGGTCTGGCAGGTGGAGATCGACGGGCAGATCCACCGCTTCGCCGCTGGAGAGTTCTCCAATGGCGTGTGGGGATTCTATCTGGAAAAGAACGGATGAGAGGAGCGTGGCGTCATGAAAGCCAGTGCCGGAGAGGTCTATACCGTCTACAACCAATATCTGAAACGCTACACCGCCTGTCAGGTGGCTTACATCGCGCCGCCGGACACGGTGAGTGAGCAGCCCTGGGCGGTGATCCTCTCTCTGGACTGGGTAGGTGACGCCCCTCTGACGGCGGAGGAACTGTCCCATCTCCGTCCGCTCTACAGGGACTTCATGTACTGGTCCCGTGACCTTCATCTGCTACGGGTGCCGGTGGAGGTCCCGCCCCGGTACAAGTTGGTGGGTATACTTCCGCCCTTCACCGACCAGCCCTGCCGCTCCTACGGCGGCTGGAGTGACGGCTATGATGTGTACCTCCAGATCTGGTGGCAGGCCATCCCGGAGAAGCGGCGGCGGGCCTTCAAGGAGGCCATGGAGAGCGACGAACAAACGGAGATCGGTGGTATCCCACTGAAGGTCAGCAGCCATCGGGTGATGGACCAGTACGTGCCATTCGATTCGGCGCTGGAACTAAAGGCGCTGCCCTGCCTCTCCGAACTCATCTGCGAGCGGTGGCACCCGGATCTGCTGGAGTTTTTGCGGGAAAACCCCCTTCGTTGATAAAGTGACTTTGCTGAACCACGGTCAGAGGACACTTGATCTGCGGGGCACCAGCATCAGAAAGCTGATGCTGGACATGACCGGGCTGGAGGAACTGTGGCTGTGTGAGGGAACGGAGCTGCTCCTGTTCCAGAACAAGGGGCCGGACGCCTGTGCCATCCATGCGCCCCGAAGATGGCAGCGGTTTGACCCTCCAATTTATCGGGGAATACCGCCCGCACACGGAACTGCCGAACCTATGGGGGCTGCATGGCATCCAGCTGAAGGACTTTGATCTGACCGGACTGGCTGCTGTCCATCCCCACCTGAAGGAACTGCGGCTCTGGGGCGCGCCGGGAAACCTGGGGAACTTCTCCGCCGTGGGAGGGTTCCGGGAACTGACGAACCTCTCCACCTTCGACCTGTTCGGTTTCGGGGCGGACGACATCCCCACCCCGGAGCAGATGCCGGAGCTTCGCTGGTTCTGGATGACCAGCCTGCCGGAGACGGCGGCAAAAGCGGCAAAGCAGCTCTGGAAAGGCAAGCCGGGAATGGACCTGCGGATCACCAAGCCCCGGAAACCGGAGTGGCTGGCGCAAAACCTGGACAATCCCCTTCCGAGGCTGGGACGGTGCGGAGCATATCCCTGCTTCTGCCGCGAAAAAGGCAGCCAATCAATACCGCAAGACCCGCTCCCAGCTGATGAAGCTGGCCGCTGAGCCGGGCGAGGACGCCCAGGCACAGGCGCTGGATGCGGTGGCAGCCTACACCCAGACCTTTAACAAGATGGGCTTTATCGAAACCGAGGAACGGGATGAAATTTACATGGCCCTGCGGGGGATTCTGGATGCTCTGCCAGACAGCACGCTTCAAAAAGAAGCCCTGATTGAGAAGTTTGAGGAGCTTCGAGATTTTTGAGGAGGTTGAAAAAACAATGGATACAAGAATCACAGAACTGTTGGAAGAACTGAAACAGGCAATCGGCAAGGCTGCCACTACAGGCGACAAATATCAGTTTATAGATCCGGCCTTTGATTTAACTGATGAACTGGAACAGTACGAAACACCTTTTGATGCTGTAAGACCGATCTTGGAACTGATTGAATCTTCTCCCAATATTGATTTTGGCGGTCCTGGGCCATTGGGTAGCTTTATGGAGAAATTTTACCATGAAGGCTATGAGGAAGAATTGGTCGCATCGCTGAAAAGAAAACCAACTGAGTACACGATTTCTCTCATGTTCCGCATCATTGCAGATGAGGAAAATCCCAATCTGAGTGAATACAAACATTTGTTAAAGACACTTGATAGCACCTCTGAAATTGATACTTTCTGGTTGGATGAGATTGCAAAACTGTAAAGGATTTGAACCCATTTCGGTTTCGGCTGTGAAAGCAATTTCCTGAAAGGAGTGGAGGCGCATGAGCCGAATCATTGATGAACCCTACTTTACATACAGTGCATACAACGCCCTGACCTCCGGCATTCAGGTAAAATGCCCCAAGTGCCACGGCGCAGGTGTGGTGACAGCGGATGATGAGAACGCCTATTTCCGCTGCCTGAGTTGCGGCCACCGGATGACGCAGGATCGGACGATCTACCGCTACGATGTCCATAACCAGTGCAAAAACTGCGGCAGATACTACCGGGTTGATATTGAAGATACGGCAAAGCAGCACTTTCCCGTCCTCCATGTGGCCTGCCCCTATTGTGGGACAACGATGTCGGGAGAAGTCCATAAAACAGCGGAGGCGTTTTCATATATTGGCGAAATCAGGGATGGACGAGAACCTTACTTCGGCCTGGAACTTTGGTTGTTGACCTCCTTCCAGGGTAAGCCAGTCTGGGCGCTCAACCGGGAGCATCTTGCCTATCTGATTGGCTATCTCAGTGCCGATTTGCGGGAAAAGCCGATGGGAAGAGCGAAAAAGACCCAGGCTGACCATCTCCCCACCTTTATGAAAACCGCAAAGAACCGGGAGCGGATCGTGAAACTACTGAAGAAGTTACAGGAGGGATGAGGATGGAGCAGAAAGTAATTTACAACGGCCAAATTCTTACTCTGACTCACTTTTGGGCAACGGGAGAGCCCTGCCTGTGGATCACCGACCCACAGCAGATCGAGATGCCCCAAATGGAGTTTGTGGGAGGCCACCCGGACGAATACTGCATTTTCCTGAAAAATCTGACGGAAACAGAGTTGTCACAGATCACATCTCTGGACGGTGCCCCACTGGATATAAAAGAAGAACTGCGATAACACTGAACAGAAAAGGAGAACCCCTATGGCACTACAAGATAAGAAAATCATGCCTCCCCCTTGGCTGGCCCACCGGGAGATCGAGCGATACTCCATTGGCTGGCGCATGGGCTATGGGGAGAATTACATATATCGGTTTGGCGATTGGCTGGACACACTCTCTCCGGAGGAGCGGGCGGAATACCGCGCCCTCTTTCCCGAACCAGTGACCTGGAAAGGCTGGTGGGACGACGAGGACAGGGTTGAAGTGCTGGAGCACGGCGATTTCTTTGTGGAGGTGTGGCAGCCGGAGGGCCGGCCAAAGTACACCCGCCAGTGGCTTCAGCAGGAGTTTGCCGCCGGGCGGAAGAGGGAGCTGTGCCTGTTCTGGGGCCATCAGCTATCCGAGGACGGCCAGCTGACAAAAAGCTGCCTCAGCCAGTGGTGGATGGAGGACTTCTATACGACGGCTGACTCCTACCTCTGCATGGAGCAGTATATGATGGCTGCTAAGGCCGAGCTGTTCAGCGACAAAGAGATCCGGGACCAGATTTTGAAATGCAGCGACCAAAAGCAGATCAAAGCCCTGGGCCGCAAGGTGCGGGGCTTTGACCAGAAGGTATGGGACAAGTTCAAATACGCCATCGTGCTGCTTGGCAACTGGTACAAATTCAGCCAGAACCGCGAACTGCGGGAGTTTCTCCTTTCCACCGGGGACAGTGTGCTGGTGGAGGCCAGCCCCTACGATGCCATCTGGGGCATCCGGCTCCCAGCCAGCGCCCCGGAGGCCCAGGACCCGATGAAGTGGCGGGGACGGAACCTACTTGGCTTTGCGCTGATGGAGGTGCGGGACGAGCTGCGCCGGGTGACACAGAATGAAACGCTTTGCGATTGGAGTACAGTATGGCAGAAATGAAACTTTATGAACTGGTCAACCACTATCACATCGGCACGGAACTGACCTGCGCCGAGGCGATGTTCCCGGCCTGCAATGAATATTACCACCTGAATTTGTCTGAGGAGACCCGGAAGATGTTCTCCGTCATGGGCCTTGGGATGCAGACCGAGCAGTCCTGCTGCGGCGCCTTTACCGTGGCGGTGGGGATCATCGGTCTGATGACCACCAAAGAGGGCCAGACCGATGTAGACAACATGGAGGGCTACCAGATGATTGCTGAATTGACGGATTTCATGCTGGGCTTCTATGGAACGCTCCACTGTGTCGAGCTGCAAAAGCTGGAGATCGTGGGGTATGAAAACCCATGCCACGCCATTGTAGAGGCGCTGGCCAAAAAGCTGGAGGAGCTGCTGGCGGGCCGCAGGATCTTCCGCCCGGCAAATATGGAACAAATCGGTTCATGATATGCCGGAAAGAGGTAAGTCCATGTCTAAACTATCACAGGAAGAAGTACAATCACTTCGCAGCAGGATCTGCCACAGAGACCAGGAACTGATTTCCACTCTGACACCGGAGCAATTCCTTGCCCTGCTGTCTTACGACTATGATACCGGCTTCGCGGCCGGCAAAGCCTCCGCGCAGAAGGAGATTCTCTGTATGCTGGCGGTGGACGGGATGCCCCCGGAGAAAATTGCCCTACTGCTGCGGATGGAGGCGGAGACGGTGCGGGAGATTCTGGCCGCCAAGCAGGCCCACATTGAGAAATGCAGAAAGAGACTGGAACAGGGGGCGAAGCCATGAAAGACCTCTCCCAATACGGAAACCGGCGGGAGGGCGAATGGGAGATCCTTCCATGGATACCCGATCCGCGCCCGCCATTCAAAATCTGGGTGGAGCCGGAGCAGATCGCGCCATTTTTTCTCATTCCCCACCACCCCTATGCGATCTCCCTTCTGCTGAAGATCAGCGACGGATTCCGGACAGAGGAATTCCGACGGCTGGGACTGACCGGCAGCAGCGGAGACTGGGAACGGCTGGTCCGGGGCGTGATCCGGGAGTTTGAGGAAAACAACAGCGGTGAGGATCTGTTTCACTTTGACTCCGACGAAGATGTGTTCTGCGTGTACTCCCAATATATCGATGATTTGATGCTGCTATCCAAGATGATCCGGGCGGCCTGTGACAATGAAAAAACGATGGGGATGTATCTGAACATGAGTGAGGCTACGAAAGCATGAAAGAGTTGACCACTCATAAAGGGATAACAGTAAAATGCAGTAAAACGGCCATTGAATTTTTCCAAAATGCTCAATCAGTGGATTTCTTTTCTGTGTTGGAGATTCCAGAGGAATTCCAAGGTATAGCGGTTGAGTTTTATGATTTGATTCTGGAAAACGATCATCCCACAGCTTTGCTGGGCTGTCAGGGCGATTATGACATTGCGGTACAGATGAATGAGTTGACCGGCACTATGTCGGGTTGGCATTGGTTCAAATGAGGGAAATGGAATGATCGAGTACATCAAACTCTTTTGGGAGGACGCACCGGAGGGAGAACCGCCGGTCATCTTCTATGAAGTGGATACCGAAAATGAGCGGCTGGCCCATCGCTCCATTGACATCTTTGCAGACGGCCACACCCGCAACATCCCCGACCTTTACGCCGGTGCCATCGAGATCACGCCGATCCCCACCGTGGAAGAATTCAACACCCATGTCTGGGGCGACGAGTTCCATGCCTGCATAATAGAGAAAGCGGAATTTGAGGCCATCTGGGAAAGCCGCACCTATGATGGAGCGTTAAAAGAATCAGGAGGGTTCTGATGAAACAGACAGATATTTATACCGAAGCTCTGACCTGTCTGCGCTCCATCCTTCTGGCAGACCATCCAGAATTTCAAAACTGGATCGACTGGCTGGAGAGGGATATTCAGGACTGGACCCAGCGCCGTGAGGTCGCCCACCATCTTCGGGCATACGGAGGCATGGGATCTTTCAACGACCTGCCCGGTATGTGTGGAAATCACGACTACATTTTCGGCTTTCTCAAGTCAGTGTGCTATGCCTTCGGCCACCTTTATGGTAAACGGGAAGGCATTTCTCCAGAGGCATTGATGGAGGAGTGCCTGCACGATGTAGAGCAGGCAGCCTATCACCCACATAAGGCACTGAACCAAGCCATTGCCCAGCACTTGATACAGGGCGATTTACAGGAAAATCGGGATAAGCTGTAGGAGGATAAATGATGGTTCAAGCGTGGCGCAAGGTGGATTTTGGCACTGGAACAGTCACTTTTCTGGATGACACACAAAAAGAAGATATGCTGCAAGTGGAATATCCAAACGGATTTTTACTGGATATGGGCTGGTATCAGGACAGATACATCATTTCTATCATTCAGGATTTTGATTGGGCGCATCCGGTCAAGCGGTATGAGACAGCAGATAGGGATCAGCTTCCTGCTCTATTGACAAAGGCGGTTTGTTTTGTGGAAAAGGAATCACAGACTGCCGAGCCCGACAGAAAAGGAATCAGCCTTCCTCCACTCTATCTTGGAGTGGATTGAAACGGCATTGACCTATACCTACGTAATCGTGGTAGAAGGAAACCTATAAATAAAAACAGTGACTGCATTTCACCACTTTCAGATTGAGGAGGAAGCAACATGGATGTAATCAAACTGCCTAAAAAATTTCGCATGGTCTGCTATGAGATCATGGATGGCAAAAAAGGAGCCTTGGACACTCTGGAATCCTTTGCTGATAAATACCCCCATCAGGTAGCAGCAGTCAAGGCCGAGGTCGCCTATTTCAACCTGGACTATGAAAAGGCGCTGGCTTTGGATCTGACCATCCTTCCCTGGCTGGAGGAGTGGTATTACAGCAATGTGAGCGATGAACACATGATCGCCATGACAGTGGCCGCCATCCAGCTCCACCAGGAGCAGGAGCTGATTGAGGCGCTGGCGAAGGAACAGGCCCGCATCCGGGCTGAGAACGGCCGCCCCCAGCGGGATCGGTTCTGTGACATCCTGATGGACTACCTCAAGCGGGGCGTGATGCCCTTTGCGGACAACGACAAGAACTACCCCTACCATGAATCGGAGGAACCGCAGACAAAGGAGCAGCTCTGGGCAAAGCTGGTGGAACAGAATAAGAAACTCTCGCCGGACGATCCCGATGCCAAGCGGAAGCTCTATAACCACTGCTGTATGTTCGGAACCGCCAGGGATGCCGTAGATCTCTTTGAGGAGATTCAAGGCGTACCCATGGCTGACTCCTCCTATCGGGACGCAATCGCCCGCTATCTCTATCTGGGGGATCGGGAGAAGGCGCTCCAGACAGCGGAGCGGTTGGCAACATCGCGGCTGTGGGCAGTTGCCGGGCCGACACAGGTGCGTCCCATGTCCTTCTTTGAGGACCCGAACCTGCGGGAGTTTTTGCTGGAGCCGGAATCCCTCCGGCGCATCCGGGAAGCAGCCTTCATTGATGACGGGAGTTTGATCCGAAAGTAAATTGCTTGGGAATGGAGGATCTGCTATGAGCAAGGAGCTGGAACTGTATCAGGCATTTATTGACGGCCTTGTGGAGCGGAAAGACAGCATGACGGCCCTGTGGGTCAAGGGTGATGGCTTTCCCAAGACAGAGGACAACAAGGCGAAAAATGAACTTCTCGCCGCACTGACACCGGAGCAGAAAGGTGTGCTGGCTGAGATGCTTCAGGACGAACATATTGCGGGTATCCACGATACCCTTGCATATATCAATGAGATGATGAATCTGGAGGGGCTGGAGCTTCATCAGGACGGTGAATCCTATCCCAACGACTATTTTGAGAGCCTGCACTATGACTTCACCAGCCATTGTGACGGAGATGAGTGGCCGGAATAAAAGGAGGCGTGACAGATGTATATCAAAAAATACTGGGGCAACTTTATTGGAGGCTCGGATGACAGCCTGAACCTTGTGGCCTTTTTAGAGGATCAGAAAAAGAAGGAAATCTCCCTCAGCGAGATTTTTGCCAAGATCGGTCTGGACAAGCAGAACTGGGACTTCCACCAGACTGTGGAGTATCTGGAGTTCACCCATTCCAATGGCGTGGAGATGGACTTTCACTTCGCCATTGATGTGGTCACCGACCTGGCCGCCATCCTGCTGGAGTGCAGCGTCAGCGGCAGTGTGAGCCTCCAGGATCTGGACGAGTTCAACACCCCCGCCCGCCGTATCCGCATCACCGCCACGCCAGAGGAGCATGACGCCATGAACAAGGCTTTGGCGGATTTCGCGCAGAACCCACTGGAATATGACCTCAGTGAGATGATGGACGAGGGGGAGATCCAGGAGATGGCTCGGGATGTGGAATCCCTGCGGAAGGAACTGTACGACGCCGCTGGCCGCAACCGGGACTACCATGTGAAAGCGGAGGATGTGAAACATTTGCTTCCCGACTGGGAGGGTGCCGATGGCTGCATCGCCACCAACCGCATCACGGTGGAGGGCTGCAAGGTTGGCTACTGCTATCGGGAGAAGCCGGACGGCGGCTGGGACAGCGGCTGGCGCTTCACCGCTGGTGACGAGAGCGAGGCGTACATGGACGACCCCAACAACGCCGGGATCTACAAGCTGAACACGATCTGCAACGACGATCCCGACATCATTCCGCTGCTACGCACACCCGCTCCCTGCGCCTTTGAGCGGGATGAAAATGGCGTGTTCCAGCAGATCAAAGACTGGAAACCGGAACAGGACGAGGAGGACCCGGATATGGATATTTTGAAGCAGTGCCAGAAGTGGCATGAAAACGACGAACACCATAAAATTATTGACACTCTGGATGCTATTCCTTCCGAGGAGCATACCCCGGAAATCGATATGGAGCTGGCCCGGGCCTACAACAACCTGGCGGACCCCAGCGAGCCGGAGGGAAGGAAGCTGCTTCACCAGGCACTGGAACTGATGCAGTCCCATGAGGAGGAACTGGGAGATACTTATTCCTGGAATTTCCGTATGGGGTATGCCTATTATTATCTGGATCAGGAGGGCCGCGCTCTGCGGCATTTTGAAAAAGCTCTGGAACTGCATCCCGGTGATGATCCGAAGCTCAACACCCGACAGGACATGGAGGAACTAATTGACTCGTGCAAGAAGGGCATTTCCCTGCCGCAGTTCTCGGAGTGCTTCCAAAAGCGGACAGAGAACTGGTGGGAAACCTTTGCCGAGATGGAAGCAGAATTGCGCCAGATGATGGACGAGGACAAAGACCATACCCGCGGCGCAGAACTCGTGGCCCAAATGGAGGAAACCCTGAATTTGGTTTTTGACGAGATTTCCTTCGAGATGGGCTTCAACGGCGAGAAGTACGAGCTGATCCTCACCCCGGAGGGCGACAAGGTCAAGCTGTTTGAGCTGGTCTACTTCCAGAAGCACGCCCCCAAGGAGGTGCTGGAGCACTGGAAAATCCTGGTTGGCCGTCAGCCCCTCCAGAACATCGGTCTGCGTACCGAGGATGGCCGGGAGATTTCCGGGGAGGATGTGCAGATCTGGCTGGAGGAGCAGGGTGAAAACAGCTTCGCCATTTTTGCCTACTGTGAAAAGCTGCTGCCTATGCTTCGGGAGGCGGAAGGCCGGGCCTGGTGGATGCTCACTACCCTCACCGACCAAGTGCTGGGCGAGATCTCCCCACATGAGATACATAGGCAGCTTTGATGTGCTGGAGGAGCCCAAGGCGGAGCCGTCCTTCCTCCTGTCCCAGTTGCCCGATATGCTGAAAGAAAAGGGAGCGACCCTCTCCACTGATCCAAATACCTATCTGGAGAGCTATCTTGGCTACGAAATGAAAGCCAATGAAGACCCGGAAGCCGACTGGCGGCTGGATGTGATGGCCGGTTCCACCAACTGTGTGCCGCTCATCAACGGCTATTTGAATGTCGACAATGATTTTATGGACAATCTCCACGCTGACGGCGCGGTGGCAGGCTTCTTCTGCTATCCCCTGGATACCCTGCGGGAGGAGGAAGGAACGGAGAAGATCTTCGACTTCCGGGACAAACTGGAGGAAGTGTTCACCACCGGGGACGGCCCGGAAGTGCTCACCCTCACCGGCGGAGCCACCGGCCTCTACTGCGGATATGTAGACTTTATCGCCTGGGACATCCGGGCGGCTCTGGATAAGGCGAAAACCTTCTTCGAGGACAGTGACATCCCCTGGGCCAGCTTCCACACCTTCCGCCGGGAGGCAGCCACGGTGAACCTGAAAACGCCGTCCGAGGAGGAGCAAGCCCCTGAGCTGGACGAGACGCTGACGGGCATGGACTATATCCCTTACACCCCGCAGAACGAAGAAGCATTTTTCCAGCAGCTGGAGCAGTGGAACGACGAGGACGAGTACACCCGCTGCATCCAGGCATTGAATGCCATCCCGGAGGACTGGCGGAACTACCGCACTTCCTACGCTCTGGCACGGGCGTTGGAGAACTATGCCATCATTGGGGACCACGACGAGGGTACTCCTAACTATAAGGGAGATAAGGCCCTGCGCCGAGCCATCGAAGTGCTGGAGTCTGTCCGGGAAGAGGGCCAGGACAAGGCGGAATGGAACATGCGCATTGCCTATGGCTATCAGTATCTCTATGGTCAGGAGGAAAAGGCCATCCCCTACGCCCAGCGTTGGGCGGAGCTGGACCCGGAGGATGAGGACGCCCCAGCGGTGATCCAAGCGTGTCAGGAGGAGATCGCAAAGCGGACCGAGGCAGAGACCGAGGACGAGAGTGACCACACAGGCGTCTTCACCGGCTTTGTGCTGCTGTCCAAGGGAGAATGGGACAAAGAGCAGTTCATCCGGGACATGAAGGAAAAATGGGACATCACCGTGGATGAATACGACGCCAGTGAGGAGAAGGATGACGACGCACTGGTATTCGAGGTAGGTGATATACTCGCCGCTGTCAGTCTGGCGGCCTATCCCATTCCCAACGGCGAAGCGGAACTGAACGCAGAAAACAATTATATGTGGGAGGATGCGGTCCAAGTTGCCAAGGAACACCGCGCCCATATCATGGTGGCTATTCTGGGCAAAGAGGAAAAGATTCTGGAGAAGGGTAAGCTCTTCACCAAGCTGGTGGCCGCCTGCTGCCGCCAGAAATACGCCACTGGCATCTACACCAGCGGTGTGGTATTTGAGCCTCGTTTCTATGAGGGCTTTGCCGATATGCTCAAAGAGGACGAACTGCCCATCTTCAACTGGGTCTGGTTCGGCCTGTACCGGAGCGAGGGCGGCTTGAACGGCTACACCTACGGTATGGATGTGTTCGGCAAGGAGGAAATGGAGGTGCTGAACACCGACGCCGAGCCGGAGGAACTGCGGGACTTTTTGGCAAGCCTTGCCTCCTATGTGCTGGCGTGTGATGTGATGCTGAAGGATGGCGAGACTATCGGCTTTTCTGCAGACGATAAGCACACCATCACCCGCAGCCCCGGTGTCAGTCTGCCGGAGGAGCAGATGACCCTGAAGATCTCCTGGGCGTCATCGGACGGTGACCCTGACGATGACCCGGACGATGAAGCACCCGAGGATGAAGAAACCGGTGTTCCCGAGGTCTACACCGAGGAGGAGATGGAGGCCGTCGAGGGGCACATTGATCAGTATTTCGGCAATGTTGAGAATGTGTTCCACGAGCTGGTTTCCCCCGACATCCATGTGGACATCTGCGTTGTTCCGCCTTCGGAGGAACGGGACTACTACACTCTGGTCACCATGGGTATGGGCGCCCACCGGATGAATGTGCCGGAGGAACTGGCGGAATATAAGCTGGAGCGGGCGGAGCTTACCATCGCTCTGCCTGCGGACTGGAAGCTGGATCAGGAGTCCATGAAAGACGAAAAGTGGTACTGGCCCATCCGCCTGCTGAAATCCCTGGCCCGTCTGCCCATCAACTGTGACAGCTGGTTGGGGCATGGTCATACAGTGGAGAACCGGGAACCCTTTGCAGAAAACACTAAACTGTGCACTGCTATCCTGATCGATCCCCAGGGTACGGAGGACGGCAGCGAGTTCTGCACCCTGCCGGGCGGCGGGGAGGTCAACTTCTATCAGGTCATTCCTCTTTATGTGGATGAATTGGACTATAAACTGGAACATGATGCAGACGCTCTGCTGAACAAGATGAGGGGGATCAGTTTTGTCGTAAACCCCACTCGCCAGAATGCTATCACCCGTGGCACCCTTTCCAATGATGATTTTGACGGTGAGATGGACGACGCTTCCTATCACCTTGAGAGCATTGAGGAGAAGGAACTGCCTATTGACCCCATCAATGCTTATAACCACATGGCCATCTACCTGCGCTGGTGTATGGAGCACGACCTGATGGGCGAAGAATTCCTTGCCGAGTACAGTGATGTGGTAGAAAAGGTCAAGGCTGATCCGGCTGGCGTAGATCTGCGGGAGTTTATCCGGGATGAACTGGACGGGCAGTTGATAGGTCCGCTGTTCAATAAGATTGGCCGAGCATTTGCTTCCTACTATTATGGTGCATATTCCAATGGTCATGAAAGTCCATTCTTCCCCAGAGATATTGATGATTATGCCTTGGAATACTTCGGCTCAGAAAAATATCACTCCGATGAGTTCCAGGATGAAGCCTACCTGTTCATTCCCTTTGACGAGGACTACTATCAGGCTATGGCAGAGGTGATCGAAGAACGCTTCACCAACTGGCAGGGACAGGACTTCGATGAGGACACGCTGGAGCCTTCCCAGGCAGCTCAGGCCATCATGGAGTATCTGGACTGCGAGTGTACCTATTTCCCATCCATGGCAGATGATGACCCCATTATGTCGGCATACAGCTATGCCAAACGGGAAAGTGTCAAAGAAGGCTTTGTGCCGGTGCTCATCAAGGCGGATGATGAAACGCTGTTGGAGTGCCTGGTAATGAACGCCGACCCGGAGAATGATGCGGACTGCTATGAATTTGACCCCAAAGCTGTGGAGGAGTACCGGAAGAAGATGCTCTCCACCTCCGTCAAAGACGGAAAGGCGGTTTTGGAGGAATTGACCGGCCAGCGCAGGGAAGAAGCCGAGGACGACGATTTGGACTGGGAGGAGGAAGTCCTGGGCGAGATGGAGGGCGGCTATGACAATGACCGCTTCTCCTGCTATTGGGATTCGGACAGCCACATGACCTACCCCCTCATTCTGGCCAAAATTCCGGTAAAGAATCCCTGGGAGATCTTCGCCTACCTGCCCTTCGGCAACTGGAACGAGTGTCCTGACACCCCGGCCCTGATGGCAGTGGCGAAACACTGGTTCGAGCAGTATGGCGCCATCCCTGCCGCTATGAGCCACGATGAGCTGGAGTTCCTGCTCCCGGCTCCCGTTCTTGAGGAGAGGGCCATGGAAGCTGCCACAGAACAGTACGGCTTCTGTCCGGACATTGTGGATCAGGAGCAGGATGACCCCACTGTGGGCAATCTGGCGGATGTCCTGCGGCAGTCCACCGTCTGGTACTTCTGGTGGGATTGATGGGCTGTATCGGAATGACGGAACAGCAACGATAGGAGGAACGTTATGAAAAACTTGCAGATACTGATGATGTGCTGTTTCCTGGTACTGCTGACTGCCTGCGGGCGGGAGGGCGGCACGGCCCAAACCCCTGTTGCTTCAGAGGAGATCACAGAGAGCATCACGCAAATGCCGGATGAACAGGAGAGTGAAGCCATGCCGGAAAATATGGAATTGGGGCTGACAGTGAACGGTGTTTATTATCCGATCCCGATTTCTTTGAAGCAGTTGACCGACGATGGTTGGAAAATCAGCGGGCAGACACCCTATTTCCTGGAGCCGTTCGTGGGTGAAGAGTATTACGAAACGCGGGCAGATTGGTCCCTATCCAAAGATGGGCAGGAGATCCTGCCGGGTGGGTCCATCATCCGGCTCCTGGAAAAAGACGGGGTGTTGTTAGAGGTGACCATTACAAACCAGGTGTCCACAGGGTCGGATACGCCATCTCAAAAAATCGAAGATGGTGTGGTAGATTCCATGGTGGTTTTTTATGATGAGAAACACACCAGCATCAAATTGGATAATCAGGAACTGAACCATGTAACCCAGGATTATTTGATTGAGAGGTATCCTTCCAGTGATGGTTGGACTCATCTTCCCAACACATACAGCGATCATCCAGAGTTTGGAATTTCCACAGAATATACCATCGAAAATGATCTGGATCAGTACAGCAGAAGCATCACGATCGATTTTGATCTGGAGAACAAACCGTTCAAAGTAAGTGTATGTAATGAGACTCCTCTGGACCGTGCAGAACCCTCCCCACAGACTTGATAAGCGGACTTGCGTTTCCCAGAAACAGTCCGCCGTCTGGTACTTCTGGTGGGATTGATGGGAGATTTTGACCATGAACGAATACCTGAAGCAATATATTGAACTCCAAAAGCAGTTTCGAGAGACAGAAGGAAATCCGGACAGTGTCCGCGCCCTCTATGCCTTCAAGGAGGACCTGGAACACGCCGAGGACCGGCAGGCCAAGGAAGTGCTGGTGGATGTGTATGATCTGCTGGACTTTAAGAAGGACGCCTACGAACTGCTCTGCCAAATTGGAAATCGTTCCGATAAAAAGGCCCTCAAGCGGCTGGGTACGCTGAAGGACTATGCGGAGAACTGGGGCAACCACTATGCCCTCCCCAGGCCAAAAACGCCGGAGGAAAAACAGAAAGAGAAGGAGCGGCAGGCCCAGCTGGGCCTGCCCACCTTCCGGTATCACCCCACCCCTCTGGAAACCGGCGCTTTTGAGGAGTCCCCAGATGGCGTTGTCTGCGACTGCTGCGGCAAGACGACTCATATTTTCTATACAGCCCCCTTTTACGCTGTGAAGGATATTGAGCATCTGTGCCCGGAGTGTATCTCCAGCGGCGAGGCGGCCCGGAAATATGACGGCAGCTTCCAGGACGATTTCTCTGTGGATGATGGTGTGGACGATTCTGAAAAGCTGGACGAGCTCATCCACCGCACTCCCGGCTACTCCGGCTGGCAGCAGGAATACTGGCGCGCCCACTGCGGCGATTACTGCGCCTATCTGGGCCCTGTGGGTTCCAGAGAACTGCGGGCGCTGGGTGTGATGGAAGATGTGCTGGAAGATCCTATGTGGGACGAGGAGCAGAAGGAAATGATTCGGGAATCTGTCAATGGCGGGCACCTGCAATGCTATCTGTTCCAGTGTCTCCACTGCGGAAAACACCTGCTTTGGATGGATTTTGATTGAGAAGTTTTTAAAAGGTGGGATACAAACGATGACAACCAAAACACTGACCATTCAATTCAATGATGAACAACTGCCCATCCTACCGTTAGAACCGAAAGCCCACCTCTCCTTTGCCACCCATGATGATGGAAATGAATTGGAATTAACGGGAAACCGGGCGGGGCTGCTTCTATTGGCGAAAGCCGCTTTGGGTATGGCAGAAACCGTGCGTGAGGACGGATTCCACATCCATCTGGACGACTTGTATAGCATCAACGCCGAGGGAAAAAGCATCCTGATCCGAAAGGAGGAAAGGTCGAAGCCATGATTGAAAAAACCTTCCTCAACCCCGCCACAAATAAGAAGTGGCGGATCGAAATTGACGGACATATCATCCGAACCTGCTTGAATGGCGGGAAGGTCAAGGAGATCCTGTGTGACTCCGCCTTCCAGGTCAAGAGCAAGGCGGCCAGCGCCATGATGGGCCAGATGCGGAAAGGATTTGTCTATCAGAATCCGGATGCTGTTGTTGGGCAGGCGCGGTGCCACCGGTTTGTTGGAAAGGACAGCAACGGTTTTATGCCCCTGGCTGCCGCCCTCACACGGGACGACTTCTTCCTGACGAGGGTGGCCGGAGATTTTGAGGACGAGATCCTCTATTACTTCAATGGCAGCGGAGAGATCCTTGAAACGGTCTCTCTGGGTGCCAGGCGGATGACCTATGAGCAGGTCCTCTGCCCCAATGATACTCTGCTGCTGAACAACAGCTATCTTCTCCAGCAGTTCTCACTCCGCACCCATGAAATCACACCCTTTGCCAACAAGAAAAACAGCATGAAGGCCATGCTGGATGTCAGCGGCGACCTGGCCCTGTGGTACACGGGCGAGGAGATCGTCGTCTTTGACTTTGTCAGCAACACGGAGGTGTGGCGGGAAACGGTAAAATGCAAGAAGTCAAAAGACCCGAATTTTGCCTATTACTGCTTCGGGATGCTCTCTCCCCGGCAGAGCAAAGCGGCCTACCGCGTCACCGAGGGTGAGTATGTGCTGGTCGATTTGAAGTCCGCCCAAAAAACAGTGATCTCCAATGAGGGCTGGCATCCCTTTTTCTCCCCGGATGACCAGTTTTTCTCGGTGGGCGGCAAGTTCTATCTGACCCAGACCGGAGAGGAGATAGCCAATCCTTTCCCATTTTCTGTCCGGCAGGGGCTGAGTTTTTCAGATACCTGCGCGGTGAAGACAAGGGACAGCCTGATGGCTGTTCAGCAGGATCGTGGCAACTCTCCCATAGAGCTGTGGGATACCAGCAGCGGCCAACTGCTGGCTGCCATTGACGACCCCTTTGTGGTGCTGCAGGTGAATTTTGCCTTTACCCAAAGCGGGCTTGTCCTGCACACCGATTACGGGGTCATGAGCATCTATTCCTGCGACCTCTGAAACGGAGAAATGAACTATATTTATTTTTCCTGTAAAAAATGGAGGGGGCACAATGAACTTTAACGAAGCAATGCAAATGCTTGGAAACAAGTTGCAAGGAAAGTACGGGCATTTAGGCTTTAAGTATAAAAAATCCGACAAAACACTTACGAGGCACAGTAAAAATTTCACATATATGATTGCGTTTTCCTCATTTGGCGGGAACACAAAGGATAGCATAAGCATAGAGGTTTGCTATATAATCAACACCCGTCCATACGACCCTTATGGTTACGCCAAACCGGACATCAACACACAACCACTGTTTTGCAGTTTAAGAGACAATGAAATATATCTTGATATAGGAAATGAAGAAAAAATTGACAATACCTTTGAGATTGTTTGTCAGTGGATGGATAAATTACTGATTCCAAAAATGAATGAGCTTTGTGCTTCCGAGTAATGTGGACGAGGATTTTATTCATTACACTTATATCAATGATGATGGCGAAGCCATAGAATCACAAGTATCGTGACAGCTGAGAAAGAGAGTATGTACCTATGAACAAAGAATCATTGACAGTAAAACTCTTGGACCTGGCCGAGGGGCGGGAAACGCCCGAAACCTGGCGGAGCTGGTGGGACAAGCATGAGTCCGAACTGGAAACCCTGCTCAATCGCGGTGAATTTCTGAAACTGAAACCTTGCCGACATGACTTTCAGTGGGTCCCGGTGCTTACCAGCCAAAAGGGAGCCATCGCCATTCTGGAAAAGAGCGGCACAGCATTTAAGGCCAGTGATCTCTACCAGGAGCGGTATCTGGCGGAGCTGGATGCGTTCTGCGAGGAGCAGAAGCGAGAGCAGCGGAAAAAGCAAACGGAATTCAAGGCCAGTCACCCGGAGTGGTTTCATCGTTACCCCAAGTTCTCCAAGGCATTGGCAAAGGTGCTTAACCTCTTTGATGAGATCAAGCCCGCCGCCACAGAGGAGCAAATCGCAGGACGAGAAAGGGTGCTGGATTTCACGCTTCCGGCCCAGGTGCGGGAGTTCTTCCTGCTGACCGCAGGCATCAATGTATCCACAGGTGTAATCGTTGAACTCTCTGGAACATTTCATCTGACCATCCATGGAGAGCGGTATTGTGTGCTGGGCGAGTTCTGGAAAGAAGCGGACGGCGACCAGCTTCTGCTCCGCCCCGGAGAGGAAACCATCTGGTACTACGCCCATGAGCAGGATAAGGTAAAGCGCCTCTGCAATGATATGACGGAACTGCTGGAGAAGAAATTGGCGAGGTATCTCAATGAGCAATAAAAACAGCGCAGCAGTTGGGGGCTGAACCGTAAATGAGTGAAGGAAAAATGACATTAGAAGAAATGTTCTGTGATCTGTACGACAAATATGGTAAAAATTTTAACTGGTATATGATCCCCTTCACACAGGCGGACGGGGCATTTGTTGCTGAACTAAACAAAGAAATAGGACAAGACCACTTCTTATACGGCAAAAAAATCCAGGCGGTTGCGAAGTGTGAATCCAATGATGATGTGTTATATGTTGTCAGAAACGGAATAGGAAGAGACATTTACTATCTGTTCCATTTGACTTACTCAGCACATAATGTGGACGGATTTCCCCGGTATGAGGAGTTTGCAGATATATTTGCAGTAAAAGAATTTATAGAACGATCATATATCGAGGATTATATGTAATCTTCAAATTTCAATTTATTAGGAATCAACCTTACCCACAGCGGCATCAGAAAGGAGGCGGCTATCATGTCAACTTGGAGCGGAATCCGCAACAAATTAGAGAATGATTACCTGTGCCCGGCGCTCCGGGGCCACATCCAGTATTTTGCCGCCAGTTACAGCAAAAGTGCTGACCATGAGGGCCGGGCAGCCATTCGCATGGACGGTGTAGAAGTGCTGCGGAGCAACTACTACACCTATTTTGAGAATGTGTGGACGAAATTTCATCATCTGCGGTCCACAACCCTGAAAGATCACGACTCCACAAAAGAGGCCATCGACCGGGCTCATGCCTATGCGCTGGAACAGGGTACCTTTGACCAAAAGGTGTTCTATGAGGCGTTTGGGATCTTTGACAACCAGAGCATCGAGAAAAGCCTCGTCAGCGAGAATCCCCTTGTCCGTATCTTTGCCCTTCTGGACCGCAGGCTGGGAAAGCGCCGCCTGTTGGCTTTGGAGGAATCCATGGAGCAGGAGCTGGACTGGGTGTGGGCCTTCTATGTGATCCGGATGCAGGCAGAAGGGCTGATGGAAAAAGAATAACATGCAGGAGGAACCACTATGTCACAGATCGCATCCTTTTATCTACTCAAAGACGGGCGGCGGCAGGAGCTGTCCAACGGTGACTGCTCCGGCGCGGTCTATATGGCCATCTGGGACTGGTGTGAGAGCGAGCTGGATCTGGATGTTCGTTTTCCTGCTCCCCAGACGGAGGATACCCTGGACTGCGCTCTGCTGGAGGGAGAACCGGCGTCTAAACTGCTGGCAGCTCTGCGGGAGCAGGACCTCCCGGAGCTGGCCGCTGAAATTGCCCCAGACTGGGATCTGCCCACCGAGGCGGTGCAAAGCGGACTGGAAACGCTGCGCTCCCACCTGGAGCTGGTGCAGGGCGACGTTGCCCTGCTGTATGAGATGACTTGACGGGGCCACGCCCCATAGAATATTGCGAGGAAATTATGATCGAAATGAAAGGAAAATACAATGAGGCCAAGATCTTCACCGATGTGGTGGACAGTGCCTCCATCGCACAGGTTCAGGAGCTGTGCAATCAGGAATTTACGGCAGGCAGCCGCATCCGGCTCATGCCCGACATCCACGCCGGGGCGGGCTGTACCATCGGTACCACTATGACCATCACCGACAAGGTGGTGCCCAATCTGGTGGGGGTGGACATCGGCTGCGGCATGGAGACCACCCGCATCCGGGAGGGACGGCTGGAGCTTCAAAAGCTGGACAAGCTGATCTATGAGAAAATCCCCTCCGGCTTCTCCATCCGGGATAAGGCCCACCGCTATCTCAATGAGATCGACCTGAGTGAGCTGTGCTGTGCCCGCCATGTAGATTTGTTGCGGGCGGAAAAGAGCATTGGCACTCTGGGCGGCGGGAACCACTTCATCGAGGTGGACAAGGACGATGAGGGAAACCTCTACATTGTGGTCCACTCCGGCAGCCGTCACTTGGGTGTAGAGGTGGCCAGCTACTATCAGGAGGCGGGCTACAAGGTGCTCAACCGCACTGACGATGCCTCCATCGAGGCGCTGATTGCCCGAATGAAAGCGGAGGGCCGGGAAAAGGAGATCCAGAAAGAGCTGAAGAAGCTGAAAAACCTCAAGCAGACCAGCATCCCCAAGGCCCTGGCCTATGTGTCCGGGGAGCTGTTTGAGCAGTATATCCACGATATGAAGATCGTCCAGCGCTTCGCCATGCTCAACCGGCAGGCCATGATGGACGAGATCGTCAAGGGGATGAAGCTCCATGTGGAGGAGCAGTTCACCACCATCCACAACTATATCGATACCGACGCCATGATCCTGCGGAAGGGGGCCGTGTCCGCCAAGGCGGGGGAGCAGCTGCTCATCCCCATCAATATGCGGGACGGGAGCCTGCTCTGTGTGGGCAAGGGAAACGAGGACTGGAACTGCTCCGCCCCCCACGGCGCCGGCCGCCTGATGAGCCGGGCGGACGCCAAGCAGTCCTTCACGGTGTCTGAATTCAAAAAACAGATGGCAGAGGTCTACACCACCTCGGTGAGCAAGGCCACCCTGGATGAGTGCCCCATGGCCTATAAGGGGATGCAGGATATTCTGGACAACATCGGCCCCACGGCGGAGGTGAGGAAGATCATCCGCCCCATCTACAACTTCAAGGCTGGGGATGAGGATTAAAAAACGGAGAGAAATGCCATGGTGAGAGATGGACTTGTGTTCAACGATGAGGATGGTCAGGTCATATTCAACCAGTACAGCTTCTGCGAATTAGTGAAGCACCTGCTGGTGGAGCTGGTGGGGATCTCCTATGAGGAAGCCTCCCAGATAGTGGAACGCTCACCGCTGGCAGAGCCAGTGGCCGATGCCCTGGGAGTGGCGATATTCAGCCATAATCTGCCTTATTACTGGGCTATGTTTTTCTACTATGGGAACGGTTACTGGTGGGAAAAGGGTATTCCAGCGCAGCCAGAGGATATGGATGCCTATGAAGTTTTGGAAAAGAAAATTATGGAAAAATATGACTTAAAAGAGCCCTTTGAGTGGTAATCTTGGAGGTGTACAATGCTGGCGAAGTATTTTGAAACCATGTTACATAATCTTGGCCTGGAGCGCCTGGAACACCCTCTGTTCTACCATGCGCCAGTCGCCATCCGGTTTGAGATTGGCGGGGAGGAACCAATCTATCTGGACAGGCGTGCGGCGAAGCTGAAAACCAACCCCGCTTATGTTCAGGGGGCGCTGGACCGAGCCGCCGCGATCTATCGGGGCACTTCCGGCGGTGCCGGACCTTCTGCGGATCGACGGGTATCCCGATGAAGAACCCGCCGAGTCCCTGCTGACCGTTATCCGGCAGCGAGTGGGCCTCCCAGTTCCCGATGAGCAACTTTCGGCCACAGAGCTGGATGAAGATGGGGATACCCATGCACAAGTGCAGTTTTACTGGGATCTCAGCAAGAGCAGCTTTCAACCAGAGCTGCTTCTTCGGGAAATCATTCTGGGGGACATCGGCGGCTGGAACGGCTTTGTGTCCAGCGTCTATCTGGCTGGGCCGGGGCCGTTCCTCTACCATTTGTACGATGACCGTGGGCTGGATGTGCTGGGCGGCTCACAGAAGCTGCTATTGCCTCTCTATCATCAATTTCATGACTGGATTTTGGAATACGATCTGGAGAAGATTGACCAGATGTTCGCTCCAGCAAAAGAATGACTGCATAACAGAAAAGGAGACATTGCTATGGGACTTGATATTTACGCCGGGCCGCTGACCCGGTACTATTCTCACAACTGGAAAACTGTTGTTCAGCAGTGGGCGGAGGAAAACGGATATACCTTCAACCGGATCACCCCGGATGGAGAAGCTGCTGATAACGAGGAAGAAATGTCCCCAGCTGAAATCCAGGCGGCGGTGGAGAACTGGCGGGATCAGATCTTGAGCGCCATTTCTCAGCCGGGCCAGCTCCCCTGCACTCCCCTGGCCTGAAGATAATGAGAAACCCTACTACACCGACAAGCCCGATTGGGACGCCTTCGGCGCTATGCTGCTGGTGGCCGCCTGCCATACGTACGATGAGCCGGTGCCCCCCACCGTGGAGAAGGACTGGAACTTTGGGGAGCATCCTCTAGTCGCCCGCCTTGCATCGGACGAGGAGCGGGTGTGGTCCCTGCTTCGGGGCGCGACTTGGTGGCTTCCCCTCACCGACAGCTTTCTGTTCCAAGGCCCTCTGCCCACCGATGACACCGCCGCTATCGCCACCTTGGGCGGACTGCGGAAGGAGCTGGAGAAACTGAACCAGCTGGCGTGGCAGGCCGATGAGGACACCATCCTTGATTGGTCAGACACGGAGGGATACCCGGTAGACGGGACCGTGGGCCCGAATGGACAGTACAGCAAGGCGGACATCCCGGAGCACACCCAGTATGATACGGAATCTCTTGCCAAGTTTGCCTTCTCCATGTTCTGGCGGGCTATGCGGTTTGCCGAGGAACAGCAGGTTCCCATTTTACTGGATTACTAAGGAGGAAGTGTATGGGATACGATGTGAGTTTTCACCCGATTTCGCCGGAAGAAATGCAGAAATGGTATTTTACCCCACTTACCTGGGTCCAGCAGGGGCAGGAGGAAAAGGTGCTGGCCCTTGCCGCACAGCATGGGATAGAGGATTTCTATGCGGAAAAATATCTGGATACCCTGCGGGTCGGGGCAGGGACAGCACCAGACGAGCTGTTTGATAAGAGCCATGGCTTTTACATTGCGGTGATCCAGGGCTTTTTCCGGGATTACTATTACACCCGGGGGAGCGCATTTTCCTTTCTGGTGGAGGAGAAGCCGGAATATGCCCGGTATTTCACCCCGTGGGCACAGGTGGCGCCAGCAGCCTTTCCCAATCCGGCAAAAAATCAGATTGTTGAAAACTACTGTGCCGGTGTGTACCTGTCTCCGAAGCAGGTGGTACAGCTTCTCCGGGATCTGGAGCAGGACCCAAAGGTGCTGGAGGATCTGGAGGGACTTTGGAGCAACGGACAGCTTGCTGTGCTGAAAAAGGCCCTCACTGCCGCGGCGGAGCTTGGTGCCGGCCTGCTGGAAGCCACTGAGGTGGTGGAGCCCAATCCCATCCACCCCAATGGGAGTACCAGCTATTCCAACCTGTACCACTGCGACCGGGACGGAGTGTATCTCTACATAGACACGGTTAGCGGTCAATTAGCAGATGCGATCAGGAACAGCGAGGCACAGACATAAGCAGTGGGGGAGGGGGATAGCTATGGAACAAAAACGCCCGGCGGACATCTTTGCGGAGGCTCTGGACTACCTATGGAACGGCCTGGGCCTGGAGAAAAAGGGCTGGAAACGGCTGAAAAAGGGCGACTTCAAAAAGAAAATGAAAAACGGGCTGACCTATCAGATCTGGTTTGAGCGGAGCCGCTACAACTACATAGACTACGAAATCGGCCATGGAAATGTGGAGGTAGGTTTCAGCTGTATCATTAAGCAGGGAGATGACTACCTCTACTCTTTCAGAATAGAATCGACAACAGGCGGTTCGTTCTTTCGGATGCTGACAGAGGATCTGCTGCTGAACACCGGGCTGCTGGACACCTTCCTGCCCCTGATCAAAGCCCACTACCTCGACTTTATCGACCGCTTTGAGGCGGACCCGGCAGAGGCGCTCCAGCCGGTCTGCACCCCCTTTACCCAGCCGGAGGACTACAGCTGGTGCATCTATGTGCGGGAGCAGATGGTGGAACGGTACGGAACGGCGGAACAGCTGGCGGAGTACCGCCGTCAGGCGGAATTGCGCGGAACGCCTGAACACAAGGCAAAGAACTGGATGGGTTCGATGTTGTTCCACCTCTCCCATACCAATGATGTGGATCACGCCTGGGCCGCAAGCCGCACCAGGGAGGAACTGGATCGGGTGGTGGAACCCTTTGTGCAGGCCAAGCGGCAGACAGGACAGTGGACGCAGGAGGATGAGGCGGGCTATCAGCTCTACCGGCAGGAGACAGACCCGGAGAAGCGCACCTTTCGGGTATGGTATCTCATCGCCAACCCCCGGGGCCTGCCGAAAGAGTTTGTCCAGAAAGAACTGGAGTTCCGGTGGAAGCTGTTCGCTAACAGACCGAAAGAACGAAAATGAAGGAAATGAACGGTATAATTATTCTGATTTGCGGTTTTCTGCTTCTCATGGCCATAAAACTGCTGATAGAGCGTAATTTTATTGGACTGATTCTGTTTTGCGTGGCTCTTTTTTTAGTTTTTGGAGTAACTCCACACACAAAGCAGTGATTGTCCATTGCCGCATGATCTACTGCTATAAGGAGGAAATCGAATGAGCAATCAAGTGTTCCAGCAGAACCTGGATGACAAAAAAGGCCCCCAGCCCGGCGGCCCCTATCTCATTCAGATGCTGTTCAAAGAGCCGGTGGATATGCCGGACAAGGATGAGATGACCGCTGTGATGGAAAAGCACATCGGTGCCGTAGAGTGTTTCTGCCGTGATAAAAAGATGGCCGGCTTTGCCGCCTTGGGTCATATCGCGGAATTTCAGGATGGCAAATGCCCGGTACAGCTGATGGTGATGAAATGCGACAGGTTCAAGGGCAAAGGCTTCGACGCCTTCCTCATGAGCCAGATGTGGGACTGCCAGGAGGACCGGGAGCGGATCTTCCGGGAGTGTCGGTATCAGGTCGTGGCCACCGATATGCTGGCGGCGGCGCTTCCGGCTCTGGAGCGGGCCAACCTGGACGCCGACTTTGTGGAGGCGCTTGCGGAACTGTACCCCACCTGCGAGGCGTTCTATTTCCAGAACTGCGGCAAGCTCCTGCTGGCGGAGGATGTACGTTCTCACCAGATTGAGGGGGCGGACCGTTTCATTCGCTTCGGGGTCAATGTCCGCTTCTTCAACATTGAGGGCACCGAGGATATGCTCATCGACACGGTGGGCATGAGCACCCTGTTCCTGCCGGACCTCCAGTACCACTTCCACGGAATGGACCCCAACTGGGTAGTGAACCACGCCTACAATGCGGCTTCCTACATTCTGGAGCATGACAACTCCATTCAGGACGGGGAAACCATAGACGGCATAGAGGACGGCCAGCTGAGCCGTCAGATCCAGTGGACGTGCCGGTATGAGGATGCCCTGATCCAGCCGCCCAGAGGGGTGCTGGACATACACATGGGCAAGTATGCTTCCGGAAAACGCTGATCAGATCCAAAACCGCCGGCAGAAGTGAAAGGCAGCTCTCTTCCGTGTGCATATCATGCATGAGAGGTAGGAGCTGCCTTGAAAATCCATTATCCATTCGAAAATAGGCCGCCGCCGTACGCTTATGACGCGTTGGGACCGTATATACATGAAAAGAGGATGCACCTGCGTTTCGTTGAGAAGCAAATAAAGATCGTCTTATATCCCGCTCATATGGGCATACTTAGTCCATTCCTCAAAGGAGGGCTGTAACATGCGTATGTCGGGACAAAAAGGTTTTGAGGGCTGGTATTTTAAGCATCAAAAAGGGGATGACATGGTAGCATTCATTCCCGGCCGGGCAGAGAGCGGCGATTTTATCCAACTGATCTCTCGAGAAGGTGCCCGACAATTTCAGGTGTCGGATCTGACCGTCCGTAACGGTATGATACAGGCGGACCGATGTTGGTTTTCGAGCCAGGGTTGCCATATTGAGCTGCCCGGCATCAGCGGTGAGATCGTGTACGGACCGCTTACGCCGCTCTGTTCCGATATCATGGGGCCATTCCGTTTTTTCCCCATGGAGTGCCGGCACGGCGTTCTCAGCATGGCCCACACACTCCAAGGCAGCGTCCGAATGGATGGATATGTGCATAGCTTCGAAGGTGGTCTCGGCTATGTAGAGAAGGACAGCGGAACCTCTTTTCCCCGCTCCTACCTGTGGATGCAGTGCAACGATTTCCCGAGCGCATGTTCTATCATGATCTCGATCGCCCATATCCCCTTTTGCGGAAGTTCCTTCCGCGGATGCATCTGCGCGATCGTGTACCAAGGCAGGGAGTATCGTTTGGCAACCTACAAAGGCGTCAAAGTTCAAGCATTTACCCCGGAACATATCTGTCTGTCTCAAGGCAGCCTCCTGCTGGAGTTGGATATAACATCCCCACATACGGGCCACCCTCTTCGTGCGCCACAGTGCGGAAAGATGTCCAGCACCATTCGGGAAAGCTGTAATGTGCATTTGCAGGCAAGGCTGTGGGAAAGAGGAAAAGCAATATTTTCCCTTCAAAGCGACCATGCCGCCTATGAATTTGTACCAAATCATGGGACGTAAAAGAAAAGACATACTTTTCTCCTTTTAGACCACACTATCATCAGAATCATCATGGGGAGAAGTATATGAGATCACTACAGGAGCAAACTCGGAATCAGCCTAATTTTCAATCTTAGGAAAGAGATTGGAACACAAAGTAGTGAGCATCGGCAGCGGTGGCCCCGCAATGGGGGATCTGAAAAACTGAGGTGAGGATTTGAGCAATCATCTGAAATATCAGACAAGCCCATACCTTCTCCAGCATGCGGAAAACCCGGTAGACTGGTACCCCTGGGGCGAGGAAGCTTTTTGCAAAGCAAGAGCAGAGGATAAACCCATCTTTTTGAGCATTGGCTACAGCACCTGCCACTGGTGCCATGTAATGGCCCGTGAAAGCTTTGAGGATCTTGAAATCGCTGATATCTTAAACAAGTACTACGTGTCGGTCAAAGTAGATAAAGAAGAGCGCCCCGACATTGACAGCATTTATATGGCAGTCTGTCAGGCTTTCACCGGGAGGGGCGGCTGGCCTGTCAGCATCTTTATGACCGCAGAGCAGAAACCATTCTTCGCTGGGACCTATTTTCCTAAGACTGCCCGATACGGGGCCGTAGGACTCAAAGAACTGCTGCTCATTATTCAGCAGAAATGGAAGAACGAGCGGGACGCCCTTCTTCGCTCCGCAAACAAAATCACGGAGGCTCTCCATCAGCATCGTACTCCTGCGTCACAAGCAGATAAAACTTTACCGGACACTGCCCTGCAATGGTATCAGCAGAACTTTGATGCGTCATTTGGCGGTTTCGGCGGCGCACCGAAATTTCCAGCCCCCCACAATCTTCTGTTTCTGATGCAGCAATACGAAAAGCACGGGAACAGCCGCGCCTTAAACATGGCGGAAACAACCCTGCAAAAGATGTATGCAGGCGGACTGTTTGATCATATTGGATACGGATTTTGCCGATATTCCACAGACCGGTATTATCTTGTTCCGCATTTTGAGAAGATGCTCTATGATAACGCTCTGCTGATCCTCGCCTACTGCAAAGCCTATGATCTCACGGAGCAGTCATTTTATCTGGGAGTTGCAGAAAAGACAGCCTCTTATATTCTCAATGAAATGACCTCTCCCAGCGGCGGCTTTTACAGCGCCCAGGATGCGGACAGCGATGGCGAGGAGGGAAAATACTATGTATTCACTCCGCAGGAGATCATCGAGCTCCTGGGGCAAGCCGACGGCTCCGCCTTTTGTGAACGGTTCAGTATTACAAAAGCGGGGAACTTTGAGGGTAAGAGCATTCCCAATCTTCTCCACACAAAAAATTTGACAGATGCGCGTTTTGACCCTTTTCTGCCCACATTGCAGGAATACAGGCGGAGGCGCACCCGCCTGCATACAGATGACAAGGTTTTGACGGCATGGAATTCCCTTATGATCGCGGCGCTGTGCCGGCTGTACCGGTGCAGTCGGGATCCCAGATATCTGGACGCCGCAAAAAGGGCGCAAGGTTTTCTTGAGAACAGCCTGTGCGATCAGGATACGCTTTATGTAAGCATTCGGGGCGGCAAACTGGGAGCGCGCGGTTTTCTGGATGATTATGCAAGCTATATTTTTGCTCTGCTTTCTCTGTATGATGCCACACTGGAACGCACATTTCTTCGCCGTGCGGTACAGCTTATCAGGGAAACTGTCGCCCAGTATCACGATTCGCTCCATGGCGGCTTTTATCTCAGCGGCACAGAGAACGAAGCGCTGCTTTTTCACCCGAAAGAGTGCTATGACGGGGCGATCCCCAGTGGAAACTCCCTCCTAGCATATGTGCTTGTACGTGTGAATGCATTGCTGCCGGATCAGGGTATTGAGAACATTCTGAACAAACAGCTTGCCTATATGTCAGGAGAAGCGGAACGATATCCTGCCGGATATTCCATGTTTTTAATGGCTCTGTCAGATTTTTGGGAGCCGCCGCTTTTGATCACCGCAGTCCCGAACGGAGAGCACTTGAACGACCTTCCATTTGTGCTGCCATCTGATGCCATAGTCAAGGTTTTGGAACATCCATCGGAAGAATATAAGCTGTTGAACGAAGAAACCACGTTCTATGTGTGCCGGAATCACTCCTGTCTGCCACCGATGAACAAACGGCAGCTAATGACAGAGATACGAAAACAATATCAAACTTAGGAGGTATTTCTATGGATACCAAAAATGGTTTTACCATTACTAACCGGGACCATGTGCTCAGGGCCTGGCAAAATTCAACTGAACTTGTACGGGACTATCAGGCCTATGCCCATGAACTCGAGGAGGATAGCTCGGCGCTTGCCAAACTGTTTTCCGAGTTTGCGGAAGATGAAGCGGAACATGCCGCAGAACTGCTTGATCTTCTGCGCAGGTATGAAAAATAGGCATTTGGAAACTGTATAAATGGAGAACCCCATTGATAACCCGACTTCGGAGTTACAAATGGGGTTCTCCTCATAAATATGATTTTTATAAGGTTCAAAGCTCTTTATGTATGAGCCGCTTCCGTCTCTGCGATAAACTGCACATGGCCGGCATAGTACAAAAGATAGGTCCCGTCTTTGTGGTCATCATGATATCCTTACATCTGGCAAAGCTCCAATCGCCGCTGCTGTCTACCTGAGCCTTCGTCAGCGGCTCCTCCTACAGCCTGATGAAAACATCAGGCCGCCTCTTCGATCCGCATCCAGACAGCTCGATGATCTTGGTCCTCCATAGCCCGCTTTCTTTCCGGCCCTGAGCCTGTAAAAGTACCTTTCACCTGATAAGCACGATTTCTGCCCCTGCATATTGCGGACCATTTCGAATTTTATCGCACGTACCGGAAAACACAGCGCCATGCCGCAGGGCGGGGACTTCGTTCCCGTCCTTGTACTTTTCCTCCATTTCGTTTATAATAGCCGTACCCACGCTCAATGGACGATTTTCCCATTGGGACCAGTAGGTCCTCCCCTCCTTTTGTCATTCTTCAACCCGAGGTGCGTCATGGAGCTCCTTGTCTTCTCTCTGTTCGCAGCGGCGCTGCTGGTGTGCGTCATCTTCCATATCTCCCTCCTGTTCGCCCTGCTGCTGGGATATGTCATTTTTGCCCTGTACGCCATCCGAAAGGGCTTTTCTCTCCCGGAGGTGCTGGGTATGTCCGCTCAGGGGGTCCGGGCCGCTAAAAATATCCTGACTACCTTTGTCCTCATCGGCATCCTCACCTCTCTCTGGCGGGCGGGGGGCACCATCCCGGCCATTGTGTGCTATTCCGTCCGGGTAATGGAGCCCCGTCTGTTCCTGGTGTGCTCCTTTCTGCTCAACTGCCTGGTCTCCTTCCTCACTGGCACTGCTTTCGGCTCGGCGGCCACCATGGGCGCCGTCTGCATGACCATGGCCGCCGCCCTGGGGGCCGACCCGTTGATGACCGGTGGTGCCATCCTGTCCGGGGTCTACTTTGGAGACCGGTGTTCCCCCGTCTCCACCAGCGCCCTGCTGGTGGCCGACCTCACCGGGACCGACCTGTTTGGGAACATCCGGCAGATGCTGCGGACCAGCCTGGTCCCCTTCGCCCTCGCCGCCGGGCTGTATCTGCTCTTCGGCCTGTCTTCCCCCGCCGCCGGTCAGGCGGCGGACATCGCCCCCCTCTTCGCCCTGGAGTTTCGTCTGGGTCCCCTCCCCCTCATCCCGGCGGCTCTGATTTTGGTGCTCTCTGCCCTGCGGGTGCGGGTGAAGGCAGCCATGCTGGCCAGCATCGCCGCTGCCGCGGTGCTCTGCCTCGCCTATCAGGGCGCCGCCCCCCTGACCCTTTTGAAGGACGCCGTCCTGGGTTTCTCCGCCCAAAGCCCGGAGCTGGCCACCATGATCGACGGGGGCGGCATTGTCTCCATGCTCCAGGTGGGGGCCATCGTCTGCCTCTCCTCCTCCTACTCCGGCATTTTCCAGAGGACCGGGCTGCTGGAGCCCATCCGGAGACGCATCGAGGCGTGGGGTGCGGTCCTGTCCCCCTACGCCGCAGTGCTGGTCACCTCCGTCCTCGCCAGCGCCATCGCCTGCAACCAGACTCTGTCCATCATGCTCACCCACCAGTTGTGCGGCGGTCTGGAGAAAAGCCGGGAAAAGCTGGCCATCTATCTGGAAAACAGCGCCGTGGTGGTGGCCCCCCTCATCCCCTGGTCCATTGCCGGGGGTGTCCCCCTGGCCTCCGCCGGGGCCCCCGCCGCCTCCCTGCTGACGGCATTCTTCCTCTTTCTGCTCCCCCTCTGGCAGCTGGTCACCGCAGGCCGGGGCAGGCGCGCTACAGTGTAGTCCTACCTAACTTTTAAAAAACATAGCAGGTGCATGGGCGTCCACTGGACGCCTATGCACTTTTCGGCTCTTCCCCATCTCCATATCTCCATTCTGCATGAAGGAGGGCTGACGGCTGCCTTTATATGTGGTATCTTATTATTAACAAACTTTTAGAAGGGGGGCTGTCTGATGAAGCTGTTTCAAAATCTGAGATCAAAAAGGATGTTCTACCGCATTCTTTTTCTGCTGCTCTCCATGGTCTGCGTCATGTTCCTGATTTCTTTTCTTTTTATAGGCTCCTATATCTCCAGGAGCTATGAGCGCCAGGCCCAGGAAAGTGCCAGGCAACTGCTTGGCACCGCCAGCGAGTATGTGGATCTGGCTGTTCTGGATCTGGGCCGCGCTATGCAGCAGCTCCTCTGGAACACGGATATCACAGGGGCCATTTTGGTTCCGGACGAGGTCTCTTATGCCAGAAAGGTGGAAATCGTCAAAGCCCTGTCTACCTTTCAGCAGGACTACCCTCTGGTGGACCGGGCCTATCTGCTTACCTACTCTAATCAGGCCCTTTACGACGCTTCCGGGACCATTCTCCCTATCAAGGATGCTCCTCAGCGTGCCTTTCTTGCCGAGTTCAACTCCCACATCCAGCCTCGCGTCGTAGGAGACGAAACCTTTTCCACAGTTGTGCTCACCTTAGACGGTAAGGTAGCCCTGCTCCAGGATTTTCCTACTCCTGAAAAAAACGGCGCCCTTCTGGTGGAAATCCATGAGGATGTCCTGCTTCATTTCCTGGAGCAGTCCCTGGGAGATACCGGTGTTTATATGGAAATTTTGGACCCATCGGGTGCTCCCATCTTCTCCGTCGGCAGCTACTCTCCCTCGGAGACCCAGGCGGAAACCTTTACAGGACATGCTGGCTGGAGCTTTCAGCTCTGGCAGGACCCGTCTCAGACCAAGCTCTCCCCTCTTGATCTGCTCCAGCTGATCGGGATCTGGTTGCTAATCTTTGGTGCGGTCAGCCTGGCTGCTGCCGTTGCCATCACCTTGAGCATCTACCGTCCTATCCGCATCCTCCGCTCCGCCGTAGAGACTGTGGAGCATGGCGGAGGAGAAAACGAGCTCGAGGTAGTTCGCCGGGTCTATGAGGACACCCTCCGCCAAAAGGTCTCCCTCTCCCAGGAGGTGGCTGAAATGGCCCCCATTGTCCGAGAGCGGCTGTACAAAAATCTTCTTCGCGGTAAGGAACTCCCGGAAACCTATCTACTGGACCGGCTGGCCTATCTGCACAGCCCATTCCAGCCGGACGGCATCTTTGCAGTATTGGCTGGAGCAGTGGATGACAGCTATGATGGAAACCCGGATGAGCTGATGGGGGACCTGTACCGCAGGCTCTCCCAGGAGCTTCAGCCATCCGTCTCCTGTCAGCCATACAGCTGTGAGTACCTGCTGATGGACGATTATTCCCTGGTACTGATCCTCGCATTTCCCCATTCCGCCTCCGCCGCCCAGATTAAGGCGGCAGAATTGGAGCAGAGCAAAATCGTACAGGAATACGCCAGACAGAATCATGTAGAGAATCTGTTCACCCTGGGCAGGGGCAAGCCCTGCCGCGGCATCACCAATCTGCACTACTCCTATGTCGAAGCATTGGAAAGTCTGAATTATCAGCATTACCACGGCTCGGGCGCGGAGGAGGAACAGGACCAGCAGAGCGGTTGCCGCCAGTGCGTGGAACTGGCCAAAAGCGGAGATATTGACGGTGCAAAGCGGGCTTTTGACGTTTTGCTCCAGGAGGCAGCCCATGCCGCGGCCGGCTCCCTCTCTCCGCTGGAAAATTGCAGCGCTATGCTGGACTGCATGGTAGAGGCCCTTCTCAATCTTCATGTGCCCGAGGAGAAGCTGGCTCTCTTTGAATCCTACTACCGTCGGGCAGAGCATCAGACCGGCTCGGAACTCTTCGTCCTGGCCTCCCGGGTTGGGACCGAGGGTCTGTCTCTCCTAGCCTACTATGGTCAGAAAAACCGGAATCGCTATGTGGCTCAGGCTCAGAAGTATATTCAAGAGCGATGCGTAGACAGCCATTTGTCTCTGGAGATGGTGGCTGACAGCGTTGGCATTACACCTGCTTATCTAAGCCGCCTGTTTTATGAGCTGAGTGAAGTAAACTTTGTAAATTATGTAAATGAATGCCGGGTACAGCGGGCCAAGCTCCTTCTGCGGCAGAGTAAAATTCCGGTACAGGAGGTTGGATTCCGTTGCGGCTTCAACTCCCTTCAAAATTTTAACCGGGTCTTTAAGCGGCACACTGGCACCACCCCCGGTGCATACCGAAAGCAGTAAAAAATGGGAGGAATCGGAATGACTAAGGCCTTTTTGAATGGTGCAGCGGCACTTCTGCTTTTCCTCTCAGGTTGTGCCCCTGCTTCCCTGCCTCCGGCTCAGTCCCAGCACGCCGCTTCCGATCTGATTCAGGAACAGTCTGTCCCTTATCAGTTTGGGGTCGGCTATTCCGGAAGCGGATATACTCAATCCTTTGAGGAGTGGCGGGATCTGGTTTTGGAGGACACCCACGGTAATGTAGAGCTGGTGCTCTACGGAGAAAATGTATTAGGTGAGGGAGAAAATATGGTAAAGGCCGCCCAGCGCGGCACCCTCTCCATTGCAGCTTCCAGCACTTCCGTATGTACCTCCATTATTCCGGAGGCTGCTATTCTGGATATCCCTGCCTGCTTTACAGCGTATATCCAGCCATTTCGAGTATATGACGGGAAATTCTTTGATGCCCTCAACCATGCTTACCGAGAGCAAGGCCTGGAGCTGCTCTATCTGCGTACAGGTGAGCCCTGGATCATCTCCAGCACAGCACCCATTACCTCGTTAGAGCAGTTGAGAGGACTGCGGCTCCGCACCAGCGGCAGCTTCTATCACAATCAACTCTATGATGCTCTGGGGGTACAGCGGATCGAGAATGTTGGGCTGAGTGGTCTGGAATATATTTTGGAGGAAAATGGAATTGACGCCATTGAGACTACTTACACTATCCTGCGCTCTCAGAATCTTCTGCAGCTCCAGCCCTATGCCCTGCGTGGTCCCCTGTTCGTCATGAGCAGCGCCATCGTGATGAATTACGACGCCTTCCATACCCTTCCCAGCGATTATCAGGAGGTGCTGAAGTCCCGTCTGAGCCAAATTCTCAATCAGCGGCAGGCCGAGGTCAGCACCCAGCAGACCAGCGAGCTCCAAATTCACGATTTAACTCCTAAGGATCAGGAAACCCTTCAACAGTTGGCCGAGCCCCTTTTGGAAGAGATCCTCGGCTCCGTGGACCAGTCTTTGGTTCAGGCGTTGCTTCTGGAGAATGGGGTCTCCTCACAATGACAGACTCCCGCTTTTTCTTCCCGCTGGACGGGCCCGCATATAAAGCATGTGCGGGCCCATTCTTTCTGTATTCGCTTTTCTTTCCGGGAGAACAAATTTTGCAAAGGGAAACATATCTTAAAAAGAGAGAAAAATTTTACCCCTGTTTGAAAATCCTTGTCTGGAAAAAGGGAGACAGCTCCTTTACCCTGAATTCAGGAGCTGTATCTGGCCGGGTACTCTTTCCCATCCGTCAAAGCACAAATCCCAATGCTTCCAAACAAGGAGAGATATATGGAATGGAAAAACTAAAAAAACTTGACCGACGAATCTGGGTCATTCTTCTGTCTCTGGTTCTTTTTATCGGAGGCTTCAGCACAGCCAGTTACTCAGAGATCTCAGGCGGCACAGTAAAAGTGGACCGTATTGACTTCGTTACTGATGAGGGATACCGGATGAGCGCCAAATTGTATGTGCCCCAGACCGCCACGGAGGATTCCCCAGCCCCCGGCATTCTGGCTCTGCCCGGCGGAAATGCCAGTCTGGAGAATATGAGTTCCGTAGCCATCGAGCTCTCTCGCCGCGGCTATGTCGTTATGGCGGTAGATCCCTATACCATCGGCCGCTCTGAAATTGTCAACACCCCCGATGTGGGGTCCCGCGCAGCTATGGATTACCTCATGTCCATGAAGTTTGTGGACCCGCACTGCATTGGCGCCATGGGGCACTCCGCCGGGACCGGTCGTGCCAAGTGGGCTGTGACCACCGACCCAGACTGCACTGTGGTCCGTGAGGGAGTAAAGGCTGTGTTCTATCTGGCTGCCGGAAACTTCAATCTGGAGGGCGTCAATATGGGCGTCTTTATCGGCAGTTGGGATAACACCTATGGACAGGGCAAGATTTCTGCCCGTGACATTGCCACTGCCGAGCCCTTCACAGAACAGATGGGGGCCAGCCCCATTGAGTTGGGGACCTGGTATGACATGGGAGACGGCACCTCCCGCATCCTGTACACCGGAAATTCCGGACATCCTACCGCCCTTCTGCTGAAGGAACCCATTCTGGACATGGTAGATTTCTTCGAGCAGGCCCTGGCTCCCGCTCCCATCCCCGCTGAAGGCATCAGTTACGCCGCCAAGGAAATCGGGACCGCCATTGGCATCATCGCTGTTCTGATCATGATGTTCCCCGTCCTCTCTCTTTTGCTGGATACCAGCTTTTTCTCCAGCATCATCCGCCCCATGCCCGCCCCGGTCTCGGGAGTCAACGCTCCCTTCCTGTTCTATCTGATTATGCCCGCCATTATCAACACTTTGATCTGCCAGTGGGCCATCTATAACGGCCAGATGTTCCTAGGTAACTTTAAGTCTGTCCTCCGCATCAACAACACCAACGGCTTTGTGTTCTGGTTCGGGTGCAGTGCTCTGCTCACTGTCACCATTCTGGCCATTCGCTTCAAATGGGACGGCACCATCAATAAGGAACGCATCCTGACTCACGCAAAAACTTCCTGGCCCAACTTCTTCAAAGCCCTGCTTCTGGGCCTGATCGCAGTTGGCACCGTCTATGTCATGACTTACGCTGCCGAGGTGTTCTGGGGCCTGTCTCCCCGCATCTGGAAGGTACAGATCAATGTCCTCAACAATACCCGCTGGGGGCTTTTTCTGACCTACTTCCCCCTGTATCTGCTGTTCTTCGGCGTCTTTAACTTCAGCCAGACCATCGGCCTGAAGATCAAAGGACAGTCGGAGGCCGGATTTACTCGTCTGGTTTGGTTGACCAGCACCATCCCCGCTGCACTTTTCCTAATCTACGCCTATGGAAAGCTCTGGATGACTGGCTACACTGCCATCACCAATGTGCAGATGTCCCGAGCCAACTCCACCTTGCTCAACTGTATCCTGACTTATTTCATCACGTGCAAGGTGACTACCTTCTGCTACAAAAAGACCGGCAGCTATCACACCGGTGCAGTCATCAACGCCATCATCATGACCTGGACCGCGGTGGCCACGGATCTGATCACGGCCCTGTAAGCCCTGGTTTTCCTGTCAGAAATCTCACATCTGATATGTCCCGGCCCCCGGCGTGCCCTGCGGCACGCCAGGGGCCACTTGCGTGTGTCGGGCCTCATGCCGCACATCACCTCTCCCTTCTTTTGGGGGAAAGGAATTGAATTTTTCCCATTTCTGTGATACCTTGTTATTGAAATAGGCCCAAAGCGTGCAATGACAAGGTACGGTACAGCCAGATCAAAAGGAGGCACGGCATGCCATCAGAGGACTATCACAAGGCGATGCGCCAGGGACTCAAAGAGGTCAAAGCCGCCCAGGCCCTGGGGGAGGAGACGGGCCCCCGCACCCTGCCGGATGCCCCGGAGAAGCTGGCGGTGCGGCGGGAATCCCTGGGTCTGGCGGAGATCCCCGTGGAGCAGATCGACGGCACCTGCAACCACCTTCGGGGGGACGCCTTCTCCCGAGGGTTCTACCCTATCCTCCCGGCGGACACCGAGTTCGCCGCCAAGTGGAGCGCCCTGTGCCGCATCCACCTGGAGGAGGGCATCCGGGACCCTGTTAAGGTGGTGGAGTACCTCAACCACTTCTATGTGATGGAGGGCCACAAGCGGGTCAGCGTGCTGAAGTATTTCGGCGCTATTACTATCCCGGCCACTGTCACCCGCCTGCTGCCCAAGCCGTCTGACGACCCGGAGGTGGCCGCCTATTACGAGTTTCTGGACTTTTACAAGATGACGGGTTTGAACTTCATCGTCTTCCGCCAGCCCGGCGAGTACCCGGAACTGCTGGAAGCACTGGGCCGCTCCGACAGCGATGCCTGGAGTGCGGAAGACATCTACTCCTTCCGGGCCTTCTTTTATATGTTCCGGGACGCCTACCTCCGGGGGGATTGGGACTACACAGGCATCTCCCTGGCCTTTTTGACCTACATCAAGATCTTCGGCTATCAGGAGTCCTGCGGCAAGATGCCCTCCCAGATCTGTGAGGAGCTGTCCCGCATCCGGCCGGAGGTCCAGAACCGGCTGGAAAATGCGGGGACCGCCCTGCTGCTGGAAGATGACGTGAAAAAGCCCCGCTTCTCCTTCTATACCCCGGGCCGGGTCTGCGCCGCCTTCATCCACGACAGCAGCGCCGCCGCCTCCAAATGGGTGTACAGCCACGAGTATGGCCGGCACATTCTGGAGAACTTCACCGATGGGCAGGTGCGCACCCTCTCCTACGAGAACGTCCGCACCGATGGGGAGGTAGACCAGGCCGTGGAGGATGCAGTGCGCAGAGGCGCCAACGTCATCTTCACCACCACCCCAAAGCTACTGCTCTCCAGCGTCCGGCAGGCCGCTCTCCACCCGGATGTGAAGATCCTGAACTGCTCCCTGAACACCTCCTACCCCTCGGTGCGCACCTATTACCCCCGGCTGTACGGGGCCAAGTTTATCAAGGGGGCCATTGCCGGCACTCTGACCCGGGACGGCTGCATCGGCTATGTAGCCGACTACCCTACCTACGGCAGCATCGCCAGCATCAATGCCTTCGCCCAGGGAGCCCGAATGGTGAACGCCAACGCCCGCATCTATCTGGACTGGGCCCATCTCCGGGACGGCGGCGCGGTGGGACGTCTCCAGGCCCAGGGGATTGTCTATATCGACTACCTGGACCGGCTGGCCGCCAGCACGGGCACCCAGATGGGCAACCGGCATAACCTGGCCCTGATCCAGACCCACTGGGGCCGGCTGTACCAGAGCCTGGTCCGCCGGGTGATGGAAGGCAGCTGGAAGCAGGAGGACCAGGGCAGCAGTGCGGTCAACTACTGGTGGGGGATGGAGCAGGGCGTAGTCAGCGTGCTGTGCTCCCGACGGCTGCCCACCGGGCCCCGGCGGCTGGCCGGTGTACTGCGGGAGGCCCTGAAGGCTGACCGGCTGGACCCCTTCTACGGCGTACTGATGGATCAGAGCGGCCGGGTGGTCTATGGCGACGACGCCCCCATGCCCGCCGACCGCATTCTGTCCATGAACTGGCTGCTCACCTCGGTGGAGGGCCGCATCCCCCAATTTGAAGAATTTACAGAAAAAGCTCAGGAGCTCATCAAGCTCCAGGGTGTGGAGCGGCAGAGCGAGCCATGAAGATCTTAGCTATTTCTGACTGTGAATCCCGGGCACTCTGGGACTTCTATACCCCCGGCAAGCTGGAGGGACTGGACCTGATCCTCTCCTGCGGCGACCTGGACCCCCGCTATCTCTCCTTCCTGGCCACCTTCGCCAGCTGCCCCATCCTGTATGTCCACGGGAATCACGATGGCAAGTATCGGGAAACTCCACCCGCCGGCTGCTTGTGTGTGGAGGACCGCCTGTACGAGTATCAGGGGGTACGCATCCTGGGGCTGGGCGGCTCCATGCGGTACAGCAGGGGGCCCCACCAATATACTGAGCGTGAGATGTGTATGCGGGCTCTGAAGCTGGCCCCGAAGCTGCTCTGGAACCGGGGGTTCGACATCCTGCTGACCCACTCCCCAGGCTTTGGCATGGTGGACTGCCGGGATCTGGCCCATACCGGCTTTCAGACCTTCAACCGCCTGCTGGACCTCTTCCACCCAGCCCTGTTCCTTCATGGACACACCCACCTCTCCTACAACAGAGGCATCCGGCGGGAGGAGCAGTATGGGAGTACCCGGGTGGTCAATTGCTATGAGCGTTACCTTGTGGAGCTGTGAGACGGACAAGCCTGCGGACATAGATAAAAACAGGAGCGCCTAGGGTCCCACAGCCCCAGGCGCTCCTGTTTTTTCGTGTATTCAGCCCCGCTCCTGCTTGATGGCGTTGATCAGCACAGGGACCATCTGCTTTTTCCGGCTGATCACCCCCGGCAGGACCGCCATCCCGTCCGTCACGGTGGTGTCAAAGGCCTTCTCCACCAGGGATTCAGCACCCTTGCCCGCCATCAGCAGCTCAGTACTGGAGTTGCGCACATCGGTGAACATGTAGAAAATGTAGTCCAGCCCCTGCTTTTCCAGTGCGGTCTGGAGGTAGGGACCGATCAGGGCCTCGCTGGCCTTCCGGTTCTTCTCGGTCAAGTAGCTGCCCTGGCCCACGCCGAAGCGGACCTCCCCGCTGTTGAAGATCTTGTAGTCGGTGTTGAATACCTCCTCTGCGGTCCGGCCGGTGACGTCGCCTCCCGCCTCAAACATAGCATTGGCGTACTGTTCCAGGTCCACCCCGGTCAGTTTGGCCAGCTCCCGGCCCGCCTGCTCATCCAGGGGGGTGCAGGTGGGACTGCGGAACATGAGGGTGTCCGAAAGGATGGCGGAGAGCAGCAGCCCGGCGGTGGACCGGTCCAGCTCCACCCCGTTCTCCCGGTACATCTGATAGATGATGGTGCAGGTGCACCCAACCGGCACATTGCGGAAATAGACCGGGCCGTCTGTCTCCATGGAGCCGATGCGGTGGTGGTCGATGATCTCCAGGATCTCCGCCTGGTCGATCCCCTCCACCGCCTGGCCCTTCTCGTTGTGGTCCACCAGGATCAGCTGCTTTTTATGCAGGTTCATCATGTTTCTGCGGGAGACTACGCCGATGTAGTGCCCGTCGTCGTCCAGCACCGGGAAGTAGCGGAATCGGACGGAGGCCATCACCTTGGTGGCGGACTCCACGGAGCTGTTCAGATTGAAGGTGAGCAGATCGTCCCGCACCATGTAGTGGCGGATGGGGGCGGCCTGGCTGATCATCTGTCCGGAGACATAGGTGCTGTTAGGGGTGCTGATGATCATACACCCCTGCTCCTCAGCCAGCATGCAGATGGTCCGGGACACCTTACAGCCCGCGCACACCACCACGCAGCCCGCCCCCATCTCGATGGCGGTGAGCTGGCTCTCACTGCGGTTGGCCACGATGACGATGTCCCCTTTGGAGATGGACCGCTCCATCTGTTCCGCGCTTCCCGAGCCGATGACGATGCGCCCCTCCACCTTCTTGCCGGTGATGTCTCCCACCAGCACCTTGGCGTCCAGGATGTCCACGATGTTCTGATAGCTGGTCTCTGACTCCGCCAGGATGTAGGTGTCCAACACGTCCATGTTCGCCGTGGCCACGTCCTTCACGGTGATCAGGCCCTTCAGGTTCCGCTCCTTGTCCACCACGCACAGGGTGTCGATCTGCTGGTCCCGCATGGTGATCCAAGCCCGGCGCAGGCTCATCTCCCCATCCACGCCCTCCATCCGCCGGATGTCCACATCCCGGATCTGAGGGCTCACGTCCGTGTAGAGCTGGGGGTCCGGGACCTGAAAATAGTTCAGCACAAACTCCGTCTCCCGGTTCAGCAGTCCCGCCCGGCAGGGCTTGCAGGGGTGCTCTGGGTCCAGGGTGTTCTTCAGGCGGCTGTATGCAATGGCGGAACAGACCGAGTCCGTGTCCGGGTTCCGGTGTCCGATGACCTTGATAAAATGGGTATTCAGCTCTTGGTTATCCACAACTTACCTCACTTTCCTCCGCTCCGCTCCTCACGGATGTGGGCGGCTCTTGTCGTCTCTGGTCCCCATTATACCATATCCTGTCTCTGGGTGACAGGGGAAATTGTGATTTTTCTGCCGCTCTCCCACCGGCAGCTCCTGAATCTTCTAACAGCAAGGGCCGCGGAACCTCAGTTCCGCGGCCCTGCGCCTTTGTTATAGGGTGCCTCCTCCCCTCAGCGGTGCTGTCCGCTTCTGTCTGTGTAGCAGGTATGGAGCAGCTGGTGGGCCCGCTGACTGCCGGGCTGGTCCAGATAGTGCTCATAGACCTCCTGGATCAGCGGGCTCTTGTGGCTCTTCCGCAGGGGCATCTCCTGGTCCTCCTGGTACAGGGCGCCGGCCCGCATAGCGGACACACTGCGGAAATTGCGGATCACAGAGGGCTGGAGGGGCTGGCCGCCGCCGTTCACGCACCCGCCTGGGCAGGCCATGATCTCGATGAAGTCATAGGCCCGCTTTCCGCTTCGGATGTCCTCCAGCGCCTGGCCCGCGTTGGCCGTTCCGCTGAGGACGCACACCCGGACAGTCCTGCCTGCGATCTCATAGGCCGCCTCCTTGATGCCGTGGGCGCCCCGCACCTCCTGGAACTCCACCTTCTCCAGCTCCTTGCCGGTGAGCAGCTCGCTGGCCGTGCGCAGTGCCGCTTCCATCACGCCGCCGGAGGCGCCGAAGATATGCCCCGCTCCGGTTGCGATGCCCAGGGCCGGGTCGAACTCCTCCTCCGGCAGCTCCGCGAACAGCAGTCCGGCCCGCTGGATCATCTGTCCCAGCTCCCGGGTGGTCAGGGCAACATCCACGTCCGGGATGCCCGCGCCGGCGCCGCACTCCCCCTCCCGGGTGATCTCGAACTTTTTCGCTGTGCAGGGCATCACCGACACCACAAAGATATCCTCCGGCCGCAGTCCCATCTTTTCGGCGTAATAGCTCTTGGCCATAGCGCCGAACATCTGCTGAGGGCTTTTGCAGGTGGACAGGTTGGGGATGAAGTCCGGGTGGAAGGTCTCACAGTACTTTACCCAGCCGGGGCAGCAGCTGGTGATCAGGGGCAGCGTGCCCCCGGACTGGACCCTGCGCAGGAATTCGGTGGCCTCCTCCATGATGGTCAGGTCGGCCGCGAAATCAGTGTCAAACACGCCGTCGAAACCCAGCCGCCGGAGGGCCGCCGCCAGTTTCCCCTCCACATTGCTCCCGATGGGCAGGCTGAACATCTCTCCCAGCCCCGCCCGGACACTGGGGGCCGTCTGTACCACCACATGCTTCTGGGGGTCACCCAGGGCGTTCCACACCAGGCCCGTGTTGTCCTTCTCATAGAGGGCACCGGTGGGGCAGGCGATGATGCACTGTCCGCAGTGGATGCACGCGGTCTCGCTCAGCGGGCTGTCAAAGCTGGGGCCGATGTGGGTGGCGAAGCCCCGGCCCGATGTGCCGATGCAGGCCACCCCCTGAGCCAGGCTGCACACAGCCTCGCACCGGCGGCACATGATGCATTTGGAGTTGTCTCGGACCATATGCACCGCGCTCGTGTCCGGCTCGTAGCAGATCTTCTCCCCCTCGAAGGCCATCTGGTTGTCCACCCCGTATTCCCGGCACAGGCGCTGGAGCTCACAGAGTCCGCTTCGGCTGCACGTCAGGCAGGTCTGATTGTGGATGGACAGGATCAGCTTCAGGTTGGTCCGCCGTGCCGCCTGCACCCGCTCGGTATTGGTGTACACCTCCATCCCATCGGCGATGGGATAGACGCAGGCAGGCACCAGGTTCTTGGCCCCCTTCACCTCCACCACGCAGATCCGGCAGGCGCCGATGGCGTTCAGCTCCTTCAGATAACACAGCGTAGGGATGGCGATCCCCGCTCCGTGGGCCGCCTCCAGGACGGTGGCGCCGGCGGGGGCGCGGCAGGCGATCCCGTTGATCTTGAGGTTCACCACATCCACTGTATTCACACTCACATGTTCCATTTTCACACTCCCCCTCATCCCCGGATCACCGCGCCGAACCGGCATTTTTCATAGCAGCTGCCGCACTTGATGCACTTGCTGGTGTCAATCTTGTGGGGATTCTTCACGCTCCCCTTGATGGCGTCGGCCGGACAGTTCTGAGCACAGATGGTGCAGCCCCGGCACTTGACAGGATCAATGGAGTAGGTCAGCAGGTCCTTGCACACCCCGGCGGGGCAGCGCTTCTCCAGGATATGCTCCCGGTACTCCTCCCGGAAGTAGCGCAGGGTGGACAGCACTGGGTTGGGCGCCGTCTGCCCCAGGCCGCACAGGCTGTTGCTCTTAATGAAGGCCGCCAGCTCCTCGATCCGGTCCAGATCCTCCATGGTGCCCCGCCCCTCAGTGATCTTAGTCAGCAGCTCCAACAGGCGCTTGGTTCCCACCCGGCAGGGGGTGCACTTTCCGCAGCTCTCGTCCACCGTGAATTCCAGGAAGAATTTCGCGATGTCCACCATGCAGGTGTCCTCATCCATCACGATCAGGCCCCCGGAGCCCATCATGGTCCCGATGGCGGCCAGATTGTCGTAGTCGATAGGGGTGTCGATGTGCTCCGCGGGGATGCATCCGCCGGACGGGGCCGCCGGTCTGGGCGGCCTTGAATTTCTTCCCGTGGGGGATGCCGCCGCCCGATCTCCTCCACGATAGTGCGCAGGGTGGTGCCCATGGGCACCTCCACCAGGCCGGTGTTCTGGATACGCCCGCCCAGGGCAAATACCTTGGTCCCCTTGCTCTTCTCGCTGCCGATGGAGGAGAACCACTCCGCCCCCCGCAGAATGATGGGGCAGATGTTGGCGTAGGTCTCCACGTTGTTTAGGATGGTGGGCCGCTGGAACAAGCCCTTCACCGCCGGGAAGGGCGGCCGGGGCCGGGGCTCTCCCCGTTTCCCTTCGATGGAGGTCATCAGGGCGGTCTCTTCCCCGCATACGAAAGCCCCCGCCCCCAGCTTGATCTCCAGGTCGAAGGAGAAGCCCGTCCCGAAGATATCCTCCCCCAGCAGTCCGTAGCTCCTGGCCTGCTCCAGAGCGATCTGGAGGTGCTTCACCGCGATGGGGTACTCCGCCCGGACGTAGATATAGCCCTGGCTGGCCCCGATGGCATAGCCCGCGATGGCCATGGCCTCGATGATACTGTGGGGGTCGCCCTCCAGCACGCTCCGGTCCATGAAGGCCCCGGGGTCGCCCTCGTCCGCGTTGCAGCAGACATATTTCTGTACCTGGCCCCGTTCCCCGCTGGCAAAGCGCCACTTCAGTCCGGTGGGGAAGCCTGCTCCGCCCCGGCCCCGCAGGCCGGAGTCCAGCACGATCTGGATCACCTCGTCCGGCGTCAGTTCGGTCAGGCACTTCTCCAGTGCCGCATAGCCGTCCCGGGCAATGTACTCGTCAATGTTCTGGGGGTCGATGACGCCGCAGTTGCGCAGGGCAATGCGCAGCTGCTTCTTGTAGAACTCTGTCTCCTCCAGGCTGCGGACTGTGCTGGTGGCCTCGTTCTCGTTGTAGAGCAGGCGGTCCACCCGGCCGCCCTTGAGCAGATGCTCACTGACGATCTCCGCCACGTCCTCCACATGGACATGGCTGTAGATCGTGCCCTCCGGGAACACTGCCACGTTGGGCCCGCTGGAGCACAGCCCCAGACAGCCGCCCCGCATCACCTGGACCTCTTTACGCAGACCGGCCAGCTTCAGCTGGACCTCGAATTCCTCCGCCAGCTTCTCCTGCCTGCCCGCCAGCAGGGTGCAGTTGGGCCCCCCGCATATCATCACATAGCTGCGATACATTCCCTTCACCTCCCGCTTCTCACGGCCCCGATGGTGTACTCCGCCAGCGGGTTGCCGCCCCGGATGTGCTGTTGCACCACCCGCACGCCCTGCTCCGGCGTCATGTGCACATAGGTGGTGCGCACGCCTCCGGGCTGGTACACCTCCACCACAGGCTCAAACTGACAGATCCCTACACAGCCTACCGGCTCCAGGATCACGTCCTCCAGCCCCAGTCGGCGGATCTCCTCCGCCATGGCTTCATAGACCTGCCTGGCCCCCGCGGCCAGGCCGCAGGTGCCCATGCCCACCACGATCCGGGCTCCCCGCTCCACCTCCAGGAGGGGCCTGGTCCGTTCCCGGATGGCCTCCAGGTCCTTCCGGCTGCGGATCTTAATGTTTTTGTGTTCCGTCTGCCCCACGCTCAGTCCCTCCTTACTCATATTTCGCCAGAATGGCGTCCAGCTCGTCGCCGGTCAGGCTGCCGTACACGTCCTCGTTCACCATCATCACCGGCGCCATCCCGCAGCAGCCCAGGCAGCGGCAGGCATCCAAGCTGAAGCGGCCGTCCTCGGTGCAGCCCCCGTCTCCAATGCCCAGTTTCTCCTGGAGCAGCTGATAGATCCGCCCGCCGCCTTTGATGTAGCACGCGGTCCCCAGACACACGCTGATCCGGTTGCGCCCCTTGGGTTCCAGATTGAACTGGGAGTAAAAGGTGGACACCCCATAGATCTCCGTCAGCGGCTTGTGCAGGGCGTCCGCGATCAGCTGCTGGACCTCCCGGGGGACATAGCCGTATATCTCCTGCGCCTTCTGGAGGGCAGGCAGCGCCGCCCCCGGCTTCTCCCCGTTCTCCTTCAGCCATGCCTTCAGCTGCCTGGCCTGCGCCGCCGTCCCGGGCAGCGCCCCCTGTTTTGTCTCCTTCATCCGTTTGCTCCTCCTGTCTTGTCCCGCGGCAGTCCGCGTTTTTGCAAGTTTCCCTGCTTTTTTGAAGTGACGCATTTCCTGCATCCTCTGTTAAAAAATCTACACTTCCCCAAATAACACAGAAAGCGGTCCTGGTCCCTTTTCTGAACCAGCCCGCTTTCTGTATTTTCACCAATCCAGGCGAAATACGACACAGTTTATATGTTGATATTACCATATTCCATTGTCGATTGCAATCTCTTTTTTGTCCACTCCCGGCCCCCCCCTTTTCCTCCAGGAAAAACAGCATCAGACTCAGGCAGAGCAGATCCGCGCACCCGCCCGGCTTCCGCGTGGCGGACATCTCATAGAGCAGGTCCTGCACCCCCAGGGCACCGCAAAGTGGGCGTTTAAGCTGCCCACACCGCTGCCGGTCAGCAACGGGGGCAGTGCGAATTGAAGCCGCTGGAGCGGCCCGGCCCATCTTCCGCGGAAAATCGATACAGCAAGGCCAGACTTTTTTGTTTCTGCGGTCGTAGACCTGTTTCGAATACAGGAGGGGCCCAGACTATGTAAAAACACAGTCTGGGCCCCTCCCCTTGTCTTACCTCTGTCCCTCCGCTTTTCCCGCGTTCCGGCACAGAACTTTTCTTTTTCTGCGGGTCTGCCCCTCCCGCTCCCTCCGGCAGGGAGCGTTTTTCTCCTTGAAAAAGCGGTCCAGCTGGCCCACCGCCCAGAATCCGACGGTCCAGACAAGCAGCGTCCCGCCCACCAGTACCAGAGCTTCCACAAGATCACTTCCTTAAAAATGATTCTACTACAAGCCCTGTTTGTGTGAGATTTGCAAATCATCCGCCGTATTAAAATTGTATTAGGAGCCAATTGTCCTTCTTTCTTTTTATCTTTTTTATTTCTTTTTCTTAATGCAAGTTTAATTCTCCTGTGAATACGTTAACCGCCTGCTAATCCCCTGCGTGCTATAATACGTCCGTTCCGGAAACAGAACTTTGGAAAGGATGGTTTCTATGAAAGACGTCATCATGATCGCGGTCTTATTGGTCTGCTTCGGATCAGTAAAGCTGCTGGCTGACTGGTGTGAGCATCAGTTCCACGAGGAATGAGAGAAGGTATTGAGTATGGGTATGATTTTATTAGGTGCGATCATCGTGCTGATGGGCGGCTATCTGGTTTACGCCCTGGTACACCCTGAACGTTTCTGACCCCAAATGTGTCATTTGTAAAGCGAGTTTCGCACAGGAGGAACAACACATATGTTACAGCTTGTCCTAACAGTGATCATCTTCATGATCATTGTCATCCCGATCGGGAACTATCTGTATCATATTGCTTCCGGCCAGCGCACCTTCGCCGATCCGGTGTTCGACCGGGTGGACGGCGGGATTTTCAAGGTGTGCGGCATTCATCCCGACAAGGGCATGAACTGGAAGCAGTATGCGCTGGCTCTTCTGCTGACCAACGCCGTGATGGTGTTTGTCGGCTATCTGGTCCTGAGAATTCAGTTTCTTCCCATCTTCAACCCCAACGGCATCGGCGCGATGGAGGAGACCCTGTCCTTCAACACAATCATCTCCTTCATGACCAACACCAACTTACAGCACTACTCCGGTGAGTCCGGCCTGTCTTATCTCAGCCAGATGCTGGTCATCACTTACATGATGTTCGTGTCCGCCGCCACTGGCTACGCCGCCTGCATCGCCTTTGTCCGCGGACTGGCTGGCAAGAGCAAGGACAACGTGGGCAACTTCTATGCTGATTTGGTCAAGGTGACCACCCGCGTTCTGATTCCTCTTTCCATCATCGGCGGCATGCTCCTGATCTGGCAGGGCGTCCCCCAGAATTTCGATCCCAACGTGACGGTGACCACCATTGAGGGGACTCAGCAGGATATCGCCATGGGCCCCGTGGCCGCGCTGGAGATCATCAAGCACATCGGCACCAACGGCGGCGGCTTCCTGGGTGCCAACTCCTCTACTCCCATTGAGAACCCCACCATCATCAGCGATCTGGTGGAGCTCTACTCCATGATGATCCTGCCCGGCGCCTGCGTGATCATGTTCGGCAAGATGGTCAAAGACCGCCGCCGTAAGACCGCCAGCTCCAGTGAGCACAGCGCCACCACCCAGGATCTGGTCAAGACCAGCGAACTGGTGAGCAAGCCCAGCTTCACCGCGAAGCTTTACGGCTCCGAGGGCCGCACCATCTTCTTCGCCATGGGCATCATCTTCCTCATCGGCCTGAGTGTCTGCTACTGGTCTGAGAGCCAGGGCAACCCGGCCTTGGCCAAGCTGGGGCTGGATCAGTCCATGGGTAGCATGGAGGGCAAGGAAGTCCGCTTCGGCATTGCCCAGTCCGCCATGTTCACCACCACTACCACCTCTTTTACTACTGGCACGGTCAACAACATGCATGATACTCTGACTCCCCTGGGCGGCATGATTCCCCTGCTGCACATGATGCTCAATGTGGTGTTCGGCGGCAAGGGCGTGGGCCTGATGAACATGATCATGTATGCTATTCTCGGCGTGTTCATCTTTGGCCTGATGATCGGCCGTACCCCGGAGTACCTGGGCAAGAAGATCGAGGGCCGGGAGATGAAGCTCACCGCTCTGTGCATCATTATCCACCCCTTCCTGATCCTGGCCTTCTCTGCCTTGGCGGTCTCTACCGAAGGCGGTCTGGCCGGCATCACCAACCCCGGCTTCCATGGCCTGTCCCAGGTCCTGTATGAGTACGCCTCTTCCGCTGCCAACAACGGTTCCGGCTTCGAGGGTCTGGCGGACAACTCCTACTTCTGGAACATCACCGCCGGTCTGGCCATGTTCTTCGGCCGCTATCTGTCCATCGTGATCCAGCTGGCCATTGCCGGTTCCCTGATGCGCAAGCAGTTCGTCAACGATTCCATTGGCACTCTGCGGACCGACAGCGCCACCTTCACCATCGGCCTGGTGTGCGTTGTTTACATCTTCGCTGCGCTGACCTTCTTCCCGGCGCTGGCGCTGGGCCCCATTGCAGAGCATCTGACTCTGTGGGCTTAAGGAGGGCTTTTGAACCATGAGTAAAAAGCAGAATACAAAATTTATCACCCCTGATATCCTGAAGGGTGCGGTGAAGGGTGCGTTTATCAAGCTGAACCCCCGCTACATGATGAAAAACCCGGTCATGTTCGTAGTGGAGATCGGATTCTTCATCACCCTGCTGCTCTCCTTCGTACCAGGTTTGTTCGGCGATGCCAATGCCGAGCAGCTGCGGATCTATGATATCATTGTCTGTGCGATCCTATTTGTCACTGTTCTGTTTGCCAACTTCGCGGAGGCCGTGGCTGAAGGCCGGGGCAAGGCCCAGGCGGCCTCTCTGAAAAAGACCCAGAAGGATACCCAGGCACACCTGCTCCACGAGGATGGCACTCAGACCATCGTCTCCTCCAGCGAGCTGAAGAAGGGCGATGTGGTCCTGGTCAGCGCCGGCGAGATCATTCCCAACGACGGCGAGGTCATTGAGGGCATCGCCTCGGTGGATGAGTCCGCCATCACCGGCGAGTCCGCCCCCGTGGTCCGGGAGAGCGGCGGCGACTTCTGCTCCGTCACCGGCGGCACCACCGTTGTGTCTGACTGGCTGAAGATCCGCATCACCTCTGAGCCGGGCAACAGCTTTCTGGACCGCATGATCGCTCTGGTAGAGGGTGCCTCCCGGAAGAAAACCCCCAACGAGATCGCTCTGAACACCCTTCTGGTGTCCCTGACCATCATCTTCCTGATCGTGGTGGTCACCATGTATCCCTTTGCGGTGTACAACAATGTTCAGATCCCCATCTCCACTTTGATTGCCCTGCTGGTCTGCCTGATCCCTACTACCATCGGCGGCCTGCTGTCCGCCATCGGTATCGCCGGCATGGACCGTGTCACCCGCTTCAATGTCATCGCCATGTCCGGTAAGGCGGTGGAAGCCTGCGGCGACGTGGACACTATGATTCTGGACAAGACGGGCACGATCACTTACGGCAACCGCCTGGCTGCTGATTTTTACCCCGTGGGCGGCGCCAGCAAGGAGGAGCTGATCCGCTGCGCGGTCCTCACCTCCCTGCGGGACGGCACTCCCGAGGGCAAGTCCACTGTAGAGCTGGGCCGTAAGCTGGGCTGCCAGGTGGAGGACGATCCCAAGTCCAGCTTCATTGAGTTCTCGGCGCAGACCCGCATGAGCGGTGTGGATCTCCCCGACGGCACCATCATCCGCAAAGGCGCGGCTGACGCCATCGAGAAGTACGTCACCGCCCAGGGCGGCAAAATTCCTGCCGAACTGCGCAAACGGGTGGACGAAGTCTCCTCTCTGGGCGGCACCCCCCTGACTGTTTGTGAAGGCAGCCGCATTCTGGGTGTCATCTATCTGAAGGATACCGTAAAGCCCGGCATGGTGGAACGCTTTGAGCGCCTGCGCGCCATCGGGATCAAGACCATCATGTGCACCGGCGACAACCCCCTGACTGCTGCCACCATCGCCAAGGAGGCCGGCGTGGACGGCTTCATTGCGGAGTGTAAGCCTGAGGACAAGATCACCGTCATCAAGCAGGAACAGGCCGAGGGCAAGATCGTCGCTATGACCGGCGACGGCACCAACGACGCCCCCGCTCTGGCCCAGGCCAACGTAGGTCTGGCGATGAACTCCGGCACCACCGCCGCCAAGGAAGCTGCCAATATGGTGGATCTGGATTCCGACCCCACCAAGATCCTGGAGGTGGTGGAGATCGGCAAACAGCTGCTGATCACCCGCGGATCTCTGACCACATTCTCCATTGCCAACGACATCGCCAAGTACTTCGCCATCATCCCGGCCATGTTCATGCTGGCCATTCCTGAGATGGGCGTGTTGAACATCATGGGACTGGCCTCGCCCACCAGCGCGATCCTGTCCGCTCTGATCTTCAACGCCATCATCATCCCCTGCCTGATCCCTCTGGCCATGAAAGGCGTCAAGTACCGTCCCATGTCCTCCAGCAAAATGCTGGTCCGTAACCTGATGATCTACGGCGTCGGCGGTATCATCACTCCCTTTGTCGGCATCAAGATCATCGACCTGATCATCAGTCCTCTGCTGGAAATGATCGGCTTCATCGGCTTCTAAGGAGGTTCTTCAATATGAGTACAAGCAAAGGCTCTGCGGCGGGCAGCATCCGCCAGGCAGTAGTGACCACTCTGGTCCTGCTGCTGATCTGCGGATTCCTCTTTCCCGTCCTGATGACCGGCCTGGGCAGCCTTATCTTCCCCTCACAGGCAGGAGGCAACTTGATCTATGTGGACGGTCAGCCGGTAGGCTCCCGCTTTGTGGGTCAGGAGTTCACCGATCCCCGGTTTATGAGGGGACGTCCCTCCCAGTACCACTACAATACCTACTATGTGGGTGAGGATGGCGTGAGCTACTACAATGACGGCAGCGAGTACGCCGGCCTGAGCTCTGGCTCCGCTAACTATGCCAACAGCAATCCCGCCCTGGCGGAGCGCGTGGAGGGCGACATCAACAATTTCCTGTCCGGCCACCCCAGCCTGACCGTAGGGGACATCCCCGGCGATCTGCTGACCGCCTCCGGCTCCGGCCTGGACCCCCACATCAGCCCCGCCTCTGCGGCGGTCCAGATCCCCGCGCTCGCTGAGAATACCGGTCTGAGCGAGGAGCGCCTGGAAGAGATCGTGGAAGCCAACACCACCCACAAGGTGCTGGGCATCTTCGGCGAGGAGGCTGTCAATGTTCTAGGCGTCAACCTGGCCATCGCCCAGGAGCTGGGCCTCATCGGCGAGGTCAGCAAATAACGAAGTACTCTGAGACAGGCGAGCTCTGCCGGCATCCACCCGGCCGGGGCTCGCCTGCCCGGGTATCAAAAGCTTGACAGCCTGCCTCTGCATACACTGCAAATAGGAAGGAAAAAGGAGGAACATGACATGCTGTACCCCTATCAGACTGCGGAAGAACACCGCGCCCCGCTGCGGGAGCGCGCTCTGCTCCGTCAGCCGGCGGGACTTTTGGCACTGGAGCTGGTCTGCACCATCAACGATCTTTTTACTGCGGCCCCCTCTCTGCTGTATCAGGAGGGGACAAAAGGTCTCCTCCTGCTCTACCGGGACTCTGCATGTGATACCAGCTACCTGGAGGAGGAGTGCCGTGAGCTGATGGCCTGTCTCTCCTCCCATTGGGAGACCGCTCTGTATGGCACCGCCCCCGGCGGCGAGACCGGGGAGCTCACCTTCCATCTGGAGGAGGGGAACAGGATCCTCTGCCGTACCCGCTGTGTGTCGGGCAAGCCCTTTGACCAGCTCTCCGGCCTCTGTGTAAAGCTGGAGGCGGATTCGTCAGAACATGCAGCCCGCCTCAGAGATGTGCTCGGCCAGATCCGCTATAACGCCCGCTGCTGTGCTGTGGACCGCCGTGCCGGAGCTTTTCTGGACGAAAATGAGATCCTGGAGGATCAGGACGGCAGTCTGTACCGCTACCTCACCCTGGAGGGAGACCCCAGCCCCATCGACTATCTCCAGGCCCTCTCTTTAGAGCAGAAGCAGCATCTCTGGCGCATTTTTCTTCAGGACGGCGAACAGCCCATGGAGTTTGCCTGGCTCCACGAGTTTGCCCAGGAGGGAGCGGGATTCTGCATGATGGAGTGGGAGCTCACCCTTCAGCAGGTGCTGGATGAGCTGGAATTCCAAATCATCAACCAGCCGGGGCAGTTTTATATCCTGGACCCCTCCGGAAAACAGATCACTTTTGACTTTATCCGGGGCGGCCCTGCGGAAAAGGTATTTCTGAAGATCCTGTTTCCTGTTGTGATCCCCCACGGGAGGTGAGATGGTCTTGGAAGAACATCGACCAACTCCGGAAGAAATTCTGAAAAAAATTCGAATGATCGACCCCGACGAAACGCGGGTCCGGCAGGGCAGGCTCAAGATCTTTTTCGGCTATGCGGCCGGCGTGGGGAAAACCTATGCCATGCTGGAGATGGCCCACCAGATGAAAGATATGGGCGTGGACGTGGTGGCCGGGTATATTGAGCCCCATATCAGACCCGCCACCATGAAACTGGTGGAAGGTCTGGAGTGCCTTCCTCCCCTGGTCGTATCCTACAAGGGCATCACCCTGCGGGAATTCGATCTGGACGCCGCTCTGGCCCGCAAGCCCCAGCTCATCCTGGTAGATGAGCTGGCCCATTCCAATGCACAGGGCTGCCGCCATGTCAAGCGCTATCAGGACATTGAAGAGCTGCTGCGCGCCGGGATCGATGTGTACACCACCGTCAATGTTCAGCATCTGGAGAGCCTAAACGACCTCGTTTCCAGCTTGACCGGTGTAACGGTCAACGAGCGGATCCCAGACTGGGTATTTGACTCCGCCGACCAAGTCGAGGTGGTGGATGTGGAGCCGGACGACCTGATCGCCCGGCTCGAGGAGGGCAAGGTCTACCGGGCCGCCCAGGCTCAGCAAGCCCTGGGCCACTTCTTTTCCAAGCAGAACCTTGCCGCTTTGCGGGAGATCGCTCTGCGCCGGACCGCTGACCGCCTCAACCGCACCGCCCGAAAGCAACATCCGGAGGGCTTTCTCAACCCCAGCGACCATATCCTGGTCTGTCTGTCCAGCGCCCCCTCCAATGCAAAAGTCATCCGTACCGCCGCCCGAATGGCCGAGGCCTTTCAAGGAGATTTTACCGCTCTCTTCGTGGAGACTCCGGATACCAGGGAGCTCAGCGGTGAAAATCGGAAGCGCCTGAGGGCCAATCTGAAGCTGGCGGAAGATCTGGGGGCACGGATCGCCACAGTATATGGTGATGACCCCGCCGCCCAGATCGCAGACTACAGCAGGACCAGCGGCGTGACCAAAATCGTGCTCGGCCGCACCAACCACCGCCGGCGGCGCGGCTGGTGGAACAAGAAAGCCCTGGTAGACCGGCTCACCGAGCTGGCACCAAATCTGGATGTCTACATTATCCCGGACCGACAGCCTGCCTACCGCCCCAAATGGAAGATAGCCCCCTCGGAGCTCTCCTTCTCCTGGAAAGACACCGGAAAAATGCTGGGCATTTTGGCCGCAGCCACCCTTCTGGGGGAGCTGTTTTCCCGTCTGGGCTTCGGAGAGACCAATATTGTCACCGTCTATATTCTGGGGGTGCTTCTCACCGCCACCTGGACAGAGGGCCGCCTCTATGGCATTCTCTCCTCGCTGCTCAGTGTGCTTACCTTCAACTTTTTCTTTACGGAGCCCTATTTCAGCTTGGATGCTCATCCCAGCTATGTGATCACCTTTTTTATCATGTTCCTCTCCAGCTTTCTTACCAGCTCTCTGACCATCCGGATCAAGACGCAGGCCAGGATGGCGGTACAGAAAAACTACAGCACCGAGGTCCTTTTGGAGGCCACCCAGCTGCTCCAGCAGGCATCTGGCGAACATGAGGTGCTCGCCATCGCGGTCTCTCAGCTTGGAAAGCTGCTCGACAGGCCGATCCTCTACTACCCCATGGACCCGGACGGCCAGCTGATGCAGGCCCGCATTTATCCGGAAACAGAGTCCGATCTCCTCTCCCGCTATACGGGTGGGCAGGAGAAGGCGGTGGCCGACTGGGTGTGTAAAAACAACAAGCACGCCGGGGCAGGGACCCACACCCTGCCCAATTCCAGATGCCTTTACCTGGCAGTACGAAGCCATGGCGGGCCTCAGGCTGTTGTAGGCATCCCCTGCGATGACTATCCGCTCCCCGAGGCATTTGAGCAGAATCTGATCCGCGGGATCCTGAATCAGGCCGGCATCGTCCTGGAACAGCGCCTGTCTGACCTCCGGCGAGCGGATATACCGTCCCAGGGGGACAGCCTCTAGACAAGCGTCAGCATCATCAAAATACGACCGCATGACGCCGTGGCGCCATGCGGTCGTATTCTGCCGTCCCGCTCTCTACCTCATCCCCGGACAGGGACACACGCAGAGGGAGAAGTTTTTTATTTTGTCACAGTTCCGAAAACACTGGAAGCAGGGAGCTTTTGGGGGAACTCCCCCTCCGCTGCGGACCAACAGAACTCCGGGGCCGGACCGGCCTCCCTGCCGCGTTCGGTATCGCTTGTCAGACATGCAGGAATCTCTGGATGTCCCGGTCATCCCCCAGGATCAGCAGGGTCTCATCCGACTGGAAGGTGTGATTGGGGCCTGGGAGGGGCTCCAGTGTGCCGCTGCGCTTGATGGCCAGAATGTTGATGCGGTACTTCTGCCTCACCGCCAGCTGGACCACAGTCCTTCCTACCCAGGATTCCGGCACTGCCGTCTCATAGATGGAATGGTCCGGTGTCAGCTTGATGTAGTCAAACACATGGTCAGAGCTGTACCGGACCGCGGCCCAAGAGGCCGTCTGCTTCTCCGGATAGATCACGTCGTCCGCACCGTTGCGCAGCAGGAATTTGGCGTGGACGTCCCGGGCAGCCCGGGAGAGCACAAAAGGAGCGCCGTATTCCTTGAGCAGAGCGGTGGTCTCCAGGGAGCTCTGAAAGTCATCTCCAATCGCTACCACGCACAGGTCAAAGTTACTGACCCCCAGCGATGCAATGAACTGCTCACTGGTGCTGTCCCCGATCTGTGCGTTGGTCACAAAGGGCAGGGCGTCGTTGATCCGCTCTTCATTCCGGTCCACCGCCATTACCTCATGGTGCAGTTCCCGGAGCTTCTGGGCCATATGGCGGCCGAACCGCCCCAGCCCGATCAAAAGCACTGACTTCATGATTTGTTCCTCTCCGATCTCATCCTATGGTGACCCGCTCCTGGGGGAATTGGGACAGCTCCGGTGCGCCTTTGGCCGTGACCGCATAGATCATGGTCAGGCCGCCCACACGCCCGAAATACATCAAAAAAATCAGGATCAGCCTGGACGCCCCGGAGAGCTCCGGCGTGATCCCAAGCGACAGGCCAACGGTACCAATGGCGGACGCCGCCTCAAACAGCGCCGCCATCAGGGGTACGCCATCTATGCAGCAGATCAGGATGCCCCCTGTCAGGAACAGGAGCAGATAAAGCAGGAAGATGGCAGAGGCGTTTCGGATCGACTCATCTGCGATGCGCCTTCCAAAGCACTGGGGCCGCTCCTTATGGCGGAAAACTGCCCGGATCCCCAGCAGCATCACCGCCAGCGTAGTGGTTTTGAAGCCGCCTGCTGTGGAACCCGGTGAACCGCCCACCAGCATCAGCAGGATGATCAGCAGCTGGGCGGGCTGGCTCAGGCCAGTCAGATCCACTGTGTTGAATCCTGCGGTGCGCGGTGTCACGGACTGAAAAAACGCGGCGTTGATCCGCTCCCACAGGGACATGTCCACCCACTGCCCCTGTTCGAACTCATACAGCAGAAAGAACAGGAGCCCTGTCAGGATCAGGGCCAGCGTGGTGGTCAGGATCAGCTTGCCCTGCAGCCGGTAGCGTCGAAAGTGGAGCTTGTGCTCCCTGATGTCATTCCAGGTGAGGAAGCCGACGCCGCCAATTATGATCAGAAAAGCGATCACATTGCTCACCAAAGGATCGCCTACGTAGTCTGTGAGGGAAGAAAACGGGGAGTTTACTCCCATAAGATCAAAGCCCGCATTGCAGAACGCGGACACTGAGTGAAACACCGCGTACCAAAGTCCTCTTCCAAGACCAAATTGCGGGCAGAACCGCAGGGCCAGAAGCAGGGCCCCAATCCCTTCAATCAAAAAGGCGGTTTTTAGGATAAACCCCGTCATCCGCACGATGCCGCCCACCTGAGGGGCGGAAATGGACTCCTGCATCACCCACCGCTGCTTCAACCCGATCCGTTTGCCCGCAAACATGAAAATCGCCACCGCGATGGTGACCACTCCCATTCCGCCCACCTGGATCAGCAGAAGAATGACCAGCTGCCCAAAGGGTGACCAGTAAAGCGCCGTATCGTGGAGCACCAGTCCGGTCACACAGGTGGCGGAAGTGGCGGTGAACAGCGCATCCCCAAATGAGGCCCCTCCGGGCTCCTGGGTGGAAAAGGGCAGCATCAGCAGCACTGCCCCAGTAAAGATCAGCAGCAGGAATCCTAAAATAATGATTTGTGCCGGTGTGACACGGTCATGTTTGAAAGACGGCACAGAATCCCCCCGCAGCATGCATCATGCTCCTGTTCCCTTCTGATATGTTCCTATGCGGCTGTTCATCCAGGGCCCGGCTGTCCGCAGGGCGGGCAGCCGGGCCACGCGCTGTCCCGCATTTATTTCTTATTATATCACATCGGACATTAGCGCCAGATTAAGAGAATTTTCCGTGCATAAATACTGTATTAATAAAGATTCCTTAATGTAATCTTTACACCCCGTCAAAAATGCCAATGTTATGCTGATACCACCTGTGTTATACTATAATATACAAACGACCCAAGCAAGAGACGAGGTGATACCTTGCGTTCTGATCCTCAGCCCCGCCCTGACGGGCTGACTCCCGGGGACCACACTTTGGAACAGGAGTCCTCCGGTCGACTGAAGATCTTTTTTGGCTACGCCGCCGGAGTGGGGAAGACCTACGCTATGCTGGACGCCGCCCTCCGCGCAAAAGAGGCGGGCACGGACGTTGTGCTGGGCTTTCTGGCACCCGCCGCCTATCCTGATACCCTGGCACTGGCCGGAGGACTGGAACGGCTCCCGCCCCTCATCCCTCCCGGTGGAGGGCAGGGCGAATTTGACCTGGACGGCGCCCTCCGCCGCCGTCCCCAGCTGATCCTAGTGGATGAGCTGGCCCACTCCAACAATAAGGGAGCCCGCCACGCCAAGCGCTACCAGGATATTGCCGAGCTGCTTCGCGCGGGCATTGACGTCTATTCCACCATGGATGTGCAGCAGCTGGAAAGCCTGAGCGATGTGGTCTCCTCCATCACCGGCTTCTCCGCCCCGGAGCGCGTCCCGGACCAGGTCTTTGACTCTGCTGACCAGGTGGAGATTGTCGATCTGGAGCCCTCCGACCTTCTGGCGCGCCTGCGGGCCGGGACCATCGGCGGAGGGGAAGGGCACCTTTTGACCGAGCAGACCTTGGCCGCCCTGCGGGAGCTCTCCCTGCGCAGGACCGCTGACCGCCTGGAGCGGAAGCCCTCCGGTGGGGACAGATATCCCCCCAGGGCCCGGGAACACATTCTCATCTGCCTGTCCGGCTCTCCCTCCAACGAGAAGGTCATCCGCACTGCTGCCAGGATGGCAGAGGCATTTCACGGCGCCTTTACCGCGCTTTTCGTGGAGACTCCTTCCTTTCAGGGCCAGAGCGACAAGGAACGCCGGCAGCTGCGGAACAATCTGCATCTTGCAGAGGAGCTGGGCGCCCGGATCAGCACGGTCTACGGGGATGACCCCGCCATTCAGATCGCGGAATACGCTAAAGTCAGCGGGATCTCCAAGATCGTGCTGGGCCGCAGTCCCCAGAAACGCGGCCCCCTCCTGGGCGCCAAGAGTCTGATGGACCGTCTGGGAGAGCTGGCTCCTGACCTGGATATCTACATCATCCCGGACCAGGTCCAGCGGCCCGCCCGCCACTCCTGGCAGCCCTATCTTCTCCAGGAGCGCTTCTCCGTCCGAGATCTTTTCAAGGCCCTCCTGATCCTGGCTGCCTGCACCGCCGTGGGCTTTCTCTTCCAGCGAGCGGGCTTTTCCACTGAAAATGTGATCATGGTCTACATCTTGGGCGTCCTCACCATCTCCATGGCCACCACGGGGCACAGCTACAGCCTGCTGGCATCCCTCTGCTCCGTCTTCATCTTCAATTACTTTTTTACCTACCCCTATTTTACTTTGATGAGCGACCCCAGCTATATCGCCACCTTTGCCGTCATGCTGACCGTAGCGCTGCTGGGCAGCTCTCTTACCACCCGTGTCAAACGGCAGGCCATCCAGAGCGCCCAAAAGGCATACCGCACTGAGATCCTGCTGGAGACCAGCCAGAAGCTCCAGAAGGCGGAGGGGAGCCGGGAAATCCTGGCGGTCACGGCCACCCAGTTGAAAAAGCTGCTGGAGCGGGACGTCCTGATCTATTCCGCCGACGAGGACGGACTGGAGCAGGAGGCCATGCTGTTCCCTGTTTCCAAAGGCGGGGATATGTCTGCATATCTCACTTCCTCAGAGCGGGCGGTGGCGGAGTGGGTCTGGAACAACAACAAGCACGCCGGCGCTACCACCCACACCCTTCCCAGCTCCAAATGCCTCTACATTGCGGTCCGCGGCTCTGACAAGGTGCTGGCGGTGGTTGGCATTGCCATCCCCAATGCTCAGAAGGTGGACTCCTTTGAAAAAAATCTGACAGTAGCCATCCTGGACGAGTGCGGACTGGCGCTGGAAAAGGAGCTGACGGCGCGCGCCAAGCAGCAGATCGAGGAGCTGGCCCATCAGGAGACCCTGCGCGCCAATCTGCTGCGGGCCATCTCCCACGACCTGCGCACCCCACTGACCAGTATATCCGGGAACGCCGGCATCCTGATGGAGAACGGGGCCGTGCTGGATGAGGAGAAGCGGCGCTACCTGTACCGCTCCATCTACGATGACTCTATGTGGCTCATCAACCTGGTGGAAAATCTGCTCTCCCTCACCCGGATGGGCAACGGCTCTGTTTCTCTGAACATCCGCCCGGAGCTTCTGGATGAGGTCTTTCATGAAGCCCTGTCCCATCTGGACCGCAATGCGGAGCAGCACCATATCTCTGTAGAACTGGAGGACGATTTGTTGATGGCGGATATGGACGCCCGGCTCATCGTCCAGGTGGTCATCAATCTGGTCAACAACGCCATCAAGTACACCCCTGCCGGTTCCCACATCTCCTTGTCCGCTGTCCGGGCCGGTCCTTTTGTGCAGGTCGAGGTCTCCGATGACGGTCCAGGTATTGCGGACAGCGCCAAGCAGAAAATATTTGATATGTTTTATACCGCGGACAACTCCCGCGGAGATGGCCGGCGGGGGCTGGGCCTGGGGCTCTCCCTGTGCAGGTCCATCATCACCGCTCACGGCGGTGAGATATCAGTTCAGGATCATCAGCCCCACGGGTCAGTATTTCGTTTCACCCTGAGGGCCTCGGAGGTAAAAATGTATGAATAAGCCGCACATTCTTATGGTAGAAGACGACGCAGCGGTGGGAAACCTCATCGCCACCACTCTGGAGACCCAGAACTATCAGTTCCATCGGGCCAAGACAGGGGCCAGTGCTCTGGTGGACGCCCTCTCTTACCGCCCGGACGTCATGCTGCTGGACCTGGGCCTGCCCGACATGGACGGGGTAGACATCATCAAAAAGGTCCGCACCTGGAGCAACCTGCCCATCATCGTCATCTCCGCCCGGAGCGAGGACAGCGACAAGGTGGCCGCGCTGGACGCCGGCGCCGATGACTATCTGACTAAACCTTTCTCCGTGGACGAGCTCCTGGCCCGGCTCCGGGTCGCCCTGCGCCGGGTCCGCTATGACAGCCAGAAGGTAAGTGAGGAAGCCAGCCTCTACGAGAACGGGAACCTGAAGATTGACTATGCTGCCGGCTGTGCCTATCGAGATGGGGTGGAGATCCATCTCACCCCCATCGAGTACAAGTTGCTCTGCCTTTTGGCCCGAAATACCGGGAAGGTCCTCACCCACAATTTTATCCTCAACGAGATTTGGGGCAGCTCCGCCTTTTCGGATACCCCCTCTCTCCGCGTCTTCATGGCCACTCTGCGCAAAAAGCTGGAGGTGGACCCCAGCCACCCCCAGTATATCCAGACCCACATCGGCGTGGGCTACCGCATGATCCGCCAGAAGCAGGAGGACGAGGCCTGACCTCTGCACCTGCGTCCCTGACTGTCCGTTCCCTGCGTCTTGCAGGGGGCGGGCAGTCTTTTTCTTCCCAGCGGGCGGTGGGTCCCTGCCTGAACTAACACACTCTTAATTCCAGAGGCAGAATCCTAGGGTCACATTAACTGAAATTCTGTTACGATACCGCCATAACAAAGAAGGGATCGTGAGACACGCTTATGATTGAGTTTCAAAATGTGTCTATGGCGTACAAAGATAGGCCCGTTCTGAACCACGTGGATCTTACCATTCAGGACAGTGAATTTTTTGTTCTCATCGGCTCCAGCGGCTGTGGAAAAACCACTCTTCTCAAGAGCATCAACAAGCTGCTCAATGTGCAGAAGGGCAAGCTGCTCATCAATGGGACGCCGGTGGACCGCATCAAAACAAATCAGCTGCCCAACCTGGTGGGCTATGTCGTTCAGGCCGGCGGCCTCTTCCCCCATCTGACCGTGGAGGAAAATATTGCGCTGGTCATGCGCATCGCCGGCTACCCCAGCGAGCGGATCTCTGAGCGGGTGACTGAGATGCTCCGAATGGTCGATCTGGACCCGGACACCTACCGCAACCAATACCCCTCTCAGCTGTCCGGCGGGCAGCAGCAGCGCGTGGGAGTAGCCCGGGCCTTTGCGGTGGACCCCCCCATCGTTCTGATGGATGAGCCCTTCTCCGCTCTGGATCCCATGACCCGGGCCGAGCTGCAGGACGAGATCCATACGCTCCAGAAAAAAACAAAAAAGACTGTCGTATTCGTCACCCACGACATGGACGAGGCGATCAAGCTGGCCGACCGCATCTGCATTATCCAGGAAGGGCACATCGTCCAGTGCGACACCCCGGAGCGGATCCTGAAAGCTCCCGCCAATCAGTATGTCACGGACTTTATTGGTGCCAACCGTCTGTGGGCCAACCCCGAGTATATCCGGGCCCGGGACATTATGCGCCGCCGTCCCATCACCATCTCCAGGGGGCGGACCGTGCTCCAGGCTCTGCAGATCATGCGCCAGAGCGGCGTGGACAGCCTGCTGGTGGTAGACGGCCGGGACCGTCTGCTGGGGGTCCTCTGGCTGGAGGAGCTGATGTCGGAGAAAGACGGCTCTGGCTCCGCCGAGACCTACCTCTCCGATGACTACGTCGCGGTGGAGGGGGATACCACTCTCAAAGAGATCATCTCCACCATCGACTACGATGTGTCCGGCATTATACCCGTGATCGAGCACGACCGGACTCTTGTGGGATTTTTGACCAAGAGCAGTCTGCTGGCCACTATGAGCAGGCAGTTCGTCCCTGAGCATACTGCGGGAGAAAGGAGCGGAGTTATATGGGCAGCAGCAGCGCATTGATAGAGTCCCCCGCATCGTGGTGGGACAGTCTGGCGGAGAATTTCCTTCCCTATCTGACGATCTATGCAGAGGAGTGGGACAGTCTGGTGGAGGAATTCCTGCGCCACCTGGCCATGACCTGCTTCGCCGTGGTTCTGGCCCTCATCATTGCCGTCCCCCTGGGTATCTTCATCACCAGAAGCAAAAAGGTCTCCAGCGTGGTCATCGGCATCGCCAATGTGATGCAGTCCATCCCCTGTATGGCCCTGCTTGCCATGGGGATCCCCTTTCTGGGCGTCGGTGAGACACTGGCTATCTTCATGGTGTTTGTCTATGCGTTCCTCCCCATTCTGAAAAACACCTACACCGGGATCTCCAGCATCTCTCCTGTCTCCCTCGAGGTGGCACGGGGCATCGGACTGACCCGCATGCAGCAGCTGGGCCGAGTGGAGCTGCCCATGGCCACGCCCTATATCATGTCCGGCATCCGTATCGCTGCCGTGGGTGCGGTAGGCACCATGACCATCGCCGCTTTCGCCGGAGCCAACGGACTGGGCTGGTTCATTATGCTGGGTATGAACTCCCTCAATTATCCTATGACTGTCATGGGGGCGGTCGCCTCCGCTGTGATGGCCCTCACTCTGGATTACCTCCTGGGCCGCGTGGAACGGGCCCTCACCAGCGAGGGGCTGCTGCCTCAGGACCAGATCAAAAACCTCAGCAAAGCTGTCCGGACCCGCCGCAAGGCAGTGGCAGGCGGGCTGTGCTTTGCCCTGGTCGCTGTCTCCGCGGCATCCTATGCCGCCATCATTGCCTGAGCCTATCTGGGCTGATCTCTTGATTTTAAAATTCAAAATAAGAAAAAGGAGTTTCTTGCGTCATGAAAAACCTGAAAAAAATCACCTGCGCTCTCACAGCGGCTGCGCTGTCCCTCTCCCTTGCCGCCTGCGGCTCTTCCGGCAGCGGAAGCGGGTCTGTTTCTTCTGCCCCCTCCAGTACCGGAAGCGGCGACAAGACCATCGTGGTAGGCACCTCCAACTTTACTGAGGTCAATATTCTGGGTGAGCTCTATACCGAGCTGATCGAGGCCAACACCGATTACACGGTGGATCAGCGCTTCGGTCTGGCCGGGGCCGCCGTCTGCTTTGACGCCTTGGAACAGGGAAGCATCGATATGTTCGTGGAGTACACCGGGACCGCCCTGATGAATCTGCTGGCCCAGCCCATGAATACCGATAAAGACGTAGTTTGGCAGACTGTCAGCGATATGATGATGAAAGACCACAACATCTATACCTCCGCTCCTCTGGGCTTCAATAACACCTATGTGATGAGCGTCAAGCCCGAGACCGCCGAGGCCTATGGCCTGACCACTCTGTCTGATCTGATCGAGAAGTCCCCTGAGCTTCGGCTGGGATGCACCGTAGAGTTTATCCAGCGCGAGGACTGTCTGCCTCTTCTGGAAAGCCAGTACAACGCCGAGTTCAAGGATGTCACCGGACTGGATGCCAGCCTGCGCTACACTGCCATTGAAAACGACGAGGTGGACGTGGTGGACGCCTTTGCCACAGATGCTCTGCTCTCCAAGCTGGGGCTGACCACTCTGGAGGACGACCTGGGCTTCTTCCCCCCCTACTACGCTGTAAACTTCGTAAATGCCGATCTGATCCAGTCTGATCCCGCTCTGGCCGAGGTCCTCTCCAAGCTGGACGGTGCCATTGACGAGGCTACCATGGCTGCCATGAACGCTCAGGTAGATGTGGACGGCATGAGCGCCAAGGAGGTCGCCCATCAGTTCCTGGTGGACAACGGCCTGATTCCCGCCTGATCGTCCGCTTTCCTACAGATTTGCTCCCGGAATATCCCTTTGGGGTATTCCGGGACCATTTCATAAATTGGATTGATAAGGGTGGGACTGTATGGTACAATATAAGCAGGCGATGGGACTTCGGCGGCACAGCGGCCAGATTGTCAAAGATATGTCCCTCATTGTTGTCGGCTCCCTGCTGTTTTCCGTATCCATGAACTGTATTATTCTGCCTTCCGGAATGTACAGCGGCGGATTTTTAGGGATCGCACAGCTTCTGCGCATGGTTTTGCTCTCTGTTTTCCCGTCTCTCCAGTCTGTGGGGGACGTGGCCGGCATCATTTACTTTCTGCTCAATGTCCCCCTGCTCATTCTGGCCTGGTCCAGATTTGGACATCTTTTTTTTGCAAAGACCGCCCTGTGTGTGGCCTGTTACAGTATTTTTCTGGCCCTGATCCCTATTCCTCAGTCTGGTCTGTTCGATGAGCATCTCACCGCCTGTGTCATCGGCGGCCTCGCCTGCGGCGCTGGCGCCGGCCTGACCCTCACCTCTGGCTGCTCTGGAGGCGGAGAAGAGATCCTGGGGCTGCTCTGCCTTCAGAAGCACCCCCTTCTGAGCGTTGGCCGTATCTCCATGGCCCTGAACTTTGCAGTTTATGGGGTCGGTTTTCTGTTTTTTGACCGGCAGGTGGTGGTGTACAGCATTCTGTTCACCTGCGTTACTTTTCTCTGCTTGGACCGGGCGCACCTGCAAAATGTGATGGTCACTATGCTTATCATCACCAAAAAGCCGGAGATGGAGCAGCTGGTCTTTGAATATGTGGGCCGCGGCGTTACAAAATGGGAGGGAGAAGGGGCGTACAGCGGAGAGCAGACGGAGATGCTTCTCACAGTGGTCTCCAAAAAGGAAGCTCTTCAGCTTCGTAAGGCGCTGCAGAAGCAGGACCCAAACATCTTTGTCATTCTGGATGACAACATCTCAGTGGTAGGGAATTTTCAAAAGCGGGTCTGACCTGGTCTGGCCCTGCGGGAACAAACAAGGAGGTCTTACATGGAACAGCACAGTGGGAAATTGGTTTTGGCTATCCTCCAGGGGGAAGATTACGAGGATACGGTCTACGAGCTGAATCAAAACGGCTTTTTTGTTACGATGCTCAGCTCCACCGGAGGATTTCTAAAAAAGCACAGCACCACCATCATGATCGGCGTTGAAGAGCCCCGTCTGGATGAGGTGCTGGACATTCTGAAGCGCCGGGCGGGTCAACGGAAAGCCACGGTCTACCAAAGCTTTTCTATCCCCATGGGGCACCCCTACCCTCCTCTCATGCCCGCCACCCCTGTTGTGCAGGATGTGGGCGGTGTGGTCGTCTTTGTAATGGATCTTCAGCATATGGAAAAGTTTTGACTCTCCCTGCTCCCAGCACAGCGGCCGTCTTCCCTGCAACATCGGTCGGATTTTAGGGCATACTGTGCCAGGGGTGATCTTTATGGCAAAGCGCAGAGCACGCAGGCCGTCCCATATGGAGGACCTGCGCCTCAATCCTCAGCTCCGCCTGTGTGCCAAATTCGACGAGACCAGCATTGCCAAATTTCCCGTTGCCGCACCCAAGGAGATGGGGATGCGTGTGCTGGACAACTGCGCCGAAGAGCATATCATGTGACCTTGCCGCGCCCTGAGGCGCAGTCTGCCCGCCGTTTCCCCCCGCGCCAGGCGCCGGGGCGGAGCGGCGGGCAGTTCTCTTTCCCCCGATTGCGTCCTGCCTCTCCAAGTGATATTCTCAGGCATAACAAAGCCTCCATGTTTTCTACTCATGTGCTCATGAGCGGTATAACATGGAGGTTTCTTCGACAAATTGATAAAAAGAAAAGCTACATTTCGGCCTCGTTTATAAGATCAAAATATAGCTTTTAACTTGGAATATGTGGACAAAAAAGATGCAGTGGCTACAGGTCTGTGCCAAAAACCAAACCGAACCCGCTACGCTGGGCTTCGGTTTGGAAGCGAGGAGCAGCAAAGTGAGTGCGCGATAAGTTTTGTAATGAAACGAAAAAACTCGTCGCAAGCGATACGACGCTTGCGACGAGTGGTACGGCTGAAGGGATTCGAACCCCCGACCTTTTGGTTCGTAGCCAAACACTCTATCCAACTGAGCTACAGCCGCATACCGCAGGAGAAGTATCTCTCGCTGACAGCTTATAAATAATAGCACATATTTTTTGATTTGGCAAGTACTATTTTTATTTTTTTCAAATTTTTTCTTCCTTCCTCCTCTCCCCTGTTCTGCCCAGCTTTTTTCCGCCTTTTCCCCCTCGATGCCCCCTCTTTTCTCTCCGCCGCATCTCTTTTCCTGCACGGAAAAAGCACTCGGCACACCGGTCTGCACCGGTGTGCCGAGCACCTGTTTGAAACTGTAATCGCTTTAAATCAGCCGCCGAAGACCTTGATCATAAATCCAGCGGCACAAGCGGAACCGATGACGCCAGCCACATTGGGTCCCATAGCGTGCATCAGCAGGAAGTTGGAGGGGTTCTCCTTCTGTCCCACCACCTGGGACACACGGGCCGCCATAGGCACGGCGGACACGCCGGCAGAGCCGATCAGCGGATTGACCTTGCCACCAGTCAGAACATACATCAAATCGCCCAGCAGCAGGCCGCCAGCAGTGGACAGCAGGAAAGCCGTCAGACCCAGAGCGATAATGGACAGGGTCTCAACAGTCAGGAAGCTGCTGGCCGTAGCCTTAAAGCCCACGGACAGGCCCAGCGGAATCGTCACGATATTGATCAGAGCGTTCTGAGCGGTATCAGACAGACGCTCCGTGACACCACACTCACGGAACAGGTTGCCCAGCATGAGCATACCAATCAGAGGTGCAGTATCGGGGATCAGCAGCACTACGAAGATGGTCACGGCAATGGGGAAGATGATCTTCTCAGTTTTGGAGACCACACGCAGCTGACTCATCTTGACCTGACGCATTTTCTTAGTGGTCATCAGCTTCATCAGCGGGGGCTGGATCATGGGGATCAGGGCCATGTAAGAGTATGCCGCGATGGCAATAGCCGGCAACAGCTCTACCGCCAATTTTGATGCCGTCAGGATAGCAGTGGGGCCGTCTGCGCCGCCAATGACGCCGATGGCGGCAGCCTCAGCGGGAGTAAAGCCCAGGACCAGCGCCATCAGGAACGCTGCGAAGATGCCCAGCTGCGCAGCAGCGCCCAGCAGCAGGGACATGGGGTTAGCCAGCAGAGGACCAAAGTCGGTCATGGCACCGATGCCCATAAAGATGATGGACGGGTAAATGGCGTATTGGACACCCTGATAGAGTACCCACATAAAGCCTACTGTTCCACTATGGGTAGCGGCATCATAGACGGGCTCGGCAAACAAGCCGGTAATGGGCAGGTTGGCCAGCAGCATACCGAATGCGATGGGGACCAGCAGCAGGGGCTCAAAGCCCTTGCCGATACCCATGTACAGCAGGACACAGGCAATGACGAGCATGACCACGGTCTTCCAGTCCAGAGCGGCAAAGCCAGAACCGCCAGCAATCGCAAAAATGACTTCTTTCAGAAATTCCATACTTCACCCCTCCTCTCAACCGATGGTGACCAGCAGGTCATCGGTGTTCACAGCAGTACCCACAACGGCAGAGACGGCCTTCACAGTTCCGTCCACGGGAGCGGAGACCTCGATTTCCATCTTCATGGCCTCCAGTACCACCAGCACATCGCCGGCCTTTACAGCCTGGCCCACGGAGCACTCCACCTTGAAGATGTTTCCGGGCATGGGGCTGTTGACGGCCGTCTCTCCGGCGGCCACAGCGGCGGGAGCCGCAGCAGGCGCGGGGGCGGCAGCGGGAGCAGGTGCGGGGGCCGCAGCAGGAGCAGCAACAGGGGCGGGGGCAGCGGCGGCAGGAGCCGCACTGATGTTGGTGATCTGGAAGGAGTTGGGGGACATCCCGGACTCCTCAGCCACAGCGGCCATCATCACCGCAACCAGCTCACCCTCATCCACCGCAGGGGCGGCGGGGGCTGCCGCCGGTTTGGCGGCAGGGGCAGCGGACTTGGGGGCGGGTGCGGCAGGAGCCTTTCCCTTACCCTCGATAGCGCCCACGATCTTGGAGATCACCAAAATGACCGCCATCAGCATGGCAAGCATCACAAAGACGACCAGCAGACCGGACACGGCTACCAGCAGGGCCTCACCGACATCCAGAGGTTCAAACGGGTTAATAATTGCTTTATCAACACTAGGCATGTATCTGTACCCCCTACTTTTAACCCAGGGTGACCAGCAGATCGTCAGTGTTGACAGCGGTGCCCACGGTGGCGGCCACGGCCTTGACGGTGCCGTCCACGGGGGCGGAAACCTCGATCTCCATCTTCATGGCCTCCAGCACCACCAGCACGTCGCCAGCCTTCACGGCCTGACCCACAGAGCACTCCACCTTGAAGATATTGCCGGGCATGGGGCTGTTGACGGCCGTCTCACCGGCGGCCACAGCGGCGGGAGCAGCAGCGGGCGCCGGAGCGGCGGCGGGGGCGGGAGCGGGCGCCGCAGCGGGCGCGGGAGGCGGCGACAGGAGCGGCAGCCACAGGGGCGGCCACGGGAGCGACAGCGGCAGGAGCGGCGGCTCCAGTCTTTTCCACAGTCACGCTGTAAACTTTTCCATTTACAGTTACGTTGTAGTTCATAGTCTATCTTTCCCCTTCTTTGATTATTTTATGGTCACCGGCTTGGGCCGGGCGCAGGCCCCTCCCAATCGGACGTCCATTTTCCCGGACTCCCCCTGTTCCCGTGACGGGACACAGGGGGAGAAACCCGAAATTGGTGGCATTATATCACTTCAGCGGGAATTTTTCAAGGGTTTCGGCCCAGAAGACCGATTTTCTGCATGGGATCTTTACAGCACGTCGGCAAATGCCTGGATGGCGGTGCTGGCCTGCCCGAAGTCCCGCATCTGCTGGTCCACACCCAGCTTGATGTGGGGCACGCCGGCCTCGTCCAGCGCCTTCTTCAGATAGGGGTACTCCATCTCCTCGGGGTCGCAGAACTGCTGCATGAACAGGACCACGCCCTGGGCACCGCTGTCCTTGGCCAGCTGGGCCACGAACTCGCCCCGGCGGTTCTGGCTGGAGTGCTCATCGTAGAGCAGGACATCATAGTCCTGATCAGCGAACTGCTGGGCCAGGGCCATCATGGGATCGCCCTCCTCGCTGGCGTCCACCCGGAAAGCGCGGCTCTCTTGGGCCACGTCGTCGGCGGCAATGGCGATGTTGTTGTCGTCAAAGATCTGGAGCAGCTTGGGGTTGTCGCAGATGATGCCGGAGGTGACGATCTTTCTGCCCTTCCAGTTGGCTGCGGGCAGCTGGGCCAGCTCGGCGTTCAGGGCCTCCAGCTTCTCGGCGTAGACGGCGGGCTCCATGAACCAAGCGGAGCGCAGCACGGCGGAGCGGCTGACGGCGGAGATGACATCACAGTGCTCGCTGGCCAGCTTGACGAAAGCCCGGCGGGCGGCGCGGCTGCGGTTCATCACCTTGATAGCGGCCCGCAGGTCGTCATCGGTGATCTCCTTGCCGGCGATCTTCTCCAGCTCAGACTTGACGTGCATGTACTGGTCCACCGTGAACTGCAGGCCGAAAGCGGGCTTGCGGTACTGGGGATGGGCCAGGAAGATGCAGGGCAACTTGTCGCTCATGGCCACGCGGATGTTCTGGCTCATGGGCCGCAGGGTATCACAGATGGTGGGGGTGATGACGCCGTCCAGCTGATCCAGGGTGCCGTCCAGCAGCATCTCCAGCGCCAGCTGGGCGATGGTGCAGTAGAAGGTGGCGCAGTACTCCTTAGCCAGAGCAATGGTCTTCTTGTTGCTTCCCCAGATGCCCATGGGCACCATGCCGGCGGCCACCACCAGCTCGGCAGGGGCATAGTAGGGCAGCATTCCGATCACCTTTTTGCCCTGCTTCTTGTACTCGCTCAGCACACGGTAGGGGTGCTCGGAATACTCCTTGAACTCGTTCAGCAAAACCTCGGTGCTCATTTCGCCTCGGCCTCCTTCTTCGCTTGATTGGCCTCCATGGCCTCCACCAGGCCCTGGACACGGGTCTCATACTGGGCCTCGTTGAAGTTCCGGGGGTCAGCCTGGTCTCCGTCAAAACCGGCACAGGGGACACCCAGATCCTTGGTAAAGCGGCGCTGCATCTCGGCCATGTAGCCGGACCAGGGCTTGCAGGAGCGGTTGTAGTGGACCAGCACGCCGTCCACCTTGTTGTCCCGGCAGATGCCCTCGCGCCAATCCACGCCCTGCTCGATACACACGGAGTTGGGGGCCTTGTAGTAGGCGCGGACCATCTCGTCCATATTATTGTACACAAAGCCGAAAGCGGGGGCATACACCACGGCGGTGACGTTGACGCCATGCTCCTTCAGAGGCTTGAACAGATTGGGCAGCTTGGGCCAGCAGGGAATGCCCTCGAACATGACACGGTACTTCTCAGGGAAGGGGGTGGTGGAGGTGCCGTTCTTGACGGCCTCCTCCAGGTCCTTCTCCAGCAGCTCAAAGGCCTCGGCGGCGGCCACCTTGCCGCGGGCAGTAACTACGTCGGCCATGTGGTTGAACAGATCGAAGCCGCTGTAAGGGGAGGGTTTGTACTGCAGGTAATCGCACACCCGCAGCCAGGCCTGGGCGGTGCGGTTGGCATTGGCGCAGGCCTGCTCAAACTTCTTCTCGTCGAACTTCTTGCCGGTCAGCTCTTCCAGCTGCTTGATGGCGGAGTCGAACTGGGCGCGGACATAGGCCACATTGGTGTCATGGACATCAACAGTGTTGTTGTAGGGGATATCGATCATGATCAGGGGGATGTTGCGCATGCGGGCGATGTTCTCATACCACTTGGTCATGCAGTTGCAGATGTTGTTGCAGCAGAGCATGAAGTCGGGCTGAGGCATCTGCATCTGGCGGTATGGCTTGATAGCCGCCTTCCGCAGCTCCTTCTCCCGGCCCTCAGGCAGGGCCTCGATCTCATAGATGTCGTCCAGCACCGTGTAGGGCTGCATGGTCTTGGGGTCCTTCTTGGGCTTGCCGGTCTCGGGGTCAATGACCACGTTGCCGTTCTCGTCCTTCAGGGGTTTGCCGCTGTTGGGGTTGATGACATACTCACCGGTCTCCAGGTCCACCTTGCGGGAAGCACGCTTGCCGGCGGCGTAGGCCAGACTGATGCGGGCGTAGCCGCAGATGTCGTTGTCAAAGCCCAAGTCCTCGGCAGCCTTGCACATGATCTCGCCGTCCCGGTTGGCGGCAATGCCGGCAGCCTGGTTCTCGGGGTACATGACGTTCAGATCAAAGGCCTCGGCCAGCTCACAGGGGAACTTGGAGCTGGACCAGCCCACCAGCTTGCCCTCGGCCTTGGCCTTGCGGGCGTCGGCGTACACATCCTCGACGACCTTGCGCAGCGCCTGAACGCCGGGGCTTACAGTTTTAGCCATTGTTCTTCTCCTCCTCACTAGATTCACTAGAAAATCAATGTTTCAATGTTGCAGGGCCGCTGGGAAAACAGCCCGAAATGGATCATTTCTCCCTGGTAAACGCGCCGATCCCGGCAATCACCAGTCCGATGGCCGCGACAAGGACGGCAAACTCCGTTCTATCCATCAGGTCACTTATGACTGGCAGCCATATCCCTGACAACAGCAGTACTACGGCGAACAGGATCAGTGCGATACCGAACAGGACTTTTTTCATCCCTTTTGTTCCTTCTGATACCTCTGATAGGCGAACAGCGCCGCCCCCAGAGCCCCGTTGTACTGGGTCAGGGGCGAGGTATAGATGATGTGGCCCAGTTCCTCCTCCAGCGCCTTGACCACGCCGGTGTTCTGTGCCACGCCGCCGGTCATGACCACCTGATCCCGGACGCCTACCCGGTGGGCAAGGCCTGCCACCCGGCTGGCCACGGAGTGGTGGATGCCGTTGATGATATCCCGTTTGTCAGTATCCAGAGACAGCTGGCTGATGACCTCGCTCTCGGCAAAGACAGTGCAGGTAGAGCTGATGGACACGTTCTTGGTGGACTGCGCCCCCAGCGTCCCCAGGTCCTCCACCTTCACCTCCAGCACCCGGGCCATCACGTCCAGGAACCGGCCGGTGCCGGCAGCACACTTGTCGTTCATGACAAAGTTGGTCATGACCCCGTTCTCGATCTGGAGCACCTTCACATCCTGGCCCCCGATGTCGATGACGGTGTGGACTTCAGGAAAAAGGAAGCTGGCTCCTCTGGCGTGGCAGCTCAGCTCGCTCATCTGCTGGTCTGCGATCTCCAGCATGGAGTTGCGACCGTAACCTGTGGCCAGGACATAGCCCATGTCCTCCCGCTTCAGCCCGGCGTTCTCCAGTACGTCGCTGATGGCCCGCTGGGGGCCGCTGGTCCCCGCTCCCACGGGGATGAGGGACTTGCTGACCAGCTCCTTGCCATCCGCCAGGATGACGCACTTAGAGGCGGTGGAGCCGATATCGATGCCCAGCGTGTAAATTTTATCCATGGTTTCGCTCCAATGTCAGAAATTGTGTGGTCCCGCCGGAGACTGCTTTCTCCAGGACCCCCGGCGCTGTCACACCTGCGCCGGGCCGCTGCTCTCCCCCTCCGCTGGGACCGGCTGTGGCCCGGGCGGAGGGGGCGCATTTGTGTGGGAAAGGCCCTTACTTCTTCAGGTTGTCGTAGTCCCGGATGGTACGGGGCAGCAGCATCTGATGGAAGGGGCAGATGGACTCGGGGTTCTGATAGACAGCATCAGTGAAGGCCACGATGTAGTTGCGCATCATGGGCATGTCCACGATCTCGTCCACCAGGCCGGCCTGGGCGCAGAACAGAGGCTTGGACTTCACATCGTAGTCGTCGATCAGGGCGTTCATCTTGTCGATGGTGGGCTGGAGATCCTTGCCCGCCTTCTGATCCTTGGCCAGACGGCCGGTGTACATGGCGTTGGCGGCGGTCTTGCCATTCATGACATTGATCTCAGTGGCGGCGGTGCCCAGGGAGAAGGCGTTGTTGTCGTTGCCCTGGGGGCCGCCCAGCACATAGTGAGCGGCGGCAGTGCCGCGGCGCAGGGTGATCTCCATCATGGGCAGCTTGCTGGTCTGGATGGAGTAGATCAGGGACTGGCCCAGACCCAGCAGCTCGGCGACCTCGGCGTCATCGCCTACGTCAATGCCAGTGGTGTCCTGGATCCAGATCATGGGGATGCGGTCGCGGGCGCACAGGGTGACGAACTCGTTCATCTTGATCAGTCCCTGGCGGTACAGCTTGCCGCCGGCGCCCATGGACTGGCCGTACTTCTCCATCTTGTACTCGGGGTAGTTGGGGAACACGCCCTGCTGGTTGGCCACCACGCCCACCAACAGGCCGTCCACCTTGGCGATGCCGGTGATCATCTCGGGACCGTAGCCCTTCTTGTACTCCATGAACTGGCTGCCGTCGAACAGGCGGGCGATGACGGAGTACATGTCATAAGGACGGTTCTTGTTGTTGAGCACCAGGTCGTACAGCTCCTCGTCGGAGACGGCGGGAGACTGGGGCGCATCCACGCGGAAGAACTCCAGGTCATAGCTGGGCAGCATATCCACATACTTCTTGATGCCGGCGATGACGCCCTCCTGGGTGTTGTACACCTCACGGAAGAAGCCGGTCTGTCCGAAGTGGATGGAGACAGATCCGGGAGGATCGGCCCGCAGGCCCTTGGTGGCCTCGATCTGGGCCAGAGCGGCCTCCATGTCCACATGGGGCTTGGGGTTCATGCCGCCCACGATACCGGCGCCGCCCACGGCCATGTTGGCCTTCTCATGGGCCACCAGGACGGTGGGGCTGATGGAGTGGTAGCCGCCGCCGGCGGGGTTGGTGCCGTGGATGCCCACGATGACGGGGATGCCCATCTGGTTGAGCTCGGAGTTGCGATAGAAGGGGGTGCCGCCGCCCCGGCGGTTGGGGTACACCTTCTCCTGCTGGTCCAGCTCCACGCCGGCGCACTCCAGCAGATAGATCAGGGGGATGCGTAGCCGCTTGGCGGTGTCGCTGCCCCGCAGCAGGTTGTCAGCCTGGCCGGGCACCCAGGTGCCGGCGTGCTTCTTGTTGTCGGAGGCGATGATAACGCACCACTTGCCGTTGACACGGCCCAAGCCCTTGACGATGGAGGTGGTGCCGGTCTTGTTCTTCTCGGGGTTGTACAGGCTGTTCAGGGGGCACCAGGTGCCGGGGTCCACCAGCAGGGACACCCGCTGCATGGCGGTGAGCTGGCCCTTGGCATTCATGTCCGCGTCGGCCTTGCCGTTCTCCAGGCCCTTCACGATCTGGGCGTGGATCTCCTCCTCGATGGCCTTCAGCTCAGCCACGTTTTCCGCGTTGGCGCGGACGGGCTTGCCCACCACGGGCATGTTCTGGAAGTATCGGGGCATAGAATAGTTACCCAATGTCAATTCCTCCTATGTTGGTAGTATGGTGTTCCGGAGCGGGATCTCTTATTCCTTGGGGACCTTGATAAAGGCCTGGCCGGGGTCGATCTCCTCGCGGATGACCCGGATGATCTCAGGAGAGGGGCCCTCGAAGAGCTGGGCGCGGGACACGTCCACCTCGAAGCCGGTGTTCTCCTGGACCATCTCGGGGGAGGAGAACGGATAGTAATAGGCCAGATACATCCGCTTGGTCTCCTCGTCGAACTTCATGATGCCCAGATCGGTGACCACCATCTGGGGACCGCGGTTGCCGGGCAGGCCGACCTTCTCACGGCCGCCGGGGCCATCCATCCAGCCGCAGGAGGTGATGTAGTCGATCTTCTCCATAAAGCGGCGCTTCTGGTGCTGCATCATGATGATGGTGTTGCAGTAGGTGGCGATGCCGTTGGCGCCGCCGGAGCCGGTAAAGCGGGTCTGGGGCTTGACATAGTCGCCCTTGCCGTAGATGCAGGTGGAGTTCACGTTGCCGTAGGGGTCGATCTGGGCGCCGCCGATGAAGGCGACCAGGCGGTCCTCGTCGTGCAGCCACTCATTGGCCTCGAAGCCGATGAAGCGGATGTTGGGCCACTGCACAGCGCAGTGGGCCATGAAGCGGTTGTCGCCCACGGAACGGGGGACCTCCACGGGGGAGCAGTCCATCAGGCCGCTCTCCACGATGGGGTGGCAGGAGGGGCAGACCGCCCGCTTAGCCAGGGAGGCGCCGATCAGGGGAAGGCCGGTGCCCACGATGACGATCTGGTTCTCTTTGATGTTCTTAGCAATGGCGTAAGCCTGCATTTCCTGCTTGGTATACTTTGTATAATCAGACATTGTCATAACCTCCCAACTTCAACTTAGTGTCTGGTGGAATAACCCAGGTGGGGCTCGTTCTTCAGGCGCATCAGACGGGAACCGCCCACCTTGTCCAGCAGCTCCTCATTGTCCTTCACGCTGTAAACCCACTTCTCCAGGTAATCCTTGAAGGTCTCAGGGATAGCCACGCCGGCGGCGGCGTCCTCAGCGGCCTTCTTGGCCTTGGCAGCGGCCTCGGCCAGCTTGGCGTCATCGGGCTTGGCGGCGGCGGCCTTCTCCGCCTTGGCAGCGGCCTTGGCCAGCTGGGCCTTGGCGTCCTCGGCGTCCTGATACTTGGAGGCCTTGTCGTACTCCTTCAGGGCGTGGGAGTCGTTGTCATAGTAGTTGTAGCACTGGGAGGGCCAAGCGCCGTAGGGGCAGTGGACCACAGCGCTGACGCACTCGCCGAAGATGCGGGTCAGGGTGGGATCGCGGCGGATGTACTCGTCGCTCACCAGCTCCTCGCAGGTCACGATGACCTTGCGGGCAGCCACGGCCACATCAACATCGTGGAACTCGTCGCCCTCGATGATGCAGGTGCCGTCGGGGCTGGCCTTCTGCACATGGATGATGGCGGTGTCCAGCTTGGGCACGGGGACCGCGACCACCTTCTCGCCGGGCTTGAAGGGGTTGTCGATCTCGACGCACTTCAGGTCATCCACCTTCTCCAGGGCCTTGCGCTGCTCCTCGCTGATGCCCCAGTACTTCATCAGGCCGGAGCCCTGCATCAGGCGGACGGGCAGGAAGGGCAGGCCCAGGGAGGCGGCATGGAGGGCCAGCATGACCACGTCCTGGGAGTAGTCCTCATAGGTCAGCTCGCCCTTCTCGATAGCGGCGCGGAAGCGGCGGGAGACGTTGGTGTAGCCGGAGTTGGCAGTGTAGCAGTTGATGTACGCCTTGACGCGGCCTTCGCCGATCATCATGTCCCAATCGCCGCCGGCAGGACCGGCCCAGACGGTGAAGTCGCCCTGCCCCTGGCGCAGAATCTCTGCCACGGCAGCATAGGGCTTGCGGTTCGTCGTAAAGCCGCCGAAGCAGATGCAGTCTCCGCTCTCGACGAATTTCGCGACCGCGTCGTGCAAGGTGTATACTTTGTTCATGGTAATACCCCCATTACAAAAGATTTGGAATGTACGGTCTCGCTTGCTTTCTTTGCTCTTCTTCCTGTTGTGAAAATTGCAATCTGCCTCATTTTCATCGTAGGCCAGTTTATCACAGGCTCCGATGGATTTCCTTTGCTAATTTGGCAAAAAGTTTGCATATCTTCACTACGTATGTTATAATACCACAACAAAGGAAGTTGGGCAAGCCAAACCCTCTGCAATTTTACCAGAAACTTCACTTTTTTAAGGGTATTTGAGGTAGTTTCATGACCAATGTTGAATTTCATTTACAGCTGAATCACAATGTGACCTGGAACATGAGCCGCCTCCATTTCCACGACCACTACGAGCTCCTGCTCCCCCTGACCAGCCCGGGAAACATCTTCGTCAACGACCAGGTCTATCCCCTCCAGCGGGGCACCTTGTACCTCATCGGGGAGAACACCCTCCACCGCACCATCGCCACCGGCTTCCACGCCCGGTATATCCTCCATATCGGTCGGAAGGCCCTTGCCGAGCTGTCCACCCCCCAGACCGACCTGACCCAGCTGACCCACGACAGCTTCCGCCGTGCCGCCCTGTCCACCGACGAGATGACCGAGATCATCGAGCTGTTTCAGGCCCTGGAGCGCAACAAAAACGACGGCTCCTTCGGCAGCGACATCCACCAGACCATTGCCCTGCTCAACCTGCTGATCCGCGTCGCCCCTGTCCTCAACGCCTCCACCGCCGGCGAGGCCATCCGCAACAAGGACTTTTTGCGGGTGGCGCCCATCCTGGACTATATCCGGGACAACCTGGCTGAGCCCCTGACCCTGGATCAGATTGCCGGCAGGTTCTTCATCAGCAAGCACTATCTGTGCCGCATCTTCAAGTCGGCCACCGGCTTTTCCGTCATGGAGTATATCATTTACAGCCGCATCCTCCGGGCCCGGCAGCTGCTCCAGGAGGGGGTCAGCGTCCAGCAGGCGGGGGAGCTGTCCGGTTTCTCCGACAACTCCCATTTCATCCGCACCTTTGGTCATCTCACCGGCACCTCCCCCGGCCGCTACGCCAAGGAGTACCAGGCCGGCGACCAGGTCCTGCTCCGGGACCCCGACCACTCTCACGGCTGACTCTCCCACCAGTGCGCGGCCTGCTGTAAATATCAATATCCGCAAACCGCCCTTCGGAAAAAGAGGGGCGGTTTTTCCATTTTCCCGTCTCTTTTCCCTCCGCATCTCCTTCTGAGACGGGAAATGCCCCGGCAGGGCTTCCTCCCCGCCGGGGCCTCTCCTTGCTCACCGGTCCAGCGTCTGCCGGATGGCACCGATGACCAGCCTCATGGCCTTGATCCGGGCATACCGCTTGTCCACCGACTCCAGGATATGCCACGGCGCCCGCTCCGTGCTGGTCCTGGCCAGCATCTCGTCCACCGCTTCCTCATAGGCGTCCCACTTCTCCCGGTTCCGCCAGTCCTCCTCCGTGATCTTCCACTGCTTCTCCGGGGTGTTCTGCCGCTCCCGGAACCGGGCCAGCTGGGTGTCCTTGTCGATCTGCACCCAGAATTTCACCACCACCGTCCCGGCATCGGTGAGCTCCCGCTCAAACTCGTTGATCTCGTCATAGGCCCGCTGCCACTCTGCCTCCGAACAGAAGCCCTCCAGCCGCTCCACCATCACCCGCCCGTACCAGCTGCGGTCAAAGATGGCGATGTGGCCCGTCTTTGGCAGGCGCTCCCAGAACCGCCACAGGTAATGCCTGGCCAGCTCGTCGTGGGTGGGGGCGGCGATGGGGATGACCTCATAGCCCCGGGGGTCCAGGGCGGAGGCCAGGCGCTTGATGTTGCCTCCCTTCCCTGCGGCGTCCCACCCCTCGTAGACGATGACCACCGGCACCTTTTTCCGGTAGAGCTCATTGTGAAGCTCCGCCAGCTCCTTCCGGCACTTCTTCAGCTGCTTCCGGTACTCCTTCTCCCCCAGGGCCTGATCCAATCTCACCTGGGACAGGGGTTCCATGGGCAGCAGGGGCCACTCCCTCTTCGGCTGCTCCGTTGCGGGCCGGCAGTCCAGGGCGGTGCAGATCTGGTGGTACAGCCAGTCCGCCGCTTCCAGCTGCGCCCGGACGGCATGGGAGCCGTCGATCACCTTCCAGCGGGCCCAGGGTGCGTCAGTGGCAGACATAAAATCCTGGAAGGCATCCAGTGTCCGCCCATAGTTCTTGTTCTGCTGCCAGTCGTTTTCCCCAGCCCTCCAGGCCGTGTCCTTGTGGCTGGCTAACTTCTTCAGCCGTTTCCGCTGGCGCTCCCTGTCGATGTGGAGGAACAGCTTCACCAGCAGATAGCCGCCTGCCGCCAGCTGCCGCTCCATCATCCTCACGCTCTCCAGCCTCCGGGCATACTCCCGCTCGGACAGGCCGCCCCGCAGCCGTTCCCGCACCGTCTCATCCATCCATCCCGAGTCCAGGAAGAGGACCTTTCCCGCCTCCGGGATGCTCTGAACGTAGCGCTTCAGGAAGGGCCAGCGGCGTTCCTCCTCTGTGGGCATGGAGACACTGATCACCTTGAAAAACCGGGGGTCCAGCTCCCGGATCAGGGAGCGGATCACGCTCCCCTTTCCGGCCGCTCCCCACCCCTCCACCAATACGATCACCGGCAGCCCTGCCTGCTTCAGCCGCTGCTGGAGGCCCGCCAAATCTGCTCTTCTCTGTTTCAGCTCTGCCTTGTGCACCTCTTCTGGCTCTGTTGTCCGTTCAAATCTCCACTCACGCAGCATTTTATGCCCTCCCCACCCTATTTCTGGCCCTAGTTTACGCCGTATTCCCTGGAAATACAAGTCAGAGGGGGGAACTCCCCGTGTCATTTTAGCTGTTGTGCCCAGCGTTTCCGGCCTGCGGGGCCGTTTTCCGCTTCCTCCCACTCCTGTGCGGGGGCGTGTTGCCCCGTGCCCGGATGCTCTGTGATCGCAGCGCCTCATTCTCAAATTCCCTTTCTTTGAGGGGGGCTGGTAAAAAAGCCCCGTCTGTTTGAGACAGACGGGGCTCTCTGATTTGAATACAGGCTATTATGGAAAATGCACTCATTTTGTTCCGGACAGCACATCCAGATTCTTGATGAAATACTCCACCCCGGAGTAGATGGTGGTCAGCACGATGACCGCCACGCACAGGGAGCTGATCTCCCGAGCCACGGGGGGGATGAGCATGAGCACGATGCACACCATGGTAGAGGCAGTCTTCACCTTCCCCGACCAGCCGGCGGCGATGACCCGCCCCTTGTCGGCGGCCACCATCCGCAGGCCGCTGACGGCAAACTCCCGGATGACTACAATGAGCACCGCCCAGGCCGGCATCTGGCCGATCTCCACGAACCACAGCATGGCAGCCACCACCAGGCACTTGTCCGCCAGGGGGTCCATGAACTTACCGAAGTCCGTCACCTGGTTGTAATGCCGGGCGATATAGCCGTCCAGGGTGTCGGTAAGGCTGGCTGCCACGAAGATGGCCAGGGCCCAGTAGCTGGCGCCGGGCACGTCCAGATAGAGCACCAGCAGAAACGCGGGGATCATGACCACCCGCAGCAGGGTCAGCTTGTTGGCGGTATTCATCCGTTACTATCTCCTTTATCCGTTTCCCCTTCGGGAAAATACTCTATGATGTCGCCCGGCTGGCAGTGGAGATATTCACACAGCGCCTCAATCGTCCGGGTGTCTATATGTCCCTCATTTTTACGCAATTTTCCCAGTGCAGACATGCCAATGATCTTGTCCTTTCGCAGATCATACTTCCGTAATCCCTGCTCCTTCAGCCGGATAGACAGTTTATCACAAACCAAAGGCATCGTCTACCCTCCCATGTCTTTTTCGGTAAAACACACCTCACGCCGTGTAAAATCGCATCATTCCTCGATCTCACCCGTCAAGTCCCCGTCGGACATGCCGGTGATGCGCACGTTGACGAAGGTGCCCGCCGGGATCACTCCGGCGGCGGTGAAGAGCACCCTCCCGTCAATGTCCGGGGAGTCGGCGTAGGTCCGGCCCGTGTAGCACCCCTCCGCGCTGTCGAAGCCCTCGCACAGCACCTCCATCACGGTGCCCAGCCGCTCCTCATTGTACTCGTCCATGACCCGGGATTGGAGATCCACCACCAGTTCCACCCGCCGGGCGGCGGTGTCCGGGTCCACTTGGCCCTCCATGGCGGCGGCCAGGGTCCCCTCCTCAGGGGAGAACTGGAAGACGCCGGCCCGCTGGATGCGCTGCTCCCGCAGGAAGTGGCACAGCTCCTCAAACTCCGCCTCCCCCTCGCCGGGCAGTCCGCAGATCAGGGAGGTGCGCAGCACCACGTCAGGCATGGCCTTCCGCAGCTTGGCGAACAGCGCCTCGATCTCCGCCCTGGTGTTCCGGCGGCGCATAGCCTTCAGGATGGCGTCGTTGCAGTGCTGGATGGGGATATCCAGATAGTGGAGGATCTTGGGCTGGCGGGCGATGGTCTCGATCAGCTCGTCCGTCACCGCCTCGGGGTAGAGGTAGTGAAGCCTGATCCAGTGGAAATCCAGCTCACACAGCCTGTCCAGCAGCTTGGCCAGGGTGGAGCCGTCCTTCCGGTCCAGCCCATACCGGGTGATGTCCTGAGCAATGACGATGAGCTCCTTCACGCCGGAGGCGGCCAATCCCCGTGCCTCCTCCACCAGGGCCTCCATAGAGCGGCTGCGGTAGCGCCCCCGGAGCTTGGGGATGATGCAGAAAGCGCAGCCGTTGCTGCACCCCTCCGCGATTTTCAAAAAGGCGGTGTAGGGCGGGGTGGTGACCATCCGCTCCCCGTCCTCATAGGTGCGGTGGATATCGCCAAAGTGCTCCGGCCGCTCCCCCTCCATCAGCTCCGCCACGGCGGAGGCCACATCGGTATAGCTGCCGGTGCCCAGCATCCCGTCCACCTCGGGCAGCTCCGTGCGGATCTCCTCACGGTAGCGCTGGGTCAGGCAACCCGCCACCAGCAGCTTCTTCAGCTTACCTGCCTTTTTCAGCTCCGCCAGCTCCAGGATGCTGTTGATGGCCTCGCTCTTGGCCGACTCGATGAAGCCGCAGGTGTTCAGCACTGCCACGTCGGCCCCCTCCGTTTCACCCGTGACGTCGTACCCCGCTCTCCGGCACAGGGCCATCATCTGCTCGGTGTTCACCAGATTTTTGGCGCAGCCCAAGGATACAAAGGCTACTTTGTATGGCATGATGTATCGCTCCAATATTTCTTAATTTTATATCAGAAATTCTGCCACCTTTTGGGCGGTAAGATGTCTCATTGTCTCTTTGGCCCCTTCGAGTGACATTATTCGGCCCGCCCATTGGATGCCTTATTTCCCCCGCCAGGAGGGATCGTCTGTAATTCCCAATAGGTAATCAGACGATACTTTGGTGCTGATTGCCTTGGTGAGACAGCCCGACTACATCTCCCAGCTGTTTTTGACTCAGGCCATCCTTTCGCCACATCTGAAAGATCCGTTCCCCAAATATTTTTGTGCCACACATAATATTCTCCTTGACATTTACCTTTGAGCAGGCCCATTTTCTGGCCTTTGCATGGCAGGAACAAACCGCTTTTCTGGCAGGGCTGCGGCTGGGCGTGCAAGTGATGACGGCCGCTCTGCCTATTCATCTGATTCTGCCTCAGCCCCGTAGCGGCGCAGGCCCTCGACGATGTCGGACCAGGAGTAGCCCCGGCGGGCCAGGGCGTCAGAGGCCTTTTTCAGCTCCCGTGGATCATCGGGGAGCGTGCCCCTCCACTTTTTCCGCAGAAACTCCTCAATGGCGGCGGAGGGGTCCGCGGCCCCCTCCAGGGCCTCGTCCCACAGCTCCCGGGGAATCCCCCGGCGGTACAGTTCGTCCCGCAGCTTCCGCTCCCCGTATCCCTTCGCGGAGTAATAGCGGACCACCTGGGCGGCATAGGCGGCGTCGTTGAGGAAGCCCAGCTCCTCCATCCGGTCAGCGATGGCGGCTGCCTCCTCCTCCCCCGCCTCCCAGCTTCGGAGCTTCTGCTCCAGCTCCCGGCGGGACATGGGTTTGGAGGTCAGCAGGTTGAGGGCTTTCTGGCGCAGTCCGCTCCGGCGTGCCGCCTGGGTAAGGGCCTCGGCCTCCCCCTCCGACAGCTCCTTGCCGGCATAGAGGGCGAAGTCCACCACCTCGCCCTCCCCCAGCCGGAGGATGGAGCCGTCCTCCAGCACCGCCAGCCAGCGGCCCTCCACACGCCGGGAGGGCTTCAGATCCTGGATGACCACGGCTTACTGCCCGTCCGCCCCGTCCTCAAAGTCGTCGGCGGACACGTCCACCGCCCGGCCTGCGGCCCTGGCGGCGATCTGGGACTGTTTGCTCATCAGCTTGAAGGAGTTGGCCCGCACCTCGGCCTCGATGCGGTCGGCCAGCTCCGGGTTATTTTTCAGGTACTCCTTCACCGCATCCCGGCCCTGGCCCAGGCGGGTCTCCCCCATGGAGAACCATGAGCCGGACTTCTGAAGAATGTCCAGCTTGACGGCCAGATCCACCAGCTCGCCCCACTTGGAGATGCCCTCGCCGTACATGATGTCGAACTCCGCCTCCCGGAAGGGGGGGGACACCTTGTTCTTCACGATCTTGGCCCGGGTGCGGTTGCCGATGACCTCGCCGCCGTTCTTCAGTGCCTCCACCCGGCGCACGTCGATGCGCACCGAGGCGTAGAACTTCAGCGCCCGGCCGCCGGTGGTCACCTCCGGATTGCCGTACATGACCCCTACCTTTTCCCGCAGCTGGTTGATGAAGATGACGATGCAGTTGGTCTTGGCGATGGAGCCGGCCAGCTTCCGCAGGGCCTGGCTCATCAGCCGGGCCAGCAGGCCTACATGGCTGTCCCCCATGTCCCCCTCGATCTCCGCCCGGGGCACCAGGGCGGCTACCGAGTCCACCACCACCACGTCGATGGCACCGGACCGGACCAGGGCCTCACAGATCTCCAGCCCCTGCTCGCCGGTGTCTGGCTGGGAGATGAGCATGGAGTCGATGTCCACCCCCAGGGCGCGGGCATAGGAGGGGTCCAGGGCGTGCTCCGCGTCGATGAAGGCCACCTCGCCCCCGCGCTTCTGGGCCTCCGCCACGATGTGCAGGGCCAGGGTGGTCTTACCGGAGGACTCCGGCCCGTAGATCTCAATGATGCGCCCCTTGGGCACGCCGCCGATCCCCAGGGCGATGTCCAGGGACAGGGAGCCGGTGGGGATGGCGTCCACCACCACCCCTGCGTTCTCTCCCAGGCGCATGATGGAGCCCTTGCCATAGGCCCGCTCGATCTGGGCCATGGCGGTCTCCAGAGCCTTCTTCTTATCAGAGGCGGGGGAGGCAGACTCCACGCTCTTTTTCTTTTCAGCCATTCTGATCGATCCTTTCCATCCCCGGGGGCGGCGCAGCCGTCTCCGGGCCCACTTTTCTCTTAAGGTTCACAGCGCCTTGTCCTCTGCGGGCAGCAGATCCAGCGCCACCAGCTCAGGGGGATTGAACACCCGGGGCAGCAGGTTCCGGCAGAGCCCCCGGCTCACCACCAGGGTGGTGCTCCCCAGGGCGTAGAGCCCGCCGGCGTAGTCCGGGAAGGCCCCCTGGTGCGGGGCGAACAGGCCGTTGATCATCCCCGGCAGGCGGACCTGCCCGCCATGGGCATGGCCCGACACCACCAGATCGAATCCACTGTCCCGGTAACATTCCGTCCGCTCCGGCCGGTGGGAGAGCAGCACTGTGTACCGGCTGTCCCCCGTCAGCGCCTGGCAGGCCCGGAACTGCTCCAGCCACCCCGACTCGCCGGCAAAGGCGGAGGGGTCGTCCACCCCGCAGATCCGGAGTGTGCCCCCCGGCGTCGCCAACAGAGTGCCGCTGCCCTCCAGCACGGTGATCCCCCAGCTCCGGAAGCGCCTCTTCAGCGCCTCCAAACAGCCGGTGCGCACCTCATGGTTGCCCGACACATAGCAGCAGGGATATGCCCCACCCAGGGCGGACATCAGGGCATCCACCCCGGCGTCGCCCCGGGAGTCGTCTGCCATGTCCCCCGCCAGGAGGACGGCGTCGGGCGTCTGGGCCTGGATGGCGGAGAGCAGCCCCCGCTGCGCCCGTCCATAAAATGTGCTGTGCAGGTCGGTGAGCAGCAGCAGGCGCACTGGGGCGGAAAGCTTGTCCGTATGCAAGGCGTAGCGGCGCAGAGTCAGTCCCTGCCACAGGGCGGCCGTCAGGACCGCGGTCCCCGCCAGCGCCGCCCCGCCTATCATCCATTTCTTCGTCTTTCCATATGCCATTAACGGTTCACGGTCCCCTCTACCACCCGCCAGATCCCCTGGGTGTCTGCGGTGGTCTGTATGCCTTCAAAGCCGTTTCGGGCCAGGATGTCCTCCACGCTGGGGGCCTGTCCGATGCCCACCTCAAAGATCAGGGTGCCCCCCAGCCGCAGGGCGCTTTTCCACTTCTGGGTCACGGCCCGGTAAAAATCCAGGCCGTCCGCCCCGCCGTCCAGGGCCATATGGGGCTCATAGTCCCGCACGGAGACATCCAGGCCCGGGATGTCTCCAGTGGGGATGTAGGGTGGGTTGCAGGCGATGATGTCAAAGTCCCACAGGGCAGAGGCCGGGGGCTCCAGGGCATTGACGCTGACACAGGTGACCCGGGCGTTCAGGCTGTTGCGGCGGACGTTCTGCTTGCACACCCGCAAGGCTCCTTCCGACAGCTCCCCCAGCACCACCCGGCAGGCAGGCACATTGGCGGCCACCGCCAGCCCCACGCAGCCGCTGCCGGCGCACAGGTCCAGCACCCGGCCTCCCTCGCCTGCCGCTCTGGCACGGAGGATAGCCCGTTCGGCCAGCACCTCTGTGTCACTTCTGGGGATGAGCACGTCGCTGGAGATATCCAGAGGGAGGCCATAGAACTCCCACTCCCCCACGATATAGGCTACCGGCTCCCCCGCCAGGCGGCGCTGGACCAGCTCCTCCACCCGCCGCTCCAGCTCCGCCGAAACATAGAGGGACATGTCCCGGTACAGCTGTTCCCGGCTCTTGTCAGAGGCATAGCACAGCAGTTCCCGGGCCTCCAGCTGGGCGGCGTCGATGCCTGCCTTTCTCAGCCGCGCCCGGGTGTCCAGGTATAGGTTGTTATAGGTCGTCGCCATTCAGCTCCCCCCATTTTTTCAATTAGGAATGAGGAATTATTTTGTCCAGCTCCGCCGCACACGGTCCGGTCCTGATTCCCCGCCACGCTCTCCAAGGCTCCCGCAGCAGGAACCCCCCCCCTCCAACTGGAAGGCTCCCCACAACAGCTAAAATTCCTAATTCAACCAAGCGCCTCCGGTGCTTTACCAGGCGTCCTCGCCCTGCTTCTCCGGCAGGACCAGCTCCAGCGCTTTGATGCCCACTTCCATCATGGAGTCGTCCGGCTCAAAGGTAGTGAAGTTCTGTAGCCACAGGCCCGGGGCCACCAGAATGCGGGTGATGGGGCCGTCGTGCCGTCCGGCCCAGCGGTTGAACTCGTAGCTGATGCCCACGATCAGGGGCAGCATGGCCAGATGGGCCAGGAAGCGCAGGATCGGGTTGTGCACCGGCCAGATGGCGAACACCACGGTGGACACCAGGATGGAGATGGCGATCACCATGAACAGGAAGCTGGTGCCGCATCGGGGATGGTGCCTGGGCTGCCTGCGCACGTTCTCCACCGTCAGGGGCAGGCCCGCTTCATAGCAGAAGATAGTCTTGTGTTCCGCCCCGTGGTACTGGAACACCCGGTGGATGTCTTTCATCCGGGAGCAGAGTACCAGATAGCCCACAAAAATCACGATCTTCAGCAGGCTCTCCGCCACGTTGCGCACCAGCATGGAGTCTGTGAACAGGGTCACGGCGGTGCCCAGCAGGGTGGGCAGGAGGAAAAACAAGCCGATGGACATGCCCACGCCCAAGATGACCGCCAGAGTCAGGAAAAAGGAGGCCGCCTTCTCGCTGCCCAGCCTGCTCTCCAGCCATACCTCGAACTTGGAGGGCTCCTCCTCTTCCGCCTCCCCGTCCTCGGGGAAAAATTCCGCGGAGTACATCAGCGCCTTGACGCCGCTGTACATAGAGCCGCCGAAGTTGACTACTCCCCGGATCAGGGGCCAGCCCAGCACCGGATAGCGGTCCCGGATGAATCTGAGCTCCCTCTCCTGGATCTCCAGTCCGCCGTCAGGGCGGCGGACCACTACGGACTCCTTTTTCGGGCCCCGCATCATGATGCCCTCGATGAGGGCCTGGCCGCCGCACATGGTCTTGAAGCCCTTGGAGCAGCTGCCCCGGGCACAGTTCTGCTGTGTTTCTTCTTGCTTTTCTTGCATGGATCTTGGTTCTCCTTTTCATTGAAGGACAGGCTCAGCGCTATTCTACCAAATCAGGGCCGGAATAGCAAGGGGGAATAGAACTTATGTTTCAATTGGCAGCCGGATGGTCACCAGGCAGCCGCCGCCCTCCGCGTTTCCGATGTCCAGGGTGCCCTCGTGCCGGGTGATGATCTCCTCACACACCGCCAGACCAATGCCGGAACCCCGGGCTTTTGAGCTGCCCTTATAGAATTTGTACTTTACATGTGGGAGCTCCTCCGGCGGGATGCCGGGGCCGTAGTCCCGGATGCGGATGACGCCCTCTCCCCCCTCCTGGGCGATGGACACGTCGATACGCTTTCCGCTGCCGCCGTGCTTGGCCGCATTGTCCAGCAGATTGCAGAACACCTGACGCAGCCGCCCTGGGTCTCCGGAGATGGGGATCATCTCCTCCGGGCACTCGGTATACTCCAGAGCGATGCCCTCCTTGCGGAAGAACTCCCTGTAGGTGTACACCGCGTCCTCCAGTTCCGCTTTCAGGTCCAGCGGCTCCACCGACAGGGTGAAGCGGCCGTCCTCAATGCGGGAGAACTCCAGCAGCTCCTCCACCATGTTGGTCAGCCGGTGGGCCTCCGACACGATGATGTCCATCCCTTTGCGCACGTCGCCCGGGTCCTTCAGCTCACCGCTCTGAATCGTCTCCGCCCAGCCGGTGATGGCGGTGAGAGGGGTGCGCAGCTCGTGGGAGACGGAAGAAATAAACTCCGATTGGGTCTTTTCCGACTGCTTAATCTTCAGAGACATGTCATTGATGGTGTCTGTGAGCTCTCCGATCTCGTCATCGAACTTCTTCTCGATCTGGATGCCGTAGCTGCCGTCCGCAATGAGGCGGGCCGTCTCGTTGATGCTGGCCAGCGGCTCCACGATGGAACGCACGAAATACAGGTTAGAGAAATACACCATAGTCAAAATGGCGATCCCGATCAGGGTGCATACACCGATGGACAGGAACAGCTGCCGGTCCACCGCCGCCATAGAGGTGACGAACCGGATCACGCCCACTGTGGTCCCCTGGTAGATGATCGGGGCGGACACGGCCATGATCCGCTCCCCTGTCTGGGGGTCCTGTCCCGTCCAAGGCTTCACATCGCCGCTCTCCATGGCGCCGGTGATGTCCGGCGTCCCCGGCATCGTGCCCGAGGTGGTCAGGCCGTAGCTGGTACACAGCAGCGAACCGTCTGTCTCGATGAACTGCACCTCCAGCTTCTGCTTATCGGGAAATTTTGCTACATAGTCCTGGGCTGCCGTCCGGTACTCCCGCCGGGTGTAGACGCTGAAGCTCCGGGCCGTGTCAGAGGCCCGGGAGGAGAGGTTGTCCCGCATGGACCCCTCATAGTACGCCCACAGGGACAAGGTGAGCGTTCCCATGGCCAGCAGCAGGATCAGGGTCACCACGCCCATGCTGTTCACCAGCCAGCGCTTCCGGATGCCCCGGATCTTCACCCGGTCCTGGATCACTGTCTTCTTCGCCACCGTATCCCTCCTCTCCGTTCAGGGGCCTATCCCCGCTGTTTTCTTCGCTTTATCCGCCCCACTTGTACCCATATCCCCACACGGTGGTGATATAAACCGGGTTCGTGGCGTCCCTCCCCAAAGAGCTCACTCTTTGGGGCCCCCTCTTTTTTCCGATGCTCGGGGCAAATGAATTGCCCCTCCGCCAATGCTTCGCACTGCGAAGCATTGACGCGCTGCCGCGCGCCCCGCTCTGCGGGGCCCCGGACGACGCCCCTGGGAGCCTGCTTATCCGCCCCACTTGTACCCATATCCCCACACGGTGGTGATATAAACCGGGTTCGTGGCGTCGTCCTCTATCTTGATGCGGAGGCGGCGGATGTTCACATCCACGATCTTCAGCTCTCCAAAGTAGTCCCGCCCCCACACCGCGTCCAGGATCTCTTCCCGGGACAGTGCCTTGCCCGGGTTCTCCATGAACAGCTTCACGATGCCGTACTCCACCTGAGTCAGCTTCACCCGCTGTCCGTTTTTCTCCAGGGTCCGGTTGCGGGTATTCAGCCGGAAGGGGGGCTGGACCACCTCGTCATCTGCCTCCAGCTCCTCATCCCCTCCAGTGCGGCGGAACAGGGCATCCACCCGGGCGGTAAGCTCCGCCGGGGAGAAAGGCTTAGTTACATAGTCGTCCGCCCCGGTCATCAGGCCGGTCACCTTGTCCATCTCTTGGGTCCGGGCCGTCAGCATGATGATCCCGATCTTATTGTCCATGGCCCGGATGCGCCGGCACACCTCAAAGCCGTCGATATCGGGCAGCATGATGTCCAGCAGGGCCACCCTGATGCCAGGGTTCTGCTTCAGCTGGGCCAGGGCCTCCTCTCCGGTGCCCGCCTCCACAGTCTCGTAGCCCGCCCGCTTCAGGTTGATGACCACAAAGCTGCGGATATTCTCTTCGTCCTCCAACACCAGGATCTTTTTCATTTCCGTTCCTCCTGTGGATCGCTCCGGTCAGTCTCCGGCCCAGTTGCTCAGGATCAGGCGGAAGCTGTCCCGCACGCCGGCCTCATCCAATCCGCAGTTCCAGCCGCTCTCAAAAAATTCTGCCGCGTAGATGGCGTCGCCGTCCTCCGCCAGAATAAAGCGCCCCTCCTTGGCGGCCTGACTGCTGCTGTTGATGCCGGTCAGCTTGTAGATGGCCAAAAACGGGGTGGGAGCCTTCTTCTGCCCGTTCCAGAGGGAGAAGATGACCGCACGTATGCCGCTGCTGTCACTTCGGGAGATGGTGATCTGGTCCACCCACTCCTCTGGGATGATCAGATACCACTGATCGGACATATTGTGATAAGTGGTAAAGACTGGGGCCGCCCTCCCCCCCACGTCGTACTGGCTCCAGTCGATGAGCCAGAAGTCGCTGGACAAGTTCTCCCCGTAGGTGGGCAGCAGGTGGGGGCGGGGCATCTCCAGGATGGTGTCGCTGTTCACATCCATAGGGCGGATATCACCATAGCCCCGGATGGTCTCCACGCTCACGCCTGTCTCCTGGTTCATGGTCAGGTTGACCAGCGAGCCGTCCCGCATGGCCACGATGTCAGTGGCCTGTCCTCCGTCCGTCAGGGTGCTGGTGATATAGAGGGCGGGGATCACCCCGGTGAGGTAGTTGATCCGCACGCCGTTGGAGGCCAGGGCCGTGATGCCGGCGGAGAGCCGGGCGGTCCCCAGCCGATCCAGCATCCCATTCTGCCAGCCGTAGACCTCCACCGTGCTGTCCACGCCCGCCGGGTCCAGGCGGATCACCGCCAGCTCCGTCCGGGTATCCCGGTCGATGTCCAGCAGGCTGTATCCGCTGTATCCGGTCATCAGGAGCTGGGAGGCCACCGGAACGGTCTCATTGCTCTCCAGCTCGTCCAGGGAGTAGACGCCCAGCTGGTTGACGCCCTCGATGGTGCGCCAGCTGACCACCACTTCCTTTTTGCCGCTGCCGCTGAGCTCCACATAATCGATGGCGTTGATTCCGGTGCCGTCCCCCTCCACCACCGCGCTGATCTCATAGCGCTCGGTGTCTCCCTGGGTGGTGAGGAAATAGACCCGCAGGGAGCGCTCCGCCCCCGGGATGCGGAAGGAGATGACCGCAGTCTCCTGGGAGCCGTCGCCGTCCATATCCTGAAACTGGATCACAGAGGTGTTGTCGCCGGAGTAGATGACCGCAGTCTCCACCGTGGTCCCATACTCCATCTCCAGGCCGGCCTGGATCTCACTGCGCTTGCCGGTCAGGTCCTCATAGCCTGGAAAGCGCTCCGGAAGGGCGTACAGATCCTCTGTGGAGCGGAACAGGCAGCCGGTCAGCAGGACAGACAGCGCCGCCGTCAGCAGCGCCAGCCCGATATGTCTTCTCATGTGCCGTTCCCTCCTCTCGGCCGGCTCTGCCGGCTGGAAAATCACCCTTTTGTCATCATACCATAAATCTTTGCGCTTGGGTATTCTTTTTTCAAAATCTGAAAGAACTTTTCGGCCTGCGTCCCTGTGGCTCGATTTCTCGCTCAGGGGGACCCATGTCCCATCGGACCGCATCCCGGCACCGGGCCGGGAGGGGAGGACCACCCCGGAGGCCGGGCAGCCGCAAGTCAGAAGGGGCCGGCGGAGATCCCGCCGGCCCCTGTGCCTATTCTGTTCCCTCTTCTGCCTGCTCCGGGGCGGGCATTTTCTCCTCCAGCCGGCGGTGCACATCCCGCTTCAACAGGGTGTACAGCACCGACGCCGCCGGCACGCTGAGCAGCACGCCCAGCAGGCCGAACAGGCCGCCGCCCACCGTCACCGCAGCCAGCACCCAGATACCGGGCAGGCCGATGGAGGTGCCCACCACTCTGGGATAGATCACATTGCCCTCGATCTGCTGGAGGATGCCCAGGAATACCAGAAACGCCAATGCACGCCATGGGTCCACCATCAGCAGCAGAAAGGCGGGCAGAACCGCCCCGATATAAGCCCCCATCACCGGGATCAGGGCCGTGGTGCCCACGATCACCCCCACCAAGGCGGCGTAGTCGGACTGGATGAACAGCATCCCCAGGGCGCACAGCACCCCCAGGATGCAGGCCTCGGTGAGCTGGCCCGAGACAAAATTGGTGAAGGTGTCCGCGGAGAGCTGGACCACGCTCTGCACCCGGTCCGCCCAGGAGCCGGGCAGGTAGGCCCGCATCACCCGGCGGCACTGCGAGAGCAGCTTCTCCCGCCCGGAGAGCATGTAGACGGAGAACACGATGGCCAGCACCAGCGTCACCCCCATGGAGATGACCCCGCTGGTGATGACCAGCACATGGGAGGCCGCGTTGGTGGCTGTGTTCAGCACCCCCTCCAGCACCCGCCGCAGATATTCGTTCAGGCTGGAGAAATCCACGCCCTCCCGGTCGAACAGGGCGAACACCTCGTCCGCCAGGGCCTGGAGGTTGGCCATATAGCCGGACAGACTGCTGACGAACAGACGGATGCTGTCCGCCACCTGGGGGAGCACAAAGGAGAACAGGGCGGTGACCACCACCACCAGAGCCACATAGGCGGACAGCACTGCCAGCGGACGGCTGAAGCGGTCCAGCTTCCGCCCCGCCAGCCCCCCGTGGTACAGTCGGAAAAAGAAGGTGCAGGGCCGGTTGAGCACGAATGCGATGGCGAACCCGAGGAACAGGGGCTTCAGCGCCCCCAGGATCTGAGCCGCCACGGCCCATATCAGGTCGATCTTCACCAGTACCAGCACCAGCACCACCGAGTAGGTGATGATCAAAAGGATGCTTCTCAGCAGATTTTTGTTCAAAGGTGCCCCTCCCTGCGGAACAGGATCTGTTCCATGGCAAAGATCCCGCCTGTTTTTTTCCACTATATCATGCCCAGGCGCCCCCGTCAACATCCCAGTTGCCCCTCCCCCCAAAAAGGAGGAGGCCCACAGCCGCGCGTGTGATCGCGGCTGTGGGCTGTTTCCCAAACGGGATGCCTGTCCATTCGGGGATTCTGGTGGCTGGAGGATGCAGGCCGGAACAAGTGTGGGGAAGAAAGCAGGGAGGTGTGAGGAGAATCCCGGCCAGTTAGTTTCCTCTAACCGCGTTTATATTAGCATATGCTAACCACGTTTGTCAATGGTTTTTTGAAAAAATTTTTATTTCCCCCGTCGAGAGCGGGACAGGATATATTTCCGTGCCCTTCCCAGGGGACTCCGCCCCGGAGTCCGGAGCAAGAAGAGCATGCCCCGCCTATCCTGTGGATTTTTGCCGTACGGAAGGACGCCCCCTCATCCGTCACGGCCTGCGCCGTGACACCTTCCCCCCAGTGGGAAGGCGTTGGGGAGCACGTAAAAACCGCCCCGGCCTGCGGCCGGGGCGGTCCCTGACGCCCGAGCCGGGCGGGGCTTCACTTTTTCGGGGAGCGGCCGCTTCAGCCGCCCAGCTTCCCGATAGCCGCCTTGGCGGCCATCTGCTCGGCCTCCTTTTTGCTGCGGCCCTGCCCGCTGCCCACCGGGGTGCCGTTCAGGTCCACCTCCACAAAAAAGCGCTTGTCGTGGTCCGGACCCTCCTCGCCCACCAGCTGGTAGCCCAGCACCTGGCCGCTCTCCCGCTGCACCAGCTCCTGGAGGGCGGTCTTATAGTCCCGGGGCTTGGTCAGGCCGGCCACCTCCCGGCTGAGGATGAACTTCTGGATGAGCTTCCGGGCCGAGCCGATGCCGCCGTCCAGGTACACGGCGGCCAGCACCGCCTCCACGGCGTCTGCCTGGATGGAGGGCCGCTCCCGGCCGCCGCCGGCCTCCTCCCCCTTGCCCAGCTTCAGGTAGGCGCCCAGCTCCAGGGCCTGGGCCACTTCCACCAGGCTCTCCTCGCACACCAGGGCGGAGCGGGTGCGGGTCAGCTCCCCCTCCGGCAGGTCCGGGTGGTTCCGGTACAGGTGGTCTGCCACCACCATCCCCAGAATGGAGTCGCCCAGAAATTCCAGCCGTTCGTTGCTCTGCAGCTTTCCCCGGCTCTCGTTGGCGCAGGAGCTGTGGGTCAGCGCGTTTTCCAGCAGTTCCGGGCTCTGAAAGGTGTAGCCCAGCTTTTCCTCTAATGTGGTCATGTTCCTGTGTCTCCTCCCGGGGCGCGGGGCTGGCCCGCGCCGGTCTTGGTCCCGCTAAGGCAAAGCTCCGCCTCTCCGGCGGAGCTTTGAATCTTGTCTTTTGTGCCTTTAGTCGATCTTGCTCTGGATCAGGCGGACCAGGTCGCCCACGGTGGTGATGGAGGTAGCCTCCGCCTCCCCCAGCTCCTCAATGCCGAATTCCTCCTCCAGGGCCATGGAGAGATCCACGATGTCCACGGAATCCGCGTTCAGGTCGTCCTCAAAGGAGGTGTCCATGGTGATGGTGTCGGGGTCCACGTTGAACTGCTCGGCGATCAGTGCACTCAGCTTTTCAAAAATCATAACTAGCCTGCTCCTTTTGCTGTGCTCCAGCACTTTTTCTGTCCCTACTATATGCACAAACAGGGTGGCTGTCAATAGGGAGTTTCCATTTTTTCGAAAAACGTCATTCCTTTTCCGGCGCGTCCAGACGCATCAGGTCGATGTTGGCGGTGATGTTCTCGATCAGACCGGAGGAGACGGACTGGCTGGCCTGGCGGATGGCGTTCTTGATGGCGAAGGCGTCGGAGGAGCCGTGGGCCTTGATGACGGGCTTGGAGATGCCCACCAGAGCGGTGCCGCCCACCTCGCTGGAATCCATCAGCTTCTTGAACCGCTTGAGCCCGCCGGAGACCATCACCGCCGCCAGCTTGGTCAGCAGGTTCTGCTTGAATATCTTCTTGATCTCCCGGGCCAGGAAGAGACCGGTGCCCTCCATGGTCTTGAGGAAGATGTTGCCGGAGTAGCCGTCGGACACGATCACGTCCACGCTGCCCTCCACGGCCTCCCGGGCCTCGATGTTGCCCACAAAGCGGATGCGGCCCTCCTGGTCAGCCTTCTGGAGCATGGGGTAGACGGTGCGCTGCAGCTCAGTGCCCTTGGAGGGCTCCACGCCGATGTTCAGCAGGCCCACCCGGGGCTCCGGGCGGCCCAGCACGTGCTCGGCGTAATAGGAGCCCATAAAGGCGAACTGGAGCAGATACTCAGGGGGACACTCGGCGTTGGCGCCGCAGTCGATGAGCACCGCGCCGCCGTTCCCCGTGGGCACCACAGGGGCCATGGCCGCCCGGCGGATGCCCCGGATGCGCTTGACCAGCAGGGTGGCGGCGGCCAGCAGGGCGCCGGTGGAGCCGGCGGAGACAAAGGCGTCCCCGCTGCCGTCCTTGAGCAGGTTCAGCCCCACGGTCAGGGAGGAGTCCTTCTTCTCCTTAAAGGCGGTGGCCGGGTTGTCGCACATCTCCACCACCTCGCTGGCGTGGGCGATCTCCACGCCGGCGGGCAGCTCCTGGATGCCGTTTTCCTCCAGCACCTTCAGGATGGCCTCCCCCCGCCCCACCAGGATGATATCCACACCATACTCCCGGTTGGCCTGGACGGCCCCCATCACCGGAGCCTGGGGCGCATTGTCTCCTCCCATGGCGTCCACTATGATCTTCATTCCATTAACCTTCTTTCTCTTGCTGTACCAGCGGCCTGGGCTCGTCGGTCAGCCCCAGCAGATAGTCCGCCGAGACGTTGTAATGCCGACAAATCAGAGCCAGCTTTTCCAATGTGGTGGTCTTTCGCCCGTTCTCCATTTCCATGATCTGATTGGGCTTCACGCCCAAAATTGCCGCCAAATCTGCCTGTCTCTCCCCAGACAGATTTCTCAATTTTTTCAAGCGGAGCCCATATAGATCTTTATGAAACATATTTCCCCCTTGACAACCACACTAAAAGAATATATATTAAATACATCCTTTTAGTGTGGTGATGTTGCAATGGAAGTCCAGCTCCAAGAACTCTATTTTTCCGAGGTAGACTCTGGGCGGCTGATGTATGAGGACGACCCAGAGTATGAGCGCCGCCGTCAGGCCCTCTCCAGCTGTCTGGACCGCCTGGAGGTCATCCGTGACCCAGAGGCCCGGGACCTTCTCTGGGACGCCGTCCTACGTTTCACTAACCAGAGCGATTTGGTCTCCTTCGCCCACGGCCTCCGTCTGGGACTTCGGCTGGCCCTAGGGGACGGAAAGGTCTGAACCGGCCTCTTCCTCAGCTCCGGTCCCGTCCCGAGGTCTCAAGTGGTCCCGTCAGGAGAGCTCCAGCTCCCCCAGCGCCTCCAGCGCCCGCTTGGACAGCTCGGCATTTTTGTTGCGCTTGCCCTTGACCCGGTAGCCCAGGGGCGGGATCAGGCCGAAATTCACATTCATCGGTTGAAAGTTTACCACACTCTGGTCGCTGATGTAAAGGGCCATTGCGCCCATGGCGGTCTCCCGGGGGAAATTGATGGGCTCTTTCCCCTCCAGCCGCCGGGCCAGCTCCATAGCCGCCAGCGCGCCGGAGGCGGTGGACTCCACATATCCCTCCACGCCGGTGATCTGTCCCGCGAACATGATCCGCTCCTGCCCCCGCACCCGGTAGTACCGGTCCAGCAGGCGGGGGGAGTCCAGATAGGTGTTCCGGTGCATCACCCCATAGCGGACGAACTCCGCCCGCTCCAGCCCGGGGATCATGGAGAACACCCGCTTCTGCTCCGGCCATTTCAGGTGGGTCTGGAAGCCCACGATATTATAGATGGAGCCCTGAGCGTTGTCCCGGCGGAGCTGGACCACCGCAAAGGGCTCCCGCCCCGTCCTGGGGTCCTTCAGGCCCACCGGCTTCAGCGGGCCGTAACACAGGGTGTCCCGCCCCCGGCGGGCCATTACCTCCACAGGCATGCACCCCTCAAAGACGCCGGAGTCCTCAAAGCCGTGGACCTCCGCCTCCTGGGCGGTGGTGAGGGCCTCCCAGAAGGCCTGGTACTCCTCCTCCTCCATGGGACAGTTGATGTAATCCGGTGTCCCCCGGTCGTACCGGGAGGCAAACCAGGCCCGCTCCATATTCACGCTCTCAAAGGTGACCAGGGGGGCCGCCGCGTCGAAGAAATTCAGGTAGCGGCTGTCCGGGAACAGGCGGGAGATCTCCTCCGTCAGGGCGTCGGAGGCCAGCGGGCCGGCGGCGACGATGACCTGCCCCTCCTCCGGAATGCGCTCCACCTCCCCCTCCACCACCGTGACGGCGGGGTGGGAGCGGATGGCCTGGGTCACTGCCTGTGAGAAGGCGCGGCGGTCCACCGCCAGGGCGCCCCCCGCCTCCACCCGGTGGGCATCCGCACAGGACATGATGAGAGAGCCGCAGCGGCGCAGCTCCTCCTTGAGCAGGCCCACCGCGTTCTCCAGCTGATCCGAGCGCAGGGAGTTGGAGCACACCAGCTCCGCAAACTCCGGGCTGTGGTGGGCGGGGGTCATCTTCTCCGGCTTCATCTCGTGCAGCTCCACCGGGATGCCCCGCTGGGCCAGCTGCCAGGCCGCCTCGCAGCCCGCCAGACCGGCGCCGATGATCTTCACTGGTTCCATAGCTCTCCTCCTCGAGATCCGCCCGCCCTGCCGGAGGGCGGCGATGAAGTGTTTTTGGGGGTTCCGCCCTGCGGCCAGAGGCGGGCGGAGGACCGCCCCCTCATCCGTCGCGGCATACGCCGCGACACCTTCCCCCCAGAAGGGGGAAGGCTTTTCGGGCGGCTCTGAAAGCCGCCCCTATGGGATGCCTTCGGTCTCTGCGTAGGGGCGCGCTTTGCGCGCCCGCCGTCCCCATGAGCGGTCCTCGTCTCTGCGCAGGGACGGGTCCTAGACCTGCCCGCCCTATAGATGCGGGACGGGGGAAGGAAGACCCCCTCATCCGTCGCGGCATACGCCGCGACACCTTCCCCCCAGGAGGGGGGAAGGCTTTTGGGGGGATGCGGCATCCGCTGGGCACCTCTTTCCCGAGGGGAAAGGCTTTGGGCAGCGGTGTGCCGGGCCGCTGCGCCCTATACGCAGTACCGTTATGCTTCCTCGTCCGTGCGCCCAACCAGAAAGTCGATGGTCACCCCGTAAAAATCCGCCAATGTCACCAATGCGGCAATATTGGGCTCATTGTTCTCGCTCTCGTAGAACTGATATCCACGGATGCTGATCCCCAGCAGCTCCGCAAGGTCTTTCTGCGGAATCTTCCGTTCTTTTCTCAAAAATTTTAATCGTTCTCCATACATCTCTTTACTTCCTCTTGACACGAATAATCTATACGTGTTATAACATGTATAAATTATTCGTGTTTGGAGTTGATCACAATGACCGATCTTATGGAAGCTCTCTTTGAGTACATCAACAAAGTTACCCTTCAAAATTACCTGGCTGTGGACTCCGATTACCGGATCAGCAGCACCCGGCGGGATACCTGGTCCCTGGAGATCCTCGATCATCTGGATGAAGAGGGGCGCACCCTGTTCGACCGCTATGAAAAGGCCGCCTTTCAGGAGAACTCCTGCCTGCTGGAGGCCATGTTCCTGGCCACCGTGGACCTGTGCCGGGAGCTGAACGGAAGGCTGACCGCCTGAGCGTTCAGCCCCCGCCGGTCATCCCTCCTCCGTCTTCTTGGCGGCGGTCTTTTTCCCGGCGGTCTTCTTAGCCGTGGGCTTTTTCGCCGCGGATGCCTTTTTTGAGGCCGCGGCTTTGGCGGCAGGCTTCTTGGCCGCCGCCTTCGCGGTGGTCTTTTTGGCGGCCGGAGCCTTCTTCTCGGCGGTCTTGCCCTCCTCCGCCGCCTCCTGGGCAGGGGCCTCCTCCCCGCTCTCCTCCGTCTTTTTCCGCCAGCCGCCCCGCTTCTCCTCCGGGGTGAAGTTGGAGCATGCCTCGTTGATGCAGAAGGGCTTTTTCGCCCCCCGGCCCGCCTTCTTGAACATGGTCCAGCCGCAGACGGGACAGTTGTCCTTCACCGGCACGTCCCAGGTCATGAAGTCGCACCGCTTGGCCTCGTCCTTGCTGTTGAGGTGCTCACAGCAGTAATAGGTGTACTGCTTGTTGGTCTTTTTGCTCTTGCCCGTGCGCTTGAACAGACGCCCTCCGCACTTGGGGCACTTGCCCGGCATCTCCACCACCAGCGGCATGGTGAAGTCGCACTCCGGCCAGCCGGGGCAGGCCAGGAAGCGGCCGAACCGGCCGGACTTGTACACCAGGTTCCGCCCGCACTGGGGACAGATCTCCTCCGAAACCTCGTCGGGCACCTTGATGCGCTCCCCGTCCAGGTCCTGCTCCGCCTGGTGGAGCTCTGCCTCAAAGCCGCCGTAGAAGTCAGAGAGCACCTTCTTCCAGTTGGCCTCTCCCTCCTCCACCTCGTCCAGCCGCTCCTCCATAGTGGCGGTGAAGGCGGTATCCACAATGTCGGTGAATTTGTCCTTCATCAGGCCGGTGACCACCTCCCCCAGGGGGGTGGGGCGGAGGTTCTTGCCCCTCCTTCACCACATACTCCCGGTCCAGGATGGTGGAGATGGTGGGGGCGTAGGTGGAGGGGCGGCCGATGCCCTTCTCCTCCAGGGCCTTGATCAGCGTGGCCTCGGTGTAGCGGCTGGGGGGCTGGGTGAAGTGCTGGTCCTGCTTCAGCCCCTTCCGGTCCAGCGGCTCCCCCTCCCGCAGGTCGGGGAGGGGGGACTGGGGTGCCTCGTCGTCCTCGTCCCGGCCCTCCTCATACACGGCGGTAAAGCCGGAGAATTTCAGCTCCGAGTGGCTGGCCCGGAAGGTGTAGCCGGCGGACTGGGCCTCGATGGATACACTGTCATAGACCGCGCTTGCCATCTGGCAGGCCAGGAACCGGCCCCAGATCAGCCGGTAGAGGCGGTACTGCTCCGAGGTCAGGTCCTTCTTCACGTCCTCCGGGGTGAGGGTCACGTCGGAGGGACGGATGGCCTCGTGGGCGTCCTGGGCATTGCCCTTGGTCTTGTAGCGTCGGGCCTGGGCGGGGTAGTACTCCTTGCCGTAGCGGCTCTCGATAAAGCCCTTGGCGGCGGCGATGGCCTCCTCGGACAGGCGCAGAGAGTCAGTACGCATATAGGTGATCAGGCCCACGGTGCCCTCCCCGGTGATGTCCACGCCCTCATAGAGCTGCTGGGCGATGGACATGGTGCGGCGGGGGGTCATGTTGAGCTTGCGGCTGGCCTCCTGCTGGAGGGTGGAGGTGGTGAAGGGGGGCGCCGGATTGCGCAGCTTGTCCTGTCGCTTCACCCTGGTCACGGAGAAGGGGGCGGCGGACACCGCCCGGACCACCTCCTCCGCCTCCTCCCGGCTGCGGAGCTCCACCTTCTTCTCCCGGCCGTAGAACTGGGCCTTGAAGCCCCCCAGATTGGGGCGCACCCGCTCCAGCTCCGCCTCGATGGTCCAGTACTCCTGGGGGACAAAGGCCCGGATCTCCTCCTCCCGCTCCGCCACCAGCCGGGTGGCCACCGACTGCACCCGCCCGGCGGACAGGCCCCGGCGGATCTTCTTCCACAGCAGGGGGGAGATCTGATAGCCCACGATGCGGTCCAGCACCCGGCGCGCCTGCTGGGCGTTCACCAGGTCCAGGTCGATGGCCCGGGGGTGGGCGATGGAGTCGTTGACCACCTTCTTGGTGATCTCGTTGAAGGTCACCCGGTAGGTCTTGTCGTCCGGGATGCCCAGCATCTCCTTCAGGTGCCAGGAGATGGCCTCGCCCCCTCCCGGTCCGGGTCGGTGGCCAGATAGACCCGGCCGCTCTTCTTGGCTGCCTTCTTCAGGTCGCTGATCACGTCCTCTTTGCCCTTGATGGGCTGGTACTGGGGGACAAAGCCTCCCTCGATGTCCACGCCGATCTTGCTCTTAGGCAGGTCCCGGACGTGGCCCATGGACGCCTTCACCTCATAGCCAGGCCCCAGGTACTTCCCAATGGTCTTGGCCTTCGCCGGAGACTCGACGATCACCAAATCGGTCTTTGCTGCCATCAAATAACCTCCAAAATCGAAGATAAGAAAAAAGTATAAGTCAAAACGCAGCTGCGGAGCGTCCCCGCGCGCGTCTGTCAAGGGTCTATTCCTCCAGCTCCACCAGGGCGGAGAAGCGGCGGTCCGGCCCCTCTTCCACCGCCCCCTGCACCTGGAGCATGGTCAGGGCAGAGAGCACCCGGCGGGCCGGGATCTGTGCGGCCTCCACCAGCTCGTCGGCGGAGCGGCGCCGGCCGCCCAAGGCGGCGATCAGCGCCAGCTCGTCGTCGGTAAAGCGGTCCCGCTGCTCCGCGGCGGGGATGCGCTCCCGCCCGGGTGCCGCCGGTGCCTCCTCCCGCTCCGCCGGGGCAGGGGCCGGACAGGCCGCTGTCTCCAGCCGGGCGGCGGCCGCCGCCGGGCTGAGGGGCTCTCCCGGAGACAGCTTGGCCGGGAATCGGTCCCAGTATTCCTCCAGGATGTCCCGCCCGCTGGTCACCAGCTTGGCCCCCTGCTGGATCAGCAGGTTGGGGCCCTGGCTCATGGGGGCGTCGATGTTCCCTGGCACGGCAAACAGGTCCCGGTTCTGCTCCAGCGCCCGGTCCACCGTAATCATAGTGCCGCTGTGAGGGCGGCATTCCACCGCCACTACCCCCAGGCACAGGCCGCTGAGGATGCGGTTGCGCACCGGGAAGTGCTCCCCCCGGTGCTCCGTCCCCGGCGGGTACTCGGAGATGAGGGCCCCGGCGGCGGCCACGTCCTCATAGAGCCAGCGGTTCTCCCGGGGGTAGGGTACATCCACTCCGCCCCCCAGCACCGACACCACCGGTCCTCCGCCCTTCAAAGCGCCCTGGACGCTGGCCGTATCGATGCCCTGGGCCATGCCAGACACCACCAGGGCCCCGCCCCGGGCCAGCTCCAGGCCGAGCCGCCCCGCCGAGCCGATCCCATAGGGGGTGGCCTCCCGTGCCCCCACCATGCACACCGCCGCCTCCTCGTCGAAGGCGAAGGTCCGGCCCCGGATGTACAGCGCCAGAGGCGGGTCGGGCAGCTGCCGCAGCCGCTCCGGGTAGTCGGCGTCCTGGAGGGTCATGATCCGCAGGTCCAGGCGGGCGCAGTCCTCCAGGATGCGCTCCGCCCCGCCGGTGTCCTTGTCCAGCAGGGCGCGCCGGGCCGCCGGGGTCAGGTCCTCCACCAGGGCGTACTCCTCCGGGTCGGCGTAGAAGGCCCGCTCCGGGGTGACAAAGTGGTCCAGCACCCGCAGGGCGCCGGCATTCCCCAGCCCCCTGCGGCCGGTGAGCCACAGCCAGTATTTCAGCGTCGCCAATTTTCTTCCCTCCGTCCCGCTCCTCCGGTAAAATCCCCCTTTACAAACGTCCCCGCCTCCTGTATGGTAGGAGATAGGAATAAGGAGGTGCTGTTCCCATGGTCTCCCTTCGGCGGCCCCATTACGCCTGGATCATCTGTCTGGGCGGCGCCCTGTCCCTGTTCGCGGTCATGGGGATGGGCATCAACGTGTTCTCCGTGTATCAGCCCTACATCATCCAGCTCAACGGCTTTTCCAACGCCCAGGGCTCCTGGATCACCACCACGCGCAGCCTCTTCACCCTGGCCGCCATGCTGACAGTGAATCAGCTGTGCGCCCGGATCGGACTGCGTCTGGTGATGACCCTGGGGGTAGTGCTGCTGGCCCTGTCCTGCTTCTGCTTCGGCCTGGCCGACAGTTTCCCCCTCTACTGTGCCGCGGGGGCCCTCACTGGTCTGGCCTACGGCTACGGCGGCATGGTCCCCCTCTCTCTCGCGGTGGGCCACTGGTTCCGGGACCGGCGGGGCCTGGCTCTGGGGCTGGCCGCCGCGGGCAGCGGCGTGTCCACCATCTTTGTCCCCACGCTGATCACCGGAATCATCCAGGCCCACGGCATGCGCGCCGCCTTTCTGCTGGAGGGGCTGGCGGTGCTGGTGCTGGGGCTGCTGGTCTTTCTCCTGGTCCGGGACGTCCCCGGCGACCTGGGCCTGGAGCCCTACCACCTGGGCGGTCCGGAGACTCCGGCGCCGCCGCCCCGCCCCGCGCCGGCAGGCATGACTCCCGCCCTCCGGCTGTCCCTGCTGCTGGCTGTCTTTCTCATCGGCGGCCCCGGCGGGCCCGGTTTCTCCCACCTCACAGTGCTCTACACCACCGCCGGCTATGACAGCGCCTCCGCCGCTCTGCTCATCTCTTACCTGGGGCTGGTCATCTGCGTATCCAAGATCCTCTGCGGCCAGATCTATGACCGCTTTGGCAGCCGGGCGGGCAACTGGTACGTCCATTTGATCTTTCTGGCCGGACTGCTCCTGTGCTGTGTGGCCCACCTGGGTGGGATGCTCCCCGCTTTCGCGGCCATGACCCTGTTCGGCCTGGGCCTGCCCATCTCGGCGGTGACCTTTGCCATCTGGTCCGCCGACCTGTTCGGGGACGCCCAGTACGAGGGTGCGGTGCGCTCCCTCACTGTGTCCTACGCTCTTGGGATGCTCCTCTTCGGCCCCATCCCGGGCCTGCTGGCTGACCGCTTCCACAGCTATGTTCCGGCCTATGCCCTGTTCGCCCTGTGTCTGGCCGTCTCACTGGTCATCATCCAGCGGGCCTACCGAAAGCTGGACGCAGGACACCGGCCCCGCCGGGATTAGCGGCCCATCTCCCAGAGCACCACCGCGGCGGCCGCGGCGGCGTTCAGGGACTCACACCGCTCCCGCATAGGGATCTTCAGGGCCCGCTGGCTCATAGCGAGCAGTTCCGGCGAGACCCCGCGCCCCTCGCTCCCGATCACCACGGCGGACCGGCTCAGGTCCGCCGTTTTGATATCCTCCGTATCCTCCCGCAGGGCGGTGGCGTACAGCGCCAGTCCTGACCGCTCCAGCAGGCCCGCCAGCCTCTCCGGGCCGGTCTCCCACACCGGGAGCCGGAAACAAGCCCCCATGGTGGCCCGCACCACCTTGGGGCCGAAGGGGTCCGCACATCCGTGGACCAGGAGCAGGCCGTCCGCCTCCAGGGCATCGGCGGTGCGCCAGATAGTGCCTACGTTCCCCGGGTCCTGGAGACCGTCCAGCACCAGATAGCGCCCGCCCTCCAGGCGGGGCGGCGGGGCGGTGTCCCACATCCGGCACAGGAACAGCGCCCCCTGGGGGGACTCCATGGGGGAGATGGAGGCCATCACATCCTCCGGCACCCGGACCGTCCGCACCTCCGGCGGGAGCTCCGGCCCGTCCAGCCCCTCCGAGTACACCACCGTCTCCAGGGGCGCTCCCCACTTCAGGGCCTCCTCCAGCAGCTTGACGCCGTCCCCCAGGAACATCCCCGCTGAGCGCCGGGCGCCGCGGCTGGAGGCCAGGCGGCGGATCTGGACCAGGAGAGGGTTCTTCCGGCTGGTGATCCACTCCTCTCTCACAGCCGCTCCACCTCTCTGATATCCTCGTTCCGTCCCAGCACCACCAGCTCGTCCTCCTCCTGAAGGGCGTACTCACCTCCGGGGGAGATGGTCATGCCGCCCCCCCGGCGGATAGCGATGATGTTCAGGCGGTGTCTGGCCCGCACGTCCAGTTCCCGGATGCTCTTCCCCTGCCACTGGCGGGGACAGCGGCACTCCATGATGGAGTACTCCTCCGACAGCTCGATAAAGTTGAGAATGTCCCCGTTGGCCAGGTTCCGGGCCAGGCGCAGGGCCATCTCCTGCTCCGGAAAGACCACCCGGTCGGCGCCGATCTTCTCCAGCACCCGGTGGTGGACGGCGCTGCGGGCCTTGCCCACCACCTGGGGCACTCCCAGCTCCTTCAGGTTGAGGACGATGAGGGCGCTGGTGCCCACGTCGTCCCCTGCGGACACCACAGCACAGTCAAAGTTCCTGGCTCCCAGGGCCCGGAGGACCTCCGGGTCCCGGGCATCTCCGGCGGCGGCGTGGGTCACAGAGCCCGCCACCTCCTGGACCCGCTCCTCCCGCAGATCCACCGCCATCACTTCGTGGCCCAGGGCACACAGCTCACAGGCCAGCGATGTGCCGAATCTGCCCAGTCCGATCACCAAAAAGCTTTTCATAGACATCTCCTTCAGCCGATCATCACATCCACACTGGGGTAGCGGATCTTATTCTCTCCCCGGTCCCGGATCAGGAACGCAATGGAGAAGGACAGCACGCCCACCCGGCCCAGGAACATCATCGCGATGATGATTCCCTGGCTCAGCGGGGACAAGCCGGTGGTGATCCCCATGGTCAGCCCCACGGTCCCCATGGCCGAGGCCACTTCGAAGGCGGCAGCCAGGTAGGGGACCCCGTCCGCCAATGTCAGGGCGATGGACCCGGCCAGGAACAGGCAGGTCACCACCAGGGTCAGGGTCATGGCATTGAGCACCCGGGCCTGGGGGATGGTCCTCCGCCGGAGCACCACCTGGTCTCTCCCCCGCAGGCCGGCCCACAGTGAGATCAGCAGCACGCCGGCGGTGGCCGTCTTGATGCCGCCGGCGGTGGAGCCGGAGGAGCCCCCGATCAGCATCAGCACCACGGACAGGGCAGCCGCCCCTTCCCGCAGGGCCCCCTGGTCCAGAACGCTGTACCCTGCTGTGCGCAGGGTCACCGACTGAAAGAGAGCATTGCCCACCTTCTCTCCCGCCGTCATACCACCCAGGGTCTCCAGATTGTTCCACTCTGCCCCCAGAAAGAACAGCCAGCCCCCCAGGATCAGCGCCCCGGTGACGGCAAGCACCATTCTCGAGTAGAAGGACAGCCGCTGCCAGCTCCGATGCTCCAGGCAGTCCTCCCAAACAAAAAAGCCCAGGCCGCCCAGCACGATCAGGCACCCGATGGTGCCCAGCACCACCGGGTCCTCCCGAAAGCCCGCAAGGCTGGAGAAGGCCCCGGTGTGCTCCCCCATCAGGTCGAATCCGGCATTGCAGAAAGCGGACACGCTGTGAAAGATGGAGTACCACAGCCCCCGCCCCCAGCCGAAGAGAGGGACGAAGCGGGTAGCCAGCAGGATCGCACCACAGCCCTCCAGCAGAAAGGTGCCCATGAGGGCGTGGCGCACCACCCGCACTACCCCGGACATCCCATTCAGATTAAATGCGGAGGCGATGGCCAGCCGCTGGGACAGGCCGATGCGCCGCCGTAGCAGCAGAGGGATCAGGCTGATCAATGAGACAAATCCCAGCCCGCCCAGCTGGATCATGGCCAGGATCACCCCCTGACCGAAGGGAGTCCAGTGGAGCGCGCTGTCCACCAGGACCAGACCGGTGACGCAGGTGGCGGAGGTGGCGGTGAACAGGCAGGTCAGCCAGGGGGTGAACTGCCCGTCCCGGGCGGAGATAGGCAGGTGGAGCAGAAAAGTCCCCAGCAGGATGATGGCCCCGAAACTCACCACGATCAGGCGGGTAGGGTTAAAATTCTGATTGGACAACAGGCGCAGCACGCTGCCTCCCCCTTCTGCCGGGGCCGGAGCCCCCGGCTCCCCTGTCCCGATGCAGAACAGCATACCGGCAGTTCCCCCTGTCAGTATGCTGTGCGGCCCGGGCCCTCCGTGGATTCATACAAAGTTGAGTATAGCATACCCTCCCAGGATATTCAAGTCAACGATTTTTCTCCCCCGCCCCGTATTTTCATACCTTATATATAAAAAGGAGTGTCCGGTGCCGGAGGTTGGGCTGCAAATTGAACAGCCTTCCTCCTTTTCTTCCCCTAGGTTTCGGATAAACGCCCCCCGTTTCCGGTAAAATAGTACCACACTGGAAGAAAAGGGGAGTTTTTGTATGAAAGATCACCATGTACCCCAGGAACATCTGTCTGCCTTTGCCCGGAGGCTGGCGGAGGAGGAGCGGAGCGCGGGGACAGTGGAGAAGTACCTGCGGGACGCAGGGGCCTTTCTGGAGTGGCTGGCGGGGGCGCCGGTGAGCCGGGAGGCAGTCACGGGCTGGAAGGCCCACTTGGTCCGCTCCGGCTACCGCCCCGCCACCATCAACTCCATGCTGGCCGCCCTCAACGCCTTTCTCCGTTTCATCGGCCTGGAGGACTGCCGTGTCCGCGCCCTGCGGGTGCAGCGCAGACTCTTTCAGAGCGAGGAGCGGGAGCTGAGCCGCCAGGAGTACCAGCGCCTGCTGGACACCGCCCGCACCTTGGGCCGGGACCGCCTGGCCCTGGTCATGGAGACCATCTGCGCCGCCGGCATCCGAGTCAGCGAGGTGCGCTATATCACTGTGGAGGCCGCCTGTTCCGGTCAGGCGGATATCGCCCTCAAGGGCAAGGTCCGCACCATCCTCCTCCCCGGCAAGCTGTGTCGCAAGCTGCTCAAGTACGCCAGACAGCAAAAAACCGCTTCCGGCGAGATCTTCCTCACCAAAAGCGGCAAGCCTCTGTCCAGGCGGCAGATCTGGGCGGAGATGAAGCGCCTGTGCCTCCGAGCCGGGGTGGCCCCCACCAAGGTCTTCCCTCACAACCTGCGCCATCTCTTTGCGCGCACCTTCTATCAGGCCACCCGGGACGTGGCCAAGCTGGCCGATGTCCTGGGGCACTCCAGCATTGAGACCACCCGCATCTATCTCATCTCCACCGGTGCCCAGCACCGCCGGGATCTGGACCGCCTGCGCCTCGTCTGCTAGACAAAATCAATATTTTGCATCCAGCGACCAGGAAAGGCCGCAGGAGGCTACATAGATTTCTGGTAGATTATAGCACAGGCCGATGGAAAATTCAAGCTGGAGCTGCTAAATTTGCGCAAAGACCAGCCATATGAGCCCAAATTGCTCATACGGCTCAATCTTCACGCCCTTTTTCCCTCAGGAGCGCCGCCGGCGCTCTTTTTTTCTGCCCGAACAGCTCCTTCCCCGGGATAGAACGCGGCAAAATATTGATTTTGCCTACAACTGGGGGGCGAGAGGGGAGAACGGCATGGAACTGGTGATGGAACAGGAGGCCCCGGCAGGGGAGGTATGCCTCACGCCGGAGGCCATGGACGCCTATCTGGACACCCTGCGCCAGCAGGGCCGGAGCGCAGACACCCTGGCGGCGTACCGGCGGAGCATCTATGGGCTGTACCGGTCGCTGCCGCCGGACAAGCGGGTAGGCCGCGGGACGCTGGACCGTTGGCGGGAGACGCTGGAGGATCAGGGGTATCTTCCCCGGACTATCAATGTGCGGCTGGCGGCGGCCAACGGCCTGATGACCTATCTGGGCCACCGGGAACTCCAGGCCACCGCCGCCCTCCCGCCCCCGGCGGAGGGGGAGCGGCCGGAGCTGACCCGCGGGGAGTATCTGCGTCTGCTGTCCACCGCCCGGGTTCTGGAGAAGGAGCGGCTCTACCTGCTGGTGAAGGTATTCGGCAGCACGGGCCTGTCGGTGGGGGAGCTGCCCCGGCTGACGGCGGAGGCGCTGGACGGGCGGGGACCCAGCCCCGTGCGTCTGCCGCCGCCGCTGGCGGAGGAGCTGCGGGGCTATGCGGCCCGGCAGGGCATCACCGCAGGACCGGTGTTCCGCAGCCGGAACGGGCAGCCCATACGGCGGACCCAGGTGACGGGCGAGATCCGGTCCCTGTGCCGGGACGCCCGGGTGCCGGAGGAAAAAGGGAACCCACGCTGTCTGCGCCGGCTGTGGCAGGAGACCCAGGATGCCATCCGGGTCAGTGTGGACCAGCTGGTGGTCCAGGCCTTCGACCAGATGATGGAGGCGGAACAGTTCTCCGTGGGCTGGGATGCCGGAAAGGGGGTGGGGATGATGTGACCACACCCCCCCAGCTCTCGATTGCGCTGGCATGAATATCAGCTACTAAGGAGGAAAGAAATGACATGAAAAAGCGATTCTTGGCCGTATTGCTGACTCTGTGCATGGTGCTGTCCCTGCTTCCGGTGTCCGCCTTTGCGGCGCCGGGAGGGTCAGAGTATGAGATAGGAGATACGTTTGAAACGATCGACCCCGATCAAAAGCCGCCGGAAAACATTCCGGATGGGACAGAGTGGGTAGGGCCCGACGCTGAGCGGGGAGATCTTACCTGCAAAGAGGAGGAGCACGCCCACTCTCTGGACAGCTGCTGCATCTATAACTGTGTACATGAGCACGATGACGACTGCTACCCCACACAGTGGGTGAAGTGTACGAAGGAGGACAATCCGGACCATTATGGTAGCTTCGGGCTCCATAAAAGTGATACTGAGTGCACACTTCACTACTTTGGGGGCTTCGATTACACATGGGGATACCAAGTAATTGACAAAACCGAAGGCCCCACCGAGTGCAGGCACGAATGTTCTCTCAAAACCGGATGTTACATATTGACCTGCAGCAAGGAAGAGCACCAGCATGGTGACTCCTGCTACCAGTGGACCTATACCTGGACGCTGGAGGAAAAGACCGATGAGAATGAACGTGGGGACCAGTGGCGCAACTGGTGGCCCGTGTATTGGAGCTTTGACGAATATCACGGATGGGGTAATGAAGAGATCACGGACCCCTCTCTGGTAACGGTGTCCGCCGGGGCGAAGGATGTCACTTATACAAGGAAAGATGTATCCCCTCAGGATGCCCTGGATGATCCGGAGGCGGCCAACGCGGGCCAGCTGATCCGCAGCGGCCTGGACATCCGGGTGGCGGAGGGCTACTATCTCTCCTCCTACCGTCTGGTATGCGGAAACTATACCGGGTGCGGTGTGGTCGAATATGGTGACGCTGTCACCATTGAGCCGGACGAAAACGGGGATTATTCCGCTGTAACGCACGTTTCCATTGACGAAAATGATTTTAATCATTGGCGCAATGTCGGCGGCTTAGGCCGAAACTATCCCACCTCAAAACCTAGTGGAGCCAACTGGAACAACAGCTATCTAGGCGGGAACACCATTTACCCCTTCTATCTGCTGCTGGAGTTAAAGGAAGATGAGAACACCTATCAGATCCAGTATGATTGGGGTGACCAAAGCGGGGCACTGACTGAGTACGATGTTCCTGAAACTCAGACCGGTCTGAAGCGCAATGAGGAAGTCCAAGCCGCCATTCCTTCTGACGAGGCGGTCCAGGCCGCGCTGGCTACGGGCTATGTCTTCGACGGCTGGACCATTTCCGGAACAGGATATGAGGACGGCTCCAAGGTGGACGCAGGCGGAAAGGTCGTCATCCGCGGCAGCGATCTGACCCTGACCGCCAAGTGGGTGGAGGCCGGGACGCCTGAATTTCTGAACAGCATCAAAGTCACCGTGAGCTGCACCAACCAGGCCGCGGGCCATGCAGGTTCTCAGCCGATGACCTTGACGGCAGGGGATTATACCACATCCTCCCGGGTGGTGGACCGCCATCTGGAATATACGGTCACCATTTCCTCTGAGCGCTTCGTGACGGCGTATAATGAGACCACCGGTGCGACTCACACCCCCGCGAAAGATACGGCCACAGTCACTTATGTGTATCACAACGGCTGGAATCTGAAAAGCGGGAGCAACGAGGCGGTCACGTTCCAGGTGGTCTGTGAGGACCAGTACACGGTGACCGTTAAATATGTGATGGATGATGCGGATCAAACGGAGATCAAAACTTCTTATGTCAGCGAAGAGATGTCCAAGGGGTCTCCCTATGATGTGAGCGGCCAGATCCCTGACTCGATCACATATGAAGGTCAGAGCTATGCCAAAGACACGGTGAAGGGGGCGACCTCCGGCACGCTCACCGGCAATGTGGAGATCACGGCGGTTTACAGCCTGGATGAAGTCGGCGGCGAGAATGGCGGCGACGGTGTCCCGGACAAGTACCAGAAGAAAGTGACCTTCCAGGTGGTAAACGGGACCTGGGAGGATGACACCAGCGCCGCCAAAGTCACCTATGTGACGCTGATGAAGGACGGCAAGTGGGACATGAACGGCAGCGCCTACCTGACAGCCCCCACCGGAATGAAGCCGGACGCTGGCTATGGTGGCACGGACGGAACGCAGGGCGGCTGGGATACCACGCCTCCTGCCACAGTTTCCGGGACCGATGATGTGACGTACACCTATACCTTTGCCAAAAGCACCACCCCCATTGTCCCCGGCAATGTTCTGTATGTCGTGGAGCACTACAAGGCAAACGACGATGGAACTTATCCTGTGTCCGCGACGGAGACGGAGCGCTTCTCCGGGGCGATCGGGGCAGAGGTAACGGCCACCCCAAAAGTGTATGAGGGGTACTGTCTGGACCCTGCGCTCTCCAATACGACCGGTACGCTGACCAAAATTGAGAAGCCGGAAGATATCGTGACGCTGAAGCTGTATTACGCCGTGGACAAAGTCGGCGGCGAAGATGGCGGCGACGGTACCCCGGATCAGTACCAGGCCCAAGTGATCTATCAGGTCGTGGGGGGCACCTGGGCAAACGGAAGCACGGAAATTGAACAGGTCTATCATTTGTCGGAATATGATGAGACCTCTGACAAATGGGTCGAGGTCAGTCCCGCGCCGACTTTGACGAATATTCCTGACACCACAAAAGTTGAGCCTGATGCAGCGCACATCCTGAGCGGCGCGTGGGATGATGAGTCCCCCGTGGCCGGGGCGGCATTGACGGCGGGGACCAGCACCACCTACACCTACAGACTTACTGCGGCGGCACCCGCCATGACGGTGGAGAAAACAGCTCAGGAGGCATCTGTCCGTGTGGGAGAGCAGATCCACTATACGATCACAGTGCGCAATACCGGCAATGTGCCCCTGACTGATGTGACGATTGAAGACACCCTGTGGAGCGCCGGCACGGTGATCCGGGTAGGGGACATCGATCATACCCTCAGCGACAGCAGCTACACCATCTCCAGCATTGGAGTGGGCGACAAGGTCATCATCACCTATGCCTATACCGCGGCGCAGACAGACGTGGCGGCAGGCGTGACGAATACCGCTGCCGTGACCGCAGATGAGATCGAGGACGCAGTTACAGATACGACTGATCCGGTGCCGGTGACCGCTTACTCCCTGACCTATGACGCCAACGGCGGCCGCATCGCCGGGGAGACCACATTCGTAGTCCCGGACCTGGCCCAGCAGACTGGTTATGAACTGGGGGAAGAAGATGACTACACCGCCCCCACCCATACTGACACCGAGGGTGCAGCGGTCCTCTTCCTGGGCTGGACCACCACCGACAACCATGAGAAGATCTATGACGCGGGCGAACAGCTGCCCACTCTGGTATCCGAAGTCAACATCCCGGCGGTGGCCACGGTCTACGCCGTGTGGGCCTATGACCGGAACGGCGACGGTACCCCCGACGCCCGGCAGATCATGATCCAGCCCGCCGATATCACCATCTACACCGGCGGCAGCAGCTATGAGAGCGTGGTCAACGGCAGCGGAAACGAGATCGGCGCCACCGACAACGGACTGCCCGTGCCAGGCTTCTACATCACCCTGCCCAGTGATTTGAATGAGCGGCTGATCAAACACGCAGATCCCGCCGATGTTGTCACCAATGAAAATGGACAGCAGGTGGTGGACCTGTCCAAATATCTGACCTTTACTTACAACTTCGGCGGAGAACAGCGGATCTGGAAGCTGGAGCGGTACGACAACAATCCCGGCAACACCAGCATGGCCTATGACCGCTACATCTACCGCATCCTGCCCGCTGAAACCCCCAATGGTGAGGTCCCCATCCGCCTCCAGTTCACCGATCAGGACGACCCTGATTCCTTCATGACCAGTGACGACTTTACTGTCCAGGTGAACAGCGTGTTCCGGCAGTATGACATGACCATCTATGCCGGAGATCTGGAGCAGCAGCGGGTCAAGGCCGAGCTTACGGTAGGCGCAGACACGGAGCAGTACAGCGCGGCAGTGGGATCCGGTACGCTGACCATCCGGGGCGTGACTGATCTCGACACCGCCACCACCCCCGTGGTCAATGAGCCCCCCACCAATGAGGTGAACAGCATCACCGCCCATATCCCCACAGACGCCGCTCTCTACATCAATGAGAGCAGGCTGGAGGTCGCTGATCCTGATGCTGTGCATCTGCTGGTGGACAGCATCGTCCCCGACCAGGGCAATACCCTGCACAACAGCGCGGTGGATGGATTCAACTCCATCACCGAGGACCACAGTGCGGAGCTGCGCTACCTGGACCTGGTGGACACCAGCAACGGCAACGCCTATGTCACCACCGACGGGGAGATCACCCTCTACTGGCCCTACCCCGATGGAACGGATCGGAACAGCGAGTTCCAGCTGGTCCACTATGCGGGCCTGGACCGCAACAGCAACACCGACCTGGAGCAAGGCAACTACACCATGGAGCTCTACTCCACTGAGGACGGCACCCTGGTGGCCACGGATGAAGGCATCCGCTTCACTGTGGACTCCTTCTCCCCCTTCGCCCTGTTCTGGGAGGATGAGGATGACGATGACGACCGGGATGATGACGATGATGACGATGACGACGACGACCGCGGGCACGGCGGCTCCGGCGGAACACCTCAGCTGAACAAGGAGGACCACTTCGCCTACGTCTCCGGCTACCCCGACGGCACCGTCCAGCCCAACGACCCCATCACCCGTGAGGAAGTGGCCACCATCTTCTTCCGCCTGCTCACCGACGCGTCCCGGGCGGACTACATTACCGAGCGGAACCCCTTCCCTGATGTGGAGTCCAGCCGCTGGTCCTTCTACTCCATCACCACCCTGAACAACGGCGGCATCATGACCGGTCGCACCGGCGGCGAATTTGACCCCGGCGCCTACATCACCCGCGCCGAGTTCGCTGTGGTGGCCGCCCAGTTCTCTGACGCCCGGTACTCCGGCCCGGACAAGTTCAGCGATATCTCCGGCCACTGGGCCCGGGAGTACATCAACCGCGCCGCCGCTGAGGGCTGGATCGCCGGTTATCCCGACGGCACCTACGGCCCCGACCGGAGCATCACCCGCGCTGAGGTCATGGCCCTCATCAATGAGGTGCTGGACCGCGCCCCCGACGCCGATCACATGCTGGACGACATGATCCACTGGCCGGACAACCCGGAGGACGCCTGGTACTATGAAGACGTGCAGGAGGCCACCAACTGCCACACCTACCGCTGGAGCGGCAGTCTGGAGCGGTGGATCCAGATCACTGACATGCGCACCTATGCTGACCTGGTCCGGGACGCCCTGCGCAGCGCACGATAATCCCCTGATCTGGCTGGAGCCCGGCTCCGGCGGCTCCTTTCCAGCGCCTCCGGGGCCCTTTCCCCCGCAAAAGGCCCGCCGCTGCGACAAATTCGCAGCGGCGGGCCTTCTATTCTTATTCTAATTTTGCGTAAATCATCAGTCCAAGGTTTTCATTGCGTGGGGATTGAAAAATGCAGTTTCGTCATACGCCATCATGTATCGCAAATCAATCATTTTGAAACGCTGCGTTCTGATCGCGAGCGGTTTTTTAATGGTGGAGTAGGTATTGATCGCAGGCCCTCTGGCGGCTTCCATGCTGGCCGACATGGGAGCGGATGTCATCAAAATCGAGTCCCCGGGGTCTGGGGACCTGGCCCGGAACAAGCTGCCCAAAAAGGACGGTATCAGCAACTATTTTGTTGTCTTCAACCGCGGGCAGCGGGGCATTACCCTCAATCTGAAGCATCCCGAGGGCTGGGAGGTCCTGAAGCGGATGCTCCGGGAGGCCGACGTTCTAATTGAAAATTTCCGCTCCGGCGTCATAGACCAGCTGGGAAACTTTTTCGAGGCCAGTGCCCCCGGAAACACCTATCCCACCAAAAGCGGAGAAAAGGTGATGATCAGCGCCGGACAAGCCAACGCCTGGCCGAAATTCGCCCACATTCTGGGGCATGACGAATGGATCGACATGCCGGAGTTCCAGCGTGTGGAGGACCGCGTCAAAAACCGCGTGCTGCTGGACCCCATGATTGCGGAGGAGACCTCAAAATTCGAAAAAAACGTGCTTCTGGAGCGGCTGGCAGAGGCCAAAATTGCGGCGGCGCCGGTCATGACAGTGGCCGATGTGGCCAATGACCCCCATTTCAGGGATGAGCGAAGCATGTACACAGAGGTCACCCACCCCCAGCTGGGTCCTGTCAGGATCACGAATCAGGCCGTCAAGATGTCAGAGACGAACCCCTATGTGAGGGGCTGCGCTCCCCTGCTGGGCGAGCACAACGATGAGGTCTACCAGTCCCTCGGCTTTACACCGGAGGAGATCTCCGCATGGCGGGAAAAGGGCGTTATCTGAACTTCCTCTCCCTCCAGATCTCCGCCTGCCCCCGCCCTGGGTCGTGGGGCGGCACCGGCCAAAACAGAACAGGCGGCGCGGCACTCCGGGATGCACTCCCGGGTCCGCTCTGCCTCTTTTTATGTTCCTTTTCAGCTCTGCACCGGTCCCGCCCTCTGCTCGCACAGGAGGCTGTTGGACAGGATGGACAGGAACTGCGCCGCGCAGGGGCGCTGAAGCAGCGGACGGCGGGCCAGTCCCTCCAGCATGGCACGATTCTGCTCCCACACCACGGTGATCACGGTCCGGATGTTCCGCTCCACCGCCTTCCAGTTTGTCCCATACCGCTTCGCTACATCCGGATAGAGCCATTTGGTGACCAGCAGGAGCCGGTCCTGCTGCTGGACACAGAGCAGCACTGCATAGGCGGTGTAGGAGAACCCCCTGTAATTTGCCGTGGCGCCCAGCCGGCACAGCATGTCACATACCTCCGCCGTCCCGATCTCCGTTCTATACTGTCCCATTTTGGTCCGCCTGCTCCACTGTCTGACGAAATTTCTGTATCAGCTCCTCCACCCCGGGACTTTCCAAGAAGAGCAGGAAGAACATCAGAGACGGTGCGGACAGGCAGTAGCGCTCCTTTTCCAGATCCGCATAGGAACGCGGCTCGATGCGCAGGCGTTCCGACATCTCTTCCTTAGACATGCCCCGCTGTTCCCGTGTCTCGGCCATGTACCCATTCAGAAACTTTTTGACCAGCTCGGTATATGCATGCATTTCATTTCCCTCCAAATTTCGACAATACTGTAAGCAGAATCCTACCATCATTGGATGCATACTTCCATGAGGTGCACCTCATTCAGATGAAAAAGAATAAAAATATTCTTAATTTTATGTGGTGTATGCTTCTGTACGGTCCCGTCATGCCTTATGCCTATCTTGTTTCCCCTTGGCATATTTGCTATAATAGCTCTGAAAAAGGAGGCGTCCCTTATGGAACTGGTCCAACGGCAGACTCAACAGCTCACCCAGCAGACGCTCCAGAGCCTCGCGCTCCTTCAGATGAGCACAGTGGAATTGGAGGCTTATGTTCAGGAGCTCGCCCAGGAGAACCCTATCATCGATCTGGAGCCGCCCCGCTCCGAGCAGGAAGCTCCCCGGGATCAGGAGCTCTTCCGCCGTGTGAAGTGGCTGGAGGACAGCGACCGTCAAAATCGCTATTACCAGCGCTTGGACGCCGAGGAATTGGACCCGCTGGCCCAGGTGGGGACGGATGGCGGTCTGGAGGAATCCCTCTCCAATTTTCTCTTCCGCCAGATCCAGCAGCTCGATCTGGATGAGTCTGCCAAGCAGCTTCTGTGCTACCTGTCCGCCTGTCTGGACGAGGATGGGTATTTCCGCATCCCACTGGACGAGCTCTCCCGGACTTCTGGCATCTCCCAAAGGCGGCTCGCCCGCACTCTGGAGCTACTGCGCTCCCTGGAACCCGCAGGTGTGGGGGCTTCCTCCCTCTCCCAGTGTCTGGAGCTTCAGTTGCTCCGCATCCATGAGGAGGGCCCCGCCCTTGCCATTGTTCGGGACTGCCTGGAGGAGCTGGCCAAAAAACATTATCATGCCATCTCCGCCCGTCTCTCCATCTCTCAGGAGGAGGTCCGCTCCGCCGAACGGCTGATCCGAGAGCTGAATCCCCGTCCCGGTTCCATCTTCGCGCTCCCCAGCGAGATCTCCTATATTCAGCCGGATATTTTGATCGAAGAGATGGACGGACATTTCACTGCCCGCCTGCGGAACAGTGACCGTCCCTACTTCCAGATCAACTCCTATTACCGCAGTCTCCTGACCCAGTCCGATGACGCCCAGGTGCGGGAATATCTTACCTTGAAGCTCCGCCAGGCCGAAAACGTGCTCTGGGCCATTGGTCAGCGGGAGACCACGCTTCTCCGGTGTGCCCAGGCTATCGCCGGCCGCCAGCAGGACTTCTTCCGATCGGGGCCCAGCGCCCTGCGGCCCCTGCGCCTGTCCGACATCGCCCAAGAGCTGGAGATCCATGAATCCACGGTCAGCCGCGCCATTCGGGACAAATATGTCCAGTGTCCCCGGGGGGTCTTTCCCCTCCGTCATTTTCTCTCCCGCCGGGCCGCCGGGGAGAGCGGTGCCGAGGTCGGCAGCTGTGCCGCCAAGGAACTGCTCCGCCGCCTGATTCGGGAGGAGGACAGCACCAAGCCTCTCTCCGACCAGAAGCTATGCACCCTGCTGACGGAGCAGGGCTGCCCCATCTCCCGCCGTACCGTGGCCAAATACCGCGAGGAGCTGAACATCCCCAGTGCCTCTGGGAGAAAGCGGCCGTAGCCCGGCACTGTTCAGGCCCGGGCCAGTCCGTCCACCCGGAGGACCACGCCGGTGATATAGGATGCCTGCTCCGAGGCCAGGAATACGAAGGCCTCCGCGACCTCCCCCGGCTGCCCCACACGCCCCAGGGGGATCTGGGCCTCCAGAGGAGCCAGCACCTCCCGCGGCACTGCCCGCAGCATGTCCGTCTCGATGATGCCCGGGGCCACCGCATTGACCCGTATCCCCTTCGGCGCCAGCTCCCGGGCCAGGGACAGGGTGAAGCCGTTGACCGCGAACTTGGAGACCGGATAGGCGACGCCGGCGGGCTGTCCATAGAAGCTCACCATGGAGGAGGTGTTCAAGATCACGCCTCTGCCCTGCCTCTCCATCCAGGGCACCGCCCCACGGGCACAGTGGAACATTCCCTTTACGTTCAGGTCCATCACCCGGTCAAAGAGCTCCCCGGTGTACGCCCCAAAGGGCGTGCTCTCTGAGACCCCCGCGTTGTTGACCAGGATGTCGATCCGCCCATGCTCCGCCCCGATCCGGTCAAAGGCCGTCCGGACCTGCTCCGGGTCCTCCAGGCTGGGCCAGATGCCCCATACCCGGGCCTCCGGCAGCTCCGCCTTCAGCTGGGATACCGCCCGCTCCGCCGTCTCGCTCCGGCTGGCGCACAGCACCACTTCCGCCCCCTCCTTCAGGAAGGCTCTCACCACCGCATATCCGATCCCCCGGCTCCCGCCGGTCACCACCGCGATCTGATCCTTCAGTTTCATGGCCCTCTTCCCCTTTCTTCTGTACGTTCCAATTCCGTTTTGTGTGCCCGGGGAAACGCTTCCCCTGCCGTTCCAGCCCCCTACGGGATGAGAACTCACCAACGGATCGGGACTTTTGGTATCATGCCCCCTATGCCCCCCTTTCATCCCTTCCTAGACGCAAGAGGAGCGGCGCGCTTCCCCCACAGGAAGTGCGCCGCTCCTCTCTTCAATAATATCTGATCCGGGCACCGATCTGGCCCTCACGCCTCGAACTCCCGCTGCACCTCCCCTTCGATCTTCTCCAGCAGTGCCTGCTCTTCCAGGCTGAGCCGGACGTCCGCCCGGGTCAGGAAGCCATATTCATAGTCCATGGACGCGGGCCGGATGGGCACCGCCGCCAGCTCATTCCGCGCCATGATCTTGGAGTGGATGTGACAGGAGATCATCACCAGGTGGTCCATGGACTCCAGCATATCCAGGTTGCCCGCCCGGCCCACGCCGTGGCAGATCCCTTTGGCCGGGGGCAGCGGGGAGCGCTCCGGCTGAAAATGCACCCCTATGGGGTCGAAATAGGTCACATTCAGCATCAAAAGGGCCTCATCGTACCGGATGGACGGCGGGACCGTCTCCGGGTGGTAGAGGCTGCTGGTCCGGCGGACCACCCCGTAGGCCGGGCTCTGGGCCAGGGGGTGGTAGCGCAGGTTCCGCCGGGCAAAGTAGGCGAAAAGCTCTTCCCGCATCTCTGTTCCAAAGGTGAGAAAGGCGGCCAGGGATGCCCCCTTTCCCACCCGGTCAAAGAGCTCCCGGCAATCATAGTACTCCTCACACTGGATGGACCAGTCCGGCAGGCCCCGGGCCGTCTCCAGCACCGTGTTGACAAACAGGGAGGAGGGGACACAGGCAAAGTGGACCCGGCGCCGGCTCTCCTGACGGCACTCCCGCGCCAGGTCGGAAAGCCGGTCCAGCAGCGTCTCCACCTCCGTCAGGAACCGCTCCCCCTGGGGCGTCAGGCTCATACCCTGTCTGGTACGGAGGAACAGGGGAAAGCCCAGGGACTGCTCCAGCTCCCCGATGGCCCGGCTCAAGTTGGGCTGGGCCAGGTACAGGGCCCGGGCCGCCTGAGTCACAGAGCCATAGCGAACTACGGCTAAGGCGTATTGCAGGTATTTCAGATCCAGTTCTTCCAATGCGATCCCCTCCCGGCTCTCTCTTTTCCGGCTCCCGATCTTTGTGTGTATTTTCCGTCCCCTCAGGCAGAAGCGCCAGGCTCCCCTTGTCCCGGAGACACAAAACGAGATCATGTCGTTAAATTATATCATTTTTGATATGGAAAGCAAATGCATTTTATATTTTTCAAGCCGGCTCCGCCATGATAGTATAATTTACAACAAAACAGCTGTATTTGGAAAAAAATCTGGCTATCTGCCAAGGGAGGAACACCATGGGTTATTTTGATGTGGCAAATTCCCCGCTCCTCTACGTCCTGGTCGCCGCCGGGGTCCTGTATATCGTGGGGCTGTCCGCCGTCTTTCTGCGCAAGTCCTGGAGGCGGTGTCTGGAGCTTGGGATCTCCAAGGAAAAGCTGAGCGCCGTGGCCCGCAGCTCGGCGGTCTTCACCATCGTCCCCTCTGTCTCCATCGTCATCGGGCTGTTCACCCTGTCCACTGTACTGGGCATCCCATGGCCCTGGTATCGGCTGTCGGTGGTGGGCTCGGTGAGCTATGAGCTGATGGCGGCAGACATGGTGGCCGACGGCATGGGCTACGGCTCCGTAGGCGAGATGGCCGCCCAGGCCGACCACACCGTCTTCGGCGCGGTCATGTTCGTAATGAGCATCTGCATCCTGGCCGGCATCATCATCAACATCTTCGCGGTGGAAAAGATCCAGACTGGGATGAGCACCCTGAAGAAAAAGCGGGGCGACTGGGGCACCATCGTCAACTCCTGCTTCTTCCTGGGGATCGTGGCCGCCTTCACGCCGCTGATCTTCGCCTCCGGAACAGTTTACGCCCTGACCTTCCTCATCAGCATGGGAGTGGCGGCCCTGTGCGCTTTGTGCATGAGGCGCTTTCATCTCAAGTGGCTGGGGAGCTTCATCATGTCCATCTCTCTGATCGTCAGCATGGCCGCGTCCGTCCTGCTGGAACAGATATTTTAAAAGGAGGCTCGTTCTCACATGAAGCAGTCTGAAAGCTACGACCGCTCCATCCACCGCACGGGCCGGCTGGGCAGCATCCTGGCCATCGCCTGGATGCTGGGCATCCCTGCGGTGATGTGCACCGTCTATCACATGTTCCCTTCCATCCCGGACCTGCTGCTGTTCGGCAGCGGCCTGCTGGCCCTGTATGTCCCCACCGCCATCTCAGAGGTCATCACCTACGTCCCCATGCTGGGCTCCGCCTCTTACATCACCTTCATCACCGGGAACATCTCCAACCTGAAGCTCCCCTGCGCCCTGAACGCCCTGGAGATGGCGGATGTGGAGCAGAATACCGACGCCGGAGACGCGGTGGCCACGGTGGCGGTGGCCGTCTCCTCTATCGTAACCACCGTTATCATCGTACTGGGCGTCCTCCTCCTGGTCCCTCTCCAGCCCATTCTGGAGAGCGAGCCGGTGAAGATCGCCGGAAGCTATATGCTCCCGGCGCTTTATGGGTGCCTGTTCCTCAGCCAGATGACCAGCAAGGCGGGCGGCACTGTCATCAAGGGCAAGCTCAAGGCCGCCGTCCTCCCCGGCGTGCTGGTCTTTCTGATCCACGTGTTCGTCACACCAGTCAACCGCGGCATCGCCATCCTGGCCTGCATCCCCCTGTGCATCCTGTGCGCCTGGGTGCTGTACCGGATGGGGCAGATCCGGGTGGTCCATCTTCCCCAGGGTGGGGACCGGTGACCGGAAAGGAGAGTACATCGTATGAATTATCTTCAGAGCGCTCAGGCGCTGTATGAACAGATGGTCCGGGACCGCCGGCACCTCCACCAGCATCCCGAGGTGGGGATGGACCTGCCCGAGACCTGTTCCTATGTCATGGCACGGCTGACCGAGATGGGCTATCAGCCCCGGCGGCTGGGAGGGGGCGTCACCGCCACCGTGACCGGAAAGCCCGACGGGAAGGTGTTCCTGCTCCGGGCCGATATGGACGCTCTGCCCATGCGTGAGGAGAGCGGGCTCCCCTTCGCCTCTCAGCGCAGCTGTGCCCACACCTGCGGCCACGACATGCACACCGCCATGCTGCTGGGGGCGGCCCAGCTGCTCCGGGACCGGGCAGCAGAGCTCAACGGCACTGTCAAGTTCATGTTCCAGCCCGGCGAGGAGGTCCTGTCAGGGGCCAGATCCATGATTGAGGCCGGCATCCTGGAAGATCCCCATGTGGATGCGGCCATGGGTGCCCACATGATCCCCATGATTCCAGCGGGCCTGGGCGGCTACGGCACCGGCGTGGTCTCCGCCTCCAGTGACCACCTGGTCATCCGGGTGGAGGGCCGCGGAGGCCACGGCGCCCATCCCCAGTCCACCGTGGACCCTATCAACATCGGCGTCCACATCCATCTGGCGCTCCAGGAGCTGCTGAGCCGGGAGGCGGACCCCGCTGAGCTGGTGGTCCTCACCTTCGGGAAGTTCCAGGGGGGAGACGCGGCCAACATTATCCCCTCCTCTGCGGTGCTGGAGGGCACCCTGCGCACCTTCAGCGAGCCGCTGCGCACCCACCTGCTGGAACGGATCGACACCATCTGCACCTGCACAGCGGAGGCCTTCCGGGGCAGAGCCCAAGTCACCGATCTCTGCTCCACCTGCTCCCTCCAGATCGACGGGGATACTGCCGCCGCCGTCGCCCAGGGGTGGCAGCGGGAGGGACTGAAAATGCTCCAGCAGGGTGAGAAAATGAGCGGTTCCGAGGACTTCGCCGAGATCGCCGCCCGCGTCCCCTCCACCTTCTTCGTGGTGGGAGGCGGCACCGCCCAGGACGGCTGCGGTGTCAGCCTCCACAATCCCAAGATCCGCTTCCGGGAGGAGGCGCTCATCTACGGTGCCGCCGCCTACGCCTCCGGCGCAGCCATGTGGCTGGAGCTGCACTGAGGGACGTCATGGACGCGCTGCTGGAAAAGCTGGTGGAGGAAAATCGCCCCTTCACCCGGGAGGGCCGGGTGGCTGGCTACATCCCGGAGCTGGCCAAGGCGGACCGGGACGAGTTGGGCATCTGCGTGGTGTCCAGCGACGGACGTATCAGCTCCGCGGGGGAGTACAGGCGGACCTTCACCATTCAAAGCATCATCAAGCCCATCCTGCTCCTCCTGGCGCTGATGGACAACGGGGAGGACACGGTCCGCGCCCGGGTGGGAGTGGAGGCCACAGGCAAACCCTTTGACGCCATCAACTATACGGACCAGGCCCTGCTCAGCGAGCATCTCAATCCCATGGTCAACATGGGAGCCATCCTGCTGTGCACCCTGATCCACGGGACGAGCTATTCCCAGCGGCTGGAGCGGCTGCTGGAGCTGACCCGCCGGCTGGCTGGAAATCCCAGCCTGTCGGTGGACGAGGCGGTCTACCGCTCGGAAAAACAGACCGGCAGCCGTAACCGGGCCATGGCCTTTCTGCTGGAGAGCTGCGGACTGCTTCATGACGACCCGGAGGAGGTGCTGGACTGTTATTTCCGGGCCTGCTCCATCAGGGTGGACTGCCGGGACCTGGCCCATATCGCCTGCACCTTCGCCGGCCGGGGCCGCCGCTCCCCCTCCGGCGAGCGGCTGTTCCCCGCCCGATATGCCCACTATGTCAACGCCGTGCTGATGACCTGCGGCATGTACAACGGCTCGGGGGACTTCGCCGTCAAAGTGGGACTGCCAGCCAAAAGCGGCGTGGGGGGCGGCATCATGGCGGTCTCCCCTGCCCGTATGGGCATCGGCATCTATTCCCCCGGGCTGGACGAAAAGGGAAACAGTCTGGCTGGCATCCGGCTGCTGGAACAGCTGGGCCGCCGGCTCAGCCTGAGCATATTCTGACCCCGCATCTCCGCCATTCAGGCGAAAAACGGTCTCCAGAGGCAGCTCCGGAGGCCGTTTTTCCGCTTTCCATCCCCTCTGCCGCCGCCTTTCCTCCATTTCCCAGAAAAAAATTAGATGAGAGTATTTGACAAAGGGTTTCAAATGTGTTACAATTCGGTTACAACATTAAAATTTCCTTAAGGAGGCAGACCATGGCGTCTGAAAAGATCCCTCTTTCCTATAAGGGCCATCCCCTGCGCCGGAAAGACAACCTCATCTACTACGGCACGATGGCCGAAAAGTACATCATCATGCTCCAGATCCTGGACACTAAGAAGGTGGACGATCTGGATGTGGCCACAAAGGTGGCCGTTCAGCTCCAGTTGACCGATCCCGACCTGAAGAGCCGGGACCGGGTGGTCAAAAAGACAGAGAAGGACAGCTTATACACCGCAATGGACGTGGCCACGGTCTGGCTGGACCGGGCACTGAGCACGAAGTAAAGAGCCGCCCGCGCTCCAGAAAGAGAGATATGACGATCAGGAGGACTTCCGCCATGCACTTTTCTCAGTCTTTTGCTGCCAAGCTGACCGCCGGCCTGCTGGCTGTCACCGGTACGATCGCTCCGGCTTTTGCTGTGTCCGGCACAGTGGACGCCGAGGGCGGTCTTCGTCTGCGCAACGCTTCCAGCACCGACGCCGCCGTTCTGGAGACCATCCCCGACGGCTCCCAGATTGAGGTGTCTGGTATTACCGAAAGCGGCTGGTACCAGGTCTCCTTCCAGGATACTCAGGGCTATGTCTCCACCGATTATGTAGTGCTGTCTGAGACTGTAGAGCTGCCTACTGTGGCGGAGCCCGTCTACGGCAAGGTCACGGAGGGCCCCTTGAATGTCCGCTCCGCCCCCAGCACCGACAGTGAGAAGGTGGACTCCTTCTCTACTGGCAAGGTCCTCACCATTCTGGAGACCCTGGACGGCTGGTACAAGGTGGAAGAGGGCTATGTGTCCGCGGACTATGTGACCATTATCGACGCGGCCGAGGCCGCCTCTTCCGGCTCCGCCTCCGAGGTGGTGGATCTGGCCATGCAGTATCTGGGCTATCCCTACTGTTACGGCGGCTCCTCCCCCAGCGGTTTTGACTGCTCCGGCTTTGTCCGCTATGTCTACTCTCAGTTTGGCTGCTCCCTCAACCGCACTGCTTCCGCTCAGATGAGCAACGGCACCTCCGTCTCTATGAGTGAGCTCCAGCCCGGCGATCTGGTCTTCTTCCTGAAGTCGGGCAGCGGTGCCAGCCGTGCCTCCCACGTGGGTATCTACATCGGCGGGGGCCAGTTCATCCACGCCTCCACCTCCAGCACCGGCGTCATCATCAGCGACATGGACAGTGCCTACTACACCACCGGCTTCGTGGGCGGCCGCCGGATCCTCTGATTTTCTTCCCCTACGTTATACCGGACAGGCAGCCCCTGCGGGGCCTGCCTGTCCTTTTTCTGTTTGTGTATTTTTTCTGCTTTTCGGGCATACTGTGCTCAGATACGCCCCGCGGCATCCGCTGGCCGGGGAGGAAAGGAGCACATCATGAACGCTACTGTCAATTCCAACTGCATCGGCTGCGGTCTGTGCGTCAGCATCTGTCCGGAGGTCTTTGAGATCGGAGACGACGGACTGGCTCAGCCCATTCAGGAGGTCACTGAGACCCTGGAGAAGACCGCCTCCCAGGCCAGGGAATCCTGCCCTGTCAATGCCATCGACCTGGAGTGAGCACTTCCGCCCCCTTTCCCTCCGGCAGCGGTCCTTCCGCCGTCCGGAGGGCTCTGTTGTATGCTCGCCTTGTTGTATCTTTCATAACGGCCACGGCTGCCAATTCTTCCGGCGGCCGTGGCTATTTTTGTTCCCCGCATCTGTGGCGTGGGATGCTGTTTCTCGACAGTCAGTATATGCTGGTACCACGGCGGCGGGTGTAGATAGGACAAGTATAGGGCGAGGTCCCACCCACACGACGTATCCCCTTGGAGACATCTTAACAGCCGGAGTCTAGGGAAAATTTTCCTCCCTGCGGCAGCCCAGCGCCTCTGCAGTGGTGAGAAAACGAACGTGACCAGGTTTTCTTTGCCTTTTTTCCAAGTGTGTGCTATAATTAAAAAAGTGTTACCCGGCATGGCCCGCATGGCCCCTGCCGGTTTTCTCGTGTTCCGGCGGTATTTTTTGAAAAGGGGCGTCTTTCCATGGAAAAACATAGCGCTGTCCGCGACTCCTGGGGGTCTAAATGGGGGTTCATCCTGGCCTGCATCGGCTCTGCGGTGGGGATGGGCAACATCTGGCTCTTCCCCGCCCGTGTCTCCCAGTACGGCGGGGCCACCTTTCTCATCCCGTACCTCATTTTTGTGGTCATCATCGGCTCTACCGGGGTGATCGGGGAGATGGCCTTTGGACGGGCCACCCGCTCCGGCCCCATCGGTGCCTTCGGCTATGCCACCAAGCTGCGCTTCGGCCATGAGCGGCCCGGCCGCCTGCTGGGCCTGATCCCGGTGCTGGGCTCCCTGGCCTTGGCGATCGGCTACTCGGTCGTCACCGGCTGGATCTTCAAGTACACCGCCGACGCTCTCACCGGCACCCTGTCCCGCATGTCCGGCCTGGACGCTTTCGCCGCCCACTTCAATGCCACTGCTGCTGGAAATGTTCCCTGGCAGCTCGTCGGCATGGCGGTGACCATCGCCATTCTGGCTTTCGGCATTGGCCGTGGGATCGAACTGGCCAACAAGGTCATGACCCCCCTGTTCTATGTCCTCTTCGTCGGGCTGGCCATCTATCTGTTCACCCTGCCCGCTTCCGGAGCGGGCTATCAGTACATCTTCGTCCTGGACCCCAAGGGGCTGCTGGACCCAGTGGTGTGGATCTATGCCCTGGGGCAGGCCTTCTTTTCCCTTTCGGTAGCGGGAAACGGCACCCTGATCTACGGCTCCTACCTCAGCCGCAGCTCCAATGTTCCCTCTGACGCCAGGATGGTGGCCGTCTTTGACACTGTGGCCGCTCTGCTGGCCGCCCTGGTCATCATCCCCGCCATGGCGGTGGCCGGCCAGCAGCTGGACCAGAGCGGCCCCGGCCTCATGTTCATCTATCTGCCCAACGTGCTCAGCACCATCCCCGGCGGCTGGCTGATCCTGATCCTTTTCTTTGCTGCGGTGATCTTCGCGGCCCTCACCTCTCTGGTCAACCTGTTCGAGGCGCCTACCGCCACTCTCCAGGAGCTGTTCCACCTGAAGCGCCCCGCCGCCGCAGCCATCACCGGGGGAGCAGGCATCCTGGTTGGGCTGGTCATCGCCCCCATCGTGGACCCCTGGATGAACATTTGCTCCATCTACATCTGTCCCCTGGGTGCGCTGCTGGCGGCGGTCATGTTCTTCTGGATCTGCGGCAGGCAGTTCGTGGAGGAGCAGGTGAACCTGGCCCGGACCAGGCCCTTAGGCCCCTGGTTCTATCCCCTGGGAAAGTACCTGTTCTGCGGGGTCACCCTGGCAGTGCTCATTCTGGGCTCCGTGATGGGCGGCATCGGCTGACTGCTGCATCCCTCTCCACTGTTCCGGTAACGGCCGGACCCGTTCTAACGGGTCCGGCCGTTTTCTGCCTATTTTGCCCCAAACATTAAGATTGTATTAAGATATCTCCCTTTTTGGTTGAGCCAGCCGCAAAACCATGGTAAACTGTTATCAAAGCGCATAAAATAATTTATATTTTTGCTCAGTTCCACTTTGTACCCCTGGGCCGAAATTTCCCCTTTCTGCTCCCGGCCCCACAGGGAGATTGGCGCCCACAAAGGAATTGGGACGATATTCTCTATCGAGGTGATGATTTTGCTCCGGGAACATATGCAAAATTGGAGGGATCAGATGGGCCAGAGCAAGACCATCCTTCTGGAAAAGCTGCGGGAGGCCCTCTCCTCCGTACTCCCCATCGTGCTGATCGTTTTGGTCCTGTGCTTTTCCATCGCTCCCATCCCCACCGCCACCCTAATGACTTTCCTCATCGGGGCGGTGCTGCTGATCGGTGGGATGGGGCTGTTCACACTGGGGGCCGATCAGGCCATGACCCCCATTGGCGAGCGGGTAGGCGCGGCCATGACCCGCTCCCGCAAGCTGTGGATCGTGGTGTCGGTAAGCTTCCTCATTGGAGTCATCGTCACCGTGTCCGAGCCCGACCTCCAGGTCCTGGCCACCCAGGTCCCCGGCGTGCCCAACCCGGTGCTCATCGGGGCGGTGGCCGTAGGGGTGGGGATCTTCCTTGTCATCGCTCTGCTGCGCATCCTGTTCCGGGTCCCCCTGAACCGCCTGTTGGTGGGCTTCTATCTGGTCGTGTTCACCCTTGCCGCCTTTATCCCCGGGGACTTTCTCGCCATCGCCTTTGACTCTGGAGGCGTCACCACCGGCCCCATGACCGTCCCCTTCATCATGGCCCTGGGCCTGGGCGTCTCCTCCATCCGCAGCGACGCCGACGCCTCTCAGGACAGCTTCGGCCTGGTGGCTCTGTGCTCCATCGGCCCCATCCTGGCCGTGATGGTCCTCTCCCTGCTCTACCCCGCCTCTGGGGCCTACACCCCTGTCTCCATCCCAGAGGTTCCGGACAGCCGTGCCCTCTGGAAGCTGTTTGAGGAGGGTCTCCCCGAGTACATCGCAGAGGTGGCCCTGTGTCTGGCCCCCATCGCCGCCTTTTTTGTCGTGTTTCAGGTGGTATCCCTGAAATTAAAAAAGAAAAAGGTCTTGAAAATCGTAGTCGGTATTTTATATACTTATATTGGGCTGGTACTGTTCCTCACCGGCGTCAATGTGGGCTTCATGCCCGCCGGCAACTATCTGGGCTATCAGATCGCCACCCTGCCCTATCGCTGGGTCCTGATCCCAATCGGCATGCTGATGGGCTGGTTCATCGTCCAGGCGGAGCCGGCGGTCCACGTGCTCAACAAGCAGGTGGAGGAGATCACCTCCGGTGCCATCCCCGGCCGGGCCATGAGCACCAGTCTGTCCATCGGCGTGGCGATGTCGATTGGACTGTCCATGGTGCGGGTGCTCACCGGGATCTCCATCTTCTGGCTGCTGATCCCCGGCTACCTGGCCGCTATCACCATGTCCTTTTTCACGCCGAAGATCTTCACCGCCATTGCCTTCGACTCCGGCGGCGTAGCCTCCGGCCCTATGACCGCCACCTTTCTGCTCCCCTTCGCCATGGGAGCCTGCGACGCCATCGGCGGAAGCATCATCACCGACGCCTTCGGCGTGGTGGCCATGGTGGCCATGACGCCGCTGATCACCATCCAGATGCTGGGACTGCTCTATCAGTACCGCCTGAAGAAGAATGGCACCAGCGGAGAGCAGACCGCCCCGGCGGATGATGACATCATCGAGCTCTGAGGGCGCTGCCGCCCCCACGACGCGAGGAGGAGTGACCGCTATGAGCGGATTGGATCTTATCATCACCATCACTGACCGGTCCAAGTGTGAGTTGTTTATCAACTGGTTCCGCGGCCGTGACATCCCGCTGGTTCTCACCGCGCTGGGACAGGGGACCGCCACCACGGAGATCCTGGACTGTCTCGGGCTGGAGGCCTCGGAAAAGTCGGTCCTGTTCTGCCTTGCCCCCCATTCCCGGTGTATGGTGCGCAGGGCGGCCCGGGACCTGTGGCTGGACGTGCCGGGCAACGGCGTACTGATGACGGTGCCCGTGTCCAGCATCGGCGGCACGTCCGTCAAGGAATATCTGACCCAGAATCAGGAGGGGGAGGAACCCATGGAGAGAGAGATCGCCCATGAGCTGATCTTGGTGATCGCCAATCAGGGGCATACGGACCAGGTCATGGAGGCCGCCCGCGGCGCGGGCGCCACTGGCGGGACCACCATCCACGCCAAGGGGACCGGTATGGAACTGGCCAAAAAGTTTTTCGGCGTCTCTATCGCCTCTGAGCGGGAGTTGGTCTTTATCCTGACCCGCTCCCAGGACAAGAAGAACATCATGAAGGCCATCATGGCCCAGGCCGGCATCCAGACGCCCGCCCAGGCTATGGTCTTCTCCGTTCCGGTGAGCGACATCGCCGGCCTGCGTCATTTGGACCAAGCAGAGTCCTGAACCGAACCAGACAAATAGCAAGCCCTCCGGCGCCGCGGCGCCGGGGGGCTTGCTCTGTCCCCGCCTTCTGTCTCCGCTGTCCCCAGAGGCTCAGTTTCCCCCATCCAGGGGCAGGCAGACCGTCAGCTGGAAGCGCCCGCCCTCCGCCTTTGCCTCCAGGGAGCCGCCCCGGCGGCGGGCGATCTCTTCCATCCCCGCCAGGCCAAAGCCGTGGGTCTCCCGCTCCCCCTTCGTTGTCACAAAGGCTCCGTCCGGTCCCCGCTTTACGGGACGTCCCAAGGCATTCTCCACCCGCAGCATCAGCAGCCCCTTGTCCGCCCGGGCCCTCAGCCGCACCGTCCGGTCCTCCGCCCCCGCTGCCCCCTCGATGGCGTTATCCAGGGCATTTCCCAGCAGGGCGCACAGCTCCGGCGCCGGGATATCCATCTGCTCAGGCAGGCTGACCTGAAATTCCCCCGTCAGCCCCGCCTCCTCCAGGGCGGCGGCCTTGGAGGCAAGGACCACATCCACGGTCTCATTACCGCAGAAGCGCCTGTGTCCGGTGAGGGCTGGGGAACCGCCCAGCTGCCGCAGATACCGCTCCGCCTCCTCCCAGCTGCCCCGCTCCAGCAGACCCAGCAGGGCGGACAGGTGGTTGCGCATGTCATGGCGCAGGGCGCGCACCTGGGCCTGCTCCTGCCGGAGCCCCTGGTAGTACACCTCCCGCAGTCCGGCCAGCCGGTTCTCCTCCTCCAACTCCTCGTGCCGGGAGAGCACGGCCAGGGCTGCCAGCAGGGCCAGGGCGGACAGGGAGGCAAAGGGCAGGATGGTATAGGCGATCCCCTCCACGAAGTGATCCACCAGCTCGTCTCCCACCATTCCCATCCCCCATAGGGAGAAGGACAGGGTGGCCATCAGGGGGGCCAGCGTCAGCCCGCCCAGCAGCTTCCACAGGCGGGAGGACAGGCGCACAGGTCTCCGCACCAGCTTCCAGATCACCGGCACCAGCACCGCCCAGCATACCAGCTTCACCAGATTGCTCCCCACCCTCTCCCCGTTGTGCGACACACTGTTGATCGCCTGTTTGAGCACTGTATCCGCCATCATCCCAATGGGGACCAGCAGCGTATAAAAGATGCCTCCAGCCACCAGCCGGGCCTGAGGGCGTCCCCCGCCGCACAGGAGGAATACCGTCAGGAAGGGGAGGAACAGAAGGATGGGGTTGTGGTCCCCCACCCAGGCGGGCAGCCCCAGGGTGAACCCAAGCAGCAGATACAGCGCCCCCCGGCGCGGCCAGCTCCGGCACGGCCCCAGCACCCGCTCCACTGTCGAGCCCATGGCTGCGCCTCCCAGCAAGAGCGGCCCCCATTGCAGCAGCTCCTTCCATACAGGCAGAACGATCATTCCCATTCCCTCCCTACTCCAGCGCCGCCCGTGTCAAGGCAAGCAGCGCCTCCCGCTGGCAGGAGCGGCTGATGGGCAGGATCTCCTCCCCTACCCACACCTCGCTCCCTGTCACCCGGTCCACCGCCCCCACCCGGACCAGATACCGCTGGTGGATGCGGACGAACTCCGCCCCCAGCTGGGCAGCCACCTGGTCCAGCTTCCCGTAAAAAATATAGGCGCGCCTGGGGGTGACGCAGGTCACCTGCCGCCGGTCTGAGCGGAAGTACAGGATGGCGTCCCGCCGGATGCGGTAGAACACCTCACCGCTGCGGCAGAAGAAGAGCTCCTCCTCCTGCCGCTGGAGGGCGGTCAGCGCTCGGGTGAGGACCCTCTCCAGTTCCTCCGCCCCGGCGGGCTTGAGCAGGTATCCCAGGGCTCCCACCTCATAGCCGTCAAACACATAGTCACTGTACCCTGTGACAAATACCAGCTGGAGGCTCTGGTCTGCCTCCCGCAGGGCCCTGGCCGTATCCATGCCGTTGGTCCCCTCCATCTCGATGTCCAGGAACACCAGATCCAGCTCCCCCGCATGCCGGTCCATCCAGCCCAGCAGCGCATCTCCGGAGGAGAACTCCAGCAGCCGCGCCGGCGCGGACCGCCCCTCCAGCGCCCGCTCCAGCAGCACCCGCAGCTGGAAGCGGGATTCCCGTGCGTCGTCGCAGATCCCGATCTGAAGCAAACCGTCCACCTCCCATGGCCTTGTGCCGCGCCTCCCCGCCGGGGCGGCCCCTGTTTTCCCGGAATTTTTCTCCCTCTCAGTGTACAGAGAGTATGATACCACATTTCTGCTTCCCTTCCAAACCAAGTTTGACAGCAGAGCGGTCAAATATGACATCCCATCCCCAAAATTTTCACCCGGCCCGCCGTCTGTGACAGGAGCGGTTGCTTCCCATCCACCTCCCCTGCTATGCTGGGAGCAGAAAGGAAGGATCACTATGCTCTCTGTACAAGATCTGCACAAAAGCTATCAGGTAGGCAAGACCACCTATGAGGTGCTCAAAGGCGTGTCCCTGGAGGTGGCAAAGGGGGAATTTGTGGCCGTGATGGGCCCCTCCGGCTCGGGTAAGACCACCCTGCTCAACTGCATCTCCTGCTACATCCCCGCCGACTCGGGCAGCATCCGCCTGGGCAGCCAGGAGCTGGCCCGGCTGGACGAGGACACCCTGGCCGCAGTGCGCAACAAGAAGCTGGGCTTCGTGTTCCAGGACTTCCTGCTGCTGGACGGCCTCACGGTCCGGGACAACATCCTCCTGCCCCGCATCATCGCCGGGGAGACCGGAGGCGACATGGAGCAGGCCGCCGACCGCCTGTGCGGCATCTTCGGCATCGGTGCCATCCGGAACAAGTATCCGGCGGAGATCTCCGGCGGAGAGAAGCAGCGCACCGCCGTGGCCCGCGCCCTCATCAACCACCCCATGCTCCTGCTGGCCGACGAGCCCACCGGAAATCTGGATTCCCGCTCCTCCCGGGCGGTGATCGACGCCTTTCTCCAGGCCAAGGCGGACCTGGAGGCCACCATCTTCATGGTGACCCACGACTCCTTTGCCGCCTCCTTCTGCGACCGGGTGATCATCCTGCGGGACGGGGGGGTGTGGCGCACCCTGGCCCGCGGCGAGAAGGACCGACGCACCTTCCAGGACGAGCTGCTGGACGCGGTGCGGGAGATGGGGGAGGCGAGCGCCCAATGACACGTTTCTCCCAAGTGACCGCCGCCCTGCGGCGGAAGAGCCTGGGGCAGTATGCCCTGCTCACCCTGTGCTGTTTCGTCTCCGTGCTCCTCATCACCGCTTACGCCTCCATGATGGGTTCCCCCACGGTGCTCTCCGTCTTTCCCGAGGGGGGCGACAGCCGCAAGCAGATGACCATGATCTTCGTGCTGGCTGTCCTGGGCTGCGGCGTATTCACTACCTACGCCTCCGGCCTGTTCTTCCGCCACAAGTCCCGGGATGTGGGCATCCTGCTGGCCCTGGGTGCCTCCAAGGACCAGCTGCGCCGGGTGCTGACGGGGGAGCTGGCTCTGATGTCCCTGTCTGCCTGTGCCCTGGGTGCCCTGCTGGGCACCCCGCTGGCCTGGTTCATCTGGCAGGGGTTCCGGCTCCTGCTGGTGGACTCAGAGGAGATGGCCCTGGCCTTTGACCCCCATGCCTATCTGCTGGCCCTGGCCTTCTCCCTCTTTGTGGTTGTCATGCTGTTCGTTATGCTGGGCCGCTTTTTGCGGCGGACCAACATCTTGGACGTGGTCAACGAGTCCCGGAAGTCTGAGCCCATCCGTGCGGTCCCCCGGTGGTACGGTCCTCTGGGCATCATCCTGCTGGCGGCGGGCGGCTTTCTGGGCTATATGGCCCCCAAATTTTTTATTTTGGTCCTTCACTGGTACGCCCCCGATGCCCTGACGGCCCTGTTCTATCTGCCCGCCCTGGCCGGCCTCTACATGATCCTCCTCCACACGGTAGTCAACGGCTGGCGGCGGGGCAGCAGCCGCTACAGGGACCTGATCACCTCCAGCATGATGAAGTTCCAGGGACGCCAGACCGTGCGGAATATGGTGGTGGTGACGGTGCTGGCCGCCGGGGCCTACTTTGCCGCTTTCTATATCCCTATGCTGAGCAGCGGCACCTCGTCCACAACGGAGGACCGGGAATTCGATTACCTGTTCCACTACCGGGCTGACCAGGACATGCCCGGCCGGGAGGAGGTGCTCCATCTGGCAGAGGAGATGGGAGTGACTGTCACCCGCTACGCCCAGCAGTCCGGTGCGGTGCTCGCCTACGACGGCTACGCCGATGTTGTATCGGAGGGCCCCCTGGGCGCCACCTACGATGTGGTCTACTGTGAGGAAACTGCCTCTGATGTGTTCCTGTCGGAGAGCGCCTGGAACATCCTTACCGGGGATGACCTGGATCTGGAACCCGGTACAGCGGCCACAGTCTATGACCGCAACGGGGATAGCAGCGGCGCCGGGAACAGCATCTCCCTGGTCACCAACCACCTCACCGGGGAACAGCTGGCCGTCACGCCGGCCGAGCCCCTGCGCAGCACCTCCCTTCTGGGATACCGGGTGCTGGACGACGGGGATTATGCCCGCATCATCCAGGGCCTGCCCGATGAATGGCGGGAGGTGGTGGCCGTCTTTGACGTGGAGGACGAGGAGGACACCTACTTCTTTGCAAGGGCCCTGTTCGACGAGATCGTGGACCGCTCCGGCCCCGAGGTGGCTCTCTTCGACGGTTGGGACCCGGTGGTCCGGGACCGTTATCTGGCAGAGAAGGGCTACTACTTCCTGGACCCGGCCCATCTGGAACCCAATGGATTTTCTCCCATTGAATATGACCAGCGGGATTCCAGCAACTTCCGGAATTCCTGGAAATACATGCCCCGCTTCCGGGTGCTGGACCAGGCGGACTTTACCACTACCATGGCGGTCTTTCTGATGCTGTTCGTCTTTGTTTCCATCGTCTGCTTTGCCGCTATGGTAGTCATCCTCTTTACCCGCTGCATGACCATCGCCATGACCAACGCCCGGGTCTATGACGACCTGCGGCATCTGGGGGCCTCCAGCGCCTTCCTCCGCCGCACGGTAAAGGGGCAGATCTCCCGGGTGTTCTTCGTCCCCCTGTGCACGGGCACCCTGCTGATCTACGCCTTCTTCGCCATGATCCTGTACTTCAACAGCGGCAGCTTCACTCCCGGCGAGCTGGCCGGCCTGGCCAACTGCGCCCTGGTGGTCCTCGTCCTCTCTCTGTTCTTATATGGCATGTACCGCTTCACCCTGGGCCGGGTATGCTCCGCCCTTTCCATCCGGTCCTCTTCCCGGCCCCGCTGACCTCCTTCCCCTCTCTCATCCCATCCCATGCATTTTTCCCATCCATTTATCAAAATTTCTCACTGGAAAGCGGCAGTCAAAACAGCTATAATAAAGACGAAAGCGCAGGAAAAATTGTAAATTTTGTCTAATTGCTGTCTTTAGACCCCGCCGACAGCGATGCCCGCGCCCAGCACGCACCAACAAACGAGGGAATGAGGAGGAAATCATCATGCGCAAACGAGCTTTGTCCCTGCTTCTGGCAATGGCCCTGGTCCTGGGCCTGTCTGTGGGCGCCTCCGCGGCCTCCGCCGCGCCCACCGATCTCAACCGGTATCTGCTCTCCCACACCAGCAGGAGCGGCGAGACCCGCTCCCTGCCCATCGACCGCACTGAAGTCAATGAGCACCCCGTCATCGGCTATTACACCTACACCTTCCAGGACGGCGAGGCCGCCGGCCGCTCCTTCAAGCTCTATGTGGGCCAGCACGCCGCCCTCCGCGCCTACATCACCGTCATAGCCCTGCCCGACGGCATTGCGGACCCCTACGCCTTCCTTCAGGAGCAAGGCTGGCTGGAGCAGGCCGACACCTATGGCGAGCTCCTCTTTGTCCTGGAGCCCGGCCAGGGCGGCTGGGGCACCCCTGACAGCGAGGCCGCCTATCTGGAGGCCTGCCTGGGCGAGGTGATCGGCAACGACGCCGGCGGCACCCGTGAGACCGCCCCCGGCGGCGTGGTCCAGACCGGCAAGGTGACCCTCAGCGACGGCACCACCTGTTCCTTCTTCACCGGCCACTCCTGCAACTACTATGTAGGCTACGGCGAGGGCTGCGCGGTGCTGGAGTCCTGGACCGCCGAGAACCCCCTGTACGTCATCAGCCAGGCCTTCATCGGCGGCAAGAGCGTGGGCTCCGGCTATCTGGACCAGGCCGCTGCCCGCACCTATAACGGCTATAACGTGAGCACCTATCACCCCGGCTATAGCGATGAGGACTTCACTGCCACCCTGACTGACATGAAGAACGACGGTGCCATCGCCTCCGCGAAGTTCATGACCAATGCGGATGTCCCTGTGCCCACCCTCTTCGCCGGCTATCCCCAGGGGGATGCCAGCGTCAGCTACTGGAAGAACGTCAATGACGCCTATGCTGTCCCCACAGTGGATGGGCTGTATCGTCAAAGCATCTCCTCCAGCTCCTGGACTACCCGCTATGCCAACCAGAACGCCAAGACGTGGGACCCCAATACCCGCTACGGCATCTCTCAGGTCCGGGTGGAGGACGGCGCTGACCTGAACGCCGCCCAGATCCGGGACTTCCTGGCCGCCTACACCCGCTACACCTATCAATTTGCTTACAGCAACAACCTGGCCTACCGTCTGGACTACTATCAGGCCACCAAGGCTGCCCGGACTGCCGCGGAGAGCGGCAAGGCCATCGCCACCTATACCTTCGATGGCTATGACGGCAGCGATGCCACTGTGGAGCTGCGGGCCCTGGAGTCCGCCCGGGTCTCCGTCCCCGGTAGCTTGGTGGGCGGTACAGTGTACTCCTGCATCTCCGCTTTCAACGACTATGACAGCAACGGCGTCCTGGACCCCCGCGAGTCTCTGATTTACATCCCCGACTCTGTGAAAAACAACAGTGCTGAGGGTGCTCCTGTCCTGGTGGTCTTCCCCGGTATGACTCAGGCCGCCTCTACCTTTATGGACTGCTCCGGCTACTGGGCCGTGGCCAACGACGAGGGCTGCGTCCTGCTCATCATGGGCGAGTATTGCAACTCCAGCGCCTCCAGCCTGATTTATGGCGATGAAGAGGACAACGTCAACATGACCCGCTCCGCCCTGCTGCTGCTGGACCAGGTGGTCAGCAAGCAGGCTGGTGTCCAGATGGACCTCACCCGGGTGTACGGCACCGGCCATTCCTTGGGCAGCCGGACGGTCCAGACCCTGACCCACAACAGCGAGGCCTACTACTTCGCCGCTGTGGCCTCCACCTCCTTCAACAACACCCAGTTTACCGCTGACAGCATGATGCCCAGCTATCTGCTGGCCGGTCAGGCCGACATCGACAGCTTGGTGGCCGCTCCCTGGCTCTCCGGTGATAACAATTCCATCCATGACTGGGTCACCGGCGCGCTGAAGATGAACGGCCTGGATGTGACCTTCACCCCCAACGACCACGCCAGCTTCCTGGCCGCCTGCTCCAGCTATGACGAGAGCGGCCGCTACTACACCTACACCTGGGCGGACAGCAACAGCATCCCCCTGGTCCAGTTCACCCGCACCCTGGCCCGGGAGCACAACTGCTACCCCGAGGAGTTCCGGCTGGCCTGGGACTTCCTGGAGCACTACCGCCTGGCCGAGGACGGCACCCGCTATTACAGCCCCTCCGCCTTTGCCAACAACGACGCTGTGACCATCACTAAGGGCTGAAGCCCCTTCTTCCAACTGAACTGCCCCGGCGCGGTCCTGAGACCGCGCCGGGGCAGTTTTCTCTCCTGTTTCAGAAAAAGGGCATCTTTTTTCTGCCCGCGCATATAGATCCATAAGGGACCGCGCACGTTCCGTGCGGCCCGCTCTGCGCCGGGAGGTGAGCCCCATGGGCCGTCTGTTCTCCAGAAGAAAATACCGGGACCTGATGCTGGGCCTGGCTCTGCTGTGCGCTGTTCTGGCCCTGATGCGCTGGCCCCAGGAGAGTATGGCCGCCGCCCGGGACGGGCTGGCCCTGTGCGGCAATGTGATCATCCCCTCCCTTTTTCCCTTCTTTGTCCTCTCCTCCCTGGTGGTAGAGCTGGGGATGAGCCGCTACCTGGGCCGTCTGCTGGAGGGGGTCATGGCCCCCCTGTTCCGGGTGGGGGGCGCCTGCTCCTCCGCCCTCGCCCTGGGCTTTGTAGGGGGCTACCCGGTGGGGGCCCGCACTGCCATCGCCCTATACGAGAACGGCCAGTGCTCCAAAACAGAGGCAGAACGGCTGCTGGCCTTCTGCAACAATTCAGGTCCCGCCTTTATCCTGGGGGTGGTGGGCACCGGGATCTTCGCCAGCAGCCGTGCGGGGCTGCTCCTCTATCTGGCACATATCGCCGCTTCCCTGTGCGTAGGCCTGCTCTTCCGCTTCTACCGGCCCGGCGAGGGACCCCGGCCGGGACGACATGCGGCCCCCCAGTTCCAGGCAGCCAGCTTCCCCGTGGCCTTCACCCATTCCATCACCGGGGCCCTGTCCTCCACCCTGAACATCTGTGCCTTCGTGCTGTTTTTCACGGTGGTCATCCGGATGCTCTTTCTCTCCGGCGTCATGGGCGCTCTGGCCGGCGGGGCGGCCGCTCTGCTCTCCCCCCTGGGGCTGGATCAGGCATGGGCCCAGCGGCTCATCACCGGCCTGTTGGAGCTCTCCTCCGGGGTCTCCTCCCTCACCGGAGCGGGCACAGTGACCGGCCGGCTGTCCATGGCCGCCTTCATGCTGGGGTGGGCCGGCCTCTCTGTCCACTGCCAGGTGCTGGCCTTTCTGGGAGACAGCGGCCTGTCCCTGCGGACCTATCTCACCGGCAAGCTGCTCCATGGCGGCCTCTCCGCCCTTTTCACTGCCCTGCTGGTCCGCCGCTTCCCCCTGGAGGCGCCGGTCTCCTCCTACCTGGCGGAACAGGTGGAGGGCATCGCCAGCCTGGACTTTCAGCGTGCCCTAACCATCTCCACCGCGGCCGCCTGGGGCGTCTGGCTGCTCTTTGTGGCACTGGCCGTCTATATGGTGAAAAAAAGCAGTGGAAAACCCAGGCCAAAGAGAGTATAATGGTCCCAACAACGCATTGGGAGGGACCTTCATGGGCCTGTTTCAAAAAAAGATCGAACCCCGCTGCACCTACTGCGCCCGTGGGCGCGCCCTGAGCGAGGATCAGGTGATCTGCGACCGGAAGGGGGTCATGTCTGCCGGTTCCAGCTGCCGATCCTTCAAGTACGACCCATTGAAACGGGTCCCTCCCCGCCCGGCTAAGGCGGATTTCTCCAGGCTGAAGGACGAGGATTTTGTCCTCTGAACCCGGACGTTCTCAGGAGCCAGCCAGGCAATGGGCGGAGAGACTGTCATTCCCGAGGTACACGCCCTTGGAAATGACGAAATCAAACTTTTATTCCGTCGCCTGCGGGTGGCGGAATTCCTCACAGGAGAGCTTTTTCCACAAGCCGAGGCGGCCTCCGCATCTGCGGAGGCCGCCCTGTTCTTGTTCCACCGCTGCTCTCCCGGCCGGGAGCCGGGCCCTTACAGCATCTTGTACAGCATGGCAGCCCCTACCACTCCGGCGTCGTTGCCCAGGGAGGCTCTCTCCAGGCGCGGCGGCTTGGACTTGTCAAAGCAGCCCGCCAGCACCAGCCCCCGCAGGGGGTCCAGCAGCAGGTCGTCCTCTGCGTTGCTGATGCCGCCGCCCAGGCAGATGATCTCCGGCTGGAGGATGTTCACCAGGTTGATCAGGCCGATGGACAGCCCCTCAAGATAGCGGTGAAGCACCTTCTTTGCCGACAGGTCCCCCAGCCGGGCAGCCTGGAAGGGGATACGTCCGTCCACGCGGAAGCGGTCCCCCTGGCACAGCTCCCACATCACGCTGCCCGGGTCCCGCTCCATGGCCTCCTGGGCAATACGGATCAGGGCAGTAGCGGAGCCGTACTGCTCCCAGCATCCCCGGTTCCCGCAGCCGCACAGCACGCCGTTGGGCCGGATGATCATGTGGCCCACCTCCAGCCCGGACTGGGCGAAGCCGGTGTACAGCTTGCCGCCCACCACCAGGCCGCCTCCGATGCCGGTGCCCAGGGTGACCACCACTGCGGGGTCGCAGTCCTTGGCCGCGCCGGCCCAGTACTCACCGATAGCGGCGCAGTTGGCGTCGTTGCCCAGATAGACGGGCACGTCCCACTCCGCCTGGAACATCTCCCGGATGGGAGTGTTGTCAAAGGGCATGTTGGGAGTCTGGATCACATAGCCCGTCTTGTTGTCCACCAGACCGGGCAGGCCCAGGCCCACTGCCTTGATCTGATCTGCGGCGAAGCCCCCCACCTCCGCCGCCTGCTGGGCCAGCTGGGCGGACTGGCGGCACAGCTCTGCCGGGTCCCACGCCTTGTTCACCGGACGGCTCACCTTGTTGATGATCTTTCCCGCTCCATTGGTCAGTCCGGCCACCATGTTGGTGCCGCCGATGTCAAGCCCGATATACATCTCATTCATCTCCCACACCCATCTTCCGGGCAAAATGTTGATCCATTCTTCTGGTCAGCTCCAGCGCCGCGTTGTGGCCCATCTTGCGGTTGCGGTTGTTCATGGCCGCCACCTCCACGATGCTGGCCAGGTTCCGGCCCGGCTTCACCGGGATGGTCAGGGCGGGCAGCTGCACCCCCAGGATCTCGGTGTAGGTGTTCTCCAGGCCCAGGCGGTCATAGACTGCGGTGTCATCCCAAGGCTCCAGCTTGATGACCATATCGATCTCCTGATTCATCTTGATGGCCCCCATGCCGAACAGGCGGCGTACATCGATGACCCCGATGCCCCGCAGCTCCATGTAGTGGCGGATCAGCTCCGGGGCGGAAGCCACCAGGGTGCCATGGTTGGTCTCCTTGATCTCCACCGCGTCGTCCGCGATGATGCGGTGGCCGCGCTTGATCAGCTCGATGGCCACCTCGCTCTTGCCCACGCCGGACTCTCCCTGGAAGAGCACCCCCTCGCCGTAGATCTCCATCATCACGCCTGACCGGGTGATCCGGGGAGCCAGATGGTTGTAGAGACTGCCGATGAGAGAGCTCATAAAAGCCGAGGTCTGCTCCTGGGTGCGCAGCACGGTGCGCCCGTATTTCTGGGCCATCTCCATACACTCTGGGAACGGGTCGATGCCCCGGGTATAGATCAGGGCAGGCACCGGGTAGGAGAGCAGTCGGTCAAAGCTCTCCCGGCGCCGCTCTTCACTCATGCCGCTGACATAGGTAGTCTCGGTCAGTCCCATCACCAGCAGGCGCTTGGTGTCAAAATGCTCAAAAAAGCCGGACAGCGGAAGTCCGGGGCGGTTTACGTCCAGGGTCCGCAGCGGGATATTCTGGTAGTCCTCTCCCTCGTGGAGGAGCTCCAGGTGGAATTCCTTGATGATCTCGCCCAGACGGACGCTGTTTTGGGTCTCTGTCACAGGGTGCACCCCTCTCCTATATTCTGGTTCTGGATTAGTATAGCTCATTTCCACCCGGCACGCAAGAGAACAGCTGTTTTTTCTTGTCCTATTTTACACAGGCAGGAGATGCTGCCCTCTCCTTTTTCGTCAAAACTGCCAGAGCGTGCCCGTAAAATTTCCAGGGGCGGCCGGCCACAGGCCGCCCCTGCCCTTCCACTCCTGAGAATAAGCGGAGTTTTTGAAAAAAACTCTTGCATTTTCACGCAACATCTGGTATTATATCAGTCGATGCTTCTATAAGCGTACTCTCATAGCGAGGAGGTAAGCAACATGGCTAAATGCGAATTCTGCGACAAGGGCGTCACCTTTGGCATCCAGGTCTCCCACTCCCACCGCCGTTCCAACCGTGTCTGGAAGCCCAATGTGAAGCGCGTGAAGGCGATCGTGAAGGGCACTCCTACCCACGTGTACGTCTGCACCAGATGCCTCCGTTCCGGTAAGGTCACCCGCGCTGTGTGATTGGAATAAGGCTGACAAAAAACCTCTGTACCACACGGTACAGAGGTTTTCTCTTTACACCGGGGATGCCTCCAGCTCCTCCAGATCTGTCCGCTCCACAAGGAAGGCCATGAAGGAGCGCCGGGTGACGATCCCGCAGAAGCAGTTCCGGTCGTCCACGATGGGGATGAAGTTCTGCCGCAGAAGCGCCTGGGCCACCTGATCCGGAGTGGCCCGGATACCCAGCGGCGGGCAGAAGTCCGGGCGGAGAAGGCCCCCGATGCGGTACTTCTCGTGAGCCTTCCTGTCGGTGGTACCCACGGCCAAAATATGACGCAGGAAGTCCCCCTCTGTGATGCTGCCCAGGTATTCTCCCTGGTCATTCAGCACCGGGATGGCGGTGTATCCATGCTGCCGCAGCAGCTCCAGTCCCTGACGCACCGTGTCCCCTGTATGCAAAAACACGGTCAGAGCCTTGGGAGTCATGATCTTGATGATATTCATATTGGTCTCCTTGCAGTTTCGTATCGATACCCAGTCTGAGAAATCTCCCCAGCCGTTCTCCGCATCTCGGCCTGCGGCCTCTTTCCTTCTATCATAAAGGAAACGCCTCCCTTTTGCAACTGTTCTCTGTAGGATATTCTAAAAAGGGCCTGGGCGGCTGTGCACAGCCGCCCAGGCCCTTTTTACAAAGATCCGTCTCGGGGCTCCTCTCAGCCCGGAGGCCAGGTCATATCCCGGCCGGACAGTACATGGAAATGCAGATGCTTTACACTCTGCCCCGCCTGCTCCCCGATGTTGGAGACGATGCGGTAGCTGTCCAGTCCCAGCTCCCTGGCCACCTTGGCAATGACCTCAAAGATGTGGGCCACCACCCCGCTGTTTTCCGCCGTCACCTCGGCAGCGGAGGCGATGTGGGCCTTGGGGATGACCAGGAAGTGGGTGGGCGCCTGGGGATCGATGTCATAGAAGGCGAAGCACTGCTCGTCCTCATACACCTTGTTGGACGGGATCTCTCCCGCGACGATCTTACAGAACAGACAATCGGACATTGGGGGACCTCCTTTGTTTGTCATATAAGACCATTGTACCGCATTTCCCCGGGATTTCAAGAAATTTTTCATTGCTCAGCACCCTTTTGTTGTCCCCAGAGTCTGGATCCTCCCAGTTTTCCCCATAGAAAACTGCCTCCCAGCAGGATCTCATCTCTTTTGACGCTTGTCCGGTCCAGCGTCTCCACGGGATCTGTTTCTTCTCTTTCAGGCGTACCACTCCTTCCAAACTTTCCTGCCTTCTCCCCGATGCAAAATCCAGGGGGAAATTTTGTTGGAGCCAGCAGGACAAAAAAAAGACGCTGTGTTTGCACACAGCGTCTTTTTTTATTACTGGGCTTCGACCTGGCCGAACTCGCGGCCATTATAGGTCAGGCAGGACTTGCACATCCGGTGGGGCAGCCGATAGGCACCGCACTTGGGGCAGGTCACGATACCGGGAGTCTCCAGCTTCCAGTGGGAGCTGCGCCGCTTATCGCGTCTGGCCTTCGAAACTTTTCCTTTGGGAACCGCCATTGGTGACACCTCCTTCGGTTTACGTGCCCTGCGTTTCTCCCGCAGGCACTTCTCGGACTACTCAGTTTTCATCATCCAACAGCTGCGCAAGCGCCGCCAATCGTGGATCCACTTCAGGTCTGCACCCGCACGGACCCAGGTTCAGGTCTGCTCCGCACTTGGCGCACAGCCCTTTGCAGTCTTCTGAGCAAAGGTTCTTTGTATCCATTGCGAGGACGAAAGCCGTGGTCACCAGCTCGTCCAGATCCACCTCGCTGCCCTCCAGGAGCACGATCTCGTCGTTCTCCTCGTCCTCCAGCTCATCGGCCAGGAGGCAGTCCAAAGGCACCGCTTTTTCCCGGGAAAATTTCTTCCCGCAGCGGTCGCAGGCCAGGTCCAGAAGGGAGCGGGCCGTGCCCGTCAGCTCCAAGGCCCCGGCGTGGTTGGTCACGGTGCCCGCGGCCTCTACCGGCCGGCTGATGGGATGGGAGCCATAAAACTCCAGCTGGGACAGGTCCAGCTGAAATTGGAAGTCCTTGGACGCGCCCGGAACGTGGATGATGTCCTTCAGATCCAGCCGCATATGGAACCTCCCTCCGGGGTATGGACCCCATACTCGCAGAATGGTACAGCGAGTATTATAAACAAATCGGGGAATAATGTCAAATACTTTTTTGCATTTGAGGAAAAAATTTTTTTGCGGCGCCCCGCCGGCCCGCCGGGCGAAATCGGGATTGACAAAAAAACAAGAATATGGTGGAATGGTGGCAGGATATCACACGCTCAATACTGTGGAAGGGACCGACTTGCCCCATGAAGGAATTTATCGTTGGAACGAACGACGCTGGACAGCGCCTGGACCGCTGGCTGGCCAAGACCCTCCCCCTCCTCCCCGCGCCGCTGGCCCAGAAGTACATCCGCCTCAAGCGGGTCAAGCTCAACGGCAGGGGGGCAAAGCGGGACGTGCGTCTGGTCCAGGGGGACTTGCTCCAGCTTTATATCAACGACGAGTTTTTCCAGACCCCCACACCGGAAAACGCCTTTCTCTCCCTCTACCAGCCCAAACTCACGATCCTTTATGAGGATGAGCACATCCTTCTAGTGGACAAGCGCCCCGGCCTGGTGGTCCACCCCGACGAGACGGAGCGGGTCAACACACTCATCACCCACATCCAGGCCTACCTCTACCAGAAAAAGGAGTGGTCCCCCTACCAGGAGGGGGCCTTTGCCCCCGCCCTGTGCAACCGTATCGACCGGAACACCGGGGGCATCGTCATCGCCGCCAAAACGGCGGAGGGACTTCGGGTGATGAACCAGAAGATCCGGGACCGTGAGCTGAAAAAATACTACCTCTGCATAGTCCACGGAACTCTCCCGCGCCCCGCGGGCCGGCTGGAGGGCTACATTCTGAAAGATGAGGCAAAAAAACAGGTCACCGTGAGCAGTCGTCCCAGGCCGGGGGCCAAGACGGCCGTCACACTGTACGAGACCCTGGCCGTCCGGAACGGGCTCTCCCTGGTGCGCTGCCAGCTCATCACCGGGCGCACCCACCAGATCCGGGCCCAGTTCGCCGCCGCCGGGCACCCCCTGCTGGGAGACGGCAAATATGGCAGCGAGCGGCAGAACAAGCGCTACGGCCGCAGCTATCAGGCCCTGTACTCCTACCGGCTGGAGTTCTGCTTCACTACCGACGCCGGGGCGCTGGCTCCTCTGGACGGACAGCAGTTCCAGGTGGAGCAGGTGGACTTCGTGACGGAATATTTTCCCGGCTTTTCCCTGTGATCCCCGCCGGTCCGCCGGGATCTCCCCTCACTCCGGCGCACCCCCAGTTTTCCTTGCTCCGGCCGGGCTTTCCCGGTTTTCCGGCGGGGGGATTTCACCGAGATTTTCGACAAAATCCATTGACATTTTATCGGTAAGCGGATATAGTGTATCTCGCTATCTGTGAATCCCCGCCGGGACCTCCAGCTGTCCCTCTGCTGCGGACAGCGGCGGGAATGAGACCGAGGGAGCTGACAAGCTGTAAGTTGAAAGGAAATGGGGGAGGATACATGTCCAAGGAGTTGATCCGCCTGGTGGACTGCACCATGGCGTTTGACGACGAGGTCGTGCTCGATAACATTACGCTGAATATCCATGACAAGGAGTTCCTCACACTGCTCGGTCCCAGTGGATGCGGCAAGACCACCACTCTGCGCATTATCGGTGGTTTCCAGACGCCCACCGCTGGCGACGTATTTTTTGACGGTGTGAGGATCAATGCTGTCCCGGCGTACAAACGGGCCATCAATACAGTATTTCAGAGATACGCTCTGTTTCCCCACCTGAACGTCTTTGAAAACATCGCCTTCGGCCTGCGCATCCCCAAGGCGAAGGAGGAGCGGGACGAGAAGGGAAAGGTCATCCGTCGTCAAAAAGTCAAGCTCACTGAGAAGGAGATCCAGGAGCGGGTCATGGAGATGCTGGATGTCGTCAACCTGAAGGGGTTTGAGAAGCGCTCTGTGTCTTCCCTGTCCGGTGGACAGCAGCAGCGGGTGGCCATTGCCCGCGCCCTGGTGAACCGTCCCAAGGTGCTGCTGCTGGATGAGCCTCTGGGGGCGCTGGATATGCGGCTGCGCAAAGACATGCAGAACGAACTTAAGCGCATCCAGCAAGCCATGGGCATCACCTTCATCTATGTCACCCACGACCAGGAGGAGGCCCTGTCCATGTCGGACACGGTGGTAGTGATGGACAAGGGGCAGATCCAGCAGATCGGCACCCCGGAGGACATCTACAACGAGCCTCAGAATGCCTTTGTGGCCGACTTCATCGGCGAGTCCAACATCATCGACGGCATTATGCGCACCGATGGCGTGGTGGAGATCTTCAACCGCCGTTTCCAGTGCCTGGACAAGGGCTTTGCCCCAAACGAGCCGGTGGACGTGGTCATCCGCCCCGAGGATGTGGACATCGTGCCAGAGGAGCAGGGCCAGCTGAAGGGGACCGTCACCTCCGTCACCTTCAAGGGGATGCAGTATGACATCATCGTGGACTTCTATGGCTTCAAATGGCTGATCCAGACCACGGACCTGTCCCCGGTGGGCAGCCGTATCGGCATCAAGATCGATCCCGACGGCTTCCACGTGATGAAGAAGAGCCATTACTCCGGCATGTTTGGAGACTACTCCTCTTACAGCGAGGAGTATGACGAGATCAGCGACGCCGCCTATGACCCCGAGGAGGCAGAGGGGGAGGAGGCCGGAGATGAAGCGGAATAAGCTCTCCCTGTTTTCCATCCCCTATGTGGTCTGGATGGCCATCTTTGTGGTCATCCCCATTCTGATGGTGGTGGTCTATGCCTTTTCTTCCGCCGGAGGCGGCTTCACCCTGGACAACTTCGCCCGCATCTGGGACTACGCGGTGGTCTTCACCCGGTCCTTCAAGCTGGCCCTCATCGCCACCGTGATCTGCCTGTTGGTGGGCTACCCCATTTCCTGTTTCCTGGCCCGGGAGGGAGCCGGCTTCCAGCGGGTGGCCATGATGCTCATCATGCTGCCCATGTGGATGAACTTCCTGCTGCGCACCTACTCCTGGATGTCCATCCTGGAGAACACCGGCCTGCTCAACCGTTTTTTTGACGCTATCGGCCTGTTCGACCTCATCAACGGCCTCTTTGGCACGGAGATCGAGTATTTCAAAATGATCAACACCCAGGGCGCGGTGGTGCTGGGCATGGTGTACAACTTCCTGCCCTTCATGATCCTGCCCATCTACTCGGTCATCGTCAAGCTGGACCACCGGCTGATCGAGGCCGCCCGGGACCTGGGGGCCGATTCGGTCACGGTGTTCCGCCGTGTGACCCTGCCCCTGTCCCTGCCTGGGGTCCTCTCGGGCATCACCATGGTGTTCGTCCCTGCGGTGTCCACCTTCGCCATCTCCCATCTGCTGGGGGGCGGCAAGCATCTTCTGCTGGGCAACCTGATTGAGATGCAGTTCAAGGGCTCGGCCTATAACCCCTATCTGGGCTCCGCCGTGGCGCTGGTGATGATGGTGATCGTGGTCATCTGCATGTCGGTAATGAATCGCTTCGGTGAGGGCGAGGAACAGGCGGTGATGCTATGAGCCGTTCCGCCTCTCTCTTCCGCCGCCTCTCCATGGCGCTGGTCTTTGTGTTCCTTTACGCCCCCATTCTGGTACTCATCGTCTTTTCCTTCAACGACTCCAGCAGCCGCTCGGTATGGGCCGGCTTTACCCTGGACTGGTATCGGGAGCTGCTTCGGGATGACCTGATCCTGGACGCCTTCTACACCACCTTGGCAGTCTCCGTCCTGGCGGCGGTCATCGCTACCGTGGCGGGTACCTTCGCCGCCATTGGCTTCTACAACATGAAGCGGCGCTGGCGCGGCCCCCTGATGACCATCAACAATATACCCATGGTCAACGCCGATATTGTCACCGGTGTGAGCATGTGTCTGTTCTTTGTGGCAGCCTTCTCCCTGTGGGGACAGGCTGCGGAGTGGATCAACGCCAGTCTGGGCACCGATCTGCCCACCAAGCTCTATCTGGGCTTCGGCACCATGCTCATCGCCCACATCACCTTCAACATCCCCTATGTGATCCTGTCCATCATGCCCAAGCTGCGGCAGATGGACAAGAACCTGGTGGACGCGGCCCAGGACCTGGGCTGCACCTGGATGCAGGCTTTCTGGAAGGTGGTGGTGCCTGAGATCAAGCCGGGCATCGTCAACGGCCTGCTCATCGCCTTCACCATGTCGGTGGACGACTTTGTCATCAGCTACTTCACCGCCGGCTCCACCACCGCCAACCTGGCCATGCGCATCTACGCCATGACCAAAAAACGCATCAGTCCGGAGGTCAACGCCATCTCCACCCTGCTGTTCGCCACCGTGCTCATCCTGCTGATCGTCATCAACCTGCGGGAGGCCAGTCAGGAGAAGGCGGCCAGGAAGCTCCGCCGCTGATTTTTGCGGCCTTCAGCCGTGAAAATAGAAAACCATAGAATATTGGAGGAATGATCCATTGAAAAAAGCATTTTCCCTCATTCTTACCCTGTCCCTGTCCGCCGGCCTGCTGGCTGGCTGCTCCGGCTCCGGTACCGAAAAGCGGGTGGTCAACGTGTGCAGCTGGGGTGAATATATTGATGAGAGCCTCATCCAGCAGTTTGAGGAGGCGACCGGGATCGAAGTCAACTACCAGACCTCTCCCAGCAACGAGGAGCTCTACTCCTCTCTCACTCTGGGCGGCACCAGCTACGATGTGATCGTCCCCTCGGACTATATGATCTCCCAGCTCATCGAGGAGGACATGCTCCAGCCTCTGGACTACGACAAGATCCCCAACTTTTCCAAAATCGCCGACCGGTTCAAGAACCTGTCCTATGACCCGGAGAATCTCTATACGGTCCCCTACACCTGGGGCACCCTGGGCATCATCTACAACAGCACCATGGTGGACCAGCCCATCACCAGCTGGGACGCCATGTTTGACCCCCAGTATGCCGACCAGGTCCTGATGATCAACAACTCCCGGGATGCCCTGGGCATCGCACTGATGGATCTGGGCTACTCCGTCAACACCGACAGCGAGGAGGAGCTGCGGGCCGCCTACGATCTGCTTGCTGAGGCCAAGAAGGCCGGTGTGTATCAGGCATGGGTCATGGACGAGGTCTTCGACAAGATGGAGGCCGGCGAGGCCGCCGTGGCCACCTACTATGCCGGCGACTACCTGAGCATGCTGGAGAACAATGAGGACCTGGTCTACGTGGTCCCCGAGGAGGGCTCCAACTGGTTCGTGGATGCCATGTGTATCCTTAAGAACGCAGAGAATGTGGATGAGGCTCATGAGTGGATCAACTTCATGGCTTCCACCGATGCCAGCCTGAAAAATATGGACTATATCTGGTACGCCTCCCCCAATCAGGAGGCCCTGGATTCCTATCCCGACTACTACGAGGAGACCTATGGCGAACCCCTGGACATGGAGCGCTATGAGATCATGGCTGCCCCCCAGGAGGTTCTGGACCGCTGCGAGGCCTATCTGGTGCGCCCGGTAGACACCCGCACCCTCTACAACGACCTGTGGACCGATTTGGGCATTCTCTCCTGAGCTCAGCTCCCTTCAAAAAAACCATTGGACCCAGCCGGAAGGCTGGGTCCTTTTTCTTCCATAGCAATTTACAATTCGTTCACGCTTTGTCTCAAATTTCTTGATGTTTTTCCCTCCTGGTATGGTATTCTATGGGTGGTCGGAGCGATCCGGCTTTCCCCTTCCAGAATCCACGGAGGGCTCCATCCCCTCCCAACCCCGAGTATGCGGCCCGTTCTCCCCGGGCTGCGTCTCACCTCCGGCGCACGGCGGTGCGCCCACTGTCTCCCGCACGGACAACAGCCTGCCCGGGAGACAGACCAAAGACTCTCCGGCCCCCATCTATGGTCCGGTTCCCATCATACAAAATGCCCGGCCCGCTCAACGCATTGAGTGGGCCGGGCATTTTGGGATTCAGTCCAGCCAGCCGGAGTCCGGCTGGGGCTCCCGATGGGCACTGAACAGGGAGCCTTCCTCCCTGGGCGGCCCGTTCAGGGCCACCCGGTAGTAGTCGTGGTCCAGGATCATGGCCGAATAGGCCACCCGGTTCTGCACTTCGGCGATCTGGCTCTGCACATACGCCTCGTCCGGCGGGGAGCCGTCCCAGGACCGGAACTCATCCAGCACTGAGTTGTATGCCCCCTCCTCTGTCAGGAAGCTGTAATTCGAGAAGATCACCAACCCGGGCTCGTCAGACAGGATATCCCGCCCCGCCATCAGCCGCGAGTCATACTCCAGGCCGAACAGGTTAGCCAGGGTGGGCATTACATCCAGGCTGGAGCAAAGCTTCTCCACCCGCACCGGCTCCTCCATCTGGGCGTTCCACAGAATCAGGGTGTTCTGGAATATCTCAAAGTTGGGGTCCACTTGACGGCCCAGCAGCTCACTGTACTCCTCGTCGGTCAGTCCGTAGGGGTAGTGGTCGCCTGAAAGGACGATGACGGTGTCATCCAGCCTGCCCGCCTCCTCCAGCTGGGTGAGCAGGCTCTCCATGGCCAGTTCCAGCTCCATCTGACAGGCCAGATATGCCTTGGGCCCCTCGCTGTACGGCAGGCCAGCCACCTCGTCCCAGTGCCTGCGGGACATGGCGTTCTCCTCATAGGTGTAGTTCAGATGGCCGCTCACCGTCAGGCAGTAGACCATAAACTGCTCCTCGTCCACGAACATGGGAACGATCTCTTCCATCATCTCCAGGTCAGAGGGAGGCCAGATCTCTTCCAGTTCTAACCCGTGCCCCAGGGCATAGTACTCATAGCCCATGTTGGGGAAGGACTTATCCCGGTCATAGTAGGTATAGAGGTAGTCGTGGAAGGCCATCGTCCGGTAGCCCAGCTGGCTGAACTGGTTTCCAAAACCGAAGGGCATGTAATTTCCTGCGGACTGGGAGTAGCTCCACACCCCGGACTTTGGGATGAGCCCCGTGGTGGTGGTGTACTCCCCATCCGAGGTGGACACCCCCCACAGAGGGGTGTAGAAGTGGTCAAACACAAAGCCAGAGTGGGCCATCTCATAGAGCACAGGAGTGCGCTCCGGGTCCATGGCCAGGGTACAGAACCCCTCTGCCACGATCCAGATCAAATTCTTTCCTTGAAAATAGCCCGTCCACTCATTTTTTGCTGTGGGCACCTGCTGGGAAAAATAGGTGTGCATCTGGAGCAGGTCCTCGTCTGTCTCCTCCGCTATCAGCCGGTCGAAATCGATGTCCAAGATGTGATAGTCCGCGGAGAGATACTCCGCGGACTCCACCTCTACCGGCTCACTGGCCGGCCGGTAGAGGTGGAGCGCCTGCCCCTTCCGGAGGCTCTGGTCCTCCGGGGTGATCCCGAAGAGCACTCTGCGCAGCTCCAGCTGGTTCTGGGTCAGCATCCCAAAGTTCTGCACCTCCAGTTCCGGCACCGCCGCCTGGAGATAGATGAAGCGCAGGGACATGGAGCCCCCGCCGCAGCACATCACGATGCCCATGGCAGCCAGCTGGACCACCGCCGCCAGCAGGGCCCACCGTACCCCCATCCTTCTGGACATGGGGCCCTCCTCCGGGATCAGACGCCGGCGGAAGACCACCGCCAGTCCGAAGGGGACCGCCATCATGGCGATGGGGAACCAGTTGAGCAGGATCTCCCCAACCGCCATGTCTCCGAAAGCACCGGCCACCATCCCCATCTTAGTCAGGGAGAAAGCTGTGAGGAAGGTCTTGAACAGGTGATAATAGATGCTCTGGGCTCCCATCCACACGGAGAGCAGCAGGGTCATTGCCGGCAGCAGCACCCGCCCCTTTCGTGGGGCGACCCCGCCGCACAGCAGTCCCAGCAGGATCGCGATGGGCAGGGTGAACAACAGGGTGAACAGCGCCCCCACCGGCGTGACGGCGTGGAAACAAAACAGCTTCAAAAACAGTTCTTCATAGTAGATGACCCCAGCAAAAAACAGGGACGGGACCAGCAGCCGCCGCCAACGGCTCCATCTGTTCTCCCCCGCCGGGCCCATAGCAGTCATTCTTTCCCAACTCATGTAGACAACCTCCGCTCGCGGGACTCACTTTTGGGAAGAGCGCCCTGTCCGTCTCCGCGCCCCCCTCTCTCCGGGGGCCGGCGCGGCCTGGCGCATGATTTCCCATTGTACTCAATCCCGCACCCGCTGTCAAATCCCCGGAACGTCTCCCCTCTCCCCACGCCCTCCATATTTCCCCTATAAAAAACGGCGGTAATCCTGCACAGCGCTGTCCCTTTTTTTCTTTTTTCTCCCATCCCGCGGTTTTCTGCACAATTTCTTCTCCTTCTTCTTTATTTTTTTGTTTATTCTATCTTAATCAAAAGAATTTGATGGAGGATCTTCATTTCTTTCCTCCCTTTTTGAAGAATTTCCTTGCAAAATATGTGGAAATCTGCTATCATGATTTTAACATTTTATTCATAATTTTGGGGTTTATTTGGGCGGGAGCGGGAATCGGTTTCCGCTTCTGTTCTGCCTATGGCGCCCCATGGAAATGAGGTCCCCTGTGTCTGAACTGCGCGATACCCTCCTCGCCCGCCTCTCGGAGGCATACACAGCCTATTTTGACGTAGAGCCCGTCCAAGACGGCTCCCCCCTGAAAGCACTGTGCGCCTATCACTCCCGCGGCTCTCAGTACGTACTGATCAAAAAGGCGGAGCTGTGGGCGGCGGAGACCCACGAATACCTCTACCTATACTCCCTCCCCCGGCTGGACTTCACCAGCCTGGTGGAGCTTCAGGCCCGCACGCTGGAGGACGGGATGCCACGCATCCGCCCCCATTCCCAGCATATGTGCACCTATCTGTCGGCCGTGGTCCTGTGTGATCAGGCCGACCCGGACGCTCTGGCCCAGCTTCAAAAGCTGAAGAAGCACCGGGACTTTAAGCTATCGCTCCATGGATGGATGGAGTTTCGTATAGCAGCGGTGGACCTGTCCACCGGCGACATCGCCACGAACCGCAGCGGCAAAGATCTGGGGAAGAGCCTGAGTGGTCTTGTGGCCCGCGAGATCCAGAAATTTAAGTTAAGGAGAGGAGAAACTTAAATGAATGCAGTGTTAGTTCTTTCCATTGGCATTGTCATTCTGATCGTAGGTTACATCTTCTACGGCGGATGGCTTGCCAAGCAGTGGGGCGTGGATGACTCCCGGCCCACCCCTGCCCATGAGCTGGAGGACGGCATGGACTATGTCCCCGCCAAGGCTCCGGTGCTGATGGGCCACCACTTTTCGTCTATCGCCGGCGCCGGCCCCATCAACGGCCCCATCCAGGCCGCCGTATTCGGCTGGATGCCTGTGGTGCTGTGGGTGCTGATCGGCGGCATCTTTTTCGGCGCCGTCCATGACTACGGTGCCCTGTTCGCTTCCATCCGCCACAAGGGCCAGTCCATCGGCGAGGTGGTCGCCCTGAACATCGGCGACCGTGCCAAGAAGCTGTTCCTGATCTTTTCCTACCTGACCCTGGTGCTGGTGGTGGCCGCTTTCGCCTCCATCGTGGCCAGCACCTTCCAGGCCACCTATGTGGACGGCGTGCTGGACACCGCCGCCTCTGCCACTAACGCGTCCGTGGCCATGATCTCCCTGCTGTTCATTGTCATGGCCGTCCTGTTCGGCTTCTTTGTCTACCGCCGCGGGGCCTCCCTGGCAGTGGCCACCATTGCCGGCTGCGTGGGCATCGTGATCTGCCTGCTCATCGGCCTGAACTGGCACCCCATCTATCTGTCCAACTCCGTGTGGATGTGGATCATCGGCGCCTACATTCTGGTGGCCTCTGTGGCTCCCGTGTGGATCCTGCTCCAGCCCCGTGATTATCTGTCCTCCTTCCTGCTGTACGCCATGATGGCCATCGCCGCTGTGGGCGTCATCGGGGCCGGTCTCACTGGTGCGGACGCTGCCCACATGGATATGCCCGCCTTCACCGGCTTCTATGACAGCCTGGCGCCCACCGGCACCTCCCTGGGCTATGTCTTCCCCGCTCTGTTCGTCACCATCGCCTGCGGCGCCATCTCCGGCTTCCACTCCCTGGTGGGCTCCGGCACCACCGCCAAGCAGCTGGACCACGAGCGGGACGCCAAGCCCATCGCCTACGGCGGCATGCTCATCGAGTGTGCGCTGGCCCTGGTCTCCCTGTGTGCTGTGTCCTTCATCTGGGCCGAGTACGCCTCCGGCGAGATCGTCACCCCCACCCAGGTGTTTGCCACCGGCATTTCCCGCATGATCGCCTCCATCCCCGGTCTGGCGGGCACACAGGCCACCGTCAGCTCCCTGTTGGTGCTGACCGTATCTGTCTTCTGCCTGACCTCCCTGGATACTGCCACCCGTCTGGCCCGCTACATGTTCCAGGAGTTCTGGCTGAAGCCCGGCCAGACCTATAAGGAGGCCACCGGCTTCAAGGCCATCCTCACCAATCCCGTGGTCGCCACCGCCATCACCGTGGTGCTGGGCGTGGGTCTGGGCATGACCGGCTACTCCAAGATCTGGCCCCTGTTCGGCGCCGCCAACCAGCTGCTGGCCGCTCTGGCCCTGCTGGCCGTCTGTGCCTGGCTGGGCAACATCGGCAAGAACAACAAGATGTTCTACATCCCCATGATCTTCATGCTGATCGTCACCCTGACTTCCCTGGCTCAGACCATCAGCACTCAGGTGGGCAAGATCACCGCCGGCGCTGCCACCGACTGGGCCCCCTATGCGCAGGCCATCCTGGGCGTGCTGCTGTTCATCCTGGCTATCGTTCTGGCTGTTGAGGGCTGCATGACCATCTTCGGCAAGAAGAAAAACACCGCCGCGAAGTAACCTTCCATCCTGCTTCACGACATCAGCAAGGACCGCAGTGCCTTTTTCCGGGCGCTGCGGTCCTCTTCTGTTGACAAGGATTGTATTTTTTTCTCATTCGTGCTACACTGAACGGGACAGCCTTTGTGGAAGGGAGGAGAACATTCTGATCGAGCGGCTCTGCCGGTGGAGCGTGCCGGCTTTTTTGCTGCTGGAGGGGGCGCTCTACCTCTCCTTCCTGGCCCTGGACCTGCTCTCTCCTGGTCCTCTGAGCACCGCCCTGAAGTATGCCGCCCTGCTGCTGTGCCTGCTCATGGCCCTGGCGGGGGCTTCCCGGGGCGGAGACCGCCTGGTGGCCGCCGCGCTGGCCATGACCGCAGCGGCCGACCTCTTCCTGCTGGTGCTGGACCGCTGGTACCTCCTGGGCATCCTCCTCTTTTACGGGGTCCAGGTTGCGTATATGGTCCGCATCTGTAAGGCCAACGGAGGCCATGCCCTGCTCATTCCCAGGTTCCTTCTGTTCTCCCTGCTTCTGGTGGCCCTGTACCAGCTGGAGCTCTTCACACCGGAGACCGCAGCCGCGGCCCTCTACTTCTCCCACTTCCTCTTCAACGCCCTGCTGAGCCTGTCTCTGCGGGACGCCGGGGGCCGCCTCTTCTCCCTGGGACTGCTCCTCTACCTCATGTGCGACATGCTGGTCGCAGTCTCTCAGTTCCCCAGCCTCTTCCCTCCCCCCCTCTCTTCCGTGGCCCAGGTAGGGATGTGGCTCTTCTACCTCCCCGGGCAGGTGCTCATCGTCCTGTCCGGTCTGGTCATCCCTACGGGAGGTGTCCCTGATGAAACAGAGTAAGATCCTGTCCGTCCTGCTGGCCGTCCTTACGGCCTGCCTCGTGCTCTCCTCCTCTGTGGCGGTCCCCATCCTCTGCCGCCCTTTCTATTACGCCCATATCGGCCCTTTGGGGCTGGTCCAGGCTACCGGCCTGACAGAGGAGGCGATCCGCCAGGCCTATGACGAGATGCTGGACTTCTGCCTGGGCGCCCCGGAGTTCTCCACCGGCGCGCTGTCCTGGTCACAGTCCGGCCGGGACCATTTTGCCGATGTGCGGGTCCTCTTCCTGCTGGATCTGGCCGTGCTGGCCTTGTCTGCCGCCCTCCTGCTCCTCTGGTTCCTGCTGGGCCGGAGGATGGGCCTGGGGCCCCGCCCCCTTCTGGGCCGGGGCCCCGGCTTCTGGGCTGCCGCGGGGCTGGGCATCGTCTTCGCCGTGGTGGGCCTGCTGGCCTCCCTGGACTTTGAGCGGGCTTTTGTGGTATTCCACGCCCTGTTCTTCCCGGGGAAGGACAACTGGCTCTTCGACCCGGCGGTGGACCAGATCATCCTGATTCTGCCGGAGGTCTTTTTCCGCAACTGCGCTCTGCTCATCGGGGGGCTGATCCTGCTCTGGTGCGCCATCCTTATCGGGACGGACCTATGGCTGGGACGCCGCCGCCGCTGAACCGATAAAGACCGCCCCGCCGGAACCAAAGGCTCCGGCGGGGCGGTCTTCACTTTCGGGACATCTCAGATCCCCCGATTCAGGGTCTTGCGCAGGCGGATCTTGCCTTCCAGCGCCTGGTCGATCAGGGAGAGGAACTTCTCCCGGTCCTCCGGCAGCCCCCCCTTCAGGGGCAGGTAGTTGGAGGCGTGGTTGCTGGTGAAGTGGAGGGGGTCCACATCCAGGTGCTCCAGCAGAAGGTGGCACTCCTCCAGGATCTGGTCCGGGGTACACACCTGAAAGCGCCCGGCCAGCACGTCCTCCCCCAGCGGGGTGCCCGCCGCAGGGGCAAAAGTCATGGCTGAGAGGTGGCGGGGCTTCATTTTGTTGATGATGCCGGCGGTGGACAGGACGTGCTCCTCCCAGTCGCCCCCCTGGCCGGTGAGGCCCAGGATGACGATCGCCCACAGGTCGATGCCCGCCGCCACCAGGTTCTGGCCCGCCTGGAGCATCTCCGCGGCGGTGCAGCCCTTTTGGATGGCCTGGAGCACTGCGTCGCTGCCGCTCTCCACCCCCAGATAGGCCCGGGTCAGTCCGGCCTCCCGCAGGGCGCGCAGTTCCTCCGGCGTCTTGCTCAGGGTGCTCCTGGGGCCGGCGTAGGTGGTCACCTTCTGGAGCTTAGGGAAGGCAGCATACAGCTTCTCCAGGATCTGGAGCAGCTGCTCCGTCCTCATCACAATGGCATCCCCGTCCATGAGGAAGACCCGCTCCACATTGGGCCCGTAGTAGCTGCGGGCCATGTCGATGTCCTCCAGGATCTCCTCCACCGGGCGGACCCGAAACTTCTTCTCCTTGTACATGGCACAGAAGGTGCATTTGTTGTGGGAACACCCGATGGTGCACTGGAGCAGATAGCTGCGCCACTCCCCTGGGGGACGGTACAGCAGGTCACTGTCGTATCGCATGGGTCACTGTCCTTTCAAAATCTCTTCCATAGCCCGGCACATGGCCTCCATCTCCTCGTCTGTCCCGATGGACACCCGCAGATGGTCCTGTATCCTGGGGCGTTCAAACCGGCGCACCAGCACGCCCCGGTCCCGCAGCCCCTGCTGGAGCACCCGCCCGGAGTGGTCCGGGTGGGCGATGAACAGGAAATTGGAGCTGGAGTCATGGACCTGGAAGCCCATCTCCCGCAGCCTGTGGGTGACCCACGTCCGGGTCGCCATGATCTTGCCCCGGGTCTCCTCAAAATATGCCGTGTCCCGCACGGCCGCCTCCCCTGCCGCCTGGGCCAGCCGGTCCAGGGGGTAGGAGTTGAAGGAGTTCTTCACGCAGTTCACCCCATCGATCAGGTCCTGGCTGCCCAGGGCGTAGCCGATCCGCATCCCCGCCAGGGACCGGGACTTGGACATGGTGCGGACCACCAGCAGGTTGGGATACTGGTCGATGAGCTCCACAGCGGACTGGGCCCCGAAGTCGGCGTAGGCCTCGTCTACCAGCACCGCCGCTGCCGGGTTGTCCTCCACGATCCGCCGGATGTCAGACAGAGGCAGGGCCCGGCCCGTGGGTGCGTTGGGGTTGCAGATCACCGCGCCGCCGTTCCCCCCCAGAAAGCGCTCCACCGGCAGGGTGAAGTCCTCGTTGAGGGGGATCTCCTCATAGTCCAGCCCGAACAGCTCGGTATAGACCGGATAGAAGCTGTATGTGATGTCTGGGAACACCACCTTCCGCCCGGGGCTGAACAGGGCGTAAAAGCACAGCCCCAGCACCTCGTCTGAGCCGTTGCCGCAGAACACCTGCCCCGGCTCCACGCCATAGTGCTCCGCCAGCGCCCCCCGCAGCGCGGCAGACTCCGGATCAGGATAGAGCCGCAGGCGCTGATCCGCCTCCCGCCGGATGGCCTCCAGCACCCGGGGAGAAGGGGGGTAGGGGTTCTCGTTGGTGTTCAGCTTGATGAACGTCCGGTCCTTGGGCTGCTCCCCGGGGGTGTAGGGCACCAGTCCCTGGATCCGGCTGCTCCAGTATCGTTGATTCATGCCTCTTCCCCTCCTCCTTGGCCGCCCTTTGCCGGGCGCGCCTCCAGTTTGACCTCCGTGCCGTCCCGATACACCTTTCGGACACTTTTCTCCGCCTTGTTCCGGGGAAGCATCACCTCGTGTCCGCAGCCCAGACAGCGCATCCGAAAATCCATGCCCACCCGGAGGACCAGCCACTCCTGGCTTCCACAGGGGTGAGCCTTCTTCATTTTCAGCACATCTCCCACATGGATGTCCATCACATGCTCCTCCATTTCGGCCTCTCTCTGGCTCGGGCCGCTTCCTTTTGCAGTTTTTTACTATTATAGAGGAATTCCGCGCCCCTGTCAAATCCTCCCTCGCCGTCTCCCTTTCATCCCCAGCACCCCAGAAAATGACAACAGTGCAGAGGCGGCGGACCCTTCCTGCCAGAGGGGCCCGCCGCCTTGCCTGTATCCGATACTTATTTAGTGCCGAAAATTCGGTCGCCCGCGTCGCCCAGGCCGGGGACGATATAGCCGTGGTCATTGAGCTTCTCGTCCACCGCGGCCACATAGATGTCCACATCGGGATGGGCGGTACGCACTGCCTGGATGCCCTCAGGGGCGGCCAGGATGTTCATCAGCTTGATGCTCCTGCACTCATAGTTTTTCAGGAACTGGATGGCCGCCACGGCGGAGCCGCCGGTAGCCAGCATGGGATCCAGGACGATGACGTCCCGCTCGGCGATGTCGTGAGGCATCTTACAGTAATACTCCACCGGTGCCAGGGTCTCCGGGTCCCGGTACAGGCCAATGTGCCCCACTTTGGCGGAGGGGATCAGCGTCAGGATGCCGTCCACCATGCCCAGCCCGGCCCGCAGGATGGGAACAATGGCCAGCTTCTTCCCCGTCAGGCACTTGAAGGTGCCGGTGGCCACGGGAGTCTTGATCTCCACATCCTCCAGAGGCAGATCACGGGTAGCCTCATAACACTCCAGTGTAGCGATCTCGGACACGATCTCCCGGAACTCCTTCACACCGGTGCGCTCGTCCCGCAGGATACTCAGCTTGTGCTGGAGCAGCGGGTGATCCAAAACATGGACTTTGCTGTCAAACATCTGAAACGCTCCCCTTTTTATTTTGATTTAGCTTCCCGCTCCAGCCGCTCCCGCTCCGCCTGAGACAGACGGCAGTACACGGGGGCCAGCTCCTCTCCGGAGACCAGTCCGCCTGAACGGACCAGCTCCAGCGCCGCGCGGGCCACACCCCAGGCGCTCTGCATCCGCAGATGCTCCGGGGCCATTTTCAGGGTGATACCCTGCTCTGTTAAAGTATTATAGCACAGCCTGGCCCCGTCTCCAACTACAATTTTCTCTTTTTCCACCTTTTTCAGCTCTTCCCCCAGCTGGTCCAGGCCGATGGCCCGGTCGGGCGTCAGCCGCTGGAGGCCCTCCCCTGCGGCCAGGAAGAGGGCATTGTACACCTGGCTGCGCCGGGCATCCATGGCGCACACGATGACCCGCCCCTCCAGGTGGGCCAAAGGCCAGGCCATGGACTCCAGGGTGGAGCAGGGGGCGCAGGGCTTGTCCTCCGGCCAGGCCAGCCCCTTCGCGGTAGCCACGCCGATGCGCAGCCCGGTGAAGGAGCCGGGGCCGGCCGCCACGGCGATTACCTCCACCTCCTTCAGGGACGCGCCGCAGTTCTTCAGCATGCTGTCCACCAGGGGCAGCAGGGTCCGGCTGTGGGTCAGCCCGCTGTTCTGCCAGCTCTGGGCCAGCAGGGTCCCGTCCTGGCACAGGGCGGCGGAACAGGCCGCCGCTGAGGTCTCAAGGGCCAGTATTTTCATCGTCGATCTCCCCTCTCTGCTCAAAATCCGGCGGGGACAGGCTCCACCGAGATCACCCGCCTGCTCTCCTCCCCGCCCCGGCGGATGTCCACCCGGACAGTGTCCCGCTCCAGCGCGTCCGCCACATTCTCGCTCCACTCCACGGCGCACACGCCGCCCCGGGCCAGGTAGTCCTCCCAGCCGATGTCGAACAGCTCGTCGGAGGAGGTCAGGCGGTACATGTCGAAGTGGAACAACGGCAGCCGCCCCCCTTCATACTCGTTGACAATGGCAAAGGTGGGACTGGTCACCCGATCCCCGATCCCCAGCCCCCGGGCGATGCCCCGGGTGAATGCGGTCTTGCCCGCCCCCAGGTCCCCGGTAAAGGCCACTACATCCCCCGGGGACAGGGCACGCCCCAGCCGTTCTCCCAGCTCCTCCGTCTCCTCGGGGCTGTTGGTCACAAATTCCATGCTCGCTCCTCTCCCCGCGGACATCGCGGCTCCACGTTCTCGCCTCCGATTATAACACAGGTCCCCCACGCTTTTCCAGTGATGTTTCCGCCGTCCTCATGCTTTTCCCGCCCGCAGCTCCACATGCCGGGAGGAAACGCGGTCCCAACCGCCCTTTTTTCAGAACTGTCAGTTTACTTTTTCACACAAAGGCGGTAAAATAACAATTTGAAAGAAAATATTTCCCCCTACTGAAGAGGTGACAACGTGACCACCCTGTTTTCCCCCATCCGGGAGTTTTTCAAGAAGGGCGATGTGCTCCTTCTGTTCCTATGTCTCACGGCCAGCGGCTACGGCCTGGCCCTGATCTACAGCGCCACCCGCTATCTCGATAATAATAATCGGAACGTGATCGTCCAGGCCGTCGCCATCTGCATCGGCGTGGTCATCTATATCGTCCTCACCTTTGTGGACTTCCAGCTGTTCGTGGAGAAGTGCTGGAAGTGGCTGGTGGCCTTTGATGTGGGCTTCATTCTCCTGCTCCTGACCCCCCTGGGAAAGGAATCGGGGGGCAACCGGAACTGGCTCGCCCTGGACCGGATCATCCCCCACTTCCCCTTGGATCTCCAGCCCAACGAGATCGTCAAGATCCCCTTTATCCTGCTTCTGGCCTGGCAGGCCGCCCGCATCCACCAGCAGGAGCGGGACATCAGCTCCCCCTTCTCCGTGGCCCAGCTCACCGGTCATACCCTGCTGATGGTGGGGCTGATCGCCGTGGTCTGCGGTGACATCGGTATGTGCGTCATCTATCTGTTCCTCTTCGTCACCATCTCCTGGATGGCGGGGGTGAAGGCTCGATGGTTCGCTCTGGGCGGGACGTGCTTCGTGGGTGCCATTCTTGGGGCCTGGTTCACCATCCTCCAGAGTGACCGCTTCGCCTATATCCGCAATCGGTTTATGGTCGTATTGGACCACAGCCTGGATCCGCTGGGGGCTGGCTTCCAGCAGAGCCGTTCCCTGCTGGCCATCGGCTCGGGCCAGCTCACCGGCCAGGGATACCTCAACGGCACCCAGACTCAGGCATCATACAGTGCCGCTCTCCCTGCCCGACAGACCGACTTCATCTTCTCCGTCTGCGGGGAGGAGCTTGGCATGGTGGGCTGCCTCCTGCTGCTCCTGGTCCTGGCCCTCATCATCCTGCGGTGTTACTGGGTGGGCCGGAACGCCAGCTCCCCCTTCTCCGCCTATGTATCCATGGGGATCGCCGGGATGCTGCTGGCCCAGGTATTCTTCAATGTGGGCATGTGCCTGTACATCCTGCCTGTCATGGGGCTCACGCTCCCCTTTTTCAGCTATGGCGGCTCCTCCATCATCACCCTTTACACCGCCATGGGCATCGTCTCCAGCATCCGGGCCAGGACCCTCCCCAGCTGGCTTCGGGACCGGAACCAGCTCTGACCCTGGCCGACCCTCGATCGCGGAGGTGACTCCATGCTGCAAAAGATCAAAAGCCTCTCCCTGGAGCGGCAGCTCTTCCTCAGCTTTTCTGCTGTCTCCGCCCTGCTCCTGATGCTCTCTCTGGGGATCACCCTCTATTTCGATATCGCCCGCCAAAGTCAGAGCATCGACTCCACCATCTCCAGCACCGCCGCCTATGTGGCCTCTATGGATGGCGTGGCGGAGATGCTGGCGAATGGCTATCCCACCCAGGAGGTCACCGGGTCGCTGGATTCCCTGCACCAGAATTTTCCTGGCATTGACATCATTGCTGTCTATGACCGAAACGGTCTGCGCTTTTACCACACCAGCCGCCTGGAGACCGGCGAGACCTTTGTAGCCGGGGAGGAGACTGCCATCCTGTCCGGCTCCCCGCCCTATATCACCACCGGCTACGGCACCCACGGCAACCAGCGGGTGGCTTTCCATGCGGTCCGGGACGGGTCTGGCTCCATCATCGGCTTTGTCACCGCGGCCATCTTCCGGGCCGACATTCTCCAGCGCAGCCTCAATCTCGTGCTGCTCTTCTCTCTGGTGCTGGGCGGCATGTTCGGTGTGGCCCTTCTGCTCGCCCGTGGAATCGTCCATCTGCTGAAGGGCTCCCTCCGCGGGCACCACCCCAAGGAACTGCTGGACCTCTACTTACAGCAGGACGACCTGCTCAACTCCATCGAGGACGGCCTGGTGGCCACCGACCTGCGGGGGCAGGTGGTCTTTGCCAACGACCAGGCCCGGACCCTGCTCCAGTGCGGCTCCACCCCCCTGGAGGGACAGCCGCTGACCCGCTTCTTCCCGGAGACGGGCTGCATCCAGGTGGCCCGCAGCGGGCAGGCGGTGCACAACCGCTCCTGCGTCATCCAGGAGCGCCAGATCCTGGCCAGTGAGGTGCCCATCCTGGGGGAGAACGGCTCCCAGGGGGTGCTCAACGTCTTCCACGACAAGACGGAGATGCGCAAGCTGTCCGACGAGCTCTCCGGTGCCCGCTACATGCTGGACACCCTGCGCTTTTTCAACCACGAGTTCATGAACAAGCTCCACATCATCCTGGGCTATCTCCAGACCGGCGAGAGCCAGAAAGCTGTCCAGTTCATCATGAACACCAGTCTGGTCACCAGCCAGTCCATCCGGGAGACGGCGGACTGTATCCGGGTGTCCCACCTGTGCGCCCTCATCATCGGGAAGATGATGCACGCCGCCGAGCTGGGCATCCTGCTCACCGTAACCCACGACAGCTTCTGCCGGGAGGAGGACCTGCTCCTCTCCCCGGAGGACTATGCCACCATCCTGGGCAACCTGTTGGAAAACGCCATCGACGAGCTCAGCCGAAGCCACAGCGAGGTGCGGGAGATCAAGCTGTCCATGTACTGCCGCCCTGACTGCAATCTGGTGGTCTGCGAGGACACCGGCGGCGGCATCGCCCCCGACATCCTGCCCCACATCTGGGACAAAGGATTCTCCTCTAAGGGGGAGGGGCGTGGCTTCGGCCTATATCTGATCAGCCGACTGGTGGACGAGCATGGAGGCTGCATCGAGCTGGAGACCGAGCCCGGGGTAGGCACCTGCTTCACCCTGACCTTTACCAGAGAGGAGTGAGACCGGATGTACCAAGTCATTATCATCGAGGACGACCCCATGGTGGCCGCCATCGACAAGCAGTACGTGGAGGCGGACAGCCAGTTCCGTGTGGTCCGCACCTTCAAGAGCGGCGGAGAGGCTTTGGCCCATTTGCCGGAGCTCAAGGCGGATCTGATCATCCTGGACTACTACACCCCGGGCATGAACGGCACTGAATTCGTAGACCAGCTCCACACCCTGGGGGAGAGCCCCTTCATCATCGCGGTCACCTCCGCCAACGACACCCATATCGTCCAGGGCCTGCTCGCCCGGGGGGTGCTGGATTATCTTGTCAAGCCTTTCCAGTTCCCCCGCTTCCGTCAGGCACTGGACCGGTTCCTTCAGGCCAGGCGGCTGCTGGAGCAGGGGCCCGGCAGCATGGACCAGAGCGCCATTGACCAGCTGGTCCATCACCGGGAGGCAGTGCCTCCCGGTACGCCCTTGGACAAGGGCGTGAATTTCAGCACTCTGTCCAGGATCCGCCGCTTTTTCGATGAGAACCCGGAGCACTTCTTTACCAGCGAACAGATCGCCGAACATGTGGGCCTGTCCCGTATCACGGTACGCCGCTATGTCAACTACATGGTGGATCAGGGGGAGATCACCAGCTCCATCGATTACCAGACCGGAGGCCGCCCCTCCATCCGCTACCTGAGGCTGCACAGCTGAATATCATCCCTATCCCTCCCGGCAGGCATCGCAGGACCGATGCCTGCTTTTTCCTTCCCGCTCAGCTTTCTTTCCGCACAGCCTGATTTTGGGGGCCTATTCAGTTACAATAGTTACAAAAGCCCTTCAATAATTACGATAAATTGACTTCTTCCCCTTGTCTTTATAGAATCTTTATTGTAAAAGGTGTGTGTCCGGCGGACTGCCGGGCAGGAAAGAAAGGAGAGAGATGTGTATGACTTTGGAAAAAATCCTTGGCTATTTCGGGACCTACACAGCTGGTGTGGATGGAGCGGTCAGCTCCTTTCAGTTCGAGTATCTCACCAGCCTTGGTTTCGCAGCTATTGTGATCTTTCTGGGCCACGCCATCGTCAAGCGCTCCGCGCTTCTGAAAAAATTTGCAATTCCCGCTCCTGTGGTCTCCGGCCTGCTGTTCTCTATCGCAGTCGCCATTCTAAAGGCATCTGGCGTGATGGCCTTTTCCTTCGATGTCAAGACCATCCAGGACCTGTGCCAGAACATTTTCTTTATGTGCGTGGGCTTCGGCTTCAGCTGGAAGCTGATCCGGCACGCCGGCGGCAAGCTGTGCATCATGATCGCTGTGGCCGCCTGCCTGCTGATCACCCTCCAGGACGTGCTGGGCGTACTGGTGGGCAACCTCATCGGGATGGACCCCTATCTGGCTCTTCAGTGTTCCTCCGCCTCCATGTCCGGCGGCGTGGGCACCGCCTCCGCTTTCGGCCCCATCTTCATCGATTGGGGTGCCCCTGAGTCCGCCACCACCGTGGGCGTCACCGCCGGCACCCTGGGCAACATCATGGGCTCCCTCATCGGCGGCCCTGTGGCTGCGTTCCTTATCAGCCGCCACCACCTGAAGGCGGACCCCAACGACAAGCCCGAGGCGGCCGCTGACGGCAAGATCAATGAACTGAGCAACAGCCGCATGGTCTCCATGTTCGGCATGGTCCTGCTGCTGTGCGCCCTGGGCATGCCCATCTACTGCATCCTGGACAACATCCCCATGATCGAGATGCCCAAGTTTATCGGCTGCCTGTTCGCCGGCGCCATCGCCCGCAATGTGATGGAGGCCGCCCACATCAAGTTCTATACCCCCGAGGTGGACGCCCTGGAGCATATGTTCCTGGAGCTCTATCTGGCCCTGGTGCTGATGACCATCGACATTACTGCTCTGGCTGACGTGGCTGGGCAGATGGGCATCATCCTGCTGCTTCAGGCAGCGCTCATGGCTCTGTTCGCCATCTTTGTCTCCTACAACATGTTCGGCCGCAACTACGGCGCCGCCGTCATGGCCGCCGGCAACTGCGGCTGGGGCTGCGGCTCTGGTCCCAATGCCGTTGCCAACGAGAAGGCTGTTATGGATCAGTACGGCTGGCACAATGTGGCCTGGGTGCTGTATCCCTCTTTCGCCGTCATTATCGACGATATCTATAACCCCATTTTCCTCTCCGTGTTTGGCGGCCTTCTTGCTCACTAAATCGATCCACCTCCCTCTTTACAATGGGACAGGGGCGCGTATCAGATACGCGCCCCTGTCCCATTGTATTTTGAGGTTGTAAAATCTTCCACATCTGTGGTATAGTAGAGACAGCAGCATGAATTCCATGGATAGGGAGGGTGGTCTCTTGGGGCTTTTTCGCAATAAGGCGGTCCTGGCATGTCTGACCGCCCTCTGCCTCGCCTGCGGCGGCTGCGCATCGCAGCCCGAGGATATCTCACCGCTGGATGCGGACGGCCTGATCGTGCTCACCATCGGCACCGCAGACACCGGTGGCACTATGACCCCCGTGGGCACTGCCATCGCCCAGGTCCTGAGCACCGACCAGCTGAAGTTCAACATCAGCACCTCCACAGGCTCCTTCATGAACATTCAGAACCTTTCCTCCGGCGAGATCGACCTGGGGCTGGTGGCGGGCGACTCCGCCTATACCGCTGTCTACGGCACGGAGGACAGCGCCCCCACTAATGAAGACCTGCGGGCCGTTGCCGCTGTCTTTTCCAGCACCTCCAACTGGATGTCCCCCATTCGCACCGGCGCGTTTTATGTCCATGACCTGAAGGGGATGCGCATCGGCGCAGGCCCTCAGGGCTCCGCCTCCGAGCTGGCCACCTGGGCTGTGATCAACGCCCTGAGGCTGGATGGCGATGGGACTGTACTGGAAAACTGCAGCCTGGGGGCAGGTACGGACCTGATCCTCAGCGGCGACCTGGATGCCATCCATGGCTTTACCGGCGCCCCGGTGAGCGGGCTGGCTCAGCTCCCGGAGCGGGTCCCCTCCCGCCTGCTGCGCTACACCCAGGAGGAGCTGGATCTGATCCTCTCCCAGAACGACCTCTACTACCCCGCCGTCATCCCCGCCGGCACCTACCCCGGGCAGTCCCAGGATGTAGACACCTTTGGGGTCAAGTGCCTGCTGTGTGTAGACGTCTCCATGGACGAGGAGCTGGTTTACTCCATGACCCAGGCCCTGTGGGAGTCTGCCGATATCATGGGGGAACTGTATCCCGCCATGTCTGTCCTGTCCGACCGGGATTTTCTGTGTGAGGACCTCCCCATCCCCCTTCACGACGGAGCCCAGCGCTTCTATGAGGAAGTCTGTCCGGAACTCGTCTCAAAGTGATCTTCCCCCTTGACAGGGGCCGCGGAAACTTCCGCGGCCCCTGTCTTTTATCCTCCGGTCCGCTCCCAGTCCCGCAGCTCCCGCAGCACCTGGGGGGAGAGGAGCAGGAGGGCCGTCAGATTGGGGATGGCCATCAGCGCGTTGCACAGGTCCACCAGCTCCCACACTGCCTCCCCCTCCCACACGCTCCCCAGCACCACACAGGACAGGAACACCAGCCGGTATGCGGGGACCAGCCGCCTGGACCCGGTCAGGTAGAGGATGCTCTGCTCCCCGTACCAGCTCCATCCCAGGATGGATGAGAACGCAAAGAGGAGCAGGCTCAGGGAGACCACCGCCCCACCCCAGGGCCCCAGCACAGAGGAGAAGGCCGCCGCCGTCAGCGGCGCCCCCAGCCGGTCAGGAGGCACTGCCCCCAACGCCCCCCGGACCAGGGCGTCCGCCGGGCCGTACACCCCGCTGACCAGGATGACTAGGGCGGTGGCAGTGCATACCAGCAGGGTGGAGACGCACACCTCCACGATCCCCCACATCCCCTGCCGGGCTGGACAGTCCACCTCTGCCGCAGCGTGGGCCATGGCGGAAGTCCCCAGCCCCGCCTCATTGGTGAACACCCCCCGGGCCACCCCGTACCGCAGAGCGGCAGCCAGGGTGTATCCCATTCCGCCCCCTACTGCGGCCTCCGGTCGGAGCGCCGAGCAGAAGATCAGTGCCATCGCCTCCGGGATCTGGTCGGCCCGGGCAGCCAGCACCGCCGCCCCGCCCCCCAGATAGAGCAGCGCCATCGCCGGGACCAGACCGCTGCTCACCCGGGCGATGCGTCCGATCCCCCCCACCATCACCAGCCCCGTCAGGACCGCGACGGCCGCCCCCACCGCCAGCCGGTCCCATCCGAAGGTGGCCTGGAGGGCGGCGGCAATGGAGCTGGACTGGACCATGTCTCCCCCGGTCAGGGTGGCCGGCAGGCATGCCAGGGCAAACCAGCCCGCCAGCAGCGGGCTTTTCAGGCCGTCCCGGATGTAGTACATGGGCCCTCCCAGCCACCCTGCGGGGCCGGCGCGGCGGTAGCGCACGGAGAGCAGCTTCTCCGCGCACCCTGTCATCATGCCCAGCAGGGCGGAGACCCACATCCAGAACACCGCCCCCGGCCCGCCGAACCAGATGGCGGTAGCCACCCCGGCGATGCTGCCTGTACCGATGGTGGAAGCCAGGGCGGTGGCCAGGGCCTGGAACTGGGAGATACCCCGCCCATTCCCCCGCCCCCGCCGGCGCAGCATGGCTCCGAAGGTGGTGCGGAGCCACAGGGGTATGCGGAAGATCTGGAAAAAGCCGGTCCGCAGGGAGTAATACAGCCCCGCTGCCAGGAACAGCCCCAGCAGCCAGGGGGACCAGACGACGTCATTCAGACGGGAGAGCAGCATGACCATCACCTCAAATAAGAGGTATGCGGCCATGCCCCAGCTTTATGTCTCTGAGGCTGTCCCTTCCCCCGCCGTCCACGCAGCCCCCGCCAGGGGCACCCGGAAGGAGGGCACCCCCTCTACCGCCGGGGCCAGAGAACACTGGGGATAAAAGAGCTCGATGCCCTCCGGGCGCAGGCAGAAGCGGCTGGCCCGAAATTTCCGCCTCGCCGTCTCCTTCCAGTCCGGGTCCAGGAGACAGCTCCCACTCCGGAGCTCCCCCTCCCCTGCCTGCCTGATCCCCTCCAGCAGCTGCCGCCGGCGGCTCCGCTCCGGCAGCAGCATACCCAGCGGAACCGGCGCGCCCGCTTTCCAGTCCCAGGTCACCCCGGAACAGGACAGGAGGGGCCGCCCGTCTCCCCGCACCTCCCGCAGCTCCATCCGGATGCTCAGCAGGTCCGCCCCCTCCATGGCTACCTCTCCCGTCAGCCCTGCCTGCCAGGGCCGGAAGACCCGGGACTCCTCCCGGCAGGCAGCCAGCCGCAGGCAGGCCAGGCAGTAGGTCTCCCGCTCCCAGCGCAGGCGGCAGGACCGGACCAGGCGCCGGTAGTAGCCCGTCATGCGGCGCACAGCCCGCCCCTTCCCCTCAAACTCCGGCCAGGCCAGGGTCTCCTCCAGCACCGGCTCCCCGCACAGAGTCAGGGTCTTTTTCTCCTCCCGCCACAGGACCGCTGGGGCCTCCCCCATCTGTTTTTCCCTTTTCATGCCAAACCGCCCCCATTTCTTTCCCTATCCTATGACGGGGCAGAAAAAACGGTCCCTTTCCCTAAAAGAGCGCCGGGCAGGCCCTTACGGGTCTGCCCGGCGCTCTTTTAGGGAGACGCTCCGCAGAGCGTGAGAGAGGAAGCAAAGTAATGCTCTTCCTTCCGCCGGCCTGCGGGACCGGCTCTATCCGCGCTTACACAGAGGCGAAAACGTCCTTCGCCCACTGGGCCACGCTCTCCGGGTACACCGTGTACACATAGTCCATGGTGTACTGATACTTCTCGTAGCTCTCCTCCTTGCCGGAATACTGGTAGGTGTCGCCGGCCTTCAGAGAGGTGCCCTTCTCCACATCCATGTAGGGCTGGCCCAAATAGTACCAAGCCACCACCTTGGTAACGGAGTGGTCGGTCTCGCCCCAATCCTTGAACTTCCAGGACTGGAGCCCGGAGGCCCGGACATGCTCCTCGATCCAGGACTCGCTCTTCCCGGCTTCCCGGTACAGGTCCTTCACGATCTCGATCACGTCCTGCTGGGCAGCGGGGTTGTCACCATCGGTCTCGCCGTTGAACATCCACACGGACACCTCGTTGTCGATCATGGCCTGGACCTCTTCCTCGGTCCAGCTCCCCAGGCTGCTGTTTGCCAGGGTGCCGTCCACCGCATCAGCGGATGCCATGCCGCCCAGGTTGCCGTTGCACTCCACATAGCCCGCCACCAGATCGGGGCGCTGGCGGATCACGTCGGAGGAGATCAGGGTGCCCTGGGAGTTGCCCACCAGGATGATGCGGTCCTTGTCCGCGTTCCAGTTCTCGATGGCGTAATCCAGCACGCCGGCGATCTCCTTGGCAGAATTCTCTACTGTGGAGGAGTGGACGTTGACACTCATAATGATGGCGTCAGGCATCTGGCGGTGCCACTCGGTCATCATCACGTCATAGACCACGTTGCAGCCCAGGTTGTTGGCCGGGGTGGTGCTGCCGTCAGTGACCTCCCAGTAGCAGACGCCGCCGCCGCACTGATAGTCGATGACGGGGTAGGGCTCCGCCCGGTTGGGGTCATAGTTGTCGGGGTAGATAACATGGACGGGGACCTCGCCCTGATCGCCCAGCATAGTGTAGTCTGCAGCTTTCCAGCCTACATCCACCATCTCCAGCTCCACCTTGTCCAAGTCATCGGCCAGGATGGTGGGCTCCCAGACGGTATCGGCGAGCATAGTGCCAGCGCCGTCAGTGGAGCGGATACCGGTGGTGATGTCGTCGCTGTTGACGCACAGCACCAGGTCCATATTCTCTCTCCACTGCAGGCCCTTTTTAATGGTGTTGGGGTAGATGGTGATACCCAGGGCATCAGTGGTCTGAGTATCGCCATAGTGGATGTTCCCCTCTGAATCCACATACCAGCTGGAGCTGGTGCACAGAGTTCCGTAAGTCTCACGGCTGCGGTCGGTGACCTTATCCGTCCCCTGATCGACGGTCAGGGTGACCACGTTCCCATCCACAGAGGCGCCGGTGATCTCCACCTCGCCGAACTCCGGATTATTGAAGCCCCGGTCATACAGGGTGTAGCTGTCGGCGGTGACGCCGGTCAGGTCAGTACCCGCGGCGTAGGTGATGTCCACTGTACCCACCTTGTAGCCATAGAAGTTAGCCACTGCTGTGGCCTGGATAGAGGTGATCTGGTCAGCGGCGGGAGCTCCGGCAGTGACGGAGGCGCCTTTCTTGTCCAGAGCCCACTCCTGATACAGTTCGTCGTACACGGTGTACTTATAGCCCTGCTTGCTACTGCCGGCGGCGCTGCCCCGGCAGTCCAGGGTATAAGTATCCCCGTCGCTCAGCTTGGTATTGTAGACGATCTGGCCGTCCACGATTTCCAAGTCGGGGCCATAGAAAGCGGCATCATCAAAGTACCAGCCGTTGATACGGGTGGTGGAGTGGTCGCTCTCACCCCAGTAGGCATAGATCTCAGAGGGGTAACCGGTAAGACGAATGTTCTCCTTCGCCCAGTCGGCCCCCTTGAGTTCGGTCATGATCTGGGTGTACTGAGCGATGCTCTCCACGTTGTTGGAGTCCTGCTCTCCGTCGAAGGCCCAAACCTTCAGGCCGGTAGCAGCGATGGCGGCCCAGTCCTCCTCATCGTAGCTGTACCCGAAGGTACCATTCTGGCAGATATAGGCGTCAATGGTGAAGTCATACTTGCCCTCGGGCAGAGTGCTGGTCTCCTCCAGTCCGGCATCCTTCTTCTGGTTCTGGGGGTTGTAAGCCTGTCCAGCCAGAGCCTTAATGACCAAGGCGGAGGCCATGGTGCCTCTGGAGTTGCCCTGGAGTACGATGTTGCCGGTCACACCATAGGTGTCGATGAAATACTGCATCACATTGACATCGTCCACCACGAAATCATAGATATCGAAATACTCGCCGGGGCCTGCGCTGGAGCGGTCGTGGATGTTGACCACGATGGCACCCTTGTTGGCCCAGGAGGTGGTGGCGGAATCATACATGATGCCGGTGCCATCGTCATCGGTGCCGTCGGGCAGCTTCCAGTAGGAGATGCCCTGTCCCTGCAGGGTGAACACGATGCCGTTGGCGGGATCATAGTTGGCGGGGATATAGGCGTAGCCCCGGACATAGGCGTCCTGGGTGCCGTCAGTAGCTGCCGCGGCGGTAGAGGGAATCCGGATGCCCAGATCCTCAAAGGACTGGAACTTACCAGCGCCGAACTGGCGGTCCACCGTCTCCTTCCACAGCCCGCCGGCGTTATACTGGCCCTTGCCGTTGGCCAGGCAGGCGGCGGCGCTCTCAGCCTCGCCGGCGTGGCGCAGCTTCAGCTCCAGGCACGCGCGGCTCTGGTAACCCATGCCGGTGGTGTTGGCCTTGTACTCGCCGGAATCTTCCTTGCCGTAGTAGATGACGCCGTTCACATCGCGGTACCAGGCGCCGGTGGCATAGATGCCGAACACGTTGCGCTCACGGGGGCCTTCCTTCTGATCCCCAGTGTAGACCAGCTTGTTGTTGGCGGTGGCTGCAGAGCCGTCGTCAATCGTCAAGGTCACAGTCTGGCCCTGGACAGAGACACCAGCGATCTTGATCCGACCGTAGTCGGGGGACAGGGAGCCCCGGTCCTCCAGGATGTAGCTGTCGGCGGTGACGCCGCTGACATTGACACCCGGCTTATAGGTGACCTGCACCTCCACCACACCGGTGCCGTACATGGTCTCGTCGGTATAGGCCTGAATGCTCTGGATGTCCGCCACAGTCAGGTCGGAGCCGGTGGAGAGCGCAGCGGTGCGGGCAGCGCCGTTCCAGGTCAGACTCAGTCCGAAAAACTGAGCCAGATAGGCCAGGGGCACATAGCCCACCTCACCGGACAGATCGGCGGCGGTGTCCATAGTCATGCCGCCAGCTTCCTTGGACCCGTCCCGGAAAGTCAGGCTGGCCTCTCCCTTTACAAAGGTGACCTCCCCTTCCTTCTGCTGATAGGTCAGCCCCAGCTGGGGGCCGATGCTCACGGGGACCTGGGTCCGGTCCTGCCCGTCGATATAGGCGGGCGCTTCCAGCTCCAGTGCCGTCCCGTTCAGCGTGACCGTTACCGCCGTGTTGACAGCCTGGACGGTCAGGCCCAGGGAGAGCAACATGGCCAGCGTCAGCACCAGAGACAGGAGCCGTTTCGTTATGGTTCGCATAAATCGATGACCTCCTCTTTTCAGGATCTCCTGATTGGATAGAGCTCTTTTCTGCATTTCCTCTCTTCCCTCTGCTTTGCGCCCCTCCTTTGTCATTTTCGTCAAAAAAGACGCTCTATTTAGTTTTATTTTAATTTTGAATATCCAAAACGTCAATCCACATTTTTTTGAAAGATAAACATTTTTTCTTCTCCCCTTCCCCTTGGCCAAAATACGATATGGGGCAGACCCCAGAGGGACTGCCCCATATCGCTAAGGAGACGCTCCGCAGAGCAAGAGAGAAAGCAAATAGATCTTACACTCCTCTGGTCAAAGCCCACTCACTGAGATACAGGAGTGATTGTTCACGCCCCACTCGGCGAACTTGTAGTCCTTGTAGAAGGAGACCCGCAGATCGTCAGCCATTCATTTCTCAGAGTAGCCGGCGGGTATAGCGCTGCCGTAGAGTCCCCACGGACTTCAGTGCATAGGTGGGATCGGTCATGTTGTTTCCAGCGCCCACTCCTGGAAGTTTTCCCCATACACGGTGTATGCATGACCCTCCTTAGTACCGGAGCGGCTGGCTCCCCGGGCCTCAACGGTGTAAGTTCCGCCCGGCATCACCTTACTGTCATACACCAGCTGCCCATTCTCATCAATATGACAGTCAGAGCCGTAATAGATCTCACCGTCTCCAAAGTACCAATAATTGATCCGGGTGGTGGAGTGGTCGCTCTCGCCCCAGTAGTAGAACAGTTCAGAGGGGAAGCAGGTGAGACGCAGGTTCTCCGCGATCCACTGGTCGCTGTACCCAGCCTCTTTGAACGCCTTGATCTGTTCCTCCACATAATCAATATTGTTGAAGTCCTGCTCCGCGTCAAAGATCCATGCCCGCAGACCGGTCTTTGCCACCGCCAGGCGGTCCTCGTAGGTCCAGAGCCCCTGCCCGCCATACAGGCCGTTGTTGCACAGGAACACGCCGATCTCGAAGTCATATACCGATTTATCCAGGGTCTTGGTACGGGGACGGTCACCCCAGTCGGCCGCATCCTGTCCGGCGGAGTAGGGCTGTCCGGCCAGTGCCTGGATGATGGTGCTGGCCGCCATGGTGCTGCGGGAATTGCCATGGATGATAATGCGGTCCCGGTCGATGTTGTAGTGCTCCAGGAGATACTTGATCACATTCACATCGTCCAGGAGATAGTCATAGTCCTCGCCGTTGCCGCCCATGATCGAGCGGTCATGGATCCCCACCACAATGGCGCCCTTTCCGATCCAGGAGGTGGTGGCCGCATCATACATGATGTTGGTACCAAAATTATTGGTGCCGTCTTCCAGGATCCAGAAGGAGGTACCATTGCCCGAGATGGTGACCACCAGAGGGACTTCCTCATCACCGGTGTAATCCTCCGGGACATAGAGGTAGCCGCGGACATACTGGTCCGGGACCACATCCTTGGCGTTCTTTGCAGTGGATTCCACCTGAATGCCCAGCTCCTCAAAGGTCTGGAAGCCGCCTTCGCCAAAATTGGCGTCAATGGTCCGCTTCCACAGACCGCCGGCGTTATACTGACCCTTTTCATTGGCCAGGCAGGCGGAAGCGCTCTCTGCCTCGCCGGTGTGGCGCAGCCTCAGCTCCAGGCAGGGCCGGGCCTGGTAGCCCATTCCGGTGGTGTTGGCCCTATACTCTGCGGTGTCCTCCTTACCGTAGTAAATGACACCATTTACATCACGGTACCAAGCCCCGGTACAGTAAATGCCAAAGGCGTTGCGTTCCCGGGAGCCCTCCTTCTGATCTCCGGTATAGATCATCTTATTATTGGAAGTGGCTCCAGTGTTTTCCGCAATACTCAGGGTCACAGTCTGTCCCTGAACGGACACACCCGCGATCTCGATCCGCCCAAAGTCCGGGGACAGGGTCCCCCGATCCTCCAGGATGTAGGATTGCGCTGTCACACCGCTCACATCCACTCCTGGACGGTAGGTGATCTCCACCGAAACCAGTCCTTGACCATAAAAGGTCATATCCGTATAAGCCTGAATACTGCTGATGTCTGCCACAGTCAGGCCGGCACTGCCGGTCAGAGAGACCGTCCTGCTGGCTCCGTCCCAAGCCACCTGGATCCCCAAAAACCGGGCCAGATATACCAAGGGGACATAACCCACGCTGCCGGACAGGTCGGCAGCGGTATCCATAGTCATGCCGCCGGCCTGCTTCTCCCCATCCCGGAAGGTCAGGCTGGCCTCCCCCTTTACAAAGGTGACCTCCCCCTCCTTCTGCTGATAGGTCAGCCCCAGCTGGGGGCCGATGGTCACCGGCACCTGGGTCCGGTTCTGTCCGTCGATATACGCCGGGGCTGTCAGCTCCATGGCCGTCCCGTTTAGTTCAATGGACACAGGGCTGCCCACTGCCTGTACGGTCAGCCCCAACGACAGGATCATTGCCAGGGTCAGTACCAGAGCCAGGATGCGTTTTGTCACTGCTCGCACAATCGATAACCTCCTCTTTTCCTTTCCATGGCATTTCCGGGTCTCTCCTTATCCGCTCTGTTTGTGCCGCGCCTCCCTTGTAAGATCTCCCAAAAAATGCCCCTTGGATATGTCCAGTTTAATAACCAGTCTCCAAACCGTCAATCTCCATTTTTTTGACCTGTCCCCACTTTTTGTAGTCTCTGCCGCTTTTCATCTGTATGCCGGGCTTCCGGGACAAAATTTGGGGCGGAGCCTTTGGCTCCGCCCCGGAGGTCATCTGCCGGTCACTGGATCACGACCGCGTCGTCCTGTTCAAACCCGGAGGCACTGTAATAGCGGGTCACCGTGCCGTCGGCGGCGGTCTCCACGCTGTAATGCTCCAGGAAGTCCCACATCAGCGGCCGGAAACCGGGGATGCAGTTGTGGGCCTCGTACAGAGAGAAGATGTAGGTCATCACGGGGATGTCATCCTCATTGTACCACTTCCAGGTACGGTAGCGGGCGTTGTTGCTCTCCCAATCGCTCAGGCTGCCCTGGGCATCATCGTGGCCGCCGTTGAGGGCGTTTCCGCCGCTGTACACGATCACATCGCTCAGGCTGTCCTCGCCCAGGCCGTTGGCATCGGTGAAATAGGCGATCCAGTCGTTCATGTTGTGATTGGTCGCGCCCTTCAGGTTCTTGGCCGCGTCCCAGTAGATGTCGGCGCCCGCGGCGGCAGCCTCAGTGGAGCGCACCAGCACGCTGGTGTCGTCCTCGGGATAACTGGTGTCAGCCGTATAGCCGGGGATGCCCCGGTCGGCGTAGTTGCCTTCGCCCACCACCAGTCCGGCGGGGATGGCGTCGCCGCCGGAGAGACGGCTGGGCCCGCCGGCATTGCTGGAGATCACCGCGGCCAGCTGGGAGGCCCGGTTCTCCGCCAGCGCGATGGTGGCCACAGAGCCCATGGACTGGCCGGTGGTATAGATCCGGCCCATATCGAAGCGGCCGTCGTTCTTCAAATACTGGACCACCTTGTCGAAGATGGGCAGGTCATAGTCGGAGGATGTACCCTGGTTGTGGTTGGTACGGGTAGGCAGCGCCAGGGCAAAGCCCTCCGCCGCGGCGGTCTGCCACCAGGCAGTGGAATCCATGAACAGGTGCCCGGTCTGAGAGCCGCCGTGCCATACCACCACCACGGGGATGTCCTTCGTCCCCGCTGTCTCCGGCACATAGAGCAGCACGTCTGTCACATAGCCGTCGTCCAGGGTCAGGGCCTGGATGGTGATCTCAGCCTCCACCTCGTTCCCGTTCAGATCCGGGCCGCTGACGGTCCCCACCGCCCGCTTGTCCCGGGAGGAGAAGCGCTCCACCTGGATGTCGGTATAATCCAGCCGGTAGGTCAGGCCGTTGCCGTAGGAGATGGAGTTGTCATACCGGGTGTAGTCGGTCATCTCGTCCCGCAGAGCACGGGTGAAGTCATAAGAGACCGTGTCTGCGGCGGTCTCCAGATCCACCACCTTGGAGATCCGGCCCGCATACTCGGTGGCCCAGGTGTCCTCCTTCTGGCCGTATACCTGCCCGCTCACCGGAACGCTTCCCAGTGCTGTCACGCTGGCGTCTGCGCTGTCCGCCCGGTTGACCTGCTTCCAGTAGGTCAGGCTGTCGTCGGACTCCGCGTTGACCAGCCAGGTGGGAAGGGGCATATCACCCTTGGTCAGAAGGCCTGCTTCGCTCCCCTTGTCCGGGTTCAGGATCTGATCCAGCCGGTCCGCCATCTGATACAGGATCTTCTGGTTGCCGTTCTCATCCACCCGCTCGTTGATGCCGTCGCCGTCCCGGTCCCGGATATCCCCGTCGGTCATGTGCTTCCATCCGTAGGACTCCTCTCCGGCCGCCCGGAGGTTCTCCAGGCCACAGGTCGTCCCGTTGAGATAGGCCTGGCTGATGATCAGATGGGGGTTCTCCGCAGCCCAGGCCTCCAGGGGGGCTGCTCCGGCTCCATAGCCCACCAGATAGAACTCACCGAAGGTGGTGAAATAGGCGCCATTGCCGGAGTGATATGCCTTGGCGGCGGCAATATAGTCCTTCTCCTGCTCCACATCTCCCCACATATAGGTGGTCTGATCAGGCAGCAGGACGAACAGACACTCGCCGGTCTCATCCGCCACCTGCTTCCAGCCGCTGTCCACCAGGAACTGGTCCGCGTTCACCCCGTCGGGCACAGCGATAAAGTGGTAATAGGGGCGGATCACCGCTGTGTCGGGGATGTAGTAGCGCACCTCACGGCCGGCAAACTCACCGGTGAGGGATGCCTTGAAGTACCCGGTCAGAGGCAGCTGGTTGCTCTCGCTGTAATCGTGGGCCGGGGCCTCGATCTCCGCCAGGTCCCGGGCCTGGAAGCCCTCCACCGGCGTGGTCAGGGCCGCTGTCCGGGTCCCGCTGTTCCAAATCAGCTGGAAGCCGAAAGCCCGGGCCAGGTAGACCAGGGGCACATAGCCTACGCTGCCGGACAGATCGGCGGCGGTGTCCATGGTCATGCTGCCGGCCTGCTTCTCCCCATCCCGGAAGGTCAGGCTGGCCTCCCCCTTTACAAAGGTGACCTCACCCTCCTTCTGCTGGTAGGTCAGCCCCAGCTGGGGGCCGATGGTCACCGGCACCTGGGTCCTGCCGTTCCCGTCCACATAGGCAGGAGCGGTCAGCTCCAGGGCCCGTCCGTCCAAAGTGACGGTCACAGAGCCCTTTGCCTGGACCGTCAGGCACAGCGACAGCACCATGGCCAGCGTCAGCGCCAAAGATAAGATCCGTTTTGTCATCGCTCTCACGTTGGATGCCCTCCTCTTGTTTCATTTCTCCGGCGCCCCTTCCGCTCCTCTCTCCACTTTCTCTGCTGAGCCACCCCCTTTGTCCTATTTCTCAAAAAGGAGCGCCATGTATCACCTATCTTATTCAGATGTGAACAAAGCGTCAATCCACACTTTTTTGGAACATCTTCAATTCTTCTCCGCCGCGGGGCTACCTCCTTTTCCCAGTCCTCTCAAAGGCAAAGAGGGAGGGCGCGGCGGATGCCGCGCCCTCCCGGTCGCTTCTGTTCTCTTGTCTGACTCAGCCGATGGCCTGTCCCTGATAGGCGCGCACGCCTGTCTTAGTGTCCAGGGTGATCTGGCTGAACCACTCGTCCCACAGCAGCTGGTTCTCTGCCGGCAGGTTCACATGGTCCTTGCCGGTGACCCAGGCGTAGCGGAACAGAGGGATGCCGTCCTCATTCTCCCAGACGGAGTTGTTGTAGCGGCCCTCCACATAGGTCTCAGTGGCCCCGGTCTTACGGACCTCGACCACGTTGGAGGCGGCCGCCAGCCCGTTGCGGACCAGCCACATGTCCACCGCCTGGGTGGTCATGGTGTCGTCCTGGTTCAGGTCATAGCTCCACATGTCGTACTGGGCCATGGTCATGAACATGGGCACGGTCTGGGATCCCGTCTCCTCCCTGGCCATCAGGGGGCCAGAGGTGGCGCCCATGGCGGCGAAGCGGTGGGAGACCTCGGCACTGCCCAGGTAGTGGGTCATCATGCAGCCCATGGAGTGGCCGGTGCAGTAGATGCGGCCCTGATCCACCTGGGGATAGACTGCGATCAGCTGGTCCAGCAGGTCCTCGGCATACACCACGTCGGTGTAGCGCAGCTCAGGGTCCTCCACCTGCCACAGCGCGCGGTAGGCGGTGGGGTTGGCCTCGCCGCCGCCCAGGGTGGGGGGCACCGGCACCAGGGTGGACTCGGGGAACACCAGCATGATGCCCTCCTCATCGGCGATATTGTACCACAAGGTATTCTCAAAGAAATTGCGCATAGAGGTGGAGGCTCCGTGATAGGCAATGACCACGGGCAGCTGCTCGCCGCTGCCGCGGTAAGCCTCAGGGATATAGACCAGATACTGCCGGTCGATGCCCTGGGAGTCGGTGAAGCTTCGGAACTCCACTCCCATCTCCTCATAGTCCACCTTCCAGGAGATAGCGTTGGACAGCACACCGCCGCCGTAGCGGTAGAACTGGCCCATGAAGTCCCAGATCATGTCGGTGGTGGCAGGCAGGGCGTAGTCATAGTTCCCCTCTTCGGTGACCACGGCGGCCGCCAGGATCTCGCCGCCTTCAGGAGCAAAGCGCTCCACGGCGTTCTTGTCGTTGGCTGCGGCCTGCCAGTAGTCCGCCACAGCCTTTGCCTGCTCCGTCATGGTGCTTTCCACGATCTTGACGGGCACCGGCACCTCCTTGCGGGTGACGCCGTAGGTCTTGGTATCGGTATCAAAGGACACATCCCCGTTGGACGCCATGTAGCCGGCGTCAATGAGGCTGGCATCCAGGAACACCGCTCCGGCGATATTCAGGGGATTCTCCATGGCGTACTTCTGCAGGCAGGTACCCATGGCACCGTAGCCCACCAGGTACATGCTGGGACCGGGCTGGAGCCACTTGCCCGCCTTGGCGGCGCTGATGCCGGCATTGATGTATGCCTGCTCCTCCTCCAGAGTTCCCCAGGGAGTACCCTGGGCGGGTTCCAGCACGAACAGGCAAAAGCCCTCCTCGTCCGCCTTGTCCATCCAGCCGCTGGTCTCCATGAAGCTCACGGCGTTCAGGCCCTCAGGGACGTTCATCACCACGAACATGGCGCCCTGGGGCGTGCCCTGGGGCACATAGAGCTTGGCGGTGCGGGCGGCATCGCCCACCTGGACGTCCATTTCCAGCACGCCCTGCCACAGCATGGGCACCACGTTGTCCTTGGTCTGATACTGGGCTGCCTGCTGGGCCATCAGGCTCTCCAGCTCTGAATACACCAGCTGGGGCAGCTTGGTCACAGCGGTCTCCTCCTCCGCGGCCGTGCTGGTGACCGCCGCAGTGCGGGTGACGCCGTTCCAGGCCACCTGGAAGCCGAAGAACTGGGCCAGATAGGTCAGGGGCACATAGCCCACCTCGCCGGACAGGTCGGCGGCGGTGTCCATGGTCACGCCGCCCGCCTCCTTGGCCCCGTCCTGGAAGGTCAGGCTGGCCTCTCCTTTGGTGAAGGTGACGCTCCCGTCACCAGTCTGGACCGTCAGCCCCAGCTGGGGGCCGATGCTGGCGGGGACCTGGGTCCGGTCCTGCCCGTCGATATAGGCGGGGACCTCCAGCTCCAGCGCCGTCCCATCCAGGGTCACCGTCACCTGGGGGCCGGCGGCCTGGGCCGCCAGACACAGGGACAGCGCCATGGCCAGGGTCAGCACCAGCGCCAGCGCGCGTCTTGTCATTGCTCTCATACTCTGCTACCTCCCTATTTCTCCCGGACCGCATGTGCAGTCCGGGGTGTCTGAGCGCCTGTCCCGGGGAAAATTTCTTCCACTCCGCGCCGGCTCACCGCAGAGCTTTGTCCATTCCGACCAAAAAAGGCGCTTTTTTTATTTTAATGTTTTTTTACCATTCTGTCAATGTTCTCCCGCCCTATCGTCTCCGCAGACTCATGGGCTCCATTTCTGCCGTTGTTCGGAAAAATACATGGGAAAAACAGCTTTTTCCCTTGCATCCCTCTTTTAGAGGAAGTATAATAAGAATGCTGTCATGTTGGCCGGATAAGGCAAATCCGCTGTGCGGTTGCGAATCCCGGTCCACGGAGGTAACAGATATGGTAAAAGCGATCGTAGGCGCCAACTGGGGCGACGAGGGCAAGGGCAAGATCACGGACATGCTGGCAGAGCAGTCCGACGTGGTCATCCGCTTTCAGGGCGGGGCCAACGCGGGCCATACCATCATCAACGACTATGGCCGGTTCGCCCTGCACATCCTCCCCTCCGGCACCTTCTATCCCCATGTGACCAACATCATCGGCAACGGCGTGGCACTGGATATCCAGAAGCTGGTGGACGAGCTGGGCTCCATCACCAGCCAGGGCGTCCCCGCCCCCAACCTGATTGTCTCGGAGCGGGCCCAGATCCTGATGCCCTACCACCGTCTCCAGGACAGCTACGAGGAGGAGCGCCTGGGCGGCAAGGCCTTTGGCTCCACCAAGAGCGGCATCGCCCCCTTCTACTCGGACAAATACGCCAAGATCGGCATCCAGGTCTGCGACCTGTTCCACGAGGACCGGCTGCGGGAGCGCCTGACCGCCGCCGTCTCCCTGAAAAATGTGCTGTTCGAGCACCTGTACCACAAGCCCTCCCTGGACGTGGACGAGCTGTACCAGCAGCTGATGGAGCTGCGGGAGCAGATCCGCCCCTATGTGGGGGACGCCGTCACCTTTGTTCACGACGCCCTGCGGGCGGGCAAGACCGTCCTGCTGGAGGGCCAGCTGGGCTCTATGAAGGACCCTGACCTGGGTATCTTCCCCCTGACCACCTCCTCCCACACCCTGGCCGGCTTCGGCTGCGTGGGGGCCGCCGTCCCCCCCACCGCTGTGGAGGACGTGATCTGCGTCACCAAGGCGTACTCCTCCTCTGTGGGCTCCAACACCGAGCCCTTCGTCAGCGAGGTGCTGGGCGAGGCGGGAGATGAGCTGCGCCGCCGCGGCGGTGACAAGGGCGAGTTCGGCGCCACCACCGGCCGTCCCCGCCGGGTAGGCTGGTTCGACACTGTGGCCACCAAGTACGGCTGCATGGTCCAGGGGGCCACCCAGGTGGCTCTGACCTGCCTGGACGTACTGGGCTATCTGGATGAGATCCCGGTGTGCACCGGCTATGAGATCGACGGGACAGTCACCGACCGCTTCCCCACCACCCCGGAGCTGATGCGGGCCAGGCCCGTGTTCACCACGCTCCCCGGCTGGAAGTGCGACATCCGGGGCTGCACCGACTACCAGGCCCTGCCTCAGCAGGCAAAGGCCTATGTGGACTTCCTGGAGTCCAGGATCGGCTATCCCATCACCCTGGTCTCCACCGGACCCAAGCGCAACGAGATCACCGTTCGGCAGAAGTAATTTCCCGGACTGCTATGCGCCGGATACCAGGCTCTGGTATCCGGCGCTCCCCCTTCCCCCTCTGTCCATCCGGCGGCCCTGCCGCCTTGTTTGAAGAAAGGATCTGTGTCACCATGACCAAAATCGACATTATCTCCGGGTTTTTGGGTGCCGGCAAGACCACGCTCATCAAGAAGCTCCTCTCCGAGTCCTTCCATGGCGAGAAAGTGGTCCTGATCGAGAACGAGTTCGGTGAGATCGGCATCGACGGCGGCTTTCTGAAGGATGCCGGCGTCCAGATCACGGAGATGAATTCCGGCTGCATCTGCTGCTCCCTGGTAGGGGATTTCGGCACCGCCCTCAAGGAGGTGCTGGACACCTATTCGCCCGACCGTATCATCATCGAGCCCTCCGGCGTGGGCAAGCTGTCCGATGTCATCGCCGCCGTGGAGCGGGTGCGGGACGGCGGTGCCCCCCTGGAACTGCACAGCTTTGTCACCGTGGTGGACGCGGTGAAGTGCAAGATCTATATGAAGAACTTTGGCGAGTTCTTCAACAACCAGGTGGAGCACGCCTCCGCTATCCTCCTCAGCCGGACCCAGAACATGGACCAGGCCAAGCTGGCCGCCGACGTAGCCATGCTGCGTCCCCACAACGCCAAGGCGGCTATCCTCACCACCCCCTGGGACCAGCTCACCGGCGCCCAGATCGTCTCTGCCATGGAGGGGGGCCACGACTTGGCCCGCGAGCTGATGGAGGAGATCGGACACCACCACGACCACGGGGAGGACGAGCCCTGCTCCTGCGGCCATGACCACCACCATGACCACGAGCATGAGCACGAGCACCACCACGACCATGACCACGGGGACTCCTGCTCCTGCGGCCATCACCACACCCAGGAGGAGCTGGACGCCATCCACGCTGAGCTGGGCTGCGAGGGGGCCTGCGGCTCCTGCGACCTGTGCGACAGCTGCATCCACTCCACCTTCCACCACCATCACCATGCCGACGAGGTGTTCACCAGCTGGGGCCGGGAGACTCCTCGGAAGTACAGCCGGGAGGAACTCCAGGACATTCTTTCCGTCCTGGCCATGACGGAGGATTACGGCACCATCCTCCGCTCCAAGGGCATGGTCCCCGATCAGGACAGCGAGGGCTGGCTCCACTTCGACCTGGTCCCCGGCGAGTTTCAGATCCGGGAGGGCAGCGCCGACTACACCGGCCGCCTGTGCGTCATCGGCGCGGGCCTGGACGAGGCCAGGCTGGAAAAGCTGTTCCTGCTGGCGTGAGGTGAGGCTGCATGAAAGATCCCCGTATCCCGCTGTACCTCATCACCGGCTTTCTGGACAGCGGCAAGACCACTCTGCTCACCGACACCCTGAATATGGATTATTTTGCCGATGGGCAGCGCACCGTCCTGCTGATGTGTGAGGACGGCGAGACGGAGTATGATCCGGAGCAGCTGTCCAGGCTGAACACCCGCCTGGTCCCTGTCCAGGACCAGGCCCAGCTGAACACCAGCTTTCTCCAGGAGATCGACCGCCGCTATCAGCCGGAGCGGGTGCTCCTGGAGTACAACGGCATGTGGCCCATCCAGATCCTCCGGGACCTGAAGCTGCCCAAGACCTGGGGGCTCTACCAGGCCATCGACGTCATCGACGGCTCCACCTTCGAGATGTACCGCTCCAACATGCAGTCCATGGTCATCGACATGGTCACCGAGGCCGATATGGTCCTCTTCAACCGCTGCACGCCGGACATGCCCCTGTCCGGCTGGAAGCGCTCCATCCGGGCGGTAAACCGCATGTGCGAGATCGTCTTTGAGGACGAGAAGGGGGAGGAGCTGGAGGTGGAGGACATCCTCCCCTACTCCCTGGAGGCGGACACCATCGTCCTTGAGGACGAGGACTACGGCATCTGGTACTTGGACATCCAGGAGCACCCAGAGCGCTACACCGGCAAGACCGTGGTCTTCCGGGCCCAGGCCATGACCAGCATGAAGCTGCCCAAGGGCACCTTCATCCCCGGCCGCAACGCCATGACCTGCTGCGCCGAGGACATCCGCTTCTTCGGCTTCCTGTGCAAGTATGACCGGTCCCGCTCCCTGAAGAAGGGGGAATGGGTCATGGTGGCCGCCCGCATCCAGTGGGAGGAGTCCCCCGTCTATCAGGGGGAGGGCGTGGTCCTCTACGCCCAGCGGGTGGAGCGGGCCGACCGCCCGGACGATCCCCTGGTCTATTTCCGATGACCCTTTTCCCGGCGCCCCGGCGGGGCGTCGGGAAAATTTTTGAAAAGCCCTCCCTCCTCCTTGACACCCCTTCCTTCAGATGATAGTATAATAAATTGTAAGCGCTGTGAACGGAAAAGTAGCATCCTCCACCGGTCGACAGAGAGGGAACGCCACCGACTGAGAGCGGTCCCAGTCCGCGGGATGTGAAGTGCGTCCGGGAGCGCGGCGGGTAATGCCGCCCGGTCTGGCCCCGATACCGGCCTTTGAGTGAAAAATGAGAGTGGAACCGCGAGCGATCGCCTCTTATGCCTGTGGGCATGAGGGGCGCTTTTGTTTGTGTCCAAGCTGCGAAAAGGAGGCGTTCCCCTTGCATCTTCCCTTTCCCCGGCTCCGGCACAGCCGCCGGAGCGCACCGCGATGTCCCGGGTGCTGTTCTTCCCGCCCACAATAAATGGGGAGACGGAATGGATCTCCCCCAAGGAGGACATCATGTTTCAGTCACTGAGTGAATTGCTGGGCGCCTATCAGAAGCGCGACCCGGCCGCCCGCAGCAAGCTGGAGATCTTTCTCCTCTACCCCGGCGTCCACGCCGTCATCTTCCACCGCGTCTCCCACTGGCTCTACTGTCACCACCTTCCCTTCCTGGCCCGCCTGAACTCCCAGCTGGCCCGCCACATCACCGGCATTGAGATCCACCCCGGCGCCAAGATCGGCCGCCGCCTGGTCATTGACCACGGGATGGGCATCGTCATCGGCGAGACCGCCGAGATCGGCGACGACTGCCTGATCTATCATGGCGTCACCCTGGGCGGCACCGGCAAGGACCACGGCAAGCGCCATCCCACCATCGGAAACAACGTGCTCATCAGCTGCGGAGCCAAGGTGCTGGGGCCCTTCCGGGTGGGTGACAACGCCCGGATCGCGTCCAACGCCGTGGTGCTCAGCGAGGTGCCGGAGGACGCCACTGCCGTGGGCATCCCCGCCCAGATCGTCCGCATCGCCGGACGGGTCACCCACTACGCCGATGACGTAGACCAGACCAGCGTGGAGAATCCCACCCTGGAACGGCTGGAAGCCCTGTCTCAGCGTGTGGAATTCCTGGAGAAGCTGCTGGATGACCAGTTCCTGAAGGAACGGGCATAGTTCTCTCACGATCCCGGGCGGCCCAGGCCGCCCTCACCGAAGAAAATGGAGGTTTTTTATCATGCTGTTATATAATTCCGCCACCCACAAGAAGGAGGAGTTCCAGACCCACACCCCCGGCCACGTGGAGATGTACACCTGCGGACCCACGGTGTACCACTTCGCCCACATCGGCAACCTGCGCTCCTACATCATGGAGGACGTGCTGGAAAAATTCCTGCGCTGGTCCGGCTATGACGTGAACCGGGTGATGAACATCACTGACGTTGGCCACCTCAGCTCCGACGCTGACACCGGCGAGGACAAGATGCTCAAGGGCGCCCGCCGGGAGCACAAGACCGTGATGGAGATCGCCCAGTATTACACCGACGCCTTCTTCGAGGACTGCCGAAAGCTGAACATCAAGCGCCCTGACACGGTGCAGCCCGCCACCGGCTGCATCGACGAGTATATCCAGATCATCACCCGCCTGCTGGAGAAGGGCTACGCCTATCAGGCCGGGGGCAATGTGTACTTCGATTCCTCCAAGCTGGAGCGCTACTACGTGTTCAACGACCACGATGAGGAGGATCTGGCGGTGGGCGTCCGGGATGGCGTGGAGGAGGACACCAACAAGCGCAATAAAAATGACTTCGTCCTCTGGTTCACCAAGTCCAAATTCGAGGATCAGGCCCTGAAGTGGGACTCCCCCTGGGGCGTGGGCTACCCCGGCTGGCACATCGAGTGTTCCGGCATCTCCATGAAGTACAACGGGGAGTATCTGGACCTGCACTGCGGCGGCATCGACAACGCCTTCCCCCACCACACCAATGAGATCGCCCAGTCCGAGTCCTATCTGGGCCACCCTTGGTGCCGCCAGTGGTTCCATGTCCACCACCTGAACACCAATTCCGGCAAGATGTCCAAGTCCTCCGGCGAATTCCTCACTGTCTCCCTGCTGGAGGAGAAGGGCTATGATCCCCTGGTCTACCGGTTCTTCTGCCTCCAGAGCCACTACCGCAAGGGGCTGGTGTTCTCCTGGGAGAACCTGGACAACGCCAGGGCCGCCTTTGACAAGCTCATCGCCCGCATCGCCGCCCTGGACCCCCAGGACGGATCTGTGGACGAAGCCGTTCTGGCGGAGTATAAAGAGAAATTTCTCCAGCAGATGGGCAACGACCTGAACACCTCCATGGCCGTCACCCTGCTGTACGACGCCCTGAAATCCAAGGCCAGCGGAGCCACCCGGCTGGCCATCCTGGACAGCTTCGACCAGGTGCTCTCCCTGTCCCTGCTGGACAAGGCGGCTGCGGTGCGGGAGGAGCAGGCCAAGGTAAAGGCCGCCCAGGCCCAGGCGGGCTACACCGTCACCGGCGAGGGGGCCCCCGAGATCGACGCTCTGGTGAAGGCCCGGGGCGAGGCCAAGAAGGCCAAGGACTTTCCCGAGGCAGACCGCATCCGTGACGAGCTGAAGGCCCGGGGCATCGAAGTCACCGACGTGCCCGGCGGAGCTGTGTGGAAGCGGATCTGATCCGGCCCAAAGCACAGAAAACCGGCACCTGGACGAAACACGTCCAGGTGCCGGTTTGTTCTAATCTGCCCGCACTACACCAGCGTCCGCTCCGGTTAGGGGAATCCAGAGACCGCCGATCTCCAGCGCCGCCGCGCGGTCCAGATCCACAGCCTCCCCAAAGGTCCAATTCCCCAGAATACAGACCCCTTCCGGGCTCATCCGACCTGCCTCGATCTCTGTGTGATCCATGCGTGTGCCGTCCTGATAGACCACGGCACAGCTCTGCCCGCCCCAGTATCCTTTCTCGTATTCCCCTGTGATCATCGCCCCCAGCGGCGTCAAAATCAGTTGAGTGGAAATAGTCGATCCAGCCGCGGCCCCGGTCAGCTCCAGTTCCCGGACGCTCATGTTCTCCACCTGGAACAGGATTTCCCAGTTCCCGGAGATTTTTTCCGATTGCACAATGTTTCCCCCCACCCCTTGAAAGGAAATTCCGTCCAGATCGTCCAGAGAGACATGATCGTGGATTACTTCTAGATATGGAATACCATCGCGGACAAAACAGCAGCTCTCTACGGTTCTGCATGGAATTTCCCCATTTACTGTCATGTCCACACAAAGCCAGGAGCCATCCAGTCCCTCTTGGTCCAGGACCGCCCCCTCTGGCAGGCGGAACAGCGTGTGGAACGTCCCATCCTCCATAAATCCCAGGGATGAGATTTCCGCCCGCTCCAGCCCTGGCAGCTTCAGCTGCGTCTGGCCGGGGAGCAAAACCACCTCCCCTGTTTCCAGCTCCATTGTCTGCGCATAGTCCTCCGACAAGGCTGCCGCCATGGATTGGGTTTCTATGGTGTACTCATGGTACTGCTGAGGTCTGACCTGTGTGATACGCAGCCTCATCTGCTCCTGATATTTTCCTCCCTCCTCCATGTTCCCGTTTAACTCAAACAATGCGGTGCAGGTCTCCGGGTCATATCCCACACACCGGGACCGCAAGCCGTCTTCCCCCGCCTCCCTTTGAATTTTTGCCGACAGTCTGGTATTCTCGTCCACAATCCGTTCCCCTGTCAGGTCGGTAAGCTCTACATAGAGCTTGACGCGATACCGGTCCGTTACCGCCGACACCACCCTGACCTTCACCTTTTGATCCACTGCTGTGGCCCCGCTCAGTTCCTGGCTATACGGAGCAAAACTTCCCAACGCCTGAGTCAGATACTCCCGCAGGGCCGGAGAGAGGGCCAGCACCGATATAGTCAGCACGCCGCAGGCCAGTGCCGCCGCCAGCAGCAAACGGACCGGAGCTCTCTTCCGCTTTCTCCTCGGCTGTTCCTGGAGCATAGCCCGAACCAGATGCTCCCGCTGGTCCGGGGACAGCTCTATCTGCTCCATTGCCCGCCGATATTTCTGTCCTGTCATATACATTCCACCTCCAGTTTTTCCCGCAACATGGCTCTGGCCCTGGTGAGCTGGGCCCGCACCGTGCTCTCCCGCCGGCCCAAAACAGCCGCTGTCTCTGCAATAGAATACCCCTCATAGTAAAATAAATGGACCGGGAGGCGGTATTTCTCCGGCAGGGACAGCACCGCCGCCAGCACATTGCTGTCTGGCTCCTTCGGCGGTGCGGATGACACGCCCCGGGCCGCCTCCAGCGGAAGATCCCGTTTCCGCCAAGGCATCCGAAATACGTCTGCGGCGCAGTGGGTCGCCACCCTGAGCAGCCACGCCTTGCCGTGCTCCTCATCCCGAAACTCCGGGGCGGCGCGCACCAGACGGAGAAAGGTCTCCTGCATGACATCCTCTGCATCCTCCTTGCTCCCTGTGCGGGCATACGCCAGCCGGTAGACAGATGGACCGTACCGCGCTACCAGCCGCTCTGCTTCCTCCCGCTCCATAGCATCGCCTCCCTTTTCTCTGTCTGCTTCATACACGGATTTTCGGACAAAAAGGCTACACATCAGGGATTGTTTTAGGAAAATCAACGTTTTGTCAGAGGGCCCCATTTTGAGGCGGCTGACACTGTCGAAAAAGCTGCACTCTTCCGTGAGCAGGGGGCGACCGTGGCAAACGGACAACCCCTACACTTGCAGCCTGAGAAGTGTTTTCCCCGACGCACATGCCGTCGGGGAAAACACTTCGGAACCTGATTCGCACCTGCGGACGTGAACTCTGCAAGGCTTTACAATCTGAACCGCCCGGCCTTAGCCGGGCGGCTGTGCTCTCTCCTCCTCATCAGATATGCAGGGCCGTCCGCACCAGGAAGATGATGAACAGGTGGGCCGGGTAGAAGGCGTAGAAGAACCACTTAGGAATCTTGGGCTCCACGTGGGTGGGCAGGAAGATCAGCGGCGCGGACAGGAGGGCAAAGATCTCAAAGCCGATGGCGTGTCCCCCCACCACCAGGGCCATCGGGTCCTCCAGGGACCCGCCCCAGAGAGCCGGGAGGTAGCTCAGCACATAGAGCAGCGCCCCCAGCCAGGGCTTGTTCCGGCACAGGTAGAAGATCAGGGTCAGGATGACGCCCGTGTTGGCGTAGTCCGCGTTCAGAACGTTGATGGCCAGCACCCCGAGGAGGAACCACCACCACTTCCGCTCCTTCACGCCGTAGATGGCCAGCAGGCTGAAAAACAGAGTGACAAAGATGTTCCAGCTGGTGAGCTCTTCCCAGAAGTTGTGGGGATGGAAGGCCAGGGCGAAGAAGGGCTGGGAGACCACTGCAAAGAGCGCCAGCCGCCCCAGATACCGCCTGATGTCCCGTGTGTACATCAGGCCAACTGTCAGGCAGTAGCAGAAAATCGGGAAGGCCAGCCGTCCTACCCACCGGAATTCCGGGTGCTGGGGGAAAAAGACGGTCCCCACGTGGTCCACCACCATAGTCAGGATGGCGAACAGCTTCAAAAAGTTCGTGTCCAGGTTGGTCCTAAGCTTTGGCGTCTGTCTCTGTGTCTCTGCGTCCATGTTCGATACTCCTCCATTTGTGTTCTTCACCGCACCGGCCCCGGGGGCTCCCGCCCCCGGGCGGCGGGCGAAAAACAAAAACGCCGTGCAGGGCAAGCCTACACAGCGCGAGAAGCACGGGCTTCTCCATGCAACACGGACGCAGGAGTACAACAGCAAAACCGACCTTTACAAGAAAGGCCGGAATGTCGTATAATATCCATGCGGTGCGGCCGGATGGCCGTTGTGTAGGTGGTGTCAGCACCTGCGCAGGTTTGCGGGCGTTGGCGCGCCCGCAAACTGCCGCATTTTTGTTTTTCGTGTTGATTATAGCAGGAAACCAGTTCCAATGCAAGAGGCAGGCACACACGCCCTTTTTCGCGCAGAGGACAGAAAGAGAGGAGAGGCGGATGCCTCTCCTCTCTTTCCGCTCAGCCCGACTGGGGCATGGTCACGGTGGCCTTGAACAGGTCCCCGTCCACCGCCAGCTCGAAGGTCCCGCCCTGGAGCTCCGTCAGGCTGCGGGCGATGGACAGCCCCAGCCCGGAGCCCTCGGTGGTCCGGGACTCGTCCCCCCGGACGAAGCGCTCCATCAACCGCTCCGGCGGCACGTTCAGCGGGTCCCGGGAGATGTTCTTGATGGACAGGGTCACCTGCCCCTTCCCCCGGACCAGCTCCAGATAGATGCGTGTCCCCTCCATGGCATATTTGGCACAGTTGCCCAGTAGGTTGTCAATGACCCGCCACAGATGGCGCCCGTCCGCATACACATAGGTCTCCCCCTCCGGCAGACTGGGGACCACTGTGAGCTTCCGGGCCTCCAGCTTCTCCTCGTACTCCCCCAGAGCCTGGTCCACCAGCTGGCACATTCCGATCTTCTCCCGGTTCACCGTCAGCGCGCCTGTGGAGGCCTTGGACGCCTCCACCAGATCCTCTGTGAGCTTTTTCAGCCGCTGGGACTTCCGATCCAGCACCTCGATGTATTCCCGGGCTTTGGGGTTTTCCACCTCCTCCATTTTCAGGAGGTTGACATAATTTATAATAGAGGTGAGAGGAGTCTTCAGATCGTGGGAGACGTTGGTGATGAGCTCCGCCTTGAATCGCTCACTCTTCATCTTCTCCTCCACCGCACCGTTGAGCCCGTCAGCAATGTTGTTGAGCGCCTCGGCGTGGAGCCTGAGATCGTGGGGCATGCGGGTAGTGTCGATCTGGTGGTTCAGGTTGCCGCCCGCGATGGCCTCGCTCCCCTTCCGCAGGCGCTGGAAGCAGACACTCCAGTGGCACAGCCACAGCAGCATCCCAAGATTGATCAGAAACAGAGGGATGGGATTGTCCCACCAGATGCGGCGGGCAAAAAAGCATAGCACCAGATAGGCCAAAAACCCCGCCACGCTTCTCCATATCATGGGGAAGGAGCGGATGGCATCCAGCAGACCGCTCCATATCCAGCTGCATGCCCGGCAAACCAGGGTAGTGCGGGCCAGGACCCCCGCCTTGCAGCGCACCACCAGGGTGCGCAGGACCAGCACGGCCAGCGCCGTCATAGCCGTTACGCACAGAGAGACCACGATGGCGCTCACCTGGTTCTCATAGCTCTCCTGAGACGCATACCCCCAGCCGTACAGGAACTCCATCAGCGGGAAAATCAGAATGAAAAACAGGACCCCCGCCCCGATCAGATACAGGTCAAAATAGATTTTTTCCTGCCAGGTGAGGACGATCCCCTCCACTCCCTCCTTATGGCCGGAGGACCACATGAGAAAGGCAAAGCAGGCAAGGGAGAGCACCAGGCACACACAGGTGGCAGCGATCCTCAGGGGGATCTCTTTCCGGCCCCCTGTGTCGCGGGCATGGAGCTCAGAAAATTCATCCTCTGCCCCGGACAGCTCCTGGGGGACGCCACACTCGATGATATAATAGGCATCTCCGCTCTCCTCCGACCCCTCCGTCACCAGCGCAGGGTCCCCCGCATCGGGGCTGCTGTTCCAGGGCTGGGTCAGGTGCTCCCCTGGACGGAACACAGCGGAGTGGATCTCGGGCACCAGCTGCTCCAGGGACTCCCCCGGCGCCAGATTGGTGGCTAGGACCTTTGTCCCGTCCTGACTGAGCACCCGGTAGCGGAAAGAGGTCTGATCCTGCGCCATTGCTGCTCCGATCCGCTCCGCATCTGTCTCATACCGCACCTGGTCCAGATAGGCCAGTCCAGGATCCTCCAGCGCGGCTCTGGCCGCGAACCACTCGGCCAGCTGGTCCTCCCGTTCCCGGATCAGCTCTTTGAACTCCCAGGTATCCTGCCAGCTGTCTGTCAGCACATAGTCGATCCCCCGCAGCACAGCCATCCCCTGCCAGCACAGGCTGAAGACGGACACCAGAATCAGCAGTGAGGCGATCACCTTGGCCGGCACGCTCTTTCGGACATCGCTCACTCACGCTCCCCCTTTCTCGATCTTATAGCCCAGCCCCCACACTACTTTCAGATAGCGGGGCTCGGCGGGGTCGATCTCGATCTTCTCCCGCAGATGCCGGATGTGGACCGCCACCGTGTTCTCTGAGCCGTAGGCGGGGTCGTTCCATACCTGTTCATAGATCTGGGCAGAGGAAAAGACCTGTCCCGGGTGGGAGAGGAGCAGCTTCAAAATGTTATACTCAATGGGCGTCAGGGACACAGGCGCACCGTCCACCATCACCTGCTTGGACCCGTCGTCCATAGAGATGGGGCCCACGGTGAGCATACCGGGCGCCTTCTCCGCTCCCCCCAGTGCCGTATAGCGGCGCAGCTGGCTCTTCACCCGGGCGATCACCTCCAGGGGATTGAAGGGCTTTGTAATGTAGTCGTCCGCCCCGATGTTCAGTCCCAGGATCTTGTCTGTATCCTCGCTCTTGGCGGTAAGCAGGATAATGGGCACATTGCTCCCCTCCCGCAGCTTGGCCGTGGCCCGGATGCCATCCAGCTCAGGCATCATCACGTCCATCAGGATCAGATGGATCTCGTTTTCCTCCGCCGCCTGGATAGCCTCCCGGCCGTTATATGCCGCGATGGTGCGGTACCCCTCGCTGGTCAGGTAGATATCCAGTGCGGAGACGATGTCCCGGTCATCGTCACAAATCAGTATCGTGTACATACTCTCTCCCCCAGAAGCTTCATTTCCGGCCGGCTCAGCAGGTCCGGCCCGACTGTACTATAAGGATAGCATAGACAGTTTAAGTTGCAAGACCGAAAATCTTAAGAACTGATAAAATTGTGGGGCCATCCCTGTGCTTTCTTCCGCTCCTCCGCCGGCAAGGTCCCCTTCCAATGCGGGCTTCCTAACCGGTTTTTTAAATTTATCCTATTTCCTCCAAAAACACACCAACAAACCTCATAAGAAAAGGGCTTTTTTCCTCCGCTTTTTTGTTTTGAGCGAATAAATTCAATTATTTTCCATCATACTCTTGAAAGTGACAGAATAAAAGTGTAACATACAAGAAAGGTCGATTTTTCTTCCTCAGCCCACTATCGCATCATGTTGCGTAAGAAAAAGGAGTGTCCTACTATGAAGAAGACCCCGGAGACAATTGAGAAGGCGGCTGAGCCTGTCGCTGAGAAGGCGGCCGAGACCGTAGTGGAACAGGCTTCCAAGCCTGTGACAGAAAAGGCCGCTGAGACCGCCGCCAAGCCCAAGGCCGCCAAGGCTAAAAAGCAGCCCGCTGCCAAGGCCGCACCCCAGAAGACGGAGGATATCTTTGTCCAGTTTGGCAGCGGAGAGTGGAACGTCTCTGAGTTAGCCGAACGCGCTAAGGCGGCCTATCTGGCTGAGGGCCACCGCGCCGCCTCCATCAAGAAGCTCTGCCTGTATGTCAAGCCGGAGGATGGCAAGGCCTACTATGTGGTCAATGACAAGGCCGCCGGCAACATCGAGCTGTGACCCCCTTTCCTGCCTGAAAAGTGGAAAAGCCCTCCGGTCTGGAGGGCTTTTGTCATTAGAAAACGCCGCAGCTCACGCTGCGGCGTTTTTGATGCCTTAATAGAACTTCTTGCGATTCTTGCGGGCAGCCTCGGACTTCTTGCGGCGCTTAACGCTGGGGCTCTCGTAGTGCTCACGCTTCCGGACCTCAGCCAGCACGCCAGACTTGGCACAGCTGCGCTTAAAGCGCTTCAGCGCGCTCTCCAAAGACTCGTTTTCTCTTACACGGACTTCCGACATTTATATTTCCCTCCCTCCGGCGCGGCGGGGCGTCCCCTGCCGCGAAAGGGCCATTCATATGGCTTTAACAGATTCATTATATTAGACTTTTTCCTTCTTGTCAAGCTCCAGTTTCCCGAGAAAATTTGAACATTTTATGAAAACCCGCTCCGCCCGGATGGGTCTCACGCCTTGGGCTTGAAGATCAGGTTCACCAGGCGGCCCTTGACCACGATGGACTTGACTAAGTCCATCCCCTCCGCCATGCGTGCGATCTTGGGCTCCGCCAGGGCGGAGGCCACTACAGCCGCCTCGTCGCTGTCCGTGGGGACCACGATGTTGGCCCGGACCTTGCCGCCCACCTGGACTGCCATCTGCACAGTGGCGGCCACGGTCTTGCTCTCGTCATACTCAGGCCATGCCTGGAGGCATACCTGCCCGCCGTAGCCGGCCATCTCCCACAGCTCCTCACACATGTGGGGAGCGAAGGGGGAGAGCATCAGCAGCAGGGCCTTCATGTCGCCCCGGCTGGCTCCGTTGGCATAGAAGTCGTTGACCAGGGACATCAGGGCGGCAATGGCGGTATTGAACTTCATGGCCTCGATATCCTCAGACACCTTTTTGATGGCCTTGTGGACAGCGGCCTCGTTGGCCTTGGAGTACTCCTCGCCGGTGTGCTCCTGCTCGGTGGCCAGGTTCCACACCCGGTCCAGGAAGCGCTTGCAACCACGGACGGAGTCGTCGGACCAAACCGCTGTCTTTTCAAAGTCGCCGATGAACATGATATACAGGCGCATGGTGTCCGCGCCGTAATCCCGGATCACGTCGTCGGGGTTGACCACGTTGCCCAGAGACTTGGACATCTTGACAGAGGGACGCAGGGCCTGATTGCCGTACTTTTCAATGAGTGCCTGCTTCTCCTCCTCGGTCTCCACATTGCCCACATAATGGGGGTTCTTGCCCAGGATCATGCCGTGGCTGGTGCGCTTGGCATAGGGTTCAGCACAGGGGATGACCCCGATGTCATGGAGGAAGTTGTTCCAGAACCGGGAGTAGAGCAGATGGAGGGTGGTATGCTCCATGCCGCCGTTGTACCAGTCCACCTGTCCCCAGTACTCCAGGGCCTCCTTGGATGCCAGAGCCTTGTCGTTGTGGGGGTCCATATAGCGCAGGAAGTACCAGGAGGAGCCCGCCCACTGGGGCATGGTGTCGGTCTCCCGCTTGGCGGGGCCGCCGCAGCAGGGGCAGGTGGTGTTTACCCAGTCGGTCATCTTGGAGATGGGGGATTCGCCGTCGTCAGTGGGCTCGTAGCTCTCCACCTCGGGCAGGAGCAGGGGCAGCTGATCTTCAGGCACAGGCTGCCAGCCGCACTTCTCGCACCAGATCATGGGGATGGGCTCGCCCCAGTACCGCTGGCGGGAGAAGACCCAGTCGCGCAGCTTGTAGTTGACCTTGGCCGCGCCGATGCCCTTTTCCTCCAGCCACTTGGTGATAACAGGAATGGCTTCCTTCACGGTCTTGCCGTTGAGGAAGTCGGAGTTGACCAGGATGCCGGTGTCGTCCTTGGCGGTGAAGGCGGCCTGCTGCACGTCCTCACCACCGGAGACCACCTCGATGATCTCGCAGCCGAACTTCTTGGCGAACTCCCAGTCCCGGTCGTCGTGGGCGGGTACGGCCATGATGGCGCCGGTGCCGTAGGTGGAGAGCACGTAGTCGGAGATGAAGATGGGGATCTCCCTGCCGTTGACTGGGTTGACGCCCCGCACGCCGTCCAGGCGCACGCCGGTCTTCTCCTTGTTCAGCTCCGTGCGCTCCAGGTCGGACTTGGAGGCGGCGGCCTTCTGATAGGAGACGACCGCATCTGCGTTCTTCAGCCTGCCGCTCTCCAGCCAGCCCCGCACCAGGGCGTGCTCCGGGGAGAGGACCATGTAAGTCGCACCAAACAGGGTGTCGGGCCGGGTAGTAAAGACCTTGATGTCCTCGCCGGTAGTGGCCTTGAATACCACCTCGGCGCCGGTGGAGCGGCCGATCCAGTTGCGCTGCTGGGTCTTGACCCGCTCGATGAAGTCCACAGTGTCCAGACCGTCGATGAGCTTCTGGGCGTACTCTGTGATCTTCAGCATCCACTGGCTCTTTTCCTTGCGGATGACGGGGGCGCCGCAGCGCTCGCACACGCCCTCCACCACCTCCTCGTTGGCCAGCACGCACTTACAGGAGGTGCACCAGTTCACCGGCATGGTGGTCTTATAGGCCAGACCGTGCTTATATAACTGAAGGAAAATCCACTGGGTCCACTTGTAGTAACCGGGGTCGGTGGTGTCCACCACCCGGTCCCAGTCGAAGGAGTAGCCCAGCATATGGAGCTGGCGGGTAAAGTTAGCGATGTTGTCCTTGGTCACCTTAGCGGGATGGACGTGATTCTTGATGGCGAAGTTCTCAGTAGGCAGGCCGAAGGCGTCGTAGCCGATGGGGAACAGCACATTATAGCCGTCCATCCGCTTCTTCCGGGCGATCACGTCCATGGCGGTGTAGGGCCTGGGATGGCCCACATGCAGGCCGGCGGCGGAGGGGTAGGGGAACTCTACCAGGCCGTAGAACTTGGGCTTGGAGGTGTCGCCGTTCTGGCAGGCGAAGGTCTTTTCCTCCTTCCACCTGCTCTGCCACTTCTTTTCGATGGCTGTGAAATCGTACTTCAAATCAATCACACTTTCCTGTATTTCTGCGCCGGAGTGAACCCTCCGGCAGGCATACGCATAAATTCCGTAATATTATATCCGAAAATTTCGATGATTGCAAGGGCCGCTCCCCCCTTTTTCCGCGTCCGTCTCCCGGAAGAGATGATAAAAAAATTCTCATCTCTCTTTCAAAAAATCTTAATCTTCTCTTTATTGCCTCTTAGAATCCATCCTGTATCCTGAATGCACACAGACAGGAAGGGAGAAAACATCATGGGAAACACCACAGAGGCGCGCACCATCTACATCCTTTTGACCCGCTCCGGGACCTGGTTTTCCCGTCTGATCCATCTGGCCACTGCGGATTCCTATACCCATGCATCCATTGGACTGGACGGCCCCATAGGTCCCTTTTACAGCTTTGCCCGGAAATACTCCCACTTTGCCCTCCCGGCCGGGCTGGTGGAGGAACAAATCGGTCCGGAGCTCCGGACCAAGAGGCAGCAGGTCCCCTGCTGCCTCTATGAGCTGTCCGTCTCCCCAGAGATATACGCCAGCCTCCGCCGGCAGATCAGTGCTATGTACGCCCAGCGGCAGCGATACCACTACAATCTGCTGGGTGCCCTCTCCTGCTTCTTCAACCTCCCGCTGGACCGGCGTGACCACTACTTCTGCTCCCAGTTCGTGGCCGGCCTCCTGCGGGACAGCGGGGCGCTGGAACTCTCCAAGCCGCCGGCCCTGGTCCGTCCTGCCGACTTCTGTCAGATCCATCAGCTCCGGACGGTCCACCAGGGGGACATGGGGGGCCTGCCCGCCCTCGCTCTGGCGTAGCGCCCCCATCTCCCATTCGATCAGAGGACCAACTTCCCGGTGGTTTTCTTTCTTACTCCGAAGAGGCCGGTGCGCAAGCGCACCGGCCTCTTTGTCTGTTTTATCGTTCTCTCTTATTCCGGCTTCAGGACCTGGCTCAGATCCTCCTCCTGGGCATCGCCCCACAGGCGCTCCAGGTCATAGAATTTCCGGGCCTCGTCCATGAAGATATGGACCACCACGGAGGAGAAATCCATCAGCACCCAGGTGCCGCCCCGGTGGCCCTCAATGTGGTGGACCCGCTCTCCGTTCCGCTCCATCGCCTCTTCGCAGACGTCAGACAGGGCCTTGATCTGGGTGGTGGAGGAGGCAGTACAGATGACGAAGTAGTCCGCCAGGGTGGTCAGCTCCTCCGTCTTCAGCACCTTGATCTCCATGCCCTTCTTACTGTCCAGGGCTTTGGCTAACACGATCGCACTCTCTCGGGATGTCATGGGCAAAATTCCTTTCCTTTTTGTATTCTGTATCAGGCATCACGCCACATCAGGCAGCAGCCACTCCGGGGGCAGATCGCTGCCGCCGCTCTCCCCCTCTGTGCCGGGCTGGGAGGGTTCGGACTGTGACGCACCCCCGTTCCCGCCGCCAGGGTCCTGCTCCGGCTGGGAGGCTCCAGCTCCCTCCCCCTGGCCGGGCCCTTCAGGCTGCACAGCCCCGGGGTCATCCGTATCGGGAGTCTCTCCCTCCGGCCCTTGCGTGCCGGGCTCCCCAGTCTCCGAGCCGGTGCTGCCGGGTTCCCCGGTTCCGGTCTCCGTGCCCTCCGGGGGCGTGGTGCCGGGGGTCTCCGTCCCGGCGTCCGTCTCCCCTGGCTGTTCTGTCTCAGGCTCCTCTGTCTCCTGGGTAGTCTGTGTCCCCGAGGAGGAGCTGGAGGACCCGGCGTAAGCCATGCTGGAGTCCAGCAGGGTGCCGGTGGTGACCCCGTATCCCCCGCCGCTCTTTTTGTACATCAGCTGGAGGTCGCTGGACTGGATCTGGTCCACATAGGGGTTCATGCCGCTGTTGAGGATCTCCAGCAGCTCCTTCTCCACCGGCAGCACCAGTGAGGCCCTGTCATACATGACCCCGGTATAGGGCATAGTGGAAAATTTCACATCGCTCTCCGGGTCCATGCCGATAGCCAGCTGTGCGAAGGCCAGGATATTGCCCACTGTCAGGTCGGTGGTCACGTTGTTCAGGAACACCTGGGCCAGTGCCGGGGCCTTCAGCAGGGTTGCTGGCTGGAGGCACTTGTCCAGTACGGCGGAGAGGAAGTCCTGCTGGATCTGGATACGTCCCACATCGCCCGGAGAGGGCTCCCCGTTGTTCTTCCGCCAGCGGATGACCTCCATGGCGTCCTCCCCGCTCAGCTTCCGGTAGCCAGCCTCCTGGTGGATATGCAGGTCCTGATAGGGATCGTCGTAGTTCATATCAAATGGGACGTCGAAGTACACTCCGCCCAAGGCGTCCACCAGCTCGCCGATGGCCTCCCACTCCACCATCACATAGAAGTCGGGGTAGATGCCGGTCAGGCGGCTCACCTCCTGCTTCAGGGCAGTCATGCCGTTCTCCACCCGCTGGGCCTCCGGCAGGTCGGAGGAGCCCCGGTTGCGGTTGTACACCACGTTGATCCGCTTCAGCGAACCGCCCTTGGCGCTGGTGTTGATCATAGTGTCCCGTGGCAGGCTGATGGCGTTCAGGCTCTTGTTGTTGGTGTCGAACGTAAAGAGGAGGATGGTGTCCGTCAGGCCGCTGGCCACGTCCCGCCCCACCACCAGGAAGGTGTAGTAGCCCTCCTTCCGTCCGCTCTTGGCCACATTGGGCAGCTCTGCCCCCGTGAACTGGATGTCCTCTCCCTCCCCGGGCTGCTGGGTGGTGTCCGGGCCGGCCGTCGGCGGGTCAGGCACCTTGGGCACCCGTATCCAGGCGCTCATCACCGCCCAGACCGCGATGATGGCGATGGCCAGGACCACCGCCGCCTGGAGCAGGCGGTGCCGGATGCGCTGTCCCCGGGTCATCCCGGCGATCCACTCCCGGCGCTGCTGCCGCCACTGTTGAAACTTCTCTCCCAGGGAGCGCCGCTCCCGATGCTGCTCTCTGCGTCCTCTGTTCTCAGTGCTCATCTGCTCGTTCCTCTTGTCATTCCTCTGTTTTTGTCCCGTGCTCTCTCAGCCAGTCCCGGGCCCGGAGGGTATTGGTGTGGATGGGGAGCCGGCGGTCCCACATCTCCTGGATGGTGGTCTCCACCCCCAGCAGCAGGGCCCGGTCCAGGTCCTCATACGCCAGCCGGCGCAGCTCCTCCACCCCCTCGAAGTCCCGGTTGGGCTCGATGTAATCGGCGATATAGATGATCTTTTCCAGCAGGGTCATGTCCGCCTTGGCCGTGGTATGCCAGAAGATGGCCTGGTACACCTCATCAGGTTCCCCAAAAATGTCCCGAGCGATACAGGCCCCCGTCTTGGCGTGGAGCAGCTTCACCGCCTGCTGTTCCAGCTCATCCAGCTCCACCCCGTACTGCCGGCACAGGCGGAGCTGGTCGTCCAGTTCCAAATACTTGGTGCAGTCGTGGAGGATCGCCGCCCGGCGGGCCATCCCCTCGTCTCCGCCCCACCGCTCGGCCAGGCGCACCGCCTCCTCCTCCACGCCCATAACATGTGGGACCCGCTTGGCCCGGATCATGGAGTAGGAACAGGCCCGCAGCTCCGGAAGCTCCAGCCGCTTCAGGTCCGCGTGGGTGCCGTACAGCCGGTTCATCAGGATATAGCCGTACACCTGGGGGAGCAGATACTCCTGTCCCTCCCCCCGGGCCAGCAGCTCCCGCAGCCGGGTGGAGGACACGTCCACCAGTCCCGGCAGGGTGATGGTGACGATCTGGGCCTGATACTTCTGGGAGAGGAGCTCCCTCTGGGGGGCGAACAGCTCCTCTCCGTCCTGCTCTGTTCTGCCAAAGGCGCAGATCCCCGCCAGCTGGGTGATGACCTCCGGGTCGTGCCACAGGTGGAGGGTGAGGAACATGTCTGTCCCCATAAGCAGCCACAGCTGGGCGTCCGGGTACTGAGCCCGGATGGCCCGGAGGGTATCGGCGGTATAGCTCTTGCCCTCCCGGTCCAGCTCCATGCGGGATACCTCCGCCACCTTCGGCATGGATAGGGCGTCCGCCATCCGCTCGGTCATGGCCAGACGGTGGGCGCCCTCCGGCGTCCCCTCCGGCAGGGCCTTGTGGGGCGGGACCGCCGCCGGGATCAGGATCAGCTTGTCCAGCTCCAGCACCTTGACCGCCGTCCGGGCCGCCTCCAGATGCCCCAGGTGGGGTGGGTTGAAGGTCCCTCCATAGATCCCAATTTTCATACAGACACCCTTCCTTTCCAAGTTCACCGCTCCCCCGGCTCTGAGCTGGACGGGAGAGCGGATGCCAGATCCCGCCACAGCTGTTCTCCGTCCAGAATGCGCCAGTTTAAGCGCTCCCCGCTGTCATAGGCGAAGGCGCCCTCCGGTCCGGCGATCAGATACCAGCTGCCCCCCCGGTAGCTGAAGCCCAGCTCTAAGGGGTACCTATCCAGTTGGTAGGCGCCCACCTTCCCGCCATAGACCCGCCGGCAGCGCGCGATCCGCTCTGTCACAGCTTCCCGGTCTGCCCGGTCCGTCAGGTCTACCCTCGCCTGTCCGTCCCACAGGGTCACACAGTACAGCTCTCCCTCCATCATGGAGCGGGGAAAGAAGCACCAGAGCAGTCCCCCCACCGCAGCCAGAAGCAGGAGGGCGGTCAGGGCCGCACGCCATTTTCTCCGTTTCAAGAGACAAGCCTCCTCTCAGCCCTTCTTCCGCTTCACTCCTTCTTGCTGCCGCTCCTCAGAGACAATTCTGTTTTTTATGGCTCCCTCTGGGGTACGCTTTCTCTCTTCTTTCCCTCCACCAGCACGATCTTGTCCTTTTTGTCCTTCCGGTGGCTCTGGCGGTAGAGAACAAATTTGGTCCCGATCACCTGGACCACCTCGCTTCTGGTCAGGGGGGCCAGCGCCTCCGCCGCCTCCCGGGCCGACATCAGGGCGTTTTCCAGCACCCTGCCCTTGATCAGCTCCCGGGCCTCCAGGGCATCGTTGGCCTGCTTGACCAAATTGTCCCCGATGCCGTCCTTGCCCACGATCAGGATGGTGTCGATCCCGTTGGCCAGACCGCGCAGCTGGGCGCGCTGTTTGCTTGTCAAATCCATCGTCCTCACAAACTCCATTCCGCTCCGTCCGCCTCCCGGCGGACATCCGCTCTATTCCGTTGCTCGTCCTCTCCAAATGGGACCCGCTCCGCTGGGCTCCCATTTGGGGCCGGGCGTCAGCTTTTCTCCAGATACTCCCTCAGTTTCACCTGAAACGCCTCCAGAGCCTTCCCCCGGTGGGAGATGGCGTTCTTCTCCTCCGCCGTCAGCTGAGCAAAGGTTTTTTTCAGCGGCGGCACAAAAAACACCGGGTCATAGCCGAAGCCTCCCTCCCCCATGGGGGTGAAGGCCACGGTGCCCTCACATTCTCCTCTGGCAGAGAGCACGTCTCCGTTGGGGAAGCAGCAGGTGATCACCGATACAAAGCGGCAGGTCCGGGGCATCTGGCCCCGCATGTTCTCCAGCAGCAGGCGCACCCGTCCCGGGTCGTCCAGTCCAGGCCCTCCGTACCGGGCGGAGTACACCCCCGGCGCGCCGTTGAGGGCGTCCACGCACAGCCCGGAGTCGTCGGCGATGGCAGGCAGACCGCTGGCCTCCATGACCGCCCTGGCCTTCAGCAGGGAATTCTCTTCAAAGGTGGTGCCGGTCTCCTCCACCTCCACATCCACCCCCGCCTCAGCCTCAGAGCAGACCTCCACGCCCAGATGGGACAGGATATCGTTCATTTCCGCCAGCTTTTTCTTGTTTTTACTTGCTAGTACCAGCTTCATAGTTACCACTCCCACGGGTCCTTGCCCTTTCGTTTGTTCCACTTTTTATCCTCTTTTTGCTCCGCCTTCTGCTCCTGCCAGTTCTCCCGGTTTTTTTCTATATCAGACCTGATCTGATCCAGCTTCTTTTTCAGCTTCTGTCCGGTGGTCTCGATCTCCGGCACAGGGACAATAATCCGGCGGCAGTCGGGACAGTAGAAGGCCTCCGCCTCCTCAGGTTTGGAGTTACCCCTCCAGCACAGCCCGCTGGACCGTCTGAAGCCGTCGGATACCCTTCTCGCACAGCTCCACCAGCTGACGCTGCTCATCCAGCGTAAAAGGCCGCTCCTCGCCGGTGCCCTGGATCTCGATGAGGCGGCCCTGGTCGTCCATGACGCAGTTCAGGTCCACCATGGCGGCGGAGTCCTCCTCATAGCACAGATCCAGCAGGGGCACATCGTCCACAATGCCGGCGGACACGGCGGCCACATAGCCGCTGACCGGATACTCCGCCAGCTGGCCTGCTTCCATCATCTTTCGGAAGGCCAGCATCATGGCCACAAAGCCGCCGGTGATGGAGGCGGTACGGGTCCCTCCATCCCCCTGGAGCACATCACAGTCGATGGTGATGTTCCAGGGTCCCAGCTTCTTCATGTCCACCACAGAGCGCAGAGCACGGCCGATGAGCCGCTGGATCTCGGCGGAGCGGCCGTTCAGCTTCAGCTTGGAGATGTCCCGGCGGGACCGCTCCCGGTTGGCCCGGGGGAGCATGGAGTACTCGGCGGTGACCCACCCCTCCCCCTCGGGCACGTGGCGGGGCGGCCGGTCCTCCACGCTGGCGGTGCACAGCACATGGGTGTTTCCGCACCGGATCAGGCAGGAGCCCTCGGCAAACTTGTTGATATGGAGGATGATCTCCACAGTTCGGAGCTCATCGTTTTTTCTTCCGTCAATACGCGGCATCGTCTTGTCCTCTCCTGTTCTCTGAGTGGCCCGCTGAGGGCCCCTCTGTTTTATGCGGTCTTTACTGAATGCCTCCCATGCTCATGAAAAATGATTCGGTGATGTCCTGCCCCTCTCCGTCGTACAGGGTGATCTGCTCCACGGAGGCAAGTCCGGTGGGGATACGGCTGTCCACCCCGGTGTGGATGAAAAAGACCTCTTTCCGGGGCAGCTTCAGCTCATATTCATAGCCCCTGTCCAGTGTGATTTGGACCCTGTCGATCTCTCCGAAGGTGTTCCGTCCCTGAAAAAGCAGCTGCTTTCCGCCGTTCTCCTCGATCACACCGCACCGAAAGGGGGCGTTTCCGGAAGAGGTGTGGGCGATCCGATATCTGCCGGTGATGCTCCGCTCCAGCAGAGCGTAGCCCAGCTTCTCCCCCACCTCCATGGGGACGTAGGTCCGCTCTCCCAGGGTGACCGGCTCATGCAGCCGGGGCTGATAGCCATCGACCGCGTCTATCCCCCGGTTCAGCCAGTTCGTCAAAGAGCCCTCCAGCCCGTCCATTCCAGGATCAAGGGGGTAGGAGAGGCGGTCGTTGATCCAAAAGCCCCCCGCCGCCAATGCGGCGGCACAGAGCACGCCCAGAAATATCTTCCCGATACGCTTCACGGCAGGCCCTCCCTCCGTATTCCCCTCCCGTTCCGGGAGACGTCATTTTATTTTACCATATCGCTGAGGAAAAATGTTGAAATAGATATGAATATGACTCTTAATTTTTCTTAACTCTGAGGCGGCAGCTGCCCCGCCGATGACATGGTCTTACAACGGCGAGCGCCAGGACGGCCGGCTCCCAATTCCTAATCCCTAACTCAAATGAGCGCCTGCGCAAACTCCAGCGCGTCAAAGGGTCTGAGGTCGTCGATCCCCTCGCCTACCCCGGCGTACTTCACAGGCACGCCCAGCTCCCGGGCGATGGCGATGGCGATCCCCCCCTTGGCGGTGCCGTCCAGCTTGGTGAGGACGATGCCGGTGATGCCGGCGGCCTCCCGGAACTGCTTGGCCTGGATCAGTCCGTTCTGCCCTGTGGTGGCGTCCAGCACCAGCAGGGTCTCCTTGGCGCAGCCCGGCAGCTCCCGGTCGATGACCCGGGAGATCTTGTTCAGCTCGTTCATCAGGTTCTGTTTGTTGTGCAGCCGCCCGGCGGTATCCACCAGCACCACGTCGGTGTTCCGGGCCTTGGCGGCGGAGGCAGCGTCAAAGACCACAGCCGCCGGGTCCGCACCCTCGTGCTGCCTGATGATCTCCAGGCCGGAGCGGTCCGCCCAGATGGTCAGCTGCTCTGCGGCGGCGGCCCGGAATGTGTCGGCGGCGCACAGCAGCACCTTTTTCCGCTCCTTCTTCAGCTGTGCCCCGATCTTGCCGATGGTGGTGGTCTTGCCCACCCCGTTCACCCCGATGAACAGTACCACCGAAGGCTTGGTGGACAGGTCCAGGGCTGGGTCGCCCACCTGCATGGCGTCGGCGATACACCGGCACATGCAGGTCCGGGCCTCCTCCACCGTCTTGATGCGCTCCTCCCGCACCCGGCGGCGCAGTTCCTCCACCAGCTCCAGGGTGGTGTCCATGCCGGTGTCCGCCAGGATCAGGGACTCCTCCAGCTCATCGTAAAAGTCGTCGGTCAGCTCCGAACCGAAGCTGGCAAAAATATTGATCTTTTTCAGCTTGTCAAAAAAGCCCATACGTTTGATCCTTTCTTAAAACAATCTGGTATTCTTCTTTCCGCAGAAGGGGCACTTGGGGCTGTCCAGCTCATAGCTCCTGCCGCAGCTGGGACACTCCATCCGGGCGATGCCGCTGCCCTCCGGGTCCTCCAGCTCAGACCACTCTCCCCGGAAAAATTCCAGCTTCCCGCAGTCTGAACAGCACAGGATATCCACATCCAGCGCCCCGGCCAGCAGGTTGTCCAGATCTCCCAGGACCCACCCTGTCTTTCCCAGCTGGAGAAATTCCCGCCGCAGCAGCTCCATCGTCCCGCCGCAGCGCAGGCATCTCAGGGTCCTCCGGCTCATGTCCCGCTCCCTTCCAGTCGGTCCCGGCCGATATAGGTCTCCTCCGTGGAGTACAGCCGGTCTCCAATGGAGGTCAGCTTGCGGACCTCCTGCTCCCGGCCGTCCAGGATGACTCGGACCCGGATTCCGTTCCAGCTGTCGGAGGTAGTGGCGAAGCAGTACAGCGTCTCCTCCGGCGCCACCGGCTTGCTGTTCTCCGGGGTGCGGGCCCGCAGGACCAGGCACACCTCACTGTCCTCCTCCGTCTCTTCGGAGGCGGTCAGCCCGCCCTCCAGCAGGGAACGGTCCTGGTCCGGCAGATAGAGCAGATACTCGTCGGTGTCCTGGCGGTAGAGCCAGAAGACAATCCCTTCTGTCTCCGGGGTCTGCTCCAGTTCTCCGGCCGCCTGCTCCATCCACTGGGCGATGTCCGGCGCGGACAGGTCGATCTCTCCCGGCTCCCGCAGAGTGTAGCGCACCGCCTCCCCCTGCTCGTTGTACATCTGGTACCAAGTCCCTGTCTCTTCGGGACCTTCGTCCTGGGGGATAACATATCCCAGCCCCGCGAATACCAGCTTCACCCCCGCAAAAAGGACCGCGATCAGCAGGATCAGCCCCACAATGGGCAGCCACCCGCCCTTTTCCTTCTCCTTCAAATGTATCCTCCCCGGTTCTATGCCGTAAAATATCTGTTCTCCGCCCAGCGGGCAGTATTGGGGTCGATATAGGCCCAGTGATCCAGAAAATCGTCCTCATTCAGGGGGAGGAATGAGATCTCACCGGATCTTCAGCTCTTTCTCCACGTCGTTCAGATTGATGGTCAAAATCCGGCTCACGCCCTGCTCCTTCGTCGATGCAAAGTCCGCTTCTGCTCGGGACGCCCCTCCGGGCATCCCTCGCCCGCTCCCTTGCGCCTCCTCTCCCAGTCCGGCCCGCTTCGCTGGGCCCGGCCTGGGGTCCCGCCATGCAGGAGCAGGGAAAGGAAGTTCATCGGATCTTCAGCTCTTTCTCCACGTCGTTCAGGTTGATGGTCAGTATCCGGCTCACGCCCTGCTCCTGCATGGTGACGCCGTAGAGCACGTCGGCCTCCTCCATAGTGCCGCGGCGGTGGGTGATGACGATGAACTGGGTCTTGTCCGCCATGGCGCATGTAATGGGCGAACCGGGCCACATTGTTGTCATCCAGGGCGGCCTCGATCTCGTCCATCACCACGAAGGGGGTGGGCCGCACCTTCAGAATGGCGAAGTAAAGGGCGATGGCCACGAAGGCCTTTTCCCCGCCGGAGAGCAGGGTGATGATCTTCAGCGCCTTGCCCGGGGGCTGCACTTTGATCTCGATGCCGCAGTTGAGGATGTCCTCCGGCTCCTCCAGCTCCAGGGTGGCCTTGCCGCCGCCCGAACAGCTCGGTAAAGGTCTGCCCGAATGCCTGGTCGATGGTCTGGAACTCCCGGGCGAAGATGGTCTTCATCTCCCCGGTGATGTCCGCGATGATCTCCTCCAGCTCCCCCTTGGCCCGCTGGACATCGTCTCTCTGGTCGGTGAGGTAGGTGTATCGTTCGTTGACCCGCTGATACTCCTCGATGGCCCCCAAATTTATGGAGCCCAGGCTGGAGATGGCCCGCTTCAGCTCCCCGATGCGCCGGCTGGCCTTGGGCACCGATTCGATCTCCACCCGGTGCTGCTTGGCCGCCTCGTGGGACAGCTCGTAGGTCTCCCACAGCTTATCCAAAAGCTGCTTCTCCTCCATAGCGGCAGCCACCTTCCGCTGCTCCAGTATGGAGACCTCCCGCTCCATGGCCAGCAGCTCGTCGTTCTTGGCCCTGCTGTCTTTGTCCGCCTGGTTGCGCTGTCCCTCCAGGGCCAGCTTTTCCTCGCCCAGGGCGCGGATCTCCTCGCTGCGGACCTGATTCTCCGCCCGCAGCTCCTGGAGGCGTGCTGTCTTCTCCCCGATCTCCTGGGTGAACTGGCGGTTCTTCTCCTCATACTGGCCGATGAGGGCCTGGTTCTGCTCCCGGTCCCCCGCCATGTCGTCCCGCAGGCTCTTCAGCTCACCCAGGCTCTTGGCCGTGGTCTCCTGCTCCGCCTCCAGGGCGGCCAGGGAGGCGGTGAGCTCGGACAGCTCCCGGGTGATGCGGGCGGACCGGTCCTGGAGATCCGTCTGGCCTCTGACCTTTCCCTCCGCCTCGCTCTTCAGGGCAGCGGCGGCCCCCTCCAGCTCCTGGATGCGGCTCCTGGCCCCCCGGGTGTCCGACTCGATCTGGGCAGAGCGGCTCTTCAGCTGCTCCAGCTCCTCCCGCTGGGACGACGACTGGCGCTCCAGGTCGGCCACCACGCTGTCGCAGTGGGCCGCCTCGCCCTCAGCCTTCAGGATGGCGTCCTCCCACTCCCGCAGCTGGCTCTGGGCCGTCTCCATCTCATAGCCGGCGGCGGCGGCCTCCCGGTCCGCCTCCTCCAGCGCCTTGGCGGCCTGGGCCAGTTGCTCCCGCAGGCCCCGGCCCTGTTCGTTCAGCCGCTCCAGCTCGTTGGCACGGCTCAAGATGCCGGCACTGCGGCTGGCGGAGCCGCCGGTCATGGAGCCGCCGGGGTTCAGCACCTGCCCGTCCAGGGTGACGATGCGGAACTTATAGCCGTATTTCCGGGCCGCTGCGATGGCGTGGTCCAGGTCCTCCATCACCGCCACCCGGCCCAGCAGGTTGGAAAACACGTTCCGGTACTGGGGCTGGAAGGAGATCAGCTGATCTCCCACCCCCACGAAGCCGGGCTCCCGCCGGAGGGCCTGTCCCTCCCTCAGCTCCCCCGGCCGGATGGAGCTGAGGGGCAGAATGGTGGCCCGGCCTGCGTCTCGGCGCTTGAGGTACTGGATGGCGGCCTTGCCGTCCTCCTCCCGGTCCACCACCAGGTTCTGCATGGCACCGCCCCAGCGCGGTCTCAATGGCCACGGTGTACTCCTCCGGCACCTTCAGCAGGTCGGCCACCGGACCGTGGATATGCTGGAGGCTTCCCCGCTGGGCCTCCCCCATCACCAGCTTTACCGCCTTGGAGTAGCCCTCGTGGAGCTTCTCCATCTCGGTGAGCATCTTCACCCGGGATGACAGGGCATTCTCGTCCATCTGGAGCTTCATATGGCGCTCCCGGGCCTGCTCCGCCTTCTTCCGGCGTGACTCCAGGCGCAGGGCGTAGCCGCTGATGACGTTCTGCACCGCGTCCCGCTCCTCCACCGCCTGGGCCAGGGCCTTCCGGGCCTGACGCTGGGCGGCGCGCCCCTCCTCCAGCCGGCTGTCCAGCTCCCGCAGCTCCTGGCGCACCGTCTCGTCCCGGTCCAGCACCTCCTGAGCGGCAGCCGCCAGGGCGGAGAGCAGGGCCTTGGCCTCGGCGGCGGTGGCCGTCTCCATGGCCTCCTTCTGCCGCAGTTCCTCCAGCTCCCGTGCCAGTGTCCCGGCAGACCGGGCCGCCTCCTGGGCCTGCTCGCTCTTGCCCCGCAGCTCCTCCCGCATCCGAGTCAGCTTGTCCTCGATCTCGGCCAGCCGCTCCTGCCGCTGGCCGATCTGGCCCGCCAGGCTGTCCGCCCGGCCTTCCTGCTGGTCCAGGTCCGCCCGGATGCGCTGAGCGTTGTCCAGGTTGTTCTGCACATTGTTCTTCAGCACCGCGATAGCGCTCTCCAGCTCCGCCGCAGCGGCCTCCCGGCTCTGGCTCTCAAAGCGCAGCCGGTCCGCCTCCACGTCCTTGTCCCGCATCTGGGCGGAGAGGGCCTCGGCGGCGGCATACAGCCGCTCCAGGGCCACCCGGGCCTCCTCCTTCTGCCGGGCAGCCTCCTGATAATCGGCGTCCAGCTTGATGTGGCTGGCCCGCAGCCGCTCCAGGGTATCCAGCCACAGGGAGATCTCTAGCCCCCGCAGCTCGTCCCGCAGCACCAGGAACTTTCTGGCCCGCTCACTCTGCTCCCGCAGGGGCTCCACCTGGAGCTCCAGCTCGGCGATCTTGTCGTTGACCCGGACCAGGTTCTCGTCCGTATGGGCCAGCTTCCGCTCGGCCTCCTCCTTCCGGTGGCGGAAGCGGGAGAGATACCGGCGGCCTCCTCAAAGACCTCCCGGCGGTCGGCGCTCTTGACGGACAAAATCTCGTCAATGCGGCCCTGCCCGATGATGGAGTAGCCCTCCCGGCCCAGGCCGGTGTCCATGAACAGCTCGTTCACGTCCTTCAGGCGGACGGAACGGCGGTTGATGTAGTACTCGCTCTCCCCCGAGCGGTAATACCGCCGGGTGACCATCACCTCGCTCTCCTCCATCGGGAAAGATGTGGCTGGTGTTGTCCAGGATGAGGGACACCTCGGCATACCCCGTCTGGCGGCGCTGAGCAGTGCCGCCGAAGATCACATCCTCCATCTTCCCTCCCCGCAGGGCCTTGGAGGACTGCTCCCCCATGACCCAGCGGATGGCGTCGGAGATATTCGATTTCCCGCTTCCGTTGGGGCCCACAATGGCGGTCATGTCCTCCCCAGAAGGTGAGCACCGTCTTGTCCGGAAAGGACTTGAAGCCCTGGATCTCCAATGCTTTTAAGTACACAACGTCGCCCCCTTCTTCTTAAATCCTTTCAAATCCTTGCGCCGCAATGGTTTCCAAGCTTTCTGCTTTTTCATAAATTCTTAAAACTCACCATAATTTCTTTTTGAGTTGGTGTAAGATCGGTGCAACATGGGATTTCATGGAATTCTGCACCACAAAAACCGCGTAACCGTTGGGGCAGTATGGTCACGAGATTTTGAACGCCCCATTTAGGGCTTGAATTGTTTCCAATTTCTTTTCTCTTAACGCTTTTGTGTAAGTTTCCATAGTTGTACAGATGTTCCGGTACCCCATCACATCTTGCAACAGCCTGAGGTTAGTGATAATTTTTTATTGTATCACACCATCTATCCCTTTTCAATATGCTAGATAATGCGTCCCTGTTTAAGAAAGGTGTTGATGATTCCAACTCCGGCGATTTCACCAGTGTGCCTTGCAGAAAGCATTCACGGATGATAAAATAATAAAAAGTAAAACATCAAAGAAATGTTTATGTCTATATAGATGAATTTATAGTTTTGGTCTTATCTTTTCGTGTGTGGGAATTGTAGTCAATATTGCATTTCTACTGATGAACTAAATGAAACCACAGAGTAAAAGGTATTAAGCTAATAAGAATTTGACAAAGGAGTGCAAAAATTATGATACCAAACTTTGGATTGATTATGATTTGTGTAATTCTTTCAATAGGTATAGGAGTGGCGGTTGCTATCTATAACGAGAAGAAAAAGAATGACAAAGATAAAGATTGACAAATTCTAATTTGTTATCTGAAATGCTGACCCATAGGCGCAAGGTTGAAATACACCTTTTATATTTTCGCCTAATTTTCTACATACTGAAGTAACCTCTTCCCTCCACTTTTCAAAGGTCTTCCGGCATCATCGTCGCCTATAACAAGGGCTCTGCACATTTTTTCGTGCAGAGCCCTATTTTTATTAGATGTAAGGCGCCTCTTGGGCAAAGCCGCATTTCCGGGCGGCAGCTTCCAAGCGGGTAAGCGCTCCGGTCAGCTCAGAGCGGGGCATTCCAATTTGCAGGCGCAAAAAGCCGGTCCCGGCAGCGCCGTACTTGCTGCCCAGGTCAGGCTCCACGCCGGCGGACAAGAAGAACCGCTCCAGCTCCAGCTCCGACAGCCCCAAGCCGCGGAAGTCCGCCCAAATTAGCGTACCAGCTCTGTGGCGCAGAAGCTTCACCGCCGGCATACAGCGGGCAAAGCAGTCCCGCACCAAGGACTCGTTCTCATGCACAAAGTCCATCAGTTCGTCGATCCACGCCTTGCCCTCATCTGTGTAGGCCGCCAACACCGCGGCCCGCATGAAGGGAGAGAGGCTGCCATAGTGATCGGCATCCCGCTGGGTGCAGTAGGCCTTCCGGATGGCCGCATCGGGGATGATCACATTGGAGTGGCTGGTACCGGTAAAATTGAACGCCTTGCCAAGACTGGTACAGATGATACAGTGGTCCAACGCGTTCGGAACGGCGGCATAGGGAACCATCAGACCGGGCTGCCACACATGCTCGGCAAAGATCTCGTCCGCCACCACCAGCACATGGTGCTTTTGGGCCAAAGCCGCCACTCGCTCCAAATCCTCCCGCTCCCATACATCCATAGTGGGGTTATGAGGGTTACAGAGGAGCATCAGTTTGTTTTCCGGTGCGGCCATTTTCTCCTCCAGGTCGGCAAAGTCCATCTCATACCGGTCACCCCGCAGTTGCAGGGGACTGTCCACTAATTTCCGACCGCAGTTGGCGATGGCGCGGGCATAGAGCAGATAGACCGGCTGCTGCACAATGATGCCGTCGCCGGGCTGAGTAAAGGCGCGGATGGAGGCACACATGGCCTGAAGGATCCCGTAGGACGGCACGATCCAGGAAGGTTCTATCTCCCAGCCGCGGACCTTTGCCATCCAGTTGACAACAGCCCGGATGTACAGGGGGTCATCGGAGTCGGTCCAACCATACAGACCACTCTGAGAAAACCTGGTCAGCGCGTCGATAATGCAGGGGGCGGTTTTTACATGCAGCTGTGCTCCGGCCATCACGGTATAGTCCGGTCGGAACCCGGTGCCGAAGCCGTAGTCAATGGCGTCGGCCAGAGTTTGAAAGTCAAAAGACATAGCTCAGTTCTCTCCCTTTCGATGTTCAGGCCCCAGAACCGTGCCGCTGCGCACATGGGTATGGACGCCGTGGTCCACGGCGATCTGCCCGGCCACCAGCACATAGTCCAGTCCCTGCGGGCCATGTCGGGGATCAGCAAGATTTTCCCTGGCAGAGAAATGCTCCCAGTCCAGTACCAACAGATCGGCAGCCAGACCTTGGGAGACAAAGCCCCGGTCGGTCAGGCCCAGGGTGCGGGCCGCATTGCCGGTAAGCTTGCGTATCGTCTCTTCTATGGCAGCGCCCTTGTCCCGCTCCGTCTCCAGAAACACGGTCATCCCCTCGTATGTGGCGGGCGAGCCGCACTCCAGCGGCAGGTCGCCCTCGGACAGGGCCGCGTCGTAGTCCAAGGTCCAGGTATCCAGACCAATGGTGGCCTCCGTTCGGGCCACAAAGGCGTCCCGGTCGGGGGTATGTTCCGGACGGCGCCCCAGGGAAATCATAGCGGCGTAGGGGTCTTCGGTCAGCACATCCAGCAGCAGCTCCAGGCTGTCTGCCCCCTGCGCTGCCTCTCGAATCGTTTTGCCTACACAGCCTGCCCGCTGCACACGGGTAAACCGGTAGCGGGTGTCCCAGGCTGGGTCGGCCTGCGGATCAAAGCGGGTAAAGACCCCCTGAGACGGATGGCGTCCGGTCCGGATCTCCTCAACAACCTGCCGCCGAAAGTCAGGCAGGGTCAACGCCCGGGAAAAAGCGGCACAGCCCCCACACCGCTCCACGTAGGGTTGGAACAGAGAGGCGGCCATAGGGTAGTGGAAGGGACCATAGGCGTACTTGGGGATCACATCCCAGGTGACGTTTACACCCGCCTGCCGGGCTCGGTCCAGCTCCTCCAGCGTCTTGGCCACGGCGGCACGGATCAAACCGTCGTGGGCCGGGGTGACGTTGTAGCCGTTTTGTATGTGGCTGACATGGATGCGGACGCCGCTCTCCCGTCCCAGGTCCAAAAATTCCCGCAGACCGTCCAGGAAGCTCTGAGCATGGCCATAATAGGGGTGGCTGCGGCTGCGGGTGTGAGCAGTGACGATGCCGCCCCGGGCAGCCACCAGCTTCATCAGGCGCAGCAGTTCCTCCCGCCCGGCAAAGAGGCCCGGCTCATAGTCCAGGCCCAGACTCAGTCCCAGCGCGCCGCCATCCATGGCCTCGCTGAGGGCGCCCTCCATGGCGGCGATCTCCGTCTCAGTGGCGTCCCGATGGTAGTCGGTGCCCATGGCCTGTAGGCGGATCTGGGCCTGCCCGGCCACCACAGCCAGGTTGGCGCCCAGCCCCACTCGGCGCAGATGCTCCAGGAACTGGCCATAAGTAGTCCAGTCCAGCTCCTGACCGTAGGTCTGGGCAAAGGGCTCCCGCAGCCGCTGAGTGGGAACGAGATAGGCGTTGTATGGGTTAATACCCCCAGGCGGCTCAGGCATGACCTTGGTGAATGCCTTTTTCTCTGGGAACATGTAGAGCCAACTATGCTGTACTGGGGCGACCCCCAGGCCGCAATGTCCGGCAAATTCCGTGGTAATGCCCTGACCCAACGTGCTCTCCATATTGGGGTACATGGCGGCGGAGCAATCGGAATGGGAGTGCATGTTGATAAATCCCGGGGTAATCAGTTTCCCTGCGGCATCCATCACCTGGGCTCCCTCCGGGGCGGAGAGGTCAGGGCCCACGGCGTCTATTACGCCGTCCCGGATGCACACATCGGCCTGGAAGGGCGGGGAGCCGGTCCCGTCTACCACAGTCCCGCCCCGAATCAAAGTCCATGCCATGGCGGGCCTCCTGTCAGACCAGCCCGCCGATGCGGGTGACCTCTACGCCCCGAGCTTCCCAGGCGTCCAGGATCTGGTTAAAGCCAATGGAGTCGCTGGCCATGTGACCCATGCACAGCACGTTGCAGCGGTTGTCCTCCTGCAGGGCTTTGACGATGTCAGCGTCCATGTGCATGCAGACAAAGGTACCCACACCGGCGGTGATCAGCGCCTTCAGCTCGTCCAGCTCCGCCCCCAGGCCGCCGGCAAAATCCACCACAGTCTTTCCTGCGTAGCTGTCCTTTTCGCCCACCCAGATGGCAGGGCGCTGGCCCTCGGGGGCTTGGGCATACTCTCGGATGGTCATTAAATTGTCCAGGATCTCCTGGACGGTGGGGTTGTCATTGGCTTCATAGACCTCGTCCACCTTCGCCTCCACCATCCGCTCGCCCAGCAGGTCGGCGGGGGTGTGCAGGCCCAGATATGGCATCCCCAGCAGCCGGGCCACAGACGGCCCCCCGTCCAGGTTGGAGCCGTGAAACATGATCTCCGTAGCCCGCTTGCGGTGCTCCAGCAGCTTTTGGGCTACGTTGACGGGCACACCATAGTGTACCAGCTTCTCATAGTGGCTTTGGGCAACCAGCTCTCCCAGCTTACCCAGGCGGGGCACCATGTTATGGTGCCTGGCCACGCAGTCATAGCCCAGCTGGCGGGCCAGAGTCAGCTCGGCAGCGCCCATATCAATGCCCGCCAGCACGCGGGTGATATTCTCCCCTGGAACCGAGACGGAGGAATCCAGAGGCAGTTCCTGCAGTTGGGCCAGATCCAGGGCAATTTGAACCATTTCTGTTGTATTCATTGGTAGTGTTCCTCCTAATCCAGATGATGACAAGCGGCAAAATGTCCGCCGCTCAGGTCCTTGGGCGCGGGCGTCTGCGTGCGGCACTGCTCGGTAGCCCGGGGACAACGGCCGCAGAAACGGCAGCCCGGTTTGGGGTCGATGGGGCTGGGCACCTCGCCCTCCATAGGGATGCGGTGGTGGGTCTTTTCATAGTCTGGGTCGGCCACCGGCACTGCCGAGAGCAGACCCTGGGTATATGGATGGGCCGGATGGCCGTAAACCTCCTCCGTAGGGCCGTATTCCACCATGGTGCCCAGATACATGACAGCCGTCTCATCGGCGATGTGGCGGACCATGGACAGATCGTGGGCAATAAACAGGTAAGTAAGTCCCAGCTCCCGCTGAAACTTCATCAGCATATTGACCACCTGGGCCTGAATGGACACATCCAGGGCGGAGATCGGCTCATCACAGACGATAAATTCCGGGTTCAATGCCAGCGCCCGGGCGATACCCACCCGCTGGCGCTGGCCTCCGGAGAACTCATGGGGGAATCGGTTGGCGTGCTCCTTGCTGAGGCCTACCATGTTCAGCAGCTCATACACCCGCTCCCGCCGCTCCTTGGCATTGGCGCAAAGCTTATGCAGCTCCAGGCCCTCCGCGATGATCTCGCCTACGGTGAAAAAGGGATTCAGAGAGGCGTAGGGGTCCTGAAAGATCATCTGCATCTTTCGAGTCAGGGCCTTGGCCTGGGCCCGGGTCACCTTACTGATGTCCTGGCCGTCAAACACGATGGTGCCCCCGTCCGGCTCATAGATACGCAGCAGGGTGCGGCCCACGGTGGTCTTGCCGCAGCCGGACTCGCCCACCAGTCCCAGGGTCTTGCCCCGCTGGATGGCAAAGGATACATTGTCCACCGCCCGCAGGATCTTGCCCCGGCCTACACGGAAGTGTTTTTCCAAGTTGGAAACCTGGAGAATTGCATCAGACATGATCACTGCCTCCTTTCGGCAGGGGCGGAATGCCCTCCGGCGGCGTTACATCGGGTGCCCTTGGGTCCAGCAGCCAGCAGCGGGAGCCGTGGCCCTGACCGCAGGCAAATTCCTGGGGATCTTCCTTCAAGCACGCCTCCATGGCGTAGGGACACCGGGCCGCAAAGGCGCACCCCTTGGGCGGGGCATACAGATCGGGCGGCGTGCCGGGAATGGCGTACAGCTCACTCTTCACGTCCTGGATCAGGTTGGGCATGGCCCCCAGAAGCCCCCAGGTATAGGGGTGGCTGGGGCGGTAAAATACCTGCCGCGCGTCGCCGTACTCCACGATCTTGCCCGCATACATCACGGCGATCCGGTCGGCCATCTTGGCCACTACGCCCAAATCATGGGTAATGAGCAGTATGGAGGTCCCTCGCTTCTCCTTCAGGTGGTTCATCAGATCCAAGATCTGCGCCTGCATCGTCACGTCCAGGGCGGTGGTGGGCTCGTCGGCAAAGAGAATCTTGGGATTGCAGGCCATAGCCATGGCAATCATGACCCGTTGACGCTGACCACCGGACATGGTATGGGGGTAGCGCTTTGCCACCAGCTCCGGGTTGGGCAGGCCCACCTGCCCCAGCAGCTCTGCCGAAATCTGCTGGGCCTCCTGGCGGGACACCCTCTGATGGCGCAAAATACCCTCGCACATCTGCCGTCCCACCCGCATGGTTGGGTTCAGGCTGGTCATAGAATCCTGAAAAATCATGGAAAATTCCTTGCCCCGGTAGGACTCCATAGCTTTGTCGCTCAAATGGGTGATGTCGGTGCCCTGGTAGGTGATGGCGCCCGACTTGATTTGGGATGGAGGGGAGGGCAGCAGCTTCATAATGGTTTGGATGGTCACCGACTTGCCGCAGCCGGACTCGCCCACAATGCTCAGCGTCTCACCCGCATCCAGCCAGAAGCTGACGCCCCGTACCGCCCGGACTTCGCCGACGTGGGTGTCAAAGGAGACATGCAGGTCCTGCACGTCCAAAAGATGGTTCGTCATAAGGCGCCTCCTTTAGTCCCTCAGATGGGGGTCCAGCGCATCGCGCAGACAGTTGCCGAACAGATAAAATGCCAAAATGGTCACGCTGATAAACACGCCGGGAATAAACAGCTGGTAGGGGTAGAGGCGGTAAAACTCCGAGCCCACCTGACACAGCTGACCCCAGGACGTCATGGGGGATTTGATGCCCAGGCCGATAAAGCTCAGGTATGCCTCCAGGAAAATGGCCGCCGGGATGGCAGAGGAGATGTTGACCACCTGCTGGCCCAGGATATTGGGCAGGATGTGCCGGAAAATAATGCGGATGGGGGAGGCCCCCAGAGTGCTGGCAGCCAGGACAAACTCCCGGTTTTTAAACTGGAGCATCCGGCCCCGGACGACGCGGGCCGAGTCCATCCAACCCGTAATGGCAATGGCGATGATGATGGCCACGGGGCCCGCGTCCAGCCAGAGCATAATCAGGGTCACATACACCAGCGATGGGATGCACACGCCCACGTCAATGATGCGCATGATGAGCATATCCACCCAGCCGCCGAAAAAGCCGGACAGGCCGCCCAAAAAGATGCCGATGATCTGGGGCACAATGGCGCCGCCCAGACCGATAATCAGGGAGATCCGTGCCCCCACCCAGACCCGGGTCCACAGATCCCGGCCTCCGGCGTCGGTGCCGAACCAGTGCTCGGCACTGGGAGGCTGGTTGGTGTGGAGCAGATCGGTGGTCTCATAGCCGTAAGGAGAAAGTATGGGGGCAAAAATGGCCATCAGGATGATGATGACAAGGAAGGTCAGACTGACTATGGCGACTTTGTCGGACCGAATACGGCGCAGCACGTCCCGCCAGTAGCTGACACTGGGGCGCACTATGGCGTCGGCCATGCTTCGGTCAGCGGGCAGACGGACAAAATCCTGCTCGGTCAGAGAGGAAGCGGGTTTGTTCATTGAATGCACCTCATTTCGCAACCCGGATCCGCGGGTCCACAAGGCCGTAAATCAAATCGATCACAAAGTTGGCGCTGACCACAAACACACCGAAGAATACCGTTAAGCCCAGGGTCATGGTGTAGTCCAGGCTCTGGATCGATTGGACAAAATACGCGCCGATACCCGGGATGGCAAAAATCTGCTCCACCACAAAGGATCCCATCAGGATGGTCACGATCTCCATGCCCAGGGAGGGGATCATGGGGATGATGGCGTTGCGGATCTGGTGGCTCCAGACGATCCGGGCAGAGGAGAGGCCCTTGGCCTTGGCAGTCTTGACGTAGTCCTCCGAAATGACCTCCAGCATCAGCGTGCGCATATTGCGGGTTTTTCCGGCGATGGAGCCGATGGCCAGGGTCAGTGTGGGCAGGATGGTGTAGGCAAAGCCCTTCCACTGGGCCACCGGGAACCACCCCAGTTCGGTGGCAAATACATATTGCAGCAGGGATGCCAGAATAAATACCGGCACCGACACGCCCAGCACGGAGAAGCCCACCAGAGCATAGTCCAGGGGACGGCCCCGCCGCCGGGCGGCAATAATGCCGAAAAAGATCCCGATGGGGAAGCTGAGCAGATATGCCTGCAGCCCCAGCTGCGCCGACACCGGGAAGGTCTGGGCAATGATGCCGTTGACCGACTGCCCTACATATTTCAGCGAGTAGCCGAAATCACCCCGAATCAGGTTGGACAGAAAGGTCAGGTACTGCTCCAGGGGCGGGCGGTCTAGCCCATAGTAGGCCATCATCTTGTCCCGCATCTCTTGGCTCATCAGCTGCGTGGTGCCGAAGGGGGTCCCCGGCAGGGCATGGAGCAGAAAAAAGCTGCATGTGGCAATGAGCCAGATGGTGATGATCGAGATCACCAGCCGCTTTAGAATATATCGTTTCAAGGCGGGGCTCCTTTCGAAGAACGATACGCGGGGAGACGGGGCCTGAAAAGCCGCCGCGCTCCCCGCTGCGCAAAACTACTTGTTTACTTGTGTACTACCAGGTGATTGAACTGATAACCGGAGCTGGTGGCGGACATCTGGAAGCCCTCCACATAGGATTGCACTGCGCCGGTCACGCCGTTTTCATACAGGGGCAGGATGGCCGCATTGTCCAGGAAGATCTGCTCGGCCTGGGCGGTGAGCTCCGCCTGCTTGTCGGGCTCCAGCTCGTTGATGGCCTGCTCCACCAGGGAGTCAAACTGGGCATCGCTCCAGATGCCGTAATTGACCTCGCCGCCAGTGACCATGGCCTCCATAATGTCGGTGGGCAGCACGTCAGTTTCCCAGGTAATGGCAAACAAATCATAACTCAGGTCGTAGAAGCTGCCAATGGCAGTGCCAATCACATACTGGGTCAGCTGGATATTCTCCAGGCCCAAATTCTGCTTCCACTGGTCGATGATGGTCTCCAGCAGCAGCTTCTGCTCCGAGGTATCCCAGGTGATCAGCTCCAGCTGGGGCAGCTGAGAGACATCAGAGTAGCCCAACTCTTCCATGGCCGCGGCCAGATACTCCTTGGCCTTATCCACGTCGCCGGACAGAGGCACCGTTTCCACCGGGTACTCATCCACAAACTTGCCGCCGTCGGGACCGGCAAAGTTGGAGTCCACCAGTCGGTTATAGGCTTTGTAACCGGGGTTTACCGCATTGACGGTGGCGGAACGGTCGAAGCCATAGTTCAGGGCCTGACGAAAGTTCTGATTGCTCAACAGTGCGGCGGTCTCCGGACTAGTACCCTGTTGATTGATCCACAGGAACATAATGCCGCCGCCCACAAAGGAGTTCAGGTACTCATTCAGGTGTCCAAAATACTGGCTGGAGATCTGCTCAATGGCGTCCACCTCGCCATTTTCGAACATGGCCACCTTGGTGTTGTCATCCTCCACCTCGATGAAGTGCAGGTTCTGGGTGGGGAAGGAATTGGCACTGTCCCAGTAGAGATCATTCTTTTTCAGCTCCATGGAGCTCTCCAGCACCCAGTCAGTGATGATGTACGGGCCGGAGAACAGCATGGTCTCCGGCGATGAGCCCAGCTGCTGACTGCCTACCTGCTCCACAAAATCCTGGCGCAGGGGGTACAGGCCGCGCACAGCAATGGTGCGGTCAAAGGAGTTGAGCGGCCGCTCCAGGGTGATCTCCAGGGTCAGGTCGTCCAGGGCTTTCACGCCCACCTCGGCCCAATCGGTGATCTCGCGGGAATTATAGGCCGAGGCGTTCTTGATGGCAAACCAGCTGTATGCCGCCGGGCTGCCCATGTCGGGATTCAGCAGACAGTAGGCGCCGTACTCAAAGTCGTGGGCGGTAAGTGCCTGGCCGTCCGACCACTTCAGGCCGTCCCGCAGGTGGAAGGTGTAGACGGTATAGTCATCGCTGACCTCGTAACGCTCGGCAGCGTCGTACTGCAGCTCATCGCCGTAGAAGCGCACCAACTGGATCTGGGTCAGATAGAAAAGGTTAAAATCGTTGGAGCTCTGGCTCATAATGGGGTTCAGAGTCACCACACCATTGTAGGCCATGGTGAAGTCGGCGCTGACTCCATCTGCCGTGTTTGAGGTGCTTCCGGCGCTGGAGGCGCTGTCATCATTTTGGTAGGTGTTGCAGCCGGACAGGAGGCCCAGCAGCATCACACCGGTCAGAAGCAGGGCAATGCATTTTTTCATGGCGGTTTCCTTCTTCCTCAGATAAATTTATTGTTGTCGGGTCATGGGGCCAGCCGTTCAGCTGCGGCTTCCGCCGCACAGATACTTGACACAGGCCACATCCTCCACGGCCAGGCCCAGTGCGTCAAACAGAGTGATCTCTTCCCCGCTGCTCCGGCCTGGGACACGCCCCAGCAGCACGTCGCCCAGAGAGCCCACAATGTGGTCCGGACCGATCAGTCCTTCCTGCAGGGGGACCAGATATTCACCGCACTCCTTGCGCATGGCCTCCACCTGATCGGCGTACAGTCTGGCTTTGGCCACCAGAGTACTGGTGACCTCTCGGGTGGTGGGCGTGAAAGCGCCCACGGCGTTGATATGGGTGCCGGGGGCGATCCAGTCGCTCTCCAAATATGGCTCCCGACTGGGCGTTACGGTGCAGACGATGTCAGCGTCGCATACCGCCTCCCGGACACTGTCTGCAGCGGTGACCGGAATACCAAATTTTTCCTCCATCTCCTGACAGTAGCGGCGGGCCGTCTGAGTGTTTTGATCATAGACGGTCACGGAATGGATATCCCGCACAACGGTCATGGCGGCCAAGTGAGACCGTCCTTGTGCTCCCGCCCCGATAATGGCTAGGCGGTGGGCATCGGGCCGGGCCAGCAGGTCGGTGGCAACGCCGGAGACCGCGCCGGTACGGATCTCAGTAATGACCGCCGCGTCGGCCATCCCCAGGAAGCTGCCGTGTTCTCCCTCAAATAGCAGCACATAGCCGATGTGGGATGGGTATTTGGTTCCCGCATTCTGGGGAAACGCTGAAAGCACTTTGGCTCCAAAGCAGTCCCCCAAACAGGCCGGCATAAACCCAAACTTCTCTCCGCCTGGCAGCAGGGCAATGGAGCGCAACGGCTGGGTGTAATTCCCGGCCTCCAGCTCCCGCAGGCTGGTGCGCATCAGGTCGATACACACAGGCATGGTCAGCCGCTGGCGGACTTCTGCGGCCTCTACAATTGTCATGGGCGTCTCCCCTTCTCCAGCATTATGGTCTGCTTCATTAAATGTGCTCCAACTCATTGAGGTAGTTGTAAATCGTATATTTGGATACACCCATACGCTCGGCTACATAGGGGACGCTGCGCTGCAGGTGGAAAATACCCTTCTCTTTCAGCAGGGCCACCAGCGCCATTCGGTCGCCCTTGCGCATCTGAGACATGGGCTTGTCCAGTTTGGCCTGGCAGGCATCGAAGATGGCATCCAAATCAGAGCGGTCCTCTGAGATAGAGTCCAATAGGCTACCAGAGGACTCGGTAAAGTTCTCCAGCAGGCGGCGCATCGCCCCCATCACCGAGACATCATAGTTGATGCCAAGGGCATAATGGTACCCCTCGCCCCGCAGGTGGAAAGTAGAGGATTTGATATTCTTCCCGCTGGGGGTCACTACCATCTGGTTCAGGAAATCCTGATCCAGACTGGTCCCTTCCGGGTCATCCTGGATGGTATCCCTTCCATAAATACTCAACGTGGAGCCGGCGCTGCGTCCGGAGACGTGACCATTGAAAATCACCAGATTCTTCATCCGCTCACCCTCCATCTCATGGACTACCGTTTCACAGCTGTCGCCAAACATACTGGCAATCCCCTGGGCCAGACGGCAGAGAAACTCGAACGCCTCCTCTTGACGCATGGTCAGTCCCCTTTTCTGTGTCTCATTGGTAATGGGGTAATTATAATGATATCTCAACAAATTGTCAATATAATTTCAACAAAAAATAAATATTGGTCGAGCAGTGCGAAAATTTGCGAGCAGTTTACGCCGATATCGTACGGATCTGTGGCCCGACAAAGTTGCCTTCGCAGAAAAAACGGCTGTTCCGGCTGCGTAGTTTGCTGGATTTTCGGCCGTTGGTTCTGACACTTTACTCCGAACAGAACAGCCAGCAGGTCAGTCGATGTAACTAGTGCTGGAAATATTTCATTCCGAAAATGAAAAAGGCCCCCCGGTACTGTGACCGGGTGGCTGATGGCAAGAGCTGCAAACAGCGCGGGGGAATCTGGTAAGGCTAGATAAGACTTCGGAGGGCGAAGCACCCTTCACTTTATAAAAAGCTGCAGGACAGGAAATACACCCATCTGCTTCTCTGGCATGAAATTTTCTATTTAGTAACGGTATCCATCGCTTTCTTGGCATAGACCGCCAGATTGTCCACCTCCACCGTCACCCTATGCTCCCAGCGGTCGGCGCCGTTTTCAAAGGGGGCGTTTTCCAGGTCGTAGACCTGTACCATAAAGGTCCCGTTGCCCTTCGTCAGTAAGGAGCTGCGGTCAGCAGTTACTTCCAGCGCGAAAGTACCATCCAGGGTCACGTTTTTTGCCCCGCCCTCCACCTGGACACTGCCGCTTATGGCCCTCCCCAGGAGAAGGTGACGAAGTGTTCAGGCGCTGGTTGGCTCCAAGGGAAATATAGAAGGTATAGGTGTCGCTGCCAGAAGGAACTATGAGGACTTGCCCAGCATCTTGGTACAATCATACCAAACAAAAGAGGATAGGAGGACTGCGCCGTGAAGCGAATACGATCATGAATGCTTCTTTTTTCCTGCTGTGCGCGGCAGTGGCGGCGGCACTGCTGTGCTTCCGCAGCTGGCCGTTGGGAAAGGCGGCCACCGTGCCGTGGCTCTGGCTTTTGGCATAGAGCAGGGTATCCAGCGGCAGCACCGATGTCTTGCTGCCCAGCCGCAGGGTCACCCGGTCCGGCCGGTGGTGCAGACAGAGATTTGTCTCCAGGGCCTGAGCCAGCTCCGCCCGGTCCACCGGTTTGTAGAGGTACTGGATAGGGCGGACGGAGTAGCCGTCCTTGAGGCATTCCTGGCTGCTGGCGATGAAGAGGATGCTGGTCTGTTCATTCTCTGCCCGCGGATCTCGGGCCAGTTCCATTCCCGTCCGGCCTCCATCAGGATATCCATATATAATAAGAAGTTCAAACCGCTCCCCGCCGTCCAGCGCGGCGGCCAGCTCCCCGGCGCTGGACAAGGCAGAGATGGTGTGCTCCGACTTAAACCCGGTGAGAATCTCGCGGCACAGGTCGCAGATCTGCTCCTAGGCATCACGCTCATCCTCACAGGCCGCCACTCAGTATATATCTCCCGCCCTCTAGCTGCCTCATGGCTCCATTATAGATGGGGGATACCTGTTTGTAGAGGGCAGGCAGAGAGCGCCAGCCTTTTTGATGGGCCTTTTCTTGTCTATGCGGTGCAATTTTTGAGCTTCCATTGTCTATATTTATGTAGTGTTAGGCCAAATACAAAATTTTATATTTATATTTTACAAGTTCTTACTAATATCAAAAATCTGCATAAAAAGTAAAAGCCCCAAGGCTTTTCACAACGAAGACCCCTTCTTTTCGCCAAAAACATTCGGAAAGCAGGGTTCATTTAAGTTTCCAAAACGGCATTTACTTGGCCAAGGACCGTACCAATACAGTGGAATTCATCCGCTTCTTTCACCAAAATATCCTCATCAATTACATTTAGAGATCGAAGACGGCACTCTCCCTTCTCCTGGAAAAGGGTACGGATATAGTAAATGCCATTGAGACAGAACAGCCCCATCTCATTGTGCCGTGCCTGTCTTCTCTGGAGTGCCAGAATATCAAATTTTCGAAAGACAGGCAGATATTGATCTACTTGAATTTGAAAGCAAAAATCGGTTCCGTCAGGCAGATCTTTTTGCATGATGTGCGCGCTGCCCAATTTCGTTTGCATGAGAAATCCGGTGTGGAGCTTACGCACACCAGGCAGATAGCAGGGGAGGGTAAGCTGACTCTTGGTAATAGTTCGGGCATATTCCTCATTGATAATCAGCCGAACGAGCCGCTTTCCCTCTTCCGAAAGCTTTTTATATTTTTGAATAGAATCAATTTCTTCCGCATTCAGGTCCTGGTCATAAAGATTTCTTACTTGGCTATGTCCAAGATAATCGGAGTAAATATAATTGGCATCGACCTCCAACACATTGATTAGGGAAATCAGGATATCAGGTTTCGGGGTGCTGATACCATTTTCGTAATTGGCAATCGCTGAGGGAGTCACGCATATTTTAGCCGCCAGCTGGGGCCTGGTGAGGCCCATTTCCTGTCTCCTCTGCCGTAATCTATCTCCCAGGCTCATGTGAGGTCCTCCTTATCAGACGCTACAATCCCCATTTTCTGCCTCACAAATCTCTTGCCCGCAAAAAGAGGATAACAAGAAATTTGTAAAAATTGGTCGACTTTCAAAGATATTTGTTGTAAGCTAAGGGTGCTGAACGTGTTACATGGACATATGTACCACGAACGGCGTATTTAAGTATATCGATAATACTAAAGCAAAAGACAGCGCTTGTCAACCAGGAAATGTACGTGGCCCCCATAGGAACGGCTGGGCAATCTATCATTGAAAGGATATTTATTATGATATACGATGAAATCGCGGATACTCTGCTGCGCGCAGGGATTCCGGTCAATACAAAAGGGTTTATATATATTCACGATGCTTTAGAACTCATGGATAAAGATCCCTACTATTTTTCCGGAAAGATCTGTGCGTTATACGCAAAGATAGCCAAGCAGAACGGAGCCAGTTTCGCACAGGTAGAGCGCGGGATACGCTACGCTTTTGAGGGTGCCCTGACACGCGGGGATTCGAAATTGGCGGGGCATTATCTGGACCCCGTCAATACCCAAAGCTCCAATCAACTCAAAGTCTTGTTTCTGCGGTGGAAACAGGACTCACATCAGAGAGAGACAGCTTTATGCAATAATATGTCCGTATGCCGTGCGGAGATATACAACGAGATCCTTGCTGAGATGAAAGTTTTGACCTCTACGATCCGGCAGGCTGCATTAAGTGCCGTCTCTCAAAAAACAGCAGTGTAAGGAGAGCCCTATTCAATATGTATATGGGAGAGTTATGTGGGAATGAAGAGTGATCTGAAAATGCCAGCCCCTTCGCAGTGCTTCGTTCATAAACCTGACGAGAAGAGACAGCTTGAGCATTGTATAGAAAAAGCAATGCTGGATTTGCTGAGCAAATGTATGTTCGGCGGTATTATGATTACTTATAATGCTCCGGGCTTCCCCCTCTATTACATTGATGAACAGATGCTGTCTCTTTTGAATTATCCAAGCCAGAGGGATCTCATCGCCGCTGTCGGGAAAGCCATGATCAATTGCCTTCGGCCAGAGGACCGCGAAAATGTAAAGGCAGAGATCGCACAGGCCCTTCTCGTTGGAAATAACTATACAACGGCATATAGAATGCTGTGCAGAGGCAAAGGCTATATCTGGGTAAAAGAGACAGGAGTACAGACGGTCTTACCCAATGGCGCGTCAGTACTGGTCAGCTTATGCTTGGACATCACCGGTCAAATGGAGGCGCAGGCTGAATTGGAGTCCATCGTTCAATGTCCGATGGGCGGAATTTTCCGTGCCAGAACGGATCGGGATCTTACCTTGATCTATGCGAACGATCACTACTATGCTCTGCATGGCTTTACAAGGGAGACATTCCGCAACAAATTAAATAACCAAGCGATCCACTTGGTACATCCCTCGGATATTCCCTGGATTGAGTAGCGGCTGCGTAACGCCATAAAACAGAGGGAGTCAACGATCAGCTTAGAATATCGTGTAGTTCGTCCCGATGGGGAGGTCGTATGGCTGTTGATGAATGGCTCCTTTTCCGAGCAGCAAGGGGACATGCTTCTCACTGGCATGGTCATTGACATTTCGCATCAAAAGTTCATGGAGGAACGTCTCTGTTGTAAAAGTCGGCGCCAGCGCGCACTTTGCGTCCAAAATTGCGAGCCTCTCAATTAGAATCTCAGCCCCCGGACCGGACCGAATATTTGTTTGTTATCGTCTGAGCCAGGCAGAGTCAGTTTTAAATCCCCATAGTGAGCGATAATCGCTTATAATATCAATGTTTGAGTCTTATATAGTTTCCCTTGTTTTTGACCTTACAGGCTGAAACAGGGGAACACTTTTACTCCCCGCAGGCTGCCTTGTCCAGCAGCTCCTGCATATCCTTGGGTGCCATATCTTTTGAGGCGAGCAACCAGATCGTCATCTGTCCGTCTAACAAGGAGCTCTCCCGTCTCAATGACCAGTACAGCAGCAGGCGAGGCTCCCATAAGCGGTTCATCCGGCAGTGCATCAACCGCGATGCCATCTAGGAAGCCCCTCCTGTTGATATGCCAACGCTGGTCTATGAAGTTCGCAGCAGCAGGAACATCCTGAACCAACTCCTCCGTACCGTCAGCTCCATCGGCCTGCTGGATGAGGCCAAGCTCCGCAGGGTGCTGGGACACAACCGGGAGATGGAGGGATGTATCGTGGAGGCTTACCCGAAAGGCTGACAGCAAAACACACCGCACAGCCTCACGGTCATTCGGTGCTTACATCAATTATAACATTCTCCGGTAAACACGAGGGAAGTGATGTGGTTTACTGTACTTCACCTTAATGCAAAGTCCGCTGTGATTTTGCTGTTTTCATGACCTTCCAGATATTGTACTGTCTTAAGATCATCAGAAGCGCAAATGAGCTCGGTGATAGGTGATATATGTGCAACATAATTTTATCTGAAAATCAATACTCCTTTTGCCTTTGGCCGGTATATCTTGTTCAATTATCAATGCCATACTCTTAAGTTAGATCTGTGGAGTGCGCTTCCGTACAGGGCCGGATCATTTTTATGCAGAACAATCTCGTCTCCTCCCTTGTAGACATACTGTAACTTTTTGTAGAATTTGAGATTTCCTATCTATACAGATCGTAAAAATACTGTTACAATTAGATAAAGACAAACTGTGAGCAGACATCGGGTTCAAATGCTCTGCGAAGAGAGCGCAGCTCGATTGTTAGAAAGCGAGTGACACTGTATGGAATTTCATGAACTGCTGGAGCGAATCGGGGTAGATGCACCGGCAACTGTGGCCAGATTGGGAGGAATGGAGTCGATTTTGAGGCGCTTTATCCTGAAATTTCCACAGGACCCGACCTTCAGCGCCCTGGCCCATGCCTATGACATTCGTGACATGAAGGCGTTGGAGCGCCATGTTCACACGTTGAAGGGCCTGACTGCTAATCTGGGTATCGAGCCGCTGCGCCAGCTGTCTGCCGAATATCTGGAGCAGATCAGAACCGCTGTGCCCCCTAGTGAGCTGACAACTTATCAACGCCAACTTACCCAGGAGTACCGCAGGGTCACCCAGAGCATCACCCAGTTCCTAGCGGAACAAACCGGTTGAAAGAAGGAACGCGGATGAAAAAAATCATGATCGTAGACGACGATGTGACCAGTGTGGCCATCGTCAAGGCTCTGCTGGAGCCAGAATTTGAGGTGGTCAGCGCCAATACTGGAGTAGAGGCCCTGGGCGAGCTTCAGCGTTCGCCAGATTTGAATCTGATCCTGCTGGATATGGTGATGCCGGGCGTCAGCGGCATGGACCTGCTCAAGGTGCTGAAAAAATCTGAAAACTGGTCCAATATATCCGTGATCTTCCTGACCAGCCTGGAGGGCGTGGATATTGAACTGGAGGGCTTTACCAACGGAGCGTCAGACTTTCTTCAGAAGCCTGTGAATGCAGAGCTGCTGCGGCTGAAGATCAAGCGCCAACTGTTTATCCAGGATCTGAAAGCGGAGAACCAGCACTTACAAAAGACCTTGCAGACGCTGCACAGCCGGATCGACCAGGTATTCAACGAGGTCCTGCCGTGAGCCTCCCTTTGACGCTTTCCTGTGGGTTCAGCGGCCGGTAAGCAGGTCGACAAAAAGACGATGCGCGTGGCTCTGTGTCCAGAGGTATGCGCGTTGAAAAACTCCACATCCGACGTGAAAACTGAGAGGCAGGAAGGATCGTTTATGAATCAGAATCAAAACAGAGGGATCGATGCGCTCCACGGAGGCCTTGCTGTCTATGACGGGTCCACGGACAAATTTGTGTTTCAGTATTGCTCTGATACGCTTGTAAAGCTGATCTGCGGCGATCGGTCGGAATTTGAAGCGCTTACCCGTGGAAACGCCCTGCAGATCGTTTGCGAGTGCGACCGGGAGCAGGTGGAACAAGCCTTGCGCGTGGCGCGGGAAGAGCATACAGAGCTCAGCACGCATTTCTGGCTGAAAAGCAAGGGCGGGCGTCAGATCTGGTGTCATCTGGTGGGATGGATGGTGGGAGAGGAGTTCCAGGTGCTGTTCTCCGGACTATCTCCGGAGGTCCAGCTGTTTCAGCACATTGTCAGTGAATCGGCGGACGATATTTATGTGATCGATTCGGAAAACTACGACCTCCTGTATGCCAACAGCCTGAAATCCAGGGGCGGAGCACAGAGCGCCTTCCCAGCCGGGAAATGCTACGAGGTGCTGCACGGCAGAACAGAACCATGTGAGTTCTGCTCCCTGTATTCAGGCGCGTCTGCACAATCGGAAGGTGTGGAAGTCCACGAACTGAACGGAAGGACCTATACGACGAGGACCCGGGTAACAGACTGGAATGGGACCCCGGCGTACATCAAATATGTACGCGATACGACTGAGGAACTGAAAGAACGCAGGGCAAAGGAGCGGCTGGAGCAGTATTTTCAGACTGCGGTGAAATATCTTCCCGGCGGCATGGCCGTGATCCGACATGATGTAGACGGAAGCATCAAACCGGAGTATCTCTCAGAAGGCTTTTCAGAAATGCTGGGTATGCGCCATGAGGACGCCTGGGCCATGTATCAGGAGAGCGCCCTTGCCGGCGTGCATCCGGACGATCAGGCGTTCGTTCGTGAGAATCTGGATCGCTGTATCAGCGAAAAACGCGAGAAATATGAGCTTGAGTATCGCCTGCAAAAGGGAAACGGGGAGTACATCTGGGTCAAGACCAAGGTGTCTGTCATTCAGTGCGACGGCGACTGTGTAAGGGTCTATGCCGATTATCACGATGTGACCGCAGAAAAAAAGGTCAAGGAGCAGCTGCGCCAGCAGTATCAGGAGCAGATACACCAGCACTATCAGTTGGCTGGACCGGATGCTTTGATTCTTGGACACTGTAACATTACAAAAAATCAGATCCTTGAGATCGTGGACCACACAGACTCCGACCTTCTTTCTCTGTTTGGTTCGGAGCGGGAAAATTTTTTCACAGGGCTGGGGACTCTGATCGTCGATCAGGAGGAGCGAAAGACCTTTTACTCCAAATATTTGAACAAACCGTCTCAAAGAGCCTATGCCGCCGGCGACAGAGAAATCGTCATGCCCTGCTTTATCGACCTCCCGAAGCAGCGTGCCGGAAGATATGTCCAATTTAAGGTGCGTTTAGTAGAGATGCCGGATACAGGAGATATTACTGGTATCCTGACTGTGACGGACATCACGAAGGAGACGATACGAGATAAGATATTTTTAACGCTGTCCTCTACGAAATATGACTTGGTGGCGGATGTGGATCTTCTTACCGACCAATATGAGATCGTGAGCGGTGGAGATGACAATATCCCTGAGATGACAGGCTGTAATTCTGAGCGCATCCGGAAAGTCGTGGGAGAGACGCTTGTGGAAGACTGGGGCGAAGAGGGATATGTAGAAAAGATGCTGGATCCTGCCACGATGCTGGAACGGTTAAAAGAGCAGGGAAGCTACTCCTTCATCTTTTCTGTGTACAATGCCGCCGGTGAGATCCGAACGAAAAAAATGCACATTTCGGCCATCGATCTGCGGCTTGGACGGGTCTGCTTCATCCGGGCGGATGTAACGGACGTCTTGAACGCGGAGCGAAAGGCAAAGGAAGAGCTTGAAAGAGCACTGCGCGAAGCGGAAAACGCGAGTAAGGTGAAAAGTGATTTTCTCTCCTCAATGAGCCACGACATCCGTACGCCCATGAATGCGATCGTTGGTATGACGACCCTGGCCCTTGCGAACCTGGATAACACCGACAAACTGAAGGATTATCTGTACAAGATCTCTGTGTCATCCCAGCATTTACTCAGCCTGATCAATGACATTCTGGATATGAGCCAGATCGAACAGTCTAAAATACATCTGAACCTTCAAACGATCCATATTGAGGGGCTGATTGGAAATATATCCTTTATTATGACCTCTCAGGCGGAAAACATAGGCCTGTGCTTCAAAATTGAGACGAGTGTGTTCCAGCATATCAAATTTACCGGCGATGCGCTGAGAATCAAGCAGATCTTGATCAATCTTCTGAGCAATGCCTTCAAGTTCACATTGGAGGGCGGTATGGTCATCTTCCGTGTTGAGGAGATCAATGCAGAGAGGCACGGATGCGTACGCTACCGCTTCACAGTTCAGGATACCGGAATCGGCATCAGTGATGAATTCCTCAACCGACTGTTCGAACCATTTAACCGGAGCAAAAAGGTCTCCAAGGTGGAAGGGACCGGCCTGGGATTGAGCATCACCAAGGGACTGGTCGATTTGATGGGCGGCACGATCCAAGTGGAAAGCAAGCTGGGGCAAGGGACAAAGTTTGAGGTGGAACTGGAATTTGATCTTCCCTCTGATCAGGAACAATACTGCCGGGATGTGCCCATTGAGGTGGAGCCTGGTGACTTGTCCGGCTATCATTTCCTGCTGGTAGAGGACAATGAGATCAATTCTGAGATACTGGGAGAGCTGCTTCAGATGTGGGGAGCCACATTTACACTTAGGTGTGACGGCCTTCAGGCGGTCAACGAGTTCGATCAGTCTGAGCCGGGAACATACGATGCAATTTTCATGGACATACAGATGCCGGTGATGAATGGCTATGAGGCAGCGAGAGAAATTCGGAAGCTCGCTCATCCAGACGCAGCATCCATCCCCATCTTTGCGATGACGGCAAATGCGTTTGCTCAGGATGTGCGTGACGCTTTGGAGGCCGGAATGAACGCTCACATCTCGAAGCCTGTTGAGATGGATCTGCTGTATAGTACAGTATCGAAATATTTGAAGAAAAATGATCCAGCCCGTCGTTAAGAGCGAAACAATGCGTTTGTCTCACTGCCATGGAGCAGCAAATCGCAAACTTCAGCACTGTATCACTGTCAGAATAAGCACAGCAAAAGGTGAGGGATGTTCGGCTCCTTTTACTCACTCTGCAGAAAAGAGCCAGATGGTTTTCTTTCATGCCCTTCTCCTCCGGAGCCTTTCCCCAGCAGGTCGATTGACAGCTTCAAAAGAAACGGCTCTGTCGCAGAATAGTTTTCAAAAATGAAAGCAAATAAAAAGTTACCGAGAACCCCGGAGCTGCGGTTCTCGGTAACTTTTTATTCCATTTTTCTGTCTCAGACTGAAATCTGTATTTTGTGACTGGCTCTCTCAAAGCCGTCAGCACTGACGAATTTGATGAGAGAAGACTGTATCAATTCCATCAGATCATAGTTTTGCTCAGTCCCTCCGCACCGCCCGCAACGTCTTCTGGTAATTGGGGCAGCCATTGCGGCGGTCAAAGCGCCCTCCAGCCTCTTCTGCCTGACTCCAGAACCACTGGGTCAGGGCGGCACACTCATATAATCCGTCTACAGAACAGTCTGTGAAGTCGGGGAACTGCGGGTTTAGGTACTGTGCGCTTTGGGCCTGACAGAAGCCACCGCAAGGGCTGGGCAACCACATCCCAAGATACCCCGCTGGGGTGTTTCTATAAATCACTACTGGAACCAGTTTTATACGGCGCAGGAATGCACCTGGCATGGCAAAACACACACGCAGCGCTCTCAGTATGAGCGGTATGTGGATAGCTGGCATCAGTTTTTGAATACAGTCTCTTCCAAGAACTGTTATCTCAGCCCTTCCAGTAAAGACGCACCTTCTTATGGGCTGCATACCACACTCAACAAACAGGGATAATCAGGCATGGCCCCATGCGGTCTGGCGTCAGAGCATATAGGATTTCTGCATCTGCTGTCAGCCACCGGAAATCGGGTCGGGTGAGCCAACACCTCAGGAATACGATAAAAGGGGCATTGCTCCGCTGTCACTTCACTTTATGCGTATATGATCTCCTTGTCTACAACTTCCATTGCACCGGCTCGGATATTGTTCATCTTACCGCTCCATGTCATTTGATCGGCGGCTTTCATCGTTTCGGTGATTTCCTGCGCCTCGCCATCTGTTGGATGATAATGTCCGCCCCTCCTGAAGAACGCTGAGCGCCAGACGGGCGGCTTGGGTAAAACGGACACAGCGCGCAGGTGCTGGTCTCCAATGCTTTTAAGTACAAACACACACCTCGCCTCCGCGGGAGAGCGGTCCCTCCCCCGTGGATGTCGGAAGATTTTGGATCTGTCCATACCAATAGATAGTATATTATAGCAAAATACCCCCGCATTGCAAAGAAAATCCCCGGGAAAGCCCACGGAAAATGCCGCGCCCCGCTCCGCATTTTTTACTTTCCCAGCAAGAGGGCCCTGACAGCCACTCTCCGGCCCCGGAACCCCCTTTTCTCCCCCGTCATAGACTGGACCAGCAAAGAATGGAGGCTGACGCCATGAAACGTGAACTGAATTTCTGGGTGCTGGGCGGGGACCTGCGCCAAGCCTGTCTGGCCCGCCTGCTGGCGGAGGACGGCCACCGCGTCCATACTTACGCCCTGAGCGGCAGCGTGGTCACGCCCACGGAAAACCTGACCCTGGCCGACTCGCTGGACGGGATCGGCCGGGCAGACTGCGTGGTCCTCCCTCTCCCGGTGGCCGGGGCCGAGGGGATGGTCAACACCCCCCTTACCCGCTCTGCCCTTCCCCTGGCCTCTCTGCTGGATGCCCTCTCACCCCCCCAGATCCTGTGTGGCGGCCGGGTAGACCCGGTCTCCGCCGCTATGGCTGACGCCCGGGGGCTGATCCTTCGGGACTACTTCGCCCGGGAGGAGCTGGCGGTGGCCAACGCAGTCCCCACGGCGGAGGGGGCGGTCCAGCTGGCTATGGAGCAGATGCCTGTCACCATCCACGGGGCTCGGGTGCTCATCACCGGCTTCGGCCGGGTTGGGCAGGCCGCGGCCCGGCGCTTCGCCGCCCTGGGAGCCCGGGTCAGCGTGGCCGCCCGGCGGTATGAGCAGCTGGCTCTGGCGGAGAGCGAGGGCTACGGCGCAGAGCAGATCGGCGGTCTGGACGGCTGGCTGTGCGGCTACGATCTGGTGGTCAACACCGTCCCCGCCCCGGTACTGGGGGAGACGGAACTGAAAGATCTGCGGCCCGACTGCCTCATCATCGACCTGGCCTCCAAGCCCGGCGGGGTGGACCGCAAGGCCGCCGACCGCCTGGGACGTCAGGTGATCTGGGCCCTGTCCCTCCCCGGCAAGGTGGCCCCTGTCACCGCTGGCGGCGCCATTCGGAGCACCATCTACAACATGCTCCACGAGCTGGACGTGTGATATCTGGAAAGGAAGGCTGCAATATGGAACATAAAACTGTGGGATTCGCGGTGTGCGGCTCCTTCTGCACCCACCACAGGGCCATGGAGGCCCTGGAGGCGGTGAAGGCCCGGTATGACCATGTCATCCCCATCGTCTCTGAGGTGGTGGCAGACACCGACACCCGGTTTGGCACCGCCCACGACCTGATGCGGGAGATGGAGCGCATCTGCGACCACCGGGTGATCGCCACCCAGAAGGAGGCGGAGCCCATCGGCCCCAAGGGCCTGCTGGACCTGCTGATCATCGCCCCCTGCACCGGCAGCACCCTGGGCAAGCTGGCCTGCGGCATCGCCGACACCACCGTCACCCTGGCCGCCAAGGCCCACCTGCGCAACTGCCGCCCCATCCTGCTGGCTCCCTCTACCAACGACGGGCTGGCCGCCTCGGCCCGGAACCTGGGGCAGCTGATGGCCCGGAAGTACATCTATCTGGTCCCCTTCCGGCAGGACGACCCGGAGGAGAAGCCCGCCTCCCTGGTGGCCGACTTCTCCCTGGTGGCTGATGCCGCCCAGGCCGCCCTGGAGGGCCGCCAGCTCCAGCCGGTGCTGCTGGGCCCCGCTGCCCCCTGAGCGCTCCGCTCCCCCATCCCTCCGCCGGCGGGCCTGAGCCCGCCGGCGCTTCTCTTCTCGCGGGCCCCGCCCCGCCATTTCGGCAAGAAAAAGCATGGAACACGGGACGTCCCTGTGCTATACTGTTGGCAAAGCCCGGATGAGCTGTCTGCCATCCGGCACCGGGCGGACAAGGAGGTCTCTCACATGGATCGCGGCATGAAAAAATGGATCTACTGGGGTGTCTATGTCTTCCTCACTCTGGCTGGTTTTCTCGCGTGCATCTTCCGTCTCCTGCCTGTGGTCACCCCCTCTGTCTTTCTGCTGGGCCTGTATAATCTCTGGCAGGGCGTTGCCTGGGCTCTCCATCTGTACCCCTATGTCCCCCAGCACCACTCTCGGAGGCGGCAGCTCCTATTTTCCGCCGCCTGCATCTGCCTGGGCATCGTTTGGGTCCCCCTCTCCCTCACCTCCTGGTCCACCCAATGGGGCCCCTTGATCGCCTCTATCCTTCCCTCTTTGATCCTCGCCTTCGCCTCGTCCCGCTGCCGCGGCTGACCGCACCGCCGCACCTTTCCGCCGTCTTCCCCCTCTGCTCCGATCCGAATTAAGGAGGCTATTTTTTCTATCAGGGGAAGCGCTGCTTCTACACCTGCTCCGGTGTGGGTCCTCCCCTCCTGTTCCTCCACGGGAACACCGCCTCTTCCCAGATGTTTCAGTTTCTGCTCCCCTTCTATACCCCCTGCTTTCACTGTATCCTGCTTGATTTTTTGGGCAGCGGGCGCTCTCAGCGGATGCCGGAGCTTCCACCCCAGCTCTGGATCGACCAGGGCAGGCAGGCCGCCGCTCTGATCAGGCACCTGGGCCTTGGTCCCGTCTTTCTGGTGGGGACCAGCGGCGGTGCCTGGGCCGCCCTGAACGCGGGGCTGGAGCACCCTGATCTGGTGCGGGGGATCGTGGCCGACAGCTTTGATGGCCGCACCCTTCACCGCGGCTTTGACCGGGAGCTGCTGGAGGAGCGGGCCGCAGCCAAAGCATCCCACCAGGCGCGTCAGTTTTACCAGTGGTGCCAGGGAGCGGACTGGGAGGAAGTGGTGGACCGGGACACCCGATCTCTGGTCCGGTGCGCCCGGGAGGGCCTCCCCCTTTTCTCCAGGCCCCTGGACGAGCTGCAGGCCCCCCTACTGCTGATGGGCAGCCGGGAGGACGTCATGTGCCGGAAAGATCTGGAGGCGGAATACCAGCATATTCTGGAGATCCTGCCCCAGGCCAGGATGTGCCTATTCGACCATGGGGCGCATCCGGCGCTGGCCTCCAACGGCCTGGCAGCGGCTGATGCGGTGCGGGACTTTTTCAGCTGAGTGCCTCGAACAAATTTTCTATCTCCGTTGACAATCCTCCCTATTCAGATTACAATAGAAAAAAACTGCTGGGAGGGATGCCCCGTGGACCGCGCCACCACCTGCTGCTTCACCGGGCACCGCCCGGACAAGCTGCCCTGGGGCAGCCGGGAGTCGGACCCCCGCTGTCTGACGCTGAAGCGCCGTCTGACCCAGGCGGTGGAGGGAGCCTACGCCCAGGGGATGCGCCACTTCATCTGCGGCATGGCCCGGGGGACGGACCTGTACTTTGCGGAGGCGGTGCTGGCCCTGCGCCTGTGCCGCTCCGGCGTCACTCTGGAGGCCGCCCGCCCCTGCGAGAGTCAGGCCGACGCCTGGCCTGAGGCAGAACGGCACCGGTATCAGGCCATTCTGGACCAGTGCGACTTCGAGACTCTGGTCCAGCACCGCTATGACCGCTTCTGTATGCAGCGGCGGAACCGCTATATGGTGGACCGCTCTGCCCTGGTGCTGTCGGTCTATGACGGCGTGCCCAAGGGCGGAACCGCCCAGACCCTGGCCTACGCCATGCGTCAGGGTGTCCCCGTCCAGATCCTCGACCCAGAACAAGGAGACTGACATGAAGACGCTGATGCATATCTGCTGCGCCCCCTGCGCCAACCGCCCCATCGCCGCCCTGCGGGAGGAGGGCATCGAGCTGGCCGGCTTCTGGTACAATCCCAATATCCACCCCTATACCGAGTACCGCAGCCGAAAAACCTGCCTGGAGGACTACGCCAGGGAGATCTCCCTCCCACTGGTGGTAGTCAATGACTACGGCCTACGCCAGTTCGTCCAGCATGTAGCCGACAACATCGACGGCCGCTGCGCCTACTGCTATCGGGTGCGGATGGAGGAGACCGCCCGCTATGCCGCCGAGCACGGCTTTGACAGCTTCACCACCTCCCTGCTCATCAGCCCCTACCAGAACCACGAGGCCATCTGCGCCGTGGCCCGGGCCATGGGCGGGGAGTACGGCGTGGAATTCCTGTACCGGGATTTCCGCCCCCTCTTCCGGGAGGGGCAGCAGTTTGCCCGGGACCACGGCTTCTATATGCAGAAATACTGCGGCTGTGTGTTCAGCGAGGAGGACCGATATCTGGCCAAGAAGCGAAAAAAAGAGGCGGAGCGCCTGGCCGCCGCCCGGCAGAACGGGCCGGACTGACCCCCGCCCAGATCATAGCCGTCGGCCTCCCACAGAAAAAGCCTCGCAGAGTTCGCTCCCGCAGGCGTGAATTCAGTTCTGATCCGTTTTCCCCGGCGACATGCGTGTCGGGAAAAACACTGCTCAGGCTGCCAGTGTGAGGTTTGTCCGCGGCAGACTGCATCTTTCTCGAAAAAGCGGCAAAGCTCCCACCGCCCGCAGGCGGTGGGAGCTTTTGGTCTGCCCTCATTTGGGCAGGAAATTCAGGAACACGGAGAGGACGGCGGTATTGGTGAAGTCCACAAACATGCCTCCCACAATAGGCACCACGAAGAACGCCTTGGGCGCGGGGCCATACTGGCCGGTAACGCTGAGCATGTTGGCCATGGCGTTGGGGGTCGCGCCCATGCCGAAGCCGCAGAAAGCGGTGGTCATGCAGGCCGCCTCATAGTCCCGTCCCATGACCCGGAATACTATGAAGGAGGCGAACAGGAACATGATGAGGGTCTGCACCAGCAGGGTGACGATCATGGGCACCGCCAAGGCCGCCAGCTCCCACAGCTTCAGGGTCATCAGGGCGATGGCCAGGAAGATATTCAGGCAGACATTTCCGCTGATGTCGATGGCGTGCATGGGCAGCTCGATCTTCCGCCAGTCGCTGACATTGCGAATGATCAACGCCACGATCATGGCGCCCATATAGGTGGGCAGGGTGATCTTGCCGTCAAAGTAGGCATTGATATAGGTGCCGATGCCGGCGGCAATGATCAGCAGGATGAATGCCTTCAGGATGCTGTCCGCGCCCTGGTCCTTGGCCGGGCTGGGCTCCTGCACCGTCTCCACGGTCTCCACGGCCTCCGCCTTCACGGAGGAGTGCAGACCATACTTTTTGATCTTCGCCCGGGCGATGGGGCCGCCCATCAGGCTGCCGGACACCAGGCCGTAGGTAGCGCAGGCGATGGCCACCACCTCGGCTCCCGCCACACCGGCCGCCTCGAACTGGGGCCCGAAGGAGCCGGAAGTGCCGTGGCCGCCCACCAGGGGAATGGAGCCCATGCACAGGCCCAGCCGGGGGTCATCCAAGCCGAACAGCTGGGCGAAGCCTACGCCCACAAAGTTCTGCATCGTGATCATGACGGTGGCCAGCAGCAGGAACACCAGCACCGGTCCCGCGCCCCTGCGCAGCACCTTGAAGCTGGCCCCGTACCCTACACTGGTGAAGAACCAGATCATGAACACATTTTTCAGCGTCTCGTCAAAGGTCAGGGTGAGCAGTCCCGTCTGATGGACCACCAGGTGGAAAATGGCGAAGATCAGCCCTCCCACCACGGGGGCCGGGATGCAGCAGCGCCGCAGGAATCCCACGTGGTTCACGATAAAGCGGCCCAGCACGAACAGCAGCATGGCCAGCCCTGTCGTCTGGAGGACATTCAGTTCAATGGTCATCTCTCTGTCTCCTTTTCTCTCCTAGAATGGCCGGAGCGCGTCTTCTTTCTGCTCCGGATAGGCACAGGATACCAGCCCCGCTTCAAATCCCTACAAAAACTCTCAAGGGAGAAAAAATCTTCTCCATATCTGACAAAGATTTTCCCGTCACTCCTGTCTATTTTGCACATGTATTATTGACACGAATGGGTCTATTGAAACTTCCCATATGTCATTTCACCTATTTTCATGCCGGAGGGCCGCGGGAGATCTCCCGCGGCCCTCCGGTCCCGGGGCGTCACCGCCCCCTCTTTTTTTCGCGCTTTTTCTGCTGGCGCAGACGGAACCGCTCCTCCTCCGACTGGAGGCGGCGCTGCCGCCGCTCCCGGCGGAGCCGTTCTCCCGCCTGCTCCCGCTCTCTGGCCAGGGCCTGCTGGGCTCTGGTGCCAGCTCCGGAGCTCTCCAGGGTCTTTCTGGCCTCCCGCCGGACACGCTTTGGGTTTTCCGGCCGGACTCTGGCCCGCTCCCCCGGAGCGGCAGGACTGAACCGCAGCTTGTGCCACTCCACCCCCAGCCACTGGTAGATCTGGGCGTCGGAGGGCTCTGGTCCAAAGACTACCCGGGCGGCCTCATAGCCGTCCGCCGTCCACCGCTCCGCGATCCCCACCCAGAAGGGGGGCTGAAAGCACACCGTAAAGCTGCTCACGTTCCGGTCCATATTCGATTCCTCCCAAACACTTGTGTCGGGAAACGGACGACCCGGGAGGGAGGGCTACTGACGGGAGCGCGGCCCGCTCATGGACTACCAACCATGATGTGTTTTTATTCCCGCACCGCCATTGTAAGGCCCAGGCAGCGGTTCGTCAATGGCTTTTCATTCCGGCCGGAACGCTCAGGAGTGGCCGCCGGTGTCTCTCTCCAGCAGCTTCTTCAGGTCCCCCATGGAGACATCCATCCTGTTGGACACTTCTTCCATGGTCATCCCGCTGCGGAGGAAACGCCGGACCACCATGCCCATGTCCTCCCCCACCTCCACCAGGTGCCCGTCCAAATCATAAAAGCGGACCACCCGCTGTCCCCAGCCGTGCTCCACCACGTCCCCCAGGCGCTCTGCCCCGGGGTATCGTCTCAGCTGCTCCAGAAAATGGTCCAGGTCCTTCGTCTCAAAGCAAAGCTCCATGTTGTTGCTCTTTTTCCCGATCCGCTCCTTCTGCAGCCCCACCAGCCAGTCAAACTCCTGCTGGAGGGAGAGCCCGCAGGTAAAGGATACGTTGATCCCATAGTCCTGGCAGACCTCCAATCCGAACAGATCCTCATAAAATCCTCTGGCGGCCTTGACATCCGCCACAGAGAGCACCACTGCCGTATATTTCATCTGTCCCGCTCCTTTTCTGTATTTTCCGTCAAAAAAAAGCTCAGCTGCCGGTCCCCATAGTCCCGGGTGGCTGCGGAGACGATCTGCTCCATACGGTACCGCATGCCCAACTGACCGCACCTGCGAGAGAACACCTCCCACAGCCGTCTGGCCCTGGGGCTGGCGCACCAATACCGGTCCCCGTACCTCCGGAGGTAGCGGGCCCGCAGCTCCTGCCCGGGGAAGGCGTCCTCCAGCCCCTGTAGGAAATACTCCCGCTGGCCCTCCCGCATGGTCACGCCGAGGGCTGGGTAGACAAAAGATGCCCCTGCCTCCGCCGCCCGCTCCACCACCTCCAGCACATTCTCTTCCGTGTCCTCCAGGAAGGGCAGTACTGGCATCAGGAGCACCCCGGCAAACAGTCCCCGGTCCGCCAGCTCCCGGAGAGCGGCCAGCCGCCGGGAGGGGGAGGGCGCCCCGGGCTCCAGCCGGGCCGCCAGGGCGTCATCCGTGGTGGTGATGGTGAGCTTGCAGATCACCGGCGAGTGCCGGGCGATGGAGTCCAAAATGTCCCCGTCCCGGACGATCAAGTCGCTCTTGGTCGCAATGGCCGCCCCGCACTGGTAGGCGTCGATCAGCTCCAGGGCGTGTCGGGTCAGCTGGAGGGACGCCTCAAAGGGGTTGTAGGGGTCGCTCATGGCCCCGGTAGCGATGAAGGCGGGCCGGACCTTCCGTGCCAAGTCGTCCCGCAGGATGCGCAGGGCGTCTGCCTTGGCCTTTACCGTATCAAAGTCCGGGTTTTGATAGCAGGCACTGCGGCTGTCGCAGTACAGGCACCCGTGACAGCACCCCCGATAGATATTCATGGTGTGATCCGTCCCGAACCACCGGGTGTCCCGGCTGCGGTGGAGCAGATGTTTAGCCGGAAGATACTCCATCTCCCCACCTCCTTTCCTATTTTCACCATAGCATATCCAGATCGCTCCGTCAAGAGGAATCGAACAAAGGTTTGACTTCCATGGCCCAAAGGGATATAATAAGGACATCCTAATAAGGGGGGAGCGCCCGGTGGACCGTGTCATCTTTCACTGTGATCTGAACAGCTTTTACGCCTCGGTGGAGCTGTTGGACCACCCGGAACTGCGCCACCTCCCAGTGGCGGTGTGCGGCGACCCGGCCAGCCGCCACGGCATCATCCTTGCAAAAAACGAGCCTGCCAAGGCCTTCGGTATCAAGACCGCGGAGACCATCTGGCAGGCCCGGAAAAAGTGTCCCAGGCTGGTTCTCCTTCCCGCCCACCACGACAAGTACCGGGAGTTCTCCCGCCAGGTAAACCAGCTCTATCAGGAGTACACCGATCTGGTGGAACCCTTCGGCATCGACGAGAGCTGGCTGGACGTCACTGGCTCTCTCCACCTCTTCGGCGGGGACCCCCTGGCCCTGGCCCACCAGCTCCGCCGTCGGGTGCGGGGGGAGCTGGGCCTGACCATCTCGGTGGGAGTCTCCTTCAACAAGGTGTTTGCCAAGCTGGGCAGCGACTACAAAAAACCGGACGCCGTCACCCTGATCTCGCCGGATAACTTTCGTGCCCTGGTCTGGCCTCTGCCGGTGACCGACCTGCTCTATGTGGGCCGGGCTGCGGCAGACACCCTGAAGCGGTTCGGGGTGCGGACCATCGGCGATCTGGCCCGGTTTGACCGGGAAGCCCTGTTCTCCCTGCTGGGGCGCCACGGCAGGCAGCTCCATGCCTACGCCAACGGGCTGGACCGCAGTCCCGTCTCTTCCGCCTGTCAGGAGAACGCACCCAAGTCCATTGGCAACGGCCTTACCTTCCCCCGCAGCCTGTCCGGCCGGGAAGAGATCTGCTCCGGCATCGCCATGCTGTCCGACCGGGTGGCCGTCCGCCTGCGCCGGGCAGGGATGAAGGCTGCCGGCGTCTCTCTGGCCATCCGGGACCCGGATTTCCGGGATATCAGCCGCCAGCGCCGGCTGGAGCCCCCCACCTGCCTGGCCCGGGAGCTGTCCCAGGCCGCCGTCTCCCTGGCGGAGGGCTGCTGGAACATGGACAGTCCCGTCCGTGCCCTGACGGTGACCGCCCTCTATCTGATCTCCGAGGACCAGGCTGGCGTCCAGTTGGACCTGCTGGGCCAGGCAGACGCCCCCAGGCGGGACCGCCTGGAACGCCTGGACCGGACGCTGGACCAGATTCGGGCCAAGTACGGCCGGAACGCCATCTCCCCAGCCTCCTCCGCCGGCGTGTGCCAGGGCGGTGTGCAGGAGGAAGACGAGGAAGGCGCAACCTCCTGACCGGCCCGGAACCGCTGTCCGGCATCCGCGAAAGAGGCCGCCGCTATGCGGTTTCCCAAGGAGTCATTGGATCAGCTCCAGCAGCTCACTCACATTCAGGCAGAGGTCCGGCCTTTCGCTGCCATACAGGGGTGCTCCGCAAGGAATTCCAAGTTTTGTTTCATGGAAGGCCCCTTTTATAAAAAGGGGCCTTGTCTTTCATACTCATAATACGATCACTTTTTCCTCCGGCGGTACAGGACCAGGCAGGCGGCTATGATCCCCGCTGTCAGTCCGGCCCATACGAAGTTCAGACCGTTTTGGTCCAGCCAACCATACAGGACAGAGCCCGGGTAGATCCCACTGAAGAGCGTCATCAGCACAGCGATCAATATAGCAATCAGAAGCATTTTAACAGCCATAGACACGTTCTCTCCTCTCTACCGGCGTCCCCCTCCGCGGGGAAAATGCGCCTTCACTCTCTGACTCTCCCATCTCCGGGGCTTTCCGTTCTCTCTGCTTCGATCATATCAGAAAGGGCCCGGCATGTCAAAGAGACATGCCGGGCCCTCTGTCTGTGCTCCAGTCTCAGGAGACGGTGTACTCTCCCCGCACCAGCAGCTTGACGGTGGCGGCGGTGGCCTGGACTGTCCGGTCCGCGATGGTGGCCATGTAAAGGTGGTTGGCGGTCAGCGCGCCGCCGTTGTTCAGCGTCCCCCCGGTGCTTACGTCGATCAGCCCCGGGTCCGTGTTGGCCGCCAGGGTGGCGGTGCCCACCCGCAGCATCACCTCGCATCCCACCCCCAGGGCCAGCGTCTGCCCGGAGGTGAGAGTAACCACGGAGTAGGAGGCACTGGTCCCCCCGGAGGCCCCGCCGCCCTCCACTGCCATCTTATAGTCCGCGATGGCGGTATTGAGCTGAGCCAGCAGCTCACTCTGCCGCTTGGCCGCCTGCTCGTCCACCTGCTTGAGGATATTGGGGGTGACTGTCTGGGTGAGATAGCTGAGGGTGACCAGGGGGTCGGACTCATCTCCCCCCGCCGCCAGGACCGCGCCGCCGCAGAGGCAGGCACCGGCCAGGCAGAAGGAGGCGATCCGCATGCTCCATTTCTTGTTCTGCTTCATCCTATGTACTCCTTTTCTGCTCCCCCGCAGCCCGGCCGGGGCCGGGCCATGGGGGAACGCCTTCGTGTTCCGCGCCGCCCCAGAGTTCCGGGACGGGCGCACTTTTATACCATCGTGTCTGGATGAAGGCCAAAGCTCACCGCGATGGCCGTGTCTACCTGCTTCATCATCGTTTCGTCCACCCGGCCCATGTGCTCCCGCAGGCGGCGCTTATCCAGGGTGCGGATCTGCTCCAGCAGGACCACCGAGTCCTTGGGCAGGCCGCAGCTCATGGCGGCCAGGGAGATGTGGGTGGGCAGGCGCGCCTTGCCGGTCTGGGAGGTGATGGCGGCGGCAATGACAGTAGGGCTGTGCCGGTTTCCGGTGTCGTTCTGCACGATCAGCACCGGGCGCACGCCCCCCTGTTCGCTGCCCACCACCGGGCTCAGGTCGGCATAGAAAATATCGCCTCGTTTGACTACACTGTTGTCCACGTGATTTCACACTCCGCCGGAAGATAATACGGCGTTACAGCGGACCGGCAGCGGTCTTTATGTAACGCTGTATTATGATTTTCCCACGGGGCGGCAAGGTTTATACATGCAGGGAAAAAACTCCGCAGCCCCTGCCCGGCGGCGGGCGGCGGCCCGCTGCTCCATACCATCTTATGCGGGGCAGCTGGGATCGGTCCCTGTCACTCCCCCCCGGCCCGTATAGATCCGGGGGACCCTGGGGTTCACGTTGCACAGCAGCTCATAGGGGATGGTGCCCGCCAGCGCGGCGGCCTGCTCCAGCAGACCCTCCCGGCCATAGAGCTCCGCCACGTCCCCGGGGACCGCGTCCGGGACATCTGTCACGTCCACCATGCACATGTCCATGCAGATACGGCCCACCACGGGGCAGCGCCGGCCCCGCAGCAGCACCTCCATCCGGTTGGAGAGCAGGCGGGGATATCCGTCCCCATAGCCCACCGGCAGCACGGCCAGGCGGCTGTCCCGCTCCAGCCGGGCAGTGCAGCCGTAGCTGACACAGGTGCCCGCAGGAACGGCCCGCACGGCGGCCACCCGAGTCTTCAGCGCCATCACCGGCAGCAGGCCGGAGCTGTCCAGTCCCTCCAGTCCCGGCGCGGGATAATAGCCGTACAGGGCGATGCCGGGACGGACCATATCCATATGAGTACAAGGATAGTTTAACACGGCCGCGCTGGCAGCACAATGGCAAATTTTGAACCGGACCCCCAGCGCTTCCAGAGCCTGCCTGGCATCCAGGAAACGGGTGAACTGCCCCATGGTATACTCCTCGTTCCCGTCGGCGTCCGCAAAATGGGTAAACAGCCCCTCCGCCTCCAGGCCGGGCAGGGCGCACAGCGCCGCAATGGCGGCGGCGGTCTCCCGCTCACCCCCCTCCCGCCAGAGAAAGCCCAGCCGGGTCATGCCGGTGTCCACCTTCACGTGGATCTTCAGCGTCCGTCCCGCAGCCTGTGCCGCGCGGGCCAGGGCCCGGCCGGTCTCCAGGTCGGAGACAGTCTGGGTCACATCATGCTCCAGCAGCAGCTCGGCCAGCTGGGGCGGCGTCTGCCCCAGGCACAGGATGGGGATGGTCACGCCGCCGCGGCGCAGCTCCGCCGCCTCATCCACACAGGCCACCGCCAGCATATCGGCCCCCAGCGCCTCCAGCTTCCGCCCCACCTGGAGGGCCCCGTGGCCGTAGGCGTTAGCCTTGCACAGCCCCAAAAAGCGGCAGTCCGGAGCCAGCATGGCCCGCAGAGTCTGGTAGTTATGGGCCAGACGGTCCAGGGATATCTCCGCCCAGGTCCTCATTTGCGCGGTCTCTGTCATGGTAAAACCTCTATTCCTTGGTAAATTGAGAAAATTCGCATTGGAGCACACACACCCCATCCTGGGAGATCTCTCCCCGGACCAGGGCGTGGGTGGCGGCGTCGAACCACAGGGTGGTCTCCGTCCCGCTGCCCTGTTTCTCCTCCGGGTCCCGGCTCACCACCCGCAGGGCCTGGACTTCCCCCAGCTCCTCCAGGACACAGGTGTCCAGATAGCCGGACCGAGCGGTCTCCAGCAGGGCGGGGATGGCCCCCATGGGGGTCAGTCCGCCGGGAGCCAGCTCTCCGGTCTCCAGGATGGCTCCATCGTACTCCAGCCAGCCCTCATCCTCTTCGATCCGGGCCGTCAGGCCGGCCACCGTCTCCGGCGCGGTCAGGGTGAAGAGGGCTTCCTCCCCGTTCACCGCAGCCGACAGCTCATACCGGTAGACCCGCTGGCCATAATCCGCTGTCACCACGGCCTGGGCCGCGCAGGACGTCATAGCCAGATACTCCCCCCGGATGGTGAGGGCGAGCTCCTCCGCCTCGCTGCCTCCCCCGCCTCCGCCGCAGGCGGAGAGGGAGAGGGTCATCATCAGTACGCAAATCAGCAGGGATCTCCGCACCGCTCCGACCTCCAAATTCAGGATCCGGACCGGACGTGGGCCTCCAGGGTCTCAGGCAGCCGCTCCACCAGGTCCCCGGGCGTCATACCGTACTCCCCCAGGCTGCCGGCGCAGCGGTCCCCGGCCTCCCCGTGGAGATATACGCCGTCCCGGGCCGCCAGCTCCGGCTCCCACCCCTGTCCCAGCAGGGCGAGGATGAGTCCGGCCAGCACGTCGCCGCTGCCCCCCTTGGACATGCCCGGATTGCCCGTGGTGTTGATCCAGGCCCGGCCGTCCGGGGCAGCGGTGACGGTGCGGTGCCCCTTCAGCACCAGCACACACCGGTGGTCCCGGGCAAAGTCCCGGGCCGCCGTCAGGGGGTCCTCCAGCGGCAGGGGCCGCCCGGTCAGCCGGGCGAACTCTCCGGCGTGGGGGGTCAGGATGGTGGGAGCCCTTCGTCCGTCCAGACTATCTATATGCCCGTCCAGCGCGTTTATGCCGTCGGCGTCCAGCACCACCGGCACCTTCAGGTCCTCCAGCAGGGAACGGACCAGCCGCTCCGTCCGGGGCGCCCGGCCCAGTCCCGGGCCGATGAGCACCCCTTCGCAGGACGACGCCCGCCTCAGGATATCCTCATACCGCGCCGGCAGGGGGAAGGGCATGGCCTCCAGACACTTCACCGCCGCGATGGGCCAGATCTCCTCCGGCACGCCCAGGGACACCAGGCCCGCCCCGCCGCGCACCGCGCCGGAGGCGGCCAGCACCGGGGCCCCGGTATAGCCCACGCTCCCTGCCAGGATCAGCACCCGCCCGTAGTCCCCCTTGTGGGAGTCCCGCTTTCTCCGGGGCAGGACCACATCCTCATATCCCATCACCCCCACCGGGAAGAGCATCTGTGCTCCGGGGCCGAAGATGAGCCTGTGGGGGATGCCGATGTCCGCTACTGTGACCAGTCCGGCACAAGAGGCCCCCTCCCCCAGATAGAGGCCGGGCTTTGCGCAGGTGAACGTGACGGTCCGGTCCGCGCGGACGGCCTCACCCAATACGGCGCCAGTGTCGGCGTGGACCCCGGAGGGGATGTCACAGGACACCACCCGCTTCAGCGGGGACCTTCCCTGCATCAATCGCACAGCCAGAAGGGCGTCCCCCTCCACAGGGCGGGAGAGCCCCACCCCGAACAGGGCGTCCACCAGGCAGCCGCACAGAGACAACCACAGCATCTGCCGGCGGTCCTCCGGCCGGAACTCCTCCAGCACGCCTCCAGCTTCTTCCAGCTTTTTCTCCATGGCCCGCTCGTCCGGCGTCATCTTCCTCCGGTCCCCCACCAGGAAGGCCCGGACCCGAAAGCCCATGCCCCGGAGGATGCGGGCGGCGGCCACGCCGTCCCCGCCGTTGTTGCCGGGGCCGCACAGCACCCCCACCCAGGGAGCGTGATTCTGATTTTTCTCCTCCGCAAGGGCCTGAAGGGCCTCCAGCTCCCGCCGGTCCTCCTCCGTCTCCGCCCCTGCTCCCAGGACCGTCACAGAGTCGGCTCCGCCGATGAAGTCCGGGCCGCCGCCCTCCAGCAGCCCCCGCACCTCCTCCGCCACCGCCTGGGCGGCCCGCTCCATCAGCCCCAGCGAGGAGACCCCATATTCTTCTATGGCCTGCCGGTCCAGTTCCTTCATCTGGGCGGCGCCAGCGATCTGATACACAGCCTATTCTCCCCTTTCCAGTGCCTCCGGGGCCAGTTCTGAGAGCGGAATCAGCCGGATCTGTCCCGCCGCCTCCGCCTTGGAGGGGTACACCCTGAGCCCTGGGGCTGGCTCCCACATCTCCCGGACCTCCTCCCCCGCCAGCAGGCGGCTGGAAAACCGGCCCATGTCCTCTGACACTCGGAAGGCAGTCCCCTCCGGGGTGACGCAGTACACACCCTCCCCCAGGGCCTCCGAGCGGCCGTACCAGTTGCCATCCCGGTCCCGGGCCGACAGCTCCAGGCCGGGGACCGCGAAGAACGGGAGTTCCGGGAGCTCCTCATCCTCAAAGAAAAAGAATACCCCAGCCCGCTCTGCCATCTCCTGATACTGGGGCACCTCCGCCCGAATCTCGGCCTGCTCCGTGCGGATCACTGCCCCGGCGGGAAGGATCCGCACCTTACTGCTGATGAGTCCCAGCGCACCGGACTGGTCCAGTTCCACCAGGTCAACATAAATGGTCCTCACGGCCCGCCCCCCTTTACAAAGGATTTTTCCGGTATTGTACCACATTCCGGCGGAAAAAGAAAGAGAGGACGTCTCCGTCCTCTCTCCCGTGGTCCGTTTATTTCAGAAAACCGTTGACGATCTGCTCCTCCGCCTCTTTCTCCGTCAGGCCCAGGGTCATCAGCTTGATGAGCTGCTCCCCGGCGATCTTGCCGATGGCGGCCTCGTGGACCAGGCTGGCATCCACGCAGTTGGCGGTGACCTCCGGGATGGCGGCCACCACGCCCTGGTCCATGATGATGGCGTCGCACTCCGAGTGGCCGTAGCACCGGGCATTTCCGTTGATGCGGGCCAGGAACACCTGCCTGGACTGGTCCTTAGCCACAGAACGGGAGATCACGTTGGTGTGGCAGTCCTCTCCGTCCAGGTCCACAGTGAAGTCGGACTTGGCCAGCTGCCTGCCGTGGGTCATCACCTTCTCCCTGATGATGAGGGTGGCGCGGGGCCCCAGCTTGGCGTTGGTGGTGCGCACAGTGGAGTCCACCCCCTTGATCTGGGTGGTCTCCATCTCCATGTAGCTGTCCTCGTCCATCTCCACTACGGTAGTGGGGTTCATGATGTTCTCCCCCCGGCCGTCCCCCTCGCCGTAGTGGCGCTCCACATAGCGCACCTTGGAGCGCTTGCCCACATGGAAGGTGTGGATGCCGGAGTGCTCCGAGTTCTGCACCCCGCAGTTGTGGATGCCGCAGCCGGCCACGATGGTCACGTCGCAGTCGTCTCCGATCAGGAAATCGTTATATACCGTCTCCGTCAGACCGCTCTCGCTCAGCACCACCGGGATGTGGACCGACTGGTTTTTGGTCCCCGGCTTGATGATGATGTCGATGCCGTCCTTGTCCTCCTTGGAGACGATGTCGATGCTGGCGGTAGTGTTTCGGGCCGCCGCCTTGCCGTTTGCCCGGATGTTATAGGCCCCCTCGGGCACCTCGTGGAGCCCGGCCACCTGCTCCAGCAGGCTTTTCTGGATCGCGTCCATCTCTCTGCTCCCTCCTTACCGCACTTTTTCCGACAGGGCGCTGCACACGCCCGGGACCTCTCCCAGCAGCTGGGGCAGCACCTCATCCCGGGTCCCCTGGGTCTGGATGCGCCCGTCGGCCAGCACGATGATCCGGTCCGCAATGTCCAGGATACGCTCCTGGTGAGATATGATGATAATAGAGCCGTTGATCTTCTCGTGCAGATGCTCAAACACCTGGATCAGATTGCTGAAGCTCCACAGGTCGATGCCCGCCTCCGGCTCGTCAAAGACAGACAGCTTGGTGCCCCGGGCCATGATCATGGCGATCTCGATACGCTTGAGCTCTCCGCCGGACAGAGATGCGTCCACCTCCCGGTCGATGTAGTCCTTGGCACACAGCCCCACCTCGGACAGATAGCCGCACGCCTCCGGCACCCCGATCTGCTTGCCCGAGGCCAGGGTGATCAGGTCCTTCACCGTCAGGCCCTTAAAGCGGACAGGCTGCTGGAAGGCAAAGCTGATCCCCTTCTGGGCCCGCTGGGTGATGTCCAGCCCGGTGATATCCTCCCCGTCCAGCAGGATGCGCCCCTGAGTGGGGGTCAGGATGCCCGCAATGACCTTGGCCAGAGTGGACTTTCCTCCGCCGTTGGGCCCTGTGATAGCCACGAACCGCTCGTCGATGGTCAGGCTGATGTCCCGCAGGATGTTCTTGCTGTCGCCGTCCTGCTCCACGCCATAGCTGATGTTTTGTAACTCTAACATGAGGTTCCTCCCGCGTACAGGCCCGGACCTGCTCCGACCGGGCTCCGCTTTCTTTCTATCAGTTTGCCCCGGGACTCCGCTCCTCAAACGGCGCTCAGCCCCTTCTCGCCAGGATCTGCCCCTATTCTAGCACGTTCTGCTCCAAATGTCTAACTGTATTTTTTCTGAAAACAGAAATTTTCCTATTATTTTAATGGGTAAAACAACGAAGCGGCCCGTCTCCGGCATTTCCCCCCGTATTTGTCAAGACCGCCCTCGTGAGAGGGCGGTCTTCAGCGCTGTTCAGCTGTTGGTCCGGGAATGGGCGCCCACCCTGGGGGGCGCCTCTCCCTCCTGCTCCCTTTTCTGATGGGAGACAATCCATCAGAGGATGTCGATATACTCCCCGCTGAGGGCCTTGTTCATGGAGCGCACAGCACAGAACTTGCCGCACATGGAGCAGGTGTCGTCATGCTCGGGGGAGCGGTCGTCCCGGATGGCCTTGGCAGTCTCCGGGTCCAGGGCACAGGCCCACTGGGCCTCCCAGTCCAGGGCCCGGCGGGCGTCGCCCATCTTGTCGTCGATGTCCCGGGCGCCCCGGATGCCCTTTGCGATATCGGCGGCGTGGGCAGCGATCCTGCTGGCAATGATGCCCTGCTTCACATCGTCCAGGTTGGGAAGCGCCAGGTGCTCGGCTGGGGTGACATAGCACAGGAAAGCAGCGCCGCTCATGGCGGCGATGGCCCCGCCGATGGCAGCGGTGATGTGGTCATAGCCGGGGGCGATGTCGGTGACCAGGGGGCCCAGCACATAGAAGGGGGCTCCCATGCAGATGGTCTGCTGCACCTTCATGTTGGCGGCGATCTGGTCCATGGGCACATGGCCGGGCCCCTCCACCATCACCTGCACGTCCTTCTCCCAGGCCCGTTTGGTCAGCTCGCCCAGGCGGACCAGTTCCTCGATCTGACATACATCGGTGGCGTCAGCCAGGCAGCCGGGGCGGCAGGCGTCGCCCAGGGAGATGGTCACATCGTACTCCCGGCAGATATCCAGGATCTCGTCGTAGAACTCATAGAAGGGATTCTCCTCCCCGGTCATGCACATCCATGCGAACACAAGGGAACCGCCCCGTGAGACGATGTTCATCTTCCGCTTGTGCTTGCGGATCTGATCTATGGTCTTACGGGTGATGCCGCAGTGGAGGGTGACGAAGTCCACGCCGTCCTGGGCATGGAGGCGGACCACATCGATGAAGTCCTTGGCACTGAGGGTGGCCAGGTCCCGCTGGTAGTGGATGACGCTGTCATAGACAGGGACGGTGCCGATCATCACCGGGCACTCGGCAGTGAGCTTCTGGCGGAAGGGCTGGGTGTTGCCATGGCTGGACAGGTCCATGATGGCCTCGGCCCCCATATTCACCGCAGAGAGCACCTTCTGCATCTCCACGTCGTAGTCCTTGCAGTCCCGGGAGACTCCCAGGTTGACATTGATCTTGGTGCGGAGCATGGAGCCGATGCCCTCCGGGTCCAGGCATTTGTGCAGGCGGTTAGCAGGGATGGCCACCTTGCCGGCCGCGACGAGGGGCATCAGCTCCTCCACGGACATGTGCTCCTTTCGGGCGACAGTCTCCAGCTCCGGGGTCACGATCCCCCGGCGGGCGGCGTCCATCTGTGTGGTATAATTGCGTTCCATAAAGATCTTCTCCTTTATCTATTGATTCCTATTTCATGGATCTCGGTCATCAGGCGGACCGCCCCTCACCTTCCTCCGGCGGGGGACTGAAGGGACCGGATGCGGTCCAGGTCCAGCTCCGGGATGGAAAAGAGGTGGTCCAGGGGGCCGCTGCCCGCCCCCAGGTCAAGCATGGAGGACAGCGCCCCCGAGAGATAGATCTTCGCCCGCTCCACCGCCGTCTCCAGGTCGCAGCCCTTTGCCAGATTGGAGGCGATGGCACTGGAGAGCGTGCAGCCTGTCCCGTGGGTGTTGGGGTTATGGATCCGGCGTCCGCAGAACCATTTGCAGCTCCCATCCTGCCACAGCAGGTCGTTGGCGTCGTTCAGGTCGTGCCCGCCCTTGCACAGCACAGCGCAGCCGTACCGCTCCCCGATCTCCCGGGCAGCCCGCTCCATGTCCTCCGGACCGGAGATGGTGAGGCCCGACAGGACCTCCGCCTCTGGGATGTTGGGGGTGAGGACGGCGGCCAGGGGGAGCAGCTGGCTCTTCAGCGCCTCCACCGCTTCCTCCGAAATCAGGCGGGACCCGCTGGTAGCGATCATCACCGGGTCCACCACGATGTTCCGGGCCTGGTACTGCTTCAGCTTGTCCGCGATGACCTGGATCAGCCCGGTAGAGGACACCATCCCTGTCTTGACGGCATCGGGGAAGATGTCGGTAAAAATGCAGTCCAGCTGACTGGCCAGGAATTCCGGGGTGGACTCCAGGATGCCGTAGACGCCGGTGGTATTCTGGGCCGTCAGGGCGGTGACCGCACTCATGGCGTAGACGCCGTTGGCAGTCATGGTCTTGATGTCGGCCTGGATCCCGGCGCCTCCGCTGGAATCGCTCCCAGCGATCGTCAATGCTGTTTTCATCAGAAAACTCCTTTCTCCGCATTGAAGTTTTGTTCCGCGACACCAGGTGGTGCCCCCGAGGTGCCGCGTCGTCGGAGCAAAGTACGCTCTGTTCGGGACAGCCTGACGGCCATCCCTCACTGCGCTCCCTTCCTCCTCTCCGGGCCGCACCCGCTCCGCTGGGCTGCGCCCCGGCTGGGCGGCCTTACGGCTGCCCCCATTTTTGCTGTGTTCGGGACGGTCTGACGGCCATCCCTCACTGTGCTCCTCTGCCCCTCCTCTCCGGGCCGCACCCGCTCCATTCCCGGCTCAGCCCCGCTCCAATGCTGCCAGGAAATCCGGGGAGTCCAGCCGGGGAAGATACCAGTCGCAGAGGCACCGCAGTGCCTCCTGATCCTCCTCGGCGGAGGGGTCATACACCCCCGCCACCAGAAAGCCCGCCCGTTTGGCGCTGCGTGCGGCATGGAGGGCATCCTCAAAGACCACCGTGCGCTCCGGCGCGCTGCCCAGGCTGCGGGCAGCAGCCCGATAGAGGTCCGGTCCGGTCTTAGGCCCGTACTGAAGGGAACTGAAGGCGAACAGGAAGTGCTTCCACAGCCCCAGACGGACCATGGCGTCCCGTGCCTGAAAGGCCTCGCTGGCGGTGGCGATGCCGCAGGGGACCCCCAGGGCTCCCAGCCGCTCCAGCAGTGTGTCCGCCCCCGTCTTCATGGGGACCCTGTCCCGGTATTCCCCTGTCACCAGGGCGTTCACCCCTTCCATCACCTGTTCGGGCGTACAGGGGAGGCAAAATGTATCCACCATGTACTCCGAGGCTTCCCGCCGCCCCATCTCCCGGATGTCCCGGGCCAGGTCCTCCGGCGGCTTTCCTCCAAACTTCCGGACCAGAGCCTTGGGCGCCTCGTTCCAGATGTACATGGAGTCGGTGAGGGTCCCGTCCAGATCGAAGATGGCCCCCTCGATCCTCATGGGCCCACCACCCGCTCCACCTGGGCCCGGAGGGAGCGGGTGGCCGCTTCCACGTCGGGCTGGGCGTACAGGGCTGAGACCACCGCCACCCCGGCGATGCCGCTCCCCGCCAGCTCCGCCACATTGCCGGCTCCGATGCCCCCGATGGCCACCACAGGGATATCCACGGCGGCGCAGATGGCCTTCAGGGTGTCATAGCTCACTGGTCGGGTGTCCTGCTTGGTCCCGGTGGGGAACATGGCTCCTACCCCCAGGTAGTCGGCCCCCGCCGCCTGGGCGGCCAGGGCCTGCTCCACCGTGCGTGCGGACACGCCGATGAGTTTGTCTTCCCCCAGCAGGGCCCGGACTCGCCCCGCCTCCATATCGCTCTGGCCCACGTGGACGCCGTCCGCTCCTGCCGCCTGGGCCAGTTCCGCATCGTCGTTGAGGATCAGGGGCACGCCGTAGCGCCCGCACAGCTCCCGCAGTTCCAGGGCCTGGGCCAGAATGCTCCCACGGTCCATATGCTTCTCCCGCAGCTGGATCATGGTGGCGCCCCCCCGCAGGGATGCCTCCACCTGTTGGGCCAGGGTCCTGTCCCCCAGCCAGCTCCGGTCCGTTACGCCGTAGAGCAGCAAATCCTTTTTATCGCATCTCATAGTTGGCTCCTTTCTCCAGCGCCGCGCCGTCCATCCGGCACACAGCGTCAATGATCCGATCCCGATAGGTAGCGTTTCCGTCCTGAGGGGACATCCTCGCCCAGGCCAGCTCCCCCGCCACTCCCATGGCGCACACCGCGGCGGCGGCCGCCTCCAGGGGGCGCTCCGGGCTGGCGGCCAGGCAGGCCGCAGTCAGGGCGGACAGCTGACAGCCGGTACCGGTGACCAGCCCCATCTCCGGGCGGCCGTTGCGGATCACGACGCACTGCTCCCCGTCTGAGACCAGGTCAATGGCCCCGGTGACCGCCACTACGGTCCCGGTGCGGCGGGCGGTCCCTTTGGCGAAGGCCACCCCCCGCTCCAGTTCCGCTTCCGTCACTGCGTCCGCCCCGCCGGCGTCCACCCCCCGGGTGTGCTCCTGGCCGCCCGCCAGGGCCCGCAGCTCTGAGACATTGCCCCGCAGCACGGTAAAGGTGACACGGGCCATCAGCTCCTGGGCCGTGCGGAGACGCAGGGCGCTGGCCCCCACCCCTACCGGGTCCAGCACCACTGGGCGGCCCAGCTCCCCGGCCTTGACCCCGGCCCGCATCAGGCTGGGGATGGTGCGCCGGCTGGGTGTTCCCAAGTTGAGGCACAGTCCGGCGCACCGGGCCGTGATCTCCTCCACTTCCTCCGGCTCATCGGCCATGATGGGGCTGGCCCCGCAGGCCAGCAGGAGGTTTGCCACGTCGTTGGCCGTCACATAGTTGGTGATGCAGTGGATCAGCGGCCTCCGCTCCCGCACCCGGTCCAGGCAGGCTCCCAGCTCCATATCCCTCTCTCCTTTGTCCGCAGACAGCAAAAACCGCGGGGCACCCCACTTCGGGATATCCCCGCGGCCTAGTTCCGCAAGTATATTTCCCTACGTTGGCATTACCCAAATCAGGTCACAGGTCGGAGCGAACAGCTCCCTCTCAGCCCGTCATGCGAGCTCCCTTTTCGTCATTTTTCTCTGCTGTCGTTTTTCTTATTATAAGCTCTGTGTCCCGTTCTGGCAAGAGCAGGAACTTGTTTTTTTCACATAGGTCGTTGCAAAAAATCACTGTTTGGAACAAATGTCTTATTTTGCTCCTGCTTGTTCCTGTTTCTCCCAGGCCGGCCCCGGGTGCGTAACAAGGCGTTCCTCCCGCCAAAGGGCACAAAATTTTTTGCTTTACTCCACCATGTTGTCCTGTCCTTTGCAAGGCAGTGGTCTCCGATCACCCGGTTTTTTTCAAACTGCCGGAGCCATCCCCTGGCAGTTCCCGGCGCAGAAGAGACGTGGAGGCCCTTGAGAAGCACCGGTCTCTGTGGTAAAATAGAGACGAGATGCAGGGACTCTGCCTGTACTGACCGTAAAGGAAACCACAGGTCTTTTTCACGCTCTGTTTTATAATATGGCCCTCTCTCCTTCACATTCTGTTTTTCCCCCAGAGCGATGTCTCCCTTTGCGGTCCCCGCCGGGGCATTCCGCAGCACCGGCGCTTCCCGCTTTCCGGATATCCGCCACAGAAAGGAGCAAACTATGACTGATGCTGAGCTGATCTCCACGGCCGTCTCCATGCAGGAGCGGGCCTATGTACCCTATTCTCATTTTCCCGTGGGCGCTGCCCTGTTGTGCAGTGACGGGGCGGTGTTCACCGGATGCAATGTGGAGAACGCCGCCTACGGCTCCACCCTCTGCGCCGAGCGCACGGCGCTGGTCAAGGCGGTGAGCGAGGGCCGCACCGGCGGCTTCACCGCTATCGCCATCGCCGGCCGGGGAAGCGACTTCTGCTGGCCCTGCGGTGCCTGCCGGCAGATGCTGTTTGAATTTGCTCCCCAGCTCCGGGTCCTGGCCGTCCGAGGGGACGGTGCCTTCCAGTCCGCCCCGCTCTCCACCCTGCTGCCCTGCGGCTTCGGGCCGGGCTCCCTTAATTTTTGAACCGACGGAATAAAAAGCTCTCTTTTGGCCAAACTACCTCCGGAATACCAATGCGAGGAGGTATGAACCATGATAATGGATAAGATCGCCCTGACTCTGCTGATCATCGGCGGCCTGAACTGGGGCAGCGTGGGTCTGTTTCGATTCGACCTGGTGGCCTTCGCCTGCGGCGGTTCCGGCAGTATGATCAGCCGCGTGATCTATACCCTGGTGGGTCTTTCCGCCGTGTGGTGCATCTCTCTGCTCTTCCGGGACAAGGACCCCGTGGAGGAGCGGAGCTGAGGCCAGTCCACCGTTCCATTCAGAACATGTGATATTCCAAACCGGCCGCCGGAAGTCCCGGCGGCCGGTATTTTACATTTTTACTCTCTGATTTTACCGCACTTTACGCAGATTTAACATATCCGCTGTTTCGCATTTTACATTTCTTTTTTATACTGAGCCCTGTACTCCAGATGAAACACAAAACGAATGCAATAAAGGAGAAGATCTTACATGAAAAAACTGACTTGCATGGGGCTGTCTCTGGCCCTGATGGCCGGCCTGCTGGCCGGCTGCGGCTCCAATGGGACCACCTCCACTCCTACCAGCACCCCCGCCGCCAGCTCCACCCCTGTCCAATCCCAGACCACCACCCTCAGCGGCACCGTGAACACAGACGGCTCCACCTCCATGGAGAGCGTGGTCAAGGCCCTGGCTGAGGCTTTTATGGAGCAGAACCCCGATGTGACCGTCAACTACTCCGGCACTGGCTCCGGCACCGGCATCCAGGCCGCCATCGACGGCACCGTGGACCTGGGACTGGCCTCCCGTGCCCTGAAGGACGAAGAGAAGAGCAACGGCGCCGTAGAGAACATCGTAGCCCTGGACGGCGTGGCCGTGGTTGTCAACCCCGAGAACGGCGTGACCGACCTGACCGTGGAGCAGATCGCCCAGATCTTCACCGGCGAGATCACCAACTGGTCCGAGCTGGGCGGCGCCGATGCCGAGATCGCGGTCTTTGGCCGCGAGGCCGGCTCCGGCACCCGGGGGGCCTTTGAGGAGATCGTGGGCGTTGAAGATGCCTGTAAGTACACCAACGAGTATTCCTCCACCGGCGACGTCATCGGCAACGTGGCCTCCAACCCCAACGGCATCGGCTATGCCTCCCTGTCCGCCGTGGACGACACCGTGAAGGCCGTGGCGGTCAACGGCGTGACCCCCTCCGAGGACACCGTGAAGGACGGCTCCTATGAGATCCAGCGTCCCTTCGTTATGGTCACCAAGGAGGGCACCCAGCTCTCCGAGGCAGCCCAGGCTTTCCTGGATTTTGCCATGAGCGCTGACGCCGCTGAGATCATTGCTGTTGCCGGCGCTGTGTCTGCCAACGCCTGAGCTCACCCGATCCAATTCAAAACAAGCCCCCGAGCCCGGGGGCTTGTTTTGAATGATGTCTCCCCTTCTGCCCCCTTTCCTCAGTTGACACACAGGCACGGCCCCCGCGCCCGTGTGTCAGCTGAGGAGACAGAATCTACAAGAAAAGGTTGAGTACTATGAAAAAAGAGCATCCCGGCGTCCCCGGCGGGGGCGCCCTCCGGGCCAAAGAGGCCATGGAGCTGATTATGATGATTGTGTTTCTGGTCTGCGGCTTCATCGCCATCGCCTTTGTCCTGCTGATCACCGTGTACCTGATCATCTCCGGCCTGCCCGCTATCCGTGAGGTGGGGTTGACCGACTTCCTCTTCGGAACTCGCTGGGCCTCCACCGACAAGACCGACCCCGCCTATGGCATCCTCCCCTTTATCCTCACCTCTATCTATGGCACCGCCGGGGCCATCCTCATCGGGGTGCCCATCGGCTTCCTCACCGCCGTCTTTCTCTCCAAGGTGGCGCCCCCCAGGGTGGCCGCCGTCATCCGCCCGGCAGTGGATCTGCTGGCGGGCATCCCCTCGGTGGTCTACGGCCTGGTGGGCATGATGGTCCTTCTCCCCGCCATCCGTAAAACCTTTGACATCGCCGCCGGTGACAGCCTGCTGGCCGCCATCATCGTATTGGCAGTGATGATCCTGCCCTCCATCATCTCGGTGTCCGAGACCGCCCTGAATGCGGTGCCCCGGGAGTATGAGGAGGCCAGCCTGGCCCTGGGGGCCACCGAGCTGGAGACCTACTTCCGGGTCTCTGTCCCCGCAGCCAAGAGCGGCATCGCCGCCGCTGTGGTGCTGGGCGTGGGCCGGGCCATCGGTGAGGCCATGGCTATCCTGATGGTGGCCGGCAATGTGGCCAACATGCCCTCTCTGCTCTCCAGCGTCAAATTCCTCACCACCGCCATTGCCAGCGAGATGAGCTACGCCGCCGTGGGCAGCCTCCAGCGCAACGCCCTGTACTCCATTGGGCTGATCCTATTTCTGTTTATCATGTGCATCAATGTGATCCTAAACGTATTCCTGAAACGGAACAAGGAGGGCTGAGCTATGACCAACGCCATGATCTCCTCGGAAGAGGCCCAGAGCTACCAGTCCAAGGGCCTCTCTCCCCGCCGCCGCACCTATGAGGTGGGGATGCGCGGGCTGCTGTATCTCTCCGCGGGCATCACCTGCCTGCTGCTCCTCTTTCTCATTGGCTACATCCTCTACCGGGGCCTGCCCAATCTGAACTGGACCTTCCTCACCAGCCAGGAGAGTGTCCTGCGGGGGACCGACGGCATCATGCCTGCCATCCAGAACACCCTCTATGTCATCGTGGTCACCCTGATCTTCATCCTGCCCCTGGGGGTGGGGGCCGCCATCTACCTCACCGAGTACGCCTCCAACCACAAGCTGGTCTCTGCCATCGAGTTCGCCACCGAGACTCTGGCCGGCATCCCCTCTATCCTGTACGCCCTGGTGGGTATGCTGATCTTCTGTCAGGTCATGGACCTGGGCAAGACCCTGCTGGCCGGCGCCCTCACCCTGGTCATCATGACCCTGCCCACCATCATCCGCACCACCCAGGAGTCCCTGAAGACGGTGCCCCAGAGCTACCGGGAGGGTTCCCTGGGCCTGGGGGCCGGCAAGTGGCACATGATCCGCACCGTGGTGCTCCCCTCCTCCGTGGACGGCATCGTCACCGGCTGCATCCTGTCCATCGGCCGTGTGGTGGGCGAGTCTGCGGTGCTCATGTTCACCGCCGGCATGGGCACCACCCTCCAGAACTTTTTCGGCAGCTTCAACGACCAAGCTCTGTCGCATTTTCTGTCCACCGGTGACCTTTCCCTTCTGTTCAGCGGCCTGACTGACAGCTCCGGTGCCACCCTCACTGTGGCCCTGTACGTCTACGCCAAGGAGCGGGCCGAGTTCGACCTGGCCTTCTCTGTGGCCCTGGTCCTGCTGGCCATCACCCTCGCCATCAATCTGTCCGCCAAGCTGGTGGGCAAGCGCCTGAAAAAGCGCTAAGGAGGACAACTATGGATCAATCTGTCATTCTCTCGGCCTGCGGGCTGAACCTGTATTACGGTGAGAACCACGCACTGAAGGACATCTCCATCGACATCAAAGCCAACAAGATCACCGCCCTCATCGGGCCCTCCGGCTGCGGCAAGTCCACCTTTCTGCGGACCATCGACCGGATGAACGACCTGATCCCCAGCGTGAAGATCACCGGTTCCCTCACCTTCCACGGGCAGGAGATCTACGCCCCCGGCGTGGACGTCACCGACCTGCGCCGGCGCATCGGCATGGTGTTCCAGAAGCCCAACCCCTTTCCCATGTCTATCTACGACAACGTGGCCTACGGCCCCCGCACCCATGGAGTGCGCTCCAAGCTGGCCTTGGACGAGCTGGTGGAGAAGTCCCTGCGTCAGGCCGCCATCTGGGACGAGGTGAAAGACCGGCTGAAAAAGCCCGCCCTGGGCCTGTCTGGCGGCCAGCAGCAGCGCCTGTGCATCGCCCGGGCCCTGGCCGTCCAACCGGAGGTCCTGCTGATGGACGAGGCCACCTCCGCCCTGGACCCCATCTCTACATCCAAAATAGAAGACCTTGCTATGGAGCTGAAAAGCGAGTACACTATCGTCATGGTGACTCACAACATGCAGCAGGCCGCCCGCGTCTCCGACCAGACCGCTTTCTTCCTGCTGGGCGACCTGGTGGAGTACGGGGACACGGAGCAGCTCTTTTCCATGCCCCAGGACAAGCGCACCGAGGACTACATCACCGGGAGGTTTGGATAATGCGAGTCAAATTTGAAGCACAGCTGGAGCGGCTCAACGTAGAACTTATCACCATGGGTGCCCTGTGCGAGGAGGTCATCTCCGGCGCGGCCAAGGCCCTGCTGGACGGCGATTCCGGCCTGCGGGAGACCGTGCTGGCCGCGGAGCGGGACATCAACCAAAAGGAGCGGGACATCGAAAGCCTGTGTATGAAGCTGCTGCTCCAGCAGCAGCCGGTGGCCCGGGATCTGCGCACCATCTCCTCCGCCCTGAAGATGATCTCTGACATGGAGCGCATCGGCGACCAAGCCGCAGACATCGCTGAGATCACCCGGGATATCGCCGACAACAGCATCAAGGACCTGGTCCCTATCGGGGACATGGCCCGGGCCACCATCAAGATGGTCACCGACAGCGTGGACTCCTTTGTCCGCAAGGACCTGGGTCTGGCGGAGGCAGTGATCTCCTCCGACGACGTGGTGGACGATCTGTTTCTCCAGGTCCGTGAGGAGCTGATCCGCCGCATCGGCATGGGGGACAGCGGAGAGGTGTGCATCGACCTGCTGATGATCGCCAAATATCTGGAGCGCATCGGAGATCACGCCGTCAACATCGCCGAGTGGGTGGAGTACTCCCTCACCGGGCACCATGCTGACCTGCCCTGAACGGCGGGCGCCCCAATTTTCACAGCCGTAGGAGGTCCTACCCATGATTTATTTTCTGGAAGACGACCCCAGCATCCGCAAGCTGGTCATTTATACCCTGAACAGCCAGGGCATGGAGGCGGAGGGCTTTGAACTGCCCTCCCAGTTCTGGGCCGCCATGGAGCGGCAGCTCCCCTCCCTGGTCCTGCTGGACCTGATGCTCCCGGAGGAGGACGGCCTGCACATCCTCAAGCGCATCCGCGCCGGCGCCTCCACCGCCAGGCTCCCCGTCATCCTGATCACCGCCAAGGGGACCGAGTACGACAAGGTGGTGGGCCTGGACGGCGGGGCGGACGACTACATCGCCAAGCCCTTCGGCATGATGGAGCTGATGGCCCGCATCCGCACCGCCCTGCGCCACAGCGGCGGGGAGGCGGAGCCGGTCCACGCCCTTACTTTGGGCCCACTGCGCATCGATCCGGCCCGCCATCAGGTGCTGGCCCACGGGCGGGAAGTCACCCTCACCCTGAAGGAATTCCAGCTGCTCTCCCTTTTGGTGGAGCATGCGGGGACCGTATTCACCCGGGACCAGCTGCTCAACACCATCTGGGGCTATGAGTTCGACGGCGCCAGCCGCACAGTGGATGTCCACGTCCGTACCCTGCGTCAAAAGCTGGGGGAGGCGGGCCGCTGCATCGAGACCGTGCGGGGTGTTGGCTACAAGGCGGAATCTGATCCGTCCAAAAGTGAGGAACAGCCATGACATCTAAAATCTTCCGCAACTCCTTTCTGGTGGGCGTTGCGGTGTTCTTTCTCTCTATCGCTCTGTTCATGGGCGTGCTGTACCAGTATTTTGGCAGCCAGCTGCTGATCCAGCTGGAGTCGGAGGCCGCCCTGGCCGCCCGTGGGGTGGAGATGGGCAGCATGGATTATCTGGACGGTCTCTCCTCCGCCAACCGTATCACCTGGATCGACGCCGGCGGCACTGTCCTCTTTGACAACCAGGCCGACCCCGCCCAGATGGAGAACCACGCCGACCGGGAGGAGGTTCGAGCCGCTCTGGAGAGCGAGACAGGCACCGCCTCCCGCTACTCCACGACCCTCTCTCAGCGGACCCTGTACTTTGCCCAGCGGCTGGCTGACGGGACGGTGCTACGGGTGTCCAGTGAGCAGCGCAGCCTCCCTTCCCTGCTCCTGTCCATGGTCCAGCCCATCCTCATCATCCTGGTGCTGGCCGTGGCCCTGTCGGCGGTGCTGGCCTCCCGCCTTTCCAAGCACATCATCAAGCCCGTCCTTGCCATCGACCTGGAGCACCCAGAGGACTCCGACACCTACGAAGAGCTCACCCCCCTGCTTTCCCGCATCAAGCAGCAGAACCAGACCATCGCCCAGCAGATGGCCCAGCTGCGCCAGAAGCAGAACGAGTTCACCGCCATCACCGAGAACATGAGCGAGGGCTTCCTCCTGCTGGACCGGCAGGGGCGCATCCTCTCCCACAACTCCGGTGCCCTGCGCCTGCTCCACGCCGCCGCCCCTGAGGAACGGGCCAGCTACCTCACTCTGAACCGCACCGAGCGCTTCCGCCAAGCGGTGGATGCCGCCCTCACCGGCAGGCGGGACGAGCAGCTGGTGGACCTGGGAGGCCGCTGCTGCCAGCTGCTGGCCAACCCCGTGATCCAAGACGGCCAGGTGGCCGGCGCCGTGCTGGTCATCCTGGATGTCACCGAGCGGGAACAGCGGGAGGAGCTGCGCCGGGAGTTCACCGCCAATGTATCTCATGAGCTCAAGACCCCCCTCACCTCCATCTCCGGCATTGCGGAGATCATCAAGGGCGGGCTGGTCAAGCCGCAGGACATCCCCGGCTTCGCAGACGACATCTACGGCGAGGCCCAGCGCATGATCCGCCTGGTGGAGGACATCCTCCGCCTGTCCCAGCTGGATGAAGGGGGCAGCTCCCTCCAGACGGAGGAGGTGGACCTGTACCACCTGGCCCAGGAGGTGGCCGGCCGCCTGACCCCCGCCGCTGTCAAGGGGCAGGTCACCCTGGAGGTGACGGGCGGACCGGTGCGGATCTCTGGCGTGCGCCAGCTTTTGGACGAGATGATCAGCAACCTGTGCGACAACGCCATCAAGTACAATCGTCCTGGGGGCCGGGTCACTATCTCCGTCTCCCGCTCCGACCGGGGTGCGGAGCTCTCTGTGTCCGACACGGGCATCGGTATCCCTCCTGAGGACCAGAGCCGGGTCTTTGAGCGGTTCTACCGGGTGGACAAGAGCCACTCCAAAGCCATCGGAGGCACCGGTCTGGGACTGTCCATTGTCAAGCACGGGGCGGCCTTCCACGGGGCCGACCTCTCCCTGGAGAGCCAGCCGGACCGCGGGACCACCATCCGCCTCACCTTCCCCGGCCAAAACGTGAAATAAGGCACATGGCCCGCCGCTGGTACGGCGGGCCATGCTTTTTTCTCTCTGGGAAAAATAGACGGGATCCTGCTCTGTTCACCGGCTGCTTTTGTCGCGGCTGGAAAAGTGCGGAGCACGGCCCAATTTTTTCAGAAAAGGGCTTGACAAATCCGGTTAGCAGAAGTAAACTCTATCTGTTCCGATGGTTAGATTAAGCTAACCAGCTTTTCAAGCAATTCTAGCAGCAAAAGTCAACCTGATCTGGGAGGGAGTCTTATGATGCCCCTGACAATGGCCAGACCCGGCGAGACCGTGGTCATCCGAAAGATCACCGGCAGGGACGAGGTGCGCCAGCATCTGGCAGAGCTCGGCTTTGTGGTGGACGAGTCGGTGACCGTCATCAGCGAGATGGCCGGCAACCTGATCCTTCAGGTAAAGGACAGCCGGGTCGCTGTGGACAGGACCATGGCCAACCGTATTATGATTTGAGGAGGAGAGAAAGGATGAAAACGCTGAAAGACGCCAAGGTGGGAGACACCGTCACCGTGGCTAAGCTCCACGGCGAGGGAGCCGTGAAGCGCCGCATTATGGATATGGGGATCACCAAGGGAGTGGAGATCCACATCCGAAAGGTCGCCCCGCTGGGGGACCCTATGGAGTTGAATGTGCGGGGCTATGAGCTGTCCGTCCGCAAGGCAGACGCGGAGATGATCGAGATCCTCTGAGCTCCGCTTTCGTTTTTCACTGTTAGTTAGTCACTTCTAACTTTCTGAAGGGAGAAATACCATGAACATCAAGATCGCGCTGGCGGGCAACCCGAACTGCGGTAAGACCACCCTGTTCAATGCCCTGACCGGCTCCAACCAGTACGTGGGCAACTGGCCCGGCGTCACGGTGGAAAAGAAGGAGGGCAAGCTGAAGGGCCACAAGGAGGTCATCATCCAGGACCTGCCTGGCATCTACTCCCTGTCCCCCTATACGCTGGAGGAGGTGGTGGCCCGCAACTACCTGGTCAATGAGAAGCCGGACGCCATCCTCAACATCGTGGACGGCACCAACATCGAGCGCAACCTGTACCTGACCACCCAGCTCATCGAGCTGGGTCTGCCCGTGGTAGTGGCGGTCAACATGATAGATCTGGTGCGGAAGAACGGCGACAAGATTGACCTCCAGAAGCTGGGCCAGGCCCTGGGCTGCCAGGTGGTGGAGATGAGCGCCCTGAAGGGCGAGGGCGGCATGGCCGCCGCCGAGCGGGCCGTAGCCGCGGCCCAGGCCCACAAGGCCGGGGAGCTCCCCCACGTGTTCACTGGCAGCGTAGAGCACGCCATCGCCCACATTGAGGAGTCCATTCAGGGCATGGTGGACGACCAGTATCTCCGCTGGTATGCCATCAAGGTGTTCGAGCGGGACGAGAAGGTGCTGGAGTCCCTGACCCTGACCAAAGACCTGGAGGCCCACCTGGAGGCCCACATCGCCGACTGTGAGAACGAGCTGGAGGACGACGCTGAGAGCATCATCACCAACCAGCGCTATGCGTACATCAACTCTGTGGTCAACAGGGCAGTAAAAAAGAAGGCCCCCAAGCACAGCCTGACCACCTCCGACAAGATCGACCGGATCGTGACCAACCGTGTCCTGGCCCTGCCCATCTTCGTGGCAGTGATGTTTCTGATCTATGCCATCGCCATGGGCGGCTGGGCCATCTCCATCGGCACCGCCGCCACTGACTTCACCAACGACACCATCTTCGGTGAGTGGGTGCCCGGCTTCTTTGACAGCTTCCTGCTCAACGCCAGCGGCGAGCCTGTGGTGGCCGACTGGCTGTACGGCCTGATCCAGGACGGCATCGTGGCCGGCGTGGGCGCCGTGCTGGGCTTCGTGCCCCAGATGCTGGTCCTGTTCGTCCTGCTGGCTGTCCTGGAGGATGTGGGCTACATGGCCCGCATCGCCTTCATCATGGACCGGATCTTCCGCCGCTTCGGCCTGTCCGGCAAGAGCTTCATCCCCATGCTGGTGGCTACCGGCTGCGGCGTGCCCGGGATCATGGCCTCCCGCACCATCGAGCAGGACCGTGACCGCAAAATCACCATCATGACCACCGGCTTCATTCCCTGCGGCGCCAAGATGCCCATCATCGGCCTGTTCGCCGGCGCTGTCTTTGGCAACTCCGCCTGGGTGGCTACCTCCGCCTACTTCATTGGCGTGGCGGCGGTCATCGTCTCCGGCATCATGCTGAAGAAATTCAAGGCCTTTGCCGGCGAGCCCGCCCCCTTTGTCATGGAGCTGCCCGCCTACCACGCCCCCTCCGCCGGCAACGTGCTGCGGGCCACCTGGGAGCGTGGCTGGTCCTTCATCAAGCGGGCCGGCACCGTCATCCTGATCTCCTCCATCATCCTGTGGTTCCTCCAGGGCTACGGTTTTGTGGACGGCGTGTTCCAGGCCGTGGAGGACAACAATGACTCCCTGCTGGCCGTCATCGGCAATGCCATCGCCTGGATCTTCTACCCCCTGGGCTGGACCGGTTCCATGGCCTGGAAGGCCGCAGTGGCTACCTTCACCGGCCTCATCGCCAAGGAGGAGGTGGTCAACACCTTCGGTGTGCTGTACCACTACGCCGGCGACATCGATCTGATGGAGGACTCCAGCCCCATCTGGGCTATGGTGGGGGCTGACTTCGGCGCCATCTCCGCCTACTCCTTCATGATCTTCAACCTGCTGTGCGCCCCCTGCTTCGCTGCCATGGGCGCCATCAAGCGGGAGATGCACAACACAAAGTGGACTCTGGGCGCCATCGGCTACATGTGCCTGTTCGCCTATGTGACTGCCATGATCGTCTATCAGATCGGCGGTCTGTTCACCGGCGAGGCCGCCTTCAGCGTCTTCACCGTCATCGCCATCGCCCTGCTGGCCGGCATCATCTTCCTGCTGGTGCGCAGGGGCTACCAGCCCAGCGAGGAGGTCCGTCACCTGACCGACATCCCTGCCGGCAAGAAATAATCTGTGATCGACAAGGAGGGTCAGATATGTCCCAGCTGCTGCCTACCATCATCGTCTCCCTGATCCTTGCGGGCGTGGTCGCCCTCGCGGTCCGCTCCCTGTGGCAGTCCCACAAGTCGGGCGGCCACTGCAATGGGGACTGCGGCACCTGCGGCGGGTGCGGCGGACACCACACTCGCTGCGGCCCCCACGCTCCGAAGTAAAATATGTATATAAGAGCCTGCCCCGGACACCATCTGTCTGGGGCAGGCTCTTATATTGCCGCTGTCTCCTGAAAATCCGAGATGATCTCCAGGAACTGAGCTCCGTACTGCTCCGCCTTGAAGCTGCCCACGCCGCCCACGTTCTGGAGCTGACGCAGATCCCGTGGCTGGGCAGCCGCCATCTCCCGCAGGGTCTTGTCGGAGAAAATCACAAAAGCCGGCACGCCCCGGAGGCGGGCCAGGTGGGCGCGCTCCTCCCGCAGCCGCTGGAAGAGGGCCTGCTGCCGCTCTGTCAGGGGGCTGTCCTCCGCCCGCCGGCGGTCGGCCGCCGGCCGCTCCTCCCGAACGGCCTTCATCATCAGCGGTCCGTCGCTGTACGCCACGTCCTCCGCCCGCTCCCCGCACCGGAGGACCGGGTACTGGCCGTCAGTGAGCTCCAGGATGTGCTCGTCCACCAGGAAGCGGATGCGGTCCTGGACCTCCCGCTGACTCAGGGCGGCCAGGGCTCCATAGGTCCTCTCCCGCTCCAGCCGGTAACGGCGGATCTTCTCGTTCTCCCCGCCGCACAGCACTGCGGCGATCAGTCCGGCGCCGAACCGCTGGCCGGTCTCCGCCACACAGCGGAGGATGGCCCGGGCGTCCTCCCCCACATCGATCTCCTGGAAATTGTGGAGGCAGTTGTAGCAGGCGCCGCAGTAGTCCGGGGCCGACTGGCCGAAATAGTTCAGGATATACTGACGCAGGCACCGCCGGGTGCGGCAGTAGAACGTCATCTGCTTCAGACGACCCAAGTCCCGCTCCTGGAGCTGCCGCGCCGTCTCCGGGTCCAGCTGCTCGCTGGGCTCGCTCTGGCTGATGAGGAACTGGGCTGTGCGCACGTCCTGCCCGCTGTACAGCAGGATACATCGGGCCTCCGCCCCGTCCCGGCCTGCCCGGCCCGCCTCCTGGTAGTAGCTCTCCAGGTCCTTGGGCATGTTGTAGTGGATGACGAAGCGCACGTCCGACTTGTCGATCCCCATCCCGAAAGCGTTGGTAGCCACCATCACCTGGACCCGGTCGAAGAGGAAGTCCTCCTGATTCTGCTGCCGCTCCTCCGGCTCCAGCCCGGCGTGGTAGCGGGTTGCGGAGATGCCGGAGCTCTGGAGGAACTGGCAGACCTCCTCCACGTTCTTCCGGGTGGAGCAGTAGACGATGCCGCACTCCCCCGGCCGCTCCCGCACCCGGGCCAGCAGCTCCACCCGCTTTACGGAGGGGCGGCACACCTCCAGATACAGGTTGTCCCGGTCAAACCCGGTGGTGATGGACAGGGGGGCCTCCAGCTCCAGCAGCCGCTGGATATCCTCCCGGACCTCCGAGGTGGCGGTGGCGGTGAAGGCCCCCACCACCGGCCTCTGGGGCAGCCGGTCCACAAAGTCCGGGATGTTCAGATAGGCGGGGCGGAAGTCCTGCCCCCACTGGGAGATACAGTGGGCCTCGTCCACTGCCACCATGGAGATCTGGGCCGAGCGGACAAAGGACTGGAACCCCTCGGTATCCAGCCGCTCCGGAGCCACATAGATGATCTTGTACCGGCCCTCCCTGGCCCGGTCCAGGGCCAGCAGATACTGCCGGTAGGTGAGAGAGCTGTTGAGGTAGGCGGCGGGCACTCCCATCTGCACCAGCTGGGTCACCTGGTCCCTCATGAGGGAGACCAGCGGGGAGACCACCAGGGTGATGCCGGGCAGCAGCAGGGCAGGCACCTGATAGCACACCGATTTCCCCGCTCCCGTGGGCATGACGGCCAGCACATCCCGCCCGGCCAGCAGTGCGTCGATGATCTCCTCCTGACCGCCCCGGAAGGTGTCATAGCCGAAATACTGCTTCAAAACATCCTGCTTTGTCATAGTCGTTCTCCGCTCTTTCCCGCAAAGCACACCCCCGGAGCCGCGCTCCGGGGGATGTGTGTTCCGCTGGGGTCCTTTTTGCAGGTGGGGCACCTGAAACCTGCGCCCCGGCCCTCCGGTGCTCTGCCCGCCTGTCAGTTCAAAAAGTCTTTTCGTTTCTTGGAACGAGAAGGATGACGCGTCGCCGTCGCGGACTGCATATCCCTCGCCCCCGCCGGAGGCGGGAGCTCACTCATTCCGTCGCTCCGGCTCTCCCCGTGCGGCCCGCTGCGCTGGGCCCGCCCGGGGGCCCCGGAAAGCTGCGCCCCGGAACACTCAGCAAAACGATCCCCGGATCAGTTCAAAAAGTCTTTTAGTTTCTTGGAACGAGAAGGATGACGCAGCTTTCTGAGGGCCTTGGCCTCGATCTGGCGGATGCGCTCCCGGGTGACGTTGAACTCCTTTCCCACCTCTTCCAAGGTACGGGTCCGTCCGTCCTCGATGCCGAAGCGCAGCTTGAGCACCTTCTCCTCCCGGGGGGTCAGGGTGGAGAGCACATCCACCAGCTGCTCCTTCAGCAGGGTGAAGGAGGCGGCCTCGGCGGGCTCGCTGGCATCCTCGTCGGGGATGAAGTCCCCCAGGTGGCTGTCCTCCTCCTCACCGATGGGGGTCTCCAGAGAGACGGGCTCCTGGGCGATCTTCAGGATCTCCCGCACCCGGTCCACCGGCATGTTCATCTCGTCGGCGATCTCCTCCGGCGTGGGGTCGTGGCCCAGCTCCTGGAGCAGCTGGCGTGAGACCCGGATCACCTTGTTGATGGTCTCCACCATGTGCACCGGGATGCGGATGGTGCGGGCCTGGTCAGCGATCGCCCGGGTGATGGCCTGACGGATCCACCATGTGGCGTAAGTGGAGAACTTGTACCCCTTGGTGTAGTCGAACTTCTCCACCGCCTTGATCAGGCCCAGGTTGCCCTCCTGGATCAGGTCCAGGAACTGCATCCCCCGGCCCACATACCGCTTGGCAATGGAGACCACCAGGCGCAGGTTGGCCTCTGCCAGCCGCTGCTTGGCCCGCTCGCCCTTTTTGATGGCTTTCTCCAGCTCGGTGCGGATCTCGGCGGGGATCTCCTCTCCGGAGCTCTCCAGCTCCTCCATCTGCTCCTTTGCCTCGGCGCCCGCCCCCATGGCCTGGGCCAGGTCGATCTCTTCATCGGAGGTGAGCAGGTTGACCTTGCCGATCTCCTTCAGATACATCCGCACCGGGTCGTCGGTGCCGAAGGCGTCCACCATGGTGTTGGGGTCCACGATCTCTTCCTCAGGCAGCTCCTCGATGGCCTCAATGGTGGGCTCCACGTCGTCGGGCAGCTCGGGGATGTAGTCCTCCCCCACTGTGTCGATGCCCAGGTTCTCCAGAGTATCATAGATCTTGTCCATCTGCTCGGACTCCAGATCCATGTCCTCCAGCACGTCCATCAGCTCGGCGGCCGACAGATTGCCCTTCTTCTTGCCCCGCTCGATCAGTTCGGCCAGCTTTTCCGCACCTGGGATGCCTCCCACCACCTTCATGACCTCCACCTTGCCCGCCTCCATGCGGGTCTCGATGTCGGTCTTGCTCTTCTTCTCTTCCACAGCGGCGGAAGTCTCTGTCTTCTTGGTGCTCATGGCTTCTCCTCCATATATGCTTTTGTTTCCTGATATCTCTTTTGCGCCGCCCTCAGCAGAGCTTCCTCATCTGTCCCGCTGCGGCGCAGCCCCTCCTCCCGGATGAGGGCGATGTAGTCGGCCAGGGCTCTGCGGCTGTTGGCCAGATTTTCCGGCTGCTCGGCCACCCAGGCCAGGTGGGCCATCTCCTCCGGCTCCAGCGCCCCGGCCAGGGCGGGCAGCTGGGTGCTCAGTCCCTCTGCCGCACGGCTGCGCAGCAGGTCAAAGATCCGCCCCAGCAGCGGAGAGGAGAACTCCGAACCCGTCAGGCCCTCCGTCTCCTCCAGCAGGGAGCTGTCCAGCAGGATCAGGCGCAGCACCCCCTCCTCCGCCCGGGCGGAGCGGATGTTGTCGTAGCGCATCCCCCTGGCCTTGGGCTGGAGCTGGGTGGCGGGGGACAGGTCCCGCCGCTCCTGCTGCTTTTTTTCCTTCTGGATGCGGCGGCGGAGCTCCTTTTTGACCTCCTGGGCCATGGCCTCGGCGGAGATGCCCGCCATCTGGGCCGCATGGCCCCCATAGATCTCCCGCTCCACCGCGCTGTGCAGGGAGGCGATCACCCCGGTGGCCTCCCGCAGAAACTCCACCCGCTGGCTGTCGTCGCTCAGGTCATACCGGCCCCGCAGCTGCTCCAGCCGGTAGTCGATGTGGTTCTCGCTTTTGTCCAGCAGACGGGCGAAGGCCTCGGGCCCGTATTTCTTGATGAACTCGTCCGGGTCCTTTGCCCCCTTCACCCGGAGGACCTTCACATTCAGCCCCGCCCGCTCCAGCAGGGGGATGGCCCGCTGGGCGGCGGACACCCCCGCCCCGTCGCCGTCGTAGGCGATGACCGCGTCCTTGAAGTAGCGGGCCAGCAGCTGGGCGTGCTCCGCGGTCAGAGAGGTGCCCAGGGAGGCCACCGCGCTGTCAAAGCCCGCCTGGTGGAGGGAGATGGTGTCCATATACCCCTCCGTCAGGATCACCCGCCCCGCCCTGGACTTCTTGGCGATGTTCAGGGCAAATACATTGCGGCTCTTGTTGTACACCGGCGTGTCCGGCGAGTTGAGGTACTTGGGGGTGGAGTCATCCATCACCCGGCCGCCGAAGCCGATCACGTCCCCCCGGATGTCGATGATAGGGAACATGACCCGGTTTCGGAAGCGGTCATAGATGCGGCCGTCCTTGTTGCTCACCGCCAGCCCGGCGTCCAGCAGGTCGGCCTTGTCCCACCCCTGCTCCGCCAGGGCCGTCAGCAGACCGTCCCAGCGGTCGGGGGCGAAGCCCAGTCCGAACCGGGTCAGGGTCCCCCGGCTCAGCCCGCGCCTCTGAAGGTAGGCCAGCCCCGCCGCCCCCTCCGGGGCGTACAGCCACTTGTGGAACACCCGGGCCGCCGCCTTGTTGATGGTCAGCAGCTTTTCCCGCCGCTCCTTCATGCCGGCGCTGAAGCCGCCGGTGTCCGGCACCTCCAGATTCACCCGCTTGGCCAGCACTCCCACCGCGTCCCGGAAGGGCAGGCTGTCCAGCTCCATGATGAAGTTGATGGCCCCGCCGCCCTTCCCGCAGCCGAAGCACTTGAAGATCTGCTTGTCCGGGGAGACGGAAAAGGAGGGGGTCTTTTCTGAGTGGAAGGGGCACAGTCCCCAGTAGTTGCGGCCCTTTTTGGTCAGGCGCACATACTCGCCCACCAGGTCCACGATGTCAGTCCGGGCGATCAGCTCGTCCAAAAACCGCTCCGGTATGGGCATTTTTCTCCCCCTTCCGCTATTGATGGCCCGAATCCCGGCTCTTTATCCCTATTTGGGGAAAAAGGCCTACTTCACGCCCCATCCCATGGGGATGAACAGCCGGGTGTACTCGCTCACCGAGAAGGGGTCGGTCATCCCTGCGATATAGTCGCACACCGCCCGGTCCACCCCCTCCTCCAGGCGGATCGCCTGGAAGTCGGCGGGCAGCTCATCGGGGTTTTTCTGGTAATACCCGAAGAGCATCTTCAGCATGTCCTGGGCCTTGCTCTCCTCCCCCTTTGCGATGGGGTTGGTGTAGACATTGGCGAACATGAACTCCTTCAGCACCGCCATGGCCTCCCCCACCTGGGGGGACTGACAGATGCGGTCCTGCCCCCGGCTGGCGGAGATGGCGTCCACCACCAGGGCGTTGATCCGCTCCCCGTGGGTAAAGCCCAGCACCTGGGACACCTCCAGCGGGATGTCGATGGGGTAGATCACTCCGCCCCGCAGGGCATCCTCGATGTCGTGGTTGATGTAGGCGATCTTGTCGGCCAGACGGACCACCTGCCCCTCCAGGGTGGCGGCGTCCTCCCCGCCGGTATGGCGCTCGATGCCGTTGCGCACTTCCCAGGTCAGGTTCAGTCCGGCTCCCTCCTTCTCCAGCCGCTCCACCACCCGCAGGGACTGCCGGAAGTGGGCGAAGCCGCCGGGCACGATGGAGTTGAGCAGCCGCTCTCCCGCGTGGCCGAAGGGGGTGTGGCCCAAATCGTGGCCCAGGGCGATGGCCTCGGTCAGGTCCTCGTTCAGCGCCAGCCCCCGGGCGATGGTCCGGGCAATGCGGCTGACCTCCAGGGTGTGGGTCATCCGGGTACGGTAGTGGTCCCCCTCCGGCTGGAGGAACACCTGGGTCTTGTGCTTCAGCCGCCGGAAGGACTTGCAGTAGACGATGCGGTCTGTGTCCACCTGGAAGCAGGTGCGCACGCCGCAGGGCTCCTCCGGCCGCGCCCGGCCCCGGGTCTGCTCCGCCAGGCAGGCGCGGGAGGACAGTGTCTCCCGCTCCCTCTGTTCAGTCTGCTCTCTCAGCGTCATGGTCCCTCCTGTCCCACCCCGCCGGGGTGCATGTGAGGTCGTACAGTTCCGTACACTTTATCTTATACGAGGCCGCTCCCCATTTTCCTTCTAAAAAATCAAAATTTTTCAAAAATTTTTTTATCCGGGTCCGCCGGCCCCTCCGGCGGACCGCCAAGGCACGTCCTGGAACCGCTCCCCGGTGGCGATGCCCTCCACCGTCCCGGCGGTCATGTCCAGGATGTGTGCCAGATATGCCTCCGCCTTCTCCTCCGGCAGCAAGACAGTGAGGGTCACATCAGCCCCGTACTCCGTCTCCGGGATCACGCCGCCCCAGGCGGCGGTCTCCGACTTCAGGCGCTCCAAAAGGCTGTATGGACAGGGCACCAGCGTCTCCACCCAGCGGCGCACCACCGAGATGCCGGCGGCGTCCAGGGCATCCTTGGCGCTTTGAGTATAAGCCCGGACCAGCCCCCCCGCCCCCAGAAGGATGCCCCCAAAATACCGGGTGACCACACAGCAGACGTTGGTGACCTCCTCCCGCTGGAACACGTTGAGCATGGGCTGGCCCGCCGTCCCCTGGGGCTCCCCGTCGTCCGAGTAGCGCACCGGCCCCTCCCGCAGCAGGTAGCACCAGCAGTTGTGCCGGGCGTCGTAGTACCGCTTTTTCATCTCCTCGATGCGGGCACGGGCCTCCTCCTCGCTCTCCACACGCCAGACATGGCCGATGAAGCGGGAGCGCTTCTCGACCAGCTCCGCCTCACCGGCCTGGGTGGGGATGTAATACTCTGTCATGGGGTCACCTGCCTTTGCACGTTTTGGGGAATACTCGCGGGGCGCGCCTAGATTGGCACAATAGGGGCGGCTGGTGGGAAACCGGCGGGCGCGCATTGCGCGCCCCTGCGCAAAGGCCGAAAATATCATGTAGGGGCGGCCTCCAGCCGCCCGAAAAGCCTTCCCCTCCTCCGGGGGGGAAGGTGGCACGGCGAAGCCGTGACGGATGAGGGGGCGTTCTTCCGCCAGAGCGATTCAATAGCCCGGGCAGGTCTGGAAATCACTCCTGCGGCACATCGCAGACCTGGGACCGGCGGGCGGGGGCAAGCCCCACCCCCTACACAAAGACAGGGAGAAGCACGCACCCAGCAGGGCCCGATGCCCGCATCGGGCCGCATCCTCACGGACGGCGGGCGCACAGTGTGCGTCCCTGCGCAGGGACCGGGGCCGCGGCGCCCCTTAGGGCTCGTCAGGAAAGACTTTGATCTGCAATTCCTTGCAGATCCGGAAAAACTGTTCCAACGATGGATTTTTTCTTCCCCGCTCTATTTCACTGATAAATGTCTGTGTCACGCCCAGCCGTTTTGCCAGCTTGTTTTGACTTAATCCCTGCTTCTCTCGGTTCCTTTTCAAAATTGCCCGATAATCTTCCATCGTTCTCACCTTCTTCTCTATTATAGCTCATAGCTATTGTTTTGAAAATTATAGCTTTTAGCTCTTGACCGAGCAAGAGCTGTTCGCTATAATAGCTTTAAGCTCTATATCAGAAGGAGGTAATCATCTATGGAACACGAGCTCGATCTGCTGGACCATCTGAACGACACGGTCACCCGCATCACAGAGGACACGCTGCTGCTCTCCCTTCTGCTGGACTATATGGACGGTCTCTCCTGCCGCCCGGAGCAGGTTTCCCGGGAAATCTCCGAAAACCTCCTCCAGCGGCTGGGGGACAGCCTGGAGCAGGACGCCGGCGCCCTCCGCCGCCTGTGGCAGTCCTACGGGGTCTCCGGCCGCAGCAGGGCGTACATGCAGTAGTCCCGCAGCCGGCCGTTTTTCCATATGCCGCAGCGCATGACGCCCTCCAGAGCGAAGCCCGCCTTCTCCAGCACTCGGCGGGAGCCGGCGTTGTGGGCGAAGGGCTCCGCGTAGATGCGCACGATGTCCCACGCCTCAAAGCCCGTCCGGCACATCTCCTCCACCGCCTTGGTCATGATGCCCCGGCCCCAGAAGGCCCGGCCCAGCCAGTAGCCCAGCTCGGCCGACCGGCGGCAGACATCCGTGCCCCGGGTGAGGGCCACGCTGCCCACGGCCTGTCCATCCACCACGATGGCCCGGAATATGGCCTGCTCCGGCTCCGCCGCCCTGCACAGGCGGATGAACTCCTCCGCGTCTGACAGTTGGTAGGGGCAGGGGAACACATCCCGCAGGTTGGCGGCCACCTGGGGGTCATCGGCATGCCGGGCGATAGAGGGGGCGTCCTCCGGGCGCCAGGGTCTGAGCATCACGTCCATGGTCCTTTCCCTTTCTTTTCTGAGATGGGGCTTTCAGTCTTCCCAGGGCTCCCGACGTGGCCTCCAGCCCTCCACCAGCGGGCCCAGCTGACCGATCACCTTGGGGGTGCAGACCGCCGCCACATCGATGGTCTCGCCGTACTCCACCGACTCCACCTTGGCCTGCTGGTAGAGCTTGTCCAGCAGCCCGCCCTGGTCGTAGGGCAGATGGATGATCACCCGGCGGGCGCCGTTGTCCAGCCGCCTGCCGATGGCGGCCAGCAGTTCGGGCACCCCCTCGCCGGTCCTGGCGGAGATGGAGACGATGTCCTCCCCGTGGGGCCGGATGTCCCCCAGATACCGGTCGCATTTGTTGAAAACATCCAGGCGGGGGGTCTGTTCGGCCCCCAGCTCCCGGATCAGGTCCTCCACCACCGCCGTCTGGTCCCGCCACTCCGGGTTGGAGGCATCGATCACATGGAGCAGCAGGTCGGCGTACTCCAGCTCCTCCAGGGTGGCCTTGAAGGCCTCCACCAGATGGTGGGGCAGCTTGCGGATAAAGCCAACCGTGTCAGACAGGAGCACCGTGCAGGTGTCCGAGATCTCCAGGGTCCGGGTGGTGGTGTCCAGAGTGTCGAACAGGCGGTCATTGGCCGGGATGGCCGCCCCGGTGAGCCGGTTGAGCAGGGTGGATTTGCCCGCGTTGGTATAGCCCACGATGGCTACCACCGGCACCTCGTTTTTGATCCGCCGCTCCCGCTGGGTGGCACGCACCCGGCGCACATCCCGCAGCTCGTCCTCCAGCTTGGCGATCTTTCTGTGGATGTGCCGCCGGTCGGTCTCCAGCTGGGTCTCGCCGGGGCCGCGGGTGCCGATGGCGCCCTCCTGCCGCTCCAGATGGGTCCACATTCCCAGCAGCCGGGGGAGCAGGTACTTGTACTGGGCCAGCTCCACCTGGAGCCGCCCCTCCCGGGTGCGGGCCCGCTGGGCAAAGATGTCCAGGATCAGGGCGGAGCGGTCCAGCACCGACACCCCCAGGTCCTCTGACAAGACCCTCTGCTGGGAGGGAGACAGGCCGTTGTCAAAGATCACCATGTCCGCGTCCATGGCATGGGCCACTTCCTTCACCTCAGCCACCTTGCCCTCCCCGATGAAGGTGCGAGGGGTCCGGGCTGTCCTTGGACTGGGTCACCACGCCCACGCACTCTCCCCCCGCTGTCTCCAGCAGGGCGGAGAGCTCCTCCATAGAGGCCTCGTCGGCGTTCTCCTCCGGGGCCAGGACGCGGGAGGACAGGCCCACCAGCACCGCCCTGTTTTTCTTTTCCGTGTTGTTTTCTGTCATAGATCCTCCAAAATGGGATTTTCCCCGTCTGTCAGGAGGCGGTCCGGGCGCTGAGGCCCTTATTTCCTCAGCGCCTCCACGACCTCTCCGATATACATGGTATGGTAGTCCTTCTCAGGATAAAATCTGTCCTTGGCATCCTGGGGGATGGCCTGGGGGTCCATCTCCTGGGCATAGCGCTTGCGGCAGACCAGCACCAGCTCCGCCTCCTCAAAATAGGGGGCCCCGCACTCGGCCTGGGCCACGGTGAAGCCGCACTCCTTCACCTTGTCCACCTCCCGGCCGCTCTTGCTGCCGCACAGGGTGAGGGCCTTGCGCTGCTCCTCCCCGAAAAAGGCCAGGGTGAAATACTCCTCCCGGTCCACGAACTCCTTGGTGTACCGCTGGGGCCGCAGGTAAATGGTGGCCGCCGGGGCGCCCCACAGCACGCCCAGTCCGCCCCAGCTGGCGGTCATGGTATTGCACCGCTCCGCCGTCCCGGCGGTAATGAGCATCCACTGGTCCCCAATAAGGGAAAATACGTTGTCCTGCAAGCTCTTCACGTCGATCTTCTTCATGATACAGCCTCCTAACTCATTTTTGATCTCATCTGTTAGTTTATGCCCCTCCCTGGGGCGAGGATACTCCGGGCCGACAGCAAAATACGACAAAAAGCCGCACCGATCCACGGTGCGGCTTTTGAGGCGCAATCTCACTTGTCCAGGCCAAACTTCTTGTTGAAGCGGCTGACACGTCCGCCGGTATCCACCATCTTCTGCTTACCGGTGTAGAAGGGGTGACACTTAGAGCACACTTCAACACGGATGTCCTGCTTGGTGGAACCAGTCTCGATCACGTTGCCGCAGGCGCACCGGATGGTGGTCTGCTGATAATCGGGATGGATGCCTGCTTTCATTGTATCTTCACCTCTTTCTCCATGGAGGGATCATCTGTAAACGCAACTGATATAATAGCATGGATCTCCCGCAAAAGCAACTATTTTTTCAAAAAATTATCCTGACTTTTTTCTCGGCCCTTTTGTCGCCCTTTCACAGAAGGACCAGCTCCCCCGGTTCGAAGAACCAGAGCGCCTTTCGGACCACCTGTTTTCCGGTGATCTCCTCCAGGGCCCGGCTGTACGCCTCCAGCTGAGGGCGGTACTCCTCTCCCCGGGCCGCCGCCCCGGACCGGGAGACCCGGTCGCTCTTGAAGTCCACCACCGTGATGCCCTCCAGAGTCTCGAACCAGGCGTCCACTACGCCCTGGAGCAGCACCTCCTCCCCCGGCTCCAGGCCGGGGCAGAACTCCTCCGCCGGCAGCAGCACGGAAAATTTGAATTCCCGGCGGCACACGGGGGCCGACGCCATCTCCCTGCCCAGGGGCGAGTTAAAGAACGCGGACAGCTGTCCCGGATCGGCCGCCGCCCCCTGCTGGGGGGTGAGGAAGCCGCCGGACACCAGGCGCTCCAGCTCCGCCGCTGCCCGCTCCGGGGTGTCCGTGTCCAGGGGGAGATACTGCATGGCCAGGTGCAGGGCTGTGCCCCGCTGGGCCGGGGTGAGTCCCCGCTCCTCCGCCACGAACTGGGGCCGCAGGATGGAGAGCGGCTGGGGCGGAAGGGCCGCCGGGGCGGCCTCCTCCCGGGTCTCCTGGTCCAGGCTCCGCCCCTTGAGCTGGGTGGCGGTGAGCTTGGAGGGGGTCTGGGAGGAAAGGGAGAACGGATAGTGCCAGGCCAGCGCCTCTCTCAGCCCCTCCGGTTCCGTCTCCGACTCTCCGGGCAGATCCGCGAAGCGGCCCCTCTGCTCCGGAATCTGGGCCAGTGCCGCCCCATCTACCCATCGAATATCCCAGGCGGGCCCCAGAGTCCCCGGGGACACCTCCGGCAGCCCCGCCATGCTCCGCAGGGCGGACGCCTCGGGCCGGGCCAGGGCGTGAAGCAGCACCCAGCCGCCCACGCTCTGCTGGCGCTCCAACGCCATGGGGGAGGGTGGAACAGACAGGTCCTCCCCCAGCTTCTCCAGCTTCTCCGCTCCCCGCCGCAGCGGGATGGAGAGGATCAGCTTCTCTTTGGCCCGGGTCATGGCCACATAGAGCAGACGCAGCTCCTCCGCCATCATCTCCCGCTCCAGCTTCCGGGCCACCGCCTTGCGGGCCAGGGTGGGATACTCCACCATCCGCTCCCGGTCCAGGCCCCGGGGGCCCACCCCCAGCACCGGATGGAAGAGGACAGGCCGCTGGAGGTCGTCCCGGTTCAGCCGCCGGGACAGGCCGCACAGCAGCACCACCGGTTTCTCCAACCCCTTGGAGCGGTGGATGGACATGATGGTCACACCGCCCCCCTCCCGGCCTGGGGCGGCCAGGGACAGTCCCCCGGTCTGGCGCATCCGCTCCAGGCGCAGCAGGAACTGGAAGAGAGACCGGCACCCCGCCTCCTCCAGACGCCCCGCCAGGGCATAGAGGGTGAGCAGGCGGCCCTGCCGCTCCTGCCCCCCGTCCATGGCCCCGAACAGGCCCAGCAGGTTGGTCCGTTCATAGATGTGCCAGATCAGCTGGCGGCAGGTGCGGTCCCCTGCCCCGAAGCGCAGCTCCTCCAGCTCCGTCAGGAAATCCCGGCACGCCTGGTCCCCCCGGCCGGCGGCCTGAACCACAGCGGAATAGAAGTCCCCCTCCCCCTCCGCCCGGAGCAGAGCCAGCTGATCTCCTGAAAAGCCGTACACCGGGGAGCGCAGGGCCGCGATCAGCGCCACATCCTGGCGGGGATTGTCCACGATCTGGAGAAGGGACAGGGCCACATTGATCTCGGTGGAGGCAAAGAAGTCCTCCCCGCCCTCGGCGGACCAGGGCAGCCCCGCCTCGTTGAGGGCCCGGATATAGTGGTGGAGCACCGCCCCAGGGGAGCGCAGGAGAAGGAGCACGTCAGAGGGCTCCGCCCGCCGCTGCCCGCTCCCCTCCGTCAGCATCAGCTCCCCGTCCAGCAGCTCCCGGATACGGCGGGCCGCCCAGCGGGCCTCCAGCAGATTTTTGTCCGCCCGCTCCCCTTCCTCCTGGTCCCCCAGGAAGGACAGGTCCTCCAGGTCCAGCTCCACCCGCCAGTCTCCCTCCGGCGGGAAGGCGGCTCCCGGCGCCAGCGCCTGGTCCTGGGTGTAGTCCAGCTCCCCGAATTCAGTTGACATAATATTTCGGAAGAGGTCGTTGGTCCCCTCCAGGACCTCCGGCCGGGAACGGAAGTTGCGGGTGAGCACCACTGTCCGCTCCTCCCCCTCCGCCGCCTGGTCCCAAGGTTTGAAACGGCGGTACTTGTCCAGGAAGATGGTGGGGTCGGCCAGCCGGAAGCGGTAGATGGACTGCTTCACGTCTCCCACCATAAACAGCTTCCGCCCCCCATCGGACACGGCAGTGAAGATGGCGTTCTGCACCTGGTTGGTGTCCTGATACTCGTCCACCATCACCTCGGCGAACCGGCCGCTCCAGTACCGGGCCAGCGGGCCGGGCCCTCCGTCCCCGTCCTGGGTGAGCAGCCGCAGGGCCAGATGTTCCAGGTCGGAAAAGTCCAGTATGCCCCGGCGCGCCTTCTCCCGGGCGTAGTCCTCCTGAAAGCGGGCCGTCAGCTCCATCAGGCCCCGCACCGCGGGCCGGGCCAGGGCCAGATCGGCCAGCAGCTGCCCGCTGTCCCCGCCCAGGTCCTCAAAGAGCTTGTCCATCTGCTTCTTGCAGCGGGTGCGCAGTCCCTTCACCCGCTCCGCCGCCTCCAGGTCCTCCACGCCCTTTTTCCGCCCCGCCGCCGGGAACTCCACTGGCAGGGCCCGGTACACGCCGTCCCAGCTGTCCGCCGCCAGCAGGGCCCGCACCCCCTGGATGGACTGGGAGAGACTGGGGCCGTAATTCTGGCTGAGCACGCTGTCCCGGCCGGTGAGTTCCAGCGCCCGGAGCAGCAGCTCCAGGCAGCGCTCCCCCTGCCGCCTGGCGTCGGCCAGCAGCAGCGCCCCCCAGGGGGTGTCCCCCGCGTCGGTGACCCCATCCAGCTCCCACAGGCGGCTCTGGTCTGCCAGCCAGCCCGCCGGGTCCGGGTGGCTCTGGATGCGGCCGAACACGTCCAGCACGATCTGCTCCAGGCGGCTGTCGTCCCGCCCGGCGGCCATGGTGTCCACCAGGGCGGCAAAGTCCCCCTCCGGGTCCAGATCCTCGTACTGGCGGTCCAGGGTCTCCCCCAGCACCCGGGCCATCAGGACCGCGCCCTCCCCCTCGTCGCACAGCCGAAAGTCCGGGTCCAACCCGATCTGGTGGCCGCTCTCCCGCAGCAGAGCGGCACAGAAGGCGTGCACCGTGGAGATCTGGGCCTTGTAGACCAACGTGGTCTGCCGCCGCAGGTGCCGGTCGTTGGGCCGCTCCGCCAGCCGGTCGGACAGCTCCTGAGCAATCCGGGCCCGCAGCTCTGCCGCAGCCGCCCGGGTATATGTAATGACCAGGAAGTCGTCGATATCCGCTCCCTCCCCGGTCACCTGGTCCAGCAGCCGCTCCACCAGCACCCGGGTCTTGCCCGAGCCGGCCGCAGCCGACACCAGCAGTCCGCCCCCCCGGTCATGGACTGCTCTGCTCTGTTCCTCTGTCAAGGCAAAGGCCATCTGCGCGTCCTCCTCTCTCTGTCCGCTCCATTCACAGGATCAACACCAGCGTCCCTGCCGTGATGAGCAGGCCTCCTATGACGGTCTGGACGGTCACCGCCTCCCTCAGCACCACAAAGGCCAGCACCATGGAGATGACCACGCTGAACTTGTCGATGGGGATGACCCGGCTGGCCTGGCCGATCTGAAGGGCGTGGAAATAGCACAGCCAGGACAGGCCGGTGGCCAGGCCGGACAGGAGGAGGAACACCCAGCTCCGGGTGGAAATATCCCCGATCTCATGCTGCTTCCCTGTCAGGAACACAATAGCCCAGGCCATCACCAGCACCACCACGGTGCGGATGGCGGTGGCCAGGTTGGAGTTGATGCCCTCCATCCCCAGCTTGGCCAATATCCCGGTCAGCGCAGCGAACACCGCAGACAGGAGCGCAAAAACTGCCCACATATCCCTTTTCTTCCTTTCTTCCGCCCTCTGGAGGCTCAGAGATCCAATTCCTTCAAAAACCGCTCGATGCGGATACCCTTGTTCTTCTCCACCTCGTTGCGGTCCAGACAGACCAGGCGCTCCACCGTATCCATGGCCTTCCGGGCCGCCTGCTCCAGGCCGGTCCCGGCCAGCAGCTCTCCTACCAGGACGGCAGAGAACACGTCGCCAGTGCCGGGAAAGTGGACCTTGATGAAGTCGAAGGGCAGGGTGAAGTACCGCCCCTGCCGGTGACAGTAGCCCCACACCACGTGGCGGCCGGTCTCCGCCTCCAGCCCGCTGGTGATGACCACCGATCTGGGCCCGCAGGCCAGCAGGGCGTCCACCACCTCCCGGGCCTGATGCCGGTCGAGGGCCTCCGCCCCCCGGTACCGCTCTGTCAGGAACTCCGCCTCCGTCAAATTGGGGACGATCACGTCCGCCACCCCGATGAGGCGGCGCATGTTCTCCACCGTCTCCTCGGTGACGCCGTTATAGAGCTTCCCTTCATCCCCCATGATGGGGTCGGTCATCACCAACAGGTCCTCCTTCCTCTGGCTCTCGATGAAGGCGCGGATAATGTCCACCTGCTCCGCCGAGGCCAGAAAGCCCGTGGTGATGCAGTCAAAGGAGAAGCCCAGCTCCTTCCACACGGCAATGGACTTTTTCATATAGTCGGTGGTATCCAAGATGGTGAACTTCCCATAATCCAGGGTGTTGGACACCAAGGCGGTGGGGAGGTTATAGATATTATGCCCCATGTGGGACAAAATCGGCAGCATGGCGGCCAAAGCGACCTTTCCATATCCCGGCATGTCGTTGATGATCAAAATATTCTTGTTCTGCTGCATGGTCCATTCCTTCTTTTTTCATCGTTCTGCTTTTCCGGTTTTCCTGTCACAGCCGGACCGCCCAGTCCCCGTAATCAAAGGTGCCGCCGCCGTGGCGGAGCTTTCCCTGCTCTTTCAGCCCGCGGAAAGCGTCCCGCACACGGCCCAGGAGCTCCGGCCCGATGTCCAGGGCGTGGTGGGCAGGGAGCAGGCGCTCCATCGGCAGGCAGGCGGTCCGCTCCAGGGAACTCAGGTATTCCTCCGGGTTGGTAGAGGGGTAGCAGGCGAACAGGGTGCCTCGATAGACTAGATCTCCGGAAAAAAGATAGCCCCGCTCCGCCTCCCAAAAACACATGTGGCCAGGAGAGTGGCCCGGCGTGTGGAGCACCTCCAAGGTCCGCCCGCCCAGCTCGATGCGGTCTCCGTCCCGCAGCACGCGGGCGGGATGCCCCTGGAACAGGGTGTACCGGCTCACATCAAAATCTTCCGGCAGGCAACAGCGGTCCGCCACCATGGCCCGGACGGCCTCCACGGACAGCGGGAACCCGCCCGACAGCCAATTCAGCTCTGCCTCGTGGGCGTAAAACTCCGGGAAGTACCGGTGGCCCCCGATGTGGTCCCAGTGGATGTGGGTGGCTACCGCCGCCACCGGCCGATCCGTCAGACGGTCCACCGCCTGCCGGATGTCGCAGATCCCCAGCCCGGTATCGATGAGCAGGCTGCGCTCCCTTCCCCGCAGCAGGTAGCAGTGAGTCTCCTCCCAGTGGCGGTACTCACTGAGGATGTCCGTATCCTCATCGATCCGCTCCAGCGTGAACCAATCATCCATCTCTGTCTTTCCTTTCCAATTCCTACGGGGTCTGTGCGCCGTCCAGCAGGAAATCCAGCACGAGGGGATTGAAGGTCTGCCAGTTCCGCCGAGCCACGAAGTGGTCCCCGGGCAGGATGGCCAGCCGGCTGTCCGGGATGGCGGCGGCGATGGCCCGGGTATGGCCCTCCCGGATCATGTCCCGCTCCCCTGCCACCACCAAGGCGGGCATAGGGAGCCGGGCAAGCGCCTCCGTGGGGATGTGGGGCTGGGTCACCATCAGGTCCAGCATCTCCCAATTCGCCCTGGCCTTCCGGCTGAACAGGGCTGGCACCCGGCACATTCCCCAGCCCAGCACGATGGGCAGCTGGGTGGTCAGCTTCACGCCGGAGGGGCACAGGTCCGCCCCATTGAGGATCAGCTTTTCCACATACTCCGGGTATTTCAGGGCGAACAGCAGAGCGATGTTGCCCCCGTCGGAGAAGCCCAGCAGGTGGCATCGGGTAATGCTCCTCCCGTCCAGGAACTCCTTCAGATCCTCCGCAAACTGCTCCAGGGTGAAGGGGGCAGTCCCTCTGGGGCTCTCCCCATGGCCCCGGGTGTCCACCGCGATGACCCGGAAGTGCTGGGAAAAGGGTCCCATCTGCCGCTTGAAATAGGTGTGGTCCTCCCCGTTGCCGTGGAGGAGCACCAGCGGGAATCCCTCCCCCGCCTCTACACAGCACAGCCTGATGTCCATCACAGTCCTCCTCTCACAGCCCTGTGCCCACCAGGGGCAGCACGTTGATCACGGGCTCCTCATAGGGGTGGGCCTCCTTCACTGCCGCCAGGGTCTCCCTCAGCCGCTCCCCCCGGCAGCACACCTCGATCTTCAGCTCCTGCTCCTGGGACAGCTCCCCAGGGATGCCCTCAAAGGGGTCCGCCCCCTCCAGGGGCCTCCAGCAGCTGTTCACCCGGCTCCAGCTCAGGCACCGGTCATACTCCCCGATATGCCCGGCGTCCACCGACCACAGGGCCTGACGGACAGCCGCGAAATAGTCCTCCGGCACAAAGATCTCCAGCTTATAAAAACGATGTTCCATCTGCTGCACCTCTCTCAGTCTGTCTCCCGCTCTACGTTCTCCCAGAACTCCTGGGCCTTGACCCCCGGCAGCCAGCGCCGGCAGTCCCCGCCTCTGCCCTCCTCAAAGTGGCAGGCGGCGGCGTAGTCGCAGAAACGGCAGGCGTTCTTCTCAGGCCCCCGCCAGAAGGGATCGGCAGCGATGTTGCCTGCCGCCAGTTCCCGGCAGATCTCCTCCAGGACTTTGCGGGTGTGCTTCTCCAGCCGCCCCAGCCGCTCGGCGCTCACCAGGGCCTCGCCGGTGATCTCCCCTGTGCTTTTGGACACCCGCAGGGGCAGGAAGCGGTAGCCCCCCGGCCCTGGCCGCTCCATGGCCTCCAGCACCGCCCCATCGGAGAGGACCAATCCCCGGCGGACCAGCTCTTTGTCCACTGCCTTCTGCCGCTCCTCCTCGCTCATGGTCCGGCTGCCCCGGACCACCGCGTCCCGGGCAGGCAGGTAAAGCACCCCCGCCCCCTCTACCGGCAGTCCGTAGAACCCCTCTCCCCGCTCCTCCAGGGCGAAAAGGTACAGAAGCATCTGGAGGCCCAGGCCGTTCCACACCTCCGTCAGGTCAAAGCTTTTACGACCGGTCTTGTAGTCCACCACCCGGAGGTGGAGCCGCCCGTTCTCCACCCAGCCGTCCACCCGGTCCACGAAGCCGGAGACGCTGATGGTAACCCCCTCCGCCGTCAGCTCCACCGGAGGCAGCTCCCCCCGGCTCCCAAAGCCCAGCTCAAAGGAAATGGGCCGGAATCGGGAGGCGCACAGCTCCTGGGCCACGTTGTCCACCACCGCCTGGACGGAGCGCAGCAGGCGGCGGAACAGATAGCGGAAGCGCTGGCTCTGGTGCTCCAACCCTCCCAGTTCCTCCGCCGTGTAGCGGTCCACCGCCGCCCGTACCGCCGCTCTCAGCCGCTTTTGCAGCTCCTCCCCCCAGCTCTCCTCCCCGATGGGGCAGCTCTGGAGCACATGCTCCAGCACATAGTGGACGAAGGTGCCGTACTCCGGCGCAGTGAATCCGGCAGGCTTCCGGGGCTCCGCCTGGAGGCCGTAGCGCATGAAGTAGGAGAAGTGGCAGGACTTGTACTTGTCCATCCGGGAGGCGGACATGGGTACCCGCTGTCCATACAGCCGGTCCACCGCCCCCCGGGTCAGCCTGCCTCTCTCCCAGCGTCCGGCCCGTTCCAGCCGCTCCACCTGGGGGGCGTACTCCGGCAGGGACCCCATCACCCGCCGGACTGCCGGGCTCCGCCCCGCCAGCTCCAAGGCGGGCAGGGGGGCCGCCATGCGGAAGGAGTCCCCCAGTCCCTCCTCCCGCACCTCTGCAAGGCCGGGGAAGAGCAGCTTCAGCCGCCCCACCAGGAAGCAGGACCGCCGCTCCTCCCCCCCCGCCCCCTGGGCGGGCCAGGTGAGAATCAGACGCCGGCTGGGCAGGGCGCAGATCTGATACAGGGTGGTCATCTCCCGGTAGAGGCGCTCCTCCGCGCTCTGGTTCAGCTCCAGGCCGTAGGAGGCCAGCAGGGTGCGGTCGTCGTCGGAGAGCAGGCCGGGCTCCGCCCCCACCTGGGGGATGGAGCTGTCGTCCGCCCCCAGCAGGAAGAGCACCTTCACCCGGTGGCCGGTCTGCCGGGTGGTTTCCCCCGCTGTCACCCGGTCCAGTGAGACCGGGATAGTGCCCACGTCATACTGAGAGAGCACCAGCTGGAACAGACTGGAGAACTCCTCCAGCTCCATAGGCACCTCCCCGGTGAGGGCGGCACACTGCTCCAGCCCGCCGCACAGGATCTCCCAGAGCTGGCGGTACTCCTCGGCCAGCGCGGGCTCCCCCCGCCGGCGCAGTTCCTCCACCCGCTCTCCCAGCCGCCGGGGCAGGCCGATCTCCTCCAGAAAGCCGTAGAGAGCCATAGCCTGTCCACGTCCTGTACGGGCCGAATTTTTCCGCAGCCTCTCCAGCGGGGCCGCCACCTGCCGCCGGGCCCGGTCCACCCGCTCCAACAGGGCCTGGTCCTCCTCCGTCATGGGGAAGCCATAGCCCCTGGGGTGCATGGTCCAGGGCTTCTCCTGCGTCCACCGGCTCCCCCGGATGTCCCACTTCAAGACATAGTTCTCCAGCAGATCCCGGTCCTCCTCCCCCAGGTCGGTGAGGCCGGTCTTGAGATAGCGGAACACGTCGTCATAGACATATCCCCCCGCCACCGTGTCCAGCGCCCCGGTCACCAGAGCCAGGACGGGCTTATCCAGGATCTCACTCATAGAGGAGGAGAACACCGGCACCCCGTACCGGGCGAACACCGACTCCACCAAATCCTGATAGGTCCTGTAGGATCGGGCTACCACCCCGATGTCCCGGAAGCGGAGCCCCTCCCGCCGCACCAGCTCCAGGATGCGGGCCGCAGTCCACTCCACCTCTCCCCGGGGCGTCCGGGCGGCAAAGAGCTCCACTGCCCCCTCCGGCTCCCGCTCCAGGCCGGGAGCGTGGGCGAACAGGGCCTTTTCCAGGAAGTCCAGATCCGCCGCCCGTCCTCCTCCCTCCGCCGCCAGGTGCTCCACCTGGCTGGGGACGCGGCGCTCCCGGGCCGCCCGCAGCAGCTGGGCGGCCGTTCGGCGGGCGGGGGAGAAGATGCCGGTCCCCCCCTCATCCTCCTCCAGATGGTCACAGGTGAGGGTGACCGTCACCGAATGGGCCTGCTCCAGCAGGCGGGAGAGCACCTCTATCTGCTGGGGAGTAAAGTCGGTAAAACCGTCCAGCCACAGGTCCCTCCCCGCTGCCCAGGGGCAGTCCTTCAGCTTCTCCGCCGTCCGGGTCAGCCGGTCCCTGGGGTCCAGGGCCACCTGGGCAGTGAGGGCATCGTAAGCCCCGCAGATCAGGGACAGGTCCCGCAGCTTCTCTCCCTCCGGTCCCTCCGCCTCACAGCCCGCCCGCTCCAAGTCTGCCGGGGAGACCCGGCAGCTCTTCAGCTCGTCTACAGTGGCGATCAGGCTGCGGAGGAAAGAGGCCCGCCCCGCTGAGCGGGCGCACACGGTGAGCTGGGCCGCCACCGACTTCACTGCCCGGTGCATCAGCAGCAGGCGGCCGCCTGCGTCCAGCTCCGCTTCTCCCAGCCCTCCGGCCGCCAGAAAGACCCGGTTGGCCAGGCGGCTGAAGGAGAGCACCTCCGCATACAGGGATACTCCGTTCCCCCCCACCTTGCACAGCGCCCGCTCTGCCTCGTGGGAGTTCTGCTCCGGCACCAGCAGGACCTGGGGGCGCTCCGCCCCCGCCCCGCACATGCGGCGGTAGACGGCGGTAGTCTTCCCCGATCCCGCCCGGCCCAGTATCAGCTTCAGCACGGTCCTCGCCCCTCTCCAGCCTGTTTTTCAGCTATACGCATTGTAGCACAAAGCCCCCCGGAGAGAGAAAGTAATTTCTCTTCGGGGGCCCGCTTGTCCCTCCCGTCCGCCGGACAGCTGGGTCTCATTTCAGTCCCTTCCGCTCCAGCAGTTGGATCAGGCTGCTGTTGACCAGCTTTTGGGCCAGCAGTTCCCGGAACTGGACGGTCTTTTCCTTCCGCTGTCCTCTCAGCTCCTCCAGACGCCGGGAGATGGACTGCTGCTCCTCCTCCAGTCCACAGGCCAGGTCCTCAAAGGCCGCCAGCCGCTCCAGCGCCGCCTCCAGGCGCTCCGTGGGGCAGAGGACCCGCCCCCCTTCCCGCAGGGTGTACCGCTCCATATTCTTCTCCTCCTTATTCATGGACTTCCGCCCCTTCTTCTTTCTCCCAAGCGCAGGGAAATTTACATGTATATGAAACGCTCCAAAGCATCCAGAGATCGAACTCATTTTTTCTGCGTATGAACAGCGGCCAGCCTCAAATCATGGAACAAAAATGGCCATTTTCCTGAAATGTTAACATACGTTGCTTGCGGCAACGGGCCGCTCTCTATATAATTATGGCAGAGAACAGATGGAAGGAGACCATCCCAAATGCTCAACGAAAACATAAAAGCGATCCGAACATCAAAAGGACTTTCCCAGCAGGAGCTTGCTGTCAAGCTGAACGTGGTGCGGCAGACGATCTCAAAATGGGAACAAGGAGTTTCCCATAGTTAAAGATACCACACCAAATATGATGAACCCACGCTTATACACTACCAGCTATAATAAACCGCAAGGACAGCAATTTGATGATACTGCTGTCCTTTCTTTTATAAAATTGCAGTACACATAAAAAAGCTGTAAAATGATAAATATATTTGTCCTTGTAACAATTCTCGGACATTTGCCTGTTATACTATCTGCAAAAAGCAAAGGAAGTGAGAATATGGAGCAGATTTTAATTGTCGAGGACGACAGTTTTTTGAATAAGATGTTAGACTATAACCTGACCGCAGACGGCTACGGCGTGACTTCTGCCCTAAATGCCAGAACCGCAGCCGAAGCCATCCGCCAGCGGGAATTTGATTTAGTGCTGCTGGACATCAACCTGCCGGACGGCAACGGTTTTGAACTGTGCAGGCTAATAAAGCCCCAGCACCCGGACACCATCGTAATTTTCCTGACCGCCAACGATCAGGAGAGCGACCAGATACGGGGCTATGAGGTGGGCGCGGTGGACTACATCACAAAGCCCTTTGTGATCGGGGCCTTGCAGCGGAAAATCAAAGCCATGTTCGCCATGCTGGAACACCACAAACCGGCCAAGGACATTTACGACGACGGGCGGCTGTTTCTGGACTTCTCGGAGCAGACGGCTTCCTTAAACGGAAAGCCTCCTGACTCTATCCCCGATGGAGTACAAAATGCTGAACCTGTTTCGTAAAAATCCCCGGCAAGTGCTGACCCGTGGGCAGCTTTTGGAAAAGCTGTGGGATATAGACGAGAGGTTTGTGGACGAACACACCCTGACAACCTCCATCAGCCGGATTCGCAGCAAGATTGAAGCCGACGGCGGCGCACCCTACATCAAGACCGTTTACGGCATGGGGTATCAATGGACGGGAGGCGAGGTAAAATGAAGTTTCAAAACCTCTCGGTAAAGCGGCTGTTTGGCCGGGTGGCAATGGAGCTTGTCCTCTCCATGTCCGGGATCACCATAGCCCTGTTTCTTGTGACAAAACAGATTGCGGTGCTGCTGACAGGCGGGGCGCTGCTGCTGTGCGCCATTGTAGGGGATTTTTTGTACTGACGCAGGCGTTTGGAAAGCGGCTGTCGCAGTTTACCGCTGACCTGTGCCAGACTTTAGACCACATGATCGCCGGGAATGAAGCGCCCCAGCGGCCAGAGGACAGCGAAACCCAGCTTGCCAGAATCGGACACCGGCTGGCAAGGCTTTACCAGATCATGCAGGAGAACCGCCGCCGGGTGGACGAGGAACGGCAGGAGTTACAGACCCTTGTATCGGATATTTCCCATCAGGTGAAAACGCCGGTAAGCAATCTGAAAATGGCGACGGACACCCTGCTGGAAAAGCCCATGACCGAGGCGGAGCGCACCGACTTTATCCGGGGAATCCGCAGCCAGACGGATAAGCTGGACTTTCTCTTTCAGGCCCTTGTGAAAACCTCACGGCTGGAAACGGGCGTGATCCAGTTGGATAAGAAACCGGGTCGCCTCTTTGATACCGTGGCGCAGGCCATGAGTGGGATTGTGTATGCAGCGGAGAAAAAGGAAATCGCTGTGTCCGTGGACTGCCCGGAGGATTTGACCGTTTTCCATGACAGCAAGTGGACATCCGAAGCCCTCTTTAACCTGCTGGACAATGCAGTGAAGTACACCCCGGCAGGCGGAAAAATCTCTGTGTCGGTGGTGCTGTGGGAAATGTATGTGGAGATCAAAGTGACCGACACCGGCAAGGGCATTTCCGAAAGCAATCAGGCCGCCATCTTCCGGCGCTTTTATCGTGAGGAAGAAGTACACGAACAGCAGGGCGTGGGCATTGGCCTGTATCTGGCCCGTGAGATTGTAACGCGGCAGGGCGGCTATATCAAAGTGGTTTCGGAGCCGGGCAAGGGTTCGGAATTTTCTATTATGCTGCCTACAAAATAGAACGCGGCGGACGGCCATTTCCGGCTGCCCGCCGTAAGTTTTTTTGAAATGTCCGAGCATTGTAACATTTCACCCCGATTTTCAATGAAATTTTTTAGCCGCTGTAACATTTCGCGGACATTTGGGTTTTACAATGGCCTTATCAAATATGGAGGTGATACAACTATGACATGGCCTTTTGAGAACGATACAAGCGCCATTACAAAAAAGTTGGCAAAACGAAACTTAAAAGCAGATAAAAGTAGAAACATCCTCATTATCATTACGATTGCCTTAGCTACCCTGCGATAATGACAACCTGTATTTTTTGCTTCGCAGCGAAAATCATTAAATGATGCAGCTGGGCGTTATCAAGCAATTATCAATGAAGTCGATAATGATACCATTACAAAATTAGTAAATGACAGTAGGGTTCAAGTGGGTGTAAGTCATTTATTGGGTTTAGTATCTTATGGGGACTACAAATTAACCGTCCGTTCAATGGATGAAACACTAATGAAATTAGCAAAATATCCTGATTTAGAGGGGAATTTAAAATCTACAAATGAAATTGCTATCACAAAGGCGTTTCTTGATAGAGCTGGATTGTCCAAATCCATAGGCGATATTATATCGTTAAATCTGGGAGATGGAGAAAAAGATTATACCTTATGTGGTATTTTGCCTGTCGAAAATTCAAATTATTCCGTATTCGTGTCGCAGTCCTATATTGAAAACAAGCTCAGCGAACCGGCATACTCAGCATATCCGTTTGAGATGAATCGATGGTTGGTCTAAGGCTGCTATACAAGCTGAATTATCAACATTGTGCAGAGAATTGAAAATACAGCCGGAGCAAATGCAG